>Ga0209281_1000009_pt1 | contig 771717 bp, 627 predicted proteins | sample MedtruBG_FD_187514 | JGI IMG/M metagenome (GOLD analysis project Ga0209281, IMG submission 187514) | Root nodule microbial communities of legume samples collected from California, USA - Medicago truncatula BG (SPAdes) (version 2) | ecosystem: Host-associated > Plants > Roots > Nodule | place... | reverse complement strand
ACATCGTGCGGTTCTATAACGGAAGGCGAATCCATTCATCCTTGGGCTACTTGCCGCCCAATCAGTATGAGCGGCAAGCAGCCTGAAAAACACCGATTGAGGTGTCCGGAAAAAATTGACCACCTCAGTCCAGCATTTGCGTGAAATCCACTATCTCCTGTGGGAGCGGGCTTGCCCGCGAAAGCGGTGTACCGGTGGGTGATGCTGCCGGCTGTGCCACCGTCTTCGCGACCAAGCTCGCTCCCACACAGGAGACGGCGGTGAACGCTTAATGTGCGACATACCAAGCATTCCCTGGGGGAGCGAGCTTGCTCGCGATGACCGCGGGTATGCTGGCGCCGATGCCTACTGCATCGGGGTGTCGATGAACACTTCCAGCCCTTCGGCATAGGCGGTATAGGCGCTGATCAATGGAAATGACCGGCCTTCCACCTGGTCCGGCACCACCAGGTTGGTGAAGCTCCAGGCCACTGCCAGCGTGATACCGGCCTGATCCAGCGTGCCATCAGTGGGCAGCGGCGCTCGCTGCAGTTCCTGTTCCAGCATCCCATAGGCAGCCGCGAGCTGGCCTTCCACTCGCTCTACCCAGGGCGCGTGCTGGATGTCTGTGGGCCGCAGGTTGCGTTCGTAGTAGATCTGCACCGATTTCTCACACGCCGCCAGCGCCAATCCGATCAGGCGCAGTGACCGCAACCGCTGCCCGGCATCGTCTGGCATCAGGCGCTTTCCTGGTGCTGCCAGGGTTTGCAGGTAATCGATGATCAACGTCGAATCCATCAGTACGCTGCCATCGTCCAGCACCAGGGTCGGTGCCTTGACCACCGGGTTGATGCGCTGGAACTGCTCGAAATGCCGGAACACCGAAACCGACTCATGCTCCAGGGCGATGCCCAGGCATCTGGCGGACAGGGCGGTGCGGCGTACATAGGGCGAATCCAGCATGCCGATCAGTTTCATGGCTTCTCCTTCAGCGGTGGGTGATACATCAGTCCTCGAACCCGACTTGTTCATGGATCTCATCGACCTTGAGCTCCAGCCGGTAGGCCACGGCAATGAACAACGCCTGGCACAGGCACAGCGTGGCGCTCAACGAGCGGAAGGCGAACGAGCTGCCTTCGTTCACCAATAACACCGCGTTAGCCCGCTTGGCCAGTGGCGACAGGTTGCTGTCGGTGATGATCAGCGTCTTGGCCTGGTGGTGCTGGGCGATGCGCAGGCAGTGCTGGGTTTCCTTGCCGTAGGGCGTGAAGCTGATGGCGATGACCAGGTCGTTGGCCCGCACGCTGCGCATCTGCTCGCGGTAGCTGCCGCCCAGGCCGGACACCAGGTGAATACGCTTGTTGGTGTGTTGCAGGTTGTAGACCAGGTAGTCGGCCACCGCAAACGAACGGCGTACGCCCACCACATAGATGTTGTCGGCGTTGACCACCAGGTCCACGGCTTTTTCGAAGGCTTGGTCGTCGAGCTCCAGCCCCAGGCGTTCGATGCCCGACAGGGTCGCGTTGACGCATTCGCGGGCCAGGTCGCCGCCACTGGCTTTCTGCGACTTGTTGGCGATCATGCTGCGGATGCGTTGCTGGTAGTTCTGCACCGGCGTGGTCTTGTGGGTGTACGCCTCGCGAAACAGCGCCTGCATTTCGCTGAACCCACTGAAGCCAAAGCGCTGGGAGAAACGCACGATGGCCGAGGGGTGCACTTCGCATTCGCGGGCGATGTCGCTGATCCGGTCGACCATGATTCGGTCGCTCTGCTGGCTCATGTAGCTGGCAATGCGCTTGAGCTGGCGGGGCAGGCTTTCGTACTCCTCGGTAATCAGTTGCAGCAGGCGCTCGGCATTGATCGGAGGGCTCGGGAGCGTGGCGTCGGACGCGCGCTCGGACGGTGCCGGCAGATCATCGGGGCGGGTCATAGAAAATCCTTCTGGCTTTGTTCTTATAGGGCGGCTGTCACACACGGCCCTCGACAATAGGTTGGCTGATCGCAGTCTACAGCGTAGGCGCTGGGAAAATCATGGGTAGGGCAACGTTGGCGCCGCTGCTGAAACGATGCACTGCGTCTGGTCCGCTTCGGCTATAGCGTATTGGAAAAAATATTCCACGTAAAAAATATATAGAATAATTATTGATTGTTGCCCGCAGCTCGTTTTAGTCTGCACCCACCAAGAGCGTTGGCGCCGGTTTCGGCGGCATGCGCAGGCTGATAAAAATAACAGGAGCCAGCATGGGCCAGACTCGTTTTGCCAGTGGGCGTCAATTGGATGTGATCTGCCTGGGACGCCTGGGCGTGGACCTTTATGCGCAGCAAGTCGGCGCACGCCTGGAAGATGTCAGCAGTTTCGCCAAGTACCTGGGAGGCTCGTCGGCCAACATCGCGTTCGGCACGGCGCGCCTGGGGCTCAAGTCGGCGATGCTGAGCCGAGTGGGCGACGACCACATGGGTCGTTTCCTGGTGCAATCGCTGGCGCGCGAAGGCTGCGATGTCAGCGGCATCAAGGCCGATCCGCAACGCCTGACGGCAATGGTCCTGCTGGGGATCAAGGACCGTGAGACCTTCCCCCTGGTGTTCTACCGCGAAAACTGCGCCGACATGGCGCTGCGGGCCGAAGACATCGACGAGTCTTACATTGCCTCCAGCAAGGCCCTGCTGATCACCGGCACGCATTTCTCCACCGACGGCGTCTATAAGGCCAGCATCCAGGCCCTGGACTATGCGCAAAAGCACCAGGTCAAGCGCATTCTCGATATCGACTATCGGCCGGTGCTCTGGGGCCTGACAGGCAAGGCCGACGGGCAGACCCGTTTTGTCGCCGACCAGAACGTCAGCCGGCACGTGCAAGGCATCCTGCCGCGTTTCGACCTGATCGTCGGCACCGAGGAAGAGTTTCTGATCGCTGGCGGCAGCGAAGACTTGCTCACGGCCCTGCGCACCGTGCGTTCGCTGACGGCGGCGACCCTGGTGGTCAAGCTCGGCCCGCAGGGCTGCACGGTGATCCATGGGGCGATCCCGGCGCGGCTCGAAGACGGCGCGATTTACCCGGGCGTTCGAGTCGAAGTCCTGAATGTGCTGGGCGCCGGCGACGCCTTCATGTCGGGGTTTCTCGCCGGTTGGCTGGAGGACGCCAGTGACGAGCGTTGCTGCCAGTTGGCCAATGCCTGCGGCGGCCTGGTGGTGTCGCGCCATGCCTGCGCTCCGGCCATGCCGACCCGGGCGGAGCTCGACTACCTGTTCAGCAGCCCGGTGCCGATCACCCGGCCGGACCAGGACGCCGTGCTGCAACGCCTGCATCAGGTCAGCGTGCCGCGCAAAGCCTGGAAGCAACTGTTCATTTTCGCGTTCGACCACCGTGGGCAGTTAGTGGAACTGGCGCAAAAGGGCGGCCGCGACCTGAGCAGCATCGGCCAGCTCAAGCAGCTGTTCATCCAGGCGGTGGAGCGGGTCGAAGCCGATTTGCAACGCCAGGGCGTCGAGGCCGATGTCGGCCTGCTGGCTGACCAGCGGTTTGGCCAGGATTCGCTCAATGCGGCCACCGGGCGCGGTTGGTGGGTCGCGCGGCCGGTGGAAGTCCAGGGTTCGCGACCGCTGGCGTTCGAACATGGGCGTTCCATCGGCAGCAACCTGATCGCCTGGCCGCAGGAACAGATCATCAAGTGCCTGGTGCAATTCCACCCCGATGACGAGCCGCTGTTGCGCCTCGAACAGGAAGCGCAGTTGATGGGGTTGTACAAGGCCTCCCAGGTCAGCGGCCATGAATTGCTGCTGGAAGTCATTCCGCCCAAGGATCATCCGTCGCCGCACCCGGACGTGCTGTATCGCGCCCTCAAGCGCCTCTACAACCTGGGCATCTACCCGGCGTGGTGGAAGATCGAGGCCCAGAGCGAGCAGGAATGGGAACAGCTCGACGAGTTGATCCAGCAGCGCGACCCGTATTGCCGCGGCGTGGTTTTGCTGGGCCTCAACGCCCCAGCCACGGCGCTGGCCGATGGTTTTCGCCAGGCCAGCCAGAGCACCACCTGCCGAGGGTTCGCCGTAGGCCGCACGATCTTCCAGGAACCGAGCCGGGCGTGGATGGCTGGGGAAATCGACGATGACACGCTGATCCGGCAGGTGCAGGACCGGTTCGTGGAATTGATCGAGGCGTGGCGGGCGGCGCGGGCGTGACAGCGGCGCTAGAGCTTTTTTGTGGCGAGGGGATTTATCCCCGCTGGGCTGCGAAGCAGCCCCAAAACCCTACAATTCGGTGTGTCAGGCAGCCCACATTCAGCCGTTCGAGGGGCCGCTTCGCAGCCCAGCGGGGATAAATCCCCTCGCCACAGTTATGTATTCACAAATGGCTTTCGACATTCAGTTTGAAAACAATAAAAAGGTGCAGCCATGCCCGCTATTCGAATTGGCATCAACCCGATTTCCTGGAGCAACGACGACCTGCCTTCCCTGGGCGGTGAGACGCCGTTGAGCACCGCGCTGAGCGAAGGCAAAGCCATCGGCTACGAAGGCTTCGAGCTCAACGGCAAGTTTCCCAAGGACGCCAAGGGCGTTGGCGATGTATTGCGGCCCTATGACCTGGCCCTGGTTTCCGGCTGGTATTCCGGTCGCCTGGCCCAGCGTTCGGCAGCCGAGGAAATCGACGCCATTGCCAGCCATGTCGAGTTGCTGGCGCACAACGGCGCCACGGTGCTGGTGTACGGCGAAGTGGCCGATTCGATCCAGGGCCAGCGGATTCCCCTGGTCGAACGGCCGCGTTTTCACACCGACGACGCCTGGCAACGCTACGCCGACAAACTCACCGAGCTGGCGCGCTTCACCCTGTCCAGGGGCGTGCGCCTGGGCTATCACCACCACATGGGCGCCTACGTCGAGTCGCCCTCGGACATCGACAAGCTGATGGCCCTGACCGGCAGCGAGGTGGGCCTGTTGTTCGATTCCGGCCACTGCTACATGGGCGGCGGCGAACCCTTGCAGGTGCTGCGCAAACACATCGAGCGTATTTGCCACGTGCATTTCAAGGACGTGCGCAAACCGGTGGTGCAGTTGGCGCGCAACCACCTCTGGAGCTTTCCCGACTGCATCATCAACGGCACCTTCACCGTGCCGGGCGATGGCGACATCGATTTTGCCGCGTTGCTGGACGTGTTGCTGGCTGCCCGTTACGAGGGCTGGCTGGTGGTGGAAGCCGAGCAGGATCCGGCCGTCGCGCCGAGTTACGCCTACGCCAAAAAAGGCTACGAGACCCTGCGCGCCTTGTTGCAGGAAAGGAGTGCGTCATGAGCCTGTTGATCAAGAGCCACGCCAGCGGCCGGACCATGGTCGAGCTGCCCGCCGGCGAGCTGGAATACGTCGGCTTCGCCGCCTATCGCCTGAGCCTGGGCGAAACCCTCGCGGTGGCGGCCGATGACAAGGAACTGTGCCTGGTGCTGCTCAGCGGTCGCATCAGCCTCAAGGGCGAGGCGCCAGGGCAGGGCGCGTTCGACTGGGACAACCTGGGCGACCGCCAATCGGTGTTCGAGGACAAGTCACCCTACGCCGCGTACCTGCCGCCCGGCAGCCAGGCTCAGGTCACCGCCCTGAGTGACGTGCAACTCGCCGTGTGTGCGGCGCCGGGGGCAGCCGGGGATCGCTACGCTCCACGGCTGATCCGCCCCGACAGCATGAAGCGCAGCGTGCGCGGCAAGGGTGCCAACACCCGCTACGTCTGCGACATCCTGCCGGACAGCGAGCCGGCCCATTCGCTGCTGGTGGTGGAAGTGCGCACGCCATCGGGACACTCGTCGAGCTACCCGCCCCACAAGCACGACACCGACGACCTGCCGCACCAGAGCTTCCTGGAGGAAACCTATTACCACCAGGTCAACCCGGCCCAGGGCTTTGTGTTCCAGCGGGTCTACACCGATGACCGCAGCATCGACCAGGCCATGGCCGTGGAGAACAGCGACCTGGTGGTGGTGCCCAAGGGCTATCACCCGGTCAGTGTGCCCTACGGGTACGAGTCGTACTACCTGAACGTCATGGCCGGGCCCAAGCGCGTCTGGCAGTTTCACAACGACCCGCAGCACAGTTGGCTGCTGGACCTCTGAATTGCACCATCCCCACGGAGAACAGGAACAATGAGCGACGCCCCGGTAGTAGGCCATTACCTCAACGGACAGGTGCAGGAACGCGACGCCACGCGCTTCAGCCCGGTCTTCAACCCGGCCACCGGTGCGGTCCAGGCACGGGTCGCGCTGGCCGAACCCGCCACTGTCGAGGCTGCGGTCGCCTCGGCACTGGCGGCGTTCCCGGCCTGGTCCGAACAGTCATCGCTGCGCCGTTCGCGGGTGATGTTCAAGTTCAAGGAACTGCTCGACCGCCACCATGACGAGTTGGCCGCGATCATCAGCCGGGAACACGGCAAGGTGCTGTCCGACGCCCACGGCGAAGTCACCCGGGGCATCGAGATTGTCGAGTACGCCTGTGGTGCGCCCAACCTGCTCAAGACCGATTTCAGCGACAACATCGGCGGCGGCATCGACAACTGGAACCTGCGCCAGCCCCTGGGCGTTTGCGCTGGCATCACGCCGTTCAACTTCCCGGTGATGGTGCCCTTGTGGATGATCCCGCTGGCGCTGGTGGCCGGTAACTGCTTCATCCTCAAACCCTCGGAACGCGACCCGTCCGCCAGCCTGCTGATGGCCCGGTTGTTGACACAAGCCGGCTTGCCGGACGGCGTGTTCAACGTCGTCCAGGGCGACAAGGTGGCGGTGGATGCGCTGTTGCAGCACCCGGACATCGAAGCGGTTTCCTTCGTCGGCTCCACGCCCATCGCCGAATACATCCACCAGCAGGGCACGGCGAATGGCAAGCGCGTGCAGGCCCTGGGCGGTGCGAAGAACCACATGATCGTCATGCCCGACGCTGACCTCGACCAGGCGGCCGATGCATTGATCGGCGCCGCCTACGGCTCGGCCGGCGAGCGCTGCATGGCCATTTCCATTGCCGTGGCGGTGGGTGACGTGGGCGATGAACTGATCGCCCGCCTGTTGCCGCGCATCGATCAACTGAAGGTCGGCAACGGCCAGCAGCCGGGCACCGACATGGGGCCGCTGGTCACCGCCGAACACAAGGCCAAGGTGGAGGGGTTCATCGATTCGGGCGTGGCCGAAGGCGCGCGCCTGATCGTCGACGGGCGAGGCTTCAAGGTGCCCGGCGCCGAGCAGGGGTTCTTTGTCGGGGCGACGTTGTTCGACCAGGTCACCCCCGAGATGAGCATCTATCGGCAGGAGATCTTTGGCCCGGTGCTGGGCATCGTGCGCGTGCCGGATTTCGCCACGGCGGTCGCCCTGATCAACGCCCACGAGTTCGGCAATGGCGTGTCCTGCTTCACCCGTGACGGCGGCATCGCCCGGGCGTTTGCCCGCAGCATCAAGGTTGGCATGGTCGGCATCAACGTGCCGATCCCGGTGCCCATGGCCTGGCATTCGTTTGGCGGCTGGAAGCGCTCGCTGTTCGGCGACCACCACGCCTATGGCGAAGAAGGGCTGCGCTTCTACAGCCGCTACAAGAGCGTGATGCAACGCTGGCCCGACAGCATCGCCAAGGGCCCGGAGTTCAGCATGCCGACTGCCCAATAACCTGCTCGTACGAATGCCGGAGGGATAACAACAATGAACAAACCCCTGCGTTTTGCCCTGAACCGAATGGTCGCCCCGCGCCTGTCGCTGCCGGCCTTCATCGACCTGGCGCTGGCGTTGAAGACCGATGCCATCGAGATCCGCAACGACCTCAAGGGCGTCGAGATCGAAGACGGCATGCCGCCGGCCCAGGTGCGTGCGCTGTGCGAGGCACGCGGCATCAAGGTGTTGTCGATCAATGCCCTGTACCCCTTCGATGTGTGGAACGACGAACGCCGTGCCCAAGCCGTGCGGCTGGCCGACTACGCCCGCGAGTGCGGCGCCGAGGGGCTGGTGATGTGCCCGCTCAACGATCGCGCCGATCCGCGCAGCGAAGCGCAACGCGCGGCCGGCCTGCGCACCGCGTTGGGTGAACTGGCGCCGATCCTGCGGGCCTTCGGCATCTACGGTTTCATTGAGCCGCTGGGTTTCGAAGAATGTTCGTTGCGGCGCAAGGGCACGGCGGTGGCGGCGATCGAGGCGGTGGGCGGACTGGATGTGTTCCGCCTGGTGCACGACACCTTCCACCATCACCTGGCGGGCGAGCAGGCGTTCTTTCCCGAACTGACCGGCCTGGTGCACATCTCCGGTGTCGAGGATGCCCAGGCCCCGCTGGCGACGATCCGCGACGGCCACCGGGTGCTGGTGGGTGAGGCCGACATTCTCGGCAACGCCGCGCAGATCCAGGCGTTGCGGGCCGGCGGCTATGACGGCTACCTGTCCTTCGAGCCCTTCGCCGAGAGCATCCATGAATTGGCCGACATCCGCCAGGCGCTGGGGGCGAGCATGAGCCATTTGCAAAACCCGCAGGCCTGACACGATTGTTGGCCTGACGCAGATCCAAATGTGGGAGCGGGCTTGCTCGCGAAAGCAATGGCACATTCGACTTCGAGTTCGCCTGGTACACCGCTTTCGCGAGCAAGCTCGCTCCCACAAGGTTCTGCGTCAGCCGCCAGATTTTTGCATTCCAGGATAGGTGCAAGCATGACCACAACACGACTGACCATGGCCCAGGCCCTGGTGAAATTCCTCGATAACCAGTACGTCGAGGTCGATGGTGTCCAGAGCAAATTCGTTGCCGGGGTGTTTACCATTTTCGGCCACGGCAATGTGCTGGGGCTGGGCCAGGCGCTGGAGCAGGACGTCGGCGACCTGGTGGTGCACCAGGGCCGTAACGAGCAGGGCATGGCCCATGCCGCCATCGGGTTCGCCAAGCAGCACCTGCGACGCAGGATCTACGCCTGCACCTCGTCGGTCGGTCCCGGCGCGGCGAACATGCTGACCGCTGCCGCCACGGCCACGGCCAATCGCATTCCATTGCTGCTGTTGCCCGGTGACGTCTATGCCAGCCGCCAGCCGGACCCGGTGCTGCAACAGATCGAGCAGTTCCACGACCTGAGCATCAGCACCAACGATGCGTTCAAGGCCGTGAGCAAATATTGGGACCGCATCAACCGCCCCGAGCAACTGATGAGCGCCGCGATCCAGGCCATGCGCGTGCTCACCGACCCGGCCGAGACCGGCGCGGTGACCCTGGCGCTGCCCCAGGACGTGCAAGCCGAGGCCTACGATTACCCAGACTACTTCCTGCAAAAGCGCGTACACCGGATCGACCGTCGCCCGGCCACCGAGGCGATGCTCGACGACGCCCTGGCGCTGATCAAGGGCAAGCGTCGGCCGCTGATCATCTGCGGCGGTGGCGTACGCTATTCCGGGGCCAATGCCGCCTTGCAGGCGTTTGCCGAACGCTTCCAGATTCCGTTCGCCGAAACCCAGGCCGGCAAGAGCGCGGTGGTCTCCAGCCATCCGCTGAACGTCGGAGGCGTGGGCGAAACCGGTTGCCTGGCGGCGAACCTGCTGGCCGCGGAGGCGGACCTGATCATCGGCATCGGCACGCGCTACAGCGATTTCACCACCGGTTCCAAATGGCTGTTCCGCCAGCCGGGCGTGCAATTCCTTAACCTCAACGTCAGCCCGTGCGATGCGGTGAAGCTTGACGGCGTGCAACTGCTGGCCGACGCGCGCGTGGGCCTGGAGGCGTTGGCCGGCGTGCTCGGCGACTACCGCGCCGAATGGGGCGGCCAAGTCGCCGACGCCAAGGCCCGGTTGGACGCCGAGGTGGATCGGGTCTACCAGGCCGATTACCAGGCCGAGGATTTCGTCCCGGAAGTGCGCGATCACCTGGACCCGGCGGTGTTTCGCGAATTCATCGAACTTACCGGCTCCTGCCTGACCCAGAGTCGCGTGCTGGGTACCCTCAACGAAAGCCTCGCCGATGACGCGATCATCGTCGCCGCCGCCGGCAGCTTGCCCGGTGACTTGCAGCGCAGTTGGCGCAGCAAGGGGGTGAACACCTATCACCTCGAATACGGTTATTCGTGCATGGGCTATGAGGTGAATGCGGCGCTGGGGGTGAAACTCGCCGAGCCGGATAAAGAGGTGTACGCGCTGGTGGGCGATGGCTCCTACATGATGCTGCATTCGGAGCTGGCCACCTCGATCCAGGAGCGGTGCAAGATCAACGTGGTGTTGCTGGACAACATGACCTTCGGTTGCATCAACAACCTGCAGATGGGCAACGGCATGGACAGCTTCGCCACCGAGTTCCGTTTCCGTAACCCGGACACCGGCAAGCTCAATGGCGGTTTCGTCCCGGTGGACTTCGCCATGAGCGCGGCGGCCTACGGCTGCAAGACCTACAAGGTCCGCACCCTCGACGAACTGCACGCGGCCCTGGCCGATGCACGGTTGCAGACTGTGTCTACCCTGATCGACATCAAGGTCCTGCCCAAGACCATGATCCACAGCTACCTGTCCTGGTGGCGGGTCGGCGTGGCGCAAGTGTCCACCAGCGCCCGCACCGACGCCGCCGCCAAAGCCCTCAATGAACGATTGGCCGAAGCTCGCCAATATTAACTGCCTCAACCGAATAAGGAGTTCCACATGTCTTTGAAACTGGGCGTCATTGGCACTGGGGCCATTGGCCAGGACCATATCCGGCGGTGCAGCCAGACGTTGCTCAATAGCCAGGTGGTGGCGGTGACCGACATCAACCTTGCCCAGGCGGCGAAGGTGGTGGCGGATTTGAACCTGACCGCCGAGGTCTACCCGGACGGGCACGCCCTGATCAAGGCGCCGGATGTCGAGGCGATCCTGGTCACTTCCTGGGGCCCGAGCCATGAGGAATACGTGCTGGCGGCGATTGCGGCCGGCAAGCCGGTGTTTTGCGAAAAGCCCCTGGCGGTCACCGCCCAAGGGTGCCGCCGGATCGTCGACGCGGAGGTGGCCCACGGCACACGCCTGGTACAGGTCGGCTTCATGCGGCCGTACGACGAAGGCTACCGGGCCCTCAAGGCGGTGATCGACAACGGTCAGATCGGCGAACCGCTGATGCTCCACTGTGCCCACCGCAACCCCAGGGTCGGCGAGAACTACAAGACCGACATGGCAATCACCGACACGCTGATTCACGAGCTGGATGTGCTGCGCTGGCTGTTGGCCGATGACTACGTTTCGGTGCAAGTGGTGTTCCCGCGCAACACCAGCAAGGCCCTGGCCCACCTGCGTGACCCGCAGATCGTGTTGCTGGAAACCGTCAAGGGCACCCGCATCGACGTGGAAGTGTTCGTCAACTGCCAGTACGGCTACGACATCCAGTGCGAAGTGGTGGGGGAGACGGGCATCGCCAAGCTGCCGGAACCGTCCCAAGTGCAACTGCGCAGCGAGGCCAAGTTGTCCAACGCGATCCTGATGGACTGGAAGGACCGCTTCATCGCCGCTTACGACGTCGAACTGCAAGCCTTCATCGACGGCGTGCGCGCCGGCCAGGTGGGCGGGCCATCGGCCTGGGACGGCTTCGCGGCGGCGGTGGCGGCCGATGCCTGCATCCAGGCGCAGCAGAGCGGCCAGACCGTTCCCATCGAATTGCCTGAGCGCCCGCGTTTCTACGGCTAACCCCAATCCTTGTGGGAGCGGGCTTGCTCGCGAAGACGGCGGCACATTCAACATTGATGTCGACTGACACTACGCCTTCGCGAGCAAGTCCGCTCCCACAGGGTCGATGTTTATCCAATGACTTTCAAGGGGGTTTCATGCGAATCGGACTGGTCGGCTACGGCAAGGGAGGGCGGTTTTTTCATGCGCCGTTGATCAGCAGTTTGCCGGGGGCGACGTTTGTCGGCGTGGTCACGCGCTCGGCTGAGCGGCGTGCGCAACTGGCAGGCGACTACCCGAACGCCCGCGCGTTCGACACGCTTGAACAAATGGTGGCGGCGGGGGTCGACGCGATGGTGGTGTCCACGCCGTTGGACAGTCGTCCGGCGGTGGTGATGCAAGCCATCGAGCACGGCGTGGCGGTGGTCAGCGACAAGCCATTTGCCCGTGACGCGGCCGAGGCCGAGGCGCTGGTAGTGGCGGCCGAGCGGGGCAAGGTGCCGTTGAGCGTGTACCAGAACCGTCGCTGGGATTCGGACTTCCTGACCTTGCGCAAATTGCTGGCCTCCGGTGCCCTGGGCCAGGTCATGCGCTTCGAGTCCAGTGTCGAGCGTTACTCGCCTTCGTCGGTGGGTAAAGGCAGCGGCGGCGGATTCCTGCGCGACCTCGGCAGCCATCTGGTGGACCAGGCACTGCAACTGTTCGGGCCGGTGGCGCGAGTCTACGCCGAGCTGGATTACCGAACGCCCGGCCAGGTTTTCGACAATGGCTTCTTTATGTCCCTGACCCATGTCGGTGGGGTCGTTTCACACCTGAGCGGCCATTGCCTGCAAAACGCCCCGCGCCCACGCTTTCGGGTCAGCGGCACCCACGGCTGCTACACCGTCGACGGCCTGGATGGCCAGGAGGCCCAGGCGCTGGCCGGATTGAGCCCGGCCAGCGCGGGCGAACGCTGGGGCGCCGAGGAACATCGGCGCTGGGGCTGGTTCGAGCACGGCAACGAGCGGGAGCGGGTGACCTCGGAACGCGGTTGCTGGATGACGTTCTACCAGCGCCTGCAAAGTGCCCTGCAAGGGGGCGGGCCGTTACCGGTGCAGGCCCGCGATGCCCTGGCGACCACGCGCACTCTGGACGCTGCGCGGCAGAGTGCCGAGCAGGGGCAGGTGGTGGTGATGTCCCCGCCCGTAGGCCATGGAATAAAAAACGAATAAAATTCTAAAACAAGTTGATATGGAAAATATTTTCCAATAAAGTCATTTCCAGGTTGCCGACATCCGGTTCCCATCCGAGCAAGCAAGTCTTAAACGGGTAGGGGACTTCACAAAAACAAGAAGCACAGCCAGGTACCGTCGATGAAAACCTTCAGCCGCTCTGCGTTTCACTTGCCAAGCCTGTCCTCTGTCGTATCCCTCTTCGGGTCCCTGTGCATCCAGCGCAAGGGCGCCGTGGTCTGTTGCATCCCCGGCGCGCCCATCGTGCGCTTGCCGCGCTCCTGATCCGCTACGCCTTATCCATAAAACCAACAAAAAAGTGGAGAAAGACCGTTCATGAAGACCAAGACCCGTATCGCCTCGCTGGCCCTGTCATTGATGCTCACCAGCGGCGCAGCCCTGGCGGACCTGAAGATCGGCGTCAGCATGTCCCAGTTCGATGACACCTGGCTGACCTACCTGCGTGAATCCATGGACAAGAAAGCCAAATCCCTGCCGGACGGCGTCAGCCTGCAGTTCGAAGACGCGCGCAGTGACGTGGTCAAGCAGCTGAGCCAGGTGGAAAGCTTCATCAGCCAGAAGGTCGACGCCATCATCGTCAACCCGGTGGACACCGCCGCGACCCAGCGCATCACCAAGGCCGCCGTGGCCGCCGGCATTCCGCTGGTCTACGTCAACCGGCGCCCCGACGATCTGAAGCTGCCGGCGGGCGTGGTCACCGTCGCTTCGGATGACCTGGAGGCCGGGCGGATGCAGATGCAGTACCTGGCGGAAAAAATGGGTGGCAAGGGCAACATCGTGATCCTGCTCGGTGACCTCGCCAACAACTCCACCACCAACCGCACCAAGGGCGTCAAGGAAGTGCTGGCCAAGTACCCCGGCATCAAGATCGAGCAGGAGCAGACGGGCACCTGGCTGCGGGACAAGGGCATGACGCTGGTCAATGACTGGTTGACCCAGGGCCGCGAATTCCAGGCGGTGGTCGCCAACAACGACGAAATGGCCATTGGCGCCGCCATGGCCCTCAAGGGCGCCGGCAAGGAGAAGGGCAGCGTACTGATCGCCGGGGTCGACGGCACGCCGGACGGCCTGAACGCGGTGAAGAAAGGCGAGATGGCTGTCTCGGTGTTCCAGGACGCCAAAGGGCAGGCCGACGGCTCGATCGACACGGCGGTGAAGATGGTCAAGAAGCAGCCGGTTGAACCCGCCGTGTGGGTGCCTTATCGCCTGATCACCCCGGAAAACGTCGACCAGTTCAAGTGAGGCCTGCCGTCCCCGCGGTTCCACCACAATAATAAGCAGGCAGGGTCGCGTCATCGACCTTGCCGAGGGAGTACCTGATCATGTTCGCTTCAGCGACTGCTTCGAGCACCCCGGCGATGAGTGTCCAGCCGGGCGTAATACCTGACGAACCGTACCTGCTGGAAGTCGTCAATGTCAGCAAAGGCTTTCCCGGCGTGGTGGCCCTGTCCGATGTGCAACTGCGGGTACGTCCAGGCTCCGTGTTGGCCCTGATGGGCGAGAACGGCGCCGGCAAATCCACCCTGATGAAAATCATCGCCGGCATTTACCAGCCCGACGCGGGTGAACTGCGCCTGCGGGGCAGGCCGGTGACGTTCGACACACCCCTGGCGGCCTTGCAGGCCGGGATCGCGATGATCCACCAGGAACTCAACCTGATGCCGCACATGAGCATCGCCGAGAACATCTGGATCGGCCGCGAGCAACTCAACGGCCTGCACATGATCGACCATGGCGAGATGCATCGCTGCACCGCCCGGTTGCTGGAGCGCCTGCGTATCAACCTCGACCCCGAGGAGCAAGTGGGCAACCTGAGCATCGCCGAGCGACAGATGGTCGAGATCGCCAAGGCCGTGTCCTATGACTCGGACGTCCTGATCATGGACGAGCCGACGTCGGCCATCACCGAAACGGAAGTGGCCCACCTGTTCTCGATCATTGCCGACCTCAAGGCCGAGGGTAAGGGCATCATCTACATCACCCATAAAATGAATGAAGTGTTCGCCATCGCCGATGAAGTGGCGGTATTTCGCGACGGCGCCTACATCGGCCTGCAACGGGCCGACAGCATGGACGGCGACAGCCTGATCTCGATGATGGTCGGGCGTGAGCTGAGCCAGTTGTTCCCGGTGCGGGAAAAGCCCATCGGCGAGCGTGTACTGTCGGTGCGCGACCTGAGCCTGGACGGTATTTTCAAGGGCGTGTCCTTCGACCTGCACGCCGGCGAGATCCTCGGCATCGCCGGGTTGATGGGGTCGGGCAGGACCAACGTGGCCGAGGCGATTTTCGGCATCACGCCGGCGACGGGCGGTGAAATCCTGCTGGACGACCAGCCGGTGCGCATCAGCGACCCGCACATGGCCATCGAGAAAGGCTTCGCCCTGTTGACCGAGGATCGCAAGCTCAGTGGCCTGTTCCCGTGCCTGTCGGTGCTGGAAAACATGGAGATGGCCGTGCTGCCCCATTACGTCGGCAACGGTTTCATCCAGCAGAAGGCCCTGCGCGCCCTGTGCGAAGACATGTGCAAGAAGCTGCGGGTCAAGACGCCGTCGCTGGAACAGTGCATCGACACCTTGTCCGGTGGCAACCAGCAAAAGGCGCTCTTGGCCCGCTGGCTGATGACCAACCCACGCATCCTGATTCTCGACGAGCCGACTCGTGGCATCGACGTCGGCGCCAAGGCAGAGATCTACCGGCTTATCGCCTACCTGGCCAGCGAAGGCATGGCGGTGATCATGATTTCGTCCGAGCTGCCGGAAGTGCTGGGCATGAGCGACCGGGTCATGGTGATGCACGAAGGCGATCTGATGGGCACCCTCGACCGCAGCGAGGCGAGTCAGGAACGGGTCATGCAACTGGCGTCGGGCCTGTCCTGATGCAGCCTGTTCAAAACATAAAGTCGAGCGCAATTGTGGCGAGGGAGCTTGCTCCCGCTGGGCCGCGAAGCGGTCCCGTTTTCAGGGGGCTACACCCAAAAGCAATACCCCCTCGCCAAAGAACAAAAAAAGGTGAATGGCTATGAACGCAATACTGGAAAACAAACCCGCCGCCGCACCGGCCAGGACGCGCCGACGCCTGCCGACGGAGCTGAGCATCTTCCTGGTGCTGATCGGCATCGGCCTGGTGTTCGAGCTGTTCGGCTGGATCATGCGTGACCAGAGCTTTTTGATGAACTCCCAGCGCCTGGTGCTGATGATCCTGCAGGTGTCGATCATCGGCCTGCTGGCCATCGGTGTGACCCAGGTGATCATCACCACCGGTATCGACCTGTCGTCCGGCTCGGTGCTGGCGCTGTCGGCAATGATTGCCGCCAGCCTGGCCCAGACGTCGGACTTCGCCCGGGCGGTGTTCCCCTCGCTGACCGACCTGCCGGCGTGGATCCCGGTGGTGGCCGGGCTCGGTGTCGGGCTGTTGGCCGGGGCAATCAACGGCAGCATCATCGCCATCACCGGCATCCCGCCGTTCATTGCCACCCTCGGCATGATGGTCTCGGCCCGTGGCCTGGCGCGCTACTACACCGAAGGCCAGCCGGTGAGCATGTTGTCGGACTCCTACACGGCCATCGGCCATGGCGCGATGCCGGTGATCATTTTCCTGGTGGTGGCGGTGATCTTCCACATCGCCCTGCGTTACACCAAGTACGGCAAGTACACCTACGCCATCGGCGGCAACATGCAGGCGGCGCGCACCTCGGGCATCAACGTCAAGCGCCACCTGGTGATCGTCTACAGCATCGCCGGGCTGCTGGCAGGGTTGGCCGGGGTGGTGGCCTCGGCGCGGGCGGCGACCGGGCAGGCCGGCATGGGCATGTCCTATGAGCTGGACGCGATCGCGGCGGCAGTGATCGGTGGCACCAGCCTGGCGGGCGGAGTAGGGCGCATCACCGGGACGGTGATCGGGGCGCTGATTCTCGGGGTGATGGCCAGTGGGTTCACCTTTGTCGGTGTCGACGCCTACATCCAGGACATCATCAAGGGGCTGATCATTGTGGTGGCCGTGGTCATCGACCAGTACCGCAACAAACGCAAACTCAAGCGTTAAACAGCCTTGTAATGCGACAAAGCGCCACGCCTGACCCGCGTGGCGTTGCCATTTGTCTTCTTAATACAGCCATTGCAGCGAATTTCTTGTTATAAACGCACTCCGATGACCGCCGAAAGCGTGTCAGAGAACATTTCTAGGGGTTGTCGGACATTTTCCCTATGTTTTCGGTTGCTGGGGCCTCCACTCGGCCTTAGACTGCCGCCCCTCGTAAATTGAGTGCCGGGTGGCGCTTGGAATAGACGGCGCCTTCCTGACGAGCGTGGCAGCTGCGCTGCGGGACGCTCCATAATTCGCCTTAATGCACGTTTTTTTATAGAGATATCAATGACAAAGGAAAAGTTGCTGGCCATGCCGGCGGATGACTACATGAACGCCGAGCAGCTGGCTTTCTTCACCAAGCTGTTGCAGAACATGAAAGTCGAAACCCACGAGCGCATCGAACAGAACCGAATCGCCATTGAGAGCCTGGACACCCCGGCCGACCCGGCCGACGCTGCTTCCGTAGAAGAAGAGCGCACCTGGCTGGTCAACGCCATTGACCGTGACCAGCGCATGCTGCCGCAACTGGAGCAGGCCCTGGACCGCATCAACGATGACAGCTTCGGCTGGTGCGACGACAGCGGCGAGCCTATCGGCCTCAAGCGCCTGCTGATCAGCCCGACCACCAAGTACTGCATCGAAGCCCAGGAACGCCACGAGCAGATCGACAAGCACCAGCGCCAGGCCTGATCCCGCCTCTTGAAAGATCGCAACCGCGCACCGCAGGTTGCGATCTTCGCTCAATATCTCACCCTCCCTGCCGTTGACCTGATGCAAGAACCGCGACTAATGGACCATGGATAATGGCCCCATAGTGGCGTTTAATGCGCTCATAACAACGATAAGCGTGGGTGACGAACATGGCGACAGAAGGATCTCTGGCGGGTGCGGTGCCGGCCTCGGTACCGGTGACGAAAGGCCTGGCACGCTGGCTGACGCCGACCTTGCAGAGCCTTGCCCTGACCTTGCTGTTGTGTGGCATGACCCTGGGCGGCTGGTCGCTGTACCTGGGCCTGCCGTTGGTGATGCTCATCGTCTGGTTGCCGCGCCTGCGCTCGCGGGTGGCCACGGTCCAGGCGCCGGCGACCGACCGGCTGTCCGAGCTGACTCGCGACTTGTCCTACACCACCAGTCATAACGCGCTGTCGGCCGCCGGTGTCGCCTATTCGGTCAAGCAACTGGCCGGCAAGGTCCAGTCGCAACTCGATGCGGCGGCGCGGATCGTCAGCAACGCCGAATCGATGATTGCCACCGAACAGGCGACTTCACACCTCAGCCAGCAAGCCCTGGGCGCCGCCAGCGAGGCCCATCGCAGCAGCGTGGCCGGGCGCAGCGAGCTGGTGGAGTCCATCAGTCGCATGCACCAGCTCAGCCAGCGGGCCAACGACAGTCGCGAGTTGATCGAAGCCTTGAGCGTGCGCAGCGATGAAATCCAGCGGGTCAGCCTGGTGATCCAGTCGATTGCCAGCCAGACCAACCTGCTGGCGCTGAACGCGGCCATCGAAGCGGCTCGGGCTGGCGAGCACGGCCGCGGATTTGCGGTGGTGGCCGATGAAGTCCGCGGCTTGGCCGGACGTACCGCGGCGGCGACCGGCGAGGTTGGGGTGATGGTCGCGGACATCCAGCAGCGCACGGCCCAGGTGGTGGAGCAGATCCGTCAACTGGCCGATGACCTGGACAGCGGCGTGCAGCAGGTCGAGCACACCGGCCAGCACCTGGAGAACATTGCCCGGCTCGCCGAAGGCGTGGAAACCCAGGTCGGCGCTATCGCCCAGGGCACCGACGCCAACCGCGAGCAGCTCGACAGCCTGTTCCATGCCATCGAGCAAATGCGCGGCGACCTGTCCATCAGCGACCAGCAGACCCAGCGCCTGGCCGAGGCGGCGGTGCAGATGGAAGGCCAGGCCGAATCCATCAGCGAACGCCTGGCCGAGGTGGGCCTCGATGACTATCACCAGCGCGTCTATGACCTGGCACGGGAAGGGGCGAGCCAGATTGCCGCGCAGTTCGAGGCCGATATCGACCAGGGCCGCGTCAGCCTGGATGATCTGTTCGACCGCAACTACCAGGCCATTCCCAATACCCAGCCCGCCAAGTTCCAGACCCGCTTCGACCGCTACACCGACCAAGTGCTGCCGCCGATCCAGGAACCGTTGCTCGCCCGGCACGAAGGCCTGGTCTTCGCGATCGCCTGCACCCAGCAAGGCTATGTGCCAACCCACAACAAGGTGTTCAGCCAGCCGTTGACCGGCGATCCCCAGGTGGACACCCTGAACAACCGCACCAAGCGCAAGTTCTCCGACCGCACCGGCATCCGCTGCGGCAGTCACCAGCAACCGGTGCTGTTGCAGACCTACACCCGCGACACGGGCGAACTGATGCACGACCTCTCCGTACCGATCATGGTCAAGGGCCGTCATTGGGGTGGGTTGCGGTTGGGTTACAAGCCTGAGAAGGCGCGTTGACGTTCACTCTATTGAATAAACGCAAAACCCCGTGGCGAGGGGATTTATCCCCGTTGGGCTGCGAGGCAGCCCCAAAAAGGCTGGTTGCAGCCGACCTGATACGCCGCAATGTGTGACCTAGGGGCTGCTACGCAGCCCAACGGGGATAAATCCCCTCGCCACAGGGGGCTCAACCGATGGCCTCTAGGTTATTTACCGTCGTGCAAACGCACGTTCAGTTGGTCCACCAGGACCGCTTCTTCACCGTCGGCCAGCAGCCATTCACGCAGCAGGGCTTTCTGCTGATCCGACCAGAAGTCGGCCTCCACCAGCTTGATCTCCGGTGCCAGCGGGTGGGCCACGATGAAATCGTCGATGGCTTTGCCGTCCGAGGGCAGGCCGAGTTGGTCGAACAGGGTACTGAGCTCGTGGGAAGGCTGTTCCATGGGGTTCTCCTTTGGCGGGCGCCGTCATGACGCCTGGGTTGCTTCTTTCTATCAGAGACAAGCGAGCGCCAGGAGTTCGATCGACATCAGGCCTTCAAGCACTCTGTTCGAGACGCCTGGCCAGGTAGCAGGCCTCGTTATGGTCGGTGCGGAAACCTCTTACACGCCCAGTTGATGTTTCTTCAATGTGAAAGAAACACTTTCCGGCCAGGACAACTCGATAACGCGGTTGAATCAACGAAATGGGCAGGTAATCGACACCGTCGAAGGTATCGGCTGTGTCGACGACACAAGGGACGATAGGGGGCCGGAGCGGGATGAAAATAGCCATGCGAATTCCTTTTCTAGGGTTTACCGACGAATTGTCGAGTGCTGCGAGTAGTCTCCACGCCTTCGGCTGCTCTAGAATCGGCAGTGTCGTGTAGACGGCTGCGCCTATCTAAAGCAATTTTTTTTGGGCTCGATGTCAGAAAAATGCTTTTCTAAGTGAGAAATTTCCCTAAAGTTAGTCGTCCCACTTTTCCGATGCTCAGCGTGGCGTTTTCCTTCAGCCTCTGACGCCCCCTCGGGAAAGACGGCGAGCGCGGCAACCTTTAGTCTGCTCTCGGCCGGGGATGGGGTGCGCCGTTCATTTCGAATTTCAAAGACAGGTCCATTGCGACACTACAGTCGGCACGGGTTCTCGTGGTCCGTCCTTTTAGCGGGTGGGCCGTTTTCAAAGATGGGGATGTTTCCTTGGCAGTAAGTAATCTGGACATGCATGCGTTGTTTGTACTCGGTGACCTGCGGGCAAAACTGGTCAAACTGTTCCAGTCGCGTTTCGTCTACATCACCGAGCAGACCCCGGAAGGGATCTATGTCGCCGAAATCGACACCGAGTCGGCCCTGGTGGTCGATGACAAGCCCAGGCTGGAACTCAAGGTCGGTGATCATTTTCGCGCGGCGGTGTTGCCCAGTCGTGAGGGCGGCAAGTTTGAAATCCGCTTTCGCGAAATCAAGTTGACGGTCTATGGCCTGGGTGACTATGCCTTCGTCACGACGCCCGCGGGCCATGCGATCCTGTTCAAGGAAGGCCATAGTGTGGTGACGGTGTTCGCCGCCCACGAACAATTGCAGGAAGGCCTGACCAAGACCCTGAAAGCCGTCACCGCCAAGGCCGCCAAATGGCGCAAGGGCGAGCTCGTGACCTTCAAGGCCAGCGAGTGATACGGCTTCACCGCTGAAAATGCCTCGAAAACCGTGTGCGCGGTGGCCATTGTGCCTGGCTCGCTCGCAGTTTCTCAGGGGGCCGCTGGAACCTCGGCTACAGTCAATTGACTGAACTATTCAGAGGCTTGCGTTCGCTGACGCAGGGCCGTTCGGTTATGTCTGTATCTGGCACGAGGTGCAAAGCATGAAACGAGTTCGACAGTGGCTGGCTGCCTGGGCCACCTTGGCTGTGTTGGGGGCGCCGTTTCCGGCGTCGGCGGCTTCGGCACCGATCCACTTCGCCGACCTGAACTGGGAAAGCGGCAGCCTGATCACCGATATCCTGCGGATCATCGTCGAAAAAGGCTACGACCTGCCGACCGACACCTTGCCGGGTACCACCATCACCCTGGAAACTGCCCTGGCCAACAACGACATCCAGGTCATCGGTGAAGAGTGGGCCGGCCGCAGTCCGGTGTGGGTCAAGGCCGAGGCCGAGGGCAAGGTGGTCGCCCTGGGCGATACGGTCAAGGGCGCGACCGAGGGTTGGTGGGTGCCCGAGTACGTCATCAAGGGCGACCCGGCCAAAGGCATCAAGCCCGTGGCGCCGGATTTGCGCAGTGTCCAGGACCTGGCGCGCTACAAGCACGTGTTCAAGGACCCGGAGAGCCCGGACAAGGGCCGTTTCCTCAACAGCCCCATCGGCTGGACGTCCGAGGTGGTCAACAAGCAGAAGCTCAAGGCCTACGGCCTGACGGACAGCTATGTGAATTTCCGCAGTGGCTCGGGGGCGGCGCTGGACGCTGAAATCACCTCGTCGATCCGCCGGGGCAAGCCGATCCTGTTTTATTACTGGTCACCCACGCCCTTGCTTGGAAAGTTCAAGCTGGTGCAGTTGCAGGAGCCGCCGTTCGATGCCGAGGCCTGGAAAACCCTCACCGATGCCGACAACCCCAATCCGAAGCCGACCCGATCCCTGGCCTCGAAACTGTCGATTGGCGTCTCCACGCCGTTCCAGCAGCAACACCCGGACATCGCCGAGTTCTTCGCCAAGGTCGATTTGCCCATCGATCCATTGAACAAGGCCCTGGCCGACATGAGCGAGAAACGCACACCGCCGCGCGAGGCCGCCGAAGCGTTCCTCAAGGCGCATCCGCAGGTCTGGCAGGCCTGGCTGCCCAAGGAGGTGGCGGACAAAGTCGCGGCCAGTCTCTAAAGAATGGCCAGCCGTTCGAACTCTTGATCCTGGGCAATGCGTCTTTCGTCGCAAACGGGCAGTCTGCGCCCGTCCGGCGAATTGCCAAATTCGAGCTAGGATGATTGTTCAACCTTTTTCAGGAGGCTGGCGAATGACGCTTTTCTTGGCTCGGTCGCTGGTCGCAGTGTTTGCGACCATCAGCTTGATTCACTTGTATTGGGCCCTGGGTGGGCGTTGGGCGGTTTTGGCGGTGGTGCCCCAGGTGCCGGCCAAGCACGGCGAAGCGCTGCGACCGGCGTTCGATCCGTCGGGCTGGTTGACGTTGCTGGTGGCCTTGGCGCTGCTGTTGATCGCGGTTCTGGTGAGCCTGCGGGGCGGGCTGTTGGCACCGCCGGTCACGCACCGGGCGCTGCAATGGCTGATCAGCGCGATTGCCTTGCTGATGTTCGCCCGCGCCATCGGCGAGTCGGAGCTGGTGGGCTTCTTCAAGGAGTTCAAGGAGTCGACGTTTGCCAGGCTTGATACCTGGATCTATTCGCCGTTGTGCGTGGTGCTCGGGGCCGGGTTGCTGGCGGTGGCGTGGGTCTGAGGACAAGGCTGTTGTGGCGAGGGAGCTTGCTCCCGCTGGAGGACGACTGAAGGCATCACCGTGGCGAGGGGATTTATCCCCGTTGGGGCGCGAAGCGGCCCTTATAACGGCTGAACGTGGTCAATCGGATGTACACAGGTGGCAGGCTTTGGGGTTGCTCCGCAACCCAGCGGGGATAAATCCCCTCGCCACAAAGGCGTTCGCTCGAAATACCCGTTAGCCCTCACGGCGACTGCTCACCTCCGCCGGCACATCATCCCCCGCCATGCGCTTGCGAAACAGCGCCGCCCGGGCCAGCAGCAGGGTGGTCACCGGTACGGTGATCGACAGCAGGATCGGGATCAACCAGGCGTGCAACACCGGCCCGGACTTGAGCCCCGAAAAGTACAGGATCGAGGCCAACGCCACGCACCAGGCCCCCAGGGTGGACGCCAGGGCCGGCGGATGCATGCGCTGGAAGTAATCCTTCAGCCGCACCAGGCCGATGGCGCCGGCCAGGGCGAACAGGCTGCCGAGCACCAGCAGGATCGCCACCGGGATTTCGATCCACATCGATAACTCCACGTTCATTCGATCACCTCGCCACGCAGCAGGAACTTGGCCAGGGCAAACGAGCCGACAAAGCCGAACAGGGCGATCAGCAGCGCCGCCTCGAAATAGGTGTCACTGGCGTAGCGGATGCCCAGCACCAGCATCATCAGCATCGCCACGATGTACAGGTAGTCCAGGGCCAGGACCCGGTCCTGCGCCGACGGCCCCTTGAACAGCCGCAGCAGGGTCAGCACCATCGCCAGGGAAAACAGGAACAGGCTCAGGAGAATCGCGTTGGACAGCAACGGGCTCATTCGAAAATCTCCATCAATGGGCGCTCGTAGGTGGCCTTGAAGTGCGCGATGAAGGCCGCCTCGTCGTCCAGGTCGAACACATGCAGCAGCAGGATGCTGCGGTCCAGGGCCAGTTCCGACCAGACCGTGCCTGGCACCACCGTGGTGATCATCGACAGCGCGGCCAGGCCGTTGGCATCGTTCAGGTCCAGCGGCACCTTGACGAAGCGCGAGCGCGGCGGACGGCGACCGGCGTTCAGCACGCCCCAGGCCACCGCGAGGTTGGACACCAGCACGTCACGCCCCACCAGCAGGAACAGCCGCAGCATCACCCACGGTCGGCGGATGCGGATCGGCCGCGGGCGCAACGGGCGCATCATCAGCGGGGCCAGGAAGCCCAGCGCGGCCCCCAGCAACAGGTGGCCGGGGCTCAGGGACAGGTTCATCACCAGCCACAACAACCAGAGTGCCAGGGACAGCCACGGGGCAGGGAACAGGCGCTTCATGGCTGCACCTCCAGCGTCGCGGCGCGCGCCTCGGGGCTGGGGATGGCACGGGTGGCCAGCACTGACATCACGTAATGTTCCGGGTTGTTCAGCGCCTGGGCAGCGGACTGGGTATAGCGCAACAGCGGCTCGGCCTTGAAGGTCAGGGCGATGCCCAGGCCCAGCAGCACGATGATCGGCAGGCATTCGAAGGGCCGCAGCAACGGCGACGGTCGTTCCTGTGGCGTCCAGAAGCGTTGCACGCCCAGGCGCGAGAACGCGATCAGCGAGGCCAGCCCGGACAGGATCAGCAGTGCCAGCAGGCCCCACGCCTGGTTCGACACTGGCGTCTCGGCGCTGGCCCCCAGCCCTTGGGGATTGAGCAGCGCGCTCAGCAGGCCCAGCTTGCCGATGAAGCCGGACAGCGGCGGCATGCCGATGATCAACAGTGCACAGAAAATGAAGCTCAGGCCGAGGAACGCCATGGTCCAGGGGATCACTTGCCCGACCACGGCTTTCTGCTCGTCATCGAGGTTGATGCCCTTGGGCGGCTGCAAGGATTCCAGCGGGCGCGGCAAGCTGTCGAAATCGTCTTCCAAGGCCAGTTCATTGGCCGAGCGCGAGCGTTCGATCAGTTCGGCCAGCAGGAACAACGCGCAGAGCGCCAGGGTCGAGCTCACCAGGTAAAACAGCGCCGCGGCCACCAGGTTCGGTTGGGCGAAACCGATGGCCGCCAACAGGATCCCGGCCGAAACCAGGATGCTCAGGCTGGCCATGCGCTCCAGTCGCTGGGCCGCCAGGATGGCGATGGCCGCGCAGACGATGGTCGCCATGCCGCCGTAGATCAGCCAGTCGGCGCCGAAGTACGCCGAGGCGCCGGCCTGGCCGGAGAACAGCAGGGTCCAAAGGCGCAGGATGGTGTAGACGCCGACCTTGGTCATGATCGCGAACAGCGCGGCCACCGGCGCACTGGCCGCGCTGTAGGCCGGCACCAGCCAGAAGTTCAGCGGCCACATGCCGGCCTTGGCCAGGAACGCCACCGCGAGGATGCCGGCCCCGGCGTGCAGCAGGCCGCGGTCGGCTTCCGGCACCAAAGGCACCTTCAACGCCAGGTCGGCCATGTTCAGGGTGCCGGTGACACCGTAGATCAGCGCCGCGCCGATCAGGAACAGCGACGAAGCCAGCAGGTTGATGGAGATGTAATGCAGGCCCGACGACACCCGCGCCCGTCCCGAGCCGTGGAGCATCAAGCCGTAGGACGCCGCCAGCAGCACTTCGAAGAACACGAACAGGTTGAACAGGTCGGCTGTGAGGAAGGCACCGTAGAGGCCCATCAGCTGGATCTGGAAAAGGGCGTGGAAACTGGCGCCGGCGCGGTCCCAACGCGCCGTGGCGAACAGCAGGGCGCTGACGCCGATGATCCCGGTCAGCACCAGCATCAGCGCCGACAGACGATCGACCACCAGGACGATGCCGAACGGTGCCTGCCAGTTGCCGGGCAGGTACACGCCAATGGAGGCGGGCAGGTCCTGGCCCTGGGTCCAGGCCAGCAGCAACACGGCGATGCCCAGGCCGAGCAGGCTGGAAAACAGGTTGATCCGCGCCTTCAGCGGTCGGTGTTTCTCGCCGAGCATCAACATCAATGCCGCCGTCAGCAGCGGCAACAGGATCGGGGCGGCGATCAGATGGGGCGTCAACGTCATTCCCGGGGCTCCCGGCCGTCCACATGGTCGGTGCCGGTCAGGCCCCGGGACGCCAGCAGCACCACCAGGAACAGCGCGGTCATGGCGAAGCTGATCACGATGGCGGTCAGCACCAGGGCCTGGGGCAGCGGGTCGGTGTAGTGCAACAGGTCCTGGGGCACGCCGTCCTTGATGATCGGCTCCTTGCCGATGAACAGGCTGCCCATGCTGAAAATGAACAGGTTGACGCCATAGGACAGCAGGCACAGGCCCATGACCACCTGGAAGGTCCGGGGGCGCAGTACCAGCCAGACGCCGGAGGCGGCGAGCACGCCGATTGCGATTGCGATGACTTCTTCCATCAGGCAGTGGCTCCTTTGAGGGGGGCGGCTTTGGCCTGCAGGCCCGGTTTGTGCGCGCGCACCGATTGGTGGGCCAGGGCGGTGAGGATCAACAGGGTCGAGCCGACCACCACGGCGTATACGCCAATGTCGAAGAACAGGGCGCTGGCCAGGTGAATGTCACCCAGCAGCGGCAGGTTGAAGTGCCAGGTGTGCGTGGTCAGGAACGGGTAGCCGACGGCCATCGCCCCCAGGCCCGTGACGGTGGCGAACAGCAAGCCGGTGCCCATCCAACGCAACGGCCGCAGGCTCATCTGGGCCTCGACCCACTGGGTGCCGGCCACCATGTACTGGAGAATGAACGCCACCGACATCACCAATCCGGCGACGAAACCGCCGCCCGGCTGGTTGTGGCCACGCATGAACAGATAGAACGAAACCACCAGGGCAATCGGCAGCAGCAGGCGCACCAGCACCGACGGCACCATCATGAAGCCCAGCGCGGTGTCGCTGGCCTGGCGCGGGTTGACCAGGTCGGTGACCACGTCCGGCGCCAGCAGGCGTTGTTGCGCCGGCAACTGCATGCTTTCCTTCGGCGGGCGGAAACGTCGCAGCAAGGCGAACACCGCCAGCGCCACCGCCACCAGCACGGTGATTTCCCCCAGGGTGTCGAAGCCGCGGAAGTCCACCAGCATCACGTTCACCACGTTGCTGCCGCCGCCTTCGGGCAGGGCCCGGCTCAGGTAGAACGAGGAAATGTCGTTGGGCGTCTGGCGCGTCAGCATCGCGTAGGACAGCAACGCCATGCCGCCGCCCACCGCGATGGACAGCAACAAGTCCCGCAGGCGGCGAATGCGTGCGCGGCGTTCGCTGTTGGGCAACGGCGAGGCGTCTTCGATCCGTCGCGGCAGCCAGCGCAGCCCGAGCAGGATCAACACCGTGGTCACCACTTCCACCACCAGTTGGGTCAGGGCCAGGTCGGGGGCGGAGAACCAGACGAAGGTCACGCAGGTCATCAGCCCGCAGACACTGACCATGGTCAGGGCCGCCAGCCGGTGGTACTTGGCTTGCCAGGCCGCGCCCACGGCACAGGCGATCGCCAGCACCCACAGGGTGACGAACACGATGGAGCCGGGGATCTTTGGCCGATCGCCCCAGACCAGCGAGCTGTGCAGCATCGGGATCAGCCCCGCCAGCAGCGCGGCCAGGACCAGCCAGAACAATTGGGCTTGCAGGCGACGGGTGCTGATCCGCCGCTCCAGGCGCCGGCCCTGGCGCATCATCAACACAAGGCAGCGCTCGAACAGGCGCTTGCCGCTGAGTCTGCCAATGAATGGCGGGTGCTTGATGTGCCCCAGCCTGAACTGATTGCGCAGCAGCAGGTACAGCACGATGCCGCCGGACATTGCCACCAGGCTCATGATCATCGGCGCATTGAGGCCGTGCCAGATCGCCAGGCTGTACTCGGGCAGCGTGCCGCCCACCACGGGCAATGCCGCCGCCGCCAACAGGGAACCGACCACCTGGGCCGGGAAAATCCCCACCAGCAGGCAGGTGAACACTAGCAGTTCCACCGGTGCGCGCATCCAGCGTGGTGGCTCGTGGGGGGTGTGGGGAAGGTCGGTGGCGGCGGGGCCGAAGAACACGTCCACGGTGAAACGCAGGGAATAGGCGACGCTGAAGGTCCCGGCGATGGTGGCGATGATCGGCAGCGCCAGTTCGACCCAGGCCGTGGCGGAAATGAACACCGTCTCGGCGAAGAACATTTCCTTGGACAGAAAGCCGTTGAGCAACGGGACCCCGGCCATTGCCGCGCTGGCGACCATGGCCAGCGTCGCGGTGAACGGGATCAACCGGACCAGGCCGCTGAGCTTGCGGATGTCGCGGGTGCCGCTTTCGTGGTCGATGATCCCGGCCGCCATGAACAGCGAGGCCTTGAACGTGGCGTGGTTGAGGATATGGAACACCGCCGCCACGGCCGCCAGCGGGCTGTTGAGGCCCAACAGCAGGGTGATCAGCCCGAGGTGGCTGATGGTGGAGTAGGCCAGCAGGCCCTTGAGGTCATTCTGGAACATCGCGCAATAGGCGCCCAGCAGCAACGTACAGGCACCGGCGCCGCCGACGATGTAGAACCATTCTTCACTGCCCGACAGCGACGGCCACAGGCGCGCCAGCAGGAACACCCCGGCCTTGACCATGGTGGCCGAGTGCAGATACGCCGACACCGGCGTGGGCGCGGCCATGGCGTGGGGAAGCCAGAAGTGGAAGGGGAATTGTGCGCTTTTGCTCAAGGCGCCGATCAGGATCAGCGCCAGCAGGATGGGGTAGAGGGCATGGGCCCGAATCAGTTCGCCGGCGGCCAGGACCTTGTCCAGGTCATAGCTGCCGACGACATGGCCGAGCAGCATCACCCCGGCCAACAGACAGAGGCCGCCGGCCCCGGTCACCATCAAGGCCATGTAGGCGCCACGGCGGGCATCGGCGCGATGGTGCCAGTAGCCGATCAGCAGGAAGGAAAAGAGGCTGGTCAGTTCCCAGAAAAACACCATCTGGATCAGGTTGCCAGAGATCACCAGGCCGAGCATGGCGCCCATGAACGCCAGGAAAAACGCGAAGAAGCGCGGCACCGGATCGTCCGGCGACATGTAGTAGCGCGCGTACAACGACACCAGCGTACCGATGCCCAGCACCAACAATGAAAACAGCCAGGCGAAGCCGTCCAGGCGCAGGACGAAGTCCAGGCCCAGGCTCGGCAGCCACGAATAGGTCTCGCGGATCACACCGCCGTCGGCGATCTGCGGGTACAACAAGGCCACCTGCACGGTGCCGACCAGGGCCACGAGGCCTGCCAGCAGCGATTCGGCGTTACGGGCGTTATGCGGCAGCAGTGCCGCGACACAGCTGCCGATGAAGGGCAAAAGCAATAGAACTATCAGTGACATAGGCTTCTATTCGGCGGTAGGTTCTCAAGGATCATACGTGCCCTGACCCGGATCACCAACCGCGAGGGTGTCGCAGAATCCTACAAGATAGGTGGAGTTTTCCGACTTTGCCGGTTCAGAGGGCTGTCTCAGCCCTCGCGCTCCAGAACTTCATCCGCCTCGATCACGCCTTTGCCTCGGGTTTTCAACTCACTGACAATCACCGCCGCCACGATCAGGGCCGCGCCGAACAAGGCAATCGCCGGCAACCGCTCGCCCGCCAGGCGCCCGGCGATACCGGCCCAGACCGGCTCGCCGGCGTAGATCAGCGTGGCGCGGGTCGGCGAGACACTTTTCTGCGCCCAGTTCATCGCCACCTGGATCGCTGCGCTCGCTGCCCCCAGGCCGACGGCGCTGAACAGCAGCAGCCAGGAAAATTCCGGAAGCCTTTCCTGGGTGGGCACCACCATCAGGAACGCCAGCACGGCGGTGCTTGCCAGTTGCACCACGGTGACCCGGCGAACGTCGACCTGGCCGGCGTAGGCGCTGATCAGGATGATCTCGGCGGCAATCGCGATGGCGCTGATCAGCGTGGCGATTTCACCGGTGCTGAAATTCAACGAGGCCCCGGCCGGGCCCGATACCAGCATCAGCCCGGTGAACGCCAGCATGATGCCGATGCTGGGCATCAAGCCTGGCCGGCGGCCCAGCACCAGCCACTGCAACAGCGGTACGAAAGGCACGTAGAGCGCGGTGATGAACGCCGACTGGCTGCTGGGGATCGTCTGCAAGCCAACGGTTTGCAAGCCATAGCCGAGCATGATCGCCACACCGATGAAACCTCCGGCCTTGAGTTCGAACAGGGTCAGGTTTCGCAGGTGACGCCACGAGAACAGCGCCACGAATGCCGCCGCCGCGGCGAAGCGCAAGCCGACGAAAAACATCGGCCCGCTGACTGTCATGGCGTGCTGCACCAGCAGGAATGTCCCGCCCCAGATCATGGTGATCAGCACCAGCACGCATTCGGCCTTGCTGAATCGAGAGAAACGAGGGGAAGCTTGAGGGGCGTTCACCGATGCCATGACCTTGCGCGCCACATGAGGCAGACGCACAATGCGTCCGAAGTTGGGCAGTATAATGCGCAGCCCCAGTATGTGAGCAATATAGTGCACAAAGAATCCGGCCAGCGGGCGTCCGTCCTGCAACACGTCAGCCAGAATGTCCGCCGCCTGCGGCATGCCGCGCAGCTCAGCCAGAGTGCATTGGCGGAGCGGTCCGGGGTCAGCCGGCGAATGCTGGTGGCGATCGAAGCCGGCGAGAAGAATGTCAGCCTGACCACCCTGGACCGCGTCGCCGAAGCCCTCGACGTGGCCTTCAGCGACCTGATCCAGGCCCCCGATGCCCGTGACCCCAGCCGCATCAATGAACTGGCCTGGGCCGGTACTTTCCCCGGCAGCAAGGCGGTGTTGCTGGCCAAGGCCACTGCCAGCCGCGAGGTCGAACTCTGGGAATGGCGCCTGGAGCCCGGAGAGCATTATCCTTCTGAACCCGACGCCGACGGTTGGAGCGAGCAGCTCTATGTGTTCGAGGGTTGCCTGACGCTGCTGCTGGGCGACGAAGCGCGGCAGATCGGCGCCGGTGAGTTTTTCATGTTCGCCAGCAACCAGCCCCACGCCTATCGCAATGAGGGGCCGGTGGCGGTGCGATTTGTACGCAATGTGGTGATTTGAAGCCTGGGGGAGAGCGGTATGCAGACAGCGCCGGAGCAACAGGCGAAGGACATCGCCCGTGAAGCCGATGTGATCATTGTCGGCGGCGGCCTGAGCGGTGCCTTGCTGGCGGCGCAATTGCTGCGCCTGCCGGGCCGCCGTGAGGTCCTGGTGGTCGAGCCACGCAGCGAGCTGGGCCGAGGCGAGGCCTATAGCGCCGTGGAACTGGGGCATACCCTGAACGGTAACGCAGCGCGGATGAGCGTCGATCCCGACAACGCCGATGACCTGACCCAATGGCTCACCGCGTTCATCGAGGCCGGTGGCTGGCCCGAGTCGGATCAGCAGCACGTGCCGATCAGCGAACTGTTTCCACCGCGGGGAATCTTTGGCCTGTACGTGCAACAACGCCTGGACGAGGCCCGGGCGGTCGGCGCTCAGCACGGCTCCGTGGCCGAGCACGTGCGCGGGGAGGTGGTGGATCTGCAGCTTGTCGAGGGTGCGGTGTTGCTGACGCTGAATGACGGCCAGGTCCTGCGCGGGCGTTTCGCCGTGCTGGCCACCGGCATGTTCCCTGCGGCGCGAACGCCGCAGACCGAATCCAGCGGCTTGAACGCCGCAGCCCTGGACCCTTGGGACGTGGCCGCGATGCGCCAGCTCGATCCCCAGGCCACGGTGCTGATCATCGGCTCGGGGCTGACCATGGTCGATGCGGTGGTGTCGTTGGAACAGGCCGGGCACCGTGGGCCCATCGAAGTGTTTTCCCGCCATGGGCTGTTGCCGCATGTGCGCCGCCAACCGCCGGCGTGGGCAGATTTTCTTGCCGAAGACCACAGCCTGCGTTCGCCGCGCCAACTGATGCGCGCGTTGCGTCACCAGTGCCGCCAGGCCCAGGCCCAAGGCATCGATTGGCAGGCGCCGCTGGACACGGTACGCGCGCATATCGGGCGCTTGTGGAGCCAGGCCAGCGATGTACAGCGCCGACAGTTCGTGCGGCATATTCGTCCCTGGTGGGAGAGCCATCACCATCGTTCGCCGCCGTTGAGTGCGCAACTGGTGGCGCGTCTGCACGGGGAAGGGCGGTTGCGGATTCAGGCGGCGTCGTTCAAGGGGCTGGTCGAGTCGGCCGAGGGCACCGTCGCAATTCGCCTCCGTCGGCGCGGCGAAGCCGAGACAACCGTGGTGCAGGGCGCTGCGTTGATCAACTCCAGTGGCATCGAATACGACTGGCGCCGGGTGGCCCGGCCATTGCCGCAGCAACTGCTGGCCCGTGGCCTGATCCAGCCCGGCCCACTGGCCCTGGGCATCGCCGCAAGGCCCGACGGTGCGGTGCTCGACGCCCGGGGTGAGCCCGCCGACCGGCTGTTCGCCATGGGTCCGCCACTGCGGGGGATGTGGTGGGAAAGTACCGCCGTGACTGATGTGGCGAGTCAGGCGAAGGTGTTGGCAGGGCGGTTGGTCGAGTTGCAAGGCCAGGGCTCAAACTGATTCGAGCCCCTGTGGCGAGGGAGCTTGCTCCCGCTGGGCTACGAAGTAGCCCTGAAACCATTCACCTGGGTGTGTCAGGTTGGTCGTATGCAGCATTCAGTCTCTTTGGGGTTGCTGCGCAACCCAGCGGGAGCAAGCTCCCTCGCCACAGGGCGTTCACTGAAGTGAGCGGTTGCGGTTATAACTCGCTGATGTTCACCCAACGCTGCTCCCGCGCCGCCAGGCGAATCGCCGCCGCCAGGCGTTCCACCGCCCAGGCCTCTTCGAAGTCCGTGCCGTGGCCCGCTTCGCCGGCCAGGGCCATGAGCAGTTCCTGCACCTCCAGCGTTTTCAGTTCGTTGTAGCCCAACTGGTGCCCGGCGGCCGGGCTGAAGGCGGCGTAGCCGGGGAGGTCCGGGCCGGCCAGCAGGCGCTGGAACCCGGTTTCGCCGGCGCGGCACAGGCGCAGTTCATTGAGCCGTTCCTGATCGAACGCCAAGGTGCCGAGGGTGCCGCTGATCTCGAAGGCCAGGTGGTTCTTGTAGCCGTGTTTGAGCCAACTGCTGCTCACCGTGCCACAGGCGCCATTGGCGAAGCGCAGCAGGGCGTGCACATGGTCGTCCACCGCGATGGCGCGTTGTTCGCGATTACCGGCGCTGGCGGGACGTTGGGTGTGCACGGTCTGGCTGTCGGCACACACCGCCTCGACATCGCCCAGGAGGTGCCGGGCCATCGCCAGCAAATGGCTGCCCAGGTCCGCCAGGGCACCGCCGGCGTGGGCCGCTTCGCAGCGCCATGACCAGGGCGAGGCCGGGTTGGCCATGAAGTCTTCGCTGAACTCGCCCTGGAAACTGACGATCGAGCCCAGTTCCCCGCGCTGGATGATCTCCCGCGCCAACTGGATGATCGGGTTGTGCTGGTAGTTGTAGCCGACCCGGGTGACCACGCCCGCCGCCTTGGCCGCCTGGCGCATCTGGTCGGCCTGGTCGAGGGACACGGCCAGGGGCTTCTCGCAATACACCGGTTTGCCCGCCGCCAGCGCCGCCATGGCCATGGGGAAGTGCAAATGGTTGGGAGTGGTGATGGCGACCAGATTGACCTTGGGGTCTTCGATCAACCGTTGCCAGTCACTGTGGGCCGTCTCGAAGCCCCAGCTCTGTGCGCATTGCCGGGCGCGCTGCGGGTCGGCGTCGGCCAGGGCCGCCAATGTCAGGGGGTGGGGAAGGTCAAAGACCGCCTTGGCCTGGTGGAACGCCAAGGCATGGGCACGGCCCATGAAGCCGGTGCCAATCAGACCGATGCCGAGTTCGCGCATGAGAAGAGCCCTTTGAGTTGTTATTGTCAGAGGGCTCTTTATGGAATAAAAATTCCCTAATTGCAAATATTGGAATAAATATTCATTGATGCAATGGAAAATCTCTGTGGGAGCGGGCTTGCCCGCGAAGAGGCCCGGGCTATCCAGCATCTCCATCGACTGACACACCGCTTTCGCGGGCAAGCCCGCTCCCACATCTGGGATATGCGGGTCTCAGGAAAGAAACCCGCCATCCACATTCAGCGCCACGCCCGTGGTGTAGCTCGACGCGTCGCTGGCCAGGTACAACACCGTGCCAGCCATTTCGCTCGGGTCGGCCACGCGCTTGAGCGGGATCTGGGCCAGGGCGGTCTTGAGGATGCTGTCGTTCTTGACCAGCGCCGAGGCGAACTTGGTGTCGGTCAGGCCCGGCAGCAGGGCGTTGCAGCGGATGCCGAACTGCGCGCATTCCTTGGCGAAGACCTTGGTCATGTTGATCACCGCCGCCTTGGTCACCGAATAGATGCCCTGGAAGATCCCCGGCGAGATGCCGTTGATCGACGCCACGTTGATGATGCTGCCTCCGCCGTTCTCGCGCATCAACTTGCCGGCTTCCACCGACATGAAGAAGTAGCCGCGGATGTTCACGTCCACGGTTTTCTGGAAGGCGCCCAGGTCCGTGTCCAGGACGTTGCAGAACTGCGGGTTGGTGGCGGCGTTGTTGACCAGGATGTCCAGGCGCCCGAACTGCTCGCGGATGCCCGCGAAGACCTGGCTGATCTGTTCCATTTCACCGATGTGGCAAGCGATGGCGGTGGCCTTGCCGCCCGCGGCGACGATGGCGTCGGCCACCTGCTGGCAGCCGTCGAGCTTGCGGCTGGACACGATCACGTGGGCGCCTTGCTGGGCCAGCAACTTGGCGATGGCCTCGCCGATGCCGCGACTGGCACCGGAAACGAAAGCGATTTTACCGTCGAGGTCGAACAACTGAGTCTTGGACATGCGGTTTCCCTTGTTATAGGTGCGCTCAGAGCGTGGATTTGCGGATGACCTGCAGGCTCATCTGCTCCAGCAGCTTGTTCATCTGAACGAACTGCGCGAAGCGTTTGTCCTGGGTCTGGCCGTGGTAGAAGCGGTAGTAGATCTGTTGGACGATACCGGCCAGGCGGAACAGGCCGTAGGTGTAGTAGAAATCGAAGTTGTCGATGCGAATGCCGGCGCGTTCGGCGTAGTAGTCGACGAACTCGCGGCGGGTCAGCATGCCGGGCGCGTGGCTGGGCTGGCGCCGCATCAGTTGCACCGGCGCCGGGTCGTCGGCCTCGATCCAGTAGGCGAGGCTGTTGCCCAGGTCCATCAGCGGATCACCCAGGGTGGTCAATTCCCAGTCGAGCACGCCGATGATCTGCATCGGGTTCTCGGGGTCCAGGATGACGTTGTCGAAGCGGTAGTCGTTGTGCACGATGCTGGACGTCGGGTGGTCGGCGGGCATCTTGTCGTTGAGCCAGTCCTTGACGGCCTGCCATTGCGGCGCGTCGGGGGTCAGGGCTTTTTCGTAGCGCTCGCTCCAGCCACGGATCTGCCGGGCCACGTAGCCTTGGGGCTTGCCCAGGTCCGCCAGGCCGCAGGCGTTGTAGTCGACCCGGTGCAGTTCCACCAGCCGGTCGATGAAACTCTTGCACAGCGCTTCGGTGCGGGCAGCGTCGAAACCCAGTTCCGGCGGCAGGTCGGAGCGCAGGATGATGCCCTTGACCCGTTCCATCACATAGAACTCGGCACCGATCACCGACTCGTCGGTGCAGTGCACGTAGGCTTTCGGGCAGTACGGGAACCCCTCGCGCAACTGATTGAGGATGCGGAATTCGCGGCCCATGTCGTGGGCGGACTTGGCCTTGTGGCCGAACGGCGGGCGCCGCAGGACGAACTCCTGTTCGGGGTACTCCAGCAGGTAGGTCAGGTTCGACGCGCCACCGGGGAACTGGCTGATCCGTGGCAAACCGGTGAGGCCCGGAATGTGGGCCTTGAGGTACGGGTCGATCAGACTGGCATCGAGTTCTTCACCGTCGCGCACGCGGGTGGACTGATCAGTAAACGCCATGCTTATCCCTTCTGCTTATTTTGGAGGCCATCGATCATTGGCTAATCTAATGGCGCGCGGGAGGCGTCACAAGCACGCCAGGGTCTTATAGGTTAGCGTGTTGCTGGATAATCAGCGGGCCTGATGCGTCCAGGTGAGCTATGGTTTCGGGGTCGCTTCAAGGAGTCGCCGCGATGGGATGCCCGCAGGTCTGCAGCACCGCCACCTTGCAATGCAGTTTCGGCGCCGCGCCAGCGGTGCTCAACGTATTGCCGGTCAACCGAATGCTGACTGGCGGGATGCCGGCAGCGAACATCATGGATCACATTCCGTTGGTGAACGTCACCACGTTCGGCATGTGCATGAGCCTGGCCAACCCGACCGTCGCCGCCGCCACGGCCGCCGCCCTGGGCGTGCTCACCCCCATGCCCTGCATCCCCGCCACCGCCACCCCCTGGATCCCGGGCGGCCCACCGACCCTGTTGCTGGGCAACATGCCGGCCATCGATGCCAACAGCACCCTGATGTGCTCCTGGGCCGGGGTCATCAAGATTGTCGTGCCGGGGCAGGTGCAGATGTTGATTCCCTGACTGGCTGGGTGTGCAGCTATTGGTGGTCTCCTGCACAGGTGCGAGCAAAGGCTGCGCACACCCCAAATCCCTTGTGGGAGCGGGCTTGCCCGCGAAAGCGGAGTGTCTGCCATGAATATGTTGAATGTGCCGCCGTCTTCGCGGGCAAGCCCGGCTCCCACAAGGGCAGTGGTGTCTGCAGAGGCGGTGTACACCCCCTGCAAAAGCAAGGAGTTCAAGCCTGCGCCGGGTCGTTCCAGCGCCGCAGCCACCAGCGCAGCCGGGAGATCGGTTTGCCTTCGGCGTCCAGCGGGCGGCCGTCTTCGGCGTAGGCGTGGGCCGGTTCCAGCAGTTGGCCATTGAGGTAACGGGCCTCGACCGCGGGGTTGCCGTTGGCGTGCAGGCGGCGGTAACGGCCGTCGCGTACGCCGTCGCGATAGAACTCGGCCTCGGCCAGTTGCCCGTCGGGGAAGTAGTTATTGGCTTCGCCGTGGAGCAAGCCGGCGCGGTAGGTGGCCTGGCGCTGCAAACCGCCTTCGGCCGCATAAAAACTCGCCACCCCCTGCAGCTTGCCGTTGACGAAGGGCAGCACCGCCGAAACCTTGCCGTTGGGGTGATACAACGTACTGGTGCCTTGTAGTTCACCGCGGTGGTAGTTGAGTTTCGCCTGGGGGCGGCGGGCTTCTTCGATGTGCAGTGGGCCGTCGAGCCGGCCCTCGATCAACTGGCCGTTCAGTTGACTGTCGCCACGTTCCACGTCGAGTGTTTTCGAGGCCATCGATGCGCTCCCCTCAGTTGACCTTCACCAGGCCACCTTTGATGGTCAGCATGCCACCGCCGTCCACGGTCTGTTCGGCGGCGGCCTTGTTCACCAGGCTGATGCCGGCGTCGTTGGTCAGGGTGGTGCCGGCCTTGTTTTCCAGTGAAGTGCCGGCCTGGTTGCTCAGAGCCGTGCCGGCCTTTTGGCTGATGGACGTGCTGGCCTGGGCCGCCAGGTCGGCGCCACTCTTGATCGCGAAGCTGCCGCCGCTTTGCAGGGTCAGGGTGCCGCTGACCTTGATCGTCAGATTTCCGTCCACCGTGAGGTCGTAGTTGCCGGTGACCTTGTGCGCGTAGTTGCCGCCGGTGCTGTGGGTCTGGTCCGAACCCACGGTCACGCTGCGGGTGTCCTTGACGTCGAGGCTGTCGCTGCCGGTCTGGATCGTCACGCTGCGCTTGCCTTTCTCCAGGGTGACGGTCTCGTCGCCGTCCTTGACCGTGCGGGTACGGGCGTTCTGCACCGTGAGGGTTTCATCGTGGCCGACGGTGGCGGTGGTGTCGTTGAGCACGTTGATGTTGAGGTCCTTCTGGGCCTGGAGGAACACTTCTTCGGCGTCCTTCTTGTCCTCGAAGCGCAACTCGTTGAAACCGCCGCCGCCCTTGGACGATTGGGTCTTGATCCCGGATTGGGTCTGGTTCGCCGGCAGCGCATAGGGCAAGGCGTTGTCGCCGTTATAGACGCAGCCGGTCACCAGCGGACGGTCCGGGTCGCCGTCGATGAACGTGACGATGACCTCCTGGCCGATCCGGGGTACGAACTGCATGCCGAACCCCTTGCCGCTCCAGGGCAGGACCACGCGTACCCAGCAGGAGGAGGTTTCATCGTTCTTCCCGGTGCGATCCCAGGGAAACTGCAACTTGATCCGCCCGTATTCATCGGTCCAGATTTCCTCGCCGGCCTTGCCCACCACCACCGCGGTCTGGGGGTGCATGCGCGGTTTTGGCGTGAGGCGGGCCGGTCGGTAGGCCGTGGCCTTGGGAATCGCCTCGAACCGGTTGTAGTAGCTGTCGTGGCTGGCCTCGTGGCTGACCGAGGTCACCACCCAGTCGATGTTCAGCGCCGGGTCTTCATGCCCGGCCAGGGTGAACCAGTACCCCGGCACCAGCCAGCGGCAGTCGCTTTCGCCGACAAACCGCTGCGCCTGGCTGCGCAGGCCGTCGATTCGCTGCTTGGTCAGTGCGTCGCCCTGGGCCTTGGCGGTGTAGCCGCCCGGATGCTCGTACATCGAACTCGGCCCGGCCACGGCTTCGGCCTGGCTGTAGAGCGATGTGGTGGGGGTGGTGAATTCGTAGTCGGTCGCCTGGTAGACCCCGGCCACCGCTTGCAGGGACACGTGCCCGGTCCGGACGCCATGCAGTTCGCGGTCGCCAATTTTCTGCCCGAGGTAGTTCACCGTCGGTCCGTTAGGGATCGGCGCGAAGGCGTCGTTGTTGTCGGCCAGTACCAGCGTGTGCGTGCCTTGCGCGTGGGTGAAGAACCAGAAGATCCCGTCCTCTTCCAGCAGGCGCGAGACAAAGGCCAGGTCGGTTTCGCCGTACTGCACGCAATACTCGCGGGGGCTGTAGCTGCCGGTGAGCTCGAGCTTGAAGTCGGTAAAGCCGTGGGCCTTGAAAATCGTCGTGACGATGTCCGATGTCGCGAGGTTCTGGAACACCCGATTGTTGCTGGCCAGCCCCAACCACCAGAGCCAGGGCCTGAGCAGCAGTTGATAGCGCTCGGCGGTGGCGTCGGCGGGCAACTGGCGGATTTCGGCCACCAGCAGGTCCAGCGGGCGCAGCAGCGCGTCCTTGTGCAGGGTCGTGGTGACGTGGCTACCGATGGCCGTGGTGAGGGTCAATGGGGCGCCGTCGTTGAGGCCGTTGAGGACGTGCGAACCCAGTGCGTTGAGACGCTCTTCGCCGGACAGCGAGTCCGGGTACAGCGCGGCCAGCGTCGCGGCAGTGAGGGAAAGGGTGGTGTTGCTGTCGGTGGAGCGGGGCATGCGCTCAGCCTCTGACATCGAACAGGATGGGGCGGTGATCGGGGCCGGACATATCGAACACGTGGGCGAGCCCCGTGATGTCGACCGGCGTGACAGCGACATCCACGGAGGCCAGCACCCAGTCGAGGATGCCGCCCTTGCTTTGGGTTTGTTGGCCGCCCCAGCACTCATAAGCCAGCCCGGCGGTGTCGAGTTCTCCCACCTTCTGGTAATCCAGGTTCAGATCGCCGGTCGCCACCCACTTGCCGCCCAAGGCCGTGCAGGACTTAAGCTGGCTTTTGGTCACACCGTTCTGTCCCGACTTGAAATGGGCAAGAAATACGTAGCCGGTGTAGCCCTTCACGCCGTGGGCTTCGACGGCAATCAGGTCCCTGTTCAAGGTGAAGAGGCTGCCCTGGCTGACCACCTGCAACCTCTCGAAGCTTTTGACCAGGACGATGTAGGCATTCGAATGACCGCCGGTGAAGGAATAGACGCTGTAGTTTTTGTAAATGGCAGCCAGGTTCGAACGGTAGTTATCGATCTGCGCCGAATGTATTTCACACAGGAAAACGAGGTCCGCGTCCCAATAATTGCTGGAGCAGCAGTTGTGGAGAAAGATATCCACCTGCGTCTGCTTTTCCAGCGTGGAGGACTTGCCGTTTTTTTCCACGTTGAAACTGCCAATTCTCATAAGGCCACCCCCCTGCGCTGCATCGGCGTTGCGTTTATTCCAGGGCCCACTGCGCCAACTTCCCCGTCACCTGCGTCATCAGCACATTCTCGATATCCCGCGCGCCGGCCGCGCTGCATTTGGCGAGCACGGCCTTGACGATCCCGGGGTCGAACTCGAACGGCTTGCCCGTCGCGGCCTTGTAGCGTGCACGCAGTTTTTCCAACTTCGCCAACACGATCCCCTCCAGCGTTGCCTCATCCAGCGGCCGGTACGCCACCACCGTCATGCGCGCCAGGAAGGCCGGACGAAACGCTTGCAACAACACCTTGCGCAAGGCTTCGTTGAAGGCATCGCTGCCCAGTTGCGCAGCCGGGGTGTCCAGCAGCAATTCGGCACCGACGTTGCTGGTGGCGAGCATCACGGTGTTCTTGAAGTCCACCACCAGGCCGGTGCCGTCCTCCATCAGCCCCTTGTCGAAGACGTTGTAGAACGCTTCGAGCACATCGGGGTGAGCCTTCTCGATTTCGTCCAGCAGCACCACCGAATAGGGTTTGCGCCGCACCGCTTCGGTGAGCACGCCACCGCTGCCGTAGCCGACGTAGCCGGGCGGGGCGCCTTTGAGCTGGCTGACGGTGTGGGCTTCCTGGTATTCCGAAAGGTTGATGCTGATCAGGTTGCGCTCGCCGCCGTACAAGGCATCGGCCAGGGCGTAGGCGGTTTCGGTCTTGCCCACGCCGGTGGGGCCCACCAGCAGGAACACCCCGACCGGTTTCTGCGGGTCGGTGAGGCCGGCGCGGTAGGCTTGCAGGCGTTGGGCGATGGTGTCGAGCGCCGGGCCCTGGCCCATCACCCGTTGCCCCATGCGCTGGCCCAGGGTGCGCATGGCGTGGGCCTCGTCGGCGAGCATCTTGCCCACCGGGATGCCGGTCCAGCCGGCGATCACGGCGGCGACGGTCTTGCTGTCCACCTGTTCGGGCACCAGGGGATCGTCCTGGCGAATGGCATCGAGGCCGGCTTCCAGGCGCAGCAATTCGGCGGCCAGGTGATCGATGCGGTTATCGACCTCGGTGTCGGGTTTTTCAGCATCGGCCCGTTCGCTCAGGGCCAGCAGTTCGCGCCGGGTGTCGAGCAGCTCGCGCACTGCTTCGCGTTCTTCGCCCCAGCGGGTTTCCAGCTCGCGGATGGCCTGCACGTTGCTGGCCGATTCGCTTTCCAGCAGGGTGATGCGTTCGCGGTGATCCAGGCCGGTGGCTTGCTCGCGTCGCAGGCGCTCGACTTCATCCTTGAGGCTGTTCTGACGGTGCCGCAGGCTTTCCAGCGGCGGCGGTACGTCGTGCTGGCCGAGGGCGACCCGGGCGCAGGCGGTGTCGAGCACGCTGATGGCCTTGTCCGGCAACTGGCGTCCTGAAATGTAGCGATGGGACAGCTTCACTGCTTCGTGGATGGCCGCGTCCAACACCTGCACGCCGTGGTGCTGCTCCAATTTAGTGGCGACGCCACGGAGCATTTCCACGGCGGTGAGTTCGTCTGGTTCTTCGACCTGCACCAGTTGGAAGCGGCGGGTCAGGGCCGGGTCTTTCTCGAAGTATTTCTTGTACTCCAGCCAGGTGGTGGCGGCCAGGGTGCGCAGTTCGCCTCGGGCCAGGGCCGGCTTGAGCAGGTTGGCGGCATCGCTGCCACCTTCGGCACCGCCGGCACCGATCAACGTGTGGGCTTCGTCGATGAACAGGATGATGGGTTTTTCGGCGCTGCGTACCGCGTCGATCACACCCTTGAGGCGTTGCTCGAATTCACCCTTGACGCCCGCGCCGGCCTGCAACAGGCCCAGGTCGAGCACCCGCAGCGTCACCTCTTGCAATGACGGCGGCACATCTGCGGCGGCGATGCGCAGGGCCAGGCCTTCCACCACGGCGGTCTTGCCGACGCCCGGGGCGCCCACCAGGATCGGGTTGTTCTGCCGACGCCTGAGCAGAATGTCGATGCATTGGCGGATCTCGCCGTCGCGTCCGACGATCGGGTCGATGCGACCTTCCCGGGCGTCGGCGGTCAGGTCCTGGGTGTACTGGTCGAGTACCGGGTCCTGCTTTTGCGGCGCCTCGCCAGGCTTGGCAGCGCGTACGCCGCCGGTATGTTCGTGGGAGCTTTCGGTCCACTCCAGCAGGTGGGTGCGCAGGGCGTCCCGGGGGATGCGCAGCAGCGATGAAGCACTGTTGAGCAGCAAGCCGCGGCGCTCGTCGCGATCGAGCAGGGCCAGCAACAACAGCCCGGAACGGATGCTGTCCAGGCCCAGTACGCTGGCCTGCACCACGGCATCCTCCAGCAGGCCGATGGTCTGCGCCGACAGGGCAGGGGTGCGAGTGCTGCCGGACTTGAACAGCTCCAGGGCCCGATTGGTTTCAGTCGCCACGGCGTCGCGTTCCAGGCCGAAGCGCGGCAGCAGGCAGGCGAAGTCACCCCCTTCGATGTCCAGCAGTTCCAGCAACAGGTGTTCGATCTCGACGTAATGATGGCCGCGTTGCAGGCAGCGTTGCGCGGCCCGTTCCAAGGCGCGGCGGTTGTCCGGGTTGAGGCGTCCGATCAGGCTGGCCAGTTCCATTTCAGGCGATCTCCGGCTGACGAAGGCGGGTTTCGATGCGTTGCACGGCCAGGCTCGGCTGGCGTTGCAGGCCGCCGTTCCAGCTCAAGCGCGGCGCCGTCGAGTGGCCGAGTTGCAACGGCCCGGCGCCACGGACCAGCAGCACCAGCGTGCAGTCCAGGTCCGGGCCGAAATACAAGGCATAGAGACTGGCGAGCAGCGGATGGACGTCGCCGTCAGGCAGCAGGCCGTTGGCCTGGACGGTGCTCAGTGGGCCCAGGGTCAGGCGCACGCCGGCATGCTCGTCCCAGACCCGGGTCCCGGCCACCGCCGTGCGGCCCAGGCACAGGTTGCGTCCCCCGACCTGCAAGCGGCTGCGGCTGGCCGGCGGGATTTCCCGCCAGCCCCCGGCATAGCCGGTCAGTTCCACGGGCAGGCCGAATTGCTCACGGACAATGGCCGCGAAGCCGGCCAGGGAACGACGGCCGTCGGCGTACAGCGCGGTGCAGGCGAGCACGGCGCAATCGGGAGCGGCCTGGCGCTCTTGCAGGGCCTTGGGCAGCAGGCCGGTCAGCGCCCGCAACTGCGCCTGTACGGCCGAAGCCCCGGGGGCGGTGAAGCCCAAGGCAATGCGGTGCTTGCGCATCACCTTGTACAGCAGGCTGAGCAGACGATGCTGGAACAGGTCGAGAAATTCCGCTGGGGCGTGGTCCCGCGCCCGTGCCCGTTGTTGCAGCCATTCCTGGTAGGCGTAGGGCAGCGGACCGTCCGGGCCGCCGAGGCCGAAGATCGGTGTGGTCAGGGTCGGTGGTGAGCCGGTGTCCTGCTCCAGGCGCTCGACTTCGCTGGCGGCGAACACGGGCGTCAGCGGCCCACGCAAGCGCAGCGCCTCGGCGTGCGGGGCGGTGCCGCTGCCGAGGGTTTCGGCCTGGGGATGCTCGCGCTCCAGCACCTGCAACGCCTGGAGCCATTCGAAGCGTTGCGGGTCGCGTCGCAGGCGTTGGCTCAGGTTCAGAGCGTCAGGGGCTTGCCGGCTTGGGGTTGCCATGTCTTCACCTCCTTGTCGGACTGGACCAGCACCGTGCGCACGAAGCGGTTGGCGGTGGCGTAGAGGGAAAAGAACTGCGCCAGCACCCCGGAGAACAGCACGGCGCTGCTGCCGACGAAATGCTGCGGGTCCAGTTGCAGGCGCACTTCCAGGCCGTTGCGCCAACCGCGCCAGGCGTCCTCGCCAACATGGGCGATGACCCGTTCGCAGCCCAGCCCCAACACGCCGTCGATCTGGCGCCGGGCGCTGGCCTCGTCGCGCAGGTTATGCAATTCCAGGATCTCGCGCAGGGCATCGAGCGCCTGGGGGCCTTCCACCAGGGACAAATGGTTGAGGGTCAATTGCGACACCAGTCGCCAGCGCGATTCGCCGTCCAGTCGCGGCAGGCTCTGGGGGCTGGGTGGGTTGCGCAGGCGGGCCCAGGCCACCGGCCCCGGGCGCTCGAAGCCCAGCGGGGTGCCGGCGGGCAGGCTCTGGGCCAGGTGTCGGTTGGTGCAGAGCAGTTCGGCGGTGAGGCTGTAGTCGCGGGTCTCGGCCAGTGGGTCGAACCGGGTGTCCACCAGACTGACCATCAGGTCGGTGCCCAGCCGGTTCGGGCTCATGCCGCTGACCCGCCGTGCATGCCAGTAGCACGACGGGTCGTTGCCATGCTGGCTGCCGTAGTAGGCCGGCACCTTGCGCACGCCCTGGCTGGAACTGGCGCGCATGCCACGGATGCTGTGGATCTCGACGCTGTTTTCCCGATGACTGTCGGCCACCAGGCGGTATTCACTGCGAGTGCCGTCCGGGCGCAGCGGTTCCGAAGTTCTGGGGAACAGGTTGATCACCGGGGTGCAGCCCAGCGCGATGTCGCTGGCCTGGAGCGGCAGGCGGCTGGCCGGAGCGCGGTCGAACACGATGTAGAGGTACAGGGAGGCGTTGTCGCTGTTCGCGCCGGCCAGTGGCAGGTCGAAGAAACCGAATTTGTCGGGGAAGGCAAAGTACTCAGCCAGCAGACGCATACCCGGGTGCACGCCGTCCTCGTCCGGCAGCAAGGCCTGGTCGCTGCCGAAACCGACTATTTGCGGCAGGCCGGCCAGTGGCTCCGGCACGCTGCCGGGTGGCCCGGCGAGGACCTTGATGGCGTGGGCGCCCAACAGGTCATAGAGCCAGGCATTGATGATCGGCGAGGCGGCTAGGTGCACCCGCAGGTGCTCGATCCCCAGTGTCGACCACTGGCTTTCACCCAGGCAACGCAGGTTCAGGCGCAAGGCCGAACGGGCCTGGACCACCCCGGTCAGCGCTTGGGCCTCGTCGCTGCCCAGTAGCAGCGCCTCGCTGATTTCCAGCGGCCACAGATGCACGGCGGCGGTGGTGCGAAAGTGAATGCTCTGGCCCTTGTCAGTGGTGACGAACAACGGCGTGTCGCGGGGCAGGGGGTAGCCCTCGTCGAGGTTGCCCTTGCTCGGGTCGGGTTCGAACTGGACGATGGCACACGATGGCAACGGGCGCATGGCCAACGGGTAGAGCTGTTCGAGCAGGGCGTCGCTGAACTCGGCGTAATCGTCGTCCAGCCGACGTTGCAGGCGCGCCGCCAATAACGCGAAACCCTCCAGCAGGCGCTCGACGTGGGGGTCCGGGCATTCGCCAGGGGACAACTCCAGGCGCCGGGCGACCTTGGGGTAGCGTTCGGCGAACAGGCTCCCGGCGTGACGCAGCCAGGTCAGTTCGCGCTGATAATAGTCCAGCAGTTGCGGGTCAATCGAGTCGCTCATGGCGCACCTCAAGGCCGTCGTCGGCGGGCTCGATCACAAAGGCCACCGGCCAGGCGTGGGGGTCGCCGCGCAGTTCGCCCAGCAGCCGGATGCACAACTGTTGTGGCTGACCGGGCACCGGGCAGACCTGTACCTCGCCCAGGCGCAGGCGAGGTTCGAAGTGGCTGACCGCCTGGCGGATCTCCCGGGTCAGTTGGCGCCGATCATCGCTGCGTTGCTGTTGCAGCGCGGTCCAGTCGGCAATGCCGTAGTCGAGGATGCTCGGTGGCTCGGTCAGTGCCCGTGGCCCGCGCCGGGTGTTGAACAGCCGCGACAGTTCGGTGTGGACCGAGTCCTGCAACGCCTGGCGATCGAACGCCCGACCGGTGTCGTCCGCCGGGCTGGCCAGGCGTTCGAACAGCGGCGGACGAAACCCGAAGCCGGCCATGGCGCAGCCTCCTTACTTGGTCATTTTGTTGGCCGCCAGGTCCCAGGTCGTGCCCGCCGTACCTTCCTTGGTGCCGTCGTCTTTCTGGGCGGTGAGCTCCCATTTGATCTTGGTGAAGTTCAGCGACAGGGTTTCCACCGGCTTGCCGCCCGTGCCGCCGCTGACGCTGACGTTGGACAGCACGACGTTGGTGAGGGTGTAGACGATGAACGGCATGATCTTGCCGCTGCCCTCGGCGGCGTTGCGGCCGATGGTGATGACGGCCTGTGGGATCGGCTTGCCGGCGCAGCAATACTCGTTGAGCGAGGGCGTGGAGCTGTCGATGAACTTGGTCAGGGTGAACTCACCGATGTGCGGCCGGCCGGAGGTGCGCTCCGAGTTGCTGACGTCATTGGTGACCTGCATGGCCACGTTGTGGCTGTAGGACATGACCTCGATCTTGTCCGTGAAGCCCTCCAGCAGGCTGTCGCCCTTGATGTCGCCGCCGAGGTCGAGAATGATTGCATCCATGGTGTGGGACTCCTGAAGAAAACGAATAGGTGGTGCCAATACCGTAAGAACGAACGCCAAACCTTGTGGCGAGGGGATTTATCCCCGATGGGCTGCGCAGCAGCCCCTTGTGCCGATGACTCAATCTGTCGCAAGCACCGAGTCGCCGGGAATCGGGGCCGCTTCGCGCCCCATCGGGGATAAATCCCCTCGCCACAAAACTCCCTCGCCGCAGGCTTCGGTCGTCAGGCCGCAACCGGTGGCGGCAGGGTCGCCACCAGGCGGATCGACGCGGTCAGTTCCTCGAGCTGGAAGTGCGGCCGCAGGAACACCGTGGCCTTGTAGGCGCCCGGCTTGCCGGCCACTTCCGTCACGTCCACCCGCGCCTCGCGCAACGGGTACTGCGCCTTGATCTCCTGCGGCGCGTTGTCGTTGATCAGGACGTAGTCGGCGATCCAGTTGTTGAGGTAGGTCTGCACGTTGTCGCGGGTCATGAAGCTGCCGACCTTGTCGCGCATGATCACCTTCAGATAGTGGGCGAAGCGCGAGGCCGCCAGCACGTACGGCAGCATCGCCGAGATGCGCGCGTTGGCGTTGGCTTCATTGGTGTTGTAGAGCTTGGCCTTGTTGGTGGTCTGGCCGCCGAAGAACACCGCCACGTCGCTGTTTTTCTTGTGGCACAGAGAAATGAAACCGAGGTCGTTGAGTTCTTTTTCGCGGCGGTCGGTGATCGCCACTTCGGTCGGGCACTTGAGCGAAAGGTCCCCGGAGCTGGTGCGGAAGGTATGGGCCGGCAGGCCTTCCACCGCGCCACCGCCCTCGGCGCCGCGGATCGCCGCGCACCAGCCGTACTTGGCGAAGGCCTCGGTGATGCGTTGCGACAGCGCCCAGGCGGCGTTGCCCCACAGGTACTTGCTGTGGTCGGTGCCGTTGACGTCCTCGACGTAGTTGATGCCTTCCACCGGCAGAGTGTCCGGCCCATAGGGCAGGCGCAACAGGAAGTGCGGCAGCACCAGGGACACATAGCGCGAGTCTTCGCTTTCGCGGAACGAGCGCCACTTGATCAGTTCCTGGCTCTCGAAAATCTTCGACAGGTCACGGGGAACCGCCAGTTCGGTGAAACTGGTCATGTCGAACAACCGGGGGCTGGCGGCGGCAATGAACGGCGCATGCGCCGCTGCCGCCACGTTCGAGAGTTTTTCCAGCAGGCCGATGTCCTGCGGGTGCCGGCCGAAGGTGTAGTCGCCCACCAGCAGGCTGAACGGGTGCCCGCCGAAGGTGCCGTATTCTTCTTCGTAGATCTTCTTGAACAGCGCGCTCTGGTCGAATTCGACGGCCTTCTCCAGGTCGTTCTGCAGCTCCTTCTGGGTCACGTTGAGCAGGCGCAACTTGAGCCGGGTGCTGGTTTCGGTGTTCTGCACCAACAGGTGCAGGCCGCGCCAGGAGGCTTCGAGTTTCTGCAGCTCGGGATGGTGCAGCACTTCGTTGAGCTGGGCGCTGATCAATTCGTCGATCTGGCTGATGCGGTCGTTGATCATCGCCACGGTGTCCTTGTCGATGGCCATGCCTTCGTCGAGAACCTGGGTGGCGAATTCGGCCAGCATGTCGCGGGCGTAGTCCTGCTGGCTGTCGTCGTGGGCCATGCGGCCCTCGGCGATGATCTTGTCCAGCAGGGACAGGGTCTGGGTCGTGCTCTCGCTGGTTTGAGCGCTGGATGAAGCAGGCATGGCTTTATCTCCCTTGAATGATGAGCGCGATCAGGCCTTTGGTTCGGCGGGGGCCGGGTCATCGTTGGCGGCTACGGCGGGCAGTTCCGGCGAGGCGTCCTGGGGCCGCGCCGACTTGATCTCCTGCAGGCCCTCGGTGTTGGCGATCACGTCGCGCAGCAGCTTGTCCAGGTCGTCGTTGCCATCGAGCTTGGTCAGCAGGTCGCGCAGGCGTTGGCGGGCTTCGAACAAGCGCCGCAGCGGGGTGACCTGCTCCACGACCTTGACCGGGTCGAAGTCGTCGATGTGGCGGAAGTTGAGTTCGATGTTGAGCTTGCTGTCGTCGCCACTGAGGGTGTTGTTCACCTGGAGCGTGGCACGTGGGGAGATGGAGGCGAGCACCTCGTTGAAATTGTCCCGGTCGATCTCCGTGAATCGCCGCTCATTGAGCTTGGGCAACGGGTCCAATGGCTTGCCCGAGAGGTCGGCCAGGATGCCGACCACCAGTGGCAATTCCTTTTTCTCGATGGCGTTGCCGATTTCCACGTCATAGGTGATCTGGACGCGGGGAGGGCGAACTCGGTCGAGCTTGTGCTGGGTACTTTCTGCCATGGTGGCCGTCTCCGATGCATGTGGGGCGCAATGCATCGGGAGGCCCGCTCATCGCAATCCCTTGCTGATCCACAGGTTGCAAATGAAGGGCAGAAAACCTGTCATTCCCTTGACGAACCTGGCGCATTCGACCGTGCTGGCCGAACTATCCAAGACGCTAGAACAGGTCTATAAAAATGCAAGCAAAAACAATTTTTGACCGCTGAGAAAAGGAAGATTCATTTTGCGTGTGTTTTTTTCCGGATTTTTTTTGAGCCTGGTGCTCACCGGTTGCTCGCTCTTTGCTCCCAGCGTCGACCTGGACAGCCTGACCCTGGACGTCGCTTCCGGGGCCAATGACAACACGCCGATCGCGGTGGATTTCATCGCCGTCGAAGACCCGGACCTGCTCAAGCAGTTGTCGGGGATCACCGCCCGCCAATGGTTTGCCGAACGCGAACAGTTCCAGCGCGATTATCGTCAACGCATGGCGGTCTGGGGACTGGAGCTGGTGCCGGGGCAATTCATCGACCATCAGCCCTTCCCCTTGGAGGGGCGGCGTGCCGCTGGACTTTTGGTCTTCGCCAGCTATAACACTCCCGGAGCCCACCGGCTTCGGCTGGACGACCAGCGCACGGCCTGGCTGAAGTTCGAAAGTCGTGAGATGACACTGGTCAATGACGGCCAGCCCGAGTGACCGCGGGCCGCCCTGGGGGCGGCGACATTGAGATGTCGAAGGGAGTCGTATGAGTCTGTTACCTGACGCGGTGTGCTGGCATGAGGGCATGCAATTGCTGCCCCAGCATTTTCAATTGCAAGGGCTGCGCGCCGAGGCCCTGGCCGCGCATTTCGCCGGTGCCTGCAACCCCTGGTTCTGGGGCGTCAGTCAACTGGACGTCGACCCCTCGGCCCTGAGCGCCGGCCAGGTGCGACTGCTGCAACTGCAAGGCACCTTGCCGGACGGGTTGGCGGTCAACCTGCAGGCCGGGGTCGGGCCGACCCTGGAGCTGGACATCAACGAGGCGGTCAACAAGACCGACGACGCCACCGTGACCGTGTACCTGGCCGTCAGTCCGCTCTGGCGTGCCGGGCAACTGCTGCCGCTCAAGGGGCGCCTGCAATCGGTGGTCGGCGAGGCATTGCCAGACCTGACCAGCGGCGAGTTTCCCGAGTCGATCACGGTCTGGCGACCCAACCCCAGGCTGTGCACGCAGTTGAGCCGGGCCGACTCGATCTGCCTGCCGCTGCTGCGCATTCGCAAGGAGGGCGGCGGCTTCTGGCGCGTGCCCTACACGCCACCGACGCCGGTCCTGTTGCCGGAATCGCTGTTGGGCCGGCGCATCGTCGGGCTGTGCGCCCGGGCGCGGGAAAAATGCATGTTCCTCGCCGGCCGGTTGCGCCAGGCCCAGGCCGCCGGCAACCAGGACGACGCCCTGGAGATCCGTCGACAATTGACGGCGCTGTGGGCGCGGCTGCCGGAAGTCGAAGGGGCGCTGAACACCCGGGTGGCGACGCCGCAATCGCTTTACGGCGCGCTGCTGGGGTTGGCTGGCGCGTGGTCGGCCCTCGATCCGCTGGCGGGCGTGCCGTCTTTCGCGCCGCTGGATTTCCTCGAATTGCAACGCGGCTACGAGCCGTTGCTCGACTGGCTGGAAACCACCCTGGAGTTGATCCGCGCCGGTTATCGCAGCCTGGCCTTCGAACGTAACGACCAGGTCTTCTCGATCCAGTTACCCGACGACCAACCGACCCAACGCCTGGTGATCGGCCTGCGCATGCCCAACGGCGCCAGCGAGCAGGCGGCGGGTGAATGGCTGCGTGGCGCGATCATCGCCTCCGCGCCCCATGTACCGCTGCTGAGTCGACAGCGCATGAGCGGGTTGCCCCACCAGGCCATGAGCCGCAATGAGCAGGTCGCCTACAGCGTCGGCGACGACACCCGTCTGTTTGTGGTGGCCGCCAGCGGGCAATGGTTCGACGGGCAATTGCCGCTGCACATCGTGGCGCCGGCGTCGGCCCAGGCCAGCAGCCCGTGGCAAGTGGTGTTGTTCGTGGCGCAAGCCGGTGAAAGTGCCTGATCGCAAAAGGGGAGTCGTATGCCAGACGGAAGTGGCGGGGCGGTTCGGGGTCTGCACGAGGCGCCGCTGAGCAGCGCTTTTCGCCAGGCCTGGCTGAAGTGGTCCCAGGAATGGCAGGACCTGCCCAAGGAAAGCGACCCCGCCGTCGTGGTCAGCCGCGTGGTGGAGTTTTCCGGGCGCTGCGCCCAGCGCCTGTGGCGAATGGCGTTCGCCACCGTTGGCGACGCCGCGAGCGAGCAGGTCAAGTCGGTGGTCTATGCCTTCGTCGCCCTGGTGGACGAAACCCTGCTGTTCACCCCGTGGCCAGGGCAACTGGCCTGGCAGCAGCATCCGCTCGAATCGCGAATGTATTCCAGTCGCCAGGCCGGCGAGCGCTTGCCCGCGGCGATCAAGAAACTGCTGGATGAGCAGATGCCCGGCACCCGCGACCTGGCCAATGTCTACCTGCAATGTTTGATCCTCGGTTTCCAGGGCCGCCTGCGGGGCGAGCCTGGCCAGGTCCTGCATGAAAAATGGCGGGTGGCGCTGTTCACCTTCGCCTGGCAGCACGAACCGGACTTTGTCGATGTCAGCGAACGCCTGGCGCTGTCGGCGGCGGCACCGCCGCTGCGGTTGCCGGCGCAGCAATCGCTGCCGGACGGGTTGCGTCTGGGGCTGGCGATCCTGGCGATGGTGGTGTTGCTGACGGGGTTGGGGCAGGTGTTCTGGCGCGACATCCGTGGGGCACTCGAACCGGTGCTGCAACTGAACGAATCGGTGGTCCAGGAGCAGGACTCATGAGCTCTTTGAGCATCGTCGCGCTGGTGGTGCTCGCCATTCTTCTGGTGCTGTTGGTGGTGGCGGCGCTCTGGTGGCTGCGCACCCAGGGCGGGGCGGCGATCCGCAGTTTCTATGGGGCCGTGCGCCACATGGAGCAAGAGCAAGGCGTGCGGGACCGCTACCAGATGCCCTGGCTGCTGATGCTCGGCAACGACACTGACGGGGCCCAGCTGTGCGCCCAATGGCGCCTGCAACCGACGGACAAGGCGGCGTGGTTTGGCCGCTGGTGGTCGGATGCCGAGGGCGCGGTGCTGGTGGTGCCCCAGGCGTTGTTCCTGCCCGAGGAAGGCATGAACCGGCAGCGGGGCAATTGGTGGCGCCTGTTGGGACTGCTCCTGCGCTTGCGCAGCAAGCGGCCACTGGATGCGGTGATCTGGACCGTGCCGTTCGACCGGCTCGGCGACATCGAGCACACCGCCGACTTTAGCCTTAAGGTCCGGCGCAGTTTCATCGACCTGCTGCAACGCTTCGGCCTGAGTCTGCCGGTGTACGTGGTGATTACCGGGATGCAAGAACTGCCCGGCTTCCAGGAATTGATCAGCGCACTGCCCGCCGAGACACGGGAATCGACGCTGGGCTGGTCGTCACCCTACCTGCCGGAGGCGGCGTGGCAGTCGCAATGGAGCGATCAGGCGCTGGATCAGGTCAATGCCGCGTTGTCGCAATCGATCATCGAAATCGGGGCGCTGTCGGGCCAATTGAGCAGTGATCTCTATGGGCTGCCGGAGCGCTTCGAAGGTTTGCGCCGAGCCTTGCAGATCCTTCTGGAGCCGGTGTTCCAAGGCAATGCCCAAGGCGAGGCGCCGCGTTTTCGCGGTGTGTATTTCACCGCCAGCCAGGCGTCGGCCACTGGCGCCGACGCCGTGATCGCCAGTGACAGCGCCTTGCGTCAGACGGTGTTCGCCCGGCAGTTGTGGGCACGGCGGCTGGTGGCCGAGCGCGGCCTGGCGCAGCCGGTGCCCCGACTGTTGCGCTTGCGCCAGCGTTGGCATCGGTTGGCCGGTGCGGTGGCGCTGGTGGTTGGGTTGGCCTGGATGGGGGGCATGGTCTGGGTCTGGCAGGACTCGATCGAACAGGCCGAGGAGCTCTCGCAACTGATCCTCAGCACCCACAAGAACCATTGGGTGCTCGACCCGGACAAGCCCCGTCTGGAACCGACCCGACACAATGTGCAGAACTATTGGAGCATGCTGGAGAAGGCACCGCGCTGGCGCTTCGTCTCGGTGGTGTTCCCGACGTCGTGGTTTTCCTCGGTGGACACGCAATTGGAGGAGGGCTTGCGCCTGACGGCCCGGCACCATTGGATACTGCCGTTGCGCGACCTGCTGGCGGCGGACCTGGAGCAGCTCAAGGCGATCCGCAACACCGAGCGACGTGGCAACGTGCAAAGTGAAGACCCGGCGCAATGGCAGAGCTACGTGAAGGCCAAGGACCTGGTGGAGCGGGCGGTACGCCTGGAGCAGCACAACCAACTCTTCAACCAGGCGGTGAACAACCCCAAGGCGCCCCTGGATGAACTGGTGCAACTGAGTGACAACGCGTTGTCGCTGAACCTCAACACCGGCACCTTGAGCCGCGCACGCTTCTACAACCGGGTGCTGTTTGACGCCCACAACGATGATTTGAAGGGGCTGGACCTGAACGCCGCGCGACCGGTGGTCTCGGACAATTTCACCGGCCTGATGCAGCGCTGGCTCGATCATTACTTCCTGGCGGACAACTTCGTGCGCCAGGCCGGCTACCTCAAGCTGCACCTGCAACGGCTGGAGGCCGGTGGCGGCAACTCCTTGAGCGAGCTCGAAGACCTGATGGCGCTGATCGACGATTTGCAAACACTGGTGAGCCTGACCAATGCGGCCTGGGGGCGCGGCAAGGGTCAGGACCTGGTGCCCGGTTACACACAACTGATGGACAAGGTCGGCCACAGCACGCTGCTTGGTCCCGACATCGAGCAGGACCTGGAGAGCCAGGCGGCGAAGCTGCAGCAGAGTTTTCGCGACCAGTGGATTGTCCAGGCCGGTTCCCGGGACAACTTGCTGGTGCAACAGGGCAGTGGGCTGTTGGTGTTGCAGGATCACGTCACGGCGCTGAACGGCGCGGTCCAAGCCTTGTTCAAACGTGATTTCGTCGCGTTGGCGTTGCAGAAGGCCCCGTCGGACAGCGACACCGATCCAACAGGGCAGGGCAGCGGCAGCGATGACTTCAGCGTGGCCCTGAATTACTTCGCCAGCTACAAGAGTTACACCAACGAGGAACTGTCGCGCATCCCGCCGGTTTACCGGGAGGCCCTGATCCAGGCGGCTGAAGGCGCCGCGGCCCGGGCGATGTGGCTGAGCCTGGATGAGAGCGACGAACAGTTGCCGGGCATGCCCTTCAACGTGCAAACCACCCAGGCAGTGGCCTTGCAAAAAGCCTTCATGGACGTGCACCGCAGCGATCTGGCGACGCGCTTGCAGCGCTTGCTCAATCGCCGCGCCCTGGCGCAGATCAGGAGCGCTCAGCAGGAGATCGAAGCCCAGCCGCTGTTCAGCCAGCGGGCGGATGTCCAGCGCTGGAACGGGTCGAAGAACTTTGGCCTGCAACTGTATGGCGCCACCGATCCCCAGGACCTGAAGCTGAACCTCAACCAGCAGTTCGCCGCCATGTTGCAGATCGCCGAGCAGCGTATGCCGGCGCTGGAATGGCTGATCGTCCAGCAGGACAACCTGTCGGCCCTGGAACATGACCAGGTGGCTCGGTTCATGGCCCTCAATGACGAGTTGCTCAAGTACAAGAGCCAGAACCCGGCAAGTTCGGCGGCGCAGTTCGAACAGTTGGTGAGCCGCGACTTCATCGAGATGGACACGGCCTCCTGCGCGCAGATCCTGCAGACCTCCAACCTGTCCGGCGGGCGCGGCGACGTGGCCCAGCGTGCGGTCGCACTGCAACAGAGTGCCCTGCAACGCTGCCTGTACCTGCAGCAGAACCAGGCGGCGACCGCCTGGAATGACCTGGCCGACTACTTCAATCAGTACCTGGCCGGGCGCTTTCCGTTTTCCCAGGATGTGCGCGCCAGCGACGCTGACCCGGCGCGGGTGCAGCGGCTGCTGGAGTTGATCGACACCCGCTTGCCTCTGGCCCAGGCGGGGCTGACCCTGAGCCAGACCCCGGACCGCCTGGCCGCCGAAGATTTTCTCAAGGGCTTGAAACAGGCCGGTACCTGGCTCGGGCCTCTATTCGTGCGGGACAAGAGTGGCCTTCTCGGCGTGGAGATGGACGTGCGCTGGCGCACCGATCGCGAGCAGGAACGTGGCGCCGACCAGGTGATCGCCTGGGATTTGAGCGCCGGCAACCAACAGATCAACTACCCGGGCGAGGCCCAGCAGAATCTGCGCTGGATGGTCGGGCAACCCGTCAGTCTGACGCTGCGCTGGGCGCGCAACGGCTACCAGCGTCCGGCCAACGACCCCCTGCAGCCGAACCTGGTGGTGCGCGACCTGGAGGCGGGTTGGCAGTACCAGGGGCCGTGGTCATTGCTGCGCCTGATGCGTTCGCTGGTGTCGGCCCAGCGCCAACCCAACGTCGACTACACCGATTTCCCGTTGACCTTGCAGTTGCCGGTGATCGCCCGCAATCCGACGCAGGCCCCGCAGCCTCAGGGCCTGGCCCAGGATCGCGTCGCCCAGCAAACCCTGATGTTCGTGCGCGTGTCGTTGATGAGCCAGGGCTCGAAGCTGCCGCTGTCGATGCCGCCGCTGCCGACCCGGGCGCCCCGTTCGCCGTTCATGGCGACCTCGTCGACGTCGACCATCGCCACCCGTGAGGAGACCCCATGAGCTTGCCGATCAGCCCATTGCCCGAATTGGTCACGCAACTGCTGGAACCGCTCGACGCCCAGGCGCCCTGTGGCCAGGATTTGCGCTACGAACCGGTGTACGACCGATTGCGCGAGTTGCGTCGCGAGGACGACACCAGTCTGCCTGCTGGTGTCTGGGAGTCGCCGATCAAGCGCGCCCAATGGCCGGAGCTGGAACGGCTCGCCACCCTGCTGCTGCTTGAGCGCAGCAAGGACCTGATGATCAGCGCCTGGCTGGGGGAGGCCTGGCTGCACCTGTCGGGCCTGGAGGGCTTGCCGGGCAGCTTGGCGCTGGTGGCGGGCCTGTGCGAACGCTACCCGGAGCACTTGCACCCCCAGGCCGAGGACGGCGACTGCTCCTGGCGGGTGATGCCGTTGGAGTGGTTGGTGCGACGCTACAGTGAGGTGCTGCTGACCCGGGTGCCGTTGCTCAATGGAGATGACCCGACCTACGCCAATTTCTGCCTGCATGACTGGCAACGCCTGCAACGCCGGCTGGTGCTGGGCAATGACAGCAAGAGCGCCAAGGTCGCGGTCGAGACGGCGCGGACCGATCAAAAGAAACTCGACGAACTGATTCGCGGCACGCCGTTGTCGTTCTGGTTGCATCGCCAGGGCAGCCTGATGTTGAGCCTGCAACACCTGCAACGGCTCCAAGCCTGGAGCGATGCCTGCCTGGACCAACTGGCCCCGAGCTACAAACCCCTGCAGGATGTGATGCAGGCCTGGCTGGCCTTGGTAGAGGAGTTCATTGCGATGCACCCACAACAACCCAGCGTCGCGCCGGCACCCGCTGCGCCGACGGCTGCGACGTCGGCCGAGCCGTCACAGGTGGCGCCGGCCCAGGTCTTCCAGGAACCGGCCAACCGCGAAGAAGCCTATCGCCAACTGCTGGTCATTGCCGGTTACCTGGCCCGCACCGAGCCCCACAGCCCGGTGCCCTATTTGATCCGGCGGGGCGTGGAGTGGGGCAACAAACCGTTGAGCGAGCTGCTGGGCGAGTTGATCAGCGCCGACGCCGAATCCCGACGGCTGTGGACGTTGCTGGGGGTGCTGTAAGCCCTGTCCTGTGGCGAGGGCGCGAGCGCCCCTGCCACGATCAGCTGTAGGACTCGGGCAGCGGGACCGGGGTCAACACCGGTTTGCCTGAAAAGAATGCGTCCAGGTTCTGGCCGACCAACTCGACCGTGCCACGGGTCGCTTCCGGTGACAGGCCGGCCACATGGGGAGTCAGGACCACATTGGGCAGGCTTTTCAGCGCATCCGGCACTTCGGGCTCGTGATCGAACACATCCAGGGCCGCCCCGGCAATCCGCCGGTGTTCAAGCGCGCTGATCAGTTCGGCGGTGGCAACCACGCTGGCCCGGGCGATGTTCACCAGAAAACCGTTCGGGCCCAGGGCATCGAGGGCCTGCTTGTTGATCAACTGGCGCGTATCCAGGCCGCCGGGCGTGGCGACGACCAGGAAATCCGAAGCCCGTGCCAGTTCCGTCGGCGTGGCGCAGAAGGTATAGGGCACGTCGTTGCGCATCCGGCGATTGTGGTAGCTGACGCTCATGTCGAAGCCGAGGGCGGCCCGTTTGGCAATCGCCATGCCCACGGCGCCCAGCCCGAGCACGCCCAGTCGCTTGCCGGCCAGGGACGGGCGCATGACCTTGGACCACTCGCCCCGGCGCACGCTGGCGTCGGCCCGGGGGATGTCGCGCACCAACGCCAGCAGCAGTGCCATGGCATGGTCGGCCACCGAGGAGGCGTTGACCCCGGCGCCGTTGGTCACCACGATGCCGCGGCTGCGCGCTGCCTGCAGGTCGACCTGCTCGTAGCCGGCGCCGATCACGCAGATGATCTGCAGGTTGGGCAGGGCGGCCATTTCCTCCGCCGTCAAGCCCAGGGGACCACGGGTCAGCACCGCGTTGAACCGTTCGCCATGTTCGAAAATCGCGGCCTTGCGCTCGGCCGGCGTCGGCGCCAGTTCCAGGTGATAGCCCTGGCGCTCGAGGATCGGCAGGTATTCATTGACGGTTTCAACCAGTACCAGGACGGTGACGGGCATGCTGTGCTCCTTTGGGCTTTGGCGCGATCGGGCGGGCTCAATCAGCGTGGGAGCGAGCAGGCTCGCTCCCACAGGTTGCATTTTGTCCTGAGTGTAGGAGCTGGTGTAAAGCGGCGATAGCCTGGCCAGCGCGTGCCCCGGCATTTTTGTTGTGATGGGCAACCACTCCTCAGCTAAGCCTTTGCTTCTGCTCGCTAATCCCGGACAATCGCGCCCCTGTTTCGGCCAGGGCGCTGCCTGTCGGGGTTTTCCGACTCGTCTTGGCCGGGTGCATGTGACCGGAACGCGGAGATCCGACCGGATGAATGATCAGGCCAATAGCGTCGAAGAGCGCTTTGAAACGATAGCCCCAGCCACTCTCGATCAATGGAGTCGCCAGGACACGACCTGGATGCTCGGGCTGTTTGGCACCGCCATCGGTGCGGGCACGCTGTTTTTACCGATCAATGCGGGCCTCGGCGGTTTCTGGCCGCTGCTGATCCTGGCCCTGCTGGCATTCCCCATGACGTTCTATGCCCACCGTGGGTTGACCCGCTTCGTGCTGTCCGGTCGTGATGGCGCCGACATCACCGAGGTGGTGGAAGAGCATTTCGGCATCAAGGCCGGTGCGCTGATCACGCTGCTGTACTTCTTCGCGATTTTCCCGATCCTGCTGATCTACAGCGTGGCGCTGACCAATACCGTGGGCAGCTTCCTGGAGCATCAACTGCACATTCAGCCGCCTCCCCGGGCGGTACTCTCGCTGGTGCTGATCCTCGGCCTGCTGGCGGTGGTGCGTTGCGGCGAGCAGGTGATCGTCAAGGCGATGAGCCTGATGGTCTACCCGTTCATCGTGGCGCTGCTGTTCCTGGCGGTGTTCCTGGTCCCGCACTGGAATGGTGGCATCCTGAGTACCGCGTCGACGGTGCCTGAGCCTTCCGCGCTGCTGCACACCTTGTGGCTGGCGATCCCGGTGATGGTGTTTTCGTTCAACCATTCGCCGATCATCTCGGCGTTTGCGGTGGACCAGAAGCGCCGTTACGGCGCCAATGCCCAAGCGCGCAGCGCGCAGATCCTGTCGCGTGCCCATGTGTTGATGGTGGTGATGGTGCTGTTCTTCGTGTTCAGTTGCGTGTTGACCCTGTCCCCGGCGCAACTGGCCGAGGCCAAGGCGCAGAACCTGTCGATCCTGTCGTACCTGGCCAACCACTTCAGTAATCCGACCATTGCCTTTGCGGCGCCGTTGATTGCGTTCGTGGCCATCTCCAAGTCGTTCCTCGGGCACTACATCGGTGCGAGCGAAGGCCTCAAGGGGCTGATCGTCAAGAGCGGCCGTCGTCCCGCTCCCAAGACCCTGGACCGCCTCACGGCCGCGTTCATGCTGGTGGTGTGCTGGATCGTCGCCACGCTCAACCCGAGCATCCTGGGCATGATCGAGACCCTGGGCGGCCCGGTGATCGCGGCCATCCTGTTCCTGATGCCGATGTACGCCATCCGCAAAGTCCCGGCCATGGCCCGTTATCGTGGCCAGGCGTCGAATGTCTTTGTGGTGCTGGTAGGCCTGGTGGCGATCACCGCGCTGGTCTACTCCCTCGCCGCCTGACCTGCAACCCTCACCTTGTGGGAGCGAGCTTGCTCGCGAAAGCGTTGGATCAGGCACGAAGATGTTGGCTGAGCTGACGCCTTCGCGGGCAAGCCCGCTCCCACAGTGGTTCTGTGGTGTTGATGGGAGTCAGGTTCACCTCCATCCCTGTGGGAGCGGGCTTGCCCGCGAAGGCGATGGTTCGGCTGGCACCAATCTACAGGCATAAAAAAACGCCGCCCCTCACAAGAAGGGCGGCGTTTCAGTCGAGCGTCTAAGCCTTAGGCTTGAACGACCGGGATGTTGGCGTTTGCAGCCGCTTCACGGAACTCGGCGATCTGGTCGAAGCTCAGGTAGCGGTACACGTCCGCTGCCATGCTGTCGATCTTGCCGGCGTATTCCAGGTACTCCTCGACGGTCGGCAGGCGACCCAGGATCGAAGCCACGGACGCCAGCTCGGCCGAAGCCAGGTAGACGTTCGCGCCGTCGCCCAGACGGTTCGGGAAGTTACGGGTCGACGTCGACACCACGGTGGAGTTCGGCTCTACGCGTGCCTGGTTACCCATGCACAGCGAGCAACCTGGCATTTCCATCCGTGCACCGGCCTTGCCGTAGATGCCGTAGTAGCCTTCTTCGGTCAGCTGGTGAGCGTCCATCTTGGTCGGCGGCGACAACCACAGGCGGGTTGGCAGCTGGCCCTTGACCTGATCCAGCAGCTTGCCGGCGGCGCGGAAGTGACCGATGTTGGTCATGCACGAACCGATGAACACTTCGTCGATCTTCTCGCCAGCAACGCTGGAGAGCAGACGGGCGTCGTCCGGGTCGTTCGGCGCGCAGAGCACAGGCTCGCTGATGTCGGCCAGGTCGATTTCGATGACTTCGGCGTATTCGGCGTCGGCATCGGCTTCCATCAGCTCTGGGTTGGCGATCCAGGCTTCCATCGCTTGTGCACGACGCTCCAGGGTCCGGGCATCGCCGTAGCCTTCGCCGATCATCCAGCGCAGCAGGGTGATGTTGGACTGCAGGTACTCGGTGATCGACTCTTTCGACAGCTTGATGGTGCAACCGGCGGCGGAACGTTCGGCCGAGGCGTCGGACAGCTCGAAAGCCTGTTCCAGGGTCAGGTTTTCCAGGCCTTCGATTTCCAGGATGCGGCCGGAGAAGGCGTTTTTCTTGCCTTTCTTCTCGACTGTCAGCAGGCCTTTCTGGATGGCGAAGTAAGGAATGGCATGAACCAGGTCACGCAGGGTGATGCCAGGCTTCATCTTGCCTTTGAAGCGCACCAGGATCGATTCCGGCATGTCCAGCGGCATGACGCCGGTGGCTGCGGCAAACGCCACCAGGCCAGAACCGGCCGGGAACGAGATGCCCATCGGGAAGCGGGTGTGCGAGTCACCACCGGTGCCCACGGTGTCTGGCAGCAGCATGCGGTTCAGCCACGAGTGGATGATGCCGTCGCCCGGACGCAGGGAAACGCCGCCGCGGGTCATGATGAAGTCAGGCAGGGTGTGGTGGGTGGTCACGTCGATCGGCTTCGGATACGCCGCGGTGTGGCAGAAGGACTGCATCACCAGGTCAGCGGAGAAGCCCAGGCAGGCCAGGTCTTTCAGCTCGTCACGGGTCATCGGACCGGTGGTGTCCTGGGAGCCCACGGTGGTCATCTTCGGTTCGCAGTAGGTGCCAGGACGCACACCGGCTACGCCGCAAGCCTTGCCGACCATCTTCTGCGCCAGGGTGAAGCCCTTGGTGCTTTCGGCAGGTGCTTCAGGCTTCTTGAACAGGTCGAACGGTGGCAGGCCCAGCTCGGCGCGCGCCTTCTCGGTCAGGCCACGGCCGATGATCAGCGGGATACGGCCGCCGGCACGCACTTCGTCGAGCAGGACCGGGGTCTTCATTTCGAACGTGGTGATGACTTCGTCGGTACCGTGCTTGCAGACCTTGCCGGCATGCGGGTACAGGTCGATCACGTCGCCCATGTTCATGTTCGACACGTCGAATTCGATCGGCAGGGCGCCGGCGTCTTCCATGGTGTTGTAGAAGATCGGGGCGATCTTGCTGCCGAAGCAGAAACCACCGGCACGCTTGTTCGGTACGTACGGGATGTCGTCGCCGAAGAACCACAGCACCGAGTTGGTGGCGGATTTACGCGAGGAACCGGTGCCGACCACGTCGCCGACGTAGGCGATCGGGAAGCCCTGGCCGCGCATTTCTTCGATCTGCTTCATCGGGCCGGTCTTGCCTTGCTCGTCCGGAACGATGCCGTCACGGGCCATTTTCAGCATGGCCAGGGCGTGCAGCGGGATATCAGGGCGCGACCAGGCGTCCGGGGCAGGGGACAGGTCGTCGGTGTTGGTTTCGCCAGGAACCTTGAACACGCGCAGGCTGATCTTGTCGGCCAGCACCGGGCGCTTCTTGAACCACTCGCCTTCGGCCCAGGATTGCAGCACGGCCTTGGCGTGAACGTTGCCGTTCTTGGCTTTTTCAGCCACGTCGTGGAAGGCGTCGAACATCAGCAGGGTGTGCTTGAGTTCTTCGGCGGCCACTGGCGCCAGTTCGGCGTCGTCCAGCAGCTCGACCAGGGTCACGATGTTGTAGCCGCCCTGCATGGTGCCGAGCAGCTCGACGGCACGCTTCTTGTCCAGCAGGGGGGATTGGGCCTGGCCCTTGGCCAGTGCGGAGAGGAAACCGGCCTTGACGTAGGCGGCTTCGTCGACTCCAGGCGGAACGCGATTGGTGATCAGGTCAACGAGGAAAGCTTCTTCGCCCGCCGGAGGATTTTTCAGCAGCTCGATCAGGCCTGCGGTTTGTTCGGCGTTAAGCGGCTGGGGAACGATACCCAGTGCGGCGCGCTCTTCGATATGTTTGCGGTAGGCTTCAAGCACAGTTATTACCCTCATCAGTGGTCCCAAATGGGTGTCCGGGACGCTCATCCAGAAACCCGCGGTACTCATGCGCGTCGGGGGCTTTTTGGGCCACCACGCCAGAGTTTCCGGGGTTCCTCACAGAAGCTGCTTTCAAAGTTTTACGCCTGCAGAACGGGGAGCTGATGAGGGTTGGCGTTGGGCTTTCCCCGCTGGAAAGACCCTCCGCCAACACCGCTCTGAAGGAACGACTGTGCTCGTGACGCTTTGAAAACAGCTTCTAACGGACATTGGCGCCTTAAAAGGCTGGCTGATTCTACGGCAAAAAAAAATTAAAGGTAAGTTCGAGCGGGAAGTTTGAGGGGTGATCAATCTTAGACAAAGGGCTAACATGCCGGCCTGTCCTGCTTTTGCGTGTGTTTTTCCTTATGCCCAACCAGCTCATCAAGACCCCTTGTGTCGGCCTTTGCTCCACTGTCTACGGTGACCTGGTGTGCCGGGGCTGCAAGCGGTTCCACCATGAAGTGATCCACTGGAACGGCTACAACGAGGACGAGAAGCGCGCGGTGTGGATGCGCCTGGAGCAGTTGCTGGTGCAGGTGATGGTGGCCAAGCTGGAGGTGTTCGACCCCGGCCTGCTGCGCCGGCAGCTCGAAGATCGAAAGATCCGCTTCGTGCCGCACCAGTCGGAGTATTGCTGGGCCTATCAGTTGATCGCCCGCGGCGCGCGGGTCATCAATAATCTGGAAGCCTACGGCATGGTATTGCTGCCGGAGTTCCGCGATTGGGAGCTGCCGGACCTGCGGGACGCCATCGATCGAGAGTTTTTCCTTTTGTCCGAAGCCCATTACCAGCGCTACATTGCGCCAGGGTTTCTCAAGGATGCGTTTGGCGGTTGAGACAGTGATGTGCCGCCTGGGAACTGCAGAAACACCTGTGGCGAGGGGATTTATCCCCGTTGGGCTGCGAAGCAGCCCTAGTGTGGTCGATACGATCGACCTGACATGCTCGGTTGCCTGATTTGGGGCCGCTTCGCGGCCCAGCGGGGATAAATCCCCTCGCCACAAGATCGGTTCGCTTCAATCCTTGACCGCCAGCTCCACCAGATGGTCCTCCACCTCCTGCGGCTTGAGCACCAGCACGTCGCTTTCCAGCGTATCGAGCACCGCTTCGGCGGTGTTGCCAATCAGGGCCCCGGACAGCCCGGAGCGGGCCACGGTGCCGATCACCGTCACCGCCGCCTGCAGCTTGTGGGCCATGAACGGGATCAATACGTCCGCCGGGCCTTCGGAGACGTGCAGGTGCTGGTCGTCGATGTCGAATTCTGCCTGGAACGCCCGGCATTGTTCGCGATAACGGGCCTCGATGGTTTCCTTGAGCTGGAAGGTCGGGTCGGCCGCCGAGAGCATTGGCGAAGGGTGGGCACTGATGACGTGCAGGTGCCCCTTGGCCAGGCCGGCGATGTCATAGCCGTGGTCAATGATGGTGGTGTGCAGGTGGCGGTGCTCGCCGTCGGCATTGCCCACGTCAACGGCGGCCAGGATCACCTTGTCCTTCCATGAACCGGCGGTTTTCACCAGCAGCACCGGGGTCGGGCAATGGCGCAACAGCTTCCAGTCGGCGGGGGTGAGCAGGGCTTTTTTCAGCGGGCTGTCGGGGAAGTGCTGCTTGATCACCAGGCCGCAACCTTCGGCCTGTTGCACGTCGATGATGGTTTCATGAAGGCTTTCGTTCCAGGCCTGTTCGGTCGTCACGCTGTAGCCGTCCGCCGCCAACCCGGCTTTGAGCACACTCAGCAGGCCGGCATGGTCATGCCGCTTGTCGCAGACCAACAGATGCAGGTGGGCCTGGGTCACGCCGGCGATCAACTTGGCGCGCTTGAGCGCCAGGCTTTCCGCATGTTCGGGTTCGATGACCACCAGGATGCTGCGAATGGCTTGCATGATCGGCGTCTCCTGCAATGAAAAGGCATGGCGTTGCTCAACTATAGTTGCTGTGGGTCAACCGTCGACTTGATGCATATCAACAGTCGTGGCTGGTGGTCTTGAGGCGGGCCGGTATAATCGGCGCCCTTCGCTCGATTACCTTTGTCCGTGAGCCCCATGATCCTTCCCGAAATCCACGAGTTCCTTGGCTGCCGTACACCCGACGGTTGGGTCCAGGCGGCATTGGCCGACCAGGAAACCTTGCTGATCGACCACAAGAACTGCGAGTTCAAGGCCGCCAGTACCGCCCTGAGCCTGATCGCCAAGTACCATTCCCACGTCGACCTGATCAACCTGATGTCGCGCCTGGCCCGGGAAGAGTTGGTGCATCACGAGCAGGTCATGCGCCTGATGAAAAAACGCAAGATCGGTTTGCGCCAACTCTCGGCCGGGCGCTATGCCTCGGGGTTGCGCAAGGTGGTGCGCAGCCATGAACCGGTCAAGCTGGTGGACACCCTGGTGGTGGGCGCCTTCATCGAAGCGCGCAGTTGCGAGCGTTTCGAGGCGTTGGTGCCGCATCTGGACGAAGAGCTGGGCAAGTTCTATTTCGGCCTGTTGAAAAGCGAGGCCCGGCATTTCCAGGGGTATCTGAAACTGGCCTACCAGTACGGGGACGCCAAGGACATTGCCCAGGTGATCGACAAGGTCCGCGAGGCCGAGCGGGAACTGATCGAATCGCCGGATGTGGAGTTTCGTTTCCACAGTGGTGTGCCTGTGGCATAGGGCTGTTTGCCTTGACGCCATCGCGAGCAAGCTCGCTCCCACATTGGACTTGGGAAGTTCACAAATCCCTGTGGGAGCGAGCTTGCTCGCGAAGGGGCCTTATGCAGCACTGCATTTCTAAGTGACCAGCCCCAGGCGCTCATGCCACCGAGCAATGGACTCCTCGGGATAAACCTCGAACAACTGGTCATCCGGATGCGCCTCGACTTCCACCCACGGCGCCCTGGAACCCAGCATCAGATGGGTGTGCTCCGGCGGTACCGGCAGCGGTGTGTCGATGGCCGAGGCAAAGGGGTGAATCAGCTCCGGCCATTCGGGGCTGAACAGCCATAGCCCCGAACCGCACAAGGAACAGAAATGTCGTTCGGCACTGCTGCGGTGGGCGCGTTTATCGCCTTCGTCCTTGAGCCGCGCGTGGTAGACCGAGATGTGCTTGCGTCCGCGCACTTTCAAGGTCCGCGCATCGCCACCCAGGTTGATCGCAAAACCACCACCGCCCTGGGTCTTGCGGCAGATTGAGCAGTAACAGCGTTGGTAAGGGTAGGGGTGAGCACTGTCGAGGGTGAACGACACCGCGCCGCAGTGGCAGGATCCTTCTAGCTGCATGGGGAGCCTCCAGTGGGATTGGAAATGACTCAGTACAGCCTAGACAATCTGTGTCATGGCAGTTGAGTTGAGGCTGGCCATGAGACCGCCTTCGCGAGCAAGCCCGCTCCCACAGGGGATCTGTGTCGGGTCTTCTGCCCGCTCTCGGTCAGTGTGGGAGCGGGCTTGCTCGCGAAGACGTCGGTGCAGCCAACATTATTTCGGCATTCGCCACAGGTACCACGCCGCCACCGTCCGATAAGGGCTCCAGGCCTGGCCGATGTCCAGCATCTGCCGGCGACTGGGTTGTTGTTCCAGTCTTTTCAGCCGTCGGTAGCCCTCTCGAACCCCAAAGTCATCGACCGGTAGGATATCGGGGCGCTCCAGGCTGTAGATCAACAGCATCTCGACGGTCCAGCGTCCGACGCCACGCAGGGTGACCAGGCGTTCGATCAGCGCTTCGTTGTCCATGGCCAGCGCGGTGGGGTAATCCGGCACGATTCCGTCCAGCGCCGCCTGGGCGATGCCGTGAATGGTGGCAATCTTGCTGGCGGAAAAGCCGCAACCGCGCATCTGCGCGACGTCTGTGGCCAGCAATTGCTCGGGCGTCGGGAAGGCCTGGCCCGGGAACAACGCCAGCAAGCGGCCGTGAATCGCATCGCCGGCCTTGGCATGCAGTTGCTGATAGGCAATCGCCCGCACCAGCGCTTCGTAGGGGTCGCGGGTCGGCCTGGGCTGCAACAGGCAGGGGCCGGTCGCTTCGACGTGTCGTTGCCAGTCTTCATCGAGCTGGGCCAGGAAGACGCTGGCGTCATGGTAGGGAACGGGCATCGGCAGCTCTTGTGAAGTCGATCAAAACGCCAGGGGCAATGAAACCTGCGTTGCGGCGTGTTCCAGCCGCAATAGAAAGGCTTTGCGCGGCTGTCCACCACCATAGCCGGTCAACGCGCCGTCCGCACCGATCACCCGATGGCAAGGGACGACGATGGCCAAGCGGTTCTGCCCGTTGGCCAGGCCCACGGCCCGGCTGGCACCGGGGCTGCCCAACACCGCGGCGATGCTGCCATAGCTGCGGGTTTCGCCATAAGGGATCTTGAGCAGTTCGGCCCATACCCGGGCGGCGAAGGCGCTGCCGGGCATGTGCAACGGGACGGTGAACGCCGTGAGCTTGCCGGCGAAGTAGTCCGCCAGTTCGCCTTCGATCTGCTGCAAGTGGGCGTTGTGCCCCGGTGCGAGCGTGTAGCCGTAGCGCTGCTGCAGCTCTTCCAGTTCCTTGGTCAGGGCAGGGCGGTCGAGGAACTCCAGCAGCACCAGGCCGCGCCGTTCGGCCATGGCCAGCATCGGTCCCAACGGCGTGGTCAGGCGCGTGAACAGCAAGGGTTCGCTGAGGGCGGCGCGTCCTGGGGTGATGTGGAAGGATTTCACGAAGGCATCGCGAAAGCCGCTCAAGGATTCGTAGCCGGAATCGAACGCCGCGTGGTCGATGGACGCCCCGGCCTTGATCCCGCCCAGGGCGATCCCCAGGCGGCGGGTGCGCAGGTAGGCGTGGAAGGTCATGCCGAAATGCTGCTTGAACCAGCGCCGCAGTTTCAGCGGCTCGATGCCTTGCTCCAGCAGCAGGGCGTCGGTCCAGCGCAGGTCTGGTTCGGCGTCCACGGCCTTGAGCAGGGCCTGGATCCAGTCCGGCGCGATGGCCGCGGCGTCCAGCGGCTTGCAGCGCAGGCAGGCGCGGTAGCCAGCGGACAGGGCTTCGTCGGCGTGGGCGAAGAACTCCACGTTTTCCGGCTTCGGCTTGCGCGCCGTGCAACTGGGGCGACAGAAAATGCCAGTGGTCTTGACCGCCGTGAAGAACACCCCCTCGTAGGCGGTGTCTCGTTCGAGCATGGCGCGGACCATTTCGGCGTGGGGCGGGAGCAGCGAGTCATGTAGGTTCATGGGGTTGAGCATAGAACCGTGCCCGCTACGACTCCACCGCAAAATCGACAGTGAATTCTTTGTGCCGGATCAAGGCAGTTTTCTTCAATACACCCCGCCATGGGCCTTTTACCCTGATCGCCACCTCACAGACATGAAGAAGGTATGCGATGACTCTGATTCTATCCATGGCGGCGTTTGCCTTGGTGGCCTCCATCACGCCGGGACCGGTGAATATCGTGGCCCTCAGCTCCGGCGCCCGATATGGCTTTCGAGCCACCTTGCGCCATGTGGGCGGCGCGACCCTGGGGTTTGTCCTGCTGCTGGTGTTGATGGGGCTGGGGTTGCATGAAGTGCTGCAACGCTGGCCGGCACTGACCCGGGTGGTGCAACTGGGTGGCGTCGGGTTTCTATTGTTCATGGCCTGGAAACTGGCGATGGACGACGGGCAGCTGGCTGGGGCGGATGAGGGTCGGGCGCCTTCAATGTTATACGGCGCGCTGATGCAATGGCTCAACCCCAAGGCCTGGCTGGCCTGCGTCGCGGGGATGGGTGCGTTCGTGGCTGACGGCGAGGCGCGGCTGGTGTGGCAGTTCGCGGCGATCTACCTGGTAATCTGCTACGTCTCGGTGGGCTGTTGGGCCTATGCCGGGAGCTTTCTGCGCACCTGGCTGGGTAATCCGGCGACCCTGCGCCTGTTCAACCGGGCGATGGCGGTGTTATTGGTGGCCAGTGCGGTGTATTTATTGTTGCCTTGAGCACAAGTGTTTTCGAGGCGGGATGCTGTTGTGGCGAGGGAGCAAGCTCCCTCGCCACAGAGGTCCACCTGTTTTTGGTCCAAACAAGGTGGTGGGGCAGTATCAACCGCGATACTGGCCCGGCGTGGCCGCCAGGTGTTGCTTGAAGGCCCGTTGGAAATGCGCCTGGTCGGCAAACCCGCTGTCCAGCGCCACATCGGCGATCAGCCGGCCTTCGCGCAACTGGCGGCGGGCGAACTGGATCCGTCGATTGACCAGGAACGCGTGAGGCGTCATCCCGTAATGGCGCTTGAACGCCCGGCTCAGGTAGGACGGCGAGAGCTGAGCGGCGGCGCAGATGTCTTCCAGCTTCAGGGCTTCGGTGCAGTGGTCATGAATGAATTGCGCCGCCCGCATCAAGCCCGGATGGCTGCCCCGGTCCGGGCGACCGGCCGGGTTGAGGCGCTGTTGCAGGTCCGTGAAGAACGCTTCGGCGGCGGCGTGCTTGTGATGGGCGGCGAGCCGTTCATCCACCAGTTGCCCATACAGGCGCTGCAACGCTGCAAACAACTCGACGTCGCGACTGTGGGTGGTGGCGAAGCCTTGGAACTCCAGGCCCTGGTCAAAGCCGATACGCCGTTGCAGGTCCCGCAGCCATTGGCTGTCCACGTACAACATGAGGTATGACCAAGGCTGGTCGTCGATCGGGTTGCAGGCATGAACGGCGCCGGGGTTCATCAACACCACCGTGCCGCTTGCCACCTGCAAGTGCGAGTGCTCGTGAATGTAAGTGCTGCGTCCGGCAGTGATCGCGCCGATGGAGAAATGGTCGTGGGCGTGGCGCGAATAGCAGACCTTGCGCCCGTCGGCGATGGCTCGGGCCTCGATGAAGGGCAGGGCCGCGTCGCGCCAGAAGCGGGGGGCGGCGTCAGGGGTGGCGTGCTTCATCGGTCGATGTGCTCTGGTTGAACCTGGGTCGCAGTGTATAAGCGCTGGCAGGCAAATGCCCACTCGATTCGACCTCGCACGGGATCAACGGTGGAAGCACTGTGGGTCTGGTCTAGACTTCGAGGAGTTCCGTCAATGGAGTTCCCGATGCTCGAGCCAGGCAAACCTGACAACGAAGCTGTTCGTGTGAAGAATCTACAGTCGCTCAAACTGCTTGATACAGCGCCCGAGGAGCGCTTCGATCGCCTGACCCGGCTTGCCCGGCGACTGTTCGATGTGCCCATTGCGCTGGTGTCGCTGGTGGATGCCAACCGGCAGTGGTTCAAGTCCAACGCCGGCCTGGACGCCACGGAAACGCCGCGGTCGGTGTCGTTCTGTGGCCATGCGATCCTGCAGGACCACATCATGGAAATCAGTGATGCGGAGCTGGACGAGCGGTTTCGCGACAATCCCCTGGTCACGGGCCTGCCGGGTATCCGTTTCTACGCTGGGCACCCGCTGGGGCTGGAAGATGGCAGCAAACTGGGGACGTTGTGCCTGATCGACACCCGCCCGCGCACCCTCAACGAAGAAGAGCGTGAACTGCTGCGTGACCTGGCGAGCATGGCCGAGCAGGAAATGATCGCCGTGCAGATGGCGAGCATGGATGAACTGACGCTGCTGTCCAATCGGCGCGGGTTCATGACCCTGGCCCAACATGCCTTGGGCGTGTGTGAGCGCTTGTCCCGACCGGCGACGCTGCTGTTTTTCGACCTCAATGACTTCAAACCCATCAATGATCGATTCGGCCACGCCGAGGGCGACGCCGCGTTGAAGACCTTCGCCGACGTGCTGCGCATTGCGTTTCGCGAAAGTGATGTGGTCGGCCGCCTGGGCGGCGATGAGTTCGTGGCCTTGCTCACCGGCTCGTCCCATGTCGAGACTACCGCGATCATGGCGCGCCTCAGGGAAATCCTCGATGAACGCAACGCGATGTTGCGGCGGGGCTATGACATTCGCTTCAGCGTCGGCCAGATCGAATACGACCCGCAGCGCCACCACAGCATCGAGGGCCTGATGGCTGATGCGGACGCTGCCATGTACACCCAGAAACAGGCGAATCGGCGCTAGGCTCTGTCTGAAAAGCCTTGATACTTGTTCATGCTGCATTGGGGCCGCAATGAAAAACGCCGCGGGGCCTTTGCAGGCGCCGCGGCGTTTTCATGGGCGGTGAAGATTACTCTTCGATGTTGCCCATGGCGGTGGTGTTGAAGCCGCCGTCCACGTACATGATTTCACCGCTGATGCCCGACGCCAGGTCGGAGCACAGGAAGGCGCCGGCGTTGCCGACTTCTTCGATGGTGACGTTGCGACGCAGCGGGGTTTGCGCTTCGTTGGCGGCCAGCATCTTGCGGAAGTTCTTGATGCCGGAGGCAGCGAGGGTGCGGATCGGACCGGCCGAGACGCAGTTGACGCGGGTGCCGTCCGGGCCCAGGGAGCCGGCCAGGTAACGCACGCCGGCTTCCAGGGAGGCCTTGGCCATGCCCATGACGTTGTAGTTCGGCATGGTGCGCTCGGCGCCCAGGTACGACAGGGTCAGCAGGCTGCCGTTGCGGCCTTTCATCATTTCGCGACCGGCCTTGGCCAGGGCCACGAAGCTGTAGGCGCTGATGTCGTGGGCAATGCGGAAGCCTTCGCGGGTGGTGGCTTCGGTGAAGTCGCCGTCCAGTTGGTCGCCCGGTGCGAAGCCGACGGAGTGCACGATGCAGTCCAGGCCGTCCCATTTCTGGCTCAGTTGCTCGAAGACCTTGGCGATTTCTTCATCGCTGGCCACGTCGCACGGGAAGCACAGCTCAGGGCTCGAACCCCAGCCTTGCGCGAACTCTTCGACACGACCCTTGAGTTTGTCGTTCTGATAAGTGAAGGCAAGCTCAGCGCCCTCGCGATGCATGGCGGCGGCGATGCCGGATGCGATGGACAGCTTGCTGGCGACACCGACGATCAGTACGCGCTTACCGGCGAGAAAACCCATGTGTTGCTCCTCTTTCAGGTTATTCGGCAGTTGTTGGGGCCAGGAAGGCGGCCTCCAGCAACTGCTGTGTATAGGGGTGTTGCGGCGCAGCGAATAGGCTGCGGGCATCACCGTGTTCGACCACTTGGCCATGCTTGACCACCATCAGTTGGTGGCTCAGCGCTTTGACGACAGCCAGATCATGGCTGATAAACAGGTACGTCAGGTTGTACTTGGTTTGCAACGACCGCAACAGCTCCACCACCTGGCGTTGCACGGTACGGTCCAGGGCCGACGTGGGTTCATCCAGCAGGATCAACGCCGGCTTGAGCACCAGGGCCCGGGCAATGGCGATACGCTGCCGCTGCCCTCCGGAAAATTCATGGGGGTAGCGGTGCCGGGTGTCCGGATCCAGGCCTACCTCCTTCAATGCCGCGATTATCGCTTGTTCCTGCTCGGCTTCGGTGCCGATCCGGTGGATCCGCAGGCCTTCACCGACAATCTGGCTGACACACATCCGCGGGCTCAGGCTGCCGAACGGGTCCTGAAACACCACTTGCATCTCCCGGCGCAGCGGTCTTACCTGCTGCTGCGACAGGCTGTCGAGCTGTTTGCCTTCGAACCGGATCCCGCCCTGGCTGGCGATCAACCGCAAGATCGCCAACCCCAGGGTGGACTTGCCCGAACCGCTCTCGCCGACGATGCCCAGGGTCTGGCCCTGGGGCAGGCTGAAGCGGATACCGTCCACGGCCTTGATGTAGTCTACCGTGCGCTTGAACAGGCCTTTCTTGACCGGGAACCAGACTTTCAGGTCCTCGACCTCCAACAGCGGCGGGCCGACAACGTTGTTCGCCGGGGTGCCGCTGGGTTCGGCACCCAGCAGTTCCCGAGTGTACGGATGCTGCGGCGCGCGGAACAATTCTTCGCACGATGCCTGTTCGACGATGCAACCGCGCTGCATGACACATACGCGATGCGCAATTCTTCGCACCAGGTTCAAATCGTGGCTGATCAGCAGCAACGACATGCCCAATCGTGCCTGCAGATCCTTGAGCAGATCGAGGATTTTCAGCTGGACGGTGACGTCCAGGGCCGTGGTCGGCTCGTCGGCGATCAGCAGTTCCGGCTCGTTGGCCAGGGCCATGGCGATCATCACCCGTTGGCGCTGGCCACCGGACAATTCATGGGGCAGGGCCTTGAGTCGCTTGTGCGGCTCGGGGATGCCGACCAGCTCCAGCAGCTCCAGGGTGCGCCGGGTCGCGACCTTGCCGCTCAGGCCCTTGTGAATGCCGAGCACTTCATTGATCTGTTTTTCAATGCAGTGCAGCGGGTTCAGCGAGGTCATCGGTTCCTGGAAGATCATCGCGATGCGGTTGCCGCGCAGGTGGCGGAGGGTCTTTTCCTTCAGGCCCAGCAGGTCCTGCCCGGCGTAGCGGATCGTCCCGGTGGGGTGGTGGGCCAGCGGGTAGGGCAGCAACCGCAGGATCGAGTGGGCCGTCACCGACTTGCCCGAGCCGCTTTCACCCACCAGCGCCAGGGTTTCACCGCGGTGGATGTCGAAGCTGACGCCTTCGACCACGCGCTGGCGGCGTTCGCCGACAATGAACTCCACCGCCAGGTCGCGGACTTCGATCAGGTTGTCAGTGTTCATGTCATTTCCTCGGATCGAAGGCATCGCGCGCGGATTCGCCGATGAACACCAGCAAGCTCAACATCAGGGCCAGCACGGCGAACGCGCTGATCCCAAGCCAGGGGGCCTGGAGGTTGGATTTACCCTGGGCCACCAGTTCGCCCAGGGACGGCGAGCCAGCGGGCAAGCCGAAACCGAGGAAATCCAGGGCGGTGAGGGTGCCAATGGCGCCGGTGAGGATGAACGGCATGAACGTCATGGTCGAAACCATGGCATTGGGCAGGATGTGGCGGAACATGATCGCGCCGTTCTGCATGCCCAATGCCCGTGCGGCACGCACGTATTCCAGGTTGCGCCCGCGCAGGAACTCGGCGCGCACCACGTCCACCAGGCTCATCCAGGAAAACAGCAGCATGATCCCCAGCAGCCACCAGAAATTCGGCTGCACGAAGCTGGCCAGGATGATCAACAGGTACAGCACCGGCAGCCCGGACCAGATTTCCAGGAAGCGCTGGCCAGCCAGGTCGACCCAGCCGCCGTAGAAGCCCTGCAGGGCGCCGGCGATCACGCCGATGATCGAACTGAGCACGGTCAGGGTCAGGGCGAACAACACCGAGATACGAAAGCCGTAGATGACCCGGGCCAGCACGTCGCGGCCCTGATCGTCGGTGCCCAGCCAGTTCATGGCCGAGGGCGGTGCCGGTGCCGGGACCTTCAGGTCGTAGTTGATGCTCTGGTAGCTGAACGGAATCGGTGCCCACAGCACCCAGGCGTTCTTGGCGGCCAGCAGTTCGCGGATATACGGGCTCTTGTAGTTGGCTTCCAGCGGAAACTCGCCGCCGAAGGTGGTTTCCGGGTAGCGCTTGAGGGCCGGGAAGTACCAGCCGTCGTCGTAATGCACCACCAGCGGCTTGTCGTTGGCGATCAGCTCGGCGCCCAGGCTAAGTATGAACAGCGCCAGGAACAGCCACAGCGACCACCAGCCACGCTTGTTGGCCTTGAACAGTTCGAAACGGCGGCGATTGAGCGGGGAAAGGTTCATCTCAATGCTCCCGACTTTCGAAGTCGATGCGCGGATCGACAAAAGAATAGGTCAGGTCGCCGATCAGTTTCACCACCAGCCCCAGCAGGGTAAAGATGAACAGGGTGCCGAAGACCACCGGGTAGTCGCGGTTGATGGCCGCCTCGAAGCTCATCAGGCCGAGGCCGTCGAGGGAGAAGATCACTTCCACCAGCAAGGATCCGGTGAAGAAGATCCCGATGAAGGCCGAAGGAAAGCCGGCGATCACCAGCAGCATGGCATTGCGGAACACGTGGCCGTAGAGCACCCGGCGGCGGGTCAGGCCCTTGGCCTTGGCGGTGACGACGTATTGCTTGTTGATTTCGTCGAGGAAGCTGTTCTTGGTCAGCAGGGTCATGGTGGCGAAGTTGCCGATCACCAGGGCGGTCACCGGCAGGGCAAGGTGCCAGAAGTAGTCGAGGATCTTGCCGCCCAGGGTCAGTGTCTCGAAATTGTTCGAGGTCAACCCGCGCAACGGGAACCAGTCGAAGTAACTGCCGCCGGCAAACACCACGATCAGCAGGATGGCGAACAGGAACGAGGGGATCGCGTAGCCGACGATGATCGCCGAGCTGGTCCAGACGTCGAAATGGCTACCGTGCCGCGTGGCCTTGGCGATCCCCAGCGGGATCGACACCAGGTACATGATCAGCGTGCTCCACAGCCCGAGGGAAATGGACACCGGCATCTTTTCCTTGATCAGGTCGATGACCTTGGCATCGCGGAAGAAACTGTCGCCGAAGTCCAGCTGGGCGTAGTTCTTGATCATGATCCACAGGCGCTCGGGAGCCGACTTGTCGAATCCGTACATCCGCTCGATTTCCTTGACCAGGCTGGGGTCCAGGCCCTGGGCGCCGCGATAGCTGGACCCGGCCACCGACACCTCGGCGCCGCCGCCGGCGATGCGACTGGTGGCGCCTTCGAACCCTTCGAGCTTGGCGATCATCTGCTCGACCGGCCCGCCAGGCGCGGCCTGGATGATGACGAAGTTGATCAAGAGGATGCCGAACAGCGTCGGGATGATCAGCAGCAGCCGCCTGAATGTATAAGCCAGCATCGGGTTACTCCACGCTCGCAGGAGCAGCGTTGTTCTGTTGTTCCATCACTTGTTTTTCTACTTCCACGGCAGGCTTGGTGTCGGGCTTGACCCACCAGGTGGTGGTGCCGATGTCATAGGTCGGTGTCACTTTCGGGTGGCCGATGTGGTTCCAGTAGGCCACGCGCCAGGTCTTGATGTGCCAGTTGGGGATCACGTAGTAGCCCCATTGCAGCACCCGGTCCAGCGCCCGGGCATGGGCCACCAGGCTCTTGCGCGAGTCGGCGTTGATCAACTGTTCCACCAATTGGTCGACCGCCGGGTCCTTGAGGCCCATGGTATTGCGGCTGCCAGGCCTGTCGGCGGCGGCCGACATCCAGAATTCGCGCTGTTCGTTACCCGGCGAGCTCGATTGCGGGAAACTGCCCACCACCAGGTCGAAGTCCCGGGAGCGCACGCGGTTGATGTACTGGGACACGTCCACCCGGCGGATTACCAGGTCGATGCCCAGGTCGCTCAGGTTGCGCTTGAACGGCAGCAGCACCCGTTCGAACTCGGTCTGGGCGAGCAGGAACTCCAGCACCACCGGTTTGCCCTGGGCATCGACCATCTTGTCGTCGACGATACGCCAGCCGGCTTCCTGCAACAGTTGGTAGGCGTTGCGCTGCTGGTCGCGGATCATGCCGCTGCCGTCACACATCGAAGGTTGGAACGCTTCGGTGAAGACCTGTTCGGGAATCTTGCCGCGCAGGGGTTCGAGGATCTTCAGTTCGTCTTCATCGGGCAGGCCGGTGGCGGCCATTTCCGAGTTTTCGAAATAACTGCGGGTGCGGGCATAGGCGCCGTTGAACAGCTGCTTGTTGGTCCATTCGAAATCCAGCAACAGGCTCAGGGCCTTGCGCACCCGCACATCCTGGAACACCGGCCGGCGCAGGTTGAAGACAAAACCCTGCATGCCGGTGGGGTTGCCGTTGGGAATCTGTTCCTTGATCAGGCGCCCCTCGGTGACGGCCGGGATGTTGTAGGCGTTGGCCCAGTTCTTGGCGGTCATCTCCAGCCAGAAGTCGAACTGCCCGGCCTTCAGGGCCTCGACCGCCACGGTGTTGTCGCGGTAATAGTCGGTGGTCAGCACGTCGAAGTTATAGAAACCGCGGTTGACCGCCAGGTCCTTGCCCCAGTAGTCCTTCACTCGCTCATAGCGGATCGAGCGCCCGGCCTTCACTTCGGTGACCTTGTAGGGGCCGCTGCCGAGGGGAATCTCCAGGTTGCCTTTGTTGAAATCGCGATCGGCCCACCAATGTTTCGGCAATACCGGCAGTTGGCCGAGGATCAACGGCAATTCACGGTTATTGGTGTGCTTGAACTTGAACAGGACCTTGAGCGGGTCTTCGGCGATGGCTTCGGCGACGTCGTTGTAGTAGCCGCGAAACATCGGGGCGCCGTCCTTGGTCAGGGTCTGGAAGCTGAACACCACGTCTTCGGCGCGCACCGGGTGGCCGTCGTTGAACCGGGCCTCGGGGCGCAGGTAGAAGCGGACCCAGGCGTTGTCCGGGGCCCGTTCGATTTTCTCGGCGATCAAGCCGTATTCGGTGAAGGGTTCATCCAGGCCCTGTTTGGCCAGGGTGTCGTAGATCAGGCCGATGTCGTCGGCCGGCACACCCTTGCTGATGAACGGGTTGAGGCTGTCGAAGCCACCGAAGCCGCCCTGGCGGAATATCCCGCCCTTGGGGGCGTCGGGGTTGACGTAGTCGAAATGCTTGAAGTCGGCCGGGTATTTCGGCGGTTCGTTGTACAGGGTCAAGGCGTGCTGCGGCGCGGCGCAGGCCAGCCCGGCGAACAGCAGGCCGCCTGCATGCAGGAGCAGGGCACGTATAGGCTTCATTGATCTTTCTCCGAAGACTTCAGCCACCAGGCGCTCAGGCCCAGAGTGTAGGGCGGCGTGGTGACGAAGGCGAACCGGTTGCGGTACGCCAGGCGATGATAGTTGAGATACCAGTTGGGAATGCAGTAGTGCTGCCAGAGCAGCACGCGGTCCAGGGCCTTGCCGGCGGCGACCTGTTCGTCCCGGGTCTGGGCGGCCAGCAGCTTTTCCAGCAGATGGTCGACCACCGGGTCGGCGATCCCGGCGTAGTTCTTGCTGCCCTTGACCCCGACCTGGCTGGAATGGAAGTACTGCCATTGTTCCAGGCCCGGGCTCAGGGTCTGGTTCAGGGTCAGCAGGATCATGTCGAAGTCGAACTGGTCGAGGCGCTGCTTGTACTGGGCGCGGTCCACGGTGCGCAACCGGGCCTGGATGCCGATACTGGCGAGGTTCTCGACGTAAGGTTGCAGGATGCGCTCCAGGTTCGGGTTCACCAGCAGGATCTCGAAGCTCAGCGGGCGGCTGTCGGCGTCCAGCAGTCGCTGGCCGTTGAGCGTCCAGCCGGCTTCTTTCAAGAGCCCCAGCGCCTTGCGCAGGGTTTCCCGGGGAATGCCGCGACCGTCGGTCTGGGGCAGGCTGAAAGGTTCGGTGAACAGGCGCGGCGGCAGTTGTTCGCGGTAGGGCTTGAGCAGCAGCCATTCATGGCCCACAGGGAGGCCGCTGGCGGAAAATTCGCTGTTGGGGTAGTAACTGAGGGTGCGCTTGTAGGCGCTGCTGAACAACGTGCGGTTGGTCCACTCGAAATCGAACATCAGCCCCAGCGCTTCACGCACCTTGACCTGCGCAAACGTGGCGCGCCGGGTGTTCATGAACAGGCCCTGGGTCTGGGTCGGGATCTGGTGGGGGATCTGCGCCTTGATCACTTCGCCGCGCCTGACTGCCGGGAACTCGTAGCCGTTGGCCCAGTTCTTGGCCTGGTGCTCGATGTAGATGTCGAACTCACCCGCCTTGAAGGCTTCGAAGGCGACATCGCTGTCGCGGTAGAACTCCACCTCCATGCGGTCGACGTTGTACTTGCCACGATTGACCGGCAGGTCCTTGCCCCAGTAATCCTTGACCCGCTCGAACACCAGTTGGCGGCCCGGTTGCACCTTGGTGATGCGGTATGGCCCGCTGCCCAGGGGCGGCTCGAAGGTCGTTGCCTTGAAGTCGCGGCCTTTCCAGTAATGTTGGGGCAGCACGGGCAGTTCGCCCAGGCGCAGGATCAACAGGGGGTTGCCGGCGCGCTTGAAGACAAAGCGGATCTTGAGTGGGTTGAGGATATCGACCCGTAGCACTTCCTGCAGGTTGGTGCGGTATTGCGGGTGACCGTCCTTGAGCAAGGTGCGGTAGGAGAAGGCCACGTCGTAGGCGGTGATCGGCACGCCGTCATGGAACCGCGCTTCGGGTCGCAGGTTGAACACCACCCAGCTGCGGTCTTCGCTGTACTCCACCGACTGGGCGATCAGACCGTAGCTGGACGTCGGCTCATCGCCGGACGGCGCGTACTGGCCGGTGCCGACCATCAACGGTTCGTTCAGCTCGTTGATGCCGTATTGCAGGAAATTAGGCGTGGAAACCGGACTGCTGCCCTTGAAGGTATACGGGTTGAGTGTATCGAAAGTGCCGAATGCCATGACCCGCAAGGTACCGCCCTTGGGCGCTTGCGGATTGACCCAGTCGAAGTGGGTGAATCTGGCCGGGTACTTGAGCGTGCCGAACTGCGCATAGCCATGGCTTTCGCTGATGGTGGCGCTGGCGCAGGGACTCAAGGCCAGGCTGATCAGGAGCAAGAGGAGGGGACGTATCAAGTCTGAGATCCGATCCAGGCGGCTTGGGCGTTATGGCAGGTACAGTAACAGCTTGTATCGGCAGGAAAAAGGCGGGGGCTCAAAGCTTCAGGGTTTGCTTGAGCTGTGGCGAGGGGCCTTGCTCCCGCTGGGGTGCGAAGCGACCCCGAACCTGGCACCTCGGTGTGAGAGATGATTGAGTCGCTGCTTTTGGGGTTGCTGCGCAACCCAGCGGGAGCAAGCTCCCTCGCCACAAAGCTGCCCCGGCTACATGACTGTCAGTGCGGGGAGTAGACCGTCAGCATCTGCCCGGGCTTGAGCGCCTTGCCCATCCGCGGGTTCCAGCGCTTGAGATGTTGCATCTCGACGTTGAAGCGTTTGGCCACCACGTACAGCGAGTCACCTTGCTTGACCTTGTACTGGGTCTGCTTCTTCTGGTCCTTGCTGTTGGCGGCCACCACGGTGTTGATGCGCTTGCCGTTGGCCTTGGGAGCCTTGGTGTCCTGCATCACCAGGGTCTGGCCAACCTTGAGTTTGTTGCCGCTCAGCTTGTTCCAGCGTTGCAGGTCCTTGGTCTGGACATTGTTGGCCTTGGCGATCTGGGCCAGGTTGTCGCCGCGCTTGACCCGGTAGCTGCGCCGGGCGCCTTCGACTTCGCTGTCGTCGGCGGTTTCGAAGACCGGTTTGAGCGAGCGCGGGCTGATCAACTCCTCCGGGCGCATGGTCGACAGGCTGGCGGTCAGCAACTGGGCCTTGGAGGTGGGTACGAGCAAATGTTGCGGGCCGTCGATCGTGGTGCGCTGCTTGAAGGCCGGGTTGAGCTGGAACAGCTCGTCCTCGTCGATATTGGCCACCGCCGCGACCTTGGACAGGTCCATGCGCTGGTTGATCTCGACGACCTGGAAGTAGGGTTCGTTGGCGATCGGGTTGAGGTTCACGCCATAGGCATCGGGGGCGAGCACCACCTGGGACAATGCCAGCAGCTTGGGCACATAGGCCTGGGTCTCGGCGGGCAGTGGCAGGTTCCAGTAGTCGGTGGGCAGGCCGAGCTTCTCGTTGCGCTCGATGGCGCGGCTGACCGTGCCTTCGCCGGCGTTGTAGGCCGCCAGGGCAAGCAGCCAGTCACCGTTGAACATGTCGTGCAGCCGCGTCAGGTAGTCCATGGCGGCCGTGGTGGATGCAGTGATGTCGCGGCGTCCGTCATAGAAACGGGTCTGGCGCAGGTTGAAATAACGCCCCGTGGACGGGATGAATTGCCATAGCCCCACCGCGTTGGCCCGGGAGTAGGCCATGGGGTTGTAGGCGCTTTCGATCACTGGCAGCAGGGCCAGCTCCAACGGCATGTTGCGTTCTTCGAGGCGTTCGACGATGTAGTGGATGTAGAGGCTGCCGCGTTCACCGGCCCCTTCGAGGAACGACGGGTTGCTGGCGAACCAGAGCCGCTGCTGCTCGATACGGGGATTGACGCCGGCCGTTTCCTGCAACTGGAAGCCCTGGCGCATGCGCTCCCAGACATCCTGGGGCACCTGGGGACTGGGTTTTTCGCTGAGCCACAACGGCTTCTGCTTGGCCCGGGCAGCGAGGTTCGGCGTGTGGGCCGCGTCGGTTTGCGGCACCTGGCTCGTGCTCTGGCAGCCCGCCAGCGTGGCGGACACAGCCACCGCGATGGCCTGGGCCAAGCGGGTCAATGTGTCTGACTGGGCGGACCTGCGTATAGATGACGACATTGGCTGGAAGTAAGTTCCGGGCGAAAATGTCGGGCGATTCTAGAAAGCGCACCCCAACAGGTCAACCATTCAGAATTTTTGTATCAATCGGTAGCGCCCTTAGAACGTATCTTTCCAAGCCCTCAAGGCCGCAAAAACCTCACTCGGCGTCTGGTTTCGCTGGCCGCTCCGTTCGTCTGCTTTTTGTTTAACGGATGTTTCAGTGGTGCGCAGGAACGGATTGGTGAGTTTTTCCAGGGCCAGGGTCGAGGGCAGGGTGGTGACGCCGTCGCTGCGTTGCTGGCTGACTTTGGCCAGGCGCGCGGCGATGTCAGGGTTGTCCGGCTCGACGGCCGCGGCGAATTTCAGGTTGCTGAGGGTGTACTCGTGGGTGCAGTAGACCAAGGTGTCTTCAGGCAGCGCGGCGAGGCGGCTGAGGGAGTGATGCATCTGCGCCGGGGTGCCTTCGAACAGGCGGCCGCAGCCGGCGGCGAACAAGGTGTCGCCACAGAACAGCAAGCCGTGGTGGTAGTAGGCGATATGCCCCAGGGTGTGGCCGGGCACGGCGAAGACCTCGAAGTCCCAGCCCAGCACGTTGACCGTATCGTGGTCGTTCAGCGCGGTGTCGCGCGCCGGGATGTTCTCGCCAGCCGGGCCGTGGACGGTGGCGCCCGTCGCCTTTTTCAGCGCCTGCACGCCGCCGACGTGATCATGGTGATGATGGGTGATCAGGATGTCGCCCAGTACCCAGCCGGGGTGCGCATCGAGCCAGGCCTGGACCGGTGCGGCATCGCCCGGGTCGACCACCGCGCAACGCCGGGTCGGGTGATCCTGTAACAACCAGATGTAGTTATCGGTGAACGCGGGCAGGGCACTGATCTGTATCATCGCGGAATTCGCCAAGCTGAAAACAAAGGCGCATCTTAGAACTTCCTGACGCGTTGGAGAATGCAATGACTGATGAAGCGTTCGCCCAGGCCGATCCCGACTGGCTGGCGTTGATCAGCGCCGCCCGTGAATGGCTGTCCGGTCCTGTCGGGCAATTTTTGCTGGATGAAGAACGACGCATGCTCGAAGACGAGCTGGGCCGGTTCTTTGGTGGCTACCTGGTGCACTACGGGCCTTCGGCGCAGACGCCGCCGTCGGCGCCGCAGGTCCAGCGCAACGTGCGCCTGGGCGCGCCCTTGCCCGGGGTGGAAATTGTCTGCGAGGAACAGGCCTGGCCGCTCAGCGAGCACGCCGCCGATGTGGTGGTCATGCAGCATGGCCTGGACTTCTGCCTGTCGCCCCATGGCTTGTTGCGTGAAGCGGCGAGCAGCGTGCGCCCCGGCGGGCACCTGCTGATCATCGGTATCAACCCCTGGAGCAGTTGGGGCCTGCGCCGCGTCTTCGCCCAGGACGCCTTGCGCCAGGCCCGTTGCATCTCGGCCTCGCGGGTGGGCGACTGGCTCAACCTGCTCGGTTTCGCGCTGGAGAAACGCCGCTTCGGGTGCTATCGTCCGCCGCTTGCGTCGCCCAAGTGGCAGGCCCGCCTGGCCGGCTGGGAGCGCAAGGCCGGTGACTGGCAACTGTCCGGCGGCGGTTTCTACCTGCTGGTGGCGCGCAAGATCGCCGTAGGGCTGCGCCCGGTACGCCAGGTGCGCCGCGAGCCGATGGGCAAGCTGATTCCCTTGCCCATGGCCAAGGTCAATCGTCGCCACATCGAGCCGTAAACCTTTTTCTGATGATCGGCCGACATTTCGGTCACGGGCGTCGTTGGCTTCGACCAGCGGGCCTTTGCATTTTTTTCCTGGATAGATTGGCATGAGCGATAGCGTAGAACTCTTTACTGACGGCGCCTGCAAGGGCAACCCTGGCCCAGGCGGCTGGGGCGCGTTGCTGGTGTGCAAGGGCGTGGAGAAGGAGCTCTGGGGCGGCGAAGCCAATACCACCAACAATCGCATGGAACTGATGGGCGCCATTCGTGGCCTGGAAGAGCTCAAGCGGCCGTGCGACGTGCTGCTGGTGACCGACTCGCAGTACGTGATGAAGGGAATCAACGAATGGATGGCCAACTGGAAGAAGCGTGGCTGGAAGACGGCCGCGAAGGAACCGGTGAAGAACGCCGACCTGTGGAAACAGCTGGATGAGCAGGTCAACCGCCACAACGTCACCTGGAAATGGGTGCGCGGCCACATCGGTCACGCGGGTAACGAGCGGGCCGACCAGTTGGCCAACCGCGGAGTGGATGAAGTGCGGGGCTACAAGCAGGGCTGACACCGCGGCTGTGCTGCCCAGACCACGCCAGCCTTCACGGGCCGGCGTGGCTCAACTTCTGGCGGTCAACGGCATCAGAACCCCGTGGTGTTGATGGACACGTCGGGTTTTGGATGCCAGGGATTGAAGGGCTCCCCAGCGGGGCCCTGTTCCGAGAGCGTGATCCGGCGGCCAATGTCATAACCCAGCGCTCGGTGACCGTTGACCTGCGTTCTGGGGTAATTGATGTCCTGGGTCGCCACTTGCGGAAAGCGATCACATTCGCCAAGCCATTGGTGTTTGCACGCAGACAATCCCTGCTGGTAGAGCCAGACCGCTTCGCAGGAAAAGTCATTGTCGCCATCGCAGTTCGACAACCGGCGACTCCAGTCCGGGTTTGGCGGCATGGACGCTTCCTGGGTCGACAGTTTGACGTACAGAACCCGGATCCGGTTTTCGGGCGTGCACCCTTGGTCGGGGCAGATATCGAACCGAAAGAAGGGGTTGGATTTAACGAAGTTGAATCCAATATCCTTGCGGCTAAACGTTTCACAGGCATCGGCGTCGAGAAACTTGTCCGGGACGGTGGCCGAGCCTTCTACCTTGTAGAACTTCAGTCCTTCCTCCTTGCCCAGATGGCACCGCAAGCGCTGCAAGGCGTCGAACACGGCCATCCGCTGGTCGCCCTGGCTGGTGGCTTCGTGTTCTGCGTCAACCGTGATGATGTTCTTGACCCGTCTTTTCACCAGGGCGTAGAGCCCGAGGTTTTCCGAGTGCCCACCGTCACTGAGGTAAACCGAGTCTCGAGTTTCGTCATATCGCCGGTTGGTGGCGAAGTAGAAAGGGAACGGCAGGGCTTTGTGCCAAGCGCGAGTGGCCGGCTCAACCCTGGGGTTTGCCACGTACCGGCCGAGCGACAGATTCAGGGCGTCGGCCAGCGCATCCACGGGGACATAGGCCAGGGGCTGGTCGGTCAGTTTAAGGTCGTCGACAGCGGCGCCCGACATCATGACGGCTTCGGAGAGCCTGGGCGCGCGGGCGGGGTAGCAAGGTACTCCGTAGGTTGCCCTCTTTGTGTCGTCCTGATAGTCGCAGTAGCCAAACGCGGTATTGCCGTAGGCCAGCGGTGAAAATTCATAAACGACGCTCGCCAGGTCGGAGTTGAAGCCCGCGAAGTCGGCGGTGCGCAGCCATTCGACGCTGCCTCCGTAGGCGGCGGTGGTGTTGACGATGAAAAACGGTATCTCACCGCGTTTTGCCGCGTCCGCCAATTCGCCGTAACTGGGCGGCGCGTCTTTTAAGGTTGAATGCCAGTCTGTCGGATAGGCCGCGAACGTCCGGTCGATCCCGTGCTGGTAGGCCGACTCCCAAGGGTTCAAGTTGACCTGCCACCTGAAGAGGCCGTTCGCGAGAATATTGAGGGGCACGGAAGGCACCCAGACCGCCCCGCGCCCGACCATTTCGCCGATGTAGCTGCTCTGGTTGATAAACGCGCCGTAATTCGAATCCTGCGTCCTGGTGATCAGGTAGCTGTTGTTTTCAAGGTAGGTCTGGAACCGTCTGGTTGTTTGATCGGCATGGTGGGGGCGCGCCATGGGTTCGATGTCCGGGCTATCCCGCACGGCCTTGTACACGTAATAGCTTTTGAACAACTCGTCAGGCGTGACAGTGTGTGCGGCGTAGTGCCTGGCGCCGAAGAGCTGGTGGGTGAGCCATAAGTTGGCATAACTGCCGCCTGATACCGAAGAGACAATGTCGATCTTGTCGAGCAGCCCCTGTTTTTGCAGGCCCGCGAGAACCCCGATGGAAAACGTCGCCGAGCGCATCCCGCCGCCAGACAGGGACAGGCCGAGTTCCGGACGATAGCCGGCGATTTCCTGCCCGGTACAGGGGGCGATGGCGTTGGCTGGCGTGTGAAGCTGTTGCCGATACGAGCGCAGGAGGCAATTCTCGGCCGCCCTCAGCGCCGCGCTTCTTTCTTCGTAGCGTGCCGGATCGGGTTGCTCGCCGTCGGTACGGCCGAGGTCGGGCTTATCGTCGATCGACGCGCAACCGGATAACAGGGCGAGGGTGAACGTTGCCCACTTCGTGGCGCCAGCGCCGAGTGTTTTTTCATGGGGTCGAGGGATGTGATACATGTCACGCTCCTTAGGGACCTGGCGTTGAGCGAAGGCCAGTGGCGTGAGGCTAGCACCTGGGTGGCTTAGTGCCACTGAGCCATCATTCATTTGCACCAGCCGGGTCGCGGAAATCCCTTGGCGAAGGTAGCGTGCTAACATCCGCGCTTTTGCAAGCCTGCCCGTTGAGAGCTGAACACTGATGGCCAACAGATCTGTTGTACTGGATACCGAAACCACCGGCATGCCGGTGACCGATGGTCACCGGATTATCGAAATCGGTTGTGTCGAGCTGATCGGCCGGCGCCTGACCGGTCGCCATTTCCACGTTTACCTGCAACCGGACCGCGAGAGTGACGAGGGCGCCATTGGCGTCCACGGCATCACCAACGAGTTCCTGGTGGGCAAGCCGCGGTTTGCCGAAGTGGCCGATGAGTTCTTCGAATTCATCAAGGGCGCGCAGTTGATCATCCACAACGCGGCGTTCGACGTTGGGTTCATCAACAACGAATTCGCGCTGATGGGCCAGCATGACCGCGCCGACATCAGCCAGCATTGCACCATCCTCGATACCCTGGTGATGGCCCGGGAGCGGCACCCGGGGCAGCGCAACAGCCTCGACGCCTTGTGCAAGCGCTACGACGTCGACAACTCCGGCCGTGAGCTGCACGGCGCCTTGCTCGACTCGGAAATTCTGGCCGACGTCTACCTGACCATGACCGGCGGGCAGACCAGCCTGTCCCTGGCGGGCAACGCCTCCGATGGCAACGGTTCGGGCGAGGGGTCGGGCAACCAGGCCACGGAAATCCGTCGCCTGCCGGCAGACCGCCGTCCCGCCCGGATCATTCGTGCCAGCGAAAGCGACCTGGCCGAACATGCCGCGCGTCTGGAAGCCATCGCCAAGTCGGCCGGTGCTCCGGCACTGTGGACGCAGTTGGCTGAGGCTTGAGGGCTTTGGCGCATAAATGCCTGTGGGTGCGAGCCCGCTCGCTCCCGCGGACCCACCTTGTTCATTCGCCACAATCGCCATGACCTTCTAACCTCAGGTTACGGGCAGGCTACGGATCCCGCTTGATGAGTGAAGATTTGAAAGACCAGGGCAATGGATGGCTATGCGCCGTTGGTTGTCTCAAGGAATGAGGACGTTTCCCAGTATGCAACCGGTCATGAATCCCAAGCACCCCGGGCTGTCGGTGCGCATTGTCGATGACGGTTTCGCTGCCTATATCTGGGGCAGTGACTTCAGCTTCGAGGTCAGTGACTACGGCACGGCGCAGGTCGGTCGCCCGGTGAGCCAGTGGCCGGTGACGCCGATCGTTCCCTATCGCAAGTGCTATGGCATCGATCCCGAGGAGTTCAGCAGTTTTCGCGATGCCCCGGACAGCGAGATCTTCATGGCGTACCTGGATGACCAGCCGGTGGGGCACCTGGTGGTCAGTACCAACTGGAACGGGTTCGCCCACATCGACGAGCTGGCGGTGCATGCCCCGGCCCGTCGCCATGGGGTGGCCAAGGCCTTGCTCGACGTCGCGCAGTTCTGGAGTCGCAAGAAAAAGCTGCCGGGCATCATGCTGGAAACCCAGAACAACAACCTGGGCGCGTGCCGGCTCTACGAGCGTTGCGGTTACGTACTGGGTGGGATCGATCACCTGCGCTATCGCGGCATCGACCGCCACACCGCCGAAGTGGCGCTGTTCTGGTATCGGCTGTTCGACGATCCGCTGGGCATGGCGATCAGTGGCCCAGCAGCGCCTCGGCTTGTTCCTTGACTCGTTCGAGAAGTGATTCAAGGGCGGGCGAGGGCTCGCGGCCTTTGAGGCTCAATGCATAAAGGTCAATCAGGATGGCGGGTGCCAGCGGGCAGGTGTCCAGGCCCGCGCTCTTGGCGCCCGACGCGGTAAAAGGGTCGACGATGGCCAGGCCTTCGCCAGCCTCGACCATGGCCCGCATCATCTGGTGGGTCTGGACGCGGATCTGGATCACCGGCGCCGGGCGCAACGCCGCCAACTTGTGCTCGAACGCCGGGCTCAACGGGTCGTGCCCTTCGAGCCCCACCAATGATTGTCCCGCCAGGTCCTGGAGCGAAATGTACTTCTGCCGCGGTTGCAGCCAGCCATGGGGAGCCAGCAACTGCAGTTTGCCCTGGGCGATCACCTGGCAATGGATGTCGGGATGTTCAGGGTTGTGCAGGCTGAGGCCCAGGTCGCTTTCGCGCAGGAGCAAGCTCTGGACGATGCCGCGGGTTGGCTGGCTGAGCAGGGTGCAAGGGGCATCCGCGAAGCGCCGGCGCAAGGCGGCGATGCTCTGGGGCAACAATTGCTGGGCCAAGGGCGGGGTGCAGATGATGCGCAGTGGCGGCGCCTGGTAGTGTTTCAGGCTGCTGGCCAGCCGCTGCACCGGTTCGAGGGTGTCGTACACCTGCGTGATGCCGTCGCGCAGTTCGAGGGTTTCCCGGGTGGCCTGCAAGCGTCCGCGCACACTGGCAAACAGCATGAACCCCAGTTGGGCCTCGGCATCACGCAGAATTGCCTCGACCTCTGCCACTGGCAGTTGCAGCCACTCGGCCGCTGTGCCGAGATGGCCGGTCTGCAGCAGCGCCTGGATCACTTCGATGTGGCGTAAACGCATGCAAGAAGTCCGTGTTCGGCGGATAAGCCATTGGGTGGCCGAATCCTAGGCTCTGTTTGAAAAGTCTTGAGACGAAGGTCAGGCAAGGCGAAAACCGGCGAGGAAGCGGAGGTTACTGGAGTAAGTGAGCATTCCGAGCCGGTTTTCAACGCAGCATGAACGAGTATCAAGGCTTTTCAGACAGAGCCTAACCCAAGTCCGGGCATGACTTCTGCTCATAACAACGGTTACGAGGCGATTTGCGTTTCAGGTTCGCGGATGAGCTCGATACCCGACTGCACCAGCAGGAAGCGGTCTTCGTCGAGTTTGTTGACGCGATCACCAATGGCCAGCTTATAAGTGGTGACAGGCTCCTTGCCGTATCCCTCGGGCGACGGGGTCGATTCCTGGAACTCATGCACCGAATAGACGCGGCCTTCGGCGTCTCGCGCATGGAATTGTCCGACAAGTACTGCTGCCATTGCTTAGAACCTCTGGAAATAGATCACTCGATTTGCGGTTCTGTAGACCTTGGTCTATCGCGGTAAGTTTTCCTACAAGAAAAAAATAGTCCAGCCGGCAGGATTTCGTCGCTCCACTGGTCCAAATGTAACGCCGATCATCTATAACTACAGATCCTTTGAGCCGACAGTCGAGAAGCCTCTCATGAGTAATGTCTACACCGTGGCCGTTTTGGTGGGCAGCCTGCGCAAGGCGTCGATCAACCGCAAGATCGCCCTGGCCCTGGCCGACCTGGCACCCGCCAACTTGAAGCTGGAGATCGTCGAGATTGGCGACTTGCCCCTCTACAACGAAGACATCGACGTGACGCCGGCACCGGCCGCCTACGCGACATTCCGCCAGCGGGTGGGCGCGGCCGATGCGCTGTTGTTCGTCACCCCGGAGTACAACCGTTCGGTGCCGGCCCCTTTGAAAAATGCCATCGACGTGGGCTCGCGCCCTTACGGCCAGAGTTGCCTGAGCGGCAAGCCGGGCGCGGTGATCAGCGCTTCCCCAGGTGCCATCGGTGGCTTCGGCGCCAATCACCATTTGCGCCAGTCCCTGGTGTTCCTCGATGTGCCCTGCATGCAGCAACCGGAAGGCTACCTGAGCGGCGCCGGTACGGCGTTCGACGAGGCGGGCCAGTTGTCGGAGTCGCTGAAGCCGTTCCTGCAGAAATTTATCGCGGCCTATGGCCAGTGGGTCGAGCAGCATAAAAAGGCCTGAACCCCGGGGCCTCAGGCGGTCTTCTGTGGCGAGGGGATTTATCCCCGTTGGGGCGCGAAGCGCCCCCTTCAATCTGTCTGAAACACCGTTGCTCAACTTTTTGGGGCTGCTTTGCAGCCCATCGGGGATAAATCCCCTCGCCACAAAAGTGCTCTGCGCGCTCGATCCTGGCTTTACCGAATGTCTAGGTTTACCTATATTCGCCCCTCTTCCCCCCTCAGCTATCCCTCTGCGCAAGGCTGTAACGCATGCTCATCGCGTCATTGATTTTCCTGCTGACCATTACGCTGGTGATCTGGCAACCCAAAGGCCTTGGCGTTGGCTGGAGCGCGACGCTCGGCGCGTTGTTGGCCCTGTTGAGCGGGGTGGTGCACCTGGCCGACATCCCGCTGGTGTGGCAGATCATCTGGAACGCCACCGGCACGTTCGTCGCGTTGATCATCATCAGCCTGTTGCTGGACGAGGCGGGGTTCTTCGCCTGGGCGGCCCTGCACGTGGCCCGATGGGGTCGGGGCAGCGGGCGCAAGCTGTTTGCCTACATGGTGTTGCTCGGGGCGCTGGTGTCGGCGCTGTTTGCCAACGACGGGGCGGCGTTGATCCTGACGCCGATCGTGATCTCGATGCTCCTGGCGCTGCGCTTTTCCCCGGCGGCGACCCTGGCGTTCGTGATGGGCGCCGGCTTCATCGCCGACACCGCGAGCCTGCCGCTGGTGGTGTCGAACCTGGTGAACATCGTCTCGGCAGACTTTTTCGGCATCGGCTTCAACCGCTATGCGGCGGTCATGGTGCCGGTGAACCTGGTGAGCGTGGCGGCCAGCCTGGGGATTCTGCTGTGGTTCTTCCGGCGCGACATTCCCGGCGATTATGACCCGCAACAACTGGACGATCCGGCCACGGCGATCCACGACAAGGCGACGTTCTATGCCGGTTGGGCGGTGCTGGTGATCCTGCTGGTGGGCTGCTTTGCCCTGGAGCCGCTGGGCATTCCGATCAGTGCGATCTCGGCGGTGTGCGCCGCGTTGCTGCTGGGCGTGGCGGCCCGCGGACACAAGATTTCCACCCGCAAGGCGATGAAGGAAGCGCCGTGGCAGATCGTGATCTTCTCCCTCGGCATGTACCTGGTGGTCTATGGCCTGCGCAACGCCGGGCTGACCGGCTATCTCGCCCATTGGCTCGACAGCTTTGCCGCGTACGGCGTATGGGGCGCGGCCATGGGCACCGGCGTGCTGACGGCGCTGCTGTCGTCGGTGATGAACAACCTGCCGACGGTGCTGATCGGTGCCTTGTCCATCGACGCCAGCCAGGCCACCGGGGCGGTGAAGGAGGCGATGATCTACGCCAACGTGATCGGCAGCGACCTGGGCCCGAAAATCACCCCGATCGGCAGCCTGGCCACCTTGCTCTGGCTGCATGTACTGGCACGCAAGGACATTCGCATCGGCTGGGGCTATTACTTCAAGGTCGGGATCGTGCTGACGGCACCGGTGTTGCTGGTGACGTTGGCGGCGCTGGCTGTGCGGTTGTCCTTCTAAAGCGAGGTGGCCGCCTTCGCGGGCAAGCCCGCTCCCACAGGGTTTTGTGGTTGCCAGCAAGATTGCAGACGCTGCGGTCATTGTGGGAGCGGGCTTGCCCGCGAAGGCGGCCATCCAGGCACAGCAACGTTCAGCCATTACCCGGCACAGCCGGCCAGAGATCCGCCACCAGGAACACTCGCTCGGCTTCTTCCCACTCGCCCGCGCTGTTTTCCCCCAGGCGCACCAGCAATTGCGCTGGCGCCATCGGGTCCAGGGCCTGTCGCCAGGCTTGCAGTTGTGCGCTGCTCCAGGTCTGTTCGGCCGGATAATGCGCCGGGGCCAGCCAGGCGGCGCGGGGCAGGGGTTGCCAGCGCCCTGGCGGACGTTGGGCAACGAATGCCGGCCAATCGCGCTGATGCAACCAACTGCCGCGCAGATGCCGGGGGTGGGCGCCCAAGGGTGGTTCGGCGTGGTTCGGCCAGGGGTAGAGCAGATAGCCGCCCAGCCAGAGTTCGGAGTGCAGCCGCTTGTCGCCTGAGGGTTCGATGCCCAGCGCCGCCAGAGCCTCACGGCTTTCCGGGCGCGCCGAGATCGGCAACTGGTGTTTGCGCAGGTGCGCCAGTTTACGGTCGAGCCGGTCATGGCTGCCCGGGCCCAGCCATTGCGCGGCGTCTTGCCCATCGCCCTGTTGAGGGCCCAGGTACAGCTTGATCGCCAGTTCCAGGTGATGAATGCCGTCGTCGTCGCGCAACAACAGGTCCAGTTCCCCCAGCGTATGGCCCTCGCGCCGGATCGGCAGGTTCGCGGCGATCAGTTCGATGCCCGGTGCGTGCTGTACGGCGAACTGCCACAACCTTTCGTAATACAGCCCCAGGCGTCGCGTCCGTCCCTGTGACAACCACTGCAGCAACGAATAGCTGTCGCGGTCCAGCTGCCTGAGCCAGTGTTCCAGTCGGTCGGGGTTTCGCACCCAATCGCTGCGGGTCAGCGGATGGCGCTGGGGCCAGGGCGTGTCGATGAGCATCGGTGGGGCCAGCAGCGCCCACGCCAGGTCGCGCACCTCGGGGTGGCGCAGGCGACGGGGCAGGTCCAGTAATTCAGGGAACAGGATCATTTTGCGAGCATAGCTGCTGCGGCGAAGGCTTAAAGAATTTTGTCTATGGAGCGCTTTCGCCCATAATCGTGATTTTCGCCCGCCGCAGACCCTCGCAGGAGCCTCATGGAGCAATTTCGCAATATCGGCATCATCGGTCGCCTGGGCAGTTCACAGGTGTTGGACACCGTTCGCCGTCTCAAACGTTTCCTCCTGGAGCGACACCTGCATGTGATCCTCGAAGACACCATCGCCGAAGTGTTGCCCGGCCACGGCTTGCAAACGTCGTCGCGCAAGATGCTCGGCGAGGTTTGTGACATGGTGATCGTGGTTGGCGGTGATGGCAGCCTGCTGGGGGCTGCGCGGGCCCTGGCGCGGCACAATATCCCGGTGCTGGGGATCAACCGCGGCAGCCTGGGCTTCCTGACCGATATCCGGCCGGACGAGCTGGAGATCAAGGTCGCCGAGGTGCTGGACGGCCACTACCTGGTGGAAAACCGTTTCCTGCTGCAAGCCGAGGTGCGCCGGCACGCCGAAGCCATCGGCCAGGGCGACGCCCTCAACGACGTGGTGCTGCACCCGGGCAAGTCCACGCGGATGATCGAATTCGAGCTGTACATCGACGGCCAGTTCGTCTGCAGCCAGAAGGCCGACGGCCTGATCGTCGCCACGCCCACCGGTTCCACGGCCTACGCGCTGTCCGCCGGCGGCCCGATCATGCACCCCAAGCTCGACGCTATTGTGATTGTGCCCATGTACCCCCATACCTTGTCTGGGCGACCCATCGTGGTCGATGGCAACAGTGAGCTGAAAATCGTCGTGTCCAAGGATATGCAGATCTACCCGCAAGTGTCCTGTGACGGCCAGAACCATTTCACCTGCGCGCCGGGTGACACCATCACCGTCAGCAAGAAAGCGCAGAAGCTGCGCCTGATCCACCCGCTGGATCACAATTACTATGAAGTCTGCCGGACCAAGCTCGGCTGGGGCAGTCGGCTCGGAGGTGGAGGCGACTGATGCTCGATCCTGCGCGCAGTTACGATCTGATCGGTGACGTGCACGGATGCGCCCTGACTCTGGAACACCTGCTGGACCGACTCGGTTATCACAAGCAGGGCGGGGTCTGGCGACATCCGTCGCGCATGGCCGTGTTCCTGGGCGATATCATCGACCGTGGCCCGCGGATCCGCGAAGCGCTGCACATCGTCCACGACATGGTCGAGGCCGGCCAGGCGCTGTGCATCATGGGCAACCACGAATTCAACGCCCTGGGTTGGAGCACCCCGGCATTGCCCGGCAGCGGCCAGCGCTACGTGCGCGAGCACACCCCGCGCCACGCTCGCCTGCTGCACGAGACCCTGACGCAATTCGAGCAGCACCCCGGCGACTGGCATGACTTCCTCAAGTGGTTCTATGAATTGCCGCTGTTTGTCGACGCGGGCCGGTTCCGGGTTGTGCACGCCTGTTGGGACGCCGGCCTGATCGAACCGTTGCGCGGCCTGTTCCCTGACGGCTGCGTCGACGAGCACTTCCTCCAGGCGTCGGCGCAACCGGGCAGCTTCGCCTGCACGGTGTTCGATCGCCTGCTGCGCGGCACCGACATGCGCCTGCCCCACGGGATGACCCTCACCGGTGGCGATGGCCTGACCCGCTCGTTCTTCCGCACCAAGTTCTGGGAAGACGATCCCAAGACCTACGGCGACATCGTGTTCCAGCCCGACGCCTTGCCCGAGCCGGTGGCGCGCAGGCCATTGTCAGCCGACGAAAAGAACAACCTGTTGCGCTATGGCATCGATGAACCCCTGTTGTTCGTCGGCCACTATTGGCGCAGCGGCAAGCCCGCGCCGATCCGTCCGAACCTGGCGTGCCTGGACTACAGCGCGGTGCTTTACGGCAAGTTGGCGGCCTACCGGCTCGACCAGGAAACCCGCCTGGACCCGCATAAGTTCGTCTGGGTCGATGTCGAGCGGCCCGAGGTGATGCCGTGAACCTGGTCGCGGTGTTGCGTTTGCCGTTGACAGCGGACCTGAGCGGTTTCGTCACGTTGCTGCAACGCCTGCAGGTGCCACACCGGGTCAGCGAGGAGGCGGGCGAGCAAGTGCTCTGGGTGCCGGACGAGATGGGCGAAGATGTGCGCACCCTGTATGGCCGTTTTCCGCAGGGTGATCCCCAACAGACCCTGGAGCTGCCGGCCATCGGTCCTGCGCCGAAAAGGCCGGGCGTCGTCGAGCAATTGACGCGAAGCCCGATGACCGCTCTGGTGTTGCTGTTGAGCCTGGTGGTCGGTGTCGTGACCCTGTTGGGCGAGAATCTCCAGGCATTGCGTTGGCTGACCTTCCTCGAATTTCGCGTTGCCGGTGACTACATCCAGTTCACCCCCCTGGCCGACAGCCTGGCGGCGGGGCAGTGGTGGCGCCTGGTGACACCGATGCTGATCCACTTCGGTTTCCTGCACATTGCCATGAATGGCCTGTGGTATTGGGACTTGGGGCGGCGGATCGAGGCGCGCCAGGGCGGCATCAATCTGTTGGGGCTGACGCTGCTGTTCAGCCTGGTGTCCAATTTCGTCCAGTACCTGGTCAGCGGCGCATCACTGTTCGGCGGTTTGTCCGGCGTGTTGTATGGCCTGCTGGGGCATTGCTGGATTTATCAATGGCTGGCGCCGAATCCGGCTTACCGCCTGCCCCGTGGCGTCCTGGCGATGATGCTGGGGTGGCTGCTGCTGTGCATGTCCGGGCTGGTTTCGCTGGTCGGTTTCGGAGAAATCGCCAACGGCGCCCACGTGGGCGGCTTGCTCATCGGTTGCTTCACGGGCTTGTTGGGCGGGCTGTTCGCTCGCCGTAAAATGGCCCGACCATGATCCTGTGGCGAGGGAGCTCGCTCGCCACGAATGACCAATAGCCCACTTATCTTTATTGTCACTAACGAACGCGCGGAGAACCCATGTCCTCGTTCAACGAAATGATCCAGAACATCACCCCCGACATCTATCGCAGCCTGAAGCTGGCGGTGGAGATCGGCAAATGGGCCGATGGCAACAAACTCACCGCCGAACAGCGCGAGTTGTCGTTGCAGGCGATGATCGCCTGGGAAATCCAGAACCTGCCCGAAGAAGAGCGCACCGGTTACATGGGGCCGCAGGAATGCCAGTCCAAGGCGCACGAAGTGCCGAACATCCTGTTCAAGTCGGACGCCATCCATTGATCGAGATTGGCCGCGGTGCAATCAGCAAGATGTCGGCGCGCCTTGACGGGCCGAACGTTCACTACGCCTTGCGTCTGGGCGATCTCGAGGTGCCGGTCAATCCGTTGATCGGCAGCAGGGTGCGCCTGGAGTTCCTCGGTGCGATCCATTGCAGCCATTGCGGGCGCCGGACCAAGACCAGCTTCAGCCAGGGGTATTGCTACCCGTGCATGACCAAGCTGGCGCAGTGCGATGTGTGCATCATGAGCCCCGAGCGCTGCCATTTCGAGGCGGGCACCTGCCGCGAGCCGGCATGGGGCGAGCAGTTCTGCATGACCGATCACGTGGTGTACCTGGCGAACTCGTCCGGCGTGAAGGTCGGCATCACCCGTGCCACCCAACTGCCGACCCGCTGGCTGGACCAGGGCGCGAGCCAGGCGTTGCCGATCCTGCGGGTCGCCACCCGTCAGCAGTCGGGGTTTGTCGAAGACCTGTTCCGCAGCCAGGTGGCGGACAAGACCAATTGGCGCGCCTTGCTCAAGGGCGACGCCGTGGCGGTGGACCTGCCGCAGATCCGCGATGCGCTGTTTGAAAGCTGCGCCCCGGGATTGCAGGGGTTGCAGGAACGATTCGGCTTGCAGGCGATCCAGACCATAGCGGACGTCGAACCCCTCGAGATCCGTTATCCGGTGGAGCAATACCCGACCAAGATCGTCAGCTTCAACCTGGACAAGGACCCGATCGCCGAAGGCACGTTGCTGGGGATCAAGGGCCAGTACCTGATTTTCGACACTGGCGTGATCAACATTCGTAAATACACGGCCTACCAGCTGGCCGTGCATCAGTAGAAGGATTCGACTCATGCGCACCGAACAACCGAAGATGATTTACCTGAAGGACTATCAGGCGCCCGAGTACCTGATCGACGAGACGCACCTGACCTTCGAGTTGTTCGAGGACCACAGCCTGGTCCATGCGCAACTGGTGATGCGCCGCAACCCCGAGCGCGGTGCCGGCCTGCCGCCGCTGGTGCTCGATGGCCAGCACCTGGAGCTGATTTCGATCAAGCTCGACGACACTGACCTGGCTTCGGGTGACTATCAGTTGGACGACAGCCACCTGACCGTGCAGCCCACGGCCCAGGCCTTTACCGTCGACACCACCGTCCGGATCCACCCGGAAACCAACACCGCCCTGGAAGGCCTGTACAAGTCCGGCGGCATGTTCTGCACCCAGTGCGAGGCCGAGGGCTTCCGCAAGATCACCTATTACCTCGACCGCCCGGACGTGATGAGCAAGTTCACCACCACCGTGGTGGCCGAGCAGCACAGCTACCCGGTGCTGCTGTCCAACGGCAACCCGATCGCCAGCGGTCCCGGCGAAGACGGTCGGCACTGGGCGACCTGGGAAGACCCGTTCAAGAAGCCGGCCTACCTGTTTGCCCTGGTGGCCGGTGACCTGTGGTGCGTCGAAGACACCTTCACCACGTCGAGCGAGCGCAGCGTGGCGCTGCGCATCTATGTCGAACCGGAAAACATCGACAAATGCCAGCACGCCATGACTAGCCTGAAGAAGTCGATGCGCTGGGACGAGCAGGTGTATGGCCGTGAGTACGACCTGGACATCTTCATGATTGTCGCGGTCAACGACTTCAACATGGGGGCCATGGAAAACAAGGGCCTGAACATCTTCAACTCCAGCGCCGTGCTGGCCCGCGCCGAAACCGCCACCGACGCCGCGCACCAGCGGGTCGAGGCGATCGTCGCCCACGAATACTTCCACAACTGGTCGGGCAACCGCGTGACCTGCCGCGACTGGTTCCAGTTGTCGCTCAAGGAAGGCTTCACGGTGTTCCGCGACGCCGGTTTCTCCGCCGACATGAACTCCGCCACTGTCAAACGCATCCAGGACGTGGCCTACCTGCGCACCCACCAGTTCGCCGAAGACGCCGGCCCCATGGCCCACCCAGTGCGTCCGGACAGCTTTATCGAGATCTCCAACTTCTACACCTTGACCGTGTACGAAAAGGGCTCGGAAGTGGTCGGCATGATCCATACGCTGCTGGGGGCGCAAGGGTTCCGCAAGGGCAGCGACCTTTACTTCGAGCGCCACGACGGCCGGGCCGTGACCTGTGATGATTTCATCAAGGCCATGGAGGACGCCAACGGCGTCGACCTGACCCAGTTCAAGCGCTGGTACAGCCAGGCCGGTACGCCACGGCTGGCGGTGACCGAGTCCTACGACGCGGCGGCTCGTACCTACAGCCTGACCTTCAGTCAAAGCTGCCCGCCAACCCCGGACAAGCAGGAAAAACTGCCGTTCGTGATTCCCGTCGAGCTGGGCCTGCTGGACCGCCAGGGCGCTGAGATACCCTTGCGCCTGGCCGGTGAAGCCGCCGCGAGCGGCACGTCGCGTGTCATCTCGGTGACCGAGGCCGAGCAGACCTTCACTTTTGTCGACATCGCCGAACAACCGCTGCCATCGCTGCTGCGCGGCTTCTCGGCACCGGTCAAGCTGAGCTTCCCGTACAACCGCGACCAGTTGATGTTCCTGATGCAGCACGACAGCGACGGTTTCAACCGCTGGGACGCCGGCCAGCAACTGTCGGTGCAGGTGTTGCAAGAGTTGATCGGCCAGCACCAGAAGGGGGCGAGCCTGGTGCTGGACCCGCGCCTGGTCACCGCATTGCGCACGGTGCTGTCGGACGAATCCCTGGACCAGGCCATGGTCGCGGAAATGCTTTCGCTGCCGAGCGAAGCCTACCTGACGGAAATCAGCGAAGTGGCGGACGTCGAGGCGATCCACGCCGCCCGCGAGTTCGCCCGCCAGCAGTTGGCCGAGAGCCTGTTCGAGGCCTTGTGGCTGCGCTACGAAGCCAACCGCGACCTGTCCAGGCGTACGCCGTACGTGGCCGAGGCCGAGCATTTCGCCCGGCGCGCCTTGCAGAACATTGCGCTGTCGTACCTGATGCTCACCGACAAGCCGCAGGTGTTGAGTGCCACGTTGGAGCAGTTCGACACCGCCGACAACATGACCGAACGCCTGACGGCGCTGGCGGTGCTGGTCAATTCGCCGTTCGAGGCCGAGAAGGCCCGCGCCCTGGAAGTGTTCGCGGAAAACTTCAAGGGCAACCCGCTGGTCATGGACCAATGGTTCAGCGTCCAGGCCGGCAGCCCGCTGCCCGGTGGCCTGGCGCGGGTCAAGGCGTTGATGGAACACCCGGCGTTCAATATCAAGAACCCGAACAAGGTGCGGGCGCTGATCGGCGCGTTTGCCGGGCAGAACCTGATCAACTTCCACGCCGCCGACGGCTCGGGCTATCGCTTCCTGGCCGACCTGGTCATCCAGCTCAACGGCTTCAACCCGCAGATCGCCTCGCGCCAGTTGGCGCCGCTGACCCGCTGGCGCAAGTACGACAGCGCTCGCCAGGCGCTGATGAAGGCCGAACTGGAGCGCATCCTGGCCTCCGGCGGGCTGTCCAGCGATGTGTTCGAGGTGGTGAGCAAGAGCCTGGCGTAAATCACCCGTCGTGGCGAGGGAGCTTGCTCCCGCTGGCCTGCGAAGCAGGCCCGATCCTGACTCACGTCTCGCTGGAAACAGTGGATGAATCAGGGCAGGGAGTCCTTCGGCCTCCAGCGGGAGCAAGCTCCCTCGCCACATCCATCATCCTCGCGAATACCTTCTGATTCACCCTCGGCCGATCTCCCCATGGTTAACAAAAGATAACGTGGCGTCGATTGTCAGACCTTTCGAAAGCCCGATAGGATAGGTCAGCTTCCGAAGTGGCTCTAGATTGCAGGTTTGCGCCGCGATCAAGTTGCTTACGGCGCCCTGAAAGGTTGAATGACCAACAATAATAAATGGGGGAAAGGTCTATGAATGAGCCTGTCATGGCGGTGGGCCGCTGTCGCCCGCCGGTGCTGCGCAGAGTGGCGTTGCTGGCTTCGGCGCTCTCGCTGCTGGGCTCTGCCGTGTTGTCGGCGCCGGTGATGGCCGTTGCGGCGTCGACCACCGATGTCATCTATTCCGTCGAATCGGCCAAGGCCAGCAAGACCCTGATGCTCGATGTGGTACACGCCGGCCAGCGGCTGGTGGCGGTTGGCGACCGGGGCCACATTGTCTACTCGGACGACCAGGGCACTACCTGGACCCAGGCCAAGGTGCCGACCCGCCAGATGCTCACCGCCGTGTTCTTCGTCGACGACAAGCACGGCTGGGCCGTGGGCCACGACGCGCAGATCCTGGCCAGTGACGACGGTGGCAGCACCTGGACCAAGCAATTCGAAGAACTCAAGCGCGAAGCGCCGCTGCTGGACGTCTGGTTCAAGGACCCCAGCCATGGCTTCGCCGTCGGCGCCTATGGCGCGCTGTTCGAAACCACCGACGGCGGCAAGCACTGGGAAGACGCCAGCGACCGCCTCGACAACGAAGACGAGTTCCACCTCAACGCCATCACGGCCGTGAAAGACGCCGGCCTGTTCATCGTGGGCGAGGCCGGCAGCATGTTCCGCTCCGCCGATGGGGGCCAGACCTGGGAAAAGCTCGAAGGCCCCTATGAAGGCTCGCTGTTCGGCGTCATCGGCACCGCCCAGCCTTCCACGCTGCTGGCCTACGGCTTGCGCGGCAATCTCTATCGCTCCACCGACTTCGGCGGCTCTTGGGAGCAGGTCGAACTCAAGGCCGCCCGCGGGGCCCTGGAGTTCGGCCTGTCGGGAGGCACGCTGCTGGCGGACGGCTCCATCGTGATCGTCGGCAACGGCGGCAGCGTGGTGCGTAGCACCGACGATGGCGTGAGCTTCAGCGTGTACAACCGTCCGGACCGGATTTCCGTGGCCGCGGTCACGGCGGCGGGCAACGGCAACCTGATCCTGGCGGGGCAAGGCGGCGTGCGCGCCACCACGGCCACCGGTGCTGAACTGAGCAAATGAGTCGAGCCTGCACGACGGGCACAAAAACAAGAAGGCGGACCCCATGAGCAGTCATCACCAAGACAAGGCGACGTTCCTTGAGCGCCTGATTTTCAATAACCGCCCGGCAGTGATCGTCATTTGCCTGCTGGTCAGCCTTTTCCTGTTCTGGCAGGCCACGCTGATCCGGCCGTCCACCAGTTTCGAGAAAATGATCCCGCTCAAGCATCCTTTCATCGAGAAGATGCTCGAACACCGCAATGACCTGGCGAACCTGGGCAATACCGTGCGGATCTCGGTGGAAGCCACCGACGGTGACATTTTCTCCAAGGAATACATGGAGACCCTGCGCCAGATCCACGACGAGGTGTTCTACATTTCCGGCGTCGACCGTTCCGGGCTCAAGTCGCTGTGGAGCCCGAGCGTGCGCTGGACCGAGGTGACGGAGGAGGGCTTTGCCGGTGGCGAGGTGATTCCCCAGAGCTACAACGGTTCGGCCGACAGCCTCGACCTGCTGCGCAACAACGTTCTCAAGTCCGGCCAGGTCGGGCGCCTGGTGGCCAACGATTTCAAGTCGAGCATCATCGACATCCCGTTGCTGGAGTCCTACCCGGACCCGCAGGACCAGGGCAAGTTGCTGGCGCTGGACTACCAGAAGTTCTCCCACGAGCTTGAAGACAAGATCCGCAACAAGTTCGAGGCGCAGAACCACAACGTGCAGATCCACATCGTCGGTTTCGCCAAGAAGGTCGGCGACCTGATCGATGGCCTGATCATGGTGGTGATGTTCTTCGGCGTGGCCTTCGTCATCACCCTGGTGCTGTTGTACTGGTTCACCCACTGCATGCGCAGCACCATTGCGGTACTGAGCACCACGCTGGTGGCGGTGGTCTGGCAACTGGGGTTGATGCACGCCGCCGGTTTCGGCCTCGATCCCTACTCGATGCTGGTGCCGTTCCTGATCTTTGCCATCGGCATTTCCCACGGCGTGCAGAAGATCAACGGCATCGCCTTGCAGTCCAGCGAGGCGGACAACGCCCTGACCGCCGCGCGGCGCACGTTCCGCCAGCTGTTCCTGCCGGGAATGATCGCGATCCTGGCGGACGCCGTCGGCTTCATTACCCTGCTGATCATCGACATCGGCGTGATCCGCGAGCTGGCCATCGGTGCCTCCATCGGCGTGGCGGTGATCGTGTTCACCAACCTGATCCTGCTGCCCGTGGCGATTTCCTACGTCGGCATCAGCAAGCGTGCCATCGAGCGCAGCAAGAAGGACGCGACCCGCGAGCATCCGTTCTGGCGTGTGCTGTCGAACTTCGCCAGCGCCAAGGTCGCGCCGGTGTCCATTGCCCTGGCCCTGATCGCCTTCGGCGGCGGCCTGTGGTACAGCCAGAACCTGAAGATCGGCGACCTCGACCAGGGCGCGCCGGAACTGCGGCCGGACTCGCGCTACAACCAGGACAACAATTTCATCATCAGCAACTACTCCACCAGTTCCGACGTGCTGGTGGTGATGGTCAAGACCAAGGCCGAGGGCTGCTCGCGCTACGAAGCCATGGCGCCGATCGATGAGCTGATGTGGAAGATGCAGAACACCGAGGGCGTGCAGTCGGCGATTTCCCTGGTGACCGTGTCCAAGCAGATGATCAAGGGCATGAACGAGGGCAACCTGAAGTGGGAAACCCTGTCGCGCAACCCTGACGTGCTGAACAACTCCATCGCCCGGGCTGATGGTCTGTACAACAACAGTTGCTCCCTGGCGCCGGTGCTGGTGTTCCTCAACGACCACAAGGCCGAGACCCTGGACCGCGCCGTCACGGCGGTGCAGGAATTCGCCAAGGAAAACAACCGCGATGGCCTGGAGTTCATCCTCGCCGCCGGTAACGCCGGCATCGAAGCGGCCACCAACGAGGTGATCAAGGAGTCGGAGCTGACCATCCTGATCCTGGTGTACATCTGTGTGGCGACCATGTGCATGATCACCTTCCGCTCCTGGGCGGCGACCTTGTGCATCGTGCTGCCGCTGGTGCTGACCTCGGTGCTGGGCAACGCGCTGATGGCGTTCATGGGCATCGGTGTGAAGGTCGCGACCCTGCCGGTGGTGGCGTTGGGCGTGGGGATTGGCGTGGACTACGGCATCTACATCTACAGCCGCCTGGAAAGCTTCCTGCGGGCCGGGTTGCCGTTGCAGGAAGCGTACTACCAGACGCTCAAGTCCACCGGTAAAGCCGTCCTGTTCACCGGCCTGTGCCTGGCCATCGGCGTGTGCACCTGGATCTTCTCGGCCATCAAGTTCCAGGCCGACATGGGCCTGATGCTGACGTTCATGCTGTTGTGGAACATGTTCGGTGCGCTGTGGCTGCTGCCGGCACTGGCGCGATTCCTGATCAAGCCGGAAAAACTGGCGGGGCAGAAGGGCAATTCGTTGTTTGCCCATTGATGGATCAAGGCTGGCGCAGACCCCTGTGGCGAGGGGATTTAGCGAAACGTCGCACCGCCCCGCTGGACTGCGCCAGCAGTCCCAAAAACCTGACACGCCAGTGTGTCAGGTTGATTGAGGTGGCAGAGTTGGGGTCGCTTCGCGGCCCAGCGGGGATAAATCCCCTCGCCACAAAAGCGGACGCTATCGCTCCAGCGATCACGGCGCCAACGGCAGAAACCGGCTCTGGGCCAGCGACTTGCTGATCTGCCCTCGATGTACATTCACCACCGCATAGGGGCTGGTGGCCTTGGCCAGCAGTGAGTGGTAGTGCTCCTTGCGTTGCTCCTTGGTCTTGAGGTGCGCAACGCTGAAGTTGTCCTTCGGTGTGTCGGCCGCTTCGTAATGAAAATGCGCGTACCAGATCGGGAAGCCGTCTCGGTCGTTGATGGCGTATTCCTGGAGGAAGTCCTTGCGGGCGCCTTGCAGGGCCGTGCGGTCGCCGAGCCGGGCCACCTGTATCAGGTTTTTCTCGAACAGGAACCGCAGGTTGCCGTCGGTGGGTGGCAGTTTCAGGCTCAGTTCGATACGCAGGTCGCTGCCCTTGGTGGTCAGTTGGTGGGCGGCGTCTGACAATTGTCGGCTCAGTTCCTCGTTGGCCGGGGTGCGCGAGGCGGGCGATGCACTGAACGCCCGGTCGAGTTCTTCGCCGAGCGTGCGGAAGTGACTTGCCTCATTGTTCAGGATTTCCTCTATTTCCTGAGGATGCCGACAGTGTGTCTTGTAGCTTTCGGCGCGGCTCATGCGCTTGTCCAATTCGTCGAGCAGTTCTCGTGCCTGGGTTCGGATGGCCTTGAACGATCGGGTCTGGGGCGCCGGGGTCGGGCGGCGTACATCGACCACATCCCAGACATCCTCGTGGCGCGAATAGGTGGCAAGTATTTGGTTGCTGCCCTTGGAGTGCATTTCGACAACTTCGATGGGTTGGCTCGTGCCGGCGGGTTTCAGGTCGCCGATCAAGACGCCATTGTGGCGGGTTCTGATCAACTTTTTCTGCGGCAGCCCGGCGCCGGTCCTGGGGCGCTTCGGTATACGCTTGCGCGGTTTTGGCTCGGGTTTGATTTCAGCGGCGAGTTTGTTGGAGACCTCCTGGTAAAGACCCTCGACCAGTTTGAGCAACCTGTCGAAATAGGATTCGTTGATGTCGTCCAGGTAAAGGGCCTTTGTCCCCTTCAACGTATCCAGGGTCTTGCCGTAGTGCTCGGTCAGGCTTTCCAGCACTTCGATTCTGTCTGACGGGGAGACGTCGTAGGTTTGCAGGTCATCGTGGGAACGGATGTGTTCCATCAGTGGTATGAGAATGCGCAGCAGGCGGTCGGGCAGGGCGGATTGGCGGTTTTTCACCGACAACATGGGGAGCGTGGTGAGTTGCCGGATTTTACTGCCAAAGGCGTTACTCTCATTGGCGGGACGGTTGCGGGTCAGCCGTTCGAACGCCCGTGCGCCCGAGGCGTCGAGGTTCAATAGCCGCTCGAGGTAGTCGTCCTTGAGTTCCAGCCAATGGATCGCCTGGTCATTGATGTTGCTCTTGGTGTCGAGGTATTTCATATAAGACTCGACGTCACGGATGACCATTTCCCTGATGTCGGTAGACTCTCTAAACTGAGGATGTGCTCGCTGGAGGGCCAGGAGCTCCTGTTCAGTGATCACGAACGCCTTGCGGGCATTGTTGATCACGTTTTCCATGAGCACATGCATGGAGCCGGACGGGAAACCGATGCCCAGGCTGGCGCGTTCGGCCGCGCTGTTCGCCAGCGTCAGGTACGCCTCGGTCTGTTCCTTGAGCAGGTCGTAGAAAATCTTGCGTTTCGCCGCCCGCTGGGCTTCGGTGTAGTTGCCACCTTCCTCGGTCCGGGTCATGACTTGCTGAGCCACGTCCAGGGCTTTTTGCCGATCGGCATCTTGCGCTTCCAACCGGTTGGATTCATCAGTCAACTGCTTGGCCCGCTCCAGGTTGACACGGCGCTGGGCGTCCACCCGCTTGGGGGGTGAACCGCCGAGCAGACGCAGGCGCAAATCCAGGTGCCAATGGCCCTGGTCATCGACTCGCAACGGCGGACCGTTCTTGTCGGCGTCGAGCGGAGCGAGTGGATCGACGATGGTCGCACTGCCATCGTATTCGGGCGTGACCCGATAGAAAGCCCCTTCGACCTGGGCATGCCATTTGTTGTCGATCACGTACAGGCCCTTGAACGGGCCGTTTTCAATGGGGTCGGGCAAGGTCTTGGGGGAGGGCACCTGCAATTGTTGCAATCGCGCCTGTTGTTGCGGCGTCGGCCGGCCACTGGCCCTGGCGAAATTGAAATCCAGGCGCCGGCTGTTGGACTCTGCGGGGGCGTCAGGTTCGGCCACGGTGCCCTCCATGAGGGTGGGCGCCGGCGGTTCGGGCCATTGCTCGGCGACGGCGCGCGGCGCGGGCGGGCGCATGGCCTCCTGTTGCACCGACTCGGGCAGCGCGGCACGCGGCACCGGCCCACGGCCGGCAGGCAACTGGCTTACCAGCAGGGCTAGGTTGACGAGCAGGTCGACCGCGGCAAACTCGCGGGCCACCGGGTCGGCGCTGATCAGCGCCGGCATGTCCTGCTGGGCGCTGGCCATCAGGTTCCAGAGCCAGACGGTGGTCATGGCCGGGCCGCGCAGCAAAGGGAACAGCAAGGTGTTGAACAACAGGCCGCCGCCTTCGAGCAACACCGCCCAGCGACTTTCGCGATTGGACACCGAATCCCGGTCGGCCTGGGTCACCAGGGCCTGGGCGTTGCAGCCGTAGAGGTACTGCATCAGCTCGCCCTTGTGCAGCGATTGCAGCAGTTCGCCGTGGGCGTCGTCGAGGGCGAGCGTGGCGGGAGCAGGCTTGTCCGGGACACTGAATTCGTCACCGTTGAAGAACCGCATGATGTGAGGCTCCAGGAACCCACCGTTGGCGTAGATCGGGCGTGCGGCGTCGGGCAGCCAGGTCAGGATGCTGTCCTGCAGGTCCCCGGAGGTGGCAATGGCCTGCATCAGCGCCTCGCGGGTCGGGAATTGCTGCAGCGAGGGCGCGTAGAGCGGCCGATACAACAGGTGCGGACCGTTGGCGATGTCCTGAGCCTCGATGATGAACATGTTGGCCACGCTGTCGGGCCGGGCCTTGGGTTGGCGCAACACCCGCAACTGGCGAATGACCACCGGGCGACCGTCGACCCGCTGGCTCGCCGCGTCGGGTTGGAGCACGGCTTCCAGCAGGCGCAGGCCCTGGACGGTCATGCCGTTCTCCCCGGCCAGTTTCTGTTTCAAGGCTTCAAGCATCAGTTGCGCCGGGAGCTGTTCGGCGAAGATCCGTTGCCGCGCCTGCGCCCGGGGAACGTCGTCGACCAAATGCTCGCGCAGATAGCGAGGATAGGTCGCGCCAATGTCGACCTGTTCGATCAGTGGGTTGATAAAGGCCGGCGTCAGCCAGGTCGGCAGCGCCTGGCCCAGGCGATGGCTGAGGGTGAAGGTGCCGCTGGGGCGACCGACCAGGTTGTGGATGGCCAGTTCGGTCAGGCTCATCTGCCGCTTTTCGCTGAGGCCGATGGTGCCGGGATAACCCGCCGAAACGCTGAACGTCAGCACCACGTCGTCGGGTTGGAGTGGGCTCGCTGGCAGCGGGTTCGGACTGCGGTCGTTGGCCTTTCCCAGGTGTTCGAGCAAGGCGTTGGTGGTAAAGGCCTTGATGTCGTCGATGCCGCTGAGAAAGGTCTGGCCCTGGTGGCGTCGCTTGGCGCTGGCCAGCGCCAGGCTGTAGTGCTGGAGTGTCGTCTGGTCGACGATGGCGGCGTCTTTCAGCCAGGTGGGCAACAGAGGGCCAAGGCGATCCTTCATGTCGGGTGACAGCCGCGGGGCGTCCAGCAGCGAGCGGGCCGGGTCGCTCAAGTCGCTGTAGAGATGCGTGAGCGCCTGTGTGTCGATCCCGGCGGGTAACTGCACCGCTTGCAGGTCGGCCAGTTGCTGCTCCAGCAGCATGGCCGCCTGGTGCTCGAAGACGTTGCCACTGATCTCGTGGCGTTGGCAGGTGATGGTGTCGACGGTGTATTGGCTGGCAATGCGTTTGCCCCAATGGTGCTCGAAGGCCTCCAGGGAGGCAAAGGACTGCACCGCGCTGCCGGGGCTGCACAAGAGCCATTCGCGCATGCCCTGATGGACGCGGCTCAGGAGGACCTCGCTGGCGACCAGTGTCGTCTGGTTGCCACCCTGGGTGAGCTGGGTTTCCAGGTGGTAGGCATACACCGGCGCTTGTCGATTGAGGCACAAACGTTGCTCGTGGTCCGGCCACCGGACGATCTGGTCGAGGGTCTCGCGCGCCGCCTCCGTGAGCCCGGGTTGTTGCAGGCCACGAAGGCTCAGGGTGTTGCGCAGCACATCGCTGAGCCAGCACCAGCGGCTGGTGTGGCGGCTCGCGTCGGCTTGGTCGTCGCCGCTGATGTCAGCGCTCCAGTAACCGACCAGCGCATCTTCCAGGTCGATCGGTACGCTCCAGGGCAGTTCAAGGATCGCTCGCCGGATGACCTGCATGTCCAGGCGTCGATCGCCTGACCAGAGGCGCCGTGGCGGGGCGTCGGAAAGAAAGCAGTCAAGTGCTCCCTTCGAGGTGAAGTCCGGGAGTGTGCCGCTGGCCAGGTAATCGAGGACCACGCCCATCAAGGGTTGGAAGTGCCAGCCGCGAGTGGTGACGTCCGGCGTCGCCAGTTGGGTCTTTAAGAGGTCGATGTCCAGCCACGGATCGGCTTTCTTGAGGGCCTGTTCGAGCAGACGCCGGGCGACCTGTTCGAGGGTCGGGCGACTGGCGAATTGCAGGCTGACACATTGGGCCAGCGCAGGGATCGAATCAGCGGTGGAAGGAGTGCTCATGAGAAGTCCTTTTCACGAAACATGGCCGTCGGGATGACGGCGAGAAAAGTATCGACTTCCATGGCATGGGCAGGCGGTACATAAGTACCGCCTGTTGAGAACAATGTCGGTTAGCCAAGCGTTGCGCTTTCTGACCTGATCAAGCGGGATCGGCTCCCAGCACAACGTTCAATGCGCTGCGGGCGTCGTCCAGTTGCACCAGCGTGGCGTGGCGGGCGCCGAGGGCGTCGCGGTTCTCGATGGCGGTGAGGATCGCCCTGTGCCGCGGCATGGCTAGCTCGTGGAGGTTGGGCCGTTGGTTGGAATGCTTGAGCGCTTCGGCGATGGCCACCGACAACATGTTGCACAGGTTGGCGAGCAGGTCGTTGTGGGTGGCGTCGGCGATGCGGCTGTGGAAGTCCAGGTCCGGTTGCAGCAGGGCTTCGGGCGTCGGGGCGGCGTCCATGCGTTCATAGGCTTCGCGGATGGCGGCGATGTCGGCGTCGGTAGCGAACTGTGCAGCCAGGGCGGCGGCAGCGGGTTCGATGATGCTGCGCACGCTGGTCAGCAGGCCGAAGAACTCGTTCTGCGGGCTGCTTTGCATCAACCAGTGCAACACGTCCGGGTCGAGCATGTGCCATTCGCGCCGGGCCTTGACCACCGTGCCCACCCGCGGGCGTGAATACACCAGGCCCTTGGCGACCAGCACCCGGGTGGCCTCGCGCAGCACCGGACGGCTCACGGCGTATTCCTCGCACAGCAAGGCTTCGGCCGGCAGTTTGTCGTCTGGCTTGAAGCGCCCGGAAACGATCTGCATGCCCAGTTCCTGGACGATGCGCGCGTGCATGCTTTTGCGGTCGGAAGGTTTGCGGTAATCCATGGACGCGAAGCGATCCTGTGCGGGAGGGGTGCTGCGCATGATAGCAGGCGCGGCGTAGGCGGGTCGCTAGTGCGAACTTGAATCCACTGAGGATTAGAACTGTGGGAGCGGGCTTGCTCGCGAAGGCGGCGTGTCAGTCGATATTGATGTTGACGGTGCCGCGGTCTTCGCGAGCAAGCCCGCTCCCACAAGGATTTCTGGCGGACGGGATTTCCGGACCGCCTCAAAATCACTGTGGGAGTAGTCAATGTTGGATCAATGAGAGTGCCGTGGCACTTCCGCCCCGCGGCAGCCGACCAGGAAGTCGAAGTCGCAGCCTTGGTCCGCTTGCAGCACATGGTCGATGTACAACTGGCGATAGCCACCCACCAGCAATTGTTGGGGCGGGGCGAGATCGGCCAGGCGGGCGGCGAGTTCGGCGTCGGGAATGTCCAGGTGCAGGCGACCGCTGGCGCAATCCAGTTCGATGAAATCACCTTCCTTCACCGCCGCCAGCGGGCCACCGGCGGCCGCTTCCGGCGCCACGTGCAACACCACGGTGCCGTAGGCGGTGCCACTCATGCGGGCATCGGAAATGCGCACCATGTCGGTAACGCCCTGGGCCAGCAGCTTGGCCGGCAAGCCCATGTTGCCCACCTCGGCCATGCCCGGATAACCCTTGGGCCCGCAGTTCTTCATCACCAGGATCGAGCTGGCGTCCACGTCCAGTTCCGGGTCGTTGATCCGCGCTTTGTATTCGTCGAAGTTTTCGAACACCACCGCCCGGCCGCGGTGTTGCATCAGCTCAGGCGTGGCGGCGGAAGGCTTGAGCACCGCCCCCAGTGGCGCCAGGTTGCCGCGTAGCACGCAGATGCCGCCGTCGGCGCGGATCGGGTTGTCCAGGGTGCGGATGACTTCGTCCTGGCCATAGATCGGCGCGTCCTTGGTGTTTTCGCCGAGGCTCTTGCCGTTGACCGTCAGGGCGTCGGGGTGGGGGATCAGGTTGGCTTCGCCGAGGCGGCGCAGCACGGCGGGCAGGCCGCCGGCGTAGTAGAACTCTTCCATCAGGAAGCGACCGGATGGCTGCAGGTCGACGATAGTCGGCATGCCGCGACCGATGCGGGTCCAGTCGTCCAGCTCCAGTTGCACGCCGATGCGCCCAGCGATGGCCTTGAGGTGGATCACCGCGTTGGTGGAACCGCCGATGGCCGCGTTGACGCGGATGGCGTTTTCAAAGGCTTCCTTGGTCAGGATCTTCGACAGCCGCAGATCTTCGCGGACCATCTCCACGGCGCGCATGCCGGACATGTGGGCCAGCACGTAGCGGCGTGCGTCCACCGCCGGAATCGCGGCGTTGTGCGGCAGCGAGGTGCCGAGGGCTTCGGCCATGCAGGCCATGGTCGAAGCCGTGCCCATGGTGTTGCAGGTGCCGGCCGAGCGGGACATGCCGCCCTCGGCCGCGAGGAAGTCGTCAAGGGTGATGGTGCCGGCCTTGACCTGTTCGCTCAACTGCCAGACCACGGTGCCCGAACCGATGTCCTGGCCCTTGTGCTTGCCGTTGAGCATCGGTCCGCCGGTGACGACGATGGCGGGTACATCGCAACTGGCGGCGCCCATCAGCAGGGCGGGGGTGGTCTTGTCGCAACCGGTGAGCAGCACCACGCCGTCAATCGGGTTGCCGCGGATCGCCTCTTCCACGTCCATGCTCGCCAGGTTACGGGTCAGCATGGCGGTGGGGCGCAGGTTCGATTCGCCGTTGGAGAACACCGGGAATTCCACCGGGAAGCCCCCGGCCTCGATCACGCCGCGTTTGACATGCTCGGCAATCTGCCGGAAGTGCGCGTTGCACGGTGTCAGCTCCGACCAGGTGTTGCAGATGCCGATGATCGGCTTGCCATGGAACTGATGGTCGGCGATGCCCTGATTTTTCATCCAGCTGCGGTACATGAAGCCGTTTTTGTCGGCGGTGCCAAACCATTGGGCCGAGCGCAGGGAGGGTTTCTTATCAGACATGATCGATTCTCTTATTGTATGACTATATTGTTCGAACTGAAGCGTAACATAAGCGCAATTTGCGCCGTTTGGAAGTGTTGTTGGGTAAATAGTATTACTATATAGTCCGGTTCAACGGAAGGATTGTCCTGGCGGTCGTGCGCGAGAGAAATCCCCCGAGTTCTATAACAACAACAATTGGAGAACGGTCCCATGAGCCAGGAACTGCGGCTTATTCGTCGCATCACGCTGAAACTGATTCCCTTCCTGATCCTGCTGTACCTGATCGCCTACGTGGACCGCTCCGCCGTAGGTTTTGCCAAGCTGCACATGGGCGCCGACCTGGGCATCGGCGACGCCGCCTACGGCCTGGGCGCGGGGCTGTTTTTCATCGGCTACTTCCTGCTGGAAATCCCGAGCAACCTGATGCTCGAACGCTTCGGCGCGCGCCGCTGGTTCGCCCGGATCATGATCACCTGGGGCGCCATCACCATTGGCATGGCGTTCGTGCAGGGGCCCAACAGCTTCTATGTGATGCGATTCTTGCTCGGGGCCGCCGAAGCTGGCTTCTTCCCCGGCGTGCTGTACTACATCACCCAGTGGTTCCCGGTGCGCCATCGCGGCAAGATCCTGGGCCTGTTCATTCTTTCCCAACCCATTGCCATGATGATCACCGGCCCCGTGTCCGGCGGCTTGCTGGGCATGGACGGGGTCCTGGGCCTGCATGGCTGGCAGTGGTTGTTCATCGTCATCGGTCTGCCGGCGGTGCTGTTGACCTGGCCGGTGCTGCGCTACCTGCCCGACGGCCCGCAACAGGTCAAGTGGATGGACCAGGCGGAGAAGGACTGGCTGACCGGCGAATTGAAAAAGGATTTGCAGACATACGGCCAGACCCGTCACGGCAACCCGCTGCACGCCCTGAAGGACAAGCGGGTCTTGCTGCTGGCGCTGTTCTACCTGCCGGTGACCCTGAGCATCTACGGCTTGGGTCTGTGGCTGCCAACGCTGATCAAGCAGTTCGGTGGCAGTGACCTGGTGACCGGTTTCGTGTCGTCGGTGCCGTACATCTTCGGCATCCTCGGCTTGCTGATCATCCCGCGCAGTTCCGACCGCCTGAATGATCGCTACGGTCACTTGGCGGTGCTCTATGTCCTGGGTGCCATGGGCCTGTTCCTCAGTGCCTGGCTGTCGGTTCCGGTGTTGCAACTGGCGGCGTTGTGCTTGGTGGCGTTCGCGCTGTTTTCCTGCACGGCGGTGTTCTGGACATTGCCGGGGCGCTTCTTCGCCGGCGCCAGTGCGGCGGCGGGCATTGCGTTGATCAACTCGGTGGGCAACCTGGGCGGCTACATCGGGCCGTTCGTGATCGGTGCGCTGAAGGAGTACACCGGCAGCCTGGCGTCGGGGTTGTATTTCCTGTCGTGCGTGATGGTGTTCGGCCTGGTGCTGACGGGCGTGGTCTATCGCCTGCTGGAACGCAAGCACGTGCTGCCGGCGGACCAGTTCGCGGCCAGTGCCCGGGGGGCGACGCGTACATAAGTCTGAGATTCACCACTGATCATCCTGTGGGGGCGGGCTTGCTCGCGAAAGCGGTGGATCAGCTTGCATCAATACTGGATGTACCGCCGCCTTCGCGGGCAAGCCCGCTCCCACAGGATGATCAGGCGTACTCAAAGTTTTTGTTTACAGGAGAAAACCATGCGTTTAGTTCAGTTCGAATTGCCCAACGGCGAGCGCCGCGTCGGTGTGGTCGACGGCGACCAGGTGCGCGAAGTGCACAGTGCGACGAGCGTGCGCGAGCTGGCGCTGGCGGCCATCAAGGCGGGCGTGAAGCTTGAGCAACAGGTCAATGGCCTGGGCCTGGGGGCCGGTCACGACTACGCGCGGTTGCTCGCCGAGCTGCGCATCCTGCCGCCACTGGATCACCCGGACCCGGCGCACCTGCTGGTCAGCGGCACCGGCCTGACCCACCTGGGCAGCGCGTCGGCGCGGGACAAGATGCACCAGCAGGCCGGCGACGAAGCGGCCATGACCGACACCATGCGCATCTTCAAGTGGGGCGTGGAGGGCGGTAAGCCCGCGTCGGGACAGGCGGGCGTGCAACCGGAATGGTTCTACAAGGGCGACGGTAGCATCGTGGTCCGCCCGGGCCAGCCGTTCCCCTTGCCACCGTTCGCCGAGGATGCCGGCGAGGAGCCGGAAATCAGCGGCCTGTATGTCATCGGTTTCGACGGCAAGCCTTACCGGGTGGGCTTCGCGGTGGGCAACGAATTCTCCGACCACGTGATGGAGCGCAAGAATTACCTGTACCTGGCCCATTCGAAATTGCGCAGTTGCAGTTTTGGTCCGGAACTTCGCCTTGGTGAATTGCCTCAACATCTGTCCGGGAGCAGTCGTATCCTGCGCAATGGCGAAGTGCTGTGGCAGAACGAGTTCCTCAGTGGCGAGGCGAACATGTGCCATAGCCTCGAAAACCTGGAGTTCCACCATTTCAAGTACAGTCAGTTCCTGCGTCCGGGGGACGTCCACGTTCATTTCTTCGGCACCGCGACCCTGTCGTTCGCCGATGGCATCCGCACCCAGCCGGGGGACGTGTTCGAGATCAGCCAGGCCGAATTCGGCGCGCCGCTGGTCAATGGCATCGCCCCGGTGGACGCGGTGTTCACCCCAGGCACTATCGGCACACTCTAAAAGGAGACTTGCATGAACCAGATCCTTGGCCACAACTACATCGGTGGCGCGCGCAGCGCGGCCGGCCAGACGCGTTTGCAGAGTTTCGATGCCAGCAGCGGCGAAGCCTTGCCGGGTGAGTTCGTCCAGGCCACGGCCGAAGAAGTCGACGCCGCCGCCAAGGCCGCGGCCGCTGCGTATCCGGCATACCGCAGCCTGAGCGCCGCGCGCCGCGCGGAATTTCTCGACGCCATCGCCGATGAGCTGGACGCCCTGGGCGATGAGTTCGTGGCCGTGGTCTGCCGTGAAACCGCCTTGCCCGCGGCCCGCATCCAGGGCGAACGCGGTCGCACCAGCGGCCAGATGCGCCTGTTCGCCAAGGTCCTGCGCCGGGGCGATTTCTATGGCGCGCGGATCGACCGCGCGTTGCCGGAGCGCACGCCGCTGCCGCGTCCGGACCTGCGTCAGTACCGCATCGGCCTCGGCCCGGTGGCGGTGTTCGGCGCGAGCAATTTCCCCCTGGCGTTTTCCACTGCCGGTGGCGACACCGCCGCTGCCCTGGCCGCCGGTTGTCCGGTGGTGTTCAAGGCCCACAGCGGGCACATGGCAACGGCCGAATGGGTGGCTGACGCGATCATCCGCGCGGCGGAAAAAACCGCCATGCCGGCGGGTGTGTTCAACATGATCTACGGCGGTGGCGTCGGCGAGTGGCTGGTCAAGCACCCGGCCATCCAGGCAGTGGGCTTCACCGGTTCTCTCAAGGGCGGGCGCGCACTGTGCGACATGGCGGCGGCACGGCCTCAGCCGATCCCGGTGTTTGCCGAAATGTCGAGCATCAACCCGGTGATCGTCCTGCCCCAGGCCTTGGCGACCCGCGCCGACAGCGTGGCCCGCGACCTCACGGCCTCGGTGGTGATGGGCTGCGGTCAGTTCTGTACCAACCCGGGCCTGGTAATCGGCATCCGTTCAGCGCAATTCACCGCGTTCACCCAGCAAGTGGCGGCGCTGATCGGTGACCAGGCGCCGCAAACCATGCTCAACGCCGGGACCCTGCAAAGCTATGGCAAAGGCTTGCAGAAGTTGCTCGCCCACCCAGGCATCGAGCACTTGGCCGGGCGCGCGCAGCAGGGCAACCAGGCCCAGCCGCAGTTGTTCAAGGCCGACGCCAGCCTGCTGATCAACGGTGACGAGGCGTTGCAGGAAGAAGTGTTCGGCCCGACGACCGTGTTCGTTGAAGTGGCCGATCAGGCACAACTCACCGCAGCGCTCAATGGCCTGCACGGCCAACTGACCGCGACGATCATTGGCGAGCCGACGGACTTCGAACAGTTCGGCGAATTGACCCCATTGCTGGAGCAGAAGGTCGGGCGCATCTTGCTCAACGGTTATCCGACCGGGGTGGAAGTGTGCGATTCGATGGTCCACGGCGGGCCGTATCCGGCGACGTCCGATGCACGCGGCACTTCGGTGGGCACGCTGGCGATCGATCGTTTCCTGCGGCCGGTGTGCTTCCAGAATTACCCCGACAGCCTGCTGCCGGAACCGTTGAAGAACGCCAACCCGCTGGGCATCCTGCGGTTGGTGGACGGGGTGCCGGGGCGCGAGGCGCTCTGAGGATCGCGGTGGGGCCGTGGCATTGATGTTGAATGGGCCGGCCTCTTCGCGGGCAAGCCCGCTCCCACAGTTGGATTTCCAGCGAACACAAACGCTGTATTCAAAAAGATCCCCTGTGGGAGCGGGCTTGCCCGCGAAGAGGCCAGCCCTGCCAACGACGCTTCTGAAGTGATGGCCACGGCCCACTCGCCCATTGGGCTATCATGTCCACTTCCCCAATGAATGACTGATGCCCATGACTGCCGTAACTGACACTCTGCTCGATGCCCTTCACAAATGCGACATGCTGATCATCGACGGGCTGCATGCATTCGATTTCTCCCTCGACGAGCAGGACCAGTTGCACGTCGAGTGCATGAACGGCCGTACCCTCGAACATTGGCGCTTTACCCCGGCGCAGATGCAGGCCGCGACCTTCGACCCGGCCCGCAAGCACTGGATCATCACCAGCGATTCGGGTGACCACCACTTGGAATGCGTGGAAGCGACCAGCGGCCACGACGATGAGGACGACGAACATGAAGATGCGTAGTCTCTGGCCACTGTTGATGGCTGGCAGCGTGGGAGCCATGGGTGTGCAGGCCGCAACCGATGAGCATTACCCGCTGTTGGTGGGTTCCTACACCGCCGGCCAGAGCCAAGGCATCTATCGCCTGCAATTCGACAGCCGCACCGGTCAGCTCGATCCCAAGCCCTTGCAAGTGGTCAAGACCGACAACCCTTCCTGGCTGACCCTGTCGCCGGACATGACCCGGCTGTTCGCGGTCAACGAAAACGGACCGGGACAGAAAGACCCGGTGGGCAAGGTGAGCAGCTACGCCATCGATCCCAAGAGCCATGAGCTGAGCCTGATCAACCAGGTGCAATCCTTGGGCAATGAGCCGACCCATTCCAGCCTCAGCGGCGATGGCCGGCATCTGCTGGTGAGCAACTATTCGGTCGTGGAAGACCCGGGTGGCACCCTGGCGGTGCTGCCGGTCGGCGCCGATGGCAAGCTGGCGCCGGTGGTGCAGTTGAGCAGCCATCAGCCGAGTCGAGTCAACCCCGAGCGGCAGATGTCGGCCCACGTTCACTCGGCGGTGTCGTCACCTGACGGCAAGTATGTGTTCGCCAACGACCTGGGGGCGGACAAGGTGTTCATCTACCGCTACGACCCCAAGGCCAATCCCGAGTTGCCGTTGACACCGGCGGATCCGGCGTTTGTGCAATTGCCACCCGGCAGCGGTCCACGGCACCTGTTGTTCAGCGGTGATGGCAAGCACGCCTGGCTGACCATGGAGATGACCGCGCAAGTGGCGGTGTTCGACTATCAGGACGGGCGCCTGGCCCAGCGACAGCTGGTGGATCTGGCGGCCGGCAAGCCCCAGGCAGGTAAAGCGGCGGCGGGGCTGCATGCGTCCAGGGACGGCAAGTTCCTTTACGTCAGCAATCGCGGCACCACCAACGAGGTGCTGGTGTTCGCCATCGACCCAGCGGCGGGGACGCTCAAGGAGCTGCAACGCCGTTCCGTGGAAGGCGATCACCCTCGCGAGTTCAGCCTCGACCCGAGCGAGAAGTTCTTGCTGGTGGCCAACCAGAAGAGCAACCAGATAGTCGTGATCGAGCGTGATCCCAAGACCGGCCTGCTGGGTAAAACCGTGCAGAAACTGGCGATGGATGCCCCCAGCGACCTGAAGTTCATCCTGCGGCAATAGACCGCAGGCCCCGATTTTCGGGGCCTGCGTGGTTGTATCAACGGGACTGATATTCGCTAGTAGCGCAAAGCATTTCAAAGCGGGACGCCTCGGCGCGTAAGTTTGCTTCACGGCCCAACCGGGCAGACAAGCCAACTGAATCCGAGGACTACCGCCATGAACTTCAATCTCTTCTCCGTCATCGCCGCTTCCGCCATCTCGGCCACTGTCGCGCTGCCTGCCAGTGCCAGTGTCGAAATCAGCGAGAAAAGAAACCACACCCAGAGCTACACCCAGAAGTACTTGCAACAAAGCGCCAATTTCTACGCCGCGCTGGACCACAAGGCCCAACACTGAGCGACCCTGCTGCAACTGAAGCCTGCGATCTTTTCGTCTTTCAAAAAGAGAAAAGATCGCAGGCTTCGTCGTTTTCGGGGTTCGCCGGAAATCCTGCTGTAATATCACTTGGCCATGTGTTTAAATTTGACGCTGACAAATTGACTCCTTTGCCGATAAGGATCGACACCATGGCGATGCGTCTGGCAGTGATGCTGCTGTTCCTCTATTCCACCCCGATCGTCTCCGCAGCCCAGCCGGTTCCCGGCGAACTGGAAGTGGCGCGGGAGCGATTACTCAGTTTGCTTGAAGACTGAAGGGGCAAGAGATCGCTGTTGTGGCGAGGGGATTTATCCCCGCTGGAGCGCGAAGCGGTCCTTTTTGCGGTCGCTGCGCAACCGAGCGGGGATAAATCCCCTCGCCACAGGGGTGATGTGCGGGCTGTTAGTCACTTCGCCATGATCGCCACGAACAGCTCCGACTCCAGAAACCGTTGCAGCCATCGTTGCAGATGAGGGTAGGGCGCCTGGGCGAACCATTCGCGGTCGACGTGGGCGAACTGGCGTATGAAGGGCATCAAGGCCACGTCGGCCAGGGTCTGGTGAGGCGCGACCAGAAACGGCCGGGTTTCAAGCAACGCTTCTAACGTGCGTAGAAACCCCTCACCCTCGGTTCGATAGTGTTCCACCGGATGCTGCGGATGACGTTCGGGGTACTTGTAGCGATTCAGGTGCTGCTTGAACCCCTGATCGTTTTCCTCGATCAACGCCGCCGTCGCCGCTTGACCAACGGGATCGCCCAGCAACCGCCAGTCCTGCGGATCATGCTGGGCCAGGGCCCAGTTCATGATCTCCAGGCTCTCATCGATTACCCGGCCATCGGCCCACAGCACCGGCACCGTGCCTTTGCTGGAAAGCGCGAGCATCTCGGCCGGCTTGGCCTTCAGGCTGACTTCGACGATCTCCAGTTCCACCGCGGCGTAGCGCAGGGCCATGCGCGCCCGCATGGCGTAAGGGCAGCGCCGGAAGGAATAAAGCGTGGCGTGGCTCATTTCACCTCCACCGTGCTCAAGCCGTTGCCCTGGCGACGCACCTGGATCTGCACCGGGATCCGCTCGTGCATTTCCTGCACGTGGGAAATCACCGCCACCTTGCGGCCCTGGGCCTGCAAGCCGTCGAGCGCGTCCATCGCCAGTTGCAGGGACTCGGGGTCGAGGCTGCCGAAACCTTCGTCGATGAACAGCGACTCGATCCGCAACGTGCTGGATGCCATCGAGGCCAGGCCCAGCGCGAGGGCCAGGGACACCAGGAACGTCTCGCCACCCGACAGCGAATGCACCGAGCGCAGTTCGTCGCCCATTTCCGTGTCCATCACCAGCAACCCGAGCATGCTGCCGCCGCGCTTGAGCCGGTAGCGACGGACCAGTTGCCGGAGCTGGGCGTTGGCGTGGTGCACCAAAAGGTCAAGGTTGTAGGCCTGGGCGAGCTTGCGGAAACGGTCGCCGGTGGCCGAGCCGATCAGCGCATCCAGGCGCGCCCAGCGCTGATACTCGGCATAGGCCTGCTCGATCTGTTGCGCCAGGGCCTGGTTGGCGTTCTGTCGGCGCTGGTCTTCGGCCTGTTCGGCGCGCAGTTCGGCGCAGCGTTGTTCGCTGGCGGCGAATTGACCCTGCACCTCGGCAAGGGCGTTGGCCAACTGCTCGGGCAACAGGTTGCCATTGTGCTGGGCCTGATGATTGTGCAAACGCTGCTCGCGTTCGGTGAGCAGCACACGGGCCTGTTCGATGGCCTTTTCGCTGTTGAGCAAGCGCTGGCGTAGCTGGCTGACGCCTGCCTCGTCCAACGCCAGCAAGGCCTCCAGCGCCGCGTCGTCCAGCTCGGGATGGGAGGCGCGCCATTGGGCGATGCCGGCGACCAATGCCTGCTGCTCGGCTTCCAAGGCTTGCACCTGTTCCTGCCGGGCCTTGAGCTCGGCTGCCCGTTGCACCAAGGCGTTACGCAGTGCCTGTAGCTGTTGACCGGCGGAGGCCTCGGCGGTGCGCGCCTGCTCCAGGGCCTGGTCAAGTCGCTGCTGCCAGTGTTCGGCGCTGGCGTGTTCGCCCAGCAGTTGCGCGAGCCTCTGCTGGCAGGCCTGCTGCTGTTCGGCCAGGGCCTGGAACTGCTGTTGCGCCGACTCCAACTGCTGCACGCGGGTCTGCTGGCGGTCCTGTTCTTTTTCCAGGGTCTGCTGGCGATTGAGCTGTTCGGCGAGTTCGTCGCGCTGCTGCTCCAATTGCGCCAGGCGCTGGGCAATCTGCTGGTCGAGTTGCAGGAACGTCGCGGCGGGCTCGGTGCGCAAGGCCTGCAAGGTATCAGCCGGCAACAATGCGCTGAAATGGCCCAGCTCGTCGTCCAGGCGCTGGCGATCACGGGCCAGTTCCTGTTGCTGGTTGCTCAGGTGCTGGGCCGCCTGCTGGTTCGCCGTTTCGGCTTGGCGCAGCTGCTGCGCCAAGCGCGCGGCGTCTTGTTGCAAGGTCAGCAGGGCGGTTTGCCGTTGCTCGTCCTGTTGGATGAGTTGGTTCAACTGGCTGTCTTGCTGGGTCAGCCAGGCGTCGCGCCGGTCGGGATCCTGGGCCAGCAGTTGCGCCGACAGGGGATGGGCCTCCAGGCTCGGGGCCAGGCTTTGCTGCTGGCTGGCCAGGTGTTCGTGCTGTTGTTTGAGTTCCTTGAGCTGGGCGATGACGCCGCTGTACTGCGCGCGCAAGTCGATGACTTTTTCATTGAGTGCTTCGACGGCCTTGCGGGCGTTGGCTTGCTCGCTTTCATCGTGACGCCCGAGGCTTTCCAGCAGGGCCTCGGGTTGATGGTAGGGATGCTCGACGCTGCCGCAGACCGGGCACGGTTGATCGTCCTGCAACTGCGCGCGCAGTTGCTCGACGCTCTCGCTGCGGGCCAGGCGCTGCCGTTCCAGCAATTCGCGGGTCACGGTCAGGGCTTGCTCGGCCAGCGCCAGTTCGGCCTTGGCTTCGCCGCCTTCACGCACTAGGCGATCACGGGTCTGCAACGCCTGTTGCTGGCGCTGTTCGAGGTCGGCGCCGCGCTTGTCCAGGTCTTGTTGGCTGGCCCACAGTCGCGTCAGTGCTTCGAATGCGCGCAGTTGCTTGCGGTTGTCCTGCAGCAGGTTGCCAAGCAACTGGATCTGTTCGGCGACCGCTTCCGGTTCAGCGCCGGCTTCCTTGTAGAGCACGTCGAGCGCCTGGCGCAGGGACGTCAGCGCCTGGGCCGCGTCGCTGGCGTTTTGTTCCAGCGTGGCGAGTTCGGCCTGGCCCTGGTTCAGGCGATTGCCGATCAGCATCAGTTGTTGGAGGCGATCGCGGTAGGCATTCCAGGCCTCGCTGAGGGGCGCCAGGTGGCTGCTCTGTTCGAGCTCGCCGCTGATGCGTTGCAGGCGTTCGGCCAACTGCTTTTGCTGGTCGAGCAGCGTATCGATGGTTTTCTGGCCTTCGGTGCAGGCCTGCTGCGCCTGCTCCTGGCGCTCGGCGGCTTGGCTTGCCTCTTTTGCGAGTCGGGCCAGGGTGTTTTGTTCTTCAAAGGCCTGGCGCAGTAACGGTGCCGTGTCGCTGCTTTGTTGCCGGGCCAGGACCAGGGCCTGCTGTGCATCCTCCAGGCCTTTGTCCAGCACCACCTGTTGGGCCTGCAAGTCGATTTGCTGCTGGCCGAGCTGCTGGACCTGCGCCGTCAGGGGCTCCAGCTGCCGAGCCAATTCCGCCTGGCGGATGAATTGATGGCGTTGGGGAGCCAGTTGCTCCAGGCGCGTCAGCTTCAGGCGTTCCTCTGCCAGGGTATTCCCATCGGCCTGGGCCTGTTGCAATTGCTCGGCGGCGTGGGCATGTTCATCCTGCAGTTGGCGCAGGTCCTTGAGCCAGGTGTGCTGCAACTCCAGTTGCTTGAGTTGGGCCTGCTGGGCCTTGAGCTGTTGCTGGGCGTCGTTGAAGCGCTGGTCCAGCTCGGCCCGGGCCTCGGGTGCCAGCGGGGTGACGCCGGTGGCCTGGTCTTGCAACTGCCGGTGAGTTTCCTTGGCCTGCTTGGCCTTGTCGAAGGCGCGACGTCCCAAGCGAGTGTACAGGGCGGTGTCGGTGAGTTTTTCCAGCAGCTCGCTGCGGTCGTTGTCATCGGCCTTGAGAAACGCGCTGAACTCGCTCTGGGCCAGCAACACGGCGCGGGTGAACTGCTCGAAGTTCAGGCCCAGGACGGCTTCGAGCCGCGTCTTGTACTCGCCTTTCTGGCTGGCCAGCAATTGATCGTTGTCCAGGTCCCGCAGGCTCTGGCGGCTGGCCTGCAACTTGCCGCCGGCCTTTTCCCGGGCGCGATTGGCTTCCCAGCGGGCGCGATAGCGGCGACCGTCGATGCCGCGAAAGTCCACCTCGGCATAGCCCTCGCCGGTGCCACGGCGCAACAGCGTGCGCGGGTCGCCCGTGGCAATCTCGCCGTCGGCGTCCGGCACCTTGGCATCGCGCGCGGTGTTGTTGAGGCGCGGCACCGCGCCGAACAGCGCCAGGCACAAAGCGTCGAGCAAGGTGCTCTTGCCGGCGCCCGTGGGGCCGGTGATGGCGAACAGGCCGGCGCTGGCCAGCGGTTCGGCGGTGAAATCGATTTCAAAAGGCCCGGCCAGGGAGGCCAGGTTCTTGAGGCGGATCGCGAGGATCTTCATGGCTGCTCGTCCTCCAACTGCACGTCTTGCAAGAGCACGGCGAAATCCTTGAGGGTCTGTTCGTCCACTTCGTTGCCATAGGTGTCCTGCCAGGCGCGGCTGAACAGTTCCTCGGGGCTCAGTTGATCCAGTTCGATCAACGCGGCGTCCTCGTCGGTGCGCCCGCTGTCGCCTTGGCCGGCGTATTCGGCGGCGATGCGCACCAGACGCACGGCCTTGCCTTGCAGCGCGGTTTCCACCTGATGGCGCAGGTCCGGTTGCGGCTCGTCGAGGCGCACCCGCACCTCCAGCCAGGGTTGACGCTGGACGTCGGCCAGCAGGTCGACGTCGGGCAGTTCCTTGAGTTGCACCAGGAGGTCGGCCAGCGGCGCCGGGCCCAGCCGTTGCAGATTGACGGCCCGGGGGATCAGCCGGGGCTCGACCTTGGCCAGGGTGTCGCCGTCCAGGGTGATGTCGAGTATCTGGTGCTGATAGCCGATCTCGGAGAATGACAGCGGGATCGGCGAACCGCTATAGCGAATGCGTTCTTCACCGTTGACCTTCTGCGGCTTGTGCAGGTGGCCAAGGGCAACGTAGCTGATGCTCGGGCCGAACAGGCTGGCGGGCAGCGCTTCGGCATTGCCGATGATCAGGCTGCGCTCGGAGTCCTCGGACACCGAGCCGCCGGCCATGTGCGCATGGCTGACGGCGATCAGTGCCTGGCCTTTCTTGCGCTTGCCATTGGCGGCGGCGATCAGCCACTCATGGACCTGGCCGATGCCTCGCAGGTAATCGTCGCCCAAGTGCGCGCCGGTGACTTCGGCGGGGCGCAGGAAGGGCAGTGCCAGGCACCACGCCTTGACCTTGCCCTTGGCGTCGGGCAGCGGCAGGAGCAGGCGTTCGACGTCCAACTGGCCGTCGTCCAGCCACAGCACCCGGCCCAAGGCATGGGTGCGCAGGCGCCGCATCAGGGGCGCGGGCAGTTCGATCCGCGAGCCGGAATCGTGGTTGCCGGCGATCATCACGATGGTCAGGTTGGGGTTTTGTTCGTGGGCGCTGACGATGAAGTCGTACAGGCGCTCCTGGGCTTTGACCGGCGGGTTGACGGTGTCGAAAATGTCGCCGGCGACCAGCAGGGCATCGGGCTTCTCGGCGGCCAGTTGGCGCAGCAGCCATTCAAGAAAACACGCGTGCTCGAAATCGCGCTCCTGGCCGTGCAGGTTTTGCCCCAGGTGCCAGTCGGAGGTGTGGAACAGACGCAAGGCAAACTCCAGAAAAACAGGTGATGGCCGCGGGTGAAGAGGGCGGCTGGAAAAGTGCAGAGTTTACTGGGAAGAACCGATCCTGTGGCGAGGGGATTTATCCCCGCTGGGCTGCAAAGCAGCCCCAGAACAGGCGACTCAATCTGTCTGGTACACCGAGGCGTAAGTATTTAGGGCCGCTTCGCAGCCCAGCGGGGATAAATCCCCTCGCCACAAGTGTCGGGGATTATTTGGGATAAAGCGGTGGCAAGCCGCTGTCGCCCAGCAGGTCCTGGGCGCGTTCTGCGGTGGGGATGGTGCGGATGGCGCGCCACAGGTCGTCGCCTTGCCAGTGTTGGCCAGTTTCGCTGTAGAGGGCGCCGTTGAGGCCGTCGAGGGCATCGGACAGCGGCACGAAGCGCGCGGCCATGTCGGCCAGGGTTTCCGGTTGCTGGCGGGCCCAGGCATCCAGGGCCTGGCGGGTGGCATGGGGGTCGTTGGCCAGGCAGGTGCGCTTGAGGTCGTCCAGCAACGTGCGCGGGCTGGGTCCGGCCTGGGCCGAGCGCAGGACCGCCGGCTGCGAGCGTGCCCGCCACCACAGGCCGAAACCGAGCAGGGTCGTGCAGGCCAGGATAAAAGTCCCCAGTTGCCAGTACCACAGCGTTTCGCTGTCGACGGTGGTCACCACCTGCGGGGCTCCCGGCGGGGTATCGACCATCAGACTCGGGTTGTTCGCCACCTGCAGGGTGCGCGCCGGGAGGCTGGTGCGATCCAGGTGGTCTTCCAGGGTGTTCCACCAGACGACTTCCACCGGCGGCAACTCGATGGTGCCGCTGCGGTTGGGCACCAGCGCCTCGCGATCCTCGCGGCTGCCCACCAGGCCACGCTCGCTGCTGCGGCTGCTGAGCACCGGTTGGTCGGGGTAGCGTCGCAGGCCGTTGATCTCGGTGGCCGGCAGCGGTGGCAGTTGGGCGCTGGCCAGGCCTTCGGCTTCGAGGGTCAGGCTGCGGGTCAGGGAGTCGCCGACCTGGCTGTGGGTCGGCTCCGGGCTCCAGCTCTCGCTCAACGACAGGCTGCGGGCCGGCAGCCAGGGCACATCGGCCGGGTAGCTGGCCGGCTTGGGGTTGACGGTCAGCACCAGTTGCTCGGAGCTGACGTGCATCAACTGGCCGGGTTTCGGGCCCGCCGGCGCGGCGCCCTGGGCCACCGGTTCCACCAGGGTGGCGCTGAAGGTCTGGGCCGGAATCGTCAGTTCGCCACTGCGTTGCGGGTAGATGCCGTAGCGCAGCTCAATGACACCGTGGCGCACGTCGTTGATGACTTTTTCATAGGTGCGCGACTCGCCCAGTTGTTCGGTGCGGGCGTCGGGAATGTGCAGCGGCGTCAGGCTGCTGTCGTCGTACAGCGACACCGAATGGTAGATGCGCAGGGTCAGGATCGCCTGGGCCTGCACATACACCTTGTTCTGGTCGAGGCTGGCCTCGATGAACACCGGCGCAAGGGTGCCGGATGCGTTGCGGGTCTCGCTTTCGATCACTTGCAGGGTGATGGGCTGGCTGGTCACTTCGCCCAGTTGCAACGGGGGAATGATCACGGTGCCGCTTTCGCGCGGCAGCAGGGTCACGATCCAGCGGGTGGTGGCGCGGTTCTCTCCGTCGAGGGTGGTCAACTGGTTGACCTGCCGGGTGCCGCGCACCTCGAACAGCGCCTGGAGCGGGGCCAGGTCGGGCTTGCCGAACAACGTGGCGTCATTGGATTCCAGGGTCAGTTCCACCGTTTCGCCGGAGTTCAGCCGACTGCGGTCCACGCTGGCCGTCAGCTGTGCGGCCTGGGTTGGGCACACCCAGAACAGCAGGACGAGAAGGTAGGCGGTGAAGCGGGTCATGGGGTTTTTCCCTGGGCCTGATGGCTTTGTTGTTCGTACCAGAATTTACGCCTGAGCAGCTCGCCTGGATTGTCCGGGATCTGGCGCAGCCATTGCTCCAGCGCCTGGCGCTGTTCTTCTTCATTGCGCTGTCCGGCGGCGGGGCGCAACGGCGGTGTGGTGGTCTGCTCGTCGGGCAGCTCGCTGCCGGGCACGTCCTGGGCGCCCGAGGGCGGTGCCGGGTGCGCCTGGGGTTGCTCCTGCGGCGTCGCCGTTTCAGCCGAGGGCTGGCCCGGTTCCGAGGACTGGGCGGAAGACGTCGCGTCCGGCGCTTGCTCGGCAGGTCTCGGTTCTTCGTTTTGCGTCGGTTTCGGGGTTGGCTCTGGCGCCGCCTGCTCGTTCAACAGGCTCTGTACCAGGGTTTTGTTGGTCTGGGCGGGGCGCAGGTCCGGTTGCAACTCCAGCGCCTGCTCGTAGGCATCCACCGCGGCTTCCAGCTCGCCGCTTTTGGCCAGGGCATTACCCCGATTGTAGTGGGCGCGGGCGTCGGTGCCTTCAGCGAAGCGCCGGGCGGCTTCACTGTAATTGCCCGCTTCGTAGAGAGCGACGCCTTGCCATTGGCGGTCCTCGAAATGCGCGGCGGCCTCGGCTGGGCGTTTCTGCTTGAGCAAATGCTGGCCCTGTTGGTCGGGACGCAGCCACAAGTCCTCGAATTCGAAGGCCTGGCTGGTCTGCGGCAACACCAGCAGCAACGGCAGGCAGAACAGCCAGCCGCGCCGGCCCGCGCAGGCCGCCAGCAGCAACAGCGGCAAGAGCAGCCAGTAGCCCTGGTCGGCCCAGGCGTCCAGGCGCAGCATCTGGCCGTCCTCGCGCAGATGACGCGGGCCATCCAGCAGGCCCAGGCCGCGCAGGTCACTGTCGTCCAGGCGCGCCGGACGATAACGCCCGTCCAGTTCATTGGCGAAGGACTTGAGCCCCGCGCTGTCCAGGCGTGGCACCAGGATCGCGCCCTGGGCATCCTTGAGGTAGCTGCCATCCTCTTGGGCCACCGGCGCGCCTTCCCGGGTGCCGACGCCCAGCATCAGCCATTGCGTGGGCGAACCGTCCAAGACCTGGTGGATACCCTGGCGCTCCTGCTCGTTCAGCGACGAGGCGATCAGCAGGATCCGGCCGTGGCCGAGTTCGGCCTGGTTCAGCAGGGCCATCGCCTTGATCACCGCCAGGTCGGCGCGATGGCCGCCCTGGGGCATGATCGAGGGTTTGAGGGCCTCGAGCAGGTTAGCGCTGGTGGACAGGTCATCGGACAGAGGCACCAGCGTGTGGGCGCTGCCGGCGTAGACGATGATCGCGGTCTGGGCGTCGCTGCGGTTGTGCAGCAGGTCCAGCACCTTGCGTCGGGCCTGCTCCAGGCGCGTGGGCGGCACGTCGGTGGCGAGCATTTCCGGCGTCAGTTCCAGCACCACCACCAGCGGGTCGGCAGGCTTCTGGCTGGTCTGTTCGACCCGTGCCCAGCTTGGACCCAGCAACGCCAGTACCGTCAACAGCCAACCCAGGCCGAGGGCAATCCACGGCAGTCGGCTTTCGCGACCCTTGCCACCGCTGAGCAGCACCGAATGAAACGCGGCCGGCAGGATCATCTGCCAGCGGCCCACCCGACGCTGGCGGTGCCACAGTTGCCAGAGCAACCAGCCCAATAGCGGCAGCAGCAGGATAAAGACGGGGCGCAACCAGTGCGGCCAGAGCGCAGTCATCGACGCCTCCGCAAGCGCAGGCGCTTGAGCCGCTGGCGCCACTCGGCATGAGGGGTCGATTGGAACAGCGGCTGGTTGAACAGGCGTTGCAAGGGGTTGTCCGGCCAGCGCTCGCGGGCCACCAGCAGCATGCTCAACAGCAGTGCCACGGCCAGGGGCCAGTGATAGAGCGCCTGGGCCGGGCGGGCCTGGGTCGGTTGCTGGGTCACCGGTTCGAGCTGGTCGAGGGTGGTCTTGATCGCCAGCAACTGTTCGCCATCCTGGGCGCGGAAATAACGCCCGCCGGTGGCCTGGGCAATTTCCCGTAGCGTCGCCTCGTCGAGGTCCAGGCTCGGGTTGACGCCGAGGAATCCCGCCGTGCCGCTTTGCTCCGGGTCAGCGCCGATACCGATCGGGTAAATCTTCACTCCTTCGTCGGCCGCCAGCCGGGCGGCGGTCAGCGGGTCGATTTCCCCACCGTTGTTGGCGCCGTCGGTGACCAGGATCAGCACGCGGCTGTGGGCCGGACGCTGGCGCAGGCGCTTGAGGGCCAGGCCGATGGCATCGCCAATGGCGGTGTTCTTGCCGGCGATGCCAATGCGTGCTTCGTCGAGCCAGCGGCGCACGGTACGCCGGTCGAAGGTCAGGGGCGCTTGCAGATAGGCCTGGCTGCCGAACAGAATCAGTCCGACACGGTCACCTTCGCGGCTTTCGAGAAAATCCCCGAGCATGTGCTGGACCAGCGCGAGACGGCTGACCTCTTCGTCTTTCCACTGCATGTCAGGGAAGTCCATGGAGCCGGAAACGTCCACCGCCACCAGCAGGTCGCGGCCGCTGGCCGCGATGGGCAGCGGCTCGCCCAGCCATTGCGGACGGGCGGCGGCGATCAGCAACAGCAGCCAGAGCAGGATGAAAGGCGCTTGCTGGCGCCAGCTCGGCAGTTGCGTGCGGGCGCGACGCCCGACAAGGCCTTCGAGCTCCCCCAGGAAACTGACCTTGAGCGCCGGCTCGCCGCTGTCGGCCGCGGGCAGCAGCAGGCGCATCAGCCACGGCAGCGGCAACAGCGCGAAGATCCACGGCCAGGCGAACTCAAACATGTTTGCGAATCCAGATGTCGACTGCCTGGGTCAGGCCGGCAATGGCTTTGTCGTCCAGCTTGCATTCGGGTTTGTAGGCCCCTTCGACCAGGACCATCCAACGGGTCAGCCCGGCGGCCGGGCAGCGGTTATCCAGGAAGGCCAGCCATTGGCGGCCGTTCAGGGTGTGGCTCTGGCTGTAGGGGTAGTGGTTGCGACACAGGCGCTTGAGCAAGCCGTTGAGCTGCTGCAACCAGGCACCGGCCGGTGCGCCATCGTAGGGCTTGGGCAATAGCGCCAGTTCGGCCAGCGCGGCCAGGCGCACCGGGTCCAAGGGTTGCTCGGTGCGACTGATGGCGCGCTTGGCGGGTAGGAAACGGCGCAACTGCCACAGCCCAAGGCCCAACAGTGGCAGCAATATCAGCAGCAACCACCAGCCTGGCGCGGGTGGCCAGAAACCAATGGGGGGCGGCGCCATCAGTGGCTGCAACTGGTCCAGGCTGTTCATCGGCTGATCCCGGCCCGCTTGGGGTTCAGGTACTCGCGCAATTGCTCGACCATGTCGCCCTGGGTGCTCAGGGGCATCATCAGGATCCGCAGTTTCTGCGCCAGTAACTCCCAGCGCTCCTGGCGCGCCTCGGCCTGGGCGCGATAGGCCTGGCGCAGTTCGACATTCAGGGTGTCGAGCTCCAGTTGCGCACCGCGCTGGGCGAAGCGCAGCAAACCGGCGGCAGGCAGGGCGTGGTCCAGCGGGTCCGAGAGCGGCAGCAGCAACAGGTCGCAATGACGCGACAGCAGGCTCAGTTGCTGCTCGGCGCTATCGGACAGCGCGCGTTCGTCGCAGATCACGATCGCCAGGCTGCCCGGGCGCAGCACTTCCCGGGCCCGACGCAGGGCAATGCCGAATGAATCGCGGTCCGGCTCGCCCTCGGGGTGCAACGACTGGTTGACCCGCACCAGGCGGTTGAGCAATTGCAACAGGCTTTGTTTACTGCGCCGGGGTTTGACCTCGTAGTGGGTGTTATTGCCGAACACCAGGCCGCCGACGCGGTCGTTGTGGCCCAGCGCGGCCCAGCCGATCAGGCTGGCGGCCTGGGCCGCGAGCACCGACTTGAACAGCAGGCCCGACCCAAAGAACAGGCGGTGGCTCTGCTCGATCATGATGAAGATCGGCCGCTCGCGCTCTTCGTGGAACAGCTTGGTATGAGGTTCCTGTGTGCGGGCGGTGACGCGCCAGTCGATGGTGCGCACATCGTCGCCGGCCTGGTAGACCCGCACCTGGTCGAAATCCACGCCGCGTCCGCGCAGCTTGGAGTGGTGCAGGCCGATCAACGGGCTGCGTTGGCCCGGGGTCGAGAACAACTGCACTTCGCGCACGCGATGACGCATCTCGATCAGCTCCGAAAGGCTGACGCGGATGCCCGGTGCGGGCGCCAGTGGGTTAGTCATGACGCCTGCTCAAGCGACAGCGACGACGTCGAGAATCCGCTGCACGACCCGGTCCTGGTCGATACCGGCGGCCTCGGCCTCGAACGACAGGATGATGCGATGGCGCAGCACGTCGAACAGCACGGCCTGGATGTCCTCGGGGCTGACAAAATCGCGGCCGGCCAGCCAGGCGTGGGCGCGGGCGCAGCGATCCAGGGCGATGGAACCCCGTGGGCTGGCACCGTAAGCGATCCACTCGGCCATCTCCGGGTCGAACTTGGCCGGGTTGCGGGTGGCCATGATCAGTTGCACCAGGTATTCCTCCACGGCATCGGCCATGTACAGGCCGAGGATTTCCTTGCGCGCCGAGAAAATCGCCTGCTGGCTCACCCGCCGCTCGGGCTTGGCCTCGCCATTGAGCGCCTCGCCCCGGGCCTGTTGCAGGATCCGGCGTTCCACCGTCGCATCCGGGAAACCGATCTTGACGTGCATCAGGAACCGGTCGAGTTGGGCCTCGGGCAACGGATAGGTGCCTTCCTGCTCGATGGGGTTCTGCGTGGCCATCACCAGGAACAGGGGTGACAGTTCATACGTACTGCGCCCAACGCTCACCTGGCGCTCGGCCATGGCTTCCAGCAAGGCGGACTGGACCTTGGCCGGGGCACGGTTGATCTCGTCCGCCAGCACCAGGTTGTGGAAGATCGGCCCTTGCTGGAAGACGAAACTGCCGGTTTCCGGACGATAGATCTCCGTGCCGGTGATGTCGGCAGGCAGCAGGTCGGGGGTGAACTGGATGCGATGGAACTGCGCTTCGATCCCTTCGGCCAGCTCCTTGATCGCCTTGGTCTTCGCCAGCCCTGGCGCGCCTTCCACCAGCATGTGGCCGTCGGCAAGCAGGGCGATGAGCAGGCGCTCGATGAGTTTTTCCTGGCCGAGAATCTGCGTTGAAAGAAAGGTTCGCAGCGCCAAAAGCGCTTCACGATGTTCCATCGGTGACTGTTCCTGGAAAGGGTGGCCCCTGGCGTTCGGATAACGTCGGGGCTGGGGGCGTTACTTTAATGCATGGCGGGGGGTGGCGACTAACAGGATTTTGATCGGGTGTGCACAATTGTGATCGGTTTGGGAACATTGTGGGGTGGGCTCGCTTGCGCTGAATACCGTCGGGACAAGCGCACTGACGCCGTGACGAGGGAGCTTGCTCCCGCTTGACCGGGCTGGCGCTCCGGTGCGAAGCACTCACAAAGTGAATGGGTGTTTATCTGGATGTAGGAGTGTTCTGTATTGGGCTACGTTGTCTTGCGCCGTTGCCTACGACTGCGCCAGAATCCGCCGGCTTGTGCGTCTGGGAGGCCGGTTCTATCGTTTTCGGGTCGCTGATGAATCAGCGATCGGGTTTGGTAGCCCGGCCTCCTGACGCGCAGTCCATCGAATGCAAAGAGCTCTTCGCCCTCTGTTTTATGGTGGCCATGCGTAGGGCGTCTTCGGATGCGCCGGGTTGTCAGGTGACCGGTCTACCAACCTCCGTATGGCCATCACCCATTCGTTTGGTAGCAAGAGGAATGGCTCCAATTTCTCACCTGGAGCTTTATCTATGTTCAAAGCAACTCCAAACCCGCCGAACACCGAACCAACGTCACCGCGCCCAAAAACCAAATCCCAAAAACACGACAAAGTCACCGACCGCGTGCTCGACCATTATTTGAACCCGAAACCGGACAAACCCGAAGCGGGTCCTGCCCCCGACCAACTCTTCACCGTCAACAAAGACATCGACACCGAAAGCCTGCTCGCCAACCTCAGCGAAACCCTGGCCTCGGCCAACGTCATGGTCAATGACCTGGCCTTCGACCTGGAGGGTTCACGCCGGCACTTCCTCCTGGGCATCCAACAACTGATCGAACTGGGCAGCCTGTTGGCCAACCGTGCACTGGACAACATCGAAACCCGTCAGCCGACGTAAGTTGTAACAGCCCCAGGGCCCGGGACACCGCGGAACCTGTGGGAGCGGGCTTGCCCGCGAAGGCAATGAATCAGTTGATATTGATGTTGGCTGACACACCGCTTTCGCGAGCAAGCCCGCTCCCACATGGGGCCTGTGGCATCTTCGGAATCCGAGGTTCACCCTGGAACCTGTGGGAGCGGGCTTGCCCGAAGGCAATGGATCAGTTGATATTGATGTTGACTGACACACCGCTTTCGCGAGCAAGCTCGCTCCCACATGGGACCTGTGGCACCTTCGGAATCCGAGGTTCACCCTGGAACCTGTGGGAGCGGGCTTGCCCGCGAAGGCGATGAATCAGTTGATATTGATGTTGACTGACACACCGCTTTCGCGAGCAAGCCCGCTCCCACGTGGGGCCTGTGGCATCTTCGGAATCCGAGGTTCACCCTGGAACCTGTGGGAGCGGGCTTGCCCGCGAAGGCAATGGATCAGTTGATATTGCTGTTGGCTGACACACCGCTTTCGCGAGCAAGCTCGCTCCCACATGGGACCTGTGGCACCTTCGGAATCCGAGGTTCACCCTGGAACCTGTGGAGGTAAGCCTGCTCGCGATGACGGCTGGAGCTCAGCACCCTATTGCGCTAGTTCTGCATCCGAATCGCCTCCACTAGCAGCTTGACCGCCGGCCTGTCGACCAGCTCCCGCCACGGACCATCGTCCACGATTGGCTCCTTCATGCATCACGTTCACCCCAAGTTGCAGCCGTTGTAGGCTGTGTACGAAATAGTTTCAAATGCAGTATTGTCCACTTGGATGATCCCGTTTCTTAAAACGTTATAGGCATTATTTTGGAGGACGACTCTGCGATCTCTTATCTCTCCAGTTTTCAAGTAATAGGGCAGGTAAATAGATAAAGCAACGATGCACTATTAGAGGTGTTATGTAAAAAATAATGAGCATGGAGGAAGAGAACAGTGAAAAGCTGAGGGCGTATGACCCATAGAAGCTGTATTTTTGGCTGTTGTTGGCTAGGTTGGTGGAGGTCAGATAGAACATGAATAAAATAAGCAATATATAAAGCACTGCAAGGGGAGGGATGAGCGCGTATTTTAATAGTGAATAATTTTCGTACTGTTTAGGGTCGATCCTCATTGTTTGATAAGTCTTGTAGAAGGCCAGTATGGCAAATACGGGGCCAATGCATGCAAGGTAGTTTGCGGTTACTTTTGAGCTGAAAGGGAATCGAGATGACCAAAAACCAACTTGCCCAAAGAGGTGGTTATCTATGAAGGCGGCAATGGCCAACTCTGTAGGGGTGATTGGGTAGGAAGGTAGCAGGAAGTTAATGAAGAAGATAGGGGTTGCGGCGAGGACAAACAACCAATACGGAGGTTGTATCTCTTGTGGTCGTTTCTTCATGATGCTCCTGATTTGATCGGCAGTTTATGGCATTGATGTAATCAAGATAGCGCCGAATTCAATATGGCTAAATTCGGCGCCAAGGAACTCCCGTTACTGGGGTTGGTGATCCCGAAATTCATTTAGGATTGCGTTGTTGATAATATCAACCTGGTTGGCATCGAGAATGGACGAGAGGGTGGCTGTTAATAGAGCTACCGCTACTATTCCAAGGGGATGCTGCAACTGCGGGATAAAATAGTGCTAGTACAGCAGCGAGTAACGCACCTGCTCCTGCCCATCCCAGCAATAGCGGTGAAGCGAGCACGATCAGTTTGAGCGTTATCAGGGTGATGAGCGTCGACACCAGCAGAGTGGTATGTGTCTTGTAGGCACTCCTGATCATGACCTGTATGGCATGCATGCAATCACCCCCGGTTGCCTTGTCTGTTTCATTGCGAACTCACCACCTGGCGTGTTTTCGTCGGTGATCAATGAATAGCAGCAGGGACGCTGGAAGGGCTATGGCGCCGCTTCCGATGTTGGCGTAGGCCGGGTCCGGGTTCTCGGTAGGAACAGCATCACCGCCACCAAAGCCCACTCACGATGGCCGTGATGCCGGTGACAAACCTCTAGCCTTTCCACGCCCCCGGATTCACCAGGTTCACCGGCCGCTCACCCGCCAATGCCGCCAGCAGATTCTCCACCGCGCAGCGGGCCATCGCTTCGCGTGTCTCATGGGTGGCCGAGCCCATGTGCGGGGTGGCGACCACGTTGTCCATCTGCAACAACGGCGAATCCGCACTCAAGGGCTCGCGCTCGAACACATCCAGCCCCGCAGCGCGGATCTGGCCGTTGCGCAGGGCGTCGATCAGTGCCGCTTCGTCAACGACTTTGCCCCGGGAGATGTTGATGAAGATGGATTCGGGGCGCATTTGCGCAAAGGCGTGTTCACCGATCAGCCCTTGGGTCTCTGCGGTCAGCGGGAGGGTCAGGCAGATGAAATCGGCTTGGCGCAGCAGGGTTTCCAACGAGCAGTAGCGGGCGTTGAAACGCCGCTCGACGGCGGGCTTGGGCGAGTGGCTGTGGTAGATCACCGGCATGCCGAAGCCGAAGTGGCCGCGTTGGGCCAAGGCTTCGCCGATGCGGCCCATGCCGATGATGCCCAGGGTCTTGCCGTGGACATCGCTGCCGAAATGCTCGGGGCCGATGCTTTTTTGCCATTGGCCGGCGCGAATCAGGTTGGCCAGTTCCACCACGCGACGGGCCGTTGCCAGGATCAGCGCAAAGCCGGTGTCGGCGGTGGTCTCGGTCAGCACGTCGGGGGTGTTGCTCAGCAGGATCCGGCGTTCGGTCAGGTAGTCGATGTCGTAGTTGTCGACCCCTACCGAGACGCTGGCGATGGCTTGCAGGTTCGGCGCCAGGTCCAGCAGCGCTGCATCCAGCTTCAGGCTCGCGCCCAACAGGCCATGGGCGCCGGGCAGGGCATCGCGCAGTTGCGCCAGGCCCTGGGCGTCGAGGCGGTCGATGAGGGTGACGTCGGCCTGCGCTTGCAAACGGGCCATCAATTGCGCCGACAGCGCCTTGTACAACACCACGTGCTTTTTCATGAGCGGATCTCGATTCAGGAATGGGCGGGCGCCGGGTGTGGCGCCACGGAGTTGGGGGTGGCGCGGTCGCTGGCACCGGGCTTGAGGGCCAGGGTCAGCACCACCGACAGCAGCAATGCGCCGCTCATCAGCAGGAAGGACATGCCCGGTGAGCCGGTGGAGCCGTTGAGGTAGCCCACCAGGTATGAACCGCCGAAGGAGCCCAGCGCGCCCATGCTGTTGATCAGCGCCATGGCGCCGCCGGCGACGTTGGCCGGTAGGATTTCCGGAACGATGGCAAAGAACGGCCCGTAGGGTGCGTACATGCAGGCGCCGGCGATCACCAGCAGGCTGTAGGACCACCAGAAATGTTCAGGTCCCAATAGGTACGAGGCGTAGAACGCGATGGACGCCACCAGCAGCGGCGGCCAGACGAAACGCTTGCGCTTCTGGGCCTTGTCCGAGCCCCAGGACACAACGAGCATGGCGACGACGGCCGCCAGGTACGGCAGCGACGACAGCCAGCCGGCCTCGACCATGCTCATTTGCAGGCCGGCCTTGAGGATCGACGGCAGCCACAGGACGAACCCGTAGACCCCGATGCTCCAGCAGAAAAACTGCAACGCCAGGATGATCACCTTGGGTGAGCGGAAGGCCTCGGCGTAGTTCTTCACTGCCTTGATCCCGACCTGTTCGGCCGCCAGTGCGCTTTCCAGGTCCTGCTTTTGCTGGGAACTGAGCCACTTGGCCTGGGACGGACGATCATCCGCCAGGCGCCACCAGACGAAGGCCCAGAGCACCGCCGGCAGGCCTTCGATGATGAACATCCAGCGCCAGTCGAATTGCTGCACCAGGTAGCCCGACACCACCGACATCCACAGCATGGTCACCGGGTTGCCGAGGATCAGGAAGGTATTGGCGCGCGAGCGCTCGGCGCGGGTGAACCAGTGGCACAGGTACACCAGCATGGCCGGCATGACGGCGGCTTCGACCACGCCCAGCATGAAGCGAATCACGATCAGCCAGTAGGCGTTGGAGACCACGCCGGTCAACGTCGCCAGCGACCCCCAGAGGATCAGGCTGACGAAGATCAGCTTCTTCACGCTGTGTTTCTGGGCGTAGATCGCCCCGGGCACCTGGAAGAAAAAGTAGCCGAGGAAAAACAGCGCGCCGAGCAGCGAGGACAGCCCCGGGGTGATCATCAGGTCCTTGGCCATGCCCGAGGCCGCCGCGAAGCCATAATTGGCTCGATCCAGGTAGGCCAGGCTGTAGGTGATGAACACGATGGGCATGATGTACCACCAGCGGCGGGTGGCGAGGTTGAGCGTTTGCATGTCGTGACTCCTGAGCTTGTTGTTTTTGTTGCAGCAGGTGTGTTTGGGGTGTACTTGCGGCCTCTATCGCGAGCAAGCTCGCTCCTACAGGTCTAGCGGCAACCCCTGTGGGAGCGAGCTTGCTCGCGATGGGCGTCGTCAAATTCAGTCAGTAACTCATCGCGGGTCGGCAAGCCTTCCATGTCCCCCCGACTCTGTACCGCGCGGCTGCCAATCCAGTTGGCGCGCTGTACCGCCTCGGTGATCCCCCGGCTTTCCAGCAGGGCACTGATCAGGCCGACGGCGAACCCGTCCCCGGCGCCGACCGTGTCCACCACCCGGGCCACCGGCACGCCGGCGACGAAGCCCTGGTCCAGCCGCGTGCGGTAGTAGGCACCTTGGGCACCGAGCTTGATCACCACGGCTTCGGCGCCCAGGTCCAGGTAGAAGGCGGCGATGTCGGCCGGGTCGTCGAAGCCGGTCAGCAAGCGGCCTTCCCCGAGGCCGGGCAAGACCCAGTGGGCGAGGGCGGCGAGGCGGTTGACCTCGCGGATCATCAACGACTCGCTGGCCCACAGGCTGGGCCGCAGATTGGGGTCGAAGGACAGGCTGCGACCGGCCTCGCGCATGCGGTTCATCAATTCAAGGGACATCTCGCGGGCCGTGGCCGACAGCGCCGGCACAATCCCGGTGGCATGCAAGTGCCGGGCACCCAGCAGGGTGGGGGCGATGGCCTCGGGCGACAGGTGGCTGGCCGCCGAGCCACGACGGAAATACTCCACCTGCGGGTCGCTGCCATCGTCGGTGCGGGATTTGAACTGGAACCCGGTCGGGTGCGCAGGATCGACCGTCACATGGCGACAATCCAGGCCTTCACGCTCCAGCGTCTGCACGACGAAACGTCCCAGGGAATCGGCGCCGACCCGGCTCAGCCACGCCACGTTGAAGCCCAGCCGCGCCAGGCCGATGGCAACGTTGCTGTCGGCCCCGGCGATGCGCTTGCTGAAATGGTTGACGCAGGCCAGGTCGCCGCAATGGTCGGCCACCAGCATTGCCATGGTTTCGCCGAACGACAAGACATCGAACTCAGGCATGGGCAGGCTCCCGACGAGGTTGTCCGAGACCGGCCAGGGCGGCCACGTGTTCAGTGGTCAATTGCAGCAGGTCATCGCCTTGCAGCGGGTATTCGGCGGCGCGCATCACGCCGGCGGGCATGTGTTTGAACAGTTGCTCCCACAGGTGCAGATCCGCCAGCACCGGTGGCACCGCAATCAACTTGCCGTCGTCGCGCCGGGCCACCGCCTTGCAATGCACATACCGCACGTGGCGTCCGAGCTCGCGGGCCGCCAGCGTCGCGGACTGGTCTTGCCATTGCCAGTTGCCGATGTCGAAGGTCATGCCGATGGGCAATCCCAGTGGTTCGAGGGCGGCGAAAAACCGTTGGAAGGGCTCGATCCGCCCGCCTTGCAACGTCTGGTCGTTTTCCACCAGCAATTGCACCGCGCTGGTGGCGAGCACCTGCGCCAGGGCGGTCAGATCATGGGTGCCGGTGAAATGCCCGAGCGAGACCTTCAACCATGTCGAGCCAAACGCCTCGGCCCGTTGCAAGGTCGGCGCCAGGTCAGGATTGGGCTGGGTGCGGTCAGCGAGCCACAACTCGAGGGGCGAGGAGAAAATACTCTGCAGGCCTTGGGCCCGGGCGTCGGCAGCCAGCTCGGCGGGTTGTTCGTGGGTCAGCAGTTCCTCGCGCCATTCGATGCGCGAGGCGCCGGCGGCAGCCAGTAGCGTGGTGAAACGACCTTGGCCTTGCTGGCGCACCAGGTCGGCGCCGTAGCTGGACAGGCTGATGGAAACGGGTGGCTTGTTCATTGTTTTACACCTCTGAAACCGGTTTCAGTTTTGATCAAAAAAAAGGTTCTGCGTGAGGGCCTCATCGCGAGCAAGCTCGCTCCCACATGGAATCGTCGATATGGCACCGGTCCCCTGTGGGAGCGAGCTTGCTCGCGAAAGGCACTTTCACCGAACCACCCCCCGCGTCGACCCGCGCTCGATCAGCTGCGCTGCAAAATCCAGGGTTTGTATCGGCCCGTTGTCGCCCCGCAAGCGCTTGAGCAGGCACTCGAAGGCGCGGGCGCCGATCTCGGCGGTCGGTTGGGCCAGGGCGGTGATGCCGCTGCCCACCAGCGGGTACCAGTCCAGGTCGTCGAGGGCGATCAGGCCCACGTCGTCGAACAGGTGGCAATCCAATTCCCGCAACACCTGGGTGGCGGCCAGGGCGGCGATACCGTTGGCGCAGAACAGCGCCTTGGGACCCGGGCCAGGCTGGGCCAGGAAGGCTTGGAGCCTGGCCTTCAACTGATCGCAGATTTCCACCACGGCACCGGCCAGGGCAGGGCGTTGCTCGATGCCCGACTTGAAACTGTCGACCCGCTCGATCCGCGAACTGGTGCCGTCGAACGGCTCGGTCACCATCAGCAGGTCGCGATAGCCGCGTTGTTCGAGATGGTCGAGCGCCGTCGTCACCGCCGCCGGGTTGTCCAGCCCCACCAGGTCGCTTTCGAGCCGATCGACTTTGCGATCCACCAGCACCAGGGGCATTTCGCGGCGCAGTTCGAGCAACTCGTCACGGTGATGGCCCAGGGTGTTCACGATCAGCCCTTCGATGTTGTAGGCACGCAACAGGGCCAGGTGCTGACGTTCCTGTTCGTCATCGCGGTCGGTGTTGCACACCACCAGGCTGTAGCCGTGGCGACGGCAGGCGGTTTCCACGCCGTGCATCACGGCAATTGAATAGGGATTGCGGATATCGGCCACCAGCATGCCGATCAGGCGTGTGCGGCCGCGCTTGAGGCCGCGGGCCATCTGGTTGGGGCGATAGCCCAGCTCGTCGATCGCCTGCTCGATGCGCCGGGCGATGGCCTCGGAGAGCAGGGCGCGGTCCTCGCCGATAAAGCGCGAGACGCTGGCCTTGGAAACCCCGGCGCGTTCGGCGACGTCAAGCATGGTCACGCGGCTGCGCTGGGCGGCGGAAAAGGAAGTCACGGTTGTAAACCTGCCTGTTGGAGTTATTAGCGGCTCTGAAACCGGTTTCAGGAAACCTCAGAACCCGATGGGTCGTCAAGGGCATTGTGCGAGGGGTGCGACCGGCGGTGTGGGCGTGATCCGGATTCGGGCTTGCCGAAAATTGTTGGAGGTGTCGTGTCGATCCCTGTGGGAGCGGGCTTGCTCGCAAAGGCGGTGGGTCAGTGAAGAAGGTGGTGGCTGACCTGACGTCTTCGCGAGCGAGCTCGCTCCCACAATGGTTGGAGGCGTTGTGTCGATCCCCTGTGGGAGCGAGCTTGCTCGCGAAGGCGGCCGTACAAACGCTGAAATCAAACCAGCCTGATGTAAGTCCCCACATCCCTGAGAATGTTCTGCAACGTCAGCTCCACCTCGGCCAGGTCCGCTTCATCGGTGTCATGGGTGATCTCCAGCACATCATCGCCATTGAGTGCATCGGCGTCCGTCGCGGCGATTTCGACTTTCAGCAGGGTCGGGCTGAGAGTGACCTTGACCCCGTCCAGGGTCGACGGTTCGCCATCCAGGGCGATCTCCAGGCTGTCTTCGTCGGGGTAGCGGGTCATCAGGAACATGTCGCCTTGAGTGCTGTGGCAGCAGAGCATGGCCATGTTGTCTTCTTCGTCGTCGCACGGGTTGGCGATCAGAAGGGCGGTGGTCATTTGCATGGTGATGGCTCCTGGCTCAATGAGCCCTGCGGGTGCAAAAGGAGGAGTTTGCCAGCCTCGATGATTTTCTGCAGGGTTACTGCTAACCGGCGCACAACCTGCATGGGATTTCATGCCCCGGGGTGCCGTTTGGCCCTCGGGCTGCTAGGGTTGTTCAGGACGTCTGTGCCAGACAGCTAGCCGATGACCGAATATGTCGCAGCGCTGCAAGCAGGCACCTGATCGCACTCGTTAAGCTGCGCAACGAATGTGCTCCTGCAAAGGCCGCCCCCAGGGTGTTTTTTGCAGGTGTTCATTACATGGAAATTACATGGAAAAGGAATGTGACCTGCGGGTCCCGTCCAGCTTCACCCACCTGTCATCCTGTTTCCTCTGCCCGAGAATCAGGAACGGGATGGCCGACGGCCCCGAAAGGGGCTGCACGCGACGCTTCCATCAATAACAAGCCCAAGCGGAGTACCACAGATGGCGTTCTTCACCGCAGCCAGCAAAGCCGACTTCCAGCACCAACTGCAAGCGGCACTGGCGCAGCACATCAGTGAACAGGCACTGCCACAAGTGGCGCTGTTCGCTGAACAATTCTTCGGCATCATTTCCCTCGATGAACTCACCCAACGCCGGTTGTCCGACCTCGCCGGCTGCACCCTGTCTGCCTGGCGCCTGCTTGAGCGCTTCGACCACGCGCAACCGCAGGTGCGTGTCTACAACCCCGACTACGAACGCCACGGCTGGCAGTCGACGCACACGGCAGTGGAAGTGCTGCACCACGACCTGCCATTCCTGGTGGATTCGGTGCGCACCGAACTGAACCGTCGCGGCTACAGCATCCATACCCTGCAAACCACCGTCCTGAGCGTGCGTCGCGGCAGCAAGGGCGAGTTGCTGGAAATCCTGCCCAAGGGCACCCAGGGCGACGGCATCCTGCAAGAGTCGTTGATGTACCTGGAAATCGACCGCTGCGCCAACGCCACCGAACTCAGCGTCCTGACCAAGGAACTCGAGCAAGTGCTGGGCGAAGTGCGCGTGGCGGTGGCCGATTTCGAACCGATGAAGGCCAAGGTCCAGGAAATCCTGGCGGGCCTGGACGACAGCGCCCACGTCATCGATGCCGACGAAAAGAGCGAGATCAAGAGCTTCCTGGAATGGCTGGTGGGCAACCACTTCACGTTCCTCGGCTATGAAGAGTTCGTGGTGCGTGAAGACGCCGATGGCGGCCACATCGAGTACAACCCCGAGTCCTTCCTGGGCCTGACCAAGCTGCTGCGCGCCGGCCTCACCGCCGATGACCTGCGCATCGAAGACTACGCCGTCAATTACCTGCGCGAACCAACCCTGCTGTCGTTCGCCAAGGCCGCGCACCCGAGCCGCGTGCACCGTCCGGCGTACCCGGACTACGTGTCGATCCGTGAAATCGACGCCAACGGCAAGGTCATCAAGGAATGCCGCTTCATGGGCCTGTACACCTCCTCGGTGTACGGCGAAAGTGTCCGGGTCATCCCGTACATCCGGCGCAAGGTCGAGGAAATCGAGCGTCGCTCGGGCTTCCAGGCCAAGGCGCACCTGGGCAAGGAACTGGCCCAGGTGGTCGAAGTGCTGCCCCGTGACGACCTGTTCCAGACCCCGGTCGACGAGTTGTTCAGCACCGTGATGTCCATCGTGCAGATCCAGGAACGCAACAAGATCCGCGTGTTCCTGCGCAAAGACCCGTATGGGCGTTTCTGCTACTGCCTGGCCTACGTGCCTCGCGACATCTATTCCACCGAAGTGCGGCAGAAGATCCAGCAGGTGCTGATGGATCGCCTGAAGGCCACGGACTGCGAGTTCTGGACGTTCTTCTCCGAATCCGTCCTGGCGCGCGTGCAACTGATCTTGCGAGTGGACCCGAAGAACCGGATCGACATCGACCCGTTGCTGCTGGAAAAAGAAGTGGTCCAGGCCTGCCGCAGCTGGAAGGACGACTACGCCAGCCTGGTGATCGAGAGCTTCGGCGAAGCCCAGGGCACCAATGTACTGGCCGACTTCCCCAAAGGCTTCCCGGCCGGCTACCGCGAGCGCTTCGCCGCGCACTCGGCCGTGGTCGACATGCAACACCTGCTGAGCCTGAATGAAAAGAACCCGCTGGTGATGAGCTTCTACCAGCCGCTGGGCCAGGTTTCCGGCCAGCGTGAGCTGCACTGCAAGCTGTATCACGCCGACACGCCGCTGGCGTTGTCCGACGTCCTGCCGATCCTGGAAAACCTCGGCCTGCGGGTGCTGGGTGAGTTCCCGTACCGCCTGCGCCACACCAATGGCCGCGAGTTCTGGATCCATGATTTCGCGTTCACCGCCGCCGAAGGCCTGGACCTGGACATCCAGCAGCTTAACGACACACTGCAGGATGCGTTCGTGCACATCGTGCGCGGTGATGCCGAGAACGACGCGTTCAACCGCCTGGTGCTGACCGCCGGCCTGCCATGGCGCGACGTGGCGCTGCTACGTGCCTATGCCCGCTACCTGAAGCAGATCCGCCTGGGCTTCGATTTGGGCTACATCGCCAGCACCCTGAACAACCACACCGACATCGCCCGCGAGTTGACCCGGTTGTTCAAGACCCGCTTCTACCTGGCGCGCAAACTCAGCGCCGAGGACCTGGAAGACAAGCAGCTGCGCCTGGAACAGGCGATCCTCACGGCGCTGGACGAGGTCCAGGTGCTCAACGAAGACCGCATCCTGCGTCGCTACCTGGATCTGATCAAGGCCACCCTGCGGACCAACTTCTACCAGACCGACGCCAACGGCCAGAACAAGTCCTACTTCAGCTTCAAGTTCAACCCGCACCTGATCCCCGAACTGCCCAAGCCGGTGCCCAAGTTCGAGATCTTCGTCTACTCGCCGCGGGTCGAAGGCGTGCACCTGCGCTTCGGCAACGTTGCTCGTGGCGGTCTGCGCTGGTCCGATCGTGAAGAAGACTACCGCACCGAAGTGCTCGGCCTGGTGAAGGCCCAGCAAGTGAAGAACTCGGTGATCGTGCCGGTCGGCGCCAAGGGCGGGTTCCTGCCGCGTCGCCTGCCGCTGGGCGGCAGCCGCGACGAGATCGCGGCCGAGGGCATCGCCTGCTATCGCATTTTCATCTCGGGCCTGTTGGACATCACCGACAACCTCAAGGACGGCGCCCTGGTGCCGCCGGCCAACGTCGTGCGCCATGACGACGATGACCCGTACCTGGTGGTGGCGGCCGACAAGGGCACCGCGACCTTCTCCGACATCGCCAACGGCATCGCCATCGACTACGGCTTCTGGCTGGGCGACGCCTTTGCTTCCGGTGGTTCGGCCGGTTACGACCACAAGAAGATGGGCATCACCGCCAAGGGCGCGTGGGTCGGCGTGCAGCGCCACTTCCGCGAGCGCGGCATCAATGTTCAGCAAGACAGCATCACCGTGGTGGGCGTCGGCGACATGGCCGGCGACGTGTTCGGCAACGGCTTGCTGATGTCCGACAAGCTGCAACTGGTGGCCGCGTTCAACCACCTGCACATCTTCATCGACCCGAACCCGGAACCGGCCAGCAGCTTCGCCGAGCGCAAGCGCCTGTTCGACCTGCCGCGTTCGGCCTGGACCGACTACGACACCAGCATCATGTCCGAAGGCGGCGGTATCTTCTCGCGCAGCGCGAAGAGCATCGCCATCTCGCCACAGATGAAAGAGCGCTTCGACATCAGCGCCGACAAGCTGACCCCGACCGAACTGCTGAACGCCTTGCTCAAGGCACCGGTGGACCTGTTGTGGAACGGCGGTATCGGCACCTACGTCAAGGCCAGCACCGAAAGCCACGCCGATGTCGGCGACAAGGCCAACGATGCGTTGCGCGTGAACGGCAACGAGCTGCGCTGCAAGGTCGTGGGCGAGGGCGGCAACCTGGGCATGACCCAACTGGGTCGCGTCGAGTTCGGCCTGCATGGCGGCGCCACCAACACCGACTTCATCGACAACGCCGGTGGTGTGGACTGCTCCGACCACGAAGTGAACATCAAGATCCTGCTCAACGAAGTGGTGCAGGCTGGCGACATGACCGACAAGCAACGCAACCAGTTGCTGGCGAGCATGACCGACGAAGTCGGCGGCCTGGTGTTGGGCAACAACTACAAGCAGACCCAGGCGCTGTCCCTGGCGGCCCGCCGTGCATTCGTGCGGATCGCCGAATACAAGCGTTTGATGAACGACCTGGAAGCGCGGGGCAAGCTGGACCGTGCCATCGAGTTCCTGCCTACCGAAGAGCAATTGGCCGAACGCGTTGCGGCAGGCCATGGCCTGACCCGTGCCGAACTGTCGGTGCTGATCTCCTACAGCAAGATCGACCTCAAGGAAGCGCTGCTCAACTCCCTGGTCCCGGATGACGACTACCTGACCCGTGACATGGAAACCGCGTTCCCGCCAACGCTGGTGAGCAAGTTCTCCGAGGCCATGCGCCGCCATCGCCTGAAGCGCGAGATCGTCAGCACCCAGATCGCCAACGACCTGGTCAACCACATGGGCATCACCTTCGTTCAACGGCTCAAGGAGTCCACGGGCATGAGCCCGGCGAACGTGGCGGGTGCCTACGTGATCGTGCGTGACATCTTCCATCTCCCGCACTGGTTCCGTCAGATCGAGGCCCTGGACCACCAGGTTTCCGCCGACGTGCAACTGGAGCTGATGGATGAGCTGATGCGCCTGGGCCGCCGCGCCACTCGCTGGTTCCTGCGCAGCCGCCGCAACGAGCAGAACGCCGCCCGCGACGTCGCTCACTTCGGTCCGCACCTGGCCGCGCTGGGCCTCAAGCTCGACGAACTGCTGGAAGGCCCGACCCGCGAAGGTTGGCAGACCCGCTACCAGGCCTACGTGGCCGCCGGTGTGCCGGAGTTGCTGGCGCGCATGGTTGCAGGCACCACCCACCTGTACACCTTGCTGCCGATCATCGAGGCGTCGGACGTCACCGGCCAGAACGCCGCGGACGTGGCCAAGGCCTACTTCGCCGTGGGCAGTGCCCTGGACGTCACCTGGTACCTGCAACAGATCAGCGCATTGCCGGTGGAAAACAACTGGCAGGCCCTGGCCCGCGAAGCGTTCCGCGATGATGTCGACTGGCAGCAACGGGCGATCACCATCTCGGTCCTGCAAGAGGGCGACGGTTCCCAGGACGTGGAAACCCGCCTGGCCCTGTGGCTGGAGCAGCACCAGGACATGGTCGAGCGCTGGCGCGCCATGCTGGTAGACATCCGTGCCGCCAGCGGCACCGACTACGCCATGTACGCAGTTGCCAACCGCGAACTGCTGGACCTGGCGCTGGCAGGTCAGACGGTCGTGACGGCCAACTGATCCGGCGTTGAAATGAAAAAACCCGCATCGAGAGATGCGGGTTTTTTTTCGCCCCGTTCGGACCGGAATCCACCAAACAGCACTGTGGGAGCGGGCTTGCCCGCGAAAGCGGTGGGTCAGTCAACTTCTTCATCAGCTGACCCGCTGCATTCGCGAGCAAGCCCGCTCCCACAAGAGAATCTGGGGCGGGCACACATCTTGAGCCCACCCAATAACACTGTGGGAGCGGGCTTGCCCGCGAAGGCGGTGGGTCAGTCAACTTCTTCATCAGCTGAGCCACTGCACTCGCGAGCAAGCCCGTGTCAGTTCTTCAGGGGAATCAACACCGCTTCTTTCTCGCCCAACACCATGAACACCAGCAGCTTCGCCGGTTCGGTGGTGCTGGCATTCTTCGACACCAGGTGCTCGGAGCCTGCGGCTTCATACCAGAACTCGCCTGCCTTGTAAGTGATCGCCGGCTCACCCTTGACCTGGGAGGTGATGGCGCCTTCGAGTACATAGGCCATCGCCGTGCCCTCATGCTTATGGGCGACGGAGGATTGGCCCGGGGCGTAGTCCACGGTCAGCATCATGGCTTTTTTGCCGGGCAGGTTTTTCAGCGCTTTTTCCTGCAACACATTGACCTTTTCCGAAGGGGCTGCGTCGTGGGCGAGCACTGGGGTAACGGGCAGCAAGCTGAGGGCGGCGATCAGGTAGAGGGCTTTCATGGCGGTAGGACCTTTGGGTTGAGTGGTTCTCGATGAACCCACCCTAAGCCCCATGTCCTGGCAAACAAACGTCCAATCTTTCGGAAGGTGGGTAGACCAATCGAGATCTACCCATACGCAATTGGCGAGCCCCGAACCTGTGGCGAGGGAGCTTGCTCCCGCTTGAGTGCGAAGCGCTCATAAAAGGGGCTGCTGCGCAACCCAGCGGGAGCAAGCTCCCTCGCCACGGGTTTGTGTGCACGACGCGGCATCAGACGATCGGAAAGCTGTTGAAGTCCACGCTGCGCGCCAGGCGGTTGTCGATCAGGCTGATGAAGCCCTGTACCTCGGGACAGTTGAAGTGGGCCTGCATGGCCGCTTCCGACTGCCAGCGGCCGCTGACGCTCCAACGGTCGCCGTCTTCCGGGCAACGGTCGACCAGGTAGGCATCGCAGCCCGGCAGAGCCCGCAGGGTTTCGACGATCTGCTGCAACTGCCGGCCCAGTTCCTCCGAACGCCCGGCGGCGGCCTGCACTTCTACGGTATTGATCACGTGGCGAGACATTGTTCGGGCTCCTGAATCAAGTCGGACGGATGTTACTCAACCCTTGATGACACCCGTGCAGGATAAGCCCGTCGGGTCCATGCTCAAACAGCCAATGGGCCGATAAATCCCCAGTCCAATGGCTCAGGCGACTTGCTGCAAGATGTCGCGCAGACGGTCCAGGGCGATGTCGATGTCCAGGGTCTCGATGGCGCCAAAGCCAAAGAACAGGCCCGGTCGTACCGGCGTTTCATTGAAGAAGCCTTCGAGGCTGTACAGCCCGATCTCGGCTTTTTTCGCCAGTTCGATCACCAGCGCCAGGTCGATCGGCACCTTGCACAACACCGCCATGTGGAAGCCGGCCGTGGTGGGCACGGCGTCGAACCACGGCGACAGATCCCCGGCCATGCGCGCCAGCAGGCGCTCGCGTCGACCGGCGTACAGCGTGTGGCAGCGGCGGATGTGCTTGAGCAAGCAACCCTCGGCGATGAACTTGGCCAGTGCCCATTGCGGCAGGGTGGAGGTGTGCTGGTCGGTGAGGCGCTTGGCCAGGATCACCGCTTCGAGGATCGCCGGCGGCAGGATGGCGTAGCCAAGGCGAAGTTCGGGTAGCAACGTCTTGGAGAACGTGCCGACATACGCCACGATCCCGCGCTCGTCCATGCTCTGCAGCGAATCGGCGGGCCGGCCTTCGTAGCGGAACTCGCTGTCGTAATCGTCTTCGATGATGATTGCCCCCAGTTCGTAGGCCCGGGCCAGCAAGGCTTCGCGGCGGGCCTGGCTCATGGGCATCCCCAGGGGAAACTGATGGGACGGCGTGACATAGATCAGCCGTGTGCCGTCAGGAATCAGGTCCACGCGCATGCCTTGCTCGTCGACCGGCACCCCGGTCACCGTCGCGCCCTGGGAACCGAACAGCAAGCGTGCCGGCGGATAGCCCGGATCTTCCATGGCCACCAGGCTGCCGGGGCGGGTCAACACTCGCGAGATCAGGTCCAGGGCCTGCTGCGCGCCGTTGCACACCACCACGTCATCGTCCTGGCAATTGACCCCGCGAGAAAACGCGATGTGCCGGGCAATGGCGTTGCGCAGCGCCGGCAGGCCTTCGGGCTGGCTATAGAAACCCTTGGCGCTGGCGATCTGGCGCAGTGCATGGGCGGTGCAGCGGCGCCAGTCGTCCAGGGGGAACTGGCCCTTGCCGGTGGCGCCGCCGATGAAGTCGTAGCGCAGGGCGCCTTCCAGGGTCGGATGGCGCATCAGGTCCGGCATGGTGCGCCAGGCCTCGACCACCTCGGCGCCGGCCAGTTCGCGGTGGCTTTGCTTGCGCACGATCCGGGCCGGTCGCGCATTGACGTAGGTGCCCTTGCCGATGATGCCGGTGAGGAAGTTTTCGTAGGTCAGCTGCGCGTAGGTGTCGGAAACGGTCTTGCGGGAAATGCCCAGTTGCTCGGCCAGCAGGCGGCTGGGCGGCAACTGCGTGCCGGCGGCCAGGCGACCGCCTTCGATGGCGCTGCGCAGTTGTTGATACAGCTGGCCCGCCAGGTCCTTGCGGCCGTTGATGACAACATGAAGTTCCATACCCGCAGGCTCCTGGGCGATTGCTGGCGGCCAGCGTCAAAGGCGCAAGATTACCCGCATTGTGCCGCTGCTTTGAAGTTGCGTGGAGAAAATCCCGCCGATTGGCCTGCTGCGTGCTGGTCCCGGATTTTTCGACGAATTGGACCTGTCGCCGAACGCCCCCAGGGCCTACCGTAAAGGCTTCAATCGCCACGGAGCCCGCCATGAGCCCGCGTCTGGATTACTACAGTGCCTCCCCGGGGGCAATGAAAGCCATGATCGGCCTGGAAGCCATGACCAGTCGCCTGAGTATCGAGCCGGCGCTGCTGCACCTGGTCAAGATCCGCGCCTCGCAACTCAACGGCTGCGCCTTCTGCACCGACATGCATTCGGTGGAGGCGCGCCGCCTGGGCGAAACCGAGCGGCGTCTGTATGCCGTAGCGGTATGGCGTGACAGCGGTTTCTTCACTCCCCGCGAACATGCCGCCCTGGCCTGGACCGAAGCGGTCACGCTGCTGGTCCGAAGCCAGGTGCCGGACGAGGTCTACGCCCTGGCCCGCGGCTGCTTCAGCGAGGAAGAGTTGGTAGACCTGACCCTGGCGATCAGCACCATCAGCAGCTGGAACCGCCTAGCGGTGAGTTTTCGCCAGCGTCCGGGCGGTTGATGACCTGCCAACTCATGTCTGGATGCCATCCTGTGGCGAGGGCAGCATCGTCACTTGGGCAACGGTGAGTTGTTCGGCGCAGCAGGGGGGCGCTGCGGTTTCACCGAGTTGCCAAACGCATTGCCCATACGCACCCCGGTGGCTGCCGGGGTGACCAGGCCGAGGCTATTCGGCGCGCGTTCGTTGACGGGTACGTCCAGCGCTTCCCGGGCCCGTTGCGCGGTAGCCGCCGCTTGCGGGTCATTGCCCATCTGCCGGCTCAGGCAGTTGTAGTCCGGGGTCTTGTAGCCGCCGACCGTCACCTCGATACACGCCGGCGCCTCTTCCGCCTGGGCCCAGGGCAGGGCCAGCAGCAGACCGAGGCCTGCTGTCATGCGCATCCACTGTTTCATCACCGACCTCCTGGCCCGTCCCAGGGGGACGGTGCGTTGTCAGGGCATCAGTCTAGTGCGCTGCTGGGGATTTGTATCAGATGTCATACGACATTCATAAACACCCCTCAGGATGACGGTTTTCAACGGATACGTCAGTCGTGCAGCAGGGCAGAGCCGGGGGCGGGGGCAGACGTGGTTTGACCTGGGCGCCCTTGGGCTGGCTGGTGGTGTCGTGGTGCCTGTTGACCGGGCCTGTCCAGGCGGCGAGCCTGGTGGACCTGGACATCGCGCCCCAGGCGCTGACCACGGCGCTGGAGCAATTCAGCCGCGCGACGGGCATGGCGGTGCTGGTGGACCATCAGCTGTCGAGCCAACGCCAGACGCTGGGCGTCCAGGGGCGGTTCACACCCGCCGACGGGTTGAGAGTGCTGCTCAGCGGGACCGGGCTGGCGGCGCATTACGCCCGGGCGGACGCGTTCACGTTGCAGCCGGTGCAGGTCCGCGACGTGGCGCTGCCTGCCGGTGTCACGCCGGGCCTGAGCGACAGCAACTACGCCGCCGCGATCCAGACGGTGATCCAACGCAACCTGTGTCGCTCGCCGTTGACCCAACCGGGCAGCTTTCGAGCGGTGTTGCAGATCTGGATCGGCCGTGACGGGGTGGTCCAGCACAGTCGCCTGGTCAGTTCCACGGGTGATCTGCTGCGGGACAAGGCGTTGGTCAACAGCTTGCAAAACCTCAGGATCGACCGCCCGGCGCCCAGTTCGCTGCGCCAGCCGGTGACCCTGCTCTTGTTACCCGACTCATCAGGAAGAAGCATGGAATGCACAGCAGGGGAAGGGGTGTCCGGGCGATGAAAGAGATCGGCCGCAGCCCATTGGTGAAGCTGTTCCTCACCTCGTATGAGGATTTCAAGGTACGCCTGCGTCGGCGCCTGGGCTCCGAGGAACTGGCCAATGATGTGCTGCATGAAACCTACCTGCGGGTCGATCGCATGGTCGACACCCAGGAGATCGCCCAGCCCAACGCCTATTTGTACCGCATGGCCCTGAACATCGCGGCCGACCGCCGCCAGGCCGATGCCCGGCTGCTCACCGGCGATGAAGTCGAGGAGTTGCTGCAGGTCTCGGATGAAGCGCAGGACCCGGCCCGGGTGGTGGGCGGGCAGAAGGAGTTGCAGATCCTGCTCAAGGCCTTGTACGAGCTGCCGGCGCGGCGGCGCAGGATCTTCATTGCCGCGCGCCTGGAAGAAGCACCGCACCTGGAAATCTCCCAGCGTTTTGGCATTTCCACGCGCATGGTGGAAAAGGAAGTCAAGGCTGCGCTGGGGCATTGCGCCCTGCGTCTGGAAAGAAAAGTCATTCAGCGGTTCGGTCCCGGCGCGGGAAAACCGTCTTAAGAGTAGAGACCCGACCCATTCGCGAGTGTGTTTGCGCTTGAATATCTTCAGCATCACTTCCCCTGACGCCACGCCCCGGGCCCGGTTGGCCGGCGAGGCCCGAGACTGGTTGATCCTGCTCACCTCGGGGCGCGCCACCGTGGCCGATGCCCGGGCCCTGCGCCAATGGTGCGGGCAGAGCCCCGAACACGCGCAAGCGTTCGAGGAGGCCAAGGCGCTGTGGCACGGTTTACAACCGGCGGTCGCGGCGTTGCAGGCGCCGCGGCATTTCGGCCGACGGGCCTTGCTCGGGGGGGCGATTGCGGCATCGGCCGGTTTCCTGTTGATCCGGGCGACGGTGCCGGGTGGCGTGTCCGGCCTGGGCGCCGACTATGTGACCGATGTCGGTGAGCAGCGCCGGGTGGAACTGGCCGATGGCGTCAGCCTTGAACTGAACACCCAGACGCGCCTCAGCCGCCGTGCCCTGAACGACGGCGGGGCCGGCCTGGAGTTGCTCGGCGGCGAGATTGAAGTGCTGGGGCGCAGCACCCAGGCCGTCAGCGTCCAGGCCGGCGCCGGCTGGATCAGCGCCGCCAAGGCGCGCTTCAACGTTCGCTACACCGATCAGCGGGTCTGTGCGACCTGCCTGGAAGGCATCGTCCAGGTCGAGGTGCGGGGCCAGCGTTTTCGCCTGGAACCGGGCATGCAGTTGACCTACGACACCGCCCGGGTCGGTACGCCCCAGCAGGCCGACGTTTCGGCGGCCATTGCCTGGCGCGACCAGGTGCTGGTGTTCAACGACGCGACCCTGGCCAGCGTCATCGATGAAATCAACCGCTACCGCCCTGGCATGTTGCTGCTGCTCAATCGCGAACTGGGCTTGCGTAAGGTCCAGGCGCGGTTCCGCCTTGACCAACTGGCGGGCGTGGCGCTGCTGATCCGCGACGCCTACGGGGCAAAATGCACCGAGCTGCCGGGCGGGGTGGTGGTCCTGAGTTGAGCCTGGCGGCGTCTGGACGGGCCTCTTCGCGGGCAAGCCCGCTCCCACAGCGTTCGCCGTGGAGCATTGACTGTGGGAGCCTGCTCGCGAAGACGGCATGACTCTCGCGGCCAAACCTCAATCCCCTGTGTGAGCGGGCTTGCCCGCGAGGGCGGCCTGACAGCCGACCTAACGTCTGCGGTTGCACTGGATGCAGCTGTGGGGCATTGATCCTGCTGCCGTTGAATCAGCTTCGCCTTACTCCAACGGCCCCAACACCTGTCGATACCGTTCAGTGCCTTGGGGCGTCTCGCGGGTCAGGCTGATTTCGATGCCGGATGGGTTCTCCTGGCGGTTGCCGCTGAGCTCGCGCCAGCCTTTGTCCTTGTCCCAGTAGCGCAGTCCGGCCGAACTGACTTCATTGAGCACGGCGACTCCGTCATCCGGCGCGGGCAGCGGATAGCGGTCGCGTGCCGGGCCTTGGGCGCGGTAGAGCGTGTTGCCCTTGAGCCACCAGCGCACCCGTTGCAGCGCGCCGTCCCGGGCGGCGGCCACGCGGATCACATCCAGGCGAAAGCCCTGGCCGTCGGTGCTGCGCACGGTGAGGGCGGGTGGGGCGGTCGAGGGTTCGTCGTCGATGCCGGGCTTGAGTGGCTCGCTCAACTCGATGCTGGCGCGCAGGGCCACGTCGCGCTCCAACTGATTCAACGCCCGCAGCAAGGCCTCGGTCTGCTCGGTACTGGCCTGCAAATGGCTGTCGGCCCGGGTCACGCTGTCCAGCCCGCGCCAGGCGATCAGGCTGACCACCGCCATCAGCAGAATCGCCACCATGACTTCCAGCAGGGTGAAACCTGTTTGCCGAGCGTTCATTGGATCTGCACCCGCCCGGCGGCATTGCGTTGCACGCTCAGGCTGTTCTGGCCATCCGAGAGGCGGATCTGCAACGGCTCGCCGAGCCACTCGGCGTTGAGCACCACCCGTTGCCTGGGCTCCACGCGAACGTCCATCGACGGGCTCTGCCAGCGACGCGGATGCAACTGGGGATCGTCCTTGAAGCGATCCAGCGCGGTGTCCTGGTCGCCGCGGCGACTGAAGCTGAAACCCTTGGCGTCCCAGCGCCAGGTGATCGGCCGCCCATCCGTGCGCGCTTCGGTCTGGGCCAGTTGCAGCAACTGCACCAGCCGCTCGGCGTCCTGGCGCAGCACCTTCAGCGGGTCCGGCTTGATGCTCAGGCTCACGGCCGCGCTGGCGATGCCGATGATCACCAGCACCACCATCAATTCGATCAGGGTGAAACCGCGTTGCGTGTCCCGGGCCATCTCGCGCTCCTTTGCGTCGGGACCATCCTGCACGGGCAAGATGATAAGGGTGTGAAATAAAACGGAGAGATTTGCGGGGTACGCTGGGGGTCGGAATTAAAAAGGAGATTCAGGCCATGGCGTTCATCGAACGGGTATCCCCGGCGCATCTCGTCCAGGCGCTGGCGTTGTTGGCGGCGTTGGCTGGGGTGGCGACCTGGTCTTCGCTGTTGCTGACCTCTGCCGAGTCGCGCACGCCGGATGTCGCCCCGCAACGCATGGCCGAGCGTTCGGATAGCCCGGCGCTGCAATGGTTTTCCAACCAGCCGGCGCCGGTGCAGATCAAGGTCACCGGGGTGATGGCCGGTGCCCATGGCGCTGTGGCGATCCTGAGCCTCAACGAGGGCCCGCCGCGCAGCTTCCTGGTGGGCGAGCGGGTGGCCCAAGGCGTGCGGCTGGTGGCGATCGAGGCGCAAGCGGTGGTGATCGAGCGTGGCAGCGAGCAGACCCGGCTGGCGTTGGCGCAGTTGCCGGATTCGGTGAGTTTGCCGTCTTTTGTTCAGCACTGAATCTGTGCCAAGCCTGTTGTGGCGAGGGGATTTATCCCCGATGGGGTGCGCAGCAGCCCCAAACAGCCGAATGAATCTGCCGGGGGACACCGAGGCGGCAGTAAGAGGGGGGCGCTTCGCACCCCAGCGGGGATAAATCCCCTCGCCACAAATGCATTTGCATTCAACGGACCGTTTCCCGAACAACCAACGTCTCCAGCCGCGCCAGCGGCGGGGCCTCGCGGCTGCGGTCCGACACGCTCAGTTCCACCCGCAACAACCGACCGTCCTGCGCCGTGCGCAAGGTCTGTTCGCAGCGCAGTAACAGGCGCCCCTGATCGCAGTCGAACACCTTCAGGCCGGGTGCCAGCCGGCCTTCCAATTGCAATTGCGCCAGTTGGCTGCGGGCGGCCAGCAGGGCGATGGATTTGTCGCGCAGCAAGCCATTGCCCTGGGTCATCACCGCCGCCACACGCACCGCGGCCGACATGGCCACGGCGATGATCGCCAGGGCCACCAGCATTTCGATCAGGGTGAAGCCGGCGTGCGAGGCGGGGCGGGGCATGGGGTGGGCTCAAGGCAAATGCAGCCCTTGAGGTTAGCCCGCGTTCGTGACCGATTGACGACGCAAGCTCCTGAGCAATTTCAATATCACTGACATATTTTCTTGCAACACTGCGCCTCGTATCGAATCCAGCGAAGGACCGTCGAGATGCAGATCGCCCGTTACAACGCCCGTCCCCAAGGCCCACGCGGGCAGCGGGGTTTCACCCTGATCGAAATCATGGTCGTGGTGGTCATCCTTGGCATCCTGGCGGCCATGGTGGTGCCCAAGGTGCTCGACCGTCCCGACCAGGCCCGGGCAACGGCGGCGAAGCAGGACATTGGCGGGCTGATGCAAGCCTTGAAGCTTTATCGCCTGGACCACGGCAGCTACCCGAGCATGAACCAGGGCCTCAAGGTGCTGGTGGAGAAACCCGCCGACGCCAAGAACGGCACCTGGCGCTCATACCTGGAGCGCCTGCCGAACGACCCCTGGGGCCGTCCCTACAACTACCTCAACCCCGGCGCCAATGGCGAAGTCGACGTGTTCTCCCTGGGCGCCGACGGCCAGCCCGACGGCGACGGCGTGAATGCCGACATTGGCTCCTGGCAGCTCTAAGGACCGTGATGGGAACGAATTCGCCCCTCGCGGCGAAGCAGCGCGGCATGGCGGTCATCAGCGCTTTGCTGATCGCTGCCGTGGTCGCGGTGATCGCCGGTGGCATGCTCACTCGCCAGGCCCTGTTCACCCGCAGCCTGGAAGCCGAGCAGTTGCGCATCCAGGGCAGTGCGCGGATGCAAGGCGGCCTGGCGCTGAGTCGCCAGTTGCTGTGGGAGGCCCGCCAGCGTGACCCGTTGACGCGCTTCGGCCAGCCTTGGGCAAAACCCATTGTCCTGCCCGGTTCGAACCAGGTCGATACGCCGTTCGAAGGGCAGCTCGAAGATGAGCAGGGCAAGTTCAACCTGCGCAACCTTGTCGCCAATGAACGTGTCGACGAGGAACAATTGAATGCCTTCGAACGGCTCTGCGGGCAGTTGGGGATCGCCGCCAGCGTGCGCGACCGCATCATCGAGCGCGTCATTGAAGCGTACCCGCGCACGCTGAACCCGGAACGGGCGGACACAGCGCCCATGGGGCGTACCTTCGACAGTGGCCGGGACACCTCGCCTGACGCGGATGCCGCATTACTCAAACCGACCCGACCGATGCTGCGCACCGTGCGCGACCTGGGCGACGTCAAGGGCGTCACGCCTGCCGTGCTGGCAGCGCTGGCGCCCTACGTGACGATCCTGCCGGCCAATACCTGGGTCAACGGCAACACCGCCAGTGCCCCGGTACTGGCCGCCGCTGTGCCGGGGTTGTCGTTGCAGCGGGCCGAGGCGCTGGTGCGGGAGCGGGAGGGCGGCCATTGGTTCGTCAATCGCGGGGATTTCGTCAACCGCCTGCGCATGCCGGAGCTGGAAACGGCCACGGTCAAGGTGGGCATCACCAGCGACTGGTTCCGCCTGCGCGGCCAGGCCCGCAGCGGTCAACGGCGGGTTGAAGTCGATGCGTTGCTGCAACGCAGCCAGGACCGGTTGCCCCGGGTGATCTGGTCGAGGGTGGGCGTATGACACGGCTGCGCGTGGCGTTGGCGCCGTTGGCTGAACTGGACCTCGACAGTCCGGTGGCGTTCGCTGCGCTGGACCGCCAGGGCCAGGTGCGCGAGCACGGGCGCAGCAGTCTCAGGACGTTGGGGCAGGGCGCCCGGAATCTCTCGGTGGAGTGCTTTCTTCACCCCCGCGACAGCCTGCTGACTCGCCTGGAGCTGCCGCTGTTGCCGGCGGCGAAGATCACCGCCGCGGTGACGTGCGCGGCCCAGGCGCTGATGCTCGGTGCCAGCGAACACATGCAGGTGGCCCACAGCCCGCGGGGTGCCGACGGGCAGGTCCAGATCGCCTGGCTGGACCGGCAGTCGCTCGCCCGGCTGGGCCAGTTGTTGCACCAGGCCGGGCTCAAGTTACGTGGCCTGTATCCGGCGGCCTATGCCTTGCCCGTGTTGGCCGGCCCGGTGGCTTGTATCGAAGACGGTCACCTGCTGCTGCGCCATGGTCCGCAGCACGCCGAGGTGCAGCCGTTGCAAGAACAGGCGCTGGACGAGTGGTTGATGGCCACGGGGCCCGGTCTGCACTGGATCGGCGCGGCGCCGTCCCAGGCGTCTATCACGCCCCTGGCCGACATCCAACGCTGGACCGGCAGCGCGCCGGGCTGGGGGTTGCACGCCGGTCTGTCGCGCAACGCGGCTGGACGCGGCGGTTGGGGCCGGGCGGCGGCCCTGTGTGCCATGGCCGTGGCGGTGTGGGTGGTGGGCCTGAACCTTTACGCCGCCCGTGAGGCGGCCCAGGGCCAACGGCTCAAGGCGCAAATGAGCCAACGGGTGAAGCAGGCGTTCCCGGACTTGCCGGTGGTGCTCAATCCGCTGCAACAGGCCCGGCAACAGATTGCCGCGCGCCAGGACGGTACGGCGACGGACCCCAGCCAACGCTTCGTCAGCCTGATGCAGCAGGCCGGCAGTGCCATGCCGTTCATGAGCGGCAACGCCCAGGCCCTGGTGTTCGAGAACGGCGAGTTGCGCCTGGAGCTCGTGCCCGACGCGCCGAAGGCCGCCGCCGAAGACGATTGGAAAGGCCCCCTGGTCCAGGCCGGCATCGATGTCGTCGCCGTTGACCAGGGCTGGACCTTGCGCATGACCCAGGCCGGCCAGGCCACCCCCGAAGATACCGCGGAAGACGATGATGAATAAGCCGTCCCTGGCCGTGCTGAGCGTCCGCTGGCAAACCCTGCGCAGCCGCTGCCGGACCTTCTGGCAAGGCCTGGCCGTGCGCGAACGACGGGCCGTGGCCCTGAGCGCGCTGGTGCTCGGCGGTAGCCTGGTCTGGCTGGGATTGATCGAGCCGCCGTTGAAGACCATCGCCTATTGGCAGGCCGAAACGCCGAAGCTGCGCTCACAGACCGAAGCCCTCGAAGTGCTGCTGCGGGACGTCGCCGGGCCGGCGCCAGGCCAGCCGTTGGAAGCAGCCCTGCGCCAGACCCTGGACGCCAGCGGGCTGAGCGATCACTACCAATTGCAGCCGCCCGGCGCCGAAACGGCCAACGCCTGGCAACTGACCTTCACCGACGCGCCGGCCGACGGGGTGATCGGCTGGCTGCTGAGCAACCCCGGGCCATTGTCCCTGGAAGTGTCCGAGGCGCGCCTGCAACGCACCGCTGCGGCCGCTTCCACTGGTCTTGAAAATACCGCCGGCACTCTGTCCGGAACCGTTCGCATGCATCACGCGCAAGGCGCTAAGGAAGCTTCATGAAGGGGGCCCGTTACCCACGTCATTGGCGCAAGGCCGCGCCGCTGTTGTTGCTGGCATTGAGCGCGTGCAACAGCACGCCGCCGGCCTCGCAGCCACCGTTGCTGGTGGACAGCGAGTTGGGCGTTCCGTTGGGCAGCACGCAGCGCAGCGGCGACGCGTTGCTCGACCGTCAGCGAGCCCAGGCGGCGCGTGAGCAGAAACCGGTGGTGCGTCACCAGGTCGACCTGACGTCCCGTGCCCGCGAATCGCGTAACCCGCCGCCGGCGCGCAACCCGCTGGGGGATCAGCCGGTGACCTTGAATTTTGTCGAGGCGGACATCCAGGCCGTGGTGCGCGCCTTGTCCCGATCCACTGGCCAGCAGTTCCTGGTGGACCCTCGGGTCAAGGGCAACCTGACGCTGGTGTCCGAAGGGCAGGTGCCGGCAAGCCAGGCCTACGCCATGCTGCTGGCGGCGTTGCGCATGCAGGGCTTCAGCGTGGTGGACGTCGGCGGCGTGGCCCAGGTGGTGCCCGAGGCCGACGCCAAGCTGCTGGGCGGGCCGATCTACAGCGCCGATAAACCGGCCGGCAATGGCATGCTGACCCGCACCTTCCGGCTGCAATACGAGAACGCGGTCAACCTGATCCCGGTGCTGCGCCCGATCGTTTCACCGAACAACCCGATCAATGCCTACCCCGGCAACAACACCATTGTCGTCACCGACTACGCCGAGAACCTGTCGCGGGTGGCGCAACTCATCGAAGGCATCGACACCCCCAGCGCCATCGACACCGATGTGGTGCCGGTGCAGAACGGTATCGCCGTGGACATCGCGCAGATGGTCTCCGACCTGCTGGAAACCCAGGGTGGCGACCAGACCCAGAAAATCAACGTGATCGGCGACCCGCGCTCCAATTCCATCATCATCCGGGCCGGCAGCCCCGAGCGCACCGAGCTGGCGCGCAACCTGATCTACAAACTCGACAACGCCCAGAACAACCCCAGCAACCTGCACGTGGTGTACCTGCGCAACGCCCAGGCCGGCAAGCTGGCCCAGGCCCTGCGTGGTCTGCTCACCGGCGAAAGCGAAGGCGAGGGCAACGACAATTCCCGGTCGGTGCTCAGCGGCATGGGCGCCAGCACCAATGGCCAAAGCGCACAGAGCAGTACCGATGGCACCAGCACCGCGACCGGTAGCGGCTCTTCAAGTAATAGCAACGTTAATGGCTACGGCCAGGGCAGCAGCGGGCAGGGCACGAGCTCGACGAAGAACGAGCAGAACACCGCTTTCAGCGCGGGCGGCGTGACTATCCAGGCGGATGCCACCACCAACACCTTGCTGATCTCCGCGCCCGACCCGTTGTATCGCAACCTGCGGGAAGTCATCGACCTGCTCGACCAGCGGCGCGCCCAGGTGGTGATCGAGAGCCTGATCGTCGAGGTCGGCGAAGACGACGCCAGTGAGTTCGGCGTGCAATGGCAGACCGGCAACCTCGGCGGCAGCGGGGTGATCGGCGGGGTCAACCTGGGCGGCAGCGGGCTCAACCTCAACGGCAAGACCAGCATTGACGTATTGCCCCAGGGCCTGAACCTCGGGTTGGTCAACGGCACCGTGGACATTCCCGGCATCGGCAAGATCCTCGACCTCAAGGTCCTGGCCCGGGCCTTGAAGAGCAAGGGCGGCACCAATGTGCTGTCGACGCCGAACCTGCTGACCCTGGACAACGAAGCCGCGAGCATCTTCGTCGGCCAGACCATTCCTTTTGTCAGCGGCAGCTACGTCACCGGGGGCGGCGGCACCAGCAACAACCCGTTCCAGACCGTGACCCGCGAAGAGGTGGGCCTGAAACTCAACGTCCGGCCGCAGATTTCCGAGGGCGGTACGGTCAAGCTGGATATCTACCAGGAGGTCAGCAGCGTCGACAACCGCGCTTCGAGCACCACGGGGATTGTCACCAACAAGCGTGCCATCGACACCAGCATCCTGCTGGACGACGGCCAGATCATGGTCCTGGGCGGGCTGTTGCAGGATGGCTACAGCCAGAGCAACGACGCGGTGCCGTGGCTCTCGACCTTGCCCGGCATCGGCGCACTGTTTCGCAACGAAAGCCGGCAGACCACCAAGACCAACCTGATGGTGTTCCTGCGGCCCTACATCATCCGCGACACGGCGGCGGGGCGCAGCATCACCCTCAACCGCTACGACTTCATGCGCCGCGCCCAGGGCCTGTTGCAACCGGAACGCAGTTGGGCCATGCCCGACATCCAGGCCCCGCAACTGCCGGCGGCGTCCCGGGCGATCCCCGGCAGCGCTCCCGCCGCGCTGCAAACGCCCAGGGCGGCGATCAAGGCGGTGCCGCTCGAAGGAGAGCAGCGCTGATGACCACTACGCTTAAGCACCCCACGGTTGTGGCGAGGGGATTTATCCCCGTTGGGGCGCGAAGCGGCCCCAAAGCAGCGGTCTCGGTTTGCCTGACACGCCGAGGCGTCGGTTCAGGGTCGCTTCGCAACCCAGCGGGGATAAATCCCCTCGCCACAGATAAATCTGATAGGCACACATTTTGTGCACGACCTATCGGACGATGGAGCAGGCTTCCATGACCACCCTCCCATACGCCTGGGCCAAGGCCCAGCGCCTGGTGTTGCGCCAGGGAGAGGCGGGCGCGGTGTTGGTGGTGTGTCCGTCGACGCCGGGCTGGTCCATCAGCGAAGTGCGCCGGCAATTCGGCGAGGTGCCCCTGGAGCGGGTGCGCGACGAAGAGCTCGATGGCTTGCTCAACACGGCCTACGCCGACACCGGCAGCGCCGCCGCCGTGGTGGGCGCGGCGGAGAACGAGGTGGACCTCGACCGGCTGATGCAGGACATCCCCGAGATCACCGACCTGCTGGACACCCAGGACGGCGCGCCGGTGATCCGCATGATCAACGCCTTGCTGACCCAGGCGGCCCGGGACGAGGCCAGCGACATCCACATCGAGCCCTTCGAGAGCCATTCGGTGGTGCGCTATCGGGTCGACGGCACCCTGCGCGACGTAGTCTCGCCGCGCAAGGCGCTGCATGGGGCGCTGGTGTCGCGGATCAAGATCATGGCCCAACTCGACATCGCTGAAAAACGCCTGCCCCAGGACGGTCGCATTGCCTTGCGCGTGGCCGGGCGCCCCATCGACATCCGGGTTTCCACCGTCCCCACCGGGCACGGCGAGCGGGTGGTGATGCGGCTGCTGGACAAACAGGCCGGGCGCCTGCAGCTGGAGACGCTGGGCATGGACGCTGCCGTGCTGGGCAAGCTCGACCACTTGATCCGCCAGCCCCACGGCATCGTGCTGGTCACCGGCCCCACCGGCAGCGGCAAGACCACCAGCCTCTACGCGGCGCTGGCGCGGCTGGATGCCAGCGTCCACAACATCCTCACCGTCGAGGACCCGGTGGAGTACGACCTGCCGGGCATCAGCCAGATCCAGGTCAATGCCAAGATCGACATGACCTTCGCCCTGGCGTTGCGGGCGATCCTGCGCCAGGACCCGGACATCATCATGATCGGCGAGATCCGTGACCTGGAGACCGCGCAGATTGCCGTGCAGGCCTCCCTCACCGGGCACCTGGTGCTGGCGACGCTGCACACCAACGACGCGGTGTCGGCCGTCAACCGCCTGATCGACATGGGCGTCGAGCCGTTCCTGCTGGCCTCGTCGATGCTCGGGGTGCTGGCCCAGCGCCTGGTGCGCCGACTCTGCCCGCACTGCAAGCAACCTGATCCGGCCACGCCGGGCACCTGGCGCCCGGTGGGCTGCCCGAGCTGCAACCAGACCGGCTACAGCGGCCGTACCGGCATCCATGAGCTGTTCTGCATTGACGACGACATCCGCACGCTCATCCACCAGGGCGCGGGCGAGCAGGCCTTGCGCGCCGCCGCCCGCGAGGCCGGCATGTTCAGCATGCGCGAGGACGGTGAGCGTTGGGTGCGCAGCGGCGCCACGGCGCCAGAAGAAATCCTGCGCGTGACACGGGACGCCTGATGAATCGCTACCGTTTCGAGGCGGCCGACGCCCAGGGCAAGATCGAATCAGGGCATCTGGAGGCCGACAGCCAGAGCGCCGCGTTCAGCCTGTTGCGCAGCCGCGGGCTGACGGCGTTGCAGGTCGAAGCCGAACGCAGCACGGCCCAGGCCAGCGGGGGCGGGCTGTTCAGTGCCCGGCTCTCGGACAACGACCTGGCCTGGGCCACCCGGCAACTGGCGAGCCTGCTCGGCGCGAGCCTGCCCCTGGAGGCGGCATTGAGCGCCACAGTGGAACAGGCCGAGCGCAAGCACATCGCCCAGACCCTGAGCGCGGTACGCGCCGATGTACGCAGCGGCATGCGCCTGGCCGAAGCCCTGGCGGCACGGCCTCGGGACTTCCCGGAGATCTATCGGGCGCTGATTGCCGCGGGGGAGGAGTCCGGCGACCTGGCCCAGGTCATGGAGCGCCTGGCCGATTACATCGAGGAGCGCAACAACCTGCGGGGCAAGATCCTCACGGCATTCATCTACCCGGGTGTGGTGGGACTGGTGTCGATCGCCATTGTGATTTTCCTGCTCAGCTACGTCGTGCCCCAGGTGGTCAGCGCCTTCTCCCAGGCCCGTCAGGATCTGCCGGGGCTGACCCTGGCCATGCTCACCGCCAGTGACTTCATCCGCGCCTGGGGATGGTTGTGTTTTTGCCTGCTGGCCGGCGGTTTCTGGAGCTGGCGGCTGTACTTGCGCAACCCGGCGGCGCGGCTCAGCTGGCATGCGCGGGTGCTGCGCCTGCCCCTGATCGGGCGGTTCGTGCTGGGGCTCAATACCGCGCGTTTCGCCTCCACCCTGGCGATCCTTGGCGGTGCCGGGGTGCCGTTGTTACGGGCACTGGAGGCGGCGCGCCAGACACTCTCCAACGAACGCCTGAGCCTGAGTGTCAGTGACGCCACCGCCAAGGTCCGCGAAGGGGTCAACCTGGCGGCCGCCCTGCGAGTGGAAAAAGTCTTCCCGCCGATCCTGATCCACCTGATCGCCAGCGGCGAGAAAACCGGCTGCCTGCCACCGATGCTCGAACGCGCCGCGCAAACCCTGTCCCGCGACATCGAACGCCGGGCCATGGGCATGACCGCACTGTTGGAACCGCTGATGATCGTGATCATGGGCGGCGTGGTGCTGGTGATCGTCATGGCGGTGCTGCTGCCGATCATCGAGATCAATCAGTTGGTGCAATGAGCCCACGGCAGCCTGGCAAACACAGTTCCTGTGGCGAGGGGATTCATCCCCGCTGGGTCGCGAAGCGACCCCAAAAGACTGGATGCGACCGGCTTGCCCCACCGAAGTGAACAGCCATGGGCTGCTTCGCAGCCAACGGGGATAAATCCCCTCGCCACAAAACCGTCCGGCAGAAAAAATCACGGCCTCCACCTCAACTCCCGAGCCCGCCCCCCATCAAACTCGGGTTCCTCGTTCTGTCATTTTTCCCTGGTCCTGACCACCCGCCGCACGCTGCACCGCAGCCCTGCCAAACGCCCGCGTTGAAACGGCTGAAAATGCCGGTCCAGAGCCCTCGAACACCCGAGGAAAAAACCCGGAAATCGGCCTTCAGCTCCCGAGGTTTTTTCCTTTATCTGTCACCGGAACCTGCGAATTTCTACGCCATGGCCTCACCCCAACGCCTGCGGCACCGGACCGAGCGCCATGACGGCAAGCCTGCGTCACCCAACCTACGTACGAACACGATGAAAGGAGATTCTTCATGTTTAAGCGCAACGTTCTCGCAGTATCCCTGACCCTCGCCGGCCTCTGCGCCGCCCAGGCTGCCATGGCCGATGTCAATGGCGGTGGTGCTACCTTGCCTCAGCCGCTGTACCAGACTTCCGGCGTACTGACCGCCGGTTTCGCCCCCTACATCGGCGTAGGCAGCGGCAACGGCAAACTGGCGTTCCTGAACAACGACTACACCAAGTTCGTGGCCGGCAACACCAGCAAGAACGTGCACTGGGCGGGCAGCGATTCGAAACTCAGCGCCACTGAGCTGAGCAACTACGTCACTGCCCACGGCGCTGCCTGGGGTCCATTAATCCAGGTGCCTTCGGTAGCCACCTCGGTCGCTATTCCGTTCAACAAGACCGGCACTGCCAACGTCGACCTGAGCGTCAACCAACTGTGCGGCGTGTTCTCCGGCCGCCTGACCGACTGGAGCCAGATCACCGGTTCCGGCCGCACTGGCGCGATCACCGTGGTTTATCGCGCTGAAAGCAGCGGCACCACCGAGCTGTTCACCCGCTTCCTGAACGCCAAGTGCGCTGAAACCGGCACTTTTGCTATCACCACCACCTTCGCTTCCAGCTACAGCGGTGGCCTGCCGACTGGCGCTGTAGCCGCCACCGGCAGCCAGGCTGTGATGACTGCGCTGAACGCTGCCCAAGGCCGCATCACCTACATGAGCCCGGATTACGCTGCGACGACTCTGGCTGGTCTGGATGACGCCACCAAAGTAGCGCGGGTTGCCGGTGTGTCTCCAGCCCCAGCCAACGTTTCGACCGCCATCGCTGCGGTACCCGTGCCGGCCACTGCTAATCGTGCCAACCCGAACGCCTGGGTACCGGTGTTCGCCGCAACCACTAACCCTAACGATCCAAGCGTCGTGGCTTACCCAACCACCGGTTATCCGATCCTGGGCTTCACCAACTTGATCTTCAGCCAGTGCTATGCCGACGCTGCACAAACCACGCAGGTTCGTGACTTCTTCACCCGTCACTACAATGCTACTGCGGCCAGTAGCAACGATGCTGCCATCACTGCAAACCGCTTCGTGCCGCTGCCAGCGGCCTGGAAGCAAGCCGTTCGTAGCAGCTTCCTCACCAGCACCAACGCTCTCAGCATTGGTAACACCAACGTTTGCAACGGCATTGGTCGTCCGCTGTAACACCACGCCTGAGCGACACGCAACACCGATCAGCAACGGCGCAAGTCGTTGCTGATTTTTTGCGTAAGGCCCGAACCAACACAGCCACATGAAATTTTCATGACATCCGTTCGGTCCCGAGCGGCTGTAACCGCCTAACCCCTATAACCAACGCTGGCAGCTTGATAGCACTGCGTTGCGCCCCTTAGAGCGAACCCGAAAGGATGAGTAGGATGCTGCGCTGCAAACCGATGAAACCGAACGTTCCACGTCGCGATGGCGAGCTGTCGATGGGGCGGCTCAAGCCGCTGGCCCAGGCCATCGCGCTGTTGATGGTGGCCGGCAATGCCCAGGCGGCCACGGCGTTCAGTTCGGCCTGGTTTGCGGCGAAGGGTGCGGCCCCCGCCGGTGGTGCGGCACGGCCGACCACTGCGGTGCCTGGGATGCCGCCGCCCCTGGCCCAGCAGCAGCGGGCCAATGCCCAGTTGCAGCGCTCGTTGACCAACCTCAACAACACCGTGGCCGCGATCGCGGCCCAGCAGGCGGCGCAGGCGGCCGGGCGGCAAGCGGCGTTCGGGCAGGTGCAGGTCGTGCCCGACGGGCTGGGCGAGGGCGGCCTCAAGGTCGACAACAGCCTGACCCAGGGCTGGCTCAACGCCAAGGGGCCGCAGCAGACCCAGGCCGGCGGCAAGACCACGGTGAAGATCGAGCAGACCGCCGACAAGGCGATTCTCAACTGGGAAACCTTCAACGTCGGGCGTAACACCACGGTGGATTTCCAGCAGCAAGCGGACTGGGCAGTGCTCAACCGGGTCAACGATCCTCAAGCCCGGCCGAGCCAGATCCAGGGCCAGATCAAGGGCAACGGCACGGTGATGCTAGTCAACCGCAACGGCATCATTTTCAGCGGCAGCAGCCAGGTCAACGTGCGAAACCTGGCGGCGGTCGCGGCTAACATCACTGACGAGCAGTTCAGCCAGCGCGGCTTGTACGTCGATGCCACCGGCACCCAGCCAACCTTCACCGATGCAGCCGGCAAGGTCGAAGTGCAACGCGGTGCGCAAATTGAAACCCACCGCGCCGCCACTTCCACCGCAGGCGGTGGCTATGCCTTGCTGCTGGGTAGCGAGGTGGAGAACGCCGGCTCCATCATCACCGCCAAGGGCCAGACCACCCTCGCGGCTGGCGACAGTTTTTATATCCGTCGCGGCCAGGGCACCAGCGGCAACTCGCGCTCCACCACTCGTGGTAATGAGGTGGCGACGTCGCTCAAACCGGGCAGCAGCGCCGGCACGGTGATCAACAGCGGTCTGATCCAGGCCAGCACCGGCGACATCACCCTCACCGGGCACAATGTGCAGCAGAACGGCGTGGTGGTGGCCAGCAGTTCAGTGGACACCCGCGGCACCGTGCATTTGCTCAACGCTTTCAGCGACAGCACCGGCAGCGTGACCCTGGGGCAGGGCAGTGCCACCGCCGTGCTGCTCGACGCCGCGGGCGGCAGTGCACTGGATAGCCAACGCAATGCCGGGCCCGCGGGCCTGGATGGCGCGCCGAACAACCTGATCACCGGTCAGTTCAACAACCTCAGCAGCGTGGTCGACCGTAGCGACCAGTCGCGGGTCGAGATCGTCAGCGGTGGTAGCGTCGACTTCCAGAACGGCTCCATCACCCTGGCCACCGGCGGGCAGGTTGCGGTCAGCGCCGCGGGGCGCAGCCTGGTGCGCGATGGCGCGATGATCGACGTGTCCGGCGCCATCGGCGTCAAGGTGGCGATGGAGTCCAATTCCATCAAGGTCAACGTCCAAGGCAACGAACAACGGGATGCGCCGATCAACCGCGAAGGCGGCAAGCTGACCAACAGCGATGTGTGGGTGGACGTGCGTGACCTGGTCTACGTCCCTGCAGGCACCAACGGTTACGCCACCGACCGCTGGTACACAGCCGGTGGTCTGTTGGAAGTCGGCGGCTACCTGGGCACCCGGGGCCACAGTGTCGGCGAATGGGCGGCCCAGGGCGGTACCCTGACGTTTACCGGCAACGACGTGGTGACCCAGCAGGCGGCGCAACTGAACCTGTCCGGTGGCACCCTGGATGTGCAGAGCGGGTACCTGCGCCAATCCTGGCTCAAGGGTGCCAATGGTCGTCTGTATGAGCTGTCCAAGGCCCCGGGTGACATCCTTTACACCGGCATCTACAAGGGTTACGAAGACCACAGCCAGCGCTGGGGCCAGACTGATTACTACTACAACCCGCTCATTGCCCCGCGCGAACGTTTTGAAGCCGGCTACACCGTCGGTCGCGATGCCGGCAAGCTGGTGGTGTCGACCCGCAACGCCGTGCTGGAAGGCCATATCGTCGGCGAGGTGTACCAGGGCGAACGCCAGACCCAGGCGCCGAACCTCAACCTCGACGGCTACCAGCAATCGCAAAACGCCGTGGCCCGTCGGGCCCAGTTGTGGGTGGGCAGCTACACGCCGATCTATGACAAGACCAGTGGCGTGATCAACAGTGGCTTGAACCCCACCTTCGATCAGGTCACCGTCGGCAAGGTGACCGACAAGATTGCCGCAGGCTTGGACCTGACCTCGGCGGTCGGCAGCGACCGGCAAGGCAAGTTGGTGCTGGATAACGCGCTGCTCAATGGCTTCCAGCTCGGCGCAGTCAAGGTAGCGGGGGCTGAAGGCATCAAGGTTGACGGCGCACTCAAGGTAGCCGACGGCGGGGATATCACGCTTTATGCGCCGCAGGTGGAAGTGAACGCCGACCTGACGGCCCGCAGTGGTCGCATTGTATTGGGTAACATCCTCAAGCAGGTCAGGACCGACAATTTCCAGATGGGAGACGTCACGCTTTCACCCGTTACGGGACAGCGGGCGACGGTCACATTGGGCGAAGGCGTCAAGCTGAACACCGCCGGACGCTGGAGCAATCTGCTGCTCGACGGCAACGACCGCCAAGGCCTGCCGTTCATTAACGGCGGCAGCGTGTCCGTGCGTAGCAGTGGCGATATTGATGTGCGGCAGGGCAGCCTGATCGACGTCAGCTCCGGCGCTGCCGTGATGGCCGATGGCAAGACTCGCGGCGGCAAGGGTGGGGACTTGACCTTGACCGCGAGTACCGGTGCATCGTCCGGTAACGGCGACTTGAACCTCGAAGGTGAACTGCGCGGTACTGGCGTGAGTGGTGGCGGGACCTTGAAGCTGGCGGCCAGCAAAGTGCTGATCGGCAACAGCGGCACCCCCCTCGAAGCTGGCACTCTGCAACTGGACGGTGATTTCTTCGACAAGGGTTTCTCGGCCTATGACATCACCGGCAACGAAGGCCTGACTGTGGCCGACGGGACTCGGGTCGATGTGACGATGCCGGTGTACCGTGTTGGTGAACAGGCGTTGGTCACCGGCAGCGACGCGGAGCCGGCCGCTGCCTTGCAGCGCTGGACGCCGGAGCTGTATCAGGAAGACGCGGTCAAAGGTGTCCTGACCCAGCGTCGCGGCGCGAGCCTGAGTCTCACCGCAGGCACGCCAAACTCCGGCGCGGCCGACATGGCCAGTACGGTATTGAGCTTGGGCAAGGGCAGTGTGATTACCGTTGATCCAGGCCAGGGCATCGATGTCCGGAGCAGCGGGCAATTGACCGCCAACGGCACGCTTAACGCCTGGGGCGGGCGGGTCAGCCTTACCGAGTTGAGCGTCGATGATGCGGTTCGCGATCAGGTCAATGCCCAGGGCCACGGTCGTTCCATCTGGCTGGGCGAGCAGGCGCTGATCGATGTATCGAGCCGGGCGATGACAGCTCAGGATATGCGCGGCCAGACCTATGGCCTGGTGCGCGACGGCGGGCAGATTGTCATTGGCGGCCAGATCGATGCCGCGAAAGGATCGACGTCTGCCTCCGAGCTGTTTGTGGTGGTGCGCGACGGTGCCCGTCTGCAAGCTGATGGCAGCCAGGCCGTGCTGGATGTTCCGGGTCAGGGCCGTACGGTGGTAGCGAGCAATGGCGGCAGTATTTCCCTGGCGTCGGCCAATGGCCTGTACCTGGACGGCGCGTTCAGCGCCCGCTCGGGGGGCGGCGGGGCGGCAGGTGGCAGTCTGTCGGTGGCGCTGGAAACCCCCTATTACCTGAAAAGCGCGGTCAATGCCCGAGTGTTGAGTGTTCGTGAACTGGTTCTGAAGCAAGTCGCGCAGGCAAGCCCGCTGGGCGATACAGCTGAAACCTCGGCGGACTCGTTGGTTTATGGTCACGGCCAGCTAGGTATCGATCAGGTCCTGGCCGGTGGTTTCGACAATTTGTCCTTGTTGAGCAACGGACTGATGAGCGTCGATGGCAACCTGTCGATGTCCCTCGGACAAAGCCTGAGCCTGTACGCCCGCAGCTTTGGATTGAGTGCAACCGCGCCAGCCAATACTCGGGTCGAGTTCAATGCACCCCATGTGTTGCTGTCTACTGCGACAGGGCTGGCGACCACTCGACCGAGTTTTGATCCTTACACCCGGCCAGTGGTCGAGGGTGGCGGGGTGTCTCTATTGGCGAACAAGGCGCTGTTTTCCGTCAATGCTGATCTGCTGGATGTGCAAGGCAATGTGATGTTCAGCAGCAAAGGCACAGTGAGGCAGGCCGATGACAGCACTGTGGGACTTGAGCGCGCAGGTTTCGATCAGGTCCAGCTGAGCAGCCGGGGTGATCTGCGATTCCTGGCCGGGTTCTCGAGCGCCGATATGCCTACGGGTTTTACCACGCAATTGCTGACCCCTTCGGACATGCTGTTGCAAGCGGCCCAGCTGTATCCGGCAACCGGAGTCGGGGCTCGGGTGTTGGCGGGGTCTGGTTGGGGCACATCGGATAATGGTACCCCTCTCTACGACCCGGCACGCAGCCTGGTAATCGGGCGCACAACCCAGACGACGCCCCAGGTACCCTATTCGGTATTCGGGCGCTTGCAACTGGGTAGCGCGAACATCGAACAGGGTGGCGTGGTTCGGGCGCCGTTGGGATTGATTGAGGTCGGCACCAACGGCGGTGTAGGGGGGTATGCCATCAGCGATCGGGTAAGTCTGTTGCCGGGCAGCCTGACGTCGGTCAGCGGCTTGGGCCTGAGATTGCCCTATGGCGGCACGGTCGACGGTCAAAGTTATGAGTACGCTGGCAAGAAGGTGGTGTTGCTAGGACAGGGTGCAGTACCCAGTCTAAACGCTGACATTAACATCGGCGTTATTCTGGGCGGGCGATCGGTCACGGCACAGGAGGGTTCGGTGCTTGACCTGTCTGGTGGCGGTGATTTGCTCGGCGCTGGCTTTATCTCAGGCCGTGGTGGTTCTACTGACGCCCGTTTCAATCCGCTGGTACAAATGGGTGCCAATGGCGGTTTCACCTTGCCTGGTCTTTCCAGCAACCCGGTCTACGCCATTGTGCCGGGCAACCAGAGTCAGTATGCGCCGGTCGCTGCCGAAGGTGGCGCGGTGGATCCGAGGGTCGGCCAGCAGATCACCATCGGTGCCGGTGTGCCCGGGCTGGCTGCCGGTACTTACACCCTGATGCCGTCCACTTATGCGTTGCTGCCGGGCGCGTTCCGGGTCGAGGTCAATGGCTTGGCGGGGCAAGGCATCACAACGGGCGCGCAACAGATGCGCAACGGTTCCTGGACCACCGCCGGGGTGTTGTCGGTGGCCAATACCGGTCAGCGTAACAGTTTGTCCAGTCAGGTCATTCTGACGTCGGGGGATGTGCTGCGCCGCTACTCGCAATACAACGAAACGAGCTACGCGCAGTTCGCCGTGGCCGATGCCGCTCGCCTGGGCGTACCCCGGGCAATGTTGCCGGTAGACGCCAAGACCTTGAAACTGAACCTGGCCCCTGGAGCAGGGGATCAAGCATTCTCCTTCAAGGGTGTCGGCAAGTTCGCGCCTCAGGCGGGAGGCTTCGGCGGTTCCGTCTCAGTGGTTGGTTACGCCCGGAGCGCGCTGGAGGTGGTTGCGGATGGGCGTGGGGCCACGACTGGTTTCGAGGGCGTGACCCTCACTGCCGAAAGCCTGAATGCATTGAACGCTTCGCGTCAGGTCATAGGCGGCCTGTTTTCGGTTAGTTACGGTCAAAGCGGAAATTACGTGACTCCGGTGTCTGAGATGTCGCGTAGCGTGACATTGCGTGAAGGTGCGGCTTTAGCTGCACCTGAGGTTTTCCTGTTGGCCAATGGCGGCGAGTTATCGATGGAACAGGGCGCTGTCATCAACACCATCGGTCGTGGCGCGGCTGCTTACGACGCCCGAGCTGGCTTTGTTTACAGTCTCAATAACGACGCCAATATGCTGGCCGCCTCCAATGGTTTGCTCAGCGTACTGGCCCCTCCATCGGGCGGCGCAGGCTCCATCAATATCGGTGGCTGCCGCCTGACGCCTTGCAGTGGCGTCACACGCATTCACTCCGAAGGCAGTATCGTTGCAGGCACCGCTGGCAGCCTGGAACTGGACGACCAGGTGCGTTACGGCACCCGTCACCTGACCCTGGCCCTGAGCAACATCAACGTCGGCACCGCCCAGGCATTGAGCGATGCGTCGGGGCGCAATGTATTGCCTGCCGGTCTGACCCTGAGCCAGACCGTTCTGGATCGCCTGTTGCGCGGGGACACCCAATATGGTGCTCCGGCCCTGGAAACCCTCGAACTGTCGGCCAGTCAGGCGCTGAATTTCTATGGCACCGTCAGCCTCGACACCTATGATTCGACCACCGGTAAGTCGCGCCTGAACAACCTGATGCTCAGCACCCCGGCAATTTATGGCGCGGGCGGCGCCGGCGATGTAGCGACCATCCGCACCGCCAACCTGATCTGGAACGGTGCCGTCGGCGCGCCGGGTTCGGTCATCGCCGGCGGGGCCGGCACCGGCGCCGGTCGCCTGGACATCCAGGCCCAGCGCATCGAGTTTGGTTACGGTGAATTCGCCCAGCCGAGCTCGGTCACCACGCTGGACCGTCTGGCCCTGGGCTTTGCCAACGTCAACCTCAACGCCAGCGAGCGTCTGACCGCCAATCACAAAGGCAGCCTGGCGGTCTATCAGACCCAGGGTGCATACGACCCGAAAACGGGCTTTGCCTACAGCGGCGGCAATCTGAATATTCTTACTCCGTTGTTGACCGGTGAAGCCGGTTCGATCAACCGCATCAGCGCGGGTGGGGCGATCAACGTGGCGGGCGCGAGCGCTAAGCCGGGCACCGTTTCCGGGCTCGGTGGCGAGTTGTCCCTCAAGAGTGCCAGCCTCAACCTGGCCAGTGCGGTGGTGCTGCCCAGTGGCAAGCTGACCTTGAGCGCGACCCGCGACCTGACCCTGGCCGATGCGGCGTTGATCGATGTGGCGGGTCGCACGGTGACTTTCAACGATGTGACGCGCTACAGCGCCGGTGGCGAGGTGATTCTGCAAAGCCAGAACGGCGACATCCGCCAGACCGATGGCTCGACCATCGACTTCTCGGCCCGCAACAACCAGGCCGGCCGGCTCAGCGCCGTGGCTGTGGACGGGGCGGCGGGGGTGGTGGACCTGCAAGGGCGGATTCTCGGCAGCAGCACGGGCGAATACGACGCCGGCGGCACCGCCATGCCGTACCTGGCCGGCAGCGTGGAAATCCAGGCCCAGCGTCTGGGCGGCAGCGGCAGTCTCAGTGAGCAGTTCGCGGCGTTGAATCAGCGCTTGAACGATGGGCAGGTCTACGGATCCCGTGGCTTCCAGCTCAAACAGGGCGACCTGGTGATCGGCGACGGGCTTAAGGCCTCGTCGATCAATGTGTCGGTGGACAACGGCAGCTTGCTGGTCAACGGCAAGGTCGACGCCAGCGGTGAGCGCGTTGGCAGTATTTATCTGGCCGCCGGCAATGCCCTGACCCTGGGCAGCGCAGCGGTGCTCGATGCCCATGGCCGACGCCTGCGGGTGGACAGCTACGGCAAGATCATCGACTCACCGAACCACGCCATCGTGGACCTGACCGCACGCCAAGGGCTGCTGACCCTGGGCAATGGTGCCCGTATCGACCTGCGCCATGGCACCGAGGTGGCGCTGGGCAGTAAGCCGGGCATGCATGACGGTCGCGCCCGCGGAACATTGCAACTCAACGCACCACGACTGGGCGGTGTTTCAGGCGGCGACGTGGCAATCGATGCCAGCGGCGCCGTGGATGTCCAAGGCGCCCGTTCGATCGCGCTGGTGGCCATGTGGCAATACGACGATGCACCGTTGGTCAACGTACCGGCAGCCAGCGGCAAGCCTTATCAGGTCATCAATCAAGCGTGGTTGGACGATGTGCATGACGACAACACCGCGTTCATCACTCAGGCCCACGACAACGACGATCTGTTGCAACGCAAACTCGCCGGACTGAACAACAGCCGCTATCGCGATGTATTCCATCTGCGCCCTGGTGCGGAGGTGGTGAGCGCGACGGCCGATGGCGACCTGGTGGTCCAAGGCGACCTGGACCTGTCGCGCTATCGCTATGAGAGCCTCAATCGGCATAACCAACTGGACAATGTCTATGGCTCCGGCGAATCCGCCAGCCTGACGTTGCGCGCCGGGGGCGATCTGAATATCTATGGCAGCATCACCGACGGTTTCGCCCAGCCGCCGGCCAGCAACGATGACAAGGGCTGGGTGCTATTGCCGGGTATTGATTTTGCGGCAGGCGATATCGTCGTGCCCGGTACCGGCGTGATCCTGGCGGAGGACACGGCGTTTCCGGCCGGCTCGGTGCTCAACTTCGACGTGCCGCTCAAGGGCGCCACATTGGCGGCGGGAACGCGCCTGCCAGTAGCCGCGACGCTTGATCAACCTTTGGTACTGCCGGCGGGCACGGTGCTTGCCGCGGCGGTGCATGACGCCTTGGGTAATCTGTTGTTCGCCGCCGGCACTTTGTTGGCTTCGACTCAGACCCTTGATGCGGGCACAGTGCTGGGGGCTGGGAGCCTGCTGGGCAGCAGCGCAACCATTGGCAGCCTGATCTGGCCTAAAGGCGTTGCACTGCCAGGCATTGCGGACGCGCCCCATGGCTTGACCAACGTCGTGCGTCTCAGCGGTCCCCTGGCATTGAATGTGGGTTCGAAAATTCCTTCAGGTACCGACATCAAGCTGCCGGCGGGTGTCGAGTCGGTGCAGTTGCGTCCGGAAGTGGCGGGCAGCAATTGGGCCATTGCGCCAATGCTGGCCGAGGGCTCGCAGTCCTGGTCCCTACGGCTGGTGGCCGGCGCCGATACGCAGGCGGCAGACAGTCGGGTCGTGAAGCCTGTGACGGCTGGCGGGGATCTTCGTTTGGCGGATAGTCATTACGGTATGTTTGGTGTGCCTAAGGCTGGCGAGATGTTGTGGACCGAAGCAGGGTCATTGGATTTTTTTGGCGACACCAGCATGGCAGGCCAACCGATTGACTTCGAGGCGATTGGTTACCCAGGGCTATGTACTGATTTACCGGATTTTTGTAAGGCCAGCAGTGGATATATCTGGACTGAAGTAGGGGCTATCGAATGGGGGGATCCGAGTCTCGCCGGTCAACCGATTGATTTTGGTGCCATCGGGTACCCGGAATTGTGTACCGAAAATCCCTCTTATTGCCAAGCAGTCGGACAAGCCGATTACAAAGCTGGCAGCCAACGGTGGAGCGTGGTTCGTACAGGCGCGGCTGACCTTGAGCTGTTCTCGGCAGGTGATGTGAAAATGGATTCGCTGTACGGCGTCTATACCGCAGGCAGCTCGGCGAGCGCGACTCATGCCAACGATCCTTACAACCAACCTAAGGCGCTGGGTGCGGAAGGAAAGGTGCTTAACGATGCATTCGGTGACAACGAGCAGTTTGTGAATGGCGGTACTACTAGTCTTTACCGCGCTTGGTACCCGGATTTTGGCGGCAACCTGACTCTGAACGTTGGCGGGAGTCTGACCGGCAATACAATGGACGCGGTGACTAGCAGCGGTAATGCGCGACCCAATCCCGGCGATTTGGGTTATGACACTGCGAATGTCGGGAACTGGCTGTGGCGCCAAGGCAACGGCTCGGTTTCTACCGATACCCAGGCACAACCCGCTGCCTGGTGGATCAATTTCGGGAGCTATACCGCAGCACAGAATGGCAAGGCTGATTTGATGGTTGGATTTACCGGGTTTGGTACCTTGGGCGGCGGTAACCTGAATGTTCAGGTCGCGGGCGATGCAGGGGTGATCGATCAAATGGCGGGTAGCCTTCTTGAGTCGCGCAGCAACAGTCGCAGTCAAGGATTGGTGCTTGCCGTAGGCAGTACCGGGCGTGTGGACGCCGATGGCAGTCTGCAATTGACCGGCGGCGGCGATCTCAATCTGCGGGTGGGCGGTGCCTTGAATCCCGGGAGCTTGTTCACGAGCGGGCATCTCAACGGTGCGGTCATCAACCTGCGGGGGCACGCGCAGATCGATAGCGGTGCCATTGGCCGAATCGATCTTCGCTATGGCAACGCTGCCACTGTGCAGTCCCCTCGAGAGACTCGGGCATACGATTCCTTCAAATCCACACGTGGCGACGCCACCGGTGGGCTGACTCTGATGCCGGGCGACGCCACTTTCAATCTATCTACCCTGGGCGATCTCGTCGTTCAGGACGTTGCAGACCCAGGTCGGGCATTGATGATGAGCGTGTCTCCATTCAAAAGTGGCGCGATTAACGGATCGGGTGTGAGCTGGTTTACGCTGTGGACTGCCAACACGGCGATTGATCTATGGACGTCGGGAGGTAACCTGACGCCTCTGACGTTGGGGCTGGATACGGACCTTGCAATGGTCTACCCCTCAATCCTGCGGGCTGTGGCGGCCAGTGGTAGCCTGTATTACGGCAGGGCTAAGGCGATAGGTACCAGCGCAGTCTACGACGCTAACAATCTTCCAGCGCTGCTGCTCGCACCTGGCCCTAACAGTGAATTGCAATTCCTAGCCGGCGATTCCATCTACGGCGGCGACATGTCGGTCAGTCGTTCCGGTGCCGCATCGACCGCTTTGGCTACGCCATTCCGGCCAGCCTATGTCGGTTCTGTCGATAACGGCATCAGTATCAAAGTCAGCAATCTTTCGGCCGACGGTAATCCTGTGCGCCTTAGTTCGAACATGCTGCCGCTGTTTGCCTTCGACACCAGCAGCGCTTCCAGCGAATGGGCCCTCAATGCCGATCCTGCTCGCTTCTATGCACTCGAAGGCGATTTGCTGGCAGTCACCACCGGGCGGTCGATGACGTCGGTTTCCACGGCCAGATGGCCGGGGCGAATTGCATATGAAGGCGCTGGAGCTGTCCGGATGATGGCTGGGCGGGACATCGTCAGCAGCGGGGTTCCGCTGGCCGGATCGCACAGTGATAACGCTGAAGCGGGGAACTACACCGTCTCCGGCAACCTCTTCATCCACAACAACCCCACCGACATTTCCATCGTGTCAGCCGGGCGCGACATCCTCTACAGCACCTTCAACGTCGCCGGTCCCGGCCTGCTGGAGATCACCGCCGGGCGCAATATCCTGATGGACGACAAGGTCAGCATCACCAGCCTCGGCGCCGTGGTACCGGGGGATTCGCGCCCTGGCGCGAGCCTGGTGTTGCAGGCCGGCGCGGGCCTCAACGGCGCGGATTACCAGCGCTTCGTCAAAGCCTACCTGGACCCGGCGAACCAGGCCCTGGCCGGTGTGCCGCTGGCGAACCAGGACGGCAAGGTCGCCAAGACCTATGAAACCGAATTGGTGGATTGGCTGGAGAAGCGCTTCGGTTTCAGCGGCGATACCGACCAGGCCCGTGCCTATTTCGCGGCGTTGCCGGCCGAGCAGCAGCGGGTGTTTGCCCGCGACGTGTACTTTGCCGAGCTCAAGGCCGGCGGCCGCGAGTACAACGAAGTGGGCGGCGTGCGCCAGGGCAGTTACCTGCGGGGCCGCGAGGCCATCGACTGGTTGTTCCCGACCAAGGACGTGGCGGGCAATCCGATCACCTACAAGGGCGACATCACGATGTTCGGCGGGGCGGGGGTGCACACCGATTTCGGCGGCAGTATCCAGATGCTGACCCCGGGCGGCGGCCAGACTTTCGGTATCGAGGGCAACGCGCCGCCGTCCACCGCCGGGGTCATCACCCAGGGTGAGGGCGATATCCAGTTGTATGCGCAGAACAGCATCCTGCTTGGGCAGAGCCGGATCATGACCACCTTTGGCGGTTCGATCCTTGGCTGGTCGGCCCAGGGCGACATCAACGCCGGTCGGGGTTCGAAGACCACCGTGGTGTACACGCCGCCCAAGCGCTTGTACGACACCTGGGGCAACGTGACGCTGTCGCCTTCGGTACCGAGCACCGGGGCCGGTATCGCCACCCTCAACCCCATTGCCGAAGTGGCGCCGGGGGATATCGACCTGATCGCGCCGCTGGGCACCATCGATGCCGGCGAGGCGGGGATCCGGGTGTCGGGCAACGTCAACATCGCGGCATTGACCGTGGTGAACGCGGCCAACATCCAGACCCAGGGCAAGGCCTCCGGCGTGCCGTTGGCGGCTTCGGTGAGCACCGGGGCCATCACCTCCGCCAGCGCGGCGGCGACCTCGGCCACCCAGGCGGCCGAGGACGTGACCCGCCAGCAGCAGAACGCGGCGCGGCAGAACCAGGCGTCGGTGTTCACCGTGCAGGTGGTGAGTTTCGGCTCCGAGCAGTTGGCCCCGTCCCGCGACGGCGCCAGCCGCGAGGCCCCTCGCGCCTATGACCCGGCCAGCCCGGTGCAAGTGCTTGGCGCCGGGCCACTGGACGAACAGACTCGGCAGCGCTTGACCGAAGAGGAGCGGGGGCGGTTGAGTCTGTGACCGGGGCAGACCGGGCCTGCCCCTTCGCGGGCAAGCCCGCTCCCACCGTATTGTGTGGTGGGCTTGAGGTGTGTGTCCGCCACAGATCCCCTGTGTGGGGGCGGGTTTGCTCGCGACGAGGGCGGGTCAGTGGATGAAGGTGTCGACTGACCTGGCGCTATCGCGGGCAAGCCCGCTCCCACAGTGTTGTGTGGTGGGCTTGAGGTGTGTGCCCGCCACAGATCCCTGTGGGAGCGGGCTTGCCCGCGAAGGCGGCCTGACAGCCGGCCTGGCTCTTGCGGTGGGCCCCAATCCAACTGCTCGCGAAGGCGGTCAGTCAGCTCTTGCGAGGGCTCACAGCCACCGCGGGGTGGTAAAGAACGAGGCCATTTCCGAGCGGGCCAGAGGCGAGCCGAAATAGGGGCCTTGGACATGGTCGCAGGCCACGCTGCGCAACTGGCGGAACTGCCGGGCGTTCTCGATGCCTTCGGCGGTCACCCTCAACCCCACGCTGCGACTCAGGCGGATCATGGCGAGTACGCCTTCCTCATCCTGCTCCAGGCCCAGTTGCGAGAGGATGTTGCGATCGAAGCGAATACCATCGAATGGCTGGTTCAGCACTTCGCGCAAGGACGCGATGTTGGTGCCGAACTTGTCGATATTGATCCGTACGCCCAGGTTTTTCAGGGCATGGAGGGTCGCGGCGACCGCCTTGTGATCGGCCAGCAGAACCCCTTCAGCCACCTCCAGGGTCAGCCGATGCGACGCCAGGCCGCTGGCATCGAGGGCCGCTTGCACCTGCTTGAGCAGGAAGCTGCTGCTGAACCACCTGGGGGAAACCGCGATGGACACGCTGACCGCGCTCGGCCAGCTCACCGCTTCTTCGCAGACGTTGATCAGCATCCAGGTGCCCAGTTCTTCCAACTGGCCGGAAGTCTCGGCAATGGGAATGAAATCGGCGCCCCCCAGTTCACCTTTCTCGGGGTGGTGCCAGAAGGCCTGCGCCTCGAACCCATGTAATTGTTCGGCGTTCATGTCGAAGCGAGGCAGGTAGCGCAGTTCCAGTTGGCCCTGCTGCATCGCGTCGCGCAGTTGCTGTTCGTAGCGGCGCCGGTCGCGGGCGACATTGCCCATGGCTTCCACGTACACGCGCCAGGTGTTGCGGCCCGCGGCCTTGGCGGCGTACAGGGCGATGTCGGCTTGGCGCAGCAATTCGTGGGCGCGCTCGTCGCCCGGTTGCGCCCAGGCAACGCCAATGCTCACGCCCAGGTACAAGGTGTTGCCGTCCAGGTGCATCGGCCGCTGCATGCAATCGATCAGGCGCTGGCAGAGCTGGTCGAGGTCACTGGCCTCGCCCGGTTCAGGCATGACGATGACAAACTCATCGCCGCCCAGGCGCGCCACCAGGTCGGTGCTGCGTACGTTCTGCTGGAGGATATGGGCCACTTCCTTCAAGACCTTATCGCCCACGGCGTGGCCCAGGGAATCGTTGACCGGCTTGAAGCGGTCCATGTCCAGGTTCAGCACGGCCAGCGGTGCGCCGTCGGTGCGGCCGAGGTGTTCGCTGAGGCAGTCGAACAAGCGATTGCGGTTGGCCAGCCCGGTCAACGGGTCGTGGAGCGACAGGTGCTTGATCTGCGCCAGCGCCCGCAACTCCTCGGTGATGTCGGTGGCGGTGCCGCGAAAGCCCAGGGTGCCGGCCTCGATGGCCCGCACGGCGATCTTGCAGGTGCGTGTGCGCAGGTTGCGTGCGGTGTATTCGCACAGCAGTGCGGTCGGCTCGGCACTGTTGGCGCCGCCCAGCAGCCAATGGGCGATGGAAATCGATCCGTCATGGGGATGAAGCAACCGGTGCAGCGGCTTGCCCAGCCATTCCGCCGGACTGAAGCCGGTCACTTGTTCAAAGCGTTCCGACAGGTAGGTGAGGGTTCCGGCCGAGTTGACTTCCCACAGCCAGTCGGACGATACCTCGGCAATGTCGCGGAAACGCTCTTCACTGCGCTCCAGCGCCTTGCGATGGGCCAGCAGGCTGGCGTACTGGCGCTCCTGGGCGCGGAGCATGACCAGGGCATGGCGCAACACCGCCAGCGCCAGGATCGCCAGCACCAGCAGCGCCACGGCCAGCACCGGCAGCAAGGCCTTGCGCAAGTCACTGCCCGGCGTCAGCGGGCGCCAGGCCAGTGCCTCCTGGGTCAGGTCGTTCAGTAGAAACTGGGCGGTGTCGGGTGGTCCGGGCGAGCGGGCGACGTGGGCATCGGGCAGGACGAAGTCCCGCGCCAGGTTCTGCAACGACGCGCCATCGAGGACCTTGACGAACAGCATCAGGCTGGGCGGGCCGGGAATGTGCGGCACGCTGTTATCCGTGCCGGTGGTGATGGCGGACGTGGCGACGAACGCTGGGGCGCCGTCGTGGTGCAACATCTCGACGATGACTTCGTCGCGATTGTTCTCGGTGCTGGCTTTTTTCTCCAGGGCCCGCAGGTTGCCGGTCAGCCAGGCATCGGCGGTGACGTCGCTCAGCTGCCCGTCGATCACCGAATAGACGGTCTTGCCGGTCGGGGAAATGACGAACACGGCCTGGTAGCCGTAAAGCGAAAAGACGCTGCTGCCGACGTTTTCCTGGTCGAAGGCCCAGGCCTTGTCCACTTCGACATGCAGGTGGCGGTAGGCGTCGCTCCACTTGGAGTAGTCGTTCAAGTCCCGTGCGATGCCGGTGCGGATGCCCTCGATGGCCCGTTGGGCGAAGAACAGGCTCTGTTCACGGGCGCGTTGGTCCTGGGCGGCCGTGATGTTGAGCAACACGGCAATCGCCAGGGCCGACATGAAAAACAGCACCAGCATGATGGCCGGGAAGGTGCGGCGAGTGAAGTTTCGGCTTGGCGAGCCCGAGAGGACAGTTGAGTCGTTGCCAGCATCTTCAGTCATAAACAAGCCATCAGCTAAACGCGAAATATCCCGCACGTCCCTGTATCGGCTGTCTGATCGATTAACTTAATTGACCCGACAGTCGACACGGCCCGTGCGGGGCGGCTGTTGGCGTTGCCTGAAACCAGGCTGGTGTTGTGGTTCAGTCCTTTTTGGTGCCCGGCAGCAGGGCGCCCAGCACCTGTTTGGCGGTCTCGACCACGATGCCACGTTCGTTCGGGTCACCCTGCAGGAGCGTGGCGGCAAACTTCTTCGCCTGTTCCAGCTTGATGTGCGGCGGCAGCGGCGGCACGTCGGGGTCGGTGCGAAATTCGATCAGCACCGGCCGTTGCGCCGCCAGCGCTTGCTCCCAGGCCGCCGCCACATCGTCCTCGTGCAGCACCAGAATGCCCTTCAGGCCGATGGATTCGGCGAACAGGTGGTAGGGCACGTCGGGGATGTCCTGGGAGGCCTCGAACTTCGGATCGCCCTCCATCACCCGTTGCTCCCAGGTCACCTGGTTCAGGTCGCGGTTGTTGAACACCGCGCAGATCCAGGTGCCGTTGGCCCAGGTGCGCCAGTACTTGGCAACGGTGATCAGCTCAGCCATGTTGTTCATCTGCATGGCGCCATCGCCCACCAGGGCGACCACTGGCCGATCCGGGTGGCAGAACTTCGCCGCAATGGCATAGGGCACGGCGGCACCCATGGACGCCAGGCCGCCGGACAGCGAGCACATCATGCCGCGCCGGATCTGGATATCCCGGGCGAACCAGTTGGCGCAGGAGCCGGAATCGCAGGTGATGATGGCGCGGTCCGGCAGCCTCGGCGACAGCTCGAACGTCACGCGCTGCGGATTGATCGGCTTGGCCGCGACCAGGGCACGCTTTTCCAGAGTCTTGTCCCAGCGTTCGCGCCAGTGCTCGATCTTCTTGCGCCAGGTGCGATCGGTCTTCGTTTCGAGCAGTGGCAGCAGGGCCCGCAGAGTGTCGGCGCTGTCGCCGTGCAAGCTGACCTCCATGGGGTAGCGCAGGCTGAGCATGTCCGGTTGAATGTCGATCTGCACGCCGCGGGCCTGGCCTTCAGGAGGCAGGAATTCGGCGTAGGGGAAGCCGGAGCCGATCATCAGCAGCGTATCGCAGCCGGCCATCATGTCGTCGCTGGGTTCAGTGCCGAGCAGGCCGATGGAGCCGGTCACCCAGGGCAGGTCGTCCGGTACGGCGGCCTTGCCGAGCAACGCCTTGGCCACGCCGGCCCCGAGTTTCTCGGCGACGGCGATCACTTCGTCGGTGGCCCCTAGTGCACCGGCGCCTACCAGGATGGCGACTTTCTTGCCGGCATTGAGGATTTCGGCGGCCTTGCGCAGATCGTCCTCGTACGGCACGACCCTGGGCTTGCGGTAGCCGACGCCGGAATGCACCGTGCCGTGCTTGTGGGGCGGGGCGGTGTATTCCAGGTCCTGGAGGTCGTTCGGCAGGATCAGCGCCGTGACCCGGCGCTCGCCCACCGCCGTGCGCACGGCGCGATCGAGCAGGTGGCGGACCTGGGACGGTGTGCTGGCCTGCTGCACGAACGCTCCGGCGACGTCCTTGAACAGGCTGACCAGGTCCAGTTCCTGCTGGTAGTGCCCGCCCAGGGCTGCGCGAGCCTGTTGGCCGCAGATGGCCAGTACCGGCATGTGGTCCATGCGGGCGTCGTAGAGGCCGGTGATCAGGTGCGAGGCGCCCGGCCCGGAGGTGGCGATGCACACCCCCAGTTCACCGGTGAACTTGGCGTGGGCACAGGCCATGAACGCGGCCATTTCCTCGTGGCGGGCCTGGATGAAGCGGATTTTCCCATTGGCCCGGTTCAGGGCGCCGAAGACCCCGTTGATGCCATCGCCCGGATAACCATAGATACGTCGAACCCCCCATTCATAAAGGCGTTCCACCAGAAAATCACCGACGGTCATGCTCATGTCTGTCCCTCGTAGGTAGGCCGCGCAGGCGCGCGGCGTTGACGGTCATACAGGACTGGACCGATGCAAGCGGTTCAAGGTTTCGATTTTTTCCGGCGGCAGGGGTAACGAAAAAGATCACTGGATTAGTCAATGTGGCGAGGGGATTTATCCCCGCTGGGCGGCGAAGCGGCCCTGGAACCTGTCGCCTCGGTGTGTCAAGAGGATTGAGTCAGCTGCGTTGGGGCTGCTGCGCAGCCCAGCGGGGATAAATCCCCTCGCCACATTGGATCGCGGTTAACTCATCGAGGTGTCGCGACCCAGGCGCAACTCGGCGCACAGGCCGCCGCCGTCGCGGTTGCTCAGGGTCAGCGAGCCGCCCATGGCGATTGCCAGTTGCTGGGCGATGGCCAGCCCCAGCCCGGTGCCGCCGGTTTCCCGGTTGCGCGAGCTTTCGACCCGGTAGAACGGCTTGAGTACTTCGGCCAGTTCCTGTTCGTCGATACCGGGGCCACGGTCCAGGACCTGGATCGACAGTTGCCCGTTGTCGGTGGGCTGCACATGGAGCTGGGCCGCGCCGCCGAATTTCAGTGCGTTGTCCACCAGGTTGACCAGCACGCGCCGCAAGGCATGGGGGCGGGTGTCGATGACCGCGGCGTTTTTTCCGGACAGGTGCACGTCCTTGCCGGTGTCCTGGTAGTCGAACACCAGGCTGTCGAGAAACGCGTCGAGGTTGATGCGGCAGCTGGCCTCGGTGGCGCCATGGATGCTGCGGGCATAGGCCACGCCTTCGCGCACCAGGTGCTCCATCTCGCTCAGGTCGCTCCAGAGCTTGTCCTTTTCCAGGCCATCGTCCATGAACTCGGCGCGCAGCTTCATGCGCGTGATGGGCGTCTGCAAGTCATGGGAGATCGCCGCCAGCAACTGCATGCGCTCCTTGAGGTAGGCGGCGATGCGGTCCTGCATGGCATTGAACGCCTTGGCGGCGTGCAGCACCTCGGTGGGGCCTTTTTCGTCCAGGCGCACGCTGTGGGCATTCGGGTCGAGGGTTTCCACCGCCTGGGCCAGCCGGGTAAGCGGGCCGACGGCAATGCGCACGGCCAGCCAGGTGCAACCGATCAACAGCGCCAGTTGCCCCAGCAAGACCATCGGCAACCACGGCGACAGCGGCACCATTGCCGGGCGCACGTCGATGGTCAACGGGCTGCCGTCGCTCAAGCGAAGGTGAGCCTGGTAGTGCTTCTGCGGCCCGGGCAGGTCGGTGAAGGTCAGGGCGTAGGCCTGGCCGATGGCGTCCTGGATCGAACTCATCGAGATCGGCGCATCGTCGGTCTGCATCGGCTGGCCGGCCTGGCCTTCTTCCAGCAGGTAGCCGTAGTTGCGCCGGGCGAGTTTCGGCAGCCAGGCCGGACGCTCGGCGGCGGGCAGGCGGTCGAGGATGGCGACGGAGGTGGCAACGTCGGTTTCCAGGTTGCCGAGCATGGTGGACTTGGCGCTCTGGTAGCGCTCGTAGTACTGGGCGCCGAAGGACAGGCCCTGGGCCAGGATCAGGCCGACCAGGAAAATCAGCGACAGCCTCGACGCGAGGGTGCGTGGCCAGCGCAGCGGCAGGTTCATACCGACGCCTCGAGGATTTCCACCGGCAGCGAGAACACATAACCTTCGCTGCGCACGGTCTTGATGTAGGCCGGTTCCCGGGCATCGTCCAGCAGGCGCTGGCGCAGGCGGCTGACCAGCAAGTCGATGGAACGGTCGAACAGGTCGGCGTCCCGGCCCTGGGTCAGGTTGAGCAACTGGTCACGGTTGAGCACCCGCTGCGGATGGTCCAGGAACACCCGCAACAAACGGTACTCGGCGCCGCTCAGGGCCACCAGGGTGCCGTCGGTGTCCAGCAGGTGGCGGGCGGTGGTGTCCAGGCGCCAGCGGCCAAACCCCAGCAGGCGACCGCTTTCGGTGACCACCAGGTTGGGCGGCAGCATGCGGGTGCGGCGTAGCACGGCGTTGATGCGGGCCAGCAGTTCCCGGGCGGCGAAGGGCTTGACCAGGTAATCGTCGGCGCCCATTTCCAGGCCGATGATGCGGTCGGTTTCGTCATTGCGGGCGGTGAGCATCAGCACCGGCGTAGCCTTGTGCTTGCCGGCGCGCAATTCGCGGCACAACACCAGGCCGTCATCGCCGGGCATCATGATGTCGAGCACGATCAGGTCCACCGGGGTGGTCTCCAGGAACGCCCGCATCTGCCGGCCATCGGCGACGACGGTGGTGCGCAGGCCGTTCTTCTTCAGGTAGTTGCCCACCAGCTCTCTGATCTCGCGATCGTCATCCACAATCAATACGTGATCGACATGATCCATGGTGCCCAGTCCCCTTGGCGTTTCGGTGTGGTCAGTCTACAGGCGCCAGCCGGCGCGGCCCGCGGCGGTTTGTATTGCAGTGTATCTGGCGCGCGACGGATACACAGGAATGCAAAAAGCCCCCCGGCCCGATACAGGCGCGATACCTGGGCAGCATTCAATGGCGTCCAACGGGGCAACGCAACCGGCCTCGACAGAAAACTCATTGACTGCACCGAGGACACCGCCATGAACACCAAAGCCATCTACGCCGCCTGCCTCTTCGCCGCCCTGAACATCTGCACGCTGTCCGCCCGGGCCGAAGGCAACGTCCAGGCGCAAACCTACACTTACGGCACCCACCTGGACATCCAGAAAGTGCTCTCGATGACCGAAGATGCCGGCCCGGACTGCGGCGTGGTCAACGCCCACATGACCTACCTGGATTCGGCAGGTCACCAGCAGGCGCTGGACTACAGCAAGTTTTCCGATCATTGCAGTGACGGGAACTGAGTACAGCATCAAGAATGTTTCCAACCACTGTGGCGAGGGGATTCGTCCCCGTTGGGTTGCGAAGCAACCCCAAATCCTCTCACTGCGATGTGACAGCGACTTCCAGGGGACCGCTCCGCGGTCCAGCGGGGATGAATCCCCTCGCCACAAGGGCCCGAGTCGGCCTGACTTCTGATAGGTGATGCCATGCTTCTGATCGCTTTCCTCGGCGGGATCCTGACGATCCTCAGCCCTTGTATTCTGCCCGTGGTGCCGTTCCTGTTCGCTCGGGCCAATCGTGCGCCAGGTTCCATGTTGTTGACCCTTGGCGGCATGGTGCTGACGTTCGCCCTGGTGTCGAGCCTGGCGGTGGTCAGCAGCGACTGGGTGCTGCGCGCCAGCAACGTCGGCCGGCAAGTCGCCCTGGCGGTGATGGTGCTGTTTGCCTTGTCGCTGATCTTCAGTCGGGTCGGCACCTGGCTGGCACGGCCGCTGGTGCACCTGGGCAACCGGGTGGACGCCGGCGCCGGGCGCCTGGGTGGGCCGCTGGCATCGGTGCTGATCGGCGTCGCCACCGGGCTGCTCTGGGCGCCTTGCGCCGGGCCGATACTCGGCGTGATCCTGACCGGCGCCATGCTGCAGGGCGCTAACGCCGGAACCAGCCTGTTGCTGCTCGCCTATGGCCTGGGCAGCGCCTTGTCCCTGGGCACCTTGATCTTCGCCGGACGCGGCGTGGTCTCCCGGCTGAAGCTGTCCTTGCCGGTGACGGCCTGGCTGCGCCGGGGCTGCGGAGTGGTCGTGCTGTTGGCTGCGGTGGCGATTGGCACCGGTGCCGATGATCGGTTATTGGCCAACACCTCTTCACAAGGGGGCGCGAGCCTGGAGCAGAGCCTGCTGGACAAGGTGCCCAAGGCGATCGACTACGTGGTCAGCAAGGCCAGCGCCAGCCCCATGCCGACCCTTGAAGCCAAGGGTGACATGCCTTCGCTGGACGGCGCCGTGCAATGGTTGAACTCGCCGCCGCTGAGCGCCGAATCGCTGCGCGGCAAGGTGGTGCTGGTGGATTTCTGGACCTACGACTGCATCAACTGCCAGCACACGCTGCCCTACGTGAACGGCTGGGCGAAGCAATACGAGAAGGATGGGCTGGTGGTCATCGGCGTCCATACCCCGGAATACGGCTACGAGAAGATCATCGACAACGTGCGTGAGCAGGTGCGCAAGCTGGGCATCCACTACCCGGTGGCCATCGACAATCAATATGCGATCTGGCGTGCCTTCGACAACCAGTACTGGCCGGCGCATTACTTCATCGACGCCAAGGGGCAGGTGCGCTACAGCCACTTCGGCGAAGGGCGCTATGCCGAGCAGGAACAGGTGATCCAGCAGTTGCTGCAAGAGGCCAAGGCGGACGCAGCCGCAATTCATCACACCAAAGGTCAATAGTGCACAAACCCTGTGGCGAGGGGATTTATCCCCGTTGGGTCGCGAAGCGGCCCCAAAACCTGACGACTCGATGCGTCAGATAGATCTACGGGGCTGCTTTGCAGCCCAACGGGGATAAATCCCCTCGCCACAGGGGGCGCACGTCAGTGCTGGCCCCTTGCTTGCGAAAACGTCGTCAAACTTCTTTTATTTCAGAATGTTGAGCGACAAACCTATGCAAATTTCTATGTCGAGCCTGGCGCGATGGGGCGCGGTGACGGTTCTCCTGGCGGCCGTCTCGCTTGAGGTCCAGGCCAGGGCACTGACGCAAAACCAGCAATCGGTGTGTCGCTGGGGATCGGACATCGCGGCAGGGGCACAGGCCTCGAAACTGTCCGGGATCACCCTGTACGGCGCACGCAAGAAGCTGCAGGTGCGCAAGTTTCCCCGGCCCTGGATGCGCATGACCGCCCTGGGCATCACCGAGCAGACCTACAACAGCGCCTCGCGCCTCAAGCCCGCCGCAGTCAAGCAGACCTACTACGAGCAGTGCGTGCGCCACGAACTGGCGCAGAAATGATCGAGCACCAACCGCGCTAAGCCGGCCTGCGCCCCGGCATTTCGATGCCATGCTGGTGAACCCGTCGATACAGGGTCGCCCGGGAAATGCCCAGGGCCCGGGCAGCAGCCGTGGGCTTCCAGCGATGGCGCACCAAGGCATCGAGTAGCGCCTGGCGTTCCGGGCTGGCGCTCGGTTCCGACGTTTCCAAGGCAACGTCACTGCCGTGCAGTGACTCGGGCAGGTGGCGGAGTTGGATCACGTCGGCGTCGCACACCGCGCAGGCGTAGCGCAGCACATGGCGCAACTGGCGGATATTGCCCGGCCAGTGATAGCCGAGCAGGCATTCCAGGGCCGCGTCGCTGCATTGCACAGGCGTGCCGCACAGCGCCGCCTCCTCGGCGAGAATACGATTGATCAGGGCCAGTCGATCCGTGCGCTCGCGCAGCGGTGGCAGTTGGAAGCGGGCGCCGCCGAGGCGGAAGTACAAGTCTTCGCGAAATTCGCCGCTGGCCACCAGCGTCTCCAGGTCGCGGTGCGTGGCGCAGATCACCTGGATGTCGACGGCCTTGCGCCGTGAAGCACCCAGCGGCGCCACTTCGCCTTCGGCCAACACCCGCAGCAGGCGGGTTTGCAGCGCCAGCGGCATGTCGCCGATCTCATCCAGGAACAACGTGCCGCCATCGGCTTGTTGCAGCAGGCCTTGCATGCCTTTGGCCGACGCACCGGTGAAGGCCCCGGCGACATAGCCGAACAACTCGCTCTCGATCAGACTTTCGGGAATCGCCGCGCAATTGAGCGCCACGAACGGGCGATCACGACGTTCGCTGGCCTGGTGCAGCTGACGGGCGAACACTTCCTTGCCGGACCCGGTTTCGCCCTGGACCAGCACCGGCAGGTTGCGGTCCTTGACCCGTACCGCCAGGCGCAGGCTGTCGGCCAGGCGTGGATCGAGCTCGGCCGGTGCCAGCGCGACCCGGGGCCGACTGGTGGCCCGCTGGCGTGGCGCGCTGAGGCGGCCGTGCAGGGCTGGGCCGTTGCCGTGGCCCAGCAGGGGGTAGAGGTGTTCATCCCGGGCACGGTGCAGCCACTGTTGATCGAAGACCTGGCTGATATGGCTCGGCAACTGGCCGTAGCGTTCCAGCAGGTATTGGCGGGCAGCCGGGTTCAGCGCTTGCAGGCAACCGTCGTCGTCCCAGGCGAAGAGGAAGTCCGGTTGGCTGTCGACATAGCCGGCGTTGCGGTGACCGCGCAGCACCCAGTAGCCCTGGGCGCTGCTGAGGAAAAACGCTTGTTCGATCTCCCGGGCGCTCTGCACCACCATTTGCCGGATCAGGTGCTGCGAGCGCCGATCATCCGGTGAGCGCACCGCCGACACGTCCAGCACGCCGAGCAGTTCCCCCTGGGGGTCGAAGACCGGGGCCGCCGAGCAGGTCAGGCCAATGAACGCGGCGCGGAAATGGTCGCGTTTGTGCACCGTCACCGGTGCCTTGGCCGTGAGCACGGCCGCCACCCCGCAGGTGCCTTCTTCACCCTCCGACCAACAGGTGCCCAGGTAAAGCCCGGCCTTGCGGCAGTCGTTGCGCAGGGTGGTTTCCACGCGGTAGTCGATGGTCTGGCCCTGGGCGTCGGTCAGCAACACGCAGTAATCGGCGTCGCGCACCCGACCATGGAGGCGGGCGACTTCTTCGCTGGCGATGTTGAGGAACAGTTCGGAGCGCTCGCGACACTGCTTGAGCACGTCCTCGGAGAGGATGCGCGGGCCCTGCAAGGAGCCTGGGTCCAGGTGGTGTTGCTCCATGGACCGACGCCAGGAGTCGAGGATCAGGTCTGGCACGGGCAACTGGGGCAACCGGTCGGCGTTCTTCACCACGCGGCTGACGCAATCGACATGCGCCCGGGAGTGAGCGGAAAGCATGGGGCCTCCGATTCAGCTTCTTATCGTTGTGCGCCCATTAAGCGCCGTTCGCCGGAAGCAGACAAGCCTGGCCGGCCTCAGGGCTGGGGTGAGACGCCACGTCTCACGGTCTCGGCAAGCACCCGTGCAGGCTGACATGCGGCGTCTCACGAGGCCTGGCCTCTGGCACCCGTTCATTTCGTCTGGAGGACTCTGGATCGGGCTTTCAGCGGGTTTTCTCAGGAACTGGCACCGGCCTTGCTCTGTGCCTAGGGCCCGCTCGACGGGTCTTCGAATAATAAAAACGAGGTGCGCCCATGTCTTCCTGCCCAGGTCGTTTTCCCTTCACGCTGACGGTGACGTCATGAGTCGCCGACCCTTGACGGTGGGCATCATCGCCAACCCGGCATCGGGCCGTGACGTTCGGCGCCTGACCGCCAACGCCGGGCTGTTTTCCAGCACCGACAAGGTGTCGGTGATCCAGCGCTTGCTGGCCGCGTTCGGCGCCACGGGTGTTGAGCAGGTGTTGATGCCCACCGACATGATTGGCATGGCCGCCGCTGTGCTGAAGAACAGCCACGGCCGCCAGGCGCGCAGCAGCCACTGGCCGGCCTTGGAGTTCCTTGACCTGACCCTGCGCCAGACCGTCGAGGACACCCGACGGGCGGCGCGGTTGATGGCCGAACGCGAGGTCGCGCTGATCGCTGTGCTGGGCGGTGACGGCACCCACAAGGCCGTGGCCGCCGAGGTCGGCGACATCCCGCTGCTGACCCTGTCCACCGGCACCAACAATGCTTTTCCCGAACTGCGCGAGGCCACCAGTGCTGGCTTGGCCGGCGGGTTGTACGCCAGTGGCCGGATCCCGGACTCGATCGGCTTGCGCCGCAACAAGCGCTTGTTGGTCTGTGATGCCGGACGTGGCTTGCGCGAAGTCGCCTTGGTGGACGTCGCCGTGTCGCCGCTGCGCTTCGTCGGCGCCCGGGCCATCAGTCGCGCACAGGACCTGGCCGAAGTCTTCGTGACCTTCGCCGAACCGCAATCCATTGGCCTGTCGGCGCTGTGCGGCTTGTGGTTTCCGGTTTCACGCCAGGCACCGGGGGGCGCCTGGATGCGCCTGGACCCGCAATCCCCCGAAGCGCTGCTGGTGCCGCTCGCGCCAGGGCTGCTGCAAGGCTGTGGCGTGCTCGCTGCCGGGCCCCTGGAACCTGGCATCGCCCACGGCCTGTCGCTTTCCAGCGGCACCCTGGCCCTGGACGGTGAGCGGGAAATCGAATTCAACGCGCAGGACCGGCCAACGGTCACCCTCGATGCCGGCGGCCCGCTGAGCATCGACGTCAATGCGGTGCTGGCCTGCGCCGCGCAACACCGTTTGCTGGCAATCGGCCGCGAACACCCGCAACACCCTCTGAATCTTCAAGAAGACACCCCAGGAGAATAAAAATGTCGACACCGCTCACCCACGATCAACTGCTGCACGCCTACCAGGTGATGCGCACCATCCGTGCGTTCGAAGAGCGCCTGCACGTGGAATTCGCCACCGGCGAGATCCCCGGCTTCGTCCACCTTTATGCCGGCGAAGAGGCGTCGGCCGCCGGGGTCATGGCGCATCTGGGCGATGACGACTGCATCGCCTCCAACCACCGTGGCCACGGCCATTGCATAGCCAAGGGCGTGGACGTCTACGGGATGATGGCCGAGATCTACGGCAAGAAAACCGGGGTCTGCCAGGGCAAGGGCGGTTCGATGCACATTGCCGATATCGAGAAGGGCATGCTCGGCGCCAACGGCATCGTCGGGGCGGGCGCGCCGCTGGTGGTCGGCGCCGCGCTGGCGGCCCGGCTCAAGGGCACCGACAGTGTCGCCGTGGTGTTCTTCGGCGATGGCGGCTCCAACGAAGGCGCGGTGTTCGAAGCCATGAACATGGCGTCGGTGTGGAACCTGCCGTGCCTGTTCATCGCCGAGAACAATGGCTACGCCGAAGCGACCGCCTCCAACTGGTCGGTGGCCTGCGATCACATCGCCGACCGCGCCGCCGGCTTCGGCATGCCCGGGGTCACGGTGGATGGCTTTGATTTCTTCGCCGTCCATGAAGCCGCCGGCGCCGCGGTCGAGCGTGCCCGGGCGGGCGAGGGGCCCTCGCTGATCGAGGTCAAGCTGACGCGCTACTACGGCCACTTCGAGGGCGATGCCCAGACTTACCGGGCGCCCGACGAGGTCAAGCATTTCCGCGAGCACCAGGATTGCCTGATGCAGTTCCGTGAACGCACGACCCGGGCCGGGTTGCTGACGGTCGAGCAACTGGACCTGATCGATAAGGAGGTGGGCCTGTTGATCGAGAACGCGGTGTACAAGGCCAAGTCCGATCCCAAGCCCACCGCGGCGGACCTGCTGACCGACGTCTACGTCTCCTACCCCTGAACGCCCCTATAAAACAAGAACAGAGAATTCCATCATGGCGAGAAAAATCAGTTATCAGCAGGCAATCAACGAAGCCCTGGCCCAGGAAATGCGCCGCGACGCCAGCGTCTTCATCATGGGCGAAGACGTCGCCGGCGGTGCCGGTGCGCCCGGTGAAAACGACGCCTGGGGCGGTGTGCTCGGCGTCACCAAGGGGCTCTACGACCAGTTTCCCGGGCGTGTGCTCGACACCCCATTGTCGGAAATCGGTTACGTCGGCGCGGCGGTCGGCGCGGCCACCTGCGGCGTGCGCCCGGTGTGCGAACTGATGTTCGTCGACTTTGCCGGCTGCTGCCTGGACCAGATCCTCAACCAGGCGGCGAAGTTTCGCTACATGTTCGGCGGCAAGGCCGCCACGCCGTTGGTGATCCGCACCATGGTCGGCGCCGGCCTGCGCGCCGCCGCCCAGCATTCGCAGATGCTCACCTCCCTGTGGACCCACATCCCGGGGCTCAAGGTGGTCTGCCCGTCCTCGCCCTATGACGCCAAGGGCCTGCTGATCCAGGCGATCCGCGACAACGACCCGGTGATCTTCTGCGAGCACAAATTGCTCTACAGCTTGCAGGGCGAAGTCCCCGAAGAGCTCTACACCATCCCGTTTGGCGAAGCGAATTTCCTGCGCGACGGCAAGGACGTGACCCTGGTGTCCTACGGACGCATGGTCAATACCGCCATGGACGCGGCGCGCAGCCTGGCCGGGCGCGGTATCGACTGCGAAGTCCTTGACCTGCGCACCACCAGCCCGATGGACGAGGACAGCATCCTGGAGAGCGTCGAGAAGACCGGCCGCCTGGTGGTCATCGACGAGGCCAACCCGCGCTGTTCGATGGCCACGGACATCTCGGCGCTGGTGGCCCAGAAAGCCTTCGGTGCCCTCAAGGCTCCGATCGAAATGGTCACCGCGCCCCACACGCCGGTGCCGTTCTCCGATGCCCTGGAAGACCTGTACATCCCTGACGCGGCGAAGATCGAGCAAGCCGTGCTCAACGTGATCAAGTGGAGCAAGCGCTGATGAGCCAGATTCATACCCTGACCATGCCCAAGTGGGGCCTGTCGATGACCGAAGGCCGGGTCGATGCCTGGCTCAAGGAGGAGGGCCAGGCCATCACCAAGGGCGATGAGGTGCTGGACGTGGAGACCGACAAGATCTCCAGCAGCGTCGAGGCGCCGTTTACAGGCATCTTGCGTCGGCAGGTCGCGCGCCAGGACGAGACCCTGGCGGTCGGCGCCTTGCTCGGCATCGTGGTGGAGGGCGAAGCCAGCGAGGCCGAGATCGACGCCGTCATCGAGCAGTTCCAGTCCAGTTTCGTGCCGGGCGATGCCGCCGCTGAGGACACCGGGCCGAAACCGCAGAAAGTCGAGCTGGACGGCCGGGTGATCCGCTACTTCGAACGTGGTGAAGGGGGCACGCCGTTGGTGCTGGTGCACGGCTTTGGCGGCGACCTGAACAACTGGCTGTTCAACCATGAAGCCTTGGCGGCGGGCCGTCGGGTGATTGCCCTGGACCTGCCGGGCCATGGCGAATCCGCCAAGGCCCTGCAACGTGGCGACCTGGATGAACTGAGCGGCGTGGTGCTGGCCTTGCTCGATCACCTGGACATCAGCGTCGCACACCTGGTGGGGCATTCCATGGGTGGAGCGGTGTCGCTGAACGCCGCGCGCCTGACACCCCAGCGAGTGCGCTCCCTGACCTTGATCGGCAGCGCAGGCCTGGGCACGCAGATCAACGGCGGTTACTTGCAAGGCTTCGTCGAGGCCGCCAACCGCAACGCCCTCAAGCCGCAACTGGTGCAGTTGTTTTCCAATGCCGAGCTGGTCAACCGGCAGATGCTCGACGACATGCTCAAGTACAAGCGCCTGGAAGGGGTGGACGCGGCCCTCAAGCAACTGGCGGCGACGCTGTTCACCGACGGCCGGCAACAGACCGACCTGCGGGAGGTGGTGCAGGCCGGCCACGTACCGACGCTGGTGATCTGGGGCAGCGACGACGCGATCATCCCGGCGGCCCATGGCGAGGGGCTGGCGGCACGGATCGAGGTGCTGTCCGGCCAGGGCCATATGGTCCAGATGGAAGCGGCCGAGCAGGTCAATCGGCTGATCCTCGAGTTCATCCAGCAGCACTGACTCATCCGGGCGGCGAGCGAATCGCGGCCCCCTCAATTTCTGGAGGCAATACGATGAACGTTTCAATCACGCCTACCCGCAGCATGCGCGCCGCCGTCTGGCATGGCCGCAACGATATCCGCGTCGAAGACGTGCCACTGCCGGTGGCGCCGCCTGCCGGTTGGGTACAGATCCGAGTGCACTGGTGCGGCATTTGTGGTTCCGACTTGCATGAATACGTGGCCGGGCCGGTGTTCATTCCGGTGGACGCGCCGCACCCGCTGACCGGGATCAAAGGGCAGTGCATCCTCGGCCATGAGTTCTGCGGTGAGATCGTCGAGCTGGGCGCCGGGGTGGAAGGTTTCAGCGTCGGCGAGCCGGTGGCGGCGGATGCCTGCCAGCATTGCGGCACCTGTTACTACTGCACCCACGGGCTCTACAACATCTGCGAGAACCTGGCCTTCACCGGGTTGATGAACAACGGCGCTTTTGCGGAACTGGTCAACGTGCCGGCCAACCTCTTGTACAAATTGCCCGCCCACTTTCCGGCCGAGGCCGGTGCCTTGATCGAGCCGTTGGCGGTGGGCATGCACGCGGTCAAGAAGGCCGGCAGCCTGTTGGGCCAGAACGTGGTGGTGGTCGGCGCCGGGACCATCGGCCTGTGCACCATCATGTGCGCCAAGGCGGCTGGCGCGGCCCAGGTGATCGCCCTGGAAATGTCCGGCGCGCGCAAGGCCAAGGCCCTGGAAGTCGGCGCCAGCCATGTGATCGACCCGAACGACTGCGATGCCCTGGCCGAAGTGCGTCGTCTGACGGGTGGCCTGGGCGCGGATGTGAGCTTTGAGTGCATCGGCAACAAACACACCGCCAAACTGGCTATCGACCTGATCCGCAAGGCCGGCAAATGCGTGCTGGTGGGGATTTTCGAAGAGCCGAGCCAGTTCAACTTCTTCGAATTGGTTGCCACCGAGAAGCAGGTGCTGGGCGCGCTGGCCTACAACGGCGAATTCGCCGACGTGATCGCCTTCATCGCCGATGGCCGCCTGGACATTTCGCCGTTGGTGACCGGGCGCATTCAACTGGAGCAGATTGTCGGGCAAGGGTTCGAGGAATTGGTCAACAACAAGGAGCACAATGTCAAAATCATCGTGTCGCCCGCACGGATCTGAGAGCGCCTGAGGTAGGCGATTTTTGGCGATGGCCGGCGACGGTCATCGCCCTTTTTTTGCCCGACTGAACCGTCCGGAATCCTGTGGGAGCGGGCTTGCTCGCGAAGATGGCGGTCTATCCAGCATGGTTTTGCCAGACAGACCGCTTTCGCGAGCAAGCCCGCTCCCGCAGGCCGTGATCTCTCACAGGCGGTGATCTATGGGGGCTTCAGAGGCCGACATCCGGCAGCACCGGCCGGTTGGCCAGGGCCTTGGCCATGATCTGCTCCACATACACCCGGTCTCCCTCAGGCAAGGCCAGGCGGGGCGGGCGGGTGAGGGCGCTGCCGCGGCCGGCGATGGCTTCGCAGAGCTTGATGCATTGCACCAGGTCGGCGCGGGCGTCCAGGTGCAGGATCGGCATCAGCCATTCGTAGATCGGCATCGCCTCGGCGAAACGCCCGGCGCGGGCCAGGCGGAAAATGGTTTCGCCTTCCTTCGGGAACACGTTGGACATCCCCGAGACCCAGCCTTCGGCGCCCACCGCGAGGCTTTCCAGCACGACGTCGTCCAGCCCGGCGAACAGCACGAAGCGATCGCCCACTTCATTGCGCACGTCGATGAAGCGCCGGGTGTCGCCGGACGAATCCTTGAAGCACACCACGTTGTCGCAGTCGGCCAGGGAAATCAGGATGTCCGGGGTCACGTCGTTCTTGTAGATCGGCGGGTTGTTGTAGACCATCAGCGGCACGTCGGCCTGGCGCGCCACGTAGCGAAAATGCTCGGCGGTCTCGAACGGCTTGGAGCCGTAGACCAGCGCCGGCATCAGCATCACGCCATCGACGCCGACCTTGCGCACGGCGTTGGCGACCTTGGCCGCCTGCACGCTGGTGAACTCGGCCACCCCGCAGATCACCGGGACCCGGCCACGGGAGGCGTCCACCGCGACTTCGGTCACGGCGATCTTTTCCTCGGCGCTCAACGAGGTGTTTTCCCCCACCGAACCACAGACCACCAGGCCCGAGACGCCGTCACGGATAACGTTGGAAATCACCTGGTGGGTTTTTTCCAGGTTGATGGAAAAGTCATCGTTGAATTGGGTGGTGACGGCGGGAAATACGCCGCTCCAGTTGATGCGTTTGCTCATGGTTGTCTCCGGTTGTGGATAGTACTGTGGCGAGGGGATTCATCCCCGATGGGGCGCGAAGCGGCCCCTGGCCTGACGACTCGGTTTGCCAGGTACACGGGGGCCGCTTCGCAGCCCATCGGGGATGAATCCCCTCGCCACAAAGGGAATGTGCAAAGTCGAAAAGTCATGCGCCGGGCCAGGTGTCTGAAAGCCGATAGCCCTGCGGCCATGGGTCAGCCGGATCCAGCAGCAGTTGATGAGTGCCGGTGATCCACGCCCGCCCGGCGATGCACGGATAGATCGCCGGGCGTCCGGCCACGTCGGTTTGCGAGTCGATGCGGCAGTGGAATTCGGAGCCGATGATCGAGCGTCCGATGAATCGGTCGCCCACTTGCATCAACCCTTTGGCCTGCAGGACGGCCATGCGCGCCGAGCAGCCGGTGCCGGTGGGCGAGCGGTCGATCTTGCCGGGCTGGATCACCACGGCGTTGGCGCCGGTGGCGATGCCGTTCTCCATGACCAGCGGCGCGGCGATCTGGCAGAACGAAATGTGCGACCAGTCGGGGTTCAGCGGATGGACGAAGCCCAGTTGCTCATTGGCGGCGCGGGTGATCTTCAGGCCCACGGCCACCAGCTCGGCGGCTTCACACGGCTGGATGGCGAAACCCAGGCGCTGGGCGTCGACGATGACGAAACTGTCACCGCCATAGGCCGTGTCCACCTGCAGCGAGCCCAGGCCTTCGACCTCGATCCAGGCGTCGAGGCGGTCGGCGAAGGAGGGCACGTTCTTGATTTCCACCCGTTGCACCTTGCCGTCGCGGCAATCGGCCACGGCTTCGATCAGCCCGCCGGGGGCCTCCAGCACCAAGTGGGTCTGGGGCTCGGTCATCGGCAGGATGCCGCTGTCCAGCAGCACGGTGGCCACGCACAGTGAGTTGGAACCGGACATCGGCGGGGTGTCGGCCGGTTCCATGATGATCCAGGCCATGTGTGCCTTCGGGTGCTTGGCCGGCACCAACAAATTGACGTGCCGGAACACGCCGCCCCGGGGTTCGTTGAGCACGAAGTTGCGCAGGACTTCGTCCTGGGCGATCCAGCGCGATTGCTCCCACACCGTCGCCCCGGGCGGTGGCGCGACGCCGCCGACGATCACGTCGCCGACTTCGCCTTCGGCGTGGCAACTGACTATGTGAAGGATCCTGGATGAGCGCATTGGCTACTCCTTGTGTTGTTCATCGCGGGCTTTTCGCGAGCAAGCTCGCTCCCACAGGGTTCGGGGTTGAACACAAAACCCCTGTGGGAGCGGGCTCGCCCGCGAAGGCGTCATCAGCTACTTCACCGACCGGAGAAACGCCGCCGTCTCCGGCTGCATTGGGTTGCCGATCACCTGGTCCGGCGGGCCGATCTCGTGGACCCGGCCGTTGCAGAAGAACGCCACGCGGTCGGACACGTCCCGGGCGAAGCGGATCTCGTGGGTCACCAGCACCATGGTCATGCCGTCTTCGGCGAGCAGGCGCATGGTGTCCAGCACTTCGCCCACCAGTTGCGGGTCGAGGGCCGAGGTGGCTTCGTCGAAAAGCATGTAGTGCGGTGACATTGCCAGGGCCCGGGCGATGGCCATGCGCTGTTGCTGACCGCCGGACAGTTTGCTCGGGAACGCCTTGAGCTTGTCCCCCAGGCCCACGTGCTCCAGCTGTTTCACCGCCAGGGCTTCGGCGTCCTGCCTGCTCTTGCCCAGGACCTTGCGCGGGGCCAGCATCACGTTCTCCAACACGGTCAGGTGGGGGAAGGCGTTCCATTGCTGGAAGACGATGCCGATCTTCTGTCGCAAGTGATTGAGGTCGGTGGCGCGGTCATGGACCTCCACCCCGTCCACGCGGATGCTGCCCTTCTGGATCGGCTCCAGGCCGTTGATGCACATCAGCAGCGTCGACTTGCCGGAACCCGAGCCGCCGATGATCGACACCACTTCACCCTTGTCCACGGTGAGGCTCACGCCCTTGATCACTTCCAGGTCGCCAAAGGATTTGTGCACGTTTTCAATCTCAATCATTTTCCTGCCACCTTCTTTCCAGGCGTGCGCCGAGGCGGGCGACCACCAGGCTCATGACGTAGTAAATGAGGCCCGCGATGCACAGCACCAACAGGGGTTCTTGAATGCGTGTGACGATGGTTTGCGAGGCGCGCAGCAGTTCGACGATGCCGATCCACATCACCAGGGCGGTGTCTTTCATCACCCCCAGCACCAGGTTCAGCCAGCCGGGAAACGCCACGCGCGTGGCAATCGGCAGGACGATGAAGCGCAGGTCCTGCAGGTAGCTCAGGCCAAGAGAACGGCTGGCCCGCCGCGTGCTCAGGGGCACCGCCAGCACGCCGCCGCGCACGATCTCGGTGAAATAGGCCGCGGCGTAGACCCCCAGCACCATGCAGCCGACCGCAAAGGCGCTGAGGTCCAGGCCGACGATGCTCTTGAGCGAGTTGAACAGCACGAACTGGATCAGCAACGGCACACTGCGAAACACGTCCAGCACCCAGGCCAGCGGTAGGCTGGCACGGGGCAGCAGCGCTCGCAGCAAGCCGAACAGCAAACCGGCGAAGGTGCCCAGCAGGATCGACCACGCGGTCAACTGCAGCGTGACCCAGGCGCCGTCGAGCAGGAACAGCAGGTCGTTGACGGTGAGGCTGGTGGCAAACATGACGAGCCCTCAATAACGGAACAGGCGCCAGGACAGCAGCCTTGCGAGGCCGACGATCAGCTTGGCGATCAGGTAATACAGCACGGCCGCGAGGGCGAAGTATTCGAAGGTGCGGAACGTCTTGACGTTGTATTCCTGGGTGACGCCGGTCAGGTCGTTGTTCAGCCCGACCACCACGCCAAGGGAGGTCATCAGCACTGCCCAGACCATCTGGTTGGTCAGCGGGTAGAACACGATGCGCAGCAATTGCGGAACGATGATCATCCGGTAGGCCTGGAAGGCGCTCATCCCCAGGGAACGAGCCGCGCGCATCTGCGTGCCGGGTACGGCCTTGAGGCCACCGCGGAAGTTTTCCGCCAGGTAGCCGGCATTGTTGAAGGTGATCCCGGCCAGCAAGGCCAGCCACGAACTGACGTGCAGCCCGAGGGAGCCGAGGCCGAAGTACAGAATGTAGATCTGGAACAGCGAGGGCGTGTTGCGGGCGATGGACACCCAACCGTTGCCCACGCCCCGCAGCAGCGGATGACGTGCCTGGCGCATCACGGTCAGGACCAGGGCGATCAACACCCCGAAGATCATCGACAGCGCCGCGGTCTCGAACGTCACCCAGGCCCCGGCGAGCATGTCGGGCAGGGCCCGCAAGGCCGGGCGCCACTGGAAGCTGTAGTCAAACATCGGTGGGGCTCTCCGTGCGGACGATGGGGTGCAGCCAGGCTGGCGGCTGGCCAGGGGCGCTGGCGGCGCACGCCGCCTCGACGCACTGCGCCAGGCCGGCGAAGTGCACCCCGCGTCCGACCAGGCCGGGGGCGTAATGGGCGTACTTGCCGGAGTTGGTCATCAGGGTGGTGGCGTGGGCGGGGATCAGCGGTTCGCCGACCATGCACCAGCAGGTGTCGGTCACCAGCACCGCGCCGAACGCCTCGATGACGGCCAGGTGCCCGGCGTCGCGGGCCTGCTCCAGTACCGCCCGGCCACGGGTGATGGCCAGGACCACATCCGGGTGCTTGATCCGGCCGGCGCAGAGGCTCGCCAGCGCCGCGAACTCGCTGAGGGAGAAGTGCGGATTGCCCAGGGACACCACGTCCACCCGCGTGTCTCGGGCGCTATTGAGCTCGCGCCAACTGGCCAGCAGGCCAGCCGTATCGACCGTCTCCACCGGCAACGGCACACCCGGCGCCAGCACACCGTTCGGGTCGAGGGCTTCCGGTGTGACCCCGGCGATGTGGAACAACGGTGCGGCGCTGGTGGTGGCGAATGCCGCGCCGAAGGCTTTCAGGTCGTCCAGGTTGGGCATGGCATGTTCCAAGCCGCGGATCAACGGAATGCGCCGGCCCGCCAGGGCACCAATGTGGTAGCCCAGCAGCGGGTAGAAACTGTCATCCATGTGCGCCGGCTGCGGCACGTCGACAAGCAGCCCGGCCAGGCGCTGGTCGTCGAGATGGCAACCGCTCGACGGAGCGCGTCCACACAGGGCGATGCAGATGTCGAGAAAATCCGGGTATTTCTGGGTTCGCGCGCCCAGCACACTGTTGGCGTAGACCACCGCGTTGGACTCGGCCCAGACGATCTGCTCGCCAGCCTTGGGGGCCGTGTCCAGCAGGTAGGGCGCGCAGGTAAAGCTCAACTGCGCGCCCATCGCCATGTAGGCATCGCCCAAGGCGCTGGCGGGCTCGCCGAGCGCTGGGTCGACGCCCAGTTCCCGCCAGCGGCGCTGATCCACGGAAATCGAATTGAGGGTGGTGGGCACGCGTACCCGGGCGCCCCATTGCACCAGTTGTTCGGCAAAGCGCAGGCTGGCCGGGCCGGTGTAGATACAGCCGTCGATGTGGGCCTGGGTCACGTCCAGCAAGCGCGTCGCGCCCTGGATCTCGGCCATGCGCAGGACAATCTGCATCGCCACCTGGGCGGCCTTGCCGTGGGCGCCGTCGAGCAGCGCCCGGTCCTGTTCGGTGAGGTCCAGGGACACTGGCGCGGGTGACTGCCACGGCACGTCCATCGCACGCCAATGATCCTGAGGGCGTCGGCCGGACAAGGTCAGGCGGTTACCTTCAACGCGCACGAAACCCTGGCCGCGAAGGCGATTGAATGCCTCATGGCCCACGCATACCACTGGCAGAGAACGCTGGAAAATCACCTGCGCCACCAGCACACCGAGGGTCAGGATCTCATCCGCTTCGGCCAGCACCAGGGCGGCGGGGGCGTGGTCGTTGCTGATCAACTCCATCAGCACGCTGCTGCCGGTGCAGGAGCCGCGCCCGCTGGGAATCGCCAGCACGCGCCCGGCCAGGCGCTCGCCGCTCAACGGATGGTGGCGGTCGATGACCTCGCCGCTGGCCGGGTCCACGCCCCCCCAGAAACTCAGGCCGACGTCGGCGAACAGCAGGGCGCCCTGGGCGGCACCCTCCACCAGGCTGCGGACTTTGACACGCACAGGCGTGCTTGGCATGCCCCGATCCTCAGTAGTAGACCTGGGGAACGGTCAGGTTGGCCGGCGGGATATCGGTGCCGACCCATTTGACGAACAGTTCCTTGTAGCGACCGGTGCGTACCTGCTGGTTGACGAACAGGTTGAGGTAGTTGAGCAGGCCGTACTCGCTGCGCTTGGCGCCGAGGGACACGTAGTCGATGACATAGGGCGCGTCGCCGGCGATCTTCAGGTTCTTGTATTTACCCGACTTGAGGGTCGCGGCCGCCACGGTGTTGGTCACGACCGTTGCATCGATGTGGCCTTGGGCGACGGCCAGCAACGTGTCGTTCTGCGACTGGTAGGCGCGGAAGCTGCCGCTGCCCCAGTTCTTCTGGTCTTTTTCCAGGGCGATGGCTTCGTAGGTGCCGCTGGTGTTGCCGACGGCCTTGCCCTTGAGGTCGGCGAAGGTGTTGATGCCGGTGTTGTCGCGGGTCAGCACCACCATCTGGAAGGCGAAGTAGGGCACCGTCAGGCCGACGGTCTTGGCCCGCTCCAGGGTGTCGGAGGTAGACGCGACGATGACGTCGGCGCGCCCGGAAATGAGCGCCGGGATCCGGTCCGGGAACGGCGTCTCCACCACTTCGGCGTCTACCCCCAGGACTTTCGCCAAATCTTGGCAATAGTCCACGTCGAAGCCTGCCGGTTTGTTGCTCTCGTCGCGAAAACCCATGGGTGGGAAGTCCAGGGTCACTGCGCAACGCAGTTTGCCGGAACCGATGATGTCGTCGAGTTTGTCGGCCTGGGCCGGGGCGATGAACAGGGGAGTGAGGACAACGCTGAGGGCTACGGCCAGTGCAGGGTTCTTCATATATGCCTCGCTGTCGAATAAGTGCGGTGAAATATCGTATTGAGGATTTCGTATACGATATTAAATAAGCAAGCGGCGTGCCCATTTCCCGGCAGGAGGCGGGCACGCGTTAAGAGGAGCGGTCTAGAGGCGTTAGCCTGGAAAGGTGGCTGACAAGGAGGCGATCAGCGGAGGCCCGATGGTGTTACAGATGGGAGCAAACGCGCCGCGCAGTGCCCCGTAAAGGAACAGGGGTCAGCGATGGTTTTCCCGGAACTGACTCGGCGACAGGCTGGTCAGGGCGCGAAACTGACGGCTGAAGGCGCTGTGATCGGTGTAACCGCAACGCAGGGCGATCTCAGTGATCGGCACGTCCTGCTCACGTAACAGCCGCGACGCTTCTTCCAGGCGCGCCTTGTGGATCATCTGCCGGGGCGTGAGTTGGAAGATGCGCTTGCAGTGACGCTCCAGCTGGGCCACCGACAACCCGGCGATGGCCGTCAGTTCGGCCAGGCTGATGGGGTGGGCGAAATGACGCTTGATGTGGGCATCCACCGCCACCAGTTTCTGAAAGGCCGGATGGCTGGATTGCGGCAGTTGCAGGTCGCGGGAAATGCCGGCGAGGCCGACGATCCTGCCGTTCGGGTCACGCAAGGCCAGTTTGTGGGTCAGGCACCACACCGGCTGGTTGCCGTAGTACAGGTGCAACTCCAGTTGGTCGGCCAGTTCGCGCCCGCTGGCCAGGACCTTGCGGTCCTGCTCGGTGTACAGCGGGCCGAAACGCTCGGGGAACACCTGTTCGGCGGTGAGCCCGAGCAGGTCGGCGCTGCGTTTGAAGCCGCAGCGCCGGGCCAGTGTCTGGTTGACGAAGGCGTAGCGGGCCTCGCGGTCCTTGATGAAGAACACCACGTCGGCGAGGGTGTCCAGCAGCGGCGCGATGGGGTGCAGGCTACCCAGCAGGGTTTCCAGCTCGCAGGGGGTGAAGCTGTTGAGCGAGGGGTACATGGTTCAGCGACGCCTTTTTCAGAGCGGGCTTGTGTGTGTCGGGAGTGTCGGATGGAAATGGGGTGCTTGTCACGTAGCCTTCGCGAGCAGGCTGGTCCGGCTGCACTCCAAGCCCTGTGGGAGCGAGCTTGCTCGCGAAGACGCTACTCCTGCCTCCCTGGACGCGCTGACCCACCCCTTTGGCGATCAAGCTCGCCCGACACGCCGTCTGGTGTCAGGTGGGGGCGTTTTCTCCCAGCGCCAGCAGCGTTTCGATCCGCGCCGGGCTGAACGGTGGGCGAGGCGTGGGCGGTGTCCAGCCAAACAGATGCTCCAGCGCGGCGCCGCACACCCGGCCTTGGCAGGCGCCCATGCCGCAGCGGCTGGCCAGTTTCGCTTCGCGCCAGTTTTCGTGGCCGAGCAGGTCAGCGTAGGGGACGTCTTCGCAGCGACAGACCAGGGTGTCGGGGCGAGCCAGGGTCTTGAGTCGGGCATCGAGGGCGAAAGCGCGGTTCAATGCCCGGGCGAACGCCTGCCAGCGTGCCCGGCGCGGCCAGAGTCGCTGGGCCGCGGCGCTGTTGCCAACCGCCGCAAAACCGGCGATGGCGCCTTCCACCTGCGCCAGTTCGCTGCCGCCGAACCCGGTGCATTCACCGGCGGCGTAATACCCGGGCCGGGTGGTGGCTTGCCAGGCGTCGACCGCCAGGGCCTGGTCTTGCACACCGCAGCCCAAGGCCTGGCCGAGCTGGACATTGGGAACAAGGCCGAAGCCACAGGCCAACCGATCGCAGGCCAGTTCCACGGTCTTGCCCTGCTGGAACAGGCGCACGCCTTCGAGGCGGTCCCGACCCAGGGCTTGCAGCACATGACTGTCGGTGCGGTAGTGGGCATCGAGCAGGCTGAACGACTGCAACCACTTGTTTGGCCAACGCGGCAATTGCGCGGCGAAACCCAGCACGCGGGCGCGGTTGGCCTGTTCGGCAATGCGCAGCACCTGCGCGCCCTGATGTTTCGCCGTGGCGGCACTGGCCAGCAACAACGGACCGCTGCCGGCGATCACCAGGCGTTCGCCACGCACCGGCAAGCCGCCCTTGATCAATGCCTGCAAGCCTCCGGCGCCCGTCACGCCGGGGAGTGTCCAGCCGGGGAAGGGCAGCAGCAGTTCACGAGCGCCGGTGCAGAGGATCAGGCGGTCATAGCTGATGGACCAGCCGCGCTCGGTATCTTCCACCAGCAGGGTCTTGTCGGCGGCGCAGGCGATCACCCGAGTGCCGGGGTAGCACTGCACGTTGTCACAGGCTTGCAGTTGCTCGCGCAGGCGCCGCGCCTCGGTGGGCAGGTTGGCCTGGGGGCCGTCGCGCCAGATCTGCCCGCCGGGCAGCGGGTTGTCGTCCAGTACCACGATGCGCATGCCGCTGCTGGCCGCCGCCAGCGCCGCGCCCATGCCGGCGGGGCCGGCCCCGATGATCAGCAGGTCGGTGAGCTCGTTCATGGGCGGGTCCGCACGTGCATGCCATCGCGGCACACGGTCTGGCACGCCAGGCGCTGCCGGCCGTCGATCATCACCCGGCATTCCTGGCAGATGCCCATGCCGCACAGCGGCGCGCGTCGCTGGCCACTGATTGAGGTGCGGCTGCAACCGTCGGAGCCCAACGCCAGCGCCGCCGCGACGCTGGTGCCGCTGGCGACCGAGAGTGGGTGGCCGTCGAGGAGGAGTTCAGGCATGGGGCTGAGACCTTCAGTTGAATGGATTCTGAGGTACCCGTGTGCTTCAGACATGGGTAGGCTCGCCGAGGAATCGCTGCGGCAAGTAGGCCTGCGGGGCCAGGGGCGAGGTTTCGTTGAACAGCTGTGCCACCAGCAGGTCGGCGGTGGCGGGCGCGGTCGTTACGCCCAACCCTTCGTGCCCGACCGCCAGCCACAGGCCCTTGCGTTGCGGATGCTGGCCCACCAGCGGCAGGCCATCGGGGCTGGCGGCGCGAAAGCCGGTCCAGGCGCGGATGCCGTTGAGCTGGGCCAGCCCCGGTAGATAGTCGGTGGCGCGCTTGAGCATCTTCGCCAGCATCCAGCCTTCGACCTGTGGGTCGACGGTGCCGAACTGCCGGGAGGCGCCGATGAACAGTTGGCCGGTCGGCCGGGGCTGGATGTTGCACGCCACCGAGGGGCCGCTGGCCGTGTGGGCGCTGGTGACGTAGCCCAGTTCCACCAGCGTGTGGGACACGCGGCTGGGGCAGCGATCGGTGATCAGCAGGTGGCCTTTCTTCGGCTCGATGGGCAGTTCCGGGCACAGTTGCGTGGCCTGGACGCCATTGGCGAGGACCACCGCTTCGGCGCTCAACCAGCGTCCGTCGGCGAGGCGCACGCGGTGGCCATCGACTTCGCTGACCTGGGCGCGCTGTTGGCGAATGTTGGCGGTTTCGAGCATCCAGCGCGCGGCAGCCGGCGCATACAGGATCCCGTCACCCTTGATCAGCAACGCGCCTTCCAGGCCTTCGCGCAGTTCGGGTTCGCGCTGGCGCAGTGCAGTGCGGCCGATCAATTCGCACGCCTCGCCGTGGGCCAGCAGGTTGAGGTACTTGCCGTCGGCCACCGCCATTTCCTCGGCATTGGCCGCTAGCCACAGGGTACCGTTGTTGCGCCAGGCGCAGGCAGCGGGCAGGGCGGGGGCCAGTTCGCGCCAACGTTGCAGGGAGTATTGGCTGAGGGCCAGTTCCGCTGGGTTGTCATCGAGCACCAGCAGGTGGCCCATGCCCGCCGCCGTGGCGCCATGCCAGCCGGCGTCCAGCACCAGCACCTGCAAGCCACGCTGGGCCAATGAGCGCGCGCAGGCGGCGCCGATGATGCCGGCGCCGATGACGATCACGTCGGCGACCGGGTGTTCGCTCACGAACGGATGCCCCAGGCGAACGGGTCGTCCGGCTCGATGATCAGCGTGCTTTCGGCGCTGATGTGCGCCCGGCCGCGAATGGTCGGCACGATGCGCTCGCCGGCGGGCTCATAAGACCCTTCGAACTCGCTGCCGATCACGCTGGCCTGGCGCCAGAGCTGGCCCGGTTGCAGTTTTCCATCCGCCGCCAGGCACGCCAGCTTGGCGCTGGTACCGGTGCCGCACGGGGAGCGGTCATAGGCCTTGCCGGGGCAGAGCACGAAGTTGCGGCTGTCGGCGCGAGGGTCGTCGGCGAACAGTTCGATGTGATCGATCAGGCCGCCGTCTTCGCCCCGGAAACCTTGCTGGTCCAGGGCCTGCTGGACGGCATAGGTGTAGGCGGTCAACCCGTCGAGGTTGTCGCTGGCCACTCGCTGGCCGTGGTCGGCCATCAGGAAGAACCAGTTGCCGCCCCAGGCCACGTCACCCACCACCGGGCCGATGCCGGGCACTTCCAGGCGCAGCGCTTTGCGGTAGCGGTAGGCCGGTACGTTGCGCACGCTGACCGAGCGATCTTCATGCAACGTGGCCTGGACGGTGCCCACCGGGGTCTCGATGCTGTGCACGCCGGGGCCGATCCTGCCCAGGTGCGCCAGCGATGCCACCAGGCCGATGGTGCCGTGGCCGCACATGCCCAGGTAGCCGCTGTTGTTGAAGAAGATCACCCCGGCACAGGCGTCCGGGTCCACCGGTTCACACAACAACGCCCCCACCAGCACATCGCTGCCGCGCGGCTCCAGCACACAGGTGCTGCGCCAGGCATCGTGCTGCTCGGCCAGGCGCTGCCGGCGCTCGGCCATGCTGCCCCGGCCCAGGTCGGGAAAACCGCCGGTGACCAGGCGCGTTGGCTCGCCGCCGGTGTGGGAGTCGATCACGGTGATGCGTTTCATGAGGGCCGCGTCCGTTCAATGGATTGAACACAAGCGTCGCCCGCGGGGGTGGGTGCCGGCTTGATGGATTTATTCACGAGCGATGACGAAATCGGCACAGCACGTACTTGGACGGTGGGAGCGGGCTTGCCCGCGAAAGCGGTGTGTCTGTTATGAATATGTTGGATGTGCCGCCGTCTTCGCGGGCAAGCCCGCTCCCACAGATCTTGCTGGTGCATGCAAAGGCTGCGAATACCCCAAATCCCGTGTGGGAGCGGGCTTGCTCGCGAAAGCGGGGTGTCGGTGATGGGGAGTTTGGATGGGCTGGTGTCTTCGCGAGCAAGTTCGCTCTCGCAAGAGGGTGGTGGGTTGTCAGGGGGCATTGCCTGGGCCGCTGTGGGAGCTGGGCTCCCACAGGGTTGGGTTCACTCAGGCGGTGAAGTCGCTGGCGTGCAGTTCCTTGACGCCGACAAGTTCGAACTCGAACTCGGGAGTGGCGTCGGCGTTGGTGCTGCCGGAGAGGATGCCGTCGGCAAAGCGCAGTTGGCCGGTGGCGTTGGTGGGGTCGAAGGCGTTGCTGCCGATGAAGGTGAAGGCGTCGATCGTCGCCGTCAGCGGGTTGGCGTCCAGGCCGGTGAGGTCCAGGTGATCGCCCTCGGCCGTCTTGAAGCCGTTGATCACATCGCGCAGTGCCCCGACGCCCATGTCCGACAGCGCGGCGAAGACGTACGTGTCTGCGCCGGTGCCGCCGGTGAGGTTGTCGGTGCCGGCGCCGCCGATCAGCCGATCGTCGCCCGAACCGCCCACCAGGGTGTCGTTGCCGGCACCGCCGTTGAGGATGTTCCCGGCGCTGTTGCCCGACAGCGTATCGGCGTAGGCACTGCCCGTCAGGTTCTCGATGAACTTCAGGGTGTCGAGCCCGGAGCCCTGCGTGTCCTGTTGCGCGGAGGTCGAGAGGTTGACTGTCACGCCGGCCTGGGCGCGCTCGTACGACACCGTGTCATTGCCGTCGCGCCCGTCCAGTACGTTGTTGCCGGCGCCGGCGAACAGCGTGTTGTCCAAAGCGTTGCCGGTAGCGTTGGCGGCTGCCGCGCTGTCGATGTAGAGGTTCTCGACGTTGTTGCCCAGGGTGTAGCTCGCCAGGCTGCTGTGCACGCTGTCGATCCCGCCGGACGCGGCACTGTTGGTTTCGATCACGGTGTCGCTGGCGTTGTCGACGTAGTAGGTGTCGTTGCCATCGCCACCGCTCATGCTGTCGGCCCCGGTCGCGCCGTCGAGCACGTTATGGGCGGCGTTGCCGGTGATGAAGTTGCGCCGCTCGTTGCCGGTGCCGTCGATGTCCGAGACGCCGGTGAGCACCAGGTTTTCGAGGTTGGCGCCCAGGGTCCAACTGACCGAGGCCTTCACCGTGTCGATCTGCGAGGCCGAGGTGTTGGTTTCGATCACGCTGTCGAACGCGTTGTCGACCACGTAGATGTCGTTGCCATCCCCGCCGGTGAGGGTGTCGGCGCCCAGGTCTCCGTCCAGGGTGTCGTTGCCCGAGCTGCCCACCAGGGTATCGGCCTGGTCGGTCCCGGAGATCATCCCGCCTTCGTTCTGCGCGCCGTCGAAGATGGCCTGCACGCTGTTGTTGTCGTTGGGGTTGCCGTGGAAACCCAGGTCATCGGCGATGTAGTCGGCCAGGCGCTGGCCGACGATTTCCGCCGACTCCTCGTGCAAGTGCCAGACGTCATCGGGGTACACCAGCGGATCGACTTCATAACGCAAGGGCAGGTCGGTGTAGTCCACCGCCAGCTTGACGTCGGCGCGTTCGCTGGCGATGGCTTCCTGGACGGCGCGCACGTAGCCGACCCCGTCGACGATGGACGCGATCTTGTCTTCCGAATAGCCACGGGCCCGGGCCGCGTCCTGCTCGTAGTGACCGGTCTCCATCAGGTACACGTTGAAGTTGCCCAATTGCGCGTGCAGGTAGTCGAACACCTTCAAGGTTGCGGCCTTGTACGCTGCTGCCGCCGCTGTCTTGTCCGTGGCACGGGCGATTTCCTGGGCGGCTTCCTCGCCTTGGCCCCAGATAATGCCCATGGTGACGTTGTCGATCGATTGCAGTTCGCTGAGCTGGTCGCGTAGCAAGGTGACCGCACGCAACAGCGCAGGACCGGGCTGGTTGGTGTCGGTCAGCCACCAGCACAGCTTCAGTTCCTCGGCGCCGAGGGTCGAGAGGCCGTTGACCGTGCTGCCGCCGACGGCAATGTCGATCCCGTTGCCATCGGCATCGGTGAACTGGCTGCGCACGTCGTAGGAGGTGTAGCGGTCCAGGTCCTTGACCAGCATCGAAGTGCCGGACTGGTCGTCGTCCTCGGTCATGCGCAGCAGCCGCGCGTTGGACTGGCCGAGAGTCGGCAGGTACAGGATGTCTTGCTGGGCGCGTTCGCCGAAGACGAAATCACTGGCGGTCAGGGTGTTGAGGTAGTTGCCGTTGAGGGCGATTTCGAAGCGATTGCCATCGGCGTCGGCCTCGGCGGACTTGACGTAGGTCTTGTCGCCGGCCTCGTTCAGGGTCATGTACAGCGTGCTGTTGCTGCCATCGCCCAGGCCGAGGAAACCCAGGCTCGACACGTCGATCTTGTCGACCCCGACGGTGAAATCATAGATCGTGTCGGTGGCCGTGACGCCGCCGGTGTCGTAGTCGCGGTAGCTGTCGAGCACATTGGTGTAGCGGAACGTATCGGCCCCGTCGCCACCGTACAGCGAGTCGCGTCCGGCACCACCATCGACGATGTCGGCGCCGGTGCCGGCCTTGATCGTGTCGTTGCCGCCCAGGCCGAGGATCAGGTCGGCGGCCGCCGTGCCGTTGAGGGTTTCGGCGTTGTTGGTGCCGGTGATGGTGCTGGCCGGTGCATCGGCCACGGCGAGGGCAAAGCTGTCGCTGACCGAAGCCCCGGACGGATCGGTGGCCTTGACCAGGACGTTGTAGGTGCCGGACGCGGTGTTGGTCGGCGTGCCGGTGAAGCTCAGGCTGCTGGCATTGAAATGCAGCCAGGTGGGCAGGGCGCTGCCGTCGGCCAGGGTCGCGGTGTAGGTCAGCAGGTCCTGGTTGGCGTCGGTGAAGCTGTCGTGGGCCACGGTGTAGCTGAACGGCGAGTTCTCCGTGGCGTTCTGGTCGAGCAGCGCGATGGTGACCACCGGCGCCACGTTGCTGGGCGTGTTCTGGTCGGCGAAGACAAAGTGACTGGCCGTCAGGCTGCTCACCAGGTTGCCCGCCAACGACACCTCGAAGCGGTTGCCGTTGGCGTCGACGGTGAGGTCCTTGAGGTAGGTGCGGTTGGTCGAGGCGCTGTAGGTCACTTGCAGCGTGCCGTTCAGACCGTTGCCCAAGCCGGTGTAGCCAAGCGCCGAGACGTCGATCTTGTCGGCCGCCACATCGAAGTCGAGGATCTGGTCGCTGGCGCTGGTAGAGCCGGTGCGGTAGCTGTCGAGCTTGGAGGTGTAGCGGAACACATCGGCGCCGGCGCCGCCGGTGAGTTTGTCGACGCCGGTGCCGCCCACCAGGATGTCGTTGCCGGCGCCACCGTTGAGGGTGTCGTTACCCGCACCGCCGAACAGTTGCTCGTTGGCCGCGGTGCCCGTCAGGGTGTCGTTGTTCGGTGTGCCGTTGATCACCGTCGGGGCGGCGGGCACGTCCTGTACGGCGAGGGTGAACGTGTCGCTGATCGCCGCGTTGCTGCCATCGGTCGCGGTGACCTGGATGGCGTAGGTACCGGACGCCGTGTCGCTGGGGGTGCCGCTGAATGTCCGGGTGACGGCGTCGAAGGTCAGCCAATTGGGTAGGGCGCTGCCATCGGCCAGCTTGGCGGTGTAGCTCAGGCTGTCGTTGTCCGGGTCGGTGAAGCTGGTGGCCGGCACCACGTAGCTGAACGCGGTGTTTTCGGTGGCGCTCTGATCCAGCAGCGGCGTGGCCAGCACTGGAGCCTGGTTGGTCGGCGACGCGTTGGCAAAGACGAAGTTGGCGCTGGTCAGCGTGTTGAGGTAATTGCCGTCCAGCGCCACTTCGAAGCGGTTGCCGTCGGCATCGGCCGTCAAAGACTTGATGTAGGTCTTGGTGCCGGCACTGTTGAGCACCAGGTACACGGTGTTGTTCTTGCCATCGCCCAGGCCGGTGAACCCCAGGGCGGACAGGTCGATCTTGTCGGCCGCCACGTTGAAGTCGGTGATCAGGTCGCCCAGGTTGGCCCCGCCGGTGTTGTAGTTGCGGTAGCTGTCCAGGCGATTGGAGAACACGAAGGTGTCGGCCCCGGCCCCGCCGGTGAGGGTGTCCATGCCGGCGCCGCCGTCGAGCTTGTCGTCACCCGCGCCGCCGCTGAGGCTGTCGTTGCCGGCCAGGCCGAGCAGCGTGTCGGCTGACTCGCTGCCCAACAACGAGTCGCTGCCGCTGGTGCCGGTGACGACTCGGTTGAAGATGAAATTGCTGGCGGTCAGGGTGCTGGCAAGGTTGCCCGACAGGATCAGCTCGAAGCGGTTGCCACTGGCGTCGGCGTCGAAGTCCTTGATGTAGGTGCGGTCGTTACTGGCGCTGTAGCTGATCTGCAGGGTGCCGCCACGGCCGTTGCCCAGTCCGGTGAAACCAAGGCCGGCGAGGTCGATCTTGTCCTGGGTGACGTCGAAGTCGGTGATGGTGTCGTCGAAACTGGTGGTCGCGTTGCGGTAGCTGTCGGATTGGGCGACGAAGCGGAAGGTGTCGGCGCCGGTGCCGCCGGTGAGCTTGTCGACGCCGGCACCGCCCACCAGGATGTCGCTGCCGGCCGCGCCGTTGATGATGTCATTGCCCGCGCCGCCGTAGAAAATCTCGCTGGCGGAGGTGCCCTGCAAGGTGTCGTTGCCCGCCGTGCCTTGTACGGTGGTCATCGGAACCGTGGCGCTGACGTAGCTGCCATCGCCATAGACCAGCGTGGCCCCCTTGCTGGTGTGGCTGATGGTGTTGGCGATGATGGCGTTGCGATCGGTGCCGTCTTCGTTGCGCTCGGCAACGCCGTAGGTCGACTGATTGCTACCGCTGATGAGGTTGCCCTGGATGGTGTTGTCGCTGCCGTTGAAATATTTGCCGGACACACCCTGGGTGTCGTCGTAGGACTGGATGATGATTTCCGGTACCGGGCTGCCCAGGGAGTTGTTGTTGAGCGTGTTGTCGGTGATCTCGACGTGGTTGCTGCCGTAGATGCGCACCCCGGCGCTGGCATTGTCGTGGATGTCGACGCCGCTGACGCTGACATCGCTCGACAGTTTGACCAGCACGCCTTCGGCGCCATTGCCGTAGACCTCGCCCCCGGTGATGGTGATGTTGCTCGGGGAGGGGATGTTCTCGCTGCCGCGCTGCACCACGATGCCGTTGCCGCCGTTGTTGTAGGCGACGTTGTTGGTCAGGGTGAAGTCATGGGTGCTGGTGACGACGTTGAAGCCGTGGCGGTCGTTGTCGTAGGCGACGTTGTTCTCGAAGGTGCTGTCGCTGAGGAAGTCCGCAACGAAGCCGTCCAGGCCGTTGCCGTGGGACACGCTGTTCTTGATGACCATGTTGACGGTCTGCTCGTGGGGGTCGAAACCGTACCCGGAGCAATCCTTGATCTCGACGCTGTCGAGGGTGACGTTGGAGTCGTAGCCTTCCTGGCCTGGAATGTAGCCGTTGAACCAGCCGTCGATCTTGCCGGTGGTGTGGTCGCGGTTACCGTCGATGGTGAGGTTGCTGACGCCGAAGTCGTGGGTTTCCTCGCCATAGGCGGAGCGGATGACCCCGGTGATCTTGGTGTCGGAGCCGTCGGCCACCTTGACGGTGGTCTCGCCCATGCCGTCGCCGTACAGGTAGACATTGCTCTTGAGCATCACGCAGCCGTCGGAAGGTTCCTCGCCGCCGGAGACAATGTAGGTGCCGGTGGGCATGTACACCTGCCCACCCCCGGCGGCGGCCGCCGCATCAATCGCACTTTGTATCGCCGCCGTGTCGTCAGTGATGCCATCTCCTTTGGCGCCAAAATTTTGTACGTTGAAAATCATGAGCTTATCTCCGTATCAGGCTAAAAACCTCAGTAGGAGCCAATATTCCATCGGCGGCCACCGAGTTAAGACCCAACGGAGCGCGAAAGTTGTGACCGCGCATCGGGCAAGTGTCAAAAATATGGACTAACTGATCAACGGTCGGAACTCGCAAAACGACGTGTAACGTTTTGTTGACGCTTGGGCGTGATTTTGGGGTGTGGCTGCTGGCCCATTCGCGGGCAAGCCCGCTCCCACAGGGTGATCGGTTGTGAGCACAGATTGAGTGTTCGGTCCCAATGCATTTAAGCGAGCCTGCTCACTCCCAAAGCGCACCGCAGCGATTGCGGTTTACTTGATTGGCATCAACCACCCCCCACGTCCCACGCGGTAGCCTGCAATAAACCATCGAGCGCATCCGAGGGGCCGCATGAGTTATCCGCTGTTTCTGACCTTGCACCTGTTCGCCGCGCTGGTGTTCATCGGCACGGTGTTTTTCGAAGTGCTGTTTCTCGAAAGCATTCGCAAGCAACTGCCCGTCAAGGTCATGGTGCTGCTGGAGCAGGGCATCAGCCGGCGCGCGCGGCAGTTGATGCCCTGGGTGTTGCTGGTGCTGTTCGGCGCGGGGGCCGCGATGGTCTGGTTGCGCTACTGGCCGGCGCTGATGTCGCCCTTGCAGTCGTCCTTCGGCTTGCTGCTGGGTTTGAAGATCCTGCTGGCCGGCAGCGTGCTGGGGCATTTTCTCTGGGCGATGTGGCTGTTTCGGCGCGGGCGGATGAATGCCCGCTACGTGCACATCATCCACACCAGCGTGTTCCTGCACATGGTGGCGATCGTGCTGCTGGCCAAGGGCATGTTCTACATCGGCTGGTAGGCGCGGCGCCTTGGTTTCCAGGCGCTTGATACAAGTCAAGGTGGCCGGCCGGGTTACAGCGGACACTGTGCTCGCGCCGCCATTCGGAGATTGCCATGTTCGATTTGTTCAATACCCTCGGTGAGCGACCCTCGGGACGTGCCCCAGTGGTGGCAGATTTCGACTGTCCGGTCGCTACACGAAAATTCCACGCCGGCATCGGTTCGCTCGACCTGCTCAGGGGGCTGCGCAACAGCCGCCAGAAACGTCGGCCGCTGTCCCTGGCCGTGCACCTGCCGTCGCGCTTGCGCCTGGCCTCGTGTTCACCCCTGGCCCACGACTGTCGCTGCGGCGAAATCGACGGCTACCTGCAACGCCTGACGTACGAGATGGGGCTGGTGGGTTGCCATCTGGGCGCAGGACGACGGGTCGAGGCGTTCTGCCTGACCGGCGGTACTCCGGTCATCGCCCATCTGCAACGGCTGATGGGCGACCTGCGCAAGCGCTTTGACTTTTGCGAGTACGACAGCGGCGACCACAGCATCGAGGTGGACTTGCACCACACGGACTGGTCGACCATGGGCCTGATCCGTGACCAGGGTTTCACCCATGTCAGCATCGGTGTGCCCGACATTGGCATCGACAGCGAGCTGTCCGTCGACTGCTACCAGAACCCGGCACCGATTCATTCGCTGATCGATGCGGCGCGCACCTTCGGCTTTCGGTCCATCAACATTGACCTCGGTTACGGCCATGCCTGGCAAACGCCGCAAAGCTTTGCGTTGAAGCTGGCGACGCTGATCGAGCTGGAGCCGGACCGGCTGCACGTCTTTGACTATGGCCGCGCGCCGTATCGTTATCGCTCGAAAAGCACCGGCGTGGCCGGCGCCTATTGCAGCCCGGCCGACAAGGACGCCATGCGCCGCATCTGTTGCGAGCAACTGATCGGCGCCGGTTATCACTACATCGGCCTGGGCCAGTTCGTGCGGGCCGACGATGACCTGGCGGTGGCCCAGGAGCATGGACGCCTGCATCGCAATTGCCTGGGGTTCACCCGCCATGGCTGTTGCGATCACGTGGGGTTCGGGTTGTCGGCGGTCACGCAGATCGAGCATCTGTATGTGCAGAACACCGACAACCTGTTGCATTACTGCCAGCAGTTGGACGCCGGGCAACTGCCGGTGTATCGCGGCTGGCGCTGTGAGGCGCAGGATCAGGTCAAGGCGACCGTGACCGAGCAACTGGCCTGCGACCTGGAGCTGGATATCCCGGCCATCGAAACACGTTTCGGCCTGGTGTTTCGCGAGTACTTCGCGTCCATCTGGCCGTTGCTGGAGGCGTTGCACGACAAGGGATTGATCGAACTGACCAGCCGTTTTATCGGCATCCTGCCTGCCGGGCGCCTGAATGTGGACGCGATCTGCAATCTGTTCGACCCGGATCCGAATGACGCGGGCCTACACGCCCTGGAAAAGTTGAATCCTTCATGAACGCCGTATCCGGTTTCAATCGTGCCCTGGTGGAAAAATACGACCGCCCGGGGCCGCGCTACACCTCCTATCCGACCGCCCCGCAGTTTCACCAAGCGTTTGCCATGGACGAATACCGCCAGGCCGCCCAGCGCAGCAACCAGGCGCCGCAGCCCAAGGCGTTGTCGGTGTACATCCATATCCCGTTCTGCCAGAGCCTTTGCTATTACTGCGCCTGCCACAAGATCATCACCCGCAAGACCCCTCGCGCGGCCGAGTACCTGACCTACCTCAAGCGCGAAATTGCCCTCCAGGCCGCGCTGTTCGACCGCTCGCGCAAGCTGACCCAATTGCATCTGGGCGGGGGCACGCCGACGTACCTGACCCACGAGCAACTGGCGGACCTGATGGACTGCCTGCACCAATCGTTCGACATGGACGACAGCGATGCCCACGAGTTCTCCATCGAAGTCGACCCCCGTACGATCGATGCCGGGCAGGTCCTGGGCCTGCGGCAGTTGGGCTTCAATCGGCTGAGCTTTGGCGTGCAGGACTTCGACGCCCAGGTGCAGGTCGCGGTCAACCGGGTGCAAAGCGAGGCACAAGTGGCCGAGCTGGTAGAGGCGGCGCGAGCCGCACGCTTCAAGTCGATCAGCGTCGACCTGATCTATGGCCTGCCGTTGCAGACCATCGCCAGTTTCGACGTGACCTTGGGCAAGATCATCGCCCTGCGCCCCGACCGTATTGCCGCCTACAGCTACGCTCATCTGCCCAGCCGGGTGCGTGCCCAGCGGATGATCCGCCCTGAAGACATGCCCCCGCCCGAGCGCAAGCTGCAATTGCTGGAGTTGACCATCAACCGCTTGACCGAGGCCGGGTATGTCTACATCGGCATGGACCATTTCGCCCTGCCGGACGACGAATTGGTACTCGCCCGCGCCCGGGGTTCGCTGCAGCGCAACTTCCAGGGTTACTCCACCCATGCCGATTGCGACTTGATTGGTCTGGGGGTGTCGTCGATCGGCAAGGTGGGGGATAGCTACAACCAGAACGTCAAGGAACTCTCCCAGTATTACGCGCGCCTGGACCAGGGCATGCTGGCGGTGCAGAGGGGCTACCGACTGAGCGCTGACGACCTTCTGCGGCGCGAGATCATCAGTGAACTGATGTGCCACGGACGCATCGCCTTCGCCCGGATCGAGGCGGCACACGGCATTTGTTTCAACACCTACTTCGCCGAGGCCCTGGCCGCGCTCCAGGAACTGGTCGGCGACGGCTTGCTGGAAATTCACCACGACGCCCTGGTACTGCTGCCCCAGGGGCAATTGATGATGCGCAACGTGGCCATGGCATTCGATGCCTACCTGGGCGCGGATCGAACGGTCCAGTACTCGCGCACGGTGTAATCGCGCGGCACAGACCTGTGGTCAAGCATGTGCGGAGCAGACCAACCCGGTCCACCCCCGCTTTTCTGTGGCGAGGGAGCTTGCTCCCGCTGGGCCGCGAAGCGGCCCCCTTGGGTTTTGATGCAGTCAATCAGATAGCGCGCGGGGCGAGCACTTCTGGGTCTGCTGCGCAGCCCAGCGGGAGCAAGCTCCCTCGCCACGGGTGACGCAGGGTACGGACCTGTGGCTAGGGGATTTTGCGGAGCAGGCCAACCCGGTCCGCCCCCAAAGCCTGCCGCCCCCCGCTTTTCTGTGGCGAGGGAGCTTGCTCCCGCTGGGCCGCGAAGCGGCCCCCTTGGGTTTTGATGCAGTCAATCAGATAGCGCGCGGGGCGAGCACTTTTGGGGCTGCTGCGCAGCCCAGCGGGAGCAAGCTCCCTCGCCACGGGTGACGCCCAGCTTTCTGTGGCGAGGAACTGGTCACCGGGTTGATGTGCCGGGTTGCAAGGCTCGGCCCAGGAATGGGGCGGTGCGGCTTTCCTGGCATTGGGCGACTTTGGCCGGTGTGCCGCACACCACGACGTTCCCGCCCTGGGTCCCGGCGCCGGGGCCGATATCGATGACCCAGTCGCTTTGCGCCACGACGCGCATGTCGTGTTCCACCACGACCACCGTGTGGCCCTCATCCACCAGACGATTGAGTTGCACCAGCAAGCGGTCCACGTCCTGGGGGTGCAAGCCGTTGGTGGGTTCGTCCAGCACGTACAAGGTGGCGCCCCGGGCCTTGCGTTGCAGTTCCGTCGCCAGTTTGATGCGCTGCGCCTCGCCGCCGGACAGTTCCGTGGCCGGCTGGCCCAGGCGCAAGTAGCCCAGGCCGATGTCCTGCAACACTTGCAAGGTGCGCCGCGCCGCTGCTTGTTCGGCGAACACGTCGAGGGCCTGGTTCACGGTCAGTTGCAGCACCTGGGAAATGTCCAGGCCTTGCCAGCTGACTTCAAGGGTCTGCGGGTTGTAGCGCGCCCCGTGGCAAGTGGGGCAGGGGGCGTACACGCTGGGCATGAACAGCAATTCGACGCTGACGAAACCTTCGCCCTCGCAGGTCTCGCAGCGGCCCTTGGCGACGTTGAAGGAAAACCGCCCGGCATCGAACCCCAGCGCCTGGGCCTGTTGCGTGGCCGCGAACAGTTTGCGCACGTGATCGAACAGCCCGGTGTAGGTGGCGAGGTTGGAGCGCGGCGTACGGCCGATGGGTTTCTGGTCTACCTGAACCAGCCGCTTGATCCCTTCGAGCCCGGCGGTCACATGCCCGCCGCTGGTTTGCACGGGTTCGTCCTCCAGGCTCTGTTCCTCGGGTTCGGCGTTGGCGCTGGCCTGGCCCAGGTGGGCGCCCACCAGGTCCAGCAGGGCCTGGCTCACCAGGCTGGATTTGCCGGAGCCGGAGATGCCGGTCACCGCCGTGAAGCAGCCCAAGGGAAAGGCGGCGCTCAGGTTGTCGAGATTATTGCGGGTGATGCCCTCCAGGCGCAGCCAGTCCTTGGGTGGCCGAGGGGCGCGGGGGCTCGCGGTGTCTTCGGCAAAGAGGTAGGCGCGGGTCCGCGAGGCCTGCACCTGCCCAAGCCCCTGGGGCGGGCCGCTGTAGAGGATGTTGCCGCCTTGTTCGCCGGCGTCGGGGCCGACGTCGATGAGCCAGTCGGCGCGGCGCATGGTGTCCAGGTCGTGCTCGACCACAAACACCGAGTTGCCGGCGGCCTTGAGCCGTTGCAGGGCATCGAACAGCGCCTCGCTGTCGGCCGGGTGCAGGCCGGCGGAGGGCTCGTCGAGCACGTAGATCACCCCGAACAACTGGGAATTGAGTTGGGTTGCCAGGCGCAGGCGTTGCAGCTCGCCAGAGGACAGCGTCGGCGTGCTGCGCTCCAGGGCCAAGTAGCCGAGGCCCAGGTCGATGAGCGTGACGATCCGCTCCAGCAATTCGGCGGCGATGCGCTGGGCCGCCAGGCGTTTTTCCAGGGACAGGTTGTGGGTGTGTCGTGCGTCCGGTCCTCCGACGTGCGGGTTATCGCCCCGGGCGGCGCGTTGCTCGCGGGCGGCCCGGGTCTGCTGATGGGTGAGCACCGCGCCCGGTTCTTCGGCCTGTTCGAGATAGTCGGGGGCCAGGACGCCCTTGAGCACCTCGGCCAGTTCCAGCAATGGCAGGTGCGACAGTTCGGCGATGTCTCGGCCGGCAAAGGACACCGTCAGCGCCTGGCGCTTGAGGCGCTTGCCTTCGCACACGGGGCAGGGGCTGGCGCGCATGTATTGGGCCACGCGTTTGCGCATCTGCGCGCTTTGCGAATGCATGAAGGTGTGCAGCAGGTAGCGCCGGGCGCCGCTGAAGGTGCCCTGGTAGCTGGGTTCGAGCTTGCGTTTGAGGGCGGCGCGGGTCTGGGCCGGGGTGAGCCCGGCGTACACCGGGACCGTGGGGGTTTCTTCGGTGAAGAGAATCCAGTCGCGTTGCTTTTTCGGCAGGTCCCGCCAGGGCACATCGACGTCATAGCCCAGCGTGACGAGGATGTCGCGCAGGTTCTGCCCCTGCCAGGCCATGGGCCAGGCGGCCACGGCCCGCTCGCGGATGGTCAGCGAAGGGTCCGGCACCATGGACGCTTCCGTCACCTCATAGACCCGGCCCAGGCCATGGCACTCCGGGCAGGCACCCTGGGGCGTGTTGGGGGAGAAGTCCTCGGCATAGAGCATCGGTTGATCGGCCGGGTAGCTGCCGGCACGGGAATAGAGCATGCGGATCAGGCTCGACAGGGTGGTGACGCTGCCTACCGAAGAACGGGCGCTGGGCGTGCCGCGCTGTTGTTGCAGGGCCACGGCCGGTGGCAGGCCTTCGATGCTGTCCACGTCCGGCACGCCCACCTGGTCGATCAGGCGCCGCGCATACGGCGCGACGGATTCGAAGTAGCGGCGCTGGGCCTCGGCGTAGAGCGTGGAGAAGGCCAGCGACGATTTACCGGAGCCCGACACACCGGTGAACACCACCAGGGCATCGCGTGGAATGTCGACGTCGACGTTCTTGAGGTTGTGTTCGCGGGCGCCGCGCACCCGGACACAACCGGCGCTTTCGGGCAAGGACGAGGGGGAGGCGGGGCCGGAGCGGGAGGGCATGGAATTTCCTTGTGTGCGTCTGCTTGAGGCGTCGTGGCTTTCGGGGCTTTTGTGACGTGGCGTGATGGATCGGCTGAAGAATGCAACCTGAGTCACAGCCCTGACAATAATGCGACCGGGTTCAACCGTTCTCGTGCGATAAAAATTTACTCGGGCCCCGGGAGATGAGAAAAGCATTTCCAGTTTTCCCAGGATACGGACCTCCCATGCCTCGATCGAAGCTTCTGACTCAACTGTTTGTTGCCCTGCTGGCCGCCGCGGCGCTGTGGTACATGTGGACGATCACCAGCGCCAAGCTGGATTGGGGCGGCGACAGCCCAGGCCGGCAAGACGTGGGCGCCGTGAAAGACACCCGCCAGCGGGCGATGAGCCAGTATTGCACGGGCGTGGTCGCGACCCCGAAAGGCACCTGGCTGGTCGGGCGCCTGGAAGGCGATGCGCAAATGTTGGAGCCTGCGGCTGAGGTCGTGAACCTGGACACCGTGGTCTACGGCAAACCGAAGGAGACCGAGGCCGCGCAGGACGCTAGCGCCTTCAGCGTTTTCTTGGCGCGGGAGACAGAAATCTCATTCATCTCACGGCTCGACGCCCAGGGGCAGTTCCAACTGGTAGCCCATGTCAGCGGCGCCGCGTGCCTGGTCGCCAGTCCCGATGGCGCCAGCCTGTTCCTGCTCACCGGCCTGGACCGACCCGACGCGTGGACCACTGACGGTCCGCGGCAGACGGTTGTCCTGCGCAGCGATGACCAGGGCAAGCAGTGGACAGGGTTGAAGCAAGGCTTCTTCGCCGAGGCCGATCAGGTGGCCTGGAGCCTCGATCCTTATTTTCACGGATCGGATGAAGTGTGGGCCTGGGGCTCGTTGAGCGCGATGGACGCAGAGGTGCCCGGTGGCATCGCTACCGGCGTGTTCTATTCGGCCGATCGCGGCGCAACCAGCACCCCGATCGTCACCGCCGAATCGCTGCTGGTGACCGCCCAGTACGCCCATGACCAGCGACCTGACATCGTGCAGTGGCACACCGACTCGGAGGATCGGGGCGAAATCCGTGGTCACGTCATTCAGGTCGATGGGCAGCGCGCGTTCATCTGGTTGTCCCAACGTTTTTGGGGCAGTCATCCGGATGGCAAAAGCGACAACGTCGCGGTCAATGTCACGACGCGGGCCGAGTTGCAACGCCAGGCCGGGAAGTGGCAGATGGTGGCCAGGCAGCGTGACGACAACCTGTTTATCGATGCACTGGCGCAGAACGAGGCCGGGCGGGTGTTTGGCCTGATCGACCAGGGGCATCAGGGCCAGGACGTCCTAGCCGAGTTGGACACCGGCACACTGAACTGGCGCCCCACGGGCGAGTTGCCCAGCGTGTTTGCGCCCCTGGCCTCGGACAGCCGCTTGCGCGGCGATGGCTTTTGGGTCGGGCAAAACACCTTGCTGATCAACACCAGCAGCGAGCATCACCCACCGCGTTGGCTCTACTGGTGGTCGGACGCCAGCATTTCCGCGGACGGGGTGTTTTACTCCACGGACTGGGGCGGTTCCTGGCACAAGCTGAATGTGGACGGCTACCTGGGGGTGCTGGGTTTCCAGCCGGGCCAGGATCGAGTGTTCTGGGCCAAGGGCAATTGGTACGACAACAATGACCTGGGGATTTATGCCTATGGGTTGCATTGAGGGGGCTTGCTCGCTGTAGGGGATGGGCCTGGTGCACTGGGGGGCTTCGCACGCAGGCTTCCGACAGCGCTTTTGTAGCAAGTTGATTTCAATCAAGGGCCAAAAAAAGGTTGGCCCCTAGGATGTTCGCCAAGATCCTGTCTTAAGCCCTGGCGTCCATGACCCCTTCCTTTGCGATGCTGCACCTGTTCCGCCACTGGCTGGGTGGCCTGTTGGTTTTCCTGCTGTTGTTCGCGGGCCTCGCCCAGGCCAAGGACTACGGGGACATCCAGCAGCAGCGCATCCACCATGTGCTGGGCCAGAGCGACGCGATCTCCGAGCCTGAAGGCCCCTACAAGGTGCGCACGCTGTCGGCGGCGGGCAAGGTCGTGGGCTACGTGTTCCAAAGCCTCGACGTGGTGGACATCCCGGCCTATTCGGGCAAGCCAATCAACGTGCAGGTCATCCTCGACCCGGCCGGTGTGATCCTCGACGCTTACGTGCTCGAACACCATGAGCCGATCCTGTTGATCGGCATCGCCGAAGAAAAACTCCACGCCTTCAGCGCGCGTTACAGCGGCGTCAAGGTCAGCCAGCGAGTGGTGGTGGGGCACTCCAGTGACCCGAATGCGGTGACGGTGGATGCCATTGCCGGCGCCACCGTGACGGCGATGGTGGTCAACGAGGTGATCATGCGCGCCGCCCACGATGTCGCGGTTGCCCTGGGGTTGGTCAAGGGCAACGCCGGGTTGACGGTGGCACCGGCCCGCGTGCGTGAGGACAACTTCGAACCCGCCGACTGGGCGACGCTGACCGGCAGCGGCGCGGTGCGTCGCCTGCACCTGACGCGGGGCCAGGTCGACGCCTCGTTCAAGGGCACCGAGGCCGAGCAGGTGGAAGTCGCCAGCGCCGAGCAGGCCGACGACACCTTCATCGACTTGTACGTGACCCACCTCAACCCGCCCACCATCGGCCGCAACCTCTTGGGCGAGGGCCCATACCGCACGCTGATGAGCGAACTCAAGCCGGGCGAGCAGGCCATCGCGGTCATGGGCAGCGGGCGCTACTCGTTCAAAGGGTCGGGTTATGTGCGCGGCGGGATTTTCGATCGGGTGGTGCTGCGCCAGTTCGGCGACACCATCAGCTTCCGCGACCTGGACTTCCAGCGCCTGGACGATGTCGCCGCCGACGACATGCCGGCCTTCGATGAAATGGCGATTTTCATCATCCGCGCTACCCATCGCTTCGACCCCGGCGCGCCCTGGAGCCTGGAGTTGCTGGTGCGCCGCCAGACCGGGCCGGTCAGCGGTACGTTCAGCAGCTTCGAGCTGGCCTATCAACTGCCCGAAGCCTACCTGGAACGGCCGTTGCCCAGCGCCGAACAACTGGCTGCGGCGCAGGAGGCCAGCCGGCCGATGTGGCTGACGCTGTGGTACCAGAAAAGTCTGGAGATCAGCCTGCTGGGGGCGGCGTTGCTGGTGCTGACCGTCATCCTGTTCTTCCAGGACGCTCTGGCCCGGCGGCCGACCCTGCTGCATTGGGTGCGCCGCGGCTACCTGTTGTTCACCGTGGTGTTTCTCGGCGGCTTCGCCCTGGCCCAATTGTCGGTGGTCAACGTGCTGACCTTCGTCCATGCCCTGTTCGAAGGCTTCCGCTGGGAGCTGTTCCTCACCGACCCGTTGATCTTCATCCTCTGGGTGTTCACCGCCGCCAGCATCCTGCTCTGGGGGCGTGGGGTGTTCTGCGGCTGGCTGTGCCCGTTCGGTGCGTTGCAGGAGTTGATCAACGAGCTGGCGCGCAAATTCAAGGTGCCCCAGTACGAACTGCCATTCGCGGTCCACGAACGGTTGTGGGCGCTCAAGTACATCATTTTGCTGGTGCTGTTCGGCGTTTCGCTGGAGTCGATGGCCACCGCTGAACGCCTGGCCGAAGTCGAGCCGTTCAAGACCGCCATCACCCTGCGGTTCGACCGCCAGTGGTGGTTCGTGGCGTATGCCCTGGGCCTGCTCGTGGTCAACCTGTTCACGCGCAAAGTCTATTGCCGTTATGTCTGCCCGCTGGGCGCGGCCCTGGCGATGCCGACACGCCTGCGCCTGTTCGACTGGCTCAAGCGCCGCAAGGAGTGCGGCAACCCCTGCCAGTTGTGCGCCAAGGAATGCGAGATCCAGGCGATTCATCCCGACGGCCACATCAACGCCAACGAATGCCACTACTGCCTCGACTGCCAGATGACCTGGCACAACGAAAACAAATGCCCGCCGCTGATCAACAAGCGCAAGAAACGCGGCAAGGCCGCGGTGGCTGATCCCCAGTTGATTCCCGTGGTGCAGGTGACCCCGGCGCCTTGAGGCACCTGGAAAAACCCGCCCCCTGACCCTTTCATTCTTGATGGAGCACACAGCATGAGCGACAAGAAAAACGCCACGCCGGACGTGGTGGAAGAACCGCGGGGCGTGAGCCGGCGCAGTTTTCTCGGCACCGGTGCGGTCACCGGCGCCGTGCTGGCCGGTGCCACGGCGCTGGGCGCCGGGACTTTCACCCGGGAGTCATGGGCGGCGGCCGCCAAGGAAGAAAAGGAGGCCAAGTCCAAGGTCCATGTCGGCCCCGGCGAACTGGACGAATACTATGGCTTCTGGAGCGGCGGTCACCAAGGCGAAGTGCGGGTGCTGGGCGTGCCGTCGATGCGCGAGCTGATGCGCATCCCGGTGTTCAACGTCGACTCGGCCACCGGTTGGGGCCTGACCAACGAAAGCAAGCGCATCCTGGGGGAGAGCGCCAAGTACAAGAACGGTGACTGCCACCACCCGCACATCTCCATGACCGACGGCAAGTACGACGGCAAGTACCTGTTCATCAACGACAAGGCCAACTCCCGGATCGCGCGCATTCGCCTGGACATCATGAAGTGCGACAAGATCCTCACCGTGCCCAACGTGCAGGCGATCCACGGCCTGCGCCTGCAGAAGGTGCCCTACACCAAGTACGTGTTCGCCAACGCCGAGTTCGTGATCCCGCATCCCAACGATGGCCATACCTTCGACCTGCAGGACAAGAACAGCTTCACGATGTTCAACGCCATCGATGCCGAGAAAATGGAAATGGCGTTCCAGGTGATCGTCGACGGCAACCTGGATAACTCCGATGCCGACTACACCGGCAAATACGCCGCCAGCACCTGCTACAACTCCGAGAAGGCCTACGACCTGGGCGGCATGATGCGCAACGAGCGCGACTGGGTGGTGGTGTTCAACATCCCGCGGATCGAGGCGGCAATCAAGGCCGGCAAGTTCATCACCCTGGACGGTTCCAAGGTGCCGGTGGTCGATGGTCGCAAGACCGACGGCAAGGACTCTGAATTCACCCGCTACATCCCGGTGCCGAAGAACCCCCACGGCTGCAACACCTCGTCCGACGGCAAGTACTTCATCGCCAACGGCAAGCTGTCGCCGACTGTCTCGATGATTGCCATCGACCGCCTGGATGACCTGTTCGAAGGCCGCTACAAAGACCCTCGGGAAGTGATCGTCGCCGAGCCGGAACTGGGCCTGGGGCCGCTGCACACCACCTTCGACGGGCGTGGCAACGCCTACACCACCTTGTTCATCGACAGCCAGGTGGTGAAGTGGAACATGGACGAAGCCATCCGCGCTTACAAGGGCGAGAAGGTCAACTACATCAAGCAGAAACTCGACGTACAGTACCAACCCGGGCACAACCATGCGTCCCTGACCGAGACCAGCGAGGCGGACGGCAAGTGGCTGGTGGTGCTGTGCAAGTTCTCCAAGGACCGCTTCCTGCCTACCGGGCCGCTGCACCCGGAGAACGACCAGTTGATCGACATCTCCGGCGAAGAAATGAAGCTGGTGCACGACGGCCCGGCCTTCGCCGAACCCCACGATTGCATCCTCGCCCGGCGCGACCAGATCAAGACCCAGAAAATCTGGAACCGCAACGACCCGTTCTTCGCCGAGACGGTGGCACTGGCGAAAAAGGACGGTATCAACCTGGAGACCGACAACAAGGTCATCCGCGATGGCAACCAGGTGCGGGTGTACATGACGTCGATGGCGCCGGCCTACGGCTTGACCGAATTCACCGTCAAGCAGGGCAACGAAGTGACGGTCACCATCACCAACATCGACCAGATCGAGGACGTGTCCCACGGCTTTGTCATGACCAACCACGGCGTGAGCATGGAAATCAGCCCGCAGCAGACGTCCTCCATCACCTTCACCGCCGACAAGGCCGGCCTGCACTGGTACTACTGCAGCTGGTTCTGTCACGCCCTGCACATGGAGATGGTCGGTCGCATGCTGGTTGAAAAAGCCTGAGTCGGCCGAACGAGGAGACAGGCCCAATGGCCGGGAAACCGCAGCAACCCACGGGCCGCGCGTGCCAACCGGTCATTGCGCTGATGCTGGGCCTGTTATCGGGCGGCGCGTTCGGCGCGCCGCAGCCGATCACCGACCTGCCCTTGCAGGCCGAGGGCGACCAGCAATGGCGCCTGCCGGCGGGGCAGTACCGGGGCTCGTTCAGCGTCGATCAGCCGATGACCCTCACCTGTGCGCCGGATGCGGTATTCCTGGGGCAGGGCGAGGGCAACGGCGTGATCATCCAGGCGCCGAACGTGCGCATCCAGGGTTGTACGTTCCTGGACTGGGGCCATGACCTGACGGCGATGAACGCCGCGGTGTTCATCAAGCCTGTCGCCCAGGGAGCGGTGGTACGTGGCAACCGGATGCAGGGCCAGGGCTTCGGTATCTGGGTCGATGGCACACGGGACGTCAGCCTGATCGACAATCGCATCCAAGGCGACGCCAGCCTGCGTTCCCAGGACCGGGGCAACGGCATCCACCTGTATGCGGTCCACGGGGCCCAGGTCATCGGCAACCAGGTGCGCGACACCCGCGACGGCATCTACATCGACACCTCCAACGGCAACCTGCTCCAGGGCAATGTCCTGGAGGACCTGCGCTACGGCGTGCATTACATGTTCGCCAACGATAACCGCCTGCTGGACAACGTCACCCGGCGGACCCGCACCGGTTATGCGCTGATGCAGAGCCGCCAGTTGACGGTCATCGGCAATCGCTCCGAACAGGACCAGAACTACGGGATCCTGATGAACTACATCACCTATTCAACCCTGCGCGACAACGTCGTCACCGACGTGCGCGACGGGTCCACCGGCGACACCATGATCGTCGGTGCCGAGGGCAAGGCCCTGTTCATCTACAACTCATTGTTCAATCGCATCGAAGGCAATCATTTCGAGCGCAGTGCGGTGGGCATCCACTTGACCGCCGGCTCGGAGGACAACCGCATCGCCGGCAATGCCTTCGTCCATAACCAGCGCCAGGTCAAGTACGTCGCCACCCGCCTGCAGGAGTGGTCGGCAGACGGGCGCGGCAACTACTGGAGTGACTACCTGGGGTGGGATCGCAATGGCGACGGCCTGGGAGATGTGGTCTACGAGCCCAACGACAACGTCGACCGCCTGCTGTGGCTGTACCCGCAGGTGCGGCTGTTGATGAACAGTCCGGGCATCGAATTGCTGCGCTGGGTACAGCGAGCCTTCCCGGTGATGAAATCCCCCGGGGTGCTGGACAGCCATCCGCTGATGGCGGCGCCGGTCCAACCCCCACCACGCAACAGGGCTCAGGAGGACGCGTCTTGAACGTCGTCGAGATCGAAGGCGTCAGCCAGCATTATGGCGACGTTGCCGTGCTGCACGGGCTGAACCTGAACCTGGCCCAGGGCGAAGTGCTCGGCCTGTTCGGGCACAACGGTGCGGGCAAGACCACCACCATGAAGTTGATCCTCGGCTTGCTGCGGGCCAGCGAGGGCCAGGTGCGGGTCTTCGGGCGCGAGCCCTGCGACCCGAGCGTGCGACGCCTGCTCGGCTACCTGCCGGAGAACGTCATGTTCTATCCGCAGTTGAGCGGGTTGGAGACGTTGCGTCATTTTGCCCGGCTCAAGGGCGCGGCGCCGGAGCAGGTCGAACGGTTGCTGGAGGAGGTGGGCCTGGCGGACGCGGCCCGGCGCCGGGTGCGGACCTATTCCAAGGGCATGCGCCAGCGCCTCGGGCTGGCCCAGGCATTACTCGGCCAGCCGCGGTTGTTGCTGCTGGACGAGCCCACCGTGGGCCTGGACCCCATCGCCACCCAAGACCTCTATCAGCTGCTCGATCGCCTGCGTTGGCAGGGCACCAGCATCATTCTCTGCTCCCATGTCCTGCCGGGGGTCGAGGCCCACATCAACCGCGCCGCGATCCTCACCCGCGGGCGCCTGCTGGCCCTGGGCAGCCTGGCCCGGCTGCGCAAGGACGCCGGTCTGCCGACCCTGATCCGGGCCTCGGGCCTGGCCCGCGCCGAGCAGTTGCAGCAGCACTGGCGCAGCGAAGGGCATGTCACCCAGGGCTGGGGCGCCGAGGGCTTGCAAGTGTCGGCGCCGGACGGCAGCAAGCTCGCACTGTTGCGCCAACTGCTGGCGCAGCACAACCCGACCGACGTCGAGATCAAGCCGCCGTCCCTGGAGGACTTGTACCGCCATTACATGGTCCGTGCAGCCAGCGAGGAGGCCCATCAATGAACCCGATCCAGACCATGGCCCGCAAGGAGTTCTGCGACGGCCTGCGCAATCGCTGGTTGTTGGCGATCAGTCTGCTGTTCGCCGTGCTGGCCATTGGTATCGCCTGGCTGGGCGCCGCGGCGTCGGGGCAGTTGGGCTTCACCTCGGTGCCGGCGACGGTGGCGAGCCTGTCGAGCCTGGCGACCTTCCTGATGCCCCTGATCGCCTTGCTGCTGGCCTATGACGCCATCGTCGGCGAGGACGAAAGCGGCACCTTGCTGCTGTTGCTGACCTACCCGTTGGGGCGCGGTCAGTTGCTGCTGGGCAAGTTCGTCGGACACGGCCTGATTCTGGCCCTGGCGACGTTCATCGGTTTCGGCTGCGCGATGCTTGCCATTGCTCTGTTGGTGGATGACGTCGAACTGAGCCTGCTGCTCTGGGCTTTTGGGCGCTTCATGGTGTCCAGCACGCTGCTGGGGTGGGTGTTCCTCGGCCTGGCCTATGTACTGAGCTGCCTGTCGGCGGAGAAATCCACCGCCGCCGGGTTGGCCCTGGGGGTGTGGTTCTTCTTCGTGCTGGTGTTCGACCTGGCGTTGCTGGCGCTGCTGGTGCTGAGCGAAGGGCGCTTCAACCCGCAACTGTTGCCATGGCTGCTGCTGTTCAACCCCACCGATGTCTATCGGCTGATCAACCTGTCCGGATTCGATTCGGCCACCCACGGCGCCGCCGTGCTGACCCTGGGCAGCGATCTGCCGGTATCGGCGCCCGAGCTGTGGATGTGCCTGGTGGTGTGGATGGTCGTGCCGTTGTGGCTGGCCTATCGGCTGTTCCAGCGCCGGTGCCCGTGAATGACTGATCTTGATAAGGAGTCTGTAACGATGAACAGGGTGTATTCCAAGGGGAGCCGCCTGCTGGCCGGGATGCTGGTGTGCCTGGCACTGGTGGCGTGTGACCAGGCCGTGCCGCCAGCGGCCGGCGAGGCGCCGCTGGCGTTCCATCGCAGTGACGAGTGCCATGTATGCGGCATGGTCATCACCGATTTTCCCGGGCCCAAGGGCGCGGCGGTCGCGGCCGATGGGGTGAAAAAGTTCTGCTCCCCGGCGGAAATGCTCGGCTGGTGGCTGCAACCGGAAAACCATCGGGCCGACGTCAAGTTGTTCGTCCATGACATGGGCCGCAGCCACTGGGACAGCCCGGATGACGCGCACCTGATCGACGCCCGCAGCGCCTATTTCGTGGTCGGCTCCGGGCTCAAGGGCGCCATGGGCGTCGTCCTGGCCTCGTTCGCCGAAGCCCAGGCCGCGCAGAAGCTGGCAACCGAGACCGGCGGCCAGGTCCTGCGCCTGGAGGACATCGACCAGAAGGTGCCGGGGCAGGCGGGAGGCATGTCGTCGATGAGTCACTGAAGTTGCGGTAGCACGTGAATCGTGCGGCACGACAATGAGTTGCACGGCAGTCGTGGCGAGTGAGCAAGCGCTCTCGCCACGCTCTCGAAGGGCTTGCTGCCGTCTTCTCATCCCATCGAAGCGTCCACCCACTACCCAAGTAGCATTCGTCGCCCCGGCCTATCTTCGTACACTCAAGGTCCCTATCACGCACCCGCCGGAGGCGTAAATGCAGCAGGCAGAAGGCGTGGTCAGCGCCATGTCCGCGGCGACGGATGTCCAGGAAGTGGCCCAGGCGCTGGCGCGGCAGTTGTTGCACCCGCACCTGGGTTTCGTGCTGTTTTTCTGTTCCGCCGCCTACGACCTGCCGGCCCTCGGCCAGGCACTGTCCCAGAGCTTTGGCGGGATTCGCCTGGTGGGGTGCACCAGCGCCGGTGAAATCACCCCCCAGGGCTACGGGCGCAATTGTGTGACGGCGGTGGGGTTCGACCACCGGCATTTTTCCATCGCCGCCGAGCTGATCGGTGAAATGGAGCACTTTAGCCTGATCGACGCCCAGCAGATGGTCGAGCGTCTGGCCGGCGGGTGTCGCAGCAACGCCCTGGCGCCGATCAAGGGTCACAGTTTTGCGCTGACCCTGCTCGACGGCCTGTCCAGTCGCGAAGAAATGGTCCTGGCGGCCTTGAGCGCAGCGTTGGGAGACATCCCGCATTTCGGCGGTTCGGCCGGCGACGACAACCACCTGACCCACACCCACGTGTACTTCGAAGGCCAGTTCCACAGCGGCGCGGCGGTTGTGGTGCTGATCAATACCTGGCTGGAATTCGAGGTCTTCACCACCCACCACATCCTGCCCCGGGAAGAAAAACTGGTGGTGACCGGCGCCGACAGCGCCTCGCGACGGGTCTACGAACTCAACGCCGAACCCGCCGCCGAGGAGTACGCCCGGCATATCGGCGTGCCGGTGAGTGCCCTCGACTACCGGGTGTTCGCGGCACATCCGTTGGCGGTGCGCATCAACGACCAGTACTACGTGCGGGCGATCCAGCAGGTGCACCCGGACCTGAGCCTGAGTTTCTATTGCGCGGTGGAGAACGGCATCGTCCTCACGGCGATGACGCCAGGGCCGTTGCTGGACAACCTGCAGGCCCTGTTCGACGGCTTGCAGGCGCGGCTCGGCGACGTGCTGCTGACCATCGGCTGCGATTGTTTCCTGAGGCGCCTGGAGCTCGAAGACCGCGGCGGCCTGGAGCAGATCGGCCAATTCCTGCGCGAACAGCGGGTGCTGGGGTTCAACACCTATGGAGAACAGTTCAATGGCATGCACATCAACCAGACGTTCACCGGAGTTGCCATTGCCCGTCATCGCGCCCCCGGCCATCGCTGAGCTGCAGGCCCAACTGGCCAACCTCGAACACGAGAACCGCAAGCTGCGGCGGATCAACGCGGCGCTGATCGAACGCGTGGAGTCCGGGGTGACCCGTGGCAACGACCCGTACGCGGCGTTCCAGCATTCGGTGGTGCTGGCCGAACAAGTACGCGAACGCACCGATGCGCTGAACCAGGCCATGGCCGAGCTCAAGGCCGGCAATCACTTGCTGGGCGAGGCGCGATTGCGGGCGGAAACCGCCCATCGGCACCTGATCGACGCCATCGAGAGCATCTCCGATGCGTTCGTGCTGTTCGACGCGCAGCAGCGCATCGTCCTGTTCAACAGCCGCTTCAAGGCTTTCTGGGCCCACAGCCGGGTGCGCATTATCGCCGGGATGCGCCTGTGCGAGGTCAAGCGCCTGATGACCGCCAACGGCCTGTTCAGCGAGGAGCCGCGGGGGCAGGCCGACGAGCACGTGCTGTACCGAATGCAGAACGGTCGCTGGCTGCAGGTCAGCGAGCGGCCGACCCAGGAAGGTGGGCGGGTGATGCTGTTCACCGACATCACCGACGTCAAGCTCAGTGAAACCGTGCGTCGCGAGCAAGCCATCGCACAGAAGTCCCACCTGCTGCAACGGGCCGTGGACAACCTGTCCCAGGGCGTGGCGATGGTCAATGCCCAGGGTGTGCTGGAGCTGTGGAACCGGCGCTTCCTCGAACTCAGCGGCCTGGCTCCCGTGGCGGCCCATCGTTCGTTCAGCGAAGTGATTGGCGACTCCGAGCTGCAATTGCTGACCCCGGCCAGCCGCGACAGCAATGGCCGCTCGGTTCACGAATGCGAACAGCGCCTGTCGGACGGCCGGGTCCTGGAGATCCGCACCCATCCGCTGCCCACTGGTGGCTACGTCAATACGTTCACCGACATCACCGAGCGCTACCAGCATGCCGAGGCACTGAGCGAAAGCGAGCGCTGGATCCGCTTGATCACCGACCACGTGCCAGCGCTGATTGCCTACCTCAACGCTGACCTGGTCTATGAATTCACCAACAAAGTCTACGAGCAGTGGTACTGCTGGCCCCGTGGCGTGATGCTCGGCCAGAGCCTGCGCGAGGCCCACAGCGAGCAGCATTACCAACGCCTGGAAGCCTACGTGGCCCGCGCGCTGGCGGGCGAAAGCGTGACGTTCGAGTTCGCCGAAACCAACATCAACAACCAGGAACGCTACATGCTGCGCTCCTACGTGCCCAACCGCCTGGCCAACGGTGAAGTGGTGGGGATCTTCGTGCTCATCCGCGACATCACCGAACGTCGCCGCACGGCCGAGGCACTGCACCAGGCTTATCAGAACCTGGAACAGCGGGTCCAGGAACGCACCGCCGAACTGACGTGCCTCAACGACCAGCTGCTGCGTGAAATCGATGAGCGCAGCCGGGTGGAAGTGCGCCTGCGCGAGGCCAAGCGAGAGGCCGAGCAGGCCAACTTGTCGAAAACCAAGTTCCTCGCCGCGGTCAGCCATGACCTGTTGCAACCGCTCAACGCCGCGCGGCTGTTCACCAGCGCGTTGCTGGAGCGCCGCGAGCCGGTCGCCAACGCGCACCTGGTGCGCAATGTGAGCAATTCACTGGAAGACGTCGAGAACTTGCTCGGCACCCTGGTGGACATCTCCAAGCTGGACGCCGGTGTGATCAAGGCCGATGTCGCGCCGTTCGGCCTGAGCGAACTGCTCGACAACCTGGCGGCCGAGTATGCCCAGGTGGCCCGCAGCGAGGGGCTGGCGCTGCACTTTGTCGGCTGTTCGGTGTTGGTGCGCAGTGACATGCAGTTGCTGGCGCGGATCCTGCGCAACCTGTTGAGCAACGCCATTCGCTACACCCCCAGCGGGCGCATCGTGCTGGGCTGCCGACGGCATCGTGGGCAGGTGTCGATCCAGGTCTGGGACAGCGGCATCGGCATCGCCGAAGACCGGCTCGAGGAAATTTTCCAGGAGTTCAAGCGCGGCGATGTGCAGCGGCCCAACCAGGACCGAGGGTTGGGCCTGGGACTGGCGATCGTCGAGAAAATTGCCGGGATCCTCGGGCATCGGATTCAGGTGCGCTCGTGGCCGGGCAAGGGCTCGATGTTCGCCATCGACGTGCCCCTGAGCGCCACGGCGCCCAAGCCGTTGCCGTGCCCGGACATGAGCGAACCGATGCTGGGGCGCCTGCGCGGTGCCCGGGTCTGGGTGCTGGACAACGATGCGGCGATCTGTGCCGGCATGCGCACCTTGCTGGAAGGCTGGGGCTGCCAGGTGACGACGGCGTTGTCGGAGCAGGACCTGGCGCGCCAGATGGACGACGACCCCGCCGGCGCCGATCTGCTGATCGCCGACTATCACCTGGACCACGACCAGAACGGCGTCGACGCGGTGGCCCGGATCAACGCCCGGCGCACGGCACCGATCCCGGCCATGATGATCACCGCCAATTACAGCAACGAACTCAAGCAGCAGATCCGCGAGCGCGGCCACACCCTGATGCATAAGCCGGTGCGCCCGATGAAGCTGAAGATTGCGATGAGCCACCTGTTAGGCGGGGGCCAGAGCCACTAGGTAGAACCTCACTGTGGCGAGGGAGCAAGCTCCCTCGCCACAGTGAGCAAATGCCATCGGAGCAACAGTCAGTCGATGGGTTGCCCTTCAACGCCGCAGATAAGCCCCAAAATCAATATCCCCCGCGCTGAGGATCGCCTGCACTCGGTTGTGCACGTTGAGTTTGCGCAGGATCGCCGAGACGTGGGCCTTGACCGTGGTTTCGGCGATGTCCAGGGTGTAGGCGATCTGTTTGTTCGACTCGCCCTTGGTCATGCGTTCGAGCACCAGCAGCTGCTTGCGGGTCAGGGCCTGGAGCAGTTCGGCGGGGAAGGCCGGGGTTTCGTTCAGGCGGCGGCCCGTCGGGCTTTTCTGCGTGCGGATGATGTCTGGCGGCAGGTAGACGTTGCCGTTGAGGATCTGCTCGATGGCGTCGGTCATTTGCGAGCGCGGCGAGGATTTGGTGATGAACCCCACCGCGCCATAAGTGATGGCTTGCAGCACCACCTGCTTGTCCTGTTCGGCCGAGACGATCACCACGGGAATGGTGGGGGCCTCGTTGCGCAGGTTGATCAGGCCATTGAGCCCGTGCATGCCGGGCATGTTCAGGTCCAGCAGGATCAGGTCCAGGTCGTCGTGTTCGATGGTCAATGCCAGGGCACTGTCCAGGTCGGCGGTTTCCATGACCTCGCTGCCGGGAAAACCGTCGCTGATGACGTTGTGGATGGCTTCGCGAAACAGTGGGTGATCGTCGGCTATCAGAATTTTATACATGGCCATTCACCTCGTTATTGTGTTGTGGCTGGAGCAGGTGCACGCATTCAGGATCAGGGAAAAGGTTGGGGGCGGGCCGCTTGCAGGGGCAGGTTGGCTGCCTCCCAGGCATCGAGGCCATCGCGATACCAGTACAGATGCTTATAGCCCATGGCGGCGGCGCGTTTTACCGCGTTCCAGCTCAACCAGCAATCGGAGCGGCAATAAAAGACCAGTGGTTGCTCCAGGCGTCCGGCGGTGGCGTCGCGCAGGTGGCGGCTGAAGTAGTCCTGCCAGGCCGGCTCCAGTTCACCGTCGCCAGTATTGGCCAGCCACAGGCTGCCGGGCAGGTTGGCGTGAGGTTCGTTGTCGATGAAGCGCCCCTGGAGCCAGGGCCGCCGGTAGACGTCCACCAGCACCGGCGGCGGATCCTGTTCGAGCAGGTGCTGCAGGGCGGAGGTGTCGAGGGTTTGAGCGCCGTCGACGGTGCTCGGCGTCGGGCTGCGGTACTGGGCAATGCGGTAGCCCTGCGGGGAAAACAGCAGCGTGTCGGCCTGCGCGGCATTCAGCGCCAGGCCCAGCAAGACCATGGCCAGCAAACGGGGCATAGGATTTATCCTTTTTGTTATGCGCCCATTACATGCCAGGGTCGAGGTCTTGTGAATGCGACCATAGACAGGAAAACCAGTACTAAAGTCGTAATTTCGGATAGGCGCTGTGCCTATGCAGGGGTACACAAACCCTGTGGGAGCGGGCTTGCTCGCGAAAGCGGTGGCCCATCCAGCACCGGAGCAAACTGCCCCTCCGCATTCGCGAGCAAGCCCGCTCCCACAACAGGATTGACGCGGGTTTGCTCAACCCGCCTTGCGCAGCGCCGCATGCTGGGGGTTGAACGTCCACACCGCCAGCAGGGCGAACACCAGCGTCAGGCCGGCGCACACCCCCAGCGCCAGCGGATTGAATTGCTCGTACAACGCGAAGCGCACCAGCTCCACCCCATGGGTGAACGGGTTCAGCGCACAAAGCCAGTACAACCAGGGGCTGGCCTCGAGCATTTTCCACAGCGGGTACAACGCCGAGGACAGGAAGAACATCGGGAAGATCACGAAATTCATCACCCCGGCAAAGTTCTCCAGTTGCCGGATCGCATTGGACAGCAGCAGGCCCAGGGCACTGAGCATCAGCGCCACCAGCAACAGCGCCGGCAATGCCAGCAGCAGGCCCATGACCGGCGGCTGGATGCCGTACAACCAGGCAATGGCGAGAAAGGCATAGACCTGCAGCAGCGAGATCAGCGACGTCGCCACAAGCTTGCTCGCCAGCAGGAAGGCCCGGGGCAGGGGGCTGGTCAGCAGCACGCGCATGCTGCCCATTTCCCGGTCGTAGACCATCGACAAGGAACCTTGCATGCCGTTGAACAACAGGATCATGCAGGCCAGCCCGGGCACGATGTACACCTCGTAGGGGATGTAGGTGTCGTAGGGGGCGATGATCGCGATGCCCAGGGCCGCGCGAAAGCCGGCGGCGAACACCAGCAGCCACAGCAACGGGCGCACCAGGGCACTGAGCAGGCGGGTGCGTTGCAGCACGAAGCGCAACCATTCGCGCATGACGATGCCGCTGAAACATTGCCAATAGGCGTTCATGACGCAGCTCCCGCAGCGGTCAATCGGCTGAAGGCCGAGCCCAGGGTGCCGCCATGGGCCTGGCTGACGCTGTCGGCGCGGCCGCGGGCGACCAGGCGACCCTGGTGCAGGATCAACAGGTCATCGCTGGGTTGCACTTCGTCCAGCAAGTGGGTGGTCCACAGCACGCTGATACCCTGCACCCGGCACAACTGCCGGATGTGTTCGCCCAGGGCCAGGCGACTGGCCGGGTCGAGGCCGACACTCGGTTCGTCGAGCAACAGCAGGCGCGGCTCGTGCAGCAGCGCTCGGGCGATTTCCACGCGGCGCCGATGACCGCCATTGAGGTCGCGCACCCGTTCGTGGCGCCGCTCGGTCAGGTGCTGGCGCGCCAGTTCGGCGTCGATCCGGGTGGCGCCCTGGCGTCGCGACCAGCCGTGCAGGGCGATGTGATAACGAAGGTTCTGTTCAACGCTGAGGTCCAGGTCGAGCGTGCTTTGCTGGAACACCACGCCCAGTTGCCGCAACGCCGGACGGGGCGAGGCCTGCAACGAATGACCGCCGACGCGGATGTCTCCGCGCTGCACATCGTACAGGCGCGTGAGCAAGGCAATCAGCGTCGACTTGCCGGCGCCGTTGGGCCCCAGCAATGCTGCGAAATGCCCGGCCGGCAGGCTGAAATTCACCTGCCGGAGGGCCTCGCGCGCACCGTAGGCGAAGCTCAGGTCGCTGACCTCCAACGCGTTCATGGCGTCACCACCACGCCCCAGGGGTAGCGCCCGACTTTCACCGACTTGAGCACCTTGCGGCTCTCGACGTCGATCACCGAGACATCGCCGCTCACGCCATTGGTTGCCAGCAATTGGCGTTGGTCCGGGGTGAACGCCAGTTGCCAGACCCGCCGGCCCACCAGCAGGTAATCGAGCACTTCGAAGGTCTTCGCGTCGATTACCGCCACATGATTGGCCGGGCCGAGGGCGACGAACGCGTACTTGCCGTCGGCGCTGAGCTTGATGCCTACCGGCTGGACCTTGTCCGGGTGCACGCCCTTGATCTGGAACGTCAGGGTCTTGAGCACCTGACGTGTGGCGACGTCGAGTATCGTCAGGGTGCCGCCGATTTCCGCCGAGGCCCACAGCTGGGTGCCGTCGCGACTGAATTCGACGAAGCGCGGCCGCTGGTCCACCAGGGTGCTGTCGGCCAGGGTCTGGGTGCTGGTGTCGATCCAATGCAGCATGTTGGTGGTTTCACTGGTGTTGACCGCCCACTTGCCGTCGGGGCTGACGGCCATGCCTTCGGGCTCGACCCCGACGCCAACCTGGCCCAGCACTTGGGAGGTCTGGGTGTCGATCACCGTCACCAGCGCGTCGTCCTCGTTGGAGACGTAGAGCCAGCGGTCGTTGGGGTGCAGGGCGAATTGCTCGGGGTCCTTGCCGGAGGGCAGTTCCTTGATGATCTTGCGGGTGGCCACGTCCATCACCTGGACCCGGTCCGAATCGCTGGCGCAGATGTACAGCAGCCGATTGTCGTGGGACAGCAGCAGGCCGCGGGGGCGCTGGCCCACCGGCAGGGTCTCGATGACCTCCAGGCTCTGCATGTCGATCAGGCTCAGGCTGTTGTCTTTTTCGTTGGAGACCCAGGCGATGCTGGCTGCGGCCGGGCCGGCGGCGAGCAACACAGCGCCGAGGGCGAGAACCTGGCAGAGCAGGGTCGGTTGGAACAGCGGGCGGCGCATGGCGGTTTTCCTTATTGTTGTGTGCGATCAGGGGTAGCGACAGCTCACTTCGGGCTGGTCGTAGCCCAGGCTGTCCATTTCATTGGTGGGGTGCAGGAAGCCCTCTTGGGGCGAAGTGCTGACCAGCGCTCGCGGCTGGACCAGGGGAATCGGTTGGCGCAGTTGGCCGTTCCAGGGGCGGTAGCTGAGTTTGCGGCCCTTGAAACCGTCCAGTGGCAATTGGTCGCCCAGGGCCAGTTGGCGGATGGCGAAGGGGTCGTCCTGGCGCAGTTTGCTCACGGCGCTGGCGATGCTGCGCACGGCGATCCAGGCCGCGAAGTCGCGGTCGTTCATCCAGCGGCCGGCCAGGTTCTCGAAGCGTTTTTGCAACTGGGCGGCGCCGTAGGTTTCCACGGTCTTGTGCCAGCCGGTGGGGGTCAGCCCCTGCGTGCCGGCGACCGGGCGCGGGTACCAGGTCTGGTAGGGCAGGTATTCGCCAAAATCGCCGCGCTCATCGGCTACCAGCACCACGTCGTACTCGGCGGCCTGGGTGAACAGCGGCATGTCGGCCTGGGCGCTGCGGCGTTGGTCGTTGTCGAACTGCCAGGCCTTTTCGGCGACGATTTTCATTCCGAAGCGCTTCATCGCCCGGCGCAGGGCCGCGGCGTAGGCCTGGTCGTCGGCGGTCTGGCCGACGATCAACAGCGCCCGCTGCCATTTGCGCACCACGCTGAACTGCACCAGCGCATCGGCGAGCATGGCCCGGTCGGGCAGGCTGTGCAGCACGTTGCCCAGGCAGTCGGTGGTGCGCAGGCTGTCGTCGGGGCTGCCGGCGTTGAAGATCAGGCTGTCGGGCAGGGCGGCGCTGAGCTGGCGCAGGCTCGCCGCCGGGGCATTCACCACGAACAGCCGCAAGCCCTGTTCATGCTGGGCGCGGGCCGCCTGTAGCAGGGCTTCGGGGGTGTCGACCTGGGCGCTTTCCAGGCGGTAGTCATGCTTCAGGAAACGCCCGGTGCTGTTGCTGTCGATCACCGCCAGTTCGGCGCCGCGCAGCCCCGCGTCGATGGGTTCGGCGATCACGTTGGACAGCAATGGCCCTGGGTCGGGGCGATAGCCCAGGTAACCGATGCGTACTTGCAAGGGCGTGTTCTCAGCAGCCCGGACGACGCCCGGCAGCCAGCCACTGGCCGCTGCCAGCAAGGGAACCAAGGCGTAACTGACGAGCCGGCGCATACCACCTCCATTGCAGGTAGCGCCAGCATAGGAAGCCGGTGGGCCTGGGGAAATATGCAGAAAGTACCGCCGGGCCAGTACCAAGGTAGTAACCCGCCGCGGGTGCCGGGGTTTTAGCATGCAGGCAATCGTCATTGACCAGGAGGGGACAGACCATGCGGATTATCAAAGCGCTGCTGTTGCCGTTTCTGCTGATCCTGAGTTTGATCGGCGTCGATCGCTTGCCTGGCAAGCACAAAACCAGCAAACACCCACAACCCTCTGTGGGAGCGGGCTTGCTCGCGAAGGCGGCAGTCCTGTCGATGCCGATGCAAGCTGCCCCATCGCTTTCGCGAGCAAGCCCGCTCCCACAAAGGAACTGTGGCGTGCATGAAGGTTGTGCGTCAGTTCCGACAACAGGCCGCTAACCATGTCAGCCCTCTGGCGAATCAATCTCTGGGTCACGGTGTTCTTCGCCCTGGTGACCCTGGCCTGCGCCACGCTGCTGTTGCACCAGGCCGTCGCCGATGTGCAGCGCGAACTGCAATCGGCCGGGTCGGTGGTGCATTACCTGCGCGAAACCGCCGAACGCGACCCGGCCAGCCTGCAACCGCGACTCACCGGTAGCCTGCGCCACGTCCGCGTCCGTTGGTTGGCGCCGGGGGAACAGTTTCCGGCCGATCCCGACGCCGGGCTCAAGGACTGGCTCGGCCAGCGATTGCTGGAGGATGGGCCCGCCCCTCAAGTGGTGGACCTGCGGGACGGTCGACGGGCCTGGATTGCGGTCGATCCTCGGGACGAAATCGATGAGATCCTCGACTCGCTGGTGCAACTGCTGGGCGTCTGCGCCCTGGCTCTGTTGGTCAGCCTGTTGGTGATTCGCTGGGCGGTGCGCCAGGGCATGCGCCTGCTGGATGAGTTGCTCGATGCTCTGCGTCAGGTGTCCGCCGGGAACCTGCACGTGCGCCTGCCGGCCGAAGGCGTGCCTGAAGCCCAGCAACTGGCCGGGCATTTCAACCGGATGACCGCCGCGCTGGCCCAGGCCCAGGCCGACAATGCCCGGCTCACCCAGGCGCTGTTGGCCGTGCAGGAGCAGGAGCGCACCCAGCTGGCCCAGACCCTGCACGATGACCTGGGCCAGTATGTGGCGGGCATTCGCGCTCGGGCCTGCCTGCTGCGCCTGGTGCTGGACCAGCCACCGGTGCTGGAGCAGACGGTCGGTCAGTTGGAGGAACACTGCGAGCATTTGCAGCAGGGGTTCCGCGCGCTGGTGCATGACCTGTACCCGGTGGTCTTGCAGCACTTGTCGTTGCACGAAGCCGTCGGCTTGCTCGCCGGGCAATGGCAGAAGAACCAGGGCATCGCTTGCCAGGTGCACATCGATCAAGCGCTGCCGGCGTTGCCGGGGGCGGACAAGACTCATCTGTATCGCTTGTTGCAGGAAGCGTTGACCAACGTGGCCCGGCACGCAGGCGCCACGCGGGTGCGGATCCGCCTGCAACACCGGGCCGGGCGCCTGCGCCTGCTGGTGCGTGACAACGGCCGCGGTGCGAAGCAGCCGCCGCGCGCTGGCGTGGGCCTGCATTCGATGATGGAGCGGGCCCGCAGCCTCCGCGGTGAGTTGCGCATTATCAGCCAGCCCGGCGACGGTTGGGCGCTGGCCTTGAACATGCCTCTGGAGGGCTGATGAACATTTTGCTGGTGGATGATCATGCGGTGGTTCGGCAGGGCTATGCCAGCCTGTTGCGGGCACTGATGCCGGACTTGCAGGTGCGGGAGGCGGCCACCGGGGAGGAGGCGCTGAACCTGGTCCAGGAACAACTGCCTCACCTGGTGATCATGGACTTTGGCCTGCCGGGCATCAGCGGGCTGGAAACCACCCGGCGCCTGCGCCAGCGCCTGCCGCAACTGCGGGTGTTGTTTTTCAGCATGCACGACGAACTGCCGTTGGTGCGCCAGGCCCTGGACGCCGGCGCGGCGGGCTACCTGACCAAGAATTCGGCGCCCCAGGTGCTGGTGGAAGCGGTGCGCCGGGTGCTGGCCGGGCATGCCTACATCGAACAGTCCCTGGCGACGCAGCTGGCCTGCGCCAGCTCCCGGCACTCCGTCGACCCGCGCCTGCAATGCATGACTCAGCGCGAGTTGGAAATCTTCGTCATGCTTGCCAAGGGCACCCCGGCGCGCACGATTGCCGAGCAGTTGTGCATCAGCGCCAAGACCGTCTCCAACCACCTGACGCTGCTCAAGAGCAAGCTGCAGGTCAGCTCTCACGCCGAGTTGGTGCACCTGGGGATCGACCTGGGGGTGGTGCGGGTGGCGGGGTGACAGCCGACCTCCCTGGAATCAATCATTGTGGCGAGGGGATTTATCCCCGTTGGGCTGCGAAGCAGCCCCGATAAAACAATCACTCGAATGTTCCTGATACACCGAGTGTCAGATTTTAGGGCTGCTGCGCACCCCAGCGGGGATAAATCCCCTCGCCACAGTGAATGCAGTGTTTGCAATATTTCATTTATCCCAGGAGGTTGGACACCCCTCGCAGCCCTCCATATTCGCATCCTGGAAATTGCCGTAGTGCTGGCGTGAGCCGCTCAGGTTGGCCTGCGCCAGGTTGCTTTCCCCCAGCTTGGCTTCTTGCAGGTTGGCTTCGCGCAAGTCGGCGGCCGTGAGGTCGGCCTTGCTCAGCCAGGCCATTTCCAGGTCGGCGGCCTGCAGGTTGGCGCCTTGCAGCCTGGCGCCGGACAGGCGGGCGAATTGCAGGTAGGCGGCACTCAGGTCGGCCCGCTGGAACTGTGCGCCCTGGGCAAACAGCCCCCAACCCTGGATGGCCTTGAGCGTGGCGCCACTGAAGTCGGCCAGGCGCAGGTTGCTTTGTTGCAGGCTGGCGCGGGTCAGGTTGGCGCCTTGTAACTGGGCTTTCTCCAGGTTGGCCAGGTCCAGGCGTGCGTGCCGCAGGTCGGCATCGCGCAGATCGGCGCCACTGAGGTTCATTTTGCGCAAGTCCTGGTTCGCCAGTTTGGCGCCCCGCAGATGGGCGCCGGGGCATTGGCTGGATTCGGCGATGACGCAGCCGTTGATCGTCAGAACGGTGTCAGAGTCGTCAGCCTGGGCAAAGGCGCCGACGAGCAGAAGCAGCAATGGCAAGAGTTTCATGGCATCAACTCAGGTAAGTGTGGGAGCGGGCTTGCTCGCGAAGACGTCGGCACAGTCAAAATCCATATCAACCGAACCACCGCTTTCGCGAGCAAGCCCGCTCCCACAGGGATGGCGTACAGGTCAGGAGTTATTTCTGCGCAGTTGCCTTGTCCCAACTCGGGATCTTGAACACCCAGAACGACCCGCCCTGGGCCACCGGCTTGGTCAGTTCGGCCATGTCGCCGCCCCACAACGGCACCGCGCCGCCATAGCCGACGGTGACGCCGATGTACTGCTCGCCATCCTGCTCCCAGGTGATGGGCGGGGAGACGATCCCGCTGCCGGTCTGGAATTTCCACAGCTCCTGGCCGGTCTTGGCATCGAAGGCCTTGAAGAACCCGTCGCCGGTGCCGGTGAACACCAGGTTGCCCTTGGTGGCCAGCACGCCGGCCCAGAGCGGCAAGGGCTCCTTGTGTTCCCAGACGACCTTGCCGGTGGTGGGGTTCATCGCCCGCAGGGTGCCGACGTGATCGTCGTACATGCGCTTGATGCGAAACCCCATGCCCAGGTAGGCCGAGCCTTTCTTGTAGTTCACTTCTTCGGTCCAGTACTCCTCCTTCCACTGATTGCCGGGCACGTAGAACAGCCCGGTGTCTTGGCTGTAGGCCATGGGGTTCCAGTTCTTGCCACCGAGGAACGGCGGCGAGACTTCCACCGGCTTGCCCTTGGTTTCGCCGGGCAGGGGCTTGGCCGGACGCTGGCCGGGGTTTTCCACCGGGCGGCCGGTCTTCAGGTCGATGTGGCTGGCCCAGGTGATGTTGTCGACGAAGGGAAAGGCGTTCTGCAGCTTGCCGTTGTGGCGGTCGACCACATAGAAAAAACCGTTGCGATCGGCGTGGGCGGTGGCCTTGACCATCTTGCCGTCCTTGTCCTTGTAGTCGAACAGCACCAGCTCATTGTTGCCGGAAAAATCCCAGGCATCGTTGGGCGTGTGCTGGTAGAACCACTTCACTTCGCCGGTGCTCGGGTCGACGCCCACCTGGCCTGAGGTGTAGAGGCTGTCGTAATCGTGGGGGTTGCCGTCCTTGGCCGTGCGCGCCCAGGTGTTCCAGGGGCCGGGGTTGCCCGCGCCGACAATGATGGTGTTGGTCTCGGGGTCGAAGCTCGCACTCTGCCAGGGTGCGCCGCCGCCATGGCTCCAGGCTTCGACCTTGCCGGTCTCGGTGGTCTTGTCATCGGGCCAGGACGGTGCCTTGACGTCACCGGTGGGCGTGCTGTCCTTGCCGTTGAGGCGGCCCATGTGGCCTTCGACGAAGGGGCGCATCCAGACCTCTTCGCCGGTCTCCGGGTCGCGGGCGAACAACTGGCCGACCACGCCGAACTCGTCGCCGGAACTGCCGTGGATCAACAGCACCTTGCCGCTGGTCTTGTCTTTGATCAGCACCGGCGCGCCGGTCATGGTGTAGCCGCCGGCGTGGTCGCCGAACTTCTTGTTCCAGACCACCTTGCCGGTGTTTTTGTCCAGGGCGACCACCCGGGCGTCCAGCGTGCCGAAGTAGATCTTGTCGCCATAGATCGCCGCGCCACGGTTGACCACGTCGCAGCACGGACGGATGTTGTCCGGCAGCCGGTGGTTGTAGGTCCACAGGCGCTTGCCCGTCTTGGCATCGAGGGCAAAGACCCGCGAATACGAGCCGGTGACGTAGACCACGCCGTCGCTGACGATGGCCTGGGACTCCTGGCCGCGCTGCTTTTCGTCGCCGAAGGAGTAGGACCAGGCGGGGGTCAGCTTGAACACGTTCTTGTCGTTGACCTGGGCCAGCGGGCTCCAGCGCTGGGCGTTGGTGCCCATGCCGTACTGCAGGACATCCCGGGTGGTCAGGTGATCGTTGGCGATGTCTTCCCAGGTCACGCCCGGGGCGGTCGCGGCGGCGTGGGCCAGCGTGCCCAGCGTCAGGCTGCCGGCCAGCATCAGGGCCTGCACGGCAACGGCCAGGGGGGAGAAGGGGGGCAGTGTTCTTATTGTCATGGTAGCGATTCCCAGTGAGGTTTTGGCCTGACTAGGGTCGGTCGTGGCGATGCCTGGCCGATACGGAAAAAGTCCCGCCCTTGCCGGGAAGACTTCCCGATCCGGGTGTCTTTGCGACTTGCGTCGGAGGGCTTGCTACCAAGGAACTAGACCCCGGCCACCAAAGCAGCATTCGGCGGGGAACGGGCGCTTTCTAAGATGACGGCACGGCCTCTGCAGAGAGGTTTGCGTGCAATCTGAGAGGGCATAACAATGACAACAAAACGCAACGCCATCATCGCTAGCGCCTTACTGATGGGGCTGATCGGCGCAGGCCCGGTGTGGGCCCACGGCAACGTAGTGCCCCAGGCAGTGGAAACCAAAGGGCTGACCCCGGTCAAGGACAGCAACCTGCCGCTCGACGCCGACGGCTGGGCTTCCCAGAACCCTTATCGCAATTCCCCCGAGCGCGACAAAGCGGTGGAAATCGGTGCTTCGGCGTACAACCAGAACTGTGCGGCCTGCCATGGCCTGGAGGCCAAGTCTGGTGGCATCGCCCCGGACCTGCGCCTGCTCGATGCCGCCGAGGCCGGAGACGAATGGTTCGTCGAGCGCGTGCGCCACGGTGCCGTGCGCGACGGTCGGGTCTACATGCCGAAAATGGCCGACTACCTGAGCCAGGAGGCCTTGTGGGCGGTGCGCTCTTACCTGGACAGCGTGCACGTCGAGGAGTGACCGTCATGCGCCTGTTCGCGTGGGTGATATGCAGCCTGCTGCTGTGGGGCCAGGCGGTGCAGGCGCAGGTGCGCAGCTACGACCAGATGATCGCTGCCGGCGAGTTGAAGGTGGCGGTCTACAAGGACTTCGCCCCCTACAGCTTCGAAGACCAGGGCCAACCCAGGGGCGTCGACGTCGAGTTGGCGCAGGCCCTGGCCAAGGCCCTGGGCGTGCGCCTGCAATTGATCTGGGCGCCGCCGGGCGAGAAGCTCGATGACGACCTGCGCGACTACATCTGGCGCGCCAGCCCGCTGCACGACCGCCAGCTTGCCGACTTGATGATGCGGGTGCCCTACGATCACGACTACGTGCAAAAGCGCAACGATGTCGGTGAGCTGGAGAATGCCCAGGTGGTGATGTTCGGTCCCTATCAGCAGGAGTGCTGGCAGGTGGCGTTTGACCGTCGGCGCCTGGACTCGGTGGCGAGTGTCGCGGTGTTCCAGCAGCACCCCATTGGCGTGGAAGTGGACAGCGTGCCGTCGTTCTACCTGACGTCGGTGTTCAACGGCATGCTCAGCGCCAAAACCCATCATTACCCCGGCGTGAACCAGGCCTTCAAGGCCATGCAGGCCGGGGAGGTCGATGCGGTCATGGCCATGCGCGGGGAGGTTGACTGGCAGGTGCACCAGGCCGCCGACCCGCAACTGGCGCTGGCGGAAAACGCCTACCCGAACATGGGCAAGCAGCGTTGGGAAATCGGCATGGCGGTGCATGAAAGCAACCGCCAGTTGGCCTATGCGGTGGAAGAGGCCCTGGAGGGTCTGATCCGCGACGGCAGCCTCAAGGCCATCTATGCCCATTACGGCCTGCGGTATGACGTGCCGCAGATGTATCAGTAGGAGCGCAAGGGATGAAATGGCTCGTGTGTGGGCTGTTGGGGCTTGGCCTGCCGATGATGGGGCTGGCGGCCGTCGAGCCGGGAAAGGATCCGGTGCCGTCGGTGATGTGGGCGTTCTATCACAAGCAACTGCTGGGCGATGCGCCGTTCGTGTTCGACGATCGCGTCCGATTGGTGGCCCCGCCCTTTGCCGAAGATGCGCGCCAGGTGCCGCTGGAAATCGATGCCCGGGCCCTCGGCGCGGACGTGGTGCGGGTGTTGGCCTGGGCTGAACTGAACCCGTTGCCGAAAATCGTCGATTTCCAGCCGGTGGCGCGGGTGCAGCCCTGGCTGTCGATCCGCATTCGCATCGAGCAGGCCACGCCGTTGCGTGCCGCCGTGCAAACCCGCGATGGCCTGTGGCACGTCGGCTCGACCTTGATCGACGCGGCCGGTGGCGGTTGCACCGCGCCCAGCGTGGTGCGTACCCAGCCCGGTTGGGAAGAACACCTGGGCGAAGTGCTCGGGGCCCGCTATCCCCGGGGCGACAGCAGTCGCTTGCGTGTGCAGGTTGCCCACCCGATGGACAACGGCCTGGTGAGCGGTATCCCCGAGTTCTACCTCAACCAGGCCCAACTGCTGGGCGCCGACGGCGAGGCGTTGGCGCGCTTGGAGCTCTTCCCGGCCGTCAGCGAAAACCCCAACCTGGGTTTCGATATCCAAGGCCCGGGCCGCACCCGGTTATTGCTGCGTGACAACAGCGGCAATGCTTTCGAAGCGGCGATCCCCTGACCACAAGGAGTGCGCCATGCGCTGGTTGTTGCTGATCTTCATAGGCCTGTGCTGGCCGGCCTGGGCCGGCTCGGACTATGGGCTCAAGCCCCGGCAGATCGCTGCGGATACCTGGCTGCTGGAAGGCAGCACCGAGAACTTTGCCAAGGCCAACGGCGGCAACATCGTCAACAGTGGTTTCATCGTCACCGACGCCGGGGTAGTGGTGATCGACACCGGGCCGTCCAAGCGCTACGGCGAGGCCCTGCGCCAGGCCATCGCGGCAACGACCGACAAACCGATCATCCAGGTGCTGCTGACCCATCATCACCCCGATCATGTGCTCGGCAACCAGGCCTTTGGCGACGTGCCCATCGGCGCGCTGGCGGGCACCACGCAACTGTTGCGCGAGCAGGGCGATGCGCTGGCGGAGAACATGTACCGATTGGTGGGCGACTGGATGCGCGGCACCGAAGTGCTGCTGCCGACCCAGGTGCTGGAGCCTGGCCCGCTGCAGGTGGGCAATCATTCGTTGCGGCTGTTGCAGATGGCCGGGCACACCGGCGCGGACCTGGCGATCCTCGATGAAACCACGGGCGTATTGTTCGCCGGTGACCTGGTGTTCTACGAGCGCGCCCTGACCACTCCCAACAGCCCCGGACTCGATGTCTGGCTCCACGACCTGGACACCTTGCAGGCCTTGCCCTGGAAACTGATCGTGCCCGGCCACGGCCCGGTGGCAAGCGACAGCGACCCCTTTGTGCAGATGCGCGATTACCTCGGTTGGCTTGATCAACTGATGCGCGAAGGCGCCGCACGGGGCGACGACATGGCCGAGATGATCCGCAGCCCCATCCCCGAGCGCTTCGCCGCAATCAGCCTGAGCCGGTATGAGTTGATCCGCAGTGTCAGCCACCTGTATCCGCGGTATGAGCGGGCGGGGATGAAGCGGGTGGACAGCAAACCTCGATAATCCTGTGGCGAGGCCATGGAAGGCGCTACCTCTCAAGGAAACGCACGTGGTCATGGAGATGCTTCAGTCCTAGCAGTTCTGTTAGTAGCCGCCCATCCCAATCCATTGAATACTTGTGCTTGGCTTTCTGGAGCACACCCGATGCAAACCCCATGGAAAACCGTGCTCTGCCGATACCATTACGATGCGCTCGATCATCTAAACGCCCAGACGCTGCCGGGTAAACCCAGGCTTCAACGCTTCCATTGCGAAAATCGCCTGGCCACGGAGATTCAAGGCGTGGTACGGCGTTCAATTATCCAGCAGGGGGGCTGGCTGTTCGCACAACAACAGCACCACGACACTCTATTCGACGCCACGCTACTGGCCACCGATGGTCAGCAGTCAGTGTTATTCACGATTGCCGAAAGCAATCGCAGGCAATCCATCGCCTATTCACCTTACGGTCATCCTTCGACTGAAAACGGTCCGAGTCGCGTTCCGGGTTTCAACGGTGAACAGCCGGACCCGGTGACCGGGCATTACCCGTTGGGTAACGGCTATCGGACATTCAATCCCGTGTTGATGCGATTTAACAGTCCGGACAGGTTCAGTCCGTTTGGAAAGGGTGGACTGAATGCCTATGTTTATTGTTCTGGTGATCCGATTAATAAAAAAGACCCGGAAGGAACGAGTCCATTTACTTGGTTGGCCCGGCAGGTGGGTTTGAAGAAAATTCATTTAGGTGGCGGGGTATGGACTAGAAAAGGCATTCCTGCTGGTGTGGGAAAGCATTTCTACTCCCGCGCAAAGGAAATAGATAACAAGCTGGAATTTTTAGAGGAGTCATTGAGGAGAAAGATGTTCAACGCGGATTATCAGGAGTTAAGCGCTTCCAAAGAACCCCCCGTCGTGACTTCGTTGCGGCTTGAAAAGCTTGCTTATGATGTGTTGCCTAAGCGGTCTTATCCATTTGGTATAGAACAGGGTTTAGAAAGTCCTTTTGATGAAGTCGTAAGAAATGTGGCGGCGGCTGACAGGCAAACATATCTTGATCGAGAACGATATAGGGGAGTGCTCAAATATGTGGCTGATCGACCCAATAAGCGTATTTTAGATACGTTAACTTTGGCGGGACTTGATAAAAGTCTTGATCCGGAAATGGTTAATTTGTACTACCTTAGAATGGCAAGGGTGAAAACTGAACAGACGGATAAATTGACTCGTGAGTACAATACAATTTTTACGAGGTATATACGTAAATAAAAATCGGGAATAGTCATGTTTCATTGAAAAAGTCGATCGCTACCTCCCACAGATTGAGGGCTGGTCGGGAAGCGGGAGGTCGGTGGCGAATTGGCGCCTCACATGTACCAAGGAACTAGAAAACTCAACACAGCGGGCAATTGTTGGCAGGGGCTGCGGGCCCAAGAATCTGCGCCAGACCGGGAAAATTTCCCGGGTATAACAATAATCGCAGAGGTAGCCGTCATGACTCATCCCGCACGTCGCCAACCCTTCGCCGTGAGCTTGCTGCTCAGTGCCATGCTGCTGTCCGGTTCGGCCTTGGCTGCCGTGACCGATCAGGAAATTCTCCAGGACCCGAAGAACCCGCAGCAGGTCGTGACCAACGGCCTGGGCGTCCAGGGTCAGCGCTACAGCCCGCTGGCGACCCTCAACACCGACAACGTCAAGGACCTGCGCCCGGTCTGGGCCTTTTCCTTTGGCGGTGAAAAGCAGCGTGGCCAGCAGGCGCAGCCCATGATCAAGGACGGGGTGATGTACCTCACCGGGTCCTATTCGCGGGTGTTTGCCGTGGATGCGCGCACCGGCAAGAAACTCTGGCAGTACGACGCGCGTCTGCCCGATGACATCCGCCCTTGCTGCGACGTGATCAACCGTGGCGTGGCGTTGTATGGCGACCTGGTGTTCTTCGGCACCCTCGACGCCAAGCTGGTGGCCTTGAACAAGGACACCGGTAAAGTGGTGTGGAGCAAGAAGGTCGCCGACCACAAGGAAGGTTACTCCATCAGTGCCGCGCCGCTGGTGATCAACGGCAAGCTGATCACCGGCGTGGCCGGTGGCGAGTTTGGCGTGGTGGGCCAGATCAGCGCCTTCGACCCGAAGAACGGCGAGCTGCTGTGGACCCGTCCGACCGTGGAAGGCCACATGGGTTATGTCTACAAGGATGGCAAGGCCATCGAGAACGGGATCTCCGGCGGTGAGGCCGGCAAGACCTGGCCGGGCGATCTCTGGAAAACGGGCGGTGCCGCGCCGTGGCTGGGCGGTTACTACGACCCGGAAACCAACCTGCTGTTGTTCGGTACCGGCAACCCGGCGCCGTGGAACTCCCACCTGCGTCCTGGCGACAACCTCTATTCCTCGTCGCGCCTGGCGCTGAACCCGGACGATGGCAGCATCAAGTGGCACTTCCAGAGCACGCCGCACGATGGCTGGGACTACGACGGCGTCAACGAGCTGATCTCGTTCAACTACAAGGAAGGCGGCAAGGACATCAAGGCGGCGGCCACGGCCGACCGCAACGGTTTCTTCTACGTGCTCGATCGCACCAACGGCAAGTTCATCCGTGGCTTCCCGTTTGTCGACAAGATCACCTGGGCCAGCGGCCTGGACAAGGAGGGGCGGCCGATCTACAACGAGGCCAGCCGACCGGGCGCGCCGGGCAGCGAGGCCAAGGGCAGCTCGGTGTTCGTCGCGCCGGCGTTCCTGGGGGCGAAGAACTGGATGCCGATGGCGTACAACCAGGACACCGGGCTGTTCTATGTGCCTTCCAACGAGTGGGGCATGGACATCTGGAACGAAGGCATCGCCTACAAGAAGGGCGCGGCGTTCCTGGGGGCCGGGTTCACCATCAAGCCGCTGAACGAAGACTACATCGGCGTGCTGCGGGCCATTGACCCCAAGACCGGCAAGGAAGTCTGGCGCCACAAGAACTTCGCGCCACTGTGGGGCGGGGTGCTCACCACCAAGGGCAACCTGGTGTTCACCGGCACGCCTGAAGGCTTCCTCCAGGCCTTCAATGCCAAGACCGGCGAGAAGGTCTGGGAATTCCAGACCGGTTCCGGCGTGCTGGGCTCACCGATCACCTGGGAAATGGACGGTGAGCAATACGTCTCCGTGGTCTCGGGCTGGGGCGGCGCGGTGCCGCTGTGGGGGGGCGAAGTCGCCAAGCGGGTGAAGGACTTCAACCAGGGCGGCATGCTCTGGACCTTCAAGTTGCCGAAGGACTTGGTGGCCAAGCACTGAGCCAACTCTGGCAAGTGCAGAACCTGTGGAAAATGTAGAACCTGTGGGAGCGAGCTTGCTCGCGATGGGGCCAGAACATCCTGCATTGATGTTGACTGATCCGCCGCCATCGCGAGCAAGCTCGCTCCCACAAAAAAGCCCGGGTCATCCTCAGATCGCGGCAAAACCTACGACCAAATAACGAGAGCTTCCCTGCCAACGACGCATTCGTCCGCCGCACGGGGCTCTCTACCATCGGCCTATCGCCTGTCCCGTGACAGGCATCGACCAGGCAGAGGCCCATCATGATCTACGCACAACCCGGAACCCCAGGCGCCGTCGTTTCCTTCAAGCCGCGCTACGGCAACTTCATCGGCGGCGAGTCCGTCGCGCCCGTCCACGGCGAATATTTCACCAACACCTCGCCGGTCAATGGCGAAGTGATCGCCGAATTTCCACGCTCCAGCGCCGCCGACATCGACAAGGCCCTGGACGCCGCCCATGCCGCCGCCGACGCCTGGGGCAAGACCTCGGTCCAGGACCGCTCGCGGGTGCTGTTGAAAATCGCTGACCGTATCGAACAACACCTGGAACTGCTGGCGGTCAGCGAGACCTGGGACAACGGCAAGGCCGTGCGCGAAACCCTCAACGCCGACGTGCCGCTTTCAGCCGACCATTTCCGTTATTTCGCCGGCTGCATCCGGGCCCAGGAGGGCGGCGCCGCCGAGATCAACGAGCTGACCACCGCCTACCATTTCCACGAACCGCTGGGCGTGGTCGGGCAGATCATCCCGTGGAACTTCCCACTGCTGATGGCCGCCTGGAAACTCGCCCCGGCCCTGGCGGCCGGCAACTGCATCGTGCTCAAGCCGGCGGAACAGACGCCGCTGTCGATCACGGTGTTCGTCGAGCTGATCGCCGACCTGCTGCCGCCCGGCGTGCTGAACATTGTCCATGGTTTCGGCCGCGAAGCCGGTGAAGCCCTGGCCACCAGCAAGCGTATCGCCAAGATCGCCTTCACCGGTTCCACCCCGGTCGGCTCGCACATCATGAAATGCGCCGCCGAGAACATCATCCCGTCCACCGTGGAGCTGGGCGGCAAGTCGCCGAACATCTTCTTCGAGGACATCATGCAGGCCGAGCCGGCCTTCATCGAAAAGGCCGCCGAAGGCCTGGTGCTGGCGTTCTTCAACCAGGGCGAGGTCTGCACCTGCCCGTCACGGGCGCTGGTGCAGGAATCGATCTACGCTCCGTTCATGGCCGAGGTGATGAAGAAGATCGCCAAGATCAAGCGTGGCAATCCCCTGGACACCGAAACGATGGTCGGCGCCCAGGCCTCGCAGCAGCAATACGACAAGATCCTGTCGTATCTGGACATTGCCCGGGAAGAGGGCGCCGAACTGCTCACCGGTGGCGCGGCCGAGCGCCTGGAAGGTGACTTGTCGAGCGGCTATTACATCCAGCCGACCCTGCTCAAGGGCCACAACAAGATGCGCGTGTTCCAGGAGGAAATCTTCGGCCCGGTGGTGGGCGTGACCACCTTCAAGGACGAAGCCGAAGCCCTGGCGATCGCCAACGACACCGAATTCGGCCTCGGCGCTGGCCTGTGGACCCGCGACATCAACCGCGCCTACCGCATGGGCCGGGCGATCAAGGCCGGCCGCGTCTGGACCAACTGCTACCACCTGTACCCGGCGCATGCCGCGTTCGGTGGCTACAAGAAGTCCGGCGTGGGCCGTGAAACCCACAAGATGATGCTCGATCACTACCAGCAGACCAAGAACCTGCTGGTGAGCTACGACGTCAATCCGTTGGGGTTCTTCTAGTAAACCCTGTGGGAGCGGGCTTGCCCGCGAAGGCGTCAGTAGATTCAGCACTTCTGCAAGCTGAACCACCGCCTTCGCGAGCAAGCCCGCTCCTACAATTGAGTGTTGTGTGATGCCTGAAATCGCTACCAACGCACCCCGCCCACCGCTGCGAAAGTAGCATTCGAACCCAGGGCGCACCGTGCATTAATGAGTCACCGGAATCGTCCGGTACAAGAAGAGGAAAGACCCATGTGGACTAAACCCGCGTACACCGACCTGCGTATTGGCTTTGAAGTGACGATGTACTTCGCCAACCGATGAGTGCCGGCCCGGTCTGGCGCGTCCAGGCCGGGCTACCCATTGGTCTGATTGCATTCACGGCGGGATGCTTTAGGCTCAGAGTATCCCCGGACAATAACAACAGGCTTACCAATGAGCCACGCCCCTGCAAAGATGAGTCTCAGCCCGCTGCGCAAGTTCGTTTCTCCTGAAATCATGTTCGGCGCCGGATGCCGACACAATGTTGGCAACTACGCCAAGACCTTTGGTGCGCGCAAGGTCCTGATCGTGACCGATCCCGGCGTGATCGCCGCCGGCTGGGTGGCCGATGTCGAGGCCAGCCTCCAGGCCCAGTCCATCGACTATGCCCTCTACAGTGCGGTCTCGCCCAACCCCCGGGTCGAGGAAGTGATGCTCGGTGCCGAGCTGTACCGGGAGAACCACTGCGACGTCATCGTCGCGGTCGGCGGCGGCAGCCCGATGGATTGCGGCAAGGCCATCGGCATCGTCGTTGCCCATGGCCGCAGCATTCTCGAATTCGAAGGCGTCGACACCCTGCATGTGCCCAGCCCGCCGTTGATCCTGATTCCCACCACCGCCGGCACTTCGGCCGACGTGTCGCAGTTCGTGATCATCTCCAACCAGCAGGAACGCATGAAGTTTTCCATCGTCAGTAAGGCGGCGGTGCCGGATGTGTCGCTGATCGACCCGGAAACCACCCTGAGCATGGACCCGTTCCTGTCGGCCTGTACCGGCATCGACGCGCTGGTGCATGCCATCGAGGCGTTCGTGTCCACCGGCCACGGGCCATTGACCGACCCCCATGCGCTGGAGGCGATGCGCCTGATCAACAGCAACCTGGTGCAGATGATCGCCAACCCGGCGGACGTCGCCCTGCGGGAAAAGATCATGCTCGGCAGCATGCAGGCCGGGCTGGCGTTCTCCAATGCGATCCTGGGCGCGGTGCACGCGATGTCCCACAGCCTGGGCGGCTTCCTCGACTTGCCCCACGGGTTGTGCAACGCAGTGCTGGTGGAACACGTCGTGGCGTTCAACTACAACTCGGCGCCGGAGCGCTTCAAGGTGATCGCCGAGACGCTGGGCATCGATTGCCGTGGGCTCAATCACCGGCAGATCCGCAGCCGGCTGGTGGAACACCTGATCGCGCTCAAGCGCACCATCGGTTTTCACGAAACCCTGGGCCTGCACGGCGTGAGCACGTCGGACATCCCGTTCCTGTCGCAGCATGCGATGCACGATCCCTGCATCCTCACCAACCCTCGGGAGTCGAGCCAACGGGATGTCGAGGTCGTCTATGGCGAAGCCCTCTGACGAGCAGCAAAAGGCCCTGGCCGGTTTGCTCGGGCTGGGCAATCACTCCACGCGCAAGAGCCATTACCCCGAGCTGGCGGCGCGTCTCGATGAGCTGGAGTTGGCCCGCCAGCGCTTGCAGCAACTCAATGACCAACTGGAGCAACGGGTGGCTGAACGCACCGATGCGCTGTTGGAAGCCAACCACAACCTGCAACAGCAGATCGCCCAGCGCGAGCGGGTCGAGCGGCAATTGCGCGACGCCCGGGACGCGGCCCAGGCCGCCAACCGCAGCAAGGACAAATACCTGGCCGCCGCCAGCCATGACCTGCTGCAACCGCTCAACGCCGCGCGCCTGTTGATCGCCACGCTGCGCGAGCGGCAACTGCCCGCCACCGAGCGGGTGCTGGTGGAGCGCACTCACCAGGCCCTGGAAGGTGCAGAAGACCTGCTCACCGACCTGCTGGACATTTCCCGCCTGGACCAGGCCGCCGTCCGGCCCGACCTGGCGCCGTATCGGCTGGACGAGCTGCTGGCGCCCCTGGCCTCGGAGTTTCAATCGGTGGCCGGGGCGGCGGGGCTGGAGCTGCGGGTGCGATTCGCCGACGAGGCGGTGATGACCGACCTGCGGCTGCTGACCCGGATCCTGCGTAACCTGCTCAGCAACGCCTGCCGCTACACCGACCAGGGCGGCATTCTCCTGGCGGCGCGGCGCCGGGCAGGGCGCTTGAGCCTGGAGGTGTGGGACACCGGGCGCGGCATCGCCGCCGATTGCCTGGAATCGATCTTTCTCGAATTCAACCAATTGGATGTCGGCCGAGCGGCCGATCGCAAGGGGGTAGGCCTGGGGCTGGCGATTGTCGAGCGCATCGCCCACATCCTTGGCTACCGTGTCCAGGTTCGCTCGCGTCCGGGACGGGGTTCGGTGTTCAGCATCGAGGTGCCGCTCTCCACTGAGAAACCGTTGCCTGTGTCGCAGGTGCCCGTCCAGGCGGTGACCGGCAATCCGCTACCGGGCCGTCGGCTGCTGGTGATCGACAACGAACTGAGCATCCTGCAGAGCATGGCCGCGTTGCTGGGGCAGTGGGGGTGCGAAGTGTTGACCGCCACCGACGAAGCGGGCGCCATCGACGTGTTGCAAGGGCGTGCGCCGGAGCTGATCCTGGCGGATTTTCACCTCGATCATGGGGTGGTGGGCTGTGATGTGGTCAGGCGCTTGCGCGAGCACTTCAGCCGGGCGATCCCGGCCGTGATCATCACCGCCGACCGCAGCGACCAGTGCCGCCGCGCCCTGCGCAAACTGGAAGCGCCGTTGCTCAACAAACCGGTCAAGCCGGGCAAGTTACGGGCGGTGTTGAGCCAGTTGCTCGGCTAGCGCGGTGTACTCATCCCCTGCGACGGATCCCTGTAGGCGCGAGCTTGCTCGCGAAAGCGGAGGGTCAGTCAACCAAGATGTCGGATGTGCAGCCGTCTTCGCGGGCAAGCCCGCTCCCACAATGAATAGGCGTCGGACACGCCATCCGGGTTGGCCGAAGAACCTGTGGGAGCGGGCTTGCCCGCGAAAGCGTTGTGTCAGTCAACGGAAGTGTCGGATTTGCAGCCATCTTCGCGGGCAAGCCCGCTCCCACAATGAATAGGCGTCGGACACGCCATCCGGGTCGGCCGAAGAACCTGTGGGAGCGGGCTTGCCCGCGAAAGCGTTGTGTCAGTCAACGGAAGTGTCGGATTTGCAGCCATCTTCGCGGGCAAGCCCGCTCCCACAATGAATGGGCGTCGGACACGCCATCCGGGTTGGCCGAAGAACCGGTGGGAGCGGCTCGCTAAAGCCGAGGATCAGCCGGCACAAGCCTGAGTGAACCGTCGTTTTCGCAACCAGGCCCGTGCCCACCGTGAAGGGTCTATTCGTTGCGATGTTTTGTGTTATGTTATCCGCTTTCTTTTGACAGGGATTCTCATTCCCTGTCTTGTACGGATCCCCGACGAGTATTGCCATGAGCCTCTCTTCCCCTGTGACGAGCCTGTCCGGCGTCGCCGCGCCCGCCCTCGCCACGAGCCTCGCCAAAACCCATGCGCGCATGCTGGCCATCGATGCCCTGCGAGGGTTCGTGATGTTGCTGATGCTGGTCGACCATGTTCGCGAAACATTCCTGCTGCACCGGCAGGTCAGCGACCCGATCGATGCGTTGAGTGTCACCCCGGACCTGTTCTTCACCCGGCTGCTCAGCACGCTCTGTGCCCCGGTGTTCATCTTCCTCACCGGTTTGTCGGCCTGGCTCTACAGCCAGAAGCACACCGCCGGCGAAACCTCGGTGTTCCTGTTCAAGCGCGGGTTGTTCCTGGTCGTGCTGGAACTCACGTTCGTGTGTTTCGCCTGGACCGCTGAGTTTCCCCCCAAGACTTTGTGGCTGCAGGTGATCTGGTGCATCGGCATTTGCATGATCGCCCTGGCCGTGCTGTTGCACCTCAAGCGCAGTTGGCTGATCGTCATCGGCGTCGCCATTGTCGCCGGCCACAACCTGCTGGACGGCATCGTGCTGGGGCCTGACTCGCCGTTCTTCGTGCCCTGGTCGATCCTGCATCAGCGGGCGTTCATCGACCTCACCGAATTCACCCGCGCCCGCACCACTTACCCGGTGCTGCCCTGGATCGGCGTGATCCTGCTGGGCTGGGCCATCGGACCGTGGTTTGCCCGGCAGGTGGACCCCGCCGTGCGAGTGCGGCGGCTGTTGCAGGTGGGCATCGGCTTGCTGGTGGCATTCGTCGTCATCCGCTACCTGAACGTCTATGGCGACAAGCCCTGGGTGCAGACCGGCGATGCGCTGCGCACCGCCATGAGTTTCCTGAGTGCGACGAAGTACCCGCCATCGTTGATGTTCCTGCTACCGACACTGGGGGTTGGCCTGATCCTGTTGGCATTGTTCGAGAAGGCTCAGGCGCGGGGCACCATCGCCTTGCTGGCGGTCTACGGCGGCGCGCCGATGTTTTTCTATCTGTTGCATCTCTACGTGCTCAAGGCCCTTTACCTGGTGGCGGTTGCCCTCTGGGGCACCAACCAGGGGGCGTATTTCGGTTTCGACCATTTGCCCCTGGTGTGGGTGTGCAGCGTGCTGCTGGGGGTGGCGCTGTTCTTCCCGACCCGCTGGTTCGCCGAGCTGAAGCAACGGCGACGGGACATCGCGCTGCTCAAGTATTTCTGATCAGAGCCAATAAAACGCCGTCATCTGGCCGGCGTTTTTCGTCCGTAATGTAAAAAGATGCTTCGGTCTGGTTATTTCATTATGTAAACTCCCCCCGCTGCGACAATCGGGCACGGTCAAACCAGACCCGAACACAACCGTTTTGCAGTGTCCCTCACTCAGCTGAAGCCAAGACCTACAAGAAGTCAGCGCCGGAGAGACATAAATCTGAGGCCGACCTATTTGCTCGGTCCTGTAGGTCCATCCTCCAGTCCTATCGAACCTGTCACGCTGGCGCTGCCGGCTACGGGCGTGATCTATCCTTGATCAGGGCAGGAGGGCGGAATGGCGTTCCATCCTAGGGATACACACATGTTGAAGAAAACACACACGGCGCTACTGGGCCTGGCGATGGCGATGGGTCTTGCGACCACGCACGCCGCCGAGGCAAAAAAAGTGGACGTCCTGCTCATTGGTGGGGGCATCATGAGCTCGACACTCGGCGTCTGGCTCAATGAGCTGGAGCCGGGCTGGACCATGGAGATGGTCGAGCGCCTGGACGGTGTTGCCGAAGAAAGTTCCAACGGTTGGAACAACGCCGGTACCGGTCACTCCGCACTGGCCGAACTGAACTACACGCCGGAAGACAAGAACGGCAAGGTCGATATCTCCAAGGCCATCGAAATCAACGAAGCCTTCCAGATCTCCCGTCAGTTCTGGTCCTGGCAGGTCAAGAACGGCGTGCTGAAGAACCCACGTTCGTTCATCAACTCCACGCCGCACATGAGCTTCCTGTGGGGCGACGACAACATCGCGTTCCTGAAGAAGCGCTACGAAGCCCTCCAGGCCAGCCCGTTGTTCGCCGGCATGCAGTATTCCGAAGACCCAGCGCAGATCGGCAAGTGGGTGCCGCTGATGATGCAAGGGCGTGACCCGAGCCAGAAAGTCGCGGCGACCTGGAGTCCCCTGGGCACTGACGTGAACTTCGGCGAAATCACTCGCCAGTTCGCTGCCTACCTGCAGAGTAAACCGAACTTCTCGCTGAAACTGTCCAGCGAAGTGGAAGACATCACCCGCAACGAAGACGGCACCTGGCGCGTTTCGTACAAGAACCTGAAGGACGGTACCGAGACCGAGACCGACGCCAAATTCGTGTTCATCGGCGCTGGCGGTGGTGCCCTGCACCTGCTGCAGAAGTCCGACATTCCGGAAGCGCGCGAGTACGCCGGTTTCCCGGTGGGCGGTTCGTTCCTGGTCACCGAAAACCCGACCGTTGCCCAACTGCACCTGGCCAAAGCCTATGGCAAGGCTTCGGTCGGCGCGCCACCGATGTCGGTACCGCACCTGGACACCCGCGTGCTGGATGGCAAGCGTGTGATCCTGTTTGGCCCGTTCGCCACCTTCTCGACCAAGTTCCTGAAGAACGGTTCGTACTTTGACCTGCTGACCAGCACCACCACCCACAACGTGTGGCCGATGACCAAGGTCGGTATCGAACAGTACCCACTGGTCGAGTACCTGGCCGGTCAACTGATGCTGTCGGACGAAGATCGTTTCAATGCGCTGAAGGAATACTTCCCAGAGGCCAAACAGGAAGACTGGCGCCTGTGGCAGGCCGGCCAGCGCGTGCAGATCATCAAGCGTGACGAAGAGAAGGGCGGCGTGCTGAAACTGGGCACCGAAGTGGTCGCGTCCCAGGACGGCAGCATCGCCGGCCTGCTGGGTGCTTCGCCAGGTGCTTCGACGGCTGCGCCGATCATGCTGACCGTGCTGGAGAAGGTCTTCAAGGACAAGGTCGCCAGCCCGGCCTGGCAGGAAAAACTGCACCAGATCGTGCCAAGCTATGGCACCAAGCTCAACGACAGCCCTGAGCGCGTTGCCCAGGAATGGGCCTACACCAGCGAAGTCCTGCAACTGGACACGCCGCCGGTGATCACCAAGCCAGGCACCCCGGCCCCGGCCCAGCCAGCGGCTGCCCGCGAAGCCAATCCAGCGGCTGACATGGCGCTGTAAGCCTGACGTTGTCTGGTGTAATGCAAAACGCGGCTTGTCGAGTGTTATGCGGTTGAGTTAGGGATTGTTGACCTTAACTCGTCAGGGAAAATCCGGAGTCCGAGAGGGGTCCGGATTTTTTTTATGCGCTGTTCAGTATCCAGATCAAGTGCTGTTCCTGGTTTTCCTGGGTGGTGCTGATTATATCTTTCCAGATCAAGCGACCCTATTGAAAGTCGCGCTGTAATTATGCAGAGGGCTGTCCTTCATGCTTTGGTCACTATCTCGATATATTGTGTCGGCTGTGTTGGATCCTCCGACGTCTTTTTTACCGACAAGGAAACGGTGACCACGTGGGAACTGCTGTATTTATCCTTTACAGCCTGGACAGCCGCCTCCGGTGAGTCTGCGGTAATCGTTCCGTATTGAGTGTTATGGGTACCGCGATCCGCATACGCTGAGTATCGATATTCAGTGCTCATTTTATTTTCCTCAAGAGCAGTTTGTGACCAGGGTGATCATGGTGTGCCCGGAGGATTGTTTCTACTGTCAAGGATTACAGTTGTTGATGTCTGATCGGAATAATGTTTTTGGACTTTATAGCGATTGGACTATTGCTCTGGAGTTTTAGAGGCAGACAGTCTGGCGTAACGCTGTTCACTTAAGAAAGTTGGCAAATTTGTGGCGAGGGGATGAGTCCGCTCGCCACTCATTTTTTTCATCTACTGGGTGCCGAACATCGCCGTCCAATAGATCCCCGCATCGCTTTTCGGGTCGGTGGCGTAACCGGCGCCCAGCTCGTGGAACTGCGGGTTCATCAGGTTGGCGCAGTGCCCGGGGCTGGCCAGCCAACCGTCCACCACCTTGAGGGCGGTGTCTTGCCCGGCGGCAATGTTCTCGCCGATCAACTGGCCCAGGTAACCGGCGAGTTCGGCACGGTCGCCGGGCATGCGGTTGTCACGGTCCTTGTGGTCGAAGAAATTGTTGTTGGCCATGGCACGGGTGTGGGTCACGGCGGCCAGGGCCAGGGTCGCGTTCCAGGTCAGCGGGGTGGTGGCGGCAAAGGTCTCGGTGCCGCAGCGGCGCGGTTGGGCCCGGGCGCTGTTGATCAGCTTGAGCAGTTTCTGGCCTTCGGCCTGCCAGTCACCGAGGCGCGCCGACAGCAGTGGCCGGGCCACCACGATGCGCCATTCACGGTCCATGCGACTGACGCCGATGTCGACGAACTGCGGGTCGAGGACCACCTGGCAGAAGCTTTCCTGGATGGCCTTCATCGCACTTTGCGCATCCCGCGGTCCGGACAGGCTGATGGCCTGGACGTTGACCATCGGGTAGGCCGTGCGCGCGAGCGCCTGCTGCAGATCGCCGATGCCATTGGCCGACAGGATCAGCCGGGAATCCATCGCCAGCGGTGGCAACTCCAGCGAAGCCTGCCCGGAGCAGCTTTGGGATTGGCTGCGGTAAAGGTTGATGGACTCGACCAGTTGCGTCTCTTCGGTGGCTGCGGCGCTGGCGGCGAACACCAGCCCCAGCGACAGCACGACAAGACGCATGACGGATGAAATGGCACGCATGTAAATCTCCCTTGAGCGGACGGCGCCTATGATGCGCAATTTTTGCCCCGCTGGGGCAACGGTATTCACGCTCTCTTGAAATTCCCTGAGCGGCACCGCTGGGCACCGTTCGGGACAATCCTCAAGTACTGGGATCAATTTTCAGGCAAATAAGTCCATCACCGGCGTTTGAAGGTGCAAATCCGTCGAACTTCAGCTCATCCAGTTGCCGCCGTCGACGTTGTACGTCTGGGCCACCACGTATTCGCTGTCCGCCGAGGCGAGAAAAACCGCCATGCCTGTCAGGTCTTGCGCGGTGCCCATGCGGCCGTAAGGCACCTGCTGGCCGACCTGGCGTTTCTTTTCCCCCAGGGGCAGGTTTTCATGGCGGGCGAACAGCGCGTCCACGCCGTCCCAATGCTCGCCCTCCACCACGCCGGGCGCGATGGCGTTGACGTTGATCCGGTGCTTGATCAGATCCAGCCCGGCGGACTGGGTCAGGCTGATCACCGCTGCCTTGGTGGCGCAATAGACACCCACGAGGGCTTCGCCACGGCGTCCGGCCTGGCTTGCCATGTTGATGATCCGGCCGCCGTGGCCCTGGCCGATCATCTGCCGGGCCGCGGCCTGGAGCGTGAACAGCGTGCCGGCGACGTTGATCGAGAACAGCCGTTCATAGCTTTGCCGTGTGATCTGCACGATGGGCGCCAGGTCGAACAGCGCCGCGTTATTGACCAGGATGTCCAGTTTGCCTGCACGTGCCACCACCGCTGCAATGGCTGCGTCGATCGAAGCCTGGTCGGTCACGTCGAGCCTGACCGCGTAGGCGTCTTCGCCCAGCTCGGCGGCGGTGGCCCGGGCCCGATCCAGGTCGATATCGGCAACTGCCACGGTGGCACCTTCGTTGATGTAGGCCTGGGCAAACGCCTTGCCGATGCCTCGGGCGGCGCCGGTGACCAGGGCACTTTTTCCTTCCAGTCGTTTCATGGGATGGTCCTGTGTTCTATGGCAAAAGGGTGGGGTGTCGCCATGGCGGCGGCAGGCCGATTACAGCAGCGAGCCCGAAGGCGGACAAACGCGGGCAGCATCGCCAACCGATACTTTTTTAACGCAGGGCACTGCGGGTTAAAAAAGTATCGGTGAACGGTCAAGCCGCGGCTGGCAGGGCGCCGGTCATCCGGCGTAAGGTGCCGTCATGAGGCCAGACGAGATGCGACATGCCTGATCACCGAGCCCCCCTGTTCGAGCAGCGCCCGGCCGAGCTGGAGGTCATCCTGCCCGAGCCCGAGCACAGTTTTCGTTGGTACGAGCACGATTACCCGTACCCCCTGGCGCGCTGGAACCACCACCCCGAGTTCGAAATCCACCTGATTCGCCAGGGCAGCGGGAAGTTGTTGGCGGGCGACTACATCGGGCCTTTCGGTCCCGGCCATGTGGCGATGATCGGTCCCGGCTTGCCCCACGACTGGATGGCGGACCTGGCCCCCGACGAATACCTGGCGGGGCGCGATGTGGTCCTGCAGTTCGACGGTGCGGCGTGGCTGGCCTTGCGTCCGACCTTGCCCGAGCTGGCGCAGGTGCAGGGGCTGTTCGAGCGCGCCCGTCGTGGCCTGGCCTTCAGCGGCGACACCGCACGGCGTGCCGCGCAGTTGCTCGAAGCCATCGGCCCGGCCCGGGGGCTCAAGCGCCTGGCGCTGTTCCTCGAGTTGCTCGAAGCCCTGGGCCAGGCCCCTGACACCGACGTGCTGAGCCTGGCAAGCCCTTGCTATGCGCCGACCCTCGATGCCCGCAGCAGCGAGCGCATCCATCAGGCTTTCGAATACCTGCACGCCGAACTCACCGGTGACCTGCGCCTGTCAGAGATCGCCCGGCGGCTGAACATGAGCGAGCCCGGTTTCTCGCGCTTCTTCAAGCGCATCACCGGGCATGGTTTTGTCGACCTGATGCGCAAGCTGCGGGTCCAGCGTGCCTGCCGCTTGCTGTTGCACAGCGAATTGCCGGTGACCGAGATCTGTTTCGAGGTGGGGTATAACAACCTGTCCAATTTCAACCGGCACTTTCGCATCGAGATGAACCAGACACCCAGCGAATATCGCCGGCTGTTGGCTCAACGGGCCACGTGCGCCTGACCCACCGGCACGACACGGGCCATCACACTGATCGCGGCCACGGCGGCAATCAGCAGGCCGGGTGATGTCGCCAGCAGCACACCGGTGGTTCCCGCGCCGGCCGCCAGGATCTGCCCGGCGGCCAGGGGGCCCGCGACCGAGCCCAGGCGCCCGATGGCTACCGCTGCACCGACGCCCGTGGCGCGCACGGCCGTGGGGTAGGCGGGCGGCGCCAGTGCGTAGAGCACCAATTGCGCGGCCATGACAAACAGCCCGGCGGCGAATCCGGCGATGACCATCGGCACGATGCCCACCGATAGCCCGACCCCGGCCAGGGCACTGAGAAGCCCGGCGTAGACGAACAGCACCACCTTCAAACCATTGCAGCGGTCCAGCAACAGGCCGCCAATCAACGAACCCAGGGTGCCACCGATGTTGAACAGCATCTGGACCAGGCCCGCCTGGGGCTTGCTGAAGCCTTGTTCCAGCAGCAGCGACGGCAGCCAGTTGAGCAGCATGTACATGACCGTCAGCGTGAAGAAATAGCTCAGCCAGAGGGCCAGGGTGGTCCGGCCTCGACTTTCGCCGAACAGTGCCTGGCCGGTTGAAGCACGCGCGTCGCCACCGACCTCCCGGACCTGGCGAAAGGCGCTGGACTCGGGAAGCCACAACAGCATCAACGGCACCACCAGCAGCGGTGCCAGCCCGCCGATGAAAAACGTCATCTGCCAGTGCTCGCCAAACAACATGGCGACCACCGCCGCCAGCGCGCCGCCCAGCGGAACCCCGGCGTACATCACGCTGATTGCCGTGCCGCGACGCTGCTCACCCACGGCTTCGGCGCACAGGGCAATGAGGTTAGGCAGGGCGGCACCCAGGCCCAGGCCCGTCATGAAACGCACCAGCAGCAGGCTGGAGAACTGCTCGACGTAGGCCGTGCTGAGGGAGAACACGCCGAACAGCAGGACGGCGGCGATGAGGATTTTCTTGCGGCCAATGCGGTCGGCGATCCAGCCACCGAAGAACGCCCCGGGCAGCAAGCCGATAATGCCGGCACTGAAGACCCAGCCCATCATTTTCGGGTCGAGGGTGAACGTCTGCCGCAAGCCCGCGGCGGCGGTGCCGGCCGACTGCAAGTCAAACCCCTCGATCAGCGCAACGATGAAACACAAGGCAATGGTCAGCGTCGCACGACGTGTCGGCTGGTTCATGGCAAATCCTCTTATTGTTTTTGTCCTGGGGCACTGACCGAGAGCGGTCAGCGCAATTTAGATTAACAAAGCTAACTAAAAAATGAATGGATGAGAGGAAATCGCTGGAGCGGTAAAAATAAACAGTGAAATCATGAGGTTGAAAGGAATTTTTAGAGATTTTGCTGAATTGATTAATGATATTAACGTTCGATTATCGGACGGTTGAGTTGACGAAACCTTCACGGCCTTTCCATTCTCCTTGCCCAGAGCCCCGACCCGAAGGTGTCGAGGGTGATCAAAAACAACAACAATAAGTGGACATAGGACATGCCGAATCTTGCGCGGGCCGCCCTGGCGGCGGCCCCTGTTTCACCCTTCGTTCAACTGCTGGCCTGCCTGGGATTGAGCCTGGGTTCCAGCGCGGCGCTGGCAGAAGGATTCATCGATGACAGCCACGGCACCCTGACCCTGCGCAATTACTACATGGACCGCGACTACAAGGACGACGGCGCCAAGACCGCGGCCCGGGAGTGGGCCCAGGCGGCGATCGTAAACATGGAGTCGGGGTTTACGCCCGGTACGGTAGGGTTCGGCCTGGATGCCCGCGGCTTGCTCGGGATCAAGCTGGATTCGTCGCCGGACCGCAGCGGCACCGAGTTATTGCCGGTGTCCAGCAGTGACAAGCGTGCCGCCGATGAATATTCGCGCCTGGCCATCACCGGCAAGTTGCGCGTTGGCCAGACGACGGTGAAGACCGGCGATGTCTCGATCTTCCTGCCGTTCGCCTTTGCCAGTCCGTCACGCCTGTTGCCGCAGACCTTTCGCGGTACGACTCTCAGTAGCAAGGACATCGACGGCCTGACCTTGAACACCGGCTACATCGACCGCATCAACCGACGCGATTCCACCGATTACCAACCCATGAGCATTGCTGCGCCCAACCGGCGCTTCAATGGCGCGGCGACGACGTCCCACATGGCCTATGTCGGCGGCGACTATCAAGTCGGCAAGGGCCTGAGCCTGCGCGCCTATCACGCCGAAGTGGCCGACCTATACCGTCAGGACACCCTGGCGCTGCTGCATGACCTGCCGTTGGGCGACGGGGTGTTGACCACCGACCTGCGCAGCTTCTTCAGCGGCGAGGACGGAGCCGCCAAGGCCGGCAAGGTCGATAACATCAATGTGTCGGCGCTGGTCGGCTATCGCCTGGGCGGGCATCGGTTGAGCCTGGGCTACATGCACGCCAGCGGCGACACGGCCACACCCTACGTGTCGGGCACCGAGTTGATGGGCTTGAGCGAGATGACCATGAGTTCGGATTTCCTCAATGCCAAGGAACGCACCTGGCAGGCGATCCATGACTATGACTTCGCCGCCGTCGGTGTGCCGGGCCTGAGGACAAGGCTGCGGTATGTCCGGGGAGACCACATCGAGCTGGCGGCCCTCGGTGCCGAGGATCGCAAGGAGCGAGAGTTCCAGATGGAGTTGGGCTACGTGATCCAGAGTGGTCCGCTGAAGAACGTCGGGCTGCTGGCGCGCAAATCGATCTACCGCAATGACTTTCCGGGCACCGCGGCGTTTCGCGATGAGAACCAGACCCGCTTCCTGGTGACCTACAACGTGCCGATCTGGTGAAGTGTCGCCAGCCCCGTGGCGAGGATGATCCTCTCGCCACAGGGCTGGGTGCCGGCCTTACTGCTGGTACACCTTCTTCAGCAACCGCAGCAATTGCTCCCGCTCATCGCCCGACAGCGCTGTCGTGGAGTCCAGGTCGCTCTGGGCGGCGATCTGCTGGAGTTCCTTGAGCAGGGTTTCCCCGCTCTTGCTCAGGAAAATCCCATAGGAACGCTTGTCCGGCTTGCAGCGCACGCGTACGGCCAGGGCCCGGCTTTCCAGCTTGTTCAGCAGCGGCACCACTTGCGGTGGTTCGATGGCCAGGGCCCTGGCCAGGTCGGCCTGCATCAGGCCGGGGTTCTGGTCGATGATCGCCAGGGCCGAGAACTGGGCGGGCCGCAGGTCGTGGACGGCCAGCCGACCGATCAGGTTCTGGAACAGTTTCAACTGGGCGCGACGCAGGGCGTAACCGATCAGGTCGTCCAGCGCAGTGTCCAGCGGCGCCTCGGCACCGGCGGCCACGGGCTCGGCGGTTTCGGCAAGCTTGGAAGACTTGGCCATCGAAATGAGCATCCTTGGGATGAGTAATTAATAAGGCTATGCATTTTGCCGAGGTTGCGACGCCCTGGCTATGGGCGAGCGCGAATTCCTGATTTGCAGCTGCCTTCGCATCGCTGAAAAAACACAGGTAAATCGATTAATAGTTAATTGACATAACTAAATTTCAGGTTTAGTTTTTGCTCATCTTCAGCCAAAGAACAAGAGAGCCCGCATCATGAGCAACTACGAAGGTCGCTGGAAAACGGTCAAGGTCGAGATCGAAGAGGGCATCGCCTGGGTCACGCTCAACCGCCCGGAAAAACGCAACGCCATGAGCCCGACCCTCAATCGCGAGATGATCGACGTGCTCGAGACCCTGGAGCAGGACCCGGCCGCCGGCGTCCTGGTGTTGACCGGGGCAGGGGATGCCTGGACCGCCGGGATGGACCTCAAGGAATATTTCCGCGAAGTGGATGCCGGGCCGGAAATCCTCCAGGAAAAAATCCGCCGCGAGGCCTCCCAATGGCAGTGGAAACTGCTGCGCATGTACGCCAAGCCGACCATCGCCATGGTCAACGGCTGGTGCTTCGGCGGCGGTTTCAGCCCGCTGGTGGCGTGCGACCTGGCGATCTGTGCCAACGAAGCGACCTTCGGGCTTTCGGAAATCAACTGGGGCATCCCGCCCGGCAACCTGGTCAGCAAGGCCATGGCCGACACAGTGGGTCATCGCCAGTCGCTGTACTACATCATGACCGGCAAGACGTTCGGCGGGCAGAAAGCCGCTGAAATGGGCCTGGTCAACGAGAGTGTGCCCCTGGCGCAACTGCGCGAAGTTACCGTGGAGCTGGCGCGCAACCTGCTGGAGAAAAACCCGGTGGTGCTGCGGGCGGCCAAGCATGGCTTCAAACGCTGCCGCGAGCTGACCTGGGAGCAGAACGAGGATTACCTGTACGCCAAGCTCGACCAGTCGCGCCTGCTGGACACCGAAGGCGGTCGCGAACAGGGCATGAAGCAGTTCCTGGACGACAAGACCATCAAGCCTGGCTTGCAAACCTATAAGCGCTGAGGCGACAGGCGATAGCGGGCCGCATCCCGCTGTTCGCCGCGTCGCCCGGCGCTACTGTTACACCGCTGCGCTGCATTCCCGATAAAGACAATAAAGAGGAATCACCATGCTGGACGTGCCCCTGTTGATCGGCGGCCAGTCGTGCCCGGCCCGTGACGGTCGGACCTTCGAGCGCTGCAACCCGGTGACCGGTGACGTGGTCTCGCGCGTCGCCGCCGCCACCCTGGAAGATGCCGACGCCGCCGTGGCCGCGGCCCAAGCCGCGTTCCCCGCCTGGGCCGCGCTGGCGCCCAACGAGCGCCGCACGCGTTTGCTGCGCGCCGCCGAACAGTTGCAAGCCCGCAGCGGCGAGTTCATCGCCGCCGCCGGCGAAACCGGCGCCATGGCCAACTGGTACGGATTCAACGTACACCTGGCGGCCAACATGCTGCGCGAAGCGGCGTCGATGACCACCCAGATCAACGGCGAAATCATCCCTTCGGACGTGCCCGGCAGTTTTGCCATGGCCCTGCGCCAGCCCTGCGGTGTGGTGCTCGGCATTGCGCCGTGGAACGCCCCGGTGATTCTCGCCACTCGCGCCATCGCCATGCCCCTGGCCTGTGGCAACACCGTAGTGCTCAAGGCGTCCGAGATCAGCCCGGCGGTGCACCGGCTGATCGGCCAAGTCCTTCAGGACGCCGGCCTGGGCGACGGGGTGGTCAACGTGATCTGCAACGCGCCAGCCGATGCGCCGGCGATTGTCGAGCGGCTGATCGCCAACCCGGCCGTGCGCCGCGTCAATTTCACCGGATCGACCCACGTCGGGCGGATTGTCGGTGAACTGTCGGCGCGGCATCTCAAGCCGGCCTTGCTCGAACTGGGCGGCAAGGCACCGTTGCTGGTGCTGGACGACGCCGACCTGGATGCGGCGGTAGAGGCGGCCGCCTTCGGGGCGTACTTCAACCAGGGACAGATCTGCATGTCCACCGAGCGGCTGATTGTCGACACCAGTGTCGCCGATGCCTTTGTCGAGCGCTTGAGCGCGAAGATCGCCACGTTGCGCGCCGGTGACCCGGCAAACGGGGATTCGGTGCTGGGCTCGCTGGTGGATGCCAGTGCCGGCCAGCGCATCAAGGGGTTGATCGACGATGCCTTGGGCAAGGGCGCGAAGCTGGTGGCGGGCGGGCAGTTGGACGGCAGCATCCTGCAGCCGACCTTGCTCGACAACGTCACCGCCGACATGCGCTTGTACCGCGAGGAGTCTTTCGGGCCAGTGGCCGTGCTGCTGCGCGGTGACGGCGACGAAGCCCTGCTGCGCCTGGCCAATGACTCCGAGTTCGGCTTGTCGGCGGCAATCTTCAGCCGTGATACCACCCGTGCCCTGGCCTTGGCCCAGCGTGTCGAATCGGGCATCTGCCACATCAACGGCCCGACCGTGCACGACGAAGCGCAGATGCCTTTCGGCGGGGTCAAGTCCAGTGGCTATGGCAGCTTTGGCGGCAAGGCATCCATCGAGCATTTCACCCAGTTGCGCTGGGTGACCTTGCAGAATGGCGCCCGGCATTACCCGATCTGAAACCCGTCGCATCGTCGGCGGCCCAGCGCCGCCGCGATGCAGGCCAATAATAATGACAAGGCCGCAGCCAGACGCTGCCACGCTCCGCTCGTTTCATGCGAGCTGACCGTGCCTTGGTGGAGGAAATGTACGTGAGTTCCGAGTTCAGATCGTCCTCCCGGACCCCGGCCGGGCGTTATCGCCAGGTGTCGATCGGTCATCCCGCCGTAGAAGTCAGGGAAGAGCACGGCATCTTGCACATGCGTTCCCTGGAACCCTTGGCGCCCTTGCCGGCGCGCTTGCTCGATCGCCTGGTGCACTGGGCCGAAGTCCGCCCGCAGCACACCTTCATCGCCGCCCGCGACGGGGGAGGTGACTGGCGCCGGGTCAGCTACGCGCAGATGCTCGACAGTGTCCGCGCCATCGCCGAAAGCCTGCTGGGTTTTGGTTTGTCGGCGGAAAAACCCTTGGCGCTGCTGTCCGGCAACGACATCGAACACCTGCAAATGGCCCTGGGCGCAATGTACGCCGGGATCCCGTATTGCCCGGTGTCGCCGGCTTATTCGCTGCTGTCCCAGGACTTCGCCAAGCTGCGTCACGTCTGCGACCTGCTGCAGCCCGGGCTGGTGTTCGTCAGCGACACGGCGCCTTTCGAGCGGGCGATCGATACCGTGCTGCCGGCCAACGTGCCCTTGATCAGCGTGCGCGGCGAGCTGCCGGGCCGCGCCATGACGCGCTTCTCCAGCCTGCTGGCCCAGCCTGGCGGCGAGGCGGCGGAGCGGGCGTTCGCCGCCACGGGGCCGGACAGCATCGCCAAGTTCCTGTTCACGTCAGGCTCGACCAAGTTGCCCAAAGCCGTGATCACCACCCAGCGCATGCTCTGTGCCAACCAGCAGATGCTGCTACAGACCTTCCCGGTGTTTGGCGAGGCGCCGCCGGTGCTGGTGGACTGGTTGCCGTGGAACCACACGTTCGGTGGCAGCCACAACGTCGGCATCGTGCTCTACAACGGTGGCACGTTTTACCTGGATGACGGCAAACCCACGGCCCAGGGCTTCGCCGAGACCTTGCGCAACCTCAAGGAGATTTCGCCCACGGCCTACCTGACGGTCCCCAAGGGCTGGGAAGAATTGGTCAGCGCTCTGGAGCAGGACGGCGAACTGCGCGAGCGTTTCTTCAAGCGCATCAGCTTGTTTTTCTTTGCCGCCGCCGGCCTGTCCCAAAGCACCTGGGACCGCCTCGACAAGGTCGCCGAGGCCCATTGCGGCGAACGCATCCGCATGATGGCAGGGCTGGGCATGACCGAGGCGGCGCCGTCCTGCACCTTCACTACCGGGCCGCTGTCGATGGCCGGCTACATCGGCCTGCCGGCCCCGGGCTGCGAGGTGCGGCTGGTACCGGTGGACGGCAAGTTCGAAGGCCGGTTTCGCGGACCGCACATCATGCCGGGCTACTGGCGCTCACCGCAGCAGACCGCGGAAGTCTTCGACGAGCAAGGGTTCTATTGCTCCGGTGACGCGATCAAGCTGGCCGACCCGAGCAATCCGCAATTGGGGCTGATGTTCGACGGGCGGATCGCCGAGGACTTCAAGTTGTCGTCCGGGGTGTTCGTCAGCGTCGGGCCACTGCGCAATCGCGCCGTGCTGGAAGGCACGCCTTATGTCCTGGACCTGGTGGTCACCGCGCCTGATCGCGAATGCCTGGGCGCGTTGGTGTTTCCACGACTCCCCGAGTGCCGTCGCCTGTCGGGGCTGGGCGCCGATGCCACTGATGCCCAGGTGCTGGCCAGCTCGGCGGTGCGCCAATGGTTCACTGAATGGTTGCAGCGCCTGAATCATCAGGCCAGCGGTAACGCCAGCCGTGTGGAATGGATTGCCCTGCTCGATGAGCCGGCTTCCATCGACCGTGGTGAAATCACCGACAAGGGTTCGCTCAACCAGCGTGCGGTGTTGCAGTGGCGGGCGGAGAAAGTCGAGGCGTTGTATCGGGGCGAGGATGCGTCGATCCTGCGGGCGGGCTAGCGGGTGCAAGTTGTACCGGGAGCCCGCTCCCACAAAGTTTAGCGTCGAGTCTCAATCCCAAGCAGCCCGCCATCCTCATTGTGGGAGCGAGCTTGCTCGCGAAAGCGGCGCGTCAGTCAGCGATGAACTTGACCGTGCTACCGCCTTCGCGGGCAAGCCCGCTCCCACAAGGGGTGGCTTACCGCCGTCCCAGCAGCAAGCCCACCACCAGCCCGAACCCGGCGGAGATCGCCACGGTCTGCCACGGGTGGCCGCCGATGTAGGTTTCAGTGGCGTCGACCATCGGGCGGGTTCGCTCCCGCGCGCTGGCGAGGGAATCCAGGGCTTGTTGCAGTTTCTGGGAGATCTGGCCGCGCAGATTCTCCGCGTCTTCGCCGACCAGTGCGGCGCTGTTCTTGAGCAACTTCTCCGACTCTTCGATCAACGCCTTCAGCTCGCTGAAGGCCTGGTCCTTGATTTGCTCCCCGTTTGCTTGCACGGTGCTTCTACGCGCCATGGTGTATCTCCTTGTAAATGATGGCAGTGAACTATGGAGTGCTGCGCGGGCTTAAAAGTTGCGACGGGGCTGCTCGCAACCGGTCATTCCCAAAAGCGGGTTAAGGCTGTTCGCCGCAAGGTGTAAGATGTCGCCTATTTACGCAACAGGTAATTCCCATGAGCTTCAATCTGGCTGACAAGCCCCTGGCCGAGCGCGCCGCCCTGGAAGACGAAAAATCCCGACTCTTTGAACTGTGGCAAAACAACCTGGGCAAGGCCAAGGGTGATGCGGCGCGGCTGTTCGGCGAGCGTTCCAAGCGCAAGGGCAAGTGGGCCGAGTGGGTGCGCGCCGAACTGGACGGCATGTCGCCGCCGGAATACGCCAACATGGTGCGCAGTGAAGTCAACCGGCTGATGGCGGCCAACAAGTAAGCCCTACGCGAAGGCGGCGACAATTGCCTCGCGAACCTTGATCACGGCCGGGTCCATCTGCAATTGGGTTCGCCAGCCGAGTTCGATGGGGTAGCGAGGCAGCGCCAGAGGGCAGGGCAGCAACGCCAGGCCGCCGAGGGCCGCGATGGCCTGGGCGGCATGGGTCGGAATGGTCGCCACGGCCTGGCTGCCCTTGAGCAGGAAAGGCAGCGCGGCGAAATGGGTGGTCGAGGCAGACACCCGTCGACTCAGGCCGAGCCCGGCCAACCCTTCATCGGTGATGCCGATAAAACCACCGGAAGACACCAACAAATGCTCGCGGGCCACGAACGCCTCCAGGCTGAGGGTCGGCGAGGCTTGCGCCAGGCTGGCCGGGTCGACCAGGCAAGCGTAGTCGCCTTCCCCCAGCACCTGGCGGCTGAGCAGCCGCTGGGCGAAACCGCCGGCCGTGATCGCCAGGTCGAGGTGACGCTCCATCAGCGCCAGGCCAACGATCTGGCTGTGGGTCTGGCGAAAAATCAGGCGCAGGCCCGGTGCACGCTGCGCCACTTCTTCTACCAGGCGCCGTCCGTAGGCGATCTCGAAGTCGTCGGACAGCCCGACGATGACCGAGCGCCCCTGATAATGGTTGGCGTGCGGGTCCACCATCGCCAGGCTCTGGCGGCATTTGTTCAAGGCTTCGCTGATCACCGGCTTTAACTGGTTGGCTCGCAACGTCGGTGCCAGGCCCCGACCGGTGCGCACGAACAGTTGATCGTCATACAGGCTGCGCAGCCTGCGCAACGCGGCGCTGATGGCCGACTGGGTCACCCCCAGGCGCAGGGCGGCACGGCTGGCGCTGGACTCGTCATGCAGCGCTTCGAAAGTCTTGAGCAGATTGAGGTCGATGTCGGCGATATTCATAAGGCTCATATCATTTAGCAGCGGTTGGGGCTTTATTCATGATCGGTCGACGCCGGAAAATCAGCAACACTTGTTGATGACGGAGTTGAACACTATGCCCAAATCCATTGTGGCGGCCCTGCAAATCGGTTCATTGCCCGGCGGCAAGGGCGACACCCTCGCCCAGATCCTTTCCTATGAAGACGCCATCCGCGAGGCGGGGGCGCGCCTGGTGGTGATGCCCGAAGCCCTGCTGGGTGGCTACCCCAAGGGCGAAGGTTTCGGCACTCAACTGGGGTATCGCCTGCCGGAAGGACGCGAAGCGTTTGCCCGCTATTTCGCCAATGCCATCGACGTGCCCGGGGTCGAAACCGAAGCCCTGGCCGGATTGTCGGCACGCACGGGCGCCAGCCTGGTGCTGGGCGTGATCGAGCGCTGCGCCAGTACCTTGTATTGCACCGCGCTGTACTTCGAACCCGAGGCGGGCCTGGTGGCCCGGCATCGCAAGCTGATGCCGACGGGCACCGAACGGTTGATCTGGGGCAAGGGCGATGGCTCGACCCTGCCGGTGATCGACAGCCAGGTCGGTCGCGTGGGCGCGGCGGTGTGCTGGGAAAACATGATGCCGTTGCTGCGCACCGCGATGTATGCCAAAGGCGTGGACGTCTGGTGTGCGCCAACGGTGGATGAGCGCGAGATGTGGCAAGTGACCTTGCGCCACATTGCCCACGAGGGGCGCTGTTTCGTGGTCAGTGCCTGCCAGGTTCAGGCCTCGCCGCAAGCGTTGGACATCGAGGTTGCGAACTGGCCTGCCGAACGCCCGTTGATCGCGGGCGGTAGCATGATCGTTGGGCCCATGGGCGATGTGCTGGCCGGGCCTTTGAAGGACTGCGCCGGGTTGCTCACCGCTGAAATCGATACCGATGAGCTGGTGCGCGCGCGGTACGACTACGACGTGGTCGGCCATTACGCCCGGCCCGACATCTTCGAACTGGTGGTGGATGAACGGGCCAAGCCGGGTGTGCGTTTCATCCAATGATTCACCAGGTGGCCGTGGAACCGCGTAAGTCGAGGGTGCCACGGTCGACGAAGCGCCGGGTGCCAAACACTCCGCCGGCGAGTTTGCCCCTGAGCACGTAAGGCAGGTTATCCAGGCTTTGGGTCTGGCTCAGGCCGAGGGTCTGGCGCAGTACGGAAAACGCCGAGATGCTCACCGGGATGCTCAGTATCGTTTCGGAAAACCGGGGGAGGGACCCGGTCTGGTCGCTGACCCCCGAGGCCAGGGGCCGGCCGTTGACTTCCAGGTCCAGCGCCACGCCGTTGTAGTCCAGGGTGGTGTCGTTGGGGTTCTGCACGCGCAGCTTCACGGCAAAACGCATTTCCAGATCCTGGCTGGGCAGCGGCTCAATGCCGACCACGTTGATCGTCAGTGGGTCGCGCTGCGGGAACAGGGCGCAGGCGCTCAGGCTGAGCAACATCAGTAGCAGGGACAGGCCGAACAATCTGCGCATGGTCAACTCTCGCAATGGACATCAGGGGGCTGGCAGTCATCAGGCTACCGCAATTATCGGCAACCGGCGCCTGGCCATGAAAAGGCTGGCTCCTGACATTTTCTGACACCCGTCTCTGCTAATCTGCGGCAATTATTTCCCTGCGGATCGCCCATCGTGTCGCGTACTACCCGGCTGCTCACTTTGCTGCAAGTCTTGCGGGGCAAGCGTTGCCCGGTTACCGCCGCGACATTGGCTGTCGAGCTGAACGTGTCCGAGCGTACCTTGTACCGTGACATCGCTGAGCTGACGGCCCTCGGTGCGCCGATCCAGGGTGAGGCGGGCATTGGCTATGTCTTGCGCAGTGGGCTGTTCCTGCCGCCACTGATGTTCACCGCCGATGAGATCGAAGCCATCGTGCTGGGCTTGCGCTACGTGGACCAGCGTGGCGACGACGTGCTGGGCAAGGCTGCCGCCGACGCGTTGGCGAAGGTGGAGGCGGTGCTTGCCCCGGACGTTCGTGACGCCTTGCGCAATCCCACGGTGCTGCCCGGGCCGCCGGGTTATGGCTACCCGCAGAACACCGTGCAGTTGAATGTCTATCGCCAGGCCATTCGCACCCAGGCCAAGCTGCACATCGATTACGCCGACGTGAACAAGACCCCCAGCCAGCGGTTGATCTGGCCGCTGGCCCTGGGCTTTTTCAACGAGGCGCGGGTGGTGGTGGCCTGGTGCGAATTGCGAGGGGCCTACCGGACCTTCCGCACCGACCGGATTGCCTCGGCCGCCGAGCAGGGCGAGCGCTACCCCGGGCGGCGCAGCGACCTGTTGCGCGCCTGGTTCGCACTGATGCAACTGGACGAAAACGGGCGCTTCACTCCTGACAAAAACTGACACAGCAGTGTTCTAGCATGGCGCCAGATCGATAAAACAAGGAGCCCTGCCATGTCCAACCCCGTCTCTTCCCTGGCCCCGGCCATCGCCGGCTATATTGCCGCCGCCAACGCCCGTGACAGCTCGGCGGTGACGCGTTTCTTCGCCGAAAACGCCAGCGTGTTCGATGAAGGCCACCACCGCCTCGGTGCCCAGGCCATCGCCCAATGGATGGAAGACACCGCCCAGCGCTACCAGCCAAGGGTGCAAGTGCTCAATGTGCAGCAACGTACCGGCAAGGTGCTGGTGCAGAACCTGATCTCCGGCACCTTTCCCGGCAGCCCGCTGGAGTTGCGCTACACCTTCCGGCTCGACGAACAGGGCAAGATCAGCCGGCTGGATATCTCGGTCTAGTGTTTCTGTCGCTCTGAAGTGAACGCTGTTGTGGCGAGGGGATTTATCCCCGATCGGTTGCGCAGCAACCGCAAAAAGACAGGGCCGCTACGCGCCCCAACGGGGATAAATCCCCTCGCCACAGGTTTTTCGATGCCTTCACATGGCATACTCCCGGTCCTTCTTCCCCCGGACCTGGGCCGCATGACTGACTCCCCCCTGAGTGCCTGGCAGCACGCCATCGAACACCACGGCTTCGTCCAGGACGAGGCCCAGGAACTGGCGATCATGGCCCTGGAACAATGCCACAAGGCATTGGGCGAAGGCCGCAAGTCGATCAAGGGCGTTTACCTGTGGGGGCCGGTGGGCCGTGGCAAGACCTGGCTGATGGACCGCTTCTACGAGAGCCTCAAAGTGCCGGCGCGCCGCCAGCACTTCCATCACTTCATGGCCTGGGTGCACCAGCGCTCCTTCCAACTGACCGGCACACCGGACCCTTTGCAGGCCTTGGCCCGGGAGCTGAGTGCCGAGGTGCGGGTGCTGTGCTTCGACGAATTGTTCGTCACCGACATCGGCGACGCCATCATCCTCGGACGGCTGTTCCAGGTGATGTTCGAACAAGGCATGGTGATCGTCAGTACGTCCAACCTGCCGCCCGAAGAACTCTATGCCAACGGCCACAACCGTGAACGCTTCCTGCCGACCATCAGCGCGATCAAGCAATACATGCAAGTGGTGCCGGTGAACGGGTGGCAGGACCATCGCCAACACCCGGGCACGGTGCAGCAACGCTACTGGGTACGCGACTGCGGGCAACCCGACCCGTTTGCCGCGGTCTTTGACCAGTTGGCGGGTGGGCAAACGCTCGCCAGCGGGCCGATTGAGGTCGGCCATCGCCAGCTCGAGCCTGTCCGGGCTGGCGATACGGTGCTCTGGAGCCGCTACGCCGATCTTTGTGAGCAACCGTTCTCGGCGCTGGATTTCATGGCCTTGTGTGACCGTTTCAGCGTCATCCTGCTCGGCGATGTGCCTTGCCTGAGCGCCGAACAGCGCGAAGGGCGCATTGCCCGTGGTACCGAGGATGGGGTCGAGCGGGTGGAGGCCGGCGACCGTGAACTGCCGCAATTGTCAGTCCATGACGATGGCGTGCGGCGTTTCATTGCCCTGGTCGACGAGTGCTACGACCGCAAGGTGCCGCTGTACCTGTGCGCCGAGGTGCCGATGGAAGACTTGTACACCGAAGGTTATCTGCAATTCCCGTTTCGCCGCACGCTCAGTCGGCTCCAGGAAATGCAGATGCAACGTTTTGGTCAACCCGCCTGACCGGGCCCTCGCCGTCGGCCCCACGCCGTCGGTACTACCGATGTGAAATGGAAATGGTCATGGCAGAAGCCAGGGGCATTCTGCCGTTTTCGATCATTTCTGGACGATTTCAGCCACAGGCGCCTTGGGTTTGATCAGGCTGAAATCGATCAGGCCCTTGTGCTGGCTTTCATACGGGTTGCCGATCATCAGTGGTCGCGCTTTGAACTGGTCGCTGACCAGGCTCTTGCTGTGATCCAGCTCGTCGAAGCTCAGGCCCGCCAGGTCTGCCCAGGTGTGGATCAGGTGCGAGCTGCTGTAGGGCCGCGACAGGTCGCCGGCAAAGCTCCAGTCATGGCTTTCGCGCCACTTGGGCGAAGCCCAGGCCATGAACGGGATGGTGTACATCGGCGCGGTCGGCTTGGCTTCGTTGCGGCCCAGGGTGTCATGGCCCTGGGAGTCGAAGACGTCTTCACCGTGGTCCGAGAGGTACAGCAGGAAGCCGTTGGGATCGCTCTTGGCGTAGTCCTTTATCAGGCTGGAAACCACGAAGTCGTTGTACAGCACCGCGTTGTCGTAGCTGTTGTAGGTGGGCAGTTGGTCGTCACGCACACCTGCCGGCACGCCCTGGCGGTCGGTGAACTTATCGAACGTCGGCGGATAGCGGTACTGGTAGCTCATGTGGGTGCCCAGCAGATGCACCACGATCAACTTGCGCGGGGCACTGTCGGCCAGGGCCTTGTTGAAGGGCTCGATCACGTCGCCGTCGTACTGGGCGGCGTTCTGGTTGCGGTTGTTGTTGAGGTACACCTGCTCATCGGCCTGCTGTGAGAAGGTCGTGAGCATGGTGTTGCGCTTGGTCATGGTCTGCTGGTTGGTGATCCAGAAGGTCTTGTAGCCGGCCTGCTTCATCATGCTCACCAGCGAAGGCGTGCTCAGGTACAGCTCCGGGTTTTCCTCGTCGGCGAAGGTCAACACCTGCTGCAGCGCTTCGATGGTGTAGGGGCGCGGGGTGATCACGTTGTCGAACACCGCGAGCTGGTCCTTGAGCTTGTCCAGTTCCGGCGTGGTTTCGCGCGGGTAGCCATAGAGGCTCATGCGTTGACGGTTGGTCGACTCACCGATCACCAGCACCAGGGTCGCCGGCTGGTCGGCCATGGCGTCCTTGAGGTGATTCAGCGGCGCGATCTTGCTGGCGCTGTGCAACATGCCTTGCATGTTTTCCAGTTGTTCGCCGTAGCGTCGGTAGGCCACGACCATCTGCCAAGGCACGGCGGGCTCGATGCGGTCTTCGAATTTTTCCAGGCCACCGGCGAAGCTGCCGGTGCGCTGGGTCTGCTTGATCAATGGATAGCCGACCACGGCCACCACGATGGCCGCCGCCGCGACAATGGCCTGCCCACGTGGCAGGTAGACCGGGCGCAGGCGGGTCCAGAGCAGATAGCCCACGACGGTGTGGGCGAGGAACGCCGGCACCATCCACCAGGCAAAATACTGCGTCATGTATTCGCCGGCTTCCGCCACGTTCGACTCGAACATGATGAAGATGACGCTCTGGGAAAATTCCTGCTGGTAAATGAAGAAATACCCCAGGCTCGCCATGGAACAGGCCCACAGCACGATCCCGATCAGGGCCGCGAGCAGGCGGGTGCGGGCGGGGAAGAGCAGCATGGGCGCCAGCCACAGGGCACTCATCACGAATGCCTGGCGAAACCCGGTGAAGCCGGACGTGTCGCTGAGCAGAATGAGCAGTTGGGTAATGCCCGAAAAATACCAGAAGAACAGAAACAGCCAGCCAAGCCCGGCCCAGTCAAAACCTTTCGCAGTCGTTGTGCTGCGTTTGAACAAACTCATCAAGCGCTCCAGCCTGTTATCGACGCGCCTGGCGGTACCGGATTGGTGACCGCAGGCACACGCCGAGCAACCCTAAAGGTCGGCAGTATCGCGAGCCGCTTGTGAAAACTTCGTGAGTTTTTTGGTTACAAAATGCTGACTTAGGTGCGCAAGGAGGGCGCCTTCCCGTGAAGACGGGCCTGCTCGCGAAGGTGTTGGTTCAGCCGCCACTGAGTTTCACGCGAACGCGGTTTCCGCAGGCTGGCTCGCTCCCGCGGTGGCGGATATCGGAGGGAAGGGGACGAGGATCAGGCTTGTGGGAGCAGGCTCCCACAAGGTGGCTTCACAAAGCCCTGCCACACGAGGGAGGGCTGTTTTTCATGGGAGGACACCGGGTTGCCCAATGTCCCATTCCTGATGTCGTGCCTCTGGGACGCTTACCGCGCCACAGCCTGGTTCTGGTGGGACAGCTGTGCGTGCTGCAACTGCATGCGCAACTGCGTCACTTCATCTAGCAGCAGATCACGCTCTTCCTTGAGAAGGCGCAATTCATCGCGACGAATGGTCACATAAAGGGTTTGGGGAGGACGTGCGGTAACGACTGGGCCCATTGCTCACCTCGCAAATGGCGTACATCAACTATAGAGATGTCGCCAGCATTTTGGTCGACACCTCTACTATCGGCGCCGATTCTGATTTCTTTTGCTTGTGATTGGAACTTTTTTATTTTTCATGGTCGCTGTGTCTTTGGCCGGGATTGGAGCGTTATCCCTTGTGATCGCTCAAATTACCCGGAAACTATGCAGCAATGCTCTGGACTAACCCCCAACTGTCTTTTGAGCTAAACCTTTGACTTACCTTTATTTGTAGTAGGGAGCATCAGCACATGCAACTCGGGATTATTGGACTGGGCCGCATGGGCGGCAATATTGCGCGGCGCCTGATGCTCAATGGGCACACCACCGTGGTCTACGACCGCAACGCTGCGTTCGTCGAAAATCTCAGCCGGGAAGGCGCCACTGGCGTCGCGGACCTGCCAGCGCTGGTGGCCGCCCTTGAGGCGCCAAGGGCGGTCTGGGTAATGCTGCCGGCCGGTGCGCCGACCGAAGACACCATCACCGTGCTCAGCGGCCTGCTGGAGCCGGGCGACGTGATCATCGACGGCGGTAACACGTACTACAAGGACGACATCCGCCGGGCCCACGCCCTGCTGGAGAAGGGCCTGAACTACATCGACGTCGGCACCTCCGGCGGCGTGTGGGGCCTGGAGCGCGGCTACTGCATGATGATCGGCGGTGACGCCGAAGTGGTGAAGCGCCTGGACCCGCTGTTCGACAGCCTGGCGCCGGGCATGGGCGATATCCCACGGACTCGCGACCGCAAGTCCGACGACGACCGTGCCGAACGCGGCTACATCCACGCGGGCCCCGCGGGCGCCGGGCATTTCGTCAAGATGATCCACAACGGCATCGAGTACGGCATGATGCAGGCCTTTGCCGAAGGGTTTGACATCCTCAAGACCAAATCCAGCGAAAGCCTGCCTCCAGAGCAGCGTTTCGACTTGAACGTCGCCGATATCGCCGAGGTCTGGCGTCGCGGCAGCGTGGTGTCGTCCTGGTTGCTGGACCTGACCGCCGACGCCCTGGCCAGCGATCCGAAACTCGATGGCTTCTCCGGCGAGGTCGCCGACAGCGGCGAAGGGCGCTGGACCATCGAGGCCGCCATCGAGCAGGCGGTGCCGGTGCCGGTGCTCTCCAGCTCGTTGTTCGCCCGTTTCCGCTCGCGCCAGCAGAGCACCTATGGCGACAAGATGCTCTCGGCCATGCGCTTCGGCTTTGGCGGCCACGTGGAGACACCGAAAAAATGACCGCGATCGGCAGCAAATCCAAGGCAGAACCTGCACCGCCGACCACGTTGTTCCTGTTCGGCGCCCATGGCGATCTGGTCAAGCGCCTGCTGATGCCGGCGCTGTACCACTTGAGTCGTGACGGCCTGCTGGGAGATGGGCTGCGGATCGTTGGAGTTGACCATAACGCCATCAGCGATGCGGACTTCGCCAGCAAGCTGGAGGCGTTCATTCGCAGCGAAGCGGCGAGCAAAGGCGGCGACGCCGAACACGCGCTCGACCCGCAGCGCTGGGCCAGCCTGGCGCAAGGCATCAGCTACGTGCAGGGTGACTTTCTCGATGACAGCACCTATGACGCGCTGGCGGCGAAAATCGCCGCCAGCGGCACCGGCAACGCGGTCTTCTACCTGGCGACCGCGCCGCGCTTCTTCAGCGATGTGGTCAGCCGCCTCGGTGCGGCCGGGCTGCTTCAGGAGCAGCCGGATGCGTTCCGGCGCGTGGTGATCGAAAAGCCGTTCGGCTCCGACCTGCGCACCGCTGAATCGCTGAATGCCTGCCTGCTCAAGGTCATGAGCGAAAAACAGATCTACCGGATCGACCATTACCTGGGCAAGGAAACGGTGCAGAACATTCTGGTCAGCCGTTTCTCCAACAGCCTGTTCGAGGCGTTCTGGAACAACCACTACATCGACCACGTCCAGATCACCGCGGCCGAAACCGTCGGCGTGGAAACCCGTGGCAGTTTCTATGAACGCACCGGCGCCCTGCGGGACATGGTGCCCAACCACCTGTTCCAACTGCTGGCGATGGTGGCCATGGAGCCGCCGGCGGCCTTCGGCGCGGATGCGGTGCGGGGCGAGAAGGCCAAGGTCGTGGGTGCGATCCGGCCGTGGTCGGTGGAGCAGGCCCGCGCCAACTCGGTGCGCGGCCAGTACACCGCCGGTGAACTGGGCGGTAAGGCGGTCAACGGCTATCGCGAAGAAGCCAACGTGGCGGCCGACAGCACCACCGAAACCTATGTCGCCCTCAAGGTGATGATCGATAACTGGCGTTGGGTGGGCGTGCCGTTCTACCTGCGCACCGGCAAGCGCATGAGCGTGCGTGACACGGAAATCGTCATTTGCTTCAAGCCGGCGCCTTATGCGCAGTTTCGCGACACCGACGTCGACGAATTGCAACCTACGTACCTGAGAATCCAGATTCAGCCCAACGAAGGCATGTGGTTCGACCTGTTGGCCAAGCGGCCCGGCCCGGCCCTCGACATGGCAAACATAGAATTGGGCTTTGCCTACAAGGACTTCTTCGAAATGCAGCCGTCCACGGGTTACGAAACCCTGATCTACGATTGCCTGACGGGCGATCAAACGCTGTTCCAGCGTGCCGACAATATTGAAAATGGTTGGCGCGCGGTGCAGCCGTTCCTCGACGCCTGGCAGCAGGACGCGACGTTCCAGCCGTACAAGGCCGGGGAAGACGGGCCGGCCGCGGCCGATGACCTGCTGACACGCGATGGTCGCGTCTGGCACGGCCTCGGATGAGCGAGCCGTTGAAACGCCCCATCCGCTTCCTGCTCAGTGACATGGACGGCACTCTGTTGCTGCCCGACCACAGCCTCAACCAACGTACCATCGAAGCCGTGCGTTCTTTGCGCGAGGCCGGCGTGTTGTTCAGCCTCGCCACCGGTCGGCCGCCCCGGGCGATGCTGCAATACATCGAGGCCCTGGGTGTCGACCTGCCCACCGCGGCGTTCAATGGCGGCACGCTGGTGCATCCGGACGGCAGTTTCCTCGCGGTGCACTACCTGCCGCCCGAGGTAGCGCGGACCACCCTGGCGTTGTACGCCGATCAGCCTGGCATTGAGGCCTGGGTATTTGCCGACGGCGATTGGCTGGTGCGCGATGCCCACGGGCCGATGGTCCCGGTGGAAACCCGCGGCCTGGGCTATCCGCCGGTGCAGGTCGAGAGCTTCGAGCCTTACCTGGAACGCATCGACAAGATCGTCGCCACCAGCGCCAACACTGATTTGCTGGTGGAGCTGGAGGCGCGCCTGCACCCGCTGCTCAACGGCCAGGCCCAGGTGTCGCGTTCGCAGCCGATCTACCTGGACGTCACGGCGCTCAAGGCCAACAAGGGTGAAGCGTTGGCGACACTGGCCGATTTCCTCGGCGTGCCGCTGGAGCAGACCGCCGCCATGGGCGATGGAGGCAACGACCCGGCGATGTTCCATCGTGCAGGCTTGTCGATTGCCATGGGGCAAGCGGAAGAAGCGATCCGGCGCCAGGCCGATGTCGTCACCGCCGCCAACACCGAAGACGGTGCGGCCTTGGCAATCGAACGCTACATCCTGCCCCGATAACCCCAAGCACACTTGTGCGAGCTTGCTCGCGAAAAGGGTGGGGCAGTCGATGAAGGTGTCGACTGGCCCACCGCCTTCGCGGGCAAGCCCGCTCCCACAGTCTTTCTTCAGTTACAGCCAGTAGGTCACTGCATACCAACCCAGCCCGCCCATTACCACGGTATAGGGCAGTGCCATCCAGACCATGCGGCCATAGGACAGGCGAATCAGCGGGGCAATCGCCGAGGTCAGCAGGAACAGGAACGCGGCCTGGCCGTTGGGGGTGGCGACGCTGGGCAGGTTGGTGCCGGTGTTGATGGCCACCGCCAGGGTTTCGAACTGTTCGCGGCTCATGTGGCCAGATATGAAGGCCTGCTTCACTTCGGTGATGTAGATGGTTGCGACGAACACGTTGTCGCTGATGGCCGATAGCAGGCCGTTGGCGATGAACAGCATGCCCGGTTGCTGGTCGGCGGGCAGGGCCAGCACCCATTGGATCAAGGGCGTGAACAGTTGCTGGTCATGAATGACCGCCACCACCGCAAAAAACACCACCAGCAGTGCAGTGAACGGCATGGCGTCCTTGAATGCATTGCCAAGGCGGTGCTCGTCGGTGATGCCGGTGAACGCAGTGATCAGCACGATCACCATCAGGCCGATCAGGCCGACTTCAGCGATGTGCAGCGCCAGTCCTACGATCAGGATCAGCGCGGCGATGCCCTGGACGATCAGCGCCGCCCTTTGGCGTGAGGTGCGCTCGCGGTTGTCCTGCTCGGCGTAGTCGGCCAGCACCGCCCGCACGTTATCCGGCAGCAATGTGCCGTAGCCGAACCGGCGCAGCTTTTCCAGCGCCACGCAGGTCACCAGCCCGGCAACCAGCACCGGCAGCGAGACCGGCGCGACCTTCACGAAAAACTCGACAAAATGCCAACCCATCTCATGGCCGATCAACAGGTTCTGCGGCTCGCCCACCAGGGTGCAGACGCCGCCCAGCGCGGTGCCGACGGCGCCATGCATCAGCAGGCTGCGCAAGAAGGCCCGGAACTGCTCGAGGTCTTCGTGGTGCAAGGTAGGCAGGGCGTGGTCTTCATCGACGCTGCTGTCCTGGCGCGGATCGTTGCCCGAGGCCACGCGGTGATACACCGAATAAAAGCCCACCGCGGCGCTGATGATCACAGCGGTGACGGTCAGGGCATCGAGAAAGGCCGACAGGAACGCCGAGAGAAAGCAGAACATCAGCGCCAGCAGCGCCTTGGAACGCACGCCCAGGAGCAGGCGTGAGAACAGGAACAGCAGCAGGTCTTTCATGAAATAGATGCCGGCCACCATGAACATCAGCAGCAGGATGACCGGAAAGTTGTGCAGCAGTTCGTCGTACAGCGCCTTGGGCGTGGTCATGCCCAGCAGCAGGGCCTCGACCAGCAGCAGGCCACCGGGCATCAGCGGGTAGCACTTGAGGGCCATGGCGAGGGTGAAGATGAATTCCACCACCAACATCCAGCCGGCAACGACCGGGCCCAGCGTCCACAGCACCACGGCGTTGAGAATCAGGAAGGTGATGATGCACGCCTTGTACCAGCGTGGGGAATGCCCCAGAAAATTGTGCGCGAAAGCCTGAGCCATTGGACCGGACATCGGCTGCTCCTTTTAATTAGAAGCGCGCAACTTGCCGTAACACATGCGCAATATCAAGCGCAGAAGCAAATGTCCTTCAAATGCGACGGGGCTCAGGCCCAATACCGGGCCACCACCGCACGGTAGCTGCCGTTGAGTGAATAGCCGCCCACCAGGATTTTTCCGTCGGGTTGCACCGCCAACCCGGTCGCGGTGTCCAGGCTGTAGCCCAAGCGCGTGCGAACCCAGCCGTTGCCTTCGCCGAAATCCGGGTCGAGGCTGGCGTCCGGCAAATGCCGGGCCAGTACGAAGTCGGCTTCGATACCGCCGAGGGTGGCGCCGGCGGTCAACAGTTTTCCATCCGCCTGGACCTGGGCAGCCGTCCATTGGCTGGCGCCGCGACCGATTTCCAACAGTCGGCATTGGCCCTGGTTGCTGTGGTGATCCGGTACGCCATCGCGGCACACTTTCAGGGACAGGCTGTGCATCGGGTCGCGACTGCTGCCAAACGCCTGCAGGTCGCCGTTTGCATGTTCGACGATCTGGCTGACCATCACGCTGTGGTCCTGGGCCAGGATGGACAGGAAGCCTGCGTCGCCAAAGCCGCTGTCGAGGTTGCCGTGGGTGTCGTAGCGCGCGATCAGGCCATGCTGGGGCAGGTCGATGGCCCCGCCGACGAGGATGTGGCCATCGGCCTGGAGCGTCAGGCAGCCCAACCAGGTGTTTTTCAGCAGGCGGCGGACCATCACAAAGCCGCGTCCGTTGAAGGTATTGTCCAGTTCGCCATCCGGTAGGAGTCGGATCAGCACGCCGACATGGTCGGACAGTTGGAAGTGATGATTGGCCAGCAGGAGTATCCGGCCATCGGCCTGCACTTGCATGTCACAGGCTTCAAGGCCGGGCACCCCCGGCGGTAGCCAAGGGTCGCGCAGGCCTTGGGAAAGGTTGCCGCACAGCCGGACGATCCGTCGGCCGGCGTTGCCGAATCCAGGCACGGCGCGGCCTTGCCGATCGAACAACGCCAGGGCGGGGAGGGTGTGGTCGTTACTTTCGTAGTGCAGGCCGCAGAGCAGGATCTGTCCGTCGGGCAACTCGATCACTTTGCCTGCGGTGGCGTCGAAGCCGTTCTCGAACGAGCCGATCACGCTGCCGCCCGTCCCGAAGCCCGGATCGGTGGAGCCGTCCTGGTTGAGGCGGGCGAGCCCGAACCGGGTGCCCTGGGCGGTCTCGACCCGGGCGGCTACCAAGGCCCGACCGGCGCGGTCCAGGGTCAGCCCGGTGAGCAGGCTCGACGTACTGCCCTCGAAATGAACCCAGGCTTTGCCGTTGTCGGCAAAGCCTGGGTCAAGTTGCCCTGCGTGAGCCGCAGCCTTGGAAAACGCCAATGCGGATTGATCGGGCATGCATGCCTCTCCTTGTGCGTCGAACGCCCCGAAAGGGCGACGACGGCATGAAGGCAACATTCAAACCCTGAATGTGAAAGTGCACAACTGTCAGGTCCAGCAGATGCAGGGGCGTTTCGTGCCATAACGATGGCTTTCTGATCCAGTGCCAAGCCTGCCACCATAAATAGCGCTGGCTGCGAGTTATTCCGGCATGGACCAGGACTGCAACTTATAGCCTTCCTGGCTCAATTCGGCGCGGGCTTGTTTCAACAAGTTGGCCAGTTGGGCCGGGTCGGTATAGGCACTGCTTGGAATCTGGGTGCGACCGATGTGGGTATTGGTGCGGTCGATGACGGTCAGGCTGAGTTCGCCGTTACCGTCTTGTGGGGCCCAGGCCACGCACTGGAAGGGACGGAATGCGCGGTCGGCAATCAAAAGAGCTTCGTTGATACGGAGCGGGGCGTTCATGGCGTCTTCTCTTAAAAGGTGCCCAATCAAATGATGTGCCGGCGGTTGGGCGTACCGTGCGGCTGGATACTTGTACTGATGTTCCGAACCCGGGGGCGGGTCACACAATTGTTGAATAAATTTCGATTTTCTTTCAGACCCGGCGTTATGGCTTTTGTTTGAAAGCGTGGTGAAAGAATTAATGACGGATTCGTTAATTAGAATCGCGCTTATAACCAGTTTTGTGCGGTTTCGATAATCAATTGATACAAGGGTGTGTCAACTTCTTGCTACTGTTACATGCAGGTTTGCCAAACGACTGTTTCTAATCACATTTCCTTATTTTGGCGCCAAGGATCAGTCATGCTCGAAGCCAGTACGTCGCGTCGTCTGCTCGTGGTTGATCCCTGCGACGATTGTCATCGTCTATTGCCCGGCCTTCGGTCCATCGGCTGGGACGTGGACAGCTGTGCCCTCGAACACGCCGGCGATCGCACCTGTGATGTCGGCCTGTTGCGGTTGCAGCCGTTTCACTTGGAGCGCCCGGAAGCGGTCAAGGAATTGATCAGCCGCAGCGGCGCCGAATGGATCGCCGTGCTCAACCAGGAAGTGTTGCGCCTGCAGAACGTCGGTGACTTTGTCTGCGAATGGTTTTTTGACTTCCACACCTTGCCCTTCGACGTCTCCCGCGTGCAGGTCACCCTGGGGCGGGCGTTCGGCATGGCGCGGTTGCGTGGGCAAGGTTCGATACACATCGACCAGCCTGAACATGAATTGCTGGGTGATAGCAAACCGATCCGGGAACTGCGCAAGTTGTTGGGCAAGCTGGCGCCCACCGAGGCTCCAGTGCTGATTCGCGGCGAGAGCGGCACCGGCAAGGAGTTGGTCGCGCGCACCCTGCATTTCCAATCCCACCGACGCAACAAGCCCTTCATTGCGATCAACTGCGGGGCCATTGCGGAACACCTGATCCAGTCCGAGTTGTTCGGCCATGAGAAGGGCGCTTTCACCGGTGCGCACCAGCGCAAGATTGGGCGAATCGAGGCGGCCCATGGCGGCACCTTGTTTCTCGATGAAATTGGCGACCTGCCGCTGGAGTTGCAGGCCAACTTGCTGCGCTTCTTGCAGGAGCGGCAAATCGAGCGGGTCGGTGGCAGCCAGCCCATCGCGGTGGACGTGCGGATCCTGGCGGCCACCCATGTGGACCTTGAAGCGGCCATCGGGCTCAAGCGGTTTCGCGAGGACTTGTACTATCGCTTGAACGTGTTGCAGGTGGTCATGGCACCGCTACGCGAGCGCCATGGCGACCTGGCGATGCTGGCCAGTCATTTTTCCCATTTCTATAGCCAGGAAACCGGGCGCCGGCCCCGCAGCTTCAGCGAGGATGCGTTGGTGGCGATGGGCATGCATGACTGGCCCGGCAACGTGCGGGAGTTGGCCAACCGGGTCCGGCGCGGGCTGGTGCTGGCCGAAGGGCGACAGATCGAGGCCCATGACCTCGGCCTGGCCAGCCCCCAGGGGGTGGTCGCCCCCATGGGCACCCTCGAAGACTACAAGACCCGTGCCGAGCGCCAGGCATTGAGTGACGTGCTCAATCGCCACAGCGACAACCTCAGCGTCGCGGCCAGGGTACTGGGCGTGTCCCGGCCAACGTTCTATCGGTTGCTGCACAAGCATCAGATCCGCTGAACCCTCCCGGAACCTATAGGCGATAGGCAGTGGGAGCGCGCCTGCTCGCTTCCACTGGGGACACTACCTAGAAGTAATACGGAAATTTCAGGCTGAAGGTGAAGTCCGGCGCGTCGTCGGTGAGCCCGATGGACAGGTTCGGCACGATGGTCAGGTTGTCGGTGGCGGCGACGGTCATGCCGATGTTGAAGTAGCCGGCGTTGGCGTCACTGGAGACCACCGATTGCCAGTCCCCGCCGTCCTCCTTGAGCTTGCTTTTCTTCTGGATCAGGTCCGAGACCGAGAACGACATGCTCATCTTCTCGTTCAGGGCAAAGGCGATGCCGGCGCCGATCTGGAAGCTGTCGCCGATGCGCACCTTGCCCGGGGTCTTCTGGTTGACGGTGGAGCTGATGTCGTCGAACGATTCTTCAAGGTTGTGCGTATAGGACAGGCTGCCGAACAGCACCGCCGGGTCGTAGGTCTTGACCAGCGAGAGGCCCGGAGTGATCGACCAGACGCCGTTGCCGGTGGGCAGGTCTTCAGGCACGAACAGGTTGGTGTTGGCCTGGGACTGGCGCAGCTTGATGCCGAACGGATCCTTGCCGGTGGGCGCCTTGACCCGCAGGGTGACCACGGCGTCGGGGCTGTTGACCGACTCGTCCATGAACTTGTAGGCGATGCCGAAGTTGACGTCACCGATAGTGGGGTCGCGGGTCACGGTTTCTTCGCTGGTCACACCGGCCGCGCCTTGATTGGCCCCACCCGACTGGTAGGTGGACTCGCGGTAGATCACCGGTACATTGAGGTCGAACTGCCAGCGATTGTCGAAGTTGTAGCGCCCGGTGAGGTCCAGCGTCCAGGTGTCGGCCTTGATCCGGTCGAGGTTGATGTTGCCCAGGAATATCGAATCCAGTGCCAGGAAACCATTGAGAATCAGTTGCCGGGTGTCGTAGCGCGAGTAAGTCACGCCGGTCTCGAAACTGAACTTGCCGCCGCCGAAGAAGCCGCTGGCCTCGTCATAGAGGTTGGAGACGCTTTGCGCCGGTTGCGAGTCATCGGCCAGGGATTGACCGTAGCCACTGCCGCCGGCGGTCGTCGCACCGTTGCCGGCCACGCTCTGGTTGCCCTTCATGTCGGCCGGCGACTTGGCCAGGCGCTTGGGTTGTGGGGCGGCGGGCTGGTCCTCCACCTGGCGCACCCGCTGTTCGAGCACCGCCAGGGCCTTTTGCTGGACCTCGTACCGTTGCTTGAGCTCGAGAAGTTCCTGTTTCAGGGCCTCGATGTCCGCATCCGGCGCCGCGTGTAGCAAGGTTGCCGGGAACAACGTGCTCAAACACATCACAGCGCGCAACGATACGGATCGATACATGAAAATGTCGTCCCTATTTGCCCAGTGGTTGAAAGGCAGCGTAGTTCAATAACCGAGGTTACGCAGGCCACGCAATTGGGTCAGGTTGCAGTCCAGCGCTCCGGCGCTGGGGCCGTTGTTGTTCAGCACCACGTTGAGCTGGGTCATGTTGCTGACCAGGTTGCTGTTGCCCAGCAGGCGGGTGTTCTGCAACAGCCCGCCCTGGGCGACTTGTTGCAGGCTGCTGCCCTGGTTGTGACTGGCCTGGATCGCCATCTGCACGCCACTGCTGGTGGCCGTGACCGCGACGCTGCCGGCGGCGTTGCTGCCGCTGATGGTCTGGCCGCGCGTCAGCAACTGGCCCTGGGCGGGTGCCAGGGCAGGTGCCTGGCTGCTCTCCTTCACATTGATGTCGACGTTGTTGTACGCGGTGTTGCCGTCGCCGGCAGCGCGTACGCTCTGGGTCACGCCCTGGCCCGTGCCAAGGCCTGCGCCACCGGTGATGTTGCCGCCGCCCTGGTCCGGGACGCTGCCGTTGCCGGTCTGCTTGATGGTGGAGACGTAGAATTCGGGCTTGATGGTGGCGGCCTGGATCTGCATCGAACTGCTGGCGCCGATCAGGTCACCACTGGCGTTGCGCCAGGTGCTGCTCATGACGATGCCAAAGCTGATGATCCGGCCGGGCATGACATACCGGCCGCGCAGTTCGGCAAGCTCCTGATCCTTGACTTCGATGGGTTTGAATCCGGCATAGGCATGGGCCGGGACTGACGCGGCCAGGCAGGCCAGCGTCAGCCAATGTGACGTTTTCATGTACTGCTCCCGGAGCGTCCTGCTCCTTATTGTCGTTATGTTGGCGTTGGTCGGCGATTAAAAGAAGTCGCTCTGTATGAAGCCGAAATCCATCAGTTCTGCATCCCTGACCGGGTTGAACCCGTCCAGCTTGTTACGTGCCGTCAGCGGTTGCGGAGGGCTGCGCAACGCATTGGTCTTGTCGTAGCCTGGCCCGACGATGGCAAAGACGATGCCGTTCCAGCCCTTGACGAAATCTTCCTGGGCGTAGCGTTTATGGCCCAGCACCGGGTCGGCGATATAGACCCATTGCTTGTCGGCGCGCTGCAATACCACGAAGTGCTTGTAGCCGCGTATTTCCATCAGCACCACCACCGGAATGGTCACCGCTTCGAGTTTTTCGGGCGGTATCCGGTAGCCTCGGGCGCGCATCCCGATGGTTTCCACGTAGCGTTTCATGTCGAGCATGGAAAACCCCTGGGTGCGGACCAGGTTCTGGTCGGCATTGACCAGCATGCCCTTGATGACGTGTTCTTCATCGACATCCAGCCAATAGGCCTGGCGCAGTACCGTGGCCAGCGCGGCGGCACCGCAGCTGAAATCGGTTTTCTGCTCGACGATGTCGCTGAATTTGCGCTCGCGCACGCTTTGCACCGGCTTGAAGACCAACATGCCGCCAGGCAGGGCGGCCACCGGCATCTGCGCGGCCTCAGCCACGCAAGCCATGCAAAGCAGCAGGGAAAGGGCCATTGCACGCATGATCGATACGCCTGGGGAGTCGTGGAAAAAAAGCCCCGTTCGTGGACAACGCTATTGGCTCAAGGTCTTTGTGAACCCTGTGGCCAGGGAGCAAGCTCCCTCGCCACGGGCCCATTTCAAATCCCGTGAATGGCTAGCACGACCGGTTCCGGGGGCTTCATTTCATGCGCATCTACATGCAAGCCTTGCAGCCGGCGGCAATGGACAGCGAGTTGCTCTGCTGGTTACCCACGCCGGCCGACACGTTGGCGCCACCGTTACCGGAGAAGCCGTTCATGGAGTTGCTCATGGTGGCGTTGTTGATCACAGGGTTTTTCCAGCCATCGCGGGTCAACACCTGCTGGGTGTTGCTGCCGGCCAGGTCGAAGGTGCCCACGGCGCTGAACTTGAACTTGTCGTCGTCGTGGCCGCCGCCATAACCGCCGCCCTTGTTGTCCCAGCCGCCATGATTGTCGTCTTCGGCGGTGCCGCTGCCTTTGGCCTTGAACGTACCGGAGGCGCTGTAGGTGCTGGTGAGGGTGTCGGTCTTGTAGGTCCGCACGCCTTTGTTGTCCACTTCCAGGCCGGTGGAGGTCTGGTCGGCCGACGCCGAGGCTTGGGCGACGCGACCGCCGGAAACGGCGATGGCCAGGTTGTTTTTCTGTTGGTTGAAGTTGCCGGCGGTTACGTTGATGCCGATGTTGCCGGAGCCGTTGTTGCCCGCGTTGGTGAGCGAGGCATTGTTTTGGGTGGAGTTGTTCTTGACGTAGTTGTTGTTATTGACCTGGGTAGCACTGGACATGGCGACGGCCGAGCCAAAGATGAAGCTTTCGTCAGCGGTGGCCAGGGCGGCGGCATTGTCCTGCTGGTTACCGTCGCCACCTGCGACGTTGGCGCCCATGTTGCCGTTGCTGCCATTGAGCGAGTCCTTGGCGTCAGCGGTGTTGCGGGTGGCCTGGTTGGTCACCACGTTGCCGTCGCTGTTCTGCTCGTCCAGCACCGTAGCCCCAGCGCCGGCACTGATGGAGAGCATTTGATCCAGCGTCGGACCTTGTTGGCCATGGTTGCCATGGCCGTGCCCATTGCCATGTCCATTGCCGTGATTGTTATCGTTACCGCCAGCCTGCGCGGCCATGGCCATGACAGCGGCGAGAGCGAAAACCAATGGTTTGAGTGCCATTGTAGGTTTCATAGTGTTTCTCCTTGCGTGTCGTTGGTTAAGTGTCGGTACTTTCTTATGCACACTGCGCCGGGTCAGTCAGCGACCCGGATGCTCAGGGTGTTGGCCATGCGGTTCCCCACCCCGGCACTCTGGTTCACCTGAATCACCCCTCGGCTGCCGGTGAAGGCCTGGTCGCTGGTTACGACCTGGCGACTGCCGGTTGGGGCGCCAGTTGCTCCTGAGTTCGGTAGCAACGCCACGTTCTGTTGGGAAAGGGCGCTGTCATCAATGCTCTGCGGGTGGGCACTGATGCCCACTCGCATGACATTGGCCATCTGGTTGTTGGCCCCGGCGGACTGGTTGACGCCCAGCACGCCGTCGCCATGGGTGAATGCGTTGCCGCCGATACGGGCGGTGGCGTTCATGTTCGGGTTGGCCGGCGTGTCGAGACGCTGGCGTACGGTGGTGGTGGCCTGGGCGTCGGTGCCGATGGCAATGGCCCGGGTATTGGTCTGCTGGGTCTGGTCGCCGGCCGCCTGGTTGATGTTGAGGTTGCCGGTGTAGCGACTGCCGGAGTCCTGCAGATTGGCGCTGTTGACCACCGCCACGCCTGGGTCGGCAAGGGCGATGGAGGAGCCGAGCAAGGCCAGCAGGCAAAGGACGGGCTTCATCTCATTGGCCTCCCGCCAGCCGACCCAATGGGGCCAGGCCGGAGCTGAGCGAGCGGTTGATGGTGCCGGAGATCGCGCCGCCGCTGCCGCCGCCGTGACCGGCACTCATGCCGGGCATGCCGTTGGGGTTGGTCACCACGTTCAGGCCCTGCATGCCGGTGTTCGGGGTGACGGTGCCGCGGATCGACGAGCCGCTGGCGACGCTGGCGAACTCGCCATCGCTCAGCTCGGTGCTGGTGGTCACCTGATGGATTCGTTCGGATGGGTTGGCATTGACGGTGGTCGGGTAGGGGTCTTTGCCGCCATTGCGACCGATGGGAATGGGTTGCACGTCACGGCTGAGCACAATGACGCCGTTGCCTTCGGCCTGCACCGGCGGGCTGAGGGTTGCGCTGGTGGCGCAGCCGATCAACAGCAGACAGGTCAAACTTCTTTCGAAAGTCCCCACGACGGCGATTCCCTCTTCGGTGGGCTGGCCCTGGTCCAGCGTTGCGAAGTGGGGCAGAGCAGGTGTTGTGCCGTGTTTTGAAACGGCTTTGGATTCAATGGGTTGCCGTCAACGAAGCGGCACGGCGGAGGGCACCTGTTTCAGCGCTGAGACAATGCCCGTGTCCATCAGGCTGCGTCCCGCTGTCCCAGGGCTCTGGATCCAGGCTTTCAGCGGGGTGTTTCAGCGGCTTTACAACCCTGATGACCGTTGGATGAAGCGGCTTTGCAGGCGGGGTTGGCGTGGGGAAGGTGTTTCAGGGATGCAACACATCCGGGTGGAGCAACTGGGCTACGACGGCGAAAACCCGTTCCTGGCGTTGCGCCCAGTTGCCTTCGATCAACTGGTAGGGCTGCCCATGGCGAACCAGCCAATGCTCGATCGCCTCGAAAAAGGCCATGCGTTCGGCGAGTTCCGGCTGGCAGCGCAAGCCGTCGCCGGTCCATTCGACCTGCTCGGGGCTCAGCAGCAGGTGCAGGTCGTAATGGCGGCTCAGCAACGCCGGTTCGAGCCAGGTCGGGCAATCTCCGAACAGGGTCTGGCTCCAGAGGATGTTGCTCAGCAGGTGCGTGTCGAGGATCAGCAGCGCCGGCTGGCGGGCTCGGGCGGCGTCCTCCCAGGCCAGTTGCCCGGTGGCGATCTCGGGGATGTCGGCCAGGCAGGTGTCGCGTGGGTTCTGCTCCATGAAATGGCGGACATACTCGTCCACCCGCAGGCCGCCGAAGTGCGTCTGCAACTGCTCGGCCAGCCAGCTCTTGCCGCTGGATTCCGGGCCCGTCAGCACGACCACTTTCATGCGCGCAGCGCCGGGTCGGCACGCCATTCCCGCCAGCCTTGCACGGCCAGGAGGGTGAACAGCGCGTACAAGGCGGCGGTCAGGTACAGGCCCTTGTAGATGAACAGGGCGACGAAAATGCAGTCCAGGGCGATCCACAGCGGCCAGCATTGCACGCGTTTCTGCGCCATCCACCACTGGGCCACCAGGCTGAAACCGGTCAATGCGGCGTCGAGCCAGGGCTGCGCGGCGTCGGTCCAGTGGGCCATGGCCGCGCCCAATACCAGGCTTCCCGCCGCACCGATGCCCAGGCCTAGCCACACCGACGGCGCTTGCAGGCGCGTGACCTGACGGCCTTCATGGGCCTGCCCGGCGCGGGTCCATTGCCACCAGCCGTAGAGCTGCAGCACGGCGTAGATCACCTGCAGCAACATGTCGGAATACAACTTCACGTCGTAGAAAATCCAGCTGTACAGCAACACCATGACCAGGCCGATCGGCCAGCACCAGGGGTTCTGCTTGACGGTCAACCAGACAGCGATCACACCGAGGGCCGCGGCAAACAGTTCGAGCCCGGACATGGTGGTTCCTTGGGGAAGTGGAAGAGGGCGGCGATTGTAAACGGTATGGCGGGGGCAGCTCCAACTTCAATGCTGGAGCGTTCGCGAGCAAGCCCGCTCCCACAGGTTGATCCTTGGCGGACACAGGATTTGTGCTCACCGTAGATCCCTTGTGGGAGCGAGCTTGCTCGCGAAGACGGTCTACCGGTTAAACGCGGAACTGCGTGAGCAATCCGTTCAATTGCTCACTCAACGCCTTGAGCCGGGTGCTCGCCAGGCTCGACTGTTCGGCGGCCACGGCGGTGCTGTGGGACAGGCCGGCAGCCTGGGTGACGTTCTGGTTGATGTCTTCCACCACATGGGCCTGTTGCAAGGTCGCGCTGGCGATGGAGGCGTTCAGGCTGTTGAGGTTGCGCAGGGCCTGGCCGATCGCGTTGAGGCTGGCGCCCGCCAGGCCGGCCTGTTCGATGGTCAGTTGCGAGGCCCGGCTGCTGTCGCTGATGACCTTGACCGCGGCTTCGGAATGGTTCTGCAAGCGCTCGATCATCGCCTGGATCTCGGCCGTGGATTTCTGCGTGCGTTGCGCCAGCAGCCGCACTTCATCGGCCACCACCGCAAAACCGCGGCCCTGTTCGCCGGCGCGGGCGGCCTCGATCGCGGCGTTGAGGGCCAGCAGGTTGGTTTGCTCGGCAATCGAACGGATCACCTCCAGGACGCTGCCAATCTGGGTGCTTTCGCTGGCCAGGGTGCGGATCACCTCCACCGCCTGGTCGATGGTCTGGGACAGTCGATCGATCTGCTGCAAGCTGCCGTCGATGTTCACCTGGCCCTGCTGCGCCTGGGATTCGGCGTCGCGCATTTCGCTGGCGGCATGTTCGGCGTTCTTCGCCACGTCCTGCACGCCATAGGTGACCTGGTTGATCGCCGTGGCCACCAGTTCCATTTGCTGCGACTGCTGCTGGCTGCGTTCCTGGGCCTGTGCGGCGTCGCTGCCCAACTCGTTGGAGGATTGCCCCAGGGCACTGGCCGAGGCCTGCAACTGGCTCACCACCTGGCGCAGCTTGGCGGTAAAGGCGTTGAAGTGCCGGGCCAGTTGCGTGACTTCGTCCTGGCCGTGGGTGTCGAGGGTGCGGGTCAGGTCGCTTTCGCCGCTGGCGATGTTCGCCATGGCGTTCACCGTCTCCTGCAAGGGCCGCACGATGCTGCGCACGATCAGCGTCAACAGCACGGCCATGATCAGGGTGATCCCCAGGCCGACCAGCGACGCCTTGATCAACTGGGCGCGGAATTCCGCGGCCACGTCGTCCACGTATACCCCCGAGCCGATCACCCAGCCCCAAGGCTCGAACAGTTTGACGTAGGAAGTCTTGCCCACCGGGGCATCGGCGCCCGGCTTCGGCCAGAGGTAATCCACCATGCCCGCGCCCTTGGACTTGGCGATGGCGACCATTTCGTTGAACAGGGCAAAACCGTTCGGGTCGCGGATCGCCGAGAGGTTCTGGCCTTCGAGTTTCGGGTTGGTCGGGTGCATGACCATGACCGGCGTCAGGTCATTGATCCAGAAATAATCGGTGTCGTTGTAGCGCAGGCCGCGCACGGCGCTGAGCGCCTGTTTCTGTGCCGCTTCGCGGGTCAGCGTGCCGGCGGTTTCCAGGCCATGGTAATAGCTCAGCACGCCACTGGCGGTCTGCACCACGTGCTGGGTCTTCTGTACCTTGGCCTGATACAGATCGTAATGGATCTGTTTGAGCATCAAGGCGCCCAACGTGAACAGCATCACGATGGCCACGACCAGGATGAGCCATAAGCGTCGGCTGATCGACACATTGCGCAAGCTATTCATACGCTGTCACTCCAGTTTTCTTATTCTTGTCAGCAACGACCGGCGGGGCTCGAGCATCCGTCGGTATCGCCTGACTTTTCTAACCCCATAACGCGGCAGCGTTATTCGGGCTTGTCTGATAGGATTTCGGCCCCGCGGCGCAAAACCTGAGCCTGAGTTGATGTTTCATTGGTTTTTTTTGAGCGGTCGCAGTTATCGTGCACCCGCTGCGGGCACCTGCCTGACACTTTAATTTTGATGAGACCCTGGCAGACAGGGCTTTTTTGGGGGATGAATGGATTTGTGGACCGCCTTTTCGGCACTGATTCTTGGCGTGGTAGAAGGCTTGACGGAGTTCCTGCCGATTTCCAGCACCGGGCACCAGATCGTGGTCGCCGACTTGCTGGACTTTGGTGGCGAGCGCTCCATGGCGTTCAACATCATCATCCAGCTCGGCGCGATCCTGGCGGTGGTCTGGGAATTCCGGCAAAAAATCTTTGACGTCGTGCTGGGCTTGCCGACCCAGCCGAGTGCGCGTCGGTTTACCGCCAACCTGCTGATCGCCTTCTTGCCGGCGGTGGTGCTGGGCGTGTTGCTGGCCGACTGGATTCACCATTACCTGTTCAACCCGATCACGGTCGCCGCGGCGTTGGTGGTGGGCGGCCTGGTGATGCTCTGGGCCGAGAAGCGTCAGCATCGGGTGCACGCCGAAACGGTAGACGACATCACCTGGAAGGACGCCTTGAAGGTTGGCCTGGCCCAGTGCATCGCGATGATTCCCGGCACCTCCCGTTCCGGCGCCACCATCATTGGCGGGTTGCTGTTCGGCCTCTCGCGCAAGACCGCGACCGAGTTCTCGTTCTTCCTGGCAATGCCCACCATGGTCGGCGCCGCCGTCTATTCGGGCTACAAGTACCGTGAATTGTTCGTCCCGGCGGATTTCCCGGTGTTTGCCATCGGCTTCGTCACCGCGTTCATCTTCGCCATGATCGCCGTCAAGGCCTTGCTGCGTTTCATCGCCAGCCACAGCTACGCGGTGTTCGCCTGGTACCGGATTGCCTTCGGCCTGTTGATCCTGGCCACCTGGCAGTTCGGTTGGGTGGACTGGTCTGCCGCCCAGCCATGAACGATTCAGGCACCCGCAAGCGCACCACCAATGGCGCGGTCCAGCACTGGCGGCTCAAACTGGTGGTGTTCGCGTTGCTGTGTGCCTTGCCGCTGTTCGGCTCGCTAACGCTGGCGCTGCGGGCGGAGTCGTGGGTGCCCCTGGTGGCCTATGGCGTCGTCAGCGCAGTGGCGTTCGTGCTGTATTGGCGCGACAAGCGCAAGGCTCGCGCCGATGCCTGGCGTACCCCGGAAAACGTGCTGCACGCCGTGGAACTGGCGGGCGGTTGGCCCGGTGCCCTGTTGGCCCAGCAGGTGTTCCGCCACAAGACCCGTAAGGTCTCGTTCCAGTTGGTGTTCTGGTGCATCGTGCTGTTGCACCAGGTGTTCTGGGTCGACCAGTTGTTCCTGGGCGGCCTGTTGCGGCGGTTCTGAGCGTCAGTCCATCAGCAGGCCAACCTGGACGCGCTTGGGCAATTTACTCACCACCAGTTGATGGGAGCGCCGGATCAGACTGCGCAGTTCGTCGTCGCCCAGTGGGTAGGGCACCTCCATGATGATCCACTGGGCCCGCGCCAGGTACGGAGCGGGGTGGATGCCCGGCCGATCGCAATGGCCGAGGAACAAATCCTTGTCGACCTTGAACGCCAGTGAATCGCTGCGCAGGCCTTGCAGGGCGAACATCTTGTTGCCGGCGATGGAAAACACCCGCACGCCGCCCCATTTGTAATCTTCTCGCGCACCGGGCAAGCCCAGGCAGAACGCCGCGACATCCTCTTCGCTCAAACTCATATCATTCGTTCCCCACAAAGCTCGAAGGCTTCCACCAGATGATCGATCCACGCGCGCACTGCCGGTAGCATGCCGCGCCGATGAGGGTAGACCGCCTGGAGCCAGCCGTCCGGCGACGACCAGCCAGGCAACAGTTCGACCAGTCTGCCGTCCAGCAACTCCTGCTCGCAATACATGCTGGGCAATAAAGTGAAGCCCAGGCCGGCGAGGGTGCAGGCGCGCCGCACGATGAAATCGTCGATGCCCAGGCGCGCCTCCAGGGTCAGCTCGGCGCTTTGGCCATCGGCCTTGAGCAGGCGCATGTGCACCAGGCGATCGGCTTCCAGTGCCCCAAGCACCGGCAGCTGCTTGAGGTCCTCCGGGGTGTTGACCCGGCGTCCTTCGATCAGCGCAGGGCTGGCGACCATCAGCAGCCGCGCCTGGCGCAGTCGGCGGGTCATCAGCAGCGGGTCTTCGTCGCCGATGTCGCGCACCCGCAGCGCCACATCGATGCCCTCGCTGACCAGGTCGACCCGGCGGTTGACCAGGATCATTTCCAACTGGACCTGGGGGAATTTCGCCAGGAAGGCGCTGATCACCCCCGGCAGGATCTGGTGGGCCAGGCCGACCGGGCTCGACACCCGCAAGCGTCCACGGGGTTCGCTCGACATGCTCGCCACCGCCTCGTCGGCCATTTCAGCTTCCAGCAACATGGCCTGGCAATGGCGCAGGTAGCGTTCGCCGACCGCCGTCAGCTTTAGCTGTCGGGTGGTGCGCTGCAGCAGGCGGGCGTCGAGGCGTTCTTCCAGCTCGGCAATGCGCCGCGACAGGCGTGACTTGGGGATACCCAGGGTGCGGCCGGCGGCAGCAAAGCCGCCAGCTTCGACAACTTTGGCGAAATAGTACAAATCATTGAGGTCTTGCATGTTCGGCGCTCTATTGTCCTGCCAGTAGGACGAACTATCGCATCAATGCAGTCTTATCGACTATTGGTTTCGTCGATAGGATTGTCCTCAATTGATCGCCTGGTTGCGATCCTCACTTGGAGAGCATTCACATGAAACTGCTGCACATCGATTCGAGCATCCTGGGCGACAACTCCGCTTCCCGCCAATTGAGCCGCGAAGTGGTGCAGGCCTGGCAGGCCGCCGAGCCCGGCATTGTGGTGACCTATCGTGACCTGGCCGCCGACGCCATCAGCCATTTCTCGGCCCAGACTTTGGTTGCCGCCGGCACCAGCGCTGAACTGCGCGACGCCGCCTTGCAGCACGAAGCCGAGCTCAGTGCCACCACGCTGGCCGAATTCCAGGCCGCTGACGCGGTCGTCATCGCGGCACCGATGTACAACTTCACCATTCCGACCCAGCTCAAGGCCTGGATCGACCGCATTGCCGTGGCCGGCCAGACCTTCAGCTACAGCGAAGCCGGTCCTGTGGGCCTGTGCGGTGGCAAGAAGCTGGTGATCGTGTCCACCGCAGGCGGCTTGCACGCCGGTCAACCCAGCGGCCTGGCCCATGAGGACTACCTCAAGCACATGTTCGGCTTCCTGGGCATCACCGACATCGAAGTGATCCGTGCCGAAGGCCTGGCCTACGGTGAGGAGATGCACGCCAAGGCCATGACTGCCGCCAAGGCCCAGATCGGCGAGCAGTTCGCCGCTGCGTAAAGCTTGGGTAAAAAAGCCAAGCGTTTCGGGCAACTTCGGTAAAACTCTGTACTCTGATCGTCATGGACGGCCAGGGTGCAGAGTTTTCCTGCATCTGGCGAAGGCTTTTGGCGCAGGTTATGCACGCCAAGCTGCGAGCCACCGGGTATCTGGCCGGGTGGTGAAAGTGGAAGATGCGATGATACGTCTTGGTGCGCAATTACTGTTTTGCCTGCTCGGCAGCCTGGGTTCAGTGCAGGCCGCCCCGGCGCCGCATCCGCATTGGAGCGCCGGATTCCATGAGCTGAGCTTTCTCGATCCGCTGGACCGCCAGCCGATGCACGCCATTGCCTTCTACCCGTCTACCGCCAGGGACCAGTCCAGCCAACTGGGTGGCTACCAGATCGATGCCGCCCCGGAAGCCCAGATCGCCATTGGCCGTTTCCCTCTGCTGATGCTGTCCCACGGCAATACCGGTACGCCGTTGGCCCTGCACGACCTGGCCACCTCATTGGCGCGCAAGGGCTTCGTGGTGGTGGCGGTGATTCATCCCGGGGATAACGCCCAGGACCATAGCCGGCTCGGCACCTTGAGCAACCTGTACGGGCGGCCGATCCAGATTTCCGCCGCCATTACCGCGACGCTGAACGATTCGATGCTCTCGCCGTTCGTCAATGCCGGGCAAGTGGGGGTCATCGGTTATTCGGCCGGGGGCGAGACCGCGTTGATCCTGTCCGGTGCCACGCCCGACCTTAATCGCCTGCGCCGCTATTGCCAGGAGCGGCCTGACGACCGTGACGCCTGCAACACCCAGGGCGAGTTGATCGCCGACCGGGATGACCTGCAACCCGAGGCCGACCCCAGGGTTCGGGCGCTGTTGCTCATGGCGCCGTTGAGCCTGAAGTTTGGCCGGCACACCCTGGCGGACGTCCATGTGCCGGTGCTGCTCTACAGCGGTGACGGCGACAAGCTCGTGGCCTTCGACAAGAATGCCGCCGCGCTGGCGCGCAAGCTGCCTATCGCACCGGACTTCAAGACACTGGCGGGCGCTGGGCATTTCGTCTTTTTGGCGCCGTGCACCGAAGAGCAGATTGCCGCAATGCCGGCCCTGTGCACCGATGCCGATGGCGTTGACCGTAAAGACATCCACCGGACGATGATTTCCGAGGCCGGGCGCTTTTTCAGCGACGCCTTGGGCAAGCCGAGCCGAGCGGGCTTGAATACTGCCGATCAATAGCCTTTCTGTTCGGCCCGCCGACGTAGGAGCAGAGTCAGGCCGAGGCCGGTGATGGACAGCAGCGCCGCGCAGAAAAAGATCGACGAATAGCCCAGGTTCAGCGCCACCGCCCCCATCAGCGGGCCGGCAATCGCCAGCGCCAGGTCAAAGAACACCGCGTAAGCGCTCAACCCTGCGCCGCGACTGGTGTTGGGCACTTGTTTGATCGCTTCCACGCCCAGCGCCGGGTACACCAACGACAGCCCGAACCCCGCCAGCCCGGCACCTACCAAGGCGAATGCGGTGGACGGCGCCAGCCAAAGCAGCGCCAGCCCCACGGTTTCGATGCTCATGCAGGCGATGGCCGAGCTGAAGCCGCCGAAGCGGGCAATGCTGGAAATGAACAGCAACCGCGCCAGGATGAAGCAGATGCCGAAGACCGTCAGGCACCAGGCAGCGCCGGTCCAGCCGCGGCTGACATAGAACAGCGTGATGAACGTGGTGAGGGTGCCATAGCCGATCGAGGCCAGGCTCAGGCTCGCGCCGTATGGCGCAATGCGCCCGAACACCGCCCAGAAGGGCAGGCGTTCGCCGCGGATGACCGGCACAGAAGGTTTGTGGCGAATCATCAGCAGCGCCAAGCCGGCCAGCAACGACAACGCGAGCCCCAGGCTGGTGAACCCCAGCGCATCGACCATCACCACCCCCAGCGGAGCACCGATGGCGATGGCCCCGTACGAGGCGATGCCGTTCCAGGAAATCGAGCGGGCGGTATGCTCCACGCCCACCTGGCCCATGCACCAACTGATAGTGCCCACGCCAATCAGGCCCTGGGCGATGCCGAGCAGCAAGCGGGCAACAATCAGGATCACCAGGCTCACCAGCGGCAGGCTTTGCAGCAGCGTCGAGAGCAAGGTCAGCACGCCACTGAGCACAATCCCCGACAAGCCGTAGACGATCGCACGCTTGGTGCCGACGCTGTCCGACACCCGCCCGGCCATGGGCCGGCTGAGCAGGGTGGCCAGGTACTGGGAGCCGATGGTCAACCCCGCCACCACCGCGCTGAAGCCCAGCTGTTCGTGCACATACCCCGGCAACACGGCAATCGGCAGGCCGATGCAGAGGAAGGCAATGAAGGTATAGAAAACGATCGAGACGATCTGCAGGGTGATCGACAGGGAACTGGGCGAAGAAGAGGGTGTGGACATGGGGCTCGTTCGCGGGCGGCGGTAAGAGTGCTTCATCATGGCTCGGGGAACGGATAAAAGAAAGCAGGCTAACTAAATGTGCACATTGAAGGTCACCACAGATCCCTTGTGGGAGCGGGCTTGCTCGCGAAGACGGTGTGTCATTGATAAGAGTGTTGGCAGGCAGGCCGCTTTCGCGAGCAAGCCCGCTCCCACAGGCGACCTTTGCCAGGCGCAGATTGTGTGAACATCCCCCATTTAATTGTGGGAGCGGGCTTGCTCGCGAAGACGGTGTGTCATTGATAAGAGTGTTGGCAGGCAGGCCGCTTTCGCGAGCAAGCCCGCTCCCACAGGCGACCTTTGCCAGGCGCAGATTGTGTGAACATCCCCCATTTAATTGTGGGAGCGGGCTTGCTCGCGAAGACGGTGTGTCATTGATAAGAGTGTTGGCAGGCAGACCGCTTTCGCGAGCAAGCCCGCTCCCACAGGGGCTGTGCGGCTGAAATGAAAAAGCCCCGTCACATCGGACAGGGCTTTTCACTTGCAGCTTGCAGCTTGCGACTTGCAGTTCGAGGCTGACTTAGAACATCACACCCTGGCTGCGCAGGTAGTCGTCGTAGGTGCCGCTGAAGTCGACCACGCCGTCCGCGCTCAGCTCGATGATGCGGGTGGCCAGGGACGAGACGAACTCACGGTCGTGGCTGACGAAGATCAGCGTGCCCGGGTAGTTCTCCAGCGCCAGGTTCAACGCCTCGATGGATTCCATGTCCAGGTGGTTGGTCGGTTCGTCCATCACCAGCACGTTGGGCTTTTGCAGGATCAGCTTGCCGAACAGCATGCGACCCTGTTCACCACCGGAGATGACCTTGACCGACTTGAGGATCTCGTCGTTGGAAAACAGCATGCGACCCAGGGTGCCACGGATCATCTGCTCGCCCTGGGTCCATTGGCCCATCCAGTCGAACAGGCTGACATCGTCGGCGAAGTCATGGGCATGGTCCTGGGCGTAGTAGCCCAGTTCCGCGCTTTCAGTCCACTTCACCGAGCCGGCATCCGGCGCCAGCTCGCCCATCAGGGTGCGCAGCAGGGTGGTCTTGCCGATGCCGTTGGGGCCGATGATCGCCACGCGCTCGCCGGCTTCGACGGTGAAGCTGAAGTTCTTGAACAGGGTCTTGCCGTCGAAACCCTTGGACATGCGCTCGATGGTCACCGCCTGGCGGTGCAGTTTCTTGGTCTGTTCGAAGCGGATGAACGGGCTCACGCGGCTCGATGGCTTGACCTCGGCGAGCTGGATCTTGTCGATCTGCTTGGCGCGGGAGGTGGCCTGCTTGGCTTTCGAGGCGTTGGCCGAGAAGCGGCTGACGAAGGTCTGCAGCTCGGCGATCTGGGCTTTCTTCTTGGCGTTGTCCGACAGCAGCTGCTCGCGGGACTGGGTGGCCGCGATCATGTACTCGTCGTAGTTGCCCGGGAACAGGCGCAGCTCGCCGTAGTCCAGGTCGGCCATGTGGGTGCAAACGCTGTTGAGGAAGTGCCGGTCGTGGGAAATGATGATCATGGTGCTGTTACGCGCCGTGAGAATGTTTTCCAGCCAGCGAATGGTGTTGATGTCCAGGTGGTTGGTCGGTTCGTCGAGCAACAGCACTTCCGGATCGGAGAACAGCGCCTGGGCGAGCAGCACGCGCAGCTTCCAGCCCGGCGCGACTTCGGTCATCGGGCCGAAGTGTTGCTCCAATGGAATGCCCAGGCCCAGCAGCAGTTCGCCGGCACGGGATTCGGCGGTGTAGCCGTCCATTTCGGCGAACTCGGTTTCCAGCTCGGCCACGGCCATGCCGTCTTCTTCGGTCATTTCCGGCAGGGAATAGATGCGATCGCGCTCGGCCTTGACCTTCCACAGCTCTTCGTGACCCATGATCACGGTATCGATCACGGTGAATTGTTCGTAGGCGAACTGGTCCTGGCGCAGTTTACCCAGGCGCACGTTCGGCTCGAGCATGACCTGGCCGCCGGACGGCTCGAGGTCGCCACCGAGGATTTTCATGAAAGTCGACTTGCCGCAACCGTTGGCACCGATCAGGCCGTAGCGGTTGCCCGCGCCGAATTTGACAGAGACGTTTTCGAACAGCGGCTTGGCGCCGAACTGCATCGTGATGTTAGCTGTAGAGATCAAAGGTTTATCCTGCGGAACATTCAGAGTAGCTAAGGGTGCGGCAGTACCTGTTCAGTACCTGTTTGCGCCGATCGGGAGCGCACTAAAGGCGTCGCGGCGAGCGCAAGGGTCCATCCGGCATAAGAGGACAGCAGCATACGGAGCGCCTGGCCCGGTCGACGTGCGCCGAAGCCGGGGTCGCGGTATCGGCCAAAAAAGGGGGCGCTGAAGTTTGGCGGCGATTGTACTGGTCTGGCCGCATTAACGATAGGGTATTGCTCGGGCAAGACAGTTTTTCACAAATGAGGATAACTTTCAGTTACAAACTCTGGCTAGAATGCCATCTCACTCATGCCACCTCCCGTGTCGTCTGATCGAGCGGGATAAGCAGCCTGTTCACTTCAGTATTGCGACGGACTTCGTGAAACTCATTCTCGCTGCGATCTACATCCTGTCCATCGGCTACGTACACCTGCGGGGGCGCGTGCGGCACAAGTTCGGGCGGCAACTGAGCGACCATTCGTCTTTCCTCGCGCCTATCAATTGCCTGCTTTATCTGTGCTCGAAGCTGCCCAACCGGCCGTACCTGAGCCCCGCCGACTTTCCAGACCTGAGCCCGTTGCAGACCCATTGGCAAGAGATCCGCGCCGAAGGCCTGAGCCTGCTGCAGGCCGGGGAGATCAAACGTTCCAATCAGTACGATGACGTAGGCTTCAACTCGTTCTTCAAGACCGGTTGGAAGCGCTTCTACCTCAAGTGGTACGGCGACAGCCACCCGTCGGCCATGAAGCTGTGCCCGCGCACCACCGAACTGGTGCAAGGCATCGGCTCGATCAAGGCGGCGATGTTCGCCGAGCTGCCGCCGGGCTCCAAGCTGGTTCGCCACCGCGACCCGTATGCCGGCTCCTATCGGTATCACCTGGGCCTGGAAACGCCGAACGATGCCGGTTGCTACATCAATGTCGATGGCGAGCCCTACCATTGGCGCGATGGCGAGGCGGTGGTGTTCGACGAGACGTTCATCCATTACGCCGAAAACACCACGCCCCATAACCGCATCATCCTGTTCTGCGACGTGGAACGGCCGATGAGGTTTCGCTGGGCCACGGCGTTCAACCGCTGGTTCAGCCGCACCGTGATGGCCGCCGCCGGTGCCCCCAACGACGCCGGTGACAAGACCGGCGGCTTGAACCGGGCGTTTTCCAGGCTGTACAAGATCCGACTGCAAGGCAAGGCGCTGAAGAAGCGCAACCGCAAGCTGTATTACTTGCAGAAATGGGCCTTCTTCGGCGCTCTGCTGGCGATTTTCGTCTGGATCTGAAGGCGCGCCTGGCCTAGGTGATCATTGCACGGGCTTCTTCGCGCCCAATTGCTCCCACATCCTGGCGCCGATCCGTTGGCGATGGACATAGCCTTCCCACGGATCGGCCCCCAGGCCCCGGGCCCGTTCCAGTGCGGTGTTGATGTCCCATTGCTGGGCGTTGCGCAGGCCATCCAGCTCGGCGCGGGCAATCGGCACCGAGACCGGCAACCCCGGCCGCGCCCGAACCGAGTAGGCGCTCACCGTGCTGGCGCCGCGGGCGTTGCGTAGGTAATCGACGAATACCTTGCCGACCCGATTCTTCGGGCCCAGGGTGGCGGTGATCTTTTGCGGCACCTCCCGCGCCAGGAACTGGGAGATTGCCTTGGCGAATGCCTTGGTGGTGTCCCACCCTTCGCTGCGCGCCAACGGCACGATGACGTGCATGCCCTTGCCGCCACTGGTCTTGAGGAACGCCTGCAAGCCCAGCTCATCGAGCACCGACAAGGTCAGGCGGGTGGTTTCCAGCATGGCGCTCCAGGGCAACGACGGATCGGGGTCCAGGTCCAGGACAAACAGGTCAGGCGTTTCGATCCGCTCGTGGGTGGCGGTCCAGGTATGCAATTCCACGGTGCCCATCTGTGCGGCGCTGACCAGCGACTGGACGCTGTCGATTTCCATCAGGGCCGCGTGGCCCGGGTCCAGCGCCTGGTCCAGTTGCCTGATGTGGGGGATCTCCAGGCGATCGGCATGCTTCTGGAAGAACTGTTCCTCGCCGATCCCGTCGGGCGCGCGCAGCAACGCGACGGGCCGTTGTTTCAAGTGCGGCAGGATCCACGGGGCGATGTCGGCGTAGTACTGAGCCAGCTCGGCTTTCTGCACGCCGCTGAGGCTGTCGATGACCCGGTCAGGGTGGGTGATGCTCACACCCGCCACCTCCACCGTACGCTGCTTGCGGCCGCGTTGCGGGGGTGAGGCTTGGTGCTTGAGCGGCAACGGGTGCTCGCGGACGATCTTGCCCGCCGGCATGTCGGCCAGCAGTTCGACGAAGGCCGGGCGGTGCACCAGGCCATTGGCGGTCCACTCGGTGAATTCGACTTCACCCACCGAATCGGGTTCGACCCACTGCACACCACGCGCCTGCACGGGGCTGACCGGTTTGGCCAAGGGCGAAGTGTCGCGTTCCCGCGCGGACAAGGCCGCTTGCAGTTGCTCCCTCTGCGCCCGGGTAAACCCCGTGGCAACTCGCCCGGCATACACCAGTCCGGCACCGTTGTTGACCGCAAGCAGCAGCGCGCCGAAGCCGTCGGGCCGGTCTTGGGGGCGGGTGAAGCCGACAATCACGAAGGCTTGGCGCAATCGGCATTTGAGGTTGACCCAATCGCTGCTGCGCCGCGACACATAGGGGCTGCCCAGGCGTTTGCCGACCACTCGGTCCAGTGACAGGGCGCTCGCGCTTTCGAGTATTTCGTCCTCGCTGGCGGAAAAAGCCTCGGAAAACCGCAAGCGCTTGCCGGCGTGGCCCCTCAGGACCTGCTTCAGCGCGGCGCGGCGCTCTTCCACCGGCGTTTGCCGCAGATCCTCGCCATTGAGGAAGGGCGCGTCGAACAGCACGTACACCAGGTCCACGGTGCGGCCAATATCGAGGGCGTTGCGCAGGGCGGCGAGGTCCGATTGACCGTCGTCGTCCAGCAGGATCAGGTCACCGTCCAGCCAGCTGTCCCCCAGGTTCAATTCGGCCAGGGCGTCGACGTGCAACTTGAGCCGCGCGGTCCAGTCCTCATGATTGCCGCTGAGCAGGCGAATGTTGCCGTTCTCGATGCGGGTCATCAGCCGGTAGCCATCGAATTTGACTTCATAGCGCCATTCGCCCGAGGGCGGCTGTTCCACGGGTGTTGCCAATTGTGGTAACAGCCGTTCGGGCAGCGGGTGGCGGTTGGGGCGGGTGGTTTTGTCCCGATGGGTAGCGGACACACGGGCAGATTCGCGCTTGGCCTTGGCCATGACAGGTTCCCTTGTATAGCTGGCAGCCGGGGCTTAGCCCCGGGAGGCCTTGGTGGCTTTTTTTGCGGGGGCGGACTTGCTGGTTTTCGCTGTTTTTGCAGAGGGTTTTGCCGCGGTTTTTGTCGGTTTGTCCGGCGCCTTGCCTTTGCTGCCCAGGCTGCGCTTGAGCAGTTCGGTAAGGTCGATGACGTCGGCGCTCTTGCGTTGTTCTTCGCCCGGGTCGGTCTCTACCGCTTCGAGCCGGCCCTCGTTGGCTTTCTTCTCGACCAGTTCCATGATCCTGTCCTGGAAGCTGTCGCGGTACTCTTCCGGCGTCCAGTCGGCGCTCATGTCTTCCACCAGGCGCCTGGCCATGTCCAGTTCACCCTTGACCAGCTGGGGCTTGGTGACCTCATCACCCAGTTCGAGAATGTCCAGCTCGCGCACCTCCGCCGGCCAACGCAGCATCACCAGCACCAGCGCCGACTCCAGCGGCATCAGCGCGGCCAAGTGCTGGCGTGTGTGCAGCACGACATGGGCCAGGGCCACTTTGTGGGTCTTGACCAGGGTTTCGCGCAGCAGCGCATAGACTTTGCCGCCGCGCTTGTCGGGTGCCAGGAAATACGGGGTGTCGATGTTTTGCAGCGGGATCTTCTCGCTGTCGACAAAGGAAAAAATGTCGATGGTCTGGGTGGATTTGGGGTGCGCCGAGCGGATTTCCTCTTCGTCGAGCAGGACATACTGGCCTTTCTGGTATTGGACGCCTTTGACGATGTTCTCCTTGGTCACTTCCTTGCCCGTGACCTTGTTGACCCGTTTGTAGCCCACCGGGTCCATGCTGCGCTTGTCCAGCCAATCGAAATCGACGCCTTGGGACGAGGTCGCCGACACCAGCGCGACAGGAATGTGGACCAGTCCGAAACTGATTGCGCCTTTCCAGATTGCCCTGGCCATGGTGGTGATGTCCTTGTCGATGGATGTCTCTCTGGTGACCGTCGGGCCTTTGGAAAAGTTTCCACCGTGCGCTGGCTGGCAAGCGTCGTCAGTGCGACGCAGGGGCCGTCTTAGAGATGCCTGGTTACATCTTCGCGGGGATATTTCGCTTAACAACGGCGAACCTGCGGCGTAGCGTGCTTTCGATATGGCTGAATCCAGGAGGTGTCCGAAATGAACCGGCTGATGCTCGCCCTCATGGCGCTACTCATGGCCCCGCTGGCCCAGGCCGCCGCGCCATCGCCCAGCCCGGCGTTCGTCGTCGCCCAGAACCTGCCGGGCAACAGCAACCCCTATAACAGCCCGACACGGCGGGCCAATCCCAATAGCATGCAGGGCACCCGGTCGAATGTGCCGACGATCCAGAACAACCCGACGGTGCCGGTGCCTCGGCCACCCACCCTGGACAATGGCGGGATCGGCAACGGCTACCCACGCTCCGGCCCGCCAACGGGCTCGCCACGGCCCACCATCGAATCCCCGACACCCCCCAGAGGAACCCAGGACAGCCATCGCTAGGCGTGGAGCCTGGCTGACTTATTTCCATTACAGAAGGACGTGTGCATGTTGCCTAAAACACTCCTGGCGATCTTTTGCGCCAGCGCGGTTCTCACCCTGGTCACGCCGGTTTCAGCCGCGCAGACCCAACAGTTCAAGAGCGAGGAAGGCACCCTGGAGGTGACCACGTTGACCAAGGGGCTGCAACATCCCTGGTCTGTGGCGTTCCTGCCCGGCCAGCAGGGCATGCTGGTCACCGAGCGCACGGGCAATCTGCGCGTGGTAAGCCCTGATGGCCAGCTCTCTGCGCCATTGAGCGGCGTGCCCGAGGTGTGGGCCGAGGGGCAGGGCGGCTTGCTCGACGTCGTACTGTCACCGGACTTCCTGCAGGATCTCACCGTCTATCTGTCTTATGCCGAAGCGGGAGCCGATGGCAAGGCGGGCACTGCCGTGGGCCGGGGACAACTGTCCGAAGACCGCAAGCGCCTGGAAAATTTCAATGTAATCTTCCGCCAGCAACCCAAGCTGTCGACGGGCAATCACTTCGGCTCACGGCTGGTGTTCGACCGGGACGGCTACCTGTTCATTACCTTGGGGGAGAACAATGACCGGCCTACCGCCCAGGACCTGGACAAGCTGCAGGGCAAGGTCGTACGTATCTACCCGGACGGCAAGGTCCCGGACGACAACCCTTTTGTCGGGCAGAAAAACGTCCGTCCCGAGATCTGGTCCTATGGCATGCGCAATCCCCAGGGCGCAGCCCTGAACCCCTGGAATGGCACCTTGTGGGAGAACGAACATGGGCCCAAGGGCGGCGATGAGCTGAACGTCATCGAGCGAGGCCAGAATTATGGCTGGCCGCTGGCGACCCACGGCATCAACTATTCGGGTGCCCCGATTCCCGAAGCCCAGGGCAAGACCGTCGAAGGCACCCTTGGCCCGCTGCATGTCTGGCAAGTGTCGCCAGGGCTCAGCGGCATGGCGTTCTACGACAATGACCGCTTCAAGGCCTGGCAGCGCAACGTGTTCATCGGGGCGTTGGCGTCCAAGGAGCTGATCCGCCTGGAATTCGAAGGCGACAAGGTGGTTCATGAGGAACGCCTGCTGGGTGAACTCGGCGAGCGCGTGCGCGACGTGCGCCAGGGGCCGGATGGCTACCTGTATGTGCTGACGGATGAGGCCAGCGGGGCGTTGTATAAGGTCGGGCTGAAATAGATAAGGTCGCGCCCACGAGGCTGTTGGGAGTCGGGTTGCCGTGGCCAGGCTCCCACAAGCAGACCTCATGGGCGCAAATTGCAATTGACTTGCCTCCAACGCCCGGCTAGTTTCCAGGCATGACTTTCACCGTACTGCGCAGCCAGCCAAGCATTATTACCGCCATTCCTTATTTGGCGGGTTAGCTGTCGGCTGCACCCAACCCGCCCTGGAGGCGGGTTTTTTCTTTCTGTCTCCCGGGTTCTGTCCAAACCAGGAGACCGCCATGACCGCTACCCCCGCCGAGCAAACCCCGCTGGAGCACTACGTCAAGAAGATCCTCGCCGCGCCGGTGTACGAGCTGGCAGTGCGCACGCCGCTGCAAGCGGCCCCGGCATTGTCTGAAACCTTGGGCAACCGGATCCTGCTCAAGCGCGAGGACTTGCAACCGACGTTTTCTTTCAAGATCCGCGGTGCCTACAACAAACTCGTGCAACTGACCCCGGAGCAGCGCGCCCGGGGTGTCATCACCGCCTCGGCGGGCAACCATGCCCAGGGCGTGGCACTGGCGGCCCGGGAGCTGGGGATTTCGGCCAGCATCGTGATGCCCCTCACGACCCCGGAGCTGAAAGTGCTGGGCGTGCGCAACCGCGGCGCCGAGGCGTTGTTGCACGGCGAGAGCTTTCCATTCGCCCTGGCCTATGCGCTGGAACTGGCCCGGCAGACGGGGCGCGAGTTCGTGTCGCCGTTCGATGACCCGCAAGTGATTGCCGGGCAGGGCACCGTCGCCATGGAAATCCTGCGCCAGCACCCTGGCCAACTGGATGCGATCTTTGTTCCGGTGGGCGGTGGCGGATTGATCGCCGGGATCGCTGCCTACATCAAGTACCTGCGGCCAGACGTGCGGATCATCGGGGTCGAGTCTGAGCATTCTGCGTGCCTTGCCGCCGCGTTGAGCGCAGCAGAGCGAGTCATCCTGGCCGAAGTGGGCACTTTCGCCGACGGCGTCGCCGTGGCGCAGATAGGCGTCCACAGCTTCGAGGTTTGCCGGTTCTGCGTCGATGAAGTGATCACCGTGAGTAACGACCAACTGTGCGCGGCGATCAAGGACATCTATGACGACACCCGTTCTATCACCGAGCCCTCGGGTGCGCTGGCGGTGGCGGGCATCAAGCAGTACGCCGCCCGCACCGGTCTGCGAGACCAGACCTGGGTGGCGATCAACTCGGGGGCCAACATCAATTTCGACAGCTTGCGCCATGTGGCGGAGCGCGCGGCGGTAGACGCCGTTTGAATTTTTACGCCACGTCACACTTTTTTTGAACGAGGCGACGGACGCCCACTTGCGCGAGCCAAATTGGGGCTACTCTGGCTTCGACAGGATGAATGCAATTGCAGTTTGCATGAAGAAAGCGCCGTTTCCTTGCATTCTGCACGGGCGGTGCGCCAGGCAACGTCGCTAAGTCATTGATTGATATCAATCTCTGTTTTCGGCATTGCAGGCATATTTTTTGCGAGAGTGTTCAGGAGCGAGAGTGTTCAGGAGTCCGCTGGTTGGACTCATTGAATCACAACGCCAAAAGACGAACGAACGGCTCGGCATTCGTAGTCCCAGTCCGCAGGGAAGAAACGGACGAAAATACCGCCGTCGTATACATAAGTTGGCCGCCTCAACAGGAGAGAGTCGCCATGTTTTTATCTGCCCTCGAAATGCGAAACATCATTGAAAGCAGCTTGTTGCCCAAGCGCTCCCAATGCAGCTTGTCACCCGATCTGACAATGACGGTCAAGATTTATGACGATCATGAGACCGATCGCGTGGCGTTGATCAAATCCGATATCGATGCCAAGAAGCTCACCGGTTGCCGGGCGATCAACGACCTGATTGCCGAGTTGCGTACTGAACTCGATCACGGCCACCACATGGGCAGCCATGTTCATCAGCAGCACCGAATGACCGGGCGCTAACGGCGGCCTTTTCCCGGTAAGCCTGACGCCTGGGTCCGGTCAACGTCCGAACCCGGCGTCCAGTTTTTTCAGGGCGTTGGCGTTCAGTCCGCGCTCGTGCAAGCCTGCGACAGCTTGTTGTACGAGATATCTCGGGTTTGCCCCGCTTTGTCGATGTACACCATCTGGGCAGTGACCACTTCGCAATAAGGTGTGGACGGCTCCGTCAATGACAGCACCTTCTTGATTTCCAACGGCATGCCATAGCGATAGGGCGTGGGCTGTAGGTCGTCGGCCTGGGCCAGACCGGTGAAGCCGGCCAGGCTGAGCAACGACACAACGGCGATTAACGCACGAATATTCATGATCAGAACTCCGCAGCAGAGAGAGGACGACCGGGTGCCTGGGCACCGAGGTCTGCCGCGCAGGGCCTTGGGGTGAGGAGGGCGCGGTCCGGGTCAGTGTCGGATCGCGGGATTAAAAGGCGGTTAAGCGCTGCGCTTGGCTGCGGGGCACCCAGGCAACTGCCAGGCCCGAGCGGGCGGCAGTTGCTGGGGGATCAGTTCAACTGGTGCCGGTAGGGCAGGTCCGGCCCGGTCTTGCCGCAGGTCAGGGCGGCGGCACGCATGGCGAACTCGAGCATGGCGCCAATCTGTTCGCGGCTCAGGCTGTGCAGCCCTTCGATCGAATCCAGTCGCTGTTCCGTCAGCCAGGCAATCAACGCCGCCTGGAACGTGTCGCCGGCCCCGACGGTGTCTGCCATCTTCACTGGGAAGGCGGGCATTGACCAGGCGCCATACTGCCGGCTGAACACCGTGGCGCCCTGGCCGCCACGGGTCAGGAAGACCAACTGGCAACGGTGTTGCAGCCACCCTTCGATGACCGCTTGGGGATCGAGTTCGGGGTAGAGCAGGCTCAAGTCTTCGTCGCTGACCTTGATGAGGTCGGCGTACTCCACCAGCATCGCCATCCGTGAGCGCCACAGTTCGATGTCCGGTTGCGGGTTGAGTCGTACGTTGGGGTCCAGGGTGATCAGGCGCCGGCCGCTTTCGCGCAGCACCAGGGCCAGGAGCGTATCGCCCACCGGCTGGACCACCAGGGAAAACGAGCCCACGTGCAAGCCACGTACTTCGGGGCCCAGCGCCGGCAGGTGCTCCAGGTGCAACTGGCGGTCGGCACAGCCTTCCCCTCGAAAGCTGTAATGGGGGGAGCCATTGGCGCCCACGGCGACCATCGCCAGGGTCGTCGGCGCATCGACCTCCCGCAGGTAATGGGTGCAGACGCCTTCATCCACCAGGACCTGGTGCAAGCGTCGACCGAGGTAGTCGGTGGACAGGCCGGTGAACAGCGCGGCCTCGATCCCCAGGCGGCGCAGCCCCACGGCCACGTTGAACGGCGAGCCACCGGCCAGGGCCTTGAAGTTCACCTGCGAGGCAGGGGTCTGCGCCTCGGTCCCGCTGAAAAAATCAAACAGTGCTTCACCACACACCAGATACATAGTTGCCCGCTCTCAAAGGGTTGCGACGTGTTGTCGGTATCGTTCATAAGCTTGTTGCGACGCCGCGACATGCGCGGCGACAGGCTGGGTTTCGCTGGCCGGGTCGAGCTTGACGCAACGCTCGCACAGCTCGGCCAGGCCATGTTGCGCACCTGACTGGCACCAGGCAGCCTGGATGGCCGCACCGAGGGCGGCCGCTTCGCTCTGTTCGGTGCAGATGACCGTGGTGTCCATGATATCGGCGACGATCTGCCGCCACACCGGGCTTTTCGAGCCGCCGCCGATCAGCCGGATGCTCTGGGCCTGGAGCCCGTTGGCCCGCAGCAGGTCCAGGCCATAGCGCAAGCCGAAGGTGGTGCCTTCGACCACGGCGCGGCACAGGTTGGCCCGGGTCAGGTTGGTGGTGGTCAGGCCCAGCAGGCTGCCAGTGGCGTGGGGCAGGGCCGGGACCCGCTCGCCGTTGAGGAACGGCAGCATGCACACGCCCTCGGCGCCGATCGGGGCTTCGGTCACCAGGGTGTTGAAGGCGTCGATGTCCAGCGCCAAAAGCTCACGGACGGCCCCGGTGGCGTTGGTCAGGTTCATGGTGCAGATCAACGGCAGCCAGCCACCGCTGGAGGAACAGAACGTCGCCACCGACGGTTGCGGGCTGACCACTGGCTGAGCGGCATAGGCGTATACCGTGCCGGAGGAACCGAGGCTCATGGTGATCACGCCGGGCTGGATATTGCCGGTGCCGATGGCGCCCATCATGTTGTCGCCGCCACCGCTGGCCACCACGGCGTCAGGGTTGATGCCCAGGTGCGCGGCGATGGCCGGCAGGATGCGCCCGACCGGTTGGTGCGCCTCGATCAGTTCCGGCAGCGCCGATTGCAGGCGTCCGCTGGGATCGATGTGGTGCAGCAATGGCTCATCCCATTGACGGGTGCGGACATTGAAATAGCCGGTGCCCGAGGCGTCGCCATATTCGGTGCAGTGGCGGCCGGTGAGCCAGTGGTTGAGAAAGTCGTGGGGCAACAGGATGCGGGCGATGCGGTTGAACACCTGCGGATGCTGTTCCCGGGTCCACAGCAGTTTCGACACGGTGTAGCCGGGGGCGATGACCACGCCGAGGCGCGCCAGGGAGCCGCTTTCGCCGCCCAGGTGGGCCAGCAACCGGTCGTTTTCCGGCGTGGTTTCGGTGTCGCACCAGAGCTTGGCCGGGCGCAGCACCTGGTCTTGCTCGTCGAGTAGCACCAGTCCGTGTTGCTGGCCAGACACACCGATGCCGAGAATGGCCTGGCCATCCACACCGGCGTTGGCCAGCGCTTGCCGGGTCGCTTGGGTGAAGGCTTCGAGCCATTCCCCGGTGTCTTGTTCACGGCAGCCGTTGGGGCCGCTGATCATGGAGTGGGCCGCCGCACCGAGGCCCAGGACCTGGCCACTGGTGGCGTCCAGCACCAGCGCCTTGGTGCCTTGGGTGCCGCAGTCGATGCCCAGGAACAGTTGTTGGTTTGCCATAGAAATCCTTGATATCAATGAACCGTCAGCACAGAACTGTTTGGACCGGGACATGGTGGAACCTGTGGCGGGGGGATTTATCCCCTCGCCACAAAAAGCGGCCGGATCCGCAGGTTTATTCCGTGTCAGCCAATACTCGCTCAAGTGTTCGCGTTACCCCGTGTTCGCGCAAGCTGTTGCAGCACCATTCGAAGGCTGCCACGAACTCCGGCGAGCGGGGGATGGCCGTGCCAAAGATCTCTTCCACCTCCAGCAATCGCTGGGTCACCAGCGGATCGTCGGCCACCAGCGCCTGGCAGAACGCTGCCCGTGGGTCTGGAATCGTATAGGCCAGGCCATTTTCGTCCACGCCCTTGAGGTACACGGCCCACGCTGCCACCACCAGGGCCGCACGACGTGTCTCGCGCCCGTCGGCGATCAGGCGATTGATCGTCGGTACGGTGAACTTGGGAAACTTCGACGAGCCGTCCGAGCACACCCGCTCCAGCTGGTCGGCAATCGCCTGGTTGGAAAAGCGCTCCACCAGGGTGTCCTTGTAGTCGGCCAGGTCGATGCCCGGCACCGGCGCCAGTTGCGGCGTGACGTCCAGGTCCATGTAGGCGCGCATGTAGCGCACGAACAGCGGGTCGTTCATGGTCTCGTGGACAAAGCGATAGCCCTTGAGAAAGCCCAGGTAGGTCAACGCCAGGTGGCTGCCGTTGAGCAGCTTGATCTTCATTTCTTCATAGGGGGTGACGTCGTCGGTGAACTGCACGCCGACCTTTTCCCAGGCCGGACGACCGTTGACGAACTTGTCTTCCAATACCCATTGCACGAACGGCTCGCAGACCACCGGCCAGGCGTCGTCGATGCCGTGTTCGTCGTGCAGTTGCAGGCGGTGGGCGACGCTGGTCATGGGTGTGATGCGGTCGACCATGGCGTTGGGGAAGCTGACGTTCCGGTCGATCCACTGGCCCAGCTCGGCGTCCCGCAGCGCGGCGAAGGCCAGCAGCGCCTTGCGGGTCACGGCGCCGTTGTGGGGCAGGTTATCGCAGGACATCAGGGTAAACGCCGGGGTGCCGGCGGCGCGACGCTTGGCGAGCGCGGCGCAGAGGAAACCAAACACGGTCTTCGGCGCGTCGGGATGGGCCAGGTCGTGCTGGATCTGTGGCAGGTGGGCCATGAACTCGCCATTGCTGTCGTCGATGCAGTAGCCGCCTTCGGTGATGGTCAGCGAGACGATGCGGATCTGCGGGTCGGCGAGCTTGTCGATCAACGCCTGGGTGCCGTCCTCGGCCAGCAGCATGGCGTTGATGGCGCCGATCACCCGGACTTCGGTGTCGTCGGTGTCACCCAGCTCGTACAGGGTGAACAGGTAGTCCTGGCCGGCCAGGTCGTCCCGGGCGCGGCGATCCTCGGCCCGCAGGCCGACGCCACAGATGGCCCAGTCCAGGTCGGTGCCAGTGTTCATCAGGGCGTCGGTGTAGTACGCCTGGTGGGCCCGGTGAAAGCCGCCGACGCCGATGTGGGCGATGCCTTGGCGGACGTCGCTCAAAGAGTAGGCGGGCAGGGCGACCGCCGGGTTGAGGTTGTGCAGGTTCTGTCGGTTGAGTTTCATGGCGGTTCTCGGCAATCAGGCGGCGGCGCGCAGCGCACGGGGGACCGCTACGCCATCGGCATCGAATAGGTGGCAGTGTTCAGCGTCCAGGTGCAGGTTCAGTTGCTCGCCAAAGCGGCTGGCCAGGTCGCCGCGCACTCGCATGGTCAGGGCCTCGCCCGAGGCCGTGACGACGTGGCAGAACGTGTCGCTGCCCAGTCGCTCGCTGACGTCGGCGGTGACCGCCAGCGTGCAATCGCCCGCTTGGGCCAGGTTCAGATGTTCCGGGCGAATCCCCAGGGTGACCTCTGCGCCGACGCTCAGGCGGGCGCCGCTCAAGGGCAGGTGGATCCGGGTGCCGGCGTCCAGCAGCACTTCACAGCCCTGGCTGTCGAGCCCACTGACCTTGCCCTTGAGAAAACCCATCTTGGGCGTGCCGAGGAACCCGGCGACAAACAGGTTGGCCGGCTGGTGATACAGCTCCAGCGGCGAGCCGACCTGTTCGATGCGCCCGCCGTTGAGTACCACCACCTTGTCGGCCAGGGTCATGGCCTCGACCTGGTCGTGGGTCACGTAGATCATGGTCGCTTGCAGTTCCTTGTGCAGCCGCGCCAGCTCCAGGCGCATCTGCACCCGCAGTGCGGCGTCGAGGTTGGACAAGGGCTCGTCGAAGAGGAAAATCTTCGGGTTGCGCACGATGGCCCGGCCGATGGCCACGCGCTGGCGCTGGCCGCCGGACAGCTGCTTGGGCTTGCGTTCGAGCATTGGCCCCAGTTCGAGGATGCGCGCGGCTTCGTTGACCTTTTTCTCGACCTCGGCCTTGGGCACGCCGGCCAGGTCCAGGGCGAAGGACATGTTCTTGCGTACGCTCATGTGCGGGTACAGGGCATAGGTCTGGAAGACCATCGCCAGGTCGCGCTTGGCCGGGCTGACTTCGGTGATGTCCCGCCCGTCCAGTTCGATGGTGCCGTCGCTGACTTCCTCCAGTCCGGCAATCAGCCGCAGCAGCGTGGACTTGCCGCAGCCCGAGGGGCCGACGAACACCACGAACTCGCGGTCGTTCACTTCAAGGTCGATGCCCTTGATGATGGAAAAGCCTTCGAAGCCTTTTTGCAGATTCTTGATTTTCAGGTTGGCCATGAGGATGGGCCTCCACTTCTTATAAGGGTGTAGGGCGCGTTATTTCACGGCGCCGAAAGACAAACCGCGCACCAGCTGTTTCTGGCTGATCCAGCCGAAAATCAGGATCGGCGCGCAGGCGAGGGTCGAGACGGCGGACAATTTGGCCCAGAACAGCCCTTCGGGACTGGAGTACGAGGCGATCAGCGCCGTCAGCGGCGCGGCTTTGGACGATGTCAGGTTCAGTGACCAGAACGCCTCGTTCCAGCACAGGATCAGCGACAGCAGCACGGTGGACGCCAGGCCCCCCTTGGCGATCGGCAACAGCACGCGCACCATCTCCTGCCACAGCGTGGCCCCGTCCAGGCGGGCGGCTTCGAGGATGTCGCGGGGAATGTCCTTGAAGTAGGTGTAGATCATCCAGACCACGATTGGCAGGTTGATCAGCGTGTAGATGGCGATCAGCGCGATCCGCGTGTCCAGCAGGCCAAAGCTCTTGGCCAGCAGGTAGATGGGCATCAGCACGCCCACCGGTGGCAGCATCTTGGTGGAGAGCATCCACAGCAACGTGCCTTTGGTGCGTTGGGTTTCGTAGAAGGCCATGGAGTAGGCCGCCGGCACCGCAATCAGCAGGCACAGAGCGGTGGCGCTGAAGGAAATGACCACCGAGTTCCAGGCGAAGCTGATGTAGTTGCTGCGTTCGTTGATGTGCAGGTAGTTTTCCAGCGTCGGCGTAAAGATGAACTGCGGCGGCGTGGCGAACGCATCGATTTCGGTCTTGAAGCTGGTCAGCACCATCCAGAAGATCGGAAAGAAGATCACGATGGCGATGGCCCACGCCAGCGTACCCAGCAGCAGGCTTTGCAGGCGACGCGATTGTTGAAGTGTCATGGCGGCGGCCTCAATGCTTGTCGGTGAGGTTTTTGCCAATCATCCGCACCAGGATGATGGCGGCGATGTTGGCGATGACCACGGCGATCAGGCCACCGGCCGACGCCATGCCGACGTCGAATTGCACCAGCGCCTGGTTGTAGATCAGGTAGGCGAGGTTGGTGGAGGCGTAGCCCGGGCCACCGTTGGTGGTGGTGAAGATCTCGGCGAACACCGACAGCAGGAAAATCGTCTCGATCATCAGCACCACGGCGATCGGCCGGGCCAGGTGCGGCAGGGTCAGGTGCCAGAAAATCGCGATCGGACCGGCACCGTCCAGCCGTGCAGCTTCTTTCTGTTCCTGGTCGAGGGACTGCATGGCGGTCATCAGGATCAGGATCGCGAAGGGCAGCCATTGCCAGCTCACAATGATGATGATCGACAACAACGGGTAGTGGGCGAGCCAGTCCACCGGTTGTGCGCCGAACAGTTTCCACACGGCGGCGAGAATTCCCGAAACCGGGTGGAAAATCAGGTTCTTCCAGATCAGCGCGCCGACGGTGGGCATGATGAAGAATGGTGAGATCAGCAGCACGCGCACGATGCCGCGACCGAAAAACTCGCTGGCCTCCAGCAACGCGCTGATCAATACCCCGAGCACGATACTGATCAGCAGCACGCTGCCCACCAGCAACAGGGTATTGGTGGCGCCGGGCATGAACCCCGAGTCGGTCAGGAAGTAAGTGAAGTTCTCCAGCCCGACGAACTCGTTCTCGCCGGGATAGAGCAGGTTGTAGCGGATCATCGAGAAGTAGACGGTCATACCCAGCGGCACGATCATCCACAGCAGCAACAGGGCCACCGATGGGCTGACCAGGAACCAGCCAGGGTTCGCCAGGCGGATCTTGCGCGCCGGCGGGGCAACCCCGATGGGCGCCTTGGTGGTTGTCGTCGAAGTATTCATGGCATTGGACCGATGTGTGCAGGCGAATGAATATCCCTGAATGTGGGGGCGGTCCCGTGTGGGAGCGAGCTTGCTCGCGATAGCGTCCTGACAGTCGATATCAAGGTGGCTGTCACACCGCCATCGCGAGCAAGCTCGCTCCCACACGGGAACTCCTACAAAACAATGAAAGCAGCGTGGTTACTTGGGATAACCGGCGCGTTTCATCTCGCGTTCGGTGGTCGATTGCGCGGCGGTCAGCGCCTGGTCCACGCTCTGCTGGCCGGTCAGCGCGCCAGAGAAGAATTTGCCCACCTGGGTGCCGATCGCCTGGAACTCAGGAATGGTCACCAACTGGATGCCGATGTAAGGCACCGGTTTGAGAGTTGGCGCTTTCGGGTCGGCGACTTTCAGCGATTCCAGCGTTACCTTGGCAAACGGCGCCGCCTTCATGTACTCGTCGCTGTAGGTCGAAGTACGAGTGCCTGGCGGAACGTTGGCGATGCCGTCGGTCTTGGCGACGAGTTGGCTGTATTGCTTGGAAGTTGCCCAGGTGGTGAAGACCTTGGCCGCGTCCTTGGCCTTGGAACTGGTGGGGATCGCCAGCGACCAGGAGTACATCCACGAGGTGCCCTTGTCGGTTTTTTCGTGGGGAGCGAAGGTGAAGCCGACGTGATCGGCGACCTTGCTCTGGGTCTTGTCGGTCACGAACGAGCCGGCGACGCTGGCGTCGACCCAGATCGCGCACTTGCCGCTGTTGAACAGCGCCAGGTTTTCGTTGAAACCGTTGCTGGACGCGCCCGGCGGGCCGGATTTCTTCATGTTGCTGACGTAGAAGTTCAGCGCATCCTTCCATTCGGGGCCATTGAATTCAGGTTGCCACTTTTCGTCGAACCAGCGCGCGCCGAAACCATTGGCCAGGGTGGTGATCAGGGCCATGTTCTCGCCCCAACCGGCTTTGCCCCGTAGGCACAGGCCGTACTGTTCCTTGGATTTGTCAGTGAGCTTTTCGGCGAATTCACCGATCTGGGTCCAGGTCGGGTGTTCGGGCATGGTCAGCCCGGCGTCCTTGAACAGGTCGGTGCGGTAATAGGTGATCGAGCTCTCGGCATAGAACGGCAGGGCGTACAGCGAGCCTTTGACGGACAAACCGTCACGCACGGAAGGGAAGACGTCGTCCAGATCGTAGGATGCCGGCAGGTCCTTCATCGGCTCCAGCCAGCCCTTGGCGCCCCAGAGTGCGGCTTCGTACATGCCGATGGTCAGCACGTCGAACTGGCCGCCCTGGGTGGCGATGTCGGTGGTCAGGCGCTGGCGCAGGACGTTTTCTTCGAGCACCACCCAATTCAACTGGATATCCGGGTGCTCGGCCTCGAAGGTCTTCGAGAGCTTCTGCATGCGGATCATGTCGCTGTTGTTGACGGTGGCAATGGTGAGGGTCTGTGCGCCGAAACTGACGCTGCTGAGGGTCATGCAGGTGGAGACAAGCAGAGCTTTTACCGAAGGTTTCATCGCGCACTCCTTTTCCGCGCCAGGGGCTGCAGAAGGACAGTTATTGTTTTTGTGTCTTCCGGATGAAGGGAAGAATGTGCGCTGATTACAGCCCGCCCTGCACGGCGTGACAAATCATCCGTCGCACTTGTGCTGATACTTTTTTGCACTGTAAAGAAAAAGCCAAGTGAGAAGGTTTACCTGTGGCGAGGGGATTTATCCCCGTTGGGTCGCGCAGCGGCCCCAGGGTGTTTGCCGTTGCGGCGTATCAGTTGGAATGAGAGAGGGCCGCTTCGCAGCCCAGCGGGGATAAATCCCCTCGCCACAGAAGGAAGGGGGCGATGCAAAAAAAGTCTCAGCCCAGGTTCTGCTCGGTCAAACGTTGCACCGCCAGGCGCCGGTAATGGGACGGGGTCATGCCCTTGAGCTGCTGGAAGCGCCGGTTGAAGTTGGAAATGTTGTTGAAGCCCGATTCAAAGCATACGTCTGTGACCGGTTTGTCGCCGTCGGCCAGTAGTTCACAGGATTTACTGATGCGCAGGCGATTGACGAATTCGATGAAACACCGGCCCGTAGCCTGCTTGAACACGCGACTGAAGTAAGTCGGCTTCATGCCCAGGTGCTCGGCGACTTCTTCCAGGGACAGTTCCCGGGCGTAGTGGGCAAAGATGTAGTCGACCGCGCGGTTGGTGCGGTCGATGCTGTGCTCGTCTGCCGGTTGCGAGGCGGTGGAGCCGGAAAGCAACTGGTAGTCGTCGGTGCCTGCCAGCAGCTCCATCAGGATGAAGAAATGCCCCAGGCGGCTCATGCCCTGGGCGTCGGCGATGCGCTGCATCAGGATCATGGCCTGGCGAATGGTGCGCTTGCAGCGGAACTCGATGCCGTACTGGGCTCGCTCCAACAGCGGCGCGACGGTCTTGAGCTCGGCAAAGACCTGGTGGCCGCTTTCGAACAGCTCGTCGGTGAAATTCACCAGCATGTCGCGCTTGGGCACCACTTCGTCCTCGGCCACCTGGCTGATCCAGTTGTGGGGCAGGTTAGGGCCGGTGAGAAACAGCGACTGCGGGTAGAAGTTGCCGATGTAGTCGCCGATGAACACCTTGCCGGAACTGGCGACGATCAGGTGCAGCTCGTATTCCTTGTGGAAATGCCAGCGCACCAGCGGGCACGGGAAACCGTGCTGGCGGTAGATGATGGACAGCCCGTTATGGTCATCCATCAACTCATAGGAAGGGTCGGTGACTCTCGCTGTTCGGGTCATGGGCCTGGCGCTTTTGTTGTTATCGCCGCTGGATAATGCCCCCTTCGTACGGCGGGTGCCAGCCCGGAGCCGATGTTGCGCCTCAGCCGTTGCGATTTTTTTCCTCGATCCACTGGGCCATGTACTGAGTGCTCTTGTGCTGGTGATGGCGCAGCATGCTGCCGGTAAAATTGTCGCGGCGTCGTTGCGCCAACTGCGCTCGGCAGGCCTCGATGCTTTCGATCAGCGCCGGGCCGTGCACCTGTTTGCGGTAGCGGTCCTGCAACAGGGCGAAGCCGGCGTCCCGGGCCTGGGTCCAGCGTGCCTGGTCGCGGTACAACTGCACCGCCGCATTGGCGATGGCCTCGGCGCTGTGGGCGATCACGCCGGGCCAGGGGTTCTCGCCCTGCATGGCCTCGGCGCCGATGGGGGTGGTGACATTCGGCGTGCCGCAGAGCATGGCGTCGATCAATTTGCCCTTGATGCCCGCGCCGAAGCGCAGGGGGGCTAGGCAGATGCGGGCGGCAGACATGACCTGCAAGGCATCTTCGGCCCAGTTCATGATGTGAAAGCCTTGCGCCGGGTTGTGCAGCGCGGCGGCCTTGGGCGGGGTGTAGGCACCGTACAAGTGCAGTTGCGCCGTCGGCAGTTGTTGGCGGATCAACGGCCAGATGGCGTTTTTCATCCACAGCACCGCATCCCAGTTCGGCGCATGGCGGAAGTTGCCGATGCTGAGAAAGTGCGCCCGGTCTTCGAACGGCACGGGCACCTCACTGGACAGGTCGAGCATCAGCGGGCACCAATGCAGCAGGCTGCGAGGCAGCTTGAAGTGTTCCACCAACAGTTCGATTTCGACCTCGGACACCATCAGGTTGAGGTCACAGCGGTACAGGGCGGCGATTTCTCGCTTGGCCAGGTCGGTGTCGGCCATCCGTTCGAACTCCTCACGCAGGGCCGGGGCGAACAGATCGCTGAAGTCCTGGGCGGTGTCGTCGACTTTCAGGCGATCCTTGAGGCGTTGATGACGGGCGTGGCGCAGGCTTTGCAGATCGGACGTCTCCAGCACGCGTACGGCGGTGGGGCAGTGCTTCTCCACCCGCCAGCCGAACTGCTCTTCCATCAGGAACTGGTCGAACAGGACGATATCGGGCGCCAGTTCGCGGATGAAGGTATCGAAACTGCTGCTATTGAGTTCGATCGGCTCCTCGCGGATGCCCAGGGCGGCGAGGTCGGCGCGGTGTTCGCCAAAACCGGCGGGGCTGCTGAAGGTGATGTCCCAGCCCTGGCCGAGGAAGGTTTCCAGGATCTGCATGACGTGCCCGCTGGCAGCCGATGAGCGTGGCTCTGGCCAGACATAGCCGATAACCAGGACTTTGGTGGCGGTGGGGTGACGCATGGGCGGGCGCTTCCTTGGATCGAATCAGGCGCCGTCGGCGCGCGGGGCGCCGATAGTGACCAAGATTACGCCCGGGCTCAAGAAAGAATGCCTTGGACCTTGTCGCGCAACTGATCGATGGAAAACGGCTTGCCGATCACCGCCATGCCCTCGGGTACGTCGATGCTCTCGGCATAGCCGCTGGCAAACAGGATCGCCAGCCCGGGGCGCACCAGCCTGGCCTGCTTGGCCAGTTCCCGGCCGTCCATCACCGGCAGGCCCACGTCGGTCATCATCAGCGCGATGGGCTGCTGCTCGTTGCGCAAAAATTCCAGCGCCTGGTCACAGCCATCTGCCTCCAGCACCCGGTACTCCAGCTCTTCCAGCACATCGACGATCAGCATCCGTACAATGTCATCGTCCTCGACGACCAGAATGGTGGGTGGGGTGGCGGGAACAGGGGTGGACATATCGGCATTCTCGAAAAAAGGGACGGGTGGGGCATCAATATGATTCGCCTCATGCATCAGTAAGTGGCGAGGTGGCACAAGTTCCCGGAGTTGTACAAGAAAGGATCTATAGTACAAGAGCTGACAAGGATAGTCGCTTCTTCGCTGCAAGGCAGACTGCCTGTGGGAATTGCGCCTTTGACTTGTCGGAAAATGTGGAATCAGCCGGTATTTTTCGGGCAAACTCCACGCTTTTCAACTGTCCACCAAGGCCTATTCCATGACCCTTCCGTCTTCGGTCGACGAGCAGAGTTTTCGTAAACTCCTGAGCCGCAACATCAGCCTGCCACTGGGCATCGGCGCCCTCAGCGCGGTGTTTTTCGTCGTGCTGATCACCTACCTGCTGTCGGTGATCCAGTGGGTCGGCCACACTGACCGGGTGATCAACAATGCCAACGAAGCCATCAAACTGAGCGTGGACCTGGAAACCGGCATGCGCGGTTACCTGTTGAGCGGCGACGAGCATTTCCTCGACCCCTATGAAGTGGCCAAGCCACAGATTTCAGCGGCACTCGATACATTGCTGGAATTGACAGCCGATAACCCGATCCAGACTGACCGCCTGCACCGGGTCCAGGCACTCCAGACGGAATGGGCCGGCTACGCCCAGAGCATGATCGACCTGCAACGCAGCAGCGGCGATTACCGCGGCGCAGTCAAGGCCGGGCGCGGCAAGCGCTTGACGGACGAAATCCGCAAGACCTTCGAGGACATCGTCGAGACCGAACAGCAGTTGCGCGCCGAACGCAACGAGCGGGTACGGGCCACCACCGTCTGGAGCATCGCCCTGTACCTGGTGTTCGTCGCGCTGGTCAGCGGCCTGCTGGCGTACATCGGCCGTCGGGACCTGCTGGGGCTGTCCAACAGCTACAGTGCCAGCCTGAAAGTCCAGCAACAAAGCGCCGCGCACCTGGAAAAACTCGCCTGGCTGCGCAACGGCCAGACTCAGTTGGCCGAGCAGGTCCTGGGACAACTGACGCTCAACCTGCTGGGGCGCAACATCCTGCAGTTCTTTGCCCAGTACCTGGACACGGCCGTGGCGGCGATCTACGTGCGCGAAGAAAGCGGCCTCCTGAGGCGCGTCTCGACCTATGGCATGTCCCAGGATGAAGAACAGCAGCGCCAGGTCATCGAGGCCGGTGAAGGCATCGCCGGCCAGGCGGTGCAGCAAGGACGCCTGATCCGCCTGGATGAAGTGCCCGATGACTACCTGAAGGTCAGCTCCGGCTTGGGCCAGGGGTTGCCCAACAGTGTGCTGGTGGTCCCGACCAGCGACGATGGACGGATCAACGGCGTCATCGAGCTGGGCTTCCTGCGCCCGCTCGGCGAACGCGACATCGAGTTGCTGGAGCGAGTGGCCGGCAATGTCGGCACGTCCATCGAGGCCGCGCGTTATCGCCAGCGCTTGCAGGAAGTGCTGGCCGAAACCCAACAGTTGAACGAAGAGTTGCAAGTCCAGCAGGAAGAACTCAAGACCGCCAACGAAGAACTGGAGGAGCAGTCGCGCATCCTCAAGGAATCCCAGGCGCATCTGGAGGCCCAGCAACAGGAGCTGGAGCAGACCAACGAGCAGTTGGCCGAGCAACGCGACGCCATGGACCAGAAGAACAACGAGCTGAACCAGGCCCAGGTCCAGTTGCAGGAGCGCGCCGAAGAGTTGCAGCGTTCGAGCAAGTACAAGTCCGAGTTCCTTGCCAACATGTCCCACGAGCTGCGTACGCCGCTCAACAGCTCGCTGATTCTGTCCAAGCTGCTGGCGGAAAACCCGCAGCACAACCTCACCGAGGAACAGGTCAAGTTCGCCGAGTCGATCTATTCCGCCGGCAATGATCTGCTGAACCTGATCAACGACATTCTCGACATCTCCAAGGTCGAGGCCGGCAAGCTCGAAGTGCGTCCGGAAAACACCAGCGTGCCGCGCCTGGTCGAAGGGCTGCGGGAAATGTTCAAGCGCCTGGCGGCGGACAAGGGCCTGGCGTTCGAGGTGCAGTTGCTGCCGGACGCACCGCCGATGCTGTACACCGACCGCCAGCGCCTGGAGCAAGTGATCAAGAACCTGTTGTCCAACGCGGTGAAATTCACCGAGCACGGCGAAGTCTCGCTCACTGTGGCCGGTCAACCGGGCTCCGGCATTGCCTTCATCGTGCGCGATTCCGGCATCGGCATTGCGGCTGACCAGCAGCAGATCATCTTCGAGGCCTTCCGCCAGGCGGACGGCACCACCAATCGGCGCTATGGCGGCACCGGCCTGGGCTTGTCGATTTCCCGGGACCTGGCGGCCATGCTGGGCGGTTCGATTTCGGTTTCCAGCGAGCCGGGGCAGGGCAGCGTGTTTACCCTGGTACTGCCGGAGCGCTATGTCGAGGCTGGCGAGCAACCGGTCGCGCCGCGCACATTCACCCCGACGACCACGGCACCCGTGGTGCCCAAGCCGGCGCCGGCTGCGCTGATTGCCGACGTGGAGACGCCCATTGCCCAGTTCGCCGATGATCGGGACAATGCGCCGTTCGACAGCCGTTGCATCCTGGTGATCGAGGACGAGCCCAAGTTCGCCCGGATCCTGTTCGACCTCGCCCACGAACTCGGTTATCAGTGCCTGGTGGCCCACGGTGCCGACGAAGGGTTCGACCTGGCGTCACGGCTGAGCCCCGACGCGATCCTGCTGGACATGCGTCTGCCGGATCATTCCGGGTTGACGGTGTTGCAGCGCCTCAAGGAACAGGCCGGCACCCGGCACATCCCGGTGCACGTGATTTCCGTCGAGGACCGCGTCGAGGCCGCGATGCACATGGGCGCCATCGGCTATGCGGTCAAGCCGACCACGCGCGAAGAGCTCAAGGACGTGTTCGCCCGCCTGGAAGCCAAGCTCACGCAGAAGGTCAAGCGGGTCTTGCTGGTGGAAGACGACGACCTGCAACGCGACAGCATTACCCGCCTGATCGGCGACGATGACATTGAGATCACCGCCGTTGGCCTGGCCCAGCAAGCCCTGGACCTGCTGCGCGACAACGTCTATGACTGCATGATCATCGACCTCAAGTTGCCGGACATGCTTGGCAACGACCTGCTCAAGCGCATGTCCACCGAGGACATCTGTTCATTCCCGCCAGTGATCGTCTACACCGGTCGCAACCTGACCCGCGACGAAGAGGCCGAGCTGCGCAAGTATTCGCGCTCGATCATCATCAAGGGCGCCCGTTCGCCGGAGCGGCTGCTGGATGAGGTCACACTTTTTCTGCACAAAGTCGAATCCCGGTTGTCCCATGAACGGCAGCGGATGCTCCAGACCGCCCGCAGCCGTGACAAGGTATTCGAGGGCCGCAAGGTGCTGCTGGTGGACGACGATGTGCGCAACATTTTCGCCCTGACCAGCGCCCTGGAGGCCAAGGGAGCGATCGTGGTCATCGGCCGCAACGGTCTTGAGGCGATCGAGCGACTGAACGAAGTCGACGACATCGACCTGGTGTTGATGGACGTGATGATGCCGGAAATGGACGGATTCGAAGCCACCGCGCTGATCCGCAAGGACCCCCGCTGGCGCAAGTTGCCGATCATTGCCGTGACGGCCAAGGCCATGAAGGATGATCAGGAGCGCTGCCTGGCGGCTGGCTCCAACGATTACCTGGCCAAACCGATCGATCTGGATCGTCTGTTCTCGCTGATTCGCGTGTGGTTGCCGAATATGGAAAGAATTTAGTGGAACGAGACTCAGACATTGAATTGCGCTTGTTGATCGACGCGATCTACTTCAAGTACAGCTACGATTTCCGCGATTATTCCGGCGCTTCCATCAAGCGCCGGGTCCTCCACGCGCTGACCCAATTCGAATGCAAGACCATCTCGGCGTTGCAGGAGCGCGTGCTGCACGACCCGGGGGCGTTCATGCAGTTGCTGCAGCTGCTGACGATCCCTGTCAGCGAGATGTTTCGCGACCCGACGCATTTCCTGGCGATCCGCGAGGAAGTCGTGCCCCTGCTTCGGACGTACCCCTCGATCAAGATCTGGATCGCCGGGTGCAGCACGGGGGAGGAGGTCTATTCCATGGCGATCCTGCTGCGCGAGGAAGGCCTGCTGGATCGCACGCTCATCTACGCCACCGACATCAACCCGCGTTCGCTGGAAAAGGCCAAGCAGGGCATCTTTTCATTGGAAAACGTGCGCAGCTATACCCAGAATTACCAGCGAGCCGGGGGACGCTGCTCGTTTGCCGATTACTACACCGCGGCCTACGATTACGCGATGTTCGACAAGACCCTGTGCCAGAACGTGACCTTTGCCGATCACAGCCTGGCGACCGACAGTGTCTTTTCAGAAACTCAATTAATTTCTTGTCGTAACGTATTGATATATTTCAATAAAAAGTTGCAAGATCGCGCATTCGGACTGTTTCACGAATCCCTGTGCCACCGTGGTTTCCTGGTCTTGGGCAGTAAGGAAACGCTGGATTTCTCGACCTACGGCAACGCATTCGAGCCGTTGGTCAAACCGGAACGGATCTATCGCAAGTTATGAACGAGACGATGGACAGACCCAAGTTTCCCATCGAGGCGATTGTCGTTGGCGCCTCCGCCGGTGGTGTCGAAGCGTTGCTCAAGGTGTTCGGACACCTGCGCAAGGGCTTCGGCTTGCCGATCCTGGTGGTGCTGCATTTGCCCGATGAGCGCGACAGCCAGTTGGCCCAGGTATTCGGCCACCGTCTCGCGGTTCCGGTCGAGGAGGCCCGGGACAAGCAGGACATCGTGCCCGGCACCCTCTATGTCGCCACGCCCGGTTATCACTTGTCGGTCGAGGCCGACCGCAGCCTGTCGTTGAGCCTCGAAGCGCCGGTGCACCATTCCCGACCGTCCATTGACGTGTTGTTCGAGTCGGCCGCCGATGTCTACGGCCGGCATCTGCTGGCGGTGGTCCTGACCGGTGCCAACAGCGACGGCGCCAAGGGCCTGGCGAAGGTTCGCGAGCTGGGAGGCTACACGGTGGTGCAGGATCCCCGCGAAGCCCAGGTCGCGACCATGCCCGAAGCGGCGCTGGCCCTGCACGAGCCCGATCATATTCTTACTTTGCAAGCCATCGGCCAGTTGCTGGCCGGGCTGGAATGAACCACATGCCAAGAGATATTCAAGCCAAACTGCTGATCGTCGACGATCTGCCGGAGAATCTGTTGGCCCTGGAAGCGTTGATCAAGGGCGCCGACCGCGAGGTCTTCAAGGCTCTCTCGGCGGACGGCGCGCTGTCCCTGCTGCTGCAGCATGACTTTGCCCTGGCCATCATCGACGTACAAATGCCGGACATGAACGGTTTCGAACTGGCCGAGCTGATGCGCGGCACGGAAAAGACCCGCAGCATCCCGATCATCTTCGTCAGCGCCGCCGGTCGTGAACGCAACTATGCGTTCACCGGCTACGAGAACGGTGCCGTCGACTTCCTGCACAAGCCGCTGGACACCCATGCCGTCAAAAGCAAGGTCAGTGTGTTCGTCGAGCTCTACCGCCAGCGCAAGGCCATGAAGGAGCAGGTGATCGCCCTTGAGCAGAGCCGCCGGGAGCAGGAGGCGTTGCTGCAGCAGCTGCAGGTCACCCGCGGCGAGCTGGAGCAGGCGGTGCGCATGCGTGACGATTTCATGTCCATCGTTGCCCACGAGGTTCGCACGCCCCTCAATGGGCTGATCCTGGAGACCCAACTGCGCAAGATGCACCTGGCCCGGGACAATGCCGCAGCCTTCACCCTGGACAAGGTGCGCGCCATGGTCGAGCGCGACGAGCGCCAGATCAAGAGCCTGATCCGGTTGATCGAAGACATGCTGGACGTGTCACGGATTCGCACCGGCAAGTTGTCGATCCGACCTTCGCGCATGAACCTCACGGCGCTGGTGGAAAACCTGGTGCGCAACTTCCAGCCGCAGATCGCGGTTGCCGAGTGCTCGCTGATTTGCACGGCTGACCCGGCGGTGGAAGGGTTCTGGGATGAGTTCAGGATCGAGCAGGTGGTGTCGAACCTGCTGACCAATGCGCTGCGCTACGGCGGCAAGGGCCCGATCGAAGTGCGGGTCTACCAGACCCCCGAGCACGCGTGTGTCGAGGTCCAGGACCATGGCATAGGCATCAGCGAGGAAAACCAGCGGCGCATCTTCCAGCAATTCGAGCGGGTCTCTTCGAAGGCAGTCACCGCCGGCCTGGGACTGGGGCTGTTCATTTCCGAGCAGATTGTGACGGCCCATGGGGGTACCATTACGGTCAATAGTCGCCTCAATGAAGGGGCGTTGTTTCGTGTTTCCCTGCCTCTTCAGAAAGTTGTCGGACAAACGCAACCTCTGAGTGACCCCAGGGTCGTATCAGCAGCTATTGATCGAACAAAGGCTTCTCATGAGTGAAGATGCGCAAGATGTTGTACTGATCGTCGAAGACGACCCGTCGATCCTGATGGTGCTGTCGGCTTACCTGTCGGGCGAGGGATACCGCGTGCTGGAGGCCGAGGACGGTGCGCGGGCGTTCGAGATCCTGGCGAGCAAGCCGCACCTGGACATGATGATCACCGATTTCCGCCTGCCGGGCGGGATCTCCGGGGTGCAGATTGCCGAGCCGGCCGTCAAGCTGCGCCCGGAACTGAAGGTCATTTTCATCAGCGGCTACGCCCAGGAAGTACGCGACACCGACAGCCCCATCACCCGCAAGGCACCGATCCTGGAAAAACCCTTCGACCTGGACGTGTTGCAAGACATGATGCAGTCGATGCTGTCCTGAGAAACCGGGGGCAGGGCGGTTGACCGTAAGCCCATCCGCGAAGGATGGGCTGCCTTTGCGGTCTCGCAAGCGCAGCCCAGCGGGAGCAAGCTCCCTCGCCACGAGTCGCCACGAAGCCGTTGGGCTCAGCCTCCGATCATTTCCTGCACCTTTGCCGTCAACAGGTCGAACGTGAACGGCTTGGTGATCATCTGCATGCCGGGATCGAGGAAGCCGCCCCGTACCGCTGCGTGTTCGGCGTAGCCGGTGATGAACAGCACGCGCAGGTCGGGGCGGATCTGCCGGCCGATTTCCGCAAGTTGCCGGCCGTTCATGCCGGGCAGGCCGACGTCGCTGATCAGCAGGTCGATGCGCTGGCCTGACTGCAGGATCGGCACCGCCTCATTGGCGTCTGCCGCTTCGACGAAGGCATAGCCCAGTTCGCTGAGCACGGTACTGACCAGCACCCGCACCGCGGAATCGTCCTCGACGATCAGTACGGTTTCGCCATCCTGTGCGTACGGCGGATGCTGGGCGGCGACCTGGGGTTCGTGGATTTCTTCGCCGACAAAACGCGGCAGGTACAGGGTCACGGTGGTGCCTTCGCCCACCGTGCTGTCGATGGCCACGTGACCGCGCGACTGCTTGCTGAAGCCATAGATCATCGACAGCCCGAGCCCGGTGCCCTGGCCGATCGGCTTGGTGGTGAAGAACGGATCGAACGCGCGGTTCATCACTGCTTCAGGCATGCCGCAGCCGGTGTCCTGCACACTCAGCACCACGTAGTCGCCAGGTTTGAGGTTGCTGTAGGCGTCGGTAAAGGTCGTGTCCAGGTGCTGATTGGAGGTCCGCACCACCAGGTTGCCGCCATCCGGCATTGCGTCCCGGGCGTTGAGCACGAGGTTGAGCAGGGCGCTTTCCAGTTGGTTGGGGTCCGCCTCGGCGACCCAGAGCTGGTCGTCCAGTTGCATGTCCAGGCGAATGCTCTCGTTGAGGCTACGTTGCAGCAGCTCCCCCATGGACAGCACCAGGGTGTTCATCTGCACGGCCTTGGAGTCCAGCGACTGGCGGCGTGAGAAGGCCAGCAGTCGGTGGGTCAGGCCGGCGGCGCGGTTGGCCGATGTCACCCCCAGGTCGATCAGGCTGTCCAGGTCTTCGGTGCGCCCCCGGGCCAGGCGTCGGCGCAACAGTTCCAGGCTGCCGATGATACCGGTCAGCATGTTGTTGAAGTCGTGGGCGATGCCCCCCGTCAACTGGCCGACGGCCTCCATTTTCTGGGATTGGCGCAAGGCCTCTTCATTGTGGCGAAGCTGCGCGGTACGTTCTTCCACCTGTTGTTCGAGGGTTTCGAGGGTGGTCTGGAGCCGCTGTTCGCTGTTGCTCAGGTCGATCAGGCGGTCCCGGGCGTCATATTGCCTTCGGCGGCCACGCAGGGCCGTGGTCACCAGGCTGACCAGGGTCACCGGATGGAACGGCCGTTCGAGGAAGGTCACGTTGCCCAGTTGCGCGCCAATGCGCGCCGCCGGGTTCTGTTCGGGGCCTCCGTGATGGGTCAGCAGGACGATGGGCAGGTCGGACCAGGCCGGTTGCTGCTCGATGTGCAGGAACAATGCCTCCAGGTCAGGCCCCATCAGGGCTTCCGAGGAAATCACCAGCAGCCCGGCGCCATGCGCCAGTTCTTCGCACAGGTGGCCCAGGTGCCGACAGATGAGGCCGCCAAAACCGGCTTCATTGAGAATCATCAGGGCGATCTGGCTGTCCCGTCCCAGCGGAGCGAGAATCAACGCCCGCTCCGACACGGGCTCGACTGACGTCACTGTGATTCATCCTTGAGCAACGGATTATCCGCTCCCATGTAGGTCGGTACCCCACGCAATACGCCCTGGAACGCTTCCAGCGGCTCGCCGATGGTCATGCCCCTGCTGCTGATGCGGTATTCGCGGATGGTCGACTCATGGGTGCCAGTGCGCTTCTTGATGATGGAAATGGCCCGGCGGACCTTGCCCAGGGCTTCGAAATAACGCAACAGAATCACCGTGTCGGCCAGGTAAGTGATGTCCACCGGGGCCTGCATGTCACCGACCAGGCCATGTTGGGCCACGGTCATGAACGTAGCGGCGCCCTTGCGGTTGAGGTAGAGCAACAGCTCGTGCATGTGCAGCACCAGGGCGTTCTCTTCCGGCATCGCGGCCTGGTAGCCGTTGATGCTGTCGATGACCACGGTCTTGATGTCGCCGGCATCGACGCAACGTCGTACCCGGTGGGAGAACTCGCCGGGAGACAGTTCGGCGGCGTCGACCTGCTCGATCAGCAGGTTGCCAGTGTCCTGAAGGGCCTGCAGATCAATGCCAAGGTTTCTCATGCGCTCGAACAACAGGCCGAGTTCTTCGTCGAAAATGAACAGCGCAGCCTTTTCCCCTCGTTGTACGGCCGCGGCGGCGAAGATCAGCGCGATCAACGACTTGCCCGTACCGGCAGGGCCCAGTATCAGCGTACTCGAACCGGTTTCGATGCCACCGCCCAGTAGTGCGTCCATTTCGTCGATGCCGCTGGACAACTGCAGGCGCTGGTAGGCACCCCGGTGCTCGGCGGCCACCAGGCGCGGGAACACATGCACGCCATCGCCCATGATGGTGAAGTCATGGAACCCGCCGCGGTATTTCTGCCCACGATACTTCACGATCCGGATGCGCCGACGTTCGGCGCCGTAGGTGGGCGTCAACTCTTCCAGGCGAATCACCCCATGGGCAACGCTGTGCACGGTCTTGTCCAGCGATTCGGTGGTGAGGTCGTCGAGCAACAGCACGGTGGCGTCGTAGCGCACGAAATAATGCTTGATGGCCAGGATCTGGCGGCGATAACGCAGCGAGCTCTGCGCCAGCAGGCGGATCTCCGACAGGCTGTCGAGCACCACGCGGCTGGGTTTGACCCGCTCGACCACTTCGAAGATTTGCCGGGTCGCTTCCCCCAGTTCGAGGTCCGAGGAATACAGCAGGCTTTGCTGGTGCTCGGCGTTAAGCAGGCTTTCAGGGGGCGTCAGCTCGAAGATGTGCACGTTTTCATCGATCGTCCAGCCGTGGGACGCCGCGCCTTGGCGCAATTCACGCTCGGTTTCCGACAGCGTGATGTACAGCGAGCGCTCGCCGGCTTGGGCGCCAGCCAGCAAAAATTGCAACGCGACCGTGGTCTTGCCGGTTCCCGGTTCCCCCTCCAGCAGGAACACGTGACTGCGGGACAAGCCACCGGAAAGGATGTCGTCCAGCCCTTCGATACCGGTGGCGGCTTTGGCACTGATCAACTCGTTGGATGTAGACAAAAAATGCCCTCTCATGACTAGGGATGTGGCAGCAGGCCTCGCGGGGCCTGAAAATGAGCTGCCTGAATACTTGACCTTGGGGGGTGATGGCGGTTCCGCTTCCTTTGACAAAACGAGCGTTGCTGCACAACTTCGCAGGTAACGTCCGCACCGCCGTTGCGATGGCTAGAGCCCTTGCTGCAAGGCCGGGTCGTCCGGGTTGAGCTGTTCGAGTTTGGCCAGCAGGATCTGCACGTTCTGCAGTTGTCCGCTCTCCTTCCAGTAATTGATCAGCAATACCCGGGCCTTGCGATTGGCCGGGTGGCGCTGGACGATCTCCTGGAGCTGTTTCTGCGCGGCCTCCAGTTCCTGCTCGGCATGCAACGTGGTCGCCAGGTCATAACGGTAAGTGCTGTTGTCAGGCTCAAGCTCCACGGCTTTCGAGAGGCCGAGTACTGCGTATTCGCTTTGGCCATGATGCAACAGCCACAGGCCCAAGGCATGTTGCAGATAAGCCGAGTCCGGCTGGGTTTGCAACTGGCGAGCCAGCAGTTGTCGCGCCGCTTCGCCCTGGCCTTGCTTGTCCAGCACTTCGATCTGCATGACCAGCGCCGGCAAATTGTCCGGTTGCAGCTTTAACGCCTGTTCCAGCGCTTGCTGGGCCTTTTTCAACTCGGCGTTGTGCAGGTGCAGTCGGGCGAGCTGGTAGTGGGATTCGGCGCTTGGCGGGCCGTCTTCGAGCACCTGTTCCCAGGTGTCGATCGCCAGTTGCATGGCGCCGAAGTACAAGCCCAGCTCGTCGGGCGACAAGCCCAGGAGGGCGTTCACGGCGGCAAAGCGCACTTGCTGGTCGTTGTCATCGAGCAGGGGGCCCAGCAGCAGGCTGCGTTGGCCGGTCGGCACCAGGCCGACGATGCTGCCGATGGCGGCGCGGCGCACTGGCGGCGATTCGCTGTGCAGGTCTGCATCGGCGAGCTTCAGGGCTTGGGGGCTGGGGTAGTTCGGCAGCTCGGCGTGCAGCCAGACCCGACGCTTGGGCGAAAGGTCCGGGCGGCCCAGTTGCTGGTAAAGCATCCGCGCCGCCCCCGGTTGCCCGTTGCGCGCCTGTTCCAGGGCTTCGCTGTAACCGCGCTTGACGGCTTCGGGAATCTGGGGGGTGGTGCTACGGAGCCAGATCGCGACCAGACCGATCACGAGCAGGGCGGACAGGCTCAGAAGCCAATAGCGGCGAGACGGGGACATGCAGGTAATCCATAACCGTGAAACATGAAATGTCGCAAGCTTCGGTCAGGCCGGGCTTTGAGTCAAACCTTGTAATGGTTTCTGTAGGGAAGCCTGCTTGCGAAGGCGGCCTCTCCAATCCCCGGGCAAAAAAAGCCCCGCGTCCGAATGAGAGGCGGGGCAAGGCAATTGGTTGGTTGCGGCCAACCAAAGGAGCTCGGTTACAAAGGGGCTCAGTTGCTGGCGACGGTCTCCGGTTGCCAGCCACCACCGAGGGCCTTGTAGATCGCGACGATGCCGCGGTACAGGTCGACTTCGGCCTGGGCCTGGGTGTCTTCGGCGGCCAGGCGTTCGCGCTGGGCGTCGAGCAGCACGAGGAAGTCCACGGTGCCTTCGCGGTAGCGGATTTCGGCCAGGTCGGCGGCGGCACGGCTCGATTCACTCTGGCGGATCAGCGAGATCAGCCGTTGCTGGCGCTTGCCGTAGTCGCTGAAGGCGTTTTCCGATTCTTCCAGGGCCAGCAGCACTTGCTGCTCGTAGGTCGCCAGGGCGCCGTCAGCTTCGGCGTTGGCACCGCGCAGGCGTGCCCGCACGCTGCCCAGGTCGAAGGCTGCCCAGGTAATGCTCGGGCCCAGTGCCCAAGCGTTGGCGGCCGAGGAGCCGATCTGCGAGCCGCGCCCGGCGGTAAAGCCGAGGAAGCCGCTCAGGCTGACCCGTGGGAACAAGTCGGCCTTGGCCACCCCGATACGCGCCGTGGCGGCGGCCAACTGGCGTTCGGCACTGAGAATGTCCGGACGTCGTTGCAGCAGCTCACCCGGATCGCCGATCGGCAGTGCCTTGGCAATCGCCGGCAACTGCTTGGGACTCAGGTCCACGCTCAGCCTGTCCGGGCGCTCGCCCAGCAACGTGGCGATGCGGTTGCGCTGGCGCACCTGTTCGGCCTGCAGTTGGGGCACGCTGGCTTCCACCGAGGCCAGGCGCGCATCGGCGCGCACCACATCCAGTTGGTCGCCGACGCCGGCATCGCGCAGGCTTTCAGTGATCTTGCGCGAGTCCTGCTGGTTCTTCAGGTTCGCCAGGGCGATTTTTTCCCGCAGTTGCGCACCCCGCAGTTGACCGTAGGCGTCCACCAGCTCGGCGATCATCGTCACCTGCAATTGGTAGAGGTCAGCCTCGGCCGCCTGCTGGTCGGCGTCGGTGGCTTCCAGGTTACGCTGGATGCGCCCGAACAGGTCCAGTTCCCAGGCCATGTCCAGGCCCAGGTCGTAGCGCTCGGTGTTGACCCGATCGGTGGTCTGTCCGGGAATCTGGCCCTTGCCCAGGTCGCTACTGGCGCGACTGGTGATGGTCGGCATGGCGTCATTGCTGGCGTCGTCGCGGATCGCCCGGGCGGCCCGCAGACGGGCGAAGGCCACGCGCAACTCGCGGTTGCCTTCCAGCGAACGAGTGACCAGCGCATTGAGCGTCGGGTCTTCGAACTGCTGCCACCAGACGCCTTCGAAACGGGCGCGGTCGAAGTTTTTCTGGCCGGCGGCACCGTCGGTGGCGGTGGTGATGTTCGCCGCCTCCGTGTGCGGGGCCTGGTAGTCCGGGCCCACGGCACAGGCACTGAGTGCCAGGACCAGCAAGCTCGGCACGAATGCTTTCAAACTCATTGTTGCGCCTCCAGTTTCAAGACCCGGGCGGCCTTGCGGGCCTCGCTGCGCTCGACGAAGTTACGGATCAGTACATAGAACACTGGGGTCAGCAGCAGGCCGAAGAAGGTCACGCCGAGCATCCCCGAGAACACCGCGACACCCATGGCATGGCGCATTTCCGCACCGGCGCCGCTGGAGAACACCAGGGGCACCACGCCCATGACGAAGGCGAAGGAGGTCATCAGGATCGGCCGCAGACGCAGGCGGCACGCTTCCAGGACCGCTGCCAGCGGGTTCATGCCTTCGAGCTGTTTATCCTTGGCGAACTCGACGATCAGGATCGCGTTCTTGCAGGCAAGCCCCACCAGTACGATCAAGCCGATCTGGGTAAAGATGTTGTTGTCGCCGCCGGAGACGATCACCCCGGTGATGGCCGACAGCAGGGTCATCGGTACGATCAGGATCACCGCCAGCGGCAGGCTCCAGCTTTCGTACTGCGCCGCGAGCACCAGGAACGCCAGCAGTACGCAGAGCGGGAACACGAACAGCGCGGTGTTGCCCGAGAGGATCTGCTGGTACGTCAGGTCGGTCCACTCGTAGGTCATGCCGTTGGGCAGTTCGTCCTTGAGCAGCTTCTCGATGGCTTTCTCGGCCTGGCCGGAGCTGTAGCCCGGGGCGGCGGCACCGTTGATTTCAGCGGTGATGAAGCCGTTGTAGTGCATCACGCGGTCAGGGCCCGAGGTGTCGCTGACCTTGATGAAGGTCGCCAGCGGGATCATCTCGCCACGGTTGTTGCGCACCTTGAGCTGGCCGATCTGGTCGGCTTCGAGGCGGAACTGCTGCTCGGCCTGGACGTTGACCTGGTAGGTGCGGCCGAAGCGGTTGAAGTCGTTGGCATACAGCGAACCCAGGTAGATCTGCAGGGTGTCGAAGATGTCGCTGACGGCCACGCCGTGGGTCTTGGCCTTTTCACGGTCGATGGCGGCATCGACCTGGGGCACGTTCACCGTGTAGCTGGTGAACAGACCGGCCAGTTCCGGCACGCTGCGGCTCTTGGTGATGATGTTCATGGTTTCTTTATAAAGCTCGTCGTAGCCCAGGTTGCCCCGGTCTTCGATTTGCAGGCGGAAACCACCGATCGTCCCCAGGCCTTGTACCGGTGGCGGCGGGAAGATCGCCATGTAGGCTTCCTGGATCCCGGCGAACTGGCCGTTCAAGGCCCCGGCAATGGCACCGGCCGATTGGCTCGGGTCCTTGCGCTCGTCGAAGGGCTTGAGGGTCACGAACACGATGCCGGCGTTCGGGCTGTTGGTGAAGCCGTTGATCGACAGGCCAGGGAAGGCCACCGCGCTTTCCACGCCCGGTTGCTTGAGGGCCAGGTCGGACATGCGCTTGATCACGTCTTCGGTCCGGTCCAGGCTCGCGGCGTCAGGCAATTGGGCAAAGGCCACCAGGTATTGCTTGTCCTGGCCGGGCACGAAGCCGGTCGGGGTATTGGAGAAGCCGAAGAAGGTCAGCACCATCAGGCCGGCGTAGAGCAGAAGGGCGATGCCACTGCTGCGGATCACACGGGCGACGGTGCCCACGTAACCGTGGCTGGCACGCTCGAAGAAACGGTTGAACGGTCGGAACAGCCAGCCACCGAAAAGCTTGTCCAGGAACCGCGAGAAACGGTCCTTGGGCGCATCGTGGCCTTTGAGCAACACAGCGGCCAGGGCAGGGGACAGGGTCAGGGAGTTGATCGCCGAGATCACCGTGGAAATCGCGATGGTCAACGCAAACTGCTTATAGAACTGCCCGGTCAAGCCACTGATGAATGCCGCCGGTACGAATACCGCGCACAGCACCAGGGCCGTGGCGATGATTGGCCCGGTCACTTCGCCCATCGCCTTTTTGGTCGCTTCTACAGGGGCCAGGCCCAACTCGATGTTCCGCTCGACGTTCTCCACCACCACGATCGCGTCGTCCACCACGATACCGATGGCCAATACCAGACCGAACAGCGAGAGGGCGTTCAGCGAGAAGCCGAATAGATGCATCACGGCGAACGTACCGATCAGCGAGACCGGCACCGCCACCAACGGAATGATCGAGGCGCGCCAGGTCTGCAGGAACAGGATCACCACCAGCACTACGAGAATCAGTGCTTCGAACAGGGTGTGGACCACCGCTTCGATGGAGCCGCGCACGAAGATCGTCGGGTCATAGACGATGCTGTAGTCCATGCCGGCCGGGAAGCCCTTCTTCAGTTCGTCCATCTTGGCGCGAACGTCGTTGGAGATCTGGATGGCGTTGGAACCGGGACGTTGGAAGATCGGAATCGCCACCGCCGGCTGGTTGTCCAGCAGCGAACGCAGGGCGTATTGGCTGGAGCCCAACTCGACCCGGGCGATGTCCTTCAGGCGCGTGATCTCGCCGTTGGCGCCGGAACGAATGATGATGTTCTCGAACTCTTCCTCGCTTACCAGGCGACCCTGGGTGTTGATCGAGAGCTGGAAGGCCTGGGCATTCGGCGCCGGTGGCGCACCCAGGGCACCGGCGGCGACCTGGCGGTTCTGTTCACGGATCGCGGTGACCACGTCGGTGGCGGTCAGGTTGCGCGAGGCGGTCTTGTTCGGGTCCAGCCAGACCCGCAGGGAGTAGTCGCCCATGCCGAACAACTGCACATCACCCACGCCACCCAGGCGCGCCAGCTCGTCCTTGATGTTGAGCAGGGCGTAGTTGGACAGGTAGAGCATGTCGTAGCGTTTGTCCGGCGAGGTCAAGTGCACGACCATGGTCAGGTCGGGCGAGGCCTTGTCCACCGTGATGCCGATCCGGGTCACTTCTTCCGGCAGCTTGGGCTCGGTCCGGGTGACGCGGTTCTGCACCTGCACCTGGGCGTTGTCCAGGTCGGTGCCCAGGGCGAAGGTGATGGTCAGGGTGATCTTGCCGTCAGCGGTCGACTGCGAGGACATGTACAGCATGTTCTCGACACCGGTGATGGCTTGTTCCAGGGGCGCGGCCACGGTTTCGCCGATGACCTTGGGGTTGGCGCCGGGGAAGTTGGCGCGGACCACGACGGTCGGCGGCACCACTTCGGGGTATTCGCTGATCGGCAATTGGAACAGCGAGATGGCGCCGGCGATCAGGATCAGCAGCGAGAGCACCGCTGCGAAGATCGGCCGCGAAATGAAGAACTGGGAAAATTTCATCTGGATTCAGTCCCTTAACCGCGTGGGGTCGTCGCGGCCAGTTTGCCCGCCGCTCCGGACGCTGCCTTGGAAGGCGCGACTTGAGGCAGGTTGCTGGCTTCGAGCGCTTTACGTTGTTGTGCCAGGGCCGCGAGGGTGTCGTCGCTGGCCATCGGTACTGTTTCAGGCGTAACCGGCGAACCCGGACGTGCCCGTTGCAGCCCCTTGACGATGATGGTGTCGTTCTTGCTCAGGCCGTTGCGCACGATGCGCAGGCCTTCGATCTTCGGCCCCAGCTCGACGGCGCGGTAAGCCGGCTTGTTGTCGGCGTCCATCACCAGCACGAATTTCTTGCCCAGGTCGGTGCCGACGGCTTCGTCGTTGATCAGCACGGCGGAGTAGGTGCCGCTGCCCACCAGTTTCAGGCGGGCATACAGCCCTGGGGTGTACTCGCCGTCCTTGTTGTCGAACACGGCGCGACCGCGGATGGTGCCGGTCTGCGGGTTGACCTGGTTGTCGACGAAGTTCATCTGGCCCAGGTGCGGGTTGCCGTCCTCGTTGGACAGGCCCATGTAGACCGGGGTGGCCTGACCGCGCTGGCCCTGGCGGGCGAGCTGGGTGTACTTGAGGAAGACCCGCTCGTCCGCGTCGAAGTAGGCGTAGACCTTGTCGGTAGACACCACGCTGGTGAGCGGCGTGACGTCGGCGGTCACCAGGTTGCCGGCGGTGATCTGCGCGCGGCTGACGCGTCCGCTGATGGGCGAGATGACGCGGGTGAAGCTCAAGTTCAGCTTGGCCAGGTCCAGTTGTGCCTGGATGGCCGCGACGACGGCGCGGGCTTCCTGGGCGGCGGTGGTGCGCAAGTCTGCCAGTTCGGCGGAGATGGCGTTGCTCTGGCGCAGGCGGTCGCCGCGCTGGGCTTCGTTCTCGCTGCGGGTCGCCGTGGCGCGGGCCTGGGCCAGTTGGGCTTCGAGCCGACGGACCTCAGCCTGGAACGGGCGTGGGTCGATCTGGAACAGCAGGTCGCCTTTCTTGACCAGCGCACCTTCGGTGAAGGCTACGTCGTCGATCTGCCCCGAGACCCGTGGACGGATCTCGACGGTTTCCGGTGCTTCGAGGCGCCCGGTGAATTCATCCCATTCGTTGACGGGTTGTTCCAGGACCTTGGCGACGCTGACTTTGGCCGGTGGCATGGAGGCCGCCGTGTCCGGGGTCTTGCCGCAGGCGCTCATCACCAGCACCGCCAGCAGGGCGAGGGGAAAACGCAGTTTTGAAAGTGAATGTTCCATGGATAGCATCCGCCAATGTATTGAGAATGGGCGGATGATGCGTGGCGTGCGTCAAGGGAACGAATCGAATGAAATAAAGGTAACTATCATTCGGAATGATATAAGCCATCGATAACGCCTCTAGTCCGGGGCTTTCGTTAGGCTGCTATCAATAAAACTAATGATGGCTGGCTGACGAGGGGCGACCTCGCCAGCTGTCTACCTCGGCAGGTAGACGTCATGGATTCGCTTGATCGCGCCCTCCGCGCGAAGGGCGTCCACGGCTTTGCGCAGGTCGTCGACCATCTTCGGGGAACATTGCTTCGAGCAGGCCAGGTAGAGATCGGCATTGCTGCCCACCGGGCTCATGAGCAATTTGCGCTTGGACACCTTGGGCCAGATGTAGCGGCTCTCGGGCACGCCGTTGAACCAGGCATCGATGCGCCCCATCAGCAGCAGTTGAGCCGGGTTCTCGCCAATGGCCAAGGGGTAGATCTGGTCATCGCGAAAGCCTTCGGTGCGCAGGATCTCTTCTTGCGCGCTGCCCAGGCCGACGCCGATCTTGTGGAAAGTGTCCCGCGCCTGGGCGAAGCTGTCGACCCGCTGTTCCAGGCTGAAGAATGCCCGCTCCATGGGCATGATCGACGCGATCCAGGTGAAGCGGTTCTCGCGGCCCGGTATGCGCGACAGCGGGGTGATCAGGTGATCGTGTTCCTCGCTCACGTGTTTCTGCGCCCTGGCCCAGGGCAGCACGTGGATTTTCACCGGATAGCCGGCCTTGGCCATGGCCGCCACGGCGACATCGCCGACGATTCCGTAGCCCCTGGGATCGTCGACGAACGTCAGCGGCGGTGCATCGAGGATGTGCAGTTCAATGACGGGAGGCTCAGCGCTCGCCGCGCGGGCAGCCAGCAGCGCCAGCAATAGGCAAACTCGGTACAGCGCTTTGCTGGGGGCATTCAAAACGCGTTGGGTCGGACTCATGGACGATACTTCAGGCATTGAAAGTGGTGCGCCAATCCAGGCGTGCGGGGCGCCGGTTACAACGTCTACAGGCCGGCTTCTTTATAGGAGGCAGCGATTCGGATACGCCACGATCGTTCCATCCGGTCACGTCCGTAGTGCCACCTTGGCCTGATTGCGTGTTTCTGAAGGTATAGATCATTTACTTGGCGCAAGCCTCGGATTTGGATGAGCAGCGGCTCGATGGATAGCCGGTACAAGATCACGTCGTAACAGCCCGCCGTCGATGAGTCTCGAACTCGCTCTCACAAGAGTTTTGGCAGATTGCATCGATTCAGGCTTCGTCTGGGGCCCACGTCGGTGTGCCTGCTCGTGGTGATGGACTTATTATCAGCTTCTCCTGACATGTCTGCTGCCGCCTGATACGTCAGCGCATCCCTCGCTTAGGTTCGGTCTGTAGGTCTTTTTAACCGTCTTTTGTGGGGCGATTCCCTTTATGCGAATCGAGGCGCGCTCACCCTATCCCATCCTGCATTTTGACCCCTACATTGGGTCCGGTTATTCGCAGTTGCAGTAGGCAGAGCATTGTTAATGACCAGCGGTAAGAACGACCAGCGTAGACATTCGCTTTCACGCTCCCGACGGGCCAGTGGGCAACGTTTGAGGGCCACGCTAGGAGAGCACTACATCTCTTTCGCTAGTTCTTCGGAGCTGCTTAGCATCAGCCCGCAGTGTCTGACGAATTGGCTCGCTAAATGCGTATAGAGCAGTTGGCGCGTTTGCTCAGCGTGAGTGAAGAGTGGCTGGCAACGGGGGAGGGAAGGCGAGCCTTGTCACTCGATGATCATCTCTTCCTGAGCGACAGAGCTTCCCGAGACAGACAGGAGATACTCGGCTGCTCTTTGGCAGAGCCTTGGGTGCGATGAGCGGATTACCAACCTCAGTGGCATGAGTGAGACGGGATCAATGTCCAAGCGCTGTCCCGATGAACCGCGAAGCGACAAAGTCAGTTCTGTCCATTGATGATCATCTGGGCCAGCGCAATCACCGTCTGTATCGACATCACATCCTCGCCCCCATAGATGTTCTGCGATGCTATAGAAAGTCGGTAGGGAACCCTGCGGCGTGATTGAATGGAGTAATGAGTCTTCATGATTCGTTGTTTCGCCTATCACGACGGAAGGGGCTCGATATTTGATGTATAGCGAACAGAGTCAACACCATGGCCATGTCGCCAAGTATAACGGGTGTTCGTGGTCAGCTTCGGAGCTTTCGAATAGCTTGGAGCGCAGGCGCTGGAGTTATTTTTTTGCGTTTGTATCTACTGAACGAACGTCGCGAGCTGCTTGCGCTGGCTGTCGATATCGGTCGTACATGCGGGCGGTGCCCGGAATCGTTCACCCATCATCTTTCTTACGGCTTGCTGAGTAGTCATTAGGAGGAGCAGGCCAATAGCCCATTCCTCAGCATTCCGCCTGACTATCTAGGACATGCGAGTGATGGTAGTTCTGGCCACTCCTTGCGTGCCCGTTTAACACTGTTCGGAATTTCATCGTTTAGACCCAAACCCTGCCGTTGGTCGAAAATCGATTAGCCTTACATGCCGTCTCATGGGAATAGAAGCAGGAAGCGAGCTCAGCTTATCCTTACTAAAGATCATTACAATCAATGACTTATAAAAAAGATGTGAGTGCAACTGGCTGACCTGACCTGAAAGTCGATTTGCATTGGAAGCTCACAATTAGGAAGCACATGGATTGGGTGATGGCTTTTTGATATCTTTCAAGAAAAGCTGCCATACCAACCATAAACACATATTCGTAAATTCGGATAAGCGCTGTGCCGTGTTTGGTTATAAGGCGTGGTGCTATATATAGTTTTCAAGAATCCAATCAATCTGACGAATGGGCGTTGCGTTTTGGCGGGAGTTTGGTATGGCAGGTCGAAGGTATTTAGAATTATTTGTTATTTGGTATATAGCGAAAGTCGAGTGTGTGTGATTTTTATAGCATTTATAAGCGTTTAATGCTGCCGAAAAAAATTAGACTCTTTGGTATTGGGCACATCCTGGAACGAAAAATCTTTTCTACAGGTAGGAAGGAGTAAAGTTTTTAGGCGTTGAGCCGAGCTAATGGAATGGATTTTTAAGTGATCGCTTCCTGGATAAGCAGTAATGAATCTCATTGACTCGGTTTGCCGATGTGTACTTATTGCGGGCTGCGCATCGAGCCCTTTAGCTTTTTCTTTTGATCGTTCGTCTTCAGATCACGCCGATCTTATTGGTGTGTACCAGTCTGCATTTAAAAACGATGCACAACTGGCTGCGGCTCGCCACGCCTATCTGGCTCAGCGCGAAGCGGTACCCCAAGCTCGCTCCGGTCTGCTGCCCAATTTGACGGCTGGTGCAACCTCAGAAACAGTTCGTTTGGAGCGCGACGAACCCTCGCTCAGTCGAGAGCGCAGCGGGACCACGTTTCGAGCCAATCTCAGTCAGCCCCTTTTTCGCGTCGACCGATGGTTTCAATTGAAGGCGGCAGAGTCGAGTGTCGCTCAAGCGGAGTTGGAGCTTTCGGTTAAGGTGCAATCGTTGGCGTTGACTGCCGCTGAGGCATACTTTGAGACGTTGCGTCAGCTTGATGCTCTGGCAGCGGTCCAGGCTGAAGAAGCCGCTTTGCTCCATCAGCGCGATCAGGCGCAAGGCAGGTTGGAAGACGGAGCATCGAGCATCACTGACGTGTACGACGCTCAAGCGGCCTATGACAACGTGCAAGCGAATCGGCAAGTGGTGCAGCGAAAGGTTGACGATGCGTATGAAGCATTGGGTCGTTTGACCAACCGATCCTACAGCACCATTTCTGGAATCGGACATCAGCTCCCCGTCGAATCCCCGATCCCTAACGAGGCACAGTCCTGGGTCGACACAGCGGTTCGTCAGAACCTGCAGTTCCAAGCCAGTGAGCAAGCCGAGCAAGCTGCTGCCCAAACCCTCAAGCAGCATAAGGCTGGCCATTTACCCACGATCGATGCGGTAGCCTCTTACCGTAAGGGTGACAACGATAGTTTCGGTTACAGCAACCCTACCGACTTTGGCCGCAACGGCTATCGTGACGATGTTTCGCAGAGCAGCATCGGCATTGAGCTGAATATTCCAATCTATTCAGGCGGAATGACCCGCTCCAAAGTTAAAGAGTCAGCCGAGCGGCTTTTGGAAAGTCAGGACCAAAAGGAAGATCGACGTCGTGAGATTGTGCTGAACACTCGAAATGCGTTCAGAAGTGTCAATACTGATATCGCGCAAATTGCTTCCCGCCGCCAAGGCATTGTCTCTGCCAGAAAATCCGTCGAGGCCAATCAGGTCGGAGTTGATATCGGCTCGCGAAATATCGCGGATGTACTGACTGCGCAAAGGCAACTGTATGCAGTGGTTCGCGACTATAACAACGCACGCTATGACTACATTATCGACAACCTGAAGCTGAAGCAGGCCGCAGGGACTTTAAGTGTTGATGACCTCAAATCCTTATCTGTCTATTTGAAGCAGGATTACGTGCCGGAGCGAGATTTCCTTCCTCCGGGAGTTTGAATGGATTTTGTTTGATGCTTCCCCAGGCATCAAAGTTTTCTTAATCGTGATTTTTATCGTGCCAGAGGCTCGGGCTGTCGCCTGCGCAAGGAATCTGTAACCGCAATGATCGAAAGCGAAGCGGGCGAATCGACGCCTGAAAATGCGCCCCTATTTGACACCGGATTAGCTTCTCTTGTGATGCTCGCTCGGTTTCATCAAGTTGCGGCTTCCGCTGAGCAACTCGCTCATGAGTTCGGCAGTGTCGACCGCCCCTTTTGTCAGGCGGACATGCTGTTAGCGGCACGTAAGCTTGGTCTCAAAGCTAAGGCCGCGAGCACGACCATCGACCGACTTCATCGCACACCGTTGCCAGCCATCGCTACGGATGTGAATGGCGCATTCTTCATCATCGCGCGCCTGGACCAAGGCAAGGTGCTGATCCACAACCCAGCCGTGCAGCGGCCCGAAGTGATTACTTTTGAGGCGCTTGAGTCTCGCTGGACGGGCCAGGTGCTACTGATTCGCTCGGAGGCAAATACGTCTGGTGAATCATCTCGATTCGACTTCACCTGGTTTATTCCCGCCATCGTCAAATACAGAAAGCTGCTGGGCGAAATCATGCTGGTTTCGTTCGTGTTGCAGATATTCTCGCTGGTGACCCCGCTCTTCTTTCAAGTGGTGATGGACAAGGTGTTGGTGCACCACGGTCTGACTACCCTTGACGTCATTGCGGTGGGGTTGGCCGTGGTGATGCTGTTCGAATCGGGTCTGACGGGACTGCGCAGCTATGTATTTGCCCATACGGCCAGTCGCATTGATGTGGAGTTGGGCTCCAAGCTGTTCCGGCACTTGATCACGTTGCCGCTGGCCTATTTCCAGGCCCGGCGTGTTGGTGACTCCGTAGCGCGGGTCAGGGAGTTGGAAAACATCCGCAGCTTCCTCACCGGTAACGCGATCACCTTGGTCCTCGACGTACTGTTCTCGGTCGTGTTCCTGGCGGTGATGTTCTACTACAGCGGTTGGTTGACCCTCATCGTCCTGGCGTCGTTGCCGCTTTATATTCTGGTGTCGGTGCTGATTACACCCGTACTGCGCTCACGGTTGAACGACAGCTTCGCCAGAGGCGCTGAGAACCAGGCGTTTCTGGTCGAGACCGTTAATGGTATCGACACCCTCAAATCGATGGCCGTCGAGCCCCAGGCCATCCGTAAATGGGACAACCAACTGGCCGGTTACGTGGCGGCCGGTTTCAAAACCCAGACGCTGTCTACCATCGCTAACGAAAGCGTGTCACTGATTGGCAAATTGGTCACGGTGGCGACCCTATGGGTGGGGGCTCGTTTGGTCATCGATGGGCAGTTGTCTGTAGGTCAACTGATTGCCTTTAACATGCTGGCCGGTCGTGTAGCGCAACCGATCATGCGCCTTGCGCAGCTATGGACCAACTTCCAACAGACCGGCGTCTCCGTGCAGCGCCTGGGTGACATCCTCAATACGCGCACCGAGATGGCTCAGGCGACGCGCAGTTCGCTGCCGCCGATTCGCGGACATGTCGAGTTCGATCAGGTGCACTTCCGCTATCGCCCTGATGGGGCGGAGATCCTGCGGGGGGTAAGCCTTCGCATTGAAGCGGGACAGGTAATCGGCGTTGTCGGACGCTCAGGCTCTGGCAAGAGCACTTTGACCCGCTTGCTTCAGAGGTTGCACGTCCCGGAGCGAGGGCGGGTATTGGTGGACGGAATGGATCTTGCGCTGGCAGACGTCTCTTCGTTGCGCCGACAGATTGGTGTAGTGCTGCAGGACAACATGCTGTTCGCTCGCAGCATCCGCGAAAACATCGCGCTTGCCGATCCCGGCGTACCGCTGGAGAAGGTTATTCAGGTAGCCAAGCTCGCAGGCGCCCACGAGTTCATTCTGGAGCTTCCAGAAGGCTATGACACCGTAGTGGGTGAGCATGGTGCCTCGCTGTCCGGTGGTCAGCGGCAGCGGGTCGCTATTGCTCGCGCACTGATGGGTAACCCCAGGATCCTGATCTTTGATGAAGCTACCAGCGCACTCGACTATGAGTCGGAGCGCGTTGTGCAGCAGAACATGAAGGACATCTGCAAGGGGCGCACGGTCATCATCATTGCCCACCGGCTCTCAGCCGTGCGCGATGCCAATCGTATTGTGGTGGTAGACCGCGGCCAGATTGTGGAGCAGGGCAGTCATGCCGAACTCTTGAACCATCAGGCTGGGCATTACTCACGTTTGTATCGTTTGCAGCAAGGAGCCAGCAATGTCTAACGCTGAAACGACAGGCTTACTGCGACGGTACCGGCACGTCTTGCGCGAATCCTGGAGAGCCCGCCGAAGCATGGATGCGCCGAAGCGCCTGGCGCATGAAATACAGTTTTTGCCAGCTTCTCTTGAACTACAGGAGCGTCCGACACATCCGGCACCTCGGGTGTTCATGTGGGCGATCATGAGTTTCGCGGCATTAGCCTTGGCCTGGGCGTGTATTGGCAAGATCGATGTCGTGGCGACCGCCACCGGCAAGATCATCCCCAGTGGCAAGAGCAAGGTTATTCAATCCAGTGAAACGGCAGTGGTCAAAGCCATTCATGTCCACGATGGTCAGACTGTAAAAGCCGGTGAGTTGTTGTTGGAGCTGGACTCTACTGCCGCAGAGGCTGACGTGGGCCGCGTGCAAAGCGACCTGTTAGCCGCTCGAATCGACAGCGCTCGGGCAAGTGCCATGCTTGATGCCATTGATCAACAGCGAGCGCCCAAAACTCTGAATGGCGCGATTCCGGGCGCCGATCCCGAGCATGTGTTGGCTGCGGAGCGTTGGCTGCAAGGCCAGTACCAAGAGTACCGCAGCGGCTTGGAGACCGCTGAGGCCGAGATCGCTCAGCGCCAAGCCGACATACAGTCGGCCCGGGGCCAGGTCGCCAGTTTGCAGAAGACCCTACCTATCGTCGCGAAGCTCGCGGATGACTACCGGCATCTTTTGGAGAAGCAGTACATCGCTCGCCATGCCTACCTGGAAAAAGAACAGGCTCGGTTGGACATTGAACGGCAGTTGAGCGTGCAACAAGCCAGTTTGTTGCAGTCCTCAGCGGCGCGGCAGGAGGCTGAACGCAGAAGAGCTGGCGTGGTGGCCCAAACCCGACGGTCTATGCTGGATTTGTTACAGCAGGCAGATCAGAAGGTGGCGTCCTTGAAGCAGGATTTTGCCAAAGCTGAATATCAGGATGGGTTGACGACACTGGAGGCACCAGTGGATGGGACGGTGCAGCAGGTGAATGTACATACGGTGGGAGGGGTGGTGACGCCGGCACTGCCGCTGTTGACGATCGTACCCACCGGGCAGCCGGTTGAGGTTGAAGCTGTGTTTGAAAATAAAGATGTTGGGTTTGTGCATCCGGGGCAGGCCGTCACTGTAAAAGTCGAAACATTTACATTTACCAAATACGGAGCGGTTGGCGGTGAAGTTATAAGTATTTCTGATGACGCCGTTGAGGACGAGAAACGTGGTTTGATTTACAGCGGTAAGATACGGCTTGAGTCGGATCATTTAACGGTGAAAGGACAAAATATAAGGTTGTTGCCTGGCATGGCGGTCACCGCGGAAGTCAAAACGGATCAGCGTAGGATAATCGAGTACTTTCTAAGTCCGTTGCAAATTGCAGTTAATGAAAGTTTGCGAGAGCGATAGTGGGAGGAGCATGGTTGCTAAAAACTATGTGTTTATTCCGCAAATTAGGTTGGGGGGTGGTCGTCACGTCGTTCCAGGTGGGGTTGTTCTTATGAGTTCTAGTGATGTATGGATTAGGGGTGGGCAAAGATGCAAATAAGAAAATATTACAAGCTGGTTGTCCTGTCGATTGTTTCAATTCTATTTCTTTTTGCCACGGTAAATATACGGGCGGAAGGGCAGCGCGTTGAACTCAGACTTGAGGGCTCTAGCAGTGTTTCGGAGAAGCTAGTCGATGTGCCGCGAGACAGTCGTTATTCAATTCGCGTGGATTATTATTATGATGCGCACAATCTGGCTAGTCGGGCAGATTTGTGGAGGGCGGTGGGGGGCTTGCATATGGAGGCGCCTGGTAAGGCCGTTGAGTCGGGAGCTCCTTTTGATGTGCAAGTTCAGCTTATAGAGGAATCATCTGGTCGCCAAGTATATAAAGCAACCAAAAAAAATCCAAAGTTATCCTCTTGGGGTGAGGGTGTTTTGCATGCTGAAGTTGCTGATTTATTTCTTAAGTCGGGACGTTATCGTTTGATTGTTCGGCGCGATGGCTCCGCGGAAAGCATAAGGCCAAATAGCGCCACAGTTACTTTTATCAAAGCGTTTTACGGTAAATAGAGGAATTTATGCCTAAGTTAATGGTCAACGTCGCTAGTCGTGGCACCCCTTTATCGGATGGAGGTGCGTCTCAAACTGGGCATCTATGGTTTGAGTTGGTTTCAGATGATGGAAGCGCTCTAAGCTTCGGTTTTGCTCCCATCGAAGACGGAAGTCCCTACGGGCCTGGCGAAGTTAAGCGTCATGACGATGAACATTACTTAGGAACTGAATATAGTCAACAGATAAATATAACTGACTATCAATATCAAACCCTGCTCGATTTTGCGCAGAGTCCAGAGGCATATAATTTCAGTCTACAGTATTCAGGGATCAATAATAGTTGCATTGATTTTGTGTGGAAAGCACTAAGTCTTGTGGATCTTAACTCTGAAGGGTACGAGGGTGCAATCTGGCCGACAAGTAATATTGAGGCATTAAGGGCGCATCTTATTATGCCGTGGACTCAAGAACTTAATAATAAGTTGATCTTGGATATGAAACGGGCATTCGGTACTGCAGAGATAACGAGAAGTCCGATCATTTTGGATCTAGATGGAGATGGTGTCGAAACACTTGGCCTATCTGCTGGCATCCATTTTGATCACGATGGTAATCAGTTTTCCGAAGCGTCAGGCTGGGTGGCTCCAGATGACGGGTTATTGGTTCTCGACAGAAACGGAAACGGTACGATTGATGCCGGCAGCGAGTTGTTTGGTAATAACTCGATGGGAGCAAACGGAAATAAGGCTGCAAATGGTTTTCTATCATTAAGCGCGCTTGATGAAAATGGAGATGGCGTATTTGATGTGCGCGATTCCGCTTTTTCGCAAGTGCGGGTCTGGGTAGATGATAATTCTGATGGTGTCAGCCAGTCTGGTGAGCTTTATTCTCTTGAAAGTGTGGGAGTCGCCGCTATCAATACCGGGTACGAAGAACCTGGCGCTGTTGATGCTAATGGTGATGTTTCAGCGTCGGTTATAGATGCTAGTGGCAATCAACATCGTCAGGTGGGAACTTTTTTGCGCACGGACGGAAGTATTGGTATTGCGGAAGACGTCTGGTTCATAGCGGACGGTGCGGACACGATTGACCTAGCTGAAACGACTATACCTAGCGCTATCAGTATACTCCCTAATTTGGATGGATTTGGGAATGTACATAATTTGCATACCGCAATGGCGCTTGATGCTTCGGGGGAGTTGAAGTCGCTTCTTGAACAGTTTGTCAATGCCAATGATTCAACTACGCGCCAAAACTTGGTCATTGACATCCTATATCATTGGGCCGGGGTCGAAGATATCGATCCTGAAAGCCGTGCAGCAACTCAGATCTATGGAAACGTAATCGGGGATGCGAGGAAACTTGCGGTATTAGAAGCGTTTCTGGGTGAGAATTACTTGGGGACTTGGTGTTGGGGAACTCGTGATCCCAATCCCCATGGCCCGGCGGCAGCAATCTTGCTCCAGTCTTTTGATAATCTTATGGCGGCCGTTTACGGCAAGCTAATGCTGCAAACTCATTTCTCATCAATGTTTGATGGTGTGGAAATTGAATTGACCGAAACTGGCAGCGTTTGGAATGTGTCCTCTATAATTTCTAAGCTGAAGGTGCAGTTCGACAATGATCATGAAGCTGGAGCTGTGTCTATAACTGAGTTTGGAAGGAGTCTTTCTGAGCTTGGAGATTTCGGGCGTGGTTTGATCGAACGGCTCCAGCTTGCCCCTGCGACCGAAGACGGACTTTTCGATAGCTTGTTAAAGAATATCGGAAAAGATAGTTCTTTTGGTGGGTTTGGGAACGATGTCCTCAATGGTACGGGCCTGGATGAATCTTTGTATGGATTCAGTGGCAATGATCGTATATACGGAGGTCTAGGCGATGATCTGTTGTCGGGCGGTGTGGGGGAAGATTATCTTGCCGGTGGAGATGGTGCTGATGTCTACGAATTCGGTAGGGGCGATGGAAAGGATACCATTTTTAATGCCGATCAAGACGTAAGTGGTTCTAAAATTGACAAGCTGCTATTTGGTCCAAGCATAACCGCAGCGGATATTATAGTTCGACGCAACTACTATGATCTGATTTTGGAAATAAAGGGTACGTCGGATTCAGTTACGATACAGAGTTATTTTGACGAGGATACTGTTGCTAATCATGGTTACGCGGTCGATCACGTCGTATTTGATGACGGCAGCTTTTGGACAATTGACCAAATAAAGATGGTCGTACAACGTCCAACCGACGGGAATGATGTCATTTGGGGTGATGCCTCTATCAATACCCTCAAGGGGGGCTTGGGCGATGATAAGTTATATGGTCTTGCTAATGATGACCTTCTTGATGGGGATGAGGGGAAAGATTTAGTCAACGGTGGTGATGGAAATGATGTGCTTGCAGGTGGCGAGGGTGATGATAGCCTCTACGGAAGCACTGGCAATGACGTCTTGATAGGCGGATTTGGGAACGATTTCCTAGAGGGTGGCGAAGGTTCAGATACTTATCAATTCGGCAAGGGTTGGGGGCAGGATACAATTAATAATCCTCAATTAGGCGTCGCCGAATTCGATGCCATTACATTTGCCGATGGTATTACTTCTGAGGATGTTATACTCAGCCAATCTGGCACAGACTTAGTCATTTCCTTGAGGGGCACAACAGATCGTCTGACGATAAAATATTATTTTGAACCGTCGGGTGGTCTCTCTTACCGAGTTCAGCAAGTTAACTTCGCTGATGGAACTGTGTGGACGTCAGATTTCATTAGCACCATGGCCCAGAATGGATTTGAGGGGGACGACCTTCTGCCAGGAACCGATGCTGCTGACTCGTTGGTAGGGGGATTGGGTAATGACACTTTGCACGGCCAAGGTAGTAACGATAGCTTGAGAGGGGACGACGGCAGCGACACTCTCTATGGTGGCGGCGGTGACGACATCATCCATGGTGGTAGTGGAAACGATATTCTTGATGGTGGAACTGGTAAGAATCAGCTTTTTGGTGAGGCGGGCGAAGATGTAATCCAGGTCGCCTACAACTCAACGGACAATACTTTAGCCGGAGGAACCGGTAACGATACGTTGACCGGCAGCTACTTTTCAGACACTTATTTGTTTAATTTAGGTGACGGTCAGGACACAATCTCGGAATATGATCCCGGTTATAGCGCTACGGATGTTCTTCGTTTCGGCGAAGACATACTCGCCAGCGATATCTTGATGCGTAGGACTGGTTCCGATTTGGTGTTCATGCATCGTAATGGTATCGATCAGGTAACCCTAAAAGCAGTGTTCGATCGAAATACTTCTGATAGTAGCGCTCTTGCTTCGGCCCTTATTGAGCGTATTGAGTTTGCAGATGGCACAACCTGGACATGGTCGGATATGGTTGCAGCGGGTCTGAGCCAGACGGGGACCGCGGGGGCGGACAACTTGGTTGGTTTCAATGGCAACGACATCATCCATGGAGGAAGTGGAAACGATACCTTGGATGGTGGAGCCGGTACCAACCAACTGTTCGGGGATGCCGGCGATGATGTAATCCAAGTCGCCTATAACTCGAGGGATAACACATTGGTCGGTGGGACCGGTAACGACACATTGACCGGTGGCTACTTTTCGGACACTTACGTATTCAACCTGGGTGATGGCCAGGACACTATCACGGAGTACGACGCCGGCCACTCGGCGATGGACACCCTGCGTTTTGGCAGCGGTATTCTCGCCAGCGACATTGTGATGCGTCGGACTGGTTCTGACTTAATGTTCCTGCACCGTAATGGCTCGGACCAAGTGACGGTTAAGGGGGTGTTTGACCGCAATGGTAGCGATGCGAGCGCTATCACCTCGACCCTCATTGAGCGTGTTGAGTTCGCCGACGGCACGTTCTGGACATGGTCGGACATGGTTGCGGCGGGTCTGAACCAGACGGGCACGGCGGGCGCCGATGCCTTGGTCGGTTTCAATGGCAACGACAACATTCACGCTGGCGCTGGAAACGATACCTTGGATGCCGGGACCGGTACCAACCAGCTGTTTGGAGATGCCGGAGATGATGTAATCCAGGTCGCCTATAACTCAAGGGACAACATATTGGCCGGTGGGACCGGTAACGATACGTTGACCGGAGGTTACTTCTCAGACACCTATCTGTTCAACTTGGGAGATGGGCAGGACACGATCTCGGAATACGACGCTGGTTTTAGTGGCATCGATACCTTGCGGTTCGGGGCGGGGATTCTGGCTAGCGACATTCAAGCCTACAAGTCAGGCGCTGACGTCGTTTTCATGCACAACAATGGCACTGACCAAGTCAGAATCAAAGGCTGGTTTGACGGGACGACGTCTAGTGCTTCTGTAGTGACGCAGAGCGTTCTTGAGCGTATCGAGTTCGCCGACGGCACAGTGTGGTCATTTTCAGATATTTCCTCCATCAGCTTGGGCCAAGTTGGCACGGAGCTGGGGGATGTGTTGGCTGGCGGTTCGGGGAACGACAACATTCGGGGTGGGGACGGGGATGACATTATCGACGGCGGAGCGGGAGTCAATCGGCTGTACGGCGATGCAGGGGACGACAGTATTCAAGTCGCTTCTAGCTCTAGAGATAACATTTTGGCTGGCGGTACTGGAAAGGACACGCTGAAAGGTGGCTACTTTTCGGACACTTACGTGTTCAATCTGGGTGATGGTCAGGACACGATCACCGAGTACGACGCCGGCAACTCGGCGACTGACACCCTGCGTTTTGGCAGCGGTATTCTCGCCAGTGACATTGTGATGCGTCGTGTTGGCTCTGACTTGGTACTCCTGCACCGTAACGGCTCGGACCAAGTGACGGTCAAAGAAGTCTTTGACCGCGATACTTCCGCTGCCAGTGCCGTAACCTCGACTCTCATCGAGCGTATTGAGTTTGCAGATGGCACAACTTGGACATGGTCGGATATGGTTGCAGCGGGTCTGAGCCAGACGGGGACCGCGGGGGCGGACAACTTGGTTGGTTTCAATGGCAACGACATCATCCATGGAGGAAGTGGAAACGATACCTTGGATGGCGGAGCTGGTACCAACCAACTGTTCGGGGATGCCGGCGATGATGTAATCCAAGTCGCCTATAACTCGAGGGATAACACATTGGCCGGTGGGACCGGTAACGACACATTGACCGGTGGCTACTTTTCGGACACTTACGTATTCAACCTGGGTGATGGCCAGGACACTATCACGGAGTACGACGCCGGCCACTCGGCGATGGACACCCTGCGTTTTGGCAGCGGTATTCTCGCCAGCGACATTGTGATGCGTCGGACTGGTTCTGACTTAATGTTCCTGCACCGTAATGGCTCGGACCAAGTGACGGTTAAGGGGGTGTTTGACCGCAATGGTAGCGATGCGAGCGCTATCACCTCGACCCTCATTGAGCGTGTTGAGTTCGCCGACGGCACGTTCTGGACATGGTCGGACATGGTTGCGGCGGGTCTGAACCAGACGGGCACGGCGGGCGCCGATGCCTTGGTCGGTTTCAATGGCAACGACAACATTCACGCTGGCGCTGGAAACGATACCTTGGATGCCGGGACCGGTACCAACCAGCTGTTTGGAGATGCCGGAGATGATGTAATCCAGGTCGCCTATAACTCAAGGGACAACATATTGGCCGGTGGGACCGGTAACGATACGTTGACCGGAGGTTACTTCTCAGACACCTATCTGTTCAACTTGGGAGATGGGCAGGACACGATCTCGGAATACGACGCTGGTTTTAGTGGCATCGATACCTTGCGGTTCGGGGCGGGGATTCTGGCTAGCGACATTCAAGCCTACAAGTCAGGCGCTGACGTCGTTTTCATGCACAACAATGGCACCGACCAAGTCAGAATCAAAGGCTGGTTTGATGGAACGAGCTCCAGTGCGGCTGCCGTGACTCAGAGTGTACTCGAACGTGTAGAGTTCGCTGATGGAACCTCATGGTCTCTGGCTGATATCGCAACTAAGGGCTTTCGCCAAGTCGGTACAGCCGGGAACGATAGCCTATCGGGGTCGAGCGGTAACGACAGCATCAATGGTGGAGACGGTGATGACCTACTGGATGGCGGATCCGGTACGAATCAGCTATTCGGTGATGCAGGCAATGATGTTATTCAAGTCGCTTACAATTCAAGGAACAACACACTGGCCGGCGGCTCGGGTAACGATGTCTTGACTGGTGGTTATTTCTCGGACACATACGTGTTCAACCTAGGTGATGGTCAGGACACTATCAGCGAGTATGACGGCGGTAACGTAGCGACGGATACTCTACGTTTTGGCAGCGATATTGTCGCCAGCGACATTGTGATACGTCGGACTGGTGCTGACTTAATGTTTCTGCACCGTAACGGCTCGGACCAGCTAATGGTTAAGGGGGTGTTCGACCGCAATGGTAGCGATGCGAGCGCCGTCACCTCGACCCTCATTGAGCGCGTTGAATTCGCAGACGGCACATTCTGGACATGGTCGGATATGGTTGCAGCGGGTCTGAGCCAGACGGGGAACGCGGGGGCGGACAACCTGGTTGGTTTTAATGGCAACGACATCATCCATGGAGGAACTGGAAACGATACCTTGGATGGCGGAGCCGGTACCAACCAACTGTTCGGGGATGCCGGCGATGATGTAATCCAAGTCGCCTATAACTCGAGGGATAACACCTTGGCCGGTGGGACCGGTAACGATACGTTGTCCGGTGGTTATTTCTCAGACACCTATCTGTTCAACTTGGGTGATGGCCAGGACACGATCTCCGAATACGATCCGGGTTACGGCGGCCTCGACACCTTGCGGTTTGGTTCCGGAGTCCAAGCCAGCGATATCCTCATGCGCAGAACCGGTTTCGACTTGACCTTTCTTCATCGAAACGGGACTGATCAGATAACAGTCAAAGGCTTGTTCGATGGCGTGACCTCGAATACAAGCTCTGTAAGTCAAAGCGTCATCGAACGTGTCGAGTTTGCCGATGGCACGTATTGGACTTGGTCCGACATGGTTGCAACAGGATTGAATCAAACGGGCACGGACAATGCCGACACCATGCTCGGTTGGAATGGTAACGATATTATCTACGGCGGAAGTGGAGACGACACACTAGACGCGGCAGGCGGAACTAACCAACTGTTCGGTGATGCTGGCAACGATTTGATCCAGGTTGCTACGAACTCAAGGGACAACCTCCTGGTTGGCGGCACTGGTAACGATACTCTGACGGGCGGCTACTTCTCAGACACTTATGTGTTCAACCTGGGAGACGGTCAGGACACGATCTCCGAGTACGACCCTGGTTATGGTGGCATCGATACCTTGAGGTTTGGGACAGGGATCCTGGCTAGCGACATCCAAGCTTACAAGTCAGGGGCGGACGTCGTGTTCATGCACAGCAACGGTATAGACCAGGTCAAAGTTAAAGGCTGGTTTGACGGGGCGACGTCGAGTGCTTCTGTGGTGACACAGAGCGTGCTTGAGCGTGTCGAGTTCGCCGACGGTACGTCATGGGCTCTGGCGGATATCGCAGCTAAGGGCCTGCGGCAGGTAGGCACAGCAGGAGCCGATAGCCTGTCGGGCTCCAACGGCAATGACAATATCTATGGCGGTGCTGGTAACGACGTGCTTGACGGCGGAGCCGGTACTAACCGGTTATTCGGTGAGGCTGGGAACGACGTGATTCAGGTGTCTAGCAACTCAAGAGACAACACGTTGTCGGGAGGGGCAGGGGACGACACATTGACCGGCGGATACTTCGCGGATACCTATCTGTTTAACCGCGGCGATGGCCAGGACACTGTCAATGAGTATGATCCAGGCTATGGAATGAGCGATACCTTAGCGCTTGGGACGGATCTTAGCCCTCAAGACCTTTGGTTCCGCAGGAGTGGGTCTGATTTGGAAATAAGCGTCGTTGGCGGAGACGAGAAGCTGACAGTCAGTAACTGGTATCAAGGGGGTGTTTATCACATTGAGGCCATGAAATTGTCTGACGGAAAGACGTTGCTTGATAGTCAAGTTCAGAGTCTGGTCGACACGATGGCTTCGTTTGGTGTGGCTCCAGGTGCTGAAACGACCATTACCACGGATCAGCGAGCTCAGCTTGACTCGGTACTGGCAGCAAACTGGAAGTAAGTTGCCGTAAACGTTCCTTTCACATTGAGCGGTATCTAAATAAGCTGCCCCCGCGCAGGCACGTTGGCGGGGGCAGTTTTTTTGTCCATCGCAAACGTAGCGAGCAGGGTTTCTTCGCTTATGCCAGGACGATGACCGTGGAAAGCGACTAGGGCGTCGATCACTGACGTCAGCGACTCGAAGGATGAGTATCGATTCCCTGATGGCGTCTGCCCCAATATCAGCGTCAACATACCTGCGATGATGTTGAGGTGGGCCGTTTGGGTTCGGCCTCTTAACGTTTCCTCCCGGAAGCTGGGATTCAGGGCACGTTGGGGCGATACGGAAAATCGTAGAGAACCATGAGCTATTCCATAGAGTGCAATGTCCTTATATGGAACTGCACTGTCATAGGCTAGTGAAACAATAAATGCGTTACAGCCGCTACCCCTTTACTCGACCGCTTTCCAGCATGAATTGGGCGACTGATTGAGATCGATAAAATGGCGACATCTGTTTGATCAGTCCGATCGGTAAGCCAGCCCATACGCCTTTCATATGGATATGAGGCGCTCTACCGTGAAATCTGCTGCGCAGCAGCTGACCTCAAAAAAAGTGAGAAACAAAATTTCAAATTGATGCCGTGGCTTAATCGGAAAGCTTCAGATTTTTGTAGTAAAAATCGTAGAGGAGGCCTAAAGCAGGGCGGGCTGGAGGAGCCGCGAAGGCTAGGTGTTACAGGCTCTTTCCCTGAGAGGAAGTCGTCATTGACTTCAAGTATTTGGTATTCCTTACCATATATTGCCGTAGCGCGCGAAGTGGTGTCCCAGCGGCGTCTAATGTGTTGCGTGTGTAATATTTAGTCAATTGTCTGGAAAGAATCAATTGCGAGCTACGCTTTAAATTGATGCGGCTTATTGCGAATTAATTTTTATTTGCGCCAATCTCGATCCGATCGACGGCCGCAGACTTAGTTGGGTCGCTAGGTGGCCGGGCAGACTTAACAGCAGGGTGTGCGGTCGAGCGCAGGGCAACCACTCACCGCATCCCTTATGCAACTGACGAATGGTTACCTTGTGACGGTATTCGTAAGTGGTCACAAGTTGTCATCGCTCGCTGGGATGCGTAAGCTGCTTTCTATGAACCAGTCTCCAGCACCTTCGCCCAGCACTCGCGGCCCTGCCGATCATGACATTCGCGACCAGATTGTCGCGGCGGCCAACGAGCATTTCAGTCAATACGGTTACGCCAAGACCACTGTGTCCGACTTGGCCAAGGCCATCGGCTTTTCCAAGGCGTACATCTATAAGTTCTTCGATTCTAAGCAGGCGATTGGCGAGGCCATTTGCTCCAGTTGTCTTGCGAAGATCGTCGAGGCCGTGGAGGAGGCCATCAACGAGCAAGGGCTCTCTTCGACAGAGCGCTTTCGCCGTCTGGTCAAGACCTTGATCACCACCGGAATCGACCTGTTCTTCAATGATCGCAAGCTCTACGACATTGCCGCATTCTCCGCGTCGGAGCGCTGGCCCAGCTCCCAGGTGTATGACGCACGGATCAAGCAATTCGTGGTGCAGGTGGTGCGCGAAGGGCGTGAAAGCGGTGAGTTCGAGCGCAAGACTCCCCTGGACGAAACCGTTGAAGCGATCCACCTGACCCTCCGACCTTTCGTCAATCCTCTGTTGCTGCAGTACAGCCTCGACCACGTCGAGGTTGCGCCGACGCTGACCGCGAACCTCATCCTGCGCAGCCTGATGCCCTGAACGGAGGGCTGCCGCGCGCAGCCGTCCCAAACCACACCACGTTCCTCGCTTTCGGTAGGTGCCTGACCGAGAAGTCGCTTTTTGTCTGCATGGTGACTATTGACACAATTAGTCACTTGAATAAGTATGGCTTCAACGATCCAGAGATCCCCTCGATCCAGCTTCGGCATGTGTTTGCGACGCTCGTGCGGGTTCTCGTTCAGCTCCGTAGGAGAACGTCGATATGACCCGCTTCGCTGAGGTTTTGGCGCAATTTGATCCGGGCGTGCCATTTGTGGCTCCGGCCAATTGGCAGCAAGGTCGAACGATCTTCGGTGGCTTGTCGGCGGCATTGTCGTTGGAGACGGTTTTGCGCGAGCGGCCTGAAGGCTTCCCGCCGTTCAAGTCTGCGCAGGTGTCATTCATTGGGCCCGTCACGCAACCCCAGACATTCCACACAAGCGTGTTGCGCGAAGGGCGATCCGTGACTTCAGTGTCGGTCGACTGCACGTCCGGTGATGAGCTGGCGTTGCGCACGACCTTGCTGTTTGCGCAGCCACGGGCCAGCCGGATTACCCATGAGGCGTGGGGTTGCCCGCCGGTGGAAGGCCCGTCGCGATACCCCACGCTGGAGCTGGACCGCGCCATTGCGCCGGCCTGCGCCTTCAACTTCGAGATGCGTCCCGCAGGCGGCTCGTTGCCGGTGTCCGGTGCGCAAAATCCCGAGCTATTGATGTGGGTCCGTCACCTGGATGCCCAAGGGGTGGACCCGGCGGTGGCCCTGATCGCCCTCGCGGACAGTCTGCCGCCAGCCGCCATGACCTGCTTCACGGAGCCGGCCGCCATCAGCTCGGCGTCCTGGACAATCGATCTGCCGCAGCCCGCCGTGGCCGGCGAATGGTTTCTTATCGGTTCCTTCAGTCGCCAGGCCTTCGAAGGCTATTCGTTACAGGACATGGAGGTCTGGGACGAGAGCGGGCGGCGAGTGCTTTGGGCACGTCAGACCGTGGCCATTTTCACCTGATAGAAAAGCAAACCGTTACACCCCTCAGCCAGTGTTCCTAGAGTTCTAATAATGAAAAAAATCTTGCTCAAGGCCCCTTTGGGGCTCGCCGTCACCCTTGCCACTTCCCAGGTGTTTGCAAGCGGCTTCGCCCCTTAATGAACAGAGCGTCAGTGGGATGGGGGTGGGTTTTGCCGGGCGTTCCTCTTCAGCGGAAGATGCCAGCACGGTCTTCGGTAACCCGGCGGGCATGTCGCGCTTGAAGCACGAGCAGGTCAGCCTCGGCGCAGCGACGCTGTTTGCCAAGAGCGATATCAGCCAGACCCGCAGCACATTCGGCGGCCAGCAAGACGGTGACATGGTGCCAACCACCACGGTGCCGATGGGTTACTACGTCAAGCCGCTGGACGAGCACTGGGCCGTCGGCGTGGGTTTCTACGTGCCGTTTGGCTTGATCACCGATTACGGCAGCGACTTTGCCGGGCGTTACTACGCCAACAAAAGCGAAGTGACGACGCTGACCTTCCAGCCCACTGTCAGCTATGCCTTCAACGACAAGGTGTCGATCGGGTTCGGGCCGACCATCAACCGGATCAGCGGTGAGATCTCCGGAATGGTCCCCAATCCTCTGAGCCCCGGCAGCAACGATGGGAAGCTGAAAAGCAACGGCGACGACACCGCACTCGGCTTCAATGCCGGTCTCCTGGTGCAGGCCACCGACCGGACCCGCCTGGGGCTGACGTATCACTCCAAGGTCAGTTATCACCTGGACGCGAAGTCCAAGCTCACCGGCGGGATTTTCAGCGTCGTCGGGGTCAGCGGGCGTAGTTATGACGCGTCACTGGATGTGGACCTCCCGGAGTCAGTCGATCTCTCGCTCACTCATCAGCTCAATGACGACTGGACCCTTTATCTGGGCAGTACCTGGACACGCTGGAGTCGCTTCAAGGAACTGACCATCGAGAACTCAGGCTTGCCTGCGCTGTTGAGCGGCGCGCTGGGCACTGTCAGCGAAGAACAGAACTGGCATGACACCTGGGCCCATGCAATCGGCGCGGCATACCGGTTGAACGACCAGTGGGTGCTGCGCGCCGGCATGTCGGTGGATCAGTCGCCGGCCAAGAACACCAACCGCGGGCCGCGGATTCCAACCGGTGATCGCACCGTGCTCAGCTTCGGTGCCGGCTGGACGCCGGTGCAGGATGTGACAATCGACCTGGCGTATTCCTATCTCCAGGAAGAGAGCGTGCGGGTCAACGAAACCTCTGCGACCCGTGGCGCGTACAGTGCCAAATACCGCAACAGCGCCAGCGGTTTCGGTACTTCGATCAGCTATCGCTTCTGACGCGACATGCCGTGTGCCGGGCGCCTATGCGGCGCCCGGCACACGGCGACCTTCATACACCCATGACATTGGCCATCAGGCGCTGGTGGAGCCAGCGCGGCGTGGCCCAGGTCAACACCGTGAGCGCCTTGTTGCCGAAACCGGGTACGACACTCATGCGCCCGGCTTGCAGCGCGCGGATGCCGGCGCGAACCACCGGTTGAGGTTGCATCATCACCTTCCTCAGCACCGGCGTGAGTTTCTGGCTGGCGCTTTGGGCAAACCCGGTATCGGACATGCCCGGGCACAGTGCGGTCACGACCACGCCATCGGCCTTGAGCTCCTGGTGCAGCGCCTCGGAGAAGCGGAGTACGTAAGCCTTGGCGGCTGAATAGACCGCAAAATGCTTCACGCCTTGATAGGACAGCAAGCTGGCGACCTGCAAAATGTGGCCGCGACGGCGGATGCGCATGTCCTGCGCGAAGAGGCGAGTCATGACCGTGAGGCTGGCGATGTCCAGATTGATCATTGCCAGGGACTGGTCAACGGCGTGGTCCATGAACGGGCCCTGCAATCCATGGCCGGCGTTGTTGATGAGTACATCGACCACAATACCCTGTTGACCCAGCCGCTTGTGCAGCTCGATGATCGCCGGGACCGAAGACAGGTCGACCTGCTCGACGATGACGTCGATGCCGAAGCGCTCGCGCAACTGGGCCGACAGCGCTTCAAGCTTGTCCAGCTTGCGGGCTACCAGAACCAGGGATTTTCCCTGGGCTGCGTATTGCCGGGCGAACTCCTCGCCGAAGCCGCTGGAAGCGCCCGTGATGAGCACCCAGGAATTGTCGTTGCTTTTCATGTGGCTGGACTCCGGTGGTAAAGAAAGATTGAAAACAACATGTCAGATCATCGATTCGCCACCGGCTGCGGCTGAGGCGCTTGCCAGCCGCCACCGAGGGCCTTGAACGCCGCGACTGCCGCGCGCGCCGCCTCGGTTCGTGCCTGTGCCCGTGCATCGGATGCCTGGAGCAGCGTCTGGTCGGCGTTGAGGACGTCGATCAGGCTGGCCGCACCTTTCTGATAGGCAATAAAGGACGACTGGCGAGCCTCGCTCAGTGATGCTTCGCCTGAAATGAGGGTGGTCGCCTGGGACTCTCGGTTCACCAGGGCGGAGAGCGCGTTCTCGACATCCTCGGTGGCCCGAAGCGCGGATTGGCGGTAGGCCGCCAGGGCTTCGGCTTCCTGCCCCTTGGCCTGGTCGATCTGCGCGTTGATCCGGCCAAAGTCGAACAGCCGCCAGCGCAGACCCAGTGCGCCAGAAGCCTGGCTGGCGCCGCCGGAGAACAGGTGCCCGGCCGACACGCTGGTGGCACTGCCGAGCAACGCACTGAGGGAAAATTTCGGGTAGTACTCGGCGATGGCTTCCCCGATGCGGGCATTGGAAGCGGCGAGCCGGCGCTCGGCGACGATGAGGTCCGGCCGCCGGCGCAGCAGATCAGCCGGCGTCCCCATTTCGTTGATTTGAGGGGGCAGGGGAATGCTGCCTGTTTCGGCCAGTTGCTGGCGATGGGTGCCTGGCGGTGTGCCGAGCATGACATCCAGTGCATTCAGCGCGGCATCCAGGCCAGTCTGCAACACAGGCACCGTGGCCTGCACTTGAGCGAGCGCGCCCTCGGTCTGACGGATCTGATAGTGGGCGGCGAGGCCTTTGCTGTAGAGCAGTTGGACTTTCTCGAGCAAGTCCTGCTGGGTCTTGACCTGACGGTTCGCGATGTCGAGTCGCGCTTGCAGGCCGCGCAGGGTGATGTAGATGTCAGCGGTCTGCGCGGCGACGGCAAGTCTTGTGGCGGCGACACCGGCCTCGGAGGCCTGGTAGTCGGCCAATGCGGCTTCGCGTCCGCGTCGCAGGCCACCAAAGAGATCCAGCTCCCAGCTCGCGCTCAGGTCCAGCTCATAGGCATTGCCGTACCGGTCAAAGCCAGGCGTCGAATCGAGCACCCGGCCCAACGGGGTCTCGACCGATTGATAGGCGCGTGCGGCTTGGCCGCTGATGTTTCCCGAGGGCAGCAGGGCGGCATTGGCGGCGCCAAGGCCGGCACGCGCCTGGGCAACGCGCGCCGATGCCTGGGCAAGGTCAAGGTTCTGCTCCAGCGCTTTGGCGATGAAATCACTCAGTACCGGGTCGCCAAATCCCTCCCACCAGGTGGTGAGGCTGGTGGGCGCTGCACCGCGCCTTTGTTCGACAGAGGACTGGCCCAGGAAGCGATCCGAGAGCGCAGTGTCCGGACGCTGGTAATCCGGACCGACCGCGCAGCCGGCCATCAGGCTGGCGCCTACCAACAGAGCAAGGGGGCGGAAGGGAGGCATTGAAGTATCCTTAGGATCAATATTTGTGACCATATTATAGAGTGGTCACAGGCTGTCAATGGATGAGCAACGCGCTCGAACGGATCCAAGACTCCGTGTTTACTTAGGATTACCTAGATGTGAGGTGAACTGAAAATAAAACCTGAAATGGTGACCATTGACAGAATTGGTCACGAGAGCAAGAATGAGCTCCCCGTCCTCTGCTCAATAAAGGGAACCTATGCTCCGGCTCCGACCTGTCACCCTGGCCGCTTGCGTATTGCCTCTCGTCCTCACGGCGTGTGGCGATTCATCCACTGCCACCGATCCCCGCACGCTTGCTCCTCTGGTGAGGGTGGTGCAAGTGCAGGGGGCCTCTACCAGTGCGCGTTCTTTCACCGGCGTCGTGGCCGCCCGGGTTCAGAGTGACCTGGGCTTTCGTGTTTCCGGTAAGGTGCTGGAGCGATTGGTGGATGCGGGCCAGACCGTTAAAAAGGGTCAACCTTTGATGCGCCTGGACCCGATCGACTTGGGCTTGCAGGCGCGGGCCCAGCAAGAAGCGGTCACGGCCGCACGCGCTCGGGCCAAGCAAACCGCGGATGATGAAGCGCGGTATCGTGAGTTGGTGGCCGCCGGCGCGATTTCGGCGTCGGGCTACGACCAGATCAAAGCCGCCGCCGACACCGCCAAGGCCCAGCTCAGCGCTGCCGAGGCGCAGGCCGACGTGGCCCGCAATGCTTCCGGCTACGCGGTGCTCGTCGCCGACGCCGACGGTGTGGTGATGGAAACGCTGGCCGAGCCGGGGCAGGTCGTCAGCCCTGGGCAACCGGTGGTTCGGCTGGCGCGAGCCGGGCAACGCGAAGCCGTCGTGCAGTTGCCGGAAACCCTGCGGCCCGCCGTCGGCTCGAGTGCGCAAGCGACGCTTTATGGCCGCTCCAGCGCAGCTGTCACCGCGAAACTCAGGTTGCTGTCCGATTCGGCAGACCGAGTGACCCGCACCTTCGAAGCGCGCTATGTGCTCGAAGGCGCACTGGCCAACGCACCGCTGGGTTCGACGGTGACGCTGCGCATCGCCGAAGGCGCGGCCCAGGGGCCGGTGATGCAAGTGCCGATCGCGGCGTTGTACGACCTGGGCAATGGCGTAGGCGTGTGGGCCATCGACGGTGAGCCGGCCAAAGTCACCTGGCGAGCGGTGCAGGTCCTGGGCTTGAGCGATGATGCGGCACGCGTCACCGGCCGTCTCAATGTCGGCGAGCAGATCATCGGCCTGGGCGCCCATCTGTTGCGTGAGGGTGAGTCCGTCAGGCTGCTGCCACAAACCGATGTGAAGGTCGCCGGGAGCCACCAATGAGCCTCAACCTTTCGGCTCTCGCGGTGCGCGAGCGCTCCATCACGGTCTTTCTGATTTTTCTGATTGCTGTCGCCGGAACCCTGGCCTTCTTCACGCTGGGCCGCGCGGAGGATCCGCCCTTTACCGTCAAGCAACTGACCGTGATCACGGCTTGGCCGGGCGCGACGGCGCAGGAGATGCAGGACCAGGTGGCCGAGCCCCTGGAAAAACGCCTGCAGGAATTGAAATGGTACGACCGCTCGGAAACGTACACCCGTCCCGGCCTGGCGTTCACCATGGTGTCGCTGCTGGACCGCACGCCGCCTTCACAGGTGCAGGAGGAGTTTTATCAGGCGCGCAAGAAACTCGACGACGAAGCCTCCAAGTTACCGACGGGGGTGATCGGGCCGTTAGTCAACGACGAGTACTCGGACGTGACGTTTGCGTTGTTCGCCCTCAAGGCCAAGGGCGAGCCGCAGCGCCTGCTGGCGCGTGATGCCGAGGTTCTGCGCCAGCGCCTGTTGCACGTGGCAGGGGTGAAGAAGGTCAACATTATCGGCGAGCAGGCCGAGCGTATTTTCGTTTCCTTTTCTCACGATCGGCTGGCGACCCTGGGTGTGTCTCCCCAGGATATCTTCGCCGCCCTGAACAGCCAGAACGTGCTGACCCCCGCCGGTTCCATCGAAACCCATGGGCCACAGGTCTTTTTGCGGGTGGATGGCGCCTTCGACAAGTTGGAAAAAATCCGCGACACGCCGTTGGCTATCCAGGGCCGGACCTTGAAACTCTCGGACGTGGCGACGGTGGAACGCGGTTATGAAGATCCGGCGACCTTCCTGGTGCGCAACAATGGCGAAGAAGCGCTGTTGCTGGGCGTGATCATGCGCGAAGGCTGGAACGGCCTGGACCTGGGCAAGGCGCTCGACGCCGAGACCAGCAAGATCAATGAAGGTATGCCGCTGGGCATGACGCTGACCAAGGTCACCGACCAGGCGGTCAACATCAGCTCGGCGGTCGACGAGTTCATGGTCAAGTTCTTCGTCGCCTTGCTGGTGGTGATGGTCGTGTGCTTTATCAGCATGGGTTGGCACGTCGGGATCGTGGTCGCGGCGGCCGTGCCCCTGACCCTGGCCATCGTGTTTGTGGTGATGGCGGCCACCGGCAAGAACTTCGACCGGATCACCCTTGGCTCGCTGATCCTGGCCCTCGGGTTGCTGGTGGACGACGCCATCATCGCCATCGAAATGATGGTGGTGAAAATGGAGGAGGGCTACGACCGGATCAAGGCCTCCGCGTATGCCTGGAGCCACACGGCCGCGCCGATGCTCTCCGGTACGCTGGTGACGGCGATCGGCTTCATGCCCAACGGCTTTGCCCAGTCCACTGCCGGCGAATACACCAGCAACATGTTCTGGATCGTCGGCATCGCGCTGATCGCCTCCTGGGTCGTCGCGGTGGCGTTCACTCCTTACCTGGGGGTGAAAATGTTGCCGGACATCAAAAAGGTCGAAGGCGGGCACGCAGCCATCTACGACACGCCACGCTACAACCGCTTTCGTCGCATCCTGGCGCGGGTGATCGCGCGTAAATGGCTGGTGGCCGGCACGGTCATCACCCTGTTTGCCGTGTCCATCCTGGGCATGGGCCAGGTGAAGAAACAGTTCTTCCCGACCTCCGACCGCCCCGAGGTGATGATCGAAGTGCAGATGCCCTATGGCACTTCCATCGAGCAGACCAGCGCCACCACCGCCAAGGTCGAAGCGTGGCTGCAGAAGCAGGCGGAAGCCAAGATCATCACCGCTTACGTCGGGCAGGGGGCGCCGCGTTTCTTCCTGGCGATCGCGCCGGAGCTGCCGGATCCATCGTTCGCCAAGATCGTGGTGCTGACAGACGATCAGCAAGCCCGGGAAACCCTCAAGTTCCGGCTGCGCGAAGCGGTGGCCGAAGGGCTCGCTCCAGAGGCTCGGGTCAGGGCCACGCAGATCGTATTCGGTCCGTACTCACCGTTCCCGGTGGCGTACCGGGTGATGGGGCCTGACCCGTCGAAACTGCGGGAGATCGCCAGTCGCGTCCAGGACGTCATGCAAACCAGCCCGCTAATGAGGACCGTCAACACCGACTGGGGGCCGCTGACGCCGACGCTGCACTTCAACCTGGACCAGGATCGTTTGCAGGCGGTCGGGCTGACCTCCAGCGCCGTTGCCCAGCAACTGCAATTCCTGCTGGCGGGCGTGCCGATCACGGCGGTGCGCGAGGACATCCGCTCGGTGCAGGTGGTCGGTCGGGCCGCGGGGGACATCCGCCTCGATCCGGCCAGGATCGAAGGCTTTACCCTGGTAGGGGCCACGGGCCAACGCATTCCCCTGTCCCAGGTCGGCGAGGTCGATGTACGCATGGAAGACCCGATCCTGCGACGGCGTGACCGCACGCCCACCATCACCGTGCGCGGCGACATCGCCGAAGGCTTGCAGCCGCCGGACGTGTCGAGCGCGATCATCAAGCAATTGCAGCCGATCATCGACACGCTGCCCCAGGGTTACCGGATCGAGCAGGCCGGGGCCATCGAGGAATCGGGCAAGGCCGGCAAGGCGATCGTGCCGCTGGTGCCGATCATGATTGCCCTGACGCTGCTGATCATCATCATCCAGGTGCGTTCGATCTCGGCGATGATCATGGTGTTTTTCACAGCGCCCCTGGGGTTGATTGGCGTGGTGCCGACCTTGCTGATTTTCCATCAGCCGTTCGGCATCAACGCGCTGGTCGGGCTGATCGCGCTGTCGGGCATCCTGATGCGCAACACGCTGATCCTGATCGGGCAGATCCACCACAACGCGCAGGAAGGGCTGGATCCGTTCAACGCCGTCATCGAGGCCACGGTCCAGCGTGCACGCCCGGTGTTGTTGACGGCCCTGGCGGCGATCCTGGCGTTCATTCCGCTGACGCACTCGGTCTTCTGGGGCACGCTGGCCTACACGCTGATCGGCGGTACGTTCGTCGGCACCATCATGACGCTGGTGTTCCTGCCGGCGATGTATTCCATCTGGTTCAAGATCCGTCCCGGTCATCCGGCGCAATGAAGCAGGCTGCGGCCAGTGTGCGTCAGGCTGGTGAAGGGCGGGTCGATTGAAAAACGAAGAGGTGCTTATGTTGAGTCCCACAGGTCAGAAGCGAATCGTCGTCACCGGTGTCGGCCTCGTCAGCCCATTGGGTTGTGGGGTGGAGGAGGCCTGGCGACGGTTGTTGGCCGGCCAGTCCGGCATCCGTCGGCTGGCTGACGCCATCACCGAAGGCACGGGAGTTGCCGTGGGCGGCCAAGTGCCGTCGCTGGAAGATGATGCCGTCGCCGGCTATGCCCCGGAACGAGTGATTTCGGCCAAGGACCGCAAGAAGATGGACCGCTTCATTGAGTTCGCCCTGGTGGCTGCCGATGAAGCGCTGGCGCAAGCGGGCTGGCACCCGACTAGCAGCGAGCAGCAGGAGCGCACCGCGACGATCATCGCGTCGGGTGTGGGTGGCTTCGGCGCCATTGCCGACGCCGTCCGCACCACGGATGCCCGCGGGCCGCGTCGCTTGTCACCGTTCACCGCGCCGGCGTTCCTGGCCAACATGGCCGCGGGGCACGTGTCCATCCGGCACGGTTTCAAAGGCCCGCTCGGTGCACCTGTCACGGCGTGTGCGGCCGGCGTGCAGGCGATCGGTGACGCGGCGCGGCTGATCCGCAGCGGTGAGGCGGACGTCGCCCTGTGCGGCGGCACCGAGGCGGCGATCGATCGTGTGACCCTGGGGTGCTTTGCGGCGGCCCGGGCGCTGTCCACCGGCTTCGCCGAGCATCCGCAGCAAGCGTCGCGGCCCTTTGATCGGGATCGGGATGGGTTCGTCATGGCCGAAGGGGCCGGGGTGCTGGTGATCGAATCCCTGGAGCATGCCCTGGCCCGTGGGGCCACGCCGTTGGCGGAACTGGTCGGCTATGGCACCAGCGCCGATGCCTACCACCTGACGGCTGGCCCGGAAGACGGCAACGGCGCCCGGCGCGCCATGGAACAGGCGCTGCGTCAGGCGGCTGTCAGCCCTGCGGACGTGCAGCACATCAACGCTCACGCCACGTCCACTCAAGTCGGCGACAGCGGCGAACTCGCGGCGATTGGCGCGGTGTTCGGGCGCGATCGCGGCGTGGCGATCACCTCCACCAAATCCGCGACCGGGCATTTGCTGGGCGCGGCTGGGGGGATCGAAGCGGTTTTCACGGTGCTGGCCCTGCGCGACCAGATCGTGCCGCCCACGCTGAACCTGCATCACCCCGACGAAGCGGCCGAGGGGCTGGACCTGGTCAGCCTGAGCGCGCGAAAAATGCCGATCACTCATGCGCTGTCCAACGGCTTCGGCTTTGGCGGCGTCAACGCCAGCCTGTTGCTGCGCCGCTGGGATGCTTGATGTTCCAGTAAGCTGTTAGCGTCGGGACGTTTGCCGGGGGGGAAAGTGGACTTTCCCCCCCGGCAGCCCGCATTCGCGCCCTTAAGCAATCGGCCTAAGGTAGACGCCGTTGCTCAGGTTCTGCTTGAGTTGGTTGCTCGTCTCATCGGCCAACACCTCTGGCTGATCATTGATGACGCCCTCCAGCACACGCTGGACGACATCGTGGGGCGAGGCCTTTGGCACGCCTTCGAGGCCTCGTGTCATGTCGGTGTCGACGAAGGCGACATGCACGCCGACCACCAGGGTGCCCTGGCTCGCCAGTTGCAAACGCAAGCCGTTGGTCAATGACCACACGGCGGCCTTGCTCGCCGAATACGTGACCGTGTTGGGCAGGTTGACCCAGCTCAGGGCCGAATGCATGTTGACGATCGCACCGCCACCGTTCGCGGCCAGGATCGGTGCGAAGGCCAGGCTGATGGCCAGCGGCGCGACGGCGTTGGTCTCGAACTCCTGGCGAAGGTTCTCCAGGCTGATATTAGCTTTCGATTGGTTGCCGTGGATGCCAGCGTTGTTGATCAGCAGCGTCAGGTCTTGCACGCTCTCGACCGCCGCGGCGATGTCTTCAGGGCGCGTGACGTCGAGTTTCAGTGGCACCACGTTCGGTTGGGCTTCGACGGTGGCGGGGTCGCGGACCGCGGCATACACCTTGGTGGCGCCTGCTGCGAGAAGGGCCTGCACGAACGCCTTGCCCAAGCCACGATTGGCGCCGGTGACCAGGGCCACACTGCCTTTGATTTGCATGTTGAATCTCCAGGTGTTGACGAAAGAGAAAGCGAGGCATCAGCCCCGCAGGGGTTGTTTGACGAGGCTGCCTCGCAGGACGAACAGGACCAGGGCAATCAGGCACGCCGTGACCTGAATGCCTCCCAGTGCCGTGACCGGCGCAAAAGGCAGGACCGAGGCCAGCCAGGTGGTCAGTGCGGCGGCGGCCATGGAGACAAAGCCCAGCAGTGCCGACGCCATTCCGGCCTCCTTGCCGAAAGGCCCCATGGCGATGGCCGTGCCCAGCGGATTGGCCAGCCCCATGCCCCAAAGAAAGGTGATCATGGACAGGGCGTAGCCACCCAGGCTTGGATTGGCCGGGCCCACCAGCAGCAAGGCCCCGCCAGCCATGGCGCAGATGATTCCCAGCAATGCGATGATCGCCGCGCCATGGCGGTGAGCCAGGCGGGGCGCTGCCATGCCCGCCGCGAACACCACGAACACCGTGGAGGCGAAGTACAGCCCGGTCTGCAGCGACGTCAGGCCCAGGCCTTTCATCAGGATGGCCGGGGCCGCGGCGAACGAGGCGAACAGGCCGCTCATCAAAGGGTTCATGGAAACGGCCGGCAGGATGAAGCGCTTGTCCAGGGCCAGGCGCCGATAGGCGAGCAGCACGCTCCTGGCCGAATGCGGTGCCCGCCGGTCAGCGGGGTGGGTTTCGCCAAGGCCGCGGACATAGAAGAGGGCGAGGGCGATGCCTGCCAGCCCCACCAGGATGAAAATGGCACGCCAGCCGAGGGTGTCGGTCAGCACACTGCCTGCCAGCGGCGAAAACCCCGGTGCGGCAGCCGTGGCGACCATGGTCAACGACAGCGCGCGGGCGAGGGTCTCGCCCTCGAACAGGTCGCGTGCAATCGCCCTGGACAGGACCGAGGTGGCGCACACGCCCAGCGCCTGGACCACGCGCCCGGCGATCATGACCTCCAGGGTCGGCGCGAAACCTGCGATGACGGTGCCAACGACAAAGATGCACAGCCCGCCCAACACCAGCTTCTGGCGCCCGTAACGGTCGGCGAGCGGGCCGACGATCAACTGGCCGAGCGCGAACGTGATGAAGAAACTGGAGAGGGTCAGCCCCAGCTCGCGGGTGGTCACCCCGAGTTCGTCGCCGATGGCTGGAAATGCCGGCAGAATGATGTTGGTGGAGAGCATGCCGATGGCGGCCAGGCCTGCCAGCAGCGCCACGGTCCGCCCGGTCAGGGGCTGAAGTGCCTGGGTGGAGTCGCTTACGGAAGTCGTCATCCCTTTAAGCCTGTTGATCGAAGCGGTTGTGGTGAGCGACCCGAAGACAAAGATCAGCCAACAAGGTCGTTGTTATGTATGATGGTCATCATATTTAGCGGCAAGCATGATGATCATCATGCAATCCGTCAAGCACAAAAACGGAGGTTTCCATGAGGTATTCCTCGGACCAGACAGCAGAGCGCTACGAGAGCATTGTTGAAGAAGCGTCTCGGCTGTTTCGTGCCAAGGGTGTTGCCGGGGCGAGCATTGCCGAGGTGATGAAGGCGTCAGGGCTGACCCATGGTGCGTTTTATGCGCACTTCGACTCGAAGGAAGTGTTGGCGTGCGCCAGCCTCGAACGGGCGATGGATCAGTTGGCGCAGAAGCTGCGCGAGACCTTGTCGAACAGTGACGTGCCCAAGCAGGCGTTCCTGGCCATGTACCTTGCCGAGTCGCACCGGGACCACCCGGAAACCGGCTGCGCTATGCCCGCGCTGGCGATTGACGTGGCGCGTGAGCCCGGCATGCGCCGCTCCTTTACTCAGCGGGTGGCGCGCATGGTCGAGACGTTGAAGTCCGGCCTGCCATGGCGGCCTGGCCGCTCCCGGGAAGACCAGGCCACCAGCTTTGTCGCCTCGATAGTGGGGGCGATGGTGCTGGCCCGAGCGGTCGACGATCAGGCATTTTCCGCACGCATCCTACGGGCGACCCATGAAGAACTGCTCGCCGCTGATCGGCAGGCGCAGGAGCCCACAACATCGGCGCCAGTCGAGGAAAGCAGTGATGCTCACAAGCAATCTGTCGCAACAATATATAGCAAGCTAGATAATATCGAGCGACAGGCGTCAGCAACCGAACTCGACGCCCACCTGTCGTTCGCCTTGTACAGCGCTTCGAATCGGATGATGCGCCTCCACAAGCCCTTGCTGGATCCCTTGGGCCTGACGTTCCCGCAGTACCTGGCGATGCTGGAGCTGTTCAATGACGCCCCCAGGACCGTGGGCGACCTCGGCGCCAGGCTCGGCATGGACACCGGAACCATCACCCCCTTGCTCAAGCGCTTGGAGACGTCGGGCAGGGTGACACGCACGCGGGACAAGGACGATGAGCGTCGAGTGCTGATTGCGCTGACCGATGCCGGCGAGGCCTTGCGCGAAGAGCTCCTGGCGGTCGGCCAGGCGATCGAGGCGGCTTGCCCGCTCAACCGGGAGGCGCGGCAGGCGCTGGCGGCGTTTGCGCGAGGGGCGGGCGAATAGCATCCCTGGCTATAGGGCCGGGCGCCGTGAAGGGCGCCCGGCCCGTGATTACATCGCCTCGGCCTCGGTCAGCCCCTGGTCTTCACCGAGGAACCCGCCACTCTGGTGCTGCCACAGCCGGGCGTAGGTGCCGTTCCTGGCGAGCAGTTCGGCATGGGTGCCTTGCTCGATGATGCGTCCGTCATCCATGACGATGAGGCGGTCCATGGCCGCGATTGTCGAGAGGCGGTGAGCGATGGCGATGACGGTCTTGCCTTCCATCATTTCATCGAGACTTTCCTGGATGGCGACTTCGACTTCCGAGTCGAGGGCGCTGGTGGCTTCGTCCAGCAACAGGATCGGCGCGTTCTTGAGCATCACCCGGGCGATGGCAATGCGTTGGCGCTGGCCACCGGAAAGCTTGATGCCACGTTCGCCCACCAAGGTGTCGTAGCCGGTGTGGCCCTGGCGGTCGCTCAGTTGTTGGATGAACCCGTCGGCCTGGGCGTTCACCGCGGCCTGGTGGATCTGTTCGTCGGTCGCGTCCGGGCGGCCATAGGCGATGTTGTCACGGATGGAGCGGTGCAGCAGGGACGTGTCCTGGGTGACCATGCCGATGGCGCTGCGCAGGCTGTCCTGGGTCACCTTGGCGATGTTTTGCCCGTCGATGCGAATCTCGCCGCTGTCCACGTCGTAGAAGCGCAGCAGCAGGTTGATCAGCGTCGACTTGCCGGCACCGGAGCGGCCCACCAGACCGATCTTCTCGCCCGGGCGGATACTCAGGCTCAAGCCATCGAGCACCTGACGCTCGCCGCTGTAGTTGAAGCTCACGTTGTCGAACGTGACCGCGCCGCCAGCAGGGACCAGCACGCTGGCGTCAGGCGCGTCCTGGACCTTGGGCCCCCGGGTGAGGGTTTCCATGCCGTCCTGCACGGTGCCGATGCTTTCGAACAGCGAGGTCATCTGCCACATGATCCAATGCGACATGCCATTGATCCGCAGTGCCATGGCCGTGATCGCCGCCACCGCGCCGGTGCCGACTTCACCTTGGTGCCACAGCCACAAGGCATAGCCGCCCGCGCCGATGATCAGCGCCACCACCAGGGCCTGGTTGACGATCTCGAACTGGCTGACCAGGCGCATCTGACGAAAGCCCGTCTGCTTGAAATCTTCCATCGCCGCCCGCGCGAAGTGCGCCTCACGCTTGGAGTGGGAGAACAGCTTCACGGTGGTGATGTTGGTGTAGGCGTCCGAGATGCGCCCGGTCATCGACGAACGTGCGTGAGCCTGTTCCTGGCCGACCTGTCCCAGGCGCGGCACGAAATACAGCATGGCGAGCCCGAACAGCACGATCCAGGCAATGAACGGCAGCATCAGTTTCAGGGCGAAACCGCCGGCCAGGGCAATGATCGCAATGAAGTACACGCCAATCCCGGGGGCGATCTCGATGACGGTGAACAACACTTCGCGCACCGCCAGCGCCGTCTGCATCACCTTGGTCGTGACCCGGCCGGAGAACTCATCGGAAAAGAACGAAAGGCTTTGCCGCAGCATCAGCCGGTGAAAGTCCCAGCGCAACCGCAGCGGCAGATTGATCGCCAACACCTGGTGCTGGACCATGGTCCGCAACGCCACCAGCCCGATGCTGGTGACCAGTACGATGCCGATCCCCCATAGCACACGGCTCTCCTGGCCCTGTGCATCGCCGCCGGCCTGCCAGGTCGAAAGCAGGTCCACGACCTGCCCGAGAAACGAGAACAGCCAGGCTTCGTAAATCGACACGCCGGCGCTCAACAGCGCGAACACAAGGATGTAACCGCGGGCACCCCGCGTGCAGGCCCACAGGAAGCGGGTCAGGCCGACCGGGGGCGGGGGCGCTTCATCAGGTGGGAAAGGGTCGAGTCTTCGCTCGAACACACGAAGCATTGTGGCCTCCGAAAGGATCAAGTCGGGGGTGATTGTCCCATGTTACGTCTGCCTTGAGGGGCGTACGGCCTGATGTTCTGTGAGCCGGGCAAGCCGCGCCCATGTCCAGCCGCTTGAACGCCCCCTGCAAGTCATCTCTGACAACAGCATCGCGAGGAAGTCAGGCGCGCTTGCGCGATTATTCTCTGACAGGTATCGACAACGTAGCCCGAAGGCCGCCCTCTGGCCGGTTGAGCAGTTCGATCCGTCCGCCCAAACGCGTTGCGATGGTGGCGACGATGGTCAGGCCAAGGCCCGCGCCTTGTGGATTGCCGCGGCTGTAGAACCGCTCGAACAATCGTGCTCGATCCGCCTCGTCGATGCCCGGTCCCTGGTCGTCGACGTTCAGTTGGTAGAAGTTGTCGACCCGGATCAGCTGTACGGTGATCACGCCGTGTTCCGGGGAGAAATTGGCGGCGTTGGTGATCAGGTTGTTGAGCGCGATGTCGACAGTGGCCGCGTCGGCCAGGACATGGAACGGTTGGTCGCTGACGTCGAAGGCCAGTTCCAGGTGCTTGCTCAACAGCCACGGGGTGAGCTGCACCAGGCTGTTGCGCACGGTCTCGCTGAGGTCGATGTGCTCCAGCACGGGTGCGCCGGCCTTGGGTTCGAGGCGGGCCATGGTCAACAACTGGCTGACCAGGCGACTGGTGCGATCGACCCCGGCGATGAGGAACGCCAGGGACTCCCGTCGCTCCTGTTCGGTGCCGGCCTCCTGCAGGTTTTGCGCGTGCACCCGGAGCACCGCCAGCGGGGTGCGCATCTCGTGGGCGGCGTCGGCGATAAAGCGCCGCTCGCGCCCGAGCACTTCCTGTATCTGCGCGAGCATGCGGTTGAGCGCCGCCTGCATGGGTTCGAGCTCGCTGGGCAGCGGCGTCAGTTGCAGGGGTTCGAGGGAGCCGCTGTGGCGTGCGCGCAGGGTCGCCGCCATGTTCGCCAGCGGCTTGAGGCCCCAGCCGATGGCGAGCCAGACCATCGCTGCGAGCAGCAGGCTACCGATCGCGTTCGGCCACAGCGTGTGACGCACGATCCGGTCGACCAGATCCGCGCGCACGTCACCCCGTTCGCCGACCCAGATGCGCAGGCCGTTCTGTGGGTCTTCGAGGATGAAGGCGCGCCAGTGACGGCTGTTCAGGTCCACCACGTCGCTGAACCCAGGCTGGGTCGGCGGCGAGCGGAAGGAGGGCGCGCTGGCGGTGTGCACCAGGACGTCGCCCGCACGGTTCCACACCTGGAAGGCGATCTTGCGCTCGTAGGGATGGCCGTCGCCGCGCAACGGCGCGTCGGCCAATGCGTCATTGAACGCCCGGTACAGGTCGGCATGCTGCTGCGCCGCCAACGGCATGCGCATCACCCCTTGCAGCAGCCGTGCGTTTTGCGCCAACTGCGCGTCATAGACTTCCGCGATTTCGTGGTTGCTGTCGTGCAGGTTGAACGCGCTGAGCACCGCGAGCCCTGCGAGCAGCAGGCCGATGATCAAGGTGAGGGTGCGGCGGCGGATCGACGTCATCGGCGTTCTTCCACCAGGTAGCCCACGCCGCGGATGGTGCGGATCAGATCGGCCGAAAATTTTTTGCGCAGGTGATGGATGTGTACCTCCAGCGTGTTGCTTTCGGCTTCTTCACTCCAGCCGTAGAGCAGTTGCATCAGTTGGTCCCGGGTGATGACCCGGCCCGGCGGTGACAGCAATTCGTGCAGGAGCTGGTATTCCTTGGGCGTCAGGGCGACGGGCTGGCCGTGGTAGCTGGCTTGCTGCGTACTGGGGTTGAGGCTGATGCCGGCGTGCTCGATCAACGCCTGGGCCCGCCCGGCACTGCGTCGCAACAAGGCCCGCAAGCGGGCCTTGAGTTCGTTGAGGTCGAAAGGTTTGACCAGGTAATCGTCCGCGCCGGCATCCAGCCCGGCGATGCGATCCTCGGTGGCGTCGCGAGCGGTGAGGATCAACACCGGCAGGTTCGAGCCGGTGTTGCGCAAGCGGCGCAACACGTCGAGGCCGTCCATGCGCGGCAACCCGAGGTCGAGCACGGCCAGGTCGAAGGTTTCGCTGAGCAATGAGTGCAGGGCGCTACCGCCATCCTTGAGCCAGTCCACGGTGTAGCCCTCGCGCCCCAGTGCCTGCTGAATGCCCTCGCCGAGGGCCACGTCATCCTCTATCAGTAATAAACGCACCTGGACTCCCATCAGTCGAGTTTTTTGTCCACGTCCACCATCAGCGCGGCAATCTCTTTGCGCCGCCCGGCATCGGCGCTTTCCCGGCCCGGACGGGGCGCGGCTTGCAGGGCTTTTTGCAGCGCCGCCCTGGCTTCAGCGTAGTGCTTTTGACGGTAAAGGTGATCGCCCCAGAAGTACAGGCTGTCGATTCCATCGGGGTTCAGTTGCAGCGATTGCTTGAGCAGTTGCTCGGCCTTGTCGCTGTCGCCAAAGCCGATCGGCCAGCCTGGGACCCGGTCATACAGCGCGGCGAGGCTGGTGTAGGCTGAGCCTTGCAGGGCCTTGGGGTCCAGGCTCAGGGATTTTTCCAGGTCGGCTCTGGCGTCCTTGGCCTTGCCCAACGCTCCGAGGCCGCCCTCGGCGCCGGCCCAACTGCTGGTGACGATGCCTTTCCAGATCCAGGCCTCAGCGACCGCCGGACGTTCGGCAGTGAAGCGTGTGGCTTGCGCCGCCAACTGCTCGAACGCGGCGGCGCGCTGTTTTTCCGGCATTTCGTATTGGATGTGCGCCCAGCTCTGCTGAATGCCATCGAGGCGTTGCTGATCGGCGGTGTCCATTGCCCAGGCACCTTGGCTGAGGGCGCCTAGCAACAGGCATGCGAGGATGTTTTTCATGGTTTTGGTGGCTCGTTCCCGGTTTTTTCACTGAGGCGGCGGATCAGCGGCAGTTGCTTGCGCAGGCCGCGGTCCACCAGGTTTGGCAGCAGGCTGTTGAGGCGCACGAAGAAGCGCTCCGGCCAGCCCAGGTACACATCGCGGCGCTCCCCGGCGATGGCATGGGCCACCGCCGACGCCACGGCTTGTGGGTCGTCGACGCTGGCCTTGAGCGCATCGTTCAAGGCTTGCGCGGCGGCGCTGTTCATCGAGGTGCGGGTGGCGCGGGGCGCGACGTACAGGACACTGACCCGGGTATCCGCCAGTTCCCGGCGCAAGGCTTCGGAAAAACCGCGCAGGGCAAACTTGGTCGCGCAGTAGCTGGCATAACCGGGGTAGCCGATCGAGCCGTAAGTGGAGCCGACATTGACCACCATTGCGCTGTCCGCCTGCTTGAGCATGGGCAGCAGCCGTTTGGTCAGACAGATCGGCGCACCGACGTTCACCGCCAGCATCCCCTGGATGTCACTGTCGTCGAGCTGTTCGAGCATGGCGAAGTGGTTGACCCCGGCCGCATTGATCAGCAGGTTGATGCCGCCCACGCTCTCGGCGGCAGCCAGCACCTTGCCCTGGTCGGCCGCCAACGTCAGGTCGGCGGCCACCCAACTGAGGTTCTGCGGATAGCGCTTGAGCAAGGCCAGCAGCGCGTCTTGATGCCGCGCCACCGCCAGTACCCGCGCACCGGCCGCGCACAAGGTCTCGGTGATCGCCAGGCCGATGCCGCCGCTGGCGCCGGTCAGCACGACTCGCGCCTCATGCAGCTGCATGGTGTGCCTGCGCTTCACGGGGCAGGCCCCGGAACATGTCGGTGTAGAGTCGATAGACAACCTTCGAGGCATGAATCACCGCGGCCTGATCTTCCGGGTCTTCAAGCTTGTTCATCAGTCGGCGGTAGGTCTGCATGTGCTCGATGTCGAGCGAGCCGTGGGAGCTGAGGTAGCTGAAAGCGGTTTCCGGCAAGGCCAGGCGTTCGCGGATGCTGCCGGCGGCGTGGGTGGCCAGGGCGATGCTGGTGCCTTCGAGCACATTGACCATGCCGAACAACCCTACCGGGTTGCCTCGGGCGATGGTGTCATAGAGGAAGCTGGTCATCAGTTCGATCGACAGCGAAGGCTGGCCGTCTCGCACGGCGTCACGGTCCCCGCCACATGCGGCGATATCGTTGAGCACCCACTGTTCGTGGCCATATTCATCCTCGATGTACTCGCACACCGCCTTGCGCAGCCATTCCAGGCGTGTTGGCAGGCGCGCGCCGCACGCCATCATCAGCGGCACCGTGTGGCGCACGTGGTAGTAGGCCTGGGCCAGGAACGCGCGATAACTGTCCAGGCTGACCCGGCCTTGCAACGCATCGACGATGATCGGCAGGTTGAACAACTCGTGGCGTTCCTGTTGCGTGGCTTCTTGCAGGGTGTCGAAAAAACTCATGATGCAGGTTCCTCGGAAAGGGCGGATTCGGTCAGTTGGTTACGATACAAAGCGACGATGGCGTCACGACGGGGACGCCCATTGGCGGTGAGCAAACCGTTGGCGGCGCTGAAGGGCTGGGGCAGGCGGGTCCAGCGGTGCACCTGGGCGTAGCCGGGAAGTGCCTGGTTGGCTTCGGCGACGGCGGCGGCCAGTTGCTCGTCGCTGCAATCAGGGCGATGGGGCCAGAGCAAGGCATGGTTGAGTGGCTGGGCCTCGCCGTACACGAAGGCTTGGGCGATGTGGTGGCGCTGGGTCAGTTCGGACTCGATCCACTCTGGATTGACGTTGCGCCCGAAACTGGTGACGAACTGATGCTTCTTGCGACCCTTGAGGTAAAGAAACCCTTCGGCGTCGAATTCACCCAGGTCGCCGCTCGGCCACCATTGTTCGGTGTGCAGCGGTTCGCCCAGGTAACCCAACAGGGTCGAGCCCTTGATCAGCACTTCACCGTCCTCGGCCAGGCGTACTTCAACATGGGGCAGGGGTTTGCCAACGCTGCCAGGCCGGTGAGCGCCGGGGCGGTTGAGGCACACGACCGAAGCGCATTCGGACAAGCCGTAGCCTTCGTAGACCGGCAGGCCGAGCCGTTGCGCGCGGTGCAGCAGGTCTCGCGCCACCCGAGCACCGCCCACCGCGATAAAGCGCAGGTGACGCGGGTCGAACGCCTGTTGTTCGGCGGCGCTGACCAGCATCAACAGCAACTGGGGCACCAGGATCAGGCTCTGCGCCTTGCGGTCGGCGAGGTTGCTCAGCAGGCGCGGCACGTCCACGCCGCTGGCGCCCTGGATGCCCAGGGTTTTCTGGCTTGGCAGGCTCAACGTGGCTCCGGCGTAGAGGGCGGCGTAGCAGCCGAGATTCTCCAGCAGGATCGCCAGCGGCAGCAGTGCCACATGGTGCTGCGGCGCGCTGGGCAGGCTGGCCTGCTCCAGTTCCCTGGCCACTCGTAGCAGGCTGTCGGCGCTCAGGCAGACGCCTTTGGGCGTGCCGGTGGTGCCGGATGTAAAGGTCAACTTGGCGGTGCCGGCCGGCAGGCGCTGCCCACCCTCGAAGGTGCGACACCAGAATTCACCGCGCCGGGTGTAGCCAGCGGCGATTAATTCGTCCGCAAGCTCCGGCTCGGCAACGACCCGTGTCGCCTGGCTCTGCATCAAGCAATGGGCCCGCTGGGCCGGGCTGAAAAACGGCGGTAGCGTCACGCAGGCCACGCCTTCCCACAGCGCAGCCAGGTCCCACAGCATCGCCTCGATGCCATTGTCCAGCGCCAGGGCGATGACGTGCGCCTGTTCTTCGCGCAAGCGCTCCTGGCGATACAGCACCTGGGAGTACAGGGTCACGTAGTCGATCTTCTGGGTGTCGCCCCACAGCGCTACGGTGCCGTCGTTTCGTCCGGCATGGCTGCGCAAGGTTTCCTGGAAACGCTGCAGTTCAAGCGACATGGCAGGCACCTTCAATCGACGTGGGCAAACCGAGGCGAGTGAACAAGCCGATGTTGCGTAAATGAATGAACCCGGCGCGGATGTTCCCCACGTGCACCCAGGGCTTGCTTTCGTAATAGCTGCCCCAGTGATGGCGCTCCTCGCCCAGGCGTTCGGGGTCGGCGGCGCACAGCGTCACCGGCTTGAGGCCCAGGCGGTGGAAGCTGTTGACCAGGCCGATGTTGCCGGTGAAAGTCACCCACTCCAGCCCACCCATGGCCAGCAGGTAGGTAATGGCGATGATGCACAGACGGGCGCTGCCGGTGTCACTGGCCGCGAGATTGCCGACCTCGACGATCGCGCGACGGTCCACCGTACGGTCGGCGGCTGCGCTGACCAGCAGCTCGATCGGCGCTTGCAGGTAACGTTCGAGAAACAGCGGCTCAAGGTGCGCGCGGCGCAGGCCGGCCACCGCGCAGAGCTCGCCAGTGCCGTTGTGCACGCCCAACAACTGGGGCATGAACTGACGGATGTCGGCACCGTGGGCCTTGCGGAAACGCTGTTGGATAAACGCTTCGAATACGGCTCGCTGAGCGTCACCGTGCTCTGCACCGGACAGGCTCATCAGGGGTGTTTCAGCCTGGCCAAAGTGCAGGGGCAGGGGGATGTTCCAATCGGACTCGGGCATGGGCAGAACGCCTCCCTCAATGGATTTGAGCGAAGTATCCGTGCCGTTTCTTAACGAAGTCTGAAGGTGAAGAAGGGTTAATGACGGGTGGGGTCGTGGACGCCCAGGAAGAAGGGATGTGCTGGCCAGTCGTATCGGTGGTTTTCGATACGACCGTGAACACAGGGCTCTATTGCGCGGGCAAGAGGATCACGAAGTTCTTTTTCATGTCTTCCAGCACGGTCCATGTCCCCTTGGCGCCCGGTTCGATAATGAACGTGTCGCCAGCGGCCAGTGTGAGCGGGGCGCAACCTTCAAGCTCGATGACGCAGCGTCCACTCAGGACATGGCAGAACTCCCAAACCTTGTAGTCGATGCGCCACGCTCCGGTACTGGCTTCCCATTCTCCGGAAATGCGACCTTGCTGTTCATCGTGATAGTACTTGGACGTCAGCGTGTGAGGGGTGCCTTCCAGGACTTCTTCAAAAAAGGGAAGGTCGCGCACCGGTTGGATATCCAGTTCGCGGAATACGGTCAGTTTCTTGTTCATGGTTTTTTCTCGAGCACGTTTTGGGTAGGGCGATACATCAAGTAGGCTTCACCGGTTACGCCCAGCATCGGGTGCGGAACGATCTGGCAGGTTTTAACAATTTGAAAACCATGCCGTTCGTAGAATCGGCGGGCACCGTGGTTTTCTGCATAATCGATCAGGCATAGCCCCTCCAGCCCAGAGTCTTCGGCGCGCTGCTGGGCGTGGCGAAGAAACTTGACGCCCAGCCCCTGGTTGCGCCAGGCCTCATCCAGAGCCAGGCTGGATATGTACAAGGTATCGGGTATTTCCATGTCGGAATAAGGCGCGAGGACCGGGTCGGTCTCGACAGGCCCGTCAGGGGTCGCGCGCAAGGCATAGCTATGCATCATGCCGATGACACGCCCTTCGAAAGTGGCCATCAGGCAGTTCTTGTAGGAAAAGTCGCCGTGTTCCCTGGAATAGCGAGACGCACCGACACTCAGCAACGCTTCTCCCGGTGCGGCAAGCTTGCTCCATATGTAATCGGCCATGCCCTCCGATGTCAGTTGAAAGAAGCGCGCAATATCGTGCGCGTCCGAGGCTTGAGCGGGTCTGAAGTCGATAGGCATGTAGGGTGCTTCCATGGGATCGGGTGGTTAGTTTTCAAGGATTACGCCTTTAACAGGGGTGGCAGGGTAGGCGGTTTGAGCGGTTCCCATCATGCTCTGGGCGAACACCATCAGCACGGCGTGCGACGCCGCCCCATGCTCAAATACACGTGGCCGTAAAATGGATGCTTCAATCGCCAATCTTGGAGGGGGATTTGCCGACCTTGCTCGATGCCCTGACTTCCAAGCAGAGATCAGGGACTTCGCCGTCAGCGTGTTTGCTGGGTTCGGTTGGTGACGCTCGATTACAGGCTGTCGGGGTCGCCGAAGAACATTTTGACTAGGCTCTAGGACGACTTCTCAGCGGTTCAAATAGAGGGCTGTCTCGTTGTTACAGCCCTCCAGCGCAGAGGGTTCGTTAGAGCAGCTCAACCGAATTGGTTTGCCGATTCAACTGCGGTTTCAGGCTTCCACCTACGTGTTAACTGATAAGCAATTGCCAGCCATATGAACCACCCCGGCATGACCAACAGGGCAACGCGGGTGTCAGGTCTTAATGCCAGCAGGCAGAGAACGAAGCCCAGAAAAGCCATTGAGAACCATGCCATTGGAACGCCGCCGGGCATCTTGTAAGCAGATTTGGCATGAAGCTCAGGACGCTTTTTGCGGTAGGCAATGTAAGACGCGAGAATGGTTGACCAAGTGAAGATCACCAGGATCGCAGACACGGTGGAAACGATGGTGAATGCCGTCATGACTTCCGGAACGATGAACAGCACGAGCACACCCAGCAGCATCAATAGTGTTGTGAAGGCCAGGCTCAGCAAAGGCACGCTGTTGCCTGATAGACGCCGAAAAATACCCGGAGCGTTGTCTTGATTCGCCAACCCGAACAGCATGCGGCTCGATGAAAATACACCGCTGTTGGCCGATGAGGCCGCCGAGGTCAGGACCACGAAGTTGACGATGCCGGCCGCTGCGGGAAACCCGGCGACGAGGAACAGTTCGACAAAAGGGCTTTTGACGGGGGAAACCTGTTGCCACGATGTCACGGCAATAATGCAGCTCAGCGCGAGGACGTAGAACAGGATGATCCGCAGCGGAATAGAGTTGATGGCTTTGGGCAGGGTCTTCTCCGGCGAGCGGGTTTCAGCGGCGGCGGTGCCGATCAGCTCGGTGCCGGCGAAGGAGAAGATCGCCATTTGAAATCCGGCGAAGAAGCCAAGCAATCCGTTAGGGAAAGCCGCCTGTTTGTCCACCAGGTGACTCAGGGATGCGGTGACACCACTGGGGGAGACGAAGGAGCTGGCAATCAACACGGTGCTGACGCCGATCAGGGTCACGACGGCAATGATCTTGATGATCGCGAACCAGAACTCCACCTCACCGAACAGCCTGACCGTGAGCACATTCAACGCGAACAGTGTCGCCAGCATGCCGACGGCGGGTATCCACGCCGGCATATCCGGAAACCAGTACTGGAAGAATCCGCCGACCACGACGGCGTCGCCGATCACCGCTACGCTCCAGCTCAGCCAGTACGACCAGCCGAGAAAGAACGCTGCGCGCGGGCCGAGGTAGGCGCCGGCGAAGTCAGCAAAGGTTTTGAAGTTGAGGTTGGACAGGAGCATTTCGCCCATGGCGCGCATGACGAAAAACACGAACAGACCGATGATCATGTAGATGAGGATGATCGACGTCCCGGAGAGGGCGATAATTTTCCCAGAGCCCATGAACAGGCCGGTCCCGATGGCACCGCCCATGGCCATTAACTGGATGTGACGATTGCTGAGCGTGCGCTGCAACGCGGGCTGTTCAAGCAGCCCGGAAGGGTTCGATTTCATTGCAAAACCTCTTGATTTTATGTTTTTGAGTTTTGGCAGAAAGTGGATGTCGAGCGTTTTTGTTAGAGAGCAGCGGCTAATCAAGACGATGCTTGGAGGGTGAGTGGCCCCTCGCCAAGTGGCGAAGGGCGGTCATCACCGATCAACTGACGGTGCGTAGACGCGAGGCTTTGGCCGGTGGTGGATCCAGCAGTTGGAATAGATTTTTGATGTTGGCCGGCGTCGGGACCAGGTGGACACGCTGGCCGATTTGCTGTGCCTGAGCCAGGTCGTTGAGATAGCGCAGTGACGAAAAGTCTTCCAAGGCAAAGCCCACCGAATCAAACACCGTCACTTGCATATCGTTTTCGCGTCCGGCCACTTCGCCCTGCACAATCTGGAAAAACTCTATCACCGGGGAGTCGGCTTCCAGTTGCTGGATGTCGCCCTCAATGCGAGTTTGCGGTTCGAACTCGACGATGACCCGGGCGTTGCGCAGGATGTCGGCGTGCAGTTCGGTTTTACCAGGGCAGTCACCACCGACCGCATTGATGTGCATGCCGGGCTCGATCATCTCGGGCGTCAGAATGGTTGCGTAGGCTTTGTCGGCGGTGACTGTGGTGACGATGTCCGCGCCCTTGACCGCGTCCTTCACCGAGCTGGCCAGAATCACTTCTATGTCAGGGAACGCCGCGAGGTTGTGCTTCAGTTTGAGGGACGCTTCTTGATCGATATCGAAAATACGGATTTCGTTGACGCCCAACATTTCATGAAAGGCCAGCGCCTGAAATTCACTTTGGGCACCGTTGCCGATCAGGGCCATCGAGGTCGCACCGGGGCGAGCCAGCGATTGCGCGACCAACGCGGAGGTGGCTGCTGTGCGCACGGCGGTGGTCAGGGTGAGTTCGCTGAGCAGGGTAGGATAGCCACTCTGCACATCCGCCAGAAGTCCGAAGGCCATGACCGTCAGTAAATTCTGCTGGCCGTTGTTGGGGTGGCCGTTGACGTATTTGAACGAGTACTGCTGGCCATCGTCGGTCGGCATCAACTCGATCACGCCGTCTGTTGAGTGGTTGGCCGTGCGCGGTGATTTATCAAACTGCGCCCAGCGTGCGTAGTCGGCTTCGATGTAGCCCGCCATTTCGCGGATGGCGCGGCGGATACCGACTTGGGTAAACAAGCGTGCAGCATCATCGACATCTATAAAAAGCGTCATGTTCTTATTCTCCGATCCAGGCATTGAAAGGTTGTAGAGCGTGGGGGGCTCAGCTGCGTTTGCTCTCGAAACCGTGCAGTACGTTGACGGCATTGATGCCGATTTCATCGACCATGTAGCCGCCCTCCATCACGAACAGGGTCGGGCAGCCGACGCTCGCGATCAGTTCACCGATGCCAATGAAGTCTTCACTTTCCAGCAGGAAGTGACTGATGGGATCGTCCTTGAACGTGTCGACTCCCAAGGAAATCACCAGCACTTGCGGCGAGAACTGCTGGAGTTTTTTGCAGGCATGGAGCAGGGCGTTGCGATAGCTCTCCCAGGTGGTGTTTTTCGGCAGGGGATAGTTGACGTTGTAACCCTCGCCGGCACCTGCGCCGACTTCGTGGCCGTAACCCGAGAAATACGGGTAGGACACCGCCGGTTCGCCGTGCAGCGACACGAACATGACGTCGCTGCGCTGATAAAAAATGTTCTGCGTGCCGTTGCCGTGATGGAAGTCGACGTCCAGCACCGCGACACGTTTGGCGCCTTGGGTGATGGCCTGCTGCGCGGCAATGGCGGCGTTGTTGAGGTAGCAATAACCGCCCATGTATTCGCGTGCGGCGTGATGACCAGGTGGACGGCATAGGGCGAAGGTACTGTCGTGGCCTTCATCGAGCAGGGCCAGGCCGGTGAGGGCGATATCGGCGCTGGTTTTCACGGCTTGCCAGGTCGTTGCGGTAATGGGTGAGCCAGCGTCCATGGCATAAAAGCCAAGCTTGCCATCGATGAACGTTGGCACCTCTTCGCCGGCCAGATCGCGCACCGGCCATACCAGCGGCAAGGCATCGTGAGTGCGACCGGTTGCGCACCATTCGCTCCAGGCATTTTCCAGAAAACTGACGTAGCGCTCGCTGTGCGCGTTGACGTAGCACGAGCGATCAAAAGCGCGCGGTTCGATGATCTGACCAAGTCCAACCTGTTTGACGCGGTTGTGCACCGTGTCGGCCCGACTCGGCTGTTCGAAAGACGGTTTGAGCGCGCCGTCTTTCAATTCGGTGCCGTGGTGCAACCGGTGGGAATCACTGAAAACTGTAAACATTCTGCGCATCCGTTAATGTGAGCCAGTGCAAATATTCTGTTCCGGCATGGCTGCGCTTTCTTTGCTTTCTTTCCACGATTTGGCGGATTATTCGGAAGTTTTTACTCAGGAGTGGTTTCATGCAGAAAAAAATATCCAAACGCATCAGTCTCGATGAAACCGATCTGGCTATTCTTGAGTTGTTGCAGGAGGACGCGAACATTTCCAATGCCGAACTCAGTGAACGGCTGTCGTTGAGCCTTACTCCGTGCTGGCGGCGGCGCAAGCGAATGGAAGAGGCGGGCGTCATCAAGGGCTATCAAGCCAACCTTGATCGGCGAATGCTCGGGCTGGATATCATGGCATTCGTGCACATTCGCTTTTCTACCCATGCCGATCACGCTCCGGACGCCTTCGAGACAGTGATTGCGCAATTGCCAGAGGTATTGGCTTGCCACAAGATCACCGGAGATGCCGACTACGTACTTCAAGTGTTGGCCGAGGATCTTGATAGCTATAGCGACTTTATCGAGCAAGTGCTGAGGCGCCAGGTCGGCATCGCGTCTATTCAGTCGAGTCTGGCTTTGCGCGAAATCAAAGCGGGTAGCCGTATGGCCATACCCAAATTGAGTAAGGATTGAAGATCGGAGGTTCTGGGCTGAACAAGGCTCTAAAACTTCCCGCCACGTCCGTCGTCATAAGCATCTGCTGAAAGCGCTTCCATATGCGCCAGTTAGCTGAGACGAAGCGCAAGCTAAGCGTTAGATAAAAGCTCCACATTACGTGATCCCTGGCTTAATACACCTGCTCCGCGAATGGCAGCTTTCGGCCCAGGCTGCGTGAAAACGCACTCAATACGTCGAGAGTTGAGAACTACGGGCGCTCCTCGCGAAGGGTATCAACTCCCATGTTGACCGCAAATAAAAGCGACACGCTGCGGCTGTGAACAACATCACTGGACAAGTGAGCACGCAAGTAAGCTAGGCTGTTCGCGCGACAGGTCATCGGCATTCGACGGCCTGAAAAATAAGGCGCTATCAATGTCGAAGCATTTGCTGTTGGGCTGGACCCTTTCCTTGTGCGTGCTTACTGCCTTGAGCGGCTCGGCCACCATGGCAGTTGCTGCCTCGCCTAACGCTACGGCGGTATCGGACACGCAATCGGTGTCCCTGGCAGGCGGCAAGCTGAACTTCGTGCTGGAAGGCGTCGAGGCCCGTATCTTGAACAGCGAGAACGGCGGCACGATGTACTTCGATCCGAAAAGCGAGCGGGCCATCATTGTTACCGAAGGTCCGGCGCCGACTGCGGGTACCACCCCGGACGCTGCGTTTCGCATTGCCGTGGATACCTTGAAGGATAAGCAGCAGGCCGCCTCACCCAACTTTCGCATGACGAGCGAGAAGACCATCCAAGTGAACGGCTTGAGGATGTACCGCCTGGACGGCACCGACGATTTCAACGGCCTGAAACTGCTGATGGCCTCGCTGATGACGATGAGCGATCAGAAGATCACCATCATCGAAGTGATGTCCAGCGAAAACGACCCGGCCGGCCATACCGCTGCGCTGGAGAACATTCTGGGCAAGTAAACCGCAAGTTTCCGGATAGTAGGCTATCGGCTCCCGACGGTCTGTCTATCACCAGGAGCCCACATGATCTCGTGCGCAAAGCTTGCCCAAATCGGTGTCGCGCTCCCCGAACCGCTCGCGCCGCGCGGCGACTCTGTACCCGACGTGGTGCACCGCGGGGTGGTCTACGTCAGTGGCCAGCTATGTTTTTATGGAATTCACTGGAACTCCATTTACAAGCTATCGGGGTCGCCGAAGAACATCTGAATCCGCGACCGCAACCAACGCTCCCCTGGGTCATTGTCCTGGGAGCCGCGCCAGGCCATGTGCAGTTCGAAGCTGCGCACCGGTATCGGTGGGTCTTCGGCGCGCACGCCGCCGGCGGCGGTGAGGGCGTCGGCGGTGTAATCGGGTACGGTGGCGATGATGTCGGTGCCTGCCAGCAAGGTGCTCAAGCCGTTGAACTGCGGTACGGCCAATACCACGTGGCGCTTGCGCTCGAGCTTTTCCAGTTCTTCGTCGATAAAGCCGCTGAGGTCGCCGGCGAAGGACACCAGCGCATGGGGGCGGGCGCAGAACTCGTCCAGGGTCAGGCGTCCCGGCGCGGTGTCGGCCCGCAGGACCTTGGGCATGCTGCGCCGCAAGACCTTGCGCTTGGCGTTGGCCGGCAGGTCGTCGGTGTAGCTGACGCCGATGGAGATTTCCCCGGAGGCCAGCAGTCCGGGCATCAGGATGTAGTTGACGCGGCGTACCACCAGCACGATGCCGGGGGCTTCGGCCCGCAGGCGCTTGAGCAGCATCGGCAGCAGGGCGAATTCGGCGTCGTCCGACAGGCCGATCCGAAACACCGAGGTGCTGGTGGCCGGGTCGAATTCCGCGGCGCGGCTGACCGCCGTGGAAATCGAATCCAGGGCTGGGGAGAGCAGAGCGAATATCTCCACCGCCCGGGCCGAAGGCTCCATGCTGCGGCCGGTGCGCACGAACAGGGGGTCATCGAACAGGCTGCGCAGGCGTGACAGCGCGGCGCTGATGGCCGGCTGGCCGAGGAACAATTTCTCGGCCGCACGGGTCACACTGCGCTCATGCATCAGTGTTTCGAACACGATCAACAGGTTCAAGTCGACACGCCGCAGGTCATTACGATTCATCTGGGGTCCTGGCTGATTCGGTAAGCTTGACGTGGGCGGCCATATGGCAACAATGGCCGGCATGAATCTTACGGGGAAAGGCTGGTACTCTGCACTGGCTAATTCGGGTTTCCCAGGGATAAAGCCGACAGGAACGGTTCATTTTCTTGCTGCGGAATCAATGACAGGCATGTCGACTATTAATAGCCACTGATGGTCTTGGGTACAAAGCCCGGATAGAGTTCATGGCATTAGAGGTTACTTTGACGAGGTTTGCGATGTCCCGCACGATCCGTTTTCACAAGTTTGGTGGTGCCGAGGTGCTCAAATGCGAAGAGCATGCGGCGGCTCTTCCTGCGCCAGGAGAAGTGCAGGTCCGTGTCGAAGCGATCGGCATCAGTTGGTACGACACCTTGTGGCGCCAGAACCTGGCTTCGTCCCAGGCCCGCCTGCCTTCCGGGTTGGGCCATGAGATGGCCGGTGTGGTCACGGCCGTGGGCGAGGGTGTCGACGACCTGGTCGTGGGTGACAAGGTCGCCAGCTTCCCGGCCGAGAGCCCTAACGATTATCCGGTGTACGGTGAAGTCATCGTGCTGCCGCGCACCGCGCTGACCCGTTACCCTGATGTGCTCAGCCCGATCGAGGCGGCCGTGCACTACACGCCGTTGCTGATCGCCTATTTCGCTTACGTCGACCTGGCGCGGGTCAAGCCGGGGCAGTTCGCCCTGGTCACCGATGCCAGCCACTGCGCCGGCCCGTCCTTCGTGCAACTGGGCAAGGCCCTGGGCGTGCGGGTGATCGCGGCGACCAAGACGGCCGACGAGCGTGAATACCTGTTGTCCCTGGGGGCCGAGAAGGTCATCGTCACCGAGGAGCAGGACTTGCTGATGCAAATCAACAAGCTGACCGACAACCGTGGCGTCGACGTGGTCTTCGACGGCCTCGGCGGGCCGCAGATGTCGCTGCTCGGCGATGTGCTGGCACCGCGTGGCAGCCTGGTGCTGTATGGCCTGCAGGGCGGCAACCAGACGCCGTTCCCGGCGTGTGCGGCGTTCCAGAAGAACATCCAGTTCTTCGTGCATTGCATCGGCAACTTTACCGGCAAGCCGGAACTGGGCATCGTCCAGGACCAAGTGGCTTTGCAACGGGCCCTGCGCGACATCAACCAACTGACAGCAGACCGCGTGGTGGTGCCCCTCAAGACCCGGATCTTCCCATTCACCGAGTTTGTCGAAGCCCATCGCTACATGGACGAATGTCCTTGCCGCGAACGTGTTGCCCTCCAAGTCGTCGATCCTGCCTGATCGACGCCTCGCGCAAGAGTCAGTGTCCCGGCTCTTGCGCTGCCTACGGCCTGAGCGCCTGCCTTTCCTTCCTGTGCTGCCGGTCTCGTTGCCGGGTACCTGCCTGCCCAAGTGCCCTGGCTGGGGCCGTCTCTTTCTGATCTGTTTGCCCGCCCGCATCTGAACTGGTTTTTGTCCTTAATCTGTATCTTCCAATCATTGTTTAAGTCCTGATAATTGAACGCTTGTTTTCGTCTCAAGGAAGAAGTCGTGGCGTGGTATAACTTTTCCGAAGGGGGTTGCCCTTCAAATTATAATCAAGGTGCATTGAGCCTTACTTGGTGTAAGCCTATCTACCGATCGTCAATCGTGCCGGTTGTAGTGGGGCGTCGATTCAAGTTCGGCAAGTTCCTTATTTCATGTGCTCATTGTCTGTGGGACGTTGTCGGAAATCTCCTAGGACGTGCTAGGGGATCAACCACGTCCAGTGCCCATGCGGCTTTCAGGGGCGGGTTGAAGGCGGCGAGCGAATCCGCAAACGTATGTATCAAATAATGACAGCAAGCAAGGCTTGAATGTACTGCTAATACTCTTTGCAGCACTAGAACAATCTATCCAGATCAATACGTCGCTCGGCCCGTGGGTGCGAAGGCGACGCCGACCGTTGAATTTCCAGGTAAATGGCTATGAGTGCAATCCATGAGCAAGCAATGACTCACGTGTATCAACAAGTATTGCAGCGACTGTTAGGTTTTTATTCCCGGGCAGAACGAACCGCATTGCAGTTGTTGATCCAGCGTTTAATTGTCGCCGCCGGAGGCATCGATCGGATGGGTGATTATCGCGTGTTGACAGTGCAGAACGGCAGCCGGGATGGCTTCTATGTGCTGACGGCACTGCGAGCCGCACAGTTGAGCATCGCAGGCCGGCATCCAGCGACCTTCGCCTTGCGCGTGGCCACGCCTCGCCTGAGCCAGACCACCCAGGCCACCCTGGAAAACATCCATCGCTGCTACAGCGCGCTGTTCGTCTATGACGACCCTCGGGTCGAGCTGCTGATGGCCGATAATCGCGAGGTGGTGCCGTTCAATCACACGCAGCCGCTGTCGGTGGCGGGACACGAAGCCAATCGCATGGACATGCTGGTGCTGGGGCACCTGCGTTCGGTGGACAGCCCCCTGGAGGTCGGGGACGAGGGTTACCTAGCCATGGCGGAGTTCTATCGGCACATGGCGCGCTGGGAAGCGGGGGTGGATTCACTGGTCAGCAGTGATACGCCGCGCCAGCAGAAAAACTTCATGTCGGGGCTTCGGCGCGCGGCCGGCAAGATCGGCCTGGTGGCCGACAGCGGCAACGGTTTCGACAGCCTCTTTGCCCAGTTGGATACCCTTGGCAGCGAGCTCTATGGGCAGGTCTACGGTCCCGAGCACTTGGTCCCGTGGCAGCCGGAAGGTCACTTCGAGGCCTGTCGGCGGGTGGGGCACATCGGTATCGATGACTTGACCGTCGATCGTCTGGAAGGCACCAATTGGCCTTTGTTCAATGAATTCCTGCGGGTGCAGACCGAGAACCTCATTCCGTCGACGTCCGAGAACGAATACCTCAGCCCGCTGCTGTCGGCGCACTTGCATGGCTTGCAGGCCTGCTATCTGCATGGGCGCAGCTATGAAGCCGGGTATGGGGACTACGCGCAGCGCGCGGTGATGATCATGCACCGCAAGCAACTGCCGGAATACGCCTGCGAGCAGGCGCAGGCGATGTTCGGCTCGCCCCTGCAAATCCCGCAGCGCCGTGTCCAGGCCGCCCAGGAGGCGCAGAAAATCATGGGGCTCAGCGAAACGCAGTTGGTGTGCATGCTGTTTGCGCCGTTCGTGGAAGAGGGGGCGGGCCTGGAGCATTTCCTGCGCTGCTGCCACCCGGGCATGCTGGTGGCGATGCCGGACCTGCACAAGGCGATGCAGGGCGCGGCCATTGCCGACCAGGTGGCACATTGGATGGTCGATGTCAGCGGTTTGCCCATGGACGTGCTCGGTACGTTGTATCGGTCGAGCGTCACGCGCTCGGAACGGCTGGAAAACCAGCCCGAACATGACCTGCAACAGGCCTTGGACGGTGTCGACGCGGCACAAGCCGAGCAGGGCGATGATGACCTGTGCGAACGCTCGGCCCGGCATTGAGGAGCGAGGCTTGATGGTTTCCTGCACCCTGCTTCCCGTCATGCCGCCGGGCGCTGCGGCACGGCCGGGCAGGGCTCGCCGCCTGGGCCTGATGCCATGAAGGGCTGCCGGGAGACAGACTTCGCCTACCAGGCGGTTTATCGGTACCTGACCACGCTGATCAACGAGATGGGGGTCGATGCCCGGGTGCGCCTGCCGTCATTGCGGCAATTGTCCGAGCGCCTGAACGTGTCGATTTCCACCATCCAGTACGCGTATTCATTGCTGGAGAAGGAGGGCCGGGTCTACTCGATCGCCAAATCCGGCTATTACGCGTTGCCGGTGCCTTGCGTCGCAAGCCTCGAGGGCGGTGACGACCTGCTGGAGCGCCTATACGTCAATGTGCGACGGCCGGGCATGCGGGTGCTCAGTGCCGATGAGCCGGCGTCCATGCAACCGCTGGACAGTCCGCTGTTGCTGCTCGAACGCGAGTTGCTGCGCCAGTACCCGCGTTCCCCGCAAATGCCCTCGCAGCCCTGGGGTGAGCTGGAGTTACGCACGGCGCTGGCGGCCCGCTACACCTCTTCGCCGGCCCGATGCTGGAATGCCGACGACGTCTATCTGGGCGCTGACCTGCGGGGCGTCCTGGAGATCCTGATCGCTGCGCTGGCGCTCCGGGACGCCACTGTATTGATCGAATCACCCTGCGACTGGACGGTCCTGCGCCTGCTGCAGGCGGCCGGGGTCAACGTCATCGAACTGCCGCTTCAGGCCACCGGGGGGTTCGATCTTGAACAGCTCGAACACTTGCTGGTGAACGAAACGGTGTGCCTGGTGATGCTGTCTTCGATCCTGAACATGCCCAGGGGGACCCTCGTGCCTGACGAGAACCGCCGTGCCGTCGCCCGGCTGCTGGAGCGGCACGGGACCTGGGTGCTGGAGAACGACAGCTATACCGACCTGGCGTTCGAAGCCGGCACCGTGCCGTTTCGCGACTTGCTCGACCCCGATCGGCTGATCGTCTATTCCACTTTCGAGAAAACCATCGGCCCGGAAGCACCGTATGGCTACGTGCTGTCGCGCCAGCTGACCCTGCATCTGCAGCGCCATTTCCTGTTACGGGCTTTTCGCCTGTCACCCATTCGCCAGAAAGCCATCGCCCGTTTGTACAGTAATGGCAGGGTCGACCAGCACTTGCTGGTGTTGCGGCGCCTGTTGCGCGACAGCGCCGTGTCGGCAAACCAGCTGTTGCGCGAGCGGCTTGGGGACAGCCTGCATTGGCCTGAGCCCCAGGGCGGGGCGACGATCTGGTTGCAGTCGACACGGCAGGTCGACCTGCGGCGGGTGTTCCAGCGGCTGCTGGCCCAGCGCATCGTCATCGCGCCTGGCGAACTGTTCAGCCTCCAGGGGCTGTATGGACAACATCTGCGCCTGACGCATGCCCTCAATGGCACGCAGGACCTGGACGCGGCACTCTGCGCACTGGCCGATGCCCTGCGGCTCGAACCCGCGTAATGGCGGGTGATGGATCGAACCCATCGCGCCATGGTCGAACTGTCAGTAAACTGCATCCCATTTCCCGAGCCACTCTATCCAGAGGTTTTGCATGACAGTCAGTCCATTTGCGGGCAAGCCGGCACCGGCAGAGTTGTTGATCGATATCCCGCGACTGGTGACGGCCTATTACACCGGCCGCCCCGACGCATCGGTTGCCACCCAGCGCGTGGCGTTCGGCACCTCCGGCCACCGTGGCAGTTCCTTCGACCTGGGGTTCAACGAGTGGCACGTGCTGGCCATCAGTCAGGCGATCTGCCTGTACCGCGAAGCCCAGGGCATCACTGGGCCGCTGTTCATTGGCATCGATACCCACGCGCTGTCGACACCGGCAGGCGCAAGCGCGCTGGAAGTGTTCGCCGCCAATGGCGTGACCGTGATGATCGCCGAGGGCGACGAATACACCCCGACACCGGCGGTTTCCCACGCCATTCTTTGCTACAACCGTGGCCGCACCACGGGGCTGGCGGACGGTATTGTCATCACGCCGTCCCACAACCCGCCTCAAAGCGGTGGCTATAAATACAACCCCACCAACGGCGGCCCGGCCGACACCCACATCACCAAATGGATCGAGGCCAAGGCCAACGAGCTGCTGGCCAATGAGTTGGCCGGGGTCAAGCGCATCAGCTATGAACAAGCCCTGAAGGCGGACACGACCCACCGTCACGACTACGTCAACAGTTACGTGGCTGACCTGGTCAACGTCATCGATTTCGATGCCATCCGCGCGGAGGGTCTGCGCCTGGGCGTCGACCCGCTGGGTGGTGCCGGGGTGCGCTACTGGCCGGCGATTGCCGAACACTATCGTCTGGACCTGGACGTGGTGAACACCCAGGTCGACTCGACTTTCCGCTTCATGACCGTCGACTGGGACGGGCAAATCCGCATGGATCCATCCTCCAGCCACGCCATGCAAGGGTTGATCGGCTTGAAGGAACGTTTCGACGTGGCCTTCGCCTGCGACCCGGACCATGACCGCCATGGCATCGTCACGCCATCCGGTGGCCTGCTGGCTCCCAACAACTACCTGGCGGTGTCCATCGACTACCTGTTCCAGAACCGGCCGCAATGGCGCGCCGATGCGGCCGTGGGCAAGACCGTGGTCAGCAGCGGCCTGATCGATCGCGTGGCCAAGCGCCTGGGGCGGCGCCTCTATGAAGTGCCGGTGGGTTTCAAGTGGTTTGCCGATGGCCTGTTTGACGGCTCCCTGGGCTTCGGCGGTGAAGAAAGCGCCGGCGCATCGTTCCTGCGCAAGGACGGTGGCGTCTGGAGTACCGACAAGGACGGCCTGATCCCGGCGCTGCTGGCGGCCGAAATGACCGCTCGCACCGGTCGTGACCCCAGCCAGGCTTACCGCGCCCTGACCGAAGAGTTGGGCGAGCCGTTCTCGGTGCGCGTCGACGCCAAGGCCAGCCCGCAGCAGAAGGCATTGTTGAGCAAATTGTCGCCGGAGCAGGTGGCGTCCACCGAACTGGCCGGCGAGAAGATCCAGAACATCCTCAGCCACGCGCCGGGCAACGACCAGGCCATCGGTGGGCTGAAGGTCATGACCGAAAACGGCTGGTTTGCGGCTCGTCCGTCGGGCACCGAGGATATCTACAAGATCTACGCCGAGAGCTTCATTGGTGAAGATCACCTCAAACAACTGGTGGCCGACGCGCAAACCCTGGTGGACGGGGCGATCTCCGGGCAGTGAGTGGGGCGTTCATGCCTGTGGAAGATGACTTCCCCAGGCATGACGCCAATCCGCCTCCTGTGGGAGTGAGCTTGCTCGCGAAGGCGGTAGTACATTCAACAGAGATGTCGACTGAAGCACCGCCTTCGCAAGCAGGCTCGTCCCTACACAAGCCTTTAAAGCTCCAGATACCTTTCACTTCATCGCATAACCCCATGACAAATAAGATTTCTGGTGGAACCTGACGGCAAATGCAGACACCATGTCTGCCATGTTTCAGAACACCGGAGTTCCTACGCGTGTCGCAACACACTCCCGATCTTCCTCCCGATCTCTTGCCTCTTGCGCAGATGCCGTGGCTTAAACGCCTGGCGGCGCGGTTTTTTGGTCATGGCCTGACACGGCTTCGAGCCCAGCACCGCAGTTCCTGGCTGCACGGCCAGGCCGACGGGTTTCGCAGCGGCCATACCGCCGGTTTTGACTATGGCTATAAAGAAGGGCTGGAAGATGGACGCCAGGTCCTGTTGATCCGTGATTCCCGCAGCACGGAGCACCCGGCCCCGCAGGTCGATGACTCGCTGTTCGATGACTGGCGCCTGCCGTTGAACGCCGAATTGAAGAAGCGTATCAAGGCCGATGTCACCCGGTTGCTGCCGGCCCATGGGCAACCCAGCGCCGCGCAATGGAAAATGATTTTCAGTGACACCCCCTCGACCTCGGTGGTCGCCGGGGCGGGCGCGGGCAAATCCACGACGCTGGTGCTGCGCATCCTGTTGCTGGTGCATTACCTGGGTTTCGAATTGGACTCGATGACCGTGGTGACGTTTACCCGGGAGTCGCGCAAGGACTTCATCCAGAAGCTGATCGACGTATTTGGCCTCTGGGGGCGTGCGATCAGCCTCAAGCAGGCGCGTGACCTCGTGCGCACCTTCCACTCGCGGATCTTGCCGATGGTCCGCAGCCTGCCCGGGTTCGAGCGCCTTCAAGCGTTCGAGGCCCTCAGTCACCGCGAGGTGAATGACGACGATGGGCAGGGCAACCCCTTTGATTTGCGCATCAATGATGTCCAGCGCCAGCATCTCAATGCCTGCTACCACCGGCTTTACCAACGGGACGAGCGATTTCGCGAGCTGATCAAGCCGCTGTCCCGGCATGCGCTGCAACTCAAGGAACTGGAGCGCGATCACCCGGACGTGCAAAAACGTGTTGCCGTGACCGAGTTGGCGGCCCAGCGCGATGAGGCGTTGTGTGACGCGATCGAAGACTTGTGGGTGCGCGCCGGCGCCTGGCCTATCAAAGGCATCGAGTCGAAGCGGCAAGCCTTTGAAATCAATGGCTCGACCTTTCGCTGCCACGGCTACATCCCGTCCCTGGATGCTTGGGTCGTGCTGGGTTTCGATCCGCGGGAAGATGCTCGCCTGAGTCGTCCGGGGGCTAAGCTGAGTGTGCGCGCCGAGTGGGCCGTAAAGCGCACCTTATTTCAAGCTTTCTGTCGTAAGCCTTTGATTTGGATTGAAAGCTATGACTCATCCAAGCGTGTTCTGGCTTCGCTGGCGGGGGATGCCAGCGCCGGTCCCGGCTTCGATTACAAGGTCAAGGGCGAACTGGCCTCGGCGCCGTTGCTGGACTGTTTTGTCGCCGCCGCAGGTTTTATCGAGAACCTTGGCCTGGATGTGCCGGATGCCGTGGGGCGGATGTCGTTTGCCCAGGACGACCCTGACCGTTACTTCTTCGAGGCATTGAGTCGCTACTGGCGGGCTTTCGAGGATCACCTGCTGGACCAGTCGCCACCGATCATGACCTACAACCGGATGTTCGCGTTGTTCAGCGAGCAGACGCCGGAAAACTTCAAGCTATTGAGCGACAGCATGCTCAGGCCCCTGTCGCACTTGATGATCGACGAGTTCCAGGACGTTTCGCCGCAAATCGTCTCCTGGTTGCGCGCCAGCCTTCGCGAAGTGCGCAGCCGAGGCCCGGCGATGCACGTGGGGCGCGGCGCCCAGCGTTCTTCGTTGCTGTGCGTCGGTGATGATTGGCAATCGATTTATGGCTGGCGCGGCAGTTCGCCAAGCTATTTCATGGCGTTCAACAAGCAGTTCCCGTCGCCGGCGACCACGCGGGTGATGCTGACCGATAACTACCGCAGTCATCAGCACATCATCGATGCCGCCGAGCACATCGTGCGAGCGGCCGCCGCGATCCCCGGGAAAAAGGCCAAGGCGAGCGGCCAGTCTCGATCGTTGAGCCCGGTCAACGTGTTGGATCGGGATGACGAAGGCCTGGCTCGGCGGCTTCAAGAACACTATCAAAAGGGCGATTCAATCTTGATGTTGTATCGAAAAAGCAGCGATAAATCATTGATTGAAAAGTATATTTCGCCAACTGTTAATGTGGATTCTAGCTTGCCGTACGAAACACGACGGCTCAGGCAAATGACCTATCACAGCGCCAAGGGGTTACAGGCTGATGCGGTGTTCCTGCTAGGCGATTGCCAGCACCTGACCCGGTCGCCCTACAAGAACCAAGTCTACCGAATGGCCGGGCTGGGCCACGACGGCGATACCGAACCCTACGACACTGCGCAAAAGGACGAGATCCTGCGCCTGGCGTATGTGGGCATCACCCGCGCGGTGCAGCACTGCTACTGGTATGTCGATGCCCCGGATGGCCAGGCGGCGAACGCCCCCAAGGCTTCGGATCGTATCGGCACGGGCAAACCGTTCTTTGCGGACCATCGGCGGGCCCGCAATGGTTGAGGCAGGCCAAGTGGGCGGTGAGGAGCAACTGCAATCGGCTCGGCCCCTGTGGGAGCGGGCTTGCTCGCGAAAGCGGTAGATCAGACAGTAAGAGGGCGGCCAAGCTGACCCCTTCGCGAGCAAGCTCGCTCCCACAGGGGGGTTAGGGGAACGCGATGGCTGTGACGCGACCCGCTCCAACTGGTGGAGCGGGTGAGTTGATCGGTCAGGAAGCAAACCTGCGCAAGCCAACCGGTGGCACGAAGGCTTCCAGCTCGGCTTCCACTGCTTCAATGATGCGCTCCACATCCGGGGCGTTCATCACGGTTGCGCAGGGGATGCCGGCGATGGCGATCATGGTCTCGCCACTGGCACGGTCAAACAATCGGGCGACCATGCTGCCGGGTGCGTCCATGCTGGCTTCAAAGCCCATTGGATGAAAGTGCCAGCGCATCAGCTGGCAGGCGTTGGGGAAGGTAACCTTGCTGAAAGATCCTTTATTCATGTGTTGCCCACCTTCTTCAATCGAGCGCTTCCTTTTGCTCATGTCAGGAAGGAAGAGCCATCTTGGCCCTACCAGTGAGAACTAAAAATAGCACCTGAAAATGAATGTCATGTGGCTTTTTTCAGTCCGTTTAGCGATTGGTTCAATTCTTTTGATCTGCATCAAGGCCTAAACGGTAGATTCTGTTTTGCCATCATGCTTCGGGCAGGCCATCCTGAACCTCGCGCAAGGGCTCTGGCGCGCGGTATTTGAAGGCGATGAGCAGGGCCAGGACGACCAGGGCCAGCGCGACGGCGAAGGTGGTGTGCAGGCCGCTTGCGATCGCCTCGGGGCTGGCATTGCCGATATCAGGCGTCGCCGACGCATGGGCGAATACCGCTCCCAGCACCGATGCCCCCGTGAAAAAGCCCAGGTTACGCGACAGGTTGAGCAGGCCGGCAATCACGCCTCGCCGGTGGGCGGCCACATTGGCCATCACGGCGGTGGTGTTGGCCGTCTGGAAGAAAGCGTAGCCGAGGGTCGTCACCACGATGGCGCCAAGGTAGCCGCCGATGCCGAGCGCCGGTGAAACCAGCGACAGCATCAGGCTGCCAAGGACCATGGTGGCCAGTCCCGCCAGGCGCATGGGGCGCACACCCATGCGGTCGGTCAGGCGCCCGGCCGGGACGCCGGCCAGCGCGGCCACGCAGGGACCCACCGCCAGCACCAGGCCGACGAGTGCCGCCGGCAAGCCAAGGGCGATCGACAAGTAGAAGGGGCCGACCAGCAACGTCGCCATCATCACCGTGGCGACCACGGCACTCGTTGCCAACCCGGACACCAACAGGCGGTCCCGGAATGCGGTCAACGGGATCAGCGGCGAGACGGCCCGGGATTGGACCCACACAAACAGCCCGATGCCCAGGGCCGCAATCAGCAACAGCACCACATTCCGCCCGCCAAAGTCGCCACGCCCGGAGGTCATGGCCAGGGCGTAGGCGCCGAGGGTGGCTGCCAGCACCAACGTGCCGTAGACATCGAAGCGCGCGCCAGTCGCCTGGGGTGGTCGCATCGGCAGCGAGCGCCAGGCCAGTACCAGCGTAAGCACGCCGAGGGGCACATTGATCAGAAACAGCGCCTGCCAGCCAAAGCCGCTGATCAGTGCTCCCCCCAGGCTCGGTCCGAGTGCGGTGCCCACCGCCGACAACGTTGCCAGCAAGCCCATGGCGCTGCCGGTCTTGCCCTGGCTGACGGTGTCACTGGCCAGGGCCAGAGTCAGCGTCATCATGATGGCGGCACCCAGGCCTTGCAGGGCCCGACCGGTGAGCAGCCAGCCGAGCGAAGGCGCCGCGCCGCAGCCTGCCGAGGCGGCCGTGAACAGCGCGATGCCGATCAATAACAGTCTGCGCCGACCCATCAGGTCCCCCAGGCGCCCGACGCTGACAATCAGCGTGGTTATCACCAGCAGGTACGCCAGCACCACCCACTGGACTTGCTGGAAGGATGCCTCGAATGCCTGGGCCAAGGTCGGCAAGCCCACCGTGGCGACACTCGCGCCCAGGGACGCCAGCAGCGTCGAAAGCGCCAAGCTGGCCAAGGCCCCGCGCGAGGCAGAGGGAAGGGGGTGGGTGGTTGTCGGCGGAACATGGGTTTTCATTGGGTCACCTGTGTCTGCGGCCTTGAACGTGGCGCTGTCAGAACGTTACGCCTGGGCATAACATGGCGGAAGACGCAGCGTTTGCACGTTATAGCTGCACCCAACGCCATCTATTTACGCTAGGGCCCCGCCATGTCCGTTCCCGACCTCAATTTGCTCGTCACCCTGGATGTGCTGCTGTCCGAAGGTAGCGTGGCCCGTGCGGCGCGAAGACTGCGGTTGAGCCCGTCGGCGATGAGTCGGGCGCTGGCTCGGTTGCGCGAAACCACGGGGGATCCGCTTCTGGTCAGGGCCGGGCGAGGGCTGGTGCCAACGCCCCGTGCCCTGGCGCTGCGCGAACAGGTCAGCGATTTGGTTCAAGAGGCCCAGGCGGTGCTGCGGCCGGTCGCGACGCCGGACCTGGGCCAGTTGAACAGAACCTTCACCTTGCGCACCCGCGAGGGCTTCGTCGAGAACTTCGCCATCGACCTGATTGCCCGCATCAACGAGCAGGCGCCCGGCGTACGCCTGCGTTTCGTGGAGAAGGCCAACCGCGACAGCACGGCGTTGCGCGAGGGTACCGTGGACCTGGAAACCGCGGTCGTCGACAAGGACACCAGCCCGGAACTGCGGACCCAGGCACTGTTTGGTGATCGCTTGATCGGGGTGGTGCGCGCCGGACACCCGCTGAGCCAGGCCGCCATCACCGCCGAGGGCTATGCGGCGTGTCGGCATATCGGGGTTTCGATGCGTTTTCTCGATCAAGGACCCATCGACCGGATCCTCGAGCCATTGGGCCTGTCGCGGGACATTGTCACCACCGTGCCAGGCTTTTCGTCGGCGTTGGGGCTGGCCCGCTCCAGCGACCTGGTTGCCAGCGTGCCGGCGCGCTACACCGCCAGCCTGCGCATGGGCATGCACAGCTTCGCGCTGCCGTTTCCGGTGCCTGAGTTCACCATTGCCATGCTGTGGCACCCGCGTATGGATGCCGACCCGGTGCATCGCTGGCTTCGGGGCTGCCTGCGAGAAGTGTGTGCGCGCAAACCCATGGCGATTTAGTAGATATTGATTAATAGCACTTCGCTGGCACTTAGTTGACGTAAGTGCGGCTTTTGGGCAAATGGTTAGTTGTCGCTATTTAATATTTAAATAGAGTTTTGTCCGACAATCGGCATTCGAATTTTTAACTAGTGAGTACGTAACGGGCGAAACCTGTTGTTTGTGGGCATGAAAGCTGGGAACAGAAATTGACCTCGAAAAAACTGCTAGACGTTTGATTTCCAATTGTGTCAGGTTTCTTACGTCCCTCATTGGGCGAGTGATAGGACGATCTCGCCAGAGATCGCCTGTCGTCTGAAAAATGTTCCATTTGCAAACAAGGAAGTGTGTTTATGTCGAAAGTCAAAAACAGCGCTATTGATTCTGCCGAACAACTGCTCTGGGCCCCGCAATCATTGGCGGCCGCCAGCAGTGCGTTCAACCAGATCAATAGTTTCAGCCACCAATACGATCGTGGCGGCAACCTGACCGTCAACGGCAAGCCGTCCTATTCCGTCGACCAGGCGGCCACGCAGTTGCTGCGTGACGGCGCGGCGTACCAGGACCGCGATGGCAGCGGCAAGATCGAGCTGACCTACACGTTCCTGACGTCCGCTTCTTCGAGCACCATGAACAAGCATGACATCAGCGGCTTCAGCCAGTTCAGCGCCCAGCAGAAAGCCCAGGCAGCCCTGGCGATGCAGTCCTGGGCAGACGTGGCCAACGTCACGTTCACCGAGAAGGCCAGCGGCGGCGACGGCCACATGACCTTCGGCAACTACAGCAGCGGCCAGGATGGCGCGGCGGCATTCGCCTACCTGCCGGGCACCGGTGCCGGTTACGACGGCACCTCGTGGTACCTGATCAACAGCGGTTACACCCAGAACAAGAACCCTGACCTGAACAACTACGGTCGCCAGACCCTGACCCACGAGATCGGTCACACACTGGGCCTGGCGCACCCCGGTGACTACAACGCCGGCGAAGGCGCACCGACCTACGATGACGCCACCTATGGCCAGGACACCCGTGGCTACAGCGTCATGAGTTACTGGAGTGAGAGCAACACCAACCAGAACTTCAGCAAGGGCGGCGTCGAAGCCTATTCCTCCGGCCCGCTGATGGATGACATTGCGGCCATCCAAAAACTCTACGGCGCCAACACCAACATCCGCACGGGCGATACCACCTACGGTTTCAACTCCAACGCCGGCCGGGATTTCCTCAGCGCCACGTCCTCCTCGGACAAAGTCGTGTTCTCGGTCTGGGACGCGGGCGGTCGCGACACCCTGGACTTCTCCGGCTTCACCCAGAACCAGAAGATCAACCTCAACGATGCCTCGTTCTCTGACGTGGGTGGCCTGGTGGGCAACGTGTCCATCGCCAAGGGCGCGATCGTCGAGAACGCCATCGGCGGTTCGGGCAGCGATCTGCTGATCGGCAACGCGGTCGCCAACGAACTCAAGGGCGGTGCTGGCAACGACATCCTCTGGGGGGCGGGTGGAGCCGACAAGCTGTGGGGCGGCTCGGGGTCGGACACTTTCGTGTTCGCGGCCAGCAGCGACTCGCGGCCCGGTGCGGCGGACCAGATCCTCGACTTTGTCAGCGGCCTGGACAAGATCGACCTGACCGGCATCACCAAGGGCGCGGGCCTGCATTTCGTGAACGCGTTCACCGGTGCCGCGGGCGACGCCGTGCTGTCGACATCGGGTGGCAACAGCCTGCTGTCGGTGGACTTCTCCGGGCATGGCGTGGCGGACTTCTTGGTCAGCACCGTCGGCCAGGCGGCGGTCACGGATATCGTGGCGTGATGTCAGCTTGAGTAACGTGGCGAGGGGTAACGCCCCTCGCCACACAATCCAGACCTTTTGAACGCGAGAACACACCATGCCTTGCAGGCTTTCGGCAACCGCCTGGACACTCGCTACGCTGATGCTGCTTTTCGGAGACGCCACCATGGCCCGCAGCCTGTTGTTGATAGAACCCTCGCAGTTGGCCGGTCAATGGCTGGCCGTGCTGTCGGGCCCACAGGATGACGCCCAGAGCCAGGCATTGCAGGACAAACCTTCCAACACCTGCCTGGTGGAACTCAAGGCGGACCAGACCCTGGGCGGGCAAACCGAATGCCTGGGGCATTGGTTGGGAGAGGAACCGGTGCAGTGGTTTACCGAACCCGACGGTCTTTCGTTGATCGGCCAGCACAACACCCGGGTTCATCTGGGGCTGCGCCAGCAAGACCGTTATCAAGTGACGTTGAAGTCCGGTTTGGTAGTTAGGCTTGAACGTAATAAGTCGCAAGTCACGCACTAGCCACAGTGGCGCTAAGAATCAGTAAGTTGATTAACGGCCAGGCGGCCTGATACAGCCAACACGCAAGGAAGATGCATGAATAAGGCAAGGAGTGCCGGGGCGGTGCCGCTGTTTAAAGCCCTGGGCGAATATAAAAGTATTTTGATCAGCGTCGGATGTTTTACCGCATTGATCAATGTGCTGATGCTTGCGCCGTCGATCTACATGCTCCAGGTCTATGACCGTGGGCTGTCCTCGCAAAACGAAACGACCTTGTTGATGTTGTCGCTGATGGTTGTCGGCTTCTTTGTGTTCATCGGGTTGCTGGAGATGGTGCGCAGTTTCGTCGTCATCCGCATCGGCAGCCAGTTGGAGCGACGTTTCAACCTCCAGGTATACAAAGCTGCGTTCGAGCGCAACCTGCGCCAGGGCGAGGGCAACGCCGGGCAGTCCTTGGGCGACCTGACCCAACTGCGCCAATTCGTCACCGGGCCGGCGCTGTTCGCGTTCTTCGATGCGCCGTGGTTTCCCGTCTACCTGCTGGTGATCTACCTGTTCAATGTCTGGCTCGGGGTGTTCGCCAGTGTCGGCACGGCGTTGTTGATCGGCCTGGCCTGCCTGAACGAGGTCATGACCCGCAAGCCGCTGGGGCAGGCCAGTGTCTATTCGCAGCAGTCCAGCCAATTGGCGACCAGCCATTTGCACAACGCCGAGACCATCCAGGCCATGGGCATGCTCGACGCGCTGCGCAGCCGCTGGTTCGCCGTGCATTCGCGGTTCCTCGGCCTGCAGAACCGGGCCAGCGACACCGGCGCGGTGATCAGTTCCGTGAGCAAGACCTTGCGCCTGTGCCTGCAATCCCTGGTCTTGGGTTTAGGCGCGCTGCTGGTGATCAAGGGCCAGATGACCGCCGGGATGATGATCGCCGGCTCGATCCTGATGGGGCGGGTGCTGAGCCCCATCGACCAGTTGATCGCCGTGTGGAAGCAGTGGAGCGGCGCCAAGTTGGCCTATCGCCGCCTCGATGCGCTGTTGCAGGCGTTTGTTCCCCGAGACGAAGGCATGGCGCTGCCGGCGCCCAAGGGCCAGGTCAGCTTTGAACAGGTCAGTGCCGGCCCGCCGGGGCAACGCAACGCGACGCTGCAACAGGTCAGTTTCAGCCTGGCGGCGGGGGAAGTGCTCGGCGTATTAGGCGCATCGGGGTCCGGCAAGTCGACCCTGGCCCGGGTGCTGGTGGGCGTCTGGCCAACCCTGGGTGGCACCGTGCGTCTCGATGGGGCCGACATCCATCGTTGGAACCGCGACCAACTGGGTCCCTACATCGGCTATCTGCCCCAGGACATCGAGCTGTTCAGCGGCAGCATTGCCGAGAACATCGCTCGCTTTCGCGAGGCCGACCCGCAGAAGGTCGTTGCCGCGGCGCAACAGGCCGGCGTTCATGAACTGATCCTGCGCATGCCCCAGGGCTACGACACGGTGCTGGGGGAAGACGGCAGCGGTCTTTCGGGCGGGCAGAAGCAACGGGTGGCGCTGGCCCGGGCGATGTATGACCGGCCGAGCCTGGTGGTGCTCGATGAGCCCAATTCCAACCTGGACACGGTGGGCGAAGCGGCATTGGCCAGTGCCATCGCGCAGATGAAAGCCCAGGGCACCAGCGTGGTGCTGGTGACGCATCGTTCCTCGGCATTGGCCCAGGCCGACAAGCTGCTGGTGCTCAACGAAGGCCGCTTGCAGGCCTTCGGCCCCAGCCAGGACGTGCTGCGGGCGTTGTCCGGCCAGGCGGAGTCGGCCCGGGACAAACCCCAGGCCGCCCCCACCGGCCTGAGCATGAGCCGCCACTACCCGACAGCCAACAAGCCGAGCGGCGCATGAGCCAGGATCGCGACATGAACCTCGAACACACCCGGATCTTCGAAAGCCCCGAGCGCGATGCGCGGTTTTTCACCCGCATCGGCTGGGCACTGGCGCTCATTGGCGCCGGCAGTTTCTTCACCTGGGCCAGCCTGGCGCCGTTGGACCAGGGCATCCCGGTCCAGGGCACCGTGGTGGTGTCTGGCAAGCGCAAGGCGGTGCAGTCGATGAGCAGCGGCGTGGTCAGCCGGATCCTGGTGCGCGAAGGCGAGGCGGTGAGGCAGGGCCAACCGCTGTTTCGCCTGGACCAGACCCAGGCCGACGCCGACGTCCAATCGCTGCAAGCCCAGTACCGCATGGCCTGGGCCAGCCTGGCACGCTGGCAGAGCGAGCGCGATAACCTGGCCCGTGTGAGCTTCCCGGCCGAGTTGAGCCACGACCCGGACCCGCGCCTGGCCCTGGTGCTCGAAGGCCAGCGGCAACTGTTCAGCAGCCGCCGCGAAGCCTTCGCCCGCGAGCAGGCGGCATTGCGCGCCAGTATCGACGGCGCCACCGCTCAACTGGCGGGCATGCGCCGGGCCCGCAGTGACCTGACGGCCCAGGCCGAATCACTGCGATTGCAATTGGGCAACCTGCAACCCTTGGCGGACAACGGCTACATCCCGCGCAACCGACTGCTGGACTATCAGCGGCAATTGTCACAGGTGCAGCAGGAACTGGCGCAGAACAGCGGCGAAAGCGGCCGGGTGGAGCAGGGGATTGTCGAGTCGCGGCTCAAACTGCAGCAGCACGGCGAGGAATACCAAAAAGAAGTCCGCAGCCAACTGGCCGACGCCCAGCTCAAGAGCGAAACCTTGCAGCAGCAGTTGAAGTCCGCCGGGTTCGAGCTGCAACACAGTGAGATCCTCGCCACCGCCGACGGCATCGCCGTCAACCTCGGTGTGCACACCGAAGGCGCGGTGGTGCGCCAAGGCGACACCTTGCTGGAGATCGTGCCCCAAGGCACGCGCCTGGAGGTGGAAGGGCACTTGCCGGTGAACCTGGTCGACAAGGTCGGTACGCACTTGCCGGTGGACATCCTGTTCACCGCCTTCAACCAGAACCGCACGCCGAGGGTGCCGGGGGAAGTCAGCCTGGTGTCCGCCGACCAGATGATCGATGAGAAGACTGGTGCGCCTTACTACGTCCTGCGCAGCAGCGTCAGCGACCGTGCGCTGGAGAAGCTCAATGGCCTGGTGATCAAGCCCGGCATGCCGGCGGAGATGTTCGTGCGCACCGGCGAGCGCTCGCTCCTGAATTACCTGTTCAAACCGCTGCTCGACCGAGCTGGCTCTGCGTTGACCGAAGAATAAGGTGTGCTGTGGTATGAAGCGTTTTTTCCGGTTGGCCCTGTTGGCCATTTGCGCGTGCGACCACGCCTGGGCCATGGGCCCGTTTGAACTCTATGAGCAGGCCCTGCGCAACGACCCGGTCTACCTGGGGGCGATCAAGGAACGCGATGCGGGCCTGGAGAACCGCGCCATTGGTCGTGCCGGGCTGCTGCCGCACCTGGGCTACAGCTACAACAAGGGCCGCAACCAATCGAAAGTCACCTACCTCAATGACCGTGGCGCCAGCCAGCATGATGATCGCAACTACAGCAGCTACGGCTCCAGCCTGACCCTGCAACAACCCTTGCTGGACTACGAGGCTTACGCGGCGTACCGCAAGGGCGTCGCCCAGGCGCTGTTCGCCGACGAGAACTTTCGCGGCAAGAGCCAGGAATTGTTGGTGCGGGTGCTCAGTTATTACACCCAGGCGTTGTTCGCCCAGGACCAGATCGACATTGCCCTGGCGAAGAAAAAGGCCTTCGAGCAGCAGTTCCACCAGAACGAGGAGCTGTTTCGCCAGGGCGAAGGCACGCGTACGGACATCCTTGAAGCCGAATCGCGCTACGAACTGGCCACGGCGGAAGAGATCGAGGCTCGCAACGAGCAGGATGCGTCCCTGCGCGAACTGGGGGCGTTGATCGGCGTGCCGGCCCTGGACATCGGCGATCTGGCACCGCTGAACGACACGTTCCAGACCTTCAGCCTGCAACCGGCCAACTTCGACAGCTGGCATGAGCTGGCGGTGAGCAACAACCCGAACCTGGCCTCCCAGCGCCAGGCCGTGGATGTCGCGCGTTTCGAGGTCGAGCGCAACCGCGCCGGGCATCTACCGAAAGTCAGTGCCTACGCGACCATGCGCCAGAACGAGTCGGAAAGCGGCAACACCTACAACCAGCGCTACGACACCAACACCATTGGCGTCGAGATCAGCGTGCCGCTGTACGCCGGCGGCGGGGTCTCGGCGTCCACCCGCCAGGCCAGCCGCAACATGGAGCAGGCCGAATACGAGCTGGACGCCAAGACCCGCGAGACGCTGATCGAATTGCGCCGCCAGTTCAGCGCCTGCGTCTCGGGGGTGAACAAATTGCGCGCCTACCAGAAAGCCCTGGGTTCGGCCGAAGCGCTGGTGGTCTCGACCCGGCAAAGCATCCTCGGCGGCGAGCGGGTCAACCTCGACGCGCTCAATGCCGAGCAACAGCTCTACACCACTCGCCGCGACCTGGCCCAGGCCCGCTACGACTACCTCATGGCCTGGACCAAATTGCATTACTACGCCGGCACGCTGGGGGCGCAGGACCTGGCGAAGGTGGATGAGGCGTTCGTCAGCCATTGACTAGGGATGGCTGTCCGGCCTTTGTGGCGAGGGAGCTTGCTCCCGCTTGAGTGCGAAGCGCTCACAAGCAGGGGCTGTTGCACAGCCCAGCGGGAGCAAACTCCCTCGCCACGGGGACCGGCATAGGTCAGCACAGGATTTTTGCAGCCACTAAGGAAGGTTCGTTGATGAAGACTGATAACAAAAAACAACCCGCAAGAACCCGTCGCGTGTTTGTGCCCAAGGCCCTCAACCACGCCATGCTCTGTGCACTGGCAAGCCTGGGCACGGCGCAGGCGGCGCCGTATGTCGAGGCGGGCAAGGCAGGCGATCCGGACAGTTGGCGCAGCAGCGAATTCAACGCCGAATGGGGCCTGGGCGCGATCAACGCCCAGCAGGCCTATGCCGCCGGCTACACCGGCAAGGGCGTGAAACTGGGGATCTTCGACCAGCCGGTGTATGCCGCCCACCCGGAGTTCTCCGGCAGCGATAAAGTCGTGACCCTGGTCACCAGCGGCATCCGCGAGTACACCGACCCGTACATTCCGGTGAAGGCCGGTGATCCGTTTCGCTACGACGGTTCGCCCACGGTCGGTTCCGACGGCAAGCTGGGCTCCCACGGCACCCACGTCGGCGGGATCGCCGCCGGCAGCCGCGACGGTGGGCCAATGCACGGCGTGGCGTTCAACGCACAGATCATCAGCGCCGACAACGGCGACCCCGGCCCCGAGGACGGCATCATCCTGGGCAACGACGGCGCGGTGTACAAGGCCGGTTGGGACGCGCTGATCGCCAGCGGCGCACGGATCATCAACAACAGCTGGGGCATCGGCATCACCGACCGCTTCGACCAGGGCGGGCGCGACCCGGCGTTCCCGCACTTCACCGTGCAGGACGCGCAGTTGCAATTCGACCAGATCCGCCCGCTGCTGGGGACCAAGCCGGGCGGCGCCTACGAGGGCGCCATCGCGGCGGCCCGCAGCGGCATCGTGACGATTTTCGCCGCCGGCAACGACTACAACCTCAACAACCCCGACGCCATCGCCGGCCTGGCGTATTTCGTGCCGGACATCGCCCCCAACTGGCTGACCGTCGCGGCGCTGCAAGTCAACCCGGATACCGCCAGCCCCGATCCCTACACCATCAGTACCTTCTCCTCGCGCTGCGGCTACACCGCCAGTTTCTGCGTCTCGGCGCCGGGCACGCGGGTCTACAGTGCGGTGATCGGCGGTACCAGCGCCGATGACCTGACCGTGGGCTACGGCAACAAGAGCGGCACCTCCATGGCCGCCCCCCATGTGGCCGGCAGCGTCGCCGTGTTGATGGAGCGCTTCCCGTACATGACCGGTGCTCAGGTTGCCAGCGTGCTGCGCACCACGGCCACCGACATGGGCGCGCCGGGCGTCGATGCGCTGTACGGCTGGGGCATGATCAACCTGGGCAAGGCCATCGACGGTCCGTCGATGTTGGTGACCGAGGCCGACATTCCCGAAGCGTTCCGGATCGACGGGGCCTACGGCGATGGCCAGTTCGTGGTCGACCTGCCGGGCATTGGCGCGACCATAGACGCCGGCAAGCCCACGGAGCGCGTGTGCAGCGGGATCCAGTGTGGCCTGGACGTCTGGCGCAACAACATCGCCGGCCACGGCGGGCTGACCAAGGAAGGCCTCGGCACCCTGGTGCTGACCGGCGACAACCGCTACAGCGGGCCGACCCTGGTCAATGAAGGCCGACTGGCCGTCAACGGTTCACTGGCCTCGACGGTGACCGTCAATGACGGCGGCGTCCTCGGCGGCAACGGGCGCGTTGCCGGCCTGACCGCCAATCGCGGCGGCAGCGTGGCACCGGGCAACTCCATCGGCACACTGCAGGTGGCAGGAGACGTGACCTTCGAGCCGGGTTCGACCTACGCAGTGGAGGTCTCGCCGACCTCCAGCGATTTGATCGTGGCGGGCGGCAAGGCTTCCATCGACGGCGCTACGGTGTCGCTGTCATTGGAAAACAGCCCGACGCTGCTCACGGCCCGTGAGGTGAAGAGCCTGCTGGGCACGCAGTTCAACATCCTGCAGGCCGCCGGCGGTATCGACGGGCGTTTTGGCCAGGTCTTGCCCAACTACGCGTTTCTCGGCGGCGACCTGGCCTACAGCGCCAATGGCATTCAACTGGCGGTCGAGCGCAACGCCGTGTCGTTCGCCAGCCTTGGCCTGACGCCCAACCAGCGCTCCGTAGCGACCGCCGCCGAGCAACTGGGCGCTGGCAACGGCCTTTACGAAGCCTTGCTGTTGTCGCCCAGTGCCGCCGCGGCGCAGCAAGCCTTCCAGCAACTCTCTGGCGAAATCCACCCGGCCGTCGGCACGTTGCTGATCAACGACAGCCGCCACTTGCGTGAAGCCGTCGGCGATCGTTTGCGCCAGGACGCCTTGTATGACGCGAATACCCCAAGCACTGCCGACAGCAACGTCTGGGTCAAGGTGCTCGGGGCCTGGGGCAAGAGCGATGGCGGCAATGACAATGCCAGCGCCAACAGCTCCATTGGCGGGCTGCTGGTGGGGGCCGATGGGTTGATCGGCGAGCAGACTCGCCTGGGTGTCGTCACCGGCTACAGCGACAGTTCATTGAGCATGGGCGATGGCACGCACTCGTCCGCCAAGGCCGACAGCTATCACCTGGGCGCCTACCTGGGGCATGAAATCGACGCCGTGCGCCTTACCGTCGGCGGTGCCTACAGCTGGCATCGCATCGACGTCAAACGGGACGTGCAATGGGGTGATGTCAGCGGCCGGGAGAAAACCAAGCGCGACGCCCAGACCGCCCAGCTCTTCACCGAAGCCGCCTACCGCCTCGACGTGCAGCCGCTGGCCTTGGAGCCGTTTGCCAACCTGGCCTATGTGCATCTGGACAGCGACAGCTTCCATGAAAAAGGCGACAACGCCGCGCTGCGAGGTAACGACGACCGTCGCGATGCGCTGCTTTCGACCCTGGGTGTGCGAGCCAGCCGCAGCCTGGCGCTCTCGGAGAAACAGCAGCTGGAGCTCTCCGGCTCCCTCGGCTGGCAGCACAACTTGAGCAATACCCGTTCGGAACAGGACCTGGCCTTCGCCGGCAGCAGCAACACCTTTGCGGTGCAGAGCGTGTCCATGGACCGCAACGCCGCCGTGATCGGTGCCCGTGCCGGGCTGGCGGTGGCCAAGGATGTGCGGGTCAACCTGGACTACAACGGCCTGCTCGGATCCCGGGACAAAAGCCATGGCATGGGGCTGACGCTGGATTGGCAGTTCTGATCAGGTAAGGCAGTCCCTGTGGCGAGGGGATTTATCCCCGCTGGCTGCGCAGCAGCCCCAACCACAGGCGACTGCTTCGCAGTCGAACGGGGATAAATCCCCTCGCCACAACGATTTCCTACGTTTTTCCGCATTCCAACAACAAAAAAGAGGCAGCAGGACATGGGTATCTATGACTACAAGACCTTCGGCACCGAGGCGTCCAAAGCCCTGGTCGGCGATGCGATGGCGATCATGTTGTACTCCTACCACAACCTCGACAACGGGTTCGCCGCCGGTTACCAGCAATACGGCTTCGGCACCGGCCTGCCGGCGACCCTGGTGACCGCGCTGCTCGGTGGCACCGATTCGCAAGGGGTGATTCCCGGCGTGCCATGGAACCCCGATTCGGAAAAACTGGCCCTGGAGGCGTTGCACAAGGCCGGCTGGACGCCCATCAGCGCGTCGCAACTGGGCTACACCGGCAAGGTCGACGGGCGCGGTACGTTCTTCGGCGAAAAGGCCGGCTACACCACCGCCCAGGTAGAGATCCTGGGTAAGTACGACGCCGCCGGGCAGTTGAGCGAGATCGGCGTGTCGTTTCGCGGGACCAGCGGCCCACGGGAGAACCTGATCGGCGACTCCATTGGCGACGTGATCAATGACGTGATGGCCGCGCTGGGGCCCAAGGACTATGCCAAAAACTACGCCGGCGAAGCCTTCGGCACGCTGCTCGGCGACGTCGCCCGGTTTGCCCAGGCCCATGGCCTTGGCGGGGAAAACGTCCTGGTCAGCGGGCATAGCCTCGGCGGGTTGGCGGTCAACAGCCTGGCCGACCTGAGCACCAGCCAGTGGTCCGGGTTCTACAACAACGCCAACTACATCGCCTACGCGTCGCCGACCCAGAGCAGCACCGACAAGGTGCTGAACATCGGTTACGAAAACGACCCGGTGTTCCGGGCGCTGGACGGCTCGACGTTCAACCTGGCGTCGGTGGGCGTGCACGACGTGCAGCAGGCCTCGGCGACCAACAACATCGTCAGCTTCAATGATCACTACGCTTCGACCGCGTGGAACGTGCTGCCGTTTTCCATCCTCAACATCCCCACCTGGATCTCCCACCTGCCCACCGGTTACGCCGATGGCATGGGCCGGATCATCAGCTCGGCGTTCTACGACCTTACGCAAAAAGACTCGACCATCGTCGTCGCCAACCTGTCGGACCCGGCCCGCAGCAACACCTGGGTGCAAGACCTCAACCGCAACGCCGAGGCCCACACCGGCAGCACGTTCATCCTCGGCACCGACAAGGACGACCTGATCCAGGGCGGCCAGGGCAACGACTACCTGGAAGGCCGTGCCGGCAATGACACCTTCCGCGACGGCGGAGGCTACAACGTGATACTGGGCGGGCAGGGCCACAACAGCCTGCATCTGCAGCAGTCGGTGCACGACTTCACCTTTGCCAGCGATGGTGCCGGAACGTTGTACATGCGCGATGCCCACGGCGGGATCAGCATCACCCGCGACATCGGCACGCTGGTGAGCCAGGAACCTGGATCGTTGTGGGGCATGCTCAAGGACGAGGTCAGCCACAGCGTCACCGCCAATGGCCTGTTGGCCGGCGGCAACCTGACGGCGTACGCGTCAGCGGTCAAGAGCACCGCGGGCGATGACAGTCTCGTGGCCCACGCGACGGGCGACTGGCTGTTCGGTCACGCCGGCAACGACCGGCTGCTGGGCGGCGCGGGCGACGACACGTTGGTGGGGGGCACCGGGAACGACGTCATGCAATCGGGCGGTGGACGTGACACGTTCATTTTCAACGGTGCATTCGGTCAGGATCGCATCAGCGGTTTCGACGCGGGCGACAAACTGGTGTTCATCGGTGTGCAGGGGGCCGGGGAAGGGTATGACTATCGACAGCACCTGTCCCAGGTCGGCAGCGACACGCTGCTGCAAGTGGGGGACAGCTCGGTGACCCTGGTGGGTGTCGGGGTTGGGCAGGTGGGCGGTGAGGGTATCGTGTTCGCCTGATGACCAGGCATGGACGGTGACTGAGTAACCTGCGACGAGGCGCTTGCTCACACTCAAGCGCGAGCAAGCGCCTTCGCCACGGTGTCAATCTTCCTTGCGGATCGTTGCCACGTCGTCGGCGCGCACGCGGATTTTCTTGCCGGCGATGTCTTCGAACTCGTAGAACCCATCGGAGGTACGGGTATTGGGGGTGTCCTTGGTCAGGTACTGGGTACCGTTCTGCAAGGTCACCACGGTGGGCGACGCGCAACCGGCCAATGTCAGGAAGGCCACGGCGGCCAGGGGCAGGCTCAGAAACCTGATGTTCATATCCAAACCTCTCGATCAAAAGAACCACGGCCCAGCTGATTCGACTGCGCCATCACGTAGCTAACCGCCATTGGTCCTGCTCTCTGTAGGAAAGTTCATCACTTAGCGAAGGATTTCATCTCTAAATATAGGGGACCGTTCATCTTTTGCAGTTGCCTGGGGTGTTAGTAGCTGCTATCTGTATGCATAACCAGTATTCCAGCATCCGTGGCGCTTCTTCCCGTGACAGCCAGTTCCCTCGACGATCCCTTTTATTACCTGAACAACTTTCAGCAAGTGCTGGGCTGGCTGACGCAGCGGTATGCCGACGTGCTCAGCTTCGAAGAGCAGCGCTTCGTCGACGATTTTGCCGCAATGCCCCGGGCGTCCCAAGGCTTGCTGGTGCGGATGGTCATGCGCAAGGGGGTGCGGTTTCGCCACAGCAAGCTCAACTACCCGGAAATCGGTGAGATTGGCCTGGCCGTGCAGCCGTTACTGGCCCTGGGTTGGGTCGAGGACCAGGCCGAGTTGGGGATTGTCGAGCTGTTCGACGTGTTGCTGAAGGCGGAGATCCTGCAGTGCCTGGGGCACCTGATCGAGCAGCCCAGGGCGAAAAAGACCGAATGGCTCCTGGCCGTCGCCGAGCGAGCCGACCCGCCGCAGGCGTTCCACGCCTGGTGTCCGCAGCTTGACGATCGGCTCTACAGCCTGACGATCATGCCGCTGTGTGACCGCTTGCGGCTGATGTTCTTCGGCAACCTCTACCAGGACTGGTCGGAGTTCGTCCTGGCGGACCTGGGCATCTTCACCTATGAAAGCGTCGAATTCAGCACCGAGTCCCGCGGACTGCGCAACCGCCAGGACGTCGACGCCTGTGTGTTCCTCCATGAGTGTCAGCAACGCTTCGAAGCCGGCGAGCCGCTGGAAGCGATCGTCGCCCAGGTCAATGCCCTGACCTTGGACAATCCGTGGCTGGAGCGCCGGCGCGGCAAGTTGCTGTACCAGTTCGGCGAGCAGGGCGAACGCATGGGCGATTTTGCCTTGGCCTTGTGTATCTACCGTGAATGCACCTACCCCGGCGCACGGTTGCGGATGATCCGCGTGCTGGAGCGCATCGGCGAATATGCCCTGGCCCTGGAACTGGGCGAGGCGGCGGCACAGGCGCCGCAAAGCGCCGCCGAAACCCAGGCCCTGCTCAGGATCGTGCCGCGGCTGCGCCGCAAGCTTGGCGGACCGCCGGTGCCGCGCGCCCTGGCCCGTGAAGTGCAGCGGCTGGAGTTGCAACTGCCCAGGGTCGATCCGACCCTGTCGGTGGAGTATTACGTCCAGGCTCACCTGCACGATGACGCCGCCCCGGTGCATTACGTCGAGAACAGCCTGATCAACTCGCTGTTCGGCCTGCTGTGCTGGCCGGCGATTTTCGCGCCGCTGCCGGGGGCATTTTTCCACCCGTTCCAGCGTGGGCCGGTGGACCTGCTCAATGAAGACTTCCATGCCCGTCGGGCCGAGCTGTTCGCGGCGTGTTTTGCCGAGCTGGACGATGGCCGCTATCGGCACACCATCCTGGGTCGTTTTGCCGAGAAGTGGGGCGTACAGTCGCCGTTCGTGTTCTGGGGCGCGTTGTCCGAGACATTGCTGGAACAGGCCCTCGACTGCTTGCCGGCCGAACACCTCAAGCACTGGTTCAGCCGATTGCTGCTGGACATCAAGGCCAACCGCGCCGGCATGCCGGACCTGATCCAGTTCTGGCCGCAGCACAAGACCTACCGCATGATCGAGGTCAAAGGGCCGGGGGATCGGCTGCAAGACAATCAATTGCGCTGGCTGGAGTTCTGCCATGAGCACCGCATGCCCGTCGCAGTGTGCTATGTGCAGTGGCTGCCAGAAGGTGCGGAGCAGGGCGCATGAACCCCGCGCCAAGCTACAGCATTGCGGTGCGGGCCTTGTGTGAGTTCACCGCCAAGGTGGGTGATCTCGACCTGCGCTTCACGCCGTCGCCCACGGCCCTGGAAGGCATCGCCGGCCATCGCACCGTGGCGTCGCGGCGCAGCGATGTCTATCAGGCCGAGGTTAGCCTGGAAGGGCGCTACCAGACGCTGAACGTCAAAGGCCGCGCCGATGGCTACGATCCGGCGCGCAACTGCCTTGAAGAAGTGAAGACCTACCGCGGCGACCTGGCCAGGCAACCGGCCAACCACCGGCAGTTGCACTGGGCCCAGGCGAAGATCTACGGCTGGTTGATGTGCCAGAGGTTGCAGCTTTCGCGCATCGACGTGGCACTGGTGTACTTCGACGTCGTCAGCGAAAAGGAAACCTGCCTGACGCAAGGGTTCGAGGCCGGCGAGCTTCTGGCGTTCTTCGAAGCGCAATGTGCGCTGTTCCTGGCCTGGGCCGAGCAGGAAATGGCCCATCGACACGCCCGCAACCTGGGGGCGCAGTCCCTGGCCTTTCCCCATGCCGGCTTTCGGCCCGGGCAACGGCACCTGGCCGAGTCGGTGTTCAAGGCCGTGAGCACCGGGCGTTGCCTGATGGCCCAGGCGCCCACCGGCATCGGCAAGACCGTCGGCACGCTGTTCCCGATGCTCAAGGCCCTGGCGCCGCAGCAGTTGGACAAGGTGTTCTTCCTCACGGCGAAAACCCCAGGGCGCAAACTGGCGCTGGACGCCGCCCAGGTCATCACCCGAAGTGCCCCGTCAATGCCGCTGCGGGTGCTGGAGATGGTTGCCCGGGACAAGGCCTGCGAGCATCCGGACAAAGCCTGCCATGGTGAATCCTGCCCGTTGGCCCAGGGCTTCTACGACCGTCTGCCGGCGGCGCGGGTGGCCGCGAGCCAGGTGAGCCTGCTTGATCAGGCGGCGTTGCGCGAAGTCGCGCTGGCCCACGGGATCTGCCCGTACTACCTCAGCCAGGAGATGGCCCGCTGGGCCGACGTGGTGGTGGCCGACTACAACTACTATTTCGACTTCAGTGCCTTGCTTTTCGGCTTGGCCCAGGCCAATGGCTGGACGGTCGCGACCTTGGTGGACGAAGCCCACAACCTGGTCGAGCGCGGCCGGCAGATGTACAGCGCGATCCTGGATCAAGCGACCTTGGCCACGGTGCGCAAAACCGCGCCCGAGGCCCTGAAGAAGCCGCTGGAACGGGTCAATCGCCAGTGGAACGCCTTGCATGCACCACAAGTGGCGGCGTACCAGGCGTATGAACGACTGCCGGAGAAATTCCTGCAAGCCCTGGCCACCTGCACCACGGCCATTGGCGATTACCTCAACGAGCACCCCCAAGGGCTGGACGGTGACTTGCAGGCGTTCTATTTCGATGCCCTGCAGTTTGGCCGGGTGGCCGAGTCGTTCGACGAGCAGTTTCTGTTCGACATCCATAAGCGCGAGTTCGGCCGCCAGCGCAGCGGCTCGACCCTGTGCCTGCGCAACGTGGTGCCGGCCGGGTTCCTGCGGCCAAGGCTCACCGCGGCCCGCAGCAGCGTGCTGTTTTCCGCGACCTTGAGTCCGCGGCACTATTACGCCGACCTGTTGGGCACACCGGCCGAGACGGTGTGGATCGACGTTGAATCACCGTTCCAGGCCGATCAGTTGGACGTTCAGGTCGTCAGCCGGATTTCCACGCGCTTCGCCCACCGCCAGGCGTCTCTGGAGCCGATTGTCGCGTTGATGGCTCGCCAGTTCAGCGCGCGTCCGGGCAATTACCTGGCGTTTTTCAGCAGTTTCGATTACCTCCAGCAAGTCGCCGGGCTGTTTGCCGAGCGGCACCCGGAGATCGTCACGTGGGCACAATCGCGCGGCATGGGTGAAGCCCCGCGGCAGGCCTTCCTCGACCGGTTCATGGAGCACAGCCAGGGCATCGGTTTCGCGGTGCTTGGCGGGGCGTTCGGCGAGGGCATCGACTTGCCCGGCTCGCGCCTGATCGGTGCATTCATCGCCACCCTGGGGCTGGCGCAGCTCAACCCGGTCAATGAGCAGATCAAGCAGCGCATGGCGGCGATCTTCGGCGATGGCTATGACTACACTTACCTGTACCCCGGCCTGCAAAAAGTCGTACAGGCCGCCGGGCGCGTCATTCGCACCCAGCAGGACCGTGGCGTGGTGATGCTCATCGACGACCGGTTCGGCGAGGCGCGCGTGCAGCAATTGCTGCCACGCTGGTGGTCGGTGAACCCGGAGCAATCCGGCACCCGGCGGATAGGTGCAGGAAACTGAAGCCTGCCGGCCAGCGGGAATCCTGTGTGGGAGGCAATAGTTTTTCATGGCGCGCGACTTGCCCCATACTTCGAAAAAATCCACACGGATGCCTCGGCCCACATGCTTGAGAATACCCCCCAGTCGCCGCGCATAAACCAGGAGCAGCGCTTTCGCCTGCTCATCGACGCTGTGGTCGACTACGCGATCTACATGACCGACCCCTCGGGCATCATCACCAGCTGGAACTCCGGTGCCCGGCGTTTCAAGGGGTATGAGGAAGCGGAGATCCTGGGTGAGCATTTTTCGCGTTTCTACACGGATCAGGATCGCGCCGCCGGCCTGCCGCAGCGGGCGCTGGAGACGGCCGTGCGCGAGGGGCGTTTCGAGGGTGAGGGCTGGCGGGTGCGTAAGGACGGCACGCTGTTCTGGTCCCATGTGGTGATCGACCCGATCATCGACAACCAGAGCGGTGAACTGCTCGGGTTCGCCAAGATCACCCGCGACCTCACCGACCGCAAGATGGCCGAGGAAACCCTCAAGCAGAGCGAGCAGCAGTTCCGCCTGCTGGTGCAAAGCGTCACCGACTACGCCATCTACATGCTCGGTCCTGATGGCCAGGTCACCAACTGGAACCAGGGCGCGCAACGCATCAAGGGCTATCTGCCGGCCGAAGCCATCGGCCAGCATTTTTCGATGTTCTATACCCCCGAGGACCGCGCCGCCGGTGAACCGCAGCGGGCGCTGAGCATCGCCGCCAGCGAGGGGCGTTTCGAAAAGAAGGGCTGGCGCGTGCGCAAGGACGGTACGCGTTTCCTTGCCCACGTGGTCATCGATGCGATCCGCAGCGACACCGGGACCCTGCTGGGGTTTGCCAAGATCACCCGCGACATCACCGATGCCACCCAGGCGCAGCAGGCCCTCGAACAGGCCCGCGAGGCGCTGTTCCAGTCGCAGAAACTGCAAGCCATCGGCCAGCTTACCGGCGGCATCGCCCACGACTTCAACAACCTGCTGACGGTCATCCTCGGCAACCTGGAAATCGTGCGCAAGCGCATGCCGGACGATCCGAAACTGGCTCAATTGCTCGACAACGCGACCCAGGGCGCGTTGCGCGGCGTATCGCTGACCCAGCGGATGCTGGCGTTCGCCCGGCGGCAGAAGCTGAGTGCCGAGTCGGTCGAGTTGCCGGTGCTGGTGCAGGGCATCAGCGGCTTGCTGCAAAGCTCCATGGGCCCTTCGATCCACATCCAGACTCGCTTCACCGAGGCGCTGTCGCCGGTGCTGGCCGATGTCAACCAGTTGGAGTTGGCGATCCTCAATCTGGCGACCAATGCCCGGGACGCGATGCCCCATGGCGGTAGCATCCTGATCGCCGCCGACGAGCGCCTGGCCACCGAGGCCGGGGCGCAGGCGTCGTTGAAGCCGGGGCGCTACGTCTGCCTGTCGATTACCGATGAAGGCGAGGGCATGGATGAGGCCACGCTGGCCTCGGCCGTGGAGCCATTCTTCACCACCAAAGGGGTCGGCAAGGGCACGGGCCTGGGATTGTCCATGGTGCACGGCCTGGCCGAGCAGTTGGGTGGCCGCCTGATCCTCGAAAGCCAGAAGGGCGTGGGCACCAGCGCGCAGTTGTGGTTGCCACTGGCCGATAGCGCAGCGTCGGAGAAGGCCGTGGTCGAGGCGCAGGCAGCGCCTACCCCTCCTGAGTTGCTGGTGCTGGTGGTCGATGACGACAGCCTGGTGCTGACCAGTACCCGCCTGTTGATCGAAGACCTCGGGCACCGGGTCTTGTGCGCGCATTCAGGGTCGCAGGCGCTGGAACTGCATGAGCGCAACCCGGACATCGACCTGGTGATCACCGACATGGCCATGCCGCAGATGGACGGCGCCCAACTGGCGAAGTTACTGCGCGACCGGCAGCCGGACCTGCCCATCATCCTCGCCACCGGCTACGCCGAACGCCTGGAAGGCTTCGCCAGCCAATTGCCGCGCCTGACCAAGCCGTTCAAGCAGATCGACCTGGTGCAGGTCATCGGGCAGGCAATGAATTAGGCGGAGGCTTGGCCAGGCCCTTTTGGCAAGCGTGCACTGCCTCTGGTCCATTGCCTTGAACTTGCCCGGCGGCGCGGGTTTCCAACGAACCTCATTTGCCACCAGCGACCCTTCACGCAATGCCCAGAATATTGACCGGCCAGACGCCGGAAGAAGAATTGAGCGAACACAATGCCAAGCTGTTCGGCTCGCCCAAGGAACGACTGGATTTCTATCGGCGTGAAATCCAGTACGAAACCAGCATCCTCGCCAATCGGACCGATGCCTACCTGGCCGCCCAATCCTTCCTGGTGATTGCCTTTGCCTCGTGCATGGCCAACCTGAACCCGGAGTGGGGCAAGTTGTTCACCCTGATCGTGCCGCCGTTCCTGGCGCTGCTGGGGTTCCTGAGTTCACTCAATGCCTGGCCGGGGATTCGAGCGGCCTACGAGATCATCGACCACTGGCACTTCAAGCAGAGCGAACTGCTGCGCGCCGAGCCGGTCATGGGTTTGGTCTACGACGAGTCGCCGTTGTTCAGCGAGCGGGAATCGACCCACAAGGGGTATCGCAAGTCGCTGCTGTTTTCTGTGCGCACACCGTGGATCTTCGCCACGTTCTGGGTGCTGCTGGGGGTGTATGCGGTGCTGATCCAGGTGACGGATCCGATCGGCTGAGGGTCAGCCGGTTTTCTGCCGTTCGTACCACGCCAGGGTGGGCTGGGTACTGACCCCATGAACCAGGATGCTCAAGGCCACCACCGACAACGTGAGGTTGATGCACAGCTGCGCCGCTTGTGGCGCCAGGTCATGGTTCAAGGCGAAGAACAGGTAGAACAGGCTACCGATGCCGCGAATGCCGAACCAGCCGATCAACAGCCGTTGCGGTGCGTCCAGCAAGCGGCCCCAAGGCATGAGTAACACGCTCAACGGGCGAATGACGGCGAAGAGCAGGGCGCCGATGGCCAGGGCGCGCCAGTCCCAATGGGTGGCGAGCACCACCCCGAGCAGCGTCACCAGGAACACCTCCATCGCCCGCTCCACCAGGCTGCCGAAAGCCAGCATGTCACTCATCATCACCCCGGCAGCCACCTGGCCGTCGCCCAGGGACTGGGTGTCGCCGAGCACCGCCTGGCGCGGATCGACGGCCTCATGGCCCACCACCGGTTGCACCAGGTGCTCCGCTGGCGGGGCATCTTCTTCATCGGTGGATTGCACCTCGGCCTGGCGCAGCCCGAGACCGGCGGCAAACACCGAGAGAAAGCCATAGGCATGCACGGACTCGGCGGCGACATAGGCCAGGGCAATCAGCGCCAAGGCCAGGTAATCGTTGGGTGACAGCGTGCTGTCGGCGTTCTTGATGCGCATCGACAGGGTCAGCTTGCCGATCCCGCGTCCCATCCAATAGCCGATCAGCAGGCCCGCCGGCACCGCCCACAGGACATTGCGCAAGGCCCACTCGCCGACAAAGCCGCCGTCTTCACGCAGCATCAACAGCCCAAGGATCACGAAAGGGAAGGCCGAGCCGTCGTTCAGGCCGGCTTCACCGGAGAGGCCGAAACGCACTCGGTCGTCATCCCGCGCATCGTTGACCTGCACCAGGGCCGCCAGCACCGGGTCAGTGGGCGCCAACATCGCGCCGATCAACATCGACACACCCCAGCTAAGGCCGAACAGGTAGTGCAGGGTCAGGCACAGGCCCGCAATGGAAAGGATCATCACCGGGCCCGCCAACCCATAGGCAACGCGCCAGGTCCGGTTCTTGAAGGGCAGGCGCAGCTTGAGGCCGCTGACGAACAGCGAGAACACCACCGCGATCTCCGTGAGGTGCTCCATCCAGACGGACGAGTCGGTGATGTCCAGCTTCAGCAAACCCAACCCCGCCGGCCCGATGGCAACGCCCAGCACCAGGCACATGGCTGACGTGGTGACCGGCATCCAGCGCAGGTAGGACGACGTGAGGGCCAAGGTCAACAACACGGCACCGAGCACCGCTACCCATACTGTGAAGATCATGGTTGCTCCTTGGGTGTCGGACAGGTCAGCCGCGATGTTCATTCAAGCTGGCAGAAATTGTGGCGAGAGGATTTATCCCCGTCGGGTTGCGAAGCGACCCTAAGATCTTGCAGCTCTGTATGCCCGGATGCCTTGGGGCCGCTTTGCAGCCCAGCGGGGATAAATCCCCTCGCCACAGGTTCCGTTATTCTTTCGAGGCCTGGAGCGAAGCGAGGGTTCCCACTAAAACGGCACCGCCCCGTTTATCCGGCGGCCTGTTCATCGGAGGGAATTTTTCGTCGCACGCGGGGCTCTGCACCTTAAGAGACGTGCTGAATCAGCGTCCTGCCGTGAACCAATGAGGCCCTTATGACTGCGCTGACACCCCTCCAATCCCGGCCAGCCACCCTCCATCCCGTCAGGGATGCCGGGCAGGTGCGCCAATGCTATGAACGGCTGCTCCAGGGCCCCGACGATGCGGACAAACACGCCGTCGCACAGGCCTTCATCCAGTCGTGCCTCGAACAGGCCCGGGCCTTGCCCCAGGAAACCCCCGACGAGCCGCAGGCCCTGCAAGCCTGGGTCGAAGCCCACAGTGCCGGTGTAGCCCGGCAATACGCCGATTACCTGGAGCGGCGCAAAAGCGGCGGCCCGCGGGAGTACTTCAGCGGCAAGGCCCACGCGCTGTATTTCCTGCAAGCCGTGGCGCCGACCAAGTTGGTGGACGGTGCCTGGCTGTACGGCGTATTGAAACATTGGCAAGACCACCGGTTCGACGGCCTGCTGTGCACGTACCTGGAGGAGCTGGGCGACGGCCATCCGGCGCAGAACCATGTGGTGATCTACCGCAAGCTGCTCGCCGAACACGGCTTGGTCGATGCCCCGGACATCGACGATGAGCGCTACCTGCAAGGGGCTGTGCAACTGGCGCTGGGCTACGCCGGCGATGAGTACCTGCCGGAAGTGATTGGCTACAACCTGGGCTACGAGCAGTTGCCCCTGCACCTGTTGATCAGCGCCTACGAGCTGAGCGAACTGGACATCGACCCGTACTATTTCACCCTCCACGTGACCATCGACAACGCCAGCACCGGCCATGCCCAGAAGGCCGTGCAGGCATTGATGCAATTGATGCCGATGGCGGCGGATCGCGAGGCGTTCTGGCAGCGGGTGACCCTGGGGTATCGGCTCAATGACCTGGGCCAAGGCAGCCGGGCGATCATCGAATCGTTCGACCTCGACCGTGAAGTGCTGGACATGCTCGAACGCAAGCGCCCGTTCGGCCAGCACATGCATTCCGATTACTGCAAGTTCGAAGGCAAGACCGTCAACCAGTGGCTGGCGGCCCCCGGCCAATTGGAAGGCTTCCTTGAGGCGATGCAGAACAAGGGCTGGATCAAGCGCCACCAGGATCCGCAGGACAGCCGCTTCTGGATGCTGATCGAAGGCGCCGGGGCGGCGATGTTCGGTGTGTTCAGCCCCTATGAGAAGCAATTGCTGCACGACTGGATCGCCGGTGACTGGTTGCACAAGAGCGAGCGCAACCGTCCGCGCCGCAGCTTCGGCACCACCAGCGAACCGCAGACGCCAGTCGACGACCCCGATGTGCAAAGCCTGCAACAGACGCTGCGCAGCCAGTCCCCCGATGAGCAGATGCAGACCTTGATGCCCTGGCTCTCGGCACGCTGTCACAGCCATCCGGCCGGGCTGCTGGCCACGCGTCGTTTCATCGAACTCAAGTCCGCCATTCGCTAGGGAGCCCTGCATGAATCAGGAAGATCGCCTGTCCACCTCCGACCTGGCGCTGTTGCAACTGGGGCGGCGCCTGCAAGCCGACGGTTACCGCTTCATCACCCCGACGCCGTTGACCCATGAACGGGTCAACCAACGGCCCGGCAACGAGTACTCCAAGACCCTGCGGGATGTGTTCGGCTGGTCGCGGCCGTTTGCTCCCGGGCTGATTTCGGCCGATGAGCAGCGCCAATTGCAAGAAGCCGAGGTGCTGGAGGAACGCGATGGTTTGCTGCGCAGCCGAGTGCGCTGGTCGAGCCTGGACGGCTTGTTGTTCGCCCATTCGCAATTTCCCACCCAGGCCAGCGACGCGGTGTTCTTCGGCCCGGACAGCTACCGGTTCGCCCAACTGATCCATGCCCACCTGCAACAGAGTTTCACGGCGGTGCATCGTGCCGTGGACATCGGCTGTGGCGCCGGTGTCGGCGCCATCGTGATCGCCCGGGCCCGGCGCGAGGCCCAGGTGTTGGCGCTGGACATCAACCCCCTGGCCTTGCGCCTGACAGCGGTGAATGCCGCCCTGGGCGAGGTGGCCAATGTCGAGATTGCCCGCAGCGACGTCCTCCAGGATGTCGAGGGCGATTTTGACCTGATCGTCGCCAATCCACCGTATATGGCTGACCCGTCGGAACGTGCCTATCGCCATGGCGGCGGTGTGCTGGGCGCCGGGCTGTCGCTGCGCATCGTCGAGCAGGCCTTGCCCCGGCTGACCCCCGGCGGCTCGCTGGTGCTCTACACCGGCGTGGCGATGGTCGATGGCCGTGACCCGTTCCTGGAAGCGCTGGAGCCTTGGCGCGACTCGGCGGAATTTGGCTGGACCTACAAGGAACTGGACCCGGACGTGTTTGGCGAGGAACTGCTGACGCCGGGTTACCAGGAGGTGGAAAGGATCGCCGTGGTGGCGTTGGTCGTGACCCGCATTGGCGCGGGTATCGGAGGGATTATCGATGAACAGGCGTCTGAAGTTCGGCATTGAAGAGGAGTACTTCGTCACCGACCTGCAAACCCGGTGCATGCCCACCCAGCCGCCTGCCGAGGCAGTGGCGGCATGCCGGGCCGAGCTGGGCGAGCATTTCGCCCATGAGATGTTCCTCAGTCAGGTCGAGATGGCGTCGCCCATCTTCCTCAGCCTGGACGCGGCCGCCGACTACCTGACCCAGGTGCGCAGCGGCCTGACCCAGCGCCTGGCGCCGTTCGGCCTGGGCCTGCTCAGCGCCGGCTCCCATCCGATGGTCACTCAGGGCTTGCAGCCCACGGATGAGCTGCATTTCCAGCAACTGTTCGATGATTACCAACGGGTGGCACGGCGCAGCGTGCTGTCGGGCCTGCATGTGCATGTCGAGGTGCCGGTGGACCGTGACCGGGTGCGGGTGATGAACGAGATCCTGCCGTGGTTGCCGATGTTTCTCGCGTTGAGCGCTTCCTCACCGTTCTGGAACGGCGCCTACACAGGCTTCAGCAGTTACCGCCAGGTGGCCTGCGATGAATGGCCACGCATGGGCGTGCCGGAATATTTCCAGGACGAATTGGCGTTTGCCGGGTACGTCAACCTGCTCATGCGCACCGGCTCGATTCATCAGCCCAGCGATTGCTGGTGGATCCTGCGACCGTCATCGCGCTACCCCACGCTGGAGTTGCGCATCTGCGATGCCTGCCCGCGGGTCGAGGACGTGTTGTGCCTGGTCTCGTTGTTCCGGGTGATGGTGGCCCACGCCATCGACCAGCCCCAGCCGGGCGCCGGGTACAGCCTGACCTCACACTGGACCCTCAAGGAAAACCGCTGGAGGGCCAAGCGTCACGGCATCCTCGCCGAGTTCATTGCCGAAGGGCAGGAGCAGCCCATGCTCATTGGCGAATGGCTGACCGTGGCCGAGCAGACCTTCGGTGAAACCGCCGCCGAGCTGGGCTGCCAGGAGGTATTCAAGCAGGCACGGCGCATCGTCCAGGAAGGCACCAGCGCCGACCGTCAGATCGTGCTCTACGAACAAGGCCTGTTGCTGGGCGACTCCGTGGAGCAGGCCTTGAGCCGGGTGGTCGATCAATTGGTGTCGGAGAGCGCCGGGCTGCCGGTGGCCGACCCGACGCTGCAACACGTCGCAGGTGGACCATGAGCGCCAAGACCCTTGACGACTACAACCGCATGCGAGATTTCGGCGCCACCTCGGAACCGGCGGCGAAGCGGCGTCCGCGCAAGTCAGCGAAAACCACCCACGCCTTGCAGTTCTGCATTCAGAAGCACGACGCCTCGCGACTGCATTACGACTTCCGCCTGGAACTGGATGGCGCGCTCAAGAGCTGGGCCGTGCCCAAGGGGCCGTCGCTGGACCCCAAGTCCAAGCGCCTGGCGGTTCACGTCGAAGACCACCCGCTGGACTACGCGACTTTCGAAGGCAACATTCCCGAAGGACATTACGGCGCGGGGGATGTCATCGTCTGGGACCGGGGCGTATGGATTCCCCAGGGCGATCCCCATGAAGCGTATGAGAAGGGCCGGCTCAAGTTCGAACTGCAAGGCGAAAAGCTCGCCGGCCTGTGGAACCTGGTGCGCACCCACATGCCCGGCAAGCAGGAGCAGTGGTTCCTGATCAAGCACCAGGACGACGCCGCGCGCCCCGAAACTGAATACGACGTGGTCCAGGCCGAACCGGACAGCGTGCTCAGCGAGCGCACCCTGGTGCCCAGGCGGCGGGGCAAGGCCGCCGCGGCGAAAGCGATCAAGCAACCCGAGAAAGCCCAGGCAAAACCGCTGAAAAAGCGCGGCAAGACCACCCTTGACGGTGCAGTGGCCGGCCCCCTCCCCGAAACCCTCAAGCCGGAACTGGCGACGCTGGTCGAAAGCGCCCCCGACGGCGAGTGGCTCTATGAAATCAAGTTCGACGGTTATCGGATCATGGCGCGGATCGACCACGGTGGAGTGCGCCTGATCACTCGCAACGGCCATGACTGGACCCACAAATTGCCCACACAGGCCGAGGCCCTGGCGGCGCTGGGGCTGGAGTCGGCCTGGCTCGACGGCGAGATGGTGGTCGCCAATGAGCACGGTGTGCCGGATTTCCAGGCCCTGCAGAATGCCTTCGACGCGGGCAGCAGCGGCCAGATCGCCTACTACCTGTTCGACCTGCCTTATCTCAACGGCATGGATTTGCGCAACGTCCCGGTGCAAGACCGCCGCACGGCGCTGCAAGCCGTGCTACAGGCCAATGACAGCCCCTTGCTGCGTTTTTCCGATGCGTTTGAGCAAACCCCTGAAGCGCTGCTCAACAGCGCCTGCCAGATGCAGATGGAAGGGCTGATCGGCAAGCGCATCGGCAGCGTCTATACCTCCCGCCGCAGCAGTGACTGGATCAAGCTCAAATGCAAGAATCGCCAGGAGTTCGTGGTGATCGGATTCAGCGAGCCGAAGGGCGCCCGCAGTGCCTTCGGCGCTTTGCTGTTGGGGCTGCACGACGCCGACAGCGGCCAGTTGCGCTACGCCGGCAAGGTTGGCACCGGGTTCAACGAAGCGACCCTCAAGAGCATCCACCAGCAACTGCTGCCCCTGGAGCGTAAGAAGCCCGCTGTCATCAACCCGCCGACCGGTTACGAAGCCAAGGGCGTGCATTGGTTGGAGCCGACCTTGCTGGCCGAAGTCGCGTTCGCCGAGATGACGAAGGAAGGCTCGGTACGCCACGCGGTGTTCCATGGCTTGCGCGACGATAAACCGGCCAAGGCCATCACCCAGGAGCTAGCGAAACCCGTGGACAAGACCTCCGCCCAAAAAACTACCGCCAAGCGCCCATCCAAGGGCGACGCGAAGCCTGCCGCAGCCAAACCCAAGGCAAAAGCCAAGGACAAGGCCGGCGACACGTCGGCCTTGGACGGCAAGGTACGGATCACCCACCCCGATCGCGTCATCGATGCGACCACCGGCACCACCAAGCGGCAGTTGGCCGAGTATTACGCCAGTGTCGCCGAGTTCATCCTGCCGGAACTGGCCGAGCGCCCAGTCGCACTGGTGCGTGCACCGGACGGCATTGCCGGCGAGCTGTTCTTCCAGAAAAACGCCGAGCGCCTGGCGATTCCCGGCATCACCACCCTGGACAAGGACGTCACCGGGCAGCCGGTGATGATCATCAACAATGCTCAAGCGCTGATTGGCGCGGTGCAGATGAGCACCGTGGAACTGCACACCTGGAACGCGACGACGGTGGACCTGGACAAGCCCGACCGCTTTGTCCTCGACCTCGACCCGGACCCGGCGCTGCCATGGAAGCGCATGGTGGAAGCGACGCAACTGACCCTGTCGGTGCTCGATGAGTTGGGTCTCAAGGCGTTTCTCAAGACCAGTGGTGGCAAGGGCATTCACATTGTCGTCCCGCTGACTCGAAAAGCCGGATGGGACGAGGTCAAGGATTTCAGCCACGCCATTGTCAGCCACATCGCCAAGCTGCTGCCAGACAGGTTCTCGGCCGTCTCGGGTCCGAAGAACCGGGTCGGGCGGATCTTCATCGATTACCTGCGCAACGGCCTCGGCGCCACGACGATCTGCGCCTACGCCGTGCGTACCCGCGACGGGCTGCCGGTGTCGGTGCCGATCTACCGCGACGAGGTGGCGCAACTCAAAGGGGCGAACCTGTGGAACGTGCACAACGTCCATGAGCGGCTGGCGGAGGTCGGGCATGAGCCCTGGGCCGACCTGAAGAAAACCCGCCAGAGCATCACGGCGGACATGCGCCGACGGATAGGCATGAAGAAAACGGCCAAGTAGGGCCAGGCTTCCTGCGGGGATGGCTTATGTGGGAGGGAGCTTGCTCCCGCTGGGGGACCACAGCGGCCCCTCTGATAGTTTTATGCCCTCATGGGGCCGCTGCGCAGCCCAGCGGGAGCAAGCTCCCTCGCCACACTCGCCACATAAGCAGCCCCTCTGTGATCAACCCACCGGCACCCGCAGGTACTCCGGCTGCAACACGTTGAACCAGAGCAGGATCATTTCCACCAGGATGGTCACCAGCACCAGCAAGCCGACGCCCCACACACAGGCCGAGTAGAGCAGCCCTTGTTCCTTCCTGAGGTTCATGAACCGCGGCAGGCCGACGAAGAGCAGGAACGTCGAGTAGGCCGACGCGGCCAGCAACACGGCCACCGCCAGCCAACGGCTCGGATAGAGCCCGGAAATGCCGGCCAGGAAATACGGCGTGGCGGTGTAGGCGGCAAAACCGATGCACTGGTTGAGGGACGGGCGCGCGTCAAAGGTACGGGACATCCAGCGAATGAACACCCCCATCAGCGCCACGCCGGCGACGATGGTCAGGTACAGCAATACGCACAGTTGCAGGGCGCTGGCCTGGGTCAGCCGTACGGTTTCGTTTTCCGCCAGGCTCCAGCCGGTCCAGGTGATACCGATGAACAGGCAGGCTGCCGGAATCAAGGCCAGCAACAGCAAGTGCGCCAGGTAATGACGCGGGTGAGCTTGCTCTTCTTGGCGAATGTCCTTCCAGGCGAACTCAGGGTGGGTGAACAGTTTGACGAAAAGTGCAGACATGACGACCTCCTGATCGTGACAGCCTCAGCGTGAGGCCCTGAAATTTTGAGGTGCACCGCGCGCCCGAGGTTTCATTTATTTGGCCCGCGCAGGCGACCTCCGATCAGACGGAATGAATTGGTGGCCATGGGGTCAACCCATCAGCACCCTTGGAGGATCGTGTGCCATGACAGTTGCCCGGAGGATGGTTGATTACTTGCGTGAGCACGACTTGCGCCTGACCACGGCCGAGTCCTGCACCGCCGGCCTGATCGTCACGATACTGGCCGAAATACCGGGCAGTGGGTCGCTGATCGAGAGCGGCTATGTGGTGTATTCCCCCGAGGCGAAGCAGCGACTGCTGGGCGTCAGCCCGCGGACCATCGACACCTTCAATCTCACCAGTTGTGAAGTGGCCGAGGAAATGGCCCTCGGCGCGCTGCACGATGCCGACGCCAACGTGGCCGTGGCCACCACCGGCATCCTTGGGCCGGACGACATGGACGGCATTCCGGCCGGCACCGTCTGTTTCGCCTGGGCCTTCGAAGTGCACGGCAGGCGAGCATTGTTCAGCCGCCGGGAACGCTTCTTCGGCAGTCGCAACCAGGTGCAGTTGTGCGCCGCCGAGCATGCGCTGCTGCAACTGCGGCATTTCCATCAACGCGCCCTGGCGGGTGAATCGAGATAGGTGGACGCCATGCCCCGGCACAGCGAGCCAGAGGATTTTCACAGCCGCACGTTTCCGGTGCGCGAAGACATGGCCTATCAACTCAAAGTCTGGCGGTTCGAGCGGGTCGGTTGGTATGGACTGGTGCTGCTGGTGATCCTGACGTTGCTCGGCCTGTTTTCCCGTGGGCCGTTGAGCTCTCGCGAGGTGCGAAGCGACGATGGCGGGCTCACCGTCGAGTATGAAAGGTTCCACCGTAACGGTTCCACCAACCCGCTGACTGCTCACCTCAAGGGCGCGCCCAACGCAGTGCTCGAAGTGGAGTTGGGTGGCGATTGGCTAGAAGGCTTTGACGTCGAGGCCTTGCAGCCCCAACCCTTGCGTTCGGCGGCCGCGGGTAAAGGTATGAAGTTCTGGGTGCAGGCCGACGCCCAGGGCCAGGCTACCCTTTATCTGTCCGTCCTCAGCGATGGCCTGGGAACCTACCACAGCCGCATCGCCATCCCCGGTGGCCGCTCAGTCAGTTTCGAACAGTTCGTTTTCCCTTAGGTGACCTATGGATTCCGTGTTGCGCGCCGCCGCGATCTATGTGGCATTGCTGGTCCTGTTCAAGATTGCCGGCCGCCGCTCGCTGGCGGAAATCACCACCTTCGATTTCGTGCTGCTGATGATCATTGGCGAGGCGACGCAGCAAGCGCTGTTGGGCGACGATTTCTCGCTGACCAACTCGCTGATGGTGATCGTCACGTTGATTGCCATCGATGTCGGCTTGTCGCTGCTCAAGCTGCGCTCCAAGTGGGTATCGCAATTGATCGACGGCGGGCCGACCATCATTGTCGAGGACGGTCGGATACTGCATGGTCGCCTGCGCCATGCACGGTTGGTGGAGGAAGACATCATGGAGGCGGCGCGCGCGAGCCAGGGCATCGAGACCCTGGAGCAGATCAAGTTTGCGATTATCGAGCGCAACGGGAAGATCTCGGTGATTGCCAGGGAGTCAGCCTGAGCGCGACCCCTAGCCTGACGAGCGAGCTGTGTGGCGAGGGAGTCCCCCTCGCCACGGGTTACCGATCAGAGAATCGGCTTGCCGCCCGTAATGCCATAGCGCGAACCGGAAATGTAGCTGGACTCATCCGAGGCCAGCAGTACATAGATCGGCGCCACTTCCACCGGTTGCCCCGGCCGGCCCAGCGGGGTCTGGGAGCCGAAGTTCTGCACCTCTTCCTCGCGCATGGTCGCCACGATCAGCGGGGTCCAGATCGGCCCCGGCGCCACGCTGTTCACCCGTATGCCCTTGGGCCCCAGCATCTGGGCCAGGCCACCGGTGAAGTTGGCGATGGCGCCCTTGGTGGTGGCGTAGGCCAGCAGTGTCGGCTTGGGCATGTCGGAGTTGACTGAGCTGGTGTTGATGATCGACGCCCCGGCCTTCAGGTGGGGCAGGGCCGCCTGGCAGATCCTGAACATCGAAGTGATGTTGATATCGAAGGTGCGCACCCATTCCTCGTCGGGGATGTCCTCAAGGTTTTCGTGGGTCATCTGGAACGCCGCGTTGTTGACCAGGACGTCGATGCGGCCGAACCGCGCGACGGTCTCGTCGACCACGCGGCGGCATTGGGCCTTGTCTGCCAGGTCGCCGGGCAGCAGCAGGCATTGGCGGCCAGCCTGTTCGACCCAGCGCGCCGTTTCCTGGGCGTCCTCGTGTTCATCCAGGTAGGAAATCGCCACGTCGGCACCTTCCCGGGCAAACGAAATCGCCACGGCACGACCGATACCGCTGTCGGCCCCGGTGATCAGGGCTATCTTGTTCGACAGACGTCCGGAACCGCGGTAGCTCTGCTCGCCACAGTCGGGGTAAGGGTCCATTTTTCGTTGGGAGCCGGGCACAGGCTGGCTTTGTTTCGGAAAAGGTGGGGTAGGGTAGTCGACCATGATCGTTCTCCATGCGGGATGTGGTTGCAATGGAGGGTGGACGTTGGGGCCTCGGGTAGAGTTCGGTTGGATTGTCAGACGGGTCGATGAGCTGCACGGGGGACGAAATCGAAGAGGAGGTAGGCATGTTCAGTCATGTGATGATCGGCGCACGCGACTTGGCGAAAATGGTCGCCTTTTACGATGCGGTGCTCGGTACCCTGGGCCTGGTGCGCATGCCCAGTGAAAACGACACGGGCCCGCCCGGCGAGGGCTGGCAGCAACCTGGCAGGCCATGGCCGCTGGTGTTCGTGCAGGAACCGTTCAACGGTCTGCCCGCCACCTGGGGCAATGGCATGCAGGTCAGTTTCGCCGCCGACTCACCGCAAACCGTGCGCGCCGCGTGGGAACAGGCGCTCGCCATGGGCGGCTGCGACGAAGGCGCGCCCGGCCTGCGCGCGCATTATTCGCCCGGGTACTTTGGGGCGTACTGTCGGGATCCGGAAGGCAACAAGCTGTGCTTCGTGCATGCACCGGACCTGCGGGTGTGAGCGCAATTGTCAGCCCCTTGGATGGCGAGGGAGCAGCCCCTCGCCACCGTCTTCAGCCCCTAGGCTATGTACGAAATAGCTTGAAACTTGGTTATGCGGCGTTAAAAACCGGCTCGGAATGCTCATTGACAACCAGTCAACTGCGCTTCCAAGCCGGTTTTTGCCTTGCCTAACCTGCGTTTCAAACTATTTCGTACACACCCTGGCCTTGAGGCTGCGCTCCATTCGCGCAATGCCTTCCTCCAGCAGTGCCCGCGGGCAGCCGAAGTTCAGGCGCACGAACTGGCCGGCGTCATCGCCGAAATCCAGGCCGGCGCTCAGGCCGACCTTGGCGTTCTGGAGGAAGAACCCCTGCGGATCCTCCAGCCCCAGCGCCGAGCAATCCAACCAGGCGAGGTAGGTGCCCTGGGGGACCGTCATGGTGACACCGGGCAGACGCGTCTTGACCGCTTCCACCAGGTAGTCGCGGTTGGCTTGCAAGTAGGCCTTCAAGGCTTCGAGCCACGGGCCTGCTTCGCTGTAGGCCGCGCAGGTCGCTTCCAGCCCCAGGGCATTGACGCTGTCGACCATGCCGGCGCGGGCAGCGTTGACCCGCTCGCGCAACCTGGCGTCCTGGATGATGGCGAACGAGGTCTTCAACCCGGCGATGTTATAGGCCTTGCTGGCGGACATCAGGGTGATGGTGCGTGCGGCAATTTCCGGGCTGAGGGAGGCGGTCGGAATGTGCACGCGCCCGTCGAAGCACAGGTCGGCATGGATCTCGTCGGAGATGATCCAGGCACCCTGCGCCAGGCAGATATCAGCCACCGCCTGCAACTCTTCGCGGCCGAACACCTTGCCCAGCGGGTTGTGGGGGTTACTCAACAACAACGCACCGCCCCCTTGCAGGGCGTCACGCAGCGGGCCGAGGGGCGTATGGAACTCGCCATTGAGCGCATTGAAACCCAGTTCGATCTTGTTCAGTTGCCAATGCCCCGGGGCGTTGCGCAGCGGCGGGTAGTTGGGCACCTGCACCACGACATTCTGGTCGGGCGCGACCAGGGCGTGCAGGGCCATGTTGAAGCCCGGCTCGACCCCCGGCAAAAACACGATCTGCTGCGGCTCGACCCGCCAGGCGTACTTGTTCCACAGGTCGGCCACGACCGCTGCGCGAAGGTTGTCCTGGGCCACGCTGTAGCCCAGCATCGGGTGTTCGAGGCGCTTGTGCAGCGCCTCGATGACCACGGGCGGGGCAGGGAAGTCCATGTCCGCCACCCACATCGGCAGCACGTCGGCCGGGTAGCGACTCCATTTGGTGCTGCCGGTGCCGTGGCGCTCGAACACCGTGTCGAAATCGAAAGTCATGGTCGTTCCATCAGTCCGGGAATTGGGATGGGGGCCATGATAAAGCAAAGATTCGTTGAAAAAAGGGGCCTTTGTGGGTGAGGGCGGCAGGGTTTCAGCGTTGCACCATCAGGTAGAACCCGCAAATCAGTGCCACGCCGCCCGCCGGGATGGCCAGCATGGAAATCAGGTCGATCAACCTGGACTGCCGGATGACGGCGGCGAGGTCATCCCTTTGCGCCGCGGCATGGCGCCTCAAAACCGGTATGACGCAAAGCACGTTACCCAGCACGGCGACAGCACCGGCGACGACTTTCAAGGCGTAGAGGCCGTCGAGGCGGGACGGCTCGATCAGCAGCAAGCCACTGATCAGGACCACGCCGAACGCCGGTGTCTCGAAGAGGAGATCTATCCGGCGATGCAGCGCGGCCACGGTGAAGCCCTGGCTTCGGCTTTGCGCCCGACCTCGTTCGATCAGGTACTCGACCGCGACGACGCCTAGCCAGAAGGCCACGGCGAACAGGTGCAATTGCAGCAGGAGGTCGACTCTCATGATGAACACCTCGGCAGGCTCTTAATGCCAGGAAACGCTTTGTTCGAGCGGGAAGCGCAAGCGCGGGTTGTAGACCGCGCGTTCTCCCGGCATCCCGACGGCCAGCAGCATGATCGCGTTGGCATCGCGAGGGATGGGCAATACGCGCTTGAGGCGTTTCTCGTCGAAACCCTCCATCGGGCAGGTGCTGTAGCCGTGGCTCTGGAAGGCGAGCATCAGGTTCTGGGCCGCCAGCGCCGTCGATTTCACGGCCCACAGACGCATCTGCTCCTGGCTGTTGGGCGTGCGCATGACCGCCCGTCCCAGGCCCGCCAGCCTGACCCATTGGCGCTTGAAAAAACCACGCCACCCCATCCACCCCTGGTTGTATTGGAAGGGGGCGGTATTTGTATAGAACCGCTCGATGGCTTCAGGCACCGAGGGGGCGGGCCAGAACCTGAGTACATCACGGCACGCCTGGTCCCAGGTGCCGGTGCGCGCCAATACGGTGATGATCAGGGGCGCCTTGGCTGCGCTCTGGCCGAGGCACACCCGGTGCAGGCGCTGGAGGACCGCAGGGTCGCGTACGACCTGGAAGCTCCACGGCTGCAGGTTGCAGGAACTGGGCGCCAGCATCGCGAGTTCCAGGCACTGGCGAATGACGTCATCCGGCACCACCTCGGCCGTGAAGCGACGAACCGCGCGCCGGCTGTTCACCAATTCACGAAAACCTTCGGCATGGCCTGTTCGGGGCGCCGGAGCGTTCATCGGTAATCCCCCGTGCCGTTGCGATGCCGTGGCGCCGCCGATTCAAGTGAAGCGCTGAACCAATCGAGCATCTCATCCCAGGCCCGAGTGGCCGACGCGCGGAAGTAGCCCATGTGCCCGATGGCCTGCTGGGGTGAGTCGGGCGCAAGGTCGCGGGTCAGCACCGGCGCATTTCGATACCCCTTGATGAAGGCATCCCGTGACACGGGTGGCGCCCAGGGATCGTCGATCGCGTTGGCGAACACCACCGGCAGGCGTACCTCGGCGTACAGATCGGCGACGTGCGCCATGGCCGGGTCGTCGAAAAAATAATGGGGATGGGCGCACCAGCGCTTCCAATCCTTGTAGACGCCCAGCGGTAAGTCATCGCCCATGCCTAGGATGCTCCACGCCATGTAGCCCTTGCAGGCGACAATCAACGGCAGCACCCATGTCCACAGCAGGCGAACCTTGAGGGCCTCTAGCCGGGGCATCCATCCGGCCCAGCCGGCGCCGGTCCCAAAGCAATAGGCCGCGGTGATCCGATCGTGGTTGGGTAGCAGGCCCAGTGCGTGCCCGCCAAAGGAGTGGCCCACCCAAAATAGCGGGGTGTGACCGTCGTCCATGAACTCGACGGCTACGGCCAGGTCTTGGTACCCCCAGTCCAGATAAGACATCTCGAAGCCTTTGAGCGTCTTTGGGCGAGACTCACCGACGCCCCGGTAATCGATGGTCAACACGTTGAAGCCACGCGCGCTGGCGTGTTGGGCAAAGCGCCGATAGAAGCGTTGTTGCACGCCCGTCGCGCCCGCCATGATCAGGTTACCCTTCGGCGTGCCCTGGGCGCAGTAGCGGGTGGCGGCGAGACGAAAACCATCGCTTGTTGTCAGGTTCACCTGATCGATGACTGAGAAGGCCTTGGACGTTACAGGTTTGCTCATGAGGGGTGTTCCGTTCGTGCGGCGGCGATCAGCTCTTTGCGAAGAATCTTGCCGACGTTGCTCTTGGGTAATTCATCCCGGAAGACGATGCGACGGGGGCGTTTGTAGCTGGCCAGGTGCTCCTGGCAGTGGGCAAGTACGTGGGCTTCATCCAGGGTCGAATGCCGTCGTACGACGTAGGCGATCGGGACTTCGCCGGTCTTGTCATCGGCGGCCGGCACGACCGCCGACTCAATCACGCCGGGGTGAGCGTTGAGCACCCGTTCGATTTCCGAGGGGAACACTTTGAATCCCGAGCAGATGATCATCTCTTTCTTGCGGTCGATCAGGCGTAGGTAGCCATCGGGGTCGAACACTCCAATGTCTCCGGTACGGAAGAAACCGTCGTGGGTGAAGGCCGAAGCGTTCTCCTCGGGGCGCCGCCAGTACCCGGTCATGACGGCTCGGCTGCGGACGCAGATTTCTCCTTCGCCGAAAGCGACCGCCTGGTCGGCGTCATCGCGCAGGGAAATTTCAATCCCGGCAACCGGCAGTCCCACGGAGCCTGGATGTGATGTGCCGGCGGGGTTGCAGGCGATCAGGCCGGTCTCGGTCATGCCGTAGGCCTCGGTGATCGGGCAACCCGTCACCTGTCGCCAACGTTTGGCCGTGGTTTCGCTCACCGGCATGCCCGCCCCAAGGCAGAGTTTCAACGTGCTGAAATCAAGCGTCCGAAAGGCCGCGCTGTCCCCCAGCGAGTTGTACAGCGTGTTGACGCCGGGGAAGCTGCTGATCCGGTGCCGGGCCCACTCCTTGACAAGCGCCTTCGTGTCGCGCGGGTTCATTACCAGGACCGCTTTGCCCCCCTTGGCCAATGTGAACAGCAGGTTACCCAGGCCGAGGATGTGGTAGAGCGGCACCGCGAGCATCAGGGTGTAGTCGCTTCCAGCGGTGTGCTCCAGGTGCGTTCGCAGGGCGGCGTACTGTTGGGCAACGTTGAAGAGCAGGGCATCGTGGGTGATAGGCACGCCCTTGGGGTGGCCAGTGGTGCCGCCGCTGTAGATCATGAACGCCGCCTGGTCGGCTGAAGGGGGGCGCCGCTGGCCGAGGCTGGCCGGCCTCGTCGCGACCACTTTTCGCCAGGGAACTGCGCCGTCGACCTTGTCGGACTGAACCGCAAGACGTCGCCGGGCCACCCAATTGACCAGCGGACGCCGCCAGCCCAATTGGTCGCCGGGGGCAATGTGCACCGCGATGCCCGTACCGGCCTCGGCCATGGCGTGCCTCACGCTCGCGGCCATGGGGCCGAAGAAAAACACCGCCTTGATCTCCGCATCCTTGAACACTTGCGCCAGTTCCTGCGCGGTATACAAAGGGTTCACGCAAACGGGTATGAGCCCTGCGCGAATCGCGCCGAGGCAGGCGATCGGATGGGCCAGCATGTTCGGCAGGGCGACAGCCACCCGGGCACCGGGCTGCAATCGCTGATTGATGAGCCAGGTCGCGACCGATGCGCTCAGCGCTTGCAGGCGTGCATAGCTGATGTCCTGCCCCCATGCAGACAACGCCGTTGACTGCGGGTTGAGGGATGCGCGCTGATGCAGCAGCTCGTCGACAGTGGTCGCTTCGAGGTCGAGGTTCACGCTTGCATTGCCTGTTACGTTGACCAGCTTCAGCCTTGCGCAGTCGTTGTTCGAGCCGTTCATGCTTGCTCCATCCCGCAGGGACCGTTTGAAGTTATCCGGGCGCCCCGATCAGTGGTTCGGCCAGTGCTGCCGAACCCGTTGCGATCGGGACGTCCGGGCGGCGTCCGAGGGTCAGCGACCTTTGAACACCGGCTCACGTTTTTGCATCATCGCCATCACGCCTTCGCGCACGTCTTCGCTCTTGATCAGCGAGAACAGCAGGGCATTGAGGTTCGAGAGCGCGGCGTCGTCGCCTTCATCCCGAGCCTGGAAAGCCGATTGCAAGGTGGCCTTGATGGCCAAGGGGGCAGCCTTGGCGATGCGCTCGGCGTATTCGAGGGCTCGGGTCAACTCCTGGCCGGGCTCGACCACTTCGGTCAGCAGGCGCATGGCCAATGCCTGGTCGGCGTCGAAGGCTTCACCGGTCAGCATGTAGCGCATGGCGTTGGTCCAGCCGGCGGCCTGGGTGAAGCGAACGGTCGAGCCGCCAGAGGGTGGAATGCCCCGCAGCACTTCCAGGTGGGCGAAGCGTGTGTTGCTGGCGGCGATGGCAATGTCGGCGTTGAGCACCAGTTCGATGCCGGCGGTCCAGCAGGTGCCTTGGACGGCGACGACCACGGGCTTGGTCCGACGCGGTTTCGACACGCCCCAGGGGTCAATGCCTCCGTCTGGGTACTGGAAACCACCCGAGGCCAGCTTCGGCGCCAGTTCCATCAGGTCGAGGCCGGCGGTGAAGTGTTCGCCGTGGGCGAACAGCACCGCACAACGCGATTGCTCGTCGCGCTCGAACTCACCGAAGGCCAGGGCCAGGTCGGTGAGCATGGCACTGTCGAAGGCGTTGCGTTTGCCCGCCCGATCAAGGCCGATCAGGAAAAGATGGCCACGTTGCTCGCGGGTGACGCGACCCGCACCGCTGTTTGTTTCGCTCATGTAGGGCTCCTGGACTCTGCTCAGTTACTTAACGTACGTTTGGTTTGCAGAAACTAAACAAACATTCGGTAACCGTCAAATTGAGACGCCCAGGCTTATGTCATAGAATTAATCCCACTGATCGAGAGCAGGACTGACCGTGCGACCGTTGAAAATTCCCCGTGATGAGCTGCTCCAGCGCTGCGCAAACACGTTCAAGCGCCTTGGTTACCATGGCACGACCATGGACGCGCTGTCGTCGGCGTGCGGGTTGACCAAGGCTTCGTTCTATCACCATTACTCCAACAAGGAGTCGTTGCTGCGCGATGTGCTGGAGTGGACCCATGCCGGCGTCAAGCAAACCTTGTTCGCCATTGCCTACGATGAAAGCCGCTCGCCCCAGGAACGGTTCGTGGCGATGGGGCGCAAGGCCAGGAAGTTGTTCCAGCAGGATTCGATCGGCTGCCTGATGGGGGTGGTTGCCATCGACGCCACGTATGGCAAGACCGAACTGATGGAACCGATCCGCGCCTTCCTGGACGACTGGACCGCCGCGTTTTCCAGGCTCTTCATCGGGCGCTACGACCAGGAGCAGGCCACCGCGCTCGCCCGGCAACTGGTGGCTGATTTCGAGGGTGCGATCCTGTTGACGCGCATCTACGGCGACGCGGGCTACCTGGACGGCGTAATCGCGCGCGGCGTGCATCAGTTGGAAGCGGCCGAGATCGCCGGTTAGACCGCCAGCGCCTGCTCCAGGGTTTGCTTGAGTTCCTGCCAGATGACGTCCAGCGGTGCCGTGCTGCGGGCGGCCCGGCATAGCGCGACCGAGCCTTCGATGGCGGCGATCGTCAACAGCGCCAGGCTGTGGGCCCGCGTGGGCGCTACACCTGCGTCCGTCAAGGCCCGGACGATGATCGCCTGCCATTGAGTGAATATCCCGTGGGCTTGATCCAGCAACTGCCGCTGGACTTGCCTTTCCAGCTCACTCTCGGACTCGCCGCGCTGGTCGGACACGTAATGTTCGACCGCCACGGCCAACACCGCGCAGCCGGCTTGGAACGCTGTGTCTTCGAGGGCCTGGCGCCACCTGTCGACAAACCGCTCCAGGCCTTCGACCGGGCCTTTGCTGCTCAGCAGTAGGGCCAGCGGCTCGCTCACTTCCCGTCCCGCATGGTCCACGGCCGCTTCGAGCAGTTGACGTTTGCCGCCGGGGAAATGGTGGGCGATGGAACCGCGTGGCGTGTTCGAGTGACGCACGATTTCCCGCATGCTGGTGGCGGTCATGCCTTTTCGCCGCAGCAAGTCCGCCGCGCCGGCGATCATCCGGTCCCGAGTCGAAATTTTCATAAAGTTATGCCAATCGTCATATTTGGGTGTAGGCTCAGCTCCGACTATGCCATTTGTCATAAGTCGCATCCATACATTCCTGCACGAGGTATTGAAGACATGACTGCGCGTCCCCGACTGCCCAACCCCATCGACTCCGTAGCGCTTGCTTCATTGAACACGCCAGATGGCTGGCTGGCCTATCCGTTGGGTGACGATGTCATCGAGGGCCAGCCGGACACCCGCATGAAACTGCTGCGAACCATCGGCGTGAAAACCCCGCACAAGTCCGTCGCGTTCTTTACCTCGCAACCGGCGAAGTTTCACTGGCGTTTCGACAACGATGAAGCCTTCGTGCTGATTGAAGGGCGTATCGCGATCACGATGGACACCGGCGAACGCTTTGAAATGGGAGCGGGCGACGGCGTGTCGATTCCGGCCGGGCACACGGGGATCTGCGAGGTGTTCGAGTTCAGCCGCAAATTCACCGTGGTCACCAGCGGCACCGCCGACTGACGGTGCAAAGCAGCTGCACGGCTGCCCGGTGGCGAAGGGACTGGCTTGTGCCGCCGGGCATTGGACTGTTCATCAACGCAGGTTTCGGCGCTCAAGGGCGCTGAACAACAGCATGCCCACCAGCATCGCCACGCTGAACAGGATGACTTGCCAATGCCCTGTCAGCAGCAGGGCAACCGCGGGGCCGGGGCAAATACCGGCGATGCCCCAGCCGATGCCAAACACCAGGCTGCCACCGATCAGGCGCCGGTCCAGCTCGCGCTTGACCGGCCATTGCATCGGGTTGCCCAGTAATGAGCGTGAACGGCGGCGGGCCCAGGTCAGCGGGCCAATCGCCGCGCCTATCGCACCGGCCATCACCAGGCCCAGGGAAGGGTCCCAGGCGCCGCCCAAGTCCAGGAACGCCAGTACTTTTGCCGGGTTGGTCATGCCCGATAGCAGCAGCCCGAAGCCAAACAGTACACCCGCGATAAAAGCCGTCAACTTGACCATGTCAGGCCCCCAGCACATGGCGCAGGATGAACACGGTGGCGAAACCGCTGAACATGAAGCAGGCCGTGGCCACCATCGAACGCGGTGAAAGGCGGGAAAGGCCACACACGCCATGGCCGCTCGTACAGCCCGAGCCGTAGCGGGTGCCGAGGCCCACCAACAGGCCGGCGACCGCAAGGCCAAGCCAGCCGCCCTGGAATTCGATTCGCGGCGCCACGGCAAACACACCCCATAACAGCGGCGCGACCAGCAAGCCCAGCAGAAACAACGCCTTCTCATCGACGCCTTCGCTGCCACGTTGCAAAAGGCTGCCGATCAGCCCGCTGATGCCGGCGATGCGACCGTTGGCGATGACAAACAGGGCGGCGGCGAGGCCGATCAATACGCCGCCGGCGAGGGAGGACCACGGAGTGAAGTTGAGCCAGTCGATTGTCATGATGGGGTCACTGTTGCAGGGTTGCCGCCGCGCCGAGCCTGGCACGGCGAAAATCCAAGTGTCGTCCTGTGATGCAGTTCTTACAACTGCATTGAAAGGTCGGCCTGCTGTCGCGATGGGGGCGAGCTTGTCGTTACACTGCGCCTCCCCGATTTTCAGCAAGGAAGCGATGGATGCGTTCGCTTGTCAGTGGTGTGCTTCTTTCCGCGGCCCTGGTGGCGCCGGTGATGGCTGAACCGCGCTCTTTTTCGGTCAATGACCGCGACGGCCAATACCGGGTCGACGTCCTGTTCCCGGACCCGCCCGAAGACCCCGAGCAACTGGCGCAAGCGTTCATCACCGTGCGCGACAACAACACGCAAGCAGTCTTGCAGCAGTTGCAGACGCCGGCCGGCAATGTGCCGGTCGATCGCGACGGCAAGGTGAACCCCTGGCTGCTGGGTCCCTTCAGCCTGTTGTATTTCGCCGACTTCAACTTCGACGGTCGCCAGGACCTGGCGATTCGCAACGGCACGGACCCTGAGTCGCGCTACAAGCCGATGTTCGACGTCTACCTGCAAGACCCGAACAAACCCCAATGGGTACTCAACGCCGCCCTGACGGACCTGGCGAAGCAAGCCAGCAGCGGGATGTTCTCGGTGATTGCCCTGGACCATATCTTGTTCACCCAGACCGACCGCGGCTGCTGCTCGACCCGTACCACCCAGTGGCAAATGCAGGGTGACGCGTTGGTCCGGCTTCGCTCTTCCAGCGAGGATGAGGTCGAGCCGAGCGAGCTTGGCGACAGCTCCAGCATGCCCAGCGGCTATAAACGCCAGACCTACGGTGAGTTGAAGGACGGCCAGTGGCACGAGCAGACCAGCCTGAGCGGGCCGGACTACGAGGACCCGATCATGCTCAAGGGCACCGTCGGCGGCAAAGTCCCGGTGGACCTCTGGTACCAGCAACAGGGCGCGCTGATGATCGGTGAAGTGCGCTATACCAAGGGCGGCAACGGTAAACCGATCAAGCTGGCCGGCTTTATGAACAACGACGGCGATGACAGCTACGCGGTCCTCCAGGAATTTGCCGACGATGGCCGCCAGACAGGTATCTGGCGGTTCACTCAGGGACAGGCCGAGCCCTACGACTTCACCGGCACCTGGATCAGTGGCGTCAAGGGCAATGACCGGCAAATGGCGGTCATGCTGCACGGCGATGCGGGCGAACCGGATGTCGAAGCGAGCGGTAAAGTCGGTTCCGCCCAGCGCAGCGGCCATTACCAGATGCGTAAGGACGCCCAGGGGCACGACGCCGACCTGGACTTGCAGATCCTGCCCGAGCGGGATGCCGAGGGCAGGGAAGTCGCAGAGTTCACCGTGACCGTGAGGGACGCCGCGACGGCCCGGGAAGTCTTGCGGGAGCACCAAGTGGTGCCAATGGACGCCGACAACCTGATCATCGTGCGCGGGCCACAGGCGTTGGGCGACGGCGGGCCTTATCACATACAACTGTTACCCCACTTCGCGGTCATCAGCCACAACGAAGTGTTCGAGTCCCCGGAGGATCTGCCGGGGATGTACCTGAGGCGTCAGCCTTGATTTCAGGGCGGCTGAGCCATTGCCTTGGCGGGCAGGCTTGCTCCCTTAGGTTATCGGGGGGGAGCTTGCCTGCCCGAAATTCGATAGCAAATTCCCATCCACGCGCTAACATCCGCGATCATCTCCAACACCTTGGATCGCTCATCATGAAAGGATCTCTCACCATGACATTGCGTCTGCTTGCCGCCAGCCTGTTCCTGTTTTCTTCCCTGACCCACGCCGCCGAGCCGGCCAGTGTGCCCAAAGCCCTGCAAGAGCAGGTCGGACACCTGGTGGCACTGCTCCAGGACAGCTACGCCACCGGCTACCCCGAGGCGACCACGGCCCAGACCTTGAACACCGGCGAGGAAAGCCAGGTGACGCTCGCCGTGTTCACCATCGAAGGCTTCGGCGGCGGCAACAACTACAGCCAATACCTGGCCGCCTTCACGCCTGAAGAAAACGAAGAAGGCATGCTGCATTACAGCCTGCTGGACGTCATCCGCATTGGCGGTGACAGCTGGCGTTCGATCGACAAGCTCAATGCCAAGCTGGTCAGCGACCCGGCGGGCGAGCAAACCCTGATCGACATCCCCGTGATGGAAAACACCGACGACGACGCGCCGAACTTCCCCAGCAAGACCGGCGTCATCCACCTGTCCCTGGAAGGCTCGAACGCCCAGCGACTGGTCGAGGTCAAGTAACGCGTCGCGCCGCTACTGCAGCGGTACATACACATCCGTCTGCCATTGGCTCTTCGGCGTTTCGGGATAGACACTCAGGTATTCGAAGAACAGCGGCTCATTGCGCAGTTCTTCGCCACTGTTGGGAAGCCAGTCGCGATAGATCGGATAGATCGTTTCGCCGATGTGATCCGGCGACCCCGAATGGCGCACCACCACGTAGCGTCCCCCGGCAATGACGTGTTCGCGAATGCCGAATTCATTGGGCACCACGGCCTCGTGAATTTCACCGCAAATGGCGAAGCGGAACGCGTGCGCCGGGGTCGTGTCGGGGTTGCTGTAGGGAATGCCGAACGTCCGACTGGACGCCACCGGCGATTGCCCGCTCTGCCTGCGCCACTCGACGAATGTGCGCACACTCTCGTCGACGCGTTCGGAAGGGCCGCAGTGTTCAAGCGCGGCGACTCTGACTTCGGCACGTTGCACGATTTTGACTTGCATGATGATGGTCCTGGAAAAGTGAGGGATGGCGAATACCGCATTCCAGACCTGCCAGTTTGGCGCCTTGCGGAAAACGCTCGGCGACCGGCCGAATGCTCGTCTGAACGCTCTGCTGAAGGCTTCGGGACTTTCGAAGCCAGCACTGAGGGCGGCATCCAGCACCGAACAGTCTGCCTGGGCGGTGAGCCGGTGTGCCGCCTGTCGCAGCCTCATCAGTTGCACATAGCGTGAAACGGACACCCCGACGAACGCCGTGAACTGTCGATGGAAATGAAACGCCGAAAAGTTCGCCACCTGGCTCAGCGCATTCACCGATAAGTCTGCTTCGAGATTGGCCTCGATGTAGGCGAGTACCGCGTTGAAGCGTTTCAGGTACGCGTGGTGGTTCGGCATGTCAGGCACTGGAATAACCTTCCTGGAAGTACGGTCGGCAATAGCATCAACGATAGCCGGTAGAGATACCTAGCCGTGCTTGCTCAAGGCGTCGATTCCCGCTCAGCCCACCATCGCGCGTGGCGAAGGGCATTAACCGGCGGAAACTATCTCGCTCGGCGCGTTGCCGAAAAGACGTCAAGCCAGCGTCCGCCAAGGAAACCTGATGAACAACCCGAAAGTCATTCACCACGGTGCGCACGAAGGTGTGACCGGCTCGTGTCATCAGGTCTGGATGGACGAGACCTACAGTCTGCTGATCGACTGCGGCCAGTTCCAGGGAGAGGACGAGGGGCAGGGCGGGAACGATGCGCTGGGCCTGGATTTTTCCATCGAAGGCATCAAGGCCCTGATCGTCACGCACGTGCACATCGACCATGTCGGGCGGATTCCCAACCTGCTGGCGGCGGGCTTCGAGGGTCCGATCCTGTGCAGCGAGCCCTCGGCGCGGCTGTTGCCGATCGTGCTTGAGGATGCGTTTCGCCTGTCGATCAGTCGCGATCAGGAGCAACTGGAGCGCTACCTCAAGGTCGTCGAGCAACGGATCATTGCCTTGCCCTATGGCAACTGGTTCACCCTGCACGAAACCGATCAGACCCGTTGCAAGGTGCGCCTGCAACCGGCCGGGCATGTACTGGGTTCGGCGTATGTCGAATTGCAACTGGACGAGGAACCGGCGGGCAGGCGCGTGGTGTTCAGCGGTGACCTGGGAGCGCCACATTCGCCGATCCTGCCTGACCTGGTGCCACCTGAGCGCGCCGACCTGCTGATCATGGAAAGCACCTACGGTGACCGCCGCCACGAAGACCGGGCCCATCGCCGCGAGCGCCTGTTGGCCGCCATCGAGCGGGCGTTGGCGGACCAGGGCACGGTGCTGATCCCCTCATTCAGCATCGGCCGGACCCAGGACCTGCTGTATGAACTGGAAGAGATCCTTCACGAAAAAGGCCTGTCCAGCCCGGCCTGTGAGCCCCAGGCCAACGCCAGGAACGGCGCTGCAGATATCGACTGGCCGCAGATTCCGATCATTCTCGACTCACCGCTCGCCAGCCAATTCACCCGCACCTACAAGGAGCTGCAGGGCTTCTGGGATGACGACGCCCGGCAACGCCTGGAACAAGGCCGCAAGCCGCTGTCCTTCAAGCAACTGATCACGGTCGACAGCCATGATGAACACCGACGCATCGTCGAGCACCTTACCGACACCGCTCGTCCCGCGATCGTCATCGCCGGCAATGGCATGTGTTCCGGCGGGCGAATCGTCAACTACCTCAAAGCCATGTTGGGCGATCCGAGGCATAACGTGGTGTTCGTCGGCTATCAGGGCAAGGGCACGCCTGGGCGGGACATTTTGACCCACGGGCCGGAGGGCGGATTCGTGATGCTGGAGGGCGCTCGCGTCGACATCCGTGCCGGTGTCGACAGCGTCAGCGGCTACTCGGCCCATGCGGACCAGGCTGACCTGGTGGGCTTTGTCACCGGAATGAAGGCCTGGCCCGGGGAAATCCGCCTGATCCACGGCGAGGACCAGGCCAAGCAGCGCCTGGCCGAGGTGCTGCGGGCGAGATACCGGGAGGCGGGCCAGGAGGGCCAGATCTCCATTCCCCCGTCGTGATCGGCCGGCGCTGGAGGGAGACTTGTCGCATAAATTTGAATTACACGACGTGGCTCGCCAGAATCGCGCCCCGATCCGGGCAAAAGGTGCCGGACGTTGAGGGTCAAAGGGGGGCGGCAGTTGAACGAACAGACATTGTCCATGCGTCTGGAACGCGTGGCGGCGCACGTGCCGTTGGGCGCGCGATTGGCCGACATCGGTTCGGATCACGCTTATCTGCCGGTGGCGTTGGTTCGCCGTGGCGCTATTACAGCCGCAGTGGCCGGTGAGGTGGCATTGACGCCGTTCGCGGCCGCCGAGCGAACCGTGCGTGAAAGCGAGTTGGAGCGCCAGGTCACGGTGCGCCTGGCCAACGGGCTGGAAGCGATCGAGCCAAGTGATGGGATCACGGCGATCAGCCTTTGCGGCATGGGCGGGGAGACAATCCGCGACATCCTCGACAGCGCAAAAGCGCGCCTGAGCGGACGAGAACGCCTGATCCTGCAACCCAACGGCGGTGAGCAGCCGTTGCGCCAGTGGTTGATGGAGAACGACTATCGGATTCTCTGCGAAGAGGTGCTGCGGGAGAACCGCTTTGACTATGAAATCATCGTTGCCGAGCGCACGGGCCCGGTGCTGTATACCGCCCAGGAGCTGTACTTCGGCCCCTTGCAGTTGCAGTCACGCAGCCCGGCCTTCCTGGCCAAGTGGCAGCGCCTGCTGCGCCAGAAGCACAAGACACTGGCCAGCTTCGCCCAGGCGCGGCAGGCCGTGCCCGAGGCGAAGGTGCAGGCCGTTGCCCGCGAGGTGAAGTGGATTACCGCGCTGCTGGCATGACCATCAAGCCGTCCTTGTCATCAGAAGATGAACTTGAACAGCGCAATGACCACGATCAGGCCGATCAGGAAAATGATGCCAACGGTGCCGCCAAGGAATTTCAACATAAGAACACTCTCATCAGATGGGCTTAATTTTCTAGACCGCCCGTGATGCCGCTCGTTTCGTTAATTTTCCTGCCGGCAGCAAGAAGGCGTCATTGCCGTCCGAGTTCTTCCCTCAGCGCGTCGATCAGGGCCAAGCAATGGATCATCGCTGGCGACGCGTCGTTGGCCCGTCGGCTCTGGATGATCGGCGAGGTCGCGTCGTCCTCCAGCAGCGTGCAGAAACCGATGTCGTCGCGGTGCAACACCTGCACCGAGGCCGGCACGAGGGTGATGCCCATGCCGGCGCCCACCAGGCCGATGGCGGTCTGCAGTTCGTTGGTCCACTGGGCAACATTGATGCTCAGGCCTCGCGCCTTGAAGAGGCCCATGACATGGTCGGCATAGCTCGGGCGTGGGTTGCCGGGGTAGAGCACGAAAGGTTCGGTGACCAGTTGATCCAGCGTCACCGGCTGACCGATCAGCGGATGCCCGGCGGGCAGGGCGACCACCAGGCGATCCTCCGTCAGCACTCGCTGGACAATCGCCGGGTCGTCGATGTGGATGCGCCCGAAGCCAATGTCGATACGCCCGGCCTTGAGCGCCTCGACCTGTTGCAGCGTGGTCATTTCCGAGAGCCCGAGTTCCAGCGCCATCGCCTCGTGGCTACGCAGGCGGCGAATCAGTTCCGGCAGCACGCCGTACAAGGTTGACGGCGCGAAACCGATCCCCAACCAACGCCTTGCGCCCTCACCGATGCGCCGGGTATTGCCGCAGACCTTCTCCAACTGTTCCAGCAGGGTGGTGGTCTGCTCGAAGAAAAAACGCCCGGCGTCGGTGAGTTTCAGTGGACGCCCACGCTCCAGCAGCATGACCCCCAATTCGTCTTCCAACTGCTGGATCTGCCGGCTCAGGGGTGGCTGGGCGATGTGCAGGCGTTCAGCGGCGCGGGTGAAATTGAGGGTTTGCCCCAGGACCTGAAAATACCGGAGGTGGCGCAGTTCCATGGGGCCTCCCATGAGTGAATGGTTAATACCTTCAAGGTATCGATTCAGACCAATTCTATATTGGCTTCCCGAAAAAAGCCGTACCAGAATCGGTTCCAGAATTTTAAGAACCTGATGGGTATCGAGATGCTGGAAACCGCCATTGAGTCGATCGAGACGATCATCGTCGATCTGCCAACCATCCGCCCGCACAAGCTGGCCATGCACACCCTGCAGCACCAGACCCTGGTGATCATCCGCGTGCGCTGCGCCGATGGCATCGAGGGCATTGGTGAATCCACCACCATCGGTGGCCTGGCGTATGGCAACGAAAGCCCCGAAAGCATCAAGACCAACCTCGACCGGCACTTCGCACCGCTGCTGCTCGGCCAGGACAGCCGTAACGTCAACGCCGCGATGCTGCGCCTGGAGCGTTGCATCCGTGGCAACACCTTTGCCAAGTCCGGCGTCGAAACCGCTTTGCTCGATGCCCAGGGCAAACGCCTCGGCCTGCCGGTCAGTGAACTGCTGGGCGGACGGGTCCGTGATTCACTGCCGGTGGCCTGGACCCTCGCCAGTGGTGATACCGACAGGGACATCGCCGAAGCGGAAAAAATGCTCGATCTGCGCCGTCACCGGATCTTCAAGCTGAAAATCGGCGCCGGTGAAGTCAACCGTGACCTGGCGCACGCCATTGCGATCAAGAAAGCGTTGGGCGAACGTGCCAGCGTGCGGGTCGACGTCAATCAGGCCTGGGACGAGGCGGTGGCGCTGCGGGCTTGCCGGGTTTTGGGCAGCAACGGCATCGACTTGATCGAACAACCGATTTCGCGCAACAACCGCGCCGGCATGGCACGCCTGAACGCCATCAGCCCGGCACCGATCATGGCCGACGAATCCATCGAAAGCGTAGAGGATGCATTCAATCTCGCCCGCGAAGGCGCGGCTTCGGTGTTCGCCCTGAAAATCGCCAAGAACGGCGGCCCGCGCGCTGTATTGCGCACCGCGGCCATTGCCGAAGCGGCCGGTATCGCGCTGTACGGCGGGACAATGCTGGAAGGCGGCCTGGGCACCCTGGCGTCGGCCCACGCGTTCGTGACCCTGGACCGACTCGCCTGGGACACCGAATTGTTCGGCCCGCTGTTGCTGACCGAAGACATTCTCAATGCCCCCCTGGTCTACCGCGATTTCGAACTGCACGTGCCGAAGGCCCCCGGCTTGGGGGTGAGCCTGGATGAAGAGCGCCTGGCGTTCTTGCGCCGTGACAAGACCGCCACCCACGTCCAAAGCGCCTGAGGAGAGCCCCATGCTGTTCCACGTAAAGATGACCGTGAACCTGCCGGTCGACATGAACCCCGAACGGGCCGCGCGGCTCAAGGCCGACGAGAAAGCCCTGGCCCAGCGCCTGCAAGCGCAGGGCACGTGGCGTCATTTGTGGCGCATCGCCGGGCTCTACGCCAACTACAGCGTGTTCGACGTCGACAGCGTTCAGCGACTGCATGACCTGCTGATGCAACTGCCGCTGTACCCGTACATGGCGATCGAAGTCACTGCGATGTGCCGCCACCCGTCCTCGATTCACGAGGATGATCGCTGAGCCCGTTGGGGCCGCCTCGCTACACTCATAATTACAAGATGAGGAACTACCGAAATGAACATCAAGATTTCCCACACGGCCGGCGTCCAGCAGTTTCTCGAGCAAGCCAGCGGCCTGTTCAACGACGAAGGGAACCCGCGCACCAAGGCTCTGGTTTACCGGATCCTGCGTGATTCGGTGAACATCATCGAAGACCTTGGCGTGACCCCGGAGGAATTCTGGAAGGCCGTCAATTACCTCAACGTCCTTGGCGCGCGCCAGGAAGCCGGGCTGCTGGTGGCCGGCCTGGGCCTTGAGCATTACCTCGACCTGCTGATGGATGCCGAAGACGAGCAGGCCGGCAAGTCCGGCGGGACGCCACGTACCATCGAAGGCCCGTTGTATGTGGCCGGCGCGCCGTTGTGCCAAGGCGAGGCGCGCCTGGATGACGGCGCCGACCCGGGCGTGACCCTGTTCATGCAGGGCCGAGTCCTGAACACCGCTGGCGAGCCTTTGGCCGGCGCTGTCGTGGACGTCTGGCACGCCAACACTGGCGGCACCTACTCGTACTTCGACACCACGCAATCGGCGTTCAACCTGCGCCGGCGCATCGTCACCGACGCCGAGGGCCGCTATCGCTTTCGCAGCATCGTGCCGTCGGGTTATGGCTGCCCGCCGGACGGTCCGACCCAGCAATTGCTCGATCAATTGGGTCGCCATGGCCAGCGTCCGGCGCACATCCACTTCTTTATCTCGGCACCGGACCATCGGCACCTCACCACCCAGATCAACCTGGATGGCGACCAGTACCTGCATGACGATTTCGCTTACGCGACCCGCGACGAACTGATCGCCAGGATCACCTTCAGCGACGATCCGGCGCGCGCCAGCGCCCGGGGTGTCAGTGGCCGGTTTGCCGAGATCGATTTTGACTTTACCTTGCAGCCGTCCGCCCAGCCCGAAGAGCAGCAGCGCCACGAGCGTGTTCGCGCACTCGAAGCCTGAACCCTACGACGGTGACCTGCGGCACGGGACTTTTCCCGTGCCGTCGGCGTTTGGGCCGCAGCGCCGCTTAGGGCCTGGGCCCCATAACAAGAACGGGAGTGACCCGATGATGCACGCGCAACTCTTGAGTCAGCGCAGTACCGTGTTCGATCACGCCGACCCTCATGCAGTCTCTGGCTACATCAACCAGCATGTCGGTACCCATCGCATCGGCATGCCCCGTTCCGGGCGGCCGCTGGCCAGCCTCAACCACCGCAAGTTCGCCAGCCTCGACCTGTGTCGCATCAGCTACGGCGGCAGCGTGCGCGTCACGTCCGGGGCGCTGGAGAACGTCTATCACCTGCAAGTGTTGTTGCACGGCCATTGCCTGTGGCGCGGTCGTGGGCTGGAACACGCCTTCACGCCGGGCGAACTGTTGCTGATCAACCCCGACGAACCGGTGGACCTGACCTATTCGGCCGACTGCGAGAAATTCATCATCAAGCTGCCGGTCCAGCTGCTTGAGTCGCTTTGTGACGAGCAACGCTGGCGGTATCCGGGGCAGGGCGTGCGGTTCCTGGAGAACCGTTATCGGCTCGATGAACTGGAAGGGTTTGTCGGCCTGCTGGCCATGATCTGCCAGGAAGCCGAAGCCAGCGAGCCGGTGCCCAGGGTGCAGGAACACTACGCACAGATCATCGCCAGCAAGATGCTTGGCCTGATGAAAACCAATGTCAGCCGTACCTGCCTCGGCTCGCAGGCGGCCACGTTCGAGGGGCTCGCCGATTACATCGCCCGTCACCTCAAACAGGACATCGACAGCGAGGCGCTGGCCCGCCAGGCGCGGATGAGCCTGCGGTCGCTGTACGGGTTGTTCGAGCGCCATGCCGGCACCACACCGAAGAACTACATCCGGCAGCAACGCCTGGAGCGTATCAAGGCTTGCCTGAGCGACCCTGCGTGCAACGTTCGCAACGTCACCGAAGTGGCCCTGGACTATGGCTTCCTGCACCTTGGGCGCTTCTCCGACAGCTACCGCAAGCAATTCGGCGAACTGCCTTCCGAGACCTTGAAACGCCGCCACTGATGCGCTGGGCTTGCCCGCGAATGCGGTGGGTCAGTCGACCTCTTCATCAACTGACCCACCGCCTTCGCGAGCAAGCTCGCTCCCACAAGGGCGTCTGGGGCGGACACACATCTTGAGCCACCCAATAACGCTGTGGGAGCGGGCTTGCCCGCGAAGACGGCAACGCATCCAACTCAATTCGCCAGTCGATTCTCCCTGCGCAAAACGGATAAAGGTCTGCAACCTTCGGATAGTGCACCCCATCCCCCCGTCCTAGCATGGCCCTGCCTGAACAAAAACAATGGAGGCGGCGGCCATGTCCCTGCGACCCGAATACCTTCACTCCCTGCTTGAAGACGACAAGGAACACGGCATCTATCGCTGCAAGCGCGAGATGTTCACTGACCCACGGCTGTTCGACCTGGAGATGAAGCACATCTTCGAGGGCAACTGGCTGTACCTGGCGCACGAAAGCCAGATTCCCGAGAAAAACGACTTTTACACCACCACCATGGGGCGCCAGGCGATCTTCATCGCGCGCAACAAGGACGGTGAGCTCAACGCCTTCCTCAATGCCTGCAGCCACCGTGGCGCGATGCTCTGCCGACACAAATCCGGCAAGAGCTCCTACACCTGTCCCTTCCACGGCTGGACGTTCAACAACTCCGGCAAGTTGCTCAAGGTCAAGGACCCTGCGGCGGCGGGCTATCCGTCGAGTTTCAACTGCGAAGGCTCCCACGACCTGACCCGGGTCGCGCGTTTCGAGTCGTATCGTGGCTTCCTGTTCGGCAGCCTCAACCCCGATGTCGTGCCGTTGGTCGAGCACCTGGGCGAGTCGGCCAAGATCATCGACATGATCGTCGACCAGTCCGCCGACGGCCTGGAAGTGCTGCGGGGCTCGTCGAGCTACATCTACGAAGGCAACTGGAAACTCACGGCGGAAAACGGCGCGGACGGCTACCACGTCAGTTCCGTGCACTGGAACTACGCGGCCACCCAGAACCAGCGCAAGCAGCGCGAGGCCGGCGATTGCAACCCGACCATGAGCGCCGGCAGTTGGGCCCGGCAAGGCGGCGGTTTCTATTCCTTCGACCGCGGCCACATGCTGCTCTGGACCCGATGGGCGAACCCCGAGGACCGGCCGCTGTACGAGCGCCGCGATGAGCTCGCCCAGGGCTTCGGCAAGGCCCGCGCCGACTGGATGATCGAGCACTCGCGCAACCTGTGCCTGTACCCCAACGTCTACCTGATGGACCAGTTCAGCTCGCAGATCCGCATCGCCCGGCCGATCTCGGTCAACCGCACGGAAATCACCATTTACTGCATCGCGCCCAAGGGCGAGAGCGACCAGGCCCGTTCGAGCCGGATCCGGCAATACGAGGATTTCTTCAACGTCAGTGGCATGGCCACGCCCGATGACCTGGAAGAGTTCCGTTCTTGCCAGACCGGCTACCAGGGCAGTGCGACCGCCTGGAACGACATGTCTCGGGGCGCCGAGCACTGGGTCGAGGGCGCCGATGAGGCCGCGAGGGAGATCGACCTGCAGCCGTTGCTCAGCGGTGTGTGCACCGAGGACGAAGGCTTGTTCGTGTTGCAGCACAAGTATTGGCAGCAAACCCTGCTCAAGGCCCTGGCGGCCGAGCAGTCGGAACGGATCGCCGTGGAGGCCGTGCAATGACCATTACCCATGACGCCGTGCGCGACTTTCTCTACCGCGAAGCCCGCTATCTCGACGACCGCCAATGGGACGCCTGGCTGGAGCTGTACGCCCCGGATGCGACGTTCTGGATGCCCGCCTGGGACGACAACGACGAGTTGACCGAAGACCCGCAGCGGGAAATCTCCCTGATCTGGTACGGCAACCGCACCGGCCTGGAAGACCGGGTCTTTCGGATCAAGACCGAGCGTTCCAGCGCCACCGTGCCAGACACCCGCACCTCCCACAACCTCAGCAACATCGAGCTGCTCGAACAACGCGACGGCCTGTGCCAGGTGCGCTTCAACTGGCACACCCTGAGCTTTCGCTACAAGACCGTCGACAGCTACTTCGGCAGCAGCTTCTACACCCTGGATATGCGCGGTGAAAACCCGCTGATCAAGGCCAAGAAAGTGGTCCTGAAGAACGATTACGTTCGCCAGGTCATCGATGTCTATCACCTGTGAGACTGCCGTCATGACTCATTCCATTGCATTGAACTTCGAAGACGGCGTCACCCGGTTCATCGCGGCCGAGGCTGGCGAGACTGTGGCTGATGCCGCCTATCGCCAGGGCATCAACATTCCCCTGGACTGCCGCGACGGCGCGTGCGGCACCTGCAAGTGCTTTGCCGAGGCCGGGCGCTATGACTTGGGCGAGGAGTACATCGACGATGCGCTCACCGCCGACGAAGCGCAGCAGGGCTTTGTGTTGACCTGCCAGATGCGCGCCCAGAGCGATTGCGTGGTGAAGGTGCCCGTATCCTCGGACGTCTGCCGCACGCAACAGGCCCGTTTCGAGGCGACCATCAGTGCGGTGCGCCAGTTGTCGCAGAGCACCATCGCCTTGTCGATCAGAGGCGAGGCCTTGAGCTCGCTGGCGTTTCTGCCGGGCCAGTACGTGAACCTCGGTGTGCCCGGCAGCGACCAGACCCGCGCCTACTCGTTCAGCACGCTGCCGCGCGACGGCGAAGTCAGCTTCCTGATTCGCAACGTGCCGGGCGGCCTGATGAGCAGCTTCCTCACCGGCCAGGCCAAGGCCGGTGACACGCTGCGGCTGGCCGGGCCGCTGGGCAGTTTCTACCTGCGTGACATACGGCGGCCGCTGTTGCTGCTGGCCGGTGGCACTGGCCTGGCCCCGTTTACCGCGATGCTGGAAAAAATCGCCGAACAGGGCAGTGGGCACCCGGTCCACCTGATCTATGGCGTGAGCAACGATGTCGATCTGGTGGAGCTGGAGCGGCTGCAAGCCTTCGCCGCCCGAATCCCCCGTTTCAGCTTCGCTGCCTGCGTGGCCAACCCGGCCAGCCAGCATCCGCTCAAGGGTTATGTGACCGAGCACATCGAGCCTGGGCATCTGAACGAGGGTGACGTCGACGTTTACCTGTGCGGTCCGCCGCCCATGGTCGAGGCGGTCAGCCAGTTCATGGGCGAGCAGGGCATTGCCCCGGCGAACTTCTACTACGAAAAATTCGCCGCCAGCGCGGCTTGAGGTGTCCATGAGCCGATTCAACGAAAAAGTCGCGTTGATCACCGGCGCCGCCCAGGGCATCGGGCTGCGGGTGGCGCAACGCATGGCGGCCGAAGGTGCGCGGTTGATCCTGGTGGACCGTTCTGAGCGAGTGCTGGCGTTGCAGGAGGAACTGGCATCGGCCCACCCGGTGCTTGCCTTGACGGCGGACCTGGAACAGTACGACGAGTGCCGCCGCGTGATGACCCTCGCCGTGGCGCATTTCGGCCGCCTGGACGTGCTGGTCAACAACGTCGGCGGCACGATCTGGGCCAAGCCTTTCGAACATTACGAAGCCCCGCAGATCGAGGCCGAAGTGCGCCGCTCGCTGTTTCCGACACTGTGGTGCTGCCACGCGGCGTTGCCATTGATGCTTGAGCAGGGCAGCGGCGCGATCGTCAACGTGTCCTCCATCGCCACGCGCAGCATCAATCGGGTGCCCTACGGCGCCGCGAAGGGTGGGGTCAACGCATTGACCGCGTGCCTGGCTTTCGAAACCGCCGGTCGCGGGGTGCGGGTCAACGCGACGGCACCCGGCGGCACCGAGGCACCGCCCCGGTTGATCCCGCGAAACAGCGCCGAGCAAAGCCCGCAGGAAAAAACCTGGTACCAGCAAATCGTCGACCAGACCCTGGACAGCAGCCTGATGAAACGCTACGGCACCTTGGACGAACAAGCCGCCGCGATCCTGTTCCTGGCGTCCGACGACGCGTCATACATCACCGGTGTGACCTTGCCGGTGGGTGGGGGCGACCTGGGCTGAGCCTGTGCTCACAACTGCTGCTTGAGGAACGTTGCAAACGCGCGCGCCAGTTGCGACGGTTCTTCCTGGGTGGGCAGCAGAAGGGCAATTTCATACTGGATCGGGGGCGAAAACGGCTTGAGCAGCAGGTGTTCGGTGAAGGGCCGACTGACCACCGGGTCGACGAGGCCCACCCCCAGGCCGCAGCGCACCAGTTCGCAAGCGCTGGAAAAGAACTCTGTTTCCGCCACCACGTTCCAGGCGGCGCCATAGGCTGAGAAGGCCGTGGCCAGTTGCTGATAGATGGGGTCGCCCTTGAACAGCGAAACGAACGGCACGCCGTCCAGGTCCGCCGGGGTGATCACGTCCCTATCGGCCAAGGGATGGCCCGGCGGCAGCATGCACTGGCACTCATAGCGGATGACGTCCATGTGGGCGGCGGGGTAGTCGAGGGGCAACTCGGCGACGGCCAGGTCGAATTGCTGGGTGGTCATCAGCTCACGGACCGATTGTGAGTTGCGGGTAATGAGCTTGAGTTCGAGCCCTGGCCGTTCCCTGGCGAACTCGGCCATCAACCGAGGCAACAGCGCGATCGACAGGCTGGCGTAGGCCGCAATGGCCAGATGTCCGCGCTTGCCGGTGCGAATTTCCCTGGCGATGCGCTGTGTTTTCTCCACGGCCTCCAGCGCCCGTTGCGCTTCGACGAAAAACAGCCGCGCCTCGGGCGTCGGTTGCAGGCGCCCGCCCTTGCGCACGAAAAGGGTCAGGCCGGTGTCGTGCTCCAGGTTGGCAATGGTGCTGCTGATGGCGGGCTGGGAAATGTTCAGCAACTCTGCCGCCCGGGTCATGGTGCCGTGGATCATCAACGTCCTGAAGCATTCGAGCTGACGGATTCGCATGGTTTTTCCTATAAATCCAACTTATACCGAGGCCACTTTATATTATTGGTTTGTACACGGGTCGTATGTTTTGCTTTGGGCAGGGGTCCAGTACACGGGCCAATCCATCTGTCCAGAAGGGGCAAACACATGAACGCAGTGACTTCGATCCATCCCGGTGAACACCTCCGCCTCCCGGCCCGGCACGGCGTGGCGATCCGCCTGAGCAAGGGGCAGACCCTGAAGGTGGTCAACACCCACGGCAAGCAAGTCGTGGACACCTGGGCGTTCAACCCGGATGACCTGACAGAGTCGATGTCGATGGAGCACAGCCGTCCTTTCTGGCTGAAGCTCAACCCGTGCAAGGGAGACGGCTTGTTGACCAACCAGCGCCGCATCATCCTGACGCTCATCGAAGACACCTCGCCTGGTGTCCATGACTCCCTGGTGGCCGCCTGCGATCCGACCCGCTACGTGCAACTGGGGGTGGTCGGCCATCATGCCAGTTGCAACGAGAACCTGTTCCTGGCCTTGCAGACCCTGGGCCTGACGGCGCCAGATACTCCGAGCCCGTTGAATCTGTTCATGAACGTGCCGGTTCATCGGGACGGGCGCATCGAGTTCGCGGCGCCGGTCAGCGAACCAGGGCACTACGTCTGCCTGCAAGCGGCGATGGACGCCGTGGTCGTGCTCTCGGCCTGCCCCCAGGACATCACGGCCGTCAATGGCATGCAGCCCCAGGATATTCACTACTGCGTGATCTGAGCGTCCGGTAAAGCCTGCTGGCGGCCGCGACCGGTCAGCAGGATACTGGGTCCGTGGTAAGCCACACTGATAAGAGGCCGCACAACCATGCGCAAAATACCTCCCCTGAACTCCGTTCGGGCGTTTGAAGCCGTCGCACGGCACCAGAGCTTTTCAGCGGCGGCGAACGAGCTTTCCGTCACGGTCGCTGCGGTCAGCCATCAGGTCCGACAATTGGAAGACGGCTTGGGGCAAAAACTCCTGGAGCGGGGCCGGACGGTCACGCTCACCGCGGCCGGCCAGGCGATCTATCCGTTGTTGCGCGACGGCTTCGACCAGATCGCCCAGGCGTTCGCCCTGATCGACGCACCAAAGGCCGCGGATGCCATCCAGGTGTCCACCACGCGGGCGTTCGCCGAACGGTGGCTGATGCCGCGGCTGGCGGCCTTCAACGCCATTTACCCGGACATTGTGGTCTCGATTCATGCCTCGGAGAAAGTCGTGGACCTGCGCACCGAAACTGTCGACCTGGCGATTCGTTATGGCCCGCTCACCGCCAATGCCCGCGCGCCGGTGCTGTTCGAGGACCGTTACATGGCGGTGGCGGACGCCCGCATCTGTCCCGACGGACGGGCGCCCACCATCGATGATTTTCACCAGCGCGCATTGCTGGCATTCAAGTGGAAGAACCAGGCCCTCGAAGCGCCTTCCTGGTCAGCCTGGCTCGCCAGGGTCGCGCATGATCCGTCGCGGGAATTGCGCATTTCCTGGTACAGCGAGGAAACCCTGGCGCTGCACGCGGTGGAGCGCGGGCTCGGGCCGTTGTTGTGCAGCACGGTGCTGATGGACGAAGCGTTGCGTTCTGGCCGGATGCGCCGGGTCGAAGGCCCGACCTTGCCAGGTTTCACGTACCACCTGATAGAGAACAACCCGGGTGCCTCGCGCCGTAGCCTGGGCGTGTTTCGCGACTGGTTGCTCGGCGAAGCCAGGTCATTCCGGGAAAACACCCTGGATGACCTGGCCGGCCAGCCGTTGCCTACCCCCTGACTTTCGCCGCGTGAAGGGTGCTTTCCATCGCCAGGCACGCGCCGAGCAGTGCGTCATCGTGGCCTTGCGGGGCCGAGAACAATACCGAGGTCGGTAGCCCGGCGGGGTCCGTGCCAGACGGCACGGCCACCCCCGGCATATCCAGCAGGCTGCCGATCATGGTCAGCGACAGGGTTTGCAGATTGACTGCGGCGAACAGCGCGTCGTCCTGTTCCAGGGGCGCCATCGCCGGCGCGACATGCTTGACCGTCGGCATGACCAGCAGAGCACCGTCGAGCTCACGTTCGATGGCCGCCATCAACTCGTCGCGGGCCTGGCGAATCCTGGCTTCGACCCCAGGGCCGATGGCCTTGGCCGAACGCAGGCGCGCCCGGACCCGTCGGTCCATACGCGCGCCGTCCGGCCCCTCGACGATCGCCTCCAACAGCCGCCAGGCTTCTATCGCCCCCAGCCAGCCATCCCGGGCGATCAGCGCCCGGGTGTTGGCCACGGCGCGCACAGCACGGTGTTCAACCTGTACGCCAGCGCCACGAAGACATTCCATCATGGCCAACAGGTTGTGGCGGACGGCTGGCTGCAACGCGTCATCGGCCAGCACCGCATCGTCGACCACCAGGCGCAGGCGGGAAAGCGCGCCGGGGTCGATGGCCGGGCAGGCAGCACCGCGCATGGCCGCATCCAGGGCGACGCAATCGGCGACGGTCCGGGCGAACGGCCCCAGGCTGTCCAGGGTGACGGCGAGCGGGTGGACGCCGTGCATACTGTAGCGACCGGTGCTGGCCTTGTACCCGACCACGCCATTGAACGCCGCCGGGACGCGAATCGATCCGGCGGTGTCGGTGCCTAGGGCACAGCTGACGATGCCTCGTTGCACCGCGATGGCTGAGCCGGACGACGAACCACCGGGTACGCGGCGTTCGCCCACGGCCATGTCGCCCTTCGGCGTACCGAAATGTGGATTCAGGCCAAGGCCCGAGTAGGCGAACTCCGAGAGATTGGTTTTGCCCAGGGCGATCATCCCCCGCGCGTTGAGCGCAGCGATGACCTAGGCGTCGGCGTCCGCCATCGGCGCGTCCAGGCGAGTGATGGAGCCCGCGGTGGTCCGGGTGCCGGCGACGTCCAGCAGGTCCTTGACCGCATAGGGTATGCCGTCGAACGGGCTCAACGGGGTTCCGTCCCGCCAGCGCTGGGTCGAGGCCCGCGCCGCCTCGATGGCCCGTTGTTCAAACAGCTCAATGAACACATGAGCGCCATGGCGGGCGGCGACCAAGGCCGCCGCGACCAGTTCGTCAGGGGTCGTCAGGCCTTGCTTCAGTCGCTCGGCGGTGTGCAACAGGGTGGTCATGTCGTCTCCCTTCGTCGGGTTAAGCCGGCTGCTCAAGCCGGCGCACGCAGGTTGTGTCGTTCTCCGATCAGTTGCCCGACCAGTACCGGCACCGCATCGAAGGCGTCGGCGATGGAGGCTTCGTGGCGAGCGTCGCCGAACTCCTGGTAATCGATGGCGATGACGTGGGTTTCGTTCACGCCCAGGTAATGCGCGCAGGTCTGGATATGGGTTTCGAGGTGGTTCATGGTTTCGCGTACACCACCGGGGCCAAAGCCGAATTCCCCTCGGGAAGACAGGATGATCAGTTTCTTGCCGCTCATGATCGGTTCCAGCGGGTAGTCGCCCCGGCCCAGGTCGAAGGTGAAGGTCTTGCCGATGCGGATCACCTTGTCGAACCAGGATTTCAGCGCGGCGGGCATCCCATAGTTGTACATCGGCGTACCGATGACGATGACGTCGGCACGGTCGATTTCATCGATCAACTCATCCGAAAGGCGGATTTGCTCGCGCTTTTCAGCGGTCATCTGTGCCTCGGGCGTGAATACCGCCGCAATCCAGGCCTCGGTCACGAACGGAGGCGGGTTGTGCCCGACGTCACGGGTAATGACCCGCGCCAGTTTGTCGCGTTCAAGCCAGGTGTCGACGAACGCCTTGGACAGTTTACGGCTCAAGGAGCGATCGGAGCGTGCACTGGCATCAATATGAAGTAACGTGGTCATGAATAACTCCCTCAAATGCCGAGGCGAAATGTCTCGGCAGCAGATCCAGTGGGCCACGACGGTCGTCGGCTCGGCTATTGATATTTATTGTGCGTTTGGCCAATAAAACTCAACCCGTTAATTTTATTTAACCTGGTCATCTTCTTTTGAGCGGTTGTGGCGCGTTGAAGTGCCAATTGCACTTCTGGTTGTCGCGCGCAATTGAATAAAACTAAAGCCGCGAATATTTCTAAACGGCCTTTTAGGTTTAATCAATTACTTAAATCTTCGCACCTCGATTTAATGATTCGCAGCGATTCACGTGGTCGCCGATCAGCGAGGAAAATAATAATGTCAACGCGTCGAAACTCCGAAGTCAGTCAAGTCAATCACGATGTGCTGGGCATTGAACCCATGCCCGACAGCCATCGTACGTCCACACCCCTGGACCAGTTCTGGATCTGGGCCGGCGCCAACGTGGCACCGATCAACTGGGTGCTCGGTGCCATCGGCATCCAGTTGGGGCTTAGCCTTATGGAAACGCTCCTGGTGATTGTCATCGGCAACCTGCTGGGTGCGGCCCTGTTCGGCGGCATCTGCATCATGGGCCACCGGACCGGGGTGCCGCAGATGGTGCTGTCGCGGCTCGCCTTCGGTCGGCGCGGCGCCTACCTGCCCACCCTCATGCAAGTGCTGATGCCCATGGGGTGGGTGGCGACCAACACCTGGATCGTCCTCGACCTGTCGGTGGCGGCCTTGGAGAAAGTCGGTGTCAGTGGCGGCATGGAACTCAAGTACCTGATCGCCGTGGCGGTCATGGTCCTGCAGGTGGTCATCGCGGCCTGGGGGTTCAACGCGATCAAGTGCTTCGAGCGCTACACCATGCCGGTGATTCTGGTGATCATGATGGTGATGACCGTGCTGGCGTTCACGCACGTGGACATCCAGTGGCAAACGTCCACCATCCAGGGCATCGGCAAGCTCTCGGCCATGAGCAGCCTGATGACGGCCATCGGGATCGGCTGGGGCATCTCATGGCTGGTCTACGCCTCGGACTACACCCGGTTCACCCAGACCAAACTGTCCGACGGCCAGGTATTTCGCTCGACGTTCCTGGGCATGTTCCTGCCCACCGTCTGGCTCGCCTTCCTCGGCGCCGCGATTGCTTCGGCGGGTGGCGGTTCGGACCCGGCGCAACTGATCATCGCAGTGTTCGGCACGATGGCGCTGCCGGTGCTGCTGGTGCTGTTGCACGGCCCGGTGGCCACCAACATCGTGGTCATCTACTCGGCGGCATTGGCGACCCTGTCGCTGGACCTGCGCATTGCGCGCTGGGCGGTGTCGCTGGTCTCGGGGGTGGTGGCACTGTTCATTCTTTATCTGTTCCTGCAATCGGGTGAGTTCGTCCATGCCTTTGAAAACCTGATGGTGTTCTTTGTGGTGTGGATCAGCCCTTGGGCGGGTATCACCCTGGTGGACTTTTTCCTGATCCGCCGCGGCCGGGTGGATCTCGATTCGTTGTACTGCCACCACTCGCAAAGTGCCTGCACCGACGTGAACTGGAAAGGCGTATTGGCACTTGCCGTGGGTGTACTGGCGGCCTGGTTATTTCAAGTTGGCACCGTCGCGTCATTACAAGGGCCGATTGCAATGGCCTTGGGCGGAATCGATTTGTCTTGGTTGGCAGGATTAAGCGTGGGCGGCGGCAGTTATTACTTACTGCATCTTTCCCGGCGAGTGGCAACGGTTCACACCCCGGCAGTCGCTGAATAAGAAGTTGTCTGTAAAACACCTATTAACGATGAAAGAGGTCAATGCATATGTCTCATCTTGAACAAACTAACGTGCTGTCGGCATTGAGTGCCGGGGCCGAGGTCGATGCCTTCCTGGGCAACGTCGTGGAAATCGCGATCGTGACCCGGGACCACCAGCGCACCATGGATGGCTTGCTCAAGCTGGGGATTGGCCCATGGCGGGTGTACACCTTCAGCCCGGACAACACCGAGAACCAGACCTACCACGGAGAGCCGGCCGAATTCGTCCTGAAGGTCTGTTTCGCCCAGTCTGGGAACATGGTCTGGGAACTGATGGAGCCGGTGTCCGGCCCGACGATCTTCGCCGACTTCCTGGAGAAGCACGGCGAAGGCATCCAGCACGTGGCCTATGACTGCAACAACATTCCCTTCGAAGAACGCATCGCCGAGTTGCAACGCCGTGGCTTCAAGTGCGTGCAGTCGGGCTCCTGGATGGGGGTGAACCATTTTGCGTTCTTCGGCACCGAGGCCGACACCACCACCGTGTTTGAGACCTATGCGTTCCCTGGGGACTGGGATTATCCGGAACCCGAATCCTGGTACCCGGCGCGCCCGTAGGCACGACGCGGCTCCCGGCGCCCCTGGCGGCGGGACTTTTGCCTCACAACCGACGATGGGAAGACAGCCATGAACAACGTCCGGATGGACAACCTCAGTTGGGTCGAATACGAGCGCCGCGTGCAATCCGGTGCCGTGGTGTTTCTGCCGATCGGTGCGACCGAACAGCATGGACCGCACTTGCCCCTGGGCACCGACGCCTTGCTGGCCAGCGCCATCAGCGAAGACGTCGCCCGGGAAATCCACGGCATCGTCGCGCCGGCGCTGGCCTATGGGTACAAATCCCAGCCCAAGTGCGGAGGAGGGCAGCACTTTTGCGGCACCACCAGCGTGGACGGCGCGACGCTGATCGCGATGGTCCGCGATGCCGTGCGCGAGTTTCATCGCCATGGGGTCAAGCGCCTGGTCCTGGTGATTGGGCATTACGAGAACCAATGGTTCGTGACCGAGGGCATCGACCTGGCCCTGCGCGACATCGGCCCGGACGCTGGCCTGCAGGTCATGCGCCTGGAACATTGGGAGTTCTTGCAGCCCCAGACGATCGAGCGGATTTTCCCCGACGGTTTCCCCGGTATCGCCCTGGAACATGCGGCGGTCATCGAAACCTCGATGATGCTGCACTATCACCCGCAATTAGTGGCGCTTGACCGGATTCCCGCCCATGGCCCGGCCGAATTCCCGGTCTACGACCTGTACCCCACGCGCACCGAATGGGTGCCCGCCAGTGGCGTGCTCTCATCGGCGTTGGGTGCCAGTGCGCAAAAGGGCCAATGGCTGGTGGGCGATGTCATCGGCGGGATCGTGCAAGCGGTGCGGTTCGAGTTCGCCCTGGGTGAAGTCTGAAACCTGATAAGGCCACAAAGGCCCAGTTCAGTTGAGGTATCTCGCAATCAACTGAGCTGGGCTGACGTGCTATTTACCCATACACCGTCACCCGATTACGCCCAGATTCCTTGGAGGTGTACAGGGCGTGGTCCGACCAGGCGATCAGGTCCGCATGGCTGTTGGCGGGCTGGCTCAGGTCGGCGACGCCCAGGCTGATGGTGAAGCGGATGCGCTGGTCGCCATGCATCACTTCCAGGCCTTCGATGGCCTTGCGCAGGCGTTCGGCAAATACTTGGGCGCCTTCCTTGTCGGTGTCGGAGAGCACTACGCCGAACTCTTCGCCGCCGTAGCGCCCGGCGGCATCGGAGTCGCGCACATGCTCGCGCAGGACCCGCGCCACCTGCTCGATCACCTTGTCGCCGGCCTGGTGCCCGTAGGTGTCGTTGACCCGCTTGAAGTGATCGATGTCAAACATCACCAGGCTCAGCTCATTGCCATAGCGCAGGTGCCGGGCGTAGGCGGCCTTGAGGTTTTCTTCCCAGTGACCGCGGTTGTACAGGCCGGTCAGCCGGTCGATGCTCGACAACTGTTGCAACTGCGCATTGGCGGCCTGCAACTGATGACGGTTGGTGGCGACGTCGGTGACGTCGTAGATCACCAGGCAGATATGGTTGATCTTGCTGTCGGGGGAGTGCAGCGGCAGCAGCGTGGTGTTCTGGTACATGAATTCTTCTTCGCCGGTGATCGGCTGGTAGTTCATGAACCGCACCAGGTACGGGCGCTGCTCCCAGATGGTGAACGCCGGCGTGCCCAGGGTGGCAACGCTCTCCACCTTGCGGCTGAACCATTGGCGGTCGATTTCCGGAAACAGGCTGAAGAAGTGCTGGTTTTGGGCATCCTTGGGCTGTATGCCGGAGCGGTTCTCCATGAAGGTGTTCCAGACTTGCACGCGGTAGTCGCGGTCGAGCACCACCACTCCGACGTCGATGCTCTGAACCACGGCCAGCAACCAGTGGAATTCGTTCAGGTCGATAGAATCGTTCATGGCTCAGTTCATCAAGTAGGCGAGTTTGTGGGTCAGGCGGGGAATGGAGTCCTCGGTGAACAGCAACAACAGGTCGAAACTGATGTCCTGGCCCTCCAGGCTGTAGCTGATTTCCACGGCCAGGGTCTTTTTCCAGCGCTTGCGGTTGACCCGGATCAGCTCGTCGATGGCCGCATGCTGGCCCAGAATCTGCGGATGGCCCTGGGAAAACCCCACGTCGACCTGCTCGGCGATGCTGCTCAGGCAGGCGCCGATCAGCACGCTGGAGAGGTCCAGCAACATTTCGAGGTCGGAATAATCGGCGCTTTCCCGCTGCATCAGGAGGGCGATGTCGGTGATTTCCGAATCGTGGAACATCAGCAGCGCTTCGCCGGCAATGCCCCCGCCGATGAAACCCTGGCAGATCGCGGTCAGTTGCTGGGAATTGCTGGCATCGGCCAGGGCCATGTGCAGTTCGCCGACTTCAAGGATGTTCACGTTCGGCACGGGCAACTGCACGAACACCCCAAGCACCTTGGCGATCAAGGCAGCGGCGCGGCCGATGGCGACGTTGACGGTCTCGCGGAAAGCGTCGTGGAAACTGATCGCGGTGTTTTGTACCGCGCGTGGTTGTGGGGTTTGTCCGGGGTGTGCCAGCAATCCCAGCTTGCCGAGGGTCTGGCGCAACTCGGCTTCGTCGAACGGTTTTTTCAGGAAGGCCAGCGCGCCCAGTTCGTGCACACGGCGCACCGCTTCTTCCTGAACGTCGCCGGAGATCACAATGACCTGGGCCGTCAGTCCTTCGGCGCGCAAGGCGCTCAAGACCTGGTAACCGTCCATTTCCGGCATGGTCAGGTCCAGCAGCACCACCTGTCCCAGGCCCTGGCGTATGGCATCCATGGCCTGGCGGCCATTGGTGGCTTCGGTGATCGAAACCGGCCAGTCCGCCGGCAGCGCCCGTAATACCTGTTTACGGGCCATGTTGGAGTCATCGCATACCACTAGGGGAATCACTGACACAGAAGACGCTCGCCGAGGGTTGGATATCAGGGAAAATCCGATGGGCATCATGCCACAGGCTTATTTGTTCCGACCGCGCCGATGTTCACGAATTCAGCAAAATTCAAATGCCAGGCGCGAACACCGCGAACACAGGGCTCGCGTGGTGAGAGAGTCCGCTCCCGCCGCAGGCGCTCGGGTCGGGCAAAAAGGGGCCGCTTCGCGCCCCAGCGGGAGCAAGCTCCCTCGCCACAGAGACCGCAGAAGCCACTGAAGCCACAGAGACCGCAGAGACCGCAGAGACCGCAGAGACCGCAGAGACCGCAGAGACCGCAGAGACCGCAGAGATTAGACTGCCCAGGCCTTGGTCAATCCGCAACCCCGCCAGCGGCCTTCAGTACCAACAGGTGATAGACGCCGTCCTCGACCTCGATTCCATGGGTGTCATGGGTGAAGCCTGGGAAGGATCTGTCGAAGGCTTCCAGCGCCCTCAGGTAAGCCAGCAGCGGGCCATCCGCGGGGCCGGCATTTTCGCCAGGCATGAGTAGGGGAATCCCTGGTGGGTAGGGCACGATGCCGGTGGCCGCGATGCGTCCGGCGGCGTTGTCCAGCGTGACCTTCTCGATGTGGTTGCGCACCAGTTTTTCGTAGGCTTCCACCGGGCTGTACACCGCTTGCGGCAGCATGCCGAACGCCTGGGCCATGGACGCGGTGGTCTTGTGCTGTTTCATGGCGGCGAAGATGTCATCGGCCAGGTCCTTGAGGCCCATGCCGGCGTAGCGCTGCTGATTGGCGGTCAGCAGGTCCGGCAGGCACAGCTCCAGTTCGAGGTTTTCGTCATAGTCACGCTTGAAGTCGAGCAGGGCGTTGACCAGCGTGCCCCATTTGCCTTTGGTGATGCCGATGGAGAACAGGAACAGGATCGTGAAGTCGGTGGTTTTCTCCACCACGATGCCCTGGTGCTCCAGGTAAGCGGTGACAACACAGGCAGGGATGCCGAAGTCCTGCAGGTGGCCATCGTCACCCATGCCCGGGCTCAGCACCGAGACCTTGATCGGGTCGAGCATGCAGTAGCCGTCTTCGATGTCACCGAAGCCGTGCCATGTTTCGTTCGGATGCAGCACCCAACAGTTCGGCTCCGTGCGCAGCATCACCGGGTCGGCGGCGTGGAAGGGCATCGGGGCGCCGTCAACCTGCACCGACGGCGGCTGCCAGCAGGTGAAGAACCACTCGTCCTTGCCTTGCATCTCGTTGTGCATGCGCGAGAGGACCTGGCGGAAGGCGACGGCTTCCTCGATGGATTCACTGGTCAGGATCTGCCCGTTCGGCGCCTCCATCATGGCCGAGCTGACATCGCAGGACGCCATGATCGCGTAGTTGGGCGAGGTGGAGGCGTGCATCATGAACGACTCGTTGAAGCGCCCATGCTCGATCGGGTTGCGGCCATTACGCACATGAATCATCGAAGCCTGGGACAGCGCGGCCAGCAACTTGTGGGTCGATTGGGTGGCGAACACGGTGGGCTTGGAATCATCGTGATCGTCAGGGCTGCCGTGCATGGCGAAGCGTTCGCGGTACAGCGGGTTGAACCGTGCATAGCCGTACCAGGCTTCGTCGAAGTGCAGGCGATCGACGCTTTGCCCCAACAGTTCCTCGACGCGGGTGACGTTGTAGGTCAGGCCGTCGTAGGTGGAGTTGGTGATGATCGCGTGCACCGGTGTCGGGTCGATGCCGGCCTTGACCATCGGGTTGTTCGCGATGGCCGCCTTCACCCCTTCGGCGCTCAGCGTCTGCGGCAGGATCGGTCCGATGATGCCGTAGCGGTTGCGGGTCGGCACCAGGTAGGTGGGCAGGGCGCCGGAGAGGGTCATCGCATGCTCGGCGGATTTGTGACAGTTGCGATCGCACAGGGCAATCTGGTTGCGCGTGACGCTGGCCATCAGGATCACGCGGTTGGACATCGACGAACCGTTGGTGACGTAGTAGGTGCGATGGGCTCCGAATACCTTGGCCGCGTAGCGTTCACCCTGGCCAATGGGCCCGCTGTGGTCCAACAGCGAGCCCAGCTCGCCGACGGAAATGGACAGGTCCGAGCGCAAGAGGTTTTCCCCGAAAAACTCGTAGAACGCCCGACCAGCAGTGCTTTTCAGGAAGGCCGTACCGCCGGCATGGCCAGGCGTGTGCCAGGAGTATTCATAAGAGCGGGCAAACTTGACCAGCGCACCGAACATCGGCGGCAAGGCCGCCTTGCGATAGCGCTCGATGGCCGCCAGGATCCGGCCGCTGAGGAACCGACTGGTGTCCTCCGGCAACCAGATGAAGTCGTCGGCGTGTTGCATCACCACCAGCGGGATGCTGGAGGCGGTGCTGCGATCACTGATCAGGAACACCGGCACCCGGGTGTTGCGCTCGCGCAGGTTGGCCAGCAGCTTGATGCATTCTTCGTGGCCTTCGCTGGCGTCCATTTCCCAACTGAGCAGGACGCATTGGATGGCCGGGTCGGAATTGAGGATCGACGTTGCGTCGCCGAGGGATTCGGACACCAGCACGCTGATGGCGCGTTGCTCGACGTCGCTGATCAGTTGATTAAGGGCGCGGCCAAACACCGTGCGCTTGTCGGGCGGGCTGCTGACCAGCAGGGTGAGCATCCCGAGCGTCTGGGTATTTTCCGTCATGATTGAGCCTCCAGGCTGCCTTTGTTCAAGTGGTTCACCGGTACGGGGTCACCCGTCAGGTGCTGCGCGCTGACGGTTTGCGTCGGTACGCTGTTGTTCAGTGCTTCAAGGCGAATCAGCCGGTTGTTGACGAAGCCGAACAAGGTGTAGCCGAAGATCGTCGCCACGCCGCCGAGCATCAGCGCCTGCTCGCCGGAGCTGTACAGCGCCAGGTAGCTGTAGGCGGCCGCCACCCAGGCGATGATGTTGGTGACCAGGGCCTTGCTGGCGGGCACGTTGGAGACTTTCTGCAGGGTCATCAGGGCGGCCATCGAGAGAATGTAGGGCACCAGGTTGGTGACAACCGCCAGGTTGACGAGGGTATCGAATTGCTTGCTCAGGTCCGGGCTGATGGTGAGCAGGCCCAATGCCGTCTGTGCCGCCAGCAATACCAGCATGCCGATGATTGGCGTGCCAGCCTTGTTGGCCTTGGCGAAGATCGCCAGGAAGTAGCCGGTGTCCGCCGAACTCTTGTAGACCTGGGCAATGGTGAACTGCCAACCGAGCAGCGAGCCGATGCACGCCAGCACCATCAGCCCCATCACCAGGTCGCCCACCGCCGGGCTGAACATCTTGGCGAATGCCAACCCGAACGGCGCCGTGGAGGCTGCCAGCTCGGCGTTGTCGACGATGCCAGCGATGACGTTCGTTGACACGATGTAGAGCACGGCCGCACCGAGGGTTCCGCCCAGTACGGCGATCGGTACATTCTTCTCGGGATTTTCCACCGCATCGGTGTTGGCGCAAGCGGACTCCAGCCCCAGGAACGCCCACAAGGTGATTGCCACCGAAGCACCGGCCGCTTCATACCAGCTCTTGTCGTGGGGGTTCCAACCCGCCGCGTAGACACTGCTGTCGAACCAGAACCAACCCAGGGTCGACACCAGCACCACTGGCGCAATGACACCCCACACAGTGACCGCACCGATCCGGCCGGTGATCCGCGCACCGCCGAAGTTGGCGAAGGTGGTGATCCATAACAAAGCGATGGTTGCCAGCCCCACTTGCAATGAATCGAGCTTGAGCTGGAACAGTTCCTGGATGTAGCCGACGGCGGTGATGCTGATCGCTACGTTGGCAATCAACAGCGACAGGCCGTAGGTGTAGTTGGTGATGTAGTTGCCGGCCTTGCCAAAGGTGTATTCGGCATAGCCACCCATGCCGCCGGTCTTGCGACTGAGCATTCCGCAGCGGGCGAACGCATAGGCCAGTGCCAGGGAGCCGGTGGCAGTGACCAGCCATGACAGGATGGAAATAGCGCCCACCTCGGCCAGTTTGCTCGGCAATAAAACGATGCCTGAGCCCAGCATGTTGACGGCAGTCAACATGGTCAACTGCACTACCGTCATTTTCTTCGCGGGGGTCATTCCGTGCCTCACTTCATGCGGGGGAAGGAAAACTAGCTATAGCTAAGTATTGGAAAGCTGCAAGAAAGTTCACGCTAATGCGCCGTTGATTTTTTATAGTTCGACAGGCTTATATTTCCCCTGGTGGGCGCTCGCTCCACCTTTAACGGGCGGCCGATGATCTTCGGCGATTGGCGTTATAACGCGGTTCGTAATCGCGTCTATACCAAATCAATATGAAACCCATGGCCGTTGCAAGCCTGAACAGACAGCCCGCTCAGCGAGCAAGAAGTGGCGCCTTGATCTGAAAGTTCAAGTATTGGCGGCGAATCCCACAGCGCATTCGACCTTCCAAACTCCATTGAACGTGTGACAGAGGCTGTAGTTTCTGATGTTGGCGATTAACCTCTATGCTCGTGCCAATAACAAAGTGACGAATCCCTTCAGCCAGCCACTTATCCCGGTAGCTATCTTGAAACCCCGTTAAGTTCGGCGCTTACTCACCCCAATTGTTTACGCTCGCTTCCCAGCAGTCATACGGATCAAAACACGTCATGAATTGCAGATGTGCACGCCATTGTCCACCTCGGGCCATGGGTTTGCAGTGCACAGACGACACCTCATTGCTGGTCTTGGTCCTGGGAGGGAAGGCTATCAGTTGCGCGCGCCGGCAGCCGGCGTGCCAGGCCCAGCATCAACAGCGGTACCAGAGCCATCGATAGCGCGATGGCCAACACCAGCAGATCGTGCAGGCGCTGATCGACCAGGTGCTGCTCAAGTGCCAGCTTGAACACCACGAAGGCGAACTCGCCACCTGAGGCCAGGACCACCCCAAGCCCTATCGCCCCGGCCCGATCGAGGCCACCGGCCCAGCGCCCAAGGCCCATCAGGATCGGTAGCTTCAGGCCAACCAGCAGTAGCGTCAGCCCGAGCACCACCCAAGGTTCGGCACTCAACAAGCGCAAGTCCATGGACATGCCCACGCCGACGAAAAACAAACCGAGCAACAAACCTTTGAACGGCTCGATCTGGGTCTCCATTTCGTGCCGGTACTCGGATTCGGCCATCAACATGCCGGCCAGGAAGGCCCCCAATGCCATCGATACCCCGACGTGCTCCATGATCCAGGCGGTGCCCAGCACCAGCAGCAACGCGGTGGCAGTGGAGACTTCCCGCAGTCTCGAACCCACTGCCCAGACAAAAGCCGGTCGCAGCAGCAAGCGCCCGCCAACGATGATCACGCCGATCCCAACGATCACCGCCAGCACTGGCCTGAGCCCGGTTTCGGCGGCTGCGCCGCTGTCCAGGGTACCGAGCAAAGGCACCAAGGCAATCAGTGGGATGGCGGCAATGTCCTGGAACAACAGGATGGCTACCGCCAGGCGGCCATGGGGGCTGCCCAGTTCCTTGCGTTCGGCCAGCATCTGCAGGCCAAAGGCGGTGGAGGACAGTGCCAGGCCCAACCCGATCACCACCGACACCTGATGGCCCTGCCCAAGCAGCAGCGCCGCCCCGCCGATGGCCACGCCGCTGAGCAATACCTGCAGCAACCCGACGCCGAACAGCGCTCGGCGCATCATCCAGAGGCGTCGCGGCGACAACTCCAGGCCGATGATGAACAGCAGCATGACCACGCCGATTTCCGAGAGCCGGCTGACGTTCTGGGCATTGTTCACCAGGCCCAGTACCGAAGGTCCGATGAGTACTCCGGCCAATAGATAGCCAGGCACAGCGCCGAGCCGCAGACGCTGGGCAAGTGGCACCAGCAGGACCACCGCCAGCAGGAACATCACCGTGGCTTTGAGCAGGCTTCCGTCATGAGGCATTGGATGTTCTCCTATCAGCGGCGCTGTTCCTGTGGAGCAAACCTGCTCGCGTTGCTACGCGTTTTACCCCGGGGCAGGCAGGTTTGATCGATGACGGTCAAGCCAGTGAACGATCAGCCACGCGTACAGCGTGACGGCAATGAATAGGCTCATGCGTACGGCGAACGCGGTGTAGACATCCTTGCCCGCTGCGCTGTCCTGGACTGACTGGCCGAGCAGAATGATCATCGTCATCAGTGTGTTGAGCCAGAAACCGGGGCTTAGCCGCGTGTGGTCCAGGCCATACAACTTACGGCCCAGCAACAAGGCAACCAGCAGTGTCCACAGGAAAAACATCCAGAGGTGCACGAACAGGCTCAGGACGCACCAGAACGCGACCGCCAGCCATCCGCCCAGCAACGTCGAGCCTAGCAGCTCGCGTCCGGCCTGGCTGGCGGCAGTGCTGGAGCTTTGCTGGCCCAGGCCGACGGCCTTGAGGATGATGGGCAGGTACTTGGTGGGTTCGATCAAGGCGAGCAGGAACGTGGGGAGCACGATCAAGGTGGCCCGCAGCGCCAGTCGGCCCGTGTCGCTGGGGGATGGGCTTGTCGGCATGGGCGGCGTCGGCGCCTGGCTGGGCTCGGGAAACAGACAATGACTGAAGAACAGCGCGACGACCGCCAGGAGCAATCCCTGGACCAGCGCCGCTATGACCATGACCGAAGCGCCGAAGTCAGCGGTACCGGCAGCCGGGATCATGGTCAGGCCGATGACCAGGAACGTCATCACCAGGACATTGCCACCCGACAAGCCGTAGCGGAATGCCACGAACAGACCGAGCCCCACCAGCAGGACGCCGCACAACGGGTAATAGCGCAGGACAGGGATCAGTAACAGTCCGCAACCTGTGGTCAGTATTGCCGCCAGCATCAGCTTCAGGCAGTCCTCGGCGGACAATGGCCGGTGAGTCATTGCCAGGATCATGGCAAGAACAGGGGCAAGGAATGGAATCGGCAGGTCCAGGCCGAAACCGATCGCCAGACTCGACGCCGTGCCGCTCGCCAGTCGCAACGCTCGTTGGGCACGCACGCTTCGCTCAATAGGCATAGGACAGCCAACTCATCAACCACAGAAACACACGGCCCAGCGGGTTCAACAGGTTGTCCTCCGAGGGAAACGCCATTATCTCGGCTTGCCCACCGGCCCGCACCGCGCCCAGGGTGCGCAGGCGCTCCCGGGCGTCGGCAGAAAATTCGATCGTCACCGGGAAGCGTTGCGCGGGACGCAGCCAGTCACGGCTGTTGCGCACCGTGGGCAGGGTGCCGGGCGCGGTGCCCTGGCTCACTTCAACGCCGTAGCCGATACTGCGCACGCGCCCTTGCAATACCTCGCCGGGCAACGCATCGAGCACAATGGCGACCGGTGTACCGACGGTTATCAACCCAAGGTTGTTCTCGGTCATGTCCGCGCTGATCCAGACATCGTGGATGGCGATCAGGGTCATCACCGGCGTGCCCGCCGCCGCAAAGTGGCCGACATCTGTGCGCAGGTCGGTGACCAGGCCGGCTGAGCGCGCGCGTACCTGGCTGTTGGCCAAGTCCAGTTCAGCCTTCTGCACGGCACTGGTGGCACTGCGCAGCAAAGCGTTGGCTTCGTCGCTGCCGCCTTCCTGCTCGCGCGCCCGTTGCACCTCGGCGCGCGCGGCGGCGACCTGGCTGGTTGCCTGCTCGCGAGTCGCGCGGGAGATCTCAAGCACGCGCACGGAAATGGTTCCCGGATCGGCCCGGTACAACCCCTCCAGGCGCTGATTGTCCTGGCGTGCCTTGAGCTCGTTGGCTTGTGCTGCACGCAACGAAGCCTGCGCCGAAGCGATGCCGGCGGTGTTGGCGCCGATCTGGCGACGGGTGGCTTCCAATTCGGCGCGGGCCCGGTCGACAGCAATCCGGTACGGCAATGGGTCCACCTCGAAGAGCAGCTCACCGGCGTCGATGTCCTGGTTGTTGCGCACGTTGACCCGGGTTACCCGACCGGCGACCTCGGACGCCACCGGAATGACGAAGGCCCCGACACGCGCCTGCTGCGTATAGGGTGTAAAGCGGTCTGACAATAAATACCAGACCAGGCTCAGCACGATCAGCAGCAGTACCCACTTGATGCCTCTGTTCACCGGGTCGGCCTCGGGCACTGGAGCCGGAGCGGGGGACGGCGCTTCAGTCATGGTCGGTCACCTTGAGCGCTGCCGCGGCGGATGGCGGCGCGGCGGTCGGAGGGGTGAGCAGGTTGCCCCAGTCAGAGCGTTGCTCCATAGATTGCCGGGTCTGCGGGTCCACGAGAGGCTGGTCACTCTGCCAGCCTCCGCCCAGCGCCTTGTACAGTGCGACCAGGTTGTTTACGGCGTCGCTGCGGCTGATCAGGTAGTTGTCCTGCTGTTGCAACAGCGCGCTCTGGGCGTCCAGGACCCGCTGGAAATCCGAGTAGCCCTCGCGATACCAGGTGTTGGCCAACACCAGCGAACGTTGGGCCGCCTGCGCGGCTTGGCGCAGAATGCGCTCGCGTTCGAGCGCCTTGATCAGTCCAGTGGCGGCGTCGTCGGCTTCGCGCGCCGCCTGACGGACCTGTTCGCGATAGGCCTCGATCAGGTGTTGCAGGCGGGCGTCCTGGACGCGCACGTTATTGCGGATCCGGCCATGGTCGAACAGGTTCCAGCGCAAGCTGGGGCCGCCCACCAGGTCCAGGTTGTTGGAGGTGCCACTCAGCGAGTCGGTGGACCAGACGATGCTGCCCAGCAGCGTCAGCGATGGATAAAGCTCGGACTCGGCCACGCCAATCAAGGCCGATTGTGCGGCGACATTGAGCTCAGCGGCTCGCACATCCGGGCGTCGCAGCAACAGCTCGGCCGGCACGTCCTGCAACACGGCCCGGTCCACCAGTGGGATCAAGCCAGTGCTTTCATCCCGCAGCGACAGGGCCCCTGGCGGTTGACCGATCAGCCCTGCCAATGCGTTGCGCGTGCGAGCGGCCTGGTCTTCCAGGCTCGGAATGCTGCTGGAGGTGCCCAGGTACTGAGTCTTGGCCTGTTGCACGTCGAGTTCGGCGATCTGGCCGCTGGCGTAGAGCTTTTCCGTGATCTCAAGGTTGCGCAGTTGTTGAGCCGCGTTTTCCCGGGCCACCCGCAGTCGAGCTTCAGTAGTGCGCAAGGCGAAGTAAGTCATGGCGACCTGGGCGCGCAGCAGCACCAATGCGTCTTCATAGTTGGCCTGGGCCGCAAAGTAAGCGGCGTCCGCGGACTCGATGGCGCGGGCAAAACGGCCCCAGAAATCCAGCTCCCAGCCGATGTCGTAACCGGCGCTGTACTGCCAGAATCGACTGTCCCGAGGGTTACTGCCCCCGGACTGATACCGCTTGGCGTAAAGCGTGTCGGCGCTGGCTTGTTGCAGTTGCGGATAGCGTTGGCTTTGCGCGATGCCCAATTGTGCTCGCGCTTCCATCACCCTTAGGCCGGCAATCTTCAGGCTTGAGTTATGGGTGTCGGATTCAGCGATCAGGCGGTCGAGCGTCGGGTCGCTGAACACCTGCCACCACTGGCGCAGGTCCGGGCTGTGCTGGCGTTGGCTGGCGCGCTCGATGGCTGGGCTGTTCCAGGTCTTTGTCCAGGGTTCGCCGGGCGCTTGGAAGTCCGGGCCCAGGCGGGTGCAGGCGACGAGGAACAAGACAGCCAGCCAAAGCGCGACGCCATGCAGAGAGGCGCGCATGGCCGGGCTACTGCGCGCCGGGCGGAAGCTCATCCTCGACGGCGATTTCCGGCGGCCGGGCGGCAACCCATTGCCAGAACAACTGATAGCCGACGGCAAGCACGACCGGGCCGACGAACAGGCCGATGACCCCACCGGTGACCATGCCGCCCAGGGCGCCGATCAGGATCACCGGCATCGGCACGTTGACCCCACGGCCGAGCAACAGCGGCTTGAGCACGTTGTCCACCAGGCCGGCGACAAACACATACACGGCGAAGACGATGGTCGTGGTGCTCGCGCCCTCGGTGGAAAACACGAAGATGATGACTGGGAGGGTAATCAGCGTCGCCGGCAATTGCATAATGCCGATCAGCAGGACGGCGAGCGCCAGCAGACCAGCGCCGGGCACTCCCATGAACACGAAGCCCAGGCCCACCAGCAGCATCTGGATAAAGGCGATGCCAATCACCCCCAGCGCTACCGCGCGAATGGTCGAGGTGCACAGTTGGGTGATCCTGTGGGCTTTGGTCGCGCCGCAGATACGCGAGACAATCTGGATGGCGCTGGCGTGCCCACGTTCACCATAGGCCATGAAGCAACCCGCAACAATCAGCGAACCGACGAAGATGAGGAAGCCCAAGCCAAAACCGGCGACTTTGCTCAACAGGGAAAGACTGAAGTGCTTGATCTGGGGAATGTAGCTCTGCACCAGAGCCGGGAGGTCGGTGGCGGCGCGCATCCACAGCTGTTGCAGTGGCTTGCCCACCAGCGGCCAGTTAGCGACGGTATCGGGCGGTAGCGGAACCTGGAGATTGTCGCCCTTGATGTCGGTCATCACGCCCTGGATCGAGGTCACCAGCGAGTTGCCCAGCAACAGGGTCGGAATCGCCAGGATACCCAATGTGATCAATACCAGCAGCGTCGCGGTGTACCCGTCGCTCAAACCCAGCCTGTCTTTCAGCTTTATTTGCACGGGATAGAGGGTGATCGCCAGGATCACCGCCCACAGCATCAAATCGAGAAAGGGGCTGAAGATCCGGTAACAGAAGAACACCATGACGGCAAGCAGGCCGGCGCGAATCAAAACATCGAGCATGCTGCGGGACCACGGGGTTTGGGAAACTGGCACAGAGGGCATCTGAGTATCCTCAGGGGGTGAGCAGCTCGAATTCACCCAGTGTAGTGGAGAATGGACAGTGCATCGTCGTGCTGCCGACGCCAGATACGATGCCGGTGTTACCGGGTACCGTCTTGCACATTCAAGGGGCGCCGGTGAGCCGTTCGGTAGCACACTTACTGACCACCATCACCGTACGAAATGGCTCCTACCGAAGATATTTTTCAATAAATCAGTTACTTGTCCGGTCATGCTCGAAGCTGGCATGCATCCTGCTCTTTTGAATCTATGGATAATTGGATACAAAAATGCAGAAGGTGCTGCCATGCAATTCGCTCCTACGTTTGCTGAACGCCCTCCGATGACGGCCGAGGAAGAGGCCTACAACTTCCTGCTGGAGGCTATTTGTGGCGGACGATTTCACAAGGGCGACCGGCTGATCGCCGAGGACATCGCCAGTGAGATCGGCATGAGCCGGATGCCGGTGCGCGAGGCGTTTCGCCGCCTGGACGCCCAGGGTCTGGTGACGTTGCGGCCCAATCGCGGGGCGGTGGTCAGTGGCCTGGACATCGATGAATTGCAGGAAGTCTTCGAAATGCGCAGCGCCCTCGAAGGCCTGGCGATGCGCGTCGCGGTGGGGCGCATCGGCGCCCGGCAACTGGCGGCGCTTGAACGCCTGCTGGATGAGATGGACGACTACCGCGACGAAAGCGCCGAGTGGGTCAGCCGGCATCGGGCCTTTCATGAATACTTGTGCAGCCTCAGCGGTCGCCCGCGATTGCTCAAGCAGATCAGCGCCCTCTACGCGCTGGTGGAAGCGCCTATGCGCCTGTGGTTGCAGCATGTCGACAAGCCGTTGAGCGCACGCCAGGAGCATGCGGTGATCCTCGAGGCGATCCGGGCCGGCGATGCCGAGAAGGCCGAGGCGGTCATACGCTCCCATATCGAAGGCACCGTCCCTGAACTGATCCGTTTCCTGCAATCGAAAAAATAGCCAGAGCAGGCACGAGCCTGCCTTGTTTTGACGCTGAGTACTGCCCGTTACCCACCGAACTGGAGTGTCTGGTCATGCATAAGCCTCGCTTGTTGATCGCTGCAATAACCTTGGGATTGTGTACTCAGTGGGCGCAGGCCGCCCCCGTCGTACCGGAGCGTTTGCTCAAGGTCGACACACTGGTCTACTGCTCCGGCATGGACTCGCCGCCGCTGGTGGCCTTCGATGAGGCGCAGAAGCCCAAGGGGCTGACGGTCGACCTGGGCCTGGAGATCGCCAAGCGCCTGGGGGACAAGAAGGTGCAATGGCGGGTCATTCCGTTCTCCGGTCTGGTCCCGGCGCTGTTGGCCAAGCAGTGCGACATGATCGTCGACCAACTGTTCGACAAGCCCGAGCGCCGCGAAGTCATCGACATCGTCAACTACATGTATTCCAGCCAGGCGGTGGTGGTGCCCAAGGGCAATCCGAAGGGCATCAAGACACTGGCAGACTTGTCCACCCGCAAGGTCGCGGTGCTCAACGGTTCCACCATCAAGACCCTGCTCGACGCCGAGAATGACACGCTGGCCAAGGCCGGCAAGCCGCCGATGAAACTGGTGGTCTACAACACCGACACCGATGCGTTCCAGGCACTGCGCATCAGCCAGGTCGATGCCTACGGCACCACCGTGGAAACCGCCGGCTACTACGCCGCCATGGCCCCCGATCTGTTCGAGGAAGGCGTACCGGCCTTCAGCCGAATCCTCACCGGCATCGGCATTCGCAAGGACGATCCGCAACTCAGCGCTGCGGTGCAGCAAATCATCAACGACATGCGCAGCGACGGCAGCTACCGCCAATTGCTCAGCAACTGGCACGTCGCCAGCGACACGCTCGATTGAGGGAAGGCGTCGATGAATTTCAATTGGGATGTGTTTTGGCAGTACCTGCTGCAGCCCAGTGGGGTCTACCTCACCGGCCTGTGGCTGACCTGCGTGATCAGCGTGCTGGCGATGCTGCTGGGCTGTGTGCTCGGGTTGGCCGCAGCCTTGCTACGGTTGTCGAAGAACCCATTGCTGCACATGCCCGTGCGCTTTTACGTGTGGTTGATGCGCGGCACGCCATTGCTGGTGCAGATTGTCTTCCTCTACACCGCGCTGGCGGCCGGAGGGGTGTTCCGCTTCGAGGACATCGAGCTATTCGGCCTGGTGATCCCCGGCAATATCCAGGCGGCGATCATTGCCCTGGGTCTCAACGAAGGCGCCTACATGGCCGAGATCATCCGGGCCGGCATCGGCGCGGTCGACAAGGGCCAGTATGAAGCCGGGCGCTCCCTGGGCATGACCTTCGCCAAGCTGATGCGCCGGATCATCCTGCCCCAGGCCTTTCGGGTCATCGTGCCGCCGCTGGGCAACGAGTTCAACGTCATGCTCAAGAACACCACGCTGGTCAGTGTGATCGGTGTGCAGGAGTTGCTGCTCAGCACGCAAATGGTCACGTCCGCGACGTTCCGGGTGTTCGAGTTGTACCTGGTGGTGGCGATCTATTTCCTGTTGCTGACCACCCTCTGGGGCTTTTTCCAGCGCTGGCTGGAAGCCCGTTTCGGGCAATCGGACCGACCATCGTCGCCGCCGGCCGCTACCCGGATGTTCGGGCGCAGCAGCCTTAAACTGTTGAGGGAGCGTTGACCATGGCGCACAAGAGCGAAGAACTGATCATCGAGGCGCTGGACGTGCACAAGTCCTTTGGCGACTTGCAGATCCTCAAGGGCATTTCCCTACAGGTGCGCCGTGGCGAGGTGGTGGTGCTGATCGGCGCGTCCGGCTCCGGCAAGACCACGTTCATCCGCTGCATCAACTTGCTGGAGGACATCCAGGCCGGGCGCATTCGTGTCAACGGCCGGGCCATGGGTTACCGCGAGCGCGCCGATGGCAGCCTGGTGCGTGATTCGGAGCGCAACATCGCCCGCCAGCGCCGGGACATCGGCATGGTGTTCCAACGCTTCAACCTGTTCCCCCACATGACGGCCCTGGAAAACATCATCGAAGCGCCGATCCAGGTGCTTGGGACGCCGCGCGGCGCTGCTCTGGAGCAGGCCCGCAGTCTGCTGGAACGGGTTGGCCTGGCGGACAAGGCCGACCATTACCCCTCGATGCTTTCCGGCGGCCAGCAGCAGCGCGTGGCGATTGCCCGCGCCTTGGCGATGAAGCCCCAGGCGATGCTGTTCGACGAACCCACCAGCGCCCTCGATCCGGAAACCGTCGGGGAGGTCTTGCAGGTGATGAAGGAATTGGCGGAGGACGGCATGACCATGGTGGTGGTCACCCACGAAATGGGCTTCGCCCGCGAAGTGGCGGACCGCGTGGTGGTGCTGGACCAGGGCGAGCTCATCGAGCAAGGTCCGCCGGAGCAGATCTTCAGTCATCCCAGCCATCCGCGTACCCGGGCTTTTCTCAGTCGCGTGCTTTGATTCATTTCGTCGGTGAAGAGACTTTGTCATGTTGAAATTTTCGGCTCACGAGTACCCGTATCCCTCGCAACGCCAGAGTGTCTTTGCCCGTCGCGGCATGGTGGCGGCTTCCCAGCCCCTGGCCGCACAAGCGGGTATCGAGATCATGCAAAAAGGCGGCAATGCCATCGATGCCGCCATCGCCACGGCGGCGGCGCTGACGGTGGTCGAACCCACCGGCTGCGGAATCGGCGGCGACGCCTTCGCCCTGGTCTGGAGCCAGGGCCAACTGCACGGCCTCAATGGCAACGGCCACGCGCCGGCGGCCCTGAGCATCGAAGCGGTCAAGGCCGCCGGCCATGGGCAGATGCCGCTCTATGGCTGGACGCCCGTGACCGTGCCGGGATGCCCATCGGCCTGGGCCGAGCTGTCGCAGCGTTTCGGCAAATTGCCTTTTGCCGAGTTGCTACAACCGGCGATCAGCTTGGCGCGAGGCGGCTTTGCGCTGTCGCCGGTGGTTGCCCATCAATGGCAGGCGGCTCTGGACGAGTTCACGCCCCATCGCGACCCGGTGCTGCAGGCATGGTTCGAAACGTTCCTGATCGACGGCCGCGCGCCGCGGGCCGGGGAGGTGTTCTGCAACCCGGCCCAGGCCCGGACCCTTGAAGAACTCGCCGCCACCCGCTGCGAAAGCCTCTATCGCGGTGCCCTGGCCGAGCGCCTGGATGCCCATTCCCGTGCCAGCGGTGGCTACTTGCGCAGCGCGGACCTCAAGGACTATCGCGCCCAGTGGGTCGAGCCGATCCACGTCAATTATCGAGGCGTCGATGTCTGGGAAATCCCACCGAGCGGGCAGGGCCTGGTGGCCTTGATGGCGCTGAAGTTGCTCGAAGGGTTCCGTTTCGATCACCGTGACAGCCAACAGACCTGGCACCGCCAGCTCGAAGCGATGAAGTTGGCCTACAGCGATGGTTTGCACTACATCACTGACCCTGCGCACATGCGCGTGGCCGTGGCGGACCTGCTCAGCGACGACTACAGCGACCGGCGCCGCGCGCAGATCGGCGAACAGGCGCAGCCACCCACGCCGGGCGATCCCCACGCCAGCGGCACGGTGTACCTGGCAACCGCCGATGCCGAAGGCAACATGGTCTCGTTCATCCAGAGCAACTACCACGGCTTCGGCTCCGGGGTGGTCCTGCCTGACAGTGGCATTGCCCTGCAGAATCGCGGGCAGGAATTCAGCCTCGATCCGGCGCATGCCAACTGCCTGGCCCCAGGCAAGAAAACCTTCCATACCATCATCCCCGGCTTCCTCACCCACAATGGCCAGGCCCTTGGCCCCTTTGGCGTCATGGGCGGCTACATGCAACCCCAGGGGCATGTGCAGATGGTCATGAACCTGGTGGATTTCGGCTTGAACCCGCAGGCGGCCCTGGACGCGCCACGCTGGCAATGGCTGGGCGGGATGAACGTGGGCATCGAGCACGGCGCGTCAGCGGATCTGGTCAACGCCCTGGCCCGGCGGGGTCATCAGGTGCAGGTCAGCAGCGACCTGACCCACTATGGGCGCGGCCAGATCATCCTTCGCGACCCGGTCAGTGGCGTGTTGTGTGGCGGGACCGAGCCTCGGGCGGATTCGCATATTGCGGTCTGGTGATGACGGCCGCTTCAGCGCACCCGCTCGCGGCTTTGCACCGCCAGGTCCAGCGCCTTCTGCATGTCCAGCCGCGCTGAACGGCCGACGTCCCGGTCGTTGAGCTGGTAGCGGCGCTCCGAAGGCAGGATGGGGGCGGTGAGGTCTTCCGCATCCATCTTTTCGAAGTCGTGATTGTCACCGATGGTCATGGCGCTGCGGCGCAGCAGCATGCGCAATTGCTCGGGCTGCAACTGCGGATTGATGGACAGCATCGCCGCCAGCAGTCCGGCGACCATCGGCGTGGCGTAGGAGGTGCCGCAATGCACGGCGCCTTCCTCGCCAGCGCGGGTGGTCGAGGCGTGGGCGCAGGCGGCCGCGGTGATGTCGACGCGCATGTCGATGTTCGAAGAGCTGCGCTTGACCGCGTAGCCGGGGTCGTCCACGGCCACGTCCTCGCGCTCGCTGCGTTGATGCCCGCCGACCACCAGCAGTTGTTCGGTGATGAAGGAGGAGGGCAGGCGATATTCATCGGTGCCCGAGAACGACGAGCCGTTGCCGGCGGAGTTCACCACCACCACGTCGGGGTGTTCCTTGCGCAGCCACAGGAAGAACTCTTCCAACAGTTCCTCGTAGCCGCCCATGGCAATGCCCGAGCGCAGCAGGGAATCCACGTCATCGCCCTTGACGTCCTTGGCGCCGACGCGGTGGATGCCCCAGCTCCAGTTGAGCACGCGCACGCCGTCTTCCACCAGGTTGACCGAGGCGGCGATGTTGGCGGTGATCCCGGCATCGGAGTTGCGCTCGACGATGACCTCGAAGCCCCCACTAGCCTTGTCCAGGCCGCGCAGGAAACCGCTGTTGCCGCCGTCGTTCCAGCGCGCCGCGAGGATGCCGGCGACGGTGGTGCCATGGTTGTCCGGCTTGTCTGCGTCACGCGCGTAGACGCAGGTGCGCGGCAGCGTGCACGGCCCGACGTAGTCGGCGAAATCGGCGGTGTCGAAGTCGACGTCGCGCTCGATCAGGCCAATGCGCACCGGTTGCACCGGGATGGGAGCCTGGCGCCCGGGGATGCGTCGCAGGTAGTAGTTCACCGCGTCGAGGAAGCGATTGGCGGCCCATTCATCGGAGTCCGGCGAGGGCTTGTCGGGTTCCTCGGGGCGAGCCGGTGCCTGCTCGGCCTCTTCGGCGGCGGACTCCTCGACGACCACCGCATCGACACTGGTCTCGCCGCCCAGGCGCAGCACCAGGGCATCACGCTGGACCAGGTCCTTGGCCGGCAGGCGAAGCTGGTACAGGTTCAGTGGGGCGATGCGCCCGACCACCGTCGCCCCGTACTTGCGGGCCAGGCGCTCGGCTTCCTGGCGGCCATCGTGATCTTCTTCGATCAGCACGCTGACCAGGTCGACGTAGGTGGTCAAGCCATCCATATTCTTCGCCACTTCACCCGGTCCGGCGGCCAGCACATGGCTGTCGCGCAGGCTCAGCCAGGCGGCGTTGCTGCGGCGCGAACCGTCTTCCAGCCACAGCGGGCCGCTCTGGTATCCGCGGCTGGCCAAGCTTAGCCGCAGGGCGTTGCCCTCACGCCGGACCACGTCCGTAGGGAGTGCCTTTGCCCCCAGATGCAGTGTCGGAACGGCTTCGCCCAGCCCTCTCACGGTCAGGCACCAATCCTGGCGCTGATCGTCCAGCAGGTCGCCGCAGCGCTTGAGGCCCTCCAGGCGCAGCGGCTCCTGTGCCGCGCTCGCGCAGTGGCTCGCCAGGACAAACAAGGCCGCGAGGGCGGCGGAACGCAGGGGCATGGGGTGATTTTCCTTGGGAAGGGGCCTGATTGCTCCGACTGCCGGATTCACCGTAACGTTCCTTGGCGCCGTCAGCGGCAGAACTTTTCGATTGCCCACGCAACATCCCTGTGGCACCGCTCGCTGAGCGCACCAGGGTGTTGATCGAACATATGCGGCACGCCGGGGTACACATGGAGTTCCACGGCTACGCCGTCGCGCGACAGCTTCAGCGCGAACGCTACGTCTTCCTCCAGGAACAGGTCCAGCGCGCCGACGCAGATGAACGTCGGTGGCAACCCCGTCAGGTCCCGCGCCAGGGCGGGAGAGAACAGCGGCACGCGTTCATCGTCCAGGGCATAGGCGCCGCGCAGGCATTGCCAGCAGAACTGGTTGGCCTCCGGCCGCCAGCTCAATTGCCCGGTGGTGGGGTTGGCGACAGGGGCGCAGGGTGAGCCTGTTCGGTGGTCGAGCATCGGGTAGACGAGCACCAGGCCGGCAATGGCGAGCAGGCCGCTGTCCCGCGCGGAGATGGCCAGGGCAGCGGCCAGGCCGCCGCCGGCACTGTGTCCCATGATGAGCACTCTATTGATGTCCAGGCCCAGGGGTTCACTGTTGCGAGCCATCCAGTCGAGGGCTGTGTGTCCGTCCTGCAGAGCGGCCGGGAACGGATGCTCCGGCGCGAGCCGATAATCCACCGCCACGATCACTACCTGCTGTGCGTTGGCGAGGTCGGCCAGGTAATCGTCCGCCATCTCGGGGCAGCCCAGTACGAAGCCGCCGCCATGCAAGTAAAGAAGGCTTGCCAGCGGCTGACCTTCAGGCGCTGCGTCGGGCCGGTACAGGCGCAAGCGGACGCCTGGCGTCCCTGGCGTGTCCATTGTCCACCGGACTTCACCGCGGGCATCGTGGGGCGATTTGTAACCGCTGCCAACCCGGCGCCGGATGTCGGGCAGGGTGGCGAGCGTCCAGTCACTGGGCGTTTCTTCGAGAAACACTCGATACGCTGGGTCAAGCAATGCTGCCGCATCCATTCGTGTCTCCTGGCGGAGCAGAGGCCGTAGCCCCTGCGATTTGAGCGTCTACAGCCAGCTTTTGATCTGTGCGCAGACTGCCTGGGTCGAGATGCCGTAGCGGTCGTGGAGTGTTGGAAGTGCGCCGGCATCAAGGAACGCATCGGGCAGCGCGATCTGTCTGAACGTTGGCGTGACACCGTTGCGCAGCAGCACGGTCGCCACCGCCTCGCCCAGGCCGCCGATCACCGAGTGGTTCTCGGCCGTGACCACCAGGCGCCCCGGCTTACGAGCCTCGGCGAGCAGGGTCTGCTCGTCCAGCGGCTTGATGGTCGGGACGTGAAGCACGGCGACGTCGACACCGTCGGCCTGGAGCTTCTGCGCCGCTTCCAGCGAGCGCATGGTCATCAGGCCGGTGGAAATGATCAGCACGTCCTTGCCGGTGCGCAGGGTCTTGGCCTTGCCGATCTCGAAGGTGTAGCCGTACTCGTCGAGCACCAGTGGCACGTTTCCGCGCAACAGGCGCATGTACACCGGCCCGTTGTGCGCGGCGATGGCCGGCACCGCCTGTTCGATTTCGAGCGCGTCGCAAGGGTCGATGACCATCAGGTTCGGCATGGCGCGAAAGATCGCCAGGTCATCGGTGGCCTGGTGGCTTGGCCCGTAGCCGGTGGTCAGCCCGGGCAAGCCGCAGACGATCTTGACGTTGAGGTTTTCTTCGGCGATGGCCATGCAAATGAAGTCATAGGCACGGCGTGAGGCGAACACGGCGTAGGTGGTGGCGAACGGCACGCAACCTTCGCGGGCCATGCCGGCGGCGGCGCTCATCAGCAGCTGTTCGGCCATGCCCATCTGGTAGAACCGCTCCGGATGGGCCTTGGCGAAGATGTGCAGGTCGGTGTACTTCGACAGGTCGGCCGACAGCCCGACGATGTCCGAACGCTGCTCGGCCAGTGCGGCCAGGGCATGGCCGAAGGGGGCGGAGCGGGTCGCCTGGCCTTCGGCGGCGATCGAGGCGATCATGGCCGATGTCGTCAGGCGCTTCTTGCCGTTCGCGGGGGTGTTCACACTGCTCATACGGTTCTCCCGACCTTCAGATTGTTCAATGCCAGATCCCATTCGTTTTCGTCGACACGGATGAAGTGGGTCTTTTCACGTGTTTCGAGGAAGTCCACGCCCTTGCCCATCTTGGTGTCACAGATGATCACCCGGGGTTGGGCCCCTGGATGTCGGCGGGCGGCGTCGAAAGCAGTGACCAGCGCGGCGATGTCGTTGCCATCCACCCGTTGGGTGAACCAGCCGAATGCCTGCCAGCGGTCGACGATCGGTTCGAACGCCAGCACTTCGCTGGAATGACCGTCGGCCTGCTGGTTGTTGACATCGATGATCGCGATCAGGTTGTCGAGCTTCCAGTGCGAGGCCGACATCGCGGCTTCCCAGGTCGAGCCTTCATTGAGTTCGCCGTCGGACAGCAAGTTGTAGACGAACGCGTCGGATACCTTGCGCTTGAGCCCAAGACAGGCGCCCACGGCGATGCCCAGGCCATGGCCGAGGGAGCCGCCGGTGATTTCCATGCCCGGGGTGTACGCCGCCATGCCCGACATCGGCAGGCGGCTGTCGTCCGAGCCGTAGGTTTCCAGCTCGTCGAGGGGGATCACGCCAGCCTCGATCAGGGCCGCGTACAACGCAATCGCGTAGTGCCCGATCGACAGGTAGAAACGGTCGCGCTGCTCCCATTCAGGGTTCTGCGGCTGGTAACGCAGGGCATGGAAGTAGGACACGGCCAGCAGGTCGGCAGCCCCTAGCGCCTGGCCGACATAGCCCTGGCCTTGGACCTGGCCCATGCGCAGCGCATGACGGCGGATGTTGTGGGCGCGATCAGCCAGGGCCGATAACGATGTGGACGGTGCGGTTACAGTCATGATGACGACTCCGATAACTTAACGATTGACCGAGGCGGCGGGGATGCGCAGGACCAGGCAAGCGCCGAGGCACAACACCCCGGTGATCAGGTACATGCCGATGGCGCTGGAGCCCGTTGTGGTGGTGATCCAGCCGATCAGGTACGGCGAGCAGAAACCCGCCAGGTTGGCGAAGCTGTTGATGCCGGCGATGCCGGCCGCGGCGGACACCCCGCCGAGCAGCGTGGTCGGCAGCATCCAGAACAGTGACGAGGCCGATAGCACGCCGGCTGCCGCGAGGCACAGGCTCAGGATCGAGAGCACCAGGTTGGTGCCGAGCAGGGCGGCCAGCGCCAGGCCTATGGCGCCGGCGATCATGGGGGCCACCAGGTGCCAGCGACGCTCGCGGTGCTTGTCGCCGCTGCGGCCCATCAGCAGCATGGCGACGATTGCGCACAGGTAGGGCAGGCTGGTCAGCAGGCCGATGTGCAAGGGATCGGAGACCCCGGCGTTGCGGACCAGCGTCGGTAGCCAGAAGGTGATCGCGTACTGCCCCATGACCACGCAGAAGTAGATCCCGGCGAGCAACCACAGGCGCCGATCGCGGATGAATTCCCGTGGCGAGGCATGGGTGACCTTGCAGCGGTTGTCCTCGGCGAGCTCCTGAGTGACCAGCGCTTTTTCATCATCGGTCAGCCAAGTGGCCTGATGCACCCCATCTTTCAGGTAGGACAGCACCAGCAAGCCGACGACGACGGTCGGAATGGCTTCGATGACAAACATCCATTGCCAGCCGCTCCAGCCATGGAAACCGGCGAACTGGTTCATGATCCAGCCGGACAGCGGGCCGCCGATCATGCCTGACAGCGGAATGGCGATGAACCACAGGACCGTCATCCTGGCGCGCCGATAGGACGGAAACCAATAGGTCAGGTACAGCAACAGACCCGGCGCCAGGCCTGCTTCGGCCACCCCCAGCAGAAAGCGCAAGGCATAGAACTGCCAGGCGGTCTCGACGAAGGCGAAGAGGGCGGAGATGATCCCCCAAGAGATCATGATCCGGGCGATCCAGCGGCGGGCGCCGACCTTGTGGAGAATCAGGTTGCTGGGCACTTCGCAGAGAAAATAGCCCAGGAAGAACATGCCGGCGCCCAGGCCATACACGGTTTCACTGAGGGCCAGGTCATTCATCATCTGGAGTTTGGCGAACCCCACATTGACCCGGTCCAGGTAGGCGCACAGATAGCACAGCATCAGGAACGGCATCAGGCGCCAGGCCGTCTTGCGGTAGGCAGTGGAGCGCACGGTCGAGACCGCGTCGAGCGTCAGGGTGGTGATCATGATGGTCCGATCTCTTGTTTTTATAGACCGCCGGGGCGTGATCGCCGGCGTGTCATCGATCCAGAACAGCGCAGGCCGTTGCCGACCTGCTCACGTGTCATCAGTGAATCAGCATGCCGCCGTTGACATCCAGCGTAATGCCTGTGAGGTAGGAGGAGAGGTCGCTGGCGAGGAACAGCGCGGCGTTGGCCACATCCTGGGCGGCACCCAGGCGTCCCAGCGGGATACCTTCGATGATCGCGTGACGCCGCTCATCCTGCATCAGGCCACCGGTGATGTCGGTGTGGATCAGGCCGGGGGCAATCGAGTTCACCCGGATCCCGTCCGGCCCGAATTCCCGGGCCATGGCTTTGCCCAGGCCCAATACGCCGGCCTTGGCGGCGCTGTAATGGGGGCCGCCGAAAATGCCGCCCCCGCGCTGCGCCGATACTGAGGACATGCACACGATGCTGCCCGACGATTGCGCCCGCATGCCTGGAATGACTGCCTGGGACATCAACAGCGTGCCGCGCAGGCTGACGTCGAGCACTTTGTCGTAGTCGCCGGGGCGAATGTCCAGTGTCCTGATGGGTTGGGTGATGCCTGCGTTGTTGACCAGCACGTCGATGCGGCCGAAATGTTCGAGAACCTGGGCGACGGCCTGCTTGACCTGAGTTTCGTCGGCGACGTTGGCAGCCAGGCCCAGATGACCTTCGCCCAGGGACGCCGCGGCGTCACGTGCGGCGGACTCATCCAGGTCCAGGATGACCACGCGCGCCCCTTGTCGGGCGAAGGTCACGGCGGTGGCCCGACCGATGCCACGTTCCGATGCGGCGCCGGTGATGATTGCGATTTTGCCTTGAAGCAGCATGAGCGGTTCCTCTGATTGTTTTTATGGTTCGATAGGTGATCGATGATTCAGAGTGTTCCGACCCAGGGCCACGAGCAATAAGGCAAACTTCACTGGTAGGTGAAGAAAATTCACCTCTCGTCAAACCGCGCCGTGGATGTTTGAATGCAGGTGGCCCCTGAAACCACAATAAATATGCGCGGAGCCTCTATGCGCGATGACGATAATGCGCCAGCGAACCTGCCACCGTTGAGAGCTATTCAGGCCTTCGAGCAAACTGCTCGCTTTGGCAACCTGGCCAGGGCGGCCGAAGTGCTGGACCTGACGCCCTCGGCCATCAGCCACCAGTTGGCGAAACTGGAGGCGATGATAGGCCGCCAGCTCTTCGTTCGCGCCGCCCGTGGCGTCACGCTGACCCCGGTGGGCGAGCAGTACCTCAAAGACATCTCGGGGCTGTTGCACAGCCTGGAAGTTGCGACAGAACGGGCCTCCAGCGACATCAGCCTCGACTGCCTCAGGCTGCATTCCGCACCCAGTTTCGGCTTGCTCTGGCTGATGCCGCGCCTGGAGGCGTTTCGCCTGAGCCATCCGGATATCCAGATCAACCTGTCATGCTCGTACGAGTCGCTGCACTTCAGCCGGGACAAGATCGACGTCGATATCCGCCATGGCCAGCCCAATTGGCCGAGTTACGAAGTTCGCACCGTGCGCAACGAGACTTTTGCGGTCCTGGCGTCTCCCGCGTTGCTCGCCCGGCACCGCATCGTCAGCGCGACGGACCTGCTGGAAAAAGACTTGATCCTTTCCGAGGCCACACTGCTCAAGTGGCCGGAGTGGTTCGCCCAGCACGGTCTGTCACGCCCGGAAAAGCCCTACGCGTTGAGCTTCGACCGGTCGTACATGACGTTGGAAGCCGCGAGCCATGGCCTGGGCTTTGCCCTGGAAAGCACGCTGCTGGCCCAGAAGTACCTGGCCAGCGGGTCACTGGTCGAGGTCGCGCCGCAGACCCTGAGCGCGCCGGTGGCGGCGCATCACCTGGTGTTTCCCAAGGCGCACTCGGGGTTTCCCAGGGTCAGGCGCTTCCTGGAGTGGATGGAGAGTGAGCTGGGGCATGGCTTTGTGTTCTGAGCGGGGGTGAGGATTCACTCGCTGTCGGATGTGTGCGTGGCCTCGATGGCGCCTTCGCGAGCAAGCTCGCTCCCACAGGACACCACTCCTCTTTGTGGGAGCGAGCTTGCTCGCGAAAGCGGCCCCTGATCCAACCCCTTTGCACCTGCCCGCCACCACAAGCCCGTCGTTGCGCGCGGCGCATCACTGTGTTGCCCGAAGCACGGATTCTCCTGATGCACGCCGATCTTTAGCCTGGATGACACTTCCTTATCTTGACGAGGTGTCATCATGCTCACGGGCAATCCAGCGGCTACGGCCCCTGCCAAAACGAGTGCTTCGCTGTCCGGCCTGATGGTCGCGTTCCTGGCATTCTGCTGCGGCGCGGTCGTGGCCAATCTTTACTATGCGCAGCCGATCGTCGAGCTGATCGCGCCGCAGATCGGCCTGTCCAGTGCCAAGGCGAGCCTGATCGTGTCGCTCACGCAGTTCGGCTACGCCCTGGGACTGTTGTTCCTGGTGCCGCTGGCCGACCTTCTGGAAAACCGGCGTCTGGTGGTGGGGCTTACACTGGCGGCGGGTGTCAGCCTGTTGTTGGCCGGTTTGTCCCAGACGCCCTCGATGTTCCTGGTTTTTTCGCTGTTGATCGGCCTGACCTCGGTGGCCGTGCAGATCCTCGTGCCATTGGCGGCGCATCTGGCGCCGGAGGCCAGCCGTGGTCGCGTGGTGGGCAACATCATGAGCGGCCTGCTGCTGGGGATCCTCCTGTCGCGGCCGCTGTCGAGCCTGCTGGTCGAAGCGTTCGGCTGGCGTGGGGTATTTTTCAGCGCGGCGGCCTTGATGGCGCTTATCGCATCGGTCACGGCCGTGGCTTTGCCCCGCCGGGAACCCACTCATCGGGCCAGTTATGCCGCGTTGATCGGTTCGGTACTGGCTTTGGCGCGGCGGCATGCGGTCTTGCGTGAGCGCTCGCTGTACCAAGGGTTGTTGTTCGCCAGCTTCAGCCTGTTCTGGACCATCGCCCCCATCGAATTGATGCGCAACCACGGCTTCAACCAGACCCAGGTCGCGCTGTTTGCCCTGGTGGGCGCAGTGGGCGCGATCGCAGCGCCCATCGCCGGGCGCCTGGCCGATGCCGGCCACGGTCGCAAGGGCACGCGGGTGGCGCTGTTACTGGCACCGATTTCCTTGCTGATCGCGGCATTGCCCGGCCACGGCTATGTTGGCTTGGTGGCGTGCGCCGTGCTGCTGGATTTCGCCGTGCAACTGAGCATGGTACTGGGGCAACGCGAGGTATACGCCCTCGACCCCCACAGTCGGGCGCGGCTCAATGCGGTGTACATGACCAGCATCTTCGTGGGGGGGGCCTTGGGCTCGCTGGTCGCCAGTCCACTCTACGAGCAATTTGGCTGGACCGTCTCGGCCCTCGCGGTGGCCGTGATTCCAGCTTTGGCGCTGGTGCTGTTCTTGGCGCGCGGGGTCCGCGCGGCGCCAGTGGCCCGCGGCCAATAGTGTGGTGACGCACCGTGCGGCAAGACGGCGGGCCAACGGTGATGCACAATCGGCACCGTTCGTTCTTGATCGGAAGCCATTCATGGACAAATTGCTGGCCCTGAAGATGTTTGTCGAGACCGTGCGCTGCGGCGGTTACTCCTCGGCGGCGCGCAAACTCGGCATCGCCACTTCGTCGGTCACCCGCCAGGTCGCGGGGTTGGAACAGGCGCTGGGGGCCAGCCTGCTCAACCGGACGACCCGCCACATCAGCGTCACGACTGCCGGGCAGGCCTATTTCGAAAAAGCCGTGGCGATTCTGGAAGCCATGGATGAAGCCGATGCCTTCGTCGCCGACCGGGGAAACGAGGCCAAGGGGGCGTTGCGAGTCAGCGTGCCGGTGGAGTTCGGTCGCCGCATCATCGCGCCGCACTTGAACCGTTTGCTGGAGCGTCATCCGGGGTTGGAGATCAGCCTGTCGCTGAACGACCAGGTGGGCGATCTGTTGAGCGAGCAGATCGACGTTTCGGTGCGCTTGGGGTCGACGGTTGTCAGCGAAGAGATCGTCAGCAAACGGCTCGGCGGCTTCCAACGCTGGGTGCTGGCAAGCCCCAGTTACCTGCAGCGCCATGGCGTACCCGCTCATCCCCGCGACTTGCTTGAACATCAATGCCTGCGCTTCGATTATGGCGGCACCCACCCGCAATGGACGTTCCGGGCCAGCGGTGAAACCCTCTCGCTGAATGTGCGGGGACGCTTGCACAGCAACAACGCCGATATCCTGCGCGAGGCCGCTATTGCCGGCGGCGGCGTGACGCTGCTGGCCGACTGGCTGGTGCGCGAGGATGTCGCCCAAGGCCGATTGATCCGGCTGCTGGAGCAATACGAGGTCAATCCGGGCAGTGCCAGCACCTGCATCAACGCGTTGTACCTGCCCAATCATCGAGGTTCGAGCCGCATCAACGTGTTCATCGAGTTTCTCCAGCAGATTCTGGCGGCGGCGTGAAAACGGCTCGCGCTGGGCTGTCTTGGGGCGCTAGCGCAATAACTGCCGTTGTCGTCGGGCCGGTGCGCTGGTGGGGAACAACACCTCGGTCGGCCGATAGCGGGCAATGCCACAGGCCGCCGCCAGGCGCTGGCGTTGCTGGCCGTGGACAAGGGCTTTGCGGTAACTGTTTTCGCTCTGGGGCAAGCCCAGCGTGTAGCCGATGCCCGGTTGGAACTCGCTTTCATGGGCCTGCCACCAGGCGGCGACTGACTGCGGATCGGGCCACGGCAAGTCTTCGTCGGGGTCCATGGCGACCTGTGGGTCTGCCGGGTCGTCGTTGGGGCCTGCATCGAAATCCGGCGGGTCCCGCCGCTCCAGATCGAGCAGCCCCAGGTCAGCGCCGGTGATCAGACTGAAAGCCTCGCCAGCCAGGCGGGCGTAGGGCGGCTCGCTCATTTGCTGGATCAGCCACGGCACGCTGACCGGGTCACCCAGCAAGCCCAGGGCCTGGATGCCGATGCGCTGTTGTGCAGGGTTCTGCAGCACCTGGCGGATCCAGGCAATGCTGAGGTCGCGCGGCTGCCAGGCCAACAACACGCAGAGTGCGCGGTACTGGAACTCCCCCGGTTGCTCGGCGAACGGGCGCAGGCTTTCCAAGGCTTGTTCATCGCCCATCTGCGCGCAGGCCCACTGGCTCCAGAAACGCACGCCTGCATCCGGATGCAGGCGATGGGCCTGAAGCATTGGCAGCAGGTCACGCCGACGCAACTCGCCGGCCGTTCGAGCGGCGCGCGCCAGGACACTGGGTTCAGCCTGGGCCAGCTCGCTTGGCAGGGCCTGGCCAGGGTCGCGACGATGCATTCCGCAGGCAGCCAGGCCGAGGCGTCGGAACAACGGTTCGGAGGAGGCGAGCATGCGGTCGATCCAGGGCGAGACACACGCCCAGTCCAACCAGCCCAACGCCATCAGGTAGCCACGCTCCGTTTCCGCGGCGCCTCGCACGTGCTCGCTGAGTCGTGACAACACCTTCGCATTGGCCGACTGGAAGGCCAGCACCACACAGGCGAACAGTTCACCGACCGAGTGTGGACCCAACTGCGCCAGCAACACCTCCAGTCCCTCCGGACCGGCGATGCGCAGCCCATCGAGATGGGCGTCGATCCGTTCGTCCAGGTTGCCGAGGTCATCGAGATCGTAGTGGGGCGCACGCACGGCGTAGTCGTGCAGGAGAATGAGAAAGCAGGCCTCTTCGGCGTGTTGTTCGATCATTGTTGAGATGGAGGCCATGACGTCTCTGTCTTGCGCGTGTCTGCTTCCAGCGTAGACGTCAGCCAGCCGCTTGGGAGCCTGCTAGGGCAGCGGGTGGCCAAAGAAATAGCGCTTACCCACCTCAAAGGGCTGGGGCGATGCCAGGTAGCGATCCAGGATGGCCGCGGCATTGAGCGGCTGAAAGTCGCCGTTCCTGGCGTAGAAGCTGGAACAGTCGACACCGCTGTACACTTCGAACTTGCGTCTCCAGACGAGGAAGTTGCTCCAGTCGATCCACGTCTCGGTGTCACCAGGCATCAGCGCCTTTCGCATCAGCCAGGCTTGTTTGTTCAGGTCGATGGGCTCGCCGCCGGAAATCGAACACCGGTCGCTGCCATAAGCGTTCTGCAGTTCGCGCAGGCGTGCGTCGACCGCATCTTTGTATTGGCTGTCGCTCAAGCCGCTGTCAAAGAATTCGGGTTCGTTTTCGACAGGGTCCAGCAGGTTGGTCAGGTTGGCCTCCACGGCCGCCCGGTCGGCCCGCCGCGGCAGCGTTCGCCACGCCTCGACCATGAACGGGATCAGCCACAGCACTCCCGACCACTGGGCCGCCAGGCACGCCTCGATGCGAAGGTACGGTGGGGCTTCGAGCATGAGTTCGGCGAGGAACTCCAGGTCGCTGTCCAGGCCGGCATCGGCGGTCAGGCCAAGGCAGGCCGAGACCAGTGTTGGCGCGCAATCCTTGTCCAGGATCCATTGGCGCAGGTGTGACACATGGCTGTAATCGCCACGCTTGGCACTCTCCAGGATCGAAGCCAGCGCCAGCCACGGGTCATCGCTGCGCCACCCCTCAGGTGACAATACTTGCGCCGGGACGGGGCCGGCGTAGTGGTATCCGCGCCCCTTCCAATAGAAGCAGTCCTGAAGGAAGTCCGGTCTCTGGGTGTACGTGTAGATGCTGGTTTTCATCATGCGGGCCTTGGGAAACTGTTGATGCGCGCCTCTTGGAGCGTACTCAACTCGCCTTCGAGTTTCTCGCACTTCTTGCCCGTGGGCGCAAGATTTCCTTGCCCCGCCGGACACCCCCCGGCGGCCTTGGGAACCCTGTGCGCCACGGGTTCTCCCTGGCCCACGCCTTTCCACTCCATGTAGGCTGGCCGATTTATCGTCCAGTCCGTCTCGATGTTACTTTTCTCCCGCTTGCTGGTGACGTAGTACTTGTTGCATCCACTGGGTTTTTTTCCGGCAGGAGGCAGCAGGTGCCGGCACTGGGGATTGGCCCGGACCTTGGCGAGGAGGGCGGCGTTCCCGGGGTTCTGGGCCGTGCCATAGAATTGTTCCTCCGACATGAATTCACCGTTCGCCTGGGCCTTGGAATGCGCCGTGCCGCCGCAGCATTCACATTTGTGTTTGCCCGCCACCTTGGCGTCTTGCTGGACCGGGGCGTACTTGGCGGTATTGACCATCGGCACTGCCGCATTGGCCGCCGGGCTGGCGTGGTTCGAGGTGGTGAGGTCGGTGTGCCGGTCGACGTTCTGGCCTTCGAACAGCACGTCCATCGACCATGAAATAAAGTAGGTCTTGCCGGTGATGACGTGGGTGATGACACCGGCGCCCTGGCTTCTTGTCGCCGGTTCGTCACCCAGCGGTGAAGTTTTGTAGAACGAAAGGTTTTTCAGCATCACCTCCTTGTTCTTGATCTTGACCGTGCGGCTGCCTTTCTTCATGTCCTTGGAAAATGAAGTGTCCGGGTAGGGGACCGGAATGGGGCCTGCCGGCGGCGGCGGAGGGGTCAGGCAGACATCCGGAAATGCCGCGATGACTTTGCCACCGCCTGCCTTGCAGGCAATCTCATCGCCGTTTGCGTAGACCTCGCAGCTCATGGGGCACCCCCGGATTGACGCGGGTCACGCACCACTGCAACGGCCCGTGCGCCTTGCAAGGCGCTGGTCAAGCAGATCGCGGTGCTGCCTGGTGCATAGCCCTTGCGCAACGCCTGGTCGGCGAGGATCAACTGGGCGATGCCGGCCACCGCTCCGGTGTCGCCCATGGCCTGCGCCCAGTGCCAGAGAGGCTGGTCCTCTTTTCTCACCGTGCGCCACAGCCGGGCTTCCATCAGGGGGATTTCCTTGAACCCGTATTGCTCCCCCGTGGCATCGGACAGGCGCAGGTCAATCTGGTGCAGCCCCAGGTTCGACTGTGCCAGCGCAGCCCGCGCGGCCTCGGCCAGGCCCTCTGCCCGAAAGGGCTTGCACGACAGCAAAGGTGCCTGTTCCTGGCCAAATCCCAGGCCACAGATTTGCAGGCAGGTGTCCGCTTGCCGGCGGGCCTGGACCAGCACGGCCGCGGCGGCTTCGCCTGGAAACAGGCCGTCCACGTGAGTGCTGGTCTTCAACCGGCGATGTTGGTCCAGCCACTGTAGTGTCGATGCGTTGAGCAGCGAGTCGACTCCGCCCACCACGCAAGCGGGGACGCCCGCTTCGAAGATCAAGCGACTGGCTTCATGCAGGGCGCGCAGGCCGGCCACATGGCCGCACGGGATGACTTTCGACAGGCCGGGGTGGAACTGTATGCCCAGCCGCGTGGCGAGATCCTGAAGAATGGTCTGGGCCAATGCCCTGATATCGACACCCGGACGTTCGGGTTCAGCCAGGCACAGGAGCAAGGGCACCTCCTTGAAGTCCTGTGTTGGCGCGTTCTGTATCAGTTCGGCGAGCGCCTGCATAAAGAGTTTGGACAGGCGCGGCGAGGCCGGCAAATCCAGGTCCAGGGTGGGCACCGCCGCGCCGATGATGGGTTCGCCGTCGTTGTCCAGGAACGGCAGTTCCGAAAGCGCTGAAAGGCCTGCGCGCCTGGCGGCACAGGCACTGGCAACGCACAGGCCCACCGGGCTGACCATGCCCGTGCCGGTGATGAACAGGGGCGGCGTCATAGGGTGTGTTCCGAAGGCGGATAGGCTTCTTTCGTCCACGCAATGAGCTGATCCAGTGACTCGAAGTGTTGCTTGCCCCGCATGCGTTCTTCGTAGGCCTTGGCCTGTTCGAACTGACGGGCTGTCTGCCCGACGATGACGCGGGCGACCTCCCTGATGTTGCGCCCAAGCGGCGATGACGCTCGCCACGTCAGGGTGAATCGCCTGGCGTCAGGTTCGAGAATGACTGTGTCGACGACGGCTGCGCTTTCCCGGGTGCTGCCATCGTGCAGGATGATCAGCATCGGCAGTTTCAAATGGGCCGGAAGCCTGAATGCCGAGCGGCCCTTGTCGTCAAGGTTGAGCAGCGCCACCTGCTCACCCCCTTGCGGGTAGTCCATTTGCTGGTCCTGCGGCGCACTCTGGAAGTAGCGCACGTCAAAATCCTCCGGCAGAAACGGAAACTGCTGATCGAGCCATTTCTGATCGTACGTGCCGGCCCATTGGACCCGCTGCCGCCAGGCCCGTCCCACGGGACCCAACGCCATCGGTTTGTAATGACCGTCGGGCGCAGTCACGGGCTGGTCCAGCTCTTCGGTAGTGGGCAGCGGCAGGCCATTGAGCTGCGTGGGATCGGCGCCGGGGTGGTAGCCGACCCCCACCGGGTTCCACGGGTACCACGAGTGCTTCGTCGGGTCTACCGCCGTCCGGTCCACGCCGCCAAAGGCCTGGGCATAGGTGATCGGCATCCTGGTGAATGGAAGCGGCCTGCCGACCGCGTAGGAGAAGGCGCCCGCTTCATAAATGCGTGGCCCGACCACTTTGAAGGCCTTGACCAGCGAGCCGATCTTCATGGCAACGTTCACATCGGTGGCCGGCACGCCATCAGGGGCGTGGCAATGCCCATTGAGCAAGACATCGCAGCGTGGCTTGTAAAGGGCAAAGTCATTTTCGTAAGACGCCGCTGATTCCCCGGGGTCGCCGGGGAACACATCGGCCGTGACCAGCGGCACCTGGTCGTCCAGCAGCCGGGGCTCGTGCACGGGATGCACGGGGATGCCATAGGTGCCTTTCGCGACCATGACCAGCCACTCGCGGCCGGTCTTGTCGGTTGCGCTCGTGTAGCCGCTGGCCAGGCGGGTCTTGTTTATCCATTCCATGGCATGACGGTCTCAGTTGATCTGGACGGAACCGCCCTTGATACGGTTCACACCGGTGGAGCGGCTGGACAGGTAGGCTCCTCGGATCAGCACCTTGCCTTCGCGGGTGAGGGTGATGCTGGCCTTGCCACAGCGCAGGACGATTTCCCGTTCGGCGATGAACTCCATGCGCTCGCCGTCCAGTTGGGCCACCGCCGGCACGCTGGTTGGCGACGAACGCTGGATGCGACCGATCACCAGTGGCCGCGCCGGGTCGCCGGCCTCGAACATCAGCGCGAGCTGCACGCCAATGTCTTCGCGACGCAGCGGTGTGGTGCTGCGCGCGGCGAGGCCTGCGTCATTGGGGCAACCGGGAAAGCCCACCACCGGGGCGTCGGCGCTGGGCACGTCCAGCAGCACACCGATGACGACACCGTCCAGGCGCGTGTCCTTGCAGGCGGGAAGAGGCTGTGAAACGGTCATGGCGCACGCTCCAGGGTTAGTTCTGCAGGACTTTCTGGCCTTTGACGACCACATTCCTGTCGGCCTTGATCTTGATGGCACCGGAACCGTCGACAGTAATGTTCTTGCCGCTGATCATGATGGTGCCGTCCTTCTTCAGAGTGATGCTGGCCGCCCCGGTGGTCAGGGTGATCGAGTCACCGGCGGTGAGCGAAAAGTGCTTGCCGACGTCCAGGCTGTCGTTCTGCTTGATGTTGGTGGTACGGCTCTGGTCGACATCGCGGGATTCGTTCTGGCCGACGTGGGTGCTGTGGTTGCCGGTGATGTCGGTGCTCTGGTTGCCGCTTATCTCGATGCCTTCATTGCCCTTGACCGTTTCGTTGCGGTTGCCCGCAATCCCGATCGTTTCATTGCCGCCGACATCCTCGGTGCGATTGCCCACAATCGTGATGGCCTCGTTGGCGCCGACTTTTTCCGTGCGGTCCGCTCCGATGGTGATGTGCTCGTTGCTGCCGACCTTCTCGGTACGATTGACCCCGATGGTGATTTTTTCATGGTTGCCGACCTCCTCGGTGCGGTTCACACCGATGGTGATGGTCTCGTTGTTGTCCACCGTTTCCGTGCGGTCGTGCTTGACGTGCACGGTCTCGTCGTTGTCGATGGTCTTGCGGCGGTCATGACCGACCCAGTGGGTTTCGTCGTTCTCGACCTCGATGTCCTGATTCTTCTCGGCGTGGATGAACAACTGCTCCGAGCCTTTCTTGTCCTCCATGCGGATTTCATTGAAGTTGGCCGGCGAGCCGCCCTTGCTGGAACGGCTTTTCACACCGCTCTGGGTGGCATTGGCGGGGAGGGCATAGGGCACGGTCTGTTCGGCGTTGTAGACACGGCCGGTGATGATCGGCCGGTCGGGGTCACCTTCCAGGAAACTGACGATCACTTCCTGGCCGATCCGTGGCAGGTGCATGGCGCCCCAGTTCTTGCCGGCCCAGGCCTGGGACACGCGAATCCAGCAGGAGCTGTTCTCGTTGGACTGGTCGTGACGGTCCCAATGGAAGTGCACCTTGACCCGGCCGTATTGGTCGGTCCAGATCTCCTCGCCGCTGGGGCCTACCACCACGGCAGTCTGCGGCCCGCGAACAATAGGCATGGGGGTCAGCGGGAGCGGACGGAAGGCCTGGTGGGCGTCCATGCAATCCAGCTCGCTGACGAACTGTTCGGCCAGGTCCGATTGTCCGCTCTCGTAGGGATCCTGGCGGATCTGGTAGCGTGCGACCACCACCAGGTACTCGCGATTCTGGTCCGCCCGGTCGTACCCCGTCAGCTTGAACAAATGGCCGGCGCCCAACCCACGGGCGAGACCGCGCAACTGCACCCGCTCGAACTGGCTGTGAATGGCTTCGATACGCGTACGGGCGTAGTGCTCACCGTCGTTGCTTTGCAGGTATTCACCGGGGTAGTCGTAGAGCGGATAGTCGCCGTTGCTGTGGCTGCGGCCGACACTTGAGCGTACCTCGAGGCTGGCGCGGGGACGCTGGAAGTCGTAGTCGTTCAACGCCAGCGAACCGGGCTGCACTTCCCGCGCCAGTTGCCAGTCGTAGAAGTGATCGCGCTCGCGCATTTGCCGGTCGGGTGGATAGAAGGGCACCGAGGCGTAGTCCGGCACCGTGGAATGGGCGCCGTAGGCATCGGCCAGCACCAGCACATGGCGCGCCTGTTCGTGTCGGAAGTAATAGTAGATGCCTTCCTGCTCCATCAGTCGACTGACGAAGTCGAAGCTGGTTTCGCGGTACTGCACGCAGTATTCCCACTCGCGGTAGCTGGCGCTCAGGCTGTCTTCGAAATCGGAAAACCCGAGGTCGCGAAACACCTGCTTGATGATGTCCGGGACGGTCTTGTTCTGGAAAATCCGGCAGTCGGACGTACGTGTGAGCAACCAGAACCAGGGCCGCAGGCTGACACGGTAACCGGCGAACTGGCCGTGGCCGGTCAACTGGCGGCAGCCGCAGACGACGCCATGGAAGTGCCGCTTGCCTCCGTCGTGCAGCTCCAGCGCCAGGCCCATCGGCTTGCCCAGCAACTGATCGAACGTGATCGCGCGGTTTTCGGACGTCAGGTCCAGCTCATAGTGAAAACACCGCCCCAGCTCTTCACTGCCTTCCATACCCTGCAACACCAGGACATTGCCGCCGAGTGGACTGTCGACTTGCACCAGGCGGTTGTTTTGCGTGATCTCCATATCGCCTCGTCATTGACCCGAGACAGCGCTGAACTGTGTTTCAAGATAGGTGACACGACAGGGTTGGTTAGGCTCGTTAGCTATAGGGGTTATTTCAAATGCTCCAGCCGGGGGGGGACGACGTGATTTGCGCATACCGTGCACCTTTGTGGCCGCGGGCTAAGCTCAAGAGGCCACTCATGGAGGATGACGCGATGCCCGCTCAGAACGAAGCCAGTGTAGCGTTGGATTTCACCCAACACTTTTCTCTGGCGTTTCAAAACAGCGACTATTACCAGGACTTCTGCGATGTAGGAGCGCTTCTGTCAGCGGAAGAAAATTGTCGGGGCCCGCTGGCGTATCTGGAACAACAGTTATTTATCCTGTTCTCAGAGCGCGTAATGGCTGCCCAGGGGGCGTTACGCGCCAAGAACATCGACATTACGCCGGACACCTTGCTGGACCTGTTCAATCATTTGAGCGGCATGAGGAAACAATGGAACAGGGGAACACCCGCTGAGTTTAATGAACTGGCCGAGATCGCGAAGAAAACCACCAGCAAGCTGCTGACCACCGTGTTATCGCGCTGGGAAGCCGATAACGGCTTCGCTGTCGACAAGGAATTCTTTTCCAGCAAGCATTTACCGGCGGACTTGCTGGTGGGCAACGTGCTGTCGCTGTTCAACGATCAACTGGCATCGGGACGCCCCTTCAAGGACCTCGGCGCCGGCCCACAGCACGGCGAACATACCCACAGAATCCAGTGGTACCTGATCGGCATCGGGCTGAAACTCGGCCCCAAGGCTGGCGCCATGTTCAGGAATGTCAAACGCTGGATCAGCCGCCAGCCCATCACGTCCATCGACCAATCCAACACTGTCAGGCGATACCTCTGGGAGTATTTGTTCGACAGAGAGGGAGACCCGTCGAATGCCGCATCGGTTGCGTTCAGATGCACGGACAAGCTCGACTTCCGTGCGCCCAGCAACTTGAACAGGTTTCTAATGGACGATACGCAGCGCGGGACGTATCCGCTCTTGAATTGGTGTTTGAACTACCGATTCGACAAACGTACCCACCAACGTGCGGGGATCGAGTATGTGTCTTCCAAGGTTTCCGATCGGAATGTCAAAAAAGTTGCGAACGCCTACGAGCGCCAGTTCGTCGAGCCCGGTGACAACCGGCTGCTCAGGGCTTTCAACAGTGGTTTGTTCATTCGCAGGGGGCATCTTATCAATGGGGTTAAATGGCAGAGCTGGCCGGATGATCTTTAAGTCGGGCTGCGGTCATGCAGAGCCGTTTCAGGCTAACTGGCGGCACCGCCATTTTTGATCAACAGGGATGTGGACTTTGCAAGTGCCTGACGGAACGTCTCCAGCTCAGACGCCAGGTTACCTTCATTTGATGCCACATGAGCATTGATCACCTCCAGCGCATCCTTGAGCTCCGGCTTGCTGTTAAGCACGATCTCACGTGCAGACAGGTCTTTGAGCAGATTCAGACAAAGATGCCGGCCCTGTTCGCTTACACCACGATAGATAGAAATGATGTGGTCGTTGGTCTGTACGCGGATGAAGCGTACATGTTCGGCAAAGCGATGAAACCTTGGATGATACATTTCAGTGAACGTAGCGGGGGCCGGATACGCTTGCAAACCATGTTTGTCGGTGCCAGCCCAGACATTGTCGAGCTTTATCTGGTTGCAGTCGAAACAGGCAATCGCCAAGTTCCAGAAGTGGAAGGTGTACTGGACGAATGTCGCCCGCGGAAGAATGTGCTCAATGGGTTTGGCATAGGCAATATTAACGAGCGGACGCTGGCAGTAACAGCAAAGCCCGTTCTGTTCCTGTTCCAGAAATGATCGCAAGGCCTTGCGGATCAACGGGCCGGTTATCCCGGATTTAAAACCGTTCCTGTGCTTCGTCAGTTTGCTCCATAGATCGGTTTTCGAGGCGCGCAACCCTGTTTGGCGCCGTTTGAATTCGGCAACGGCGAGGGCATCCTGCTTCGACAGATGTTCGAGCGTCTTCTTGCGATGAATCTCACGTTCGTGGCATGCACCCTCATAGCGTGCACGTACCGCGTCCATCTCCGCCTGGGTAAGATCAACCATGGTAAGGCTCACTTTCTTCACGCAGCATTTCGATCGCTGCCAGGGTCTTTTCGATCAAATCGAGATCGCTGGCCTGGCGCTCATCCTGTTCGCCCCGGCCGCTGGTCTCAATGGTCGTCTTGAATGTTTTGAGCTTCTCGATTGCCGCTTCAGGCTTGAGGGCCGCATCGGGTGTGTTCATATCCGAGATAAGGGCGGCCACCAGTTTCGCGCATTGCTCATGCACTTCACGATTGTGCGGGGTATAGGTTTTGAAGCCCTCCATGAGCAGCGTTTCCACGGAGTGTCGCTCTTCGGCCGCTATCTCATCCAGGATACCGATCCTGGACAGGTAGCAAATATCGCCATCTGCTGCGTTGGCAATGAGGATGGGAGCATGAGTGGCTATCACGAAGGATGCGTTCAAGCGATCGCTCAGCAGATTGAGGATGCGCGGAAGCCGCTGTTGCCAACTGACGTGCAAGCTAATTTCAGGCTCGTCGATCAAAAAGGTGGTCTGGCCGGAGTCCGAGGCGAGGATCTTGATCAACAGGCCGATGATGCTTTGCTCCCCGGAGCTGAGGTTGTTGAAGGGGATCGTACGGTGCCTTTCGCGGATGAAGTTGACCTCATACTCGCCGATCGAACTTCTATCACGGTTGAGGTAGCGCATATCCTCGACGTCTGAAAGATCGAGTGTTTCTCGACGCTGGTCGCCGAAGCGGTCGTGGCTGAGTTCGGACTTCAGGATCAGATATATCGGCGAGCGAAAACCGATCAGACCCAAGCATTCCCTGAGTAACTCGACTTTGCCGGGATCGGATGAAAAAGCACCGATCTCTTTGGTTATCTGGGTGTTGCGTGCACTTTTGTAATCGAACAGATGCTTGATAGCAGTATCGTCGGCGGGGAAGCGGTCCGCATGAGACAAGGGGAGGCCGACACTGCGATTTTCAGCTTCTGCCAGTTGGTAGGCGATGTCGCTGAGTAGGAAACTCTTACCCTCGCCGTTGTTGCCGATAATGTAGACACAACAGGGCTTGCCACGGCGTAACAGAACATCCGCAATGAACTTGCTGTTATCGGAGCGGGTTCGTTGGGAAGATCCGCCGGAGGCAGTCTTGAGTAGAAGTCTCTTGGTCAGGACGGCTTTCAGGACAGTGCCGGGCCGTTTCTGCGTCGTATTGCAGAGCCGCGAGATCGGTCTGAAGCCTGCGCTGAAATAGTTGTTGAGAAAACGCCTTACCTCACTGGAAAGGTACTCGTCGTGCCGGTGGGCAGCGCGGCCTTGCCAAAGGTTGTAGATACAGCCGGCAAGTAGCATTCGCTCGATGCCATCGAGCGGCGGCAGCGACTTGTTTGACAAGGAAACGTCGACGTAAAGCGTTTCCCGCTGGGTCAAATCGGTGTTGATAATGATTGCCGTGCAGTAATCCGAAGCGTTGGGCAAGCTGCTGAAGCCGATGACGGCTTCCACCCGGCCGCGGTTTTCGATCAGCGCATACAATCGAGACCACGTATCGGAAGTATTTGCGTGGGCCCAGTTATAGATCAGCACCAGCCTTCCCTGGACCTGATTATCCAGCATGTTTTTAAGCCCATAGAGCATTTGGGTCGAGTCAGGGTAGGGCGCATCCACAAGGAAGGTCGCTGGCGACGAGTGGCGATAGTTCTTGGCGGTCACGAAGTTAGCCCGGATATCCATTGCAGCCAGTCGGAAGCTGATGAGGTCTCGTAGGTGTGGGGCAATATCATCGGACATCGGAAAAGAATCCCTGGGGTGAGCACCCAGCAACCCCAGGGAAAGTTCGGCTGTGTTCGGGTTTACTTCAAACAGGGACGTCGGCAAGGTCGATTGAATGGTGCCAACCAGTGCGGAGACGAGCTTCGGATGGCGATAATCGATCCCTAATGGCAAAGAAATAGCTTTCGCGGCCAGATGCGTCAGCAGAAAGTCCGCGTCCTCGCCAGGTTCAATGATGTTTTCTGCTTCAAGCAACAGATGGTTGAAGTCACTGAGTTTGATCGAAGCCAGTTCCGGGTTTTCCATCATTTTTTGGGCGCTCGCGTACAGCGTGCCGGAAGGCTTGCCTACCTTGGAGATGATCACCAGCATCAACAGGAAACGGGTGTATTCGGGGACGTTGATGACCCCCTTTATGCGGGCCTCAAGCGTTTCGATAATCCGGTTGGCACTGATTTCGCGATCATCATGGTACATGTCAGTCGTGGTCCTGATCTGTCAAAGGGCTTTCGTGGCGATGACTGGCAACTGGCCATCTAGGGCTATTGGAATGCTTCGGCGGCTTAAATTCAACCAGGGCGGGAAAATGAGCGCCTTTGTCCGGGTTGCGAGAAATTCGTTTAGCGCTTACCTCTGGGTGATCCACCTTCACTGGCTGGGTCGACACACGGCATCATCCCCCTAATCACCGTCTCGGCATGCTGCCGGGCAAGCGCTTGAAGGTCGGGCGCGTAGGGACTGAACAGGCCGAATATCTCTTTGAACAAGGCCCCCGCGATCATCGGGCCTAGCACGGAAAACGCATAAAGAGTCGGGTCGCCAGGACGAACTTCACCGCGTTGTTGCGCCTCGCCAATGACCCCCGTCATCAGTTTCAGCAGATGGGCCACGACGTTGTCGTGCCAGATCGTCGCCAGGTCAGGGAAGGTTCGGCTTTCAGCGATCACCAGCCGGGCCAGGGCAGGGACGCGGCTGTCACCCAGGCGTCCTGCCGCGCCGCTGAGTATCAGGGGCACCAGGTCGCGCAGTGGTCCTCGATAGCCTGTCGACACCTGCTCGATGTCTTGCAGGTTGATCGAAACGGCGTGCTGCACAACGGCACGAAACAGGTCTTGCTTGGTGTCGAAGTAGCGATAGAGCGTGCCTTTGACCACGCCGGCGCGCTTCGCCACGTCGCCCAGCTTGGCCGCGGCGAAACCACATTCGGCAAACACATCCAGCGCCGCGTCGATGATCTCGGCGGGGCGTGCGTCCTTGCGCCGGTTCCATTTGGGTTTGGTATCCGTAACGTCCATCGCCTGGCCTGAGTGCTTCAAACCGGCAGTATAAAGCCGCGCTCACTGAAATAGCGGTTTAACGCGGCGATGTCCGCATTGGGGTCAGCCAGTGCCACGTAGGTGTCCGGACGCAACAGATACACGGCGTCTCGCGCCATCCCGGCCTTTTGGTGCTCAGGCTGCCAGGCGAAGACGTGCAGCGCCATGCCGCAGGCCTGGCACCATTGCACCAGGTCGGGCCTGGCCTCACCGTAGACATGCACCTGCCAGCCGATGGCACGCAGGGGTTCGTAGTTGTCCGCACCGGGCGTGGGCACCCACGGCAGCCGATCACCGCCCTGGACGTCACCTGCCTGACCCTGGCTCAACGGACTCTCGTGGTAGTTGAGGGTGGTTTGCGAAATGACACGAAACAGGTACTCACGCACGTTTTCGCGCTTGTACGCGACACTCGCGAACACGGGGACGATGCGGGTGCGCACGAAGTCGGCGAACCCGCCTTGGGCGGTTGCGAACGTGAACACTTTGTCGGTGGTCTCGACGAGCTTGTGGGCAAAGGCCTGGCGCTCGGTCTGATAACTGTCGAGCAAGGTCTCGCGAGCCTTGCCGTTCAACACCGCGGCCAGTTTCCACGCCAGATTGATCGCATCGAGAATCCCCGTGTTCATGCCTTGGCCACCTGCCGGGCTGTGGACGTGGGCGGCGTCGCCCAGCAGAAACGCTCTGCCATGGCGGAACCGATCCGTGACGCGATGGTGGACGCGATAGGTGGAAAACCAATTCACGGCGCTGATCTGGATGTTCAGGCCATCGATCGCGTCGTGGCTGACATCTGCAAATGTCAGGGTTTGCGGAGGCTCGGCACGTTCGTCCCGGGCGGTGCCAATCAGGCGATAACGATCCGCTTCACCGTAAGACAGGACCAGCACGAACTCGGACTGGTTAAAAGCCACATGCGCTTCCCCGGCAGGCTCAACGCCGCTGGCGGTGACATCGGCGACGTAAAAAAGCTGCTTGTAGGTGCCCCCATCGAAACCGCTGCCGGTCGCATGACGAACGAGGGAACGGGCGCCGTCGCAGCCGGCCAGGTAAGACGCCGTGAACGTTACCTCGTGCCCGTCGGCATGTCGCAGGAGGGCCGTGACCTGGCCTGGCTCTTCCTCGAAAGACAACAGTTCGGTCTGGCGTTCGACGTCGATACCAACGCCCTGGAGCTGTTCGATCAGCAGGCGCTCGTGACGATCCTGCGGGTAAATCAGGACAAACGGGTAGGGCGAGATCCGTGCGCCCGCATCGATCAGTGGCAAGCGTGCTTTGCGATCACCACGGGCCCACATGTTCATGGCGGGTGTCTTGTAACCGGCATCCACCACTGCATCGGCCATGTCGAGCTGGCGATATAACTCCAGGGTGCGTGCCTGCACCGCCATGGCGCGAGACGTTTCACCCGGGGCGCTGCTCTTGTCCACTATCCGGACGGCAACGCCTTGCCGGTGGAGCCAGAGCGCAAGCGTCAATCCAGTGGGGCCGGCTCCCACAATGAGCACATCAGTCTGTGGCATGAGCTGGCCTCACGACTATTAATGACCTTTGAGTCATTAGTAGTCCTGAAGGCTGGCGCTGTCAATGATGGGGCTTGGGCGTTGGGCCGGATAGGGTCATGGAAGAAGGCGAACCCAGGCGTATTCCCTGGGAACTGGTTAGAACAACCTTGAATCCATTACCATCAGGCCGCTTTTCGGCAATCCCAAGTCGCTGAAATGGCTGGGGCAATGGAATCAGGGAGAGATGGATGTACGTCAATCAAAAATCCGGCAGGTTTATCTTGCTGGCCTGCGTGTTGGTGGTGAGCGGTTGCACTTCGTTTTTGCAGGGCAAGCAATACGTCGTTCCCGGGGCCGATGACCCCGCCGCAACCGTTCGCCTTAAAACAGGCGGTGGTGCGAGGCTCGATGCCATGACGTTTAGCGACAACGGTTGCTATGCCGGTTACACGACCCTGCCTTCAAACGGCGACCACATCGAATCCCGAGTGGCTGCGAACAAGGAGCTGATCCTGACCTACTGGAAAATCACAGGAAGCAGCGCTTGTAAGATCCCGTTCTCCTTCACGCCACAGGATGGAGCCACCTACACTCTGGTCCAGGGCTCCTGGAGCGAACCTAAGGCAGGCATTCTTCCTATCTTCAACCGCGACGAGCATTTCTGCGGGGTAGGCGTCATCAAAAAAGTCGGCGATCAAGAGAGCGTAGAACCCATTCAACAACTGAAGATCAAGACCGGGTTCGCCTGCCTCAAGTTCGTCAAGTAAGCATGTCACCTCGTAGTCTGTGCCTTCGACTAGCGCGTCACGGTATTGCGGATATACCGCGCCGGCGACGAGCCCAGCGTCTTGCGAAACATGCTGATGAACGAACTCACTGACTCGTAGCCGAGCGCCTCGGCGGTGCGTTGTACCGACTCGCCCTCGGCCAGGTTCTGCAGGGCCACGATGATTTGCCATTGCTTGCGCCATTGGCCGAATGTCAGCCCGGTTTCGCGCTTGATCAGGCGCGCCAGGGACCGTTCGCTCATGGCGACCTGATGGGCCCACTGGGCCATGGTGCAGCGATTCGACGGGTCTTGCGCCAGGCTACGGGCGATGAAACGCAGTTGCGTCGAGGCGGGAAGCGGCAGGTACAGCTGTTCGGTGGGCGCCAGTTCCAATTGTTCGAGGAGGACGCTGGCCAACCGCGCCTGGGTACTGGCCGGCGGATAGTCCTGGGGCTGGGCGCTCAGGTGCAGGATCAACTCCAGGATCAGTGGGGAAAGCACCAGCGTGCAGCATTTTTGCGGTAGCGCGGCGGCACCGGGTTCCACGAACAGGTAGCCGATCTTGCCGTTGGCGGTCACCCGGTTGCTGTGGGCGATACCACCCGCAATCCACACGCCGAACCCCGACGGCACCATCCAGACCCCATCCTCCACGGTACACACGATGCCCCCGCGATAAGCCACCACCAACTGGCCTTTGCGGTGCGTATGCACGGGGAATTCGGTGTCGTGTCGCTGGCTCCCCAGCATCAGCGCGACGGCGGGCTGTTCGAAACTGTCCAGTTCAAATTGTTCCATCGCCGAGAGATGCGTCTGGTCCATGCCGTCTCACTCAAGTTGTCTGAATTTGATTATAGGTTGGCAGCATACTCAATATCGGCACGTCCCTGCAGTGCTTAGCATCGTCACCAAGGCCATCAAGGTGATTGCCGACTGCGAGACACAACCGATGCTGAGTGAAATCACAATTGCCCACCTCTACCTGCCTCCCTTCTTGCTGTACGTGGGGGTTGCAGCCCTGGTGTACGGGGCGCTGGAACGGATCATGCGGCGCTGGCTGAACTGGACCTGGCACCCGGAGATGGCGCGCTTTTTCGTGTCGCTGATCGTCCTCTCGCTGCTGGTCTTGAAGGGGTGAGGGCGGCGCAATGATCATCAAACAAGTGCTCAAGGTGCTCGTCACCCTTGGCCTCGGGCTGATTGCCCTGCTGTTTTGCTCGCAGTTGTGGCGTGCCTATGAGTTGGCGCCCTGGACGCGGGACGGGCGGGTCAGCGCACACGTCATCCGTATCGCCCCTGAGGTGTCCGGCCAGGTGGAGCGGCTGCGGGTGGGCGACAACCAATGGGTGGCCAAGGGTGATCTGCTGTATCAGATCGACCGCAGCGCCTATTTGATCGCCGAGCAACAGCGCACGGCCGAGTTGGCCGAGGCGCGCAGTGTCTTCGAACAGCGCAGCACGCAGTTCAAGCGTCGTCATCAGTTGGGCGATGCCATCGCGCAGGAGGAGATCGACAACGCCGCCCGTGACCTGGCAGTGGCCAAGTCGCGCCTGGACGCGGCCCAAAGCCAGTTGGCCCAGGCGCGCCTTGACCTGGACCGCACGACCATTCGCTCGCCGGTGGACGGCTACGTGACCCAACTGCGGCTCCAGCCCGGTGACTACGCGTCGGCGGGCCAGACCAACATCTTTGTGGTCGATAGCCATAGCTTCTGGGTCACCGGGTACTTCGAGGAAACCAAGTTGTCGGGGATTCGGGTCGGCGCCACGGCATCGATCAAGCTCATGGGGTTTGCGACGCCGCTTGAAGGGCATGTGGCGAGCATGGGCAGGGGCATCGCCGACGGCAATGAGCTGCGCAGCAGCAACGGCTTGCCTCAAGTGGCGCCAACGTTCAGCTGGATACGCCTGGCCCAACGGGTGCCGGTGCGGATTGAACTGGACAAGGTGCCGGCGGATGTGGAATTGGCCGCCGGGATGACTGCCAGCATCGAGGTCGCCGAGGCAGGGGCCGCGCCACGTTGGAGGCTGACGCAGTGGCTTCAGGCTTTCCTGTGATGGCCCGCGGGTTGCAAATGCTCGGGGCACGGCTCGGCGCATGGAACCTCCAGCCTTCGGGCTACCTGCTGCGCAGCCTCGCGGCGGCCACTCTGGCGCTATGGCTGGGCTTCCAACTGCACCTGGAGGCGCCGTTCTCGGCGGCTTCGACGGTGTTTTTGCTGATCCATCCGCTCCAGGGCGCGGTGGTCGGCAAAGGCTTCAATCGGGTGCTGGGAACCGTGGTGGGACTCGTTGTCGCGTTGCTCCTGACCGGTCTGTTCGCCCAGAAAATGCTGCTGTTCATCCTCGGGATCGGGGTATGGCTGGGGCTCTGCGTCGGCGCAATGACCCTGCTGCGGCACTACCAGGCCACGGCAGCCGTGGTTGCCGGCTACACCGTCTGCCTTGCCCTGGGGCCGGCCATCGTCGCGCCGCAGTTGGGTTTCGATCATATCGTGGCGCGGTGCACGGCGGTCGTAGTGGGGGTGTTGAGCCTGAGCCTGGTGGCCACCTTGTTCAGCCGCAAGACCGTCGAGCCGAAACTGCGCCTGGCCCTCCAGGACATCTGTTCCCGCACGCTGCAGTGGCTGGCCATGCAGCTCAAGGCGGAGCAGGGTGCGCACCCGGCGATTACGCAACGCCAGCTCGCCCTCGACATCAACAAGGTGGATGAGCTGCTCGGGGTCGGTCGCGGCGAGTCCTTTGTGATTCGCGCCAGGCAGGCGAACCTGCAGGCGGGGCTGGCGTACCTGCACGCCGTGGTCCTGGACGAATGCACGACCGATCGGTGTGTCTCACCTGCCTTCACCCAAACGGGCATGGCGTTGCAACAACTGGCCGACGCGCTACCCGGCTTTCGCGCAGCGGCCGATCGTGTCCGGGCGCTGCAAACTCGCCTGGCGCAAGCACCTGACCACACGACGAGCCAGCAGCGCTTGGAGGACCAACTGGCTGACCTGTCCAGCGCCTTGGTGAGCTTCGCCAGCCTTGAGCATGCGCCCCAGGCGCCTGCTCGCGCGGTGGGTTTCCATCGTCACTATGCAGACGCGTTGCGTAACGGCTTGCGAGCGCTGCTGGCGACGTTGGCAACCGCAGCGTTCTGGTACCTGTCTGCCTGGGACCAAGGGCCGACGCTGTTGGCGGTGTTAGGGCCGTGCTGCACGTTACTGGCCACCAGCCCGGCGCCCACCCAAGGCCTGGCGCGCTTCTTCGAGGGCACTGTCTACGGAATATTGGCGGCAGCGGCGTGCAAATTCCTGGTGCTGCCACACCTCAGCGGCCTGGCGCTGCTCACGGTGGTGATGATCGCGTTCTGGGCCGTGGGCATTCAAGCCACGACCCGCCCGCGTCACGCCCTGCAAGGCATCGCCTACCTGATTGGCTTCAACACGCTCGTCAGCACAGGCCTGGCTGCCCAGTACGATTTTGCCGACTTTGCCAACCAGGCGCTCGCGTGGCTCGTGGCGCTTGCCCTATGCGTGCTGGCCTTCCAACTGGTGCCGGGAAAACCCCACCGCCACCCACACGTGTTGAGGAAGGCGATTCACCAGGACACCCACCGACTGCTTCGTCATGGGCACCGGATTGACCTGTTCAAGTGGCAGGCCAGGCAGCAACACCGATGGGTGACCTTGCAGGCGTTGGCAGCGGCCGATGAATCGCAGACTGCCCAGGCCGACGCCACGGCCCTGCAACTGAGCCGGCAACTGATTCGGCTGCAACGCAAAACCCGCGACCTGGCTCCCGAGTCATCGACTGGTCAATGCGCGCGACGGGGCGATCGACGGATTTCGACCTCTGCCTCCGACCCGGCGATCAGCGCGGCCCAGGCCCGTCGAACCGCAAGCTCACTGACCCGCCTCGGCGCCCACGACCTGGCTGCCGATTATCGGGAGCTGGCGAGGCTGCTCGAAACGTACGCACACCTTGTCAGCGCGGATAAGCGCAAACGCTTTCGTTAACACAACCCAGGTGAAATGAAATGAAGCCACTTCTTGTTCCAATCCTATTCGGTTTGATCATGTCTGTTCCATGGAGCGTCCAGGCTTCGGACGGCGCTGATGCGCTGGAGCGTCGCCAGCAGGCCCTCAAGCAAGAGCAGACGCGCCCGGCGGGCAACGAGGACTCAACGGCCCGAGCGCCCAAGGCACAGAAACAGAAACCGTCCTTGGCGAGCTGATCACAACGCCGGCCCTGATGAATCAGGATTGCCAACGCGGGCGCCCGACCATTGCCCTTGGTTTTAATACATACAAAGCATATGCTCTTCATATACGAAACGTATGGAGTGAAACCAATGGGCATCGTGAACATCGACGACGAACTGCATGATCAACTGCGCCGCGCTACCAAAGTGTCTTGCCGTTCCATCAATGCGCAGGCGGCTTTCTGGATCAAGGTCGGACTGCTATGCGAAATGAACCCCGATCTGAGCTTCAACGAGGTCATGCGCCGTGAGCTCGGCAGCGCCGGCGTGCGGGCCCAGCCACTGGTGATGAGTTGAGCATGATCAAGAATCCGCAGCAGATCGCGCTGATGGCGGAGTCAGGGCGACTGCTGGCGTTGGTGTTCGAGCGGCTGGACCAAACCCCGCTCGCAGGAATGTCGACCCTCCAGGTCGATGCCATGGTGGAACGGTTCATCGTCGACGATCTCAAGGCCCGACCGGCGAGCAAGGGCCAGTATGGCTTTGGGTTCGTGCTCAATTGCTCGGTCAACGAGCAGGTTTGCCACGGCGTGCCATCGCCCTCCAGGATTCTGCGCGATGGCGATATCGTCAATCTCGACATCACCCTGGAAAAGAACGGCTATATCGCCGACTCCAGCAAGACCTACCTGATCGGCAATGTCAGCGCCGCTGCGCGGCAACTGGTCCAGGTCACGTACGAGGCGATGTGGCTCGGCATCCGCGCGGTACGCCCAGGCGGGCGGCTGGGTGACATTGGCGCGGCGATCGAGCAACACGCCAGGCGCAATGGTTACTCGGTGGTGCGTGAATACTGCGGCCATGGCATCGGCCAGCAAATGCACGAAGAACCCCAGGTGTTGCACTTCGGCAAGCCAGGCACCGGCCTGGTGCTGCGCGAGGGGATGGTGTTCACCATCGAGCCCATGCTCAATCAGGGCAGCAGCCACGTCAGGACCCTGGCCGATGGCTGGACGGTGGTGACCCGGGACGGCGCACTCTCCGCGCAGTTCGAACACACCGTGGCGGTGACTTCATCTGGGGTGTCGGTGCTGACGTTGCGCTCGGATGAGTTGGACGGGCGTCCGGTGCCGGCCCTGTAGTCTGGGTGCCGTTAGAGGCGCTCGCCCTGGAGGTGCTCACGAATGAGCTCGGCCAGTAGCCGTGCCGGTTCGGTCAAACCCTGGCCAGAACGATGGATCAACCCGATATCACGGTGAAAGGTGTGCACGCCGAGGTCCAGTGCTCGCACGCCCGCCGGCCAGGGCGGGTTCTGCGTCGTTTGCGGTACCAGCGCAACCCCGACGCCGTTTTCGACCAGTTTGACGATGGCCTCCAGCTCATCCAGTTCGAAGACTTCGTGCGGAGTGACGTGCATCTGGCGCAGGAAGCGATCGACCTGCCTGCCACCGAAGGAGGATCGGTCGTAGCGAATGAAAGGGTGGGTGGAAAGCAGCGCCGCCCAATCGTCCCCTGGCACCTGGCGCGGCACGATCAGGCGGTAGGGCTCAAGCGCCAGGGTCGTCCAGCGCAGATCGCTGTGCAGCGAAAAGGGCGGTCGAATGATCACGGCCAGGTCGATCTCGCCAGCGTCGACCAGGTTTACCAGTTCCATCGACAGTCCCGGGATGACACGCGTGCGGCACAGTGGGCTTTGCTGGTGAAACCGGGCCAGGGCAACCGGCAGGTAGGAGCGCTGCACGGACGCGATCGCACCGATGTTCACCCGCACGCTCGCTGGTTGCCCCACCGCCGCGGAGCCCAGGTTGTCGTAGAGCTTGAGCAATTCCTGAGCCTGCAGGAGTACCTGCTGGCCCATGGGGTTGAGATGGGCCGTGCGGCCTTTTCTGTCGAACAGCTCGAAGCCGAGCTCGGCCTCCAGGCGCTGGACCTGCGCGCTGACAGCGGCCTGCGTGAGGCCGATTCTGTTCCCGGCAGCGGCAAAGGTGCCTTCGCGCGCCACCGCAATGAGCGTCTTGAGTTCTTTGATCATTCACAAATATTAATTGTGCTTCTAAGAAATATATATTGATTTTTCTAGTTGGCTTTACCCGCTACGATGCGTTTGTTCCCCCGACAACCGCTGCCAGGCGCCATGACGATGGCGGTGTTCGCCCATCACAACAACAGTATCGGAGCCCCTGATGAGCCTCTCGCCCTTTCACCTCGCCATTCCTGTCTACGACTTGCCCGGCGCGCGACGTTTCTATGGAGAAGTCTTTGGTCTTGAAGAAGGACGTTCCAGCAGCCAGTGGGTCGATTTCAATTTCTATGGTCACCAACTGGTGATTCACCAGCAGCCGAAGACCGCCGCCCAGGAAAGTGTTCACAGCAACCCGGTCGATGGTCACGATGTGCCTGTCCCACACTTCGGCATCATCCTGGGGTGGGAACAATGGGAGGCGTTGGCCGAGCGCTTGAAGTCGTTTGGCGTCTCCTTCGTGATCGAACCCTACGTTCGCTTCAAGGGCCAGGTCGGCGAGCAAGCCACCATGTTCCTGTTCGACCCATGCGGCAACGCCCTTGAATTCAAGGCATTCAAGGACATGAGCCAGATCTTCGCGAAATAGAGGGCACGCGCCCGGCAGATCACTGCACCGAAAGGGCCGCGGTCGTGGAGCGGGCGACGTCGATTTGCCATAACCGCCCCTGATGATCGAACAGCACGCATTCGCTGCCCACGAAACGCAGTTGCGCATGCTCCAGCGGCCAGTCCATGACGGCGCAGAGCCGGTCGCTGCTGCGGTGTATGAAGTGCCAGCGGGCCTCATCCTCGCCGACCCTGAAACCTATCACCAGCCACTGCGCGAAGGGGTAGACGTGCAACGGGTCGGCGGACTCCGTATTGAAGCCGGGCAGGCGATAGCGCTTGCTCGTGACGCCCTCGTACACCATCAGCGCGGGATCGTCGTCGACGCCGTCTTCGATCCACAATTCGACGGTTCGGCCCACCGCGTCGAACACTTGCCAGCTGTGCGCCCGACGCCGGACGGGCAGCGGTTCACGGCGCAGCAATCGGCGCTCGGGCAAGCGGTAGTGCCAGAGCAGCGCTTGCTGCGGGGTCTGCAGGAAGACCGATTCATTGTGCTCGTCATCCCGAATCGACGTGATCTGCCCAGGCAGGTCACCGACGTGCCACAGGGTTTCGAGTCGGCGACCCACGTCCACGACGCGCAACTCCGTGCCGCGGCCAACGGTCCAGGCCGTGCCGTCGAACGTCCTGGCGAAGGCGTCCAGCATCAGCACGCCCAAGTCGCTGGCGCTGCGATTGACCAGGTCCAGCTTGCAGATGCGCCAGACGTCGCCGCGCCGTGCCAGCGCCAGCGCGACCTGGCGGCTGTGGCCCAGCACAATGACCTGGGTCGGCACCGGGAAGTGGAAGGCGCACTTGCCGTGGGCTTCGACGACCGACGCACCGGCTTCGCCCAGCGCCAGCAGGTAGCGTCCATCCGTCAACGGCACGGCATCGCAGATCGCCCGAACGCCCCTGTCTGGCGCGGTGAATGACAACGGGTCGCTGACCCGCTCAAGGCCTTGGTTGAGGCGTTTGTTTCGAGGTAGGCCGTTGCCGGGCAGGTCTGCCTGGAGCAATTTGTCCTTGCTCATTTTAACCAGCGCCTGGAGCTGGTTCTGGGTCAGGTGGGCCTGTGGCCCGGCCTGGTCACAAATGATTGCCCGCACGGTCGCGGCTGCCAGCCAGGCCAGCGCTGGGCTGTAGGCCTTGTGCGCCAGCAGCGCCTGGGCGAGGGTGGCGCGGTCCATGACCCGCTCTGGGTCGCTGCGCAGTTTCTCGACCCAGGTTTCATAGGCCGTGAGCGTGTCGGGGAGCAGGATGGCGCGTTTGACCAAGGCGCCAATGGCCAGGCTGCCGCCTGCGGCCTCGGCGGCGAGCAGCCATTTTGCGGCGCGTTCGCGCTCTGCCGGCAGGCTCCAGATGACGTCCACCGCCTGCAGCCACAGGCCTTTTTCAGTCAGGGCCAGCGCCCATTCCAGGCGCAGGCGCGCAGCAGCTTCGGGCCATTTCTTTTCGAGCAGGATAACGGCATCGGCGAACGCATTGTCGCGCCGGGCGACTTGTAGCGCTCGCTGCCAATCCCCGGCCAGGCATAGCAGGCGCACGATGGTCGAGGCGGACATGTCCCAGGCCAGGGCCAGGTCGGCGGCCTGTTGATGGCGTTGGTGCTTTTCCAGGTAATCGAGCGCTTCCTGTCGTGCCCTCAACAGTTCGGCCAGCACGAACACGGCTTCCTCGATCCGCCCCTCGCGATCCAGTCGCTCGAAGGACTGCCGGTAGACCTGCTTGAGGTGGCTTTCCAGATCGGCCTCGAACAGCAAGCGGGTGCCGGGCGCTGAGTGCTGGCTGAGCGTCAGGTCCTGGCGCCGGGTGGGGGTGCCGAATGCCTGGCCGGCATCGCCCTGGCCGCCGCCCAGCGGAATGGCATGGCGCAAGGCTTCTTCCAGGTTGCCGTTCTCGAACATGTCCAGCATGCGTTGCATGTAGGCGGCCTGTCGTTTGCCATACAGCGCTGACAGTCGCGAGTGACGAGTCAGTTGGGTCAACCAGCGTCGCCACCTGGCCGGGCCTCGCGGCCGGCCCGAGGCCCGCGGTGGCACGCTCGGCTGCACGGGGCGGGCGGCATCGGCAACATGGGTGGCTTTTCCAGTCGTCGTCCTCACGCCGTCGCGCCGCACCCAGGCACGCCCGGCCATCAATGCCAACATGAAGAGTACGAAAAACACAGTCCCGATCAGCGCCCACGCCAGGGCATTGTCCAGGTCGAACCCGGAAGGATCCACCGCTCGCGGTGGCTTGACGGTTTCAGCAGGCGGCGCGGTGGTCGGGGACCGCGTACCGTTGAGGGCATTGATGGCGAAGATACCGGTGCCCACGGCCACCCCAATGAAGCCTGGCAGACCATCTTTCAACGGGCCTCGGCCCTGCGAGTGAGACGCGGAGGCGGGCGGGCGGTGGGCTGCCGTTGCCTTGTCGACGGCAGCCTGACGCTGGCGCTCCAACAGGGCCCGCATCACCCCCTCGCGCTCGGGGCTGACCGGCGCCAGTGAATCCCCGAGGATCTCCCGGATATCGGTCTGCACACCCAGCGGCTCGGCGTGGGGTTCTGGCAATGCATCGCGGCAGTCATAAGTGGCGAGCAGGGCGTACTGACTGACGTCGATCCATTGGCCGGCGGCCAATGCCGTGGCGTCGCGCAGGTGCAGCGCACTGACCTGGGTGCCGCGTACCAGCCAGACATCGGCGGGTGCCAGGTGCTGCATTTCCTCGTTGCTAAGCCGCGCCGAGCACAGCGTTCGCCCCTGGCGAATCAACGGCCAGCCGGCCAGCCCCTCGCACAGCCGTGCACAAGCCTTGGGAAAACGCAGCAGGTCGCCGTCGGCAAAGCGATAGGCCTTGGCGTCGGTTTGCCAGTGGGAGAGGATCAGCCGAGCCCGTTCATGCTCACTGAAGCGCTCGGCGGGAAACCACAATGCCTCGATCGGTTGATAGCCGCTCAGCACCGGCCGGCGGATCATGACGATATCAGGACCGGACATAGGTGCTTAGCTCCGAATATGGCTGCGGCGGATTGCACATGACCTGCAGGACCCTGCGTTCCTCTCGGACCGCATACACCACCAACTCGCGAGCCTTGGTCAGTGCAGCGACCAGCCCGCTCATCGGGCAGAAGGTAATCCTGGCAATGGGGTCCTGGGTGGTGAACAGCGCCTGCTGCTCACCCTGGCAGTACAGAGCGACCGTCTGCTGGTGAGGGCTGAGCAGGACCATGGAAAAGACTTCGTCGTCACCGATCAGCAATCCCAGGCCTTTCCAGCCAGGCGCCAGGTCGACCTGCTCGGCCTGAAGGTTGGGGGCGACCAGCTGCCACTGCTGGTGGCCGTCGACCAGGCGCATCCAGGCACAGCCGTGAAAGGCCCGGTTCCAGCATGCACTGGCCGGGAACAATACCTGAGCGACGTCGTTCGCCGTGCCCACCAGATCGCTCGCGGGCTGGCTGAGCCAGGCATTGAGCCGATGGACATACAGCCGACCGGCTTCCTGGCGCAGATAGACCAGCATGTCGCGACTGACCTGCGCCATGCCCACCACGTTATCGGCCATCGAATGCGTCATCCCCGACGCGCGCTGCGGCGGCAGCTTGCCGTTGTCGGTCACCCAGAAGGCCAGGTGTCCCTTGTTGTCGAGCAGGAAAACTGCGCCGTGGGTGCCGTTGTGCAACCAGACCATGGGCAGCAGCGTGGCCGTGCCCACGGGGATCTGCAGTTGATTACGTTCAGGCCGGGCGGCCGCCTTGACGAAGTCCATGTTCCAGAAGACCAACTGCTCGTCGAAGCTCAGGATCGCACCGGGCATGCGCCCTGGGAATGTGATCGCCAGCGGCGTGCCACGGCTGTTCCAGAGAGTCTTGCGAACCTCGAGCGGTTTTTTCTGCCGTGGCGCCGGGAGCTTGATCACCACGAGCCCGGGCTCGTCGAGCATTTTCAGGGCGACATGGGAGCCGCTGCTGGCGATGATCGGCGCCAGGGTCAGGACCACCCGGGCAATGGGGGTCTTGACCGGCGTGCGCGCCAACTGTCGAGCGGTGTCGAACTCGCCTTTGATCAGTTGCAGGGCCTGGCGTTTGTCGGGAAAGGGCAGGGCGATTTGCCGGGTGGTTGCGGCCTGCAGCGAGAACATCAGGCTGCGGCCATCGAGGCTGTCTTGAATCTGCACCCGGTGGGTGCACGAACGGCTATCGGTGGGCGGCAGGCGCTGACCGACGAGCCAGCGTTCGCCGCTGTCGTACGCCTGTTCCGACAGCCAGGCGCACCAGGTGCGCCAGTGCTCGTCACTGACGGTCTGATAGGTACGGGCGCTGAGTAACTGCTTCAAATGCGCGGCGCCCTTGAACTCGTTCAGTCGAGGCGCTTCCTGCAAAATGCCCCAGCGCAATTCGGCCCCGGCTTCGCTGGCACGGCGGGCAAGCAGGATCATCAGGGCCAGGTGCACCAGTCGCGGGCCGCCCAGTTGCAAGGGGCCGGCGTCAAAGAGCACGACAATCATGCGGTTGGCGTGATGCGTGCGGTAGCGCGGCGCCAAAAACAGATGCTCGCCCACCACCGCCCTGCGTAGAAACTCGTCGGGCAACTCATCGGCCAGCAACCATTCGCTGGTCAGCAGTCGTTCATAGGGGCCGCGGCGTTGCAGGTCGCCCAGGCCGTCGGGTTCGGGGTCGCCGCCCGGCTGCATGCCGCGTAACGGACCCAGCAACGGGTTGAGACGGGTGAACAGGTCGGTCAGCACCGGCAGTTGTTCGGGGGCAAACCATTGCAGCCAGTCCCGCCAGGGTTGCAGGGATTTGGGTAATTGCATCAGTGACCTGCCCACTCATCCTGAATACGTTGCAGATGCCGGGCCGTGACGGGCAGGCAGCGGTCCAGGGGCAGCACCGCCCTGGGCGCGTGCCACAACAGCAACGGCGCGCGGGCGAACCTGTCGAGCAGCGCCTGGCCCATCAGGTCCACCGGCATATCGGGTTCCCAACTGGTGGGCAGCCAGAGGCCGGGAGCGGCGGGCTCGCTACAGGCGTAGTCGACACCCTCGACCCACGGCAGGTCATCCACATGGCCGGTGACGATCAGCACGTCCCGGTTGGCCGTGGCTTGCAGGCGAGCGGTTTGATCCTCGGGCATGCGCAGCAGGCGTGCGTGCAGACGCGCTGCGACATCACCCCAGGCCACGGCCGCCTGGGGTTGACCGGCCTCATGCCGCGCTCGCCAATGCCAGTCGAGGGCCGGTGTGACCCTGTTCGTCATGCCTGGGCGCTCAGCAGGTGAGCCACTTTTCCGCGCACCTCATGCAGCCGCTGGGGGATGGTCTGGCTGTTGAAGTTGGCGTCGATCTCACGCAGCAGCGCTTCCAGCAAGGGGCTGGCCGGCGGCTCGCTGCGCCCCAGGTAATCCTCGGCCGTTTCCAGCAGGCGATGCAGGCGAGCCATCGGTTGCAGCGTCGCTTCTTCGACGGCACTGAACAGATGGCTGTTGTTGCACTGAGCCAAAAGGTCTTTCAGCACCTCGCGACCGTGCTGCTGGGTCTCGCGGGTCGGCAGTACGTAGAGCAGCGGCCAGAGGTCGGCTTCGCTGGCTTCGCGGTGGCCACGCAGCAACGCGGCGGCGGCGATCAGGCGCTGGGATTTGACGATACGGCGGTCGGACAGTTGGATTCCGGCCTCGCGCAACCGGCGAATGGCCTGGGCCAGCGCTGGGCGCACCCGGGACAGGTCGACGTCCTTGAGCGCCTGGCCCAGCGTGTCGAGCGGCGTCAGCCCCAGCAGTTGCGGGACCGGGCGTTGTTCGGACTGCCAGCCGCCGGCCAGCATCGCTTCGAGCTGGTTGTCGGGGACGGCATCCACGAACAGGTGCAGCAGGAATCGGTCGCCGAAGGCCGCCAGCGATTCGTCGTCGGGCAGGCCGTTCGCCGCAGCGACGCAGACGCGCAAGGGGCACTGGACCTGGGTGTGGCCACGGCGGAACCGTCGCTCATTGAGCACGCCGAGCAGGGTGTTGAGAATGGCCGTCGAGCCCAGGAACACTTCATCCAGGAACACGATGTCGGCTTCGGGCAGCATGCCGCTGGTGTCGGTTTCCACCGTGCCTTCGCGCAGTTTCTTCAGGTCCACCGTGCCAAACAGCTCCGAAGGCTCGGTGAAGCGTCCCAGCAGGTATTCGAAATAACGCCCGCCCATGGACTGGGCGACCCGACGCACCACCGCGCTTTTCGCCGTGCCGGGCGGCCCCACGACCAGGATGTGCTCCTGGGCAACCGCCGCCAGCACGATCAACTCGGCCAGTTGCTCACGGCCGACCAGGCCTTCGGTGGCGGCGCGTACGGCCTGACGGATCTGGGTGGCGGCGAGGTCGAGTGAAGCGGACATGGGGATCTTCCCTGAAGCTGAAAGGGCCTATCTTGCCTGAAGGCGAGGGCGAACTGGGAAGTTGATCGGCATGCAAGGCCCAAGCTTGAGCCTCGTGGGGGAGCCAGCCACGGAACATGCGCCGCCATTGCGTTGCACAATGGCGGCTGCGGCAGGTGTCCGTCGCTCACGCCGCCCCCCACGAAGGCACCTGCCTAGCGGATCGGCAACAACGCCCCAAACGCCACGAAAAAACCGCCACAGATGCGGTTGAAACGCCGGCCCATCCGCGCCAGCCACGGCCGGACCCGGTTCGCCGCGCTCGCCACGCCGAACTCCACGGCGAATTCGACGAATGCGTAGGTCAGCGCCATGATCGTCGCCTGCAGGATCAGATTGCGCTGGGCGTCGATGAACGGCGTGATGAATGCGGTGAACAACAGCAAGGCCTTGGGGTTGGAAATCGCCGACAGCAGCCCCTGGCGAAACAGCGACCAGTCGGCCGAGCCGCTCACGTCGTTGACCGCCAGGGTCATCGCCTCCGAACGCCACAGGCTCAGCCCCAGCCAGATCAGGTAGAGCCCTCCGATGATCTTCAGCGCGGTCAACCAATGCAGCGACGCTTGCAACAAGGCGCCCAGGCCGAGGACGCACAAGGCGATCACGATGACGAAACCGAGGACGCCGCCGGTGATGGTGAACAGTGTCTTGCGGTGGCCATGGATCGCCCCGTGGGTCAGCACCAACAGGGCATTGGGGCCGGGCACCAGGGCGATGCCACAGCAGGTCAGCAGGTAGAACAGCCAGGCGTCGAGGGACATGGGGGCTCCGGTGCACGATGACAGGCGCCGATGTTGACGCGAGAAGGCCTGGACGAAAAGCGCATATTGTGGCACTCAGGTATTCGATTATCGAATGCAGGGTTTTCCACCATGACACCCAGGGATCTTCAGATCGATTGGCTCAAGTGCTTCGTCGCCGCCGTCGATACCGGCTCGCTGTCGAGCGCCGCCCTTGAGATCAACAAGTCGCAGTCGGCCGTCAGCATGCAGCTCAAGAAACTCGAGTCGGCCTTGGGCCGCCAGGTCCTGAGCCGCGGCCCGCGACACTTCCAGCTCACCAGTGACGGCGAAGCACTGCTCGGCTACGCCCGGCGCATGCTGGCCTTGCACGCAGAAACGCTGGGGGCCTTCTGGGGCGAACAGCTGAGCGGACGGATCCGCCTCGGCGTAGCGGAGGATTACGCCGCGCCTTACCTCACGCCGGTGTTGAAACGGTTCTCGGCGCGCTACGCCAGCGTCGACATCGAGTTGACCTGTGAGCAATCCACCGCACTGATTCCCCGGGTGGCCAGCGGTGAACTGGACCTGGCCCTGGTCTCGCGCGACAGTCCGCGTCGCGGCGCCTTTCTGTTCCATGAACCCATGGTCTGGGTCGGCTCGCCGCAGTTCGAGCTCTGGCGTCGGGATCCGCTGCCGATCGCGGTCTACGACGAAGAAAGCCTGGCCCGCCGCACCGCTGTGGAAACCCTGGTCCGCCATGGGCGCCGCTATAAGGTCGTCTACAACAGTTCGAGCCTGGCCGGGCAGATCGCCGCGGTGGAAAGCGGGGTCGCGGTGGCGGTGCTGAGCCGCTGCTGCACCCCGGCCAACCTTCAGGTGCTGGGCCAGGAACATGGCCTGGGCGCGCTGGAATCCATGAGCGTGGCGGTCTATCGCAGCCGGGCCTCGCAAGGATCGATCGCGGTGGATGGACTGCGCAGCTTTCTGATCAAGACCCTGGGCGCCCCTGCGCAGGCCTAGCTTGTCGGCCGGGCTAACGTGGACGGCGCCGACACCTGCCGGTTCGGGCGAAAAAGCAACACTCATTCACGCAATCTGCACGGCTATAAGTGACATCCAGGCAAAGTTAAAAAAATTACGAGCATCAAGGACTAAGCCCCTGTAAATTCCCGAAACAACTACCCAAACTATTTCTGATGGCCAAGGTCATTCATTCGCGCCGGTCGTTCTCAGTCACCGGTTTCCCCTACGTTCAGGAGCAACTCACACATGGCAGCACTGCAGAACACCACGTTCGAGGCGATGAAAGACAAACAGGCGCAGGTGCTGGGCGAATGGATCAACGGACTGGAAACCAGTGGCGCGACCCGCAACCTCAAAAGCCAGGACCTGCAGCAACAAACCAGTGAGTTCCTGCAACTGGTGATCAATGGCCTGCAAAACAACAACGGCACCAACATCAATACCCCGGGCTGGGAGTCCACGCGCCAGTTCCTCGAAAAGCTCTCCCAAAGTCGTGCCCAACTCGGGCAGGATTCGCAACAGACCGCCAGTTTCATTTTCGCCCTCAAGGGGCCGCTGTTTGCCTTGCTGCAAGCTCATTACCGTGAGCAACCGGCGCTGCTGGCCGAGCAACTGTGGGAAATCTCCGAACTGTTCGATGCGTTCGGGATGCACACCATCCGCACCTTCCAGAAATCCCGCGAGGCGGTGATCAAGCGTCAGCAGGAGGAACTGCTGGAGCTGTCCACCCCGGTCGTCAAGCTGTGGGACGGCGTACTGGCGCTGCCGATGATCGGCACCCTCGATTCGCAACGCACCCAGGTGGTGATGGAGTCGCTGTTGCAGCGTATCGTCGACACCGGTTCGGAAATCGCCATCATCGACATCACCGGTGTGCCGACCGTTGATACGCTGGTCGCCCAGCACCTGCTCAAGACCGTGACCGCCATTCGCCTGATGGGCGCCGACTGCATCATCAGCGGCGTGCGTCCGCAAATCGCCCAGACCATCGTGCACCTGGGCCTCGACCTGCAAGGCGTGGTCACCAAGGCCAACCTGGCCGACGCACTGAAACTGGCCTTGACCCGCTTGGGCGTCAGCCTTGGCAAGACGGTCTGAGCCGATGGAGCGTATCCCGATTCTACAGATGGGCGACTTTCTGCTGGTCACGATCCAGGTCGACATGCATGACCAACTGGCCCTGACCCTGCAGGACGATCTGTCCGAGCGCATCAGCAAGACGTCGGCCCGCGGGGTGTTGATCGACATTTCCGCACTGGACATGGTCGATTCGTTCATCGGCCGGATGATCGCGACCATTTCCGGCCTGTCGAAAATCATGGACGCCGAAACCATGCTGGTGGGCATGCAACCGGCCGTGGCGATCACCCTGGTTGAACTCGGCCTGACGCTGCCCGGCGTCAGCACCGCGCTGAACGTCGAGCGCGGAATGAAACTGCTGCAGGAACGAGTACGCCATTCATGACCGTGCGCAGCAGCGGCACTCAACCGATCAACATCGAACAGGACGTGGTGCTCGCCCGGCAAACGGCACGCAAACTGGCCACCGAATGCGGCATGCGCCTGATCGACCTGACCAAACTGGTGACCGCCGTCAGCGAGCTGGCGCGTAACACCATGGTCTATGGCGGTGGCGGCAACATGGATTGGCAGATCCTCGACGAGGGCGACAGGGTCGGCCTGCGCCTGGTCTTTCGCGACGAAGGGCCGGGCATCGCCGACATCAAGCTGGCGATGACCGACGGTTGGACCTCCGGCGGTGGCCTGGGGCTTGGGCTGACCGGTGCCAAGCGACTGGTCGATGAATTCGAGCTCGACACCGAGCCCGGCAAGGGCACGCGAATCACGATTACCCGATGGACATGACGATCGCTGGGTCACTGACCCAGGTGCTGCTGATCGAAGACAGCAGCCAGGTCGGCCATGCCCGGCGTACCGCGCAAAGGCTCGCCGAGCAACACGGCTTTGATGCCACCGATGCCGGACGCGTGGCCCTGGTCGCCACCGAACTGGCCAGCAATGTGCTCAAGCACGCCAGCCGCGGCGAGCTACACCTGCGCCTGTTACCTTGTCCCGACGGGTTTGGCATCGAGATGCTCGCGGTCGATCGCGCCCAGGGCTTCAATCTGGACGCCTGCCTGACGGATGGGTATTCCACCGGAGGCACCCAGGGCATCGGCCTTGGGGCCGTGGCGCGCCAGACCGAAGTGTTCGATGTGTACGCCGATGCCCGTGGTGCGGTGTTGCTGGCGCGGCTGTATCCGCGCGGCAATCGCCAGCCGGACTTGCGTTACGGCGTCAGCCAGCATTCGCTGAACGCCGATCCGGCGTGTGGCGACACCTGGCACCTGGCGTACAACGGCGCCAACATCAGTGCTCTGGTGATCGACGGCCTCGGCCACGGTGAGGATGCCGAGCGCGCGGCCAAGGCGGGGGAGCGGGCGTTCGCCCAGACCCCGTTCGCCAGTGCGGTGCTGTTGATGGAGGACATGCACCGCGACATGATTGGCACGCGTGGCGGCGCAGCCGCTTTCGCCCAGTTCAATGCCGCGCGCGATGGCCTGACGTTTACCGGTGTTGGCAACATCGGCGCCACCCTTATCAGCGCGGACAAGTCGCGGGGCCTGGTGTCGAGCCCGGGCATCGTCGGCAGCCAATACCGCAGAGCCCAGCCCTTTGACTATGCTCACGTGAACGGACATTTATTGATCATGTACAGCGATGGCTTGCAGTCCCGTTGGAATCTTCAAGACTACCCCGGCCTGGTGCACCGTCATCCCGCTGTGGTCGCCACTGTCCTGCATCGCGACTTTTGCCGTGGACGCGATGATGTGACCGTGCTGGTCGTTGCCTTGGAGGCCGCCCATGGCTGAGCCGTCTACCCTGAACCCTGCCGAGCAAGCCGCGTTGATCGCCCAGTTGCAGGGCGAGAACGCCGCCCTGCGCGACGAACTCGATGAAACCAACCAGGGCGTGCTGGCGCTCTATGCCGAACTCGACACCCAGGCTGAGCAACTGCGCCAGGCCTCGGACCTCAAGAGCCGCTTCCTGTCGTACATGAGCCATGAGTTCCGCACGCCGCTGGGTTCGATCCTGAGCATCAACAGCCTGCTCGCCGATGAACTCGACGGCCCGCTCAGCCCCGAGCAGCACAAGCAGGTGGCGTTCGTCAGCAGCGCTGCCCGCGAACTCAGCGACATGGTCGATGACTTGCTCGACCTGGCGAAAATCGAAGCCGGACGGATCTCCATTTCCCCGGCATGGTTCGACATGTTCGACCTGTTCTCGGCCCTGCGCGGGATGTTCCGACCGATCGTCGATGCGTCCGCGGTGGACCTGATCTTCGAAGAACCCGTCGGCCTTCCGCGCCTGTACACCGATGACAAGAAACTCGCGCAGATTCTGCGCAACTTCATTTCCAACTCATTGAAGTTCACCACCCGCGGCGAAGTGCGGATCTCGGCCCGCCTGGAAGGACCGGACCGGGTGCGCTTCGCTGTCAGCGACACCGGAATAGGCATCGCGCCGGAACTGCACGGTGCATTGTTCGAGGACTTCATCCAGGTCGACTCGCCCTTGCAGAAACGCCTGCGCGGAACCGGCCTGGGCCTGTCGTTGTGCAAACGCTTCGCGGCGTTGCTGGGGGGCGAGGTCGGGATGGACAGTACACCGGGGGTCGGCTCGAACTTCTTCGTGACCATTCCATTGGCGCTCGCCTTGGAGAACGCCGATGAATCGTGACATTCGTCTGTTGATCGTCGACGACAACATCGCCACCCGCTATGCCTTGCGCCGGCGACTGGAGAGCCACGGCTACGTGGTGCTGGAGGCCGGTACCGGCAGCGAGGGTCTGGCGCGGATCGCCGGCGAGCCCATCGACGCACTGATCCTGGACGTCAACCTGCCGGACATGAGCGGCTTCGACATCGTACGTACCTTGCGCGCCGATGCACGCACCGCGTTGCTGCCGGTGATCCACGTATCGGCCGCGTCGATCCAGACCGGCGACATCATCACCGGCCTCAACGCCGGTGCCGATGCCTACCTGATTCACCCGGTGGACCCGGACGTGCTGCTGGCGACCCTGCGCACCTTGCTGCGGGTGCGCGACACCGAAAACGCGCTGCGCGAGAGCGAGGCGCGCTTTCGCGAGATTTTCGTCAACGTCTCGGCGCCAATTGCGGTGCTTGATGCTCATCTGAAAGTGCACGAGTGCAACCATGCTTTCGCGCAGATGATCCAGGACAACCATGCCCCGGAAACCCTCAGCGAATGCTTCGACGAGGACCAGGGCGCGGTTCTCGACGAGTTGCGCCAACGCCTGGCCGATGGCGAACGCTGGAAGGGCACGTTGAACATGCGCGTGCAGGGTGAGATTCGTGAGACCGAGTGGCAGATATCACCGTACCGCACGCCGCAACTGAGCCTGGTGTTCATCGAGGACGTCACCGAACACCGCCACCGTGAGCGTTCTCACCTGGCACGGCTGGACGACACCACCACGCAACTGGCCAAGGAAGTCGCCGAGCGGGCGCGCGCCGAATCACAATTGCTGCAAGTGCAGAAAATGGACGCACTGGGCAAGCTCACCGGCGGCATCGCCCATGACTTCAACAACCTGTTGACCGGCATCATCACCAGCCTGGAACTGATCCAGAAACGCATGGCCGATGCGCGTCCGGACAAGGTTCAGTTTTACGCCGAGGCGGCACTGAATTCGGCAATGAGCGCGGCCTCCCTCACGCATCGACTGCTGGCCTTCGCTCGCCAGCAGCCCCTCGACACCCGTCCGGTGGACATCAACGAGCAAGTGCGCTCGCTGGAAGAGCTGCTGATGCGCACCATTGGCGAACGCATCAACCTCAAGCTCGAGTTGACTACCAAACCGGCGATTGCGCTGGTCGACCCGGTGCAACTGGAAAGCGCGGTACTGAACCTGGTGATCAACGCCCGGGATGCACTGCCCAAGGGCGGTAACATTTGGCTCAACACCTATGCGGCGCATTCCCATGGCGCCCCCAACCTGGCCGATGGCGCGTATGTCGCGTTGTCGGTGCGCGACGACGGCACCGGCATCGATCACAGTGTGATCGACAAGGTATTCGAGCCCTTCTTCACCACCAAGCCGCTGGGGCAGGGCACCGGGTTGGGGCTGTCGATGATCTACGGCTTCGCCCGTCAGTCTGGCGGCGATGCGCACATCCGCAGCGTGGCGCGGTGCGGCACTGAAGTGACGATCATGCTGCCGGCCACCAGCGACTCGACACAGGCTTACGTCGCCCCGCTCATTGTCGATCCGCAGGCTTCTGGCGAGCATGTGCTGATTGTCGAGGACATGCCTTCGGTGCGCCTGTTCGTGACCGAAGTGCTGGAGGATGCGGGCTATCGCTGCACCCAGGCACCGGATATCGAAACCGCGTTGGAGCGCTTGCAGAATGATCCGACCATTAACCTGCTGCTGACCGACGTCGGCCTGCCACGCATGAGCGGCCGGGAACTGGCCGATGTGGCGCGAGGCTGGCGTGAAGGTTTGCCCATCCTGTTCATGACGGGCTACGCCGAAACCGCGCTCAACCGCCAGGTGTTCCTGGGCAGCGGCATGGAAATGCTGGTCAAGCCCTTCCAGATCAGCGAGTTGCTGGAAAAAGTTCGCCTCACGCTGGATGCTCAGTAACCCCCCGACATCGGCGGGGTCCCGGTAGACCAGGCATTCAATTGTGCCTACAGGAGCGAGCCTCCAGGTGTGGCGTGGCCTGGGCATGCCATGGCGCCAAGGAATTTCAGGCCAGCCTGTTCAGGTTTGCGCCAGACGGTCGATACCCTGATAGACGCCCAAGTGCGTGATTGCCGGTGCCGCCGTGAGGGGTGTGTCACCCAGATCCTTCACCCATCGTTTTCAGTGGAATTGGCATGGCCAAAAAAATCTCCCTTTTCGCCTTGCTATTGCTGCTTGCTGCCCCGGTCGGGTGGGCGGGTGTGGCGAAGCTTGATGTCGAGATTCTCGAGGGCACGGGCAAGCGGTTACCCGATGCGGTCATTACCCTCAAAGGCCCTATCGATAGGCCCTCAACTGACTTGGCCGCCAGCATGGACCAGCGCAACCAACAGTTTGCGCCTCACGTACTGGCAGTGCACACCGGCTCCCTGATCAAGTTTCCCAATAGCGACAACATCCGCCACCAGGTCTACTCGTTTTCACCCGCCAAGCGTTTCGAGCTGCGTCTGTACGAGGGCACGCCCTCCGAGCCGGTCCTGTTCGACAAGCCTGGCGTGGTGGTCCTGGGCTGCAACATCCACGACCGCATGCTGGGCTACGTCTTCGTCACCGACGATCCGTTCTTTGCCGTCAGCGATGCTCAAGGCAACGTGACGCTGGACAAGCTCGCGGTCGGTGAATACCACGTGACCCTCTGGCACCCGCAGCTCAAAGGGATGCAGCCGATCGATGCCGGCACGCTGAAACTTCCTGCCAGCGGACTCCAGCAGCACTACACGCTGACACTCGAACCGTTACCTGAACAGATGGCGCCCGCGACCAGTGCCTTCGGTGATGCCTTCAAGCGAGCCACTCGTGAAACTGCGCAATAGTTTTCAGGCGCAAGTCGCGGCAGTGATGATCTTGCTGTCGCTGCTGGTGATCGGCTTGTTGTATTTCAGCGTCAATGCGGCGACCCGCACGGCCGTGCGAGGGCAGGCCGACGCACAACTGGACGTCGGCACGCGCATCTTCGAACGGCTGATGGAAGTCCAGGGGCGGCGCCTAGCAGATGGCGTGCAGCTGTTGGCGGCCGACTTCGGCTTTCGCGAAGCGGTGGCCAGCCGGGACGCGGCAACCATCCGTTCAGTGCTGATCAACCATGGCAAGCGGATCAATGCCAGCGACATGATCCTGCTGAGCATGGATGGCACGATACTCGCCAGTACCCTTGACCATACGCCCGATGGATCGCTGTTCCAGTACGACGGCGCGCTGCGCCTGGCACAACGTACGCGCCAGGCCATGGTGATCGTGCCGTTGCAGGGCAAGCCGCATTTGTTGGTGGAAACGCCCGTGCTCGCGCCTCTGCCGGTGGCCAGGGTGGTGATGGGGTTCAGCATGGACGAGGCCTTTGCCCGTGAACTGCGCTCACTCACCAACCTGCAAGTGTCGTTTCTTGCCGTCGATCGGCAACAACCAGGGGGGCTGGTCAGCACTCAGCCAGAGGTATTGCACGGGCCAATATCCCGCTTGATGCTCGGCTCGTCCATCCGCAGCGGGGCCATGCCGACGGAACACCTGAATCACAACTACCTCAGCCAGTTACTGACGCTGGCCGACGGTTCGGGTGAGTACGATGGGCAAGTGATCGCCTTGCTGCAAAGCCCGCTTGACGCAGCCATGCAGGCCTTCGCGCCGCTGGATGAAAAAATCCTGGTGATTAGCCTGATGGCGCTGATCGCCTCGCTGGTCGGTGCCTTGCTGTTGGCCCGGGGGGTGTCGCGGCCGGTCAAGTCGCTGGCCTTGGCGGCGGAGCGCATCGGGCAGGGCGATTACCAGACCCCCGTGGTATTGCCGCGCGCCGATGAACTCGGCTTGTTGGCCAGCGCCGTCAACGCCATGCAAAGAGGCATTGCCGAGCGTGAGCAACAACTGGCCCACAATGCGTTGCATGACCCGGTCACCGACTTGCCCAACCGGGCACTGGCCATGGAGCGCCTGGGCAGTGCGATCAGCGCAAAACGGCCGATGGCATTGATCTTCCTGGGCATCGAGAACCTGCGCGGCATCAACGAAACAGTGGACCCCGAGACGGTTGACCGGTTGCTTCGTCAAACCGGCCAGCGCATCCAGGCCCTGTTGCAACCTGGCGACACCGTGGCGCACCTGATCGCCGAGGAATTTCTGATCCTGCTCGACGGGATGGACAGCGACGCGGCGGTGGCTATCGCCGACCAACTGCAGCAGTTGCTGCTCAAGCCCCAGCAAATCAACGGCCATCATTTGGCCTTGGATTGCCGCCTCGGGATCGCGGCGTACCCGGTGGATGGCGAAAACGCCCAAAGCCTGCTGGAGCGCGCATCGATCGCGATGAAGGATGCGGCTCAGATGCCAGGGCATCTGCAGGTTTACCAGCACGGGCGCGACCTGGCGCACCGTCGTCAAATCACGTTGATTCGTGACCTGCGCCATGCGGCGAACAACGGTGAGCTGGTCCTGCATTACCAGCCCAAGCTGGACATCCTCAAACATCACGTGCGCCAGGCCGAAGCCTTGCTGCGCTGGCACCATCCCCAACTGGGCTCGATCTCGCCTGGCGAGTTCATCCCGTTGGCAGAGCGCACCGGCAGTATCCAGGCCCTGACCTATTGGGTGATCAACGAGGGCATGCGTCAACTGGCCGAGTGGAATGAACGGGGCCTGTGCCTGGAACTGTCGTTGAACATCTGCGCCGAGGACCTGATCAGCGATGAGTTGCCCAACCGGGTCGCGGTGTTGTTACGCACTCACCGGTTGCCAGCCGAACAGCTGGTGTTCGAAGTCACGGAAAGCGCGGTCATGCGCGAACCCGAGCGGGCCTTGAAGAACCTTCATCTGCTGCGCGATTGCGGCATCAGCCTGTCGGTGGATGATTTCGGCACTGGCTATTCGTCCTTGGCGCACCTCAAGCGATTGCCGGTGCAAGAGCTCAAGATCGACCAGTCTTTTGTCCGCGACCTGGACGAGGCCAGTGAAGATGCGGTGATCGTGCGCTCGACGATCGAGATGAGCCACAACCTGGGGCTCAAGGTGGTGGCTGAGGGCGTCGAATATGCCCACAGCCTTCGGTTACTCGAGCGCTGGCATTGCGATACAGCGCAGGGTTACCTGATCAGCCCGCCGCTCAGCGCCGCAGCCTTCGCGGCCTGGGTGGCGTTGCCTTTGAATATCCGTACAGCGCTGGTTCATTGAACATGATGGCTTCACGTTTTTTCCTGTCGATCGGCTGCTGCATGGCCTTGGCCTTCCAACACGTTTGCGCCGATGGCGGGCGCTTGATCGCGACAGGCGGCGCCAGCAGCCTGGAAGGTGCCGCGGGCGGCGGGATCACGCCCTGGGCGATGCTGGCCGGGTACGGTGAACAGAACGAGTGGGGCGCGACCGCGTTCGCGACCTCTGTCAACCTGCCGGATTATCGGCTGGATGTGGCGGGGTTGGCCGTGGCCTATGACAACCGGGTGGAGCTGTCCTTTGCCCGGCAACGTTTCGACCTGGGGTCGCTGGTGAACAAGCTGAACCTACCGGACGACCATCTCGACCAGGACATCTACGCCATCAAGGTGCGCCTGTTCGGTGACGTGATCTATGACACCTTGCCGCAGGTCTCCGTCGGCCTGCAATACAAGCACCAGAACGATTTTCTCATCCCCAGCCTGGTGGGCGCCCGGCGCGACAGCGACACCGAGGGCTACCTGGCTGCGAGTCGGCTATTCATGGGCGCGGCGTTTGGCTACAACCTGCTGGTCAACGGCAGCCTGCGCTACAGCCGCGCCAACGAACTGGGGCTATTGGGGTTCGGCGGCGATCGTCGCGATACCCGCAGCGTGCTGAAGGAAGGCTCGCTGGCCGTGTTGCTCAATCCGCGCTGGGCCTTGGGTATCGAGTATCGCCAGAAACCGGACAACCTGTCCTTCAGCGGGGAGAGTGACTGGTCTGATCTATTTGTGGGTTACTTCCCCAACAAACACGTATCAATGGTACTGGCCTACGCGCGACTGGGTGAAATCGCGACGCTCGATCGCCAGAACGGCTTGTACTTGTCCATTCAGGGGGGCTTCTGATGCGTGGGGTCCTGCTGATGATCATCGTGCTGCTGGGCGCGTGCACACAACCCTTGCCCAAGGACGACAGCCTCTATCAAAACCTCGGCGGCCAGCCGGGAATTACCGCGATCGTCGAGGGCATGTTGCTGAACATCGCCCGTGATGACCGTATCGTGGAGCGCTTTCGCAGAATCGATATCCAGCGGTTGCGCGACAAACTGATCGAACAGTTTTGCGTGGAGGCGGGCGGCCCCTGCACCTATACCGGCGACACCATGGCCGAAAGTCATAAGGGACAAAAGGTCAGTCGCAGTGACTTCAATGCCCTGGTCGAGGACCTGATCGCTGCGATGGATGAGCAACGCATACCGGTGCCCGTGCAGAATCGCCTGATCAAGCGCCTGGCACCGATGCGCGGCGACGTCATCGAAAAGTGATGAACCGGCGCCATGACATCAGCAGGCGAGGGCCTGTTCGATATTTTGATTGCCGTCTGCATGGGCAGCCTGCCCGGTAGCCGCTATAGTGCGCGTTTTACGCCACTCCGGCGCTGACACGGCAGTCACAGGAACCTTCCACATGTCCCATGGCGAAATCGCTACCCGCCCTGAAATCACCCACGTCCCACTTTCGGCAAGCGTTGAACAGGCCCGCCAACTGATACCACCCGCCGAAGCACGCCTGGCGCAGCGCAAGCGCGTGGTGCTCAAGCCGTTCATGATCGTCCAGGGGCTGGTCTGCGGGTACTTCCTGATCAAATGGGTGGGGCAGGGGCACTACATCGGCGGTCCGATTCTCGCGGGGCTGCTCTGGTGCGTGACCTGGGTCTTCAGCCTGCCGCTGGCGCTGTTCTGGCGCCAGGAAAGCCGCGAACTCAAACGCGTTCAAGACAATGTCGGCGTCGTCCTGCACAAGACCTGCACGGACTTCCTCGCCGAACAGGCACTGGGGCCGTATCGCTGGATCTCCCGCGGGGAAAACATGCTCGGGTTGTTTCCGGAAACCGGCGTGCTCTATCTCTATGCAGAGGAGTCCGGCTACCAACATGCGCTGATCGATGCGCCGCAAGTGGTTCGCCAAGTGCGGGTCGATGAGAAAGTCCAGACCGTCCACACCTCCAACACCCATACCACCCACAGCGAGCGTCGGGTCAGCAGCACGCACTTTGGCGGCGAGATCGGCAAGGGCACGTCGAACTCCACCACCTACACGTCCAGCACGACCCACCACACCTTTACTTTGCAGATTCAGTTCCAGATCGGTGCCGGCACGCCGTGCTGGACCACCTGGTCATTCGGCAACGACTGGCAGGAAGCGGAAAACTGGCGGTTGCAGATTGCCCAGGCGGCGGGGTTGTAGACCCGCGCTCACGGCAACAGGCCCGAGCGATCCTGGTTCAAGCAGACAGGGCCCCTGAGGAGCCCTTGTCGTTGGGAAGTCCTGCCGTGCTATGCTCACTGCCAATATAGGGTAGGGGGGGATGCTATGGCGCATACAAAAGCAGGCAAAGAACAGCTACTCAAGCGTGTGAAGCGTATCGCCGGGCAGGTGCAGGCGATCGAGCGTGCACTGGAGGGTGACGCCGACTGCGCCAAGACATTGCATCTGGTCGCGGCGACGCGGGGTGCAATGAACGGTTTGCTCGACGAAATCATCGAGGACCATGCCCGGGAGCATGTCGCCAAGCCAGGCCTGACCGATCAGGAGCGGGCACAAGGCGTAGAAGAACTGCTCGAAGCCATCCACCGGTATTCAAAGTGAGCACTGCATTGAGCACTCATTCCGTTCATAGCCACAACTTCCTGGGGGCCGCCCACGATGCCAATGCCAAGCGCACCTTGTGGGTGGTGACACTCACGGTGGTGATGATGGTAGGGGAGATTGCCGCCGGCTACATCACCGGCTCGATGGCGCTCCTGGCTGATGGTTTCCACATGGCAACCCATGCCGGCGCGCTGGGCATCGCGGCGGCCGCCTATGCATTCGCCCGCAAACATTCGCAGAGCCCTGCCTACAGTTTCGGCACCGGCAAGGTGGGTGACCTGGGAGGGTTCGCCTCGGCGTTGATCCTCGGCTTGATCTCATTGGGCATCGGGGTCGAATCGGTGATTCGGCTTTTCGAGCCGTCCCAGGTGCAGTTCACGATGGCGATCCTGATCGCGGTCATCGGGCTGATCGTGAACATCGTCAGTGCCTTGCTGCTGAGTGGAGGCGGCCATGACCACGGGCATTCCCATGACCATCACGCTCACGGTCACGCCCATGGCCAGGACAACAACCTGCGCTCCGCCTATGTCCACGTGCTCGCCGACGCGGTCACGTCAGTCATGGCCATCGTGGCGCTGCTGGCCGGCCGGTTTCTGGGCTGGGTATGGCTCGACCCGCTCATGGGCATTGTCGGGGCGCTGGTCATTGCCCGCTGGGCGTGGTCGCTGATCAAAGACACCGCGGCGGTGTTGCTGGACAAGACGGATGAGCACGTCGCCGAAGAAATCCGCGCGCTGCTTGATCAAGCCAGCCGGCTCCAGATCACCGACCTGCACGTGTGGCGGGTAGGGCCGCAAGCGCGTGCAGCCATCGTCAGCGTGCAGGGCCCGCGAGCGTTTTCCGCGGAGGATGTACGGGCGGCGTTGAGCGCGGTACATGAAGTGACTCATCTTACGGTGGAGTACCGGGCGGTGGAGAACTAGCCCCGTCAGGTCTTGAGCGGCGTTGCCTTGGCATTGCCGCTCGCCATCTGTCTGTTCACTTTGGATCCAATCATAGTTTTTGCAAATTAATTTTGGATGAGCGTTGTCGCTGGCGGTCACTGTGCCGGGAGCCGAAACGTTGCCGGCCGCATCGGTCAAGACGACCTCAAGGGTCTGGCCATTGGTCTGCGGGCTGCTCAGTACCACCTCGAACCGGCCATCAGTGCCAACCGTCCCGGTGCCCAGTAGGTTGCCCAGTGCATCACGTATGGTGAGCAGGCTCCCGGCTTCCCCCAGGCCGCTCAGCGTCAACCCGTCACTGCTCAGTGCCAGCCCTGTGGGTGCGTCAGGCGCCGTCGTATCGACCGTCGCGCCGTTGCCGCCACCACCGCCACTGGCGACCGCGCCGGCCGCGGCCGCGGTACCGCCCACCCCGAGCAAGCCGAGACCAGCAAAAGCCCAGACCGGCGTCGCACCTTCGACGACGCCGGCACCGGCAATCAACTCGTCCAGCGAGGAGACTTCTTCGAAGGTAAAACCGTTGAACGGCTCGGCGCTGTATCGGGCTTGCCACAGGGTGCTGGCCTCGCCCTGGAAAACCATATCGCTGGTGCTGCCATCGGCGCCGTTGTTTTTACTGGGCGCTCTAGATAGGGTCTTTTTGACAAGACCGCTGGTCGGTTTTACAAAAATGAGCTTCTTGTACAAGAATCCCCAGGCAACGCTGCCGCATGGGGGCGGCGGCGATTACGCGATTGCGAAGGACAGGACAGGAACTGTCAGAACTAGTCTTTTTTAACGGAGAGCGGGCCGGGGTATCAGCGCAACAGGGCGGACCGATAGGCACCAGGGCCGATCCCGAACGCCTGCTTGAATTGCCGGGTCAGGTGGCTTTGATCGGTAAAAATTCGTCGGTCAAAAGGAACCCGAGGCCCAGTCGCCAGCGTGGAGACAGGGGGGGCGGGAGTGTACATCGCCAGCGGACCCTAGCCGGGAAAGGGGACGACATCCAGCCTGCTCGGTGCAGCGCTCTTCAAGCTACTGGTGTATCTCCGCCACGGACATGGTGAACACCAGCCTGGATTTGCCTGCGTTGGAGTAGGCATGAGGGACGTCGGTTTTAGCCACCGCCGAACTCCCCGCCGGGATGATGAGTTCTGTTTCTCCGATCACGCATTTCAGCGTTCCCTTCTCCACATGAAACAGCTCAAGTGTGCCCTGGGGGTGCCCAGGTGAGGTGAAGGATTCGCCTGGGTGCATTTCCCAGCGCCACAGCTCGATCATGTTGGGGCCGGAAGTGCCCGCCAGCAGCCGCGCCGTGCCACCCAACTCGCCGGTCCAGAGGGTGGGGATGTCCTGGCTGTCGATGACATGGGCAGAGGGGGCTTCGGTCACATTGACGATATCGGCTACGGACAGCCCCAGCGCGGCTGCGATTTTGCAGAGGATCCCGATACTGGGGTTCGCCGTGCATTTCTCTATTTCGACGACCATGCCTTTGCTCACGCCTGAGCGCCGTGAAAGCTCATCCAGCGTGATCCTTTGCGCCTTGCGTGCTTGCTTGAGTGTGCGGGCGACGGCCAGGCTGACGGCTTGAGCATCAGCACCCGGGGTAGTCGACAGGCTGGTATTGGTGGTCATTGATGAGCGTCATGAGAAAAATGAGCTGGAATTCTCAGCCCTTACCAACGGTGCCGTCAATCAGTCCGCCCTTTATAGTGGATCATATTGGTCATTATATTGACTTCGACGGTCGTCGCTGACTAGCATGAACTGACATTTAAGGTGCTGGAGGTTTTGATGCTGTCTGTACTGCCGTTAATCGATCAAGCCGTTGCAGAACTGGCTCCGCAATTCAGGGCGCTGAGCATCGTCGTGCAAGCTGCGCCTCTGACTCATCCCGAGGTTGCCCGGGCAGCCCTGGAACGTGCCTGCAAGGCAGTGCTGGCAGGTGGACCCGGCTGGGGAGAAGCCCACCTGAATGCTTGGGCCGACACATTCCGAAAGTTCGGTGCCAAGCCGCAGCGCACGCCGTGTTCCGCCGAAGCATTGCGCAAGCGGGTTCTACGCGACGGTAGCTTGCCGAGCCTGGACCCTATCGTCGATCTCTACAACGCCATCAGTATCGAATACGCCATCCCTGTGGGCGGGGAAAACATAGAGGCCTATGTTGGCGCTCCACGGCTGGTGATCGCCGATGGCAGCGAGCCCTTCGACACGATGAAAGAGGGCGCACCGGCCTTCGAGTATCCAGACGCAGGCGAGGTTGTCTGGTGCGATGACAAAGGCGTCACCTGCCGTCGCTGGAACTGGCGGCAAGGTGTCAGGACGCGTCTGGGCGCGGACGCCACGTCCATGTGGTTCATTCTGGAGAGTTTGCCGGCGATGCCGCTCGAAGCCTTGACGCAAGCGGGCGACAAGTTGATCGAAGGCCTGGAGCAAATGATGCCAGGCGTCCTGATCGAAAGCTCATTGATTGGTCCTGGGGCCAGATAATCGAGGATGACGAAGATGTTTACTGGCCTTGGTGCGTTTCCCTTGACCCCCATGAATGAGCAGGGCGTGGACGAAAAAGCGTTCATGGGGCTCGTGCAACAACTGGCGCGGGCGAAAGTCGACACCATCGCAGCCCTCGGATCCACGGGAGGCTACGCGTATCTTTCTCGAGCCGAACGCACTCGCATTGCGCATCTGGCAGTGGAGGCGGCCGAGGATGTGCCGGTCATGGTGAGCATCGGGGCGCTGCGCACACGCGAGGTTCTGGCGCTGGCAGAAGAGGCACAGAAGGTGGGCGTCAAAGCCTTGCTGCTGCCCCCTGTTTCTTACCAGAAACTGTCTCAGGACGACGTGTTCTCGCTATACGAAACGGTCACGGCCAATATCTCGGTCCCGCTGTGTGTCTATGATAATCCGGGGACCACCCATTTCGAATTTACCGACGAGCTGCATGGACGCATCGCAGCGCTGCCAAATGTCGGGTCGATCAAAATCCCGGGCGTTCCCGAGTCGCCCGACCTGGCCTGCGCGCGCGTTGAGCGCCTGCGTGAGCTGATTCCAAGTCATGTGACGATCGGAGTCAGCGGTGATGTGTTCGCCGCCGTGGGCATGAATGCTGGCTGCGATGCCTGGTACTCCGTTATGGGAGGTCTGTTTCCCCATACGGCGTTGGCAATCACGCGAGCGGCGTTGTCAGGTGACGCCGATGAAGCTACACGCCTTTCTGACGCCTTGAAGCCGCTTTGGGCGTTGTTCCGCCAATTTGGCGGCAGCTTTCGCGTGATTGCGACAGCGGCGGAGCTTCGCGGCCTTACCTGCTTTCCGAGTGTCCCGCTGCCACTACGGACTGTTACCGGGGAAGGGCGCGATCAAATTGCCGCCGTGATCGACGCGCTTGAATTGAGCTGAACATCGCACTGTTCTCCTGCCTCCTTCTCGCGGTGGGAGGCAGCAGCGCTTATGCCAGCAGTCCCAACCATTTGGAATATTGTCAGGTCAGTATATTGACTTTTATAGTCGGTAGACTGAAGCTGGACAGGAGGCGTAGAAACCGCCGCAATGAATTCCAGCCGAGCGCCGCCCCCTTGCGGGCTGGTAGCTCACAGATGGCTTGAGGGTGTCTTGGATCATGAAATACGTCAGCACGCGGACGCCTGGAAGAACATTCGAATTCAGCGAAGTGCTGATGGGCTCGTACGCACCGGACGGTGGCTTGTACGTGCCGCGCAAGGTACCCCGCTTCAAAAAGGAAGCGCTCACCCGGCTAGAATGGTTGCCCTTTCATGAGTTGGCTCGACACGTGATTGCGCCCTTTGTCGGGGACTGGATTGAGCAAGGACAACTGTCTCATCTGCTTGAAGAGACGTTTGGCGGCTTTAAAAGCAACGCCGTTGCACCGCTGCACCAGACAGCAAGCAACGAGTGGGTACTGGAATTGTTCCATGGCCCTGCCGGTGTCTATCAAGACCTTGGGCTCCAGTTAATGTCGCGTTTTGTTCAGCACGAGTTACTGAAGAGTTCAAGGGAGGCGTTGGTTCTAGGTTGTACAGGCGGGGACACGGGCGCTTCGGCTATAAAAGCTTTTTCGGGCATCAAGGGTGTCACTCTCTTGGTGCTGCACCCCTTGAAAGGAATAACCCCAGCCCATCGTCGTCGGTTACTGAGTGCGAGTGCGGAAAATGTGGTCAATATAGCGGTTGACGGGGACTACTCCGATTGTCATCGCTTGTGCGAACAATTCTTCCGCCAACGTCACGATTCAAAGCGGCCGATCATTTCGTTCAACTCTGTGAACTGGGTTCGCGTACTGGCGCATCTGTCGTTCTATTTTTATTCCGCGCTACAACTCGGTGCGCCTAAGCGAGAAGTCGCATTCAGTGTACCCACGGCAAATTCTGGCGCGCTATACGCCGGTTATATGGCCAAGGAAATGGGGCTGCCCATACGGCAGTTGGTTGTTGCCACTAACGCCAACGCCGGCCTGCACCACTTCCTGCAGTCAAACCTCTACAGCCGCAGTGAAATCCGCACCACCAACACACCCAGCATGAATGTTTCACTGGCTTCGAACTTTGAGCGCTTGCAATGGAGCATGCTCAATCGATGCACAGAAAAAGTCGTTCGGAACATGGAATTGTTGGAGGGCAGCGGCGCGGTCCAGTTGGAACAGGATGAATGGTTGGGCGCACGAAAGTTGTTCGATTCGCTGGCCGTGGACGACGCCGATGCATTGACTTGCATTCATGAGTTGTTTGCGCAGAACGGGTATCGGATCAGCGCCAATACCGCTGTCGGCTTGCACGCCGCCCGGGTGAGCAGGCGCAGCCTGCTCATCCCCATGATCTGCCTGGCAACGACCCATCCCTCGGACCACGGCCGCCAGGAGGATGCAGCAGGCTCGTCGGCACCTGAACCAGGCTGCCTTTGCATCGCTAATGACAGTAGGGCGCTGGCTGAGTGGGTCGGGGTCTTATCCAAAGACACGGAGTCTCACTTGTTATAACGTCGGAGCCAGAGATGAAACGTGTTTTAGATAAGGTGGATGAAAAAATCCTGGAAGCATTGACCCGTAATGCACGACTGTCTCATAACGACATTGCCATGAAGGTCAACTTATCCAGAAACGCCGTCAGGTTGCGAATAGAACGCCTGGAGCGCGATGGTTATGTCAGAGGGTACACCATCGTCAAAGGCATGCCTTCTAACGATACCGGGCCTATCAAGGCACTCATCTTCGTCTACCGTAAAGAACGCATGCGTGATGCTGAAGTGGTTCGCTGTGTAGTGTCCATGCCGGAAGTTATTTCCTGCAATGTCATGAGTGGTGATTGGGACTTGGTATTAACCGTCGAAGCAATCAACGCCGATCGCATTCACAAAGTATGGGCAGAGATATCGGCACTTCCTGGCGTCTTGAACACCGTCACCTCTTTCGTCTTGTCCAGCGCCAAATAGCAAGTTGCACGGTGATGCGAGCAATTTGCTCGCGACAACGTTCTATTTGCCATATTCGTAAAGTTAAATCACTGGATTACCATTTCAGCACCACATCATAACAATGAGAACCCTGTCGTGACTGAATATAAAGTAGCCTTGCTTGGCTTTGGTGGCGTTAATCGCGCCTTGACTCAACTTATTGCCGATAGGAACTCACGTTGGGCAGATGAACTGGGCTTCACGTTGAAGGTTGTCGGTGTCAGCGACCTTTACCTGGGTTCGATCATCGACAAAGACGGCCTGGATGCACAGGCGTTGGCTGCCGTGCCGGCTGTCAAAGGCAGTTTCGCCACGTTGCCAGGTGGTAACGCCGAACCGGCAAACGAAACCGTGATCCGCTTTTCGGGTGCGGACATTGTCGCTGAGGCAACCTTCACCAATCCTGTGGACGGGGAGCCTGCCACCACGTTCTGCCGCTGGTCCCTGGAAAAAGGCGTCAGCGTCGTGACCACGAATAAAGGCCCCGTGGCGCTTCATGCGCAAAGCTTGAAAGCATTGGCTCAAAGTACCGGTGCCCGGTTCGAGTTCGAAGGGGCTGTCATGAGCGGAACCCCGGTCATCCGATTGGCCAAGGAGTTACTCGCCGGCTCGCAAATCACTGGGTTCAAGGGGATCCTCAACGGTACGTCCAACTTCGTGCTCTCCAGCATGGAAAACGGGTTGGACTTTTGCGGTGCGGTCGCTCAGGCCCAGGCGCTGGGTTATGCCGAAGCCGACCCAACAGCCGATGTGGAAGGGCACGATGTGCGCCTGAAGGTTGCCATCCTGGCCAACGAACTGTTGGGCGCCCAGCTCAAGCCTAACGATGTTGTGTGCAAAGGCATCTCGCAGATCACCGCCGGGAACATCGCTGAGGCGGCCAAGGTGAATGCCCGTTGGAAATTGATCGGCAGCGCGGAAAAACAGGCCGACGGCTCGATTTCAGCTTCCGTGAGCCCCCAGTTACTGCCCGCCGATGATGCGCTCAGTGCAGTCAGTGGCGCCACCAACGCAATCACCTTCGCCACGACCCTTCTGGGTCCCGTCACGGTGGTGGGGGCGGGGGCCGGTCGTGTTGAAACCGCCTTCGCCTTGCTCGCCGATATCGTGAGCATCCACAACCACAAGACAGCGTCAGGTAAGTCATCATGAATAGCTTGAGTCTTTCGCTCGCTGCTGATTACAAGGCCATAACGGTGTTCAACCCGTTCGACGGCAGCACCGTGGGAGAAGTGACGGACATGCCTGCCTCCTCGGCCACTACGATTGTCGACACGGCTCTCCTGGGTGCTTCAGTGGCCAAAAACCTTGCCCGCCATGAACGCGCGAGCATCCTGGAAAAGGCCGCGCATGCGGTCGAGCGTGACAAGGACGCTTTTGCCCAACTCATCGTCGCGGAGTCAGGCAAGACCCTGAAACAGGCACGAAAAGAAGTACTGCGCTGCGTCAACACGTTGAAGCTGTCAGCCGAAGAAGCCAAGCGCAATGCCGGTGAAGTCGTACCTTTCGACGCTTATGTCGGCTCCGAATCGCGCCAGGGCTGGTTCACTCGCGAACCACTGGGGGTAATTCTTGCAATCACGCCCTACAACGACCCGCTGAACCTGGTCGCACATAAACTGGGGCCCGCCATTGCCGGTGGCAATGCAGTTGTTCTCAAGCCGTCGGAGCTCACGCCGTTATCGGCGATCAAGCTGGTGGAATGCCTTGTCGACGCGGGCCTGCCGCGGGTCGTGGTGACGGTCGCTACCGGTGGCGCCGCGCTGGCCAAGGCCTTGGTCGCCCATCGCGCCGTGCGCATGGTGTCGTTCACGGGGGGCTTTGTCACCGGTGAGCAGATCTCGCGTACCGCCGGCCTGAAGAAACTGGCCATGGACCTCGGGGGCAACGCACCGGTCATCGTAATGGCCGATTGTGCACTGACTGAGACGGTCGATGCTTGCGTATCGGGGGCTTTCTGGGCCGCCGGTCAAAACTGCATAGGGACCCAGCGAATCCTCATCGAGGCCCCACTCTATGAAGCTTTCAAAACACGCTTCGTCGAAAAGACCCGAGAGCTGATCGTGGGCAACCCGGCCGATGAGCAAACCGATGTCGGGCCGATGATCACCGAGGCATCTGCCAAGCGCACCGAAGAGGTGGTCAATGACGCCATTGCCCAAGGTGCCACCCTGTTGTTCGGCAACACGCGCAGGGCCTCACTTTACTCGCCCACGGTGCTGGAGGGCGTCGACCGCCAATGCCGGTTGTGGTGCGAAGAGGTATTCAGCCCGGTGGTCATCCTGCAGCGCGTCGCGTCTTTGGATGAGGCGTTGGCGCTGGCCAACGAACCCGAGTACAGCCTGCATGCCGGGATTTTCACCAGCAATCTGAATGTGGCGATGACCGCTGCCAAGCGACTTGAAGCCGGTGGCGTGATGATTAATGACTCTTCCGACTATCGCTTCGATGCAATGCCGTTTGGAGGGTTCAAGTACGGCAGCATGGGCCGTGAGGGCGTACGTTTCGCCTATGAAGACATGACGCAGCCCAAGGTGGTTTGCATCAACGATGCCGGTGGCCGCTAGGCCGCTCTTCGGCTTGAGCACGACACACAACAATAAAGGAATCGACATGCGCCCCGACAAGCACAATCTCTCGACCCTGTCTGCAGCGACATTGGCCGTTCACGGCGGGAATGTCGCCGATGCCACCAGCGGCGCGGTCCGCACGCCATTGGTCATGGCCAACTCCTACCTGTTGCCGGAGGACCCGGCGACCATGGACTGGTCGAGCCCCGATGGTCTCGTGTACACCCGCAACCAAGGCCACAACCAGGTCTGCCTGGAGAAAAAACTGGCCGCCCTTGAGGGCTGTGAAAACGCCGTGGTGTTCGCCACCGGTGTCGCGGCGTTGCACTCGGTGTTTTTCTCGTTCTTGAAAAGTGGCGATCATGTGATTGTCAGTGACATTACCTACCAGGCGGTCTGGAAGCTTTTCGCCGAGCTTCTGCCTGAGCGCTACGGCATTGAAGCAACGTTCGTGGATGTCGGTGACCTGGAATCGGTTCGTGGGGCCATTCGGCCCAACACCCGGTTGATCCATACTGAAACCATCGCCAATCCCACCACCAAGGTGGCGGACATTGCGGCATTGGCCGACATTGCCCATGCGCACGGCGCACTCATCTCGGTGGACGCCACGTTCACGCCTCCGCCATTTTTTCGGGCGAGCGAGCACGGTGTCGACTTCGTCGTTCATTCATTGACCAAGTACATCAACGGCCATGGCGATGCCATGGGTGGGGTAGTGATCGGCTCCCATCAGTTGATCAACAAGATTAAGAATGATGCGTTGGTTGACCTGGGCGCGACTATTTCGCCGTTCAATGCCTGGATGATCATGCGCGGCTCCGTCACGTTGCCATTGCGCCTCAAGCAACTGTTGAGCACCGCCGAAAAGCTGGCTCAATTCCTGGACAACGATGATCGGATTGCCTACGTCTACTACCCAGGCTTGCCGTCCCACCCGCAACACGAGTTGGCACGCCGGCAATTCGAGGGCAAGGGCTATGGGGCGGTAATGGCTTTTGCGGTAGAGGGCGACCCTGACACCCAGAACCGCTTTGTTTCGAACCTGCGCATTATCACCTCGGCCGTTTCACTGGGACATGACGAATCGCTGATCGTGCATGTGGGGGCAGAAGGGCGGGGCGGCTTTGACAAGTATCCCGAGGAGTTTCGCAAGTATGGTCACTTGCGTTTTTCGGTGGGCCTGGAAGATCCAGAAGACTTGATCAAGGACATCACATTCGCGTTGGACGCAACGTTCAAGTGATGTAACGACTGTTGGCATGTAACAGGGTTTGGTCAACCCGTCTTTTACCCCCGTGCTCGCGGGGGTCTTTTTAACAAGGTCAGCCTAGTAGTTGTCGCTCAAGCGAACGACGGGGTTTGCCATTGGCTTGGGAATTATTCATGGCTTGGGTCAGTTTGTTCATTGCCGGTTTATTGGAAGTGGTCTGGGCTTTTTCGATGAAACAATCCGAGGGGTTTACGCGGTTAGTTCCCTCGGTCATCACATTCATCACGGTCATCACCAGTTTCGCGCTGCTGTCGTTTTCGATGAAGAGCTTGCCGCTGGGCACCGCTTACATGATCTGGACCGGTATCGGTGCGGTCGGCGCCTTCGCTGCGGGCATCTTTTTCATGGGGGAGCCCGTCACGCTGCTACGGATCCTGGCGGCAGTCCTGATCGTCGGCGGGCTGTTGTTGATGAAACTGGTGTCTGCCTGAAACGCGAGCATTTTGCTCGTAATTACGTTCACTTTGCCATATTCGTAAAGTCGTCGCAGTCAGGTAACGTTTGAATTGAAGCACTGAAGTGCCCTACTAACAATGTGCTGCTCGCTGTCAGGTTGTCCGCTGTTCACTGCCCTTAATCCAACTACAATATCTAGGGAATTACGTATGATCTCGCTAAAGAAACTTTCTTTGTTGATATGCCTGGCTGTGTGTGCAGGCAGCGCTTCGGCCAAAGAATACTCCACCCTGCGTTTCGGCGTGGATGCCAACTACGCGCCGTTTGAGTCCAAGGCTGCTGATGGCAGCCTTAAAGGCTTCGATATTGACTTGGGTAACGCGATCTGCGCAAAGCTCTCAGTCAAGTGCATCTGGGTGGAAAGCGATTTTGATGGTTTGATTCCAGGTCTCAGGGCCGGCAAGTTCGACGGCATCCTGTCTTCCATGACCGTGACACCCACCCGGGAAAAAGCCATCGATTTTTCCAGCGAACTGTTCTCCGGGTTCACGTCCTATGTGTTCAAGAAAGGTTCAGGGCTGAGCGCGGACGTCGCGTCACTCAAAGGCAAGCGGGTGGGCTACTTTCAAGGCAGCATCCAGGAAGCCTACGCCAAGGCTGTGCTGGACAAGGCAGGCGTAAAAATCCAGTCCTATCAAAATCAGGACCAGGTGTATTACGACCTGGTAGCAGGACGGCTGGACGCCTCCCTGCAGGATACGCTGCAAGCACAGTTGGGCTTTATCAACTCGCCCCAGGGCGCCGATTACGAAATGAGCCCGCCCGTGGAGAGCCCTTACCTGCCATCCAAGACGGCTATCGGCATCGTCAAAGGCAACTCAGCACTCAAGGCCATGCTGGACAAGGCGATCCAGGCCCTGCATGAAGACGGCACCTACGATTCGATCCAAAAGCAGCATTTTGGCGACCTGAATCTTTACAGCGGCAAATAACCACCCGGCGCCCGTCCGCCGGATGGGCGTTCCTCGCGATAGGTTGTTGATCATGTTCGAAACACTGTTAGGCGCACTCGGGCTCTCCGCATTCAGTTTGCAGGGGTTCGGCCCCTTGCTGCTGGACGGCGCCTGGATGACCGTCAAGTTGTCCCTGTCTTCCTTGGCGCTCAGCGTATTGCTCGGGCTGATGGGGGCCGGCGCCAAGCTTTCCGGCCTCAAGCTGCTGCGTTTGCCGGCGCAGCTCTACACCACACTGATCCGTGGGGTCCCGGACCTGGTCCTGATGCTGCTGATTTTCTACAGCCTGCAAACCTGGCTGACCGTCATCACAGGGGCGCTGGATTGGGAGTACATCGAAATCAATCCCTTCGTCGCCGGGATCATCACCCTCGGGTTTATCTACGGCGCTTATTTCACCGAAACTTTTCGCGGTGCCATGCTGGCGGTACCCCGTGGGCAGGTCGAAGCGGCGACAGCCTATGGCTTGAGTCGTGCGCAGCGCTTTCGCTTCGTAGTGTTCCCGCAAATGATGCGGTTCGCCCTACCGGGACTTGGCAATAACTGGATGGTGATCCTTAAAGCCACAGCACTGGTCTCGATCATCGGCCTGGCTGACTTGGTGAAAGCGGCCCAGGATGCGGGAAAGAGTACTTATCAGCTGTTCTTTTTCCTGGTGCTGGCCGCCCTCACGTACCTGGTCATCACCAGCGTTTCCAATGTCATCCTGCGCATTCTCGAAAGGCACTACGCGGCGGGTTCACGGGAGGCGGTACGATGATCGAGTTACTGCAAGAGTACTGGAAGCCTTTCGTCTACAGCGATGGCCAGCAGGTGACCGGCCTGGCCATGACATTGTGGCTGCTCAGCGCTTCATTGCTCATTGGCTTTATCGCCTCGATCCCTCTGTCCATCGCTCGTGTATCGCCCAGGTTCTACGTACGTTGGCCGGTGCAGTTCTACACCTACCTGTTCAGGGGTACGCCGCTCTATATCCAACTGCTGATCTGCTACACCGGGGTCTATAGCCTGGCGGCCATACGGTCCCAGCCACTGCTGGACGCGTTTTTCCGTGACGCGATGAACTGCACCATTCTGGCCTTCGCCCTTAACACCTGCGCCTACACCACGGAGATATTCGCCGGCGCCATTCGCAACATCCCCCATGGAGAAATTGAAGCGGCAAAAGCGTATGGCCTCTCAGGTTGGAAACTCTATGCATTCGTGATCATGCCGTGCGCCTTGCGTCGTTCACTGCCGTACTACAGCAACGAAGTGATCCTGATGCTTCATTCGACAACCGTGGCCTTCACCGCAACGGTGCCAGACATTCTCAAAGTCGCCCGTGATGCAAACTCGGCGACTTTCCTGACCTTTCAATCGTTTGGGATGGCTGCAGCGATTTACCTGGCGGTGACTTTTGCATTGGTTGGCGTGTTCAGAATGGCCGAACGTCATTGGCTGGCTTTTTTAGGGCCGACTCACTGAGCCTGATAGGGCCAATCCCAATCCGCGTTAGAGGATGATTGCGAACATGTACAAATTGACGGTTGAAGGTCTGTACAAACACTACGGTAACCATGAAGTGCTCAAGGGCGTTTCCCTGCAAGCCAAGACGGGTGATGTCATCAGCTTGATCGGCGCCAGTGGTTCGGGAAAGAGCACGTTCCTGCGCTGTATCAACTTTCTCGAAACCCCCAATGACGGAACCATGAGCCTGGACGGCAAGCCGATCCGCATGATCAAGGGCCCGGCGGGCTTGCAGGTGCAGGACGATCGCGAACTGCAACAACTGCGCACGCGCCTGGCCATGGTGTTCCAGCATTTCAACCTGTGGGGGCACATGACCGTGCTGGACAACATCACCATTGCCCCGCGGCGGGTGCTGGGGGTCAGCAAGAAAGACGCGCAAGAGCGGGCCCGCCGGTACCTGGAGAAAGTCGGACTGCCGGCCCGGGTCGCCGATCAGTTCCCGGCATTTCTTTCCGGAGGGCAGCAACAACGGGTGGCGATCGCCCGGGCCCTCGCCATGGAACCTGAGGTCATGTTGTTCGACGAGCCCACATCGGCACTCGACCCCGAGGTCGTGGGCGAGGTGTTGAAAGTCATCCAGGGGCTGGCTGAAGAGGGCCGGACGATGATCATGGTGACCCATGAAATGGGCTTTGCGCGAAAGGTCTCCAACCAGTTGCTGTTTCTCCACCAGGGGCTCGTGGAAGAGCAGGGCGGGCCTGAAATCCTGGATAACCCTCGAAGCGAGCGCCTGCAGCAATTCTTGTCCAATGGGTTGAAGTGAAACGCTAAAAACCTTAGGCATACGAGTCTGCGGGCATTCGAGAGGCTGACGGCCTACCACGGTGTGGCCGTCATCAAGCACTCATCGACGCATCTTGGGCACCGAATAACAACGACAACACTCTCGGCCTTCGGATACAACATGATGATTGCCAACCTGAAGTTCAGTCATAAGGTCTTGCTTGCGGCATCGCTCGTGGTGGTCGCGGCATTTTCCCTCTTTACGCTGTACAACGACTCGATCCAGCGCAGAACCATCCGCACGAACCTGGAAAACCACTTGGAAGAAATGAGCCAGATCACCGCCGCTAGCGTGCAGGCCTGGCTTTCGGGGCGCCTACTGCTGGTTGATCATGTTGCCCAGACGCTAGCCAACGATCCCGCACCGGAGAGCGTCACACGGCTGCTGGAGCAGAAATCATTGCTGTCGACATTCACCTTCACTTATCTGGGCCGTCGCGACGGCGGTTTCGCCATTCGCCCCAAGGACGATTTGCCCGCTGACTACGACCCGCGCACGCGTCCCTGGTACATCGACGCGATGGCTGCCGGGGGAACCACCTTGACCGAGCCCTACCTGGATGTAACGACGGGGCAACTGATGATGACCATCGCCACGCCGGTCAGCCATGGCGGTCAGGCGCTTGGGGTGGTAGGCGGCGACCTGACGCTCGAAACCATGGCCAACATCGTCAGCTCACTCGATCTAGGCGGCATCGGCTATGCCTTCCTGGTCAACGCTGATGGCAAGGTATTGGTTCACCCGGACAAGGGTCAGGTGATGAAACAGCTGAGCGATATCTATCCCCAGAAGACGCCGACACTCAGTACGCACATCAGTGAGACAGAACAGGAAGGAAAACCTCGGATCCTGATGTTTTCGGCGATCAAGGGGTTGCCTTCGGTGAACTGGTACGTCGGCTTGTCCATCGACAAGGACAAAGCCTATGAGGCGCTGGGCGATTTTCGCGCCTCGGCGATTCTGGCCATGGTCATCGCCGTGGCACTCACGCTGCTCCTGCTGGGCATCCTGATTCGCGTGCTGATGCAGCCCTTGAGGCTGATGGGCAAAGCCATGCGGGATATCGCCCAGGGGGAGGGCGACCTTACCCGTCGACTGGATGTGCACTCCAAGGATGAGTTCGGAACCCTGGCCGGCGACTTCAATCTATTCGTGGAGCGTATCCAGCACTCGATACGAGAAGTCTCTTCTGCCACCACACATGTCAATGAGGTGGCCAGGCGCGTGATGCAGACCTCCAGCGCTTCCATGGCGAACTCGGACGAACAGGCCAATCGCACCCACAGCATCGCGGCGGCGATAAACGAGCTGGGGGCGGCCGCCCAGGAAATTGCACGCAATGCGGGGATTGCGTCTCACCAGGCGTCGGATGCCCGTGTTCAGGCTGAAGGCGGGCGACAGATCGTGACCCGGACGATCCATGCCATGGACGAGTTGTCCGGAAAGATCCGCCTGTCGTGCAGCAATATAGAAGCGCTGAATGGCAAGACGGAGAACATCGGACGGATCCTTGAAGTCATCAAAGGCATTTCCGAACAGACCAACCTGCTGGCGCTCAATGCCGCGATTGAGGCGGCGCGGGCGGGCGAGGCGGGGCGTGGTTTTGCCGTGGTAGCGGACGAAGTGCGCAGCCTGGCCTATCGCACCCAGACGTCAGCCCAGGAAATCCATACGATGATCGAAGAGCTTCAGGTAGGCGCACGTGCAGCGGTTCAGACCATGAGCGAAAGCGAGCGCTACAGTAAGGATGGCGTGATGATCGCCTACCAGGCTGGCGAGCGGTTGAGCAGCGTGACGGATGGCATTGGCCAAATCGACGGGATCAATCAGTCGGTGGCGGCTGCAACGGAGGAACAGACGTCGGTCATTGATTCGTTGAACGTGGACATCACCCAGATCAAGACCCTCAACGAGGAAGGCGTGCAAAACCTCCAGGCCACGCTGCAGGCGTGTGACGACCTTGAGCGACAAGCCACGCGGCTCAAGCAGTGGGTGGACGGCTTTCGAACGTAGGTCAAAAACCATGGCCAGCCGCGAGGGCTGGCCTTGAATCACGGGCGAGAAAACAACAATTTCAGGCCTGCCGCGCCAAACACCAGTCCAAGCGTGCCTTCGATCCAGCGACGTGCCCGGCGATAGCCCCGAATCATCGGTGCCGTGGAGAAAACGACCGCATAGCCACAGAAAATGGTGATGCTCAGCACGGCACAGCCCGCCAGGATGATCACCACCGTTTGAGGCGTGGACTGCGGCCCCAGTCCCAGCGTCATTGTCGCCATCCAACCCAGCAAGGCCTTCGGGTTGGTCAGGTGCATCAGCAAGCCGCGCCGATAGAGATCGAAACCCGACACCGCTGGTGCGGCCGCCAATTCCTTTTCCAGCCGCTCATCGGGCGTCAGGGCAGAGCGCCCAGCCTTGACGGCAAGAAACAGCAGGTAAAGCCCACCGATCAGCTTGAGCGCGAAGAGTGCCTGCGCGAACTGGGTCAGGATGGCCGACACGCCGGTAGCGGCCATCGATCCCCAGAAAAAAGAACCACTGATGACCCCGGCGGCGAGCATCAGCGCCGGCTGCCGGCCCTGATGCATGGCCACCCCCATGATCCGCATATTGCTCGGACCGGGGCTGGCCGCACCGACAATGTAGGCAGTGAAGACGAGCAGCAGGTGGTGGAAATCAACTGACATGTGCATTCCTTGAACGTTGTCTGCCAGACAGCTTAAGTGTTCGGACGCTGAACGTCACCACGCTAGGACAGTCAGGTCTTGAAACGCAGCACCAGATTGTTCAGGTTCACAGCGAGGTGCGACAGCTCGTTGCTGGCGATGAGCGTTTGACGGGTGCCCTCGCTGCTTTGCGCTGCCAGATCGCGAATGCTCACCAGGCTTCGATCCACATCCCGTGCCACATGCGCCTGTTGCTCGGACGCCGTGGCGATTTGCAGGTTGCGTTCATTGATTTCCAGTACCGCATGGGTGATCTGTTGCAAGGATTGCCCGGCGTCTTCCGCCGTTTTCCGGGTGCTGTGCACCTCCTGCGTGCTCTTTTGCATCGACTCCACGGTGGCAGAAGAGCCGGCCTGTATCGCCGAGATCATCTGTTCGATTTCCTGGGTGGAGGTTTGCGTACGGTGTGCCAAGGCCCGCACTTCGTCGGCCACCACTGCGAAGCCTCGACCTTTTTCGCCGGCTCGCGCCGCTTCGATGGCGGCGTTGAGGGCCAGAAGATTGGTCTGCTCGGCGATGCCCCTGATCACGCTCAGCACTTTGCTGATGTCCTGGGCCTGGCCGGCCAGGGCCAGCACCTGCGCGGATGAACCTTCCACCAGGCTCGTCAGGCTGCGCATGGCCGCCAGGGTTTCAGTGACACGTTCGTTGCCCAGGTCTGCCGACAGACTCGATTGTTGCGCGGCCTGGGAGGTGGACGTCGCGTTGCGGGCCACTTCTTCAACCGCCGCGCTCATCTCGTTGACGGCCGTGGCGGCTTGTTCGATTTCGCTGTTCTGTTGTTGCAAGGTTCGGTCAGCGTCTTCAGTGATGGACGTCATTTCGACGGCAGCGGTGCTCAGTTGCGTAGACGCACCGGCGATTTCCAGTACCGTTCGCCGCAGCCTCTGCGACATGACGTTCAGCGCCTGCATCAAGCGGGACGCTTCATCCTTCCCGGTGACTTCAAGCTGCCGGGTCAGGTCGCCTTCGGCAATGTCTTCAGCCAGTTTCAGCGATGTGTTGATCGGCTCGACAATGCTGCGGGTCAAGGCGATAGCGAGGATTACCGTCAGTACCAGCGCTACGACCACGACGATCAGCAGGACGTTGACGCTATGGTTGTACACGGCCGTTGCCACGGCGCCCGATTGCTCCGCCGCTTTGGTATTGAGCTCACGCATCAGCGTCAGCTTTTCCTGATAAGCGCTGGCGCGATTGGCCTGCTCCGAGTTGGCGAAAGCAACCGCTTTGTCATGGTCAGCGGTGTCCATTTCAATGACTTGCTTCAACCCCTCGATGTAGGTGTTCATCGCGCTGTGAGCGTCATCGAACTTGGCGCGGTCCTTTTCGTCGGAGATCAGGTTCTGCCGATAGAACTCACTGCGCGACTGCAACGTATCCATGGCTTGTCGCACTTTGGCTTGCGACGCGCTTTTGACTGAGGGATCTGTGCTGGCGAGCATCCGGATGCTTTCGAGGCGTGCGTGTAGAAGCGCTATTTGGATGTCATCGACCACTTGAACGCTGGGCAGCGAATTCTCTTCTATGTTTTGTTCCGCAGCACGCAAGTGGTCGATTTGAACGTAGGAGAATCCTCCCAGCCCGATCAGCAGCAACGTGATTGCACCGAAGCAGAATGCAGCTCTGCGCGCGATATTGAGGGATCTCAGATTCATGTTTGGCTCCAGTGGCGCGTTACGTAACGCCTTGCGGAGCTGGCCCTTTGCCAGCCATTACAGGGTTGGCCAAAGCGGATGAAAATTCTGTGAGCTGTATGTGGTTTTTTTGATAACGATGGAACAACCCGACATTCAGTCGGGCAAGGCGGGAACGCCCCTCTGCTCGACCTACAGCAAGAGCGTGTCGAAAGCGGTTACGCCCGACGTCATTCGCATCGTCCGAATTCATGCATAGGAGAAAGGGGGGTTACTCAGATGAGCCGAGCCTCGACGCTCTCTCTTGCACAGTCATTTGACCTTTACGACGACCTTGCCCCTCGCGTGCCCTTGAGCCAGGTACTCAAGGCCCTGCTGGGCTTGTTCGAAAGGGAAGACCTTGTCAATGACGGGCTGGACGCGCCGATTTTTGATCAGGTTGCCAATCTCTTCGAGTTGAGCCCCATCCGGTCGGACGAACAGGAACGAATAGTTCACATTGTGTTTTCTTGCCAAGTGCATGATCTTGCGACTCATCAAGCTGAACACAAGGGTGAAGAAGACATTCATGCGACGCGCTTTTGCGAAGGCTTTGTCCAGTGGACCGATGAGGGAAACGATCTGGCCGCCTGGCTTGAGTATACCCACCGACTTTTCAACGGCATCGCCTCTGATGGTGCCTAGGACCAGGTCATATGAACTCAACACCTGTTCAAATGCCTGTTTTTTATAATCGATCACTTCATCTGCACCCAAACGACGAACCATCTGGACATTTCGGGTACTGGTAGACGTACCTACCTCGGCCCCGAAATGTTTGGCCAGCTGAATCGCGAAGGTACCGATTCCTCCTGAGCCGGCGGGTATGAACACTTTCTGCCCGGTTTTAAGGTTGGCGCGCTCTTTCAGGGCCTGCCAGGCGGTCAGGCCGACCATGGGGAGGGCGGCTGCCTGGACAAAATCCAAATTGTCGGGTTTTGCCGCTGCAGCACTTTCCGGCACGGCTGCAAACTCGGCAATCGAACCTCTTCCGAGGTCAAATAGGCTGGCAAAGATGGCATCACCCACCTTGAAGCGAGTCACCGCGCTGCCGACCTCTATCACGATGCCGGCAAGGTCACTGCCCAAAGTGGCGGGCAAGTCGAATTTCAGGACGGGCTTGAATGTTCCTGTGGGAATCATGTTGTCAATCGGGTTCAAACCTGCCGCGTGAACTTCAACCAATAATTCATCGGGTTTGATTGTGGGGCGAGTGACCTGCGTGAACCCGACATCAGGCGACTTGCCATAACGTTTGAAGGTCAGCGCTTTCATATTGATCTGGTTCCGAGATATTTGAGGAATGTCAGGGGTTGGTACGTGTTTGCTCAATGCTCCCTACGGCAACAGCCGTTGGGAGCATTTGCGTTCATTACTTCAAAGAGAACGCCACTAAGACACCGGTCAGGCCTTGGTTTGATAGCGCTCGGCGGCGTTAGCTTGACGAATATCGGATATCAACCCTAGCCGGGCCTGGTCCAGAATCTCCCATCGGGCTTCTGCATGCAGCGGTGGGATAGTGACCAGTTCCCGACGATCAAAGCCCAACAAGGCAGCATCGACCAACTCCTCGACATCCATCATTTCCGGGATTGCATTGAGATCGATCCCGGCACGCTCCCAGATTTCTGTGCGAGTGGCAGCCGGTAATACGGCCTGGACGTATACGCCCTTAGGCGACAACTCCAGATTCAGGCCCTGGGAGAGAAACAGTACAAACGCTTTAGTCGCCCCGTATACCGTCATGCCGAACTCGGGCGCCAAACCTACCACCGAGCCGAGGTTGACGATCGCCCCTTCACCTGACTGCGCGAAACGGGGGGCCGCTGCCGCGGCCAGGCGGGTAAGGGCGACAATATTGAGTGAGATAAGCTTTTCGATACTTTCGGCGCTCTGCTGAACGAACCCACCGGATTGGGCCACGCCCGCATTGTTGATCAACACGCCAATACGTTCGTCCTCGCGTAAACGAGCTTCAATCGCCGCCAGGTCTGCCGTGTCGGTCAGGTCGGCTTGATGCACCTCGACAGCAACGCCGTACTCTCCACGCAACTGGGCGGCCAAGGCATCGAGGCGGACTTTGTCGCGGGCCACCAGTACGAGGTCATGCCCGCGACGAGCAAAACGTTTGGCATAAGTGGCGCCGATGCCTGTTGAAGCGCCGGTAATGAGGACAGTCGCAAGTGTGTTCATTTGCATTTCCTGATTAAAAGATTCTGGCAAGAGAGAGAAAGGACGAAGCGTCAACCGGCGAATGTCGGGTAGTCGGTGTAGCCTTGTGCGCCGCCGCCGTAGAGTGTTGCCGGGTTTAACGGTGCCAGAGGCGCGCCGGTTTTCAACCGCTCAACCAGATCCGGGTTACTGATAAAGGGCCGGCCGAAGGCAAAGAGGTCCGCTTTGGCCGCGTTGAGGGTGGCGCTGGCGAACTCCAGGTCGTAACCGTTATTGGCCAGGTAGGTTTGCTTGAACCTGCGGCGCAATGAGGCGTAGTCGAAGGGGGCAATATCACGCGGCCCACCCGTCGCACCTTCGACCACGTGCAGATAGGCAATACCCAGGGCACTGAGCTGGTCAGCGATGTAATCGTATTGCGCTTGGGGATCGCTGCTGGCGACGTCGTTGGCTGGCGATACCGGTGAAACTCTCACCCCAGTGCGACCTGCACCGATCTCATCGGCTACCGCGGTAACGACTTCGATTAAAAGGCGCGCACGGTTTTCGACTGTTCCACCGTACGCATCGGTGCGTTGGTTGGCGCTGTCTTTGATGAACTGATCAAGCAGGTAGCCGTTGGCTCCGTGAATCTCTACACCATCGAAACCTGCGAGCACCGCATTCGCCGCGGCCTGACGGAAGTCATTCACGATGCCGGGTAGCTCACTCAAATCAAGAGCGCGAGGCTCTGAAACGTCGACGAAGCCATTGTTGACAAAGGTTTTGGTCTGAGCGCGCACCGCAGAAGGGGCGACGGGTGCTGCGCCGCCCGGTTGCAGGTCAACGTGGGAGACACGCCCCACATGCCAAAGTTGAACGAAGATGCGACCACCTTGTGCATGCACGGCCTCCGTGACCTTGCGCCATCCCTCGATTTGTTCAGCCGTGTAGAGCCCAGGGGTGTCCTGGTAGCCCTGGGCCTGCGCGGAAATCTGCGTGGCCTCGGTAATGATCAGGCCTGCGGCGGCGCGTTGCGCGTAATAGGTCGCTGTCAGCTCGTTGGGAACCAGACCGGCACCGGCACGGTTGCGAGTCAGCGGCGCCATCACTATGCGGTTAGCCAGCGTCAGATCGCCCAGGGCATAGGGCTCGAAAAGCGTTTTTGAGGTCATTTCTTTCAGCTTCTGGTGGGGAGGTGCTTCCAATGATTATGGTCGAACTCTAAAATGCCAACACTTTGATGTCGGTCGACATCAATGTATATTGCAGCCATGTGTAAGCCATGTTGGATGAACGATGAAAGTCACTAAGCAGCAGGCGCAGGCGAATCGGGCGCACATCGTCGAGACCGCCTCCGCGCTTTTTCGAGAACGCGGCTACGACGGCATCGGTATTGCCGAACTGATGGCTGCCGCCGGGTTTACCCAAGGCGGGTTCTACAAACACTTCAAATCCAAGGCCGATTTGATGGCGGAGTCGTCGTCTTCCGGTATAGCGCAATCCGCGGCGCTGACGGCCGGGGCGTCGGTACCCGAATTTGTGAACGCGTACTTGTCTCGCGAGCACCGTGATGACCGGGCGACCGGATGCACCTTGGCTGCCCTGTGCGCTGATGCCGCTCGAAAAGAGGATGAAGTCAAGGCCGCCTTTGCCGCAGGCATCGAGACCCAGTTGGCGGTGTTGCTCAACGGAGCAGGGGAACTGGACGAGCCCGGCTTAGCCGATGCCCGTGCAAAGTACCTTGCCATCATGGCTCACTCGTTGGGCGCAATTATCCTGTCGCGTGCCTGTCCCGACGATTCGCCGCTGGCCGATGAAATCCTCGCGGCTTGTCGCGATGAAATCCTCAGGGCCGCAGGAGAGGTTGAGCCAGAGGGGGGCCGTCTGGACCTGGCCGGCGCATAGAAGTGATCGGCTTGCCGCAACGGCAAGCCGGGCCGGCATAAGTGTGGGCCTTCCTTGTTTGTATGGTTACAAAAGGTTTTGTTTTGTCGGGTGATTCACCTGTTTCTTCAAATAGTCGATCTGCTGGATAAGTCTGGTGATCGCTGCATCCTTTCAAACGCCCCTTAGCACGTTTGTGCTATAGCCTCGTTCCAGATAGGCATTCTAGACTTCGAGAACGGCGAACGTCGCGAACTCGCTGCCAGGAATATAGCGTTCATTACCTGCAAATACTGACCACACCTGTATTCGAGAGCAGCAAATTGTCGTTCTTGTAACATTTGGACTGATCTGATTTTTCCAGGGAGCTATTGAATGTCTTTACAAAAAAACAATTACTCACAGCAATTGATTACTACGAAGTAAAAGGCAATTGCGGGCTGTGGGGGTCAGGATTAGGAAACACTGGGGCCCTTCATTACTTGGGCATTAACTGAACAACGCCCACTGACTCAAGCTGAGCCCTCAGGCAAACAGTCAATGGGCTATATCGATCACCCAACATTTCAAGCCCCCGCAAGCCGCCGCCCTTGACGACTCATCCCGGGCGGCTGCCCGGTGACGCGCTTGAACGCGCGACTGAATGCCGCCTGCGACGTGTACCCCAGCCGCTGGGCTACTTCTTCTATCGGGAGCCGCTCAAGCGTCAGCCACTGGCTTGCCAGCCTCATCCGCAATTCTGTGGCATATCGCAAGGGCGCAATGCCAAGCGTGGCGTGGAAGCGCTCGGCGAATGCCGAGCGTGAGGTGTTGCATTGCTGCGCCAGTTGCGCGACGGTCCAATCGCGTCCCGGGTCCTGGTGCAAGGCCAGCAGTGCCCGGGCCAGGCGCGGATCGCGCAGGGCCGCGACCAATCCCGAGGCGTTGCCACAGGCGCACTCCACCCATCCGCGAACGATCATGGCGGTCACCACATCGGCCAGCCGCGCGAGGATGCCGGCAAAACCGATGCGGGCGGCGCTGACCTCGCGCTCCATGGTTGCCAGGATCGGCATCAGCCCCGGATAACGCTGGCCCCCGGCGTCGATCACCATCAAGCCCGGCATCAGTTTGCCAAGACCGTGAATGCTGCCCAGTTCGAACGCCATGCAGCTGTTGAAAATGATCGTGGGAGAGGCGGTGTCGGACTCGCCGCCGACATCCACCGCGCAGACGGTGTCCCCAAGCGACGCGGCGTCCAGGCTGTCGATGTCCTGGACGGGCACGTCAACGTCGGAGAGCAACTGATGGGCGGCGCCATGGGAGATGAACACGGCGTTCCCCGCAGACAGCGCGAAGCAGGTTCCATCCTCCATCCGAAGCACGGCGTTGCCGACTGCAACGAAATGGAACCAGGCATGGCCAGGTTGGGCCGCGAAACCCAGACCGAAATCAGGTCCGGTCTGGATGCGGCGGTACTGGACGCCGCGCAGACGCATGCCCCGCAGCAACTCGTCAATGAGATCGGAAGAAAGGGGAAGGGGATCGGACATGGGCATTCCGGAGTTTCGGTCAAAAGATAGAGACGCTGCATCATAGATCATCCATTTTCACGCGCCTAGACTGCGGATCGCGATGAAATGTGGAGATCTGCAATGACTAAATGTGTATGTGACGCCGTGTTCGACAGCCGTCACGCGGTGGTAGACGAGGCGCCGACATCACCGGCGTGGATGGCCGTGTTTTCGCTGGCCATGGGGGTATTCGGATTGCTGACCGCCGAATACCTGCCGGCCAGCCTGCTGACGCCGATGGCGACTCAGTTGGGGGTTTCAGAAGCACTCGCCGGGCAGGCGGTGACCGTGACGGCGGTGGTGGCGTTGTTCGCCGGCTTGCTGGTGCCAGGCCTGACCCGCGCCATCGACCGGCGTTGGGTTTTGCTGGGGTTTTCCACGTTGATGATCGCGTCCAACCTGTTGGTCGCTTTTTCCTCGAGCCTGGCCGTCCTGCTGGTGATGCGGGTCTTGCTGGGTATCGCCTTGGGTGGTTTCTGGAGCATGGCGGCGGCCGTGGCGATGCGCTTGGTGCCGGCGGCGCTGTTGCCTCGTGCACTGTCCATCATCTTCAGTGGCATCGCGGTAGGAACAGTGGTCGCGGTTCCCCTGGGTAGCTACCTGGGCGAGCTATACGGCTGGCGCAGCGCATTCATCGCGGCAGCGGCGGTGGGCACGGTGACGCTGGTCTTCCAATCACTCACCTTGCCGCCTCTGGCACCGCGACGGCCCGCACGTCTGCGCACCGTACTCGAGGTCTTGCTGCGCCCGGGCATTGCCTTGGGCATGCTGGGTTGCATATTGGTGCACAGCGGCCACTTTGCCCTGTTCACCTATATCCGGCCGTTCCTGGAAAGCACCACGGGGGTAGGGCCGCTGGGCTTGTCCCTGATGCTGCTCGGTTTCGGTGTGGCGAACTTCATCGGCACCTTGCTGGCCGGTTGGCTGCTCGAGCGCAATCCACGTGGCGTCTTGGTCCTGATGCCGATGCTGGTAGGGCTCGCGGCCCTGGCCCTGGTCATCTTGCCAGCGTCTGTGCCAGGGCAGGCGGTGTTGTTGGCTGTCTGGGGCATGGCCTTCGGCGGCGTGCCGGTCGCGTGGTCGAACTGGGTTGCCCGCGCGGTGCCGGACCAGGCGGAAAGTGCCGGCGGGATGGTCGTCGCTTCGGTGCAGTCCGCCATCGCCGCTGGCGCTGCCGGAGGTGGTGTGATGTTCAGTTTCAGCGGCATCGACGGTGTGTTCATCGCGGCCGCGGTGCTGATGTTTCTGGCGGCGCTGCTGATCGCCCTGCGTGTGCGCGTGGAGGCACCCGCGCCAGGTGCCGCGGCTGGGGCTGCTTTACACCTCTGAGCCAGCCCCTTCGGGGCATCCCCCCGTCTCCCTTGCTGAACCCATGATCTGGAGAAGTGACATGAATAATTCGACGTCCCATCAAGGACGCCTCGCTTCGTTGCGCGCGGCCGGTATAGGCAATGCACTCGAGTGGTTCGACTGGACGTTGTACGCGACGTTCTCGGTCTACCTGTCGCGCAATCTGTTCGACCAGACGGATCCGCGCTCGGCGATGCTCGCGACCCTTGCCGTGTTTGCGGTCGGCTTCGTCGCCCGGCCTATCGGCGGACTGCTGTTCGGTCGTCTGAGCGACCGCCTCGGACGCCGGACCATCATGGTGATCACGATGTTGCTCCTGGCGGTCAGCAGCCTGGGTATCGCGATCATCCCGGCTTACTCAAACGTCGGCTTGTACGCCTCCGCAGGCTTGCTGTTTTTTCGGTTGATGCAAGGCCTCGCCCATGGCGGCGAAACGGGTGTGTCGTATACGTACGTCGCCGAGATCGCGCCCAGCCAGCACCGCGGATTATGGTCCAGTTCGGTGTATGTCGGGGTGACGTTGGGGGTCATGGCAGCAACCGCAGTGGCGGCGGCCCTGACCTGGCTGCTGGGGCCCGAAGCCATGAATGACTATGGCTGGCGCATCGGATTCGCCATCGGTGGGGTGCTCGGCATCTACGCATTGTTCCTGCGCCGCAGTGCGCAGGAATCCCATGTGTTCGAGCAACAGCAAGGGCAGACTCATGCGTCGCGAACGCTGTCCAGGGGCGAGGTGCTACGCATTGCTCGTAACATCGTGATGCTCGCGGCGGCCGCGAATGTCACCTATTACGCCTGGGTCACCTTCGGTGCCGCGTCGGCCATTGCCCGAGGCATGGATGCGACGGGCGCATACGTAGCGAGCCTGCTCGCGCAGATCATTTGCGTGTGCTGGTTGCCGGTATGCGGAAGATTGTCTGACCGGGTAGGGCGCAAACCCATGGTCATTGCCTGGGGCATTTGCGTGATGCTGCTGACCTACCCGCTGTCGATCATGGTCACCACCGAGCCCTATACGCTGTTCCTGGCCCAACTGCTGGGGCTGAGCGCCTGGGCCCTGATTGCGGCGATCTTTCCGGCGGTTTTGTCGGAGCAGGTGCCGACCCAGGCGCGTGCCCAGGGTGTCGGCTTCGTCTCGTCCGTCTCGGTGGCCGTTTTTGGCGGCACTGCCCCTTATCTGCACAGCTATCTCAACGGCGCCGACCTTGGCTACCTGTACATCGGTTACGTGATGGGGCTGGGCCTGCTCACGGTGGTGGCCGGTTACTTCATCGAGGAAACGGTGGGTATCGATCTCGCCGATATCCAGGCGCCGGGTGCCCGGATGACCACGAGCACGGGAAGGTCGGTCGCGTCCCAGCCATGAATGCCACGCGTGTCGATCCGCAAAGACCATTGAATACAGGCGATAACCCCATGAATCCACCCGAATCGAAGCACACGGCCGCCCGCGGCGAACGGCCCGGCGCCGGCGTAACCCCCCTCCAGACTTCCGGCCCACGCCAGGGCGCCAGGGAGATCTGGGTCGAAGTCCCTGCCGAGGCGGGACCGCTGGCTGCCTGGTGCTACTCCGACCGACGCTCCTACAGCCCGGGTGAAACGGTGCATCTGCACTTGTCTTCAAACAGCCCTCAAGTAGCGCTGAGGATCTATCGGGACGGGCCGCTTGCCCACACCGTGCACAACACCAGCGCTCTCGCTGCCGGTTTCCATCCGCTGCCCGAACGTGTCTACGAGCAGGGGTGTCAATGGCCGGTGTTTGCGCACTGGGCAATCCCAGCGGACGCCGAGCCCGGTGGCTACGTGGTGGAGGTGCACGATGGCGCCGGTCACGTGCTTGGGCATCACTTGTTCATCGTCAAGGCGGCGCACAAACGCGCTGACGCGCTGGTGCTGGTGGCGGCGACCTCTACTTGGGCCGCCTACAACGACTGGGGAGGCGCCAACCATTACTTCGGTATCCACCCCGACACACCGCGCGGGCGCTCACCGCTGTTGTCGGCACAACGACCCTGGGCGCGTGGGCAGGTCTGGCTGCCAGAGGACGCGCCGCGTTCGATCAATGCCTCTCGCCCTCGCAAGCCAGGCCCTGCGCGTTATGAGTTCATCGAGTGGGCCGCCTTGAATGGCTTCAGCAAGTATTACGCGTTGGCGGGCTGGGCCTCTTACGAGCGGCTTTTCATGGTGTGGGCTGAGCAACAGGGCTATACGGTGGACATCCTGACCCAGGATGACTTGCATCACGACCCGCACGCGCTGGAAGGCTACGGTTGCGCTGTCTTCGTGGGGCACGACGAATATTGGACGCAAGAGATGCGCGACCACGTCGACGCCTTTGTCGAGGGTGGCGGCAACGTGGCCCGCTTTGCAGGCAATTTCATGTGGCAGATTCGCCTGGAGAACGGGGGGCTGCGTCAAGTGGCCTACAAGTATGACGCCGCCGAACTCGACCCTTTGGCGGCCATCGATCCCGGCAGGCTAACCGGTGCCTGGGAAGATCCGCGGGTGGGTCGTCCCGGTGCCAAGACGTTCGGCGTGAACGCGTTGCGAGGGATATACGGCGCATTTGGCGGCATGGCCCGGCGCAGCCCGCGCGGTTTCACAGTATTCAGGCCACAGCACTGGGCGTTCGCCGGCACGGGGCTGGGTTACGCGGACATGTTCGGTGATGAGGCCAACCTCTTTGGCTACGAAGTGGACGGGCTTGAGTACACCTTCGTCAAAGGCCTGCCGGAACCCCTTGGCACCGACGGTGCTCCGCCAGGGTTGCAGATCCTCGCCATGGGCTGGGCCAGCGTCGCCGAGCAGGGCCGGCCCCAGGATGCGTATTCGTTCATGCTGGGGGATGGCGACGCTCGGTTTCGTGCTGCGTTGCTGGCGCCCGACCTCAGCGATGCTAGCGTCGGCGAGCATAGCCGCGGGACTGGCATGGTGGTGTATTTTCAAAAAGGCAAAGGTGAAGTTTTCACCGCCGCGACGTGCGAATGGGTGCAGGGGCTAGTGCTGGGTGATGTCTATACCGTCATGATCACCCGGAACGTGCTGAGTCGGTTTTTGCTGGGGAGAACGTGTGCTGGATAGCTGTTCAAAGGGGAGGGGCAGGGGAGGAGGGGGAACCCACGATTATTGTTCAGGCGGCAGTCAAAAGTTTCTGTAGTTGGGCGTACTCCCAGGTGCTCAAGAGCTCTACGGGGTCGGTGCCGAATTGCTGGTGAGCGTCGAAGACGTACGCCCGACCGTCCGGGCTGTAACAGCTGTCGCAATAGTCAAGCGCCCCGCAATCGTTGTAGAACCTGATGACCCATCCATCTGCTTCAACGGTCATTGGACCGCTGTGAATGTCCATCCAGGATTGTTCATCCAAGCGGCGCAGGATGCGAACGCCCAAAGCGATGTCGCGCAACACTTGGTAAGCCTCACGGGCGGTTAGAGGTTGGGTTGCCAAACGAGACGCACCTTAGTAGAGGTTGGACTGAGCCAATCATAGGGTAAATGAGGCTTTGCGTATCATCTCTGCTATCGCAGTGCATCCGTCCTACCCCTCTGTGCTCGCCAGATTCAGGCCATGCGCCGCAGCGCTATCGCCATGCCGATACCGAGCACGGCCATTCCCACCAGCAACGTGGGGAAGGACAGCCACCAGGGCGTGCCGGCGGTCATCATGCTGAACTCGGACATGCCTCCAACGCTGGCGATCAGATTCAGCGGCAGAAACACCACATTGATCAAGGTCAGGTTGCGCAAGGCGAGGTTCATGCCGTTGTTGGCCAGGTTACCGCGCGCTTCAATCAGGTTGGCGAACACCTGGGCGTGGATTCTGGCCTGCTGGTAACTTTGCTCGTTCTCGATGATCAGGTCATTCAGCGACCCCAACTGGTCGGGGCCAAAGCCATGCTTCTGGCCATGGCTGCGTAGCAGGCCGAGCACGGCGCCGTTGCTGTGGATGGCGTTGACGTAATAGACCAGACTCTCGCTCAGGCTGTACATCTGCATCAGATGCTCGTTGTCCAGGGGCCGTGTGAACCGTTGCTGCAGCTCCCGGGCGACCTGCTTGACCACACGCAAATGGCCGAGGTAGTGGTGCACGCTTTCGGCCAGCAAGGCCATGAGTACGTCCAGCGGGCTGCTCATTTCAGTGACCTGGTCGAGGCCACTGAGCAGCGAGTTGCTGGCGCAGATCACCGCCAGCCGCTGCTCGCTGAGCACCACGCCGAACGACGACACGTTGAACACCCGACCATCGAAGCTTTCAGGGCGCTTCCAGATGAGAAACAGGTGGTCGGGCTTGATTTCGATACGCGCCACTTCGTCGGGGTCGAGCGACGATTCCAGCGTCTGGGCACTGATGCCCAGGCGTTGCTGGAGGAACGCGCGTTCACCGTCGTCCGGGGCGATGCTGAGCCACACCGTCCCACGATCGACAGAGGCCTGGCACAAGGTGCCTTGTTCGATGCGGTAGCCTTCGATCATCGTTCAGTTCGCCTGGCCGCGATACTTGAGCTCAAGGCGCTGGACGAAAGCCAGCAGCACCCGCCGGTACAACTCATCGCCCAGCACCGCGTCCTCGGTGCCGGCATCCAGGTTGGGGTTATCATTGACTTCAATGACCATCACCCGCTCGCCGACCTGCTTGAGGTCGACACCGTAGAGCCCGTTGCCGATCAGTCGGGCGGTGTCCACCGCAAGCTTCACCACGGCTTCGGGCACTTGCTGTACAGGCACCGCGCGGCACTTGCCGTTGATTTCGCCGGCGTCGGCCTTGTGGTTGTAGATTTGCCAGTGCCCTTTGGACATGAAGTATTGGCAGGCGTACAACGCCTCACCGCTAAGTACGCCGATACGCCAGTCGTACTCGGTGTAGCAGTACTCCTGAGCGAGCAGCAGGACGGAATGTTCGAACAGCTCCTGGGCCGCAGCGGTTAGGGCCTTGGCATCGGCGACCTTGATCACGCCCCGTGAAAAGCAGCCGTCAGGAATTTTTAGAACCAGCGGAAAACCCAGCCGCAGCCCAACCTGATCGAGCTCTTGAGGGCGATCCTTGTAGAGGATTTCCGTGGCCGGCATGCCCAGCTTGCGGCGCTTGAGCAGGTCGGCCAGGTAGACCTTGTTGGTGCAGCGCAAGATGGACGAAGGATCATCAATGACCACGAGGCCTTCGCCTTCTGCTTTTTTGGCGAAACGGTACGTATGGTCATCCACGCGAGTAGTCTCTCGGATGAACAACGCGTCGAATTCAGCGAGGCGGGCATAGTCCTTCTTTTCGATGAGTTCCACATCGATCCCCAGCGCTTTACCGTTTTCGACGAAACGACTCAATGCTTCGGCATTGGAGGGCGGCAGCGTTTCAGCGGGATCGTGGAGGATAGCCAGGTCAAAGCGTGCCACGCGCTTGGAATCTGGCTGACGCCAGGTGCGGCGATTGAATGCATCCAGGGCGTCGGCGAACACATGTTGCTGCTCGTCACGCAGTTTATGCAGCGCGCCAGCCCTTATCCCGGCGATCTGCCAAGTCTCGGCCCGGCGAAACTCGACCAGAAGAACAGGGCAGGGGAAGGCCTCGAAAAGCTGCCGTCCCAGGGTTTGCAAGGGCTCGATGGGCGTTTTACCGAAGTAAAGATTCAGCGTGAAGGCTTCGGTGCTGCCGTATGGATGGTTAGCCAAGGCCCGTTCAAGGGGGCGCTCCAGGTCGTCCAGCCCAACGCCGTAAAGTGCCTTGCGCGACAGCTCGCTGATCGTGCGTACCGACGGTATGACCTTGTGCCCGCGGGCCTCGGCCAGCAGCGAGCAGTAATAACCTTGGCCCAGGTATTTATAGCTGCGACACAGATTGATCACCTGGGTGCGGCCAGCGACCTCATCGGTGCGCTCCAGGTAGTCCTGGGCCAGCATCAGGCTCTCGCTGGGCAGGTAGCTGGCCCAGTCTTCCTTGCGCTCGACCACGATCAGCAGTCGGCTGCCGCCACGCTGCTTGCCGGGAGGTTGATCGTCGAGGGTGATTGTGCAACGTTCGGATTTGGCCAATACTTCGGCCCTGTTGGCTTGCACCGCTGACATGAGTAATTGATCCCTGTTGAAGAATACGCCGCTTCAATAAATCACGGGTTTTTCGCCCTGTCCCGGTTCGTTACTCAAACATTACGGTGTTGCCATGCCTTTTGATTTTCGCTTTGCATCGATGCCCGATATCGATGCGCTGGCCGCTCTGGAGCAGCAGTGCTTCGCGCTCGATCGCCTGAACCCGCGCAATTTTCATTGGATGATCAATCGGGCCAACGCCAGCCTGATCCTGGCCGAGCAGGGAGGCCAGTTGGCCGGTTATGCGCTGCTGTTATTTCATCGCGGCACATCGCTCGGGCGTCTTTACTCCATCGCGGTCAGCCCTGCATGGCGGGGCCATGGGCTGGGGCAACAATTGCTGGAGCAGGCCCAGGCCGGCGCACTGGCGCGCAATTGCGCCTGGCTGCGCCTGGAAGTACGCCCTGATAATCCGGCCGCCATCCGCTTGTATGAGGCCAACGGTTACCGGCGCTTCGCGCTGGTCGAGGACTACTACGAGGATCACGCCCAGGCACTGCGCTATGAAAAGCGCATCCTGCGCGACGCGCCACCGCCCGCACGACGGGTCCCGTATTACCCGCAAACCACAGAGTTCACCTGCGGCGCCGCCTGCCTGTTGATGGCCATGGCGGCATTGGACAACCAACGTGCACTTGAGCGCAAAGAAGAGATTCAACTCTGGCGCGAAGCAACCACCATCTTCATGACCGCCGGCCACGGTGGCTGCAGCCCTCAAGGCTTGGCGCTCGCGGCTTGGCGACGTGGCTTTGCCGTTCGTTTGGTGCTGAGCTAGTCAGGCTCGCTGTTTCTGGACGGCGTGCGCAGTGCAGAAAAGAAAGCTGTGATGCAGTTGGTAGAAGAGGGCTTCGCCGAAGCATTGGCCGACACGGGCGTGGAGCAAATCACCGCAGTCAGCCTGGACGTGCGTGCAGCCTTGCTGGAGGGTTACAAGCCGTTGGTGCTCATCAGTAGCTATCGCTTCACCCGCCTGAAGGCTCCTCACTGGATCGTGATCACCGGCTGCGACGATGACTTCGTCTATCTGCACGACCCTGATGTCGACCACAGCCGCCAACGCGGCAGCCTGGACTGCCAGCACATGCCGGTGAGCCACACCGAGTTCCAGCGCATGAGTGCCTTTGGCCGCCAACGTGTACGTGCCGCGGTGTTGTTGCGAACGCGATGAGGCGCATGGGCTAAGACGACATTTTTACGCGCTTCTTACGGGGGAGGCGCTGGGCAATTGAGAGGGGAATGGTTTGCGCAAGGCTAGCGGCCTGGTTGATGTGTACCGCACGACGAGGCAACGCCAGGGAATGAAGGTGACGCGCTCACCGAGTGCCACCTTCATTCATCAGCAGGCCGGGGGCTGCCACGGTCTAGACGGTTCCTTTTTCTGCGTTGAAGCCGTCGAAGTTATCAAAGACGCCCATGAAGCCCGCAACGGTCGCCTCCCGCGCCCAGTCGCGCTGCAGTTCGCAGTACATCTGCACGCGGCTGATCATTTTTGCGCCCGCCTGTTCCATTCGACGCAATGCGGCTTCATGCGCGGCCGTGGAAGTTCCCCCAACCGCATCAATCGGGACATAAACCTCAAAACCTTCCTGGATCGCGTCGAGAACCGGAAAGGTCAGGCAGGCTTCAGTCCACAGTGCAGTCATGATCAATTTGCGACGCCCACAGGCTTTCACCGCTTGCTTGAATTCGGTGTCTTCCCAGCTGTTGATCGAGGTGCGGTCGTAGGTCGGCAAGTGACCGAGCACGTCTTGCAACTGCTCAATAGGCGGCTGGTTGCGACCGGTGCCGACATTGACCGTGGAGTGGATGATAGGGAGGTTGAAGTTAACGGCCGCCTTGGCCACGCTGGTTATGTTGAACACCAGTTCGTCGCGAGGCATGGAACGGATCGAAGACACTTGAATCGGCTGGTAGTCGATAAGGATAAACGCCGAGTTCTCAGGCGTCAGGAGTGCGTCGGTGTGGGGGTTACGGATCGTTTCGCTCGTCATGGCAGGTCCTCATTATGACGGTGGTCCAAGCGCTCGCTTGGGCTGGATATCGCACGCATCAGGCAACGATCGCGAACTGGCTGTGGCGAATGGAGCATGAGCCGTCAACCGGCAATACATCCGTGGCGTCGCTGCCTGTGATCAGCATTCTGTTGTTCCCTAACCCCCTTAGGTAGTGGCATCGTTCGGTTAACTGTGTCGCACAAAGGGGAACGCCAAGTTGGATATCGAAGCGCTCGAGACGTTTGTCCAGGTTGCTGATGCCGGAGGCGTTTCGCCTGCTGCACTGAGGCTGGGGGTATCAAAATCAATCATTAGTCGCAGGTTGATACGCCTGGAAACGGAGCTTGGGGTGCAGTTGCTTACACGCACCACCCGCGGCGCAGCATTGACAGAGGCCGGAGCTACGTTCCGCGACCACGCGGCCAAGGTATGTGCCGAAATGGAAATGGCCAGAGAGGCCATTCTGCCTGCTGGCCCCTTGCGTGGTCGCCTGCGAGTGGCCGCACCACTGTCTTTCGGCCCGACACATTTCGCCCCTGTCATTTCGCAAATGGCCCGCCGCCATCCACAGTTGCAGATTCAAACCTGCTACAGCGATCGCTTTGTCGATCTCATTGCCGAGGGGTACGACTGTGGCATCCGGGTTGGCTACCTGCCTGACTCCAACCTCATTGGCAGGCGTATCGGCCCGATCGGCGTGAAACTGGTCGCAAGCCCGTCCTACATCAAGGAACATGGGTCGCCACAACGGCCGGAGGACCTGGCCTCGCATCAAGCATTGATGCAGAGCACGGAGGCCTGGCAATTTGTGGATGGCGACAGGGTCGTTTCGGTTCGCCCCCAAGGGCAATTCAAAGCCGACAACGGCGTTGCGCTCGTCGCCGCCGCAGTAGCAGGGCTCGGTGTAGCTTACCTGCCGGATTGTCTCACCCATGAAAACATCATGTCCGAGGCGTTGGTGCCAATCATGACAGCTTATCCTCCGCCTCCAGCCGGAGCGTATCTGGTGCGTCCACCAGGTGCGCATCCGGCGCGAAAAATCCGCGTCCTCACCGAGCTTCTAATCGAGCATTTCGGCACATCTCCCCATTTTGCCGGGGGCGCTTCCAACTGATCCAACGGGGGTCGCTCGTTGCCGTTTCTATTGAGGCGGCCATATTTACGGCACCTCGAAATTCTCATAGCCCAGGGAAATCGAATCGCTTCTGGGATAGCTGACATACACCATCTCGCCATAATTGCTGGCGACCAACACGTAGGGCCATTTGCCGTTGGCCTTTCGCAGATCCTCATACAAAGGTAGGAAGAAGTCCTTGGTCTGACCCTGTGGATCGTAGGGGACCTCACCGATAAAGATCGGATAACGCCCGCCGTTGCACAGCTGTACCCGCTCCAGCTTGATGCCGCTTTTCTCCAAAACGGCGCGGGCAGGGTGTTGCCAGGTGGCGAGGTCGACATCCTGGCAATCGTGGGTCTTCTGGGTGTAGAGCTCGGTGTCCGGGAGGGCTGGGTACGCCAGGGCCTGGCCGGTCAGGAGCAGTAGAACCAGGGGCAAAAGACGCTGCATGAAGAGGGTCCGAATGAGGGGGAGGGTGATTGTAAGGGCTTTTGCGCGAGATCCAAGGCTTGAACCGTCGCGCAATCGCCTGTTTCCAAAGCCATCATCGATCAGTGTGCGCCAGCATTGAAGAAAAAATCCTCCTGTTCGACGGCCGTAAACGCGGCGCCCTCGATGTGGTAGACGGTGGGCTCTTCAGAAAAATACGGCTCCAGCCCCCTCATGAATAGCCGATGGTCTTCACTCGCTTCGAACCCCGGCGTGTGATCCTCAAGTGAAGCCCAACGCACGATGAGGTTGAATTGGCCGGGGTTCTCGATACCTTGCGCGAGCAGGTGGCCGCCGTAGCCTTTTGCACGAGACAGTAAAGGCGTGACATCGGCAAAGGCGCGCCTGAAGGTTTCGATGCGGTCCTGGTGTACGGGGAGCAGGGCGATCTCATAAATCATGATGTTCATCCAATGTGATTTGAACGGTTAGCGACAGCCATTCAGGCGATTAGCGATGGCTCGACGGCAATCGCAATTTTCCCATGGAGGCCGTTGTTCGGGCTTTCCAGCCGGGCATGAGCAAGGGGGATGTCTTCAAGTGAATAAACCGCTCCCACGTGTGGCCGTAGCTGACCGCGGTTGATCAAGGCACTCAACTCATCGAGCTTGCCACGGTTTTGTCGGGTGAAAACGAAGTGGTAGCTGGCGTTCTTGCCCCAGGCCTGGATGAGGTTCTGTGGCTGGGCAATGTCTACGATCGAGACCACGCGGCCCAGTTGAGCCAACACGTCGGGGCTGCGCGACAGCGTGTTGCCGCCGATGGTGTCAAACACCACATCGACGCCTTGGCCGGTCGTTTCGCGGTTGATGACCTCGACGTAATCCTCTTTTTCGTAGTCGATGACCACATCGGCTCCCATGGCACGGGCGAACTCGGCGTTAGCTTCGCGCACGGTGGTGAACACCCTCGCGCCGATGGCCTTTGCCAACTGGATCGCTACATGGCCAACGCCTCCCGCACCGCCATGGATGAGGATGCTTTCACCCACTCTCAGGCCTGCGCGGACGACCAGGGCCTCCCACGCCGTCCCGCCAACCAGGCTCAGGCTCGCCGCCTCAAGGTGGTTCAACGCAGCGGGCTTCTTGCCGATGATGCTTTCGGCGGCGACGTGGTACTCGGCATAGCTGCCGGAACCGTCGAATATCTGCGGGGTGTACCAGACTTCATCCCCCGGCACGAAAGACGTGACGCCAGGCCCGACGCTTTCAACGACGCCAGAGATGTCGTGGCCGGTGATGGTCGGCAGCGCCACCAGGTCGGGGTAGTCGCCGCGCCGGACCTGGTAATCCAACGGATTGATGGAGGTCGCATGCACCCGGACCAGGACGTGTCCGGGCCCCGGCACTGGCTTGGGCAACTCGCGAAGTTCGAACGATTCCGGGCCGCCAAATGAGGTGAGCATCATCGCTTTCATTGCAAAATCCTCTAATCGATAAAATTAGATATCGAGATATTTCGATATCCTGTGATAAAAAAAACCTACAACTCTTTCCCAATCAGCTCGGAGAGGGCGCTGATAGTGGCTTCGTTGCGCTTGTAATAGGTCCACTGACCGATGCGCCTGACCTCGACCAGACCCACCCGTTGCAGCGTTGCAAGATAACCAGACACCGTGGACTGAGACAGGCCGATGCCTTCCTGGATACTGCTGACACAGACACCCACCGTGTGAACGTCACCTTCATCCTGTGGAGGGAAGTTCTTTACGGGGTCCTTCAAGCCTTTCAGGATTTGCAGGCGAGTAGGGTTCGAGAGGGCTTTGAATATGTCGAGTAGTTCCATGCGCCCAGGATATCGAGATTTTTCGATATGTCAATACGCGTATTGCAGGCACATCAGTCAGGCCTGTCGAAGGCTGTGATAGCACCTGTTTCAGGCCGGGCCTGCGGCACACCCGGCCGGTCCGCGGCATCAAAGATCATCCTCGCACGGCGAAAACACTCCGCGTTTTCCAGCAGCCAAGTCCATAGCGGCACCATTCGGACCAGAAAACTGCGCCCCAGCGAGGTCAGCTCGTAATCGACCCGGGGCGGCGTTTCGCCGTGGTCGAAGCGAGCAATCAGACCGTCACGCTGCAGTTGTCGCAAGCTACGGGTCAGCATCCGCTGGGTGACACCCGGCAGGCGTCGACCAATTTCGGCGTGACGCAGCGTGCCTGCCACGCCCAACACATGCACGATACCCAACGACCAGCGATTGCCCGCGTGGGTCAGCACCTCGCGCTTGAGTTCACCGTCCTCGGCACCAAGGGCGTCGCACACGGCCTGGGATTGGCGGATGACTTCATCTTCACTCATTTCGTCGTGCGGTATCACGGGTGTGCCTTCTTCAGTGCGTTAACCAGGGCTGGCAGGATGCAGACATTCATTGCCGACCAACATTTGGGAGCTACAGATGCAACCGCACAATCCTGCAAAAAACCAGAAGATTCTCGTCTTAGGCGCTGGCGAATTGGGCCTGGCGGTGGTTCGCGCGCTGGTGCTCAACCCAACAGCGGAAGTGGCGGTGATGCTGCGTCCGGTCGCGCCAGAGGCGATATCCAGCGAGAGACACCAGGCGCTGCACGAGCTGGAAAGCTTGGGTGTCGAGGTACTGGCGGGGGATGCCGTCAATGACAGCGAAGAGCAACTCGCGGCAAGCTTCAGTGCCTTCGATACGCTAGTCAGTTGCCTGGGTTTTGTCGCCGGCCCCGGCACGCAACGAAAACTCACCCGTGCCGCTTTACAGTCCGACATTAAGCGTTACGTGCCATGGCAATTCGGCGTCGACTACGATGCGATCGGCCGAGGCAGCCCGCAGGATCTGTTCGACGAGCAACTGGACGTACGCGATTTGCTCCGCGCTCAATCCCGGGTGCAATGGCTGATCATCTCGACTGGCATGTTCACCAGTTTTCTGTTCGAGCCGGGCTTTGGCGTGGTCGATCTGGACAACAACACCGTACGTGCATTGGGCAGTTGGGACACGGCCGTGACGGTAACCACCGCGCAGGATATCGGCCGGCTGACAGCGACGATCCTGTTCGATTCAACCTTGCGTAACCAGGTGGTCTATATCGCAGGTGACACGCTCACGTATGGGCAATTGGCCGACACCGTGGAGCGATTGCTGGACAGAGCACTTGAACGTGTCGAATGGACAGTGCCTGCGTTGGAGGCAGACCTGCGTGCCGAACCTGACGATCAACTGCGCAAGTACCGTGCGGTGTTCGCTCAAGGCAGAGGCGTTGCGTGGGATAAAGCGCGGACGTACAACGGCGAGCGGCAAATCGAGACGACCAATGTGGTGCGGTGGATTGAGCAGAATCTGCTTTGACAGGGGTTGTTTTGTATAGAGGTGGTCTGGAGGTGGAGGGTTTTATGGTCGCAGCTGGTTGAATTTCTGTGGGGGTGTGGCGTGGTAGGTGTAATATCTTGTTACGCATAATGTATATTATGTTAAACGTCGTGTGTGCGTGCGTTTATATCGGTTTGTCACCTGCCGGCGTTACGCGACCGGCCGGGCCTGCTCCTACGGTTGCAACCTTTGTCCGCTCTGCTCATCTTTTCCGGGTAATGAGTTCACTCATGTACTGATTCAAGTCACGCAGATCGTTGATGCTCCAGGCGTGCGGAGCAATCTTCACGTTGTTTTCTCGCAAGGTTTTTGGAATCAGGCTTCCACTCGGGCGAAGAATGACCGATGAAACAATCACGCCGGGATAATCATTGAGTCGCTTCTTGAAGGCGGACGTGGTCAGGTCAGGCGTCGGCGGATTGCTCTTTTTCGCCAACGGCCCTGTTCCTTTGACGTCGGCGCCATGGCACACGGCGCATCGCTGTGTATAGAGATTCTTTCCATTGGCATTATCCGCATAGGATAACGACGGCTGAAAAGCAGATAAAAAGCCAAGCAGAACAACAGGTAATATCTTCATTTGCATTTATTTTATTCAGACGAAAAAACTATCCGCTCTTCTCGGAAGTCATGAGCGGCGCACAGTTGCTCACGACAAAGACATGCCGTGGATCATCAATCACTACACCCATCGCCACACAGGCTCACTTAAACGCTCGGCAAAAAAGTCCGATACCGCCTTGATTTTTACCGGCCGGGTGCGCGCCGAGGGGGTGACAAAATACAAGCCGCCACGCGTCATGCTCCATTCCGGCAGCACCACGACCAAGCGTCCATCGGCCAGGTATTCGCTGGCTATGAATTCCGGCAGTTCGGCAATGGCCAGTCCTTCAAGCAACACTGGCAATAACGCATCCGAGTTGGTCACTCTTAACGGGCCGCTGGGCACCACGTCTTCTTCGGCGCCGTCTTTGTGGGTGAACCGCCACACTTGGCTGCGGGCTCGATAGGCATAGCTCAGGCATGTACGGGTCGCCAGTTCGCGGGGATGGCTGGGGTGGCCGTGGGCAGCTAGATACGCCGGTGAGGCAACCAGGTATTGGGTGACCGCGCACAGATGCCGCGCAACCAGCGATGAGTCCGGCAGTACGGCAATGCGCAGTGCCGCATCGAAGCCCTCGGCGATCAGGTCTACCGAGGCGTCTGAAAGGTGCAGGTCAATCGACAGCTCGGGATACAGCCGGATCAATTGCGGCATCAGCGGTGCCACCCAACGCAGTCCAAACGACATGGGGATGGCCAGGCGCACCTGGCCGCGGGGCTGGATCGATAACGCCTGAGCCTCGCTTTCCACCGCTTCAGCCTGCCGATAGATCTCCCCTGCCCTGGCCGCCATGCTTGCGCCGAATTCAGTGAGGGCCAGTTGCCGCGAGGTGCGGTTGAACAAGCGTCCACCCAGGCGCTCCTCCAGCCGCGCGACCGCACGCGATACCGTAGGCACCGACACGCTCATGACACGCGCCGCGCCGGCGAACGAGCCCTCCTCGGCCACCTTGGCAAACATCGCCAACCCTTCGAAATCAGGAAGCTTGCTCATTTCATTTCTGCAACGATAGGTTTCAGACAATTCTATTTTGAAAGTCCCGCCCCGTCGATAAGCTTCTCTCACACCGCAAATCACTCAATCGAAATACGGGAGAAACACCATGACGAACAAACTCGAAGGCAAAATTGCATTGGTGACCGGCGGCACTACCGGCATCGGCTTGGCCACTGCAAAACGCTTCGCTCAAGAAGGCGCTCATGTCTACATCACGGGCCGTCGCCGAGCCGAGCTGGACGCCGCGGTCGCCGCTGTCGGCAACGCCACCGGCGTGCAGGTGGATTCCTCCAAGCTCGATCAGTTGGACGCGTTGTACCGCCAGATTGGCGCGGCCCACGGCCGCATTGATGTGCTGTTCGTCAATGCCGGCGGCGGCTCCATGCTGCCACTGGGCGAGATCACGGAACAGCAGTACGACGACACCTTCAATCGCAACGTAAAAGGCGTGCTGTTCACGGTGCAAAAGGCGCTGCCGCTGCTGGCTCCAAAAGCCTCGGTGATTCTCACCGGCTCCACGGCAGGCAGCTCGGGCACCGCCGCCTTTAGTGTCTACGCCGCGTCCAAGGCCGCCGTGCGCGCATTTGCACGCAACTGGATTCTGGATTTGAAAGACCGCCAGGTACGCATCAACACGATCAGCCCCGGCGCCACCCGCACGCCTGGCCTGGTTGAATTGGCCGGCCCCGATGCCGCTCAGCAGCAAGGCTTGCTCGACTACATGGCGTCGCTAATCCCAATGGGACGTGTCGGTGAAGCCGAAGAAATCGCCAGCGCAGCGTTGTTCCTGGCCTCGGATGACGCCAGCTTCGTCAACGGTATCGAACTGTTTGTCGACGGCGGCCAGGCGCAAATCTGACCACTCAGCGAGCGACTCCCCGGGACGGCGCTTATAACCGTTCATCAAGCGCGGCCCACTGCTATCAACGAAACAGCGTTATTGGCGTTAAACCACACTAGCAGTGGACCAACCGCAGGTAAGGAGCACGCATGACCCAAGCTTTCAACATCAGCGATCTCACCAAGCACTCCGTGCCTGACGATTTGCAGGTCACGAGCGCCAGTAGCCGGGTCAGCAAGAACCCGATCGAACTCATCGTGCAGGGTACCCCCGGCAGTGACTACCTGCGCGGTGGGCTGGCCAACGAGCTGCTGATGGGCGGAGCCGGCAACGACCAGATAGTCAGCGGGGGTGGCAATGACGTGATGGTCCCCGGTGCCGGATTCGACACCTTGTACGGTGGCGCCGGCAGCGATGTATTTCGCTTCGACCGCCTCGGCGACAGCTATATCAAGGCCGGAGGCGAGTTCACCGATGCCATCAGCTATTTTGATCCCGCCCACGATGTCCTCGACCTGTCAGCTCTGGGCTTTAGCCATCTGGGCAATGGCTACGGCGATACCCTGCACATACGTAGCGAGCCCCTGCGCGGCATCTACATTTTGGAAAACTACGAGCAAGACCATAATGGCCGGCATTTTGCCGTGCAGTTCCTGTCCAACAGCGGCCTGATTACCGATGCCAACTTGCAACCGCTGTTCAACGGTACCTCGCAAAACGACCTGCTGGTGGGAACCGACGCTGGCGAAACCATCAAGGCCGGCGCTGGCCGCGACACTATCGAAGCGAGTGCGGGCAATGACCGGCTATTTGGAGGCGCCGGCGGCGACACACTGAGCGGCGGCGCGGGTGCCGACACCTTTGTGTATAACCAGCTCAGCGACAGCTACCGCAACGATGCCAGTGGCAGCTACAGCCACCGCGACCTGATCACCGATTTCAATGGCAACGACCATGACATGATCGACGTGTCCGCGCTGGCCTTCACCGGGCTGGGTAACGGCTACAACGGTACGTTGAAGGTGGTCCTCAACCTGGCGGGCGACACCACCGCGCTTAAATCACTGGAGGCCGATGCCAACGGTAACCGCTTCGAAATCCTGCTCAGTGGGAACCACGTCAGTGAACTTAATGCCAGCAGCGTGCTGTTCGCCCCGCCCAGTAATGCGACAACTGTGACCACCCCGCAGCCGATCACACCGGTGAATCTGGCCGGCGACGATAAGGCCAATACCCTGTATGGCTACTGGGGCGACGATACTCTGGCCGGCGGTGCCGGAAACGACACCCTTGAGGGTAACGCTGGCGACGACGTGCTGACCGGTGGGTTGGGCGCGGACAAGCTCACCGGCGGCACAGGCAACGACCGTTTCGTGTTCACCAGCAGCGGCGACAGTTATGCAGGCAGCAGCGACCTGATCACTGACTTCATCTGGGGCGAAGACAAGCTCGACGTCTCCGCGCTCGGCGTAACCGGTTTGGGCGACGGCCGTAACGGCACCTTGCGCATGACCTACGATGAAATCAACGAACGCACTTACCTGCGTAGTAGCGAGCCAGGTGCCGATGGGCACGCCTTTCAGGTCACGCTAGCCGGATTCGATTACACGCACTTGATCACCAATGCCGACCTGGTGGTTGCCGATACGACAGAGATCGGGCTCATTGGGCACGCCACTGTTGACTACTTGAGCTAGCACTTCCCTCACAGCCGGCCATCAGCACCCACCTTTAGTTATGCAACGGCTACGGTGTGGGGTGCTGACCGCAGCTACGAGTCGAAAGCAGGCGTCTGAAATCGTCCGTTTTTTGGCCAGAAGCGGCCTTTGGCAATGGCGGCTATCGGCCGATTTTGTTGAAAAAGTAGCTCCCCTGTATGGCCTGCGGCAAAATCTCTGCATTGGCCAGCAGGGAAGCACACAGCATGATGGGACAGTTATCGAGTGGGCAGGATCGACTGTTTTACTCGTTCAACCTTGAAGATCACATCCCAGCCAATCACCTTCTGCGCAGCATTGATCAGTGTCTCGATCTGAACGACCTGCGCCATTACCTCGCCGATTTTTATAGCCCGATCGGGCGTCCGTCGATTGATCCTGAACTGATGATCCGCATGCTGATCGTGGGCTATTGCTACGGCATTCGCTCCGAACGGCGGTTGTGCGAAGAGGCCCATTTGAACCTGGCGTATCGCTGGTTCTGCCGGTTGAGCCTTGAAGATGAAGTCCCCAATCACTCGACCTTTTCCAAAAATCGACACGGCCGTTTTCGGGACAGCGATCTGTTTCGCTGGTTGTTCAACGAGGTGCTGCGTCGTTGCATGGATGCTGGCCTGGTCAAAGGCGAAGGATTTGCTGTGGACGCCAGCATCATCAAAGCGGATGCGAGTCGGCAGCGCGGCGTACCGGGTGATGAACAGGTCAACTGGAGCGATCCGGCCCTGAGCACCCGCGCCGTGCGTGAGTACCTTGAAGCCCTCGATGAAGAGGCTTTGGCCGAAACGCTACCGAAGCGTTTATCACTGACTGATCCACAGGCTCGCTGGACCGCTGCTCCAGGTGGCCCCGCGTTCTACGCTTACTCGACGAATTATCTGATCGATACCGAACACGGCGTCATCGTGGATGTGGAGCCTACACCCGCTCATCGAACGGCCGAAGTCGAGAGCACCAAGACGATGATCGATCGCGTTGAAGCGCAGTTCGACATCAAGCCGGAACGCCTCATCGGCGATACCGCGTACGGTACAGCGCCGATGTTGGCCTGGATGGTGGAGGAAAAAGACATCGAACCTCACGTGCCGGTGTGGGACAAAACCGAGCGCAAGAACGACAGTTTTTCGAGCAACGATTTCCACTGGAATGAAGAGATTGAGGAATACCGCTGCCCGGCCGGCAAGGCATTGCGCAGTGAATGGCGAGCCTTCAAGAACGAGCGTTCACACGTCACTAAGGCCAACACCATCATCTTCCGATCCCGGCAGACCGACTGCGCAACGTGTCCGATGAAAGCCAAGTGCTGCCCGAACACTGCGTTCCGCAAGATCGCTCGCAGCGTCCATGAGGCCGCTCGTGATGTGGCGCGGCGCATTGCAGCAACGCCGGCATATCAGCGCTCTCGCCACGAACGTAAAAAGGTCGAAATGTTGTTTGCCCACCTCAAGCGAATCCTGAAACTGGACCGCTTGCGACTACGTGGCATGAGCGGCGCGACCGATGAGTTCACGCTGGCCGCTGCGGTGCAGAACCTGCGCCGGCTGGCCAAATTTACCTCTCAAGGTCCACCGGTCACGGGATAGGTGCGCCTGCACTAAGCAAAAAACCTCAAACTAACCCACTAACTGAGCGGCAACGGTCAACGAAGGGCCGAAAAACCACTCAATGTGGTGAGTAGGTTCTCCAGTGGTAGTCGTGCCTGAGTTCAGGCGATCTGAAAAACCGACTTTTTCAACAGAATCGGCCGATTTCTGCCAATATTTATCCGCCCAAAACGACCAATTCATATCGGTCACGAATAGCACCCAGGCAAAATCTCGAGCGCCCCCCCACTCTTCAGTGACGTATTTCTACACCACAAACCGGCTCTACCCTGAAACCACTCAGGAATCGCGCTGAGCCTCTTGGCGCAGCGCATCAAGCTGTTGCTGTGCATGGGCAGCCTGGCAGTAGGCGTTGAGGATATCTGCAATCTGGTCGCAATCCAGGGTGATGCCTTCATGCACCAGGCCGGCAGACAGGATGCGGATCTGCGGCTGGGGCTTTTTGAGGGCCATGGCCTGGTTGCCGAATATCTGTCGCGCGGAGCGATGAACAGGCAGGGGCGCATCGGCACGCAACATCAGTTTCTGCTCCGTCAGCCAGCCTTCGTCATTGATGGAGACGTCGACAATGTCCAGCAGATCCACCGGTGCGCTCAGCGTGTCCGCAAACAGCTGGCGGCGGGTCAAGCGCATGAACACGTGTTGCCCCGCGTTGCGGTGCTGCCAGGTGATCAATGCAAACACCACCGCCATCACCGCAGCACACACGGCCAGGCTGGTGGCCCCGCTATTCAGGGCGTACCCCAGCAAGCCCAGGGCAACCAGCAAAAACAGCGGGCTGCGCACCTTGTAGCGGCGCGAGTTAGTGAATTCGGTCTGCTCGGGTACGCGCTGGATAACCTGCTCGAGTTCGGCGATCGCACGCTCGCGCTGGGCGTCGCGGGAGTCGGCGTATTCCTGGCTGAGTGCGCTGGCGAGATCCGACAGCGGATCCGAAGGTTGGGTCATGGATCATTCTCCTTGGACAGTGGGTATCGGCGGTGATACGGGCTGCGTGGCAGCCGACGACGCCGTATGGATGAGTTGGCTGAACCAGTGTCGGTCGTGTTCGGTGGGTACGCGGGTGGCCTCGGCCAGCAGCGCGTCATCCAGGGTTACGCCCAGTTGCTGGAGGCGGAGTGCCGTCGGCGGGTGTGTATCGAACGGGTGCGCGATGGTGTGGTTCAGCGCCGCGTCGTTCAGGCGCAGTGGCGTGTGTCGCAGGTGGTCGGCCAGGGCCTGGATCAGGTTGGAGTGGCGCTCGGCGAGCAGCGTGTTGATTTCAGCGTCCAGCGCGATCACCCGCAACAGCGCCTGGCAGAACAGGCGCTCACCGCCGATGTTGCCGCCCACCCGATCCGCCGCCAATTCCTGAGCGCGGCCCCAGTGATGCACCGCCAGTTGAAAGTAATGCAGGAAACGTTGCGTCATCCAGATCGCCGGGCGCTCGATCCAGGCCGGGTCGGCATCCTCGGCACGGATAAACGCAAAGTGCAGGCACATCAGGCTGAAATGCGCACCGATCTCGCTGCCCCGCTCGGTGTCACGGCTACAGAAATGGCCCAGCTCATGACCGATGATCGACGCGGCCTCGGCCTGGCTCAGGGTCGAGAGGTAGGTCAGCGGCAGGTAAAGGGTGCGCCCGCGGAGCAAGTCGCCGGCCGGTTGCAGGGCCACATCAACGCTGGTGACGAAAAACGATTGGTCGATGCCCACCACTATATGGTCGGGCACCGGCGCACCGGTGACTGTGGCCAGTTGCTCAATCCATGCCCACAAGGCCGGGGCTTTGTCACGCCCCATCCGGTGCCCCAGGAACGCCGAGGATGGGCTATCCAGCGCGTGCCATTGCTGGCGCAGACGCCCGATCAACAGGCAGCCCGCCCATAGCACGGCTATCAGCGGCACCGCCACCAGCAGTATGAGCCAGCCACCGGCTTTCAAATGGCTCCAGCCCCAGCTCAGCTCATACAACAGACTCAGGGCCAACGCGCCCATCAACAGCCCGGCGTAAGCCGCCAGCCAATGCCCCAAGGCACGCCAGCAGAGGAACAGGCGGTCGTAGAGAAAATCCCTGGACTTCAGCGCACGCCAGGCATCCAGCCTCAGCTTGAGCCACGTCGCAGGCCCGGCCACCAACGCGGCGAGGGCCAGCCAGTAGGCCAACCCTGCCAACACCTGACGCACGCGGAGCCAGGCGTAGTAGCCGCCGATATTCTGTGCTTCGCGCAGCACGTCATCGACGCGTCCGCTTTGCACACTGGCCCAGGTCATGAGCACCACCGGCAGCAGCAATATCGTCAGCGGCCACGACCACCGCGCGAACCGGCTCATGGCTCAATTGGCCTGCAAATAATCGGTCAAAAACGCCTGTGCATTGCCTTGGCTGGACAGGAACTCGTCATAGCCGACATTCAGCGCCTGCGATTCGCCAGGCAGGTACAGCTCGCCCCAGCCTTGTTGCAGCACCAGTACCACGAATTTCTGGCCGTCCACGGTGGTGGAATAGCGGGTGTCCTTACTGGTCTTTTCTACGGTCATCTTCTGGATCTTCATGTTCCAGTCGTGGTCGACACCCTCCAGCTGCACCAGCGCCTGATTGTCATTGCGCGCACCGATGCGCAGAGTCCAGACTTTCACGCCGCCTTCGCCGGCATAGGCCAGCACTTTTTCTGCGACTTCCGGGCGGTTTTCAGCCTGGGCGCCACCCGCGATCACGGCCAGAGCCAGGCACAGCAGCGCTGCCCACTTGCGATACATCAACATTTAGGGTTTCCTCGGCAGTTCAAAGGCCACCATTGAAATCAACGCTCAGGCGCCTGCCAAGCGGCGTGGCCGTGGCGCACAACAATAAGGCCGTGACGCACAACAAATGATCGGGCTGCCCAATGTCGATATCATGCAACGCTGCCCACCAGCCCTGACGGACACTTTGCCAATGGACCGCCGCAACCCCTATCTGGACACGCACTTCTGCTTCGATCACCCAGAGGCCCTGAACCAGGCCGGTGTATTCGATGAAAGCGCGCGGCAGGTCATGGGCAGCGCGATCGGCCATTACCGCGCGCAGACGCTGCGGTCGCAGCTGCAGTATTTCGATTGCGATCTGCAATTCCCCGAACCGTTGCGCATTCACAAGGTGCTGCCCGACAGCGTGTGCATCGTGCAGGTACTGGGTGGGCAATGGCAGCATCGGGTTGACGGTCGGCTAAATGAATACACGCCCGGCGCGCCGCATGTGCTGGGATTGAGTGAAAGTATGGAAGCCATGGACCAGATGCCTGCCGGCAGCCGTGCGCGCATGGCCGGGCTGCGCATCGGCGGCGACTATCTACGCGAATTGGCTGAAGAAGACCCGTCACTGCAATCGCTGGCCAGGCTGCTCGACGATGGCATGCACTTTTCCGAACTGCGCGGCTGTCGCGCCATCGGGAGTTTGTTCGAGCGCCTTTATCACTCACCCTACCAGGGCGCCTTGGAACGGCTCAATCAGGAGAGCCTGAGCCTGGCCGTGCTGGTCGAGCTGGCGATGCACCTGGCGCCACAGCCAGCTGAGCAGGTGGCCACGTCGCGCAGCCATTCGGACCTGGCACACGAAGCACGCTTCAAGCTCGACGCCAACCTGATGAACCCACCCGGCACTCCGGCGCTGGCACGGGAACTGGGCGTGGGTGAAACCACCCTGAGACGTGCCTTTAGCCGGGTGTACGGCCAGTCGATGCTCGATTACGTGCGCCAACAGCGCCTGGAACTGGCGCGCACTCTGTTGCGCCAGCGCAAATGGCACGTGGCGCAGATTGCCCACCGCCTGGGCTACTCCAATCCTGCCAATTTCAACCATGCCTACAAGGCGTATTTCGGCCATCCGCCAGGGGCTGAAGTCTGAGGTCGGCGACACTTGCTCTGTCGCCCTGCGCATCCATACGTCCGCTTTTGGCCGGTTAGCGACCGTCGCTCTGATTAGCCATCCTTTTCTTTCCACACGTGGAGGACTTGTCATGAACATCATCGCTACCTGCAGCCGTCAGCCCTGGAACCCGAGCTTGTACTCCTCGCGAGTGAGTCAGGATCAGCGTCACCGCTCACACGGCCCAGAGACCATCGCCTAAGCTGATACTACGCGAATGAGTGACCGGACCAGCGTAGCCGAAAGATGCCAGCGGTTATCCCTTTCCATCTCGGCGCCCTACTTGCCCAGCACGTACTGACCGAAATTATTGATGTGATCATCCAGGTTATCCTCAAGCATCATCCGGTACTGATCACAGAAATACTTCAGCAATGCCTCCCTCGCATCGGCCATTTCCGCAGCAGATTTGAAGTTCTGCGCGCTGGCCCAGGCGTTGAAACGTGATGTGCCAAACAGCATCGACGCGCTGATCTCGCCGAGGTTTCCATAGGTTTTCAGCTGTTCGTTGGACAGCTCAATATGGGCGTCTGCGCGGTCGTAGAAGGCGTGGTCGGTGGCGTCGGCCATGATAAGACTCCGATAAGCAAATGAGGGGCGTCATTGGAGCATATCCCACGGCTGGATTGCAGATGCCTGACCTCTACGCGAAGGAACGGTGAAGCCCGCCTGATCTAAGTGCCCCCCTCTCCTGCCTTCCATGCAGCCACATCAGAAATCAACAGTGGCCGATACCTTCAGCGTGCGCGGCGCCCCTTGGGTCAGATAACCACCGTTGGCCGAGGCCCAGTAATTTTCGTCGGCGACGTTCTCCAGCATTGCGTTCAAGGTCAGGGCGCGGCCATCCAGGTGCGTCCGATAGCGGGCGCCCAGGTCGACGCGGGTCCAGGCGGGGATGCTGTATTCGTTGGCGCTGTCCACGAATTGGCCGCCGGTGCGCAGTAGCAGGCCGTTCAGGCTCACCCCGGGCAAACCTGGCACATCCCAGTCGGCGCCCAGATTGAACTGGAACAGCGGCACACCCACCGCCTGGTTGCCATCGTCGCGACCGCCAGCGGTGCCGCGCAGCTCGGCTTTGGTCCAGGTGGCGCCGCTCAGCAGGCGCAGGCCGTCCAGCGGCTCGCCGAACATGCTCAGTTCCACGCCGCGATTGCGCTGCTCGGCATCCACCCGGTAGTAGCCGTCGCCGCCGAGCACGCCCTGGGGCTGCTCGATGCGGAACAGGCTAAGGCTGCCGCCGAAGGTGCCCCAATCCAGCTTGGCGCCCACCTCCGTCTGCTTGGAGCGATAGGGCGCGAACATCTCGCCGTTATTGAGCGCGGCGACCGGTGCGGTCGGCCCCTGTTGCAGAGACTCGACGCGGTTGGCATAGAGCGACAGGTACTCGGTGGGCTTGATCACCAGGCCATAGGCCGGCGTGGTGATGCTTTCCTGGTAGCTGGCGGTGCGGGCACCGCTGGCCGCGCTCCACGCATCAGCGCCGATGGATTGGCGGCGCAGGCCCAGGGTCAGCAGTACGCGGTCGTCGAGAAAGCCCAGGGTGTCGGACACCGCCAGGCTGCGGTTCTGTACTTTGGCGACAGTGTCCGGGTCGTGGATGTCGCCGGAAATGCTGGTGGCCGGCGGCTCGGCGACGGGCTGGCCCGCATACAGATTGCCGAAGCCACGACTGCCCGCCGCGGTGGACTCGAACGCGTTACGCTTCTCCTGCCAGATGCCGTTGGCGGCCAGGTTGATGCGATGGCTGACCGGCCCGCTCATGAGTTCGCCGCGCAGCCCCGTGACGGCGCTCAGGGTCTCTTGGTCCAGCGGCGAATAGAGGCGGCCGATACGTGCGTCGCCATTTTCGCCGTAGACGTAGTTGGAGGCGTATACCCCGTTCTCCCGCGTGTATTTGCCGCCTGCGCTCAGGTAGGCGGTCCAACTGGGCGACAGGCCGTATTCGGCGCTGAACATGCCATAGGTGTCTTCCAACTGCGACCAGCTCCAGGGCTGCGCGTAGTTGTGGTCTGAGTCCGGTGCCGACGGCGTCTTGCCGTTGAGCGTGCTGGTAGGCCCCGTCGTAGTCAGATAGACCACCGAGCGCCCCTCATTGACCCGTTGCTTCTGGTACCCGACATCCGCAGACAAACGTAGATCGTCACCGCGGTAGTCCAGGCCGAGGGTGGCCAGGCTGAAGCGTGAGTGCTCATCGTCCACCGCCGTCTCGCCCTCACGCTGGGCCAGGTTCACCCTTACGCCAAAGCGGTTGTCCTCGCCGAAGCGCTGGCCCAGGTCGAGGTGCCCGCCCACTCGGCTGTCGCTGGCATAGTCCAGGGTGGCGCTGCGGGTAGGAGTGTCCTCGGCGCGCTTGGAGACTACGTTGATCGCCCCGCCGACACCGCTGCCCGACGGCGATACACCATTGACGAAGGCGTTTGCGCCCTTGAACACTTCGACCCGCTCGACCGACTCGGTGGAAATGATCTGGCGCGGCAAAATGCCGTACAACCCGTTGAAGGCAATGTCGTCGCTGAACAGCTGAAACCCGCGCACGACGAACACCTGGGAGAAGTTGCCAAAGCCGAACGACTGCCGCACGCCCGGATCGCTGGCCAGCACATCGGCCAGGGTCTGCGCCTGGCGCTTCTCGATCAGCTCGGAGGTGTAGCTGGAGAAAGCGAAAGGCACATCCTGCATGTCCTGGTTGCCCAGCACGCCGATGCGCGCACCCCGCGCCGCTTCCCCGCCGGCGTACTCGGCCGGCAGGTCGACACGGCCTTCGGTGGTCCCACTGATAGTGATCGATCCCAGCTCCAACGCGCCCTGCTCCGGCAGCGGCACCAGCGTGAAGGTGCCGTCATCGCCGGTCTGGAAGGTCAGGCCGCTGCCCGCCAACAACCGCTGCAGGCCGTCGATCACCGAATAATCGCCCTTGAGCGCCGGCACCACACCGCTGCCACGGGTCAGGCCGGCGTCATAGAGCAGACGCACGTCGGCCTGCTCGGCAAAATCGGTGAGCGCCGCGTCGAGCCGCTGGGCAGGCACGTCGAGCGCGACGGCGTGCGCCTTTGCAGCAGCCATGGCCAGGGGTAGAACGGCTAGCGCCGCGAGGAAGGAAGTCGACCGCATGCTGATGTCCTTGGCTATCAATACGAAGAAGTCGCATTTGCAGGAACGGAAGACGAAGGCGGCGATGATTTCTGAACCATCGCCGCCTAAATATTTGCTTTTTTTCTTTAAGGGCCAGGTGCGACGCGGGTCTCAGTGGCGTGAGGCGACCAGAATCAACCCCGGCAAGCGCACCAGGCGCACAGGCAAGGTGCTCTCCACGGCACTCAATACGGCCTGTGGATCGTCTAGGGCGAATACACCGGTCACCTGGAGTGTGCGAGCGGCTTCGTCGACAAACAGCACCCGTGCAGATTGGCTGCGCTCAAGCTCAGCGAACACTTGCTCCAGGGGGCGGTCGCGCAATACCAGCTTGCCGCGCTGCCAGCCCAAGCGCTGGCGCGCGTCCAGTGCCTGCGGCGCCTGCAACTCCGCGCCGCGCCACTGCACCTGCTGCCCGCCGACCACCGGCAGCGGCTCGCGCCCGTCGCTGGAGGCCAGCACTCGGCCCTCGCTGACCGCGAGGTCGACACCGCCCTCCTCCAGCCGCACATCAAAGCGCGTGCCGGTGACGCGTATGCGCGCCTCGCCGGCCCTGACAATGAACGGCCGGGCCGGGTCATGGGCGACCTGGAAGTCCGCCTCGCCGCGGTACAGCCTGACCTCGCGGCGACCGTCGACAAACTGCCAGTCCAGCGCCGAATCGCCGTTGAGGGTCAACAGCGAACCATCAGCCAGGCGCAACTCGCGCACCTCGCCCGGTCGGGTGCTGATATCGGCGTACAGCCCGATCCAGGTACCGCGCGGTAACCACAACGCGAGCAACAGCATCGCGGCGCAGGCCAGCGGCGCCGCCCAGCGTCGATGGCGACGTACCACGCGTGCTTGAGGTTGCTCCGCCGGACGTTCTATCTGGCCGAGCAACGACCACAGCCCTTCCACCTCACGCGCCGCCTGCTCGTGCTCGGGCGCCGCCTCGCGCCAGGCTTGCGCGGCATCGCGATCGGCCGCGGTGGCACGGCCGGAATGCAGCAGCACCTGCCATTGCCGGGCCTGATCGAGTAGTGAAGGATGAGTCACGGCTGCGGGTCCACTTGCTGCTGGCAGTGTTCGAGGGCCTTCAAGATATAGCGTCCGGCCATGCTTTCCGAGACCCCCAGGCGTTCACCGATCTCACGCTGGGTCAGCCCATCCAGGCGATTCCACAACAACGCCTGGCGCAGGTGCGGCGGCAAATCCTGAACGACGCGCTGCAGTCGCTCCAGGCGTTGGGCGTCGCTTACCGCTCGCTCCGGCCCTGGCTGGGCACTGACCAATTCGATGGATATCTCCTCCTCGATGGGGCGCGCTTTCTGCTGACGGCGGTAGTCAATGATCAGGTTGCGTGCGATGCGATAGAGGAAGGCGCGAAGATTGCCGATCTCCTCGCCGGACGCTCGCCGGCGGAAGCGCAACCAGGTCTCCTGGCGCAGGTCGGCCGCCAGCTCTTCGCACTTCACCTGTCGCGTAAGGAAGCGCAGCAGTTCGCTCGAATGGTTTTCGAACTGGCCGTCGGCAGAATGAGGATCGGAGGGCCGGGACACGCAAGCGACTCGAACTGGAAAGAGCCGCGAGGTTATATAAAATGATAATGATTTGCAATTGCTGCGATGTTCGCGCCTCGCCCTTTACCTGCCGCGATGGGCGAAGCTTATTGCACTTAGGCTGAAAATTCTCGTGCCAACGTCTATGGTAGACAGTTGCAGCTGCGTTCAGCGTCTGAATGGCGCGTCGCAGTGGTGGCACTTTGCGGACTTCACGCCTGACTGGAGCATTTCATGACCCCGCATAGCACGCAGGCAACTCCCAGCGAACTTGCAGCGTTCGTCAACGACCACTTTTCGGGGCGCGGGATCCGGCCGGACGGCGTCATCGCCCAGTCCTGGTACCGCAGCGTCGTTGAGCACCGCCTCGACCCTGGCGCGGCAAGCCGCAAGAACATCCTCAGCGCCGAGGACATCCGTCGCCATCAGCAACACCATCAGCAATACCTGGCCATCGCCAGCCAGGGCGTCAGCGGACTGGCGCGGCGCGTGGTGCCGGCCGGCTTTGCGGTGCTGTTGAGCGACGAATACGGCATTACCCTAGATTCTCGATTGCCTAGCCAGCACGATGCCTACACCCAATCAGGCTTGGTGGTGGGGGCGAGATGGGACGAATCAGTGGTGGGCACCAACGGCATCGGTACCACGCTGGCAGCGACGCAGCCATTGATCATCCACCGTGACGAGCATTTCCTGGCGGCCAATTCCCGCCTGAGTTGCTCGGTAGCGCCCATCTTTGATGCCCAGGGCCTGTTGCGCGGTTGCCTGAATGCGACCTGCATGAACAGCGACGGTCCTCGGGAAAGCCAATACCTCACCTTGCAACTGGTGATCATGTACGCGCGCATGATCGAGAATGCACACTTTCGCCAGAGCTACCGCGACCGTTTGACCCTGTCTCTCGTACCCATCGATGAGATCGCCGACCTGGGCAATGAACAATTGCTCGCCCTGGATGAAAGCGGGCGCGTCATTGGGGCCAACCGGGCCGCGTTTATCGCCCTGGACGCGACCGACACACCAACATTGATCGGTGCCTCCATCGAGCGCCTGCTCTCGATCACCGTGGATGAGCTGCTCCAGCTCACCAACGGCGGCGCCCGTGGCGTGCGTCTGCGGGGCCCTCGGCACGAATCCCTGCTGGACGTCGGCCTGCGTATCCCCTCTGAACGGCACCGCCCGCTCCCCGTCGCCCGCCCTGCTCTTCGGGCTCACCCGGATCTTCAGCAACTCGCCGGCCTGGATGCCCGGCTGCAGCAAAACACCCAGCGCGTGCGCAAGGTGATCGACAAGGGCATACCGATCCTGATCACCGGTGAAACCGGCACCGGCAAGGAGGCGTTTGCCCGTGCGATCCACCATGCAAGCCATCGCCGCGCCGGGCCTTTCGTGGCGTTGAACTGCGCGGCGATCCCCGAGACGCTGATCGAGAGCGAGCTGTTCGGCTATCGCGCCGGCAGCTTCACGGGCGCTAACCGAAAAGGCATGAAAGGCAAGCTGGAACAAGCCAACGGCGGGACGTTGTTTCTCGATGAGATCGGCGACATGCCTGCCCATTTGCAAACCCGCTTGCTGCGGGTGCTGGCGGAGCGAGAAATTTCGCCGCTGGGGGCCGAGGCGCCGGTGACGCTGGATGTTCAGGTGATCTCGGCCACTCACCAGGATCTGCATGCGATGATCCGCGACAAACACTTTCGCGAAGACCTGTTCTACCGCCTGGCCGGCATGAACCTGGCACTGCCGGCCCTGCGCGAGCGCAGTGACCGAGCCGAACTGATCGATACGCTGCTCGCAGCCCAGCCCGGCGCCCAAGGGTTACAGCTTGACGCCGATGCCCGCCAATGCCTGCTTGATTACGCCTGGCCCGGCAACATTCGTCAGTTGCTCAATAGCCTGCGCTACGCAGTCGCCCTGGCCGAAGGCGGCGTGATTGATCGGGAGTGCTTGCCCTGTGAATTGCTGGCGCCGCAAAAGCCGTCGCCGTCAATCAGCGCCGTCGCGCAGGCCAACCACCTGGAGGCGCAACTGGACGGTGAGGAGTCCCGCCACTTGCTCGGTACTCTGCGCCGGCATCGCTGGAACATCAGCGCCGCCGCGACGGACCTGGGCATCTCGCGCTCGACGCTGTATCGCAAGATGAAAAAGCACGGTCTTGTCGCGCCCAACGACCTGCCCTGACAGCGGGTCCCGCGGCCAATGAAAATGCCGGCGCCCGTTGCAGGCGTCGGCATTTTCCAGGGGCAGACTATGGATCAGATCTGAATGTAGACCACGTGGGTGTGGGTGTACTCATACAAGCCGTGTTTGCCGTCCGCGCCGCCAATGCCGGATTTGCGCGCCCCCGCATGGAAGCCCTGCATCGCTTCAAAGTTCTCGCGATTGATGTAGGTCTCGCCGAAATCCAACTCATTGCTGGCGCGCATGGCCGCGCTCAGGCTACGGGTGTAGACCGAGGATGTCAGGCCGTACTCGCTGTCATTGGCCAGGGCGATGGCTTCGTCCAGGTCCTCCACGATCTGGATCGGCAACACCGGGCCGAAGATTTCCTGGCGCATGATCGCCATGTCGCTGCCACAGCCAGCCAACACCGTTGGCTGATAATGAAAGCCCGCGCCCTTGTCCGCCACCGCCCCGCCCGTGACCACTTCAGCGCCCTGCCCTGTGGCGGTCCTGACCATCTGCGCGACTTTGTCCAGCGCGGCCTGGTTGATCAGCGGCCCCATGTCCAGGTCGTCTTCAGCCAGCGGGTCGCCGTACCGGGTCGCGGCCATCGACGCGGCCATCTGCTCGATGAACTGATCGGCGACCTTGCGTTCGACGTACACCCGCTCGGCGCAATTGCACACTTGTCCGGTGTTGATCACCCGCGACGCAGTGACGGCCTTGACCGCCAGTTCCAGGTCGGCGTCCGCGAGCACAATGGCCGGCGCCTTGCCACCCAGCTCCAGGTTGAGCTTGGTGATGTTCGGCGCCGCCGCGGCCATGATCCGCGAGCCCGTATCGACGCTGCCGGTGAAGCTGATCAGGTCGACGCCGGCGTGACGGGTCAGGCGTTGCCCGACCGTCGCTCCCGTACCGCTGACCACATTGAATACCCCGGGCGGCAGGTCGGTTTCGGCCACCAGGCGGGCAAACTCGAAGCAGTTGATGGGGGTTTCTTCGCTGGGTTTGATCACGATGGTGTTGCCGGTCACCAGCGCGGGCGCCATCTTGCGAGCGATCAGGAAGAACGGGAAATTCCACGGCAGAATGCCGGCCACTACGCCCAAGGGCTTGCGCAGCAGGAAGATGTTTTCGCCGACACGGTCGCTGGTCAGCACCTCCCCTTCAAGACGCCGTGCCCATTCGGCCATGTAATCCAGGTAATCGGCGGTGAAGTTCACCTCCACCCGCGCCAGTCCCAGCACTTTGCCTTGTTCGGCAGTGATGAGGTGGGCAAGTCGTTCGGCGTTGTCGCGCACTTTGCTGGCGATCTTGCGCAGGTAACCTGCGCGCTCGATGGCCGGACGGGCCGCCCAGTTTTTCTGCGCGTGGCGCGCCGCGGCAATGGCCGCTTCAACCTGCTCGCCGCTGGCTTCGGGCACGCGTGCCAACAGTTGATTGTTGGCCGGGTTGCGCACTTCGATGCTGGGGTCGCTGGGAACGAAGGCATTGGCGATGAAGTTCTGGTAATGGATGATTTCGGTCATGTGCTTGCTCTCGCGGACAGTGTCGAAAACGATGCAGGGGCGCCCCGCCCCTGCATCACGGGTATTCATTGGGCGCTGAAGGTCTTCCAGACACCGCCTTCCTGCTGCAGGTCGTGGGCGCGCTTGATCAGGTATTGGTGGATCTGCTCCACCTGCTCCGGCGTGAAGGCGTCGGCAAAGGACGGCATGCCGTCAGGCACCCGGCCGCCGTAGAGAATGCCGAGGAACATCTGGTGTTTTTCCGGCGTCAGCTTGCGCAGGTCCGGCAGCACGCCACCGCTGACCGCATGAATGCCATGGCACTGCGAGCAGTAGCCGTCATAGAGCTTGCCACCCGCGTCCACCGCGACGGTGTCACCGGTCAACGGCGGCGGCTTAGGGGTCTCGGCAAGCGGTGCTGGCTCGTTGAGTTTCGCGGTGCCACCCAGTTTGTAGGTCAATACCTGGGAAAACGGACGGACCCCGGCGCGCAGCGACAAAGCACCGGCAAAGGTCGAGAAGGCTCCGCCCCAGCCGGCCATGAAGGTGACGTATTGCTCACCGTCGACACTGTAGGTAATCGGCGCGGCCATGACGCCGCTGGCCGCCGGTTGTTCCCACAGCTTCTTGCCGGTATCGGCGGCATAGGCTATTACCCGGCCATCGGCGCTGCCCTCGAACACCAGGTTGCCGGCCGTGCTCAAGGTGCCGCCGTTGAAGATCGTCACATAGGGCACTTCCCATGCCGGCTGCTGCTTGACCGGGTCCCAGGCGATCAGCTTGCCAGACCAGCCCTTGGCCATTTCCAGCAGCCCGTCAGCGTTCTCCGGCATCATCCCGGTGCGCAGGCCCAACTGGTACATGCTCTTGAATGGGTTGCGCTTCGGCGCCTCGGGGATGTGCTCGTAATAGGCGGACATGATGTGCGCCGGGATGTACACCAGCCCCGTGTTCGGGTTGAACGACATCGGCTGCCAGTCATGGGCGCCCCAGAACGCAGGCGTCACCAGTTTGCGCTTGCCGTCCTTCCAGTAGGCGGCGTTCTCGTCATCGACGATGGGCCGGCCCGTCTTCATGTCCATGCCCTTGGTCCAGCTCTGCGGCACGATGCCCTTGGCCGACAACAGCTCCCCCGTGGCGCGGTCGATCACATAGAAGAAGCCGTTCTTGGGCGCTTGCATCAACACCTTGCGCGGTTTTCCATTGATCGGCAGTTCCGCCAGGATCATGTGCTGGGTAGCGGTGTAGTCCCAGGCATCTCCCGGCGTGGTCTGGTAGTGCCAGACGTATTCTCCCGTGTCGGCATTGACCGCGACGATCGAGGACAGGAACAGGTTGTCACCCTTGGCCTGGCTGCGCCATTTCGGGTCCCACAACGAGCCATTGCCCACGCCGATGTACAACAGGTTCAGCTCAGGATCGAAGGCAAAAGAGTCCCAGGCGGTGCCGCCGCCACCCTGCTCGACGAACGCGTCGCCGTGCCAGGTCTTGGCGGCGATGGCCATGGCCTTGTCTTCCGGCGGCAGCTTGGGGTCGCCCGGTACGGTATAGAAGCGCCAGGCCTGCTTGCCGGTTTCTGCATCGTAGGCGGTGACGTAGCCACGCACGCCGAATTCAGCGCCGCCGTTGCCAATCACCACCTTGCCGTTGACCACCCGAGGGGCACCCGTGATGGTGTAGCTGCGCGCGTGATCGGCCCGGGTGTCCACCGACCAGGCGCGCTGGCCGGTCCTCGCATCAATGGCTTCCAGGCGCCCGTCGAGCACGCCCACGTAGACCTTGCCCTTCCACACCGCAACACCACGGTTGACCGCATCACAGCAAGCCTCACCGGCGCGGTTGCGGTCGGACTGTGGGTCATACTTCCAGATCAGCTTGCCATTGCGTGCATCCAGGGCGTACACCACCGAAAACGGCCCGGTGGTGTACATCACGCCGTCGACCACGATGGGCGTGGCTTCGACACCACGGTCAAGATCCAACTTGTAGCTCCACGCCAGGCCGAGCTGGCTGACGTTCTGGTCGCTGATCTTGTTGAGCGGGCTGTAGCGTTGCTCATCGTAGGTACGACCGGTGCTCATCCAGTTACCGGGTTCCTGGTTGGCGGCAATGATCCGCTTGCCATCGACATTGGCCGGCATGTCCTGCGCCCAGGCCGGCATGACGCTCAGGTTCAGAGCTAACGCGACGAACAGGCTCTTGAGCGGAGCGCCGATGGGCGCGGTTCGGGGGGCGGGAGGCACGGCGAGACCAAACTGTGTCATGGGGAACTCCTGATTCTTATTAGTAGCGAAGCCATTGCGCTGCGCAGGGGGACAAGAGCAACCCCTGTGCCAGCCTTCGCCAAAGACCTGCAAGCCACGTCATACAAGGCTTGCAAGCCGGATCGCTGACTGCGTCAACCTGCGACAGGTGTCGCACCCATGGGGCATCTGTCCCACCCTTGGCACACTTGGGTTTTATTAATAGGAATGTGGTTAAAATCCGATCGCCCCACGACAGTCGCCACAGGAACCCGCTAAATTAGCGCCTCCAGACCTGATGAGGTTCTGCGTCATGCCTTTAGAGTCCGATGTCTTTCTCAACCGCCGCGGGCAACGCGGTGCAGACCTGTTCGTAGAAGTGCTTCGCAGCGAAGGTGTGCGCTACGTCTTCGGCAATCCGGGAACAACCGAGCTGGCTTTGCTCGACGCCCTCTCAGGCGCCCAGGACCTCCAATACATCCTCGGCCTGCAGGAGGCCTCAGTCGTCGCGATGGCCGACGGTTATGCGCAGGCATCCGGTCGCCCCGCCTTCGTCAACCTCCATACGGCCGGTGGACTGGGCAATGCCATGGGCGCCATGCTCAACGCCAGGATGGCGAACACGCCGCTTGTCATCACCGCCGGTCAACAAGACACGCGACATGGCGTGACCGACCCGCTGCTCCACGGAGACCTCGTCGCTCTCGCCCGACCGAGCGTCAAATGGGCGGAGGAAATTCATCATCCCGAACATATTCCGATGCTGCTGCGCCGTGCGTTTCAGGACTGTCGCACGGGGCCGGCCGGCCCGGTTTTCCTTTCCCTGCCGATTGACGTGATGGAGCAACACACGGATGTCACGGTCGGCCCGCCATCGCGAATCGAGTGCGGTGCCGTGACCGGGGCGATTGAGGAATTGGCCGCTGCCCTGGCGAACATCACCCCCGGTCGCCTGGCGATTCTCGTGGGAGAAGAAGTGATTCAGTCGCGCGCGGAAGTTGAAGCCGTGAGGCTTGCCGAGGCACTCGGCGCACCGGTCTACGGGCCTTCCTGGCCCGGGCATATTCCGTTCCCGACGGCCCATCCGCAGTGGCGGGGAACGCTGCCTGCAAAAGCTTCCGATATCAGGGAGACGTTCTCCGACTTCGACGCGGTCTTCCTGCTCGGCGGCCATTCGCTGATCAGCTATCAATACTCCCAGGGCCCCGCTATCCCTTCTCACTGTCGCCTTATCCAATTGACCAGCGATGGACACCAACTGGGCAGAGTCCACGAGACCGCGCTAGGGCTGATCGGCGATGTAAGACTTTCCTTGCAAACGCTGTTGCCGATATTGGACAAGCGATTGGCCCCAGACCGGGAGACCATCGCGACGCTGCGACACGTCGCGAGCCAAGCACGCGATGCACGTCGCGCCGACGTCGCCGCTCGCTACAGTCGCGAATTCAGCGCGCCGGTGACCACACCTTTCGTGGCTGCCCACGAGGCCGTCCGGGCCATCGGGCCGGACGTCTGGATCGTCGACGAAGCCCCCGCCACGATTCCCCATGTCCGCGCCTGCCTGGATTCCCATTCGGCCCGCCAGTATCTTTTTACCCGCAGCGCCATCCTCGGCTGGGGCATGCCGGCGGCTGTCGGAACATCGCTTGGCCTGGACCGCAGCCCGGTCGTCTGTCTGGTCGGTGATGGCTCGGCCATGTACTCACCGCAGGCACTCTGGACGGCGGCGCATGAACGGCTGCCGGTCACGTTCGTTGTGATGAACAACGGCGAATACAACATTTTGAAGAACTACGCTCGTGGCCAGGCGCACTACCTGAATGCGAGCACTGACCAGTTCATCGGCATGGACCTGCGCGATCCGGCGATCGACTTCCTGGCCCTCGCCTCTTCCCTGGGGATCACTTCGCGCAGGATCGAGCGCGCCAGCGATATTGCCGGCGCGGTGGAAGAAGGCATTCGTTCAGGCGTCCCGAACCTCATTGAATTGCCGATCATGGCCTGAAGAAATGGACACGCCGGGTCCCTGCCCCGTCTGTACGGGGCCGTGGGCGATGGGTCCGTCCGGAATTACCTGACACGCTCGAGAGTCATCCGTATCACCCTCCCTTAACCGTAAGGACGCGACGCCCTGGCCGAGATAATTGCCAGGCGCAACTCCCGCGAAGCGGCATAATCGGCCTGCCGGCCCAGTTGCCAGCCCAGATACCCCCACAGCAGCGCGCAACACGCGCCGACCATTGCGGCCAGGCCGGCGCCCTGTCCCAACATGTCGAGCAGGCTCTTGGCCCACCCACTCATGGCGTCGCCAGCGCGATAAACCACGGTGTCGATGACGTTCTTGGCCTTGTATTTACTCTCGGCATCCAACGGCGCAAAGAGCATTTCCCGGCCGGGCCTGACGAACGCGTACTCGCCGATGCGCCGAATGATCATCAGCGTCGCAAGCAAGGCAAATCCGGGCGCCAGTGCAAGACCGACGAAGCCGATGCACATGAGCAACGGCACAATGGCCAACAACGCACGGATCCCCAGCCTCGGCGCGATACGACCGGTGATGAACAGCTGGGACAGTAACGCGCCCGCCTGCACGATGATGTCGATGGTGCCGAAGATGCGAACCTGCGAAGCGCGGTCCGGGTAAAGCTCGGCCACCAGGCGCGCCTGCTCGAAATAGAGAAAGGTGCTGACCGTCGCCAACAGCACCACGACCCCTGCTATTCCCAGCAGGTAAGGCGACTGGAACACCGCCGTCAAACCACTGAACGGGTTGCCCTGCAAGGGCTGGCGGGTGGATTGCGTCGGCGCGGCGCCAGGGCGACCAGCCCCGCCCGTTTCGCGCCATTTCATCAATGCCCGTTTCAAAACCAGCGTCACGCCGAGCAGCAAGGCCGCCAGGAGCATTAAGCCTGACGCACCGATGGTCTCGATGAGCAGCGCACTCAGGGCTGGCCCCAGCAGGCCGCCGATGCTGGCGCCTGCCGCGATAAAGGCAAACAGACGCTTGGCCTGCTCACTGTCGAATACATCCGCCATCAAACTCCAGGCCACGGATACGACGAACAGGTTATAGACCGAGATCCAGACGTAGAAGACCCTGGCCAGCCAGATGCTGTCCGGCTGGAACTGGAAGACCTCGACGAACATCAACAGGTTGAACCCGAAGAAACCGTACACCCAATCAATGAGGCGCAAACGCGGTACCCTGGCACTGAGCCAGGCGAATACAGGAACGGCCACCAGCATGGCGACGAACGTCGCGGTGAACAACCATTGCAGGTTCTCCACGCCCGCCGCGATGCCCATCGACTCGCGGATCGGACGCAGCATGAAGTAACCGGTAAACAGGCACAGGAACAGCAAGAAACCGCACAGCGCCGGAAGCAGCTCACCGTCGCGGGCGTTAACGGCGAGACTCAGCCGGTGCAGATAGGAATGCATACGCATGGGAACTCCAGGAAGACGGCAACAGGCCAGAGAATGGGCACCGGACGAATCGGATGCCCACCGTTGCATCAGCGGTAGGTGACGCCGGTCAGCTGTTCAGAGACGGACCAGAGCCGCTCGGCATCCGCCTCCTTGGTCGCCGCGGCGGGCGTCTTGGCGAAACCCAGCGGACCGCGTTTTTCCTCATCTCCGGTCGGGCCGTAATAGGCTCCGCCACTGGCTTGCCGCGCGGTGGCGGCGTATAGCGTAGGCAACGCCCCTTGCGCAGCCGAGTGGTACACGTCGCGGTCCTTTGCCCAGCGCCGGCCGAACTCGCTGTTAAGGCCGGGGCCGCGCGCAATCAGCTCGGTGACCGCTACCCCCGGATGCGCGGCAACGCTGCGAATGCCCCATTTTTCGGCATCACTGCGCCGTTGCAACGCAAAGGCCCACTGCAGGACGGCCAGTTTCGATTGCGCGTAGGCCGCATAAGGGTCGTACTTCTGTTCGAACTGCAGGTCATCAAAATTTACCGCGCCGCGCGCTGCTGCAATGCTTGAAAGACTCACCACGCGGGCGTCTTCGCTTTGGCGCAAGAGCGGTACCAGCAAACCGGTCAATGCGAAATGCCCCAGATAATTGGTCGCCAGCTGGAGCTCGTAACCGTCCGCCGAGAGGCCGCGTTCTGGCGGGGCCATGATGGCAGCGTTGTTGATCAGCACGTCGAGGCGCGGCAGGTTCTGGTTGAGGCGCTGGGCCAAGCCGCGTACGGATGAAAGGTTAGCCAGGTCCACGGCCTCGAACTGCACCTTGGCGCCGGGCACTGCCTGTTGAATACGGGCAATGGCCTCGGCGCCGCGTTCTGGATTGCGCGCCGCGATAATCACGTCGGCGCCGGCACGCGCCAGCGCCAGCGCATCCTCATAACCCATGCCGCTGGTGCCGCCGGTAATCAGGACGATCCTGCCGTTCTGGGACGGAATATCGTCGGTCGACCAATCCGGTTTCGGGGCAACCCGGGCCGAAGCTTCGATGGTCACGGCGCTGAGCAATGCGACACCGGCAACCAGCGCCCGGGCCAGTCTCGGCAGCGGACTCGTGTGGTTCTTGAAACCGAATGCGCAAAAGCTTGTTGTTGTATTCCACATGGTTGAGTGCTCTCTATTTGAAGGTGAACTGGCACGGCCGGCGGTCACTGGTTGGCGCATGCATCAGCCAGTTGCAGAAAGCTGACCTGGCGGATTTCGCCGTGCGTATCCACGTAGGTCATCTTTGCCGGCACCACTTCGCACACGGACGATTGCGGCGCTTCGATCCGAATGGCCTGGGCGACGTCCAGCGGCATGCCGTACTCGTAAGCCGGTGGTTGTGGTTGTTCTTTGGCAAACAGAGGTGAACCGCTCAACGTGATGACTGCCAGCAGACTGGCGATCGATACATTCTGGATATTCATGGTGGGACTCCACGGCTACCTTTACCGAAATGGTGGTAGCACTCTAGGAGCAGGACACTGACGTCAAGGTGACTGCCGACTGACAGGAACATGTCAAACGCCGGCGCTGGGAAACACCGGCTAACGTGCCGCCTGGCTCGTCAGGGAAAAACCGAAGGTATTCAGGCCATCCTTGCTGTGGGCGAACACCCGGCCACCGTGCATGGAGGCCACCGCCCGCACGATGGAGAGCCCCAGGCCATGATACGCGTCACTTCGTGCCCGGGCGGCGTCGGCTCGATAGAATCGCTCGAACAAACGCTCCAGGTGCACGTTGTCAATCGGCTCGCCAGCGTTGGACACGCTGACCTCGGCCTGCATGCCGTGGCTGACCAGGCTCACGGTGATCGTGCTGCTGGGCACCGCGTATCGCGCCGCGTTCTGTATCAGATTGGCCAAGGAGCGGTGGAAAAGGCGTCGGTCGATGCGCACGTGCATGTCGCCTTGGATCACGACACTCAGTTGCTTGTCGTGCAGGACCGGCTCCAGGTATTCCACCGTCTTCGACGCCTCTTCGTTCAGCGAGACATCACTCAGTTCGGTTGCCCGCTGGCCGCTTTCGGCACCCGCCAGGAACAGCATGTCGTTGACGATGGTACCCATCCGCTCCAGCTCTTCGAGGTTGGACTGCAACAGATCCTGAAGCTCGTTCACGTCCCGTCCATGGGCCAATGCGACCTGGGTCTGGCCGATCAGGTTGGTCAGCGGCGTTCGCAGCTCATGGGCCACATTGGCATTGAACCCTTCGAGCTGGCACCAGGCCGCTTCCTGGCGAGCCAAGGCGCCATTGAACGACACCGCCAGCTCTTGCAATTCGCCGGGCAGCGCCTCGGTGTCCAGTCGCTGCTTGGAATCCCCCGGTGGCAGGCTGTTGGCCTGACGGCTCAGGCGCCTGACCGGCCCCAGGCCAAAACGCGCGATCCAGTAGCCCAGCAGGGCAACCAGCACGACGCCGAGGGCCGATGTCAGGACCAAGGTCTTGGTGAAATGGTCCAGGGTCTTCATGAACGGCGTCGAATCGAGTCCGACGATAAAACGTAACTCCGGTCGGCTGCCCATGGCTGCGATGGTCTCGATCATCAGCATCAAGGGCCGATCCCGGTCAGGTACCTCGACGGTGGAAAAACCATCCGGGCGTCTGGACCAATCCTTGCCGTCCGGCATTGCCCCGCCATAACTGTAGGCGGGGTTGTCAACCAGGACCCAATAACGCACTCGCTCGTCCGCGGGTGTCAGGCCGTCGAGCTTCTGGCGCAAGCCGACCCAGAATTGCGGCGAATCATATTTTGCGAGCACCGGATCGAGTACCGAATGGCGCAGGATCAGCTCGTTCTGCATCTGGTCTTCGAGCGATTGCTTCAAGGAGCAGCGCAACAGTGTCGCGCTGACGGCGGTGATGAGCGTGACCGCGAGTGCAAACATCAGTGCGAGCCGCTTGGCGATCGATCCTTTCATCACTGCGCACCGACTGGCCTGTCGTTGGCCTCACGACTCTCCAACACATAGCCCATGCCACGGACGGTGTGCAGCAGCTTGCGCGGATACGGCGCGTCAACCTTGGCTCGCACGCGCTTGATCGCCACCTCGACCACGTTGGCATCGCTGTCGAAATTCATGTCCCAGACCTGTTCGGCAATCATCAACTTGGAAAGAATTTCCCCCTGGTGCCGCGCCAGCAGGCTCAACAGGCAGAACTCCTTGGCTGTCAGGTCCAGCCGCACCCCGCCTCGGGTCACCTTGCGTGCTTGCAGGTCGACCTCCAGGTCGTCGATGCGCAGGTGCGTCGGGTCCGCGGTGTCATCGGCGCGACGTCGGATCAGGGCCTGGACGCGCGCGACCAACTCGGCAAAGGAAAAAGGTTTGGCCAGGTAGTCATCGGCGCCCTCCCGCAGTCCCCGGACACGATCATCCACCGTGCCCCTGGCCGACAACATGATCACCGGGGTTTTCTTGTGCAGGCGCAGCCCCTGCAACACGCCGTAGCCGTCCTTGCCTGGCAGCATGACATCGAGGATCACCACGTCGTAATCCATTTCCAGCGCATAGTGCAGGCCATCGATGCCATTGGTCGCGACATCGACGATGTAGCCAAGCTCGCTCAAGCCACGGTGGACGTAGGAGAACGTCTTTTCTTCGTCCTCGACAATGAGCAGACGCATCAAGTGGTTCCTCTGTGGAAGCGGGGGGCAACCTACAGAGTCTAGACAGACAAGGTGTCTGCAAGCTGACCGCTTCCTGACATTCCTGTCAGAAAGGGTCTGCGAATTGATGGTGTATGTCAGCTATCCCAAAAGTGAGTCGATTTCCCTGGGGGATGGGAGCTGCGAGATGCCCCAAGCACCGCGGCTTCGAACTCGGCGATTATCCGGTCTCGATTATCAGCGACCAGCTTCTTGACCATGGCCGAGTAGGGTTTCGAGGGGGCAGCCCGGGCTTGCAGTTCAGCGAAAATGGTCTTGGCTTCATTGCGCAGGTATTGGAAGAATGGTTCCCTATGGTCCATCGGGGCGGCAGTCTTGAGCGCGTTTTCCGCCTTCATCAACTGGTTCTGAACCTCCAGCATCAGCTCGGTGCGCGCCTCCACCAGGTACACTCGGTTCAAGCCAAATATTTGATAGGTGGCAAGTCCGTAAGGGTCCCAGTCATTCCCCACTTTCAGCGGAGCAATCAGACTCAGGCCCCGTTCGACGATCCATTGCAGGTGCATATCCGGGTTGCGTTGAGTGGGGTCGATGAGGCAGGCATCCTCGGCCTTCAGATCATCGCCTTTAGCCATGGCACGCTGCCCACGAATCGGGAAGGCATCATATTTGCCGAGCTTATAGGCGCTCCCCTGCATTTTTTGCGTGTAGGGCTGTTCAGCCGTGAAGGTTTGAACTTCATGGTATTCAGAACTATTGCAGTGGATACAGCTGGGCAGCAGATTGGTCCAATCGGACGCCAGCCACCAGTAGCCCGTATGGCCAGGATGGTCGATGACCCGGTTCTTGGGCCGAAAGTGTTCAACCTGGACAGGGCCCACCGCTTTGTAACTGGATTCGCAATACGCACATTTTTTATGGAACAGCGTATTCAACGCCTGCCTTACGTCTTTTGCCCCATAGGCCTTGAAGTTGAATTTCTTGGTTTTCTTAGCTTGTTTGGCTGTCTTCCCCTTGGCTTTGGCATTTGTTTTCGGAGGCGCCGGCTGAGTGGCTAGGGCCGCATAAAAAGCGGCCGCTCGGGTACGCTCCTTGGCCGCCGGGCCGTTCAATTCGGCAAGCGATAAGGGCTCGTCGACATCCTCGCGCTTAACATAAATCATTGTCCGGCCTCGCCAGCTTCGCGAAGCGTCTCCAGGATCAGTCGGACCGATTCCTCACGCACCTCTGCCCGGTCAAGCCGATTGGAGTGAAACTGTTCGACGATATGCCGGCGCAACGCTTCATTCACGACCTGGCGTTCCGGGGTGTCGCCAATCATCGAGAACGCGTCCAGCCGCTCGGAGAACTGCTCTTGTGGCTCAAGGCTACGGGATTCGGAAAGCAGCAACTGATCGATACGCCGAAGAGTCTCGGGCTCGGCGGTACTGGCGAGGCCGAAGTATTCGGACGTCAACAGTTGCTCGGCCCGCATGGCACTGACATCGGGCAACCCGGTCATTTCAACGACGGCCCGGTCCTCATCGCGGACCAGTACATGCACTTCGCCATCGAGCATCCCCCTCAAGCAAAGCGGATCGTGGGTGGTGAAGATGAACTGGACCTGCGGCAACGCACGACGCAAGGCGCCGACTACCTGCATTTTCCAGCGTGGGTGCAGATGGATTTCGATTTCGTCAATCAGCACGATGCCCCGTGAGCTCTCCAGGTCACCCCAACGCTTCACCATGTTGCGTATGATGTCCAACGCCATGGCGAATAACGATCGGTAGCCATCGCTCAACCTCGACAGTGGTATGTCTTCGCCGTGCTTGCTGATCATCAGCCCGGAGCGCTCCGTGCGGATGATCTCGTCCTCGTCCGTCAGGTTGAGGATTTCCCGAAGTGCTCGGGCCACCGTTGGAAAGATTTTCTCGTCAAGTGATTCGAGCCAATCGGCCGAATGTGGCAGCACGCGTTGTTTGTTGAATAACGAAACGATGCTCGAGACTGGCTTGATGTTCTTGTAGTTCGTCGGTTGTTCGCTGAACTGTCGATGGGCCCCATAGCCGAGCACCAGCGCATTCTCGAAAGACACGTCATGGATCTCGCCACCCCGCAGGATGTGCACTTCATTGAAGCTGCCGTCGTCAAATTCGATCCGAATACTGGCCTGAGTCGCGCCTTTGTTGCCGGAGAGCTGTTGCCAAACCTGGTCTGCGCGGCCTTGCGGCTTTCGAAGAAAGGCATCGAAGTCTGTCTTGACCTGGCTGCGCAAATGCCGACCCATTGTGCCCAAGGCAATGGCCTGGAGCAGAGAGCTTTTGCCCACCGAATTCTCCCCTAGCAGCACCACCGCCGGCGCGATGCCCTGCTCGGCCACGGACCGACTGGAAAAATCCAGGGTAAAGCGTTTGAACCCTTTGAAGTGTTTGACATCGATCGAGCGGATACGGGCGAACTTGGTCGTCTGCACCTCGCCCACCGCGTCGACGAGATCCGACCGCAGAATGCGCCGGGGCACGTGTTCACCCTTGAGGTGATCGATGAACCGGCGCCACATCGGCGGATTGCAGAGGCTGATGAAACCTGCCAGCTCACTGAAAAACTCAGCCTCGCGTGGCGGTGTGCTCCTCTCTGAGGTCGCCAGCAACGAGTCACTGATCCAAATCCTGACCGCCCCGACATGAGCACGGCGATCATCCAGCCGGTTCTCGATCTCGCTGAGGATTAGTGCATAGTCCTTGCCGCGCAGCTTTTCGAAGAAGACCACCCATTCAGAAAAAATGGCGGCACGTCGACCGACCAGTTCGCTTCGATTGAGCTTCAAGACGTCGATCGTTTCCTTGCCGCGGTCGTTTTTGCCCAGGCAGATCCCTTCGACGGTGAATGCCAGGTGCTCAAAAGGCTGGTCGTTCGAGGGGTCAATCAGGACGGGGCGTTCTTGATCGGCCAGCGCCAGCGGGGTAAAGGGCGCGACACGCTCGTGTTGCGTGGGGAACTGTGAACTCTTGTAGCGCGCACACACGGAACAGGCCAATACCAGGTTGGCCCATTCATAGGCATACCAGGCGTAATGGTCAGGGCTCGGAGTGGCCGAATAACCCAACCGATTCTTGGCGTTGAGCATTGGACGGTGGTGATGGACTTCGAAATCGAAGGGGCCGGTATCCTTCTCGCAGTAACCGCACTTCTCCTGGAAGGCCGCGACCAGCGCTGACTTTACTTCCCGGGAACTCCATTTTCGTCGGTTCAGCTTTGGGCGTCGGGTCAACCGGGAGGCAGTTGCCATATCAAAGTGCTCCCGCAGGAGCGCCATTTCATCGACCAACGCCTCGGCTGTGAGCGAAACAGGTGTACTGCTGGGATCCCGCCATACAAATCTCAAAGTCAGTTCCTTTTAACTTTAGAAGGCATAAAGATCCATCAACCACCCAGCCAACGCTGGAAATCGCTCTGGACCGCAAGCTCTGGCTCGCACCGCCGAGTGAAATCTAGCACGTTTGATGAATGGAAAGCAGGCACAACGACATCATTGATCCCGTCGCAAAAAACGCCCCTCGCTGCTCCATCCTGGCGAGGCGTACCGAATATGACGGCCCTTCTAGAACAAGCCACCCAACCTGGACAGGCTTGCCGCCAGCTCATCCTTGCGAAACGGCTTGTTAAGGCGCGGGATATCCGGGTCAAGCCCTCTGCGTTCGGCGTAACCAGAAACGAGCAGGATCGGAGTACCGGGCCGCGAAACGCGGACCGCCCGGGCCAGTTCAGTGCCGCTGATACCAGGCATCAGGTGGTCGGTGACAATGAGGTCGAATTGTTGCCCTGCCTCCAGCAATTGCAGAGCCTCTTCGCCTGATGCGGCCTCGATGACGTGGTAACCAAGGTCTGCCAGCATGTACGAGGTCGTTGCGCGTACCAGTTCCTCATCGTCGACTAGCAGCGCAGTGCCTCGCACCGATTGTCGATCCAGGGCCTCGGTATAAGGCAAGGCCGCTGTCGGCAGGGTCATGCTGCGCTGGAGCCAAAGCTCGACGTTTGTCCCTAAGCCGGGTGAACTCTGAATCGTGAGCGCGCCGTTCAGCTGGGATGCCAGGCCATGGACCATCGAGAGGCCGAGCCCCGTGCCCTTTCCGATCCCCTTGGTCGAAAAGAACGGCTCCACCGCCCGGGCCAGTGTGGTCGCGTCCATGCCAATGCCCGTGTCCGCCACCGAAAGGCAGACGTAGTGACCTGCAGGAAGATGCGAACGGTGGCCATTACCCACCACCTCGGTGCTCGCCGATATCCTCATCGTTCCACCTTCCGGCATCGCATCGCGCGCATTCACGGAGAGATTGAGAATCGCCATTTCGAGCTGGTTCGGGTCCGCCATTGCCGCCGGCAGTTCCATTGGCGCTTCGACGACCACCTTGATCTGTGGCCCGGTCGTGCTGGCCACCAGGTCACCCATTTCGCCAACCAGCTTTGCCACGTCCACGGGAACGGCTTGGAGCGGTTGGCGGCGGGCAAAGGCGAGCAATCTCTGCACCAGCGTTTTTGCCCGATCAGCCGATTGCAGCGCGCCGCCAATCAGCCTCTGTTCCCGATCCCCGCCCACACCTCTGCGCTGGAGCATGTCGAGCGTGCCAACGATCGGGGTCAGCAGATTGTTAAAGTCGTGGGCCACACCGCCGGTGAGCTGCCCCATCGCTTCCATTTTCTGACTTTGACGCAATGCCTGTTGGACCTCTTCCCGCTCGGCGATGGCATGGGCCACCCTCAATTCAAGCGTGGCGTTGAGCTCGCGCAGTTCTTCTTCGGCCACCTTGCGAGGGGTGACATCTACCGCCGTACCGGTGAAGCGCAAGCAGCGGCCGGACGCATCGAATACGGCTCGGCCCTTGGCCGCCACCCAGCGAACGATGCCATCCTCGCGACCAATCGTGCGGTAGTCGACTTCATAGAGTGCACGCCGTTGAGGGTCGATGGCCGCCGCGAATGCTTCGATCGTTGCCTCTCGGTCCGCCGGGTGCAAGCCGTCATAGAAATCCTGCAACGTGACTGGCACATCAGCAGAGATGCCGAACATCGCTTTGGTTTGAGCGGGCCAGATCAGCGTGTTGTGAACGATATCCACGTCCCAGAAGCCGATATCGGCGTTCTCGACGGCCAGTCGCAGTCGCTCCTCGCTCTCACGCAAGCGCATTTCGGCGCCTACCCGTTCCACGTGCGCCCAGCAACGTTCCGCCACCTCCCTCACCCACGATATTTCGGACTGTGACCAATCCCTGGGCGAATTTTGATGAACGGCCATCATCGCGGTCAGACGACCGTCCTTGACCAACGGGCAGCAAATGATCGCGTGAATGCCAATGGCCAGAAAGGTCTCAAGCCCTTCGCCGTGGGTCAGCTCCGCGGCGACGTCACGTATGATCAAGGTTCGCCCGGCGCGCATGTCGGCAGCAGCCCGTGGTCCGAAGACATCGAGGCTGTACGTCCCGACCGAGCTCTCGATGCCGGGCGCGCTGTAGCCACTGCGAATCCAGAAACGGTCATGATCGCCATCGACATCTGCATAGGCGCAGCGCGATACATTGAGCTTCTCGCCCAGCAAGCCGGTCGCGGCGATCATCGCGTCTTCGGCCTGATGGACGTGAAAGAGGCGGCCATCGAGTTCATCGAAAAAGCCCAGTCGCGACGCGCTCTGCTCCAGCGCCGCTTCCGCTTGATGCTCGACCGTCCGGTCGCGGAAGATCTTCACAAAACCGCCGTGATCCAGGGCCAATGGCATCATCAGCCCCGACCCCCAGAAGCGCGTACCGTCCTTGCGCACGTGCCAGCGTTCGTTGACAGCCCGGCCGTGATCCTGGGCGATGTGGAGTTCGCCGTAAAACACCCGCTCGGCCTGGTCCAGGGCGGTGTAGAAGAGGTCACCCTTGCGTCCCACGATCTCTTCGGCAGCGAAGCCGACGATGCGCTGGGCACCGGTGCTCCAGCTCGTGACCGTGCCTTGCGCATCGAACGTGATAATCGCGAAGTCTTCCGCGCCCTCGACGATCTGGCGATAGCGCGCCTCGCTAATGCGCATCTTGGCTTTAGTTTGCTCGCGATCCAGGACCAGCCCGACTGTCTGGACAATGAAGCCGAGGATCTCGACATCCGTCGATAAAGGCTCATGTGGTTCAGGGTGATACAACATGAAAACACCCAGCACAGCGCCTTGGGCTGAAAGAATCGGGAATGAGGAGCACGTGTGCAGGCCATAAGCGGTAGCCAGCGCCTGTAACTTGGCCGAAAGCAGATCGTTGAGTGCCCCAGGTAAAAGGCCGATATCGCTCGGCAACGGCGAGATACGGGTGGCGCCACCGCTCAAGCCCGCGATCAGTTTTTTTACCTCGTCATTGTAGGCGCGGGGAAGACTGGGACCTGCGCAATACCGCAGATTCGGGTCCTCGTCGTTGAGAACCACGATGCTTCCCAGAAATCGGGACATGGACAACGCCTCGACCTCGCGAACGATCGCATCCAGCGCGACGTCGAGGGGGGTATCTTCAACAGACAGTTTCAAAATGCGGTTCTGTGCCTCCCCAAGCGCCGCCGCACGATTGCGTGCCTGGGTGAGGCGCGCGTTCTCGAGCGCAATCGTCGCCAGGCTCGCCAGGTTTTCCAGCCGCTTGATCGTATCGCGATCGGGGGTGTGAACCTGCGACCAGTACGCGCCCAGCGCTGCAGCCGCAACGGGCCGGCCGATGGGCACCATGATGAGGCTACGGACGAACGTCGCGGCATAAGCGTCCATGGGAACGCGCGGATCCAGTAGCACGTCACGGATGACGACCGTCTCGCGATGGTGCATCGCCCACCCTGAAACACACTGGTCGGCGGCAAAGCTCTGGCCCTGCCAAAGCGCAGAGACCGCATCCTCCGCGACGTAATGACAACGCCCGTCATGCTCAATGACAACCGCGATGCCCTCAGCCCCGACGGCGGCACGTGCGGTGTCGCGGAGCACTGCAACCACGTCCTCTACCGATCCAGCGGCAGCCAATCGCTCACTGGCATCGAGCACATGAAACAGGCGGTCCTCGCCTTCCAAATCAACCGGTACAGTAGACAAACTGAGTCTCCAAATGCCGGCCAAGTGTTCTCTTCCCGGACTGGCCTCAATAAATGTGATTCATTGAGGCAATGTAAGTCATGACATCCGGAGTCGGTTCCCGTTCGATTTTGTAGACGCGTAGCACCGCGCCTCATATCGAAACGAAACCGTTCACCAGCTTGTCCGCTTGCACATTCAAACCGCTGTATGTGGGGGCTGGGCGCGGTCTACAGCATTGTAGCTGAGCCGCTCCGCCTCCAGCGTGACAGGTAGAAAGCGTGATCACTCAGAGTTTCGAGTCGCCAGGGCAACGTTGTGAGGACGTTTACCCCCTCACATCAGTCATTCAATCCAACAGCGAAGCCTGTTTGAGCAGCTCGAAAAGCCCCTCAGGTACCAGTGGGGATGTCGCGGTAAAACTGGAGCCCAGGCACCATTTGGCTCTGAACGGAGCACCATTGCTTTCATGGCCATCCAGCCAAGGACATTCATAGACGCTTTTATCATCGAACCTTGCATCGAAGACCTGGACGATCTCATGCCCTGGTTTGCCTGCGTAGGTGAAGATACTTTCCAACGTGCCGATCAATCGAACATCACTGATCGAAAGCGCCAGCTCTTCCTGCACTTCTCGGGCAATGGCTTCGATCCCTCTTTCACCGAACTCAATGCCGCCGCCAACAGGGCGAAAGAGCGTCTGCTGTGCAACGGCGTCGTAGAACTGGTTGACCAGTATCTTTCCCTGATGATGGAAGATACACAGAGCGAGGGGGCGAATGCGTGGTTCTGACACGAGTGAAATTCCCTTTTGATTGGACGATACGTTTCCCTCCGCGCAAAAGGCATTCAATGCTGCGTATGGCGGCCAATTATGCGATAGGAGCTCGCCCATTTCACCTCAACTGTCACGAATAGGCGTAGCACCAGCCGTGCCCGATTTTCTCAATAGCATTTAATCGCTCCGCCTTGCAGAAACGCCAACATAATGGCGTCGATTTTGACCAAATCATCAACGCAGACAATAAGTGACATTTTTCCGACGGAAGGCATCGCCGTGCCATTGCTGGAGGTTTGAGGGAAGGCTCATCATCCGCTTGTCATTGCTTCTCGCCTGGGCCTTTCGGGGCCAATGCAAGGTGCATCAATCGCATCGTTTCGATGGGAGCAATATCAGGATGATGACCGTCTACGTTATGGTTATGACCATCTGCACCGGCGGCGAAGGCTGCGTGGAAGAACGCAAGCACGAGCCCACTTACGCCACTAAAGCGATGTGCGTGGAATCGGCCAGGCACATGGCGGCGCGCAAAGGCGTGAAGTTCAAATGCCGCAGCGAGCGGTCGTGGGTGCCGAGCACTGCGTCGGGCGCGAGCGGCCAGGAGCGTGTCGTCTCGACCGACGTCAAGGCGCACCCGTGATCGTCCTCAGGAGCCCGGCATCTCCAGGTCCAGCAACGCCGCCCCCAGTGCCTTCCCATGCGCATCGAGCGCCAGCGAACGGGTAACCCCACCCCGCAAGATGCCAGGCAGGACAAAGTTGAGCGCCCGCACATTGGGCAGTTCATAGCGACGGATCATCGGCCCTTGCGGGTCCAGCAGCCCGGCAAAATGCTCGGCGACGCGCTCCACCGTGAGCCACTCACAGAGGCGCGGATAATCTTCGGCGTTGAACGCAATCACGGAGATATTGGAGGTGTCGCCCTTGTCCCCTGTGCGGGAATGGGCCAGGTCTCGCAGTTTGAGGCGACTCATTGCAGGTCCTCCGAATGAATCTTCACGCTGACCGCGTCGCGCGGCAGTAACAACGAAGCCACCGCCACCACCTGACGCACCGATTTGTTCGCCCCGCCACCGCCGTAAGGCCCATTGGTGTAGAGGGTTTCCACTTCGTTGCCGATGCGCACGGCCGCGGCGCGGTCAGCGCAACGGGCCGCGACCCGCAAACGCACTTCCCAAGGCTCGCTGTCCGAGCGTGCGCCCAGCTCGGTGCCGTGCAGCGCGTCGACCCCGATCAGCTCGGCGCGGATCTCTTCATAGACCACGCCGGTCAGTTTCAAGCGCTCCAGCACCACCTCCCGGGCCAAACGGCCGCGCGCCAGGGCCCCCGGCCCGCCATAGGACATCTGGCCCTCGCCGATCCAGCCATCGAGATAACCCACCGACACTTTGAGGTCGGCGGGTCGCGCCTGGCCACCGGCCCCCTGGACGGCGACCTGGTCCGGCCCGGGCGCCGTGAACGAGACACCGGAAAAATCGGCACTGACATCGGGGGTGAGGTACGCGGCGGGGTCGTGCACTTCATAGATCATCTGTTCGGTGCAGGTCGCCGGGTCGATGCGCCCACCTGAACCTGCGACCTTGCTGATCACTGCATGGCCCGTCGCGTCCACTTCAGCCAAGGGAAAGCCCAGGCGCGCCAGGTTAGGCACATCCTTGAACCCCGGATCGGCAAAGTAGCCTCCGCTGAGCTGCCCCGCGCATTCGAGCAGATGCCCCACCAGGGTGCCGCGACCCAACCGGGTCCAATCATCCGCCGCCCAGCCGAACTCGAACACCTGCGGCGCGAGAAACAACGACGGATCGGCCACCCGACCGGTAATCACCACGTCGGCGTCGGCCTGCAATGCCTCGATGATGCCGTCCACCCCCAGGTACGCGTTGGCCGATATCAGGCGCTTGCCCAATGACGCCAAGGTCTGGCCGTTATCCAGGGTTTGCCTCGAATCTTCCAGCACGGTGGCCAGCACATCGTCGCCGGTCACCGCGACCACCTTCAGCCCCGACAAGCCCAACTGCCGGGCGATGCGCCGTACTTCCCGGGCCGCGTCCAAGGGATTGGCCGCGCCCATGTTGGTGATCACCCGCAATCGGCGACGACCCTCGGTGCCACGGCCGACAAAGGGCAGCACCCGGAGCATCCGCTCACTGAGCAACGGATCGTAGCCGGCCTGCGGATCAGCAAGCCGCGCTTGTTGGGCCAGGGCAATCGTGCGCTCGGCCAGGCATTCGAACACCAGGTAATCCAGCTCGCCGTGCTCGGCCAACTCGATCGCCGGCTCGATACGATCGCCCGAATAACCGGCACCGGAGCCGATGCGTAAGGTTTTCATTCAAAAGACTCCAATGAGCAGCGCCGTCACGGTCATCAGCACCGAGGCGGCGAACAGGAAGGGAATGGTGAAGCGTTGGTGATCGGCCAATTCGATCTTGCACAGCCCCACCAGCAGGAACGTCGCCGGGGTCAGCGGACTGACCGGGAAACCGGTGGTGTGCACGCCCAGCAGTGACGCCTGGGCCACTTGCAATGGATCAACGCCCAGGGCGCGCCCGACTTCGGCCACCACCGGCATCACGCCGAAATAGAAGGAATCGGGGTCGAACAGCAGGCTCAGGGGCATGGAGATGAACCCCACGACCATCGGGATCAATTTGCCGTGCCCGGCGGGAATCTGCGCCACCGCCACCTCAGCCATGGCCTTGAGCATGCCGCTGCCCTGCATGATGCCGGTGAAGACCCCGGCAGCCAGCAGAATGCTCGCCATCGTCAGGGCGGTTTTCGCATGGGCGTCGATGCGGGCGCGTTGGGCATCGACGTTCGGGTAGTTGATGCACAACGCCAGGACCGTGCCGAGCATGAACATCACCACCGGATCCACCACGCCGGCAATCATCACGCCCATCACCACCACGGTCAGGACCAGGTTGAGCCAGAACAGGCGTGGCTTGCGCAAGGCGACTTCCGCCTCGCTGAGCACCCGCTGCGCGACCACCTCGACGGTTGCCCCGGCGCCCAGCCCCAGGCGCTTTTCTTCGCGACGCCCCAGGTACCAGGCGCAGGCAAAGACGAAGATCAGACCGACAAGTTGCACGGGAATCAGCGGCTGGAACAGATCGGCCACCGGCACATGCAAGGCCGCCGAGGAGCGCAAGACCGGGCCGGTCCAGGGCAGGAAGTTGACCCCGGCGGCCATGGCGGTGACGCAGGCCAGGATGCGCTTGTCCATGCCCAGGCGGGTATACAGCGGCAGCATGGCCGGAATGGTCACCAGGAAGGTCACCGCGCCGGAACCGTCCAGGTGCACCAGCAGCGCCAACAACGCGGTGCCCATGACGATACGCGTCGGCCGGGTGCCGACACGCTTGAGGATACGGTCGATGATCGGGTCCAGCATGCCGGCGTCGGTCATGACGCCGAAGAACAGAATCGCGAACACGAACATCCCGACCACCGGGGCGACGTTCTTGATGCCGGTGATGATGAATGCGCTGGTTTGCAGGCCGAAACCGCCGATCAGCGCGGCGATGATCGGCAGTGCGATCAGGGCGACCAGGGGGGACAGGCGTTTGCTCATCACACAGGCGAGCAGACAGAGGATGGTGACGACACCGAGTATGGCGAGCATGGGGAGGTCCTGTTCGGCATCTCTGTTCGCGGTGGCGATGAGATGCGTTGTTGTTGTTTTCCCCGAGTATTGGAATTGCCGGTATTCTTTGTAAATTGAAATGTTCGGTAACCTGCATTCGGAAAAACAAAATGAAGAACTCGATCCAGCACATCCGCGCCTTCCTTGCCGTGGCGCAAACCGGCAGTTTCGCCAAGGCCGCGGCGGCCCTGAACCTCTCGCCTTCAGCGCTGACCGTGCAGATCCAACAATTGGAAGACTGGCTCGGCGTCGCCTTGCTCGAACGCAGCCCGCGTCACCTGGCCCTGACCAGTGCCGGGCAGAACAACCTGCTGCCGATGGAGAAACTGCTGCTGGACCTGGACAACATCGTCAACGCCTCCCGGGACCTGGCGGCGCTGCGCCGAGGCGTCGTCACCCTCGCCGCCCTGCCCTCGCTGTGTGCCGGTGCGCTGCCGCCGTTGTTGAAACAGTTTCGTGAGCAGTTTCCGGGAATCGAGGTGCGCTTGCGGGATGTCGTGGCACGCCGGATCGACACCCTGGTGCGCGACGGCGAAGTGGACTTCGGCCTCGGCGTGCGTGCGCGGACGAACCATGGGTTGGCGTTTGAAACGGTGTTGGAAGATCGCCTTTGCCTGTTTCTTCCGATCGGTCATCGGTTGGCCCGGCGACGCACGATCAAGCCAAGCGAATTGACGACCCAACCGATCATCCTCACCGGACGCGACAGCAGCGTGCGCGAGTTGGTGGAACAACTGTTCGCCGACGCCAACCTGACACTCATGCCGGGACTGGAGGCCAACTACATGTCGACGGTCCTGGCGTTGGTGCGCCAGGGCCTGGGGGTGAGCCTGCTGCCGGAATCGGCGGACGATGACCGGGCGGGACTGGTCAAGATCCCCGTGGATCACCCGGACGTCACCCGCCAGCTTGGCCTGATCACCCGCACCGGCCAGGCGCTGTCGCCGGCCGCCGAGCAATTCATCGCGATGGCCAAGGCGTTTTTCTAAAGCCTAGGCATGCAGGCGTAGGCTCACCGCTGCACCACCGTTTGCAACGCGCCACTGGCTTCAGGCTTTTTTGCGAACAACCTCTGTGGCAACAGGAAGTACGCCAACGCCGGCAGCAGGATCAGCGCGCCGAGCATGTTCACCAGGAACATGAACGCCAGCAGGATACCCATGTCGGCCTGGAACTTGATCGGCGAGAACGCCCAGGTCGCCACGGCGATCGCCAGGGTAATGCCCGTCAGCAGGACCACCTTGCCGGTGAACAGCAGCGCCCGGTAATACGCCTCGGACAGCGAGGCGCCGGCACGCATGTGCGTGAGGATCACGCTCAGCACGTAGAGGGCGTAGTCGACGCCGATGCCCACCCCCAGGGCGATCACCGGCAGCGTGGCCACCTTGACGCCCATGCCCAGGCCCACCATCAAGGCCTCGCAGAGGATCGAGGTGAGCATCAGCGGCAGCACGGCGGCGAGCACCGCGCGCCAGGAGCGGAACGTCACCCAGCAGAGCAGGATGACCGCGCCATAGACCCAGAACAGCATTTCGCGCATGGCTTTCTTGACCACGATATTAGTCGCGGCCTCGATCCCGGCGCTGCCCGCGGCGAGCATGAACTTCACCTGCGGCAGTTGCTGTTGTGCAATGAAGGCCTCGCTGGTCTGCACCACCCGCTCCAGGGTGTCGGCCTTGTGGTCGGCGAGGTAGACGTACAGCGAAAGCAGCGAACAGCCCTGGTTGAACAGCTCCCGTGGCGCCCGCGTCTGCACCGCGCCCAGGGCACCGTCGTTGGGGATCAGTTCGTACCACTTGAAGTTGCCTTCGTTGTAGCCGGCGGCGGCGATCTTGCTCAGGGCGGCCATGGAGTTGGTCGACTCGACGCCCGGCAGTTGCTCCAGTTGCCAGGCCAGGGCGTCCACGGCGGCCAGGGTCGAATAGCGGGTGCACTGGTCTTCTGGGGTTTTGACCATGACCACGAAGATGTCCGAACTGGCCGCGTAGTTTTGCGTCATGAAGGCCGCGTCGCGGTTGTAGCGTGAGTCGGGACGTAACTCCGGGGCACCCGGGTCGAGGTCGCCGATCTTCAAGTGCAGGCTGATCGCGAACCCGCCGACCGCCAGCAGCAGGCCTACCAGGCAGGCTACATAAGCCCAGGGCCGTTGGGTGAACAGGTCGAGGAAGCGCCACAACGGGTGCTTGACGTTCGCCTGCACCTCGGCGGTTTCCGCCCGCAGGCTGCGCGCCGCCGCCTGGCTGCCAACGCCGATGTAGCTGAGCAGGATGGGCAGCAGGATCAGGTTGGTGAAGATCAGCACCGCCACACCGATGCTGGCGGTGATCGCCAGGTCCTGGATGACCCGGATCTTGATCACCATCAGCACGGCGAACCCGACCGCGTCACACAGCAGCGCGGTCATGCCGGCGGCGAACAGGCGGCGGAAGGTATAGCGCGCAGCGACCACCCGGTGCGTGCCGCGACCAATGTCCTGCATGATGCCGTTCATCTTCTGCGCACCGTGGCTCATGCCGATGGCGAACACTAGGAACGGCACCAGCGCCGAATAAGGGTCCAGGTCATAACCGAGCGTGGCCAGCAAACCCATCTGCCAGAGCACCGCCACCAGCGAGCACAGCACCACCAGCGCGGTGCTGCGGGCGCAACGGGTGTACCAGTAGAGCACGGCCACGGTCACCAGCACCGCGACCACGAAGAACAGCATGACCTGCAGCAACCCGGCGACCAGGTCACCGATGATTTTGGTGAAGCCAGTGATGTGGATCTGGATGCGCTCGTTCTGGTACTTGTCGCGCAAGGCCTCCAGTTGCCGCGAGAACGCGCCTGCGTCCAGGGCCTTGCCAGTCTCCGGGTTGATTTCCAGCAACGGCACGAAGATCACGCTGGACTGGAAGTTGCCAGCCACCAGTTGGCCGATCTCGCCGGAGCGGGCCACGTTGGTGCGCACCTGTTCCAGGCTGGCCGGCGAACCGTCGTAGGTGTCGGGGATGACCGTGCCGCCATCCAGCCCTTCTTCGGTCACTGAGGTCCAGCGCGTGGTCGGCGTCCACAGCGACTTCATGTAGGGCTTGTCGACGCCCGGCAGCAGGTAGATTTCGTCGTTGAGCCTGGCCAGGGTGTCCAGGTAGTCCTTGTCGAAGATGCTGCCCTCGGTGACCGCCACGGCGATGCGGACCGAGTTGCCGAGGCCACTCAGTTCGCTGCGCTGTTCCAGGAAGTTGGCGACGTAGGGATGGGAGGTCGGGATGGTCTTTTCAAAACTGGCATTGAGGCCGATCTTGCTGGCCTGGTAGCCCAGCACCAGGGTCGCCAGCAGGCAGAGCAGGATCACCCAGGGACGGTGATTGAAGATCGCCCGCTCGCCCAGGTTGCCGGAACGCGGATCGAAATCCTCCAGGCGGGCGATCACCACTTGCTGTTCGAGGGCAGGATTATGCTCGTTCACATCGGACTCCGAATACGGCCACAGGGGGCGCGGGTACAGTGCGCGCTGGCGAGTTGCTCAACGTTGCGCCGAAGAAAAAAGGACATGGTCGAGGCGGGTCGGACCGTTCAGGCCGACGCACACCAGGCTGCCGTCCGGTGCCGCCACCACGCCAGCGATGGAGGCAGCGGCGGGGGCCGGTGAACGTCGAAAGTGACGTCCCGGGTCAAGACTGAGCAGCACGTCGCCGGCCTGGCTGGCCAGGACCCAAGTGCCATCCGCCAATCGGGTGGCGGCGGACAGGGCCACTTCCAGGTCGGTGTCGATCGGTTGCCAGCGGCCGCCTTGGTCCCCCGACCAATAGGCGTTGCCACGCAAACCGAAGGCCACCACCTCTCCCGTCGAACTGCCTTGCAGGCCGAAGAAGCTGCCCTCATAGGGTGATTCCAGTGCCTGAAAGCTGTGCCCGTTGTCCTGTGAACGCAGCAGCAACCCGCGCTCGCCGACGATGAACAGCGCACTCCCCGCCGCACGAATGCCGTACAGGTTGAGGTCCTCGGGGTTTTCCACCTGCCGCATCCACGGCTGCCAGTGACTGCCGCCGTCACGGGTGTGCAGGATCAGGCCATAGGCGCCGACCGCGTAGCCGGTGCGCCGGTCACTGAAGTACAGGTCGAGAAAAGGCTTGTCCGGCCCGTCGGCCACCAGCCGCTCGGCATCCTTCAACGCCTTGGGATCATCCCCTTCGCGAGCCTGGGCCAGGGCCAACTGCGCGGCGGCGACGCCGTCCAGTTGCTTGGTCCAGGATTCGCCGCCGTCGGTGCTGTGCAGGATCACACCCATGTGGCCCACGGCCCAACCTTCCTGCGCATCCACGAACTGCACCGCCGTAAGACTGACGCTGACCGGCACCTTTGCCTGGCGCCAGCTCACGCCGGAGTCATCCGACAGCAACACGATGCCGCGCTCGCCGACCGCCACCAACCGTTCACCGGCCCGGGTCACCGCCAGCAACACCGAATGGGCTGCCTTGGCACTTTGCAGCGCCGCCTGGTCGAGCAACGCAACCCGTGGGGTCGCCATCGCCCAGCCCGGCATCAGCATGACCGCCAGCAGCAGGGCCGCCGGCAGCGTGCGCGTGAGTGAAAATTTACCGATCATTGTCCGCTCCAACCGCCCAAGAAGAGTGATCCAACTGCCCGCCCGCGAGCGCCGAAGCCGCAGCCTCGGCGCCCTGCCCCAAGGCTCAGCGGCTGCTGTCGTTGGCCATGGCGTCCGGGGTGAAGAACGCCGCTGGTGGACGCGGATAGCTCTGGTACTGCACGTTCAGGTCGTTGGCCGACGAGTTGAGGAAGTAGGCCCCGGTTTCCAGGTTGTAGCTGCCCCACGACATCTGGGCCGTCAGCGCCGGCATTTCCGGTGCCAGCAAGGTCAGCGAGTAGTTGTGGCGGCCCAATTTGCCCTGGGCGTCGTAACCGTCGACCAGCAGCACCTGCCAGGAATCCTCATCCACGTAGTAGGTGCGCTTGGGCACCACGTGGCGCTTGCCGTCCTTGAGCGTGGCACTCACCACCCAGACCCGGTGTTTCTCCCAGCGCACCAGGTCCGGGTTGAGGAAGTTCGGCTTGACCAGGTCGTCGCTTTTCGCCGCCGCCGCACGGTTGTTGTTGTAGGGCACCAGCAGCTCTTTCTTGCCCACCAGCTTCAGGTCGTGTCGGTCGGTAGGGCCGAAGACCATGAACGCCTCATCGAAGAAACCGACGCCCGAGGTGACGAAGTCCGGGGTGTCGTAGGCGATGTTCGGCGCCCGCCGTACACGACGCTGGCCAACCAGGTACTGCCAGGCGGCACGCTTGCCCGGGTCCATGTCCCAATGGGTCATCAGGCCTTCGCCGGCCTTGGAGGACGGCAGTTCCGTCGCCAGTTTGCCGATCAGGAACTTGCTCCCGAAGGTCTCCAGGCTGCCTTCCTTGAAATAGTAGGGATTCTGGTACCAGAACCGCGCCCGGGTGGCCTGGATCTTCTTGCCGCCCGCGGTCATCAGCCAGGTGTCGAACGGCGAGTAGAACGTGTCGGCGCCCTGCCAGGACAGGCGGTAGTTCCACAGCACCTCGGCGCCGTTCTGCGGCAATGGGAAAGGAATCCCGCCATAGGCGCCGCTGACTTTTTCGGTCTCCACCTCCAGGCTGGCACGGGTCGCGTTCTTCAGCGTGTTGTCGTACACCCACTGCGGCGCGGCGGCACTGCGGTGGGTCGGATAGACATCGAGCCGGTAGCCCGGATACTTCTGCAGCAAGGCCTTGGTGCCATCGGCCAACTGGTCGGCGTACTGCGCCATGTTGGCGGCGGTCACCGAGAACAACGGCTTGTCGGCGGCGAAGGGGTCGGCACGCTTGTCGCCGTTTTTGTAGCCTGCCGGCACGGTGGTGTAGCCCCCGGTCCACGCCGGAATGCTGCCGTCCTTGTTGCCTGCACGCTCGGCGCCCATAGGCGTGAGGTCACTGTTGAGCCGCGCGGCCTGCTCGGGGGACACCGCCGCCTGCACCAGGCCGGCACTGAGCAAGGCAATGGCCAGGGCCGAAATACGCAAGGAAATTTTGCTTTGCATAGCGGATGAAACCTCTTATTAGAATGTGGTTTTCACGTACATGGAAACGAAGTCGCGGTCCGCCAGCGATTGCGCATAGCTGAAGTTGCCGTCTTCGCGCAGACCCGCCGCGGCCTTGCCGAAGAAGTTCACGTAGTTGATGCCAAAGTCCCAGCGCTGCAGGTACGTGGCCTTGACACCGACACTCCAGTCACCGGCATGGGAGTTGCCGAAACCGCCTTTGCTGACGGCCGACGAACGCCCGTCCAGCCCGACGCCAAACCCCACCGGCACGCTCAAATCGAGGCCGTCGGCCACCTGGAAGTACGCTGGCTCGGCCAGCACTCGCAGCGCGGTGGCGTCGCGGGTGGTGTTGGGGTCCAGGGCAGCGCGGTTGTCCGTCACGCTGAGGGTGCGGTTCCAGGCCAGTTCGGCGAGCACCGAGCCGCCGTCCCAGAACGTGCCGGGCGACAGCAGGTAGATCGTCGACAGGTTGACGTGGGCGGTCTTGCCCTTGGCGTAGAGCGCGTCACCGCTGTTGTCCGCCGCGGTGCCCGGGGTCACCACCTGCAGATTGCTGACCAGCGGCGCGTCCCAGCGCACCGACGTTTCACCGGCGAAGTTGAACGGGCCGTAGGCCGTGGAGAAACTGGCGCCGACGGTCTTGATGTCTTCGGCGTAGACCTGGCGATAGGCATTGAGGATCGGCAATCCGGTGGCCGCCGCCGCGGCGCCGTCGAGGTAGGCGTACAGCGCACTCGGCGTCTTGTCGTGGTACTTGGCGGCGTAGAAGCCCAGCTCCAGCTCGGTGCCTTCAGGCTTGAAGCGCAACTGCATGCCGCCCTGCCCCGAGTTCCTGGCCTCGATGTCCGAAGCGTGCACGGTGGTGTTGCCGAACACCTCGGTCCAGTCACCCGCGCCTTTGCCGATGCCATCGTTGTCGCTCAGGTAACTGCCCGCACCCGGGACGTTGGAGCGTTCCCACTCGAACTGGTAGTAGGCACCGACGGACAATTGTGGGTTGATCTGCAATTGGCCGGACACTTGATTGACCGGGCGCAGGATTTCCTTGAACTGCGTCCCCGGCACGCTGAGCAACTTGACCACGTCGGTGGGCCCTTGGGCCGCGGCGATGCCGTTGCTGCCGTAGAACAGGCTCTCGCCGTAGATCAGGCTGTGCCGGCCCAGGCGCACCGTGCCCTGGCTGGTGTCTCCCACGTCGCCGCGCAGAAACACGAAGGCGTCCAGCAGTTCGGCGTCACGCCCGTGCAGCTCACGGGTATCGTCGAGGAAATGCGGATTGGCGCTGTCGTCGGTGTCCTTGTTGTAGACATCGTCGTACCAGGCCGCGCCGCTGATGCGCAGGCCGTAGTTCTGCCGGCTCAGGTCCATTTCACTGAACAGGTCCAGGCGGTTGGAAACCAGGCCCCGGCTGAAATTCCTGTCGCCCTGGCCCTGGATCGAGGGGTACAGGCCGCCTGCCGTCGACGCATTGGTCAGGTGGTCGTCGGCACCTTGCAAGCGCCAGGCCTGGCTGTACTTGATGGTGTTGTCCCAGCGCAGGCGCCAGTCACTGTCACCGAGGTCGATTTGCGCAGCCTGGGACTGAGTGGCCCAACCGGCCAGACACACCGACAGGGCCAGGGCGTTGCGTGTAAAGCCCGGATAGCATCGAGAATTGTGCATGGTGTTCCTCATTGTTCTTGTTGTGGGAAGCCTGTTCTGTACGCGGGTCGCCCGGGACACGAGCGGCAGCGGGTTACACGAAAATGCGCGTTCTCCCTCAGATGTAAGTGGACGCCAGGCCACCATCGACCGGCAGGTTGATGCCGTTGATCCAGCGAGACTCATCGGCACACAGAAACGCGATGGCAGCCGCCACCTCATCGGCGTAGGCCGGCCGCTTCATGCGATGGGCATCCGCCTCGACGCGCGCTTGGCCGAGCATGCTGACGAAGTCGCCGAGGATGGGCGTGAACACCGGGCCCGGCGCCACGCAGTTCATGCGCACCGAGGTTTGCAAGAACCACGGCTGGGCCTGCTGATAGCTCCAGACGATCAGCGCCTCTTTGAAATACTGGTAGCAACTGTCTTGCGGCACCGGATGCTGGTCCAGCCAGGCCTGGGCCTGGGCAAAGCCATCGATGGCGGCCAGGGTCTTGTGCAGCGCCAGCCGCTGCGGCCATTGCGCCCCCAGGATCGATGCGACGTTGACGATGCTGCCGCCGGCCCGGATGCGCGGCAGCAGCGCGGCGCACAGGTGCCGCACCCCGAGGTAATTGACCTGGGCGACCAACTGCGGGTCGGCGGTGCCCGGAACCCCGGCGATGTTGCAGAGCCCATCGAGGGACGCCGGCAGTGACTGCACGGCGGCGTCGATCGCATCCGGATGGCTGAGGTCGGCCTGGATGAACTGGTCCAGGCTCAGGTTGGGCGCATTGCGATCCATGCCGATGACGCTCGCTCCGTGAGCACGCAGGGTTCGGGCCGTTTCAGCGCCGATGCCCGAGGAAACGCCGGTCACCACGATCGTCTTGTTGGTCAACTTCATAGCAGGTTCCCGATTCGTGCTTGTGCTGCCCGTACGGGCGGAGGCAGCCAAGCCATGTTGTTATTGTGCCGAATTAGTTAATCTCGGTAACTAGTTGTAGCAAGCGATATGCCATCTCCTGACAAACGACCGCCGACCGCTCAAGCACGCGGTATCCAGGCAATTCAGAAGGATCAAGGCTCAGGTGGGCAGGGATGAGGACGTTAGAAAAGTGATGATTTCAGCAATTTCGTGCTGCACTATGCGCAATATGATTAATCGAATTAGGGAATTGCGATGGCAGATAAGCTGATCTCCCTGGCCGAACTGTCCCGGGGCACGCAAAAGCAACCAGCGCGCGGCGCCAGTGAACAGTTGCCGCCCGGCGCCGCGCCGACGCTGCAGGATCTGACCGAATGCCTGATGTTCAGCCCCGGCGACGGACGCATCTGGCTGAACGGCGCGCGGATGCTGCTGATGCACAACAGTGGCGTGGGTGCCTTGCGCCGCGAACTGATCGAAAGCATGGGCCTGGCCCGCGCCCGGGGCATCATGCTGCGTACCGGCTACCATTGCGGTGCCCGGGACGCGGCGCTGATCAAGGAGCGCTTCCCCGAAGCAGACATCCTGGCGCTGTTCGCCGCTGGCCCGATCATCCATGCCATCGAGGGCGCGGTGAAGGTCGAGCCGGTGCATTTCGAATTCGACATGAACCTGGGCACCTACTACGGCGAGTTCCTCTGGCATCACTCCAGCGAAGACGATGAACACATCGCCCAATACGGCATCGGCACCGAACCGGCCTGTTGGATGCAGACCGGCTACGCCATCGGCTATACATCGGCGATGGTTGGACGGCTGATTCTCTATCGGGAGGTCGAATGCCGTTCCACCGGATCGAGCATCTGCCGGCTGGTGGGCAAGCCCGCCGAAGAGTGGGACGACGCCGAAGAGGACCTGGCCGACCTGAACGCCGAACCCTTCGTCAGCACCGGCGGACGCAGTGCGGCGCCCCAGGGCCAGGGCGATAAAGGTGCCCTGCCCGCTCGCCTGCTGGCGGACCCGACACCGGCCCAGGACAGCGACATGGTCGGTATTTCCTCAGCCTTCAACGCGGCCTGCCACATGCTGCGTCGGGTGGCGCCGACCCAGGCGACGGTGCTGTTCACCGGTGAGTCCGGCGTCGGCAAGGAAATGTTCGCGCGGATGCTGCACCGCATCAGTCCGCGCCACGACGAGCCCTTCGTGGCCATCAACTGTGCGGCCATTCCAGAAAACCTGATGGAGTCGGAGCTGTTCGGCGTCGAGCGCGGCGCCTACACCGGCGCCACCCAATCGCGCGCCGGCCGCTTCGAGCGCGCCAATGGCGGCACGCTGTTCCTGGACGAGATCGCCACCCTCAGTTTGGTGGCCCAGGGCAAACTGCTGCGCGCCTTGCAGGAAGGTGAAGTCGAACGGGTGGGCGGCAGTCGCACCCTCAAGGTCGATGTGCGGGTGGTTGCCGCGACCAATGTCGACCTGCGCGCCGCGGCACAGCGTGGCGAGTTCCGCGAAGACTTGTTCTTTCGCCTGAACGTGTTTCCGATCCACCTACCGCCGCTTCGCGAGCGCAAGGAGGACATCCCGCTGCTGATGACCCATTTCCTGCATCGCTTCACCCAGCGCCATGGCCGTCAGATCAGCGGCTTCACCCCGCGCACGGCAGACACCCTGCTGGCCTACGATTTTCCGGGCAACATCCGCGAATTGCAGAACCTGGTGGAGCGCGGCGTGATCAGCGCCCCGGACGGCGGCGCCATCGACCTGTCGCACCTGTTCACCAGCGGCGAACGCCTGGCTCTGCCGATGTTCTCCATCGGCACCCGCGGCCAACTCGCGGCTGCACCGAACGCTCAAGCGGCGCCGCCTCAGGCTCCCGCCGCACCGATCCGGAGCGGCGATGAAGCCCTCCAGCAACTGTTCGGCGGCAAGGATTTGAGCCGGCTGTCGCTGCAGGAAGTCGAGGACGCGATGATCGACCGTTGCCTGAGCGAAGTGAAAGGCAACGTCTCCGAAGCGGCCCGCCGCCTGGGCCTGACTCGGGCACAGTTGTCCTATCGCTTGTCGCGGCGCCCAGCCAGTGACTAAACGTGGCGAGGGCCCTTTATTGCGGGATGAAGCAACGCCCGAACATGCCAAGCGCCACGTCGACCCGTTGGTCGATCTGCTCGTCGGACCAGCTTTGTTGCACGCCCAGGGTGAACAGCTTGAGCGGCTGCGAAATCAGCAGTGCGTCGATCAACTCGATGGCCGGCTCGACATCCTGCTGCGCCAGCAAGCCCTTGCCCGCAGCCTTGCCCAGCCAACCCCGCAACAGGCCCAGGCAACGCTCGGCCCCTTCCTGGTACCAGATTTGCGCAATCCCCGGCGCATGTTCGCGTCCCTGGGCGGCCATGAGGTAAAGCCCCAGCGCCAACGGCGACAGCGTCAACCGTGCCCATAACGTCAGGTACATGCGCAGCTCGCTGAGCAGATCCTCGGCGCTGTCGATGCCACTTTCCAGCAGCAGTTCAAGGGTCGACAGGTCCCGCGCAACCAACTTCGAGAGCAGTTGCTCCTTGCTCGCCACCAGTTGGTACAGGGTTTTCTTCGAAATGCCGGCAGCACGGGCAATGGCGTCCATGGTGACGTTGGCAAAATGACCGCTGCCGAGTATCTGCGCCGCGGCGTCCAGCAACAGGCTCATCTGCTCTTCACGGCTGCGGACCGGCGGACGACCGCGAACGGGCTTGACGGGTTGCGAGGGGGTTGCGGGCATGGTGGGTCCTGGTGAGTGGCAGCGGGTGAGTCTGCCACAGGTTAAATCGGGCACCTAACCTGTGGCGAGGGCGCGTGCTCGCGCCCCTCCCTCAAACAACGGCCCCCTCGCCAGCGCTACCCTCCCGCGCCATCGCCGCTGCGCGAAACGCCTCGCCCAGCGCAGTTTCGATAACCCCCCAGGCCTCCTGCGCTGAAGCCTCCGGGCCGAGGTGGGTGAACATGTGATCGCAGCCTGCGAACATCCGCGCGTTGACTGCCACACCGGCCTGGCGCAATTTCTCGGCATAGGCCTCGCCTTCGGCGCGCAGGATGTCATGTTCGGCCGTAATCAGCGTGGTCGCGGGCATACCCCGCAATGCCTCGACGCTCGCCAGCAACGGCGACACCAACGGATCGCGAGCGTGATCGGGATCGCTCAGGTAACAGCCATTGAAAAAGCGCACCAGCCCGGCACCGAGCAAGGGTTTGTCGAGGCTCGAACGCTTCAGGCCGGGGTCCTGGACCAGGTCCAGGACCGCATAGTCGATCACCTGGTGCACCACCCGCAGCCGCTGATGCCCCCGCGCCAGGTTGGCCACCCCGGTGGCCAGGTTGCCGCCGGCGCTGTGCCCACCGACGGCCATGCGTTGGGGGTCGATGCCCAGGCTTGCCGATTGCCCGGCCAACCATTCAAGCACCGCGAAGCTCTGTCGCAAGCCCGCGGGAAATGGATGCTCGGGCGCCAGGACGTAGTCCAGGTTGACCACCAGGCAATCCAGATTGTGCGCCAGACGCCGACAATAGCTGTCGTCATGCTCCGGCACGCCAGCGACGAAACCGCCGCCGTGCAGGTTCAGGTACACCGGCAAGCGCGCCCCGTCCGAAGTCGCCGGCCAGTAGAACAACGCCCGCGCCGGTCCCCAGGACGTCGGGATGAACCGCGCCTCGACCGCACGCAGCGGGTACTGCGCCGAGTCGTAGACGAACTTGCCTTTCATGCGCTTGGCAAAGGCGCGCAACAGCTTGGCCTTGAGGGTTCGAGGCAACGTCATGATCAGGCTCCCGGCGGCTCAGTGGGCCGTCAACAATTGATCCAGCAGGCCGTGGACCATCGGCCCATACGGCGCGCGCATCGCCAGGTTGGATTCACCCACCGGGCTTTGCACCACCACTGCCTTGGCATGGCTGAACGTGCGGAAACCATGGGCACCGTGATAAGCCCCCATGCCGGCGTGCCCCACGCCGCCGAACGGCAACGCCTCGAACAGCACATGGCTCATGACGTCGTTGATCACCACGCCACCGGAGGTCGTGCGTTGCAGCACCTGCTGGCGCTCGCTGGCGTCCTCGCCAAAGTAATAGGCCGCCAGGGGCCGGGGTTGCCCGTTGACGTAGTCGATCGCCGTGGCGAAATCCTGGTAGGTCTTGATCGGCAACAGCGGGCCGAAAATCTCCTCGCGCATCACCTGCATGTGCTCGTTGGGGTTGAGCACCAGGGTCGGGGCGATCTTGCGGATCTCGCGATCGTTCAGGTCTTCCTGCTCCGGGTTGATCTCGATCAGCCGCGCGCCCTTGGCATGGGCATCGACCAGGTAGCCTTGCAGGCGGCCGAAATTGCGCGGGTTGATGATGGAGGTGTAGTCCGGGTTGTCGCGCAGCGTCGGGTACATCTGGGCGACGAAGCGGATGGCCTCGACGGTGAAGTCTTCCAGCCACTCTTGCGGCAGCAGCACGTAGTCTGGCGCCAGGCAGATCTGGCCGGCGTTCAGGGTTTTCACCGTCATCACCCGCTGGACCACGGTCGCCAGGTCGGCACTGCGCGAGACCAACACCGGCGACTTGCCGCCCAACTCCAGGGTCACCGGCACCAGATTGTCCGAGGCGGCGCGCATGATGTGCCGCGCCACCGACGTGCCGCCGGTAAAAATCAAGTGATCGAACGGCTGCGCACTGAACAATGCGCCGAGCTCGGCCCCACCCAGCACCGTGGTCAGCTCGTGTTCGTCGAAGTAACGGGCGATCAGCTCGGCCAACAGCGCCGAGGTGCGCGGCGTCAGCTCGGACGGCTTGAGCATGGCCCGGTTACCGGCGGCGAAGATGCTGGCCAGCGGGCCGAACGCCAACACGACAGGGAAATTCCACGGGCTGATCACCCCCACCACGCCCAGCGGCTGATACTCGACCCGTGCCTCGCAACCCGGGAACGGCGCCGGATGGGGTTCGGATTGCGCCCACTCGGCCAGGTGCTCCCGGCAATGCTTGAGGCTTGCCACGGAGCCTGCGATATCGGTCAGCAGCGTCTGTTCGCGACTGCGGTGGCCAAAGTCCGCCGACACCGCCGCGACGATGGCTTCGCGGTTGTCCAGCAACAAGGCGATCGCCCGGTCAAGTCGATCACGGCGCAGCGCCAGGCTGGGCGGCCCCTCATCCAGATGGGCACGTTTCATTCGGGCGAGCGCCGCAGCGAGTTGTTCGGCGCTGACGGCCGTATCGTGGTGACCGAGGATGCTCATGGCGTATCTTCCTGCTGGTTAATTGTTATGAGTCAGTACTAAATGCCCGGCAAGACAGCCACCTCTGCTGCCTCGCCGGGCGAGTATGACAAAAAACCAGACAAAGGAAACCATTAAGTTTCCTAACTTTAAAAAAGCGACATGAGGCCTTTAACCCCATAAAACGAAGGCTAATGGCTGGAAGGGATAGCCGCGCGGTTCAGTGGCCGCAGCAAGCAAGAAGCCATCCGGATGGGTTGTGGACAGCGGCGCAATACGCAAGCTCTTGATAAATGATTAATTACATTAATCATAGATGATGACCCAGCGAAGCCAACGAGGCCTCGCCGGGATGGCAGCCCACTAATGCTGCGAGGGAAACACCGGCGCCTGGTCCTGCTGCTCAGCCGTGGCTTCCAACGACCGCCCCGCAAGCGTCTGCAGGTACAACGCAAGCACGAACCCGGGCGCTGTCGCCAAGGCGACGTCGACGGGCGGGCTGACGCTGTCGGGGATCAACTTGCCGCTCGTGTCCTGCTCCTCGTTCAGTTCCTGCTCCACCTTCAGCCCATACCGCTTGAACTGCACGAACCGCGGATCGGTGACCGCGACGGCCGCCAGCGGATCCCAGAAGTACAGGTACTTGCCGATGCCGGGGGCGATGGTCGAGCTTTGCAGGACCTGGGTGAGGAACTGCGCGACCGGGTTTTGGATGCGCGAGAGCTGGGCGACGAAATCCTGGCTGATGGGGATCTGGTTGCAGGCGTTCAGCGCAACCAATTGCACCCGGTTCCCGCCGCCAAAGACGTATTGCGCGCCGAGTGGGTCAACGAAAATGTTCCACTCGGCGACTTTGTTGGTGTAGTACGGCGTGTCGCCCAGGGTATCGATGATGTTCCCTCCGGCACCGGGCTGGACGTACTCCGGCAGCAGGTTGCCACCCATCATGACGATGCGCTCGACCTTGCTGGCCAGCAGGTCTCGCAGCGTCCTGTCCGTCCTGGCCTGCAAAAACAAATGCCCCCAGGTCGTGCCGCCGCCGATCATCAGCACGGTAAAGGGTTGCTTGGCGTTCTCCAGGGTTTCCCTGAGAAAGGCCACCGCATCCGTTCTCGTGGGGTTGGGGTTCGCCCGGGGAAACCGAGCGTCGTAATGCTGGTCCGCCGCCTGGCGGGTTTCGAATGGAAAGGTGTTGCTGTAGACCATGGGCCGCTGGAAGCCGGCGACCACGGGGATCCGCTCGACTTCAGGGTCTTCGAACAGCGTGAGGAAGTGGCTGATGTTCGCCACGCCATGGCTCAGGTGCACGGCACCCACACCGGTGACGGTGATGCCTTCGACCTTGACCGCGTGGTGCTTGAGCAAATAGCCGATGGCCAGGTAGTCGTCGAAGTCGACATCAGTATCGACGAGCACGTGTGTGAGGGGTTGTACCGACATGTTGGCAGGCCTCCTGGCAATGGATGGGATCATCCTGATGTGCCAGCAAATGCTGGCATCGAGTTAAAAGTAGCACCTCCCGAAAAAAGCGAACGCTTAATGGCGTGGATTGCCTAGGGCGACAGCCAACGTGGCGAGGCACCGGCGTCCTCACCACGCAACGAGCGACCCGACTTACCAGAGCGTCATCGTGTAGCTGACGATCAGGCGGTTTTCATCCAGGTCGTTGCCGAAGTTCGAGCGCACCGATGCGTTGCGCCATTTGAACCCCAGCCCCTTCAACGTCCCGTCTTGCACGACATAGGCAATGTCGGTGTTGCGCTCCCACTCCTTGCCTTCGCCGGGTGCGGCGCGCTGTACGTTGTCGCCGGAAATGTAGCGGGTCATGAAGGTCAGGCCCGGTACGCCCAGCGACGCAAAGTTGTAGTCATAGCGGGCCTGCCACGAACGCTCGTCGATGTTGGCGAAGTCGCCGATCTGCACGAAGTTGACCAGGTACGGGTCACTGCGACTGATGTAGGGGAACGGGTCGTCGCCGCTCATGCGCTGGTAGCCCAGGCCCAGTGCATGCCCGGCGAAGCCATAGGTGAACAGCGCGCCAAAGGCCTGGTTGTCGAGGTTGCGGAAGTTGCCATCTTCGGTACTGCGCGAGTAACGCACATCACTCTTGAGCGACTGGCCCGCCCCCAGGTCCAGGGTATGCACGAACCCCAGGTAGTTTTGCTGGTAGATGTCCTGCAACTTGCCATAGCGGTACTGCGCCGTCAGGTTCGGCAAAAATTGATAATCCGCCCCGGCAAACTGGAATTTGTCGCTGTTGCCGCCGATGCGGTTGGCACTCATGTCCTGGTAATCGGTGGAGTCGACGACATTGATCTGCGTAAACTGCCCGCCCGTCAGCTTCAACCGGTCGATTTCCTGCACGCTGGCCAGTCCCCCCTTGAAGGTTGCTGGCAGCAGGCGCGTGTCGTTGGAGCTCACCACCGGGTCCTTGATCTGCAAGGTCCCCACCTTCAGGGTGCTGTTGGACACGCGCACCTTGGCAGTCAGGCCCAGTTCGCCATAACGGTCTTGAGAACCGCCGGACAAATCCGCAGGCAACAGATTGGTGCCCGCCGTGCCGCCGCCGGAGTCCAGTTTGAAACCCGCCATGCCCAGGGCGTCCAGGCCAAACCCCACGGTACCTGCGGTGTAGCCCGACTCCAGGCGCAGCAAGAAGCCCTGCGCCCATTCTTCGGCCTTGTCCCGCGCCCCTGTCTGGCGGAAGTCGCGGTTGAAGTAATAGTTGCGCGCTTCCAGGCTGCCTTTGCTGTCGGCGATGAAATCCGCGTGGGCGCTTGGCGCTCCGGCCAGGCTCAAGCCCAGCAGTGTACCGACGGGCTTATAGATCCACGTGAGGGAGGTGAACTGTCGCATGGGTGCTCCTTTTGCGGGCACGAACGAACCCGCTCGGGGCGTCGTTTGCGTCCGATGTTTTTATTGTGAAGGCGCTGTGCTGGGAAACGGACGCAGTAGCCTGCGTCGTGGAGCGGATTCTTTGCGCCGCGCTCTGGGAGCGTCAAACGGGAAAAAAGCCGCATCGGACATAAGAAAATTTGATGCCCTGATCAAGCGGTTCTGGAGTAACAATTGCAACCATAAGAACGACAAGTACCAAGAGAGCCTTCATGAACCTCAAATTCCTCGAAACCTTCGTCTGGGTCGCCCGGCTGCAAAGCTTCAGCCTCACCGCCGAGAAAATGTTCAGCACCCAGGCGGCGATCTCCAGCCGGATCGCCTCATTGGAAGAAGAGCTGGGGCTGCGCCTGTTCGTGCGTGACTCGCGAGGGGTGTCGCTGACGCCCGAAGGCTTGAAGGTACTCGACTACGCCGAGCAGATGCTGGAGGTCCAGCGCGCCTTGAAGCAATCGCTGGACACCCGCAGCCCTCAGCAAGGCCTGGTGCGCATCGGCGTGATGGACACAGTGATCCATACCTGGCTCAGTCCGTTGATGTCGATGCTGATGCAGGCCTTTCCCGCCGTCGAAATCGAAATAACCGCCGATGCCGCGCGCAACCTCTGCGAGCAACTGCAAAAGGGTTACCTGGACATCGTGTTCCAGACCGACCTGGTCCGCCACGAAAGCGTGCGCAACCTCGAACTCGCGCACTACCCCATGCACTGGGTGGCCGCCAGCCACTCGATCTACGCTCGGCCCTATGCCTCGCTATTGGAGATGGCCAGCGAGCGCATCATCACGTTCGTCAAGCAGTCGCGGCCGCACCAGGATGTGCTCAACCTGTTGTATGCCCATGGCGTTGGCGCGCCGCGGGTCAGTTGCGTCAACTCGGTGTCGGCCATGACCCGGCTGATTCGCGACGGCTTCGGCATCGGTGCCTTGCCCGCGGCCCTGGTGGCCAAGCCGCTGGCCAGCGGTGAATTGATCACCCTGGAACCCGGCACGGCTCTGCCCCAGCTTGACGTGGTGGCGTCCTGGCGCGCCGGGGTGGGGTTGGAACTGATCGAGAATATCGTCCAGATGAGTCGCCAGGTTGTCAGTCAGTACGCTATCGATGTCGGCCCGCAACGCATGGTCGCGGCACCGGGCCTGGCCGGTCATAACGTTTAGTTGTCTGTGGGTACCACTATTCCTTGTTGGACGTCATCGCCCGGCCCCTCTAAAAAATGGGCCACCCATCCCTTGGAGATACCGCGATGAGTCAACCCGCCCCGTCCTTCGAACAACTGCGCCAGTACGACCCGCTCGCCCTGCGCCAGAGCATTGCCGCCGGCCAATACCAAGGCCATACCAGTGGCCTGGGCCAGGGTCGGGTACAAGCCAACATCGTGATACTGCCCGGTGATTGGGCCACCGAGTTCCTGCGCTACTGCACCCTCAATCGACAGGCCTGCCCGGTGCTCGACGTGACAGAGCCGGGTGATCCGTTCTTTCGCAACCTCGGCGCCGCCATCGATATCCGCCATGAGGTGCCCCGCTACCGGGTCTATCGCCACGGCGAACTGAGCGAAGAGCCGCTGGACATCGAACACGTTTGGCAGGATGACCTTGTCGCCTTCGCCCTGGGCTGCTCGTTCTCGTTCGAACAACCGTTGCTCGAAGCCGGCATCTACCTCAGGCACATTGACCTGGGGCGCAACATCGCGATGTTCCGCACCAACATCGACACCCGCCCCACCGCCCGCCTCTCTGGCAAAATGGTCGTGACCATGCGCCCGATGAAAGCTGCCGCGGCGATCCAGGCGATCCAGATTACCGGGCGCATGCCCAATGTCCACGGTGCCCCGGTGCACATCGGCGACCCGTCGCTGATCGGCATCCACGCCCTCGACGCTCCGGACTATGGCGATGCCGTGCCGGTCGAAGCGGACGAGATCCCGGTGTTCTGGGCCTGTGGCGTGACACCCCAGTCGGTGGTCCAGGCGTCGCGCCCACCGTTGTGCATCACCCATGCGCCTGGCTGCATGCTGGTGACCGATTTGTGGAACCGCGACTTGTAAGCGTCTAGAAGGCCGCACTCACCTGACAGGAACAGACGATGAACACCGTCCAGCAATCGATTCAAGCGTACATCAAGGCCAAGGATGGCAACCGCCCTCACCTGCTGGAGCAAGCGTTCGAGGCGCAGGCGATCCTCGACATGATCGTGCGCACCGGCGCCATCTCGTTTCCTGATCACGTCGAAGGCCGCGCGGCCATCGGCGAGGTGCTGGTCAGTCGTTTCGGCCAGACCTTCGAAAACGTCTACACCTTTTGCCTGGGGTCGCCACCGGCAGCGAACCTCGACCAGTTCCAATGCCCGTGGCTGGTGGCGATGTCTGGCAAGGACGGCGGCGAGGCGCGCGTCGGCTGTGGCACCTATGACTGGCAATTCGATCCGGTGTCCAAGCGGGTCGAGCGATTGACCATTACCCTCGAACACATGAAAACCCTGCCGCCGGACAACCTGCCGGCGATCATGGCCTGGGTTTCGCGACTGGACTACCCATGGTGCAGCGTCGAAGCCGCCCTGGGCGACGTCCCCAACCTGGGCGAGCTTGGGGACGTGATCGAGTACCTGGCCAACCGGGAACACCTACGCGCGGCGCAACGGCCGTGACCCACCCAAGGAGCCGCCTCGCGTGAACATCAAGTTTCTTGAAACCTTCGTCTGGGTCGCACGCCTGAAGAGTTTTCGCCTGACGGCGGAGAAACTGTTCACCACCCAGGCTTCCGTCTCCAGTCGCATCGCGGCCCTGGAGGACGAGATGGGTGTGCGCCTGTTCGTGCGTGACGCCAAGGGTGTGTCGCTGACATCCGAGGGCCAGCGGGTGCTGGAATATGCCGAACGCATCATGGACACCCTGCAAAGCATGAAGGCCGTGATCAAGGACCCGCGCCAGGTGCGCGGGCGAATTCGCATCGGCGCCATGGACACGGTCATCCACACCTGGCTCAGCCCTCTGGTGACACGCCTGATGGACTACTACCCGGCGCTGGAGATCGAGCTGTCGGCCGACACCGCGAGCAACCTGTGCTCGCAACTGGAAAAGGGTTACCAGGACATCATTTTCCAGACCGACATCCTGCGCCTGGACAGCGTACGCAATGCACGGCTGGCCCGTTATCCGATGCACTGGCTGGTGCGGAGCGGCTCGGCCTATGACCGTCACTACGCGTCGCTGGAAGACCTGTCCCAGGAACGCATCGTGACCTTTTCGCGCAATTCCCGGCCTCACCAGGACATCCTCAACCTGCTGCACTCGGCCAATATCGTCTCGCCGCGCATCAACTGCGTGAACTCGGTGTCGGCCATCACCCGCCTGGTTCGCGACGGCTTCGGCATCGGCGCCATGCCGGCGGCGCTGGTCCTGGGTGAGCTGGCCCAGGGCACGCTGAAACGGGTCGATGGCGTGCCGTTGCCTTCGGTGATGGACATCGTTGCCAGTTGGCGAACCGGCGCGGGCATGGAGCGGGTGGAAGAAGTCATCAGCCTGACCCGGGACGTGGTGGCGGAATTCGTCGCCGAACTGCCCACGGAATACCAACTGGCCGCCGACTAACCCATTCATTGCGGGAGCGGGCTCGCCCGCGAAGACGGCTGTACATCCAACACTTCCGTTGACTGACACACCGCTTTCGCGGGCAAGCCCGCTCCCACAGTGTTATTGGGTGGATTCTAGGTGTGTGTCCGCCACAGACCTCTTGTGGGCTTGCCCGCGAAGCCTCTGGGCCTCATCAAGCGGCCTGTCAGTGAATTGCAACATCCCCGACTTAATCTGGATCGAGCGCACGGCGGCGACCCGCTGGATGTGCCTGTCTGCCCGCTCGCAATGGTCCAGGGAGTCCGCCATGAAAATCAGTGTATTGGGAAGTGGTTACGTAGGCTTGGTGCAAGCCGCCGTGTTGGCCGAGGTCGGCCATGACGTGGTGTGCATGGACGTTGACGAGCAGAAGGTCGAGCAACTGCGCCAGGGCCAGGTGAGCATCTTCGAGCCAGGGTTGGCGGCGCTGGTGCGGGAGGGGCTGGAGGCCGGACGCTTGCATTTCACCAGTGATGAGTCACTGGCCGTGCAGCACGGCCAGGTGCTGTTCATCGCCGTGGGCACGCCTTCGCGAGACGATGGCTCGGCCGACCTGAGCCAGGTCATGGCCGTCGGTGAGGCGGTCGCCCGCTACCGGGAGTTGCCGCTCATTGTGGTGGAAAAGTCCACCGTGCCAGTGGGCACCGGTGATCTCCTGCGGGCTCACATCGACAAATGCCTGCTCAAGACCGGACGCTTGTTGCAGTTCGATATCGTGTCCAACCCGGAATTCCTCAAGGAAGGCTCGGCGGTCGCCGATTGCCGCCGCCCGGATCGCATCGTGATCGGCTGCGAACGCGATGAAGTGCGCGCAACCATGCGCGACCTGTACGCTCCGTTCAATCGCAACCACGACCGGGTACTGTTCATGGACGTGCGCAGCGCCGAGCTGACCAAATACGCCGCCAACGGCATGCTGGCGACCAAGATCAGCTTCATCAACCAGATCGCGGAACTGGCCGAGCACCTGGGGGCCGACATCGAATCGGTGCGCCTGGGCATCGGGGCCGACTCGCGCATCGGCTATCACTTCATCTACCCAGGCTGCGGCTATGGCGGCTCGTGCTTCCCCAAGGACATGCGCGCATTGATCCACAGCGCCGAGCAGGCCCATTGTTCCAGCGACCTGCTGCAAGCGGTGGAATCGATCAACCGCCGGCAGAAACACAAACTGTTCGAACGCATCCATGCTTTCTACAAGGGCGACCTGCGCGGCAAGACCTTTGCGCTGTGGGGCCTGGCCTTCAAGCCCAACACCGACGACATGCGCGACGCGCCGAGCCGTACCCTGCTCGAATCCCTCTGGGCGGCGGGTGCCAGTGTCCGTGCGTTCGACCCCGAGGCCATGCAGCAAACCCAACTGCTCTACCCCAACGAAACGAAGCTCATGTTGATGGGCACGCCGGAGTCGGTGCTGCCGGGGGCCGATGCACTGGTCATTTGCACCGAGTGGCAGGCCTTCAAGGCGCCGGACTTCAACCTGATCCAGCAGCGGCTCAAGGCCCCGGTGATTTTCGACGGGCGCAACCTCTACGACCCGGAGCGCATGCAAGACAAAGGCTTCACCTACTTCCCCATGGGCCGCGGGCAATCGCGCGACCTGCCCATCGCCGAGCAGTCCTGGTTTCAAGCGTCCAAGCGTGCTTGAAGCCCTTAACCTCAAAATTAATGAACTCAACCAGCATTAATATGAATTTGTAAGCGCGAGTGACGAACGGCACACTGAACGCCGTTCCTCCCCCAACTGTTGGAACACTTAAAGGGCTTTCAGGGATTCCCCCGTAAGCCCCTTTTTTTGCTCGTTTTTTGGATCGGTGCTTAATGCTCTCTCGCTGGTTCCCCGCTGCTATCAATACCCGTCCCACCGAATGGAGCCGCGCCGCCTTGGGCATGGCCTTGGGAACGATGTTCAGTATCTGGCTCTGTGGCCAGGTGTACGGCCTGGAGGTGGCACAGCACATCATCGGCCCGCTGGGGGCTTCGGCGGTGCTGCTGTTTGCCGTGTCGTCCGGTGCCCTGGCCCAGCCGTGGTCGATCGTGGGCGGCTACCTGTGCGCCTCGGTGGTGGCGGTGCTGGTGGCCCACGTGCTGGGCCGCACCCTGGGCAGCGCCTGCCTGGCGGCCGGCATGGCGCTGGTGCTGATGTGCTGGTTGCGCTGCCTGCACCCACCGGCGGGCGCCGTGGCGGCGACGCTGGTGTTGGCGGACCCGTCCATCGCGGCCCTGGGCTGGCAGGCCGTCGGCGTGACGATGATGGCCGGCAGTGGCCTGCTGGCGTTTGCGCTGGCCTACAACAACCTGACCCGCGTGCGCTACCCCAAGCGCGCCAGCGAGCCGGTGGCGGTCATTCCGGCCGACCACCCGCCCGTCGACCGGCAGGCCATCACCGCCCAGGACCTGAAATTGGCGCTGGCGGAAATGGAAGCCTTCTTCGACGTCACCCCCGAAGATCTTGAGCAATTGGTCCATGCCAGCGAGCGTCATGCCAAGCGTCGCAGCATCACGGAGGTGCTGTCGGGTCGCGGATGATCCTGTGGCTGCTATAAATATGCAGACAGGACCTGCACGTATGCCGGTTGTGCTGTGCAAATTTGCACTGTTACGATCCCGTTCGCATACGCGCCTAAAAAATTGTAAAAGACAATAAAAACAGGGAGTTAGCGATGACATCTCAGGTTTCATCACAGCCCAGCGGAACGGTCGCCGCCCAGGTTTACGACGTGCTGGTGGAGGTCCGTAACCACATTGGCCACTTGACCCTGAACCGCCCTGCCGGCCTCAATGCGCTCACCCTGGGCATGGTGCGCAGCTTGCAGCAACAGCTCGATCGCTGGGCCCTCGACCCGCAGATTCACGCGGTGGTCCTGCGCGGTGCCGGCGACAAGGCGTTTTGTGCCGGCGGCGATATCCGTTCGCTGTACGACAGCCACAAGCAGGGCGACACCCTGCATGAAGACTTCTTCGTCGAGGAATACGCCCTCGACCTGACGATCCACCATTACCGCAAGCCGGTCCTCGCCCTCATGGACGGTTTCGTCCTGGGCGGCGGCATGGGCCTGGTGCAAGGCGCTGACCTGCGGGTAGTGACCGAGCGCAGCCGCCTGGGCATGCCAGAGGTCGGCATCGGTTACTTCCCAGACGTAGGCGGCAGTTATTTCCTGCCGCGCATTCCGGGTGAGCTGGGCATCTACCTGGGGGTCAGTGGCACCCAGATCCGCGCCGCCGACGCCTTGTATTGCGGGTTGGCCGACTGGTACCTGGACAGCCGGAAACTCGCCCAGCTCGACGAGCGCCTCGATCGACTGGAGTGGCATGACACGCCGCTCAAAGACCTGCAAAGCCTGCTGGCCAAGCTGGGTGTGCAGCAGCTCCCGGCGCCCCCCTTGGCTGACTTGCGTGCGGTCATCGATCATTTCTTCGGCCTGCCCGATGTGCCGAGCATGGTCGAGCAATTGCGTCAGGTCACGGTCGCCAACAGCCACGAATGGGCGCTCAAGACCGCCGAACTGCTGGAAACCCGTTCCCCCCTGGCCATGGCCGTGACCCTGGAAATGCTCCGGCGCGGGCGGCACCTGAGCCTGGAAAACTGTTTTGCCCTGGAGCTGCACCTGGACCGTCAATGGTTCGAACGCGGCGACCTGATTGAAGGCGTGCGCGCCTTGCTGATCGACAAAGACAAGAACCCGCGCTGGAACCCACCCACGTTGCAAGCGCTGGACGCCGGGCACGTGGCCAGTTTCTTCGACGGCTTCGACGACCACGGGAACTGAACATGCACGACCTCGAACTGACCGAAGAACAAGTGATGATCCGCGACATGGCCCGGGACTTCGCCCGTGGCGAAATCGCCCCCCATGCCCAGACCTGGGAAAAGGCCGGATGGATCGACGACGCCCTGGTGGCGAAGATGGGCGAACTGGGCCTGCTTGGCATGGTGGTGCCGGAAGAATGGGGCGGCACTTATGTCGACTACGTGGCCTATGCCCTGGCGGTGGAAGAGATCTCCGCCGGCGATGGCGCCACCGGCGCACTGATGAGCATCCATAACTCGGTGGGCTGCGGCCCGGTCCTGAACTTCGGCACCGAGGCCCAGAAACAGACGTGGCTGGCCGACCTTGCCAGCGGCCAGGCCATTGGCTGCTTCTGCCTGACCGAACCCCAGGCCGGCTCCGAAGCCCACAACCTGCGCACCCGCGCCGAACTGCGCGACGGCCAGTGGATCATCAACGGCGCCAAGCAATTCGTCAGCAATGGCAAGCGGGCAAAACTGGCGATCGTCTTCGCCGTGACCGACCCGGACCTGGGCAAGAAAGGCATCTCAGCGTTCCTGGTGCCCACCGATACCCCGGGGTTCATCGTCGACCGCACCGAGCACAAGATGGGCATCCGTGCCTCGGACACCTGCGCGGTGACCTTGAGCAACTGCGCGATCCCTGAGGCGAACCTGTTGGGCGCACGTGGCAAAGGCCTGGCCATCGCCCTCTCCAACCTCGAAGGCGGCCGCATCGGCATTGCCGCGCAGGCCCTGGGCATCGCCCGCGCCGCATTCGAAGCGGCGCTGGCCTACTCGCGTGACCGGGTGCAATTCGACAAGCCGATCGGTGAACACCAAAGCGTCGCCAACCTGCTGGCCGACATGCACACCCGCCTGAACGCCGCCCGCCTGCTCATCCTCCATGCCGCCCGCCTGCGCAGCGCTGGCAAACCCTGCCTGTCGGAAGCCTCCCAGGCCAAGCTGTTCGCCTCCGAAATCGCCGAGAAAGTCTGCTCCTCGGCCATCCAGATCCATGGCGGGTACGGTTATCTGGAGGATTACCCGGTGGAACGCTACTACCGCGATGCGCGGATTACCCAGATCTATGAAGGGTCGAGCGAGATACAGCGGATGGTGATTGCCCGGGAATTGAAACACTACCTGGTGTGATCGCTTAAAAAGCATCGCGAGCAAGCTCGCTCCCACAGAGTCCGAGGGCGTACACAAAGGCTGCGTACACCTGAGATCCAGTGTGGGAGCGGGCTTGCTCGCGAAAGCGCTAGGTCAGTCACTTCTATACTGGGTGTGCCGGCGTCTTCGCGGGCAAGCCCGCTCCCACAGGGTCCGAGGGCGTACACAAAGGCTGCGTACACCTGAGATCCAGTGTGGGAGCGGGCTTGCTCGCGAAAGCGTTAGGTCAGTCACTTCTATGCTGGGTGTGCCGGCGTCTTCGCGGGCAAGCCCGCTCCCACAGGGTCCGGTGGCGTACACAAAGGTTGCATACACCCCAAATCCCCTGTGGGAGCGAGCTTGCTCGCGATGGCGCCAGTGACGGCGTCAGGTTACTTGTTCTGGAACTCCGCCGCCCGTTTCGCCACGAATGCCGCCATGCCTTCCTTCTGATCCTGCGTCGCGAATGCGGCGTGGAACACCCGGCGCTCGAAGCGCACACCCTCGGACAGACTGACTTCGAAGGCGCGGTTGACGCTTTCCTTGACCATCATGCTGATCGGCACCGACTTGGACGCAATCAACGCCGCCGTCTTCAGCGCATCATCCAGCAGCTCATCGGCCGGTACGATCCGCGCCACGATGCCGCAACGCTCGGCTTCCACCGCGTCGATAAAGCGCCCGGTCAGGCACATTTCCATGGCCTTGGCCTTGCCCACCGCACGGGTCAGGCGCTGGGTGCCGCCCATGCCCGGGAGCACGCCGAGGTTGATTTCCGGCTGGCCGAACTTGGCGTTGTCACCGGCCAGGATGAAGTCGCACATCAACGCCAGTTCGCAACCACCGCCCAAGGCAAAGCCGTTCACCGCCGCAATGATCGGCTTGCGCCGGTTGGCCACCCGATCGCTGTCGCTGAACAAATCATCCAGGTAGATCTGCGGATAGGTCAGCTCAGCCATTTCCTTGATATCGGCGCCAGCGGCAAAGGCTTTCTTCGAGCCGGTCAGCACGATGCAGCCAATCTTCGGATCGGCCTCCAGGCTGTCCAGTGCCTGGTTCAATTCACTGACGATCTGGGCGTTCAGGGCATTCAATGCCTGGGGGCGGTTGAGCGTGATCAGGCCGACGCGGTCCTTGATCTCCAATAGAATCGTTTCGTAGCTCATGCAGCACTCCTGTTCAAAGATTGCGCGAAATGACCATGCGCTGGATGTCGCTGGTGCCTTCGTAGATCTGGCAGACGCGCACGTCGCGGTAGATGCGTTCCAGCGGGAAGTCGTTGAGGTAACCGTAACCGCCCAGGGTTTGCAATGCCATCGAGCAGACTTTTTCGGCCATTTCCGAGGCGAACAGCTTGGCCATGGAGGCTTCCACCAGCGCCGGCTGGCCGTTGTCCCGCAGCGCGGCGGCGTAGTGCACCATCTGCCGGGCCACGGCGATCTGGGTCGCCATGTCGGCCAGGCGGAACGCCACGGCCTGATGCTCGATGAGGGCCTTGCCGAAGCTTTCCCGCTCCCGGGCATAGTCCCGGGCCGCCTCGAACGCGGCGCGGGCCATGCCCACCGACTGCGCGGCAATGCCGACCCGGCCACCTTCCAGGTTCGCCAAGGCGATCCTGTAGCCTTCGCCCTCCTCACCCAGCCGATTGGCCACCGGCACCTTCACGTCCTCGAAGAGGATCTGGCAGGTGTCCGAGGCGTGCTGGCCGAGCTTGTCCTCGACCCGCGCCACGGTGTAGCCCGGCGAATCGGTGGGCACGATGAACGCACTGATGCCGCGTTTGCCAGCCGCCGGATCCGTCACCGCAAACACGATCACCACCCCGGCGTTCTGCCCGGAAGTGATGAACTGCTTGCAGCCATTGAGTACGTAATGATCCCCGTCCAGCCGCGCCCGGGTCTTCAGGCTGCTGGCGTCCGAACCGGCCTGGGGTTCGGTCAGGGCGAACGCGCCCAGCATCGCGCCGCTGGCCAGCGGCGTGAGGAACCGGGCCTTCTGCTCGTCGTTGCCGAAGGTCAGGATCGGCACGCAGCCCACCGAGTTGTGCACGCTCATGATCGTCGAGCACGCCCCGTCACCGGCGGCGATTTCTTCCAAGGCCATGGCGTAGGCCAGGTAGCCGGTGTCGCAACCGCCCCACTGCTCCGGCACGAGCATGCCGAAGAAGCCCAGCTCGGCCATTTCACCGATGGCGTCCTTGGGAAAGCGGTGCTCGCGGTCCCACTCGGCCGCGAACGGTTTCAAACGCTCCTGGGCAAATTGCCGGGCGGCATTGCTGATGTGTGTCTGTTCTTCAGTCGGGAGCATGGTGGTTCCTCAATACAGGCATTCGACAGCCATGGCCGTGGCTTCGCCGCCGCCGATGCAAATTGCCGCGACGCCGCGCTTGAGGCCCTTCTGGCGCAAGGCCGACAGCAGAGTAACCAGGATTCGCGCCCCGGACGCACCAATGGGGTGACCCAACGCACAGGCACCGCCATGGACGTTGACCTTGTCATGGGGGATTTCCAGCTTGCCCATGGTCACCAGGCCCACCACGGCGAAGGCTTCGTTGACCTCGAACAGGTCGATGTCAGCCACGGACCAGCCGGTCTTCTTCAGCAGTTTCTTCACCGCGCCAACGGGAGCGGTCGGGAACAGGCTCGGGGTGTCGGCGAACGCCGCATGGCCGTGAATCACCGCCAGGGGCTTCAAGCCACGCTGGGTCGCCTGGCTCTGGCGCATCAGCACCAGGGCGGCGGCCCCGTCGGAAATCGAACTGGCATTGGCCGCCGTCACCGTACCGCCGTCACGGAACGCCGGCTTGAGCGAGGCGATCTTGTCGATTCGCGCCTTGGGTGGTTGCTCGTCGTGGCGCACCGTCACCTGCTCCTTGCCGACCATGACCTGCAGCGGCACGATCTCGGCATCGAAGCGGCCGTCCTTGATCGCCTGCTGGGCCCGGGTGGTGGAGGCAATGGCGAAGGCGTCCTGGGCTTCGCGGCTGAAACCGTTGGCTTCGGCGCAATCCTCGGCGAAGGTGCCCATCAGGCGGCCCTTGTCGTAGGCGTCTTCCAGGCCGTCGAGGAACATGTGGTCGAGCACCTTGCCGTGGCCCATCCGATACCCGCTGCGGGCACGGTCGAGCAGGTAAGGCGCGTTGGACATGCTTTCCATGCCGCCGGCCACGACCACGTCGGCGCTGCCGGCAACGAGCATGTCGTGGGCCAGGATCGTCGCTTCCATGCCCGAGCCGCACATCTTGTTCAGGGTGGTGCAACGGGTCGACTTGTCGAGCCCGGCACCCAGCGCGGCCTGGCGTGCCGGGGCCTGGCCGAGGCCGGCCGCCAGCACGCAGCCGAACAGCACTTCTTCCACGCTGTCGGCCGCAATACCGGCGCGCTCCACCGCGGCCTTGATGGCCGCCGCGCCCAATTGCGGGGCGCTGAGGCTCTTGAGTTCGCCCTGGAAACCGCCCATGGGGGTACGGACGGCGCTGACGATGACAATCGGATCGTTGGACATGACAAGTGCTCCTTATTTGGCGGCCATGCGCAAGGCACCGTCGAGACGGATCACCTCGCCGTTGAGCATGCTGTTTTCAATGATATGCCGCACCAGCGCCGCGTACTCGTCCGGTTTGCCCAGGCGTGCCGGGAATGGCACGCCGGCGGCCAGCGAGTCGCGCACCTCAGGGGTCATGCCGGCCATCATCGGGGTTTCGAAAATGCCCGGGGCGATGGTCATCACCCGGATGCCGAAGCGCGCCAGCTCCCGGGCGGCCGGCAGGGTCAGGCTGGCGATGGCGCCCTTGGACGCCGCATAGGCCGCCTGGCCGATCTGGCCGTCGAACGCCGCCACCGATGCCGTGTTGATGATCACCCCGCGCTCACCGTCGGCGTTTGTCTCGGTTTCGGCGATGGCCGCGGCCGCCAGTCGCAACAGGTTGAAGCTGCCGATCAGGTTGACGTTGATCACCTGGCTGAAGCTGGCCAACCCGTGGGGGCCGTGCTTGCCCAGGATCTTCTCGCCGCGCACGATGCCCGCGCAATTCACCAGGCCATTGAGGCCACCAAAGGCATCGACCGTGGCCTTGACCGCGGCTTGCGCCGCCGCTTCGTCGCTGATGTCCGCCACCACGCTGTGGCAACCCAGTTTCTGCGCCTGGGCCGCCACGGCGTCGGCGTTGAGGTCCACCAGCATCACCTGGGCGCCGGCCTTGACCAGCATCTCGCCAGTGGCCGCACCGAGGCCGGACGCACCGCCGCTGACGAGGAAAATCTTGCTGTCGATCTGCATCATGGTTTCCTTGGGTTCAAGCTGAAACGTTCTGCGCCGCGGCTTCTTGGGCCTTGGCGATTTCCTGGTTGCGCAAGATAAAGCGCTGCAACTTGCCGCTTGGGGTTTTCGGCAAGTCACTGACAAATTCGATTTCACGGGGATACGCATGGGCAGCCAGGCGCTTGCGCACGTGTTGGCGCAGTTCCTCGGCCAACGCCGGGGCGGCGCGGTATTGGGCATTGAGCACGACGAACGCCTTCACCAACTCGGTACGCTCCAGGTCAGGCTTGCCGACCACTGCGGCCTCGACCACCGCCGGGTGTTCGATCAGGGCGCTTTCCACATCGAACGGGCCGACGCGGTAGCCAGAGGTGGTGATCACGTCATCGCTGCGCCCGACGAAACTGATGCTGCCGTCCGGGTTCAGCTCGACGGTATCGCCGCTCAGGTAATAATCACCCACGAACGCCTTGGTCGGCCCGCCCTGGTAACCGGCGAACCAGCACATGGGCGACTGGCTGCGATCCACGGCGAGGATCCCCGGCTGGCCGACGCCCAGCTCCTGATGCTGGTCATCCAGCACCACGATCCGGTGGCCCGGCGAGGCGAAGCCCGCGGCCCCCAGGTGCACCGGATGTTCGAGCCCGTGGTGGTTGCACAGCACCATGCCCAGTTCGGTCTGCCCGTAATGGTCGTGGATGACCACGCCCAGGTGATCGGCGAACCAGCGGATCACTTCCGGGTTCAACGGCTCGCCGGCGCTACTGACAATGCGCAGCTTGCCCTTGATCGACCGGGCGAACTGCTCACCCCCGGCGATCAGCATGCGATAGGCCGTGGGTGACCCCGTGAGGTTGGTGATGCCGTACTTGTTGATCACCCGGCAGGTGCTTTCCAGGGTGAACGGGCCATCGTAGAAGGTGATCGGGTGCCCCATCGCCAGGGGACCGGTCACGCCAAAGTAGATGCCGTAGGCCCAGCCCGGGTCGGCTAGGTTCCAGAAGGCGTCTTCGGGGCGCAGGTCCACCGCGTCACGGGTGTAGCTCTGGAACGCCACGATGGCCTTGAGCGGCACCGACAGCGCCTTCGCAGGCCCGGTGGTGCCGGAGGTGAACATCAGCAGGAACGGATCTTCGCCGGTGAGCATCACCGGTTCGCACTGGTTGGAATGGTTCGTCACTTCGGCCCAGAAACTGTAGTCGCCGCGCACGATGCCTCGGCCCTGTTCACCGCCGACCGTGACCACGGTGGGGCAACCGGCGACTTCGGCGAGTTTCGGTCGGTTGACCGCGTCGGTGACCACCAGGCGCGCACCGGAACTGCCGAGGCGATGCTCGATGGCCTTGGGCCCGAACGCGGTGAACAGCGGCTGGTACACCGCCCCGATGCGCCAGGTGGCGAGCACCACGATCAGCAACTCGGCGGTGCGCGGCAACAGGCCGGCCACTTTGTCGCCCTTGCCTACCCCTTGGGCCAGCAGGAAATTGGCGAAGCGTGCGGCCTGGTCCTGCAAGTCGCGGAACGTCCAGGTCGCCTCGCGGCCATCACGCCCCTCCCAGAACAATGCGATGTGCCCCGGCAACGCATGCCGGTCGCAACATTCGACACAGGCGTTGAGTGCCTCGAGCGAGCCATGCAGGGCGGCGTTGACGGTGCCTGGGTAGTCGAATTGGGAAATGGCCGACGAGTAATCGCGCATGAGCAGAATCCCTCTGTACTTTTTATTGGTTGGGGAGCCGTAGACAGCAGGGAAATACTCGCGCCGATGGGCGGAGGCGGCAATGGTCAAAGCCATCAAGTTGCTTGACTGCTTTGGCCATGGTTCAGGGTGGGGACAGAGGCCGCTCCCACACAAAGGCATACACCTTGTCCAATTCGGCCACCTGGCAGTGGTGGTTGTCGGCCTCGGCCCCCACCAGGAACCATTCGGCCCTGGAGGTACCGCCCACGCGACGGGCTTTCTGCGGGTCGTAGCAGCGGGCCATTTCCTTGCCAGGCACCAGGACGAAAGCCTGCGGGTGGCTGCGCAGCCACTGGGCGGAATGTTCCAGCGAATGACGGTTGTAGAAACCGAAATGCACCACCGGCTGCCGGGCGAACAACCAATGCCCCTCGCGCCAACCGACCAGGGCCAGCTCGGCGCCGCCGGTCAGTTGCGCCACATCGCGCATGAGGGTTTCGTGAGGGTTGAGGCCTTCTTTGTGGGGCTCGATGAAACCACGGGCAAACCAGGCGCACAGCCAGAACACCGTCAATGCCGTGAAGACCCACCGGCCCTTGGGGCGCTGGCGGAACCAACGGCGCAGCATCCACGGGACCAACGGCGCGGCGATCAACACCAGGGCCGGCAACGCCGGGAAGATGTACAGCTTGCGCTTGCCGCTGCTCAGGCTGAAAAACAGCAACACCAGCAGCACCCAGCCCAGCAGCACCAACACCCGCCCATCGTGCTTGCGCAACTGTTTGCGCCAGGCCGGCACCAGCCAGGGCAGCATGAAGACCAGCGGCAGCCAGTACTTCGGAATCACGTGGACGAAGAAATACCAGAAGGGTTCGCGATGCTCCCAGGCGTTGGCGTAACGGCCGGCCGTCTGCTTGAACAGGATTTCCTGAATGTACGCCAGGCTGTCGGCGCCGCCCTGCCCCACGATCAGCAGCAACGGCCCCAGCCACAGCGCAATGGCGGCCAGCGCCACCAGCAAGCCCAACCACCATGCCCCGGCCTTGCCGGGCATCGGCACCACGCCTTTCCAACCTTTACGCACCGCATAAGCATAGGGAAGCAGCATCAACGCCGGCAGAAAGCCCACACCCTTGCTGATGATGCCCAGCCCCATCGCCGCGCAGGCCACGTAATACCAGCGCCAGGCGGGCCCCAGCAATAGGTGCCGGCACAGGCCATAGATCCCGAGGATGGTCCAGAGCGCGAGGAAGCCGTCGATTTGCCCGGTGCGCAAAATGCTGTAGGTCTGGTAGGTCGCCAGGAACAACAGTGCGGCGATCACCCCGATACGCCGCCCCCACAGCCGGCGCCCCAGGTCATACAGGCACGCCGTGGTCACGGCGCTCGCCATCAGCGCCGGCAGGTACAGCGCGACTTTCGGCAGATGGGTGAGCTGCACGAAGAGCGCCACCGTCCACATGAACAGCGGCGGTTTGTCTGCGTAGATCTCACCGGCGCGGTGGGGAATGAACCACGATCCGTTCTGCAGCATTTCCAGGGCCACGCCGAGGAAACGCTCCTCGTCGACGTTCATCGGTTGGCGCCAACCGAGACCGGCGCCCACCATCACCAGTGCCAGCAACACCAGGGCCAGCAGCTCCCACCGCGAAGAAGCCAAGCGTATCCGCACCGGTCAGCCCTTTTGATCCAGTTCATGGCTGGCCTGCTCGGCCTGCTTGGCGATCAACTGCAAATTGCGCAGGTACACCACGAAGCCGAACGACTGGCCGACGATGAAGACCGGATCCTGGCGGTAGATGGCATAGGCCAACAACAACGCGCTGCCGACGATGCTCAGGTACCAGAACCCTACGGGGATCAAGCTGCGCTTCTTGTACTCGCTGTAAAGCCACTGCAGGACGAAACGCCCGGTGAAGGCCAACTGGCCGCCGAAGCCAACCGCCAGCCATATCGATTCTCTGCCCATTTCAGACCTCGGTTTCGTGTGCGTTGACGTCCAGCCGCGTGCGCTTTATCAGCCACCACACCCCAAACAGATCGAGGATGCCCACCAGGGCGCGGTCGAGGTTGCCGTAGTTGGAAACCCCGGCCCCGCGCTCACGGTGGTTGACCGGCTGCACCAGCATTCGGCCGTTGTGGCGGCGGATCAGCGCAGGAATGAAACGGTGCATGTGGTCGAAGTACGGCAGGCGCAGAAACGCCTGGCGCTCGATCAACTTGATGCCGCAACCGGTGTCGGGCGTCTGGTCCTTCAGCAGGCCGGCGCGCAACTTGTTGGCAAATCGCGACGCCCAGCGCTTGCTCGCCGTGTCCCGGCGGTTGACCCGGTGCCCGGCCACCAGCTTGACGCCGCCTGGCTGGCCTTCGGAGCCGCGCACCAGCTCAATCATCCCGGGCAGGTCGGCCGGATCGTTCTGGCCATCACCGTCGAGGGTGGCCAACCAATGCCCACGCGCCACCTCGGCAGCGTGATGGATCGACGTGCTTTGCCCCAGGGAACGGGCATGGGTGAGCACGCGCAATTGCGGGTAGTCGCCGCTGTTGTGCAGCGTGCGCAATTGCGCGGCGGTGGCGTCGGTGCTGCCGTCGTCCACCACGATGACCTCGAAGGCTTCATCGGCTAATGCGGCACGCACCTCTTCGAGCAACGGAATGAGGTTGCCTGCTTCGTTCTTCGCCGGAATCAGGACCGACACATAGGGATCTTGCTGCATGACGCTCCCGCTAGAGGATGGAAAAGGAAGGGGTTAGACGCCGTAATAGCCGCGGTACCAGTCAACGAACGCCTGCACGCCCACAGGCACCGCAACCTGCGGCCGGAAGCCCACGCGCGCTTCCAGCTCGCGGGTGTCCGCCCAGGTGTTGACCACGTCGCCTGCCTGCAACGGCATGCCATGCTTGATCGCACGAATGCCCAGGGACTCTTCCAGGCATTCGATGAACTGCAGCAACTGGACCGGCGCGCCAAACCCGATGTTGTAGACCTTGTTGCGCACCGTGCCCGCCTCGGCCGGTGGCAACGGCAACAGCCGCACAAGGGCCTCCACGATGTCGTCGATGTAGGTGAAATCCCGCGACATGGCGCCGTCGTTGTAGACCTCCAGAGGCCGGCCACCCAGGATCGCCTCGGTGAATTTGAACGGCGCCATGTCGGGGCGTCCCCATGGCCCGTACACGGTAAAGAAGCGCAGGCCGGTGGTGGGAATGCCGTACAGGTGCGAGTACGCGTGGGCCATCAGTTCGTTGGCGCGCTTGGTGGCCGCGTAAAAGGACACCGGCTGGTCGACGGGGTCATCCGTGCTGTAAGGCAGGCGATCATTCAAGCCATAGACCGAGCTGCTCGAAGCGAACACCAGGTGCGCCGGCCTATGGGCCCGACAGGCTTCCAACACATTGAGGAAACCCACCAGGTTGCTTTGCGCGTAGACGTCGGGATGGTCGATGGAATAGCGCACCCCCGCCTGGGCGGCCAGGTGGACGACATGGTCGAATGCATGCCGGGCGAACAGATCCAGCAACGCCGGCTTGTCCGCCACGTCCATCCGCTGGAACTGGAATTGACTGCACGTGGCCAACTGCGCGAGCCGGGCGTGTTTCAGCTCGACGCTGTAGTAGCTGTTGAGGTTGTCGATGCCAATGACTTGATGGCCATCGCGGCATAGCCGCCTGGCGGTATGGAACCCGATGAAACCGGCGACACCGGTGACCAGGATTTTCATCGGGCGCGCCTTAACGCGATCCCGGCCAATGCATGTTCCCGCAAACCGACACAATCGTTACCCACAACGGTCATTTCCATTCACTACTCTGCTCGATGGCCTGTTTTTTCTATACCGAGGCTTATAGCAAGCAGACGTGACAGATTTATGAGCGCCGACCCGGTCGGGTCAGTGGGCGTCGTTGAGGATCAGGCTCCGGTAATGCCCAGGGTTGGACCCGGACCACTTGCGAAACGCCTTGTAGAAGGAACTGGCGTCGGCAAAGCCCAGGCGCGTGGCGATCTCGACGAAGCTGATGGCGGGCTCGGCCAGCCAGGCGATTGCCAACTCTCGACGCACGCTGTCCTTGAGGCCTTGATACGTCTGGCCCTCCTCTGCCAGGCGGCGACGCAGGGTGGACGCCGAGACGCACAACTGCTGGGCCAGGGTTTCGGTTTCCGGCCACTGTTCGGCGGGCAGTTGCCGCAGGTCGTGGCGGATGCGGCTGGCCAGGCTCTGCGGGTCGCGGTACTTGACCAGGATATTGGCCGGGGCGTGGGCCAGGAACCGCTTGAGTTCCTCGGGGCTGCGTCGGATGGGCAAGTCCAGGCACTCGGCGGCGAAGATCATTCGCGTGCGCGGCCGGTCGAAGCGCAGGTTCTGGGAAAACATCACCCGGTAGTCGTCGCAGAAGTCCGGCGCCGGGCAGCGCAGTTCGACGGAAAGAATCGGAATGCGTCGCCCCGCCAACCAGCAGGCCACGCCATGGACGATCATCCAATAGGTGAAATAGGTAAAGGCCCGCTGCGGTGCCTGATCGTCTTCGCAAAGGACGATTTCCGCCAGGCTTTGCTGGCGCACCCACTGCGCCGGCAGGTGTTCGAGCATCAGCGAAAGAAAGCCCAGCCCGGCCGTCAACCCCGCCGCCAGCGTCGGCTGCGCCATGGCGCACTGGCAGAGAAACGCCAGGCTGCCGGACCTGAGCTTGCGCGGGTCCATGCCGAAAAATTCGTCATCCAGGCGCCGCGCCAGCAAGCGCCAGAGCCGCGCATAAGCATGGGCCGGCACTCGCGCCTGAGGATCGTCCAGCAGCGCCGGGTCGATGCCGACTTTGCTCAGCACCTCGGCGCTGGCCGCACCGGGGGCGCAGCTTTGCAGCAGCGCCTCGCGGACCAGTTGAATGGAGATGGTGTCTTTTTCAGACACGGCGCGGCTGTTCACAGGATCCGGTAAAGCAGCCGTTCTATCCGCACCCGGCTGACCCGTTTCAGGAACTTGGCAACGGCGGCCGGGTAATCCGGCAGGCTTTCAAGGTCCAGGAAGCGCTCGATCCGACGCGTGTGGCGGTAGATCTGCTCAAGCTCGGCCCGACGAGGTTCCAGCAGCTCACCCTTGGGATCGTCCAACAACAGGGCGTTTTCCAGGTCCAGGCGAAAGGCGCGCGGGTTGAGGTTGTTGCCGGTCAACAAGGTGTAGCGCTCGTCGACCCACATGCCCTTGAGGTGATAGGTGTTGTCGCCATCGCGCCACAGGTGCAGGTTCAACTGGCCGCTGTCGATGTAGCGCTGATGGCGCTTGGCGAAGCGCCGCAAGCTGATTTCATACAGGTAGGGCAACGCCGCGATGATCTTGAACGGTTCGCTGGGCGGGATATAGAAATCGTTGGCGGTCTTGTCGCCGACGATGATATCGATCTTGACCCCGCGGGCCAGGGCGCGATTGAGCTCGCGGGTCACGGCCAGCGGCAGGTTGAAGTATGGCGTGCAGATGGTCAGTTGCTGGCGGCTGCTGGCGATCAACTCGCCGATGACCCGGCTCAGCGGGTTGTTCTTGCCCACGCCCAGCAACGGGCTGACCGACAGGCCACTCTTGTCGAGGCTGCCGGCCGTGGTGTCATAGGCCGCGTATTTCAACCGGCTGCGCAAGTCGCCGATGTCCTTGCGCAGGCTGCGGGTGCTGGGCAGGTTCGGCAAGTCCAGGCGATGCACCGCCCTGGACGTGACCAGGCCATGTTGCACCAGGTGATGCATGGAATCGGCCAGCGCGGTGTTATGCAGCAGGTGGTAGCGGTCGTAACGGTACTTGTCGAACTTGTGCAAGTAGACGTTGTTCAGGCTGGCCCCGCTGTAGAGCACGCAGTCGTCGATCACGAAGCCCTTCAAGTGCAGCACGCCGAACAGCTCGCGGGTCTGCACCGGTACGCCGTAGATCGGCACTTCGCTGTCGTGCAGGCGGGTTTGTTCCTGGTACCACGCCGAGTTGCCCGGCTGCTTCTTGGCGCCGATCAGGCCCCGCTGGGCCCGCAGCCAGTCCACCACCACGACCACGTCCAGTTCCGGACGGGCCGCCTTGGCGGCATGCAGGGCATCGAGGATTTCCTGGCCGGCTTCGTCCTGTTGCAGGTACAGGGCGACGATATAAATGCGCTGGGTAGCCTGGGCGATTTTCTCCAGCAGGCAACGGCGGAACTGGGCAGCGCCATCGAGGATGGTCACCGCCTCGGCGGTCAGTGCAAAGCTGCGCAGCTTGGGCAGCAGGGAGCGTTTGAAAAGCGACGGCATAGGGCTCGCAAAAGGTCGATTCCGAAGAACGGATGAGCTTACACCATGGATCGGCTCGGGTCTTCCCGTCGTCATGAAAAAAACATTTGACCAAGGAGAACGATCGTTCTACTGTCTATTACATGAATGAAATTACTAGCAGTGAAACACGAGACATCATTCTCGATGTCGCCGAAAAGTTGATCTATAAAAGTGGCATCGCGGCCACCGGCATGGACCTTCTGGTGAAAACCGCCGGCGTCTCGAGAAAAAGTATCTACCGTTACTTCGCCAATAAGGACGACCTGATCGTGGCCGCCCTCAAGCGCCGCGATGAACGCTGGATGCACTGGTTCAGCAGCGAGGTCGACAAGGCACCGACCCCCGCCGCGCGCCTGCTCAACCTGTTCACCGTTCTCAAGGGCTGGTTCGACAGCGAGGGCTTTCGCGGTTGTGCGTTCATCAACACCAGCGGTGAGACCGGCGATCCCGAGGATCCGGTCCGCCAGTTGGCGAAGTTGCACAAACAGAAGTTGCTCGACTACGTCACCCGCCTGTGTGTCGACCAGGGTGTCGAAAGCCCCGATGCGCTGGCTCGCCAACTGCTGATCCTGATCGACGGCGCCATCACCGTGGCGCTGGTGATGGGCGATCACGGCGCGGCCGACCAGGCCCGGGACATGCTGGGCAGCTTGCTGAATCTGGACGAATCAAACGCATGACCCGTTAAACCGCTGTGCCCTTCATTTATCCATTGGAGATCTACCATGTCTGCCTCTTCCGACGTTCGCCCGCCTTTGCCGCCCTTCACCCGTGAATCGGCCATCGAGAAAGTCCGCCTGGCCGAAGACGGCTGGAATTCCCGCGATCCGCAGCGGGTGTCCCTGGCCTATACGCTGGACACCCAATGGCGCAACCGCGCCGAGTTCGCCCATAACCGCGAGGAAGCCAAGGCCTTCCTGACCCGCAAGTGGGCCAAGGAACTGGACTACCGACTGATCAAGGAACTCTGGGCGTTCACCGACAACCGCATCGCCGTGCGCTACGCCTACGAATGGCACGACGACTCGGGCAACTGGTTCCGCTCCTACGGCAATGAGAACTGGGAATTCGACGAGCACGGGTTGATGGCCAACCGCTTTGCCTGCATCAACGACATGCCGATCAAGGAAAGCGAGCGCAAATTCCACTGGCCCCTGGGCCGCCGCCCGGACGATCACCCGGGGTTGTCCGACTTGGGGTTGTAAGGGCTGGATCGACGGCAGCCGCCACGAACAGGTTGGCTGCCAGGCCGTTTTCGCGGGCAAGCCCGCTCCCACAGGGGATGGTTGAACATCAAGCATCCGTGTGGGAGCGGGCTTGCCCGCGAAGGGGCCATCCCCCACACGCCCCACTCCCCGCCAGCCAGACAGCCGGACGCTCGCCGGGGTTGACCATCGTGGCGCCAGCCATCACATTGCCCCTCGGAGAGCGTTTCGCTGTGTTGCCGACTGTGTGGAGCCCATGACCGCGTCGATCCCGATCCGTCCCCCCTGCCCGCCTGGCGTCTGTGATTGCCAACGCGATGAGTTGCTGCAAACGCCCGGCAGTGACTTGCGCATCCTTTGCCTGAACCGCCAGGAAGAAAAGCGCTTGCTCGAACGCCTGGAGAACATCCAGAGCCTCGACGAACTCCAGCACTTGCAACAGCGCTTGTACGAGAACCTCGGCATCCGCCTGAGCATCGAGCCCGGCTACAACGAAGTGCGCACCATGCGCGGTATCGCCATCGAGTTCCAGGCGCAAGCTGGCCTGTGCCGCAAAATTCGCCAGTCGATCCCCAGCGCCATCCGTCGCGGGCTGGAAAAGCGCCCGGAAATCGCCTGGCGCCTGCTCGATGCCCACGACCTGTTTCGCGACGCCTAGGCTCCGTCTGAAAAGCCTTGATACTCGTTCATGCTGCGTTGAAAACCGGCTCGTGCGCGAGTCCGATCGGAATGCTCATTTACTCCAGTAAAGTCGAGCGCGACCCCGGCCGTTCCTCGCCGGTTTTCGCCTTGCCTGACCTTCGTCTCAAGACTTTTCAAACAGAGCCTAGAAGTCGACCGTCGCCGACAGCAGGTAGGTGCGCGGCGTCGACAGCGTCAAGCCCGGCTCGCTGTCATCCGAGGCCCCGGCCGAACTCCAATAGCGCTTGTCGGCCACGTTCTCGACGTTGGCCCGCAGGGTCACACGCTTGTCGTCGACCTTGAAGCCATAGCGTGCACCGACATCGAAACGAACCCAGGAATCGATTTCCTTGTCGTTGGACGGGTCCAGGTACTGCGAGCTGGAGTAAATGCCGCGGCTGGTCAAGGTCAGGCCCTGCACCGTCGGCACATCCCATTCGGCGCCCAGGTTGACGTTGTACTTGGGCGTCGCCGGCGCGCGGTTGCCGTCGAAGGTCCCGCCTGTGGTATTGGTCAACTCGCTGTTGATGAACATCACCCCGCCGAGCAAGCGGGTGCCCTTGAGCGGCTCGCCGAACACGCTCAGTTCCACCCCGGTGTTCTCACGCTTGCCGTTCGGGCCGAAGACCCGTGTCGTCGCGTCGGTGGCATAGGCCGGCTGCTTGATGCGGAACACGGCGGCGGTCATGGCGAACGGGCCGGTGTCGTACTTGGCGCCGACTTCCACCTGACGGCTGATGAAGGGCGGGAAAATCTCATCCTCGTTCACCGAGGTCGAGGGCGCGATCTTGCCCTGGCTGAGGCCTTCCATGTAGTTGGCATACAGCGACAGCTTGTCGGTCGCTTTGAACAGGATACCGCCGGACGGCGAGACCTTCTCTTCATCGTAGGCGGTCACGCCCTTGACGTCGTTCGACCAGTCATCGACCTTGACCCGCTGCCAGCGCGCACCGAGGGTCAACAGCAGCCGGTCATCGAAGAAGCCCAGGGTGTCGGACAACGCCACGCCGCTGAAGCGGTTCTCGGTGTAGACCTTGTCGTCCTGGCGCGTCGGCGTGCCTGGCGTTGGCGTGTCCACCGGGTCGTACAGGTTGCTGCGACCGTTGGCATAGCGGGCGCCGCCGTTGGTGAAGTCCATGTAGAAGTAACTGGCCGCGAGGTTGACCTCATGGCTCACAGGGCCGGTGTGGAACCAGTTGCGCACGCCGGCGGTGGCCGTCCGGACGTTTTCGTCGCGGGTAAAGTCCCGGGGCGAAACGGTGAAGTCACCGGCGTCGTTGGTGACTGAAACGGCGTGGCGGAGAAAGTCGTGGTTGCTTTTGCGTGCGCCCACACCGCCATACAGCATGACGGCATCGTTGACGTCGAATTCGGCGTTCACCGCGCCGAACGTGTCGGTGGTGCGCGCCTTGCTCCAGGCCTGGGCATAGTTGCTGCGCACATCGCTGGCGTGTGGCACCTGGGCGTTGGCGCCGACCTGCACACGCTCCTGGGGGGCGTCGGTGTCGCGCTCGGTGTGGCCGATGTCCGTCGAGAGCCGCAGGCGTTCACCGCGAAAATCCAGGCCCAGCACCGCCATCTCACGGTCGACGCTCTGGTGGTCCCATTCGGTGTCGCCGGACTGCTTCACGCCATTGAAACGCAGGCCGAACTGGTTCTCCTCACCGAAACGCCGGCCAACATCCACCGCGCCGCCCAGTTGATTGTTGGAGGCATAGCTGCCGGTGAACGAGTTGATGGGGGTGTCGGTGGCCCGCTTGGGCACCACGTTGATCCCGCCACCGACGCTTCCCCTCGGCGAGATACCGTTGATGAGCTGGGTCGGACCCTTGAGGATATCGACGCGATCGGCCATCTCCATGTCGATGGTGTAGGTCGGCAGGACTCCGTACAGGCCGTTGTAGGCGACATCGCTGTTGAACAGGCTGAGCCCGCGAATGGTGAACTGTTCGTAGCGTCCGCCCGCCGGGTTGGTGGCGCGCACCGATGGGTCGCTGGCGATCAAGTCACCGAGGGTACGGGCCTGCTGGTTCTTGACCGCTTCGCTGGTGTAGGTGGTCATGCTGAACGGCGTTTCCATGAAGTCCCGCGACCCCAGCAGGCCTTGGGAACCGCGCCGTGCGACCTGGCCGCCGGCGTACACGGGGGCGTCCGTCGCACCGTTGGCCCCAAGGATCGAGGTCGGCGCCAGTTGCAGGCTGCCGCCTTGGGGCGCGGGCATCAGGATGTAGGCCTGCTCACCCACCGGTTGCAATTGCAGGCCGGACCCTTGCAGCAACCGGGCGAAGCCTTCTTCGACCCCGTACTCGCCCGAGAGCCCGGCGCTGTTGCGCCCGCTCACCAACGCCGGGTCCACCGACAGGTTGACGCCCGCCAGCCCGGCAAACCGGGTCAGCGCCGTGCCCAGGCTGCCGGCAGGCACCTGGTAGCTGCGCCGAGCGGCCTCCTCGGCCTGGCTTGAAGCGATGAAGAAAGGGCTGGCGCTCAGGCTCAGCAGGAGGCTGAGGTTCAACAGCGGGCGCCAGCCGGCGAAGGCCGGGCGCAAACGCAACGGTACAACTGCGGACATGGGGAGGCGCTCTCATTTTGTTCGATTGCCTTGAATGACAAGCGAGACAAAAAAACGGGACAGGCTTCAGGCACTATTTTTTCGAAGCGTCAGGGTCACCCAGTAACGGGTGCGCAGGTGCACGTCCATCGGCAGGCTGGCCGAGAGCAGCGCCAGGATCCGATCGGTGTTCTCCAGGCGGAAACTGCCGGTGACGCGAAGCGACTCCAAGGCTTCGTCCCAGCGCAATACACCCGGGCGATAGCGGGCCAGGTCCCGCAGGAAATCGCCCAGTGGCTGGTCCTGCGCCGTCAGCACGCCGTCGCGCCAACCCAACTGCAATATATCAAAGCGGCGCACCGAACCTGCGCCCGTGGCCTGGAAGTCGACCTGCTGGCCCGGCTCCAGCCCCAACAGCGGCCCGCGCAGCGGTTGCACCTGCGCCGCACCGCTGAGCACCGACACCCGGCATTCGTGCTCGCTCAAGCGCAGGCACGCTTCCCCCCGACTGACGCTGATCAACCCATAGGGCGACTGGATCGACAGCGGCGCGTCCCCCACCACCTGGAGGGCCATTTCGCCGCGCAGCAGCACCAGACGCCGCGTGGCGAGGTCCAGGTTCACGGCGCTGTCGGTGTTCAGTTGCAAGGCGCTGCCATCGGCCAGCGACCAACGTCGCTGCTCACCGGTGGCGGTGTGCAGGTCGGCACGCCAGACATCCAGTGGCAGCTCTCGCCCCAGCAACCAGGCAGTGGGCACCAGCGCCGCGACACCCAACGCCCGCTTGAGCACCGCACGGCGGGCCATGGCCGGGCGATCGAGGGTGGCCATGCCCACGGAAGCCGGGACCGCGGCGAAGCGCTGGCGCAAGCGCAGGGCCTTTTGCCAGGCCGCCTCGTGATGAAGACTGCTGTCGCGCCAGCGTTGCAACGCGGCGGTGTCGAATGCCGCGTCGGCCGACTCCAGCAGTGTCAGCCAATGGGCCGCCGCCCGGGCGGCATCGCGGGCTTCAGGTGTTGGGCCTGGGCGGTTCAAAAGTCCACCAGCAGGCAGTGTTCGTAGGCCTGGGCCATGTAGCGCTTGACCGTCCGCTCGGACACCTGCAAACGCTCGGCAATCTCCCGGTAGCCCAGGCCTTCGAGCTGGCTCCAGAGAAAGGCCCGCCGCACCAGGGGCGGCAGGCCGTCGAGCAGTTCGTCCAGGGCGTGAAGGGTCTCCAACAGCAACCAACGCTGTTCGGGGGACGGTACGCAGGCTTCGGGCAGGCTCGCCAACGCGTCGAGATACGCCTGCTCCAGGTTGCGCCGGGTGTAGAAGTTGCTCAACAGTCGCTTGCCGACCGTCAGCAGGTAGGCCCGAGGCTCCTGCAGCTCGGCCAAAGCCTGGGAGCTGGCGAGCACGCGCAGGAAGGTATCCTGGCGCAGGTCCGCCGCATCCCAGGCATTGCCCAGGCGCCGTCGCAACCAGTTTTCCAGCCAGCTGCCGTGGTCACGGTACAACGCGTGGAGGGAGTGTTCCGTCGGCGAAGCTGCATCACCCATGTCAAGAAGCCTGTGCAAGGTCTTAAATGAGACTGATTCTAATTAATGTTCATGAACGAATCCAGGCTCTTTGACTGATGCCCTGCACGCCAGCAAAAAAAACGGCGGGAGCCGAGGCCCCGCCGTTGCGCAGTGCTTGAAGATGGGCTGCCCCAGGGATCAGTGACTGGCGTGCAGCGCCTTGGGCACTTCCGGCATGGCCGAAGAGTGATGGTTGATGATCTTCCACTGCCCGTCGAGGCGCTCGTAAAGGAAGGTGTAGCGAGCCTGGACGTCGCGCTTGGAGCCGTCGGCATTGGTCAGGGTGAAGGTGTAGACCCCACTGTCCATGGCCGCATCGGGGCCCATGTGGCGAATTTCCCGGTAGTTGATCTGCCCCACCGGCTTGCCGACCAGGAAATGGTCGAAGTAATCCTGGATCTGCGCCGGCGTGGTGCGCACCTTGTTGGACAGGGTCGGTTGCAGGACCGCATCCGGCGCGTAGAGGCCGGTCATCGCGCTGGCGCTGCCAGACTTCAGCGTGGTGTTCCAGCGGTCGAACAGCGCGGCAATTTCCTGGTCATTCACGTTCTTGGGCTGTTCGGCCACGGTGCGGTACACGTAGGGCGTGGCATCCACGGCGTGGACAAACGGCGTGGTCAGCAGGAAAAAAGCGGCCAGGGTGAAGGTTTTCATTTTCATCGCAGGGTTCCTTTGGGTTTCAATGGCCCCACTTTGCCGGCCCGCGCTGGCGCCGCCATCGGCCAACCGGTGCCGCTCGCCTATGCCATTCGGCAGATAGGCCCGGTGCCGTCGACACGTTTTAATGACGTCACCGCGAACCCTTGCAGTCCCTTTCACGCTGGAGCCCCCCATGCAAAGCCCGCCCCATGACCCCGGCAGCGCCCTGGCCATCCGTAGCCAGTACCGGCAATCCCAGAGCCGCGCGGCGCGCCTGGGCCTGTTGCTGGGCACCGGGCATGAACTGACCCAGTTGCCCCTGGCACAGATGCGCCAACGGGCGGTGCAGCGGGCCTGCGCGTTCATGGCCATGGACCACGGCCTGCTGCTGGAATGGACACCGGAGGCGCCGGTGCGCGCCATTGCCAGCCACGGCAGCGGCGAGCGCCTGGAACTGCTGGCCAGCTTCGCCCAGCCGCCGTCGCCCGGCCCGCAATGGCAGGAGCACCCTGGCAGCGCCCTGCCCCAGGTCTTGCGGGTGCCGTTGCGCGCCTCCGACGGCGCGGTGTTCGGCGCGTTGATGCTGGGCAACAGCGTGGCCCTCGGGGCGCCGGACAACGAGGACATCGAGTCGCTGCAACTGCTGGCGACCCTGCTGGCGGCGCACCTGGAAAACAGCCGGCTGCTCGAAGCGCTCCAGGCCCGCGAGCGCACCATGTCGGAGCTGGTCCATCGCCTGTTCAGCGCCCAGGAGGCCGAGCGCAAGCGCGTCGCCTACGACCTGCATGACGGCCTGGCGCAGAACCTGGCCGGGTTGCATCAGCGCCTGCAAGGGTTCGCCGGTCGCTGCCCGACCCTGCCACCGGCGCTGGCCAGCGAGCTGCGCACGATTCTCGACCTGGCCCAGGGCTGCGTCGGCGAAGGTCGGCAACTGATCGGCGGCCTGCGTCCCCACGTGCTCGATGACTTCGGCCTGTACAAGGCCGTCGACAAGGAAGCCGATCGCCTGCGAGAAGCCGGCCTGGCGGTGACCTGGGCCGAACACAGCACCGCTCGCCTGCCCGGCCACGCCGAGATCGCCCTGTTCCGCATCGCCCAGGAAGGCATCAATAACATCCTCAAGCACGCCCAGGCCCGACACGTGAGCCTGGCGCTGGCAGTGGACGATGATTACGCGGCGCTGCGGGTGGAAGATGACGGTCGCGGCTTTGCCCTGGAACAACCCATCGAGGCCTGTCACCTGGGGCTGGCGGCCATGCAGGAACGGGCCAGCCTGCTGGGTGGCCAGCTGTCGTGCATCAGCCAGCCCGACGCAGGCACCCGGCTGTTGGCCCGCGTGCCACTGCCGGCCCAGGGAGTACAGCCATGAACCGCCCCCTGCGCCTGTTGCTGGCCGACGATCACGAAGTCACTCGCACCGGGTTTATCAGCATGTTGGCCGGCAGCCCGGGGTTCGAGGTCGTCGGCCAGGCCCGCGATGGCCAGGAAGCCCTCGACCTGTGCGAACGGCTGCAACCGGACATCGCGATCCTCGACATCCGCATGCCGGTCCTCAACGGCCTGGGGGCGGCGCGCATCCTGCAGCAGCGCCAGCCGGGCATCAAGGTGGTGATCTTCACCATGGACGACAGCCCCGATCACCTGGAAGCTGCAATCGGCGCTGGCGCGGTCGGTTACCTGCTCAAGGACGCCAGCCGCGATGAAGTCCTTCACGCACTCACGCGGGTCGCCGCGGGCGAAGAAGCCCTGAACAGCTCAGTCAGCGCCCGCCTACTGCGACGCATGGCCGAGCGCGGCGCCACGGGCGCGGCGCCTGTCCAGGCCCTGACCGCCCGGGAACGCCAGGTGCTGGGCCTGGTGGCAGCCGGTTTCAGCAATCGGGAGATCGGCGAAAAACTCGGCATCGCCTCCGGCACCGCCAAGGCCCACGTGGAGCGCGTCATCGGCAAGCTCGGCGCCGCCGACCGGACCCAGGCCGCCGTGCGCGGCGTGGCGCTGGGGTTGGTGGCGCAGCCTTCGGGGCAGTGGCCATGAGGTTCCTCGCCGCCCGCCGTTGGGCCGACCTGCCATTGCGCGGCAAGGCCCTGGTGGTGATCTCGCTGCCGCTGGTGGTCCTGTTGCTGTCGCTGGTGCTGATCTACATCACCGAACGCCAGACCGCGCGCGCCGAGGAGGACGTGCGCCGGGTGTTGCTCGTGCAGGGCGATATCCAGACCGTGCACACCCTGCTGGCCGAAGCGGCGGCCAGCGTGCGCGGCTACCTGCTGACCCGCCGCGAGGACTTCCTGCCCAGCTACGAGCAGGCCACGCCGCTGATCCAGGCCGCGTTGCAGCGCTTGGACCACAATATCCGCGATGCCCGGATGCGCGAGCACCTGCAGACCATCACCCCGCTGATCGCCGACAAGCTCGCCGGACTGGTTGCGTTGCGCGCCAACCACGGCGACGACCCCGAAGCCATCACCGCCATCCTGATCGAGAACAAGCAGGTGCTGGACGTTTTGCGCGAGCAGATCAGCGCCATGCGCATACGCGAAGACGCCCTGCTCGCCGACCGCAGCGCCGCCGCCTCGGCCACGCGCATGCGCCTGTTGTTCGCCACCTTGCTGGCCGCCGTGTGCGGCCTGCTGGGGGCGATTGTCGCGGTGCTGTTCCTGTCCAAGGGCATTGTCGCCCGGGTGCAGCAGGTGCAAGGCAACGCCCAGCGCCTGGCGCTGGGCCAACCCTTGCTGCCGCAGCCGCCGGAGCAGGATGAAATCGGCCAGCTCGGCACGCGCCTGATCGAGGCCGGGCAATTGCTGGCCGAACGCGAACGGGCGCTGCGCGACAACGAGGAACGCCTACGCCTGATCATCGATGGCGTGAAGGACTACGGGATCTTCGCCCTCGATGCCCAAGGCCACGTCACCACCTGGAACGTCGGGGCCGAGCGGATCAAGGGCTACACCGAGCAGGAGATCCTCGGCCGGCACTTTTCCTTGTTCTACCTGGCCGAGGAGTGCCCGGAGCACCCAGACATGGCCTTGCACGAGGCCACCCGCGACGGGCACTACATGGAGGAAGGCTGGCGCTGTCGCAAGGACGGCAGCCGTTTTTGGGCCAGCGTGGTCATCACCGCCCAGTACGACAGCACCGGCGCGCTGCGCGGTTTTTCCAAGATCACCCGCGACATCACCGACCGCCGCGCCGCCGAGATCGCGCTGCGCACGGCGCGCGAAGAAGCGGAAAGCGCCAGCCGGGCCAAGAGCGAGTTTCTTTCGCGCATGAGCCACGAACTGCGCACGCCGCTGAACGCGATCCTCGGTTTCGCCCAGTTGCTGGACATGGACTCCAGCGCCGGCCAGCGCCCCCAGGTCAGCCACATCCTGCGTGCCGGCCAGCATCTGTTGGCGTTGATCAATGAAGTGCTGGACATCGCTCGGATCGAAGCCGGACGCCTGCCGTTGAACATCGAGCCGATCGCCCTGGCGACGGTGTTGCACGAAGCCCTGACGCTGGTCTCTCCCATGGCGGCCGATGCCGGCATTCGCCTGGTCGAGTTGCCGCCCCTGGCTGACGACAGCGGCGTGCTCGCCGACCGCCAGCGCCTGGTGCAGGTGCTGCTCAACCTGCTGTCCAACGCCATCAAGTACAACCGCCCCGGCGGTGAGGTGCGCATTGAAGTGAGCGTGCGGCAGCGACAGGTGAGCATCGCCGTCATCGACACCGGCCAGGGCATCGACCCGGCCCTGATGGACCAGTTGTTCAAGCCTTTCGAGCGCCTGGGGGCCGATCCCAAGGTCGAAGGCACCGGCCTGGGATTGTCCTTGAGCAAAAGCCTGCTGGAAATGATGCAGGGCCAGCTCCAGGTCCACAGCGAGCCGGGCCACGGTTGCTGCTTCACCCTGCAATTGCCCGCCACCCAGGTGGCCGGCGCCCGCCTGCCGCCCATCGCCACCCTGGCAGTGCCCCACGCGCCGGTCGAATACCAGGGCAAGGTGCTGTGTATCGAGGACAACCTGTCGAGCCTGGCACTGATCGAGACCCTGATGCAGCGTCGCCCCGGCATCCAGCTGTTGTCGAGCATGCAGGGCCAACTGGGTCTGGACCTGGCTCGCCAGCACGCCCCGCAGTTGATCCTGCTGGACGTCACCCTGCCGGACCTGGAAGGCCTGGAAGTCTTGCGTCGGCTGCGCCAGTCAGCGGCCACCGCGTCCACGCCGGTGCTGATGATCACCGCCGACGCTAGCGACCTGACCCGGCGCGCCCTGCACGAGGCCGGCGCCACGGCGATCCTGACCAAACCTATTCATATCCAGGCCTTTCTGGGCCACCTCGCACAGTATTTACCGGAGCCCGCATGAATCGCGACTTGCGCATCCTGATCGTCGACGATCAACGCCCCAACTTGGACTTGATGGAACAACTGCTGGCCCGCGAAGGCTTGCACAACGTGCTCAGCAGCACCGAGCCGTTGCGCACCCTCGACCTGTTCAACAGCTTTGAGCCGGATCTGGTCATCCTTGACCTGCACATGCCGGCGTTCGATGGCTTTGCCGTGCTGGAACAGCTCAACCGGCGCATTCCGGCCAACGACTACCTGCCGATCCTGGTACTGACCGCCGACGCCACCCGCGACACCCGCCTGCGCGCCCTCGCCCTCGGCGCCCGAGACTTCATCAGCAAGCCCCTGGACGCGTTGGAAACCATGCTGCGCATCTGGAACCTGCTGGAAACCCGGGCGCTCTACAAGGCCTTGCGCGAATTGATACCGTCCCGGCAGATCGAGCTGCTGCGCCAGCACCGGCCCACTGCCGAGTCTCGCTAGCGCGATGGCCGTTCATGAAGAGTCCGGTCCTGTGGCGAGGGAGCTTGCTCCCGCTCGGTTGCGCAGCGACCGTCAGGCGATGCAACCACTGCACCGCCTGGCGCTAGCAAACGCCCTCGCCACAAGAGTCAGGAACCTGGGAAAAGACCGCGCGCTCAATGCCCGCGAATGTAATGCTCCAACTGCCGAATCAGGTCTGCCTGTTCAACAATGGCTTGCTTGACCAGGTCACCAATCGACAACAAGCCGATCAACTGGCCGTTATCCAGCACCGGCAGGTGCCGCAGGTGGCTGTCGGTCATGACTTCCATGCAGCGCTCGATGCTCTGCTGGCTGTCGGCGGTGATCACCGGCGTGCTCATGATGGTGCGCACCGGGGTGCCCACGGACGAACGCCCGTGCAGGACCATTTTGCGTGCGTAGTCACGCTCGCTGAACACCCCCACCACCTGCCCGTCTTCGATCACCGGCAAGGCCCCGACATTCTTCTCGGCCATGATCTGCAACGCTTCGAGCACGGTTTGTTCCGGCGCGATGCTGTGGACCTGCTGGTGCAACACACTTTTGAGTTTCACCAGTTGAGCGGCGGTTTTCATGGCAAATCCCCGGTTTGAAATAATGGCGTGCTTGTAAACCCTTGGGGGGCAAGCGCACTTGCGCCCTCGCCACCCCGTGTTCGCAGGTCAGCTTTCACCAATCTCCACCACGTCACCGTTCAAGCGCACCGGCCATACCCGCAGGCGCTGCTCCGGGTATTCCAGGCAATGGCCGTCTTCCAGGCGAAAATGTTGCTTGTACATCGGCGAGGCAATCACCAACTCGCCCTTGATGCTGCCCAACAAGCCACGGCCGATGACGTTCGCCCCGGACTTGGGGTCGCGGTTGTCGAGGGCGTACAGCGGCTTGTCCTGCTGCTCGGGCAGGTACAGCAACGCCACCTGGCTGCCCTCGTGCCAGGCGACCACGCCGGAGTTGGCCACCAGATCCTCGCGGCTGCACAGGGCACGCCATTGCACAGGGGCCTGGGCGACTTCGCGAGTGGAAAGACGAACGACGTTTGACTGGCTCATCAGAGCACCTCCTCGGTGACGGGAATCAGGTGAAGTTCGCCGGCGTGAACCGGCCGGCGCTGGCCGCGTTCCCTGACGAAATGAACGTCCGGATCGCCGCGACCATCGTTGACGAAGGTCCGGAAACGCTTGAGTTTGTCCGGATCCTTGAGGGCGTTGGCCCATTCGCATTCGTAGCGGTCGACCACCAACTGCATCTGGGCTTCGAGCTCGGCGCCCAGGCCCAGGCTGTCGTCGATGATCACGTCCTTGAGGTAGTCCAGGCCGCCTTCCAGGCTTTCGCGCCAGACCGAGGTCCGTTGCAGCTTGTCGGCGGTGCGGATGTAGAACATCAGGAAGCGGTCGATGTAGCGGATCAGCGTGGCGTCATCCAGGTCCGTGGCGAACAGTTCGGCGTGGCGCGGACGCATGCCGCCATTGCCCGCCACGTAGAGGTTCCAGCCCTTCTCCGTGGCGATCACGCCAACGTCCTTGCTCTGTGCTTCGGCGCATTCGCGGGTGCACCCGGAAACGGCGAACTTGAGCTTGTGCGGCGAACGCAGGCCTTTGTAGCGATCCTCCAGGGTCAGGGCCATCTGCACGCTGTCCTGCACCCCGTAGCGGCACCAGGTGCTGCCCACGCAGGACTTCACCGTACGAGTGGATTTGCCGTAGGCATGACCGGTCTCGAAGCCGGCTTCGATCAGCTCGGCCCAGATGTCCGGCAACTGGTGTAACTGGGCGCCGAACAGGTCGATGCGTTGGCCGCCGGTGATCTTGGTGTAGAGGTCGTATTTCTTCGCCACCACGCCGATGGCGATCAGTTTGTCGGCCGTGATCTCGCCGCCGGCAATGCGCGGTACCACCGAATAGGTGCCGTTCTTCTGCATGTTCGCCATGAACGTGTCATTGGTGTCCTGCAATGGCACCAGGGACGGGTCCATGATCGGCTGGTTCCAGCACGACGCCAGGATCGAACCCACCGCCGGTTTGCACAGGTCGCAACCGGTGTGGCCGCGACCGTGCTTGGCCAACAGTTCATCGAAACTGATGATGCCTTCCACCCGCACCAGGGCGTACAGCTCCTGGCGGGTGTAGGCGAAGTGTTCGCACAGGCTCTTGTCGACGCTGACGCCACGGGCGACCAGCTCGTGCTCGAACACCTGCTTGACCAGCGCAGCGCAGCCCCCGCAACCGGTGCCGGCCTTGGTGTTGCACTTGAGTTGGCCAAGGTCCGTACAGCCACTGTCAATGGCCGAGCAGATCGAACCCTTGGTGACGTTGTGGCACGAACAAATGGTTGCCGCGGCGGGCAATGCGGCCGGGCCAAGGGTCGGCGCGCCTTCGGAGGACGGCAGGATCAGGCTGGCCGCGTCCTTGGGCAACGCGATGCCGTTCTGCATGTATTGCAGCAAGGTGTCGTAGTAACTGTTGTCACCCACCAGCACCGCGCCGATCACGCGCTTGCCGTCGGCGTCCACCACCAGGCGCCGGTAGCTGGCGCTGGTTTCGTCGATGAACTGGTAGCTGCGCGAACCCGGCGTATTGCCTTGGGCGTCGCCAATGGAGCCAACGTCGACCCCAAGCAACTTGAGCTTGGTGGACATGTCGGCGCCGGTGAAGGCTTCGCCGTGTTCACCGCACAGTTGCGCCGCGACGCTGCGGGCCATCTGGTAACCCGGAGCGACCAGGCCGAAAATGCTGCCGTTCCAGGCCGCGCATTCGCCGATGGCGTAGATGTCCGGGTCGCTGCTCAGGCATTGATCGTCGATCACCACGCCGCCGCGCGGGCCGATGTGCAGGTCGCTTTGGCGCGCCAGGGCGTCCTGGGCGCGAATCCCGGCGGAAAACACGATGAGGTCGGTTTCCAGGAAGTCGTCGCTGCCGAAATTCATCCGATAGCGGTACTGTTCGCCGGCGCTGATGGACTGGGTGCCCTTGGACAGGTGCACGCCGACGCCCAGGGACTCGATGCGGGCCTTGAGGGCCAGGCCACCTTGCGGGTCCAGTTGCACCGGCATCAGGCGCGGGGCGAATTCCACCACATGGGCTTCGAGGCCGAGACTCTTGAGGGCATTGGCCGCTTCCAGCCCCAACAGCCCGCCACCGACCACCACGCCACGCCGGGCATTGTTGGCGGCGGCCCGGATGGCATCCAGGTCTTCCAGGGTGCGGTAGACCAGACAGGCATCCCCTTCGGCGCCGTCGATCGGCGGCACGAACGGGTAGGAACCGGTGGCAAGCACCAGTTTGTCGTAGCTGATGCGCTCGCCGGCGATGACGACCTGACGGGCCTGGCGGTCGATCTCCAACACCGGCACGCCCAAGTGCAGCGTGACGCCAGGCGTCTTGTACAGCGCGGCTTCGCCCAGGGCCAGGGATTCGGCGTCGCGACCGGCGAAATACTCGGACAGGTGCACGCGGTCATAGGCGCGCATCGGCTCTTCGCTGAACACATGCAGGCGGTAATGATTGAGGGCACCGCGTTCCACCAGTTGCTCGACGCAATGATGGCCGACCATGCCATTGCCGATCACGATCAGCGTTTGCAGCTTGTTCAGAGACGCAACGTTGGAATTCATAAAAGCACCCGACAAAAGCCCATCACGATTTTTGAAAGCAAAAAAAAGACGCCTGAAACCTTGCGGTTCCAGGCGTCTTTGCCTGTTCTGTGCGGTATCGACCCGGCGACTGCGCCCCGATCTACCGATATCCCCCGGCCTGCTGGCGCTCGATCTTCGTTGACCGACGGGGCTGCCCACTCGACTGTGTTCGCGGTGGGCCTGGACAGGCTCTTGCAGCGAGCGTGCCAACCCACGCATCGCAACGCTGCACGCCGTTGCAGCCCTTGCGGGCATGGGTTTACGGGCACCGGCGCCGGGGCAGCAAGCATTCAGGCCTCAGGCCAACGATTGCATTCCCATGGTGCGAGCCGGTGCAGTTGGCTTCATAAAAGTGCAGCCTGCCGGTGCACGGCAGACCTCATCCTTTGAAGAGGCAGCCGCTATTCGCGGGCAAGCCCGCTCCCACAAGGGATTTGGGATATACGCAGCCTTTGCATACCGCCCAATCCTGTGGGAGCGGGCTTGCCCGCGAAGACGGCGGCACATTCAGCCTCTTCATGACAGACACACCGCATTCGCGGGCAAGCCCGCTCCCACAGGGGCTGGCGCTGTTTGGGTTCTTTCACAAACAGCGGCTATACGGCCCGAGACGGCCTCAGAGTGCCCGCCCCCGGGCCGCCGACAGCGGAGCATCGCGCCCATAGACATCGGGGATGTACACCGCCTGGCCTTGGTTGTCTGCCTGCACCGTCCAGTAACCCAGCAGGATCGGCATCGGCTTGGCCAACCTGAACTCGTGGGTCAGTTCGGTGGCCAGCAGCGTGTCGGTGCGGGCGCGCTCGGCCGGGGTCACCAGCAGATCCCGCAGGTGCAGCACTTGCTCGATGCGCACACAGCCCGAACTGAACGCCCGTGGCCCTTTGCTGAACAAGGCCTGGCTGGGGGTGTCATGCAAGTACACCGAGAACGGATTGGGAAAGCGAACCGCCATTTTTCCCAGTGGGTTCTTCGGGCCAGGATCCTGACGCAGCATGAGGTTGCCCGGATGCTCCCAGTCGATCTGCTCGGCGGTCAACGGCAGGCCATCACGGTCGAGGATCTTCAGGTTGTGCCGGTTGAGGAACTCCGGGTCGCGACGAATCTCGGGCAGCTTGTCCTCGCGCATGATGGTCGGCGGGATGGTCCAGGTCGGGTTGAGCGTCAGGCGGGTGACCCGGGACTTGAGCAGCGGGGTCTGCCGTTGGGCGCGCCCCACCTGGGTACGCGTCTGCCAGACCGGCGCGCCGCCCTGGTAGACCGTCAACTGGGCGGCCGCGACGTTGACCAGGACGCTGTCGGGTTCAAGGTCCTGGGCCAGCCAGCGCATGCGTTCGAGGTTGATGCGCAGCTGCTCGCGGCGCATCGCCGGGCTGATGTTCAACTCGGTGACCGTCCACGGCCCTACCACCCCATCGGCTTGCAGCGAATGCTGGAGCTGGAAGCGCTTCATCGCGTCCACCAACGTGGGGCTGTAGTGCTCGTCATCCACGGTCGGCGGCGCGCTCAGGTAGCCTTCGTTGTACAACCGTTGGGCCAGGGCCGGGATGCGGGCATCCTGCTTGTCCGGTTGCAGCAACGGCCCCCCGGGCACCGGTTGCCAGTCGGACAACGGCTGTTGGCGCAATCGTGCATAGAGGCTGCGCAGGTTGCGATACAGCTCCAGGTTCGGCCGCGCCTGCTCGAACGCCTTGGGCAGGTCCTGCACACCGGGCACGGCAATGGCCAGCACCAGGGCCGGACGGTCGACGGCCTGCGGGTCGGCTTTCCACACCGGCTCCAGCCGGTCCTGGGGCAAATAGCCGAAGCGCAGCTCGTACAAGGCTTGCAGGTAGCGCTGAGTGATGGCGATGTCGACGCAATGGGCGCCCTGCAGCGAGCCGGCGGCAGGCAAGCCGTAGCGCGCCGGATCCAGCCCGTCATCGGCCAGTTGCTGCAACTGCTGGTGCAACGCCTCCAGTCGCTCGTCGGTCGACCAGACCTCCTGGCCTGCGTTTTGCTGATAGAACGCCTGCAAGTTGATCATCGTCGAAAAGTCGACGCTGGCCGCGACTTCCGGGCATGTGACCGACAGTTGCGCCAGTGTGGTCTGCACCAGCGCCGGGTCGCCGTCCTCGGCTGTTGCGACCAATGGCGCGGTGAGCAACAAAAGGCTCAGGTAACATGCGGATTTTTTGAACAACTGCTTTACTCCACTCCATGGCCGTCTCGTTGACGGTCAAACATTGCGACAGGTACGACCCGCCATTATGCAAACGAACAAGACCGGACGGGATGCCGCACACACACACCGCCGTGGGAATTTTTCAATCGTGTCGGGCCTGGTGCGCCGACTCGGCCTGGTCATGACCGCATTGGGCATCACGTGCAGCCCGGCGCTGGCTGGCCAGCCGAATTCCCAACTCCTTTACAACAGCCTCGCCCACGCGGCGCCGGAACTCAATCCCCAGGCGTTGAAAAGTGCCTTGAGTGCCATGCAATGCGCCGTCGCCAACGGTGCCACCCAGGCCCGCCACCTGGCGGTGATCGACTATTCGCAACCGTCCACGGCGCGCCGCCTGTGGATCTTCGACCTGCGCCAGAAAAAACTGGTGCTGCGCGACCTGGTGGCCCACGGACAGAAATCCGGGGAAAATTTCGCCACGCAATTCTCCAATCAACTGGGCAGCTACCAGTCCAGCCTGGGCCTGTTTCGTACCCAGGAAAGCTACCAGGGCACCCACGGCTACTCGCTGCGCATGGACGGCCTGGAACCGGGCTTCAACGACCAGGCCCGCGACCGGGCGATCGTGATCCACGCCGCCGACTACGTGAACCCGCTGTGGAGCGTGCGCCAGGGCCGTATCGGCCGAAGCCAGGGATGCCCCGCCGTGCGTCCCAAAGTGGCACGCCAGGTCATCGACAAGCTCAAGGACGGGCAATTCATGTTTTCCTGGTACCCGGACCCAAGCTGGCTCAAGCGTTCCGCCTACCTGAACTGCCGACCACAACAGGTGGCGAGCATCCTGGCGACCCGTGGCGGTTGAACCCCGCGGGTAAATCCCCTCGCCACAAGGATTGCACCTGACCGGGCTATCGCTAAAATGCCGGCCTTTCGACTCGCCGGCGTTGCCTGATGAACCCTGAAGCCCTTCACACCCTGCAGACCCATTTGCTGACCGCCCTGGCCTGCGTGCCGGAAGAAACCCGCCGCCTGTTCCATGGCCGCGGACGCTGCTGGCCAGGGCTGGAACAGCTCACCGTCGATTGGCTCCAGGGCGTGGTGTTGGTCTCGGTGTTCAAGGAGCCGGAACCGGCGCAGTTGCAGGACCTGTTGTCGACCCTGCTCGCCCTCACGACTACGCCGGCCTGGCAACAGAGCCAGGCCCATACCCTGGCCGTGCAACACCGTTACCTGCCGCAGAGCCTCACCCAGTGGCTGGTGGGCGAGCCCATCGACGAGTGGACCCTGACCGAAGGTGGCCTGCGTTACCGGATCGACCTGGGCAAGAAGCAGAACAACGGCCTGTTCCTCGACATGCGCTACGGCCGCGACTGGGTGCGGGCCCACGCCGCGGGCAAACGCGTGCTGAACCTGTTCGCCTACACCTGTGGTTTTTCGGTGGCGGCCATCGCCGGCGGCGCACAGCACGTGGTCAACCTGGACATGTCCCGCGCGGCCTTGAGCCGGGGCCGCGACAACCATCGCCTGAACGGCCATGACCTGAGCCAGGTGAGTTTCCTCGGCCACGACCTGTTCAAGTCCTGGGGCAAGGTGATCAACAGCGGCCCCTACGACTTGGTGATCATCGACCCGCCGACCTTCCAGAAAGGCAGTTTCCTGCTGACCAAGGATTACCAACGGGTGCTGCGCCGGCTGCCGGAACTGTTGACTGCCGACGGCACCGTCCTGGCGTGCAGCAATGACCCGGCCACCGGCACAGAGTTTCTGATCGACGGCGTCACCCGCGAAGCCCCCGGGCTGGCCTTCAGCGAACGCCTGGCCAACCCGCCGGAGTTTCCCGACATCGACCCTCAGTGCGGCCTGAAGGCGCTGGTCTTCAAAGCGGCAGCACCGGCCACCAGGCATTGACCAGGCCCATGGTGACCCGGCGCACCAACGCCTCGACCTCGCGACTCTTGACCGAACGGTAGATGGCCATGGTGCGACGCAGCTGGTCCTCGGTGAGGGTCACTGGTCGGCCGGCGGCCCAGTCCACATCTGCGACCGCTTCCAGCCCCGTGCGGCGCCAGACGGTTCGCTCGCCCTCCGTGACCGGTTCCAGAGGGCTGGGCAGCTCCGGGTCCGGGTGCACCAGGTTGTCCAGCATCGCCTGGGGCCATCGAGCTGGGTTCACCGGCCCGCTGAAGGCATTCACCAGGTCGTCATCGAGGGTTTCCCAGATCGCCAGCCCTTCCGCCCATTGGGGCGACATCAAGCCCAGGTAGGGCCGCCACAGCATCTCGCCCACGCTCGGGGCTTGATCGTTGCTATTGAAGGTGTCCTGGGCGCCGCTGAGCCAGTCGATGAACGCGTCCCGGGTCATCTGCGCCTCCAGTTGCGCAGCATCGGGGAAGCGCGACATCAGCGCGTATTCCCAATTGGCGTGGTGCTCAGCCAGGAAGCTGGCGAACGGCGCGCCGTGGCGGGACAGGCGCGCACGCATGACCGACTGGAACATCCGAAAGTGCAGCTCCAGCTCGGGAAGGTCCGGTTGCTCCCGGTCCAGGGTACGGGCCTGCAAGCGCGAACGCAGTTGCCGCAATTGCTGGTCGAAGTCGCCGATCAACGTCGGGAGGCGGTCGTAGGCGCCTGGATAGCCCATGAAATGCTGCAAGACCGCGGCAGCCCGCTGGCGGACGCTGAAGGCCAGTCCGGCCATCGTGCCGTTATCGGCGTCGCGCACGAGCGTCGAGAACCAGTCGATGAAGCTGCGCATTCCCGGATCGTCACGGGCGACCTCCAGCGCCCTCTGGAGCGAGGGCGAAATGTACAGCCAATCATCGACGGTATAGCGGAAAGACTCAGGGAAAATCCTTCGCAGGGCATTGACCTGGGCGCTGGGCAGCGGGTTGTCATCGAGCCACACCCCTAGCGAATCATTATCGGCCAAGGGCGCAAGCGACGGCAGCAGGTCCGCGTCGATGCGGGTGATGCGATTGCCACTCAGGTCGACGACGAACGTGTCGAAGATGGACACCTCGGTGTGCCTGGACAGCACGGTCAAGGCCAGTTGGGGCACTCGTTCGAGCCCACTGCGGCCCAGCTCCAGCGTCATCAGGTTGACCAATTCCGGCAGCTCGGGCAGGTCGCGACAGTTATTTTCGTTCAGGCGCAGTTCCCGCAGTGCCGTGGCGAATCGCAGGAAGGCGCTGCCCTGCTCATCCAGGCGCAGGCCACAGCGCCCCAGGTTCAGCGAGAGCAGGTCCGGCAACGAAGTGGTCAAGGTCTGCAACTGTTCAGGCATGAACCCCAGGTTGTCGGTCCAGATGATCTCGCGCAGGGACCGCTGTGCGGCCAAGCTACTGATGGCGGCGATCACCTCGGCATCGGTCCCGGCCTGGGCGCTGCCGATGCCGGAAAGGTCCAGGCTCCAGAGAGGGATATAGGGGTCGCTGCCCAGCAACGGCGTGAACACATTCGCGTCCAGGTGCAGCGGGTTGCGGCTCATCGACAGTTCCACCAATGCCGGCAACTGCGCCACGGCGGCGGGGACGCGGGTGAGATGATTGTCCCGCAGGTCCAGTGAGTCGAGGCCAGGGAACATCCGCAGGAAATCCGAAGGGTCTTCCACCAGCCCCAGGTTGGCCAGGATCATCGTTTCGATGTGCTCCAAACGAACGGCGACCGGAGGCAGCCGGCCAATAGGAATGTTTTCGATCCGCACGACCAACTCACTGCCCTCGCTGCCCGGATCGGGGGCTCGCTGCCAGGCACGACGAATGACCCGGGCGACGCCGCGGCGTTGCGCCAGCAGCGCTTCACGGTCCAGCGCCTGCTCGACGGGATGATGAAAGCCCTCGTGCTCCTCCCACTGGCGCAACCCTTGGTCCAAGGCCGTCCATTCGTTTTCCAGGCGGCTGACCAGATCGTTGAAACGAATGCCATCGCGTTGTGCCTCACCTGTCAGGCCCGATCGCAGGCGTGCAAGGGCGTCCCCCGCGTGGGCGGGAAACAGCTGTTCAAGCCGCCGGTTCAAGCTGGCGTTCCACTCCGACAGCGGCAGCCGGCCACGGCCGCTGAGTGGATAGGCCAGGTGTCCGTTCAACCACTGCGGCGTCGAGCCGAGGCTGTCCAGGCTGCGCATCGCCAGGTAGGGACGCAAGGCTGGGCGGTCGTCCAGGGCTTGGGCCAATAGCTGGCTGCGAAGCTTGTCCGCCTCCCAGATGTTCACCCCCAGCGCCTGACGGGCATCGTCCGGCATGGCCCTGAGCAGCGCATCTTCGAGTCCCATGGCGCTCGCCAGCTCCTCGCCGGTTTCGTCGAAGGGCCGATACCGGTCGCCTTCCTGACGGATGACTTTGAACGCGTCACCCTGCCCCACTTCGATCGGGTCCGGCAGCTCGCGCAACCACAGGCGCAGGTGCAGGCGGCCGCGCAGTGACGGGGTATCGGCCAGCAGATGGATGACGATGCGGTCTCGATCGACCGTACTCTCGCCCCGCGCCAAGGCACGCACGGCCCGGCTCAGGCGCAGTTCACGCAGGGCCTCGGCACCCTGTCTGCCAAGGTCTGCGCTCACCCGGCCTTCAAGCAGGCGCTGTCGATCGAGACCTGATACACCGCGAACCAGCTCGTTGGCGAGGGTGTCAGGCAGGCCCGGGAAGGCCCGGCTCAAGGGCACGGCCAGTGGGTCAAGCCCGGTGGCGCGGGCCATGGCCCGGGTCAGCCGCAGGGCGTCGCGCTCCAACCGCTCGGCCCAACGCCCGGCCAACAGGCGACTGCGCTCCAGCGGGCGCAAACCGAGGCTGTTCTGCCCCAGCAGCGCGCTCTGTTCGTCCACCCGCAGTCCGTCCAGAACCCGCGCCGCCCAGGCGTCGTCGGCAAGGTCAGCCCGAGTCAATAAGGTAAACCGCGTATCGGCCAGGTCGCCCACGGGGTACAACCTTACGCCATCGTAATAGCGCAACGTCATGTCCTCGGGCCAACCCGGCAACTCCGCCAGGGTCTGGACGATACGAAAATGCATGCCCTGGGGCGCTTCGCCACGGCGCAGGCGCTCGACTGTGTGCCGCACCCATTGCCAGTTGCGCGCTTCATCCAGGGCATCGGCCAGGATGGCCGGCATCGGCTGCGCCTCGACTTGCAGGTAGCGCAAATGCGCTTCGCTGACCCCAACCTGGCGCTGCACCGCGAGGATCGTGGGGGTGTCGAGTTCAGCCGGCGTCTGGGCAAACATGCGCAACAGGTGCGGATTGCTGCGCTGCAACGGGTTGCGATGCGCCCATTGCCAGCCGCGGGCGCGGCTCCATTCCAACGGCGGATTGACGCCCCGGTGCCCGGAGGGCAGACGCAGGCTCAATTCGCCCTGCATGCCCTGCACTTCAAAGTAACGGCCCTCGATCTGTACCCAGGCATCGTCGGGCGTGCGCCAGACACCCCAGGCGTCCTGCTCGGCCTCCAGCGGCGGCAGGCGGCGCGCCTCGAACGCTCGGACGTCACCGTTCCACAGCCGGACACTGCCATCGGCCACGGGCATCGGCTCGATGGCTGCGCCCACAAAACCCAGATAGGCACCTTGGGCAACTCCGAACAGAACGTTGAAGAGATGATCGATCCCTTCTTGCGCGTGGCCTTCGTTGAACGCCTGGATACCTTCAAAGATTTCGTACACCAGGCGCACCCCGCCGACCACCGCCGCCGCCATGCCAATGGGCGCGCAAAACGGGAAAAAGGTCGCGGCGAGCATCAATGAGCGCTCCACCAGGCTTTCCCAATACGCGAACTTCGCCAGCCACGCCCTCCAATCCTGATCTCGGGTCGGCACCATCAGCGCCGCGGCGTTACCCAGCGCATGGCCACGCCATTCATGGTAGGCGGCGTGCCAATGATCCTCGCGCATCTCATTCAGGCTCCAGGCCACCTTGGGCACGGGAATGCGGATGCGTCGGGGGTTGTTGTCCTCGCCCCGTTCCCCCTCGCGCCAACCGGTGATGCGCGCGTGGATTTCCTGGAAGAGATTGGGGTTGTCCGTGATCGTCCATTCCACTTGGTCATGCAGGGCCGGGCCCAGGCTGGCTTGCAGGCGCTGAGGGAAATACTTCACCAGACCCTCGCGATAACGGCGCTTGCGCACCCGTTCGGTCAGTTCTGCCGACAGCGCCTGCAAACTGGCGAACTGCTTGAGCGGTGCCACGGCATCGTGGGGGATATGCAGGACGATCGGCCGAACCCCGTTCGCATCGCCCGCCAGCCCCCAATACACTCGGGCACCGAACAGCGGCGCAGACAGCAATGCCAGTGCTTTGACCTCGCAGGCCAAGGGCGCCACCGGTTGAGCCTCCAACTGGACGCCAGCGTGGGCCAGCAACCGCTCGCCGATGTCGTCCAGGCGCCCCGCCAGCTTCGCCTCGTAGGCGTCATGCACCAACAGGCTGTGGGCGTAGGCGATGTAGGTGGCCGCCACCAAGGGAACCTCGTCGACGATACGAGGCAGGCGCTGTTCGAGCTTGTGCCGGTAGGCCCCGCCGACGTCCATCTGCCGGCAAAGGTTGGCGAAGCTGGCTGGGCTCATGCCCAGGGGCGCGCTGTCCGATGGGGCATCGCCGTGGCCGAACTCCCCTCGCCGGCCCTGGATGAACAGCTCGCCTTTCTGGTCGAAATCCCCGCCGACAATCGCGTCGTCGGGCGAATAGTTGGCCATGGCCGCCTCGATTACCGACATCGACGGATCGGTCACGGATGGCCCGCGTCGCACCCGTGCCCGGCGCAACGCGTCGGTGACGCTGCCGCCGCCATTGACCAGGTGCCAGCCTTGCACCTGCGGCTGCACCTTGAGCCGGTCGAGGGTGAAGACGTAAGGCGAAGGCAGGTCGCCCAGCAACGCGTTCAAGGCGTCGCTGTCGCGCTGCAACTGCCGGGTAAGCGCCTTGAAACGTTCCTGCCGGGGCCGTGTGGCCTGCTTCAGCCAAACGGGCAGCCTGGCTTCGATGAACTCGACATGGGTATCGAGGGTAGACATGGTGGACCTCCATCCTTGGGGGCAATGCGTCGTTCGACGGGTAGCGCCGGCCAAGCCGGCGCGAACGCGATGCTCCAAGAAAAGGCCGCTGTTTAAAACTCTCCAACCGTTGCAAGGGGTTGCCGGCGCCGAGCGTCTAAACCAACAGCGTCAGCCACGCCGACAGCAACAGCAGCACCGCCATGGCCCGATTGAATCGCCCCATCGCCACGGCGGACCGGCAGAACTTCGCGGCGCCAAGGCCCAGGCAGGCCCAGACGGTCAAACACGGAATGGAAATCGCGAAAAATGCCAGGGACAGCCAGAGCACCCGTACCGTGCGGTCGGCGTCGGTGCCGGCAAACACGCTGACCACCGCCAGCGCCATCATCCAGGTCTTGGGGTTCACCAGTTGCAACGCGGCCGCGCCCGCCAGGCCCAGGCGCGGGCCTTCCACTGGCTTGGCCGGGTCGATGGCCTCGGCCGGGGTACGGAAAATCTGCCAGGCCATCCAGCTCAACCAGGCGATGCCGGCCCAGGACAGCAGCGTTTGCAGGGTCGCATGGCGCGCCAGCACATCCCCCAACCCGGTCCCCACCAACAGCACCAGCAACGCCGCCGCGGCGCAGGCTCCCAGAATGATTGGCAAGGTGGTCGCCAGGCCGAAGCGGGTACTGTGGCTCAGTACCAGGATGTTGGTGGGGCCGGGGGTGATGGAGGCGACAAAGGCGAACAAGGCAAACGGCAGTAACTGGTCCATGGAGCAACATCTCGGTGGGTGATCGTGTGTCGATCATCCCGATCCGCAAGTGCTCAGTCTGGAACAATTGAGCAGCGTTTGCGGTAGTCCGCCGGGCTCAGCCGATAGGCACGCTGGAACCAGCGCCCCAGGTGACTCTGGTCGGCGAACCCGAGCAATGCCGCCACCGCGACGGCGCTTTCGCCACGGGCCAGCAAGCGCCGGGCGCGAGCCAGGCGCAGCTGGATCAGGTAAGCGTGGGGCGCCAGGCCGAACGCGGCCTTGAACGCACGGGTCAGGCGAAAACGATCGACGCCGGTGACCTGTGCCAGGTCGTCCAGGCCGATGTCTTCGTGCAGGTGACTGTGCAGGTAGTCGCGGGCCTGCTGCGCCACCAGCGGCAAGCGGGGATCGGGATTGATCCGCGCCCGCCAGTGCAAATGCTGGGTCAGGTTGGCCAGCAAGGTGTCGAGCGCCGTTTGCCGGACGATGCGGATTTCCTGGTCGTGCAGACTCTGGAACGCCATCGCCGTTGCGCTGGCCAAGCGCGCATCGTCGGCCAGGGTGGCGGCGAATCCCAGTTGCCCATGGTCCGGCGCGACGTCGAACAACGAGCGCAACTCACGCTCCAGCCAGAGAGGGTCGAGGTACAGGGTGCGGTAGGTAAAGCCTCCGGCCTGGGGTGCATTGCCGTCGTGGAGCTCGCCGGGCTCCAGCAGAAAGACCTTGCCGGGCGTGCTGTTGTGTTGCTGGCGGCGGCAATGAAACTGCTGCAGGCCCTGCTCGGTCACGCCCACCAGATAAGCGTCGTGCCAATGGGGGTCGTAGGCGTGCCCTTCAAAATGCGCGCGCACGGTCTCGATACCGGACGTGGCGTCCTGCTTGAGATCGATCCAATTGTGCGCCGTCATGCCTCGTCCTGCTCGTTGTAGGTGCCCTGGCAGATTAACCGCTCAGGCCGATGGCTGTCTGGAAGATTTGTGCAATCGAACGCTCCCACCAGGATGATTCCAAAGGGTTCAGGCATCCGGCGTGATCACCGGCAGCACCGTCTCCAGCGCCAGCCGGGCCAGTTCGGCGTCCTGCTCGGACTTGACCCCGGACACGCCGATGGCGCCGATGCACAGGCCGTCGTGGCGGATGGGCACGCCACCTTCGAGCATGCCTTGCAACTGCGGTGCGCTGAGAAACGCGTAGCGGCCGCCGTTGATCATGTCCTCGAAAAATTTGCTGTCCCGTCGGCCCATGGCGGCGGTACGGGCTTTTTCAGTGGCGATGTAGGCCGACAGCGGCGAGGCATCGTCCAGGCGCAACAGGCCCAAGGGATGGCCGCCGTCGTCCACCACGCAGACCGACACGGCCCATTGCCGTTGATGAGCCAGCTCCTTGGCCGCGACCAGCAATTGTGCAACGTCTTGTTCGGTGAGTACGGCTTTGGTTTTCATCAATCACTCCATGCCATGCAGGAAAGGCGTGCCGAGTATTGTGCTTCGATCCGCGGTGAGCCGGCAAAATTCAAACAGGTTAAGGTACTCAACCATCAATGGATCCATTGAAAGCTGCATATCGTCGATAAAACCCTGAAAATCGTTGACAAGAAAATTAGTTAAGAGTGTTAATGGATCCATAGACAAGAACAACATCCGCCTGGAGATCCGTCATGTACCCCAAGAATGCCTGGTACGTTGCCTGCACCCCCGATGAAATCGCCGACAAGCCCTTGGGGCGCCAGATCTGCGGCGAGAAGATCGTTTTCTACCGCGGCCACGAGGGCAAGGTTGCCGCCGTGGAAGATTTCTGCCCCCATCGCGGCGCCCCGCTCTCCCTGGGCTACGTCGAGAACGGCAACCTGGTGTGCGGCTACCACGGCCTGGTCATGGGCTGCGATGGCAAAACCGTCGAGATGCCCGGGCAACGGGTCCGCGGCTTTCCTTGCAACAAGACGTTCGCGGTGCAGGAGCGCCATGGGTTCATCTGGGTCTGGCCGGGTGACCAGGCGCAGGCCGATCCGGCGTTGATCCATCACCTGGAATGGGCGCAAAGCGATGAATGGGCCTACGGCGGCGGGCTGTTCCATATCCATTGCGACTACCGCCTGATGATCGACAACCTGATGGACCTGACCCACGAAACCTATGTGCACGCCTCCAGCATCGGCCAGAAGGAAATCGACGAGGCTCCGCCGCAGACCACCGTCGAAGGCGACGAAGTGATCACCGCGCGGCACATGGAGAACATCATGGCCCCGCCTTTCTGGCGCATGGCCCTGCGCGGCAACAACCTGGCCGACGACGTGCCGGTGGACCGCTGGCAGATTTGCCGCTTCACCCCGCCCAGCCACGTCATGATCGAGGTCGGCGTAGCCCATGCCGGCAAGGGCGGCTATCACGCCGCGCCGCAGTTCAAGGCGTCGAGCATCGTGGTGGATTTCATCACCCCGGAAACCGAAACCTCCATCTGGTATTTCTGGGGCATGGCCCGGCACTTCCAGCCGCAGGACGAGGCCCTGACCGCAAGCATCCGCGAAGGCCAGGGCAAGATCTTCAGTGAAGACCTGGAAATGCTCGAACGCCAGCAGCGCAACCTGCTGGACCATCCGCAACGCAACCTGCTCAAGCTCAACATCGATGCCGGTGGCGTACAGTCGCGCCGCGTGCTGGAACGCTGGATTGCCCGGGAACAAGAGGCGCAGGCGGCGCTGATCGCCAGTACCCAGCCGCCCCACCACGCGGAGCAGCGGCCATGATCGAAGTCCAGGTCACGGCGCGGCACAGCGAAGCGCTGGACATCTGCAGCTATGAACTGACCCGGGTCGATGGACAGCCGTTGCCCGCCTTCACCGCCGGCGCCCACATCGATGTGCACCTGCCCGGCGGCTTGATCCGCCAATACTCCTTGTGCAATCACCCCGAGGAGCGCCATCGCTACGTGATCGGCGTGCTTCATGACCCGGCGTCGCGCGGCGGCTCGCGCAGCCTGCATGAACAGATCCAGACCGGCGCGCGGTTGCTCATCAGTGAGCCGCGCAATCTGTTTCCCCTCGCCACGCAGGCTCGGCGCAGCCTGTTGTTTGCCGGTGGCATCGGCATCACTCCGATCCTGTGCATGGCCGAGCACCTGGCCCAGGCCGGTGCGACGTTCGAACTGCATTACTGTGCCCGCTCACGGGAACGTGCCGCCTTTATCGAGCGCCTGCGCCTGGCGCCCTACGCCGACCGTGTGTTCCTGCATTTCGACGAAGAACCCGAGACGCGGCTGGACACCGCCCGACTGCTGGCCGCGCCCTCTGACGACGTGCACCTGTATGTGTGCGGCCCTGGCGGGTTCATGCAGCACGTGCTCGACACCGCCAAGGCCCAAGGCTGGCAGGACACCCAACTGCACCGCGAATACTTCGCCGCCGCGCCCGTCGACACCGGCGCCGATGGCGCTTTCTCGGTGAAGCTCGCCAGCAGCGGCCAGGTGTTCGAGATCCCAGCGGACCGCAGCGTGGTGCAAGTGCTGGAGAGCCATGGCATCGAGATCCCGATCTCTTGCGAGCAAGGCGTCTGTGGCACCTGCCTGACCCGCGTCCTGGAAGGGGTGCCGGAGCATCGGGACCTGTTCCTGACCGAGGCCGAACAAGCCGGCAACGACCAGTTCACCCCCTGCTGCTCCAGGTCCAGGACACCGTTGCTGGTGCTGGACCTCTGAGCAAAGATCCCCTTCGCCAGCCCGCTGGCGAAGGCGGTCTTCCAGCCCGGTAACAAACAACCGCCCCACCGCATTGAGCAACAGGCCAGGCCGCTCCCCGAAATCATCACTCGGAACGAAGAATCACCGTCATCCGCTCATCCGCCAGGGTCGAGCCGAACACTTCGGCGTAGCGCAAGGTGGCATTGGCGTGCTCGCGCATGATTGCCTCGGCGCGGCTGCCCTGGCGGTTGATCAGGGCGTCGAACACCGAGTGGTGCTGCATGTGGGCGTAGTTGAAGCGGCGAAACTCGCCGGCCATGTTCTGGCGATCCACCGCCAGGGCCGTGACGGAGGCGAAGGGCAGGTGGTCGTTGCGGGCCAGGGCCACGGCAATCGCCGGGTTGTGGCTGCCTTCGACGATTACCTGGTGAAAACGCATGTTGAGGTCGTGGTAGACCTCCAGGTCATCCTCGGTCACGAAGCCTTTGGCGAACAGCGCATCGCCCTGCACCAGGCACCGTTCGAGGATCGCCCGGGCCTCGTTGGACAAGCCGCGCTCGGCCGCCTGCCGGGCGGCCAGGCCTTCCAGCACACCTCGCACCTCCACGGCCCCGGCAATCTCCTCGGGACTGACCGAACGCACCTGGAAGCCTCGCCCGCCAAAGCGCACCAGCAGGCCTTCCTGCTCCAGCGTGCGAAAAGCCATGCGCACCGGCATGCGTGACACGCCGAACAATTCGGCCGTGGGAATTTCCATCAGGCGCTCACCGGCGGCCAACTCCCCCGAGGCGATCATTTTACGCAGCGCAACCAGCACCGTTTGACCGGGCTTACTCATCCAGGCGATTTCCCCAAGAAACAGCCGCCATAGTAGAAGGCTGGCGGTGACGTGTCACGGTGGCCACCGCGAGCCGACCTAGGCCAGCGCCTGCAATTGCGCCAACGTCTGCTCATCCAGCGTGATGCCCTGCTCGGCGGATTTGGCCCGTTCGCGATGCCGGCGATCCCCCGGAAGCCGTCGCAGGCCGACACCGTGCATCTGCCTGACCAGTTCCTGGCTGCGCTCGGCAAAGTCCTGGCCGGCGGCCTTGCTCGGGTCGATGACGATCAGCAACTGGCCGGTCCACGGCGTCTTGGCCCCCGGGTGGTTGCTCCAGTCGAACTCAAACGAAAAGTGCCCGCCAGTCAGCGCCGCGGCCAGCAGCTCGACCATCATCGACAACGCCGAGCCCTTGTGCCCGCCAAACGGCAACAGCGCGCCGCCCTCCAGGATGGCCTTGGGGTCACGCGTCGGCTGACCGAGGCTGTCCACGCCCGTGCCGGGCGGCAGCAACTCGCCCTTGCGCGCGGCGATCTGCACATCACCGTGGGCGATTGCGCTGGTGGCCAGGTCGAAGACGATCGGCTCGCCATCGGCCCGTGGCGCGGCGAAGGCGATCGGGTTGGTGCCGAACAGCGGGCGATCCGCGCCATGGGGCACGACGCAGGTCATGCTGTTGACCACGCTCAGCGCCACCAGCCCTTCGTAGGCAAACGGCTCGACATCCGGCCACAGCGCGGCGAAGTGATGGGAGTTACGGATCGCCAGCACCGCAATGCCGGCGCTGCGGGCCTTTTCCACCAGCAACGGGCGCGCTGCGGCCAGGGCTGGCTGGGCAAAACCGTTGGCGGCGTCGACCCGCACGAAGCCTGACGCCACGTCCTCGACCACCGGCACTGCCTGCCCGTTCACCCAGCCGCTCTTGAGTGTCGAGACATAACCGGGGATGCGAAACACCCCGTGACTATGGGCGCCATCGCGCTCGGCGCCAGCGCAGTTTTCGGCCAGGACCCGGGCGACCTCGGCAGAAGTGCCGTGCCGCAGGAAGATTTTCTCCAGCAAACTCACCAGGGCATCGAGGGACAGGGGGCGAGAACCAGCGTGTTCGGATTGCGCAGACATCTGAAGCTCCAGAGTGATTGTTGGAGGTAGCAACAGCGTAAGTCGGACCAGCCCATGATTAAACACCGCTTCGCGCGCGCACTGTCAACTGTTCACGCGATAACTATGTACCGCCTCACGGTCGTCGTTCTTGCCCACGCTGGCCGCTTCCCATGGACGCGCCGCCCCACGGCGCCAAGATCGAGAAGCAACGATGACGACTGCCCCCACGCCCCTGCTGTTTCCCCACGTGTTGGACGCCAATCGCCTGGACCAACTGGACGACAGCCACGGCTTGACTCAGGCCGATCTGGAATGGCTGCACCACGCCGCGCTCCCCAGCCACACCCTGCGCCACGCGCAGACTCCACCGATGGAGGCGCAGACCATCCACCTGCAGGCCGAGGACAAGCCCTCGGTGCCCCTGGCCGGCTGCCTCACCCTCAAGGCCTTGACCGATAAAAGCCCAGCGGCCGTCAAACCGGCCTTTCTTTACACGCCCTACGGCGGGATCCAGAAATTCGACAGCCCCGAAGCGTTGGATAGCCACCTCGAAAACCTGCTCAAGGACAAGGCCCAACGTGACGAACTATTTAGGTTGCTCTCGATTCCCCAGCGCAGCGAACTCAACGGTGCATCCGTCATCACCTCGTCCAGGCAAACCATCCGCGGTGACGTTTTCGCCACCTTGATCGAGTCCGTCGAACAGGCCCAGGGCCTCAACGCCCAGGCGATGGTGAGCGAGTTGGTCAAGCTGCCGTCGCTGGCCGTCATGCTCGACCAGGTCTTGAACGAGGTGCTGTCGAATTTCGATCACAAACAGGCCCGCGTCGCGCTCAGCGCAGACGCCGGTCCGGGCACGATGGGCGCGGGCCGGGTCGCCCGCAACCTGTCACTGGCCGAGGCCGTCCTGGTGTACTTTCACCATCAGGGTCGGCCCGCCGGGCATGACGTCGACTTTATCCATCCAGGCATCACCACGACGTCGTCCAACCGCCAGCAGTGGCAAGCCATCCTGCGGGATACGGCCCGGAACCTGCTCCCCAAGCTGGCCGCGCGCCTCGACACCTATTGGGACGCCATCGCGCCGTTCCATGCCCCGCGCCGGGACTTTCTCGCGCAGGTCATCAGCGACGGCTTTCGCGCCGCCGTGTTCATCCAACGAGAGAAGCGGCAACTGACCGAAGCGCAGAGCCAGGAACTGCTGCGCCTGTACCGCTCCTCCGGCCCGCAGGAACCGCTGTTGTTCGTGGAGTCGGTTCGCCTCTGGGAGTACGCGCCGCTTTACGTGGAATTGGCGGGCTCATTGATGATCAGCGGCAAAGAGCATTACCTGTATACCCCTCACCACGGCCTGTCGAGCGTCGACGGCCACCTGGGGTTCAAGGCCGCGCTGCTCGGTGCGCCCACCTCGGTTGCCCGCAAGGACGCGCTCTACAGCCTGCTGAGCCTGCAAGAGCGCAACCGTTTCCTGCGTCTCGACGAGCCGCACGTGTCAGGCAAGACCCTCTCATATCCGGTGTTCGAGTCCCTGGCCGAGGCCATCATCGACAAGCAGATGAACAACCTGCACTACGCGCTGGAAATGTCGCGCCAAGGCGACATGGACGTCCACGCACTGGTCGACAAGGCGCTGGACATCCGCAGCCTGATCAACGGCAAACTGCTGGAACACCAGGCACACGGGCACTGGAACACCCAGCCGTCGTTCTATGGCGAACTGCGCCTGTCCAACTTCATGGCCGACCGACTGGAACGCCAGGGCAACAGCTATCAATCGGTCGAGCAGGCCTTCAACGGCCTGTTCAGCCAGTTGCCGCAATCCACCGATGTGGCACTGGACGACGAACTTCGGGCGCTGCTGCCGGAACTGACCCACGTGTTCTCCCAGGGCTTGCGCGCGGAAGCCGAACTCAGGGAGCTCAATGGCACGTTGCCGCCCGCCGCTCACGACCTGATCCGCAATGTCTTCGCCTTCGACGCCGAAAACCCGGACCGCTCCCAGCGCCTGGGGGTCAAGGGCTTCCGGCCTGACGTCTATTCGTTGCGACTGACCTGCACCCTCGACGGCTCGACTGTCTACCTGCCCCTGCCCAACTGTTTTCTGTTGACCGAACGTGGCGGGCTGGACACGCCCTACTCCGGCCTGGGGATTTTCTGGTCACCCGCCGATGGCTTGCGGGCCTTTTCCTCCGTTGAATTGGCCACGCAACAACTGAACCGATACCTGCTGGACTCGCAAAGGCGCTTCGGCCTGCTCGCCAACCTGCCGCCGGCGCAACGCAAGCCTCACGGTCTCTATCGCCTGGCGTCGTTCGAGCTGATCGAGGACAACGTGCTGGTGAACCGGATGAATTCGTTCATCGGTTATTTCGAGGCCGAGCATGGTTACCTGAGGCAATTGAAGGCCGGTGACTGGCGCCTGGCCGGCCCCGCGCTGGTAGACAGTCTGCGCGCCCTGGTCAGGAAAGGCGCACCCACCAACCTGATGCGCGCAGCGCAAATCGCCGAGGCCGACCGCTGGCAACAGAAGCTACCCGCCTGGCTCGGCACCGCCGCCCTCGAAGACCAACGCCTGCACATCGATCTGCTGGAGCAATACAAGGGCAGCGTCAGCGACGGCAAGGATTACCTCGACGGCGTCGAGCCACTGGCCGTCTATGTGAACGCGCGGCTCAAGACCCTGCTGACCGCACGCTTCGCCAATAACAAACTGGACCCCGCCACGTTGCTGGTCACACCAAAGCTGGCACTGGCTGGGCCTGCCAGGTCGCTGACAGAGTTTGCCCTGAGCCACCTCAACATCACTGCCCTGCCCGGATTCAAGGTGTCGTCCAGCACCGGACAAAAGCTGCCGGACAACTTGAACGAAACCGCGATCCGGCAAATCCTGTTGTCGCTGGACATCTCTGGCACTTACAAAAACCAGGTGCTGGAACACTTGTCGGACACCGGCGCGGGTGTCGAAGACCGCAAGCGCAGGTTCCGTCGGCAGGTCCCTTGGCAACTTCTGCAACACGCGCATGCGCGCCACCTGCAACAGCACCTCTCGCCCACCGCCTTCGACCTGATCCGCCAGGTACTGGACATCCCCGACGGCCTGGCGCGCCAGGCCGTGGAAGGCGCCGATGCCGTGATTCGGCCGTTGGAGCTGATCAAGACCGCGGGCGCCACGGCGGTCAAGGCGTTGGGCCTGTACCTGATCGGCCGAGGCGCCAACGGCACCGGACCGCAGATTCTGTATGCCCCCTACCACACGGGCCACAGCTTTACCGAGTTCAAGGACGAAGCCAGCGTCGTCAGCACTTTCAACACCCCAGGGGCGCTTCAGGACCTGCTGCTTCGCCGCCTGCCGGAGCACCAGCAAGCCACGTTCAAAAACCTGTTCGCCAGCACGGTTGGGCACCTGTCGGAAATCACCCTGGCCGCCAACCCGATCCAGACCAACCTGCTCGACACCCTATTCAATGACAACCGGCAACTGTTGTCTCAGATGCTCGACACGCAAACCGACCGGCACCGTCAGTTCGATTGGGAGACGGTCCTGCATCTGTTCAGCGCCGGGGTCAAGTTCGTCGGTCGGCAATTGCAGGGCAAACTGGCCTTCATCGAAACGCTCTGGGAAAGCTACCAAGACTTCAAAGCCTCGGCCGAAGCGTTACAGCAACACGATTGGAAAGCCGGGCTGCACAATTTTATCGCCGGCGCCTCCGAGATGGTGTCATTGGGATGGATGAACCGCGACGACACCTTCGGCCTGCTCGCTCCCGTAGAACCCGTGGCGCAGGATATCCGTGCGCTGACACCGCCGCGCTGGCAGGACATCGCCTCCACGGCTCCAACCCGCACTAACCTGCGGGTCTTCCAGGCCTTGGGTGTGAGCCTCGCCGATCTCCAGCAGAGCGCCACCGATGGCATTTACCGGGCCCAGGCGTCCGGCCGGTTCTACACCAGCGTGGCCGGCCAGGTGTTCGAAGTGGCCAAGGCCAACCGCACCTGGCGGGTGGTCCATGAAAATGGCGAAGGCCCGTTGCTCACGCTTTCCCACGACCGCAGAAAGTGGTTGATCGACCCTCAACGGCAAACCATCCGCTACGGCAAGGTGATGTCCACCCTGGCCAACGCCTACAGCGACCATAAGGCAGGCGAAACCCTGAACATCGAAGCCCGGGGCATGGACAAGATCCGCCGCAAGTATCCGCGCCAGGCCACCGTCATCGTGCAGGCCCTGGAAACGGCGCGGTACTACTGCGCCAACGCCCTCGACAATCTTGATCGCATCAAGCAAGGGGTGTCTGCGGGCTCTCGGCTGGACACGTTCTTCAAGGCCTTCTTTGGCGTCTACACCGTCGATGTCGCGCTGATCAAGAAGGTCCACGCCGCGATCTCTCCGCTGTGCCAGGCGCTGGCGAACCCGGCCTGGGAATGGCAGAACGGCCAGCGCATCGTCATCGGCAGCCTCAAGGACCCTGCCGACGGCGCCACGGCGTTCGTGCTCGAACCTGAGGAGAAAGGTCGGATCTACCTCACCCAGTTGTTCTTCGACCCGGGGCTCGATGGCTACAAAGCACTCGTCCCGCAGACGTTCAATGTCGACGCCCATGCCCAGGCGGCCACACTCATCCACGAAATTTCCCATCAACTGTACGACACGCTCGACATCATCTACCTGGACGCGCCACTGCCCTTCCTCGACCTGATATCCAGGAGCACGCACCTGGGACGGATGGCCTATAACCAGCAGGAAGAACTGCAGCGCCACGGACTTTCGCTGAGCACGCCACGCAGCAAGCTGTTCCGGGAATGGGACAGCGCCGCCAAGGAGCTCAGGAGCCTGGAGTTCTTTCCTCGCCACCAGGATACGGTCAAGGCCATCCTGGAAATGACCGGGGCAGCGAGCCTGGATCAAGCCCGTGATGCCTTCCTGGACCCGCATCTGCCGAAAAAACGCATCGACGTCATCCTGCGCAACGCCGACTCCATGACGTTGCTGGTCTGCGAGCTGGGCAGGCAGCTCGATGCGGCATGATTGACAAAGGCGTTGGCGAGCGGCGTTGATCTTTTTTTCACGACGCGTGTGCGAAGGTAGGCCTTTGTTCGCGTCTTTGGGTAAAAACCGGCTCATTTGATGTTCAAACGCCATGACGGCAGTTCTCGGCAGCGCCTGCCGAAGGTTAGAATGCGGCAAACCAGGAAGAGTCAATGACCGAACCTACACTCTCGGAAGCCGAATACGACGCCATCACCGATGCAGCCGCCCATTGGTGCATGCGCTTGCATGCCAGCGACTGCACCGATGTCGAGCGACGGGCCTTCAAGCAATGGCACGATGCCGATCCCCTGCATGCGTTCGAATATGAAGCCATGCTGGAGATCTGGGCAACGGCCGATCACCTGCCCCGCGTCGAGCCGCCCGCCACCCTCGCATCCCCGGCGCCCCGGCCTCGGTCCCGCTGGAGCCGGCTGGCCGTTGCGGCGGCAGTGCTGGCCGTCGGCTTGCCCCTGGCGGCGTTCACGGGTTGGCACCTTGGCTGGGTCGCCAATTCCTATGAACACTTCGAGGCCGGCGCAAGCGTGCGCCATATCACCTTGAGCGACGGCAGCCAGGTGGAGCTCAACCTGGGCAGCGAGCTGGTATTTGCCAATTACAAGCATGAGCGTCGGGTGACGCTGGAAAAGGGCGAGGCATTTTTCGATGTCAGCCATGACAAGCAGCACCCCTTTGTCGTCCGCGCAGGCCAGGGCCAGGTGCGCGTGACAGGCACTCGCTTCAATGTCTGGATGTACCAGGATCAGGTGCGGGTCACGTTGGTGGAAGGTTCCGTGTGGGTGACCAGCAACCAGGCGCTCGCCAGCACCGGTTCGCAACTGACCCCGGGCATGCAGGCCAGCTACAAGGCCGGCGACTACCAGCCGCAGGTGCGTGACATTGGCGCCGATGACAGCTCACTGGCGTGGCGCAACGGCAAGCTGGTGCTGGACAACCTCGCCCTCAGCGAGGCACTGCCGCTGATCAATCGCTATCTCGCCCGCCCGGTCATGCTGGCCGACAACAGCACCGGCTCCCTGCGTATCGGCGGGATCTACAGCCTCAATGAAGTGCAGAACCTGGTGCCTTCCCTGCCCAAGGTCCTGCCGGTCTACCTGACCCAGAACAAGGATGGCAACCCGGTCCTCAACGCCATAGGGCAACGGCCAGCTCCACACTGAATGATTCCCCTGTGGGAGTGAGCCTGCTCGCGAAGACTTGAGCCCAGCCAACATCAATGTCGCCTGGACTGCCGCTTTCGCGAGCAAGCTCGCTCCCACAGGGGGTTCCCGGCCGGCCCCATCTCTCCTGTGGGAATGAGGTCTAGTGCGTTGCCACCCGGCCTCTTTCATCGCGCTCACGAATGATCACGGCCTGGTAATCCGGGTCGGCCTTGATTTGCTCTTCGGTGAACGGCAACACACTCCATTGCTTCTGCGAAAACGCCCGGGTCTGGTCGGTTGAGTAAGGCGACGCCGGGTCGCTGGACAACGAGAACGCCAACAACCCCTGGGCCTGGGGCCCCTTGTCGTCGAAGGTCACCACTTGCAGGTAGCTGGTGCCGCCGACCACTTCGCGCTTGCCGTTCGCCGCCGGTACGCTCTGGATGGCGTTGTAGATCCCCAGCTCCCCTGGCCCGCCGTGGATCGGTGTCTGCCGGTCACCGCTGCTGGCGACTTGAATGTCTTGCCATTGACGGTCCTTAGACCATTGCGCAGCCTCCACTGCCGCCACCGAGGCCAGCATGGCCTCGCGCACGGCCTTGAGCACCGCCGGTCGCTCGATCGCCAGGCCGCGCGGGGTGTGTTGCGGGTCTTTTGGATCGAACGCGACCCGCCACGATTCAGGCAGCGCCTGCACGCGTTCCATGATGTGCTGGAAGTGCACGAAACCCAGCCCACTGTGCAGGCCCGCCGTGCGATCCCAGGTCTTGAGGCTGGCACAGGCCTCGGCGATTGCCGCGGCGTCTTTGCCGGCCTCGGCGGCGCATGCGCCAAGCAAGTCCGGCACGACCTGGTCAGCCAGGTAGACCCGATCGTCCATGACCATGCGTTGCAGATCTTCCACCTTCACCGCTCCGTCCTTGGCGAGCGAGCCCAGCCGATCCAGGGCAAACCGTGAACGCAAGCCCAGCGGCTGGCCGTGCTGGCTGATCAGCGGCGAATAGCCGGTCAGTGGCTGCGCCGGATTGACCATCCAGGCCGAATCGTTGGAGTTCTGCACGTAGTCGCGTCGCAGCAACTGCGGCAACTGGTCGGCGGCATAGATGCCCTGTTGCGCGGCGTTGGGATCCACATCCCAGGCACATTCACTGCGCGAACCGTCCAGCACGATCAGTTGCAGCCCGGCCCGGGGGTCGCTGCAGCGTGCCAGCTTGGCAGCGTTGACGTTCGGCACCACCGACAGGTTCATGTAGAGGCTCTGCCCCTGGTCGTCCACCGCCAGGGTGTTGACCCAAGGGATACCCTGGATGCGATGCACGGAGCCCTGCAAGTCCTTGAGCGAGACCGCCTGGTTCATGGCGTGCCACTGCTCCAGCACTCGGTCGTTGTCCAGGTTCGCGTCCCGCAGGCTGAAAGCGAAGCGGTTATCCCAGTCGAGCTTGCCTGGCCACTGGACGATTGGCCCGAACTGCGAGCCATAGACTACGCGGGACACCGCTTTGACCTGCCCGTCAGGTTGCTTGACGTCCACCGTGACCGCTTGTTGGCTCATTGGCACCGACTGGCCGTCGATCAGGTAGCGGGTCGGGTCCTTCGGGTCGAGTTGCAGGCGGTACAGAGTGAAATGCTTGGAGGTGTCGACAGTGTGGGTCCAGGCCAGGTGCTGGCTGAACCCGATGTTGATCACTGGCAGACCCGGCAGGGCCGCGCCCATGACATCCAGCTTGCCGGGAATGGTCAGGTGCATCTGGTAGAAGCGCATGCCGCCCACCCAGGGAAAGTGCGGGTTGGCCAGCAACATCCCGCGACCGTTGAACGAACGCTCGCTGCCGATGGCCAGCGCATTGCTGCCGCGCTCCAGGGCGAACCGTTGCTGCCGGGTCGCGGCGTCTGCAAAATCGTTGGCGACAGCGCCATTGAGTGCGCTCGCCTGGGGTGGCTGCGCTCCGGCAAGGGCTTCGGCGAACTGGCCAACGCCGCCTTCCACCAACAGGCGCCGAGTCAGCTTGACCAGGTCCAGCGCCGTGATCGGCCGAACCCATTCGCTGGCGCACTCCACGGGCAGGCCCGTGGCCTTGCGCTCGGCCAGCGCCCGGTTGTAACCCGCCACGTAGCCTTCGATCCGTTGCTGGACCGGTGGCGTCTGGGCCTGCCAGAAACCGGACACCGCCTGCGGCGTGTTGAGCCAGTTGAAAAACACATCGCTGACACGGTTTTCCCGCTGCTCCACCGTCAGTTGCTCGGGCCCGAAGTAGCGCGAGCGCTGGCCATTGACCGTGACGATCTCGTTCGCCAACAGGCAGAGATTGTCCTGGGCGTACGCATAGCCGATGCCGTAACCCAGGCCGCGCTCATCCTGGGCACGAATATGCGGCACGCCAAAACGGGTGCGGCGGATCTCGGCGCTGGCCTGCGCCAGGTCGTCATGCGCCACGACCACGGGGCTGAGCCCCAGGGCTACGCCCATAAAAGCGCCCGCGAGGGCCATCCTCGATAACTGCCCGGACATTCTCACGTTCACTCCAGATGAAGACTTCAGAAAACCAGGACGGCCACCGACGCTCGTGACAACCGGCTGCGGTTCGCCCTGGAACATCCACACGCCGCCCGTTCGAACGGAATGTGCCTCCCCTGGAAACGAACCGGATGAAAAAAAATTAATCGCCTGAAGGGCGTTCTATCACGGGGTTTGACGAAGCAAGGGCAAATTTTTCACATCCCGCCCTTCATGATTGCCCGCCCTCGTTCGTCCTATTACAGGAGAGTATCCGTGACCTTTTCTGAACAGGCTGGTAAGGAGTTTCTGCATGCGTAACGCGCAACTGCCCATGGAGGGCAAGCCACGACCGACCGGCGTTTCGCTGGCCGTCCCCCACACCGTCTTCGCCAGGCCCGCCGAGCGCGGCGGCAATGAACACATCCGGCGCCTGCTCAAGAGCTTCGGGCTGAGGACCAGCCTGATTCGCCTCAAGGTCATCGACGCGCTGCTCAAGGCGGCCGAGGACAATCACGGCCTGGGCGTGCGGGGTGTACACAGCCAGTTGCTGGGGCTGGACATTCCGTTGTCCTTTCTCAGTGTTCGCGAGGTGTTGAAGCGCCTGTGCAGCGAGGGGGTCATCGTCCTCAACCCCGACAAGAGCTACTGCCTGCACCCCAAGGCCATGGCCGTGATCGAGGCCGGTGAGTGACGCCTGGGGTCAGGGCTTGACCTTGCGCCGCATCACACCGTTGATCACCACCACGATGACCGCCACGGCAATGGCGATGTATTGAAACAGCTGCTCGCTGATCATGCCTTTGCCCTGCATCCAGGACAGGCCCAGCATGATCGCCAGGACCACGAGGACGATCAGAATCGAGTACTTCAAGCGTTGTGAATGAGTCATTGCCAATTTCCTGAATATTGCCGTTCTGTAGCCCGGGGCCTGCCGGGGTGACACCGGATCGAGCGATGACGGGCAGCGCACGGGCGGCCCATGGTACAGGCCAACCCGCCTGTTCGCCTACGGGCGATCACTTGCTGCCAGGGCCCACGACACCGCCGATGCACGGCATTCAAGCTTGGGCGAGGCGCGCCGATACAAGTTGGTACGTTCATCCCAACTGTTCTTGAAAGACGCCTCCGTGCAAGGAACCACCCATGCCCGCATTCCGAACGATTCAGGCTCGCTACACGCTGTTCCTGGTTCTATTCATCCTGGTGCTGTCGATCCTGACGGTCGTGGGCATCAGTTACCTGGTCGCGCCCAAACTGCGCCATACCGAAGAACAGGTGGTCCTCAACCGGATTGGCGAAGTCGCCCAGCAGATCCAGGGCGAATTGAACAAGGTGCAGGCCCAGCAGCGCAGCATCACCCAGACCATTCCACTGCTCGACAGCGACGCCATCGACAAAGTGCTGCCAGGGCTGGTGGACCAGTACGGCGAGCTGAAAGTGTTTGGCGGCGGGATCTGGCCGCTGCCGAACCAGCGCGCCGAGGGGCGCAGCAAGTTCAGTACGTTCTGGCACCGCGATGCCTCCGGCAAGCTGGTGGTCAATACCTTCTGGAACAGTGACGCCGCGCCGAACTACTACGAGCAACCCTGGCACAAGGGCGGTATGGCCACCCCGGCGGGCAAGTGCGCCTGGGCCGCGGCCTACAAGGACGACGCCAGCGCCGAGCCACGCACCAACTGCGCCATGGCCATCCAGAAAAACGGCGTGCCCTATGGCGTGTCGACCATCGACGTGACCCTGGGCTTCTTCAACGAGCTGGTGGCGCGCAAGGAAGCCGACCTGAGCGCCGAGATGCTGATCGTCGAAGGCGACGGCAAAATCATCAGCAACAGTTCGCGCATCAACGGGCCGATCGTCCTGAAGAACATCAGCGAACTGGCCGCCAGCTCGCCCTTCGCCGCCCAGGTCCAGGCCGGCCTGGCCCACCGTGACCAGCCGCTGCAACGGATCGAGTTCGACAACAACGGCGTGGCCAGCACCTTTTTCATGCGCCCCATCGAAGGCTCGCCGTGGTTCCTGGCGACCGCATTGCCGACCCGCCTGATCACCGCTCAGCGCGACGATGTGTTGAACACGCTGAGCCTGCTGCAAATCCCGATGGTGATCCTGCTGGTGCTGATGCAGTTGTACGCGATCCGTCAACTGACCAACCGCATGAAGATCCTCAAGGGCAACATCGACGCCTTGTCCACGGGCGATGCCGACCTGACCCGACGCATCACCATTCGCGCCGAAGATGAACTGGGCGCTATCGGGCATTCGGTCAACGGCTTCATCGCCTACCTGCAGAACATGATTGGCGAAGTCACCCAGGCCACCGGCGCCATGGCCTCCAGCCTTGAGAACCTGCAACGGACCTCGGCACACACCAGCGAGATCCTGATGCGCCACGCCTCGGAAACCGACCAGACCGTGACCGCCATTACAGAGATGAGCTCCACGGCCGAAAGCGTGGCGCAGAACGCCGCCGAGACCGCCGCGTTCACCCAGCGCGCCAACGAGCACGCCGATCGCTCCCGCGTGGTGGTCGGCGAGGCGTCCAACAGCGTCGTGGCGCTGATCGACGAAGTGTCCAGCGCGACCCGCAAGGTCGAAAGCATGCAGCAGGATGCCCAGCGCATCACCGAGATCCTCGGCGTGATCGGCGCCATTGCCGGGCAGACCAACCTGCTGGCCCTCAACGCCGCCATCGAGGCCGCACGGGCCGGCGAGCAGGGTCGCGGCTTTGCCGTGGTGGCCGACGAGGTCCGCGCCCTCGCCGCCCGTACCCAGGCCAGCACCTCGGAGATCAACGAAATGCTAACCCGGCTGACCCAGGGCGTAAGCTCTTCGGTGCAGGCGATGGAAAACACCCAGGCCAGTTGTCAGTCGGCCGCCGATGCGACTTCCCGAGTTAACTCGGGCCTGGACGAAATGGCCGGTTCCGTCAGCCAGATCAACAGCCTGAGCACCCAGATCGCCACCGCCGCCGAACAGCAAAGCGCGGTGACTGAGGAGATCAACCGCAGCATGGTGCAGATCCGCCACATGGTGGAGGAACTGGTGGAAAGCGGCCTGGCCAGTGAAAACAACACCCGACAACTGCTGGACGCCAACAGCCGGGTGAATGCGATCATGGGTCGATTCAAGGTGCGCTAACGGCTACGGCCATAACCTCCGTGGGAGCCGAGCTTTCGCGATAGCGGTATGTCAGTCGACAATCATGTTGGCTGGCCTGCCGTTATCGCGAGCAAGCTCGGCTCCCACAGGGTATGGCTGACGCCCCCATCCTCAGTCCCACCTGACAATTCTGTCATCTGCGCCTCAGCCCCCTGTCAGCTCTGCCTCGCTACTCTGCTATCCTGCCGCCCAATCGTTCGACATGAGAGCCCCTCCATGGCCAAGCCCCTGCACCTGCTCGCCCTGAGCGCCTTGTTCCTGACCACCCTGGCCCAGGCCGCCGAACCGGTCACCATCGACGTGCACCGCGATGCCAACTGCGGCTGCTGCAAGAAGTGGATTTCGCACCTGCAAGACAACGGTTTCAAGGTCAATGACCATGTCGAAGCCGACATGGCTTCGGTCAAGCAACGCCTGGGCGTGGCGCCCAACCTGCGCTCTTGCCACACCGCCGAGATCAACGGCAAATTCGTCGAGGGTCATGTCCCTGCCGAGCAGGTACTGGCGTTGAGCAAGCGCGATGACTTGCTCGGTGTCGCCGCGCCCGGCATGCCCATGGGTTCGCCCGGCATGGAAATGGACGGCATGAGCGACGCCTACCAAGTGATCGGCCTGAAGAAGGACGGCACGCAAACCGTGGTGGCGGATTACCCTGCCCATTGACGGCGCGCGGTGGAACGTTCGAGCGGTTTGGTTGCCTGTGGTTAATGTCGCCATAATCGGACCGCCCCAGGATCGGCGGCGGTCCCCAAGGAGATTGACCATGTCGCGTTCCACCGCCCGCTGGCTGCCGAGCCTGTTCCTGACTGCCTCGCTGCCCTGGTTCGCCCAGGCCGCCAACCTGTCGCAAGGCCCGGCCTACGGCGCGCAACTGGAAGGCTTCGACTACCCCTACACACTCAAGCACTTCGCCTTCCAGTCCCAGGGCAAAGCCTTGCAGATGGGCTACATGGACGTACCGGCCCAGGGCAAGGTCAATGGCCACACGGTGGTGCTGATGCATGGCAAGAACTTCTGCGCCGCCACCTGGGGCGACTCGATCAAGACCCTCAGCGAGCAAGGCTACCGGGTGATCGCGCCGGACCAGATCGGTTTCTGCACCTCGAGCAAACCCGACCATTACCAGTACAGTTTCCAACAGTTGGCGAGCAACACCCAGGCCCTGCTCAAGACCCTCGGCGTACAGAAAGCCACGGTGCTGGGCCACTCCACCGGCGGCATGCTCGCCACCCGCTATGCCTTGCAGTTTCCCGATCAGGTCGAGCGCCTGGCGCTGGTCAACCCCATTGGCCTGGAGGACTGGAAAGCCCTCGGCGTGCCCTACCGTAGCGTCGACCAGTGGTACCAGCGCGAGCTCAAGCTCAGTGCCGACGGCATCCGCGATTACGAACGCAAGACCTATTACGCAGGGCGCTGGAAGCCTGAGTTCGATCGCTGGGTGGACATGCTCGCCGGCTTGAACAAAGGGCCGGGGCATACGCAAGTGGCGTGGAACTCGGCGCTGATCTACGACATGATCTTCACCCAGCCGGTCTACTACGAGTTCAAGGACCTGCGCGTCCCCACCCTGCTGCTGATCGGCACCGCCGACACCACGGCCATCGGCAGCGACATCGCGCCACCCGCCGTGAAGGCCAGGTTGGGCCGCTATGAGGTACTGGGCAAACAGGTTGCACAGTTGATCCCCCAGTCGACCCTGGTGGAGTTCCCCAACCTGGGGCACGCGCCGCAAATGGAAGAGCCGGAGCGCTTCCACAAGGCCTTGCTCGGCTGGCTGGACAAACCCATTCCCTGACGAGGTGTTCCATGGCGGTGCAAATAGCAGTCATCGACGATTGGCAAGACGTGGCGCGGGACGTGGTCGACTGGTCGCCGTTGGACGCCGTGGGCCACGTGACCTTTGTCCATGACTACCCCGCTGACCGCGACACCCTTGTCGAGCGTTTGCAGTGCTTCGAAGTGATCTGCGTGATGCGCGAGCGCACCACCTTCGATGAAGACCTGTTGCAGCGCCTGCCCCGTCTCAAGCTGTTGCTCACCGGCGGCATGCGCAACGCCGCCCTCGACCTTGAAGCCGCCGCCAGGCTGGGCATCCAGGTGTGTGGCACGCAAAGCTACAAGCACGCCGCGCCCGAACTGACCTGGACGTTGATCATGGCCCTGACCCGGAACCTGGTGCAGGAAGCCAATGCCCTGCGCGCCGGTTTGTGGCAGCAAGGCCTGGGTGGCGACCTGCACGGCAAGACCCTGGGGATCCTCGGCCTGGGCAGCATCGGCACGCGGGTGGCGCAGTTCGGCCAGGTGTTCGGCATGCGGGTGATCGCCTGGAGCCAGAATCTCACGGCCGAACGCGCCGCCGAAGCAGGCGTGACCTATGTGAGCAAGCAAGCGCTGTTCGAGCAGGCCGATATTCTGTCGGTCCACCTGGTGCTCGGCGAACGCAGTCGCGGCCTGGTGGATGCCCAGGCCTTGGGCTGGATGAAACCCTCTGCCTTGCTGGTCAACACCGCCCGCGGGCCGATCGTCGATGAAGCCGCGCTGATCGATGCCCTCCGGCACAAACGCCTGGCCGGCGCCGCCCTCGACGTCTTCGCCCAGGAACCCCTGCCCGCCGACCACCCGTTCCGAACCCTGGACAACGTACTGGCCACCCCGCATGTGGGCTACGTCACGCAACAGAACTACCAGCTCTTCTATTCCCTGATGATCGAAGACCTCCTGGCCTGGGCCGCCGGCCAACCCATCCGCCTACTGACCGCCACCCCCTGACCACACCCGCTCCCACAATTCAATGGCGCATGTCCACAAAACCGGCGCCTGGCCAAGGACCCCTGTGGGAGCGGGCTTGCCCGCGAAGAGGCCGTCCCAGCCAGCATCACCGCCCCAGACAGACCGCTTTCGCGGGCAAGCCCGCTCCCACAATTGAATGGGGCATGTCCACAAAACCCCCACCTGGCAACGATCCTTGTGGGAGCGGGCTTGCCCGCGAAGACGCCATCCCAGCCAACATCACCGCCCCAGCCTGTCGTTCACCAGTAGTTTTTCGACAGCGCACGAGCCATCAAAAAGCTTCCATCGCTCACGCCCCTTAATGGTGCGCGACGCCATCCCATCGCGCGCCGCTATAAAACACGGCATGCCCTCTACACGGTTTTGATTTCAGAAACATGCACTTCGTCGGCGCGTCTTTCGCGCTGTCGTGTAAGACATTGCCGACAAAAAACGTGATTGTCGGACAATTCGACGAAGCGCACCGCAGCGCTCTAGCTTCTGACCTAGACTCGCGAACCGGGGGTAATACCGACCGGTCATCCAGACGAAAAAAAGTCGAAACTTTTCGCAACGGCTACAGGTCAGGGTAATGGAAGGGTAACAGCGGCTGGTGCAGTCCTTGCAACGGCCCTCCCACCTGATTCGCTTCGCCGCATTGGGCAGCGCTTTGCTTACCTTGCGTAGCGCTTGTGCGCCTGGCCGCAGGATTCGGCCAATGTAACAACAGCTCTGGCGCATGCCGGAAACAGATCGAGAAAACAGGAGAGATTTATGATCAGTGCTGCCTTGGAACCACAACAGGTCCGTTCTCAATTACCGCCGGCGGCCGATTCGCCGACGGCTCCGGTGCTCGCCACCGGCGGCAAGGCACTGCTCCCCGTCGTTCGCCACAACCCCAATCGCAAGAAGGTCTTGTTCGTCACGTCGGAAATCGCCGACCTGGTGAAAACCGGCGGGTTGGGCGACGTGTCTTCGGCGCTGCCCCGGGCCATGGCTGGCCTGCATGATGTGCGGGTACTGATTCCCGGCTATCCGCAGGTGATGAACAGCGGCAATCCGATCCACATCATCGGCGAACTGGGCGGCCACGCCGCGCTGCCGCCGTGCAAGATCGGCCGCATGGACATGGCCGACGGCTTGGTGATCTACGTCCTGATTTGCCCCGAGCTGTATGCCCGCGAAGGCTCGCCCTATGGCGCCAACAACGGTCGCGACTGGCCGGACAACCACATTCGCTTCGCCCGCCTGGGCCTGGCGGCCGCCGACATCGCCGCCAACCTCGCCCAGATCCACTGGTGCCCCGACCTGGTCCATGCCCACGATTGGCCGGCTGGACTGGCGCCGGCCTACATGCACTGGCGCGGCCAACGGACCCCCACCCTGTTCACCATTCACAACCTGGCCTACCAGGGCGTGGTGAGCCTGGCGTGCTGCCCGGAGCTGGGCATTCCCGAACACGCCTTGCAACAGGAAGGCATGGAGTTCTACGGCAAGCTGTCGTTCCTCAAGGCGGGCATGGCCTACTCCAGCCACATCACCACCGTCAGCGCCACCTATGCCCAGGAAATCACCACCCCCACCTTCGGTTGCGGGCTCGATGGCTTCCTGGCGGCCAAGACCCAGCAGGGCCTGCTCAGCGGCATCCCCAACGGCATTGACGAAAGCTGGGACGCGGCGACCGACTCGCACCTGTTCCGCCAGTTCGCCATCGGCGACTGGGAAGGCAAGGCCGTCAACGCCGCCCATGTACGCGAGCTGTTCGGCCTGGACGATTGCACCGGGCCGCTGTTCGCCGTGGTCTCGCGCCTGGTGTACCAGAAAGGCCTGGACCTGACCGAGGCGGTCGCCGAGTTTATCGTCGAGTCGGGCGGCCAGATCGCGATCATCGGCCGTGGCGAGCCGGAGGAAGAACAAGCCATGCGCGAACTGGCGCTGCGTTTCCCCGGCCGGATCGGCGTGCGCATCGGCTTCAACGAAACCGATGCGCGGCGGATGTTCGCCGGCAGCGACTTTTTGCTGATGCCGTCGCGCTACGAGCCTTGCGGCCTGAGCCAGATGTACGCGCAGCGCTTCGGCTCGCTGCCGGTGGCACGCAACACCGGCGGGCTGGCGGACACCATCGAGGACGGCGTCACCGGTTTCCTGTTCGACGAGTCCACCGTCGACAGCTACAAGGAGGCCCTGAGCCGGGCCTTCAAGGTCTTCGAATTCCCTGATCTGCTCAATGCCATGCGTTGCCGGGCCATGTCGGCACCTTTCAACTGGAGCAAGGCGGTGGAGCCCTACGCCGAACTCTACGAACAGCTGGTGGCTAAATCACTGGGCAAATCGGCCAGACAATGAGGTAACGATGTCGTCAAGGACGCCTGATACATGGACCCACGGCGCGGTGATGCTCGATAACGAGCACACCCGCTTCGCCCTCTGGGCACCGGATGCTTTTTTTGTCAGTGTCGAATTCGACTCTGGAGATTCAATCCCCCTGCTGCCCCAGGCCGACGGCTGGTTCATGATCCAGACCCGTTGCCCCGCCGGCACCCGCTACCGCTTCAACATCGACGGCGAGCTGGAGGTGCCGGACCCGGCCTCCCGCGCCCAGGCCGGCGATATCGACCGCCACAGCGTGGTGGTCGACCCCCATGCCTACCAATGGCGCCACACCCACTGGTCCGGCCGGCCCTGGTACGACGCCGTCATCTACGAACTGCACGTTGGCGCCCTCGGTGGTTTCGAAGGGGTCGAGCAGCACCTGGCGCGCCTGGCCGGGCTCGGGGTCACCGCCATCGAACTGATGCCGCTGGCGCAGTTTCCCGGCGACCGCAACTGGGGCTACGACGGCGTCCTGCCCTACGCGCCACAAGCCTCCTACGGCACGCCGGAGCAGCTCAAGCACCTGATCGACAGCGCCCATGGCCACGGTCTGGCGGTGATCCTCGACGTGGTCTACAACCACTTCGGTCCCGACGGCAATTACCTGCACCGCTATGCCAAGGGGTTCTTTCGCGAAGACAAACACACGCCTTGGGGCGCGGCGATCGATTTTCGCCGCCGCGAAGTCCGGGACTTCTTCATCGACAACGCGCTCATGTGGTTGCTGGAATACCGTTTTGACGGCCTGCGCCTCGACGCCGTGCACGCCATCGAAGACCCGGATTTTCTCCAGGAGCTCGCGGCGCGGGTGCGCGAACAAGTGGACCCGACCCGGCACGTCTGGCTGACCGTGGAAAACGAGCACAACCAGGCCAGCCTGCTGGAGCAAGGCTACGATGCCCAGTGGAACGACGACGGCCACAATGCCTTGCACGTGTTACTGACCGGCGAGACCGACGCCTATTACGCCGACTACGCCGAGCAGCCCACCGAACAATTGGCACGCTGCCTGAGCCAGGGTTTCGTCTTCCAGGGCCACATCAACCGCCACGGTGAGCCACGAGGCGAACCCAGCGGGCACCTGCCGCCCAGCGCGTTCGTGCTGTTCCTGCAGAACCACGACCAGATCGGCAACCGCGCCCTCGGTGAGCGCCTGCATCAACTGGCCCCGCCCCAGGCCTTGCAAGCTGCGACGGTCCTGTTGCTGCTCTCGCCGATGATTCCGCTGCTGTTCATGGGCGATGAAGTGATTGCACCACAGCCCTTCCTGTTCTTCACCAGTCATCACGGCGAACTGGCGCAATTGGTGCGTGAAGGCCGACGCAATGAGTTCAAGGCCTTCAGCGCCTTCGCCGACCCGCAACAGCGCGAGCGGATTCCCGATCCCAACGCGGCCACCACCTTCGAAGCCTCGCGCCCGAACCTGGAGGCCCATGAACCGGAACAACTGGCCCGCGAGACGCTGTATCGCAGCCTGCTGAAGATCCGGCGCGAAGAAATCGTCCCACGCCTGCCCGGCGCCCACGCGCTGGAAACGGACGTGCTCGGCCCGGGCGCCGTCAGTGCCCGCTGGCAGTTGGGCGACGGCAGTGTGCTGCGCATCGACCTCAACCTCAGCGCCGAGCCGGTGGCGCATACCGCCGCCGAGGACCCACGCATTCTTTTCGAACATCCGCCCCACGCCATGGGTCTGTTGCAACAGGGCCACCTTGCGCCCTACAGCGCGCTGGTCAGCCTGACACAGGCGGCCCCGTTGCCCACCATCACTGGAGAGCGCCCATGAGCGATGCGCAACTGGAAATCCTCGCCGGCCGGGCGGGCCTCGCGGTGGATTGGATCGATGCCAACGGCCGGGCCCAGAAAGTCTCGCCCGCCGTCTTGCGCTCGGTCCTGACGGGCCTCGGCCACCCTGCCGGCAGTGCCCAGGAAATCGACGCCAGCCTGCTGCAATTGCAGCAGGAACAACAGAACCATCAATTGCCACCGCTGCTCACGGCCGATGTCGGGGTCAGTGTCGACTTGAGTCGTTACTTCGAGGCCGGCACCCCCTGCGAGATCCGCCAGGAGGATGGCGCCACGCTGAACCTCAAGCTCGACGCCGACGCCAGGCTGCCGGGCATGCTGCCGGTGGGTTACCAGCACGTCAGCATCGACGGGCAGCACTTCACCCTGGCGGTCGCGCCGGCGCGCTGCTACAGCGTCGCCGATGCGGTAAACGATCCAACGCCACGGACCTGGGGCCTGAGTGCCCAACTGTATGCGCTACGGCGCCCCGGTGACGGCGGTTTCGGTGACACCCAGGCCCTGGAAGACCTGGCACGGGTGGCCGGCGAGCGCGGTGCCGAGGCCATCGCCATCAGTCCGATGCACGCGATGTTCAGCAGCGACACGGGTCGCTACAGCCCTTATTCGCCGTCCAGCCGGTTGTTTCTCAACAGTTTGTACGCGGCGCCAGGCACCATCCTGGGCGAGCGCGCCCTGCGCACCGCCATCGATGCAACGGGCCTTGCCAACCAACTGCAAAAGCTGGAAGACCAACCCCTGGTCGACTGGCCGGTGGCGGCCGAGGCCAAGCAGAAGGTCCTGCGGGCGCTGTACGACGGTTTCAGCCAGGGCGAACACCCCTTGCACGAAGACTTCAGCAGTTTCCGCCACGCCAGCGGCGAGGCCCTGGAAAACCACTGTCGCTTCGAAGCCTTGCAGGCCGAGCGCGCCGCCCGCGGCGAAAGCCTCGACTGGCGGCAGTGGCCGGAGGAATGGCGCAACCCGCGCAGCGCCGTGCTGGCGCATTTCGCCGAAGAAAACGCCGATGAAATCGGTTTCTATGCCTTTTGCCAATGGCTGATCGCCCGCTGCCTGGAGCGCGCCCAGAGCGCCGCCAAATCCAGTGGCATGGGCATTGGCCTGATCGCCGACCTCGCGGTGGGGGCCGACGGAGCCGGCAGCCAGGCCTGGAGCCGTCAGGATGAACTGCTCGCCTCGCTGACCGTGGGCGCCCCCCCCGACATTCTCAACCGCTCCGGCCAGGGCTGGGGAATCTCGGCGTTCTCCCCCGAAGGACTGGTACGCAACGGTTTTCGCGCATTCATCGAGATGCTGCGGGCCAACTTCGCCCACGCCGGTGGCTTGCGCATCGACCACGTCATGGGCCTGCAACGCCTGTGGGTGATCCCCAATGACGCCCCGCCTTCGGACGGCGCCTATCTGTATTACCCGGTGGACGACCTGCTGCGCCTGCTGGCACTCGAATCCCACCGTCACCAGGCCATCGTGCTCGGCGAAGACCTCGGCACCGTGCCGGACGGCCTGCGGGAAAAACTCAGCGCCCGGTCGATCCTGGGCATGCGCGTGCTGTTGTTCGAACAGGACAACACCCACTTCAAGCCGATCCTCGACTGGCCGGACAACGCGCTGGCGACCACCAGCACCCATGACCTGCCGACCCTCAATGGTTGGTGGCACGGGCACGACATCGATTGGAATGCGCGGCTGGACCTGATCGACTCCCACACGGAAATAGACTGGCGCAAGCACCGTGAACGTGAACGCGAAGGCCTGCGCAGCGTGCTGAACCAGGACCCACAGAACTTTCGCGAAGAACACCGCGAGACCGACCAGGTGCTGGACGCCAGCGTGCGCTTTCTCGGCCACACCCGTGCGCCGCTGGTGCTGTTGCCACTCGAAGATGCCCTGGGTATCGAAGAGCAGGCCAACCTGCCCGGCACCATCGATACCCATCCCAATTGGCGCCGCCGCCTGGCCCACGACAGCCAGGCGTTGCTGGATCACCCGGACGCCGCCCGGCGCCTGGAAATACTTGCCTGTGCGCGACTCCAGGCGAACGAGCGTGACCGATGAATCTGCCTACGATCCAACCACTGCGGGCGACCATTCGCCTGCAATTTCATAAAGGCTTCACCCTGGACGATGCCGTCGCGCAGGTGCCGTACTTCGCCGCGCTGGGCATCAGCCATATCTATGCCTCCCCGCTACTCAAGGCCCGTGCCGGCTCCATGCACGGCTACGACGTGGTCGACCCGACCCTGGTAAACCCGGAACTGGGCGGCGAGGACGCCTTGCGACGTCTGGTGGCGACCCTTCGCGAGCACCGGATGGGGCTGATCCTCGACATCGTCTCCAACCACATGGCGGTCGGTGGCAACGACAACCCCTGGTGGCTGGACCTGCTGGAATGGGGGCGCCTGAGCCCGTATGGCGAATTCTTCGACATCCAGTGGCACTCTCCCGACCCATTGCTGGAAGGCCAGTTGCTGTTGCCGTTCCTGGGCAGCGACTATGGCGTTGCCTTGCAGGAAGGCACCCTGCAACTGCGCTTCAATGCCGCGCAAGGCAGCTTCTATGTCGAACACTACGAGCACCATTTCCCCATCTGCCCGATGCACTATGGCGAGTTGCTCAAGCCCACCGACGACCTGCCTGGCGAACGGGCCGAAGCCCTCAAGGCGCTGGCCGAACGCTTCACCACGCTGAACTACCAGACCGACGCCCACACCCTCGCCCGCCCGCTACAGGTGCAATTGCGCGAACTGGCGACAGCTCCGGATATCCTCGCCGCCATCGAGGACAACCTGCGCAACTACGATTGCACCCAACCGGAAGGCTTCGAGCGCCTGCACCAACTGCTGGAACGCCAGAGCTACCGGCTCGCCAGCTGGCGCACGGCCGCGGATGACATCAACTGGCGACGGTTTTTCGATGTCAACGAACTGGGTGGGTTGCGGGTCGAGCGCCCGGCCGTGTTCGAAGCCACCCATGCGAAGATCTTCCAGCTGATTAGCGAAGGCCTGGTGGATGGGCTGCGCATCGACCACATCGATGGGCTGGCCGATCCACGGGGCTACAGCCGCAAGCTGCGCCGGCGACTCGATGCCCTGTCCCCGTCGCGGCACCTGCCCATCTTCATCGAGAAGATCCTTGGCGACGGCGAGACCTTGCGTCGGGACTGGAACGTCGACGGCAGCACCGGCTACGAGTTCATGAACCAGATCTCGTTGCTGCAACACGACCCCGCCGGTGCCGAACCGCTTGCCGAGTTCTGGAGCCGCCAGAGCGAGCGACCGGCGCACTTCATCGAGGAAGCCCGGCTGGCCCGCCAGCAGATCCTCAACGGCTCCCTCGCCGGGGACTTCGAAAGCGTCGCCCAGGCCCTGCTGCAAGTGGCGCGGGACGACGTGATGACCCGCGACCTGACCCTGGGCGCGATTCGCCGGGCGTTGCAGGAACTGATCGTGCATTTCCCGGTGTACCGCACCTACATCAGCCCTTTGGGACGCTCGGCCGAAGACGAGGCGTTTTTCAACCAGGCCCTGGAAGGCGCCCGGCAAACCCTCAGCGAAGCCGATTGGCCAGTGCTCGATTGCCTGGCCGGCTGGCTCGGTGGCATGCCCTGGCGCCAACGCCCCCGCGGTCCCCAGCGCAAGCGCCTGCGCCATGCCTGTGTCCGCTTCCAGCAACTGACCTCGCCGGCCGCCGCCAAAGCCGTGGAAGACACCGCGCTGTATCGCTCGGCCGTGCTGTTGTCGCGTAACGATGTGGGCTACAACACCGAACTGTTCAGCGCCCCGCCCCAGGCATTCCACGACGCTTGCCTTGAGCGGCTCGAACATTTCCCCGACAACCTGATGACCACCGCGACCCACGACCACAAGCGTGGCGAAGACACCCGCGCCAGGCTGGCCGTGCTCAGTGAACGCGCCGACTGGTACACCGCCAGCGTGGAGCAATGGCGCATCCTCGCGCCTTCGCTGCACAGCGACCCGGCGGCGCCTTCGGCTGGTGATGAACTGATCCTGTACCAGGCGCTGTTGGGGAGCTGGCCGCTGGACCTGGACATCCAGGACCACAAGGCCCTGGCCGAGTACAACGAACGCCTCTGGCAGTGGCAGCGCAAGGCCCTGCGCGAAGCCAAGCTGCAAAGCAGTTGGGCGGCGGTCAACGACGCCTATGAACAAGCGACCCAGATGTTTCTCGAACGCCTGTTGCTGGGCGATGAAGGGCTGCCGCTGCGCAGTGCCATCGCCGAGGCAGTCCAGGCCATTGCGCCAGCGGGGGCGCTGAACAGCCTGGCGCAAACCTTGCTGCGCATGACCGTGCCCGGCGTGCCGGACTTGTACCAAGGCAACGAGTTCTGGGATTTCAGCCTGGTGGACCCGGACAACCGGCGCCCGGTGGACTTCCAGGCGCGTCGCGAAGGACTACAGGCCGACAGCACGCCGGCGGGGTTGCTGCGCGACTGGCGCAATGGCCGGGTCAAACAGGCGCTCATCGCCAGGACGCTGGCCCTGCGCGCCCAATGCCCGCAGTTGTTCCAGCAAGGCCGCTACCAACCGCTGGAAGTGGTTGGCGAGCAAGCCCGCCGGGTGCTGGCGTTCATGCGCGAGCACGGGCAGCAACGGGCGGTCGTCGTGGTGCCGATCCATGCTGCCCGCTTGCTGGAAAACAGTGCGCAGCCGCAGGTGGCCGCCTCGGACTGGGGCGATACCCGTGTGTCATTACCGTTCGCCACCCAGGAGGGAAAACTGAAGGGACTTTTTTCAAGCACAGCAGTCACACCCCAAGGGGAGCTGATGGTCAGCGCCGCGCTGGGGGATTTCCCGGTCAATGTCTTTATCCAATCTTGAGTTGTCAGGAGCACTGCGATGAGTACCGACGATAAACGTATTCGCGAATTCGCCTACCAGATCTGGGAGTCCGAAGGTAAGCCTACCGGGCACGAAAAACGCCACTGGGAGATGGCGCGCAAACTGGCGGAAGCCGAAGCCCTGGCCCCGAGCAAACCGCCCAAGGCCGCAGGCAAGGCTCCTGCTGCCAAGGCCGACGGCGCCAAGCCTGCCGCCAAACCCGCGGCCAAGCCGGCACCGAAGGCCGCTGCCCCCAAGGCCAAGCCCGCCGCCAAACCTGCGGCAGCCAACTCGGCGATTGAAAAACCGGCCGAGAAAAAACCACGGGCGGCCCGTAAGCCTCCGGCGGTGTAATCACAACGCTCACGCAGTGCGCCTGTTGATGTACCACTGTGGCGAGGGAGCCTGCTCTCGCTGGGCTGCTCAGCAGCCCAGGCCCGGGCCGCGTTGCGCCTCGGCGGGGATGAATCTTCCTCGCCCCAGGGGTCGTGCGCCCGGGACGACCCTTGAATCAACGGACCTTGAACCGATCGCTTTGCCGTAACTGTCTGTCTTTTGCAGGAGCAACTATGACCCGTCCAAAAAAAACCACGCCGCCGCCTGTTATCGAGGCTTCGCGGATTCGTGAAGGGCTGCCTTTTCCGCTTGGTGCGACCTGGGATGGCCTCGGGGTCAATTTCGCGCTGTTTTCGGCCAACGCCACCAAAGTCGAGCTGTGCATTTTCGACGATGCCGGCGAAGTCGAACTCGAACGTATCGAGCTGCCGGAGTACACCGACGAGATTTACCACGGCTATCTGCCCGATGCCCACCCTGGCCTGATCTACGGCTATCGGGTCTATGGCCCGTACGACCCGGAGAACGGCCATCGTTTCAACCCCAACAAGCTGCTGATCGACCCGTACGCCAAGCAGTTGGTGGGTGAGCTGAAGTGGTCCGAGGCACTGTTCGGCTACACCATCGGCCACCCTGACGGCGACCTCAGCTTCGATGAGCGCGACAGCGCGCCCTTCGTGCCCAAGTGCAAGGTCATCGACCCGGCGCACACCTGGGGCCACGACCACCGCGTCAGCGTGCCATGGGACAAGACCATCCTGTACGAGACCCACGTGCGCGGCATCAGCATGCGCCATCCCTCGGTGCCGGAGAACCTGCGCGGCACCTTCGCCGGGTTGATGGTCGACGACGTGCTCGAACACATCCGCAAGCTCGGCGTGTCGTCGGTCGAACTGTTGCCGATCCACGGTTTCGTCAACGACCAGCACCTGCTGCACAAGGGCATGACCAACTACTGGGGCTATAACAGCATCGCCTTCTTCGCCCCGGACCCGCGCTACCTGGCCAGCGGCAAGATCGCCGAGTTCAAGGAGATGGTCGCGCACCTGCATGAAGCCAACCTCGAAGTCATCCTCGACGTGGTCTACAACCACACTGCCGAAGGCAACGAACAAGGCCCGACCCTGTCCATGCGCGGCATCGACAACGCCTCGTACTACCGGCTGATGCCTGACGACAAGCGCTACTACATCAACGACTCCGGCACCGGCAACACCCTGGACCTGAGCCACCCGTGCGTCTTGCAGATGGTCACCGACTCCCTGCGCTACTGGGCCACGGAAATGCACGTCGACGGCTTCCGCTTCGACCTGGCCACCATTCTCGGCCGCTACCACGATGGCTTCGATGAGCGCCACAGCTTCCTCGTCGCCTGCCGACAGGACCCGGTGCTGCGCCAGGTGAAGATGATCGCCGAGCCCTGGGACTGCGGCCCCGGTGGCTATCAGGTCGGGGGGTTCCCGCCCGGTTGGATGGAATGGAACGACAAGTTCCGCGACACCGTGCGCGCCTTCTGGAAAGGCGACGACGGCCAACTGGCCGACTTTGCCAGCCGCATGACCGCGTCCGGCGAGATGTTCAACCAGCGGGGCCGACGCCCTTACGCCTCGGTGAACTTCGTCACTGCCCACGACGGTTTTACCCTCAATGACCTGGTGTCGTACAACGACAAGCACAACGAGGCCAACGACGAGAACAACCAGGACGGCAGCAACAACAACCTGTCCTGGAACCATGGCGTCGAAGGGCCGACGGACGATCCGCAGATCAACGCGCTGCGCCATCGGCAGATGCGCAACTTCTTCGCCACGCTGCTGTTTGCCCAGGGCACGCCGATGATCGTCGCCGGGGACGAGTTCGCCCGCACCCAGCACGGCAATAACAATGCTTACTGCCAGGACAGCGAGATCGGTTGGGTCAATTGGGATCTGAGCGAGGACGGCGCGGCGCTGCTCAAATTCGTCAAGCGCTTGATCAAGTTGCGTCTGGCCTACCCGATCCTGCGGCGCGGACGGTTCCTGGTGGGCAATTACAACGAGGACATCGGCGTCAAGGACGTGACCTGGCTGGCACCCGATGGCAACGAAATGACCGTCGAGCAATGGCAGGACAGCCACGGTCGGTGCCTGGGCATGTTGATGGACGGTCGCGCCCAGGAAACCGGGATCCGGCGCAAAGGCGGCGATGCGACGTTGCTGTTGGTGGTCAATGCGCACCACGACATCGTCAACTTCCGCCTGCCTGAAGTGCCTGAAGGCAGTTTCTGGACGTGCCTGGTCGACACCAACCAGCCCACCGTGCGTGGCCAGGAACGGTTCGAGTTCGAGTCCGAATACTCGGTGACTGGGCGCTCGCTGCTGTTGTTCGAGCTGCAACGTGAGGAAGAAGATTAACTATTGGAGTTAAGCCATTGAAAAACGAGGGCCACACAGATGTGGCCTTCTTTTTTATAGGCCCAGTTGAAAGAAAAAAGTACGGTTCAGACACCGATGCCACGCGACGAATCGACCGGCATGGTCAATACTTCGCTTGCGGTAGACTCCAGGATCAGGAGCGCCGCCAATGGCAATCGTGACATGATGCGCCACATCGGGCGGTATGCTCGGTGCAAGGCCGCAGGATTGAATACCACAAGGACGTCTTCCCCATGAAACCCGCCTCTCGCCTTAACAGTCGGCAGCACCCGCAAATATGGAACAGTGCGCCGCAACTGGCCGACATTCCCATTATCAGTACCCAGACCCTGGTGCCTGCCGGCGCCCGCGCCGTGATCCTCGCCCCGCATCCGGGCGATGAGGTCGGGGCCTGTGGCGGCTTGCTCCAGTTGCTGAGCAATCTGGCCCATCCCATGTTGTTGATCTCGGTTTCCGATGGCGACATCGGCCATCCGGGCTCACCGTTGTGGAACGATGAACGCTTGCGCATGCACCGCCCCCATCCCCAGGAAAGCGTCGACGCCCTGCACCGCCTGGGCATTCCCGCCCATGGCCTGCAATGGGTGCGCGGCGGCTTTCCGGAAAAGGCCCTGGCCGAACACGAAGCCGAGCTGACGGCGTTCATCAGCCAACATCTGCGACCCGGCGACGTGGTCTTCAGCACCTGGCGCCTGGACGGTGACAGCGACCATGACACGGTGGGCCGAGCCGGTGCCCAGGCCGCCGAGGCCGTCGGCGCGCTGTTCAACGAACTGCCCGTGTGGGCCTGGCACTGGCCGGTGCGCGAGCAAAAGAAAATCCCCTGGCATCGGGCCCGTAAACTGCGCCTGGACGTCTGGACCACCGCCCGCAAGCGTCACGCCATGTACGCCTACACCAGCCAACTCAACGGCGAACCGGCCAGCGGCATCGCACCCTTGGTACCACGGGTGATCCTCGATCGCATGGGCATGCCGTACGAGATTGTCTTCATCTGAAATCTCAGCCCCTGTGGGCAGGCTTGCTCGCGAAAGCGGTGGATCCGCCGGCTTCTCTGTTGGATGCGAGGCCGCCTTCGCGGGCAAGCCCGCTCCCACATAGGGCTTTGCATGGCCTGAGGCTCGGGTACAAAGCAAATCAGGTGTGGGAGCGGGCTTGCTCGCGAAAGCGGTGGGCCCGCCGGCTTCTCTGTTGGATGCGAGGCCGCCTTCGCGGGCAAGCCCGCTCCCACATAGGGCTTTGCATGGCCTGAGGCTCGGGTACAAAGCAAATCAGGTGTGGGAGCGGGCTTGCTCGCGAAGGCGGCGGCCCTGGCAACAACAATGCCCCAGGAAAAATCCGGAACTGCCAAAGCCTCCCATCAGTCGCATGAACAGGTACGTCTGATTCAGGAGTGAACGTGACTCGAGATCCCGATTGGCGAGCCGTCGAAACCATGCCATTGGACACGCCTGCGGCGGTTCATCGGCTACGAGTCCTGACGGTCAATACGCACAAGGGTTTCACCGCCCTCAACCGCCGTTTCATCCTGCCCGAGTTGCGCGAAGCGGTGCGCAGCACGGGCGCCGACCTGGTGTTCCTGCAGGAAGTGCTGGGCGAACATGACCGCCATGCGTCGCGCTACGACAACTGGCCGCAGACCTCCCAATACGAATTTCTCGCCGACAGCATGTGGAATGACTTCGCCTACGGCCGCAACGCCGTGTACCCCGATGGTCATCACGGCAACGCCCTGCTGTCCAAATACCCTATCCGCCAGTTCCGCAACCTCGACGTGTCCATCACCGGCCCGGAACGCCGCGGCTTGCTGCACTGCGTGCTGGAGGTCCCGGGCCACGCCGAAGTCCACGGGATCTGCGTACACCTGAGCCTGCTGGAAAGCCATCGCCAACTGCAACTCAAGCTGCTCTGCCAACTGCTCGATTCATTGCCCGAAGACGCCCCGGTGATCATTGCCGGCGACTTCAACGACTGGCAGTTGCACGGCAACACCACCCTCGCCCGCCGTGGCTACCTGCATGAGGCCTTCGAGCACCATCACGGCCGTCCCGCCCGGACGTATCCGGCGCGTTTCCCGCTGCTGCGCCTGGACCGCGTCTACCTGCGCAATGCCAGCAGCCACGCGCCACAGATACTCGGCACCAAGCCGTGGACCCATCTGAGCGACCACCTGCCGTTATCGGTGGAAGTGCATTTGTAGCCCCGATTTTGCGCCGCGCGCAGCGCAAGCACCTGTAAGTTCTGACAGTAGCGACGCTCGCTATTCGTTGTTAGGGTCCCATCCCATACAGCGAGCGTTGCCAGGTCCTGTGTGCCAGTAGTCGTGCAACCGATGCTGAAACCGGCATTCCAGGATGCTGCTGCAGAGGGAAAGCACATGAGCTCGCGCGATCGTGGATTCAATCGGCTGTTCAACGCCTTATCGGTTTCAAGCCTGTTCCTGCTCAACACCCCGCCGGCCCTGGCGGCTTGCACCTTGACGCCGACCGCAGGCGACGATGCCTACGTCTGCGACAGTGGCAGCGCCCCGGGGTTGACTGACCTGGCCGGCAACAACCGCCTGACGATGCCGGCCAATGGCAGCGGCGCCATCACCGGCGACGTCACTTTCGGCGCCGGCACCGACTACATCGAGATCAATGCCAACGGCACCATCGGCGGCGATGTCCAGCAGGGCTCGGGCATCGATGACTTCGTCATGCACGGTGGCAGTATCCAGTCCCTGGCCCAGGGCGATGGCCTCGACACCTTCCTGATGACCGGTGGCACCATCGTCGAGGCCTTCGAGGATGGCGACATCGCCCGCATGACCGGCGGCACCATCGGCCGAGTCGACATGAAGCTCGATGACAACCTGTTCGACATGTCGGGTGGGCAGATCCTCGGCAACCTGGTGACCGGCTTTGGCCAGGACACCATCATCCTCTCCGCAGGACGCATCGGTGGCAACGTGAGTGTCAGCGGCGGTGACGACAGCGTCACCGTCAGCGGCGGGGAAATCGATGGCGAGGTGCGCACCAGCTTCGGTAACGACCGGTTCCAGTGGAGCGGCGGCGTTATTCGTTCAGCCATCCTGATGGGCGACGGCACCGACACGGCGCGGCTGCAAAACCTGGATGAAACCCAGCTCGCCAGCACCCCCAGCCTGGACGGCGGGTTGGGCCAGGACAGCCTGACGTTCGAGGCCACGACCTCCAGCACCGGCGCCCGCTATATCAATTGGGAGACCGTCAATCTGGCCCAGGGCTCACGCCTGGACCTCAACGACACGCTGGTGCTGGGCGACTCCGCCACGGCCACCGGGGTGCTGAACATCGACAGCAGCAGCGTATTGACGTCAACCCAAGGCAGCGTGAATCCGTTTACCGCTGGCCAATCGGTCACCCTCAACAACAGCGGGACGATTGACCTTACGCGAAACAACACGCGCACCAACGACAGCCTCACCGTGCAGGGCAACTATGTCGGCAACAACGGCCAACTGCGCCTGCAAACGGTGCTCGGCGCCGACGGTTCCCCCAGCGACAAGCTGGTGGTCAACGGCGGCACGCTCACCGGCAACACCGCCATTGCCGTCACGAATGTCGGGGGTGCGGGCGGCTTGACGACCCAGGACGGGATCGAACTGGTCCAGGCCCAGGGTGGCGCGGTCAGCGACAGCGGCGCCTTCTCCCTGGCGCAATCGGTCTCGGCCGGTGCGTTCGACTATCGCCTGTTCAAGGGAGGCGTAACGGGCAACGCAAACAACTGGTACCTGCGCTCGACCGTGGTCGCCGGACCGGTGGCCGCGTCTCCCCCGCCGCCACAGCCAAACGCACCTACCCCGCCACCCTTGCCGCCGTTGCCGGTGGCCGTGCCGGGCGCCGCGCCGATCCCGTTGTATCGTCCGGAAGTGCCCACCTGGTCGGTGTTGCCGCCCGCCGCGGCGCAACTGACGCTGATGGCCCTGGGCACCTTCCACGACCGCCAGGGCGACCAACGCCTGCTGACGGAGAACGGGGCCTTCGGTGCGGGTTGGGGCCGGGTCTATGGCAAGGACCTGGACCAGACGTGGGCCGGCACCGTGACACCACGCCTCGATGGGTCCATCAAGGGGTTCCAGGTCGGAAATGACCTGTACAGCGCGCCAATGTCCGGCGGCCAGACCCAGCGAATCGGCTTCTTCGTCGGCCATACCGAATTGAACGGCCACGTCGATGGCTTCAACCTGGGCTTCCAGGGTCGTCGCGCTGGCAAGATCGAGCTCGACGGCGACAGTTACGGGTTGTACTGGACGCTGACCGATTCCTCCGGCGGCTACGTCGACGCCGTCGTGATGGGCACGCGCCTGGACGGCGACAACCGCTCCGAACGCGGCGTGAAGATCGATAACCGCGGCCATGCGCTGACGCTCTCGGCCGAGGCCGGCTACCCGTTCGCGGTGAGCGCCGACTGGGTCCTCGAACCCCAGGTCCAGGTCATCCATCAGAAGGTCTCCCTGGACACCCAGAACGATGGGATCTCCAAGGTCGAATTCGATTCCGACGGGGCCTGGACCGGCCGGGTCGGGGCCCGGCTCAAGGGCCGCTACCAGGTCAGTGGCATGCCCGTGGAACCCTACCTGCGCGCCAACCTCTGGCACACGTTCTCCGGCACCGACGCCGTGACCTTCGATGACAGCGACCGGGTCGAGACCCAGCAGCGGGCCTCCACCGGCGACCTGGGCGTGGGCGTCATCGTCACCTTGGCGCCTGCGGTCAGCGTGTACGCCGCTGCCGACTACAGCAACAACCTCGACAGCAACCCGCAACGCAGCGTGGCAGGTAATCTTGGCGTGAGGATCAGTTGGTAGACCCGCCACCTCTCTCCCGAAAGCCTGCCGCCATAGCCCGCCCCTGGGTGGCGAGGGGATCATTCCCCCCGCCACCGTTTCATCCTTCACTTAAAAAACACCTCCATTAAAGGGTATAACCCTAAAAGCGATTGACGCCTGCAAGCCCCCGGCTCATTTCATTGATGGAGTAACGACATGACCACCGCCCCCCTGCTCGCCAACCTGTTCCCCAGCGCCGACCGGATTCCGGAGGCCTACCGCCTCGAAGGCCAGATCGAACAACGCGAATACCTGGTCGAGGGGGTCTTGAAGACCTGGCAAGGCCCCCTCGCCGTCGTTCGTAGCCCGGTGTACCTGGCCGGAGCCCAAGGCGATGAGCAAGTGATCCTGGGCAGCACGCCGCTGCTGGATGCCGAGACCGCCCTCACCGCCCTGGACGCCGCCGTCCGCGCTTATGACCGCGGCCAGGGCCAATGGCCGACGATGCGCGTGGCCGAGCGCATCCGCCATGTGGAAACCTTTCTGGCGCGCATGCGCGAGCAGCGCGAAGCGGTGGTCAAGCTGCTGATGTGGGAAATCGGCAAGAACCTGAAGGACTCCCAGAAAGAATTCGACCGCACCTGCGATTACATCGTCGACACCATCAATGCCCTCAAGGAACTGGACCGCCGCTCCAGCCGCTTCGAACTGGAACAGGACACCCTCGGGCAGATCCGCCGCGTGCCCCTGGGCGTCGCCTTGTGCATGGGCCCCTACAACTATCCGCTGAATGAGACCTTCACCACGCTGATTCCGGCGCTGATCATGGGCAACACCGTCGTGTTCAAGCCGGCCAAGCTCGGCGTGCTGCTGATACGACCGCTGCTCGAAGCGTTCCGCGACAGCTTCCCGGCAGGCGTGATCAACGTGATCTACGGCAGTGGGCGCGAAACCGTCAGCGCACTGATGGCCAGCGGCAAGGTCGACATCTTCGCCTTCATCGGCACCAACAAGGCCGCCAGCGACCTGAAGAAACTTCACCCGCGCCCCCATCGTCTGCGCGCGGCCCTGGGCCTGGATGCGAAAAACCCCGGAATGGTGCTGCCTGAGGTCGACCTGGACAACGCCGTCAGCGAGGCCCTGACCGGTTCGCTGTCGTTCAACGGCCAGCGCTGCACGGCATTGAAGATCCTCTTCGTCCATGAGGATGTGGCGCCGGCGTTCATCGAAAAATTCAACGCCCGCCTGGCGGCCCTGAAACCCGGCATGCCGTGGGAGGACGGCGTAGCGCTGACGCCGCTGCCCGAATCGGGCAAGGTCGACTACTTGCACTCGTTGGTCGCCGATGCGCTCGCCAAGGGCGCGCAGGTGACCAATGCCCACGGCGGCGAGGCCCGCAGCTCATTCTTCTACCCGGCGGTGCTCTACCCGGTGAACACAGCGATGCGGGTCTACCACGAAGAACAGTTCGGCCCGGTCGTGCCCATCGTGCCGTACCGCGACCTCAATACCGTCATCGACTACGTCCTGGAATCCGACTTCGGCCAGCAACTGAGCATTTTCGGCACCAACCCGGCGGAAGTCGGCAAGCTGGTGGACACCTTCGCCAACCAGGTCGGGCGCATCAACATCAATGCCCAGTGCCAACGCGGGCCGGACACCTTTCCGTTCAATGGCCGGAAAAACTCCGCCGAAGGCACACTGTCGGTGCACGATGCGCTGCGAACCTTTTCCATACGGACCCTGGTGGCGACCAAGTTCCAGGAGAGCAACAAGGCACTGATCAGCGACATCATCCGAGCGCGCGATTCGAACTTCCTGACCACCGACTACATCTTCTAGCCCGACAGCGGCGCATCACGACAGGGCCGGACGGCGCAGCCTGCTGCCCCAGCCCTGTTGCATGCCGGCCGCCGCCAGCAGGATCGCCGCCACACCCAGCCATTGCAAAGGCTCCAGGCGGTGACCGAAGGCGAACCAGTCGACGAAGATCGCCGCGATCGGGTAAATGAACGACAGCGCCCCGGTCACCGCGGTGGGCAGGCGCTGGATGGCGCTGTACAGCAACACGTACATCACGCCGGTGTGCACCATGCCCAGGGTCACCAGGCTGGCCCAGGCTTCGCCCTGTTGGGGCAAGGCCGCGAAGTTGGCCCAGGGCGCCAGCAGCAACACGCCGGTGCTGACCTGGATCAGCGCGATCAGGTGCGGTGGGGTACCGGTCAGGCGCTTGATGATCAACGCCGCGATGGCATACAGCAGTGCCGCCCCCAACGCCAGCGCAATGCCCAGCAAGTATTCATCGCCCCCTTGTTCCTGAGTGCCGTGGGCACTGACGATCGCCAGCATGCCGAGGAACGACAAGGCCAGCCAGGCCAGTTTCTGCACGGTGATCTTCTCCCCGAGAAACAGCGCCGCCAACCCCACCAGCATGAACGGCTGAATGTTGTACACCGCCGTGCCGATAGCAATCGACGCCCGAGAGTAAGAAGCGAACAACAGCACCCAGTTGCCGACGATCGCCACCCCACTGATCACCGCCAGCCCAAAAGTGGCGCGGCTGAGGATGCCGCGACGCAGGAAGCCGAAGCCGGCGCAGATCAGCAGCAAGGTGACGGCACCGAACACGCAGCGCCAGAACACCACATCCAGCACCGGCAAGCCGGAAACCAGCACGAACCATCCGATGGTCCCGGAAATCAGCATGGCGGCGGTCATTTCCAGCGAACCGCGACGTAAGGTCTTGTCCATCTTCAGGCTCCTTCAGCAAGTGAGCACAGTATGCCGAGGCCACTGACCGCTTCTCCATGGCATGAAAAAGGCTAAACTGCCTTTCGACCTTTTTTATCAAGGCAACCTGGCGTATTTGCCTAACGGAGCTGAAATGACTGACGACATCGACCAGATCCTCATCGGCGCCCTGATGGAAGACTCACGGCGCTCCCTCAAGGCCCTGGCGAACCTGAGCGGGCTGTCCTCCCCCAGCGTCGCCGAGCGGCTTCGGCGCCTGGAGGAACGCGGCGTGCTCAGGGGCTACACCGTCGAGGTGGACCCGAAGAGCTTCGGCTATCAGCTACAGGCCATCGTGCGTATTCGCCCGCTGCCGGGGCAGTTGCAGGAGGTGGAGCGGCAGATCCAGGCCATCGCCGAGTTCACCGAATGCGACAAGGTGACCGGCGACGACTGCTTCATCGCCCGCCTCCATGTGCGCTCGATGGAACAGCTCGACACCTTGCTGGACAAGCTCAATGTCCACGCCGAGACCAATACGGCCATCGTCAAGAAAACGCCGGTCAAGCGGCGGTTGCCGCCGATGGCGTGAGTGGAAGCCGGCCTCGGGTCGCCCGAGGCCGGTAAGGGACGTTATTCGAGTTCTTCCAGTTCAGGACTGCGTTGCACTTTGTGCACTTCGTCCTCAGGCGCATTGCTCGCCTTGATCAGCTTGAGCGTCTGGAGCTTGGTGCAGGCATTGACGCCATCGGCATAGACGCCGCTGTGGTTGCACTTCCAGTCATAGAAGTTGGCCAGGGCCCCGGACAGTTGCAGGCTGTAGTCGGTGCTTTGCGTGCCTGGGCTGAACGGCTGGCCGGCCGGGATGTTCTGGAACCATTTCATCCACTCGTCACCGCCCACCGGGGGCGGGTTGGCCTGAAACGTAGGGTTCATGAGCGCCAGTTGCTGGTACTCGGCCGTCATGTGGCAACTCAGGCAAGACGCCTGCGGATTGTCCACCGGCCCGTTGAGCCGTCCGTTCCAACCCAGGTGGGTCGGTGGCAGTTCCTGGGTGTTGGCATTGATCGCAGTCTGCTTCAAGGCCGGGTTGATCTTGGTCTCCACCGGTTTGGGATTGGTGAAGTCGTTGCCGGTCTCCTTGGGATCATTGCCCCACATGATCCCCACCGGCACCAGGTTGTTCCAGTTCGCCTTGCCGGTCACGGCGCCGTTGTACTGGAAGGTGCCGAACAGCCAGCCGGTGTCGCTGACGCGGGTATCGCGCACGGCGATGTCCATCTGGATCAGCGCGACCTGGGTGACGGACCGGTCGGTCGAGGTGAAGGTTTCAGTGGTGTAGGCTTTCCACAGCAGTGGGTTCGCCAGGAACGGCACCGTCTTGACGTCTATGTCAGCGAACAGCGCCTTGCACACCACCGTGCCGTTGGGGAAGCTCTTGGGTTTGGAGGTGTAGCTCGGATCCGGGTTGTCGGGGTCTTTCCAGACCTGGCCGATGGTGTAGGCGCCTATGTCGTTATAGATCCCCACCGCGTAGGTTTGCCCGCTGTCGGTCTGGGTACTTGCCAACTGCCCGGGCTGGATCGGTGCCTCCTTGGTCAGCCCGCTGATGCCTTCACGACCATTGGGGCCGTAATGCTGCCAAGGCATGTGATACCAGCGGCGAATCTTGTTTTTTTGCACCTTCCAGCCGATTTCGGTATTGCCTTCCAGGCAGTACTTTTTCACCTCCTCCATGTAGGGACGCCAGGTTTCGAAGTCATTGGAGAATGTCTTGGGCAAATGCTGGAAGAATGCCGGCATCGAGGAAGCACCCGGCGGCGCCTTCGGGTAATCCTGACTGAGCTGGAACGGCGGTCCGGAATATTCGCTCTTGGGCGGGGCGTAGCCGAAATCGGGGAAGACTCCGGCGTGGACGCTGGCGGTGAACAGCGCACCCGTCAGGGCCAGCAACGCAACGATCTTTCCTTGAGGCTGGTTCATCAATATCTCCTTATAGGGAAACGCCTGCTGCCGCATCGGATTCCTGGCCGATGTGCAGGGCTTCCTTCTGTTATCAGGCTGCAGCACGATGCCCAAAGCCTGTTCACGGTCCTACGGAGTCGACGTGATAAGCCTCCCTGCCCCAACAGACAGCCACGAGCAGACCGCGCTCGATGGCCAGATACGTGATGGGGAAAATGTCAGGCAGGTCACTCGGCGATCCACTTCTTGCCTCCCATGGCACTACGCTTCCATGTCCATAGGTGTAGATCATTTATCCAAAGTCGCCATCATGGTGGCGCTTTTTTACGGCAATTGGCCATGATGGGACGCATCGTAGGCGAGAAAACCACCGAGGCGTTTTTTGGAAGGGTACTCACGTGCCTGGTGCGGCCTCGTCAACGGCACAGCTGCCGCAGGGATAAACCATCGCTCGCGCGCCCTCACCCGTCGCCAGCCATCGCTCACTGACACTCAACAAGCGCGCCAAATGGGAGAGCCTCGCCTGAGGTACACCCCGGGCGCACCAGTTCGCCAGGCATTGGGGGCTGACCTCAAGCACCTCGGCGAAACCCGCGCTGGAGATGGCGTAGTCTTCGAGCGTAGCTCTCAAGCGTTGTCCGCCCGCACGCCGGGTTGAGGGTGATTGTCTGCACGACTTCGCACGCCGAGCGCTGGTCATTTGTCAGGCTCGCCTCCTTGCCATTCGATGAGCGCGGCAGAATCAGGTATTGGGGGTGGGCCGGGTAGGCATGGAAACGTGTCTTTCAGCGCAAAAGGAACAGGCCTACCGGTAGAAGGTAAAACTCCTACAGACATGGCCCAAATATCGGGACTACTGGGAGCGATGCACCGCTCTCACGAGTTACCTCCACAAGAAGCCGGGGCTGGAGCCAGGACAGGCATGTCAATCTGCGGGCAAGAAAAAACCCGCCGAAGCGGGCTCTTTCTCACTCATCGAGCGGCATTGGATCAGTCGTCGCGACCCATCAGGCCGAACAGCTGGAGCAGGCTGACGAACAGGTTGTAGATCGATACATACAGGCTAATGGTCGCCATGATGTAGTTACGCTCGCCGCCGTGGATGATCGCGCTGGTCTGATACAGGATGCAGACCGACGAGAACAGTACGAAGCCGGCGCTGATCGCCAGTTGCAGGCCGCTGATCTGGAAGAAGAAGCTGGCCACGACCGCACCCAGCAAGACGAAGAAACCGGCGGTGATGAAACCGCTCAGGAAGCTCATGTCCTTGCGGGAGATCAGCACGTAGGCCGACAGGCCGCCGAACACCAGCGCGGTCATTGCGAAGGCCGAGCTGACCACCTCGGCGCCGCCCTGCATCTGCAGGTAGCGGTTGAGGATCGGGCCGAGCAGGAAGCCCATGAAGCCGGTCAGGGCAAACGCCGACACCAGGCCCCAGGCCGAATCACGGAGCTTGTTGGTGAGGAAGAAAAGGCCGTAGAAACCGATCAGCACCACGAAGATGTTCGGGTAACCCACCCGCATCTGCTGGGCGACGTAGGCCATCACACCGCTGAAGGCGAGTGTGAGTGCCAGCAGGCCATATGTGTTGCGCAGGACGCGGCTAACTTCTAGCTGCTCAGCCTGCACGCTGTTGTTCACTGCGTAATCCTGTTCGCGCATGGCGACACTCCTCCGGTTCTGAAACATTCAGTGGCAAGGATAATAACAGACGCTCTGTAACAAGCTACGTAGAGAGTTTGACAGTGTGTTTCATTCGGGTATTATGGCGCCCGCAACGCAGTACGGAGGTGTGGCCGAGTGGTTTAAGGCAACGGTCTTGAAAACCGTCGACTGTAACAGGTCCATGAGTTCGAATCCCATCGCCTCCGCCATTTCATGTACGAAAGAGCCCTGATCATTCAGGGCTTTTTTGTGCCTGGCGTTCTGGGTAAACCGCCGACAAACAGGACGCCGGCCCCTACTTATGCGCTATCGCCCACCCACGTGATCAAGGAAAGAAAAGTGACCAGCAAAACCATCGGTTCTCTTGTTGCCGCCCTCATCGGCGTCGTCCTGTTATGCGTCTTCTTTGGCAGTTGGTACACGGTCGACGAAACCGAACGCGGCGTGTTGCTGCGCAACGGTGCGCTGGTCGGCGTGGTAGAACCGGGGCTGTCGTTCAAGACCCCCTTCATCGAATCGGTGCGCCTGATCAGCGTACAGAGCCAGGTGACCGCTTATGAAGACCTCCAGGCCTACAGCAAGGACCAGCAGTCCGCGCAATTGAAGGTATCGGTCTCCTGGCACATCGCGCCCTCCGATGTGGCCAAGGTCTACACCCAGTTCAAGGACCTCGAAGGCATCCGCGACCGCATGATCAGTCGCCAGGTGCCGACCCAGGTAGAAAACGTGTTCGGCAAGTTCAACGCCGTGGCCGCCGTGCAGAACCGTGTCCAGTTGGTCAACGACATTTCCACGGCGATCAAGTCGACCATCACCGGACCGGTGATCATCGACAGCGTCCAGGTCGAGAACATCGACTTCAGCGATGCCTACGAAAAGGCCATCGAAGCGCGCATGGCGGCGGAAGTCCAGGTCAAGACCCGCGAACAGCAACTCGCCACCGAACAGGTCCAGGCGCAGATTCGCGTGACCCAGGCCCAGGCAGAAGCCGATTCGCAAGTCGCCCAGGCCAAGGCGGATGCACTTGCCACCGAACTGCGCGGTAAGGCCGAAGCCGAGGCCATCAAGGCTCGGGCGCAAGCGCTTGCCAGCAACCAGAACCTGGTGGAGCTGACCAAGGCCGAACGCTGGAATGGCGTCCTGCCAACCACCGTGGTGCCCAACGGCGCCCTGCCCTTCATCGACATCAAGTAACGCCTGCGGCGCGGTCTGTCCTGGCCGCGCCTGCTCCCTCCCGCTGCGTACCCGTCGCCCACAACACCCCCCTGGTTAACGCTACACTCACCCACACTGTTCACCGTTAGCAGGGAGCTCAACGTGTATCCAGGCAAACACAGCTTATCCCTCCAGCCGTCCTCCCGCCCCACTGCCCACCGCGCCGACTGGCCTCGCGAACCCTCTTCACGCCTCGGCCACTCACCGACGCCTTCGACAAGCGCCCTGAACAGGAGAGCAGCGTGACCACCTTTATCGCGAAATATAAATGGCCGGCGTTGCTGGCCCTGGCGCTGTTTGTTTTTTCTGCCCTGATATTCTTTCTGATCAAGTCCTATACCTACGACTCATCGACCTACTTCGAGTCCCGTGACTTCATTCGCCAGCTCAAACAGGCCGATGCCAACTGGAACAGCAAAATCCTGAGAAAGAAAATCGGCGTCAACAACAACCTGTCGCTGACTCCACCGCCTGAAGCGAACAGCCGCTGGGAGCAGTTGGAGCGCCTCAACAGCACCGGCCCGCTGGCGAATCTCTGGGCATCCAGACGCCAGGGCTACGTGGATGCCGTCAGGAACAAGACCCTGCTGGTGGAGCAATTCCAGCAACACAACGCCCAACTGCGCAACGCCCTCGATGCATTGCCGACAGCCGAGGACGATATTCAGGCCCTGCTCAAGGATATGGACATCGAGAGCCCGACGGAACGCCTGACCGCCGCGTCCAACATCCTGGAGCTGACCCTGACGACCTTGGAGTACGCGCTTTACGTCACCGCGGACAAAGCCAACGAGCTGCAGAGCCAACTCACAGCACTGGACACCTACATCGACCGACTGCCTTTGCAACATCGATCGGCCTTCATCACGTTGACAGGGCACGTCAATGCCATCGTCCAGGAACAACCGATCGTCAATGACCTGCTCGACCGCATCAGTGTCATCCCGGTAGCGCAGGAGCTGGACAACATCAATGAGCTGCTCAACGAGACACAACGCCGGACAGCCGCGACGGACCGCCAATACCATATCTACCTCGCCATGTGCGCCAGCCTGATGGCGATCCTGATGATCTACCTGGCCGTGCGCCTGGTACGCAGCGCCGCCGTGATCAACCAGATAAACCAGGCCCTGCAAACGTCCAACGAACGCCTGGAAGAACGGGTGCAGGAACGCACTCGCGAGCTGAAAGAAGCCGAGCGCGAATTGATGGACGCCGCGCGGATGGCGGGTATGGCCGAGATCGCGACGAACGTCTTGCACAATGTCGGGAACGTGCTCAATAGCGTGAATATTTCGGCGGAACTGGTGACCCGCAAGTTGAAGAACAGCAAGACATTGGGGTTGGGCAAGGCGGTCAAGATGATGAATGATCACGCCGACGACCTTGGCCGCTTCATCACCGAAGATGAAAAGGGCAAATTGCTGCCGCGTTACTTCAATGAGCTGGTCGAGTCCATCGGGAACGAGCAGGCGTTGCTGGTCGACGAGCTGGCGCAGTTGACCAAGAGCATCGATCACATCAAGGAAATCGTCACCACTCAACAAACCTACGCCGGAGCAGCCAGGCTGGTCGAACCCCTCCACGTCACCGACTTGTTCGAGGACGCCTTGCGCATGAACTCGGGCGCCCTGAGCCGGCACCACGTCACGGTGATCAAGGACTACCAGGACACGCCCACGATCCTGGGGGACAAGCACCGGCTGTTGCTGATCCTGATCAACCTCATCAGCAACGCCAAGTTCGCCATGTCGCACATTTCCGAGCCACGAGAAATGACCCTGGGCATCCGCATCCTGGCCCCCGGCACCCTGAGCTTCAGTGTCAAGGATTGCGGCGAGGGCATTGCCCCCGAGAACCTGTCGCGCATCTTCAACCACGGGTTCACTACCCGCAAGGATGGCCACGGGTTCGGCTTGCACAGTTGCGCACTGGCGGCGGTGGAAATGAATGGGCGCCTGCATGTCCACAGTGACGGGCCAGGCCAGGGCGCCCTGTTCACCCTGGAGATTCCCCTGGAACTGCCGCCGCACTGATCTGTATCGAGCAAGCTTGCTCCCGCCGGGCTGCGCAGCAGCCCTATGCCCCATCAATGGGCATCCGAATCCCACAGCCAGTCCCACAAACCGGGCAGGTGCACCGGCTGGCCGCTGTTTCGCACCGTACGCGCCAACGCTGCTCGCTCCAGCGCCTGGTGGTCATCATAGAAAGGCTTGGCGTCGGTCCTCACACCGGTTTCCCTGGCACTGTCGAGCAGGATTTGCAGGTACTCGCGGGCATGGCGGGCGGTATAGCGGTTGATGTCGTGAAACGTCACCACCACCGGAATCACCCCATCCACCGCCGGCAACTGCCCGGCGGCGATGCGCTCGCGCACTTCGGAGAGCTGGCGGACCAGGTTGATACGCCGTCGCGGGCTGGCCGTGATGCCCCAGACCTTGCCATCGTTGGCGCTCAGGTCGGTCAACAGCACGTGCATGCCATGGCGCTGGTAGGCGGCAAAGGTTCGCCGGTCGTAGCTCCAGAACGGTGGCCTCACCAGGCGCGGTGTCGCACCGCTGATGCCGGCAATATCGTTGCCGCCGTCGACGAGCGACTGCTCCAACTCATCAGGGCTCAGGAAGCGGTGATTGGTGTGCCAGTGCGTCGCCGTGTGGAAGGCCAACACGTGGCCTTCGCGCTGTTCACGGTGCATCACCGAGCGCCCGATATGACTGTTGCCCGCCCGTGCCGCCCGGGTCTGCAGGAAAAACACCGCCTTGATCCCGGGTTGCACGGGGTTCTGGGCCAGGGCGTCGAGCACCTCCTGGCTGGGGTTCCAGAACGACGAAGCACTGGGGCCATCATCAAAGGTCAGGAGGAAGCGGATCGGTGGCTGTTCACGCAAGCGCTGCTCGGTTTGCGGGGTCAGTTCGATGGGCGGGCCGATGCATCCCGACACACCGACGGCGAGGCCTGCAATGACCAGCGCCCTGGCGATGATGTTCATGTTTTGCCTTAAAGAGTAATACCGCACTGCCCTGCCTTGAATCCCTGGCCCACGGTGACGAAGCTCACCTTGGAGAAGGTTAACCGGGTTTGGTTCCAGGCCGCGAGTACTGTGCGCTTGCCCCTGGTTGCTTGGGTGGCATGCGCGGCTGGCCGGTCCCAATTTGACCGTCTGGAAATCCGATGGAATTTTCCGCGCGACGCCGTATCCATCCGTATAGGACTAATTAGGGAGGATTTATGGGCGGGCCATCGCTTTACATCATCGACTACATGCTCCATGGCGAGCCTAAGTCATTCATCATCCGCGCCGAGGTGATGAATAACTCCGAAGCTTGGCATTGGGCCAGTTGCGATGCGGGTGTCGGGCGTATACCCAAGTTTGGACGGGAAAAGGTCAAGCGGGTGTCAAAACCCATGGCGGAAAAGTACGGCATCACTGACGTACACTGGCGCGCAAGCGTCGCGCCCACTTGGGTCAAGGAGTCCGGCTGATTCAATGAACCTGTACACCGGCGCACCGACTGTCCAGCCGGGCGCCGGATTTCGACAGATCCGCAATAACTCGACTACGCTCAATGAACGGTACGACCCGCCTCCCTGGCGGGTTTGCTGCTGCCCATCCACTTTGTATGGAGGTGTGACATGTCGGAAAAAGAGTCCATCACCACCCTGCTCACCCTGCTCGAATCTCGCCAGGCACGCCTGACGGCGGCCTGCAAGGAAATCGCCGACTGGGTCGACCACCAGGGCGGGCATCCCGCCGCCGTGCGGATCCGCGACCGGCTCAACGAGATCGACAAGGACGCCCCGTCGATCCAGAGCGCGCTGACGTCCCTCAAGCCCGTCGAACGGCCATTGCCGAAATTTCGCTGAGAGGCTTTTCTTGCAACGCGCCATGGGACGGTGACCCACCCGAGGCCGCCGACATTGCCGTGACTGGGCGTGCCGTACGCTACCCTTTGCTGTGCTCCGGCGACGACGGGCCTTCCTTGATCCCCCGTGGCCCGGCCACACCCCAAATAACCAGGCCCAGCACCGGCAGGATGATCAGCAGCAGCGCCCAGCCGGCCTTGGTGCCCGCCGACTTGTCGCTGCGAAACACGCTGACGATGGCCCACAGGTCCACCAGCAGCAACAGCACCGCGACGGCAATCCAGAAATAACTGGCTAATTCAGACATGGCCCAATCCTCGTGATGTCCGTGTAAGGGATTAGGCACAACGGCACAGGGTCCGTTCAAACAATCTGCCGGGCCATTCCTACAGACGCTCGTTCAGATAGGCCACCCAGCGCTCATAGGCTTCATGCTGGCGCTGGACTGCTGCGTCCCAGGCCGATCCAGCCATCTGATGGGCACCAATGAGCGACATCATTTCAGATGTGGCCGTGTCGAGTTCTACCAGCAGTTCTTGGGACCTGACTTTAAAGTCTTCGACAGTGGTCATCTCTTCTCTCTCCCCTGTGCGTGGGGTCGGTATCCACAACATGGATGCCTTTTTTTCAATCTGATTCATTTTAGGCGATGACCGGTCGATAGGCAGATAAGGGCCTCGGCGGAGAAATTGAAGTTAAACGTTTCCCGCCTGGCCGCGGTCAACTGAACAGCCCCCAAAAGGCCACTACGCGATGTCAGATTCAAATATTTCAGTTATATTTCAGTTTAATGACAGTCACTGATTGAGCAGGCCATGAAGATACGAGCGACCGTCATCTGCGAGGAAGACCGCCACGTTTTGTTGGTGCGTAAACCCAACAGTCGATGGGCCCTGCCGGGCGGCACGGTCGAGCGCGGTGAAACCCACGCCAGCGCCGCCATCCGGGAGCTTGCCGAAGAAACCGGGCTGGACGCCGAGAACCTGCTCTACCTGATGCGCCTCAGCGATGGCGACACCGTACACCACGTGTTTGAAGCCTCGGTGGCCGACCTGCGCGCCGCCCGGCCACAGAATGAAATCAGCGACTGCCTCTGGCAGCCTTTGGACGCCGTGGCTCACTTGCAGATGAAAAAGGGCACCCGGGAGATCCTCGAGGCGTTTCGGCGGCGGTTGTAGCGAGCGGTTGCACGCATGAGGCGCAAACAAAAAGGGTTGCATGAAGTAGTTCATGCAACCCTTTGTTTTTTCAGTCTTTCCGAATCTTTGCTGTATGGCTCAAGGGGGACAGTGTCCGCCGCCAGCGCCCATTATTACGGACCGGAAATGAACAAGGGTTTGCATTAGCTTTCGCCTGCAAACCCTTGATTTATATGGTGCCCGAAGCCGGAATCGAACCGGCACGCCCTTACGAGCGGGGGATTTTAAGTCCCATGCGTCTACCAGTTTCGCCATTCGGGCGGTAGCGCGGTGTAGCCTTGAAAGGCTGGCAAGATGGGGATCTGCCAGGATCGAGGCGGGTGCAACAAGAGGGGGAATATATACATCCCTCCCCGGCGAAGCAAGGTTGCTCATGTCCTTTTCAAGACAAAACCTTTCCCTGCTCCGTAAACAAAAAAGCTCTGTAGATCATGGATCTACAGAGCTTTTTAAAAGTGGAGGCCGAAGTCGGAATCGAACCGGCGTAGGTGGATTTGCAATCCACTGCATAACCATTTTGCTATTCGGCCTCAAAACGTTCGATGCAATACAGCCACATCAACCGCGTACAAACCTGATCAGGAAAACAGGCTTTTTAAAAGCGCTATCTCCTTGAAAATATTGAGATTTTTTACGTCCCAGTGCGTTCGATGGGCGCAATTATGTACTCATTTCCCAAAGCTGACAACCCCTTGATTTCAAAAAAAAATTGGCGTCGAGCTGATTTCCGTGCCTGATGATTCACTCGGCGGTTGATGTCCGTGGCGAGGGAGCTTGCTCCCGCTGGGCTGCGCAGCAGACCTGTTTATGAGCGTTGCGCACTCAAGCGGGAGCAAGCTCCCACGCCACCGATCCCTCACTGACAGTCGCGGCCCAGGGTCATTGCCGGTAACATACCGGCCTCCCCCGCAACCCTTCGGCCACTCGCCGAATAAGCCGATTCCATGCCTTTTGAACTCAGCGTTGACCTCACTACCCTCGCTATCCTGATTCTTGTCGCGTTCCTTGCCGGTTTCATCGATGCCATTGCCGGCGGTGGCGGCCTGTTGACCACCCCGGCGCTGTTGACGGCGGGCCTACCACCGCACCTGGTCCTGGGCACCAACAAACTGAGCTCGACCTTTGGCTCGGCTACGGCCAGTTTCACCTTCTACCGGCGCAAGCTGTTTCATCCCCGGCAATGGACCCACGCCTTGGTCGGCACGCTGATCGGGGCCTTGGTTGGGGCGGTCGTCGCCCATTACCTGCCCGCCGAATGGCTGAACAAGATGCTGCCGGTGATCGTCTTCGCCTGTGGCCTGTACCTGTTGTTTGGCGGCACGCCCAAGGCCCCGCTGGACAGCGACGCCCCGATCAAGAAGACCTGGCAAGCACCCCAAGGCTTCAGCCTGGGTTTCTACGACGGTGTCGCCGGTCCCGGTACGGGCGCGTTCTGGACGGTCAGCAGCCTGCTGCTCTACCCCATCGACCTGGTCAAGGCCAGCGGCGTGGCGCGCAGCATGAACTTCGTCAGCAACATTGCCGCACTGTCGGTGTTCATCTTTTCCGGGCAAGTGGACTGGGTCATCGGCCTGAGCATGGGTCTGTCGGTGATGACCGGGGCGTTCTTCGGGGCTCGCACCGCCATCAGCGGCGGCGCGAAGTTCATCCGACCGGTGTTCATCACCGTGGTGTTGGGCCTGACGGTGCGTCTAGCCTGGCAGCACTGGTTCAGCATGGCCTAGACGACGAGCCACGTAGAGGTCGATCAGGTAGCGCGCGATGGAGCGCGAGGCCGGCAGCGGTGGCAGGTTGTGCACGTTGAACCACTGGGCGTCCTCGATTTCGTCCTCCTGGGGCACGATGTCGCCACTGGCGTACTCGGCGTGGAAACCCAGCATCATCGAATGGGGGAACGGCCAGCACTGGCTGCCCACGTACTGGATGTTCTTCACCTCGACGCTGACTTCTTCGCGCACTTCCCGCACCAGGCAGTCCTCGGCGGACTCACCAGGCTCGGCGAACCCCGCCAGGGTGCTGTAGACACCGCTGACGAAACGCGGCGAACGCGCGAGCAGGACCTCATCGCCGCGAGTGATCAACACGATCATGCTCGGCGAAATCCGCGGGTAGTGGCGCAAGTCGCAGGCATCACAGTACATGGCGCGTTCCCGTGGGACCTGGCTCATGCGCTTGCCGCAACTGCCACAGAATCGATGCTCGCGGGCCCAGGTGCCGATCTGCGCCGCATAGCCCAACACCTTGTAGAGCGTGTGGTCATCCTCGAGCATGAACGCCCGCAGGCCCTTCCAGTTGCACCCTGCTATCTCCTGCGTGCCCTGCAACTCCAGCAGGTACACCGGCTCGCCATCCAGGTGACCGATACCGTGTTCGGCAAGGATCGACAGGTCCTGGCGCTTGAGCCATTCGCGGGGAAACAGTGCGCCGTTGTCATCGAACAGAAAGCCTTCCGGGCTTCGGGCCACAGCCCAGCCGCCAGGAAGTTCGGTGTCGATTACTGCGGTGGTCCAGCGTGAAATCATGGTCAGTCAATCCAGAAATTCGGGTTTCTGTTTGCTCATATGGGCGGCCATGGCCACGCGCAGGTCGGTCGATTGCAACATGGCGGCGTTCCACGTGGCGACATACTCCAGCCCGTCGTCGATGCGGTGGTCGCGCATGTAGCTGATCATTTCCTTGGTGCCGGTCACGGCGATCGGCGACTTGGCGGCGATCTCCCGGGCAATGCCCATCACGCCGTCGAGCAAGCCGGCCGCGTCGCTGTAGACACGGTTGACCAGGCCAATGCTGCGCGCTTCGTCGGCCCCGAAGGTACGCCCCGTATAAGCGAGTTCACGCAGCATGCCGTCCCCGATGATCCGGGGCAAGCGTTGCAACGTGCCAACATCGGCGGCCATGCCGATATCGATTTCCTTGATCGAGAACTGGGCGTCCTCGGCTGCGTAGCGCATGTCGCAGGCCGCGATCAGGTCGATGGCACCGCCCAGGCAATAGCCCTGGATCGCCGCCAGCACAGGTTTGCGGCAGTTGTCGACGGCGTTGAACGAGGCTTGCAGTTGCAGGATCTTACGTCGCAACAGGCGCGCATTGCGGCCCACGTCCTTGCCCATTTCGTTGGCTACGCCAGCCAGCATCATCAGGTCTATCCCCGATGAAAAATGTTTGCCGGCCCCGCTCAGCACCACCACCCGTGCCTCGTCGGTGTCATCGATCCATTGGAAGATCTCGATGATCTCGCTCCAGAACGCGGCGTTCATCGAATTGATCTTTTCCGGCCGGTTGATCTGCACGTGGGCGATGTTGTCTGCAAGTTCGACGCTGAACGCTTGGTATTGCGACATGGCAGTGATCCTTTACCGGCTGAAAAGAGGCCTGAACTATAACAAGCCAACGCGACGGGACGTAGGCAGTGCATCGGCCAAAAGCGGGACTCGATGGCAGCGATAAAGATGATCCGTGGCGAGGGAGCTTGCTCCCGCTGGGCTGCGCAGCGGCCCCATTTTTTGAGTGCTTCGCACTCAGGCATGAGCAAGCTCCCTCGCCACAGGCTAATTAATCAACCTTGTCAGTCGCCTCCAGCCGCCCGTCCCACCCTCCCCCCAGCGCGGCAATCAACTGCACGCTGGCGATCAGGCGGCTCTGCTGCAGGCTCAGCACGCTACGCTCATTGCTCAAGGCGGTGGCCTGGACAGTCACCACATCCAGGTACGCGATCAACCCGGCCTTATACTGGTTCTGGGTCAGGCGCAAGGACTCGCGAGCGGCATCGAGGGCCTCCTGGCGCACACGCGCCTCATCTTCCAGCACCTTGAGCTGGATCATGTAGTTCTCCACCTCACGAAAGCCGTCGAGCACGGTCTGGCGATAAGTGGCGACGGTCTGGTCGTAGGCGGCGACGCTGCGGTCGACTTCCGCCGAGCGCTGGCCGCCGTCGAACAGGGTCATGGCCAGCTGCGGCCCAACCGACCAGAAACGGTTCGGCACGCTCACCCAGTTGTCATAGGTACTGCTGCTGTAGCCACCGCTGAGGCTCAAGGTCAGGTCCGGGTAATAAGCCGCCTTGGCCACGCCGATGTTGGCGTTGGCGGCCATCACCGAGCGCTCGGCCGAGGCGATGTCCGGCCGGCGCTCGAGCAGTTGCGAGGGCAGCGCCACCGGGATTTGCGGCAGCGCCGGGACCTCCTGGGTCTCGGCCAGGTTGAACTCGGCCGGCGGCAGGCCCATCAACACGGCGATGGCGTTTTCAAACTGGGCCCGCTGCCAGATCAGGTCGATCAGGTCGCCCTGGGTGGTCTTGAGCTGGTTCTGGGCCTGGGCTACCGCGTCCCTGCCGGAAACGCCGGCGCGGTATTGGTTCTCGGTCATTTTCAGCGAGCGCTGATAGTTGTCGACGGTGCTTTGCAGCAAACGCTTCTGTTGATCGAGAACCCGCAGTTGCAGGTAGTTCTGCACCAGCTCCGACTGCTGGCTCAGGCGCATGGCGGCGAGGTCGGCAAAGCTGGCCTGGGCGCTCGCCTCGTCGGCTTCGAGGGTACGCCGCAGCTTGCCCCAGATGTCGGCCTCCCAACTGACGCCCGCCTGGGCGTTGTAGGTGTCGCGGATACCGCTGGATGAACTGCTCAGGCTCGAACTGCTACTGCCGGTGCCCTGGCTGGAGCGGGTCTTGCCCACGGTCAGGTCCACGCTCGGAAAAAACGCGCCCCGGGCACTGCGCACCAGCGCCCGGGCCTGGCGGTATTGCGCCTCGGCCTGGGCCACGGTCTGGTTGGAGGTATTGAGCGTTTCCACCAGGCCGTTGAGCTGCGTATCGCCGTACAACTCCCACCAGGCGCCTCGGGCCAAGGCGTCGCTGGGATTGGCCTGGCGCCAGCCCTGGGCCTGTTTGTACTGCGCTGGCGCGGCGGCCGACGGGCGCTGGTAATCCGGGCCGATGGCGCAGGCACTGAGCATCGCCACGCACAGCGCCAGGCTCAGTCCCCGTGACCCACGGGCGGTCGCCAACACGGTGGCAAGATGGAAAGGCGAACGATCGGTCATAGCGGAGTTTCCAGGGCAGCATCAGTGCGCACGCCGCGCCAGTGGTTGAAGCGATGGCGCAACTTATCAAGATAGAGGTACACCACCGGCGTGGTGTAGAGGGTCAGGACCTGGCTGAACACCAGCCCGCCAATGATGGTCAGGCCCAGCGGCTGGCGCATTTCCGCGCCTTCGGCATTGCCGAGCAGCAGCGGCAAGGCCCCCAGGATCGCCGCCAGGGTGGTCATCAGGATCGGCCGCAAGCGCAGCAGGCAGGCACTGCGGATCGATTCGAGCGGCGACTGGCCGCCTCGCTCCAATTGCAGCGCCAGGTCGATCATCAGGATCGCGTTTTTCTTCACCACACCGATCAGCAGGAACAGCCCCAGCAGTGAAATCAGGCTGAACTCGCTGCCCAGCGCATAGATCGACAGCAACGCGCCGACCCCGGCCGATGGCAGCGTCGAGAGGATGGTCAGCGGGTGGATGTAGCTCTCGTACAGCACGCCCAACACCAGGTAGACCGCCAACAATGCCCCGAGAATCATGAACGGCTGGCTCTTCTGGGTCGCCGCGAATGCGTCGGCGGTGCCGGCCATTTTCACGATGACATCTTCGGGCATGCCGAGCTTGGCAATGGCGCGCTCGATGGCGGCGCTGCCCTGCTCCACCGTCACACCCTCGGCCATGTCGAACGAAATGCTCTCGGAGGCGAACTGGCCTTCATGGCTGACCCGGTCGTCCTCCAGGCTGTTCTCGTAATGGGCAATGGTCGACAGTGGCACTCGCGCGCCGTCGGCCGTGATCACCTGGACTTGCTCCAGGGTGCTCGGGTCCTGGGCGTACTTGGGATTGACCTCCATCACCACCTGGTACTGGTTGAGGCTGTCGTAGATGGTGGAGATCTGCCGTTGGCTGTAGGCGTTGTTGAGCACCGCCGTGACCATGTTCATGTCGATGCCCAGGCGCTTGGCCTGGTCGCGGTCCACCACCAGTGTCACTTGCTGCGCCCCGCCACCGTCGCGCGCGTCGATGGCGGTCAGCTCCGGCAAGGCACGGAACGCCGCCGTGACCTTGGGGTACCACTCGCGCAGGGACGCCAGGTCGGCACTTTGCAGGATGTAGGAATACTGCGAGGTGGTCTGCTCGCGCCCGCCACCGAACTGCAGGTCCTGGTCGGCCATCAACATCAGCTGGGCACCAGGAACCTTGGGCATTTCCTTGCGCAAGCGCTCGATGACTTTCTGCGCGGAAATCTCCCGGTCCTTGATCGGCTTGAGGCGCACCAGCATGAAGGCATTATTGGTGCCGTTGTTGCCGCCAATGAAGCCGGCGACGCTCTGCACCGCATCATCCTTGAGCACAGCACGCCGGAAGATTTCCATCTTCGGTTGCATCACGTTGAACGATAGCCCGTCATCGCCGCGTACGAAACCGATCAACTGGCCGGTGTCCTGCTGCGGCATGAAGGTCTTCGGCACCACCACGTACAACGCCACGTTCACCCCGATGGTCACCAACAGGCTGAGCAAGGTCAGGCGGCGATGGCGCAGGACCCAGTCCAGGCTGGTGGCATAGCCACGCACCATGCGCTCGTTGAGCCGCTGGCTCCAGCGCTGCAAGCGGTTCTCCTGACCCGGCACGTGCGGCTTGAGCCAGCGGGCGCAGAGCATTGGCGTGAGCGTCAGCGAAACCACCAGCGAGACCACGATGGACGCGGCCAGGGTGATGGAGAACTCGCGGAACAAGCTCTCGATGATCCCGCCCATGAATAGGATCGACAGGAACACCGCCACCAGGGAGACGTTCATCGACAGCAGGGTAAACCCGACTTCACTCGCCCCCAGGTAGGCCGCCTTCATCGGCGCCACGCCCTCGTCGATGTGCCGGGAAATGTTCTCCAGCACCACGATGGCATCGTCCACCACCAGCCCGGTGGCAAGGATCAGCGCCATCAGCGACAAGTTGTTCAACGAAAAGCCGTACAGGTACATCACCGCGAACGTGCCCACCAGCGACACCGGTACCGCCAGGGTCGGGATCAGCGAAGCACGGAAGTTGCCGAGGAACAGAAACACCACCAGCACCACCAGGGCCACGGCGATCAGCAGGGTCATTTCCGCTTCATGCAAGGTCGCCTTGATCACCGGCGAGCGGTCCATCGCCAGGTTCAGCTTGACGCTGGCCGGCAGCACCGCCTGCAACGCCGGCAACTGGGCCTTGATCTCGTTGACGGTCTCGATGATGTTGGCCCCGGCCTGCCGGTTGATCACCAGCAACACCGCGGCATCGTCATTGAAGAAACCGCTGTTGTAGCGGTCCTCGACGCTGTCGGTGACTTTCGCCACGTCCTTGAGCCGCAACACCGAGCCATCCTGGTAACGGATGATCAGCGTTTCGTAGTCCTTGGCCTTTTCCAGCTGGTCGTTGGCCTGGACCTGCCACATGCGCCGGTCGTCCTCCACCGACCCTTTGGGCCGACGCACGTTGCTGTTGGCAATCGCGGTGCGCACGTCATCCAGGGCCACGCCGTACTGGTCCAGCGACTTGGGCTCCAGTTCGATGCGCACCGCCGGCAGGGAGCTGCCGCCGATCTGCACTTCACCGACGCCCGAGACCTGGGACAGGCTCTGGGACAGGATGGTCGAGGCCAGGTCGTAGAGCTGGCCTTTCTCCAGCACGTCCGAGGTCAGCGACAGCACCATGATCGGTGCCTGGGACGGGTTGACCTTCTTGTAGGTGGGCATGCTGCGCATGCCACTGGGCAACAGGTTGCGCGAAGCATTGATCGCCGCCTGCACCTCCCGCGCCGCGCCGTTGATGTCGCGGTCCAGGTCGAATTGCAAAATGACGCGGGTGGAGCCCTGGCTGGAACGGCTGCTCATGGTGTTGACCCCGGCGATGGCGCCGAAGGAGCGTTCCAGGGGCGTTGCCACCGTCGACGCCATCACTTCCGGGCTGGCGCCCGGCAGACTGGCCTGGACGACAATCACCGGGAAATCCATCTGCGGCAGCGGCGACACCGGCAACAGGCCGAAGCACACCCCGCCGAGCAGCGTGATGGCGAAACTCAGGAGCATGGTTGCCACGGGACGGCGGATGAAGGGGCCGGAGAGGTTCATCAGCAACCGCTCCGGGCTTCAATGCGCAAGTTGTTGTGGCGAGGGAGCTTGCTCCCGCTTGAGTGCGCAGCGCTCACACGAGGGGCCGCTGCGCAGCCCAGCGGGAGCAAGCTCCCTCGCCACGGAGCGTTCGCCCGCCCCGGGTTTTCGGGCGTCGCCGTCATGCCTGCACCTCTTTCCCATCCGGCTTGGCAAACCGGCGGCCCAGGCGGTCGAAATACAGGTAGATCACCGGCGTGGTGAACAGCGTCAGCACCTGGCTCACCAGCAGCCCACCCACCATCACCAACCCCAGGGGTTGGCGCAGTTCGGCGCCGGAGCCGGTGGCCAGCATCAGCGGCACCGCCCCGAACAAGGCGGCCAGGGTGGTCATCAGGATCGGCCGAAAGCGCAGCAGCGCGGCCTGGTAGATCGCCGTCTGCGGGTCCACGCCCTGGTTACGTTCGGCGTCGAGGGCGAAGTCGATCATCATGATCGCGTTCTTCTTGACGATGCCGATCAGCAGGATGATGCCGATGATCGCGATCATCCCCAGGTCGTTGCCGGTGAGGATCAGGGCCAGCAAGGCGCCGATGGCCGCCGATGGCAGCGTGGACAGGATCGTGATCGGGTGGATGTAGCTTTCGTACAGCACACCGAGGACGATGTACATGGTCACCACGGCCGCCAGGATCAGTAGCAAGGTACTCGACAGCGAGGCCTGGAACGCCTGGGCCGCACCCTGGAACTCGGTCTGTACCCCCAGCGGCATGCCGATGTCGTGCTGGACCTTTTCGATCACCTCCACCGCGTGCCCGAGGGCCACGCCGGGGGCGAGGTTGAACGACATCATCACCGCCGGGAACTGGCCGATGTGGGCAATCGCCAATTGCGCCTGGCGTTCCTCGACCCGGGCCAGGCTCGACAGCCGCACTTGCCCGCCGTCGGTGGTCTTGACGTGGATCTGGTCCAGCGCCTGGGGCCCGATGCGCTCCCCGGCCTGGGCCTGCAGCACCACGCGGTACTGGCTGGCCTGGGTGTAGATGGTGGATATCTGCCGCTGGCCGAAGGCGTCATACAAGGCATCGGTGATGTTCGACACCGACACGCCCAGGCGTGACGCGGCATCGCGGTCGATCACCAGATAGACCTGGAGGCCCTTGTCCTGCAAGTCGCTGGCGACGTCGGTCAGTTCCGGCTGGCTGGCCAGGGCTTCGACTAGCCGACCGCTCCAGAGGCTGAGCAACTCGGCGTCCGGCGACGACAGGCTGAACTGGTACTGGGTGCGGCTGACCCGGTCCTCGATGGTCAGGTCCTGCACCGGCTGCATGAACAGGCGGATGCCCACCAGTCGATCCAATTGCGGCTGCAACCGGGCAATGATCTCGGTGGCGCTGTCATCCCGTTCGCCGTGGGGCTTGAGGTTGATCAACAGGCGGCCGCTGTTGAGCGTGGCGTTGTCGCCGTCCACGCCGATGTAGGACGACAGGCTGTCCACCGCTGGATCGGCGAGGATCACCTTGGCCAGTTGCTGCTGGCGTTCACTCATGGCGGCAAACGAAATCGATTGCGGCGCTTCGGAAATGCCTTGGATCACGCCGGTGTCCTGCACCGGAAAAAATCCCTTGGGCACGGCCAGGTACAGCACCACCGTCAGCACCAGGCTGCCCACCGCCACCAGCAGGGTCAGCGGCTGGTGCTTGAGCACCCACTGCAACCGGCGCCCGTAGCCGGCGATCAACCAATCGATCCAGGCCCCGCTGGCGCGGTAGAAACGGCCTTGTTCGTGTGCCTTGGGTTCGCGCTTGAGCAGGCGCGCGCACATCATCGGCGTCAGCGTCAGGGACACCACCAGGGAAATCAGGATCGCCACCGCCAGGGTGATGGCGAACTCACGGAACAGCCGCCCTACCACGTCCGCCATGAACAGCAGCGGGATCAGCACGGCGATCAGTGACAGCGTCAGGGATACCAGGGTGAAGCCGATCTGCTTGGCCCCCTTGAGCGCGGCCTGCAACGGACTGTCGCCTTCTTCGATATAGCGGGCGATGTTTTCCAGCATGACGATGGCGTCGTCCACCACGAACCCGGTGGCGATGGTCAGGGCCATCAGCGTCAGGTTGTTGATGGAGAAGCCCGCCAGGTACATCACGCCGAATGTCCCGATCAACGACAGCGGCACCGCCACGGACGGGATGATGGTGGCGCTGACACGGCGCAGGAACAGGAACGTCACCATGACCACCAGGGCAATGGCGATCAGCAGTTCGTGTTGCACATCGGTGACCGAGGCGCGGATGGTCTGGGTACGGTCGGTGAGCACGGTGACGTCGAGGCCGGCTGGCAGGTTGTCAGTGATGCTGGGCAGCAGGGCCTTGATCCGATCCACCACCTCGATGACGTTGGCCCCCGGCTGGCGCTGGATGTTCAGCAGCACGGCCTGGTTTTCGTTGGCCCAGGCGGCAAGGCGCTCATTCTCGGCACCATCGACGATCTGCGCCACATCCTTGAGCCGCAACGGCGCGCCGTTGGCATAGGCCAGGATCAGCTCGGCGTAATCCTTGGGCGAGGTCAACTGGTCGTTGGCATCGAGCATCGAGACCCGGGTCGGGCCGTCGAAGTTGCCCTTGGGCTGGTTGACGTTGGACGCACCGATCAGCGTGCGTACATCCGCCAGGTTCAGGCCGTTGGCCGCCAGCGCCTCGGGGTTGACCTTGATCCGCACCGCCTGGCGCTGGCCACCGGCAATGGTCACCATGCCGACCCCGCTGATCTGCGCGATCTTCTGCGCCATGCGGGTGTCCACCAGGTCATTGAGCTTGGGCAGCAGCATGGTCTTGGAAGTAATCGCCAGGGTCAGCACCGGGGTGTCCGCCGGGTTGACCTTGTTGTACACCGGCGGCGCCGGCAGGTCGTTGGGCAGCAGGTTGGTGGCGGCGTTGATCGCCGCCTGCACCTGTTGCTCGGCGACGTCCATGTTGATTTCGAGATTGAAGCGCAGGGTGATCACCGACGCGCCACCGGAACTGGTGGAGGCCATCTGCGTCAGGCCCGGCATCTGCCCGAACTGGCGCTCCAGGGGCGCGGTCACCGCACTGGTCATCACATCGGGGCTGGCGCCGGGGTACAGGGTCATCACGCGGATGGTCGGGTAATCGACCTGGGGCAACGCCGACACCGGCAACAGCCGATAGGCGATCAGGCCGGCCAGGACGATGGCCAGCATGCTCAGGGTCGTGGCGACCGGACGCAGGATGAACAGCCGCGAGAGATTCATGCGCCGCCCTTTTTCGCCTTGTCGGCCGCTGCCGATTCGGCCGGCGTCGCCGCGGTCTTGCCCTGCAAGTGTTCGGTGGGTGAAGTGGGCACGTCCTGGCTGTCGTTGACCACTTCCACTTCGCTGCCTTCCTTCAGGCGGTCGGTGCCTTCCAGCACCACCCGATCGCCGGCGGCCAGGCCTTCGGTGACCACGGTGTTCTCGCCGTCGCTGGCGCCGATCTTGAGTTTCTTGAGGGTGACTTTCTTGTCGCCCTCCAGGGCATAGACAAAGGTGCCATTGGTGCCGAACTGGATGGCGGCCGTCGGTGCCAGGATCACGCCCTTGAGGGTGTCGGCCAGCAGGCGCACGTTGACGAACTGGTTGGGAAACAGCGACTGGTCGCGGTTATCGTAGCGAGCCTTGAACTTCAGGGTGCCGGTGGTCACGTCGATCTGGTTGTCCAGGCTCTGCAGGACACCCTTGGCCTGGAGTTTTTCGTCGCCCCGGTCCCAGGCTTCGACCGGCAGCTTCGCGCCACTGTGGTAACGGGCCAGCACGGTTTCGAGGCTGTTTTCCGGAAGGGTGAACACGACGCTGATTGGTTGGGTCTGGGTGATGACCGCCAGGGCCGTGGTGTCGTTCGCCGCCACCAGGTTGCCGACATCCAATTGGCGCAAGCCGACGCGCCCGGAGATCGGCGCACGGATCTTGGTGAATTCAAGGTTGAGCCTGGCGTCGTTGACCGCCGCCTGGTTGGTCTTCACCGTGCCCTGGTACTGGCCTACCAGCGCGGCGGCCGTATCGAGAGTCTGCTTGGCGATGCTGTCTTCGGCATACAGCCCGCGATAACGCTCCAGATCCACTTGGGCATTCTTCAATTGCGCCTGGTTCTGCAACAGCGTGCCTTCGGCCTGGAGCAACGCGTTCTGGTATGGACGCGGGTCGATCTCGGCCAGCAGGTCGCCGGCCTTGACCATCTGCCCTTCTTCAAAGGCAATCTTGACCAGTTCCCCGCCCACCCGGCTGCGCACATTGATAGTGTTGAGCGCCGTGACCGTGCCCAGCGCCTTGTAGTACAGCGGGAAATCACCGGTGACCGCCGGCGCCACGCGGACCGGGATCGGCCTCGAGGCGCCGCCGAATCCAGGCCGCATGCCGCCCGAGCGTCCCATGTGCCCGGCTGCGGCCTTCTGCCCTGCCCCCGGCTTCTGGGTCGTGCTGGAGGGCCAGAACTTCCAGGCCAGCAGCGCGACGACCAGGAGGATAAGCAAGCCGAATAGCCAGCGGCGGGGATGACGGGAAACAGAGAATTGCATGGAGTGATCAACCATTGGGCGCGTGGGCTTCTTCTACGGGAGGCTGAACGATAAGCACTGGACGGTATTTAGCAAAGCGGCTTTACCGGCAATTTACCTTGGGCTTACCTTTCGTCAAATCGGCTAAAGCCTTGAAGTACAAATAAAAACGGCCTGGGTTGGACCCTGGCCGTCGAAATTGTAATAAATGATCTGTTTCAGAACACTTATTTCAGGATGCCTGGTTTCACGGCATCACTTCAGCGCGCTGAGCGCCGCGTCGTAGTTAGGCTCTTCGGCGATTTCCTTGACCAGCTCGCTGTGCAGCACGGTGTCGTTCTCGTCCAGCACGACGACGGCACGGGCGGTCAGGCCCTTGATCGGACCATCGGCAATGGCCACGCCATAGTTCTGGATGAACTCGGCACCGCGCAGGGTCGACAGGCTCTGGACGTTGTCCAGGCCTTCGGCGCCGCAGAAACGTGCCTGGGCGAACGGCAGGTCGGCGGAGATGCACAGCACCACGGTGTTATCCAGCTCGTTGGCCTGGGCATTGAACTTGCGCACAGAGGTGGCGCAGGTCGGCGTGTCGACGCTTGGGAAAATATTCAGCACCTTGCGCTTGCCGGCGAAGCTCGCCAGGGTAACGTCGGACAGATTGCCGGCCACCAGGGAAAAGGCTGGCGCCTTGGAGCCGGCTTGGGGCAATTGGCCGTTGACTTGAACCGGGTTGCCTTTGAGCGTGACTTGAGTCATGAACGGATTCCTTCTGACAGGTTTGAAAGGTCGAGGCCGGAGTTAACCATGAAATGCCGCCATGACCTATGCCCGGACAGAAAAAGTCATGCTTCGGGCGCCGCTACTTGGCCTTGAGTTTCAGGAATGACTGGTGCATGTCATTCGCCCAGCCATCGATGACCGGTTTGACATCATCGACTTTCATCACCTGGGCGTCGTTGGCCAACGGCTTGCCCGTGCCTTTGCGCACCACCTGGGCGATCACGGCATTGCTGCCGCCGTCGAGAAACACCGCTTCGGTGCCCAGAGTGGTTTCCTGGTCACGAATACCACTGGCCGTGCTGACCGCCGCCGCCACCAGGGCAATCGGCACCACTTCATAAGGCTTCAGGCCTTGGGTCTTGCTGCCCACGGCAGTAATGGCCGCGCGCATCACCAACACCCCAGGGCCCGGGCTCTTGGCCAACGGCAGGGATCTTCCCGCTTCACGCATGAGCGCCTGGTCGTAGTAAGCCGTGATGCCGGACAAGGTGGCCTGAGGAATCCTGACGGTCGGCTGGGGCTTGGGATAAAGCTGCGTCGGCTCGATATAGATGCTGGTGTATTTGCTCGGGTCGATCGTGGGATCAATCCAGCGCATCACCTCGGCGCCCGACGGCGACTTGTCCTGCTTGAGCCGGCTGTAATCGCCCAGGAAACCGGAGTACTCGTCCGGCTGGGTGACTTGAGTGGAGCAACCCAACAAGGCGAGCGAGGCGATGCAGACGCTGCCAATCATTGACGCGAGTTTCATGCGGCCACTCCTGTCATCCACCCGGGACCGGGTTTGAGTTAAAGGTATAGACAATGCCTGGGGTTTTGCCTGTTTTATCGAAGGCGCCCGACGATGGGAGCAAACCTGCCCGCGACGCGCTCGGTCAGCCGGCATACCCGTGGACCGTGCCGACGCCTTCGCGGGCAAGCTCACTCCTACAGGCATTTGAGGTAGATGCCGATGGGGCCAGGGCTTATGTCTGAAACCAGTCCCGACGCTCATCCAGGGTATGGCGGATCAGCTCGACGAGCATTTGTATCTCTGCCGAGGCTTGGGCGTCGGCGTTGATGGCCATCCATACTTCGCGCTGCATCGGCGAGCCGAAGATGCCCGGCAAGGCCACCAGGCCGCGGTCGAAGCGGCTCATGTACTGCGGCACCAGGCCAATGCAGGCGCTGCATCGGATCATCTCCAGCATCAATTCATAGGATTGCACCTGCACCACGCCGGCCCGGCGCTGCTCCATCAGGCTGTTCCAGGGCGTGAAGCTGTCCACCTGCCGGTCCGCCAGCCATTGCACCAGCATGTAGTCGTTCAGATCCTCCAGGCGCTGCGGACGCGTCGCCGGCCGCGAATAGCGCTTGGCCATGTGTGGCACATAGTCCAGCCGCGCCAGGCGCTGCGCCGGCAACGTAGCGAAGCTGGGCCCCGGCATCGTCGCCTGGGTATCACTGAGCCACAGCACCAGGTCGGCACTGACGGCTTGCAGCGCCAGGTCGCTGTCCAGGGTGATGATCTGCAAGCGGACGCTGGCATTGCGTCGCAACAGCGAGATCAGGTCGCGCCCGAGGATGTCGTGCAGGATCGGTTCGGCCACCGCCAGGCGAATCAGCGGCTGGTCGTTCAGCGGCGGCGTCCCTTCCTGAGCCAGGGCAATCAAGCGTGCCTGCAATTGCCGGCCTTCGCGGCTGAGGGTCAGGGTGCTGCCCTGGTAACTGAACAGCGAGCGTTGCAGGCGCCCTTCCAGGTGCGCCAGTTGCTTGCGCAACCAAGTGGCCTTGACGTTGAGGCTGCGCGCCGCTTGCATGAAGCAGCCACATCGCGCACTGACCAAAAAACATTGCACCACCTGGGGCTCGATGTTCCCGGCCAAGGCAAGCCAGGGGTCGGGGGCACGCAACGGGGTGCGATAAGGGTGGATGACAGCCTGGCGTCCTGCTGGCTCGGTGAAGGTCATGGGTGACTCCCTGTCGGTTGTACGGAAAAGCGGGTGCTACACAATCATTCATTTCTGGTCGAACGCGCCTCTGGCCAAGAGGTAACACCCTTCGAGTCCAAGGCTAGCGGACCTCCTCCAGGACCTTGCTCAACTGCGCCCCGTCAATGCTCAAGGTCGCGGTGTCGAGCATGCCCTCCAGGTAGGCCTTGGCGATCTGTTCCTGGCGCTGGGCGCGCAGGGCCTGGGTCAACCGTTCGCGGACTTCCTCCAGGGTCGCGTCCCGGGCCGGCTGCTGCTCGGTGAGCTTGATCACATGGAACCCCGCCGCACTCTGCACCGGGTCGGAAACGGCGCCGACCTTCATCCGCGCCACCGTCTCGCGAACCGGTGGCACGAATTGCTGCAACGGCTGGTAGCCACTGTCGCCACCGCGCTCCTGGGAATAGCGGCTGGCCAGGGCGGCAAACTCGGCCGGCGACGCCTGGGCCTTCTTGCTCAACTCCAGCGCTTGTCGGCGCACCGCCTCCACCGTTTGCGGCTCGGTGGCGGCGAGGAATATCTGACTGACGCGGTACAGCGCCGGCGCGGTCCAGTTGGCTTTGCCGGCATCGTAGGCCTGCTTCAGCTCGTCTTCGCTGGGGTACCCGGCGGGCACCTGGCTGACCGATTGCAAGTAGTCGCGAAACACGATCTGCTCGGTCGCCGCCCGGGTCTGGCGCTCCACATCCGGACGCTGTCGCCAGCCTTGCGCGTCGGCCTGCTCCAGCACGGCTTTTTCTGCCAGGCGCGCGCGGATCCAGCCTTCGAGCGCGGTGCGATTGCCGCGCATCTGCTGACGCACCTCGGGGGTCAGCGCTGCCAGCAGCGACTTGAGTTCGTCCGGGCTGACCTGCTGGTTGCCCAGCCGGGCCAGGCTCGGCGATTCGGACGAAACCACGCTGACGGCCTGCACCGCGGCCACCGGATCGCTGCCCGGCCGCATGCCCAGGACTACCGCCACGGCGACCAGGCCCAGGGTTGCGGCGCTGACGACAAAGGTCGGCTTGTTCACGATGCGACAGCCTCTTGCAGCGCAGCCTCTTGCAGCGCAGCCTCGGCCGGCGACGCCGGGTCTTGCAGCCGCTCGGCGTTCTGGTTGTATTCGCGCAGGTAGACAATGAACTCCTGTAGCAGGCGGTCCCACAGTTCAAGCTGGCTGCGCAGGTGATCGGCGCTCACGCCGGCCGCCACCACCACGTCCATTTCCATCACCAGGAACTCCCCCTGCACCGACAACCGGGCAAAGCGGCGCGAGGCGTTCCACAGCTCCGCCAGCCCGGCCGGCAACTCACCCTGCACACGCAAGGCACAACTGAAGGTGAAATCCAGGTACTCGCCAGCGCTCGGTGTCGGGTTGCCGAAACGCACGGCGTAACCGATGCCCTGGCTGGCGCTGAGCAGTTGCACGATGCCGTTCTGCTCGGTTTCGTTGACCCGGTAACCTGCCGCTTGCAACAGCTCGGTCAGGGATTTGACAGAAACCTGTTCAATCATTGCGCTCATGGTCGGTTCTTCCTTGTTCTGTGTCAGTGGGTGATCGAGGCCTGAGGCGCATCGAAACGGTTCTTGTAGAGATCATCGCCAAAGCCCTGGGCCAGTTCCTCGAAACGCACCCGGGTCTTGGCGGCGAATGGCTGGCGGATCTTCATCACGTCGGCCACGTCGATGGTTTCGTAGGCGTGGAGCAGCGTCTTGGCCACGTCGTACATCTGTTGATTCTTGACCGAACATTGCTGCACTTGTGTGTCACGCTCGGTCAATTGCGCCTCCAGGCGCGCGCGCTCGGCTTCCTTGCCACGGGCCAGGGTCAACAGCTCGTCGTAGGCTTTCTTGAACTTGCCGATCTGCTCGTTGCTGACCGCGACCTGGGCCTGCGCCTGGCTTTGCAGGCTCTGCTGGTGCCCGGCCAGTTGCTCGTTCAGGGCCTGGGCCTTGCTCAGTTGCGCGGTCAGTTGCTTGATTTGCGCCTGCGCGTCCCGGGCTTGGGTCTCGGCGGCCTGGCGCGCGGCGCTGGCCTGGGCCTGTTCGCTTTGCAGGGCCTGCAATTGCGCCGTGGTGCTGCGCAGTTGCGCGCGCAAGCGTTCCTCCAGGCCTTCGCCGTGGGCACTGCCGTTGAGCAGCAGGCCCGCCAGCAGCAACGTCACCGGCACATGGTTCATGGCTCGCCTTTTCATGAGGCCTCCCTGCGCTTAGAAGCGCGTGTTGATTTCAAGCTGCAAGACATCGATGTCGTACGGCGCGCCGTACACCGCTTCGGAACTCAACCAGCGGCCGGTGGCGAAGACGTTGCTCGCCAGGCCGTAGTTGCCGCCCAGGAAATAACCCTTGGCGTTGGTGCCGCCCAAGTGGAACGACGAATCGTTGAAGCCGTCCGGCAAGGCATCCGGCTGGATGTACTTGTAGCCGGCGAACAGGTTCCAATCGCCCTGGCGCTTGAGCTCCAGCGAATTGCCCAGGGTGAACTGCAGCATCCAGGCGTTGGCGCCGCTCTGCACTTCGCCGTCGCTGTCCAGGTTGTTGGCGAACTGCCCTGCCGAGCGTTTGCGCATCTCGCCTTCGTCGTAGCCCAGGTTGTGGACGTAGTGGGCCTGGCTGCGCAGCTTCAGGTCGGCGGGCAGGTCGGCGTCCCAGGCGAAATTCAGGTCCAGCAGGTTGAATTCCGAGGCCAGGCCGACGAACTGCGGTTGTGGCGTGGTGGCCGGGTTGAGGGGGTTGGGCGTGATGTCCCGCAGCAGGAACACGGTGTTGCCCTTCTGCATGAACGCCACGCGCGAGCCGTCGCTGTCGCAGCCAGGGTCGCCGGCCCACGGCTGGCAAGGCGAGGAGCGCTGGCCTTCGATGTCGTCGAAGCGGTAGTAGGCCATGGCGGCCTTGATCCGGTTGCTGTCGTTGATGGCCCAGTTGGCCCCCAGTTGCGCACCGTACAGCCACTTGTTGTCGCTCTCCTCCTTGTCCGAACCGTTGCTGGTACTGGTGTCGTTGGTGTACTCCACCGGGAACGCGCCGACGGTGCCGAACAGCCCCCAATCCTGGTTGAGCTTGCGATTGAAAATCGCCGCCACGCCATCGAAGTTCAGGTCGCCGGAGTACAGCAGGTCGGTGGAGAAAAACGGGTTGGCGAAACGCCCGCCGGTCACGGTCAGCTCATCCGAGGGCTTCCAGGTCAGGTAGCCCTGGTCGAGCCAGATGTCTTTCTTGCCGAAACCACCGCCCAGGGTCTGGGTGGTGGACACCGGGTTGTTGTCCGAACCGGTGCCGATGCGGATGCCAGCGGTCCACTCCGGGGCGATCACCGCCTTCATGCCCAGGCGCGCCCGCAGGCGGAACAGGTTTTCCCGGTCTTCGCGGGTGTTGAGCAGCGGCGGCAGACCCGTGCTGCTGTTGGGGTTGACGTCGTACGGCCCCCTGTCGTTGAGCCGGGCGAAGTCGACGATCTGGTTGCTGTTGGTGCCTGAGTAGTAGCGCGACTCATCCCGCAGGCGAATGTCGCCATCGAAACTGATCCGCGAAACCCAGTCCGGAAAGGTGTTGGGCTGGGCCCAGTTTTCCTGTTTGGCGGTGGCCATGACTTCAGCCTTGACCTGGTCGCGGATCTGATCACGCACGATGTTCGGCACGTACTGCACCCGTACGTCCCCCGGCGCACCGGCCGGCGCCGCAGCCACCGCCGTGGCGGCCTGGCGCGCCTGCACCGCTTCGCGCTCGGCCTGGGCGATCAGGCCGTCGGCCTGGTCCTGCTTCAACACGCCTTGCTGCACGAGCAGGCGGATCAGATTGATCGTGGCATTCTCCGAGGGCGCCGGGGCGCAGACCCCGTGCCCGGCCAGGCTCAAGACCACCAGCCCAACCGCCCACGACAATCGATTCACATTGGAAATCATCTGCACACAACTCCTGTTGGCGAACTTTGAAATAGTCGATTAACCCGGACGCCGTCCCTGCAGGGACAGGCGTACCGGCAACGTCAGGGAAGCCGGCGGCCGCTCACTCAAATGCGGGGCGGCCCGCAGCGCAGAGATCACCTGGTTGTCCACTTGCGCATTGCCGCTGGACTTGACCAGTTCGACCCGGGTGATCTCGCCCACGGCGCTGAGCCAGACGTCGGCCTGCAGCGAGAACGCCAGGCTGCGCAGCTCGGGGTTCTCCCGCAGCAAGCGCTGGAAGGTGAAGGCCAGGAACTGGCTGTAGGTGCCATTGCCCAGCCGGCCACCGCCCGCGCCTGCCATGCCGCCCCCCTTGCCCGCGCCGATGTTGAAGGCGTCGTTGCCGGACTGGGCGTCGCCGTCCATCTGCATCGGGTTCGTCAGGTCATCCACTGGCGAGGGCGGCGCTTCTTCCTCGGGCTTGACCTCTTCGGGTTCCGGGGTCGGTTCGGGCTCGACCACCTTTTCCTCGACCTTGGGCTCCGGTTCCTTGGGTTTTTCCGGAGGGGGTGGCGGCGGTGGTGGCAGCGGGATGATGGTCGGCACCTTTGGTGCTTCACGGCGCACACCGCTCATGTCGTTGGCCCACTGCCACAGCAGCCAGGCGGCCACGCCAGCCAGCAGCAGGCCCGCGGCCCACTTGAGCAGGCGCAGCGGCGAGCGCTTCACCGGGGGCGGGTTGATGGGAAGTTTCGCGGTCATGGTCAGCCCTGGTTCGGTTTGCCGGTCACGAGGCCGACCTGGGACAGTTCCAGCCGCCGCAACAGGTCGAGCACTTCGATGACTTTCTGGTACTGCACCGTGGCGTCACCGCGCACGATGATCGGAAAGTCCGGGTTCTGGGCCTTCTCGATGCGTAAGCGCTCTTCCAGCTCGGCCAGCGTCACCGGGTAGGCGTCGAGGAACACCTGGCCGCCGTCATTCACCGAAATCGCCTTGGTCTTGGCCTCGGACAACGACACCGAGGCGCTGGCCTTCGGCAGGTTGATCTGGATGCCCGACACCTGCGCCGTGGCGGTCAGGATGAACATCACCAGCACCACCATGAGCACGTCCACCAGCGGCGTGATGTTGATGCTGTCCACGGCCGCGTCATCGTCGTCATCGTGTGAAGCATTTACGCTAGCCATCTCGATCCCCTCAGGCCGGTACGAACGATTGGGCGTGATGGTCGCGGCGATGGGCCGACTCACCGGCCTGGCCTTCACCATGCATTTCCGCCAGGCGGGTGATGAACTCGTCGACGAACACCCGCATGTCGGCGCTGACTTCCTTGTTGCGGGTGATCAGGCGGTTGTAGCCAAACAGCGCGGGGATCGCGACGAACAGGCCCATGGCGGTGGCGAGCAACGCGGCGGCCATGCCGGGGGCGATGGCGTTGATGTTCACGTCACCGGCCATCGCCGTGCCGAGGAACACCACCATGATCCCCAGCACAGTGCCGAGCAGGCCGATGTAGGGCCCGCCGGCGATGGCGTTGGACAGGGTCGAGAGCTTCGAACTCAGCAGTTGGTTTTCCCGGGTCCGCACGCCGTCCATGGAGCAACGAATCGCCTCGATGGTGGCGGCCGACACCGACGAGGTATCGGCGCCCTGCTCGCGCCGGGTGCGGATCTCCTTGACGGCCACCAGGTACAGGCGCCACAGCGAGGAATGCTGCAGGCGCTGGGCGAGGTCCTGATCGTCGGCGAACATTTCCAGGCGCGTGCCGATCCTGGCGAACTGCTCGCGAAAGGCCTGGTTGGCCGCGCTGAGACGGCTGACCATGCGGTTCTTGCGGATCATGATGATCCACGACTGGAACATCATCAGCACCAGCACCGCGATGATCACCCAGGCGTCCAGCGGCACGGCGTTCAACAGGAACCCCAGGCTGCCGAAACCGAAACCGGACTGCTCTTCATCGACGCCGTAGGCCACTAGTTTCGATTCGGCGCCCTGGGCGTTCGCATCGGCCAGCAACAGCGGTGCCGGACGAGCGACCTTGGAAAGGCGTGCTTCGTCCATGGCCCCGCTGAACGGTGCGAACGCACCGGCCGTGACGTCGGCGCCCAGCGCAATCGGCGAATTGAATGCCGGCATCGCCACGGCGAGGCTCGCGCTCTCGCGGCCGTTGACGTACAGCACCACCCGGTCACCCGAGGCAGTCAAGGCCAGGTGTTGCCATTGGCCGGGGTTCAGCGGCTGGGTCGAGACCGCCCGCTGGCCATCGATCGCCACGAACGGCACGCCCTGGTTCACCCCCACCAGCAGGCTGGCGGCGCCTTCTTGGCGGGCCAGGACGATCTGCTCGCCGCCGGCCTGGTCCTGGCGCAGCCAGGTGCTGAACGTGAATGCCGCGCCGGCATTGTGTTGCAGCGAGGGGCTGGCGGGCAGCAGCAGCGGCTGGCCGCCGAACTGCAAGGCACGACCGATCACGCCATCGATGCTGGTGCCCGTTGCGCCCTGGGCATTGTTGCCGTAGGCGGTGGTGTCACGGGGCGGCACGCCGGTGGCGCCGTCGAAGTGGTACAGCGCGGTGTAGTCCGGATCGAACGTCAGCTGGCCGCTGCCGGTGGCCGGCGCTTTCTGGTTGCCGTAGTACATCCACAGGTCCTGGCGTTGACCGCCCTCCACGCTCGGCACATCGACCCAGATCAGCGCCATGCCCATCAACGGGTCGAAGCTTTCGATCTGGTGGTTGAGCACGGTCTTGTCGTCGGCACTGACGAAACGCAGGTCCGAGCCATCGTCCTTGACGCCGTCGAAAGTGAAGTTGCCGGTGTGCAGGCGCACCAGCAACGCCGTGCGGCCCAGGGCCTGGGCGATGGCGGCGCCCTGGGGCGTGGTGTCCACGGAAATCTGTTTGCGGTAGTGCCAATCGTCCTGCCACCAGGCATTGGCGGTCGCCGGAAGCACCAGCCCCAGGCAGATAAACACGGATAACAATAAGCGTTGCATGGACATGACTCCTGGGTTCAAAACGTCGCTTGCAGGTTGAAATGCAGGCGCGATTCCTGTTTCGAGGTGTTCGGCCCGTCGAGCAGCGGAAAGCCCCAATCGAGGCTGCCGGACAGCCATTTGCTCAGGCTCGCCCGGGTGCCGAGGCCAACGCTGGCGAGGGCGTAGTCGGCGTCCTGGTCGGGCAGCTCGTCACGCAGGTACAACTGCGCACCCTCGGCGAAGGCGTAGAAACGCCACTCCTGGACATAGCTGCCGAGGAACTTGGCCAGGGACGGTGTGCGCAGCTCCTGGGACAACAGGTAGCCATCGTCGCCGGTGCGTTCGGCCGCCAGGTAACCGCGTATGGATGTGGCGCCGCCGGCAGAGAATTGCTCGTTCGAGACCAGCGGCCCGGAAGCCAATTGGAATGCCGCTTTGGATGCGCTCTGCCAGTCGTTGCCGAAGGTGAAGGTGTAGTTGCCGTCGCCCTTGAGCACGGCAAAGCTGGGGCTGGCGCGGTAGCGCTTGTAGTCGAAGTCTTCGTCGGAACTGCCGTAGCCCAGCAAGCTGCGCGTACCCGCCACCAGGCTCAGGCCCAGGCCCAACTGGCTGCTTTCGGTGTAGCGCAGGCCGTTATAGGCGAAGGTAAAAGGCGCGTACTTGAGCGGTGCCTTGTCGCTGGAGCCACCCAGGCTCAGCTCTTCATCGAAGTCCTTGAAATCCACGCCAACGGAGAACGTGTTGGCCCAGGTTGGACTCGACGGGAGGCTGTAGATCGCCGAAACGCCATAGGAGTGGCCCTTGCCCAGCACGTTGCTGCCGCCGACGGTCGCCACGTTGCTGTCGGACTGGTAGCCAGAGAACTGCACGCTCCAGCGATCGTCCAACGGCGCCGTGTAGGAGCCCGACCAGACCTTGGCGTTTGCGGTGTCCTGAGGGGCGGTGAAGAAGGTCAGCGAAACGCTGTGGCCCAGTTGCCAGAGGTTGTTGTAGCCGAGGCTGGCGACGGTGCGCAGTTTTTCCGTGTCGGCGCTGTAATCGTTGTTCAGCCCGAGGCTGGCTTGCCAAGGGTTCTGGTCTTCGACCTGCAAGTCCACGTCCATGGTGCCGGGCCGCTGGCCTTCGCGCACCAGCGGCATCACCTGACGCCCCGGGGTCTTGTTCAAGCGCGCCAGTTCTGCCTGGACCTGGGCGAAATCGGGCACCTCGCCCTCCTTCAGGGCCGGCACGTCGTCACGGATTTCCACCGGCGAATAATGCTTGGCCCCCACCACTCGCACGCGACCGACCTTGGTTTCGCTGACTTGCAGATAGACGATGCCGTCTTCGACCTTCTGCTCGGGCAGTTCGACGAACACCGATTGATAGCCGCGCGCCTGATAGACCTTTTGCAAGGCGTCGCGAGCCCCTTCGATGTCGCTCAAGGCCTTTTGCGGGCCGAGGAAAGGGTACACCGCTTCCTCGATAGCCCGGGCATCGAGCACGGTGTTGCCGCGCACGAAGTATTCGTTCACGTCCACCCGCCGCGCCGCAGCCGCCTCGGCCTCCTGCCCGCCTTCGGCCGCGAATGCCGACGGCCCGCCGACCGCCAGTAGCAACCAGCCCCACACCGCCGGCCGCGCTTTGAAGAAATGCTCCACACCACCCCCTGAATTCAAGATACGGCTCAATTGCTGGCAGTCGATGTCGTGGCGTGCCGGGCCAGCCAGGTGTGCAACAGCGCGAAGTTCAAGGAGAACTCCGGCATTTGCAGCAAGGCGCCACAGAACACTTCACCGATGATTTTCTCGATGAGCCTCACCGCCCGCGCATCGCCCAGCAGCGTGGCGAGGTCTTTGCTCAACACGTTGAAGCTCCAGACCTTCTGGTTCAGGTCGAGGCCGACGAACCAGCGGAACAGCAGGTTGTAATTGAGTTGTTCGTAGAGTTGCTGCTCGCTGGGCACCGAATAGAGCAGTTGCAGCAAGAGGATGTGCATGGCGGTCTGCGGCGCGATGAGCATCTCGGCATCGGCGTTGAGACCCTGCAATACGTCGCGATGGTCGTCGAGCAAGTCGTCGATCTGCGGACGCAGCAGGACCAGCGAATGGCCCTGCGGAATGTAGCTGGACACTTCCTTGCGCGCGCCCTGCCAGTCATCCTGGGAAACGATCCAGACCCACGGCGCGCCGTAGCGGTACACCGAAACCGGCTGCTTGCGCGCCGCCTCGACGATTTTCGACAGCCGCTGGTCAAGCTCCTGCATGCCCACTTTCGAATAACGTTCCATAGTCCCCATCGCCCTCACTCCCGGCTTCGCGCCCCGGCTCCAAACGACCCCAGAGGGGCCCCTCGAACACGTCACACAGGCATGACGGGAATGGCGATGTGCTACCGAACTTTTGTCATGAAAGCTTCATTCTTTGGCAAATGGAGGGGGTGTGGTGGGTGACTGAGCAGGTGCTTGAAAGCGGTTCTCGGGTGCTCACACCTAAGCAACGCCAGGCGCAGGTTTTGTGAGCATCCCCTACTTATTTGTGGGAGCGGGCTTGCCCGCGAAAGCGGTCTGTCTGGGCCGGTGATGCTGGCTGGGCTGGCCCCTTCGCGGGCAAGCCCGCTCCCACAGGGGATCTTTGGCTGGCGCAGGTTTTGTGGACATGCCCCATTTAATTGTGGGAGCGGGCTTACTCGCGAAGGCGGTTTGTCTGGGCCGACGATGTTGGCTGGGACGGCGTCTTCGCGGGCAAGCCCGCTCCCACAGGGGGATCTTTGACTGGCGCAGGTTTTGTGGACATGTCCCAATTTAATTGTGGGAGCGGGCTTGCTCGCGAAGGCGGTTTGTCTGGGCCGGTGATGCTGGCTGGGACGACCTCTTCGCGGGCAAGCCCGCTCCCACAGGGGGATCTTTGACTGGCGCAGGTTTTGTGGACATCCCCCATTTAATTGTGGGAGCGGGCTTGCTCGCGAAGGCGGTTTGTCTGGGCCGGTGATGCTGGCTGGGACGGCCTCTTCGCGGGCAAGCCCGCTCCCACAGGGGATCTTTGGCTGGCGCAGGTTTTGTGGACATGCCCCATTTAATTGTGGGAGCGGGCTTGCTCGCGAAGGCGGTTTGTCTGGGCCGATGATGTTGGCTGGGACGGCGTCTTCGCGGGCAAGCCCGCTCCCACAGGGGCTTTGACTGGCGCAGGTTTTGTGAACGCCCTGCTCGCGATTCAGTGGATCCCTCGTCTATTGATGTTGGACTTGCACCATCGAGTTCACCTGCACTCGGGCCTGCATGTGTTCCGCCCCGCCACCGCGACGCATGCCGCGTACAGGGCAGGCGTCGAGGTAGTCCAGGCCGACGGCCAGTTTCAGGTGACGGTCGGGGCGGGTCAGGCGGTTGGTGATGTCGAAGCTGTACCAGCCATCGTCCAGCCAGGCCTCGGCCCAGGCATGGCTGGCCAGGTGATGTTCATCGTCGGTGCACAGGTAGCCCGAGACATAGCGCGCCGGAATTCCCAGGCTGCGGGCGCAGGCCAGGAATGCATGGGTATGGTCCTGGCACACCCCCGCGCCACCGGCGAAGGCTTCCGCCGCCGTACTGTTCACCGCCGTGGTGCCGAGGCTGTAGGGCATTCGCGTGACCAGCCCGTCCATCAAGTCGGCCAGCGCCGCACGGTCGCGGCGCCCGGCACATTGCTCAAGGGCGAACGCACTGAGGGCCTCGTCGGCGAGCGTCAGCCGGCTGGTACGCAGGTACGGCAGCGGTGACTGGTCATCGGGTTCCTTTTCCACCGACTGATCGATTTCCACCTCGCCATAAGCGCTCAGCACCAGCGCGCCGTGGGGTTCGTCCATGGTCATCACGTGCAGGATGTTGCCGTACGGGTCGAGCTGGCTGCGCACCAGGCGCGGCAGTTCCAGGTGCCACTCCAGGATGCGCTGGCGCGGGGTGTCCCGGGGCGTCAGGCGCAGGAACTGGATGCTGGTGCAGACTTCATCGGCATAACGGTAAGTGGTGTCGTGGCGTATGGACAGTTTCATACGACCTCCAGGTAAGACTCATGAACGGTCTGGCCCAGGTGGCGCACCTGGCCAATAAGGTCGGTCAGCCATTGATGCAGGCCCGATGCGAGGATCTCGTCGATTCCCGAATAGCGCAGGCGCGCATGCAACTCCGCCGCCAGACGCTGGGCTGGCCGGCCGTTGTGGCCCGGCAGGCTGGCGAGGATCTGGTCCAGTTCCTCGATGCAGGCCAGCAACGAACGCGGGACATCGGCACGCAGCAGCAACATCTCCGATACCTGCTCGGCATTGGGCGCATTACGGTAGATCTCGTTGAACGCCTCGAACGACGACAACGCCCGCAGCAAGGCGCTCCACTGGTAGTAACCACGGGCCGAATTGTCGCTGACCTCCTCCGACTCCTCGCCGAACATTTCGTAGCGTGCATCCAGCAGGCGCAAGGTGTTGTCCGCCCGCTCGATAAAGGTGCCGAGACGAATGAAGCTGTAGGCGTCGTTGCGCATGATGGTGCCCGACGTCGCGCCGCGGAACAGGTGCGAGCGCTCCTTGACCCACTCGCAGAAATGGCTGATGCCGTAGCGGCCCAGGCCGTTGCTGGCGATGTTGCGCATTTCCAGCCAGGTGGCGTTGATGTTCTCCCACATGTCGGCGGTGATTCGTCCGCGCACCGCGTGGGCATTGGTCCTTGCGGCCCGCAGGCAACTGTAGATGCTGCCGGGATTGGTTTCGTCCAGGGCGAAGAAATGCAGCATGTGCTCGCTGTTGAGGGCGTCATAGCGCGCGTTGTAATCGTCCAGGGTGCCGGCGGCCAACAACGACATGGCCAGCTCGGCGTGCCCGTCGCCGCGCCCGGCCTGAGGCATCAGCGACAGCGAATAACTGACTTCGAGCATGCGCGCCAGGTTCTCGGCGCGCTCCAGGTAACGGGACATCCAGTAGAGGTCCGAAGCGGTTCTTGAAAGCATGTCTTAGTCCTCCACGACCCAGGTGTCTTTGGTGCCGCCGCCCTGGGACGAATTCACCACCAGCGAGCCTTCGCGCAGTGCCACGCGGGTCAGGCCGCCGGGCACCAGGCGGGTTTCCTTGCCCGACAGCACGAACGGACGCAAGTCGATGTGCCGGGGCGCGATCCCGCTCTCGACAAAGGTCGGGCACGTGGACAGGCTCAGGGTCGGTTGGGCGATGTAGGCTTCGGGTCGAGCCTTGAGGCGAGCGCGGAAGTCCTCGATCTCCGCTGCCGTGGCGGCCGGCCCCACCAACATGCCGTAGCCGCCGGAACCCTGGGTTTCCTTGACCACCAGGTCCGGCAGGTTGGCCAGTACATGGGACAGGTCCTGGGGCTTGCGGCATTGCCAGGTCGGCACGTTCTTCAGGATCGGTTCTTCGGTGAGGTAGAAGCGGATCATCTCGTCGACATAGGGGTAGATCGACTTGTCGTCGGCGACGCCGGTGCCGACCGCATTCGCCAACACCACATTGCCGGCACGGTAGACGGCGATCAGCCCTGGCACCCCCAGCATCGAGTCGGGGTTGAACGACAGCGGGTCGAGGAAGGCATCGTCGAGACGGCGATAGATCACATCCACCTGCTGCGGGCCTGCCGTGGTGCGCATGTACACGTGGTCGTCGCGCACGAACAGGTCGGCGCCCTCCACCAGTTCCACGCCCATTTCCCGGGCCAGGAACGCGTGTTCGAAATAGGCGCTGTTGAAGCGGCCCGGGGTTAGCACCACGGCAGTGGGGTTGTCCAGGGGGCTGGAGCGCTTGAGGGTATCGAGCAACAGGTTCGGGTAATGATCGATGGGGGCCACGCGCTGGGCGGCGAACAGCTCGGGGAACAGGCGCATCATCATTTTGCGGTCTTCGAGCATGTAGCTCACGCCGCTGGGCGTGCGCAGGTTGTCTTCCAGCACGTAGTAACTGCCGTCACCGTCGCGCACCAGGTCGACCCCAGCGATGTGGGCGTAGATGCCCCGGTGCAGGTTCAGGCCCTGCATCGCGATCTGGTAACCCTCGTTGGCGAGCACCTGCTCGGGCGGGATGATGCCTTCCTTGAGGATGCGTTGGCCGTGATAGATGTCGGCCAGGAACATGTTCAGGGCCTGGACCCGCTGAATGCAGCCGCGTTCGACGGTCCGCCATTCGCTGGCCTTGATGCTGCGGGGGATGATGTCGAAGGGGATCAGCCGTTCGGTGCCCTGCTCATCGCCGTAGAGGGTGAAGGTGATACCGGCGCGGTGAAACAACAGGTCGGCTTCGCGCCGGCGTTGTTCGAGCAATTCGTGGGGCGTGTCCGCCAGCCAGCGTGAGAAGGCCTGGTAATGCGGGCGGCAGTCACCCTTGGCGTCATACATTTCATCAAAAAAAGCGTGGGGCATAGCCAACTCCCAGCCGCGTTCTACACGGCATTTCTTATCACTGCGTCATTCCAATGGTTCGGCCTTGCCTGGTTTTAATCAGCCCCTGTTTCTGCGAGCCCCTCTAATTGCAGCGGTCTCTGAACTGGCCTTTGCGTCTGGATGACGAGCGCCCCCTGGTTGAATCTGCGCGGTAATGGGCTCCTTGGGGTTTAGTCCTCTTGCGGTGGTTGCTGGATGAACCTTAGCAATCGCTGTGCCTAACCGGTTTTGGCGGGGAAAACCTGGGCGAATGTTCGCTAATGCGAAGGTGATTTGCGTGGTGCGGGTCGAAATCCGGCCTGCGGGGATGAAACGTTCAGCTCCTGCCGTCGGTGTGTCGCCTGGAACGGGTCGAATAGGTGCAATACGACGGGTAACCAGCGCTCGTTGCACCGAAAGAGGGACATTATTTCCAGAGGATAGTCGGCCTTTGGCCTTTTTGTGGCCGCGAAGCCTGTTGTTACAGATTGCCCCTCACCGTGCACCCTCCCCGATCCCTCCTTTTGTCGCCCCTTGGAAACATTCTGAAAGCCACCTCTTGCGCTTACAGTATTATGGTATACCATCATACGCACAGACTTCCTTCACCCTCCTATGGAGCAGCTCATGAGTTTCGAAATTCGCAAGATCGTCAGCTATGTCGAAGAAACCTTCATCGAAGGCGGCAAGGCCACGGATAAGCCGGTGACCATGGTCGGGTTGGCGGTGGTCATGAAGAACCCGTGGCTGGGCCGTGGTTTTGTCGAGGACCTGAAGCCGGAGATCCGTGCCAATTGCTCCGACCTCGGCGCGCTGATGGTCGAGCGTCTGGTGGGCATCATCGGTGGTGCGCAAAAGATCGAAGCCTACGGCAAGGCCGCCGTGGTCGGTGCCGACGGTGAAATCGAACACGCGTCCGCCGTCATCCACACCCTGCGCTTCGGCAATCACTACCGTGAAGCGGTCAAGGCCAAGAGCTACCTGAGCTTCACCAACAAGCGCGGCGGCCCGGGCACTTCGATCCAGATTCCGATGATGCACAAGGACGACGAAGGCCTGCGCTCGCACTACATCACCCTGGAAATGCAGATCGAAGACGCCCCGCGCGCCGACGAAATCGTCGTGGTCCTGGGCTGCGCCGATGGCGGTCGCCTGCATCCGCGTATCGGTAACCGCTACATCGACCTGGAAGAACTGGCCGCCGAGAATGCGCAGTAATCCAGCCTGGGCAACCACAATAAAAAAGGCATGCAGGAGCGCTCCATGATTCGGCTCACCGCTGAACTCACCCCGGCCGGCACCAGTTACCTGGCGACCGGCCAAGGCCAGCCCGTGGTACTGATCCACGGCGTGGGCCTGAACAAAGAAATGTGGGGCGGCCAAGTCGTCGGCCTGGCCACGAAGTACCGTGTCATCGCCTACGACATGCTCGGCCATGGCGCCAGCCCGCGCCCGCAGAACGGCACGTCGTTGCTGGGCTACGCCGATCAGTTGCTGGAGCTGCTCGATCACCTGCAACTGCCCCAGGCCACGGTCATCGGCTTTTCCATGGGTGGCCTGGTGGCCCGTGCGTTTGCCTTGCATTATCCGCAACGCCTGCAAGGCCTGGTGGTGCTCAACAGCGTGTTCAACCGCAGTGCCGAGCAGCGCGCCGGGGTCATCGCCCGCACCGCCCAGGCCGCGGAGCACGGCCCGGACGCCAACGCCGAGGCCGCCTTGTCGCGCTGGTTCAGTCGCGAATACCAGGCAGCCAACCCGGCGCAGATCGCCGCGCTGCGCCAGACCCTGGCGCAGAACGACCCGCAAGGCTACCTGACCACCTACGAATTGTTCGCCACCCAGGACATGTACCGCGCCGACGACCTGGGCAGCATCCAGGTGCCGACGTTGATTGCCACTGGCGAACTGGACCCGGGCTCGACCCCGGAAATGGCCGAGCAACTGGCCGCGCGCATTCCCGGTGCCGACGTTGCCGTGCTCCCCGAGCAACGGCATATGATGCCGGTAGAATCGCCGCGCCTGGTCAATCAGTTGCTGCTGCAATTTCTCGACAAGGCGTACGCCCGACCCAATCCAATCAAGGGGATCGTTGCATGACTCTCGCACGCTTTTCGATGTGCATCGGCGGTGAATGGGTCGATGCCCTGTCCGGCAAGACCTTCGAAAGCCTGAACCCGGCGCTCGCGCAAGCCTGGGCCGAACTGCCCGACGCTGGCGAAGCCGATGTCGAGCGTGCCGTGCAGGCGGCGCAGACCGCCTTCGACAGCCCGGCATGGCGCGGCCTGACCGCCACCGCTCGCGGCAAGTTGCTGCGGCGCCTGGGCGACCTGATCGCCGAGAACAAAGAACAACTGGCCCAGCTGGAAAGCCGCGACAACGGTAAGTTGATCCGCGAAACCCGTGGCCAGGTCGGTTACCTGCCGGAGTTCTTTCACTACACCGCGGGCCTGGCCGACAAGCTCGAAGGCGGCACCCTGCCCCTCGACAAACCGGACCTGTTTGCCTACACCGTGCACGAAGCCATGGGCGTGGTCGCAGCGATCATCCCCTGGAACAGCCCGCTGTACCTGACCGCGATCAAGCTGGCCCCGGCGCTGGCCGCCGGCAACACCATCGTGATCAAGCCTTCCGAACACGCCTCGGCGACGATCCTGGAACTGGCCCGCCTGGCGCTGGAAGCCGGGATCCCGCCTGGCGTGGTCAACGTCGTGACCGGCTACGGCCCGAGCACCGGCGCGGCCCTGACCCGCCACCCGCTGGTGCGCAAGATTGCCTTCACCGGTGGCGCGGCCACGGCCCGTCATGTGGTGCGCAGCAGCGCCGAGAACTTCGCCAAGCTGTCCCTGGAACTGGGGGGCAAGTCGCCGAATATCATCTTCGCCGACGCCGACCTCGACAGCGCTATCAACGGGGCAATCGCGGGTATCTACGCGGCCTCGGGGCAAAGCTGCGTGTCCGGCTCGCGGCTGCTGGTGCAGGACGAGATCTACGACGAGTTCGTCTCGCGGCTGGAGGAACGCGCCAAGCGCATCCGCCTCGGCAATCCGCAGGACGACGACAGTGAAATGGGCCCGATGGCCACCGCGCAGCAACTGGCCGTGGTCGAAGGCCTGGTGGCCGATGCCATCGCCGAAGGCGCGCGCCTGCGCTTCGGTGGCAAGCGTGCGCAGCAGCTGGGTGACGGCTGGTTCTATGAGCCAACCCTGTTCGAATGCGACCGCAATTCCATGAAGATCATGCAGGAAGAAGTCTTCGGCCCGGTGGCCTCGGTCATCCGGTTCAAGGACGAAGCCGAGGCCCTGGCGATTGCCAACGACTCGCAGTTCGGCCTCGCCGCCGGCATCTGGACCCGCGACCTGGGCCGTGCCCATCGCCTGGCCCGTGACGTGCGCTCCGGGATCATCTGGGTCAACACCTACCGCGCGGTCTCGGCCATGGCGCCGATCGGCGGCTTCAAGAACAGCGGTTATGGACGCGAAAGCGGCATCGATTCGGTGCTGGCCTACACCGAGCTGAAAACGGTGTGGATCAACCTTTCCCAGGCTCCCATGCCTGACCCGTTCGTGATGCGCTAGGAGTCCTGAGAAATGATCGAACCCGGCATTTACAAAGAAGTCATGGGCTCCTTCCCATCCGGCGTCACCGTGGTCACGACCCTGGACCCGGACGGGAACATCGTCGGCATCACCGCCAGTGCGTTCAGCGCCCTGTCGATCGATCCGGCGCTGGTGCTGTTCTGCCCCAACTATGCCTCCGACACCTACCCGATCCTGCGCGACAGCAAGCAGTTCGCCATCCACCTGCTGTCCGCCGACCAGACCGCCGAAGCGTACGCGTTCGCCGGCAAGGGCAAGGACAAGGCCAACGGCATCGATTGGCACCTGAGCGACCTCGGGAACCCGATCCTGGCCAAGGCCACGGCGATCATCGAGTGTGAGCTGTGGCGCGAATACGACGGCGGCGACCACGCCATTATCGTTGGCGCCGTGAAGCACCTGATCCTGCCCGAGCAGGCGGTCACGCCGATGATCTACCACAAGGGCAAGCTCGGCGCTCTGCCCGCGCTGGGTTGAACAGGCCAAGAGGGTCCTGAGCCGAACCTTGTTGTGGCGAGGGGATTTATCCCCGCTGGGGCGCGAAGCGGCCCTGAAGCTGTTGCCCCGGTGCGTCAGGTCAACTGAGCAGGCAGGTTTTGGGGCTGCTGCGCAGCCCAACGGGGATAAATCCCCTCGCCACAGGGAGCCAGAAGTGACTTTTCTATCTTTATTTCAGGAGCCGGCATGAGCCCAGCAGCCTTGCAACTGTTCCGCCAGCAGGCCTATATCGACGGCCAATGGCTCGAGGCGCCCGATGGCGCTTGCCAGGACATTTTCAACCCGGCCAATGGCGAGTTGATCGGCCGGGTGCCAAACCTGGGCGCCGCCCACGCTCGCCAGGCCATCGCCGCGGCCAACAAGGCTTGGCCAGCCTGGCGCGGGCTGACCGCCAAGGCCCGCAGCCAGGCCCTCAAGCGCTGGCACGGGCTGATGCTTGAACACGCCGACGCGCTGGCAGAAATCCTCACCCTCGAACAAGGCAAGCCGTTGGCCGAAGCCAAGGGCGAGATTCTCTACGCCGCCAGCTTCATCGAATGGTTTGCCGAAGAAGCCAAGCGCATCTACGGCGACACCATCCCCAGCCACAAGGACGATGCGCGCATTGTGGTGAGCAAGGAGCCCATCGGTGTGGTGGCCGCCATCACGCCCTGGAACTTCCCTGCTGCGATGATCACCCGCAAGGCCGGCCCGGCCCTCGCCGCGGGCTGCCCGTGCATCGTCAAGCCCGCGCCGGAGACGCCGTTCTCGGCCCTGGCGATGGCGGTCCTGGCGGAACAGGCCGGGATCCCGGCCGGTATTTTCAACGTGATCACCGGCGACGCCGTGGCCATCGGCGGCGAGCTGACCAGCAGCCCGCAGGTGCGCAAGCTCTCGTTCACCGGCTCCACGGCCATCGGCAAGTTGCTCATGGCCCAGTGCGCACCGACCCTGAAAAAGGTCTCGCTGGAGCTGGGCGGTAACGCCCCCTTCATCGTGTTTGACGACGCCGACCTGGAACGGGCCGTGGACGGTGCGCTGGTCGCCAAGTTCCGCAATGCCGGGCAGACCTGCGTTTGTGTCAATCGCTTCCTGGTCCAGGACGGCATCCACGATGCCTTCGTCGCACGCTTGTCCGAGCGGGTGGCCCAACTGACCGTCGGCAACGGCTTCGAGGCAGGCGTGACCCAGGGCCCGTTGATCAACGAACGGGCCGTCGCCAAGGTCGAGGAGCACGTGCAGGACGCCCTCGCCCACGGCGCCCGGTTGCTTTGCGGTGGCGAACGGCATGCCCTGGGCCATGGGTTCTTCCAGCCGACGGTTCTGGCCGGCGTGACCCCGCAAATGAAAGTCGCCCGGGACGAAACCTTCGGGCCCCTGGCGGCGGTTTTTCGCTTCGCCACCGAAGCGCAAGCCGTGCAGATGGCCAACGACACCGACTCCGGCCTCGCCGCCTATTGCTACACCCGCGACCTGGGCCGCGCCTGGCGCATGAGCGAGGCGCTGGAGTACGGCATGGTGGGCATCAATGAGGGCCTGATCTCCACCGAGGTCGCCCCGTTCGGCGGGATCAAGACCTCGGGCCTGGGCCGCGAAGGCTCCCGATATGGCATCGACGATTACCTGGAACTCAAATACACCCTCATGGGTGGACTCCAAGACAGTGGGAGCATGGCGCGATGAGCAACGACAAGTACGAACAGGGCCTCAGGATCCGCACCCAGGTGCTCGGCGAGGCCTACGTCAAGCGCTCCATCGAGAACGCCGACGACTTCACCCGACCGTTGCAGGAAATGGTCACCGAATACTGCTGGGGCCATGTATGGGGGCGCGAGGGCTTGTCCCTCAAGGAGCGCAGCATGATCAACCTGGCGATGATCTCGGCGCTCAATCGCCCGCACGAACTCAAGCTGCATGTGCGTGGCGCCTTGCGTAACGGCCTGAGTCGTGAGCAAATACGCGAAATTTTGCTTCAGGTCGGTATCTATTGCGGCGTTCCCGCAGCGGTAGACAGTTTCCGACTTGCCCGTGAAGCCTTTGCCGAAGCCGACGCCGAGGCCTCCAGTCAACCTTCGGCTGTTTGACCTGACCGTGCAGATGTTGCCCGTTGGGCATGGACAGCCTTACTACAGAGCGGACCCCATGAAACGCCTGCCACTCGACGACAGCTTCAAGGTCAATCGCAACCCCGTTACCCTGCGCGAAATCGTGCTGGATAAATTGCGAAGCGCCATCATGAACTTCCAGCTTTTGCCGGGAGATCGCCTGGTCGAGCGTGACCTGTGCGATCGCCTGGGCGTGAGCCGCACGTCGGTGCGCGAAGCCCTGCGCCATCTCGAATCCGAAGGCCTGGTGGAATTCGCCGACGCCAAGGGGCCGCGGGTCGCGATCATCACCCTGGCCGACGCCGTCGACATCTATGAGCTGCGCTGCGTGCTGGAAGGCCTGATCGTCCAGTTGTTCACCCTGCGGGCCAAGGCCAAGGACATCAAGGCCCTCGAGCGCGCCCTCGAGGAAAACCGCCAGGCCCTCAAGGAGGGCGAGCTGCAACAGGTGATCGATTCGGTGCAGGGCTTCTACGACGTGCTGCTCGAAGGCTCCGGCAACCATGTGGCGGCCACCCAGCTACGGCAGTTGCAGGCACGCATCAGCTACCTGCGGGCGACGTCCGTGTCCCAGCAAAACCGCCGCGGCGCGAGCAACCAGGAAATGGAACGCATGGTCGAGGCGATCAAGAGCGGCGATCCGCTGGCCGCCCACCAGGCCTCGGTGGACCACGTGCGCGCGGCAGCCAAGGTGGCGCTGGAGTACCTCAAGCGCAAGCAGGAAGAAACCGGCGACATCCCCGAGATCACCGCGCCCATCGCCCTGAAAGAACCTCGCATAGGCCACTGACATGTTCAGCCCGAGCTTTTGTCCAAAGTGTGGCGGCAGTGACCTGAATCACCGCCTGCCAGCGGGCGATACCCATGAACGGCTGATGTGCGACGGCTGTGGCTACATCCACTACGTCAATCCGAAGATCATCGCCGGCTGCATCATCGAGCAGGACGGCAAGTACCTGTTGTGCCAGCGCGCCATTCCACCACGTCCCGGCACCTGGACCCTGCCGGCCGGGTTCATGGAAGGCAACGAGACCACCGAGCAGGCGGCGCTGCGCGAAGTCTGGGAAGAAACCGGCGTGCGCGCCGACATCGTCTCGCCCTACTCGATCTTCAGCGTGCCGAAGATCAGTGAGGTCTACATCATCTTCCGCGCCGTCGCGTTGGAGATCACCGGCCAGTTCGGCCCCGAAACCCTCGCCTGCCAATTCTTCGCCCCGCAGGACATCCCTTGGGACAGCATCTATTACCCGGCCATCCGGCAGATCCTCGAACGCTACATCGAGGAACGCCAGGCCGGCGTCTATGGCATCTACATCGGCAACGACGACAGCGGCAAGATCCACTTCATTCGTTGATCACCCTTGTGGAGCCCAGCCTGTGAAATCCTCTGTGGGAGCGAGCTTGCTCGCGATGGCGGTGAGTCAGTAGATGATTTTTTTCTGACCCACCGCCATCGCAAGCAAGCTCGCTCCCACAGTGAATGATCTGGCATCCATGCCTACACAGGCGCCACGCCCTCGACAATGATCACTTCGGCCTGGGCCACGTCCTTGCGGTGGCGCTTGGCCTCCTGATACTGCGGCGAGTGATAGCACGCCACCGCCTGTTCGTACGAGTCGAACTCGATCACCACGCTGCGCTGCGGCGTCGCCCTGCCTTCCATTGCCTCGCTGCGCCCGCCGCGAGCCAGCATGCGCGCGCCATACAAGGCGAACGCCGCAGGCGCCCGCTGGGTGTATTGGCTGTATTGATCGGGGTCGGTGACATCCACATGAGCAATCCAGTACGCCTTCATAGTGACCTCTCGGTTTATTTTGTATTATGGTATACCACAAGTTGTTTTCATCAAGCACTCCATAAAGCACAAGAGAGCCCGACATGGCCTTTAACAGCATTCAGGAAATCATCGAAGACTACCGCTTGGGCAAGATGGTGTTGCTGGTGGATGACGAAGACCGCGAGAACGAAGGCGACCTGCTGCTCGCCGCCGACTGCTGCAACGCCCAGGCCATCAGCTTCATGGCCCGGGAAGCCCGTGGGCTGATCTGCCTGACCCTGACCGACGAGCATTGCCAGCGCCTGGGCCTCGAACAGATGGTGCCAAGCAACGGCAGTGTGTTCAGCACCGCGTTCACAGTGTCCATCGAAGCCGCCACAGGCGTGACCACCGGTATTTCCGCCGCCGACCGGGCTCGCACCGTCGCGGCCGCCGTGGCGGCTGATGCCGGCCCTGCCGATATCGTGCAACCGGGGCATATCTTTCCGCTGCGCGCCAAGGAAGGTGGCGTGCTGACCCGCGCCGGGCACACCGAAGCCGGTTGCGACCTGGCGCGCCTGGCGGGTTTCACGCCCGCTTCGGTGATCGTCGAAGTGATGAACGATGACGGCACCATGGCCCGCCGTCCGGACCTGGAAATCTTCGCCCGCAAACACGGCATCAAGATCGGCACCATCGCCGACCTGATCCACTACCGCCTGAGCACCGAGCACACCGTGGTGCGCATCGGTGAGCGTGAGTTGCCGACAGTGCATGGCACCTTCCGCCTGTTCACCTTTGAGGATCGCATCGAGGGTGGCGTGCACATGGCGATGGTGATGGGCGACATTCGTCGCGACGAACCGACCCTGGTGCGGGTGCACGTGATCGACCCGCTGCGGGACCTGGTGGGCGCCGAATACAACGGCCCGTCCAACTGGACGCTGTGGGCCGCCCTGCAACGGGTCGCCGAGGAAGGTAGTGGCGTGGTGGTCGTGCTGGCCAACCACGAATCGTCCCAGGCGCTGCTCGAACGCGTTCCACAGCTCACCCAGCCTCCCAGGCAGTTCAGCCGATCCCAATCGCGCATCTACTCTGAAGTAGGCACCGGCGCGCAGATTCTCCAGGACCTGGGCGTCGGCAAGTTGCGACACCTGGGACCACCGCTCAAGTATGCGGGGTTGACGGGGTATGACCTGGAGGTGGTGGAGAGCATTCCGTTTACCGGATGAGCCGAAGCTAACGCGGATCACTGTGGGAGCGGGCTTGCTCGCGAAGGCGGCCTTCGAGGGACAGCCATTTGCAGGTCTACCGCCTTCGCGAGCAAGCCCGCTCCCACACGGGGATCACCGCCGGGGCTGAGTATTCATTCACAGGAAGATAGAAAAAATCTGTCCTCAGGCAGATAACCGGTAAGGCAAAGTGCTTGCAGAAAGTTTGGAATACCATAATATGATATTCCATAGACCGAACGCTCCAGCCAAGCGCACCCGGCAGGGAACGCGCATTCAACCCGCCCTTGGCACGGTCAGCCGCAAGACCCGATGGACCTAAGCTCCCGATAAGCGGGCACACACAAGCCCGCTCAATAAACACAACAATGAGGGCGTGAAAATGGTGTTGAAGAAAAGTGCAGTCGCCGTTCTTTTTGCGAGCCTGCTGAGCGTCGCCAGCCAGGCGTCGATGGCCGCTGAAAGCGTCAACTTCGTCAGTTGGGGCGGCAGTACCCAGGACGCGCAGAAGCAGGCCTGGGCCGACCCGTTCAGCAAGGCCAGCGGCATCACCGTGGTCCAGGACGGCCCCACCGACTACGGCAAGCTCAAAGCCATGGTCGAAAGCGGCAACGTGCAATGGGACGTGGTCGATGTGGAAGCGGACTTCGCCTTGCGTGCAGCGTCTGAAGGCTTGCTCGAACCCCTGGACTTCTCGGTCATCCAACGGGACAAGATCGACCCGCGCTTCGTTTCCGATCACGGTGTCGGTTCGTTCTACTTCTCTTTCGTCCTCGGCTACAACGAAGGCAAGCTCGGTTCCGGCAAGCCGCAGGACTGGTCCGCACTGTTCGACACCAAGACCTACCCCGGCAAGCGCGCCCTGTACAAATGGCCGAGCCCTGGCGTGCTGGAGCTGGCCCTGCTGGCCGACGGCGTACCGCAAGACAAGCTCTACCCTCTGGACCTGGATCGCGCCTTCAAGAAACTCGACACCATCAAGAAAGACATCGTCTGGTGGGGCGGCGGCGCGCAGTCCCAGCAACTGCTCGCGTCCGGCGAAGCCAGCCTGGGCCAGTTCTGGAATGGCCGCGTTTATGCCCTGCAGCAGGACGGCGCTCCCGTTGGCGTGAGCTGGAAGCAGAATCTGGTCATGGCCGACATCCTGGTGATTCCGAAGGGGTCGAAAAACAAGGCCGCCGCCATGAAGTTCCTGGCCAACGCCAGCAGCGCCAAAGGTCAGGCCGATTTCTCCAACCTGACCGCCTACGCGCCGGTCAACGTCGACAGCGTCGCACGCCTGGACTCGGTGCTCGCTCCCAACCTGCCGACCGCCTACGCCAAGGATCAGATCACGCTTGATTTCGCGTACTGGGCCAAGAACGGTCAGGACATCGCGACACGGTGGAACGAATGGCTGGTCAAATAAAAATGTCGGCAACGGCAACCCAACACTCCGGGGGCGCTGCGGGCGCCGCCGGCGTGCCAATCACCCGGGCCGCCGCTGCACAGGCCCCGTCGCTGGCCCAGCGCTGGCGCGGGGTCGGCAACCTCGCCCCGGCCCTGCTGTTTCTTGGTCTGTTCTTCCTGGCGCCGCTGATCGGCCTGCTGCTGCGCGGCGTGCTGGAGCCGGTGCCCGGGCTCGGCAACTATGAACAACTGTTCGCCAACTCGGCCTATGCCCGGGTGTTGTTCAACACCTTTTCGGTGGCCGGGCTGGTGACGCTGTTCAGCCTGCTGCTGGGGTTCCCCCTGGCCTGGGCCATCACCCTGGTGCCCCGTGGCTGGGGCCGCTGGATGCTCAACATCGTGCTGTTGTCGATGTGGACCAGCCTGCTGGCCCGCACCTACTCCTGGCTGGTGCTGTTGCAGGCCTCCGGGGTGATCAACAAGGCGTTGATGGCGCTGGGCATCATCGATCAGCCGCTGGAGATGGTGCATAACCTCACCGGCGTGGTGATCGGCATGAGCTACATCATGATTCCGTTCATCGTCCTGCCCTTGCAAGCGACCATGCAGGCCATCGACCCGATGATCCTGCAGGCGGGCTCCATCTGCGGCGCCAGCCCGTGGACCAACTTCTTCCGGGTGTTCCTGCCGCTGTGCCGGCCGGGGCTGTTCTCCGGTGGGTTGATGGTGTTCGTGATGTCCCTGGGGTACTACGTGACGCCGGCCCTGCTGGGCGGCGCGCAGAACATGATGCTGCCCGAGTTCATCATTCAGCAGGTGCAATCGTTCCTCAACTGGGGCCTGGCGAGCGCCGGTGCCGCGTTGCTGATCGTCATCACCCTGGTGCTGTTCTACTTCTACCTGAAGCTCCAGCCGGAATCCCCGGTCGGCGCCAGTCACGCGAGGTAAACCGTCATGCTCTTGACTCCCAATGCCATGAGCCGGCGCATGCGCTTCGGTCTGTACGCCACCACCGGCCTGATCGGACTGTTCCTGCTGTTGCCGATCGTGTTCATCGTGTTGCTGTCGTTCGGCTCCTCCCAGTGGCTGGTGTTCCCGCCACCGGGCTGGACATTCAAATGGTACGGCCAATTCTTCTCCAACCCGGACTGGATGAACGCCGCGCTGACCAGCCTCAAGGTCGCCCTGCTGACCACGGTCTGCGCGGTGGCGCTGGGCTTGCCGACGGCTTTTGCCCTGGTACGCGGACGATTCCCCGGACGGGAAATGCTCTATGGCCTGTTCACCCTGCCGATGATCGTGCCGCTGGTGATCATCGCCGTGGCGGTGTATGCGCTGTTTCTCAAGCTCGGCTACACCGGGACGATGTTCGCGTTCGTGGTCAGCCACGTCATCGTCGCGCTGCCGTTCACCATCATTTCGATCATCAACTCGCTCAAGCTGTTCGACCAGTCCATCGAGGACGCGGCGGTGATCTGCGGTGCCTCGCGCCTGCAAGCGGTGTTCAAGGTGACATTCCCGGCGATTCGCCCGGGCATGGTCGCCGGTGCGCTGTTCGCGTTCCTGGTGTCGTGGGACGAAGTGGTGCTGAGCGTGATGATGGCCAGCCCCACCCTGCAAACCTTGCCCGTCAAGATGTGGACCACCCTGCGCCAGGACCTGACGCCTGTGATCGCCGTCGCTTCGACGCTGCTGATCGGCCTCTCGGTATTGGTGATGGTGATCGCCGCCGCCCTGCGCCGGCGCAATGAAATCAGCGCCTGAGCGCCTAGGAGAACACGATGAGTGCTGTCAAAGACCCTGCACAACAGAACAACAAGACCCTGGTCAGCCTGCGCAACCTGAACAAACACTACGGCGACTTCGCCGCCGTGGACGATATCTCACTGGAGATCCAGGACGGTGAGTTCCTGACCTTCCTCGGCTCCAGCGGCTCGGGCAAGAGCACCACGCTGTCGATGCTGGCCGGGTTTGAAACCCCCAGCAGCGGCGAGATCCTGGTGGACGGCAAATCCCTGGTCAACGTGCCGCCGCACAAGCGCGACATCGGCATGGTGTTCCAACGTTACTCGCTGTTCCCGCACCTGTCGGTACGGGACAACATTGCCTTCCCGCTGGCGATCCGCAAACTCGCCCCGGCCGAACGCGATCGCCGGGTCGACGCGATGCTCAAGCTGGTGCAATTGGAACAATTTGCTCATCGCCGCCCTTCGCAACTCTCCGGCGGCCAGCAACAGCGCGTGGCGATTGCCCGGGCGCTGGTCTACGAGCCTCGCATCCTGTTGATGGACGAACCCCTCGGCGCCCTGGACAAGAAACTGCGCGAAGACCTGCAGGATGAACTGCGTCAGTTGCACCGCCGCCTGGGCATCACCATCGTCTACGTGACGCACGACCAGGAAGAAGCCATGCGCCTGTCCCAGCGCATCGCCATTTTCAGCCACGGCAAGATCGTCGGCCTGGGCAGCGGCTACGACCTCTACCAGAATCCGCCGAATGCTTTCGTCGCGTCGTTCCTCGGCAACTCGAACTTCCTCAAGCTCAAAGCCCAGGGCAACGCCGTGGCGAGCTTCGAAGGCCAATCGTTGTCGATTCGCCTGACTGCCGGCCTGCAAACCGAGCAGGATGTGCTGCTGATGGTCCGCCCGGAAAAAGCCCTGGCGCTGAGCACCGAGCAGGCCGCGCAACAACCGCTTGCGACAGGCTGGAATGAGGTGTCGGCCAAGGTCGTGGAAGTGCTGTTTCTCGGCGAAAGCCAGACCTGCAGCGTGGTGACGTCCGGCGGCACCGCCATGACCGTCAAGGCGCTGTCCGCCGCGGGCATGCCGCTCAAGGCCGGCGACCCGGTGCGCGTGCGCTGGGCCACCGCCGACGCCTGCGTCTACACCCAATGGGCCGAAAGTGACCTGAACAAGGCCGCCGGGACGCACTGATCCCCTACTGGCCCACTTCGGTGGGCCGTCTCAAAGAGGTCACCCTCAAGGTCGCCGCAACGTCGGGTTGCGGCGGCCTTTTTTGTTTGGTGAGGGGGTAAGAGGTGAGGTTGCTCGCGAAAGCGGTGGGCCCATTTGCATTGTACTGAATGTGCCGACGCCTTCGCGGGCAAGCCCGCTCCCACAGGTTCTAGGGTGTATCTGAAACCTGTGGAGCTCCTCCCACAGGGTTCTAGGGTGTATCTGAAGCTTGTGGACACACACCCAAACAAGAATGCCCGGCAAATAGCCGGGCATTCGATCAAACGGTGCTTGAATCAGTCGGTGTAACCCAGTCGCGCCGCCGCACGCCGCTGGGCCTGGCCGCGGGTCGCCAGGCAGTAATACAGCGGGCAGGTCACCAGCAAGCCCACCAGCCACGACAGGTCGGCACCGTCCACCAGGTTGGCGTAGGGCCCGACATACAGCGACGTGTTGGCAAACGGCAACTGCACGATGATCCCGATGAAGTAAGCCACGATCGCATGCAGGTTGAAACGCCCGTAAATCCCGCCGTCGGCCCGGAAGATCGAGGCGATGTCGTAGTGGCCGCGCTTGATCACATAGAAGTCGATCAGGTTGATCGACGCCCATGGCACCAGCACCAGCAGCAAGGCCAGGATCAAGCCGATGAACTGCGAAATGAAGTCCGCCGAAGCCCCCAGCGCCACCACGCAGCAGCCTGCCAGCACGACGCCGGACAACACCACTCGCACTTTGACGCTCGGCGTCCACTGGCTGGCGAAGGTCTGGATCGAGGTGATGATCGACAATACCGCGCCATACAGATTCAAGGCGTTGTGACTGATGATGTTGAGCAGAAACAGCACCATCAGAATCGGCCCCAGCCAACCGGTGGACTGTTTGACCGCCGCCATCGCTTCAGTGCCCTCGGGGGTTGCCAGTACGGCCACCGCGCCGAAGGCAAACGACAGGATGGTGCCCAGCGTCGCCCCCAGGTAGGTGGCCAGGAACGGCCGGGCGATGCCGATATCCGCCGGCAGGTAGCGTGAGTAGTCCGAGACATAGGGCGAGAAGCTGATCTGCCAGATGATCCCCAGCGACACCGTGGCCAGCCAGCCGGACAGGTTGAAGCCGCCGCGGCTGAAAAAGTCCGCTGGCAGGTCATGGACGAAGATGTAGAAGAAACCGGCGAACAACGCACCGCCCATCACCCAGGTGCCGATGCGGTTCAAGGTATGGATGAAGCGATAGCCGATCACACCGATGGCCGTGGCACCGAGGGCACCCATCAGGATGCTGGCCGGGACCGGCACCGACGGCACGATGCCAACGATGGATTTGCCCGCCAGGACGATGTTGGAAATGAAGAACCCGACGTAGATCAGCGCGGCGAAGAACACGATCAACAGCGCGCCATAGCGACCGAACTGGCCGCGACTCTGGACCATCTGTGGGATCCCCATGCGCGGTCCCTGGGCTGACGCGAGGGCAATCACCGAGCCGCCGAGCAGGTGTCCCAGCGCAATCGCCAGCAACCCCCAGAACAGATCGAGATGGAACACCTGGACCACCATGGCGCCGGTGACGATGGGCAGCGGCGCAATGTTGGTGCTGAACCACAGGGTGAACAAGTCGCGGGCCTTTCCGTGGCGCTCTGCGAGAGGAACGTAGTCGACCGTATGGTTCTCGATCAACGGGTCTTGCCGGGACATCTGGGACATAGGCATGAACTCGAGTTTGTCTGTTCTTATCGTTGTATGAAGCCAAACCGGAGGCACTCTGGGCGCCTCTCAGATGAACACCATATTATGGTATTCCAACACTTTCACAAGACTGATCCGCTCTTTCGGCGCCCAACTGATCTGCCACCCCGCCTGGCCGCCCTAAGTGAAACCCCCGTAATCATTGACTCAAAACGCTACGAATAACGTTCATCGATTCACCGAAAAAGACCTTGCAATGAATGTATTACGGTATACCATCAGACCTACAAACCTATAAAAACCGCTTCACACGAGGACCGCGCAATGATCGACGCCGCCATCTATAAACAAGTCCTGGGTTCGTTTCCCTCCGGTGTGACGGTGATCACCACGCTGGACGAGGATGGCCAGGTCGTCGGCCTGACCGCCAGCGCCTTCAGCTCACTGTCCATGGACCCGGCCCTGGTGCTGTTCTGCCCGAACTACAGCTCCGACTCCTACCCGGTCCTGATCAAGAACAAACGCTTCGCCATCCATGTATTGTCGGGCGGTCAACAAAGCGAGGCCTATGCTTTTGCCCGCAAGGGCAAGGACAAGGCCCAAGGTATCGAGTGGACATTGAGCGCCCTGGGCAACCCAATCCTGGCGAACGCCACGGCGGTGATCGAGTGCGAACTGTGGCGCGAATACGAAGGGGGTGACCACGCGATCATGGTGGGTGCCGTGAAAAACCTGATCGTGCCTGAGCAGCGCACCAGCCCCCTGGTTTACTGCAACGGCAAAATGGGTGCCCTGCCCGTTCCGGCTTAACGGCTGGTAGAAATATTTTGTAGATATTCCGTATTATGGTATACCAATAATCAGTCAGCCAGGCCGCCGTCGACCCCTACCCCGCGCGGCCTTGCGAGAACACCCGGGAGCCCCGCGCTCGTCCCAGGCAACAGGCCCGCAAACGACAGGCCGCCAACAAAAAGATCCGAGGTAAGCGTCATGAAATTCTCGCTGTTCATACACATGGAACGTTGGGACGAAAGCGTCAGCCACCGCCAGTTGTTCGAAGACCTGACCGAACTGACCCTGCTGGCCGAAGCCGGCGGTTTCAGTACCGTGTGGATCGGCGAACACCACGCCATGGAATACACCATCTCGCCCAGCCCGATGCCGCTGCTGGCTTACCTCGCCGGCAAGACCACCACCATTCACCTGGGCGCCGGCACCATCATCGCACCGTTCTGGCACCCATTGCGGGTAGCCGGTGAATGCGCATTGCTGGACGTGATCAGCAATGGCCGGATGGAAGTCGGCCTGGCGCGGGGCGCCTACCAGGTCGAGTTCGACCGCATGGCCGGCGGCATGCCGGCTTCGTCCGGTGGCCAGGCCCTGCGGGAAATGGTTCCGGTGGTCCGCGCCCTGTGGCAAGGCGACTATGCCCATGACGGCGAGATCTGGAAATTCCCGACCTCCACCAGCGTGCCCAAGCCGATCCGCAAGCCGCACCCACCGATGTGGATCGCCGCCCGCGACCCGGACTCTCACAACTTCGCGGTCGCCAATGGCTGCAACGTCATGGTCACGCCGCTGATGAAGGGCGACGAAGAAGTCCTGGACCTGAAGAACAAGTTCCAGGCGGCCCTGGACAACAACCCCGACGTTCCGCGCCCGCAACTGATGGTGCTGCGTCACACCCACGTGCACGCGGCGGACAACCCCGAGGGCTGGAAAGTCGGCGCCCAGGCGATCGCCAAGTTCTACCGCACCTTCGACGCTTGGTTCGGCAACAAGCAAACCCCGGTCAACGGCTTCCTGGCGCCCAGCCCCGAGGAAAAGTTCGCCGGTCGCCCAGAGTTCGAACTGGAGAGCCTGCACAAGACCGCCATGATCGGCACACCGGAAGAAATCATTCCGCGCATCAAGCACTACCAGGAACTGGGGGTCGATGAGTTCAGCTTCTGGTGCGACAACAGCTTGCCTCACGCCGAGAAGAAAAAATCCCTGGAGCTGTTCATCAAGCACGTAGTGCCAGCGTTTCGCTGAGTCCCAATGAGCCGCCAGCGTTGGCGAGCAAGCTCCCACACGGGATTTGGGTGTACGCAGCCTTTGCATGCACCACCTGACCCTGTGGGAGCGGGCTTGCCCGCGAAGATGGCGGCACATTCAATATCTTCATAGCAGACATACCGCTTTCGCGAGCAAGCCCGCTCCCACACGGGATTTGGGGTATACGCAGCCATTGCATAAAACCAGCAAGACCTGTGGGAGCGGGCTTGCCCGCGAAGACGGCGGCACATCCAACATCTGCATGACAGACACACCGCTTTCGCGGGCAAGCCCGCTCCCACACGTGTCCCCGTTGGGCATGTGGGAGCAAGCCCGCTGGCGAAGCGCACGTCGCGGCAAACAGATGATGCCAAATGTGACAATCTTCCCCACTCCACTGCCGTCGCCGGTCGCGCCGCTGTTCAGCGCCGGAAAACCCCAATAACGTCTGCCACAACGGATCAACTCTGATTAAGGATGATGCGCGTGGGGGTTTATCGTCTGCTGCTGGCCTTGCTCGTGGCCATTTCGCACATGGGCGTGACGTTCATGGGGTTCAACCCTGGCGTCGTTGCCGTCGTGTCTTTCCTGATCATCAGCGGCTTCGTGATGACTTCGCTGATCGAGCGCAATTACGGCACAGCCAGGCACGTCGGCCTGTTCTACCTGGATCGACTGCTGAGGCTGTACCCGCAGTTCCTGCTGTACTTCGTCCTGTCCTGCCTGGTGATCCACTTCCTTTTGCCCGGAACGCCCCAGGCAGAGGCCCTGACCCTGGAAAACATCGCCACCAGCCTGCCGATCCTGCCGCTGGGTTTCTACATGTTCGGCATCACCGTGCCCGAGATCCTGCCGCCAGCCTGGTCCCTCGGGCTGGAAATGTGCTTCTACCTGCTGATCCCCTTCCTGATCCTCTACAAGAGCCGGGGGATTGCCTTCGCGGTATCGGTCACGGTCTTCCTGGTAGCGGCGCTGGGCTACATCAACACCGACCTCTATGGCTATCGCCTGCTGCCTGGGGTGCTGTTCATTTTCCTGTGCGGCAGCTATTTGTACCGCGCTCGGGCAAAGGGGCTGTGGATCGCGGCCATCACCACGATCATCGCCACCTTGCTGTTCGCGGCCATTGTCCTGGGCGTCATTGCCCGGCGCCCATTCAACGCCGAAGTCACCCTCGGCATTGCCGTGGGCCTGCCCGCCGTGTTCCTGCTGAGCCGCTTGAGGTACCACCGGTTGGATGAGCTATTGGGAAACATCAGCTATGGGGTGTTTCTCAATCACTTTGTGGTGATGTATGTACTGCGCGCGTTCTGGCCGGTGGCATACAGCGAGCTGATTGTCACCGCGGTGCTGGTGCTGTCGTTCGCCTTGAGCGGCGTGTCGTATTACTGGGTCGAGCGGCCGGCACTGAGGCTGCGCCATGCCTTGCGGACCGGCGTGCGGCGTGAAGCCGTGCCAGCGCCGACTGGCAGCTCGGTGACGTAGCCACTACAACGGTTATCACCGCGGCGAGGGAGCCGGCGCCCTGGCCACGGAGGGGGCTTTAACCGAAGATCAGAACGTCACGCTGGCGCTCAAGCGTGCGGTGCGCGGCTCACCGACATTCACTTGCAACTGGCTGCCCGTGGAAGACGGGTAGTACTGCTTGTCGAACAGGTTGTCGACGTTCAGTTGCAGCGAGGTTTTGTAACCCAGCACCGGCGCCTCCCAACGCACGAAGGCATCGGCCACGGTGTAGCTGCTCAGCCAGAAGTCGTTGGCATTGTTGGCCGCACGCTCACCCACGTAGCGAGCACCGCCACCGGCGTGCCAGGCACCGAACTCGACGGGAACGTTCAGGTGATGGGTCAGGTAGAGGCTGGCGGTGTGTTTCGGTGCGTCGGCCAGGCGATGGCCTTCGTCGTCCGGGTCGTCGAGGATTTCCGTGTGGGTATAGGCGTAGGTGCCGATCAGGTCCCAGCGCTCGGACAGGCGTCCGGTGATGTCCAGCTCCAGGCCTTGGGAACCGACTTTACCGGCGGCTTCCGCCAGGGTCACCCCATTGACCGTGGAAGACGTCACGACGTTCTTCTTGACGATGTCGAACAGCGCCAGGTTGATGTTCAAGCCGGGCAACGGATCGTACTTGGCCCCCACTTCGTAGCTGCGGCCCTCCTCCGGATCGAAGGTGTTGCCGGCGTCGTCCACGGTGTCATTCGGCTTGAACGAGCGGCTGTAGTTACCGTACAGCGACAACGCGTCGGTGGCTTTGTAGACCAGGCCCAGGAACGGTACGAAGGCATCGCCGTTGTCGTCGCGGTTCACTTTGTAGCTACTGCCGCGCCCTTGGTCACCGTACTGGTCGTAGTGCTGGTAGCGTCCCCCCAGGACCAGAATCCAGCGGTCATCGAGGTGCCAGTTGTCCTTCAAGTACACGGAACTGGAGGTCAGCTCGTTGCTCAGATCGCTCTGGGCGGCGCTGACCAGGCTAGGCTCCGGCAAGTTGCCATAGACCGGAGCGGTGATGTCAAAACCGGCGCGGACCGCATTGCGATAGGTCTTGCCGCGAAACTGGTTGGAGACCTGGTTATCGACACCGACCAGCAAGTCATGCGCCTGACCGAACAGTTCCTGGTTGCCGATGAAATCCCAGCTCGCGTAACGGGTTTCATCGTCGTAGTGGGCACCGTTTGCTGCCCGGCGCAACGTATTGCCCGTCAGTGAGTTGGGCTGCGCAATCGAAAGACTGTATCGATCATTGTTCCAACCGTAGGTCACGCGCGTCTTCCACGCCTCGCTCAGTTCATACTCGAAACGGGCCGTCGCCGTTTCGCGAATCCCCACGCTCTTGGCCCAGCGCTCGTCGAGGCGCTTGTCGTAGTCGATGTCGACCGGGTGCCCGTTGCGAAACATCGTCCCACGGTCAAACGGGTTGGAATATTCGTTGTACTCATAGCTCAGGTTCAACGAAGCCCGCTCACCGGTCCAGGCCAGGGACGGCGCGACCAGCGTGCTTTCATTCACACCGTAGTTGCGCCAGTAATCCTCATGACCACGCTCGGCAATCAGCCGATACGCCAACCCGGTATCGCCCACGGGCCCGGTGGTGTCCAGGCCCATGGTGCCGCCGCCTTCGCTGTAGGCAGAGCCGCTCAGGGTGGTGCTCTGGGTGTACTCTGGCTGCTTGCTGATGACATTGATCAGCCCACCGGGCTCCAACGCACCGTACAGCATCGAGGCCGGGCCCTTGAGCACTTCGACCCGTTCGGTGGTGGCGCTGAAGTTGTGCCCCAGGTTCGAACGCACACCGTCGCGCAGGATCGAGCCGTCGTCGTTGGTGCCGAAACCGCGCTTGACCAGCGAGTCCCGCGAGCCGCCCAGGGTATTGCCCTGGCTGACGCCGCTGACGAACTTCATCGCATCGCCCAGCGAACGCACCTGGTAATCGTCCAGCGTCTGCTGGGTCACCACGTTGATCGACTGCGCTTCTTCCTTGATCGGTACGTCGCTCTTGCTGGCCGTGCTGGCTTGCGACGCCGTGTAGCCTTCGTCCTGGAGGACACGACTGCCCTGGATGGCCGTGGCCGGCAGTTCGAGCGCGTCCTGCGCCCACAGTGGGGTGGCGATGAAGCAGCAGGATACAGCGGGTAGTACACAATGGATGAAGACGTTGCGTTTCGCGGAAGGGGTGGAACGATTCAAAGCGCTGCACTCACGGGAGGGATGTTAATGAGAGCGACTATACTTTGAGAACCATTCCCAGTAAATACAAATAGGAGTCAGTTTGCGGGCGGAAATCCAGGCTTGAGCCCTGGAACACAGGTGAGTGACGTCTTCGCGAGCAGGCTCGTTCCCACAGTGGTTTGGCGGACGGGCTTGCCGTGATATCAAAACGCCCTAATCCGCTAAAGCTTTGGCCCTTGCGGTCGAATGTATTCCATTGAGAGATTTTTTTGCCCAGGAGCAGCGGCATGCAGACGTTAAAGGCCTTGTACGAGTCTATCGAGATGCAGTTTTTCGATACGCTCACGAAAAAATTGTCGAGCCTTTTCCTGCTGGTGATGGTCAGTGCGCTGCTGTACTGGGTGGCCTTGAGCGCCCGTGCCGACATCCTGCTGCAATTGCGCAATGCTCAACTGGACCCGGCGTTGCTGGGGCAGATCGAAGGCCGGCTCGACAGCCTCAGCCATGCCCTGCTCTTCGGCGCCGTCCTGACCCTGGGCATGATCAGTTTCATGGTCTGGTACTTTCGCCACCTGATCGTGCGCCCCGTCACCGCCATGACCAAGGCCCTGGAGGAAATCGCCAACGGTGAAGGCGACCTCTCCAAGGACCTGCCCCTGGTGACCCACGACGAGATCCGCGTGCTGGCCGGCACCTGCAACCGTTTCCTGGCCAAGCAGCGGGAGATCATCAGCAACGTCCAGGCGCTGACCGTGCACATTGCCGTGGAATCGGCGCGCTCGCTGAAGAACATCAGCGACTCCAGCGACAGCGCCACTCACCAGGCCCGGTTCGCCAAGGAAGTGATGGACCAGAGCAACACCGCCGTGGGCCGCATCGAAGAGGTGTCGCGCCAGACCCAGGGCATTTCCAGCACCACCGCCCAGAACCTGAGCATGGCCCGTGACTCCTACGCCGAGCTGCTGGAAGTGACCGGCAACATCAGTGAGATCTCGGCCAGCCTCGGCGAGTTCGCCACGTTGGTGAGCGCGTTGAACCAACGCTCTTCGAGCATCAAGTCCATCGTCGGGTTGATCCAGCAGATCTCGGCCCAGACCAACCTGCTGGCCCTCAACGCCGCCATCGAAGCCGCCCGGGCCGGCGAAAGTGGCCGGGGCTTTGCGGTGGTGGCCGATGAAGTGCGCACCTTGGCACAGAATGTCAGCCGGGCCACCGACGACATCTCGCGCAACATCGACGCGATGCTGGAGGAAGTCAGCTCCACCCACGAGCAGACCACCCAGATCAGCCACAGCGCCCGGGAAACCCAGAAGGTGGTGGAACGGGCCTCCGGCCACTTCGAAAGCATGATCGGCGACTTCGAATCCACCAATGGCAAGCTGGCTGACATTGCCGAGCATATCCAGCAGTTCGCCGACAGCAACACCGGCATCAACGACCGGGTGACCCAGATCCATGCCGACAGCCAGTCGATCGACCAGCGCATGCAGCAGTCGGCGACGGCCACCCGCGACCTGTCCGGCGTTGCCGAAAAGGTCCAGGCGCTGCTGGGCCGGTTCGTGCTGGGCCACGGCAAGCTGGACGCCGCCATCACCCGCGCCAGCGAATGCCGCGATACGCTCCAGGTACGCCTGGAGGCGCTGCATCGCGAGGGCCTGAACCTGTTCGACCAGAGTTACCAATTGGTCCCCGGCACCGATCCCAAGCAATACATGACCTGCTACACCGAGCGCTTCGCCCAGGTCTGCCAGGAGGAATGCGACAAGCTCACCCGTAGCACGCCGGGGGGCAAGGTGTCCTTCATCGTCGACACCGAGGGGTATTGCCCGGTGAACAACAGCTGGGTCTCCAAGCCCCCCACCGGTGACCGTGCCGTGGACCTGCCGGTGTGCCGCAACAAGCGCATCTTCAACGACCCGATCGGCCTGCGCGCGGCCGGTAACGTCCAGCGCTTCCTGCTCCAGACCTACCTGCGCGATACCGGTGAAATCATGACCGAGATCGACGTCCCCTTCTTCTTCGGCGGCCGCCATTGGGGCAACCTGCGGGTAGGGTTCGATGCAGCGGTGTTGTTGGCGGAGTGAGTGATCGCCTTGGGACAGGAGTTAGGCCGCAACCCCTTCATCGCTGAGCGGCCGTCTTCGCGGGCAAGCCCGCTCCCACACAAGGGATCTGTGGCGCACCCACCTCTTGAGCCCACCAAAAAACACTGTGGGAGCGGGCTTGCCCGCGAAAGCGGTGGGTCAGCCAACCTCTTCATCGACTGACCCACTGCATTCGCGAGCAAGCCCGCTCCCACACAAGGGATCTGTGGCGAACCCACCTCTTGAGCCCACCAAAAAACACTGTGGGAGCGGGCTTGCCCGCGAAAGCGGTCGGCCAGTCAACCTCTTCATCGACTGACCCACTGCATTCGCGAGCAAGCCCGCTCCCACAGGGGGTACCTCAGGGCTGCCGGGTCAGCAGCACTTGGGCCCGGCCTTGCCGCCGTAACGGGCTTCCTGGCGTTCGCGGAAGAACGTCTCGTAGTCCATCAGCGGCTTGTCCGGGTGCTGGGTCTGCATGTGCTCGACGTAGTTGTCGTAGTCGGGCATGCCGACCATCAGGCGGGCGGCCTGACCGAGGTATTTACCCAGGCGACTCAAGTCATTGAACATCGTTGCAATCCTCGTTTCAGGCG